>Ga0209437_100006_pt1 | contig 1042724 bp, 967 predicted proteins | sample AraplaL_Cvi_mTSA_FD_184266 | JGI IMG/M metagenome (GOLD analysis project Ga0209437, IMG submission 184266) | Arabidopsis root microbial communities from the University of North Carolina, USA - plate scrape CL_Cvi_mTSA (SPAdes) (version 2) | ecosystem: Host-associated > Plants > Roots >...
CAAGTGATTTTTTTAAGAAGTTTTCAAAGTTTCCTTTTTAACTTCAACCACTTGCGCTTCCGATCTCTCGTTAGCGGGAGGCGAATTCTACAGCGTTACACGCTGCTGTCAACACCTCTTTTCAACCACTTTCGACCGAGAGGATCGAATCGTTAATAAGGCGAAAACTCGCTGCCTTACCAACTGCTTCTGGCTTCGATGAACTGAAGCGTAACCGCTGCCGAAAACTGCGTAACTCGTTGAATCTCAAGGAGTTTTCCGTTTCGACTGCGCCGGAAGTGGGGCGAATTATAGACCTGTGGAATCTGCCGTCAACACTTAATTTGCATTTTCTATGATCAATCGCAAAACAACCCATGCGCAGCTTCTATATAGAGGCGTAAAAAAGACCATGCGCACTATATTGCTCATCCGTGATTAGTTGAGCATCATGTTCCAGGCGCCCCTCCCCCAATACTCTGGATGACCCCTCGCATGAATGACCAACCGCGCAGCCTTGCCTCGACCCTGTTTCCGGTGGGGCTGCTGCTTATTGCCATGGCCTCGATTCAGTCAGGGGCCTCACTGGCCAAGAGCATGTTCCCAGTCGTTGGCGCACAAGGAACCACAACCCTGCGGCTGATTTTCGCCAGCATCATCATGCTGCTTCTATTAAGACCCTGGCGCGCCAAGTTCACCACCAACACCCTGCGCACCGTGATCATCTACGGCATGGCCCTGGGCGGCATGAACTTCCTCTTCTATATGTCCCTCAGGAGTGTCCCTCTGGGCATCGCCGTCGCCCTCGAGTTCACAGGCCCCCTGGCAGTCGCCATCTATGCGTCACGCAAGGCCATAGACTTCCTGTGGATCGCTCTGGCTATCGTCGGGCTGCTACTGCTCATTCCCACCGGAGCCACAGAAACAGCCATCGACCTGGTCGGTGCAGGCTATGCACTGGGGGCTGGGGTCTGCTGGGCGCTGTACATACTCTTCGGACAGAAGGCCGGAGCCGAGAACGGCATTCAGACCGCCGCCCTGGGCGTCATGATTGCAGCTCTCTTTGTCGCCCCCATAGGCATCGTCCATGCCGGCGCCGCCCTGCTGACCCCCTCCTTGATCCCCGTCGCCCTGGGAGTCGCCATCCTGTCCACAGCCCTTCCCTATAGCCTGGAGATGGTCGCCCTGACCCGCATGCCAGCTCGTACCTTCGGCACCCTGATGAGCATCGAGCCCGCTTTCGGCGCGCTTTCGGGCCTGTTGTTCCTCCACGAGTACCTGTCCCTGTCCCAGTGGACGGCAATCGCTTGCATCATCCTGGCTTCAGTAGGCGCCACCATGACCATGCGCCGCGAGACCAAACCAATAGTTGCCGTTGATTGAGATTCAAGTCTGGTAATTAGCGCTCATTTAGGCCATGTTTAGCCGGCTACTCAACGTCGCCCAGGGAGTTGCCGGACAGGGATATCGCACACGCAAAAGACGACAGGTAATGCAGTCACACTCGGGCGCCAGATCCGGGGCTAGCGATAAGGACGGGGATGAAACGATTTTTGATACTGTTGGCCGTACTTGCAATTGCAGGCTGCGCGGCAACCGCGAAAACCGAAGTCAAACGGGGTAAGAAAGGACTCCACATCAACTGCTCGGGTTTATCTTCTTCCTGGGAAAAGTGCTACACCAAGGCGACTGAGTCCTGCGGCCCCAAAGGCTACAAGGTCATCGCCAAATCCGGTGATACCGTGGAAGACCCAGGCGACTACCCCTTCGGCCTGAACCCTGCCGGCTACACCAGCCGCAGCATGATCGTCATCTGCAAATAGCCTTGCCGGTCAACTTGCAGGCAGCCGCTCCAGCTGTCCGATGATCTGCTCATGGCTGGACGCCAGCACCTGATGCTGAATGGCCGGGTTCACCAGCATTCGCGCCACCACCAACGCGCCAACGCACTGGGACAGGATCGACCAGGCCAGGCTCTCGCTGCCCAGAGTCTGCGCCCAGGCCTGGTGCAGGCGGCAGATCCAGTCCTGCGCTTCCTGCCGCACTTCTAGGCTCCCTCGGGCAATCTCCGCACCCAGTGCCGGCAGTGCGCAGCCGGCACCCGGCTGTTGCAGATGCGCCACGCTCAAGTACTGCTTCAGGCAACGACGCAACTTCTCCTGATTCTGCTGCCCTTCCCCCCCCAGACGCGCCAGGCTCTGGCTCAACTCGCGCTCGACAATCGAGCTGAACAATTCGTCCTTGGAGGTGAAGTGGCTATAGAAAGCCCCGCCACTCAGGCCAATGGCTTTCATCAAGGCATCCACCCCCACAGTGGAAAACCCTTCGTTCTTGGCCTGCGCAGCGCTGCTTTGCAAAAGACGCTCGCGGGTTTCCTGCTTGTGACTGGCTGAATAACGCATTCCCTGACGGGCTCCCAAGTTCTCTTGACGACGAAAAAATCATAGCATAACGTTCGTTCAGTTAACGATCGTTTACCAAAGAGCGAACCTCCCATGACTGCAACCTTGAACAAGAACAAAGTCGTACTGGTGGTGGGTGCCGGCGACGCGACCGGCGGTGCCATTGCCAAACGTTTCGCCGCCGAAGGCTTTATTGCCTGCATGACCCGCCGCAGCGCGGACAAACTGCAACCCCTGGTGGACGCCATCCAGCAGTCCGGCGGCCAGGCCCATGGTTTTGGCTGTGATGCACGCAAAGAGGAGGACGTGATCGCGCTGATCGAGCAGATCGAAACCCAGATCGGCCCTATCGAGGCGTTCGTCTTCAATATTGGCGCCAATGTGCCCTGCAGCATTCTTGAAGAAACCGCACGCAAGTATTTCAAGATCTGGGAAATGGCCTGTTTTTCGGGCTTTCTCAATGCCCGGGAAGTGGCCAAGCGCATGGCCAAGCGCCAACGCGGCACCATTCTGTTCACCGGCGCCACCGCAGGCGTGCGCGGTGCCGCCGGCTTTGCCGCCTTCGCCGGGGCCAAGCACGGCATTCGCGCCCTGGCCCAGAGCATGGCGCGGGAACTGGGCCCCCTGAACATTCATGTGGGCCATGTCATCGTCGACGGTGCCATCGACACCGACTTCATCCGCACCAGCTTTCCCGAAAAATACGCCCTCAAGGACCAGGACGGCATCCTCAACCCCGAGCATATCGCCGAAAACTACTGGTACCTGCACAGCCAGCCCCGTGACGCCTGGACCTTCGAGCTGGACCTGCGCCCGTGGAACGAACGCTGGTAAGGCCTTCTCCAATAACAACAATCAAGGAGTCTGAAACATGAGCAAAAAGGTGGAGTTCTTCTTCGACCTTGGCAGCCCGACCTCATACCTGGCCTATGCCCAACTGCCAAAAATCTGCGCCGAAACCAATAGCCAGCTGGTGTATCAGCCCATGCTGCTGGGCGGGGTCTTCAAGACCACCGGCAACGCCTCCCCCATCAGTGTTCCCGCCAAGGGCCGGTACATGCTGCACGACCTGGCGCGCTTTGCCCGGCGCTATGGGGTAGAGCTCAACTTCAATCCGCACTTTCCCATCAATACCCTGCTGCTGATGCGCGCCACCACCGGGGTTCAACTGCGCCTGCCGGAACGTTTCGGCGAATTCCTCGACTGCCTGTTCCGCGCGCTCTGGGTGGACAAGCGCAACCTCAACGACCCGGCCACCATCACCCAGGTCCTGGAACAAGGCGGCTTCGACCCGCAGCAGATCCTCGACCTGAGCAATGACGAAGAGGTCAAGGCCACCCTCAAGGACAAGACCGAACAGGCGTTGCAAAAAGGAGTATTCGGCGCGCCCAGCATGTTCGTGGGAGACGAACTGTTCTTTGGCCAAGACCGTCTGGATTTCGTCCGCGAAGCCTTGAGCGCGCAGTAACCTGTCCTGTCCCTGGCAGGGGCCGCGCCATTGCCAGGCCCCCATCGCGTGACGTCACCCGCCTTGCGCGGGTGACATCTTTCCTCAGATAGCCGCAGTACGAACCTGCAACCACTCCAGGGCCGGGCCCTCCAGCAGCGGGCTGAGGCGCCGGCGGACTTCGGCGTGATAGCCGTTGAACCATTCGCGCTCATCCTCGGTGAGCAGCGATGGCTCCAGGCAACGGGTATCGATCGGGCACAGGGTGAGGGTTTCGAAGTTCAGGAACTCGCCGAACTCGGTCTTGCCCGCCTCACGGTTGAGCGCCAGGTTCTCGATTCGTACGCCCCAGCGGCCAGGGCGGTAGGTCCCGGGTTCGATCGAAGTGATCATCCCCGGTTGCATCGCGGTCTGCGGCGTCGCTGCGGCCTGATAGGCAATCACCTGCGGGCCTTCGTGAACGTTGAGGAAATAGCCGACGCCGTGCCCGGTGCCGTGCCCGTAGTCCACACCCTCGGCCCAGATCGGCGCCCGGGCGATGGCATCCAGCAACGGCGACAGAATGCCCCGCGGAAACTGCGCCCGGGACAGCGCGATAACACCCTTGAGCACCCGGGTGCAATCGCGCTTCTGCTCGGCACTCGGCGTTCCCACCGGCACCATGCGCGTGATGTCGGTGGTGCCCCCCAGGTACTGGCCGCCGGAATCGATCAGCAACAGGCCATCACCCTCGATGACCGCATGCTCTTCGGGCGTGGCGTGGTAGTGGGGCATGGCGCCGTTGGCGTTGAACGCAGCAATGGTATTGAAGCTCAGCGAGACATAACCCGGGCGCCGTTCACGGGCGGCCGTCAGGCGCTCATCGATGGTCAGCTCGGTAATGCGTTCACGCCCCAGGGCGCTGTCCAGCCAGGCGAAGAATTCGCAGAGCGCCGCGCCATCCTGCTCCATGGCCTGGCGGATGTGCTCGGCGTCCGCCAGGCTCTTGCGTGACTTGGCCAGGGTGGTGGGGTTGAGTCCTTCCAGTAGTTTCACCCCGGGGTTCAGGTGCTCCAGCAAGCCCGCGGTGACGCGCGCCGGGTCGATCTGCAACGCTACGCCCTCCGGCACGGCCCGCAAGGCCGCGGTCACTTCTGAATAGTCGCGCAGGCTGACGCCATCCACCTCCAGTTGCGCGCGCAATGCCTCATCGACCTTGTTCAAGGCCACGAACAAGGTCGCCTGCTGCTGGTTGATCAGGGCAAAGGAGACAAACACCGGGTTGAAGGACACATCGGCGCCGCGCAGGTTGAACAGCCAGGCAATGTCATCGAGGGTAGCGATGAAATGCCAGTCGGCGCCGCGCTCCTTGAGGGTTTCGCGCAACGCCGCAAGCTTCTCGACCCGGCTCTGGGTGGCCTGGGGCGGCAGATGCTGATAGACCGGTTGCTCGGGCAAAGACGGGCGGTCGCTCCAGGCTTCCTGTAGCAGGTCGATATCGGTACGCAGGCTGGCCCCGCGTTCCTGCAGCTTGCTGCCCAGGGTACGGGCCGAAGCCAAGGCCATGACCGCGCCATCCACCGCCACCACCGCACCTTGCGGGGTCTGCTCGGCCAGCCAGTCCAGGGGCCCGGGCTGGCCCGGCTGCAACTTCACCAGCTCGATGCCGCTGCCCTTGAGTTCCTTGGTGGCCTGCTCCCAGTAACGGCTGTCGGCCCATACGCCGGCAAAGTCAGCGGTCACGATCAAGGTCCCGACCGACCCATGGAACCCCGATAGCCACTGGCGCCCTTGCCAATAGCCCGGCAGGTATTCCGACAGGTGCGGGTCGGCCGAAGGCACCAGCAAGGCGTGAATGCCTTCGCGGTTCATCAGCTGACGGACATGCGCCAGGCGCTGGGGGACCACTCCATTGGTCGAAGGCTGGGTACTCATTGTGTCTCCTTAACCGGCTTAATCATTGTTATGGAAGATCGAAGTCACTCGACCCTCAAGGTTGTGTTGTGGCCCAGAACGCAGGGGCTGAGGCGGTCGCCGCCTGGATCAGTTGAGCGGCGCTATCCACATCCTGTTCGCAGGTGAAACGCCCGAGGCTCAAGCGGATGGTCCGGGCGGCCTGCCCGGCATCATGCCCCAGCGCCAGCAATACATGGGAAGGCGCATTGCTTGCCGAGTTGCAGGCCGAAGTCGCGGAAAAGGCCAGGGCCGCGCCCAACGCCGCCCCATCAAAACCTCCCTCGGTGAAGGTCAGGCTCAGGGTGTGGGGAATGCGCTGGGTGACACTGCCATTCAAGCGCAGGCCGGCGATACCCGCCAGTTGCTCCAGCAGGCGCCCGCGCAGGCGCACGATGGCGGCGGTTTCTTCCTCGAACAGTTCGCCGGCCAGGGCGAAGGCGGCGCCCATGGCCGCGATCTGGTGGGTGGCCAGGGTTCCGGAGCGCAAGCCGCCCTCATGGCCGCCGCCATGAATCTGCGCCTGCACGTGTTGCTGCGCCCGCGGCCCGACATACAGCGCGCCGATGCCCTTGGGGCCATATAGCTTATGGGCCGAGAACGACATCAGGTCCACCGGCCACCGGGCCAGATCGATAGCCACCTTGCCCGCACCCTGGGCGGCATCCACATGCAACAGGGCGCCACGCTCACGCACCACCTGGCCAATGGCCGGAATGTCGTTGAGGGTGCCCAGTTCGTTGTTCACCAGCATCAGCGACACCAGGAAGGTGTCGTCGCGCAGGGCTTCGCTGACCGCCTGCGCGCTGATCAGGCCATCGGCATCCGGCACCAGGTAGGTCACTGCGACCCCGGCCTCCTGCAGTTGCCGGGCGGTGTCGAGCACCGCCTTGTGTTCGATCTGGCTGGTGATGACGTGGCCGCCGCTCACGCCCCGGGCCTGCATCACTCCCTTGAGGGCCAGGTTGTTGGATTCGGTAGCGCCGGAGGTCCAGACAATCTGCTCGGGCTGCGCGCCGACCAGTTGTGCCACTTGTTGCCGGGCGCGCTCGACGTAGCCCCGCGCCTCCCGGCCGAAGGCGTGCGAACTGGACGCCGGATTGCCGAAATGGGCGTTGAACCCAAGGCACTCCAGCATGACCTGAATGACCCGCTCATCCACTGGCGTGGTGGCGGCGTAGTCGAAATAAAGAGGACGCTTGTTCATGACTGAAAACCCGCAGAGCTTGTTCCAGGATCGGCATATGCTGGCAAAAAGGCGAGGCAGCCACGCGCCGTGCATAGGCAGCGCGGCCACGGCTGGCCTTGAGCAATACCCGATCGGATGCAGTTAAAGAAGAACATCTTCGTTTAAAAGTGCGTAGGAACGCTCCTGCATCGCAGCTTACAGGCTCGAGGCAGCGCCATGAAGCGCCGTTCAACTCATCTTTTCGAACAACAGCGGTGCCAAAGAAAGCACCAGCAAGGCGGCCATCAACAGATTGAACAGGCGCAACCAGCGGGGGTTGCGCAACACATTGCGCAGCAGGCTGCCGCACGCGGCCCAAAGGCTCACCGTGGGCGCATTGATCAACGCGAAGACCGCGGCAATCACCAGCACATTGGTGAAGTAGCCCTGCAACGGGGTGTAGGTACTGATGGCCCCCACTGCCATGACCCAGGCCTTGGGATTGACCCACTGGAACGCCGCGGCGCCCCAGTAGCTCAGCGGTCGGCCGTGGTGCTGCTGCTCATCGGACAGCGGCCCGGAACGGGCAATCTTCCACGCCAGGTACAGAAGGTACGCTGCGCCAACGTAGCGCAGCACGCTGTACAGCAGCGGGTAGGCCTCGAACACCGCCCCCAGGCCCAGGCCGACCGCCAGCACCAGGACAAAGAAGCCGCAGCTGATGCCCAGGATGTGGGGAATGGAACGGTTGAAGCCGAAGTTCACCCCCGAGGCCAGCAACATGGTGTTGTTGGGGCCGGGCGTGATGGAAGTGACCAGGGCAAACAGGGCGAAGGCCAACAGCAGGTCAGGGGAAAGGCTCATGGGGGCAAGGTCCGGGGCAGGTCGATCAGGCCTCGACCCTAACCCAGCCTCAGGCTGAAACCCACGGACAGTTGCTGAAAACTTGGACCAGTACAGTTCTTCTCAACTGGCAGGTTGATGGCGACTGATACTGCGCTGCGCGCTCATTTCACCTTGGCTGTCGAAGCTCGCCGGGCGGCCCAGCAACTCAGCCTTTTTCTGCTGGTATTCATCGAAGGACAAACCGCGCCGGTTCAACGCCTCCATAGCCAGCTCCCGGGTTTCCTGCGCGGTATAGGGCCGCAACTCCGGTGCACCGGGGCTGGCACAACCGGCCAGCACACTGGAAACCAACAACAGCAAGACAGCAGAGTAAGCCTTCATGGCGAGCACCTGGGGCGGGTTGCGAACAATGGACACAGGCTACTCGCGCGCCATCAGCGGCAAAAATCACCCTGCTCGATAGTGGCTATCGATTGTTCCAAGGCCAGAGGTCTGCGCAGCTTTTATATTCCATAAAGACCTATAAATATGGAAACAAGCTCTTTTGAGGAATAACAACAAGCCTTTATAACAGTCCCATCTCGCCCGCCAACTGTTGCCAGAGCAACTGTTGGCCAGGCAACAGCCGATCAACAAAACAGCGGCTGGGCAACAGCACCCGGCAGCTGCAGATCAGCGCCAAACCGCGCCGTACAAGGGCTGCAGGTCTTTGGTACAGCTCTTGCTCCAGAGCCCGGGACCTGCCACTGCTCGTTGAGCCACTGTTTAAAAAGGAACTGATCATGTCCCGCCCCTTGAACGTCGTAGCCCTTTCCGGTGGAACCTGGCGCCCATCGCGCACCCTGGTGCTGACCCAGGCCCTGCTGGCTGAACTGTCCGGGCACCTGTCCTTCAACGCCCACCTGATCGAGCTGGGGGATATCGCCCGCCCGGTGGGTGCCGCCCTGTCGCGTCAGGAACTGCCGGCCGAGGTTGAAGCCGAACTCCAGGCCATCGAAAACGCCGACCTGCTGATCGTCGCCGCCCCGGTGTATCGCGGTTCCTATCCCGGCCTGCTCAAGCACCTGTTCGACCTGATCGATCTCAATGCCCTGATCGACACGCCGGTGCTGCTGGCCGCGACGGGTGGGAGCGAACGCCATGCCCTGGTTCTGGATCACCAGCTACGCCCACTGTTCAGTTTCTTCCAGGCCCTGACCCTGCCGATCGGCGTGTACGCCACCGAGGCCGACTTCAGCAATTACCAGATCACCAGCGACCTGCTCAAAGCGCGCATCCAGCTCGCCGCCGAACGGGCCGCGCCGCTGTTTCGCGCCCACCCGACCCACCTGCTGAAAATCGCCTGAGGAGCTGTCATGGATGTGTTCTGGTTTCTTCCGACCCACGGCGACGGCCATTTCCTCGGCACTGCCCAGGGCGCCCGCCCGGTCACCCTCAACTACCTCAAGCAAGTGGCGCAGGCCGCGGACAGCCTGGGCTACCACGGTGTGCTGATTCCCACCGGGCGCTCCTGCGAAGACTCCTGGGTCATTGCCTCGGCCCTGGTGCCCCTGACCGAACGCCTGCGCTACCTGGTGGCGATCCGCCCGGGGATCATCTCCCCCACGGTTTCCGCGCGCATGGCCGCGACCCTGGACCGACTGTCCAACGGCCGCCTGCTGATCAACGTGGTCACCGGCGGCGACCCGGACGAAAACCGCGGCGACGGCAGCTTCCTCAGCCACAGCGAACGCTATGAAGTCACTGATGAATTCCTGCAGATCTGGCGTCGGGTGCTGCAAGGCGAAGCCGTGGACTTCGAAGGCAAGCACCTGCATGTGCAGAACGCCAAGGCGCTCTACCCGCCCGTGCAGAAGCCCTACCCGCCGCTGTACTTCGGCGGTTCCTCCGAGGCCGCTCATGCACTGGCGGCGGACCAGGTGGATGTCTACCTGACCTGGGGCGAGCCACCGGCGGCGGTGGCGCAGAAACTGGCCGACGTACGTGAACGTGCCGCGCGCAAGGGCCGCACGGTGAAGTTCGGCATCCGCCTGCATGTGATCGTGCGTGAGACCGAGGACGAAGCCTGGAAGGCCGCGGACAAGCTGATCGAGCACATCAGCGACGACACCATCGCCGCCGCCCAGCAGTCCTTTTCCCGCTTTGACTCCGAAGGCCAGCGGCGCATGGCAGCGCTGCACGGCGGGCGCCGCGACCAGTTGCAGATCGCCCCCAACCTCTGGGCCGGGGTCGGGCTGGTGCGCGGTGGCGCCGGTACCGCCCTGGTGGGCAACCCGCAGCAAGTGGCCGAGCGCATCAAGGAGTACGCGGACCTGGGAATCGAGAGCTTCATTTTCTCCGGCTACCCGCATCTGGAAGAAGCCTATCGCTTCGCCGAGCTGGTGTTCCCGCTGCTGCCGGAGCCCTATGCCAGCCTGGCCGGCTGCGGTGTCACCAACCTCACCGGGCCGTTCGGCGAAATGATCGCCAACGACGTGTTGCCCAACAGCCGCTGAAATCCCCAATGCTGTTGCAGGAGCCGGCTTGTCGGCGAAGGCGATCTTCCGGCCCTCTTCGCTGGCAAGCCAGTTCCTGCAGCTCGCAGCACCTTTTCCCGGCCGCCACAACGGCCACGAACGAGGAACACCGCGTGACTGCCAAACCGCAAAGCGCCCTGTTGTCCCCCCTGCAGACCGCCCGCCAACTGGCCGCCGAGTTTGCCCTGACCGCCGTCGAACGCGACGAGCGCGGCGGCACCCCCAAGGCCGAGCGCGACGCGCTGCGCCAAAGCGGCCTGCTGGCCCTGAGCATTCCCAGCCAGTTCGGCGGGCTTGGCGCGCCCTGGAGCGAGACGCTGAACATCGTCCGCGAATTCGCCCGGGTCGACAGCTCCATCGCCCACGTCTTCGGCTTCCACCACCTGATGCTGGCCACCGTGCGCCTGTTCGCCAAACCCGAGCAGTGGCAACCCTGGTTCGAACAGACCGCACGCAAGAACTGGTTCTGGGGCAACGCCCTGAACCCGCTGGACACCCGCACCGTGGTCCGGAACCTGGGGGGCTGGCGCGAGTTTTCCGGCAAGAAGAGCTTCTGTTCCGGTGCCAGCGACTCGGAAATGCTCATCGCCTCGGCAGTGGATGAAAGCAACGGCGGCAAGTTGCTGATCGCCGCGATCCCCAGCGGCCGCAGCGGCATCACCCTGCACCACGACTGGAACAACATCGGCCAGCGCCAGACCGATAGCGGCAGCGCCACCTTCGAACGGGTACGGGTGGAAGAGTCGGAACTGCTGCTGGACCCCGGCCCCCTGAGCACACCATTTGCCTGCCTGCGCCCGCTGATCGCCCAACTGACCTTCACCCACATGTTCCTCGGCATCGCCGAAGGCGCCTTCGAAGAAGCCCGGCAGTACACCCTCGGTGAAACCCGGGTCTGGCATAAGTCCAGCGCCCAGGACGTGCGCCAGGACCCCTACATACTCAGCCACTACGGCGAATTCTGGGTCGCCCTGGAAGGCATCCGCCTGCTGGTGGAGCGGGCCGCCGCGCTGCTGGACCAGGCCTGGGCCAAGGGCCCGGCCCTCAGCGCCGAAGAGCGCGGGCACCTGGCCACGGCCATCGCCACCGCCAAGGTCGCCGCCAGCCGCCAGGGCCTGGAGCTGTGCAGCCGCCTGTTCGAAGTCACCGGCGCGCGCTCGACCCACGCCTCCCTGGGCCTGGACCGGCACTGGCGCAACCTGCGCACCCAGACCCTGCACGACCCGCTGGACTACAAGCTTCATGAGCTGGGCGACTGGGCGCTGAACCAGTCCCTGCCAACCCCGACTTTCTACTCCTAGCCTTCTGTTCGACGGAGAGTGCCGATGCAGCTTCTGACCCTACCCCCTTCGCCCGCCCTGGCGACCTCGATCCGCGCCACCGCCCAGGTGTTCGAGGACCCGAAATCCCAGGCCCTGCTGGCGCACCTGCAACAGGTGGCACCGAGCGAAGCCAGCGTGCTGATCATTGGCGAAACCGGGACCGGCAAGGAGCTGGTGGCGCGCCATATCCACAACCTCAGTGCCCGGCGCAACCGACCGTTTGTGGCGGTGAACTGCGGTGCCTTCTCCGAATCCCTGGTGGAGGCGGAACTGTTCGGTCATGAGAAAGGCGCCTTTACCGGCGCCCTCAGCGCCAAGGCCGGCTGGTTCGAAGAGGCTGACGGCGGCACCCTGTTCCTCGACGAGATCGGCGACCTGCCCATGGCCATCCAGGTCAAGCTGCTGCGGGTGCTGCAGGAGCGCGAAGTGGTGCGCCTGGGTTCGCGCAAGAGCATTCCCATCGATGTGCGCGTATTGGCCGCCACCAACGTGCAACTGGAAAAGGCCATCAACGCCGGGCATTTTCGCGAAGACCTGTATTACCGCCTGGACGTGGTCAGCCTGGAACTGAGCCCGCTGCGCGAGCGCCCCGGCGACATCCTGCCGCTGACCCGGCACTTCATCGAGGCCTACAGCCAGCGCCTGGGCTACGGCAGCATCAGCATCAGCCCCGAGGCCGAGCACAAGCTCAAGAGCTACAGTTGGCCGGGCAACATCCGCGAGTTGGAAAACGTCATCCACCACACCCTGCTGATCTGCCGCAACGGGGTGATCCAGCGCGACGACCTGCGCCTGTCGAACATGCGCATCGAACGCGCCGACGACAGCCACCCGAGCCACGACGACTCTGCCGAGGCCCTGCTGGAACGGGCCTTTGAAAAACTCTTCGCCGAACAGGCCGGGGCCCTGCACGAAAAGGTCGAGGATGCCTTGCTGCGCGCGGCCTACCGCTTCAGCCACTACAACCAGGTGCACACCGCCAACCTGCTGGGCCTGAGCCGCAACGTCACCCGGACCCGGCTGATCAAGATCGGCGAACTGGCGGTGAACAAGCGGCGCCCGCTCGATGCGCCCAACGAGCGCACCCTGCAACTGTCGATCTAGCCCGGCAGGTCGCAGTGCAAGGCATTGTCGTGGCTGCGGGCGATGCTGCTGCGCACCTGGAATGAACCGAAGGTCACGGTCTTGGCCTGGTGGGCCAGGATCAACTGCCAGAAATCCTGCTCGCCGTTCTCGAAGCGCCGGAACGCCGCTTCGCCGGCTTCCCGGGATTGCCATTGCAGGTAATTGAGCACCCGCCGGCCATCGTCGCTGGCCTGCACGCTGGCACTCAGGAAACCGCCATAGCCCTGGGCCAGGCGCTCGGTCTGCTCGGCCAGGGCCGATACCAGGGCCTGTTGCTGATGGGGCTCGATTTCGAACTCGATCAATTGGGTAAAGCTGCGGGCCTTTTCAAAAGCGCTCATGGATCACTCTCCACTGGGGGAAAACAGAATATTGCTGTTGAATGCGCCGCAGGGTAAAACCTCTAGTTAAGTCAAGGTCAAGCGTATTTTTCCTCCCGAGGTGCATTGATGATCGAACCCGACTCCCATCAAAAAGAGCTGAGCGTCGGCCAACTGTCGGCCCGCAGTGGCGTGGCCGTGACCGCGCTGCATTTCTACGAAACCAAGGGCCTGATCCACAGCCATCGCAACGCGGGCAACCAGCGCCGCTACCCACGTTCAGTGCTGCGCCGGGTGTCGCTGATCAAGGTGGCCCAGCGCCTGGGCATTCCCCTGGCAGAGATCGGCCAGGCCCTGGCGACCCTGCCCGCCGACCGCGCGCCCACTGCCGCAGACTGGCAGCGATTGTCGGAACAGTGGAGCCGCGAACTGGACCAACGCATCCGCCAGCTGAGCCTGCTGCGCGAGCGGCTGAACCAGTGCATTGGCTGTGGCTGCCTGTCCATGGAAGGGTGCCCGCTGCGCAACTATGGAGATGTCCTGGGAGACGCCGGCCCGGGCGCCCGCCTGCTGGAGCCCGACGCCGCCACCGACGCCCCGTAGCCGGCTTCCCGCGTAGGGGCCGGCTTGCCGGCGAAGGCTGACTCTCGGGCCTCTTCGCTGGCAAGCCAGCTCCTACAGCCACATCGCGTTCATATCCGTAGGAGCCGGCTTGCCGGCGAAGGCGATCTCACGGGTCTATTCCCTCGCAAGCCGGATTCCCGCTCAGCGCTGACAGGTAAGAAAGCCTGTGCAACATCGTAAGTAAAAACGTCCCTATGCTAATGTCGCGTCCTGCTTCCTACGACGAGCTTCGCTTCCATGCCAAGGACTGCCACTTTCGAAAAGCCACGCTGGCTGCGCGATCTGCTGCGCTTTCTCCCCCTGAAAAGCCAGTTCGTACTGTCCGGCAACGTTCGCGACCTGCAGGCCAGTGAGGTCGCCCCCGGGGTCATCACCCCCCAGCCTTTCAACCTCAACCTGCGCGATGAACTGCTGGCAGCCGGCTATGCCCAGGTGCTGAGCTGGGATCCCCTTGGCGGCCTCAGGGTCTTGCTGCCCCCCGGCAGCGAGCCGGCCCAGGCCGATAACCTGCTGCGTGAACTGGGCCTGACCCCGGTGGAAGGAGCGGCGCCGGCCGGCCTCGACCTGTTGTCGGCGACCTTGCCACGCCTGGTGGAGCGCCAGGGCGCGCCCCTGGCCCTGATTGTCGATTTCGCTTCACGCCTGGTGATCCGCAACGACGCCCTGAGCGCCGCAGAACACCAGTTGTTCACCCAGGCCCTGGTGCTGTCCCACCAGGCCCGCAGCCGCCCGGCGGGGGAGCAGCGCACGCCATTCTTCAACAGCATTCTCTGGGTGGTGGAAAAGGAAGGCGACCTGCCCGACTGGATGCTGATCGACAACCCACGCCTGCGCCCGATTCCCGTGTCCAAACCCGACCAGCAGGCCCGCCAGGCCCTGGCCCCGGCACTGTTGCGCGGCCTGCCCGGCGCCCAGGAGGCCAGCGAAGAAAGCCGCGACAGCGCGGTGCGGGCCTTCGTCGAAAATACCGAGGGCTTGCTGCTGCTCGACCTCAACGCGATCGTCCAGCTGGCCCGGGTCGAAGGCCTGGCCATGGAACGCATCGGCGATGCCGTACGCCGCTATAAAGTCGGGGTCACCGAAGACCCCTGGCTGAAGATCGACCGCCAGCGCATCCGCCAGGCCGACGGTTTTATCCGCCAGCGGGTCAAGGGCCAGGGCCACGCCGTGACCCACATGCTGGATATCGTCAAGCGCGCCATGACCGGGGTCGGCGCCAGCCGCAAGGGCAACCGGCCCCGGGGCGTGGCCTTTCTTGCCGGGCCCACCGGGGTCGGCAAGACCGAACTGGCCAAGACCATCACCAGCCTGCTGTTTGGCGATGAAAGCGCGTACATCCGCTTCGATATGTCGGAATTCAGCGCCGAACACGCCGACCAGCGCCTGGTAGGCGCGCCACCCGGCTATGTCGGCTACGACGTGGGCGGCGAACTGACCAACGCGATCCGCGAAAAACCCTTCAGCGTGGTGCTGTTCGACGAGATCGAAAAGGCTCACCCGCGGATCCTCGACAAGTTCCTGCAGATCCTGGATGACGGTGTGCTTACCTCAGGCCGGGGCGACCGGGTGTACTTCTCCGAGGCGCTGATCGTCTTCACCTCCAACCTGGGCATCTACCGTCAGGGCGACAACGGCGAGCGAGTCGCCAACGTCCAGCCCGGCGAAGCCTTCGAAGCGGTGCAAGGCAAGGTCCAGGGCGAAATCGAGCGCTATTTCAAACTGGTGCTCAACCGCCCGGAAATCCTCAACCGGATCGGCGAGAACATCATCGTCTTCGACTTCATCCGCCCGGACATCGCCGAGCAGATCTTCCAGCAGATGGTCGGCAATATCCTCGCCGACCTGGCGGCCCAGGCCCTGCATGTGCAGCTCGATGACGACTCGCTGCACAACCTGCGCCAGCTGTGCCTGCAGGACCTGTCCAACGGTGGCCGGGGCATTCGCAACCAGTTGGAGGCGCACCTGCTCAACCCCCTGGCCCGGGCCCTGTTCGACCAGGATGCGCAGCCCGGCCAATCCTTCGACATCCGCCAACTGCAGGCCGGCGGCCTGCAACTGCTTGCCCGCGCCTCGTGAACATCAGCCTGTCGCGGGTGCACTTCCCGGTCACCACCCTGGGGCCGGGGCAGCGCCTGGGCCTGTGGTTCCAGGGGTGCAGCATCCGCTGTGCAGGCTGCATTTCCGCGGACACCTGGGGGCCGGGCAAGCACCCCTTGCCGTTGGCCCAGGTGCTGAACGACCTGCAACCCTGGCTGGCCCAAGCCGAAGGCATCACCCTGTCCGGCGGCGAGCCCTTTGACCAGCCCGAGGCGCTGCTGGCCCTGCTTCGAGGCCTGCGCGAACGCACCGGGGTCGACATCCTGGTCTACAGCGGCCACCCCCTGGAAACCCTGCAACCGCTATTGCAACAAGCCGAAGGCCTGCTGGATGCACTGATCTGCGACCCCTTCGAGCAACAACAGGCGCAAACGCTGGTCCTACGGGGCAGCGACAACCAGCGCCTGATCTTCTTGACCGAGCTGGGCCGCCAGCGTCTGTCCACCTACCAGCGCCCGCTGCACCACGAAGACCGCGCGCTGGACGTGATGTTCGACGACGACGGCAGTGTCTGGATGGCTGGAATTCCCCGGCGTGACGACGTGCTGCGTCTGCGCGACCTGCTGCACGACCAGGGCCACCAACTCCAGATCAGCGCCCACACCTCACGCCGCCGTTAACCGGAACCGCTACCGATGATACGTTTTTGCCCCAATTGCCAGACTGAACGCCCCCTGGCCGAAATTTTCTGTGAAGGCCAGGTAGACAACCGGGCCTGCGGCTGGGAACTCTCCGGCGAGGCGATTCATCCCGAAGGCTGGCGCCCACAACCGGTAGTCACCCTCGAAGCGCTTGAGCCGCAGCCCCCGGTCGCGGCGGACAGCGGCTCCCCCCTGCTCTGCGGCAACGGTCATGCCATGGCGGACGGCGACTTGATGTGCCTGGTCTGCGGCGCCGACCCGCTCGCCCCGGAGCAACAGCCACCCGCCGCGCCCCCGGCCGCCGACAGTGAAACCGTGATCGAAGGCTGGCGCCTGCTGCGCCAGATCAGCAGCGGCGGCGTGCGCGAGCGGTTTATCACCGAGCACCGGGAAACCGCGCACCAGGCGGTGCTGACCCTGTACCAGGCCGGCGCCGAACCCGACCCGTCGGTGTACGAAGCCCTCAAGCGCCTGCCCCGGGAGCACGTGCCGGAAATCATCCTCACCGGCCGCTGGGACGAGCGCGCCTTCGAAGTGGCCGAGGAACTCACCGGCGGCACCCTGGCCGACCTGGGGATCGTGGTCAGCGACAGAGCCGCGGTGCAACACATCGTCCGTGAGCTGGGCCAGGCCCTGCATGCCTTCAGCGAAGCCGGCCTGCGCCACCGCGACCTGCGCCCGGCCACCTTGCTGGTGCGCAGCCGCGAGCCCTTGGACCTGGTGATCAGCGGCTTCGGTTCGGCGCGGCTGTCGGAGTTCGACCTGGACATCGTCTCGCCCCTGGAAACCAGCCGCTACATGGCCCCCGAAGCCATTGCCGGGGGCGTGGCCGCAGCGTCCGACTGGTGGAGCCTGGGGATGATCCTGCTGGAACAGCTGACCCAGGGAGAATGCTTCGCCGGCATCAATGCCAACGCCTACCTGATTCACATTCTGGCCAACGGCGTGCTGCTGCCGGACGACCTCGACCCGCGCCTGGAACTGCTGCTGCGCGGCCTGCTGGCCCGGGACCGCCACCAGCGCTGGCAATGGCCCCAGGTGCAGTCCTGGCTCCAGGGCGAAAGCCCCAGCGTCCCGGCCTCGGTCGCCAGTGAAGAGGACGCCGACGAAGGTGCCAGCATCGCCTTGGGCAGCCGGCGCTTTCGCCGACCAGGGCCCTTCGCCCTGGCTGCCGCCGAAGTCGAACACTGGCCCCAGGCCCTGGATCACCTGCTGCGCGGGGTGATCGTCACCTGGGCCGAACAGGCCGGTTTGCCCGCACGGCAGCTGGCGGGCCTGCGCCAGGTGGCCCAGCACGAAGGGCTGGACGATGACACCCGGCTGATGCTCGCCCTGAAACTGCTGAACCCGGAAATGCCCCTGATCCAGCGCGGCGAGATCGTCACCCCCGGCTGGTTGCTGGAGCATCCCCTGGACGGTTACCGCTTGATCAGCGGCCCGGCCCCGGACCTGCTGGAACGCCTGGAGACCGAGCACTGGCTGTCGCGGCTCAAGCTGCGGGCCGAACAGGTGCGCCAACGCGCCCAGCACCAGGCCATCGAACTGGACGAGGAGCAGTTGCGCATCTACCTGCTCTCCAGCTCCCGAGCCCATCTGGCCGCGCTATGGGAAGCACGTCAGCGTCTGCTGCCGGACAGCGAGCACCACGGCATCCTGTCCCTGGCGGACCGGCGCTCCATCAGTGAAGAAGACCTGATCGTGCTGCTCAGCGCCGCCATCGGGCAGTTCCGCTCGGTGGACGCGATCCTCGAAGAAGCCGCCACCCTGGCCCGCGAAGCCGTGGTCCTGAGCTTCGATGCGGCCAGTGCGCGTACCCTGCTGGGGCTGCCGCGCCCGGCCTTGTACCGTGAGGTCGATGAGCGCATCAGCGGCTTTGCCCGTTGCGGCGTGCCGAGCGTCGATGAATGGGCCGAGCAGTTCCGCCTGGAACGCCGCATGCCCCTGGCCAGGGCCCTGGTGCTGCTGGCCATCGGCGCCGAGCAGTGGCTGGAGCCGCAAAAGCAGCACTACGTGTCGCAGATCCTCGACTTCTTCGAGAAGAAGGTCGCCAGCGTGGTGCTGCGCGGCCCGCTGGTGCGCATGAGCATCGGCAAGACCACCGCCCGGGTCGACCTCAACGAACTGCACAGTGAGCGCAGCCCGGCCCCGGCGCTGCTGGATCACCTGGTGGCGCGCAACGCCCAGCCCATCAGCCTCGACCCGGCGTGCTTCGCCGAAAACCCGCAGCTGGATGCACGGCTCAACAGCCTGTACCGCCAAAGCTCGCTGTACAAGCGCGACACCGGGATCGATGGCCTGTACCTGGGCTTCCCCTTCCTCCTGACCCGGGACGCGCGTGGCACCACTCGTACTCGCATCGCGCCGTTGCTGCTGTGGCCGGTCAAGCTGCTGCTGGAAGTCGGCAGCCGCGGCAAGGTGGCCCTGGTCTTCGACAGCGAACGTGAAGAGGTGCGCCTCAATCCGGGGCTCGACACCTTGCTGGGCATCGATGCCGCCAAGCTCTGGCGCAAGGCCGCCGATGAACTGCTGGGGCGTTCGGCGCTCAAGGCCGCCGACGTGATGGACGCCTTCGGCATGCTGGCCACTGCCAGCTCCCGGGTGCTCGGCAGCCTGCCACCGCCGAGCACCGAAGTGCCGCCCTACCAGGATCAACTGGCCTGTGCCGCCGTGCTGTTCCATGTGGCCTTCATGGGCCAGGCCATCGGCGAGGACCTGCGCCAGCTCAAGGCCCTGCCCCCCGGCGGCACCGGCCTGGAAACCGCCCTGCGCCTGAACCCCACGGAGCCCGACAGCGGCGACAGCGCTGCCAGCGCGCTCGCGCCTGAACTGCAGCGCTTCTTTACCGTGGCCAGCGACCCCTCCCAGGAAGCCGCGGTGCTCCAGGCCCGACAGGCCCCCGGGCTGCTGGTGGAAGGCCCGCCCGGCACCGGTAAGAGCCAGACCATCGTCAACATGGTGGCCGACGCCATCGGCCGCCAGCGCAGCCTGCTGATCGTCTGCCAGAAGCACGCCGCCCTGGAAGTGGTGCACAAGCGCCTGGTGGCCGAAGGCCTGGGCAACCGGGTGGTGATGCTCAACGACATCAACCGTGACCGCGAACCGGTGATCCGCAGTGTCCGCGAACAGCTCGAAGCCCTGTTCAAGGACGATGCCGTCCAGCAACCCTGGCTGCACCAGCGTGAACGCCTGGCGGCACGCATCGAAGCCCTGGAGGGCGAACTGGATCGCTTCCACCAAAGCCTGCACCGCATCGATGAACACTGTGGCTTGAGCTACCGCCAGTTGATCGGCGAGCTGATCGGCCTGGAACAGGGGCCAGCGGCCCTGGATGTCCCGGTCTTGCGCCAGCACCTGGCGGCCCTGGACATCGCCAGCCTGACCCGCCTGGAAGAAGCCTGCGCGCCGCTGATCCGCCTGTGGCTGCCGGCCCGCTATGAACACAGCGCCCTGGCCCAGCTCCAGCCCTTCCCCACCGACGCCGCCACGGTGCAAGCGTTCAACCAGGGCTTCGAGCGCCTGCTGAGCTGCGAGGAGCAGCGCCTGGAAACCCTGCAGGCGCACCCGGCCGACTTCGAAGTCGACGACCCGGCGCCCTACCGCGCCTGGCTCGACCAGCACCTGCACAGCCTGCTGGGCCTGGACGATGAGCGTCGCCAACGGCTGGCACGCTGGCTCCCGCTGTTTCGTGGCAGCAACGGCCAGGCCGCAGAAGGCGACGGGCTGATCCAGGCCCTGCAGGCACTGGCTCAACAACTGGAACAGTGCGACGCCGCCGCTTACCAGGCCGACCTGGCGCCGGGCCTCAGCGCCCTGCCCGCGGCCCAACTGCGCACCCTGCAGCAACGCGCCCGCGCCGTTATCCAGGGTCGCTCCTGGCTGGCGCGGCTCAACCCGCTGCGCCTGATCCGCCAGCGCCAGCTACTGGCCTTCCTCGCCGAACAGGGCGCCGCGGCCCAGCCGCAGCGCCTGCCGGAACTGCTGGCGGCGGCCCTGCTGGAAAGCCAGTGGCGGCCCTTGCGCGCGCAATTGCAACACCTGCATCAGCAACTGAGCCTTGCACAAATCGCCAGCGATTGCGGCCCGGGCCTGCTGCCGCAGGTACGCCAGGACCTCGGGCAACTGGAAGAAATGCGCGCCCTGGCCATGACCCTGGCGCAAGCCCCCCGGGCGGAGCAGTTGGATGCGGTGGTGCTGACCGGCGAGCGGCGCTCCCTGGACAGCCTGCTGGCCGGCTACGACGCCGCGTTTATCCGCCACAGCGTGCGCCAGGACAGCCTGAATGCCCTGCAGCGCCTGGATCAGTGGCTGCAACCCGAGCTGCTGGGCCAACTGCGCCAGCGCGTGGCGCACAACCAGGGCAATCAGTCGGCCCTCAACCGCCTGCGCGACGCCTTGCCGACCCTGAGCGCCTACCAGGCTTTCCGGGCCCGGGCCGGCCAGCTGTCGCCGGCGGACCTGGAGTTGCTGGTAGTCCTGCGCGATTACCAGGACGCGCTCGACGCCATTCCCGCCGAGCAACTGGAAGCCGTGGTGCGGCGCATGCTCAACCGTGAAGCGCGGCTGGGCTGGAAGCGCCAGATCGAACAACGCCAACCCGAGCTGATGCTCGAGCACAGCGAAACCGCGGCGAAGATCGCCAGCCTGGGCGAGGCCGACACCCAGATGCGCAACCTCAACCGTCAGTTGCTCAGTGAAGGCATCGACCTGTCGCGCCTGGGCACCCGCAAACAGTGGGAGGACGTCACCCGCCTCACCGGGCGTCGTTCGCGACGCTTGCGCGAGTTCATGGAAATGGGCGCCGGCCTGGGGCTGATGAGCCTGCGCCCGGTGTGGCTGATGAACCCGGACGTGGCCAGCCGGGTGCTGCCGCTCAAGCCCGGGCTGTTCGATACGGTGATCTACGACGAAGCCTCGCAGATGCCGGTGGAGTTCGCCCTGCCGACCCTGTACCGGGGCCGGGTCACGGTGGTCAGCGGCGACGAGAAGCAGATGCCGCCCACCGCCTTCTTCTCCAGCCGGGTGGAAAGCGACGAAGCCGAACTGTTCGATGGCGACCAGCCGGACGCCGATGCCGACGAGGAACAACGGGAGGCCTTCGAAGACACCTGGAACCGCCGCGAAATCAAGGACTGCCCGGACCTGCTGCAACTGGCTCGCAGCTCGCTACCCGCCACCACCCTGCAGATCCACTACCGCTCGGCCTACCGCGAGCTGATCGGTTTCTCCAACGCCTCGTTCTACGGCAACCGCCTGAGCATCCCGGTACGCCATCCCCAGGCCAATATCCTGGCCATCAAGCCGCTGGAGCTGATCCGCGTGGACGGCGTCTATCAGCAGCAGGTCAACCCCGACGAGGCCGAACGGGTGGTGGACTACCTGGCCGAGCTCTGGCAGGCGCCCTACGCCGAACGCCCCTCGGTGGGGGTGGTGACCTTCAACCGCAAGCAGGCCGACCTGATCGAAGAACGCCTGGAGTTGCGCGCCGAGCAGGACCCGGCGTTTCGTGCGGCCTACAGCCAGGAGCGCGAACGCAGCGAGGATGGCGAGGACATGTCGGTGTTCGTCAAGAACGTCGAGAACGTCCAGGGCGATGAGCGCGACATCATCGTGTTCTCCTCGACCTTCGGGCGTAACAGCCAGGGCAGCTTCCGCCGCAACTTCGGGGTCCTGGGGCAGACCGGCGGCGAGCGCCGGCTCAATGTGGCGGTGACCCGGGCCCGGCGCAAAGTGGTGATGATCACCTCGATGCCGATTGCCGATATCTCCGACATGCTCACCACCCAGCGCCCGCCCGCCAGCCCGCGGGACTACCTGCAAGGCTACCTGGAGTACGCCCGCGCCCTGTCGGCCGGGGAGTTTGCCAGCGGCCACAGCCTGCTGGGGCGCCTGGTCACCGAGCGCCAGGATGCCAGGGTCCAGCACAACGCCCACAGCGACGGCTTCACCCAGGCGGTGGCGGCGTTCATCCGCACCCTGGGCTGGAGCCCGGTCAGCGCCAACGAAGGGGATGCCTTCGGCCTGGACTTTGCCATCGAGCACCCCGATACCGGGCTCTACGCCCTGGGCATCGAATGCGATACCCCGCGCCACGGCCTCCTGGCCCGCGCTCGCTCCCGGGAAATCTGGCGCCCTTCGGTGCTGCGCCGGGCCATTCCCCACCTGCACCGGGTCTCGTCGCAGGCCTGGTACCACGACCCTGAAGGCGAGCGCGCGCGCCTGCAGGCCGCCATCGAGCAGGCCCTGCAGCCGCTGGCCGTTGCCGATTCGGTGACGCAGCCCCAAGCCCTGGCAGACACGGAGCAAACCCCATGAGCGGCCCGAAAGTGGTGCGTATCGTCACCCGTGAAGAAATCCTGGAGATCTGCGCCGGCCACCTGCGGCGCCTGGAGCAGGCGATTGCCCGCTGGGAAGAGCAGGCCCAACGCCTGGGGCAACTGACCGAACAGGAGCGGGCCGCCACCCAAGGACGTTTCGAGCAATTGCGCCAGTTGATCGAGGCCGATCGCCTGCAGGACCTGCAAAAGCAGGTACCGATCGAGATCGAGTTCCTCAAGGACGATCTGCAACAACGGGAAAACCGCGCGGTGCAGCAAGCCACGCAACAGCGCCAACTGGCCCGCCGCCAGCGGGAGAACGCCGCCACCCTGCTGGGCGCCCTGCAAGGCAAGCCGCTCGCAGCCCAATTGCTGGAGCCGTTGCGAGCGATTGCCGAGGGGCAGCCGGTGGCCGCTGTGGAGTCGATCCTGGCCCAGGGTTTCGCCAGCCTGGGGGCGGCAGTCGAAGAACAGGGCCTGAGCGAGGCCCAGCAGCAACTGGCCCGGCGCCTGCAAGGTGAAACCCCAACCCAGACCCTGGCGCAGTGGCGCGCCGCCCATGAGCCAGCGGAACCCAGACTGGAACGCATCGAGCAGCACATTGCCCAGTTGCTGACCCTCGATGATCAGGCCAGCGCCGAACCCTACCTGGCCAAGTTGCGCCAGATAGATGCAGAAACCCGCGTGCAGCAGCGCAACCTGCTGCTGGACAGCCTGGTGCTGGAGCTGGCCCAGGCCACCCGCGACAGCCAGGAGCGCCGCGCGCGCCTGGCGCGCCTTGAGGAACTGGCCAGCGAAGTGGCGACCTTGTGCCCCGCAAGCGCCGAGAACGAGCTGGCCCAGGCCGGCCAATGCAGCCTGGCCCATATGGCACCAGTGGATGGGCTGATTGCCCGTTTCAGTGCGCTGATCGAAGCCGAGCTGCAACAACGCGCCGCCCTGGCCCGCCGCCAGGCGGTACTCGAAGGGTTGGCCAGCCTGGGCTACGAAGTTCGCGAGGGCATGGCCACCGCCTGGGCCCAGGACGGCAGGGTGGTGCTGCGCAAGGGCGCCACTCCGGGGTATGGCGTGGAGGTGGGCGGCAATGCCGACAACGGCCGGTTGCAGGTACGCGCGGTAGCCCTCAGCGCCCAGCGCGATACCCAGCGCGACAAAGACATCGAGACCATCTGGTGCGGCGAGTTCCAGCGGCTGCAAGCCCTGCTGGCGGCCCGGGGCGACAACCTGAGCATCGAGAAAGCCCTGGCCGTAGGGGCGGTGCCGCTCAGGGAGGTGCTGCTGGACGACACCCGGCAGCAACACCGGGAGCAGGCGCAACAGCGCACCTGACCCGCCTCGCCCCCTGGAAACCGGCTTGCCGGCGAAGGCGGTCTCGCGGGCCTCTTCGCTGGCAAGCCAGCTCCTACAATCCGCCTCCCCGTAGGAGCCGGCTTGCCGGCGAAGGCAATCTCACGGGCCCGTTCGCTGGCAAGCCAGCTCCAACAATCCGCCTCCCCGTAGGAGCCGGCTTGCCGGCGAAGGCGATCTCACGGGCCCGTTCGCTGGCAAGCCAGCTCCAACAATCCGCCTCCCCGTAGGAGCCGGCTTGCCGGCGAAGGCGATCTCACGGGCCCGTTCGCTGGCAAGCCAGCTCCAACAATCCGCCTCCCCGTAGGAGCCGGCTTGCCGGCGAAGGCGATCTCTCGGGCCTCTTCGCTGGCAAGCCAGCTCCTACAAGGGGGCAGATGCTCAGAAGCCAGGGGCGATCTGGCCCTTGTAGCGGGTCAGGATGAACTGGCGCACGGCGTCGGAGTTCAGCGCCTTGGCCAGTTTCTGGATCCGCGGGTCGTTGATGTTGTCCGGGCGCGCCACCAGAAATTCGATATACAGGTCCTTGCCCTTCTCCACGATCAAGGCGCTGTTGGTATCGATCCCGGCCTCCAGGGCGTAGTTGGCGAAGACAAATGCCAGGTCCACCTGGCTTACCGAGCGGGCCAGCAAGGCGCCTTCCAGTTCACGGATCTTCAGGTGCTTGGGGTTCTCGACAATGTCGCGCTGGGTGGCCAGGGTGTTGCTCGGGTCCTTGAGCTTGATCAGCCCCACTTCATCCAGCAGCACCAGGGCCCGGCCGGTGTTCACCGGGTCGTTGGGAATCGACACGCTGGCCCCGTCCTTGAGCTCGGCGATGCTCTTGATCTTGGTGGAATAGGCGCCGAACGGTTCGATGTGCACCCCCACCACGGGCACCAGGTCGGTGTGCCGGGTCTTGTTGAAGTCATCGAGGAACGGCCGGTACTGGTAGTAGTTGGCGTCGAGGTTCTTCAGCGCCAGCTGCTGGTTGGGCTGGATGAAGTCGGTGAACACCTTGATCTGCAGGTCCACGCCTTCCTTGGCCAGTTGCGGTTTGACGAATTCGAGGATCTCGGCGTGGGGCACCGGGGTCGCGCCCACCAGCAGCTTTTCGTTGGCGTTGACGCTCAGGGACAGTACGGCGGCCAATACGGCCAAGGTCTTCTTCATGGGTTGCTCCTAAGGCAGAGGCAGGCAGCCGTCGTGGGGCGCACGTGGGGCCGTGTTTCGGGTTGGGTTCGAAGAAATCGCTTCAACGGCGGCTGTAGTGCGCCACCAGGCGGTCGCCGGTCATCTGCAGGGCCTGCACCAGCACCAGCAGCAGGACCACGGTGACCACCATCACATCGGTCTGGAAACGCTGGTAGCCGTAGCGGATGGCCAGGTCGCCCAGGCCGCCGCCACCGATCACCCCGGCCATGGCGGTGTAATCCACCAGCACGATGGCGGTCACCGTGACCGCCGCCAGCAGGCCGCCCCGGGCTTCGGGCAGCAAGGTGTGGCGAATGATCTGCCAGGTGCTGCCGCCCATGGCCTGGGTCGCTTCCACCACCCCGCGGTCCACTTCCCGCAGGGCGGTTTCCACCAGCCGGGCAAAGAACGGCGTGCAGCCCACCACCAGCGGCGGGATGGTGCCCGGCACGCCAAGCGAGGTGCCCACCAGCAAGGTGGTCAGGGGAATCAGCACGATCAGCAAGATGATGAAGGGCAAGGAGCGCAGCATGTTGACCAGCACCGACAGCACCCGATACAGGCCCACCGCTTCATGCAACTGGCGCTTGCCGGTGAGAAACAGCAGCATGCCCAGGGGCAGCCCCAGCAGCACGGTAAAACCCAGGGCCGCGCCGAGCATGCTCAGGGTATCGACGCAGGCCTGGGCGATATCGGCCCAGTAAATGTTCTTGAAGAGTTCGGCCATGGTTCAGGACCAGTCATGGCGCGGTGGCTTGATGTCGTTGAGCAACCAGTTGCCCACCACGTGGTATTTCCAGCGCACCGGGTCGTGCAGGGTATGCACCCGGGCGTTGCGCCAGTGGCGGTCGAAGTTGTGGCGCTTGAGGGTGGAACGGGTGCCCCCCAGTTCGAACAGTTTGTTACTGGCCTCGATGGCGATTTCGGTGGTCAGCACCTTGGCCTTGGCCACCGCCAGGGAGGCCCGGGCCACATTGTCTTCATCGGGTGCCGGGCGGGCCGCGTCCAGGGCCAGGCCGGCCCGTTCCAGCAGGGCCTCGGCGGCTTCCAGGCGAATGTCCAGGGCCCCCACCTGGATGATGGTCAGCGGGTCTTCACTGGCCTTCTCCACCCCGGCATCGATCCACGGCCGGGCATGCTCACGCACGAAGGCGATGGTGTCGCGCAGCGCCGCCCGGGCAATCCCGGCGTCGATGGCGGCCGTGGTCAGCTGGGCGAAGGGCCCGGCCAGGGTCGGGCTTTCGTAGGAGCGGTAGGTGGGAAACAGGTTGAAGGCCGGCACCTTGAGGTCCTGGGCCAGCACGGTACCACTGGAGGTGGTGCGCTGGCCGATGCTGTCCCAGTCGTCGATCACCGCCAGCCCCTCGCTGCCCCGGGGCACGAAGGCCAGCTGGCCCCTGCCCTGCTCGTCCAGGGCCAGCACCGCCAGCCAATGGGCATACAGCGAACCGGTGCAGTAGCCCTTGCGGCCATTGATCACATAACCGTCACCGCTGCGCCGTACCGTGGCCTGGATGTCCTGGACGTTCTTGCCGCCGGTTTCCGACAACGCATTGGCAAAGCGATGGCCTTGCAGGGCCAGGGCGAAAAAGTGCGCCTGTTGCTCCGGCGTGCCCTGCAGGCGGATGTCTTCCAGCAGGCAGTAGTGGTTCTGCGGGATCTGCCCCAGGGACGGGTCGGCAGCGGAAATGATCGCGATGACCTCGGCCAGCACCGCATAGGACACCTGGGCGCCACCGAATTCGCGAGGCACGCTGATGCCCCACAAACCACTGTTGGAGTACAGGTCGACCACCTGCGCCGGTACTTCCCGGGTACGGTCGCGCTCGGCGTCCTGCTCCAGCAGGATCGCGGCCACTTGCCTGGCCACGGCCAGGGCTTCGGCGCCATCGCGGATCACGTGGGCGGCGGGAGTGTGCAAGGGGTAAACGGCAGATTCAGGCAATGCAGGCATACGGCGCTCTCGGGCGGAATGAAGGTGACTGCCGCTCATTGCAGCTTCTGTGCCTAAAGCCTGGCCCCATGAATTCAAGGACTTGGGTGGCTATTTCGCCTCTGCATCGGTCCCTTTGCCGGGCAGATTGCTGGAATGCTGTTGATGGGCCAACAGTTGGCCCGTGTCGCCTGGACGACACCTCGTCGGCCCGTGCCGGGCAGGCAAGGGCCCGGGTATAGAGTGAACCTGCTCCACGCGGCGTCAGCGTCGCTCCCAACAACAAGATCAAGGAGAAACCCAGATGAGCGTCAAACCCATTCCCGAAGGTTTCAGCGGGGTCACCCCCTACCTGGGCATCCAGCGCGCCGCCGAGGCCATCGAGTTCTACAAGAAGGCCTTCGGCGCGGAGGAAGCCATGCGCCTGGACATGCCCGGCGGCAGCGTCGCCCATGCCGAACTGCGCATTGGCGGTTCGGCCATCATGCTCGGCAGCCCCTGCGAACAAACCCCGATGGGGAGCCCGGAAGCCCACAAGACATCGGTCGGGCTGCACCTGTATGTGGAAGACGTCGATCGCAGCTTCGCCCGGGCGATCGCCGCGGGCGCCACCGAAGTGTCGGCGGTCAAGGACCAGTTCTACGGTGATCGCAGCGGCAGCCTGCGCGACCCTTTCGGGCATGTGTGGTTCCTCGCCAGCCGCAAGGAAGAACTGAGCGCCGAGGAAATAGGCCGAAGGGCCCGGGAGATGTTCCAGCAACAGGCCGGCTGAACCTGCCCCTGTAGGAGCCGGCTTGCCGGCGAAGGCGTCTCGCGGACCCGTTCGCGGGCAAGCCCGCTCCTACGGGGCCATGGGCACCGGCCAAGCCAGTCAAGCAGCGGCTTTCACGAGGGTTTCGCAGCTTCGTAACATTTACTTTCATATCGCCTTTCGGGATTTACGATTCTCATTCGTCTTAATTAGATGCAGCAGGCCGCGTTGGCCCAGGCTATGCCCGGCGCTTTTTGTCCCGGGCCCGGTCCCGGGTTCCAGTGCCGCTCCATTCCTCGAATCAAGACGCCCATTCAATGTCGAAGAAGTCCCGTTCAAAAATCTGGTTTCTGGTGCACAGCTGGCTGGCCCTGCCCATCTGGTTCTTTGTGCTGATTGTCTGCGTCACCGGCACCCTGGCGGTGGTCAGCCAGGAGATCGTGTGGCTGGCCAACCCCGACGTGCGCGCCAGCAAGCCCAGCGATGACGCACAACCGCTGAATTACGACCAGATCGTCCAGGCCATCAAGCGCGCCGAGCCCCAGACCCGGGTGGACACCATCGTCACCCCGGATGAAAGCCACTTCGCCCTGAGTGTGAGTGTCAGCTACCCGGACGGCCGCTCGCCGACGCTCTACGTCAACCCCTACACCGGGGTGATCCAGGGCACCAGCCCGCAGTTCGATTTCCAGGGCTTCACCCGCGCCCTGCACGGCTGGTGGCTGGTGCCCTTCACCAACGGCTACAGCTGGGGCTGGTACCTGGTGTCCTTGCTGGGCCTGCCCATGCTGGTGTCGCTGATCACCGGGCTGGTGGTCTACAAGAAGTTCTGGAAAGGCTTTCTCAAGCCGACCCTGCGCCTGCGCCACGGTGCACGGATCTTCTGGGGTGATTTCCATCGCCTGAGCGGCATCTGGTCGATCTGGTTCATCGCGGTGATCTCCATCACCGGCACCTGGTTCATGATCGAAGCGATTCTTTCGGACAACCACATCAGTATCTCCAGCGAACCCGTGGTCCCGGTGATCGCCCGCGATCAGGTGCCGACCACGGGCGATGGCAGCCCGGCGCCGATGATCGGCCTGGACCAGGCCATCGGCATTGCCACACAGAAAATCCCCGGGTTCGACATCAGCTTCGTCAGCCTGCCGAGCAACGCCTACAGCCACCTGTATGTCGGCGGCCGCGGCTGGTATCCGCTGATGTACCAGACCGCCAACATCAACCCCTATACCGGCTCCCTGGACACCTCGCACCTGCTGGCAGACCGCAACACCCTGGAGTTCGTCACCGAATCCATGCGCCCGTTGCACACCGGGGATTTCGGCGGCCTCTGGATCAAGCTGATCTGGTTCTTCTTCGGCCTGGTGCTGAGCATGATGGTCCTCAGCGGCCTGCTGATCTGGACCAAGCGCACCGCCCTGGCCACCGCCAACGCCCTCAAGCGCGAAGAAAAGGCCGCCCGGGCGCGCCCCGCCAGCAAACCCGTCCAGGCACCCGCCCCGGCCATGAGCGCCGAAACCTCGGAGAGCACCCTGTGAGCCAGACCAGCACCGCCACCGCGCCTTCGAACCTGAGCCGGCTCTGGCACAAGTGGCGCTTTCACCTGAACATCCTGCTGTTGCTGATTCCCCTGGGCTTCATGCCCAAATACTTCGCCGACGTTGCCCTGTTTCGCGGCGAAAGCGGCCTGGGTGAACGGGAGATCGGCGAAATCCAGGTCGGCCCCTGGAGCCTGCGCCTGGCGGAAATGCGCAACGAAGCGCCACGCAGCGATGGCCCCGCCGGTTACCTGAAAAGCTTCAACGCCGCCCTGTGCCAGGCCTGCATCGAGCCGGTCAAGGCCACCTACCTGCGCATCGGCAAGCCCCGCAGCCTGCGGGCCGCCGGGGTGATTTTCTTCGGCAGCCCGTACCGCATGGGCGCCAGCCTGCCCATCCCGGAAAAGACCAAGGCCGATTCCGAGCTGTGGATCACCATGGAAGGCTGGGACGGCAGCATGCACCAGGCATCCATTCCCCTGAGCCAGGCGTCACCCGCCACCGTGGCCTGGCTCGAAAAACAAGGAGGCAAACGATGAGTTGCGCAGTATTCCCACGGCGCCTTGGCGCCCTGGCCCTGTTGTTGCTGGGCGGCGCCTTCAGCCAAAGCGCCCTGGCCCACAACCCGATGTGCGAGTGCAAGGCCATAGACGCCGAGCAGATCCGCTGCACCGGTGGTTTTTCCGATGGCAGCGGCGCCCCGGGGGTGACCCTGGACGTGATCGGCTACGACGAAACCATCCTGGTGCCGGGCAAGCTGGGGGCCGACTCGACCCTGACCTTCAAGAAACCTTCCAGCGAGTTCTACGTACTCTTCGATGCGGGCCCCGGCCATGTGGTCGAGATCGACCAAGCGGATATCGAGGCCCCATGACTCCTGCCACCACCCAGGTCGTGCGCCCCGCCGGCGCCGGCCATGAAACCCTCTATGTGCTGTTGCTGTGTGCACTGATTCTGAGTGTGGCTGCCACCGTGGTGCTGTGGCGCGGCGAAGAAACCGCGACCGGCAGTGTCGCCAGCCACCAGCTGGACGCGCGCCGCGACCTCAGCGCCGGCGAGCAGGGCATCTATGCCGACCTGCGGGTGACCCTCGACGAAATCCACCTGCTGCGCGCCGAAAGCCAGGACCTGCCGACCCCCGAGGAACTGGCCGGCGAAGGCTTCGCGCCCTTCGCCCAGGACGCCAGCTCGGTGAGCCGCGGTGGCCATATCTGGACGGTGCAGAACCAGGCCTACCTGGGCCTGAGCCAGAACCCGCAAGTGGCCGGTTCCTTTCTGATGCGCCTGGATACCGAGGATCAGGCCAAGGTGGATATCTGGCTCAATCGTGCCCCGTCCGTCACCGTGCCTGTCGATCTCAGCGACGCGACGCTGGCCGCCACCGGCTGGCAACAGGTGGTCGCGCAATTCGATGCCGGGGTGACCCGCCAGCATCGCCACTGATCATTCGCATTCACCCGAGAGAAGACCGCTTGCCCATGCCTATTTCATCTCAACGCCGCCCCTTTCTGCAGGTGCTGCTGGTCAGTCTGCTGGCCCTGATGCTCAGCCCCCTGGCCAGCGCCGACCCGGCCAAGCGCCTGCGCATCGGCATCACCCTGCACCCCTACTACAGCTACGTGGCCAATATCGTCGGTGACAAGGCCGAGGTGGTGCCGCTGATTCCCGCCGGCTTCAACCCCCACGCCTACGAACCCCGGGCCGAGGACATCAAGCGCATCGGCACCCTGGACGTGATAGTGCTCAACGGCGTGGGCCACGATGACTTCGCCGACCGCATGATCGCCGCCAGCGAGCGCCCGGACATCCCGGTGATCGAAGCCAACGAAAACGTGCCGCTGCTGGCCGCCACCGGGGTGGCCGCGCGAGGCGCCGGCAAAGTGGTCAACCCGCACACCTTCCTCTCCATCAGCGCCTCCATCGCCCAGGTCAACAACATCGCCCGGGAGCTGGGCAAGATGGACCCGGCCAACGCCAAGACCTACACCCAGAACGCCCGCGCCTACGGCAAGCGCCTGCGGCAGATGCGCGCCGACGCCCTGGCCAAGCTGACCCAGGCGCCCAATGCCGACCTGCGGGTGGCCACGGTGCATGCTGCCTACGACTACCTGCTGCGCGAGTTCGGCCTGCAAGTCACCGCGGTGGTGGAGCCGGCCCACGGCATCGAACCCAGCCCCAGCCAGTTGAAGAAGACCATCGACCAACTGCGCGAGCTGGACGTCAAGGTGATCTTCTCGGAGATGGACTTCCCCTCCACCTACGTCGACACCATCCAGCGTGAATCCGGGGTCAAGCTCTACCCGCTGTCGCACATTTCCTACGGCGACTACAGCGCCGACAAGTACGAGAAGGAAATGAAGGGCAACCTCGACACCGTGGTCCGGGCCATCCAGGAGGCCGGGGCATGACCGCCATCGAGACCCTGCTGCGGGGCCCGGCCATCGAGTTCGACCAGGTCAGCCTGACCCTGGGCCGCACCACCATCCTCGATCGCGTCGCCTTCCAGGTGCAGCCCGGCAGCGTGCACGCCCTGGTGGGCCCCAACGGCGGCGGCAAGAGTTCGCTGATCAAGACCCTGCTGGGGCAGATGCCGCACCAGGGCCAGTTGCGCCTGCAGTGGCCGCATGCCCCCGGCACCATCGGCTACGTGCCCCAGGCCCTGGAGTTCGACCGCGGCCTGCCCATGACCGTGGACGACTTCATGGCCGCCATGTGCCAGCGCCGCCCGGCCTTTCTCGGCCTCAGCCGGCACTACGCCCAGGCCATTGGCGAGGCCCTGGAACGGGTCGGCATGCAGGACAAGCGCAAGCGGCGCATGGGCGCCCTGTCCGGCGGTGAACGCCAGCGAGTACTGCTGGCCCAGGGCCTGATCCCGGCCCCGCAACTGCTGGTACTGGATGAGCCGATGTCGGCCCTGGACGAGGCCGGTATCCAGGTCTTCGAACGCCTGCTCCACGACTGGCGCCAGAGCGGCATCACCCTGCTGTGGATCGAGCACGACCTGGAGGCCGTGGGCCGCCTGGCGGACCGGGTCACCGGCCTCAACCGTCGGGTGCTGTTCGATGGCCCGGCGCAGCAGACCCTGACCCCGGAGCGCCTGCTCAGCCTGTTCTCCACCCATCCACGAACCGCCGGGAGCGCTGCCTGATGACCTATGAAGCTTTTCGCCTGATGGTCCAGGGTTGGGCCTCGGCCGGCTACCTGCCCGAGGCCCTGGCCTATGGGTTCGTGGTCAATGCGCTGCTGGCCGGGCTGCTGATCGGCCCGGTACTCGGTGGCCTGGGTACCCTGGTGGTGGTCAAGCGCTTCGCCTTCTTCTCCGAAGCCGTGGGCCACGCGGCGCTGACCGGGGTGGCCATCGGCATTCTCCTGGGCGAACCCTACACCGGCCCCTACGGCAGCCTGTTCGGCTACTGCCTGCTGTTCGGCATCCTGCTCAACTACCTGCGCAACCGCACCGGCCTGGCCCCGGACACCCTGATCGGCGTGTTCCTCTCGGTGTCCCTGGCCCTGGGCGCCAGCCTGCTGCTGATCCTGGCCGGCAAGATCAACGTGCACATCCTGGAAAACGTGCTGTTCGGCTCGGTGCTCACGGTCAACGGCAGCGACCTCTTGGTGCTGCTGATCGTCGGCGCCCTGGTGCTGGGCCTGAGCCTGCCGCTGTACAACCGCATCATGCTGGCCAGCTTCAACCCGCAGCTGGCGGCGGTACGCGGCGTAGCAGTGAAGGCCTTGGACTACCTGTTCGTGATCCTGGTGACCCTGATCACCGTGGCCGCGGTCAAGGTCATCGGCGCCATCCTGGTGGGCGCCCTGCTGGTGATTCCGGCCGCTGCCGCCCGCCTGCTGAGCCAGTCGCTCAAGGGCTTCTTCTGGATCTCGGTGAGCATCGCCACCGTCAGCACCCTGTGCGGCATCCTGCTGCCCATCGTCTTCGACCTGCCGGTGCCCTCCGGCGCCGCGATCATCCTGGTGGCCGGTGTCGCCTTCGCCCTGGCCGCCATCGCTCGCGGCACTGTCCCCAGCCTGAAAGGGAATATCGGATAAATGCACAGTTCATTGCCTCACCTGTCACTGCGTCGCCTGACCCTGGCCCTGGCCCTCGGCGGCCTGATCAGTACTCCGGCCCTGGCCGAGCGCGACCACTTCGAACCGATGCGCGTGGTCGCCAGCCACGGCATGGGCAATACCGCGCTGCACAGCGCCACCTCAAGCAAATCACCGACGGTGCTGGCTTCCCTGCCGGTGACTTTCGGCCTGGGGCAGATCCTGCTGCAGGGCACCGACATCAAGCTGGAACGGGCGGCCCCGGCCAACCTGCCGGGCTCGCGGCAGACGGCCTATTTTACCGGGCGCGGCGCTCCGGCCCTGGCCAAGCTGGCACTCAATGCCGACGCAGTGATCGGCCTGCGCTCGATCTGGCCGGACGACCCGCTGTACCCCAACGCCCGGCGCAGCAACATCCGCATCGTCGAGATCGACGCTGCCCGCCCGGTGGACGGCGCCCTGCCCGGGGTGGCCCTGCAACCGGGCAAGAGCGACGGGCTCAACGCCCAGCCCTGGCTGTCCAGCAACAACCTGGGGCGCATGGCCGACGTGCTGGCGGCGGACCTCGCGCGGCTGGCGCCCGAAGCCAAACCGCAGATCGAAAGCAACCTGGCAGGCCTCAAGCAGCGCCTGCTCAAACTCAGCGCCGACAGCGAAGCGCGCCTGGCCAAGGCCGACAACCTCAGCGTGCTGAGCCTCTCCGAGCACTTCGGGTACCTGGTCAGCGGCCTGAACCTGGAACTGCTGGAAGTGGACGCCCGGGCGGACAACGAATGGACCCCCGAGGCCCTGAAAAAGCTGCAAGCCCGGCTCAAGGACAACGATGTGGCCCTGGTCCTGCACCACCGCCAGCCGTCCGATGCACTGAAAGCCGCCATCAGCGCCGGCGGCAGCCAGCTACTGGTGCTGGAAACCGACAGCGCCGACCCGCTCGCCGAACTGGAAGGCAACCTGCAGAAAGTCACCCAGGCCCTGAGCCTGTAGCCGCTTCCGCAGGCTGCGAACGGCTGTGCAGGAGACGCTGCTCTTGAGATCGCTGAAGGTCCTGCGGACCTTGGCGCAGCTTCGCCATGGCTCAGCAGCGGCTACAGTCGGGGTCAGGGGGCCGGGGCCGCTTACATATTCCCTCAAGATCGCGCGCATTTTCCGGTGCTAGTCTGCGCTTCGCCAAAAGCCCAGAGAAGAAGCCCGCGCCATGAGCGACTACGTAAAACTCAACAAGACCAACTGGGACGAACGCGCGCCCCTGCATGCCGCCTCGGCGGACTACGCGATGCAGCGTTTTGTCGACGAAGCCGGCTATCTGTCCGACGTGGTGCAGTTCGACCGGCCCTTGCTGGGGGATATCCGTGGCCTGCGCGGGGTGCATCTGCAATGCCATATCGGCACCGACACCCTGTCCCTGGCCCGCCTCGGCGCGCAGATGAGCGGCGTGGATTTTTCCCCGGCGTCCCTGGCGGAAGCCCGGAGCCTGGCCCGACGCTGCAATACGCCTATCGACTACCACGAGTCCGACGTGTTCCTGGCCGCCGAGGTATTGCCCCAAGGCAACTTCGATCTGGTCTACACCGGCATCGGTGCCCTGTGCTGGCTGCCGAGCATCGAGCGCTGGGCGCAGACCGTCGGCGCCCTGCTCAAGCCCGGTGGCCGGCTGTTCATCCGCGAAGGCCACCCGATGCTCTGGGCCATCAACGAAGATCACCACGACTCATTGCGGGTGGAACTGCCCTACTTCGAAACCCGCGAGCCTCTGGTCTGGGACGACGAAAACACCTACGTGGAAACCGACAGCCCCCTCAAGGCCACCATGACCCACGAATGGAACCACGGCCTGGGAGAGATCATCAGCGCCTTGCTGGCCCAGGGCCTGGACATCACCGGGCTGGTGGAGCACCAGAGCATCCCCTGGGAAGCCCTGCCCGGGCAGATGGTGGTGGATGAACGCGGCGAATGGCGGCTCAAGGAAGCGCCATGGCGCCTGCCGCTGAGCTACACCTTGCAGGCCGTCAAGCGCGGGGGCTGATCGCCCGGCATGAAAAGGCAGCGCCTCTGTAGCCGCTGCCGCAGGCTGCGAACGGCTCCCTAGGAGGCGCTGCCCTTGAGATCGCACAAGGTCCTGCGGCCCTTTGCGCAGCCTCGCAGGCTCGGCAGCGGCTACAGGTCAGCCGGCGACGGCCTGCTGGTCCATCTTCTGGCGCAGGCTCAGGGGGCGCATGTCGGTCCAGACTTCTTCGATGTAGGCCAGGCAGTCCTTCTTGAAACCGCTCTTGCCCACAGTGCGCCAGCCCTGGGGCACGGCCTTGTAGTCGGGCCAGATCGAGTATTGCTCTTCATGGTTGACCACCACCTGGAACAGGATGTCCTCACGGTCGAATACTGAAGTCATTGCTTGTCTCCATCACTGATAAGGTTCGCCGCACTCAGCGCACGGCGGTTGTGTAGAAGGAACGAAACGGCGGGGCAAAAAATTAGAGGCTGGCCACCGCTGCCGCTACGGCCTTGCTGAAGATCTGGGCCACCTGGTCGATCTGCGCTGCGGTGATTACCAGCGGCGGCAGGAAACGCACCACGGCGCCGTGGCGCCCGCCCAGCTCCAGGATCAGCGCGCGCTTGAGGCATTCGCGCTGCACCAGCGGTGCCAGGCGCGCATGCTGGGGTGGATGGCCCTGGGCATCCGGCACGCCGGCCGGGTCCACCAGCTCCACCCCGAGCATCAGGCCACGACCACGGATATCCCCCAGTTGCGGGAAGTCGCGCTGCAGGATCAGCAGGTGCTCGCGCAAGCGCTCGCCCATGGCCGCCGCGTGCTCGGGCACCCGGTGTTCCTTGAGGTAGCGCATCACCGCGGAACCGGTGGCCATGGCCATCTGATTGCCGCGGAAGGTGCCGGCGTGGGCACCCGGCTGCCAGGTATCGAGCCAGTCGCGATAGACCATCACCGCCAGCGGCAGGCTGCCGCCGATGGCCTTGGACATCACCACCACATCGGGAATGATCCCCGCGTGCTCGAAGGCGAACATCTTGCCGGTGCGACCGAAGCCGCTCTGGATTTCATCGACGATCAATGCCACCCCGGCCTTTTCGGTGATGCGGCGCACGCCTTGCAGCCATTCCAGGTCGGCCGGGATCACCCCGCCCTCGCCCTGCACCGCCTCGACAATCACTGCCGCAGGCAGGGCCACCCCGGCTTCCGGATCGGTGAGCAGGTTTTCCAGGTAATGCAGGTTGACCTTGACCCCTTCGGCGCCCCCCAGCCCGAACGGGCAGCGGTAGTCATAGGGGAACGGCAGGAACTGCACGCCATTGTTCAGCAGCCCGGCCAGGGCGCGCTTGGGCCCCAGGCTGCCCATCAGGCTCAGCGCACCCTGGCTCATGCCGTGGTAACCGCCCTGGAAGGACAGCACGGTGCTGCGCCCGGTAGCGGTGCGCGTAAGCTTCAGCGCAGCTTCCACGGCATCGGTGCCGGTGGGGCCGCAGAACTGGATCCTGGCCTCGCCAGCCAGGGCCTCGGGCAACAGGCCGAACAGGTCCTGGACGAACTGGTCCTTGACCGGGGTGGTCAGGTCCAGGGTCAACAGCGGCAACTCATCGGTCAGCACTTGCTGGATCGCGGCGATCACCACCGGGTGATTGTGGCCCAGGGCCAAAGTCCCGGCACCGGCCAGGCAATCGATGAAACGCCGGCCCTCGACGTCTTCGACGTGAATGCCGCTGGCCCGCTTCAGGGCCAGGGGAATGCGCCGTGGATAGCTGCGGGCATTGGATTCCTGGCGGCTCTGGCGGGCCAGCAGGGGCGACTCGTCGAACTGGTAAAGCGTCTCTTGCGGGGCGGCGCCAAGGCCCACCGGCGAATCTTCCATCAGGCTGGTAACGGCTGACATGTCTCGAACCCTCACGCTGCAATTTGAGCAAAACGGCCACCGGCCGGATGCGCAGCCCAAGCGCGGGCGCGCACTGACAGGTTTTCCTGTTCTAAAAACGCTTCAGCGCGGTGGGGATTTACACCCCGGGGCGAGGAAATTGCACATGCCGCCCCGTAGGAGCCAGCTTGCTGGCGAAGGCGGCCTCAAGGGCCTCTTCGCTGGCAAGCCAGCGCCTACAGGGGACGGTGATGGGTCAGGCGCGGTGGGCAGGCAGGGTCAACTCGACTCGCAGGCCATCGGGGCGGCTGTCGAAATTCAGCTCGCAACCACAACGCTGGACGATGGCCTGGACGATCGCCAGGCCCAGGCCACAGCCACTGCTCTGGCTGTCGCGCCAGAAGCGCTGGGTCAGGTGCTGCAAGTCTTGCGCGGGAATGCCCGAACCATGGTCGCGGACCTGGAAACGCACCCGGCCGCCGACTGTCTCCAGGTTCAGCTCCACCGGGCATTCTTCAGGGGTGTGGCGCAGTGCGTTGTCCAGCAAGTTGCGCAAGGCGGCGATGGCCAGGGTCGAGGGCATTTCCACCGCAGCCTCGCCGGCCTTGCCTTGCATATGCAGCTTGACCCGGGCCCGAGCGCCCACGGCGGCGTCCTGGATCGCCAGGCGCGCCACCTGTTCGGCAGTGCAGTGCACGCCGTCGTCGAACGACAGGCTGCCCTCGACCCGGGCCAGCAACAGCAGCTGTTCCAGGGTGCGGTGCATGCGGTCGGCACCCTCCTCGGCCCGGGCCAGGGACTGATCCCGGGCCGCACCTTCGGTCATGCGCGCCACTTGCAGGTGGGTCTTGATCGCGGTCAGCGGGCTGCGCAATTCGTGGGCGGCGTCACCGGTCAGGCGGCGTTCACGCTCGATGGTCTTGGCAATGCGCTGGAACAGCTGGTTCTGGGTTTCCAGCAGCGGCCGCAGTTCGCTGGGCATGGGCTGGATCTGCAGCGGTTCCAGGGAATCGGCGCTGCGGCGCATCAGCGCGTCACGAATCCGGTTCAGCGGGGCCAGGCTCTGGCCGATACCCAGCCACAGCAGCCACAGGCAGCCGAGCAAGGCCACGCCCACCGGCACCGAAGCCGCCAGCAGCACCGACATGTTCAGGGCTTCGCGCTCGACCTGGCGATCCGCGGTGGTGATGCGCATGTCGCCGCGCACCAGGGTAAAGGTGCGCCAGGGCGCGCCGTCGATCATCTGGTCGTGAAAGCCCAGCTTCTCGGCTTCCAGCGGATGCTCCGGGGTGCTGTGGCTGCGGGCCAGGATCTGCCCGCGCAGGGAACTGACCTGGCAGGCCATGCCGCCGGGGATGGTCAGGGCCGCGCTGTTGATCTGGTTGCTCGGGCCATGGGACGGCAGCGCCGGCATCTGCTCCAGCAACCCGGCGACCATGCGCGCCGACGCGACCAGGCGCTGGTCCAGGGAAAACATCATCTGGTTGCGCAGGTCACTGAGCATCCAGGCCGCGGCCAGGGCCCAGATCAGGATGAAGGCAGCGCCCAGGGTCATGCTCAGGCGCAGGCGCAGGCTTCTCACTTAGCGGTTCTCCTCACCGTCGGCCGGGCCCAGGCGATAGCCGAGGCCGCGCACGGTTTCGACGATGCCGTTGCCGAGTTTGCGCCGCAGGTGGTGGATGTGCACATTCAGCGCGTTGCTCTCCAGCTCATCGTTGAAGCCGTAGACGCTGTCCTTGAGTTGCTCGCTGGACAGCACCCGGCCACGGTTGTGCAGCAACGCCTGGAGCAGGGATTGCTCGCGCCGCGAGAGGTCCACCGGTTGGCCGCCGAGTAGGGTTTCCCGGGTGCTCGGGTCATAGGTCAGGCGCCCGTGCTCGATCAGGTTGACGCTACGCCCCGCCACCCGGCGCAGCAGGGTATGCAGGCGCGCCGCCAGTTCCCGCAGGTCGAAGGGCTTGAGCAGGTAATCGTCGGCACCGGCCTGCAAGCCATCGACCCGGTCGGTCACCGAGTCGCGGGCGGTGAGGATCAGCACCGGAATCTCCAGGCCCTGCTGGCGTTGCTGCTTGAGCAGCTTCAAACCGTCTTCATCCGGCAGGCCAAGATCCAGTACCATCACGTCGAAATCGGCCACGCCGAGCATGGCCCGCGCTGCCGAAGCGGTGGCCACATGCTCGACCGTCAGGCCCTGGGCCGTGAGGCCGGCGACTATCCCGCTGGCAATCAGCTCATCATCTTCACAGACAAGTACGTGCATGGTCGGTCCTGTACAAAGGCGTTGATTAAGCGGGCTGCGGATTAAGCGGACATTATGCCCGCCGTTTCCTGGCCACAAGCCAAGTATGGTTAATCATCGGTTAATCAGGACCGGCCATTGTGCTCGCAACTTGCACCGGTTTAAGGCTTGGCCATGCGTCGATTGTTTCTCCTGTTGTTCATGCTCTTCACCACACTGGCCCACGCCGGCAACAACCCGTTCGAGGTCAAGCCCGACTTCCTGCCGGTGGGCAAGGCCTTCGTCTTCACCTCCGAGCGCCTGCCTTCAGGGGAAACCCAGCTGTTCTGGCAGATCGCCGACGGCTACTACCTGTATCAGAAGCGCCTGAAATTCGACGGCGTGGCGCCAGAGCTGCAACCCACCCTGCCGGCCGGTGAAGACCACAGCGACGAATTCTTCGGCCAGCAGACGGTGTATCGCCAGGGCCTGGAAGTGAAGCTGCCGGCCGCCGCCAGCGGCAAGGTCAAGCTGGGCTGGCAAGGCTGCGCCGACGCCGGCCTGTGCTACCCGCCGCAAACCCTGGAAGTGGACCTGGGCGGTGCGCCGGCAGTGGCCGCCAGCAACGTCGCGACCACCAGCAATGGCTCGGCCCAGGACCAGTTGCTGGCCAACGACCTGCAACACAAATCCTGGGGCCTGGGCCTGCTGGCCTTCTTCGGTTTCGGCCTGCTGCTGGCCTTCGCCCCCTGCTCGCTGCCGATGCTGCCGATCCTCGCTGGCATGGTGGTGGGCAGCGGCGCCAGCCCGCGCCGCGGCCTGGCCCTGGCCTCAAGCTATGTGCTGTGCATGGCCCTGGTGTATGCCGGCATGGGGGTAATCGCCGCCCTTTTGGGCAGCAACCTGCAAGCCTGGCTGCAACAACCCTGGGTCCTGGGCAGCTTCGCCGCGCTGTTCGTGCTGCTGTCGCTGCCGATGTTCGGCTTCTTCGAGCTGCAGATGCCGGCCCTGCTGCGCGACCGCCTGGAAGGCGCCAGCCGCCAGCGCCAGGGCGGTAGCCTGATTGGCTGCGGCATTCTCGGCGCGCTATCGGCCCTGTTGGTGGGCCCGTGCATGACCGCGCCACTGGCCGGCGGCCTGCTGTACATCGCCCAGACCGGCAACGCGCTGTTTGGCGGCCTGGCCCTGTTCGCCCTGGGCCTGGGCATCGGCCTGCCGCTGTTGCTGCTGGTGACCCTGGGCAACCGCTTCCTGCCCAAACCCGGCCCGTGGATGAACCTGCTCAAGGGTGTATTCGGCATCCTGTTCCTGGGCACCGCCATCTACATGCTGCGCCCGGTACTGAACCCCGGCCTGTGGATGGGGCTGTGGGGCGCCCTGGCCCTGGTGGTGGCCTACTGCGCCTGGCAGCAACGGGCGATTGCCGGGCGCTTGCTGCACCTGTTCGGTGCCGGCGCGCTGCTGTTCGCGGCCTGGGGTGGCATGCTGCTGGTGGGTGCCGCCGGTGGCGGCGACGACCTGTGGCGGCCGCTTAAGGTCTACAGCGGTGGCCCGGTGGCCAATAGCGTCACGGCCCATGATGCCTTCACCACGGTGAAGTCCCCCGCCGAGCTGCAAGGCGCCCTGGACAGCGCCCGGGCCCAGGGCCAGTGGGTGCTGCTGGACTACTACGCCGACTGGTGCGTGTCCTGCAAGATCATGGAGAAAACCGTGTTCGGCCAGCCTCAGGTGCTGGAGGCCCTCAAGGATGTGCGCCTGCTGCGCCTGGACGTGACCCTGGACAACGCCGACGGCCGCGAACTCCTGAGCCGCTACAAGGTGCCGGGGCCACCGAGCATGCTGTGGATCGGCCCGGACGGCAGTGAACGCCGCAGCCAGCGCATCACCGGCGAAGTGGATGCCAACGCCTTCCTGCAACGCTGGACCCAGACCCGGGAAGCCCATTGATGCTGACCTTTACCATCGGCACCTTTGCCATCGCTCTCAACCACCTGCTGCTGATCAGTGCCCTGGCCCTGGCCACCCTGGTGGGCTGGCGCGTGGCCAAGCGGGGCGGTGACAACCCCGAATCCGTGCTGTTCAGCCTGTTCCTTTTAGGCATGCTCGCCGCCCGGGTCAGTTTCGTGCTCGCTTACTGGAAGCACTACCAGCACGACCTGTGGATGATCATCGACCTGCGCGACGGCGGCTTCCTGGCCTGGCCGGGGGTGATCGTCATGCTCCTGGCGGCCCTGGCCTGGGGCTGGAAACGCCCGGCGCTGCGCCGCCCATTGGGTGCCGGGGTGGCCAGCGGCCTGGCCTTCTGGCTGCTGGCGACCCTGGCCCTGACCCTCTACGACCAGGGCACGCGCCTGCCGGAAGTGGCCCTGCGCAACGCCGCCGGCGAAACCGTGCAACTCACCGACTACCAGGGGGGCCCGCTGGTGATCAACCTCTGGGCCACCTGGTGCCCACCGTGCCGGCGGGAGATGCCGGTGCTGGAAAGAGCCCAGCAGCAACGCCCGGACCTGACCTTCCTGTTCGTCAACCAGGCCGAAAGCATGCAAAGCGTCAGCACCTTCCTGGCCACCCAGGACCTGAACCTGAACAACGTGCTGTTCGACGGCAGTGGCCGCCTGGGCAAGGCCGTGGGCTCCATGGCCCTGCCGACTACGCTGTTCTATAGCGCCGATGGCCGCCTGCTGGGCAGCCACCTGGGGGAACTCTCGGAAGCCAGCCTGGCCCGGGCCCTGGAAAACTTCGACGGCGCCCACCCGACCTCGGTCGCCCCTTCAAGGAAACTGCCATGCCCCTCATCCGCCACTTGCTGAGCCTGTCTTTGGGCGCAGCGTTGCTCAACGCTCCGCTGCTACAAGCCGAGGAACTGCCTGCGCCCATCCGCAAGATCGAAGAAAAAGGCGCCAAGATCATCGGCAGCTTCGACGCCCCGGACGGCCTCAAGGGCTACGCCGCGCAGTACCAGAACCGCGGCATGACCCTGTACCTCACCCCTGACGGCAAGCACGTGCTGCTGGGCAACCTCTACGATGCCGACGGCAAGGACCTGAGCGCCGAACCCTTGCAGAAACTGGTTTACGCGCCCATGGCCAAGGAAGTCTGGGGCAACCTGGACAAGAGCAACTGGATCGCCGACGGCAAGGCCGATGCACCACGCATCGTCTACCTGTTCAGCGACCCCAACTGCCCCTACTGCAACATGTTCTGGCAACAGGCGCGGCCCTGGGTGAACGCCGGCAAGGTGCAACTGCGGCATATCATGGTGGGCATCATCCGCGAAGACAGCCCGGGCAAATCCGCCGCCCTGCTGGCCGCCAAGGACCCGCAGCAGGCCCTGCAGGATCACGAAAAGGCCGGCAAGGGCAGCAACCTCAAGGCCCTGGATAGCATCCCGAAAGCCGTGCAAGCCAAGCTCGACGCCAACATGAAACTGATGGAGGAACTGGAGCTGTCGGCGACCCCGGCGATCTTCTACCTCGACGACAAGGGCGAGTTGCAACAGCAGCAAGGCGCCCCGGCCCCGGGCAAGCTGACGCAGATCCTCGGCCCCAAATAACCCCGCCCCTTCCCCGTAGGAGCCGGCTTGCCGGCGAAAGCGTCCGTCAGGTTGGCGCCTGGCTTACGGGCCTCTTCGCTGGCAAGCCAGCTCCTACAACGCGCATCCCACCCGTAGGAGCCGGCTTGCCGGCGAAAGCGTCCGTCAGGCTAGCGCATGGCTCACGGACCTCTTCGCTGGCAAGCCAGCTCCTACAACGCGCATCCCCACCCGTAGGAGCCGGCTTGCCGGCGAAAGCGTCCGTCAGGCGGGCACCTGGCTTGCGGGCCCCTTCGCTGGCAAGCCAGCTCCTACAACGGAAGAGTCAGGCTTCAGCCGTTGCGCTGTAAAAACGCCAGCAAGGCCCGGGTCACGAACGCCGGGTTTTCCCGGCTGGATATATGCCCCGCGTCAGGAACCCACTGGTAAGGGCAGCCGATGCGTTCGGCCATCTCGATGGTTTCCGCAGGTGGCCGCGGCTGGTCCTGGTCGCCACACAGCAACAAGGTGTTGCGCCCATCCAGGTGCTGCAGCTGATCCAGCACATCCGCCCGGCTGAAGGTGATGCGCCCCATGGGAATCACGCTCTGGCGCAGGCGCTCGGCCGGCAGTGCCGCGAGGCTGGCGCGAAAATCCTGGAACAGCGCCGACTGCCGATCGATACCCGGACGGAAGAAGATCGGCACCACGATATCCAGCAGCGGCTCGGCGATCAGGCCGCTGTCCTCGATCTGCTGGAACAGGGAAAAGTAATACTGCCGGGTCGGCTCAGGCTCGGCGCCCAGGTAAGTGTCCATCAGCACCAGGCCGTCGATACGCTGCGGCGCCGCCAGGGCCAGGCGCGCGCCCCACATGCCGCCCACCGACAAGCCCACCAGGGTTACGCGCTCGATCTGCAAATGGTCGAGCAAGGCCAGCATCTGCCGCGCCACATCATCCAGCGACGCCGTGCCCTCAGGCAGCGCCCCGGACCGGCCATGGCCCCACAGGTCCACGGCGATCACCCGGTACTGCGCCGACAACGCCTCGATCTGCGGCGCCCACATGCCGGTGTCCCACAAATAACTGCCGGCCAGGAACACCACCGGCCCCTGGCCCTGGTCAAGGTAGTGCAGCGGTTGTCCATCGAGGGTGGCGAAAGGCATGGGCTAGCTCCTGCAGGAAATGACGAAAAAGGTCCGACAGACTGTGCCGTGAAAAAAGCTCAGTCAATCGGACCAGGGCGACAAAAACGTATCAGGAAATGCCCGGATTCAAGGCCCGCGCTGACCGTCGAGCAAGGCTTCGACCACGGCCCGTGCCATCTCCACCGAATGCACCATGGACCAGATCAGCCCGCGCTCCAGGCCGCTGCCCTGCTGGGTGATTTCATCGCAGACCTCTTCGGCGCATTTGAGCAGCAGCGCCACATGCACCAGGGCCTCTTCGGCGCTGACGCCTTCGCGCACGCTGAACAGCGAGTCGGGGGAAACGGGTTTGGCTTGGGTCGTGAGCTGGAACAGCGCGGGGTCCAACGGTTGCCGGGCCAGGGCCACGCGCAGGGTGGCGTTGGCAGCTTTAAGGGCGGGATCGCGATAGGACGTGGATGGATCGGGGACGAGCTTTTTCATGGTCAAACTCCTGGTAATGACAAGGAGCCGACACCGTTCGCTTGCACACGAATAAGGTGGCAGCCGTACGCGGGTGTGCAAGACCGAGTTACCAGAACCCCGGCAGATCCGAAGATCTCCCGCGCACGGCCGCCATAACACGGCGAACATGAAAACGCTCAGGCATGACTGAGCGTTTATGCGTCTGGTAACGGTCGGACTTGCACATCCGAGCCATCGATTGGGCGATGGCTCCAGCACCCTAGCCCGCCCACCAGGCGCATTCAAGCGGCCCGCAGTTTCTCGGAAATGCCTTACAAAAGAAAGCGACTAAACGCCATCCCAGCGACCTTTCAACCGGCTTGCCGGCGAAGGCGTCCGTCAGTTTGGCGCATGGCTTGTGGGCCTCTTCGCTGGCAAGCCAGCTCCTACAACACGTATCCCCACCCATCACACGTATCTACACCTGTAGGAGCCGGCTTGCCGGCGAAGGCGTCCTTCAGGCTGGCGTATGGCTTTCGGGCCTCTTCGCTGGCAAGCCAGCTCCTACAGAGGGCGTGTCCGCCTTAGGGCTGGGCCTCAACGGTATTCTTCCGGCGCTTCGCGTTCGAGGACTTCCTCCAGGTCGCTCAGGTCACCGCGCTCCTTGAGAATGCCGCTGACCTGGTCGATCCACGCCTGCTCCGAGGCAATCCCCGCCCAGGACTGGCTGCCGAAGCCGTGATACGGCCGGTCGTCGAAGATGCTGATCAGCAACTGGTTGAAGCGCCCGGTGTCCAGTTTTTTGCGCTGGATTTGCACTTGCAGCGCCCCCAGCACCTTCTGCTGCTCTTGCGGGTTGGGGCGATAGTGGTAGAGCCGCGGCGAGCTGAGCACCAGAAACTCCGGCGGCAGGTTTTCATCGATGGCCGCCTGCAGGCGGTAATGGCCATCGAGAATCAGATAGCAACTCAAACCGGTGACGTACCACAGCAGGATCGGCGGCAAGCTACCCTCGCGGGCTTTTTTGCGCCACCACTTCAAGCGCCCGGAATGCGAGTCCACGGCATGCAGGCCGACTACTGCGCCACCGTACTCCCCCAACCCGACCCAGCGCGCCGTACCGGCCTGTTGGTTGTCGAGGATGTTGCGACCATAGATCGCCCACTGCGGCATATGGCTCAGGGCATCTTCTCCGCCCTTGAAGTACCAGGCTTCGGTGCCGCTGAGCAGCGGCCGCATCGGTTTCTGCGATGCCGGGCGCAGGGCCCGCACCAGCCAGTAGCCGGGGTAGAAGAAGTCCGGCTGGTGCTGCATCAGTTGCTCGACGAAGAAGCGGCTCCAGGCCTTGAGGCGCAGCGCCGGGTCGAGGCGCGCCTGTTGTTCCACCTGAGGCGAGTCGATGGGGCCCACCAGGGTTTGCGGCAGTTGCTCCGGCAGGTGATTGCGCACCAGCCATACGCCATACAGGCAGCGGGACATGGTGCCCCAGAGCAGGGTCTGGTCGCCGAGCACCAACTGCATACGGCTGTTGTTGCCACTGAGCAGGCACAGGTTGGGCTTGCCGCTGGCCGGGCGTTTGACGTCTACGCCGAGGCCGTTCCAGTGGCCGGCCAAATCCTCGATGTCACGCCAGAAAATCTGTTCCACGATTGTCCCTAATCCTTGATCAATGACCGGCCCTGCGGCGGGCAGGCGCGACTATAGCAGAGGGCTGGAGAGCCCATTCGCCTGTAGGAGCTGGCTTGCCAGCGAAGGCGGCCAGCGCTTTACCCATGGCGGGCAATGACAGCGCCCACCTCATCTGCCAGCCCCTGCCCGCCCAGGCACTGACGCACCTCGTCGCACCACTGCGCCTCCGGCTCATGGCTGGCCCAGGCCGGGGTAGCGCTGCGGTACTGCGGCCGGTCATCGAACGCCTGGATCAGCACCCGGTTGAGGTTCTCGGTGCTCAGGGCCGGGTTGCGCGGCACCGCGTCGCCGCGCTTGCGCAGTGAATCCATGACCCGTTGCTGGTGCTCGGGGCTTGGTGCGAAGTCGCGCACCCGGGTGGCGCTGAGGACGATGAATGATGGCGCAAGGTTTTCCGCGATGGCCGCCTGCAAACGGTAATGGCCGTCGATCACCACGTAGGACGCCAACCCGCCGACGTACCACAGCAGGATCGGCGGCAGGTTGCCTTCGCGGGCCTTCTTGCGCCACCACTTCAGGCGCCCGGCCTCAGGGTCGACACGGTGCAGGCCGATGAGCTTGCCGCCGCCATGCCACCAGTCGATCCACTCCAGGGGCTGGGGTTGCAGGTTGTCGAGAAAATCCTCGCCGTACAGGTGCCAGTTGGGCACATGGGTCAAAGGGTCGATCACCGAGGTGAAGCGCCAGTTGTCCAGGCCGCCCGCGGTGCTGGAGGGCTCCGGCAGCAGGCCCTGGGCCAGCCAGAAACCGGGGGTGAGGAAGTGCCGGGCACTTTCACTCAGGCGGCTGACGAAATAGCGGCTCCAGGCCTTGATCCGCCGCTCGGGCGCCAGGGCGGCGTGCTGCTCCACAGTGGGTGAGTCGATGGGGGCCAGCAGCCGGCATTCGGCGCCGTCCGCCAGCGGGTTGCGCACCAGCCAGACGCCGCAGTGGTCACGGGCCAGGGTGGCCCAGAACAACGGCGTGTCGTGGTGCATCAGCTTGATCCGGGCATTGGCGCCGGTGCGCAGGTACAGCGGCGGTTTGTCCGTGGCATTTGGCTGCACTTCGACACCCAGGCCACTCCAGTTGCCCAGGTAATCTTCGATGTCGTGCCAGTAGAGCTGTTCTGCCATGGTTGCGGTCCTTGAATGAAAACGCCCGGCGCAGGTGCTTGGACCTGGGCCGGGCGCGATCATAGCAGAGGACCTGCGGGCCTCTTCGCCCGTAGGAGCTGGCTTGCCAGCGAAGGCGTCGGCCAGGACGATGCAAGGCTTGCGGGCCTCTTCGCCGGCAAGCCGGCTCCTACGCCAAATGTCGGTCCTCCTGCTGCGCGAACAACGCCCCACCGCTCATCCGTCGATCACAGCCCCTCCAGCTCAGCCATCAGATCGCTCAGCCGGTCGACCTTCTCCTCGCTGATTTCATTGGCCCCCAGGCCATCGATGTAGGCGGCCAGCTCCTGCACCGTGCTGCATTCGAACATGGCCCGCAGCGGCACGTTGCGTTGCAGGGTCTTCTGTACCCGTGAAGCGATCTGGGTCGCCAGCAGGGAATGCCCGCCCAACTCGAAGAAGTTGTCGCGCACGCCCACCCGTTCGACCTTGAGCACCTCGGCCCAGATGTCCGCCAGGGTTTGCTCCAGTTCATTGCCCGGCGCTTGATAGTCCTGGCTCTGCAGCTGGCCGATCTCCAGGGCCGGCAGGGCCTTGCGATCGAGCTTGCCGTTGGCGTTGAGGGGCAGGCGCGCAAGCCACAGCCAATGCAGCGGCACCATGTATTCCGGCAGCTCGGCGCGCAGCCGCGGCTTGATCCGCTCCAGGCATTCGCTCGGGCTCAGGTTCGGGTCACTGGCCACCAGGTACCCAACCAGGTGCTTGCCGTTGACGCCCTCCTGCACCCCCACGGCGGCATCGCGCAGTTCCGGCTGTTCATGCAGGCGCGCTTCGATCTCACCCAACTCGATGCGGTAGCCGCGGATCTTCACCTGATGGTCGATCCGGCCAACGTATTCCAGTACGCCGTCGCTGCGCCGGCGGGCCAGGTCGCCGGTTCGGTACAGGCGTTCGCCCGCAGCACCGAACGGATGGGGCACGAAGGCCAGCGCGGTACGCAACGGGTCGCTGACGTAGCCACGGCCGACACCGGTGCCAGCCACGCACAATTCACCCACCGCTCCCAGGGGCACCAGCTCCAGGGCTTCGTCCATCAGGTACAACTGGTTGTTGTCGGTGGGCGTGCCGATGGGCAGGTAGGCGCCACGGGTCGAGGCCATATCGACACGGAAGAAGGCCACGTCATCGGAGCACTCCGCCGGGCCGTAGGCGTTGACCAGGCCGATCTGTGGATAACGCAGCAGCCACTGGTGCGCCAGCTCGGGCGGCATGGCCTCGCCGGTGGGCAGCATCCAGCGCAGGCCGTCCAGGGCGATGGCGTCCTGGGCGAGCATGCCCTGGATCAGCGACGGCACGCTCTCCAGCACCGTGATGCCCTGCTCCTGAACGTGAGCCAACAGGCCCTGGGGATCGTGGGCGATGGTGTTGGGCACGATGTCGACCCGAGCGCCGAACAGCGGCGCGGCAAGGAACTGCCAGACCGAAATGTCGAAGCTCTGGGACGCGGTCTGGGCAATCACGTCGGCTTCGCTTAAGCGCAGGTATGGCACCTTGCTCAACTGGTTGTTGAGCATGCCGCGCTGCTCCACCATCACGCCCTTGGGCAGGCCGGTGGAGCCGGAGGTGTAGATCACGTAGGCCAGGTTGGCCGGCGCGCTGTAGCGGCCCGGGTTGTGCTCGGCATGCCCGGCGCCTTGCAGCGCCTCCCAGACCAGCAGCCGCGGACGCCCGGCACAGCCGAACTCGTCCAGCAGGGCCTGGGCCTGTTCGCGGCAGGCCGCGGTGCAGACCAGGATCGGCGTGCGGCTGAGCTCGATGATGCGGCCCAGGCGCTGGCCCGGCAGGCCCGGGTCCAGAGGCAGGTAGCCGGCCCCGGCCTTGAAGCTGCCGATGATCATGCCCAAGAGTTCCAGGCCGCGCTCGGCCAGCAGGGCCACCGGCTGATCAAAGCCCACGCCGCTGGCGATCAAGGCATGACCCAGGCGGTTGCTGCAGCGGTTCAACTCGGCATAGCTGTAACGCTGGTCCAGGCAACTGGCGGCGATGCGTTGCGGATGGGCCGCCACCTGGGCCTCGAACAGTTCCACGTAGCTGCGCTCCAGCGGGTACGGATGCTCGCTCTGGTTGCAGCCGGCCAGCAGGAAGCCCTGCTCTTCTTCGCCCAGCAGCGGCAGTTCGGCCATGTCGCCATGAAAGCCCTGCATCAGCGCCAGCAGCAGGCGCTTGAACTCGCCGAGCAGGCGTTCGATGGTCGCCTGCTCGAAGTAGCGCTGGTCGTAGGACAGGTGCAGGCCCAGGTCATCCCCCGGGTAGCACACCGCGGTGATCGGGAAGTTGGTGTGAGTACGGCCGGAATCCGAACTGGCGTTCAGGCTCTGGGCACGGTCCAGCACCGAGACTTCCACCGGCGCGTTCTCGAACACGAACAGGCTGTCGAACAGCGGCTGGCCCTTGGGTAACTCGCTGCACTCCTGAATCGCCACCAGCGGCAGGTACTCGTATTCGCGCAGTTGCATGTTGCGGTCGAGCAAGCCGCCGAGCCACTGGCGCACACTGCAGCGCTCACCGTCCTGGGGCAGCTTGACCCGCAGGGCGATGCTGTTGATGAACAGGCCGACGGTGCGTTGCATCTCCGGCATTTCCACCGGGCGCCCGGCCACGGTAACGCCGAACAATACGTCGCGATCGCCGCTCATGCGCCGCAGCACCAGGGCCCAGGCCGCCTGGGCGAAAGTGTTGACGGTGAGCTGATGCTGCTGCGCCAGTTCGCGCAGTTGCGCACCGTCCCGGGCATCCAGGCGGGTGTAGCAGTCGCCGACGATCATGCCGCCGCTGTCGCCGGCGTGTTCGCGCAGGAACGGCCGGTCGCTGGGGATCGGCGTGGTGCGTTCAAAGCCCTCAAGGTTCTGCCGCCACCACTGCCGCGCCTCGGACAGGCTCTGGTGTTGCAGCCAGCCGATGTAGTCGCGGTAGCGCGGTGGCACCGCCAGCTGTGCCTCACGGCCTTCGCCCAGGGCGGTGTAGATCTCGAAGAAGTCGTTCATCAGCAGCGAGCGGCACCAGGCATCGATAAGGATGTGGTGGTTGCTCATCATGAACCAGTAGCGCGCGGCACCGACGCGGATCAGCCGCAGGTGGAACGGCGCCTGGTTGAGCAGATCGAAACCGGACTCGCGCTCCTGTTTGTGCAGGGCCTGCAGCTTGGGCTCCTGCTCGGCCTCGGGCACCGCGCTCCAGTCGAGGAACTCGATCGGGGTGCGGCCCGGCTTGTGGATAACCTGCAGCATGTCTTCACCGACGTTCCAGCAGAAAGACGCACGCAGCGCTTCGTGGCGCGCCACCACCGCCTGCCAGGCCTGGGCGAAACGCTCCGGGTCCAGTTCGCTGTTGATGCGGTAGCGGTCCTGCATGTAATACAGGCCGGTGCCCGGCTCCAGCAGGGTGTGCAACAGCATGCCTTCCTGCATCGGGGTCAGCGGGTAGACGTCTTCGATCTGCACAGCCGGCACCGGCAGGCCATCGAGCTGGGCCTGGGTCAGGCGCGCCAGGGGGAAGTCCGACGGCGTCAGGCCACCGGCATCGTCCTTCAGGCAATGGGCGATCAGGCTCTGCAGCTCGCCCAGGTAGGCGTCCGCCAGCTCGCCGATCAGCTCGGCGTCGAAACGTTCGCTGCTGTAGGTCCAGCGCAGCACCAGCTCGCCGCCATACACCTGGCTGTCGATGCTCAGTTCGTTGGGCAACGGTGCTTCCGGTGCATGGGCCGGGCCCACGGATTCATCCAGCGGACGCAGCAGTGCGTCGGCGCCGAAGCTCTGGTCGAACTGCCCCAGGTAGTTGAAGGTCACCGGCGCCAGCGGCAGCGCCGCCAAGGCCTCGCGGCAGGCGTCATCGGCCAGGTAGCGCAGCACGCCGTAGCCCAGGCCCTTGTGCGGCACGGCCCGCAGTTGTTCCTTGATGGCCTTGATCGAGGCCCCCTGCCCGGCCGCTTCCTCAACCTGCAACGGGGTCAGGCGCAGCGGATAGGCGCTGGTGAACCAGCCGACGGTGCGGGTCAGGTCGATCTCGTCGAACAGCGCCTCGCGGCCGTGGCCTTCCAGTTGCACCAGGGCCGAAGACTGCCCGCTCCAGCGGCACAGTACGCGGGCCAGGGCGGTCAGCAGCAGGTCGTTGACCTGGGTGCGGTAGGCCGCCGGGGCCTGTTGCAACAGCTGACGGGTGCGCTCGGCATCCAGGGTCACGCTGTGGCTGCGGGCCTGCTGATGCTGCTGGCTGCCAGCGGCATTCAAGCCCGGCAATTGCGCGGCGGGGCCGGCCAGTTGCTGCTGCCACCAGCCGAGTTCTTCACGCAGGGATTCGCTGCCGGCATAGGCTTGCAGGCGGCTCGACCAGTCCCTCAGGGCGCTGGTCTTGGCCGGCAGGTTCAGGCTCTGCCCGGCTTGCAGCTGACGATAGGCGTTCTGCAAATCTTCCAGCAGCACCCGCCAGGACACGCCATCCACCACCAGGTGGTGAATCGCCAGCAGCAGACGCTGCTCGCCTTCCGGCCCATCCACCAGCACCGCCCGCAACAGCGGCCCGTGTTCCAGGTCGAGGCTGCGCTGGGCATCGGCGAACAGTGCCTCGCAGGTGGCCATGGACGGCACCCGCACCTGCCACAACAGCGGTGCATCGGACAACGGCAGGTACTCGGCGCGCCACTGCCCGCCCACCTGGTTGAAGCGCAGGCGCAGGGCGTCGTGTTGCTCCAGCACCGCCAGCAGGGCTTGCTCCAGCAACTGGGCATCAAGGACACCCAGCGGCTCCAGCAGCAGCGCCTGGTTCCAGTGCTGCGGCTGGGGAATGCGGCTGTCGAAGAACCAGTGCTGGATCGGCGTCAAAGGCGCTTCGCCACTGAGCGGGCCCTGCTCGGCGCTGATGCGCTGAGTGTGGCTGGCGACCCGGGCCAGGGTCTGCACCGTCTGGTGCTGGAACAGGTCCCGCGGGGTGAAGTGCAGCCCCAGCTGGCGGGCGCGGCTGACCACCTGGATCGACAGGATCGAGTCGCCCCCCAGTTCGAAGAAGTTGTCGTTGAGGCCCACTTGCTGCACGTTCAGCACTTCGCCCCAGACCTTGGCCAGGGTCTGCTCCAGTTCGTTGCTCGGCGCCACGTACTGCTGGCGGTTGAGCTCCGGGTCCGGCAATGGCAGGGCCCGGCGGTCGAGCTTGCCGTTGGCGGTCAGCGGCATGCTGGCCAGGAGGATCAGGTGGGTCGGCACCATGTAGTCCGGCAACTGAGTTTTCAGCTGCTGCTTGAGGGCTTCACGCAGGTTGGCCTGCTGCACCTCGTTGTGCTCGGCCACCTCGGTCACCAGGTAACCGGCCAGTTGTTTGCCGGCGGGTGTGTCCAGGGCCAACACCACCGCTTCACGCACCGCCGGATGATCCAGCAGACGGGTTTCGATCTCCCCCAGTTCGATGCGGAAGCCGCGGATCTTCACCTGATGGTCCACCCGGCCGATGTATTCCACCTGGCCGTCGGCACACTGGCGCACCAGATCGCCGGTGCGATACAGGCGCCCGCCGTCGCTGGCGAACGGGTCGGCGACAAAGCGCTCGGCGCTCATCCCCGGGCGACGGTGATAACCCTGGGCCAGACCGGCGCCGCCGACATACAGCTCACCAGTCGCGCCCTGGGGCACCAGCGCCAGATCGGCATCGAGAATGTAAGCCACCCGCGCCCCGACAATGCGGCCGATGGGCACGCTGGCCACGCCTTCGGCCAACTGCTGCGGCGCCAGGCTGGCCAGGGGCATGACCACGGTTTCGGTGGGGCCGTAGGCGTTGAAGAACAGGTTCGGCTGGAAGGCCGCACGGATGCGCTGCAGGTGTTCGCCGGTCAGGGCCTCGCCGCCGGTGATGCACATGCGCACCGGCAGGGTCTGCTGCTGGGTCGCCAGATGCTGGGCCAACTGGCTGCCGTAGCTGGGGGTGAAGCCGAGGATGCTGATGCGGTGCTGACGGATCAGTTGGCAGATCTCTTCGGCGTCCCACTGGCCCTGGGCCCGCAGCACCACCTGGGCGCCGCTGAGCAGCGGCACCAGCAAGCGCTCGGTGGCGGCGTCGAAGTTGATCGAATAGAAGTGCAGCTCGCAGTCGTCCGGGCGCATGCCGAAGCGGCGGATCACCGCCTGGCAGTGCATGGCGATTTCCCCGTGGGACACCACCACGCCCTTGGGCTGGCCGGTGGAACCGGAGGTGTAGATCAGGTACGCCTGATGCTGGGGCAGGCTGATGAAGGGCAACTCGCTGGCCGGGTAGTCGGCCAGCAGCGCACCGTCCTCTTCCAGGCACCAGCGGCCGACTCCGGCCGGCAGCTCGCCCAGGGCGGCGAACATCCGCGCATCGCTGAGGAGCAGGCCGATGCCGCTGTCTTCGATCATGTAGTGCAGGCGGTCCAGGGGGTATTCCGGGTCCAGGGGCACGTAGGCGCCGCCGGCCTTGAGGATCGCCAGCAGGCCGACGACCATTTCCAGGGAACGCTCCAGGGCCAGGCCGACTCGCACCTGCGGGCCCACGCCGCGCTCACGGAGCATCCAGGCCAGGCGGTTGGCGCGGCTGTCCAGCTCGCTGTAGCTCAGGGTCTGCCCGGCGAAGGTCAGGGCCGGGGCGTCCTTGCGGGCCAGGGCCTGTTCGCTGAACAGGTGGTGGATGCACTGGTCCAGGCGTTGCTCACCGGGCTCGACGCTCAAACTGTCCAGCAGCTGTTGCTGTTCCTCGGCCTGCAGCAGTGGCAACTCGCACAGGCGCCGTTGCGGGTCGTCGATCAGGGCCTGCAGCAGGTTGCGCCAATGGCCGGCCATGCGCGCAATGCGCGGCTCGTCGAACAGGTCGGTGCTGTAGGTCAGGCAGCAGCCCAGGCGCTGGTCCAGGTCGGTGACTTCCAGGTTGAGGTCGAACTTGGTGGCCCGGGCATCGTTGACCAGGTAGTCCACGGTCATGCCCGCCAGTTGCCGGCTTTGCTGGAATTCCCAGCGCTGGACGTTGCACATCACCTGGAACAGCGGGTTGTAGGCGGTGCTGCGCGGCGGTTGCAAGGCTTCCACCAGATGGTCGAACGGCAGGTCCTGGTGCGACTGGCCCTCGATCACGGTGTGGCGTACCTGCTCCAGCAACTGGCCGACGCTCATCTGCCCGTCGAGCTGGCAACGCAGCACCTGAGTATTGAGGAAGGCGCCGATCAGCCCTTCGCTTTCCGGGCGGATGCGGTTGGCCACCGGCGCACCGATGCGCAGGTCGCTCTGGCCGCTGTAGCGGTACAGCAGCACCGACAGCGCGGCGGTCATGGTCATGAACAGGGTCAGGCCGTGCTCGGCATTGAAGGCCCGCACCCGGGCCGCCAGCTCGTCGCTCAAATCGAAGCGGTACAGCTCGCCCTGGTGGCTTTGCACCGCCGGTCGTGGCCGGTCGCTGGGCAGTTCCAGCAAGGGGTGTTCGCGGCCCAGTTGCCCGACCCAGTAGTCCAGCTGGCGCTGGCGCTCGCCGGATTCCAGCCACTGGCGCTGCCACACACTGTAGTCCAGGTACTGCACTGGCAAGGGTTCCAGGGGCGATTCGCGGTCGTCGAGGAAGGCTTCGTACAGCGCCCCCAACTCGCGGGCGAAGATGTCCATGGCCCAGCCTTCGGTGACGATATGGTGCAGGGTCAGGACGAAGTAGTGCTCCTGCTCGCCGGCCTTGACCAGGCAGGCGCGCAGCAGCGGGCCGGTCTCCAGGTCGAAGGGCTGGTGCGCTTCGCTGTCCGCCAATTGTTGCAGGCGCTGCTGCCGCGCATCCGGGGCCAGGGCCGAGAAGTCCGTCCAGGCCATGCGCAGGCCGGTGTCGGCCTGCACCTGCTGATGGGCCACGCCGTTGACGCTGGGGAAGGTGGTGCGCAGGGTTTCGTGGCGCAGGATCAGCGCTTGCAGCGCGGCCTCGAAACGGCCCACGTCCAGCACCCCGGACAGCCGCGCCATTCCGCCGACGTTGTAGGCCGGGCTGTCGGGCTCCATCTGCCAGAGAAACCACATGCGCTGCTGGGAATAGGACAGCGGCACCGGCTGGCTGCGGTCGACCCGGGCAATCGGCGGCTGCTGGTTGCGCACGCCGGACGCCTGGATCAGCCGCACCTGTTCGGCAAAGTCCCCCAGCTCGCTGGCTTCGAACAGCGCCCGCAGTGGCAGCTCGACGTCGCAGGCCTGGCGGGTGCGGGAAATGATCTGGGTGGCCAACAGCGAATGCCCGCCCAGGGCGAAGAAATCGTCCTTGAGGCCGATGCGTGGCTGGCCCAGCACTTCGCGCCAGATAGCCGCGATCTGCTGTTCCAGTTCGGTGCTCGGTTCGACGTGCTCGCGCACCTGCCATTGCGGCTCCGGCAGGGCCCGGCGGTCGAGCTTGCCACTGGGGCTCAGGGGCATGGCGTCCAGACGCAGCAGTTGCGCCGGCACCATGTACTCCGGCAGTTCGGCGGCCAGGGCGGTTGTCAGCCGAGCGCGTTGCTCGGTTTCATCTTCGTCGCTGGCCTGGGCGGTGTAGTAGCCGATCAACTGCGGGCCGGCGACGGTGTCGCGCACCAGCACCGCGGCCTGGGCCACGCCGTCCTGGGCCAGCAGCCGCGCTTCGATTTCCTGCGGCTCGACCCGAAAACCCCGCAGCTTGACCTGCTGGTCGAGGCGACCGAGGTATTCCAGCACGCCGTCGGCGCACCAGCGCACCCGATCCCCGGTGCGGTACAGGCGCGCGCCCTCCTCACTCAATGGGTCGACCACAAAGCGTTCGGCGGTCAGCGCCGGGCGTCCCAGGTAACCCCGGGCCAAGCCCTGGCCGCTGATGCACAGCTCACCCGGAACTCCCGCCGGCAACGGATTGAGGTCCGCGTCAAGCACCCGGCACACCACGTTGCCCAGGGGCCGGCCAATGGGCGAACGCTCGCCGTCATCGACTGAACACTGCCAATGGGTGACGTTGATCGCGGTTTCGGTCGGGCCATAGCGGTTGTGCAGTTGGGCATTGGGCAACTGCTGCAACAGGCGATTGCGCAGCTCGGCCGGCAGGACTTCACCACCGGAGAACACCCGGCGCAGGCTGTGGCATTCGGCGCTCAGCGGCTCATCGACGAACAACTGCAACAGCGGCGGCACGAAGTGCAGCGTGGTGACGCCATACTCCTGCACCAGCTGGGCGATGCGATGGGGATCGCGGTGCTCGCCGGGAGCGGCGATCAGCAGCCGGCAACCGGTAATCAGTGGCCAGAAGCATTCCCACACCGACACGTCGAAGCTGATGGGGGCTTTTTGCATCAGCACATCGTCGGCCTGCAACTGGTAGCTGTCCTGCATCCATTGCAGGCGCTCCATCAGCGCGCGATGGGTATTGCCCACGCCCTTGGGCTGGCCCGTGGAACCGGAGGTGTAGATCACGTAGGCCAGGTGTTCGCCGTGCAGGTGCAGGCCCGGCGCGTGGCTCGGCCAGCTGTCGAGCTTGAGGCTGTCCATGGCGATGGCGCTGACACCCGGGGCCTGGGGCATCTGGCCCAGCAGATGGGTCTGGGTCAGCAGCAGTTGCACGCCGCTGTCTTCGAGCATGTAGGCCAGGCGTTCGGCGGGGTAGTCCGGGTCCAGGGGCACGTAGGCGCCACCGGCCTTGATGATTGCCAACAGGCCGATCAGCAGTTGCGGCGAACGTTCGGCGGCGATGGCCACGCACACGTCCGGCCCGACGCCCTTGTCCCGCAGGTAGTGGGCCAGGCGGTTGGCCTGGGCGTGCAGCTCGGCAAAGCCCAGTTGCCCGCCGTCCCAGACCAGTGCGGTGCGTTCCGGGCTCTGGCGCAGTTGTTCGTGCAGGCGCTCCGGCAGCCACTGCTCGGCCGGCGCGCAGGGGGCCACGCTCCATTGCTGCAGTTGCGCCGCCTCGGCGTTGCCGAGCAACGGCAAGTCGCCCAGGGCGCTGTCCGGTTGCTGGCAGGCATGCTCCAGCAGGCTGATGAAATGCCCGGCCAGACGCTCGATGCTGGCCGCGTCGAACAGCTCGTCGGCGTAGTCGAAGGCCAGGCTCAGGCGGCCATTGCGGTCCTCTTCGCTGTGCAGTTGCAGGTCGAACTTGGCCTCGCGGCTGTGCCACGGCAGCTCTTCGGCCAGCAGCCCGGGCAGGCGGCGCAAGGCACTGAGGTCGCGCTGCTGGTGGTTGAACATGACCTGGAACAGGCCCTGCTCGCGGGCTTCGGGGAAGGCTTCGAGCAATTGTTCGAAAGGCAGGTCCTGGTGGGCCTGGGCCTCCAGGGCGGTGCGGCGGGTCTGCTGCAGCAGGTCGGCGAAGGACTGGCGCGAATCCAATTGCCCGCGCATTACCTGGGTGTTGATGAAAAAGCCCAGCAGGCCCTGGGTTTCCAGGCGCGGGCGGTTGGCGTTGGGCACCCCGATGCGGATATCGCTCTGCCCGCTGTAGCGGTGCAGCAGGGTCTGGAACGCCGCCAGCAACAGCATGAACGGCGTGGCCTGCCGAGCCTGGGCGGTCTGGCGCACGGCTTCACTGAGGCTCGCGCTCAGGCGCAGGTCATGGCGTGCGGCGCTGTGGCGGACCTGGGCCGAACGCGGGTGGTCGGTGGCGAGATTCAACACCGGGGCTTGGTCTGCCAGTTGCTGCTTCCAGTAGTCCAACTGGCGCTGGCCTTCGCCCTGGGCCAGCCACTGGCGCTGCCAACTGCCGTAGTCGGCGTATTGCAGGGCCAGGGGTGCCAACTCCAGGTGCTGGCCCTGGGCCGCGGCGGCATAGAGCCGCGAGAACTCGTCGATCAGCACATTCAGCGACCAGCCGTCGGCGATGATGTGGTGCAGGGTCAGCAGCAGTTGGTGTTCTTCGTCATCCAGGCGCACCAGGGTCGCCCAGTACAGCGGCCCCTTCTCCAGATCGAACTGGGTCCGGGCCTCGTCTTCGCGGATCTGCCGCGCCCGGGCTTCACGCTCGGCCGGTGGCAGGTCGCTGATATCGATCACCTGCAGGTTGAACTCACCGGTGGCATCCACCTGTTGCAGGGCCTGGCCGTCACGCTCGAAGAAGCGCGTGCGCAGCGCTTCGTGGCGCTGGATCAGTTGCTGGAAGCTGGCGCGCAGGGCCTCTTCGTCCAGCTCGCCGCGCAAGCGCAGGCCGCCGGGAATGTTGTAGGCGCTGCTCTGCGGGTCCAGTTGCCAGGTGATCCACAGGCGGTCCTGCGCCAGGGATTGGGGCAGCGGCTGCTGGCGCGACAGAGCATTGATACTGCCCTGGGCCACGCCGCCGTCCTGCTGCTGGCGCGTCACGGCAGCGCTGAAGGCGCCCAGGGTCGGAGCCTCGAACAGCAGGCGCAAGCCCAGTTCCAGCCCCAGCTCTTCACGCAGGCGGGCGATCACCTGGGTAGCGGCAATCGAGTTGCCCCCCAGGAGGAAGAAGTGATCGTCGGCGGCCACCGAAGCGCATTGCAGTTGCTCCTGCCAGATGCGCCCGATCAGGGTTTGCAGCGCGTCACCGGCGCTGTCTGCGGCGTCAGCCGTTGCGCTGCCGGCCTGCGGGAACAGCGCGTAGTAATCCAGGCTGCCATCGGCCAGCCGGGTGCGGCAGGCGGAACGCTGCAACTTGCCGCTGGAGGTTTTCGGCAGGGCCCCGGGGTTGAGCAGCACCACCACGCTTGGCGCTTCCTGGCAGGCTTCGGCCACCGCCTGGCGGATGGCCTTGATCAGCGCCTCGGGGGGCAGGATCTTCTGCACGCTGCGGCTGATTTCCGCGGCGATGCCGATGCCTTCCTGGCCCTGTTCGGTGACCGCAAACGCCGCCACCCGGCCCTTGCGCACCACTTCCACCTCGCGCTCGATGGTCTTTTCGATGTCCTGGGGGTAGAGGTTGTGCCCACGCACGATCAGCAGGTCCTTCAGGCGCCCGGTGATGAACAGCTCGCCCTCGCGGATAAAGCCCAGGTCACCGGTGCGCAACCAGGTACGACCGGCATGCTGGACGAAGGTCTTGGTGGTGGCTTCAGGATTGCGCCAGTAGCCATGGGCAATGCTCGGACCGGCGGCCCAGACTTCGCCAATACGGTTGTCAGGCAATTGGCCCAGTTGCTGCGGATCCATCACCAGCACGGCGTGTTCCGGCTGGCTCAAGCCGCAGCTCATCATCGCGCTGCCCTGCCCCGGCTCGGCGCGGTTCTGCGCCAGGGCCTGGTCGTCCAGGTGCAGGGCCGGGATGCCCTGGCCGCGCACGCCACCGGCCACGAACAGGGTGGCTTCGGCCAGGCCGTAGGAGGCGAGGAAGTTTTCATGGCCAAAACCGCAGGCGCTGAACTTCTCGGCGAAACGCTCCAGGGTGTCCAGGCGGATCGGCTCGGACCCCGAATAGGCCACGCGCCAGCCGCTGAGGTCGAGGCGCTCCAGGGCTGACTCGCTGACCCGTTCGCTGCACAGGCGGTAGGCGAAATCCGGGCCGCCGCTGATGGTGCCACCGTATTCGCTGATTGCTTCCAGCCAGCGCACGGGCCGCGCCAGGAAGTAGGCCGGTGACATCAGCACACAGGGCACGCCGCTGAAAATCGGTTGCAGCAGGCCGCCGATCAGGCCCATGTCGTGGTACAGCGGCAGCCAGCTGACGATCACGTCATCCGGGTTGAGGTCGATACCGAAGCCGCGACGGATCAACAGTTCGTTGGCCACCAGGTTGCCATGGCTGACCTGCACGCCCTTGGGCAGCGCGGTGGAACCCGAGGTGTATTGCAAGAAGGCAATGTCGTCGCCCTGCAGCGCCACGGCCTGCCAGTCTTCGGCCAGCCCGGCTTGCAGGGTGTCCACACACAGCAGTTGCGGCGCGCCCGCGGCCTTGAGTTCGTCCATCTGCAACAGTGAATCCCGCAGCCCGGCGCTGGTCAGCAGCAGCCGTGGCTCGGCGTCGGCCATGATGGAAATCAGGCGCTCCTGGTGATGACGACGGGTGGACTCCGGCGGATAGGCCGGCACCGCGATCACCCCGGCGTACAGGCAACCGAAGAACGCCGCGACGTAGTCCGGGCCGCTGGGAAACAGCAATACCGCGCGATCGCCGAATTCGGCGTTGGCTTGCAGAGCCGCAGCAATGGTGCGCGCACGAAGGTCCAGGTCCCGGTAACTGAGGACAACGCTCTGATCCTGCTCTTCGGCGAGAAAGCGCAACGCCACTTGATCAGGTGCCAGGACTGCCCGGCGTTGAAGGGCTTGGGCCAGGGTGCTGGGGAGTTCGAACGCGTCCGTCATGGGGTTTCCTGCCAGGATTGTGCTTGCAATGGAGAGCGGGCCCTGCTCTCCCATAACTTTAATAACTATCTATAAATCAAATAGTTATATGAAAGTCGTGGGCATCCGGAGGGCGCCGTGGCCGGGTCTGCTACCCGGAATCTTTCTCCAATGAGAACGGATGACGTCTTGAAATAATTAGTCCGCATCCTGCCCTTCTAAGGCCTGATCCAGCCCACTGACAAGCAGCCGTTCGCAATCTGCGCTGACGGAGAGCATTAGTTCTTTTTCTCAATTGACAATCATTATCATTCAGCCTAATTTGTCGCTCGATGTGTAGGACGGGTCAGATTTTTCTGACGTCCCACTAACTTCTTTGCAACAAGGTGATTTCCATGACGGAACAAGTATCCACAAGCAGGTGCGATTCACCGTTACTCCAGGCTTTTGTCGACAACCGTCTGATCCTGGTGAAGATTGCAGCCCGCATTACCGGCTGCCGATCCCGGGCTGAAGACGTGGTTCAAGATGCGTTTTTCCGCCTGCAGTCGGCGCCGCAGATCACCTCCTCGTTCAAAGCCCAGCTCAGTTACCTGTTCCAGATCGTGCGCAACCTGGCCATCGACCACTACCGCAAGCAGGCGCTGGAGCAGAAGTACTCGGGTACTGAAGAGGAAGGCTTGAATGTGGTTATTCATGGCGCTTCACCTGAAACCTCCCACATGAACTTTTCCACCCTGGAAAACATCGCCGAAGCCCTGACCGAGCTGCCCAGCCGCACGCGCTACGCCTTCGAGATGTACCGCCTGCATGGCGTCCCGCAAAAGGACATCGCCAAGGAGCTGGGGGTATCGCCGACCCTGGTCAACTTCATGATTCGCGATGCCCTGGTGCATTGCCGCAAAGTTTCGGGCAACCGCCCCGATACCTTCGCCCGTCGCTGACTGGCGCCCTGCATGACCCGGCTTGAAGGGTGCCTACACCTCAAGCAGGCCACTGCGGCCAAGCACCAGTAACGCTGCACGTTTATGCAACAGATCGAACTCCTGCTGACAGAACCGACAACGGTCATGCGCAGCACAGGGCGGCGCGTGGGCGCCTGGCGCCGGCCGCTGCGCACCTGGCGGGTCCAGATACAGGGCATGTACCTGGGCCGACAGCCAGAAAGCCAGCCGATCCTGGCGTGCCGCCTCGGCTGCCTGGGCATCCACCGGCACGGGCGCCTGCCCCCGGCCCCGCAGAGACTCGAACAGCCTCTGGCGGGCGATGACCTCATCGATTCCCGTGAGCTGGCCGGTGGGCAGGGCTGCGACATTCAGCGGATCAACAGGGGACATGGCAGCGCTCACCGTCGGTTGGGCATTCAACCAAGTGACGTGGGCCGCCGCCGAAAATTTAGCCCGTCGCGGGCCGGGCTGGTTGCTGCGTGATGTCAGGCGTGGGGCACGCTCATCACCACAATGCGGTAGGGATCGAAGATCTTGTGCATCTGGCCGTTGTCCCGCAGTTTTTGCAGGAGCCCGGAAAAGTCTTCGGCCGTGATCGGCGCCTTGGGCCGGATCAAGGCGTAATGGTGGTAGACCTGATCGATGCGTTCTGACACCAGCAACTGATCGGTGCTTTCGGCATTGCGCGCCAGGAAGTCGCTGAGGTAGGAGCGGGTCACCAGGGCGATGTCCGCCCTGCCCCGCAGGACCATCAGCAAGTTGCTGTCGTGGGAATAGGTCAGGGTGGCGTTGTAGGTGTCGGCCAGGAACTTGGGGTCGGCGTTGAACTGGGCGAAGGCGTAGTGATAACCGCTGAACAGGGCCAGGCGCTTGCCCTTCAGGTTGGCGAAATAGTCCTGCTGGCGCCCTCCCTGACGCTGGGCGACGAAAATTTCCGCGTCTTCCAGGCCCATGTCGACACTGGTGTGGGCAATGTTCTGCCAGCCCCAGGCCGGGTTCTCGAAGATCGCCAGGTCCACCCGGCCCTGCTCGAAATCGCGAAACCGCCGGGGAATCGAGGTGGGCACCAGGACGAACTCATAGTCGCTCTGGGACTGGTTGAGGGCTTCCACCAGTTGCGGCAGCAAACCGGTGTCGGCACCGGTTTCAGGACGGACGGTATAAGGCGGGAAATGCGCCGCCGCGACCCGCACCAGCTGCGCCGAGGAGGCCGGACAGACCCAAAGTGTTGCCAGCGCCAGCAAGAGCATTCGCAAGGCTGACCGCAGCGGCAAGGACATCAAGGCAACACACCTCAAGGAAATGAAAATGAATGAGCTAAAGCTAGGCGTTTTCAGCCACTTCGACAATGTTGCCACGCACAATTAGCCAGCCGCTCAATGATCCTTGAGCACCAGCAGCAGGGCCTCCTGGGCCAGCTGTTCCAGAGTCATGCTGCCCTCGGCACGGAACCAGGTGGTGGTCCAGGACAGGGCGCCGGTGAGAAAGCGCCGGGTAATGAACACATCGCCCTTGATGAACCCCGCCTCCTTGGCCTCCCCCAGCACCTGCAGCCAGATCTGTTCGTAGATGTCGCGCAGCGCCAGGACGGCTGCCTGGCCTTCCGGGGACAGTGAGCGCCACTCGTACACCAGCACCGCCATGGCTTCGCCGCTGCCGCCCATGATCGATTGCAGTTCACAGCGGATCAGCGCCAGCACCCGTTCACGCACGCTGCCGGCCTCGGCCAGTTCGGCGCGCATCAAGGCGGTGTTGTAGTGGATGGTTTCCTGCATCACCGCCCGCAGGATGTCGTCCTTGCTCTTGAAGTGATGAAAGATGCTGCCCGACTGGATGCCCACCGCGCTGGCCAGGTCACGCACGGTGGTGCGCTCGTAACCCTTGTTGCGAAACAGGTGCGCCGCGGTTTGCAGCAGCTTGCCCCGGGCGCTCTCGGGGTCGGTCACCTGGCCACTGGCGATCAGCTCGCGTACTACCTGCAGGGCTTTTTGCTCGTCCACCGGTGTTCTCCTACCTTCACGTCATCAATAGCTCAGCGTAACCCGGCAAATCCGGGCGCGGCGCGCGCAATTTAAGCCTCTGCCGGTTACCAAGCAAGCGCTTGGCCAGAAGAATAGGCCAACGTATTTACAAACCAAGCGCTTGCTTGGTAGCCTCCTCGCAGTTCTTCATTCGAGAGCCCTGTCATGACCAAGACCGTAAGAATCGGCTGCGCCAGTGCCTTCTGGGGCGACACCAGCAGCGCCGCAGCGCAGTTGGTGCAAGGCGGTCGCCTGGACTACCTGGTGTTCGACTATCTGGCAGAGATCACCCTGTCGATCATGGCCGGGGCGCGCATGAAGGACCCGACGGCGGGCTACGCCACGGATTTCGTCGAGGTGCTCAAACCCTTGCTGGGCTCGATCCGCGAACAGGGCATCCGGGTCATCAGCAACGCCGGCGGGGTCAACCCGCAGGCCTGTGCCAGTGCCTTGCAGGCCGCCTGCGAGCAGGCCGGGGTGGCGCTGAAGATCGCCGTGCTGCTGGGGGACGACCTGCAACCGCAGTTCAAGCAGTTGAGCGACGCCGCCATTGTGGAAATGTTCAGCGGCGCGCCCCTGCCGCCAATGTGCGTCTCCACCAATGCCTACCTCGGTGCCCCCGGCATCGTCGAAGCGCTGCGCCTGGGGGCGGATATCGTGATCACCGGCCGCGGCGTCGACAGCGCGGTGGTCAGCGCCGCCCTGGTCCACGAGTTCAACTGGTCCTGGCAGGATTACGACCGCCTGGCCCAGGCCGCCCTGGCCGGGCATATCATCGAATGTGGCGCCCAGTGCACCGGCGGCAACTTCACCGACTGGCGCCAGGTGCCGGACTACGAACATATCGGCTTTCCCATCGTCGAGGTCGGCGCTGACGGCCAGTTTGTGGTCGGCAAGGCGCCCGGTACCGGAGGGCTGGTGAGCCCGCTGACGGTGGGCGAACAACTGCTGTACGAAATTGGCAACCCCAGGGCTTATCTGCTTCCAGATGTGGTGTGCGATTTCTCTCAGGTGGAACTGCGGCAACAGGGCCCGGAAAGGGTTCATGTACAGGGTGCCAGGGGCCTGCCCCCCAGCCACCAGTACAAGGTCAGCGCCACCTACCCGGACGGCTTCCGCTGCACCGCCAGTTGCCTGATGGCCGGGATCGACGCGGTCGCCAAGGCGCACCGGGTCAGCCAGGCAATCATCGACAAGACCAGCGAGATGTTCGCCCAGCGCGGCTGGGGGCCCTACAGCGAAGTGAACATCGAGCTGCTGGGCAGCGAGGCCACCTACGGCCCCCACGGCCAGCGCCAGGACAGCCGCGAGGTGGTGATCAAGCTGGCGGTGCGCCACCCGAACAAGGCGGCGCTGGTGCTGTTCTCCCGGGAAATCGCCCAGGCCGCCACCGGCATGGCCCCGGGGCTCACCGGCATCGTCGGTGGCCGGCCGACGGTGTACCCGGTGATCCGCCTGTTCTCCTTCCTGCTGGACAAGGACGCCTGCCGGCTGGAGATCGACCTTGCCGGCCAGCGTCACCCTTGCGCCCTGCCGCACACCGATCGCCTGGACCCGGCAGCCCTGCCCGCCCCCCATTCCCTGCCCGCCCCCCGCGGCCGCGCCGATGCCAGCGTGGCGCTGGTGAAGCTGGCGGTGGCACGCTCCGGCGACAAGGGCAACCACAGCAATATCGGGGTCATGGCGCGCCACCCCGGCTACTTGCCGTGGATTGCCGAAGCCCTGACTCCCGAGGTGCTGGTGGACTGGATGGGCCATGTGCTGGACCCGGTGCATGGCCGGGTCCAGCGCTGGTACCTGCCGGGCACCCATAGCCTCAACTTCCTGCTGGAGAACGCCCTGGGCGGCGGCGGCGTCGCCAGCCTGCGCATCGACCCGCAAGGCAAGGCCTTTGCCCAGCAGTTGCTGGAAATCCAGATCCCGGTGCCGCAGAGCATCGCCGACGCCGTCAATTAAAGGAGCTGCCGTGGTGTACGACTCGATTTTCAAAGCGCAATTGTTCGCCGGCCAGACCATCATCGTCACCGGCGGCGGCAGCGGGATCGGCCGCTGCACTGCCCACGAACTGGCGGCCCTGGGGGCCCAGGTGCTGCTGGTGGGGCGCAAGGCGGAAAAACTGCAGAAGGTCGCCGGCGAAATTGCCGAGGACGGCGGCAAGGCCGACTGGCAGGCCTGCGACATCCGCGACGAGGAAGCGGTCAAGGCCCTGGTGGCCCGGCTGATGGAGCGCTTTGGCCCGATCCATGGCCTGGTGAACAATGCCGGCGGCCAGTACCCGGCGCCCCTGGCCTCGATCAACCAGAAGGGGTTCGAAACCGTGCTGCGCACCAATCTGGTGGGCGGCTTCCTCATGGCCCGGGAAGTGTTCAACCAGTCCATGAGCCGCCACGGCGGCAGCATCGTCAACATGCTCGCCGACATGTGGGGCGGCATGCCCGGCATGGGCCACTCCGGCGCGGCGCGCTCGGGGATGGACAATTTCACCAAGACCGCCGCCTACGAATGGGGGCACGCCGGGGTGCGGGTCAACGCGGTGGCGCCGGGCTGGATCGCCTCCAGCGGCATGGACACTTATGAAGGCGCGTTCAAGGCGGTGATCCCCACCCTGCGCGAGCACGTACCGCTCAAGCGCATAGGCACGGAATCGGAAGTCAGCGCGGCCATTGTCTTTCTGCTCAGCCCCGGCGCGGCCTTTATCAGCGGCAGCACCCTGCGCATTGATGGCGCGGCCAGCCTCGGCAGCCGGGCCTGGCCATTGAGCAAGGCGCGCAACAGCGAGTCCTACAACGGTTTCCATCGCGCCTACCTGCCCGACGTACTCAAGGGCGAGGAATAAGCCATGCCGGTGATCCAGTCCCAACTCGACCCCCATGGCCCGCAGTTCGCGCAAAACCGCGCAGCCATGCTGGCGGGCCTGCAACAGTTGCAGGAACTGCAGCAGAACCTGCTGGCCAAGGCCGCCGAAGCCAAGGCCAAGTTCGACCAGCGCGGCCAACTGCTGCCCCGCGAACGCCTCAACCTGCTGCTGGACCCGGGGGCGCCGTTTCTTGAGCTGGCCAGCCTGGCCGGCTACAAGCTGCACGACGACAAGGACGGTACCCAGGCCGGTGGCGGCCTGATTGCCGGCATCGGCTATGTGTGCGGCGTGCGCATGCTGGTGGTGGCCAACAACTGCGCGATCAAGGGCGGGACCATCTCCCCCAGCGGCCTGAAGAAATCCCTGCGCCTGCAACAGATCGCCATGGAGAACAAACTGCCGGTGGTGACCCTGGCACAAAGCGGTGGCGCCAACCTCAACTACGCCGCGGAAGTCTTCGTCGAAGGTGCACGCAGCTTCGCCAATCAGGCGCGGATGTCGGCCATGGGCCTGCCGCAGATCACCGTGGTCCACGGCTCGGCCACCGCCGGCGGCGCCTACCAGCCCGGGCTCTCGGACTACGTGGTGGTGGTGCGTGGCGAGGCCAAGCTGTTTCTCGCCGGCCCGCCGCTGCTCAAGGCCGCCACCGGTGAAGTGGCCACCGATGAAGAACTGGGGGGCGCCGAGATGCACGCCCAGGTGGCCGGCACCGCCGAATACCTGGCGCAAAACGATGCCGACGGCATCCGCATCGTCCGCGAGATCGTCAGCCTGTTGCCGTGGAACGCCCGACTGCCCGTGCAGCCCGCCAGGACCTGGAACGAGCCGCTGTACCCCATCGACGAGTTGCTCGGGCTGATTCCCGACGACCCCAAAAAGCCCTACGACGCCCGGGAAATCATCGCCCGCCTGGCCGACGGCTCGCAGTTCCTGGAGTTCAAGGGCGAGTTCGACGCCCAGACCCTCTGCGGCCACTTGCAGATCCAGGGCCGGCCCTGCGGCTTTATCGGCAACAACGGCCCGATCACGCCCCAGGGCGCGAGCAAGGCCGCGCAATTCATCCAGCTCTGTGACCAGAGCCAGACCCCGCTGCTGTTCTTCCACAACACCACCGGCTTCATGGTGGGCACCGAATCCGAGCAGCAGGGGGTGATCAAGCACGGGGCGAAGATGATCCAGGCGGTGGCCAATGCCCGAGTGCCGAAGCTGACCATCGTGGTCGGTGGCTCCTACGGCGCCGGCAACTATGCGATGTGCGGCCGCGGCCTGGACCCACGCTTCATCTTCGCCTGGCCCAACAGCCGCACCGCGGTGATGGGCGGCGCCCAGGCCGGCAAGGTGCTGCGCATCGTCACCGAGGCCAAGCATGCGAAGAACGGCCAGGAAGCCGACCCGAAGATGCTCGACATGCTGGAGCAAGTCACCGCGCAGAAGCTCGACAGCCAGTCCACGGCGCTCTACGCCAGCGCCAACCTGTGGGACGACGGGCTGATCGACCCGCGCGATACCCGCACTCTGCTGGGCTACCTGCTGGACATCTGCCATGAGGCGCAGGTGCGCGAGCTGGCGCCCAACAGCTTTGGCGTGGCGCGATTTTGATAGGACATTTCGCGGTCTGACCCCACTTGAGGAGAACAACAATGATCTTCACCCAGGAACACGAAGAACTGCGGCGCACGGTGCGCCAATTTGTAGACCGCGAGATCAACCCCCACGTCGAGGAATGGGAAAAGGCCGGGCGCTTTCCCATCCACGAGATTTTCCGCAAGGCCGGTGAACTGGGGCTGCTGGGCATCTCCAAGCCAGAAAAATTCGGCGGCATGGGCCTGGACTACAGCTACTCCATCGTCGCCGCCGAGGAGTTCGGCACCATCCATTGCGGTGGCATTCCCATGTCCATCGGCGTGCAGACCGACATGTGCACCCCGGCCCTGGCGCGCTTCGGCTCCGATGAACTGCGCGACGAGTTTCTGCGGCCGGCCATCACGGGCGAGCAGGTCGGCTGCATCGGCGTCTCCGAAGTCGGCGCCGGTTCCGATGTGGCCGGGCTCAAGACCCACGCCCGCAAGGACGGCGACGACTACGTGATCAACGGCAGCAAGATGTGGATCACCAACTCCCCCAGCGCCGACTTCATCTGCCTGCTGGCCAACACTTCGGACGACAAGCCCCACGTCAACAAGTCGCTGATCATGGTGCCGATGAACACCCCGGGCATCAGCCTCAGCTCGCACCTGGACAAGCTCGGCATGCGCAGCTCGGAAACCGCCCAGGTGTTCTTCGACAATGTACGGGTGCCTCAACGCAACCGCATCGGCCACGAAGGCGCCGGTTTCATGATGCAGATGCTGCAGTTCCAGGAGGAACGGCTGTTCGGCGCGGCGAACATGATCAAGGGCCTGGAATACTGCGTGGACAGCACCATCGAGTACTGCAAGGAGCGCAAGACCTTCGGCAGCCCGCTGATCGACAACCAGGTGATCCATTTCCGCCTGGCCGAGCTGTCCACCGAGATCGAGTGCCTGCGGGCCCTGGTCTACCAGGCCACCGAGCAGTATGTACGCGGCCAGGACGTGACCCGGCTGGCTTCGATGGCCAAGCTCAAGGCCGGGCGCCTGGGCCGCGAGGTCAGCGACAGCTGCCTGCAATACTGGGGCGGCATGGGCTTCATGTGGGACAACCCGGTGGCCCGGGCCTATCGCGATGTGCGCCTGGTGTCCATCGGCGGCGGTGCCGACGAGATCATGCTGGGGATCATCTGCAAGCTCATGGGCATCCTGCCGGGGAAAAAGAAATGAACCCGCTCCCAACCTGCCAGACCCTGTTGCTGGAGCCGCGCAACGGCGTGCTGTTCATCAGCCTCAATCGCCCGCAAAGCCGCAATGCCATGAGCCTGCAGATGGTCGCCGAACTGCGCACGGTGATGGCCGCGGTCCGCGACCGGCGCAGCATCCGTGCCCTGGTGCTGCGCGGCACCGGCGAGCACTTCTGTGCCGGTGGCGATCTCAAGGACATGGCCGGCGCCCGGGCCCACGGCAGCGCCGCCTACCGTGAACTGAACCGGGCCTTCGGCGCCCTGCTGGAAGAAGCGCAGCACCTGCCCCAGGTGCTGGTGTGCGTGCTGCAGGGCGCGGTGCTGGGGGGCGGATTCGGCCTGGCCTGTGTCAGCGACATCGCCATCGCCGAGCACTCGGCCCAGTTCGGCATGCCGGAAACCAGCCTGGGCCTGCTGCCCGCGCAAATTGCCCCGTTCGTGGTGCAGCGCATCGGCCTGGCCCAGGCCCGGCGCCTGGCCCTGACCGCCGCCCGTTTCGATGGCGCCCAAGCCCAGCGCCTGGGCCTGGTGCACTTTGTCGAGAACGATGCCAAGGCCCTGCAGGAACGCCTGGAGCAGCAGCTTTCCCTGGTGCTGCGCTGCGCCCCGGGGGCCAACGCGGCGACCAAGGCCTTGCTCCTGGCGAGTGTCGACCAACCGCAGGGGCCATTGCTGGACCAGGCCGCCAACGACTTCGCCAATGCAGTCCTGGGTGAGGAAGGGGTCGAGGGCACCCTGGCCTTCGTGCAGAAACGCAAACCGGCCTGGGCCAACTGAGCCCTTGTAGGAGCCGGCTTGCCGGCGAACGCCCCCCACCGATTCCCGGGAGCCTGTATGCCCAATTTCAACAAGATCCTGATCGCCAACCGTGGCGAAATCGCCTGCCGCATCCAGCGTACCGCCCAGGCCCTGGGCTATCGCACCGTGGCCGTGTTCAGCGATGCCGATGCCGAGGCCCTGCATGTGCAACTGGCTGACGAAGCGGTGCATATCGGCCCGTCCGCGGTGCAGCAGTCCTACCTCGACGGCGCCGCGCTGCTGGAAGCGGCACGGCGCACCGGTGCCGACGCCATTCACCCGGGCTACGGCTTTCTTTCGGAAAATGCCGAGTTCGCCGCCGCCAGTGAAAGCGCCGGCCTGGTGTTCATCGGCCCCAGCGCTGCCGCCATCGAGCTGATGGGCAGCAAGCGTCGCTCGAAGATCGCCATGCTCGAAGCCGGCGTGCCGTGCATCCAGGGCTATCAGGGGGCGGAACAGGACGACGCCACCTTGCAGCGCGAAGCCCAGCGCATCGGCTATCCGCTGATGATCAAGGCCAGCGCCGGCGGTGGCGGGCGTGGCATGCGCCTGGTACAGCAGGCCGGGCAGTTGCTGGAGCAGATCCGCACGGCCCGCTCCGAAGCCCTGCACGCCTTCGGCAGCGACGAACTGATCCTGGAGCAGGCGCTGATCGAGCCGCGGCACGTGGAGGTGCAGTTGTTCGGCGACCAACATGGCCAGTTGATCTACCTGGGTGAGCGCGATTGCTCGATCCAGCGCCGCCATCAGAAGGTCATCGAAGAGGCGCCCTGCCCGGTCATGACCCCAGAGCTGCGCCAGGCCATGGGCGAAGCAGCGATCAAGGCCGGGCGGGCGGTGAACTACGTGGGCGCCGGTACCGTGGAGTTCCTTCTGGATGCGAGCGGGCAGTTCTATTTCCTGGAAATGAATACCCGGCTGCAGGTGGAGCACCCGGTTACCGAACTGGTAACGGGCCTGGACTTGGTAGCGCTGCAACTGCAAGTGGCGGCCGGCGAGCCACTGCCCCTGAGCCAGGAACAGGTGCGCCTCGACGGCCACGCCATTGAAGTGCGGCTGTATGCCGAGGACCCGGCACAGAACTTCCTGCCGCAGACCGGCCAGATCCTGCGCTGGGCGCCGGCGCCGGGGATCCGCACCGACCATGGCTTGCAGGAAGGTCAATGGATCAGCCCCTTCTACGACCCGATGCTGGGCAAGCTGATCGCCCACGGCGCTACCCGCGAAGAGGCGCGGCGCAAGCTGCTGCGCGGCGTCGAGGATTGCGTGCTGCTGGGGCTGGAGAGCAACCGCCGGCTGCTGGCCAACCTGCTGCGCCACCCGGTGTTCGCCAGCGGCCACTTCAGCACCGCCTTCATTGCCGAGCATTTTGCCCAAGACCCGAGCCTGCAACCCCAGGAGCCCACTGCCGAGGAGCTGGCCATCGCCGCTGCACTGTTCCACCACCACAGCGCCAGCGCCCATGGCCCGGCGCTCAATGCCTGGAGCAACAATGCCGGGGTGCCCCTGGACTACCGGCTCGGGGTGCAGGACCGGCAATGGTCGCTGCACCTGCACGCGCTGCCCTCGGGCGCTGTCCAGGTGCGCCAGGGTGATGGGCTGCTGGAGCTCAAGGTGCGCAGCGCCGATGGCCGGCGGGCCAGCCTGGAGATCAACGGCATCCGCCGCCCGTGCGCCTATCGGCTGGAGGGCGGGGAGCTGTGGCTGAGCAACGCCAAGGGCAGCCTGCACCTGGTGGATCGCACCCATGCCCCGGCCCAGGGCCAGAACACTGCCTCCAGCGGCACGCTCAAGGCGCCCATGGACGGGGCGATCGTCGATGTACTGGTCAGTGAAGGCATGCACGTGAGCAAGGGCCAATTGCTGCTGGTGCTGGAGGCGATGAAGATGGAGCACCCGCTCAAGGCCGGAATCGACGGGGTGATCACCCGGGTCCAGGTCCACCTCGGGGACCAGGTGAAAAACCGCCAGGTACTGATGGAGGTGGAGTAGCCCGGGCACCTTCCAGCAGATCCAGGCAGACGGGGCATCGGTCGGGACGATGCCCCCTCGATGCGCTCAAGCAGCCCTCCCCCTAGGCGGATGCCTCGGCTTTGGCTACGCTCAAGCCTCTTCAGGATGTTTCAAGGCTGGAATTCGTGATGCCCCACTGGCTGGTAATAGATCTGGAAGCCACGACGGATGAAGGGGGCTGGCCGGTGAGCGAGATGGAAATCATTGAGATCGGCGCCACCCTGGTCAACCGCCAGGGCCGGGAACAGGACCACTTCCAGCGTTTCGTCCGCCCCTTGCGGCGCCCCATGCTGACGCCGTTCTGCCGCGAACTGACCCACATCACCCAGGCCAATATCGACAGCGCCGCGCCCCTGAGCGAGGTCTGGGGCCTGTTCGAGCGCTGGCTCGGCCAGCATCAGCCGCGCCTGGAAGGCTGGGCCAGCTGGGGCGACTACGACCGCAAGCAATTGCAGCTGGAATGGCACAACCAACAGCTGCACAGCCTGCTCAATGAGGTGCCGCACATGAACCTCAAGCAGCGCTTCGCCAAGGCCCGGCGCCTGGAGCGGCCCCTGGGGCTCAATGCAGCCCTGCAACTGGCCGGCATGCAGTTCACCGGCCAGCAGCATCGGGCCCTGGAAGATGCGCGCAATACAGCACGCTTATTACCGCTGATTCTTCCTTGATGGCGGCAGGTGACGGCCCTGAACGCCTTGTGCATACTGGCCGCCCTTTTTGACCCTTTCTTGAGGAATCGCCCATGTTTAAAGTCAACGAGTACTTCGACGGCACCGTCAAGTCGATTGCCTTCGGCACGGCCGAAGGCCCAGCCACCATTGGCGTCATGGCCCCGGGCGAGTACGAGTTCGGCACCGCACAACGGGAAATCATGCACGTGGTCTCCGGTGCCCTGACCGTGCGCCTGCCAGACAGCACCGACTGGGAAACCTTCCCGGCCGGTAGCCAGTTCAACGTTCCGGCCAACAGCAAGTTCCAGCTCAAGGTCGCGGTGGACACCGCCTACCTGTGCGAATACCGCGGCTGATCGAGCATCGCGGCTCTATCCCGGAATAAAAAATGCCCGTCTCCCAGGAGACGGGCATTTTTCAAGGTGGCACCGGTTATTCGAGAACCGTCACCGCCATCCCTACCTGCAAGCGACCGTTGCCATCATTGACCAGGTTCTGGCCGAACATCGCCCCCTCGGGCTGGGCCCGGTACTTCTGCAAGGTGGCCAGCGGTTCGCGATCGGCACTGCGCTCGCCGGTCTGCGGGTCGATGGTGGTGAGAATGCAGCGCGAGCATGGCTTGACCACACGGAACTCGACATCGCCGATACGCACGCGCTTCCAGCCGTCCTCGGCATAGGCCGCACTGCCCTCGACCACCAGGTTCGGTCGGAACCGCAGCATCTCCAGGGGCCGGCCCACGCGAGCGGCCAGGTCATCCAGGGACGCCTGGCCAATCAGCAGCAGGGGAAAACCATCGGCGAAGGCCACCTGATCATCGTCCCTGCCATAACCGGCGGCGGTGTTGCGTGCCCGCTGCGCGGGCACCTGCACCAGGCGGCTGGGCTTGCCGATGAATTCGCTGACCCAGGCCGCGGCTTCGTCCCCCGCATCGGGAACCCGCAAGGTGTCATGCCAGATGGTCACCCCACGCAACGGCGCATCCGCACCTGGCAGCGCTACGTCAAGGGTGGAGTGGCCTGGGGCGCTCAGGGTCAGGCCGCCCTGGTCATTCCACAAGGCTGACAACTGGCTCATCCGCGCTACGGCGCGCTGGGTCAGGAAACGCCCGCTGGCCTCATCCACCAGCATCCAACGGCGATCCCCTTGCAGCCCGAGCTTGTCCAGGCCGATCTGTTGCAGGGCTTCACCCCTGGCGGATTTCAACGGGTATCGATAAAGCGCGCTAAGACGCATGTCCAGCTCCCTGCAGGGGAAAAACGCTCACCCTATACCAGCATTTAGCCGAAACAAAGGAGCGCCGGCGCAAGGCCCGTGTCAAGCGTCGGCTTCGTCCAGCATCAGCCGCTGACGAACCACGTCCACCAGTTTGTCCGGCTGGAACTTGGAGAGGAAGTTGTCGCAACCGACCTTCTTCACCATCGATTCGTTGAAACTGCCGGACAAGGACGTGTGCAGCACCACATAGAGCCCGCGCAAACGCGGATCGTTGCGGATCTCGGTAGTCAGGCGGTAACCGTCCATTTCCGGCATTTCCGCATCGGTGAACACCATCAGCAGCTTGTCGGTCATCACCACGTCGGTATCGGCCCAGGCCTTGAGCATGTTCAGGGCCTTGAGGCCATCACTGGCGATGTGCATCTTCACCCCCAACTGGCCGAGGGTATCGCGCAATTGCGAGAGGGCCACGTTGGAGTCATCCACCAGCAGCACTTCGCGGCCACGGGCACGCTCCAGTACTGGATCTTCCAGCTTGTCCCGGGAAACCTTGGCGTTGTAGGGCACGATTTCCGCCAGGACCTTTTCCACGTCGATGATTTCCACCAACTGGTCATCGACCTTGCTGATGGCGGTCAGGTAATGCTGGCGCCCGGCGCTGGTGGGCGGCGGCATGATGGCTTCCCAGTTCATGTTGACGATGCGGTCCACGCCACCGACCAGGAACGCCTGCACCGAACGGTTGTATTCGGTAACGATGATGGTGCTGTTGGGGCCAGGAACCAGCGGGCGCATGCCAATGGCTTGGGAAAGATCGATGACCGGCAGGGTCTGCCCGCGCAGATTGACCACCCCACAGACAAAAGGATGGCGCTGAGGCATCAGCGTCAGCTTCGGCAGTTGCAGCACTTCCTGGACCTTGAACACGTTGATCGCGAACAGTTGCCGGCCGGCCAGGCGGAACATGAGGATTTCCAGGCGATTCTCACCCACCAGTTGCGTGCGTTGATCTACCGTGTCGAGAATGCCGGCCATTAATGACTCCTGGGCTTGTTCTGATGAATTCACTAAAGACAGATATCGGCCGGGTCTGCCGTATCTTGACCCGCATGCAAATTGCCACATAAAGCCGTTGATGTCACATTAACATCATGCTTTACTGGCTCGGTCAATTCAGCACCCCCTCGGCGCCGGCCGGACCTCCATTTCGGCGCAAGGTTCCCGTGCCTAGGGGATTCCCCTATCAACAATCAGGACCAGCCTGATATTCGCGATATCCAATAGCCATTAATGTGACGCCATTCTCATTGCATGAACGGAGTCAGGCTTTTGTTTTTGATCGCAGAAAGGTGGCTTGGCCCCCTTTCAAGCCCCACCGCCCTCGCTCATCCTGCCCCAGCGCGCTTGCGCCGCCTTGCTGTGGCCGGCATGCGCGCACGGACCGGGTTCGAGGCCACTCGACTCGCTCGGCAGGCTGCGACCGCAGGCAAGCATTCAGCTATAACTTCAATCCAGCTGCACCTATCGCGTCCAACTTGCAAACCGTTCAGCCAACGCCCTATCAAGCCATCGGACACGCAGTCATGGAGATAAGCATGCTAAAGGACGGCCACGAGTGCGCTACACCGCTGCCCGAGTTCCTGCTTGAAGCCCAGGCACTGTTGGCCAGGTCGGAAGACTGCCTGAGCCACCTGCACCTGATCAGAAACGATGAAGAAGCCATCAACTGCCTGCTCGCCAGCCTGCAGAGCCTGGCCCAGGTTGCGACCCGCCACGCCGTCAGCCCGCTGGCCGAGTTCTCCCTGCATATTCATGGCGTGCTCAAGCGCACCCCCCATCCCCTGGACCTCAACGATCCGATCCTCAACGCCTTGAAGAGCTGCCTGACGCTGATGGCCTGGCAACTGGAACTGATCGACCCGCGCAATGGCCAGCTCAATCTGGACGACAGCGAGCAACTCATGCTGATCGACGAACTGACAGAGCAAGTGGGACAGAACTGTAACTGCACATATCCATCTTGCAGCCACTGAAGTTGTATTTATCCGGCAAGGCAGCAGATAAAACTCCCGCCATTCACCGCCCTACTGCGCAACATCGATAAAATATCGGGCCAACTGTCAAGCACCCGGTCGTTAATGATTAATTCATACCCAAGAGCGACATCAATCACTCCATAAAACCAACTAGCAAGGTCACCGGGACTTGCTGTTCAACGCACTGTGCACGCGGGCAAACCCGCACCCCAGCACACTTTGCGCAGTGTTGGGCCGCGCGTGGCACCATTGGGACTGACGTAACGCGCCCCTCCAATTCCTGACTCTGAAGTCCTGTATGGTTGAGCGTATAAACGCGACCGACGGTATCTTCGGTGGTATTATGCGGCGCATAAACGGACACAGTTAATGGCACATTGATTGCTATGGCGGCAGTTACTACTCAGCCTGTACAACACGAACAGACAGCGTTGATTGAAACCGGGTATTCAAATAGCACCGTTTCCCAAACAAGCCTCGTCATCCATACTTGACCGGGCTCTTCGCAGCGAACATCCATTGGCTCCATCCGCTATGTACGCCAGCCTCAAGTCATTCTTCTCTTGGCCCCCTTCCCGTGATCACCTGCGCTGGCTCAGCCTGTTGCTGTGCTCCTGCTCGACCCTGGCCAGTGTGCTGGTCTACTGGTTGGGCCGGCCGCTGCCTCTGGGGTTGCTGGTCATCAACCTGGTGGCGCTGGCCTGCATCTGGATGCAATACGGTTATTCGCGCAAATCCATCCGCTTCCAGCCCCAGGAACTTGCCGAGCGCCTGCTGAAAGTCAAGGAAAACGAACGGCACCGTCTGAGCCGTGAACTGCATGACGACATCGGCCAACTGCTGACCGCGGCCAAGCTGCAGACCGACTGGCTCAAGCGCCGCCTGCCGGACGACCTGCAAGCACATTGCGCGGTGCTGGGCACCACCCTGGAAGAGACCCTGACCAAGGTGCGGGACGTCTCCGCCATCCTCAACCCGCGGCAACTGGCCAGCCTCGGGCTGGAAGCCAGCTTGCGCGCCCACCTGCTCAAGACCCTGGAAAACACCTCGGTGCACTGGAGCCTGGAGTGCCACCAGCGCCTGGCGGGCATACCCGAGGAAATGGCCGTCGCAGCGTTTCGCATCACCCAGGAAGCCGTGACCAACATCCTGCGCCACGCCCAGGCGAAAAACCTGCTGGTACGCCTGCAACGACTGCCCGAGGGCCTGTCGCTGTTCATCAGCGATGATGGCCAGGGTTTCGCCCCGGCCAGCGACCCGGGCGCCCAGGGCCAGCGCGGCATGGCTGGAATGCAGGAACGAATCAGTCAGCTGGGCGGCCTGTTGAAGGTCACCAGCGAGCCCGACCAAGGCACCCAGATCGAAGCACTCTTTCCCTGGGCCCCTCGCACTCTGGAGCGGGCCAGCACGAATAAGGTTTTACATTGACCTGTAATTTACTCTTGGTGGATGACCACTCGCTCATCAGGGCTGGCGTGCGTGCCCTGGTCATGGACATTCCCGGATACGCGGTGATCGGTGAGGCAGATGACGGCTCGTTCCTGCTGGAAATGGTCGAAAGGCTGCATCCGGACATCATCCTGCTGGACCTGTCGATGAAACACACCGGCGGCCTCGACGCCCTGCGCCGGCTCAAGGCGCTCCACCCGCAGAGCAAGGTGCTGATCCTTTCAATGCACACCGACCCGGCCCTGATCATGCAGGCCCTGGAATGCGGCGCCCACGGCTACCTGCTCAAGGACACCACCGCCACAGAACTGGAACACGCCCTCCAGGCCCTGCGCAACAATGAGCGCTACCTGAGCCCGGCCATCGCCCACACGGTAATCAACCAGGCCCTGACCCGGGTTCAGAAGCAACCTGCGCCACCGGCGCAGAACCACAACCTGACGGCCCGCCAGCTGGAAATCCTGCGGCTGATCGTGCGCGGCAAGTCCACCCGGGAGATTGCCCTGGGCCTGGGCCTGAGCATCAAGACCGTGGAAACCCACCGCTCGCAGATCATGAAGCGCCTGCAGATCTTCGACGTCGCCGGGTTGGTGCTGTTCGCCGTGCGCGAACGCATCATCAGCCTCGACGACTGACTCAGCGGGCGCCACCCAGCAGTGGCGAATCCTCGGGCAGATGCACCTGCAACGCGCCAGGGCGGGCGGTGAAGCGCAAGGTATCGCCCTGCAGCGGCTCGCCGTCGAGGTTGATGTCCAGGCCTCGGGACGCCTTGATCTCGACCCAGGGCAGGCGAGCCCGGACAAACAGATTGTCGATCCCCAACCCACCCGCCAGCAGGTTCTTCAACGTGCCCACCAGTTCCTGGGGCGCCGGCAGGATGCTGATATCCAGCAGGCCGTCATCGGCCAGGGCCCCCGGGCACAATTCATGCCCGCCGCCCGCCTGACGGCCGTTGCCGATGCCCAGCGCCAGCAGTTCGCCATGCCAATGGAAATCAGGCCCCTGCAACTCGCCATAGGCCGCGCTCAGCTCGGCAAAACGTGACAGACCGGTGAACAGGTAGGCCGCGCCCCCCAGTACCTTCTTCAAATCCTCCGAGGTGTTGGCGGTGACCTGGCTGCCAAAGCCGCCCGTGGCCATGTTGAGGAACATCTGCCCACCGACCTCCCCCAGGTCGATCGCCCGCGCCGGCACATCCAGCAGGTCCAGGGCCGCCGCCGGGGTCAGCGGCACGCCGGCCGCCCGGGCAAAGTCGTTGGCCGTGCCCAGCGGCAACAGCACCAGGCTGGCCGGGGCGTCGGCATTGGCCAGGGCTTGGGCAATGTCCCGCAGGGTGCCGTCGCCACCGCCGGCAATCAGCCGGGTATGGCCGGCAGCCAGCGCCTCCTGCACCAGGCGCTGGGCGTCCCCCGCCTCCCAGGTCAGGCGCACCTGCAAGTCCCAGCCGGCGGCACGCCGGGCCTCCACGGCCGCGCGCACCTCCTCGTTGAGGGCCTGTTTGCCGTGCAGTATCAACAATGCCTTGCGCTCACTCATCAGCCCTGACTCCGGTTATGGATTCCATGAAGGATGTTGACCCTGCTGCCCGCAGAAAAAGTCTGTCGACGGAATTTATTTTTTACCGGAAGCAGTCGGGCCCTGCCCCTACCGACAATCCGGCAGCTTAGCCGCAAGGAAACAGGGATTCGTCCTGAACGGTCCGGTTTTCAATTAGCGAGTCGTTGTTTCATGAGCTTTACTGACCCCAGTCGTTGAGATGAGGAAGTGCAGGTCATCACCTTGACCGGCGCCGGGGGCCCCACCTGAACACGCAGAGGGCACGGTTTTCCCCACTTGAATGCCGACCACGCCTGGCAATGAAGAGGCGTGGCTTTTTTCGGTGTCGGGACCAGACGATGGGAAGTCGCAAGCATTACGAACTTCCTCGCGATCGCTCCAGTCAACCGGTGTGCCTTGGGTCGAGGGAATTGATCTTATGCGGTTGCAACCTGTAGACAGCCTGTTACTGACTCGCCCCAGCATGGTCGAGTACTTCCTGTTCGGCATCCGCGTGGTTCACGGGCTGACGGCAATCCTTCCGGGGCTGTTGCTGATCCTGCTGTCCAACAACAGCCTGGAGGCCTTGAAAAGCGACCTGACCCTGCTGGTGTTCTTCGCCCTCATCAGCGTGCTGATCTTCCAGGCCCTGGGGGTGTACGCCGAATCCATCTTCAGCAACCAGTTGCGCTTCCAGCTGACCCTCTTCGCCTGGGCCTCGTCCTTTTGCGTGCTGCTGTTCATGCATCACTCGATGCAGATGTTCAACACCATCGGCAACCCCGAGCTGTTCGGCTGGTTTGCTGGCAGCTTCGTGCTGTTCGGCATCGAGCGCCTGGTGCTGCTGACCCTGTTCCAGCAGTTGATGCAGCGCGGCGTGTTCCTGCAGAACGCGGTGATTCTCGGCGCCACGGAAAACGGCCAGCGCCTGGCCGAATACCTGGCCCAGCATCAGGACATTCGCTCCGGGGTGACCGGTTTCATCGACGACCGCATCGGTCGCCTCCCCAAGACCCTGTGCAACCTGCCGTTGCTGGGCAACTCCAGCGACCTGGAACGGCTGATCCGCGAGGAAAAGGTCACCCAGGTCCTGGTGGCGCTGCCCTGGTCGGCGGAAAACCGCATGGCCTATGTGATCCGCGAGTTGCGAAGGCTGCCGGTGAACGTGCTGCTGGTGCCCGACATGGTGGCCTTCCGGCACGCCCACAACCGCATCACCGAAGTCGCCAACCTGCCGATGTTCAACGCCTCCGAAGTGCCGTTGCGGGGCTGGTCGCCGTTCTTCAAGCGCCTGGAGGACATGGTGCTGTCGAGCATCGCCCTGGTGCTACTGTCGCCGGTGATGCTGCTGGTGGCGCTGGCGATCAAGCTGGATTCCAGCGGCCCGGTGCTGTTCAAGCAGAAGCGCTACGGCTACAACAACCGGCTGATCGAGGTCTACAAATTCCGCTCGATGCACCAGCACATGGCCGACGCCCATGCCGAAAAGCAGACCACCCGAGGCGACCCGCGCATCACTCGGGTCGGGCGCTTCATCCGCAAGACCAGCCTCGACGAGCTGCCCCAGCTGTTCAATGTGCTGGGCGGCAGCATGTCCATGGTCGGGCCGCGCCCCCATGCCACCGCGACCAAGGCCGCCGGCATTCTCTTCGAAGAGGCGGTCAAGGAGTACACCTCGCGCCACCGGGTCAAGCCGGGAATTACCGGGCTGGCGCAAATCAACGGCTATCGGGGCGAAACCGATACCCTGGAAAAAATCGAGAAACGTGTCGAGTTCGACCTGGAATACATCGAAAACTGGTCGGTCTGGTTCGACCTGTACATCCTCTTCCGCACTGTTCCGTCCGTGATCATGACCCGCGAGGCTTTCTGAATGAGCACACTCATTCCCTGCATCATTGCTGGCGGCGCCGGCACCCGCCTGTGGCCGGTATCCCGCGAGGCGATGCCCAAACCCTTCATGCGCCTGCCAGACGGCGAAAGCCTGCTGCAGAAAACCTTCGTGCGCGCCACCGCGCTCAAGGACGTCGGCCGCCTGTTGACCGTGACCAACCGTGAGGTGTTCTTTCGCACCCTCGACGACTATCGCCTGCTGAACAAGGCCCGGGTCGAACTGGACTTCATCCTTGAGCCATTCGGGCGCAACACCGCACCGGCCATTGCCGCCGCCGCCCTGCACGTGAGCCGCCTGTACGGTGATGATGCACAGCTGCTGGTGCTGCCCGCCGACCACCTGATCAACGATGTGCAGGCTTTCGCCAACGCCGTGGACAGCGCCCGGCAATTGGCCGAGCAAGGCTGGCTGGTGACCTTCGGCCTGGTGCCCACCCACGCCGAGACCGGCTTTGGCTATATCGAGAAAGGCCAGGGCCTGAACAAGGAAAGCTTCCAGGTCAGCCGCTTCGTCGAGAAACCCGATGCCGCCACCGCCCAGCGTTATGTCGACGGCGGCCTGCACCTGTGGAATGGCGGGATGTTCTGCATGCGTGCCGACGTGATCCTGCAGGAACTGCGCGAATTCGTGCCCGAGGTGGTCAGCGCCGTCGAACACTGCCTGGCGCAGAGCCACCGCAAGGAAGGCAAGCACGAACTGCAGGTGGAGCTGGACGGCGACAGCTTCGCCCAGGCCCCGGACATCTCCATCGACTACGCGGTGATGGAGCGCTCGAAAAAAGTCGCCGTGGTGCCCTGCCAGCTGGGCTGGAGCGACATCGGCTCCTGGCAGGCGGTGCGCGAGCTGACCCCGGCGGACGAACATGGCAACCAGTGCAACGGCGAGACCGTGCTGCACGATGTCAGCAACTGCTATATCGACTCGCGCAAGCGCCTGGTGGGCGGGGTCGGGCTGAACAACCTGATCATCATCGACACTCCGGACGCCCTGCTGGTGGCCGACGGCAACCGCAGCCAGGACGTCAAGCTGATCGCCCAGGAGCTCAAGCGCCTGGGCCACGACGCCTACAAACTGCACCGCACCGTGACCCGTCCCTGGGGCACCTACACCGTGCTTGAGGAAGGGCCGCGCTTCAAGATCAAACGCATCATGGTCAAGCCCAATGCCTCCCTGTCGCTGCAAATGCACCACCACCGCAGCGAACACTGGATCGTGGTCAGCGGCATGGCCCTGGTCACCAATGGCGAGGACGAATTCCTGCTCAATACCAACGAGTCCACCTTCATCAAGCCCGGCCGCACTCACCGCCTGGTCAATCCCGGGGTAATCGACCTGGTGATGATCGAAGTGCAGAGCGGGGAGTACCTCGGCGAAGACGACATTGTGCGCTTCAACGACATTTACGGACGGGCTCCCGCCGAAGCCGCCAAGAGCTGAACTGACGCTCCAAGCAGCAATCTGGCCCGACAGGGAGTTGTGACTATGCACGCCAGGAAGACCGCTCGATGAAAAGACTCCTGCTGATTTCCAATGTTCTCATGCTCTGCGCCTGCTCCATTCCGGCAAAGGTGGAACTGCCGCCCAGCCAGGACCTGAAGGCCGCCCATCGGGCCGGCGATGCCCTGGCCGGCCAGCCGTTACCGCCCCAGCGGATCCGCCCGGGGGACACGCTGCGCATCGTCCGCAACACCGGTGAGGCGCCATCGATCTCGGCATTCACCGCCAACTCGATCTACGAACTGACACTGTTCACCGTGCTCAACGATGGCACCTTCGCCTACCCCTATGCCGGGCAGATCAAGGCCGCGGGGCTGACCCCGCAGCAACTGACCCAGGTCCTGGAAAACAAGCTGAAGAACATCTACCAGGACTCGGCACTGACCGTGAACATCAACCAGGCGCCGGGCAACACCGTGTTCGTCGGCGGCTCGGTACGCAACCCGGCGTCCCTGCCGGTGACGGTGACCACCACCCTGGAGCAGGCCATAGTCGGCGCCGGGGGCCTGTTGAGCGTGGGCGACAGCCGCAATATCGCCCTGCTGCGCGAGGGCGAGGACGGCCGCTACAAGACCTACTTCTTCGACTACCGCAAATTCATGATCGCCGGCAACGCCGGCGCCGCCCCGGTGCTGCTGCAACGCGGCGATGTGGTGTTCGTGCCCAAGTCCAGCGTCGGCAACGGCATCGAGTGGGTGGACGTGTACCTCAACCAGTTGATTCCGTTCACCAAGTCGATCGGCATCGGGGCGAGCTACGAAATCAACCGTCAATCCACCAATTGATCGCCAAGGACAGCCCATATGATCAATATCCGTTCCTTTCGCGATTTGCTGCGGTTGTTCTTCATCTTCAAGCGCGAGGTCAAGATCACCGTCCTGGTGACCTTCGTCATCATCCTGCTGGGCGCCTTCCTGCTGCCCAATCGCTTCGAATCCACCGCCCTGCTGCTGGTCAAGCCGGGGCGCGACACCAGCACCCTGCCGATCGAGATCGCCGATCGCCAGGCCGTGGTGATTCCCAGCGCCCAGCGTGATCCGATCATCGATGAGGAGCGCATCCTCAGCGGCGAACCCATTGCCCGCAAGGTGGCGGAAAAGTACCTCGACGACCTGTCCCGCCAGCCCCAGCCAAGTGGTGCCCTGGCCACCCTCAAGAACGCCGTGAAGGGCGCGGTGGAAGGCATCGTCGACCTGCTGCGCGGGGCCCTGCAACTGGTGGGCCTGGTGGAGAAGCAGACCCCGGTGGAACGCCTGACCGAACGCATGTTGAAAAGCTTCAGCGTGACCCACGCCGCCGGCTCCTCGGTAATGGAAGTGAGCTTTACCTGGAACGACCCCAAAGTGGCCCAGACAGTGGTCAAGAGCTGGATCGAGCAGTACCAGCAGGAACGCGCACAAACCCTCGGGCGCAAGAGCTTGTACGCCTTCTATGAAACCGAAAGTGGCGCCACCAACCAGCGCATCCTCGGCTACAAGAAGCAGATCGCCGACTACCTCAACCAACTGGGGGCGGTGAGTATCGAGGAGCGCCTGAACGACATCTCGCGCAACCTCAACAACCTCAAGGGCGAACACCTCAATACCACCCGAGCAGTGGCCTCCACCCGCAGCGGCCTGGAGACCATCCAGAAGCAGCTCAACAGCATGAAGAAAGAAATCAGCATCGGCCGCCAGATGAGCCTCAACCCGGACCGCCAGGACCTGCAGCAGCGGATCAACGCCAAGCAGATCGAGCGTCAGGAAATGCTCCGCACCTTCAAGGAAGGCGCTCCTCCCGTACGTGCCATGGATGCGGCCATCGCCAACCTGCAAGCCTTGCTCAAATCGGAAAGCGGCACTGTGCAACGCAGCGAAAACCTGGCCCCGAACCCGGTCTATACCCGCCTGCAGAACAGCTTCGCCGACCAGCAGGCCAGCCTCAGCCGCCTGCAGACCCAGGCCGCCCAGCAGGAAACCCAGTTGCTCAAGCTCGAACAGGAACGGCGCCAGGCGCTGGCCGTGGAGCCTGAACTGGCACGCCTGCAACGGGAACTGAGCGCGGCGGAAAAAAGCTTCGCGCTGTACAGCGACAGCACCGAGAAAGCCCGCATCGACCGCGAGCTGGACCAGAGCCAGATCAGCAACATCGCGGTGATCGAAGAAGCCACCTTCAAACCCAGCCGGGTCTTTCCCAAGAGCCTGAGCATGCTGCTCGCTGCCATCCCCCTGAGCCTGGCAGTGGGCCTGCTGGCGCTGTACTTCTTCTATCTGCTGGACCAGCGCATCCATGACGGCGACCAGATCGAGGAGCGCTTCGGGGTCAAGGTCTGGACCAGCCTGCAGGACCTCGACAGCCACCTGCCACAACGCAACAGCGCCTTCACCGCCAGCCTCTACCGCCTGTACGGCATCCTGCCCCTCAAGCAGGTAGCGCTGCAGGGGCTGGTGATCGGCCTGACTTCGGCCCGCCGCGGCGAAGGCGTGAGCTTCGTCACCGCGCACCTGCGCGACCTGCTCCAGGAGCGCGGGCACGTGGTGCGGGTCAATGGCGCACCCAACGCGGTGCCCGGCGAAATCGTCCTGCTGGAAGCCTCGGGCTTCTTCTCCAACCAGGAAGCCTTCGTCAGCCTGCGCGAGGCCGACCTGATCGCCCTGATCGTCGAAGCCGAAACCACCACGGTGCCGGTGCTGCAAAACGCCCTGTCGATTCTTACCACCGCCTTCAAGCGGGTCGACGGCATCATCATCAACCGCCGGCGCTTCGGCATCCCGGAGAACGTGCTGAACTTCCTGGCGCGGATCAGGAGCCCCCACTGATGCACATTGCCCTGCTGGCACCCATGCCTCCCGAGCAGAATGGCATTGCCGACTATGCCGCGCACCTGCGCGCCGCCCTGGAAGGCCTGGGGCTGAAAGTCAGCACGCCCCTGGCCGGGCTGGGCAACGACCCCAAACGCGCCATCGAGCGGGTGGCGCACAGTGACTGGCAGGGGATCGACTTGGTGCACGCCGAGCTGGGCGGTGGCCGGCTGGCGGAGTTTCATGCCCTCAAGGCATTGCGCGAGCGCTTTCCCACCCTGCCGCTGAGCGCCACGGTGCACGACCCCGAACGCCTGGTCTGGCGCCGGGCCAGCCTGCCCTGGCCGCTGTCCCTGGCCACGCGGCTGCCCTCACCACTGCCACAGATCGCCACGGTGCTGACCGACCCCTTGTGCCTGCACGAAGAAAAGCAACTGGCCCGCAGCCTCACCCGGCTGATCACCCTGACCCACGCCGGCGGTGCCTGCCTGCGCCAGCGCATGGGTTTGCGTGCGGAACAGATGGTGGTGATCCCCCACGGCAACCTGGCCATCCCCGCCCGGCCGCTGCCGCCGCTGAACCCGTTGAGGCTGCTGTACTTCGGCTTCATCTACCGCGGCAAGGGCATCGAGGATCTGCTGGATGCACTGGCCATGGCCTTCGCCCAGCAACCGGCAATGCGCGAGCGCATGCGCCTGACCCTGGCCGGGGGCAGTGAACCGGAAATGGCCTTCGGCAGCGCCGGCAGCTACCTCGACCAGTTGCGCCAGCACATCCAACGCCTGAACCTGCAGGACAGCATCGACTGGCAACTGGACCTGCCGGCCACGGACATTCCCAAGGTGATCCAGGCCCACCACGTGATGGTCCTGCCCTACCGCGAGTCGAGCAAGCTCAAGCTCCTGGGTACCCTGCGGGGGACCAGCGGCGCCCTGTCCTGGGCGGTGGCCTGCGGCCGCGGCGCCATCACCTCCGACGCCCGTTCCTTCGCCGAAGAGGTGGCCCAGGACAACGGCGTGATCTTTCCCCAGGGCAACGTCGCCGCCCTGGCCGCCGAACTCAGCCACTTGTGCGCCAGCCCGGGACGGGTGGAGCGCTGGGCCGAGCACGCCGCGGTGATCGGTTCCCGGCGGGTCTGGAGCCACACCGCCGAGCGCTTTGCCCGGGTGTTCAGCGATGCCTGTGGAGGCCCGGCCCATGCCTATGCGACGTAGCTCGGCGATTGCCCTGCTGGTGCTCGCCTGCCTGTCCTGCAATGCCCTGGCGGCTACCACCCTGCGCGCGCCGCGCGCAGTGGTGTGGAAGGATTTTCTCGGCGTGAACGCGCAGTTCCAGTACTTCACCCCCGGCATCTACCAGAAGCAGATGGATCGGCTCGATGCCCTGGGCCTGAACTGGGTCCGCCTGGCCATTCACTGGGCCATGATCGAACCCAGCGAGAATGACCTGCAACTGGATACCCTGGACGCCGCGATGAACGCCATGCAGGGCCGCCAGTACCGGGTCCTGGCCTACATGGTGGGTTCGGCGCCCTTCGCCGCCAACGTGCCCAGCGGCTCGCCCCCTTCCGACCAGTACCCGCCCAAGGACTTCAACGTCTTCGCCCAGCGCATGAAAATGCTCGCCCAGCGTTATCCCCAGGTGAACACCTGGCAGGTGTGGAACGAACCCAACATCGTCTGGCTGCCCAAGGAAGACCCCGACGCCTACGACCAGTTGCTCACGACCACCACCAGCGCCATTCGCGCGGCGATTCCCGACAAGCCTGTAGCGACCGCGGGCATGGCCTACTACAGCCAGATGCGCAGCACCCCGGGGCTGATGCTCGAAGACCTGCTGCAACAGGGCCTGGGCACGGAGAACCTGATTGCCGCCTACCACCCCTATTCCGAGCTCCCGGAAGGCGACGATGCCGCGGCCCAGGATTTCCTCTCACGTGGCAACTTCCTCAACAACGCGCTGCACAGCCAGGGCGTGCAACAGGTCTGGGCCACCGAATGGGGCTGGTCGAGCTATACCAGCGGAGCCCGGGAAATGCAGGCGATGATCGGCGTCAACGGTCAGGCCGACTACACCCTGCGTCGCCTGGCCCTGATGGCAGCCATGGACTACCAGCGAATCTTCCTGTTCAACCTCAGCGACCTGGACGGCCGTGCCAGCAACCGCGACCAGTCCTACGGGCTGGTGGACCTGGCCGGCGAACCCAAGCCGGTCTACAACGCCCTCAAATATTTTCTCGATACCACCGGGCCGAGCCTGGCCCCGGCTGATCCCCCCGGCCTGAGCAACGCCCCGGGCGACTTGTACAGCATCGCCTGGACCCGGCCCGACGGCTCCCACGTCTGGATGTTCTGGAGCGCCAGCGGCGCCAGCCTGCAGGTTCCCGGGCTCAACGCGGCCACGCTGCATGATCCGCTGACCGGCACCCGCACCGAGCTGAGCGGGCAAGGGGGCCTGAGCGTGCCGTTGAAAACCAGCCTTCAACTGTTGGTGTGGTGAGCATGAAAATCCTCTGGACCCTGCCCTACCTGCCCTGGCCCGCCACCAGCGGCGGCAAGACCCGGCAATACCACCTGCTGCGGGCCCTGGCCGCCCGCGGGCACCGCATCACCTTGCTGGTGCAATCGAAAACCCCGTTGGACGACGCCACCCGCGCGGCCCTGGAGCCCTGGCTGGAACGCCTGATCGTGCTGCCGCGGCGGCCGTTGCGCAGCCTCAAGACCCTGTTTTCGGTACTGTTCGCGCCCTACCCCATGCTGGCCGACGTCAACGGCCTGGCCGCGCCGCTGCAACAGCGTTTTCGTGAGCTGTTGGAGGAGCCCTGGGACGTGATCCAGATCGAGCACAGCTACAGTTTCCAGCCCTTCGAACAGCCGCTCAGGCAATTGCAGCGCCCGTTCATCCTCACCGAACACAACGTTGAGTCGGCCCTCGGCGCGGCCAGCTACGACCGCCTGCCGGCCTGGTCGAAACCCTTTACCTGTTACGACCAATGGCGCTACCGGCGCTGGGAACGCCGGGTGTTCCAGCAGGCGGCCCGGGTCATCGCAGTGACCGAACAGGACGCCCTGACCCTGGCCCGGCTCAGTGGCAAACCGGCCGCGGTGGTGGTCAACGGCGTGGACTGCGGGCACTACGCCGCGGTGCAACCGGACCTTGGCAGCCAGCGCCTGCTGTTTATCGGCAACTACGAATACAGCCCCAACCTGGATGCGGTGCAATGGGCTCTGGAAGAGATACTGCCGCGCCTGTGGGCCATCAACCCCGAGGTGCGTTTCGCCATCTGCGGCTACGCCCTGCCGGACAGCTTCCGCCAGCGCTGGACCGACCCGCGCATCGAGTGGCAGGGTTTTGTCCCCGACCTGCGGGACCTGCAACGGCGCTCGGCGTTGTTCTTCGCCCCGCTGCGCCAGGGCGGCGGCTCCAAGCTCAAGGTCCTGGAGGCCATGGCCGCCGGCCTGCCGGTAGTCACCACGGCCCAGGGCAGCTCCGGGCTGCAGGTGGAGAACGGCCAGCATTACCTGGGCAGCGAAGACCCCGGGGCCCTGGCGCAGATTCTCGCCCAGGCCCTGGCCGACCCCGAGCGCCTGCAACGCATCGGCGCCGCCGGGCGCGACTACGTGCTGGCCCACCATGACTGGACCGCCGCTGCGGCCCAGCTGGAAGCGGTCTATCACCAACTCCCCTCTGACAAAGAAGAAGTGTCCGTATGCGCATAGGTCTGGATTACCGCCCCGCCGCGGGCTACAGCAACAGTGGTATCGGCCGGCAGAACCTGGCAATCGAAGACGCCTTGCGCGCCAATCCACAGGTCAGCCTGCAATTGTTCGGCGTAGCCCCGGAAGACCATCCGCTGCGCCGCCGGGTGCATTGCCCCAGATGGGGCGCGCCACTGCAGGGGATACATCGCCTGCCGAGCCGGCTGCGCTTCGAGGGTGGCTTTCTGCCCGGGGCCCTGCGTGAGGCCGAGGTGGAGCTGTACATCTGCAACTTCAACATGGGCCTGCCCCTGGGCAGGAAACCTAAGAACCTGCGCTATGTATTGCAACTGCATGACCTGTTCCAACTGACCCTGACCAACAGCCATGGCTCGCGACTCAAGGAGCGGGTCTATGGCCTCACCGACAAGCTCTCCATCGGCTACGCGGTGAAGCAGGCGGACCGCGTCTGGACACCTTCGCAGTACACCGCCGACGAACTGGTGAAGCTCTTTCCCCAGGCCCGGGACAAGGTTCGGGTGCTGCCCAACCTGGTTAGCGGTTTTCAGGGCGAACCCGCCGACATCCGCGACCTGCAACTGCCCGAGCGCTACTGGCTGGCGGTGGGTACCCGCGAGCCGCGCAAGAACATTCCCTGGTTCGTCGCCGCCTGGCAGGCCGCGCGCCAGCAATCCCCGGACGTACCGGAACTGGTGCTGATCGGCGCACCGGAACACCTGCCCAACGAACTGCGCGCCGCACATGGCCTGCACTTTCTCAGTGACCTCAGCGACAGCCAGTTGCATGGGGTGTATCGCCAGGCCCAACGCCTGTGGCAGCCCTCCTACGCCGAGGGCTTCGGCCTGCCGGTGATCGAGGCGCTGAGTGTCGGCACTCCCGTGGCGGTGGCCAGCGGCTCGGCCCTGGACGAGATCACCCCGCAGGGCAGCCCGCGCTTCTCGCCCACCGACAGCGCCGCCCTGAGCCAGTTGATGGTGCAACTGGCCAGCGCCCCGCCGGAAGACCCCGCCCCCCTCAAGACCTGGGCGGCCGGCTACGCCGAGAATGCCTATCGCCAGCGCTTCAATGAATTGCTCGAGGAGCTCAAGTAATGCCCATCGCCCTACCGCTGGCGCTGATCCTGAGCCTGGTTTTCGGCGTGCTGATCTGGTTGCTGCCAGCGCTCAAGGTGCTGGTGCTGATGGCCGGCATCGCAGCGGCGGTGACCGTGGTCCGCCAACCCCTGCGCGGGTTGCTGCTGTTCGCGGTACTGGCGACCTTCCTGCCCTATTCGACGGTGCAGATCGGCCTGCGCACCACCGTCTCCGAAGCCTTGCTGCTGCTGGTCTGGGCCAGCATCCTGGCCCAGGGGCTGTTCTCCAACTTGCCCCGGCCGCCCAGGCTGCTGCGTACCGAGAAGCTGCTGCTGGCCCTGATGGCCTTCAGTGCCCTGCCCTTCATCATCGGCCAGGTGACGGTGAACGCCGATGGCAACGGCCCGGTGAACTGGGTCCGCTGGTTGCTCAACCTCTCGGCGCTGTTTCTGGTGCGACGCCTGTTGCAGCAAGCCAAGGCCCGGGAGCAATTGGTCTGCGGCCTGTTGCTGGGGACCCTGCTGCTCCTGCTGCTGTCGATTCCGGTATTTCTGAAGAACGGCAGCGCCACGGCCATGACCCCGATCCTCGAAAAACTCGGCTACGGCGGCATCGCGGTGCTGGGCGACAGCCTCAGCGCCCTGGCCAATCGCATGGGCTCGCCGTGGATGCACCCCAACGTCACCGGTGGCGCCATGGCCCTGCTGCTGCCCCTGGCCTTCTGTTTCGGCCTGACCCGCAGCGGCTGGCAGCGCAAGCTCGGCCTGGCAGTGGCCTTGCTGGGGGCCGCCGGGCTGCTGCTCTCCGGCTCTCGCGGAGCCTTGCTCAGCCTGCTGATCGTGCTGATCTGGATGGCTCGCCAGCGGGTGCCCTACACCGGGCGCATGCTGATGGGCGGCTTCGTTCTCGGGGCCTTGCTGCTGATGTCCTATCCGCCCTTGCAGGACCGCCTGCTGACCCTGTTCACCTCCAGCGATGCCAGTACCAGCGTGCGGGTCGACGAGTACTCGCACTTCCCCGCCGCCATGGCGATGTTCCCCTTCGGTATCGGCTTCAAGGTCGACCCACCCGTGCCCGGCACCGGCCTGTGGGGGATTTCCAACCTGTGGTTGAACTACATCTACAAGATCGGCGTGCCCGGCATGCTGCTGTTCGTCGCGGTGATCTGGAGCTGGTGGCGGGAAACCCGGGTTCCCGGGGTGACCATCCAGTTGAATCGGGACACTGCCCTCTGGCTGGGCAGCGGCGCCGGCCTCAGCGCCGCACTGATCAGCGGCCTGTTCGACCATTACTTCAGCTTCACCCAGGTGCTGATCGCCCTGTTCTGGCTGCTGCTGGGCCTGAACCTGCATGAAGCCAGGCGCCTGCGACTCAAGGCCGGCGCTGCGTCACCCAGGGTTACTCCAGACTCCCCACCCTCAGGAATCCAGCCATGAAACATCGCCTCTTCCACTCGCAGAACCTGAAACAGGCCTTGCCTGACTATGCGCAGAAAATGGGGGTGAGCCTTGCAGAACTGGAGGCGGCCTATCAGTGGATGCTGGAGAACGATGTCGTGTTCGAGCAACCGCTCAAGGGCAACGTGCTGACCTACATCAGCTACCTGAACATCGAATCGAAGATCGAGCCGCCCCTGCCCCGGCGCTTCTACAAACTGCTGGGCCGCGAACTCAAGGGGGCGCTGATTCCCATGTACGGAATCAACTGGCCGACCCTGCGCGACCGCATGCTGCGGGTCTGGGAGCAGATCTACAACATCCTCATCTGCAAGATCCCCAGCCACACCCTGCGCCTGTTCTGGCTGCGCCTTGGCGGGGCGAAGATCGGCAAGGGCTCCACGGTGTGGCGCAATACCGAGGTGCTGGGTGTCGACAGCCTGCGCATCGGCCAGGACAGTACCGTGGCCTGGCACTGCCAGTTGGACGCCCGGGGCGGGCTGATCATTGGCGACCATGTGACCATCGCCTCCCATGTGCTGATCATCGCCGGTGGCCACGACCTCAAGGAGCCGGAATTCTGGGCGGTAGGCGGGCCGATCTACATCCATGACTACGCCTGGATCGCCAGCCGCGCCCTGCTGTCGTTTGGCGCCGAGATCGGCGAAGGCGCGGTGGTCGGCGGGCAGACCGTGGTGTCCAAGCCGGTACCGCCCTACGCCATCGTCAGCGGACCGGACGCGGCGATCAAGGGCGAGCGCTGCCGCAACCTCAACTACAAAGTGGGCGGCAAAGGCCTGTTCACTTTGTTCCACTAAGCCCGGCCCATGTTCGGCGCGACGCTGTGGTTGACCCTGGCCACCCTGACCGGGCTGGCCGCCGGCTTTGCCCGGGAATGGCTGCTGGTGGCGGCCTGGGGCGCTGGTGGCCAGAGCGACGGTTTCCTGGTGGCGATGTTCCTGCCCGAGGCCCTGCGCATGGCCCTGGCTGCGGGCCTGCTGAGCGCCGCCGCACTGCCGCTGTACCAGCAGCGTTCGCCCGGAGAGCAACAGGCCTGGCTCAGTGCCCTGGCCCCCCGCCTGTTGCTGTGTGGCCTGCTGCTGGCGCTGCTGCTGAGCCTCGGCGCACCGCTATGGGTACGCCTGATCGGCCCCGGCCTGGGCAGCGACGGTTATGCCCTGGCCAGCGGCGGCCTGCACTGGCTGGCCTGGTGCGCGCCGGGGTTCATTCTTCACGGTCTGTTCTGCATACCTCTGCAGGCTCGAGCCCGTTTTGTCCTGGCGGGCCTGGGCTCGCTGCTGTTCAACCTGCCGCCGGTGATCTACCTGGCAAGCCTGCACCATGCCGCCACCCCCACCGGGCTGGCCGCGGCCTGTGTGCTCGGCAGCCTGCTGATGCCAACGGTGCTGTTGCCGAGCCTGCTGCGCGATGGCTGGCGGCCCTGGCGCATGCAGGCCGCGCCCGGGGCCGGGCGCGAGTTGTTGCAACGCATTGGCCCGCTGCTGAGCAGTAACCTCGCCAGCCAGGGCCTGGCCCTGCTGGAGCGCATGGCGGCCTCGTTGCTGGGTGAAGGGGCGGTTACCTGGATCAACCTGGCGCGCAAGCTGATCAACCTGCCGCTGATCGCCCTGATGAGCCTCAACCAGGTGCTGCTCGGGCTGATGAGCGGCAGCAGCGGCGAACAGCGCCTGGACCTGCTGCGCAAAGGCCTGAGCAGCGCCACCCTGCTGACCATTCCTGCGGTGGTCGGGCTGATTGGCGCCGCCGCCGCGCTGGTGCACCTGCTGCTGCCCAATCAAGCGGTGGACAGCCCCTTGCCGGAGCTCTTGGCCTGGTTCTCGGTACCGCTGATGTTCGGCGCCTGGAACGCCCTGCTGGCGCGCTACGCCTATGCCGCCGGCGACACCCGCATGCCGCTCAATTGCGAACTGGCCGGCAGCCTGCTCAATGCCCTGCTACTGGCGGCACTGCCGTATTTCCTCGGTTTGATCGGCATCGCCCTGGCGGCGATCTGCGGGGTGATCCTCACCGGCCTGCTGCTGATGCGCCGCCAGCAGTTGCTGGGGCTGGTGCCCTGGCGCAGCCATTGGCTGATCGGCCTGGGTGGCATGGCCCTGGCGGCGCTGTTCCTGCATCCGCTGACCTCGATCTGGTGGCAACTGGGCCTGAGCAGCGCCTGCGGCCTGCTGCTGTTGCTGATCCTCGCGGCCTGGCTGCGGCCCTGGCGCCAGAACCTGACCTGAACCGGAGGCTTGGACAATGTCGACACTGCGCGTGGCCTGTGTGATTCCCACCTACAACGGCTGCCAGGACCTGGCGCGACTGCTGGACTCCCTGGAAATCCAGAGCGCGCCCTTCGATACCCTGATCGTCGACTCCAGCTCCAGCGACGGCACCTACGAGCTGGCGTTGGCACGCTGCGCCAATGTGCTGCGCATCGACAGCCGCGACTTCAACCACGGCGGCACCCGGCAACTGATGGTGGAGCGCAACGCCGACTACGACCTCTATGTGTTCATGACCCAGGATGCCTACCTGGAGGATGCCGAAGGTCTCGCCCGCATCGTCGCCCCCTTCGCCGACCCGCAAGTGGGAGCCGTGTGCGGTCGCCAGTTGCCGCACCTCGATGCCAGCCCCCTGGCCAGCCATGCGCGGTTGTTCAACTACCCGCCGACTTCCCAGGTGAAAAGCCTGGCCGATGTGCCGGCACTGGGGATCAAGACCGCCTTCATGTCCAATTCGTTTTCCGCCTACCGGCGCGAGGCGCTGATGCAGGTCGGCGGCTTTCCCAACCATGTGATCCTGTCCGAAGACATGTATGTGGGCGCAAAGATGCTGCTGGCCGGCTGGAAGGTCGCCTATGAAGGCAGCGCCTGCTGCCGCCACTCCCACAACTACAGCCTCAAGGAAGAGTTTCGCCGCTATTTCGACATTGGCGTGTTCCATGCCCGGGAACCCTGGATCCGCCAGGCCTTCGGTGGCGCCGGTGGCGAAGGCCTGCGCTACGTCCAGTCCGAACTGCGCTTCCTCGGCCCCGGGCGCCTGGGGCAGTGGCCCGGGTCGCTGCTGCGCAACGCGGTGAAGCTCTTCGCCTACAAACTCAGCCAGCAGGAACGCTACCTGCCCCTGGGCCTGAAAAGAAAGCTCGGCATGTACAAGCGCTATTGGGACAGCCCCTATGCCTGAACCGAGCCCCCAAGCCTAAAGTGAATTTTCTGACCGAAGAAAGAGAATCACCTGAATTGACCCTGCGGGGCCAATCAGTGACTGTGCATGTCAGGCACTGACGCCTCATACAAGGAAGTGCACCGTCATGAAAGACAAGGAGTTTTATCCGCAAGCGCGATCACCGCTCAAGCATCTGCAGGGCCAGCCCTGGGGGGCCACCCGCTCCCCCCGGGAGCTCGACCTGCCTCTTTCCTCGCAGCCGCTGCCGCGTCATTGTCGGCACCTGTCGTGGCTCAAGCGCCTGGCCAGGGCGGTACTGGCCGCTGCACTGCTGGCGGGCCTGGTGACCTGGGGTTTGCACAGCCGCTTCGGCCTGTTGCTGCTGTTGCTGCTGCGTTAAACCGCTCGGCGCGGGCCGGTGGCAGCCGGGCCCGCGCTGCCGGGGTCAATCCAGCACTTCACTCAGGGGAATGAAGTTGACCCGATCGCCCTGCACCAGGGTCCGCCCTTCAAGCACCTCCACCAGCCCTTCGGCCCAGGCCGCGCTGCGCAACACGCCCGAACTCTGGTTGCGGTAGATAATCGCCTGCCCGTTCTCCAGACGCCCCCGCAGGTATTCGCGGCGATTGCCGGGCTGGGGCCAGGCAAAACCCGCCGGCACCTGGAAGCTCAGGGGCTGTACCTGCTGCACGCCCTGGCGACGCAACAGGTAGGGGCGCGCCAGCAAGGCGAAGGTCACCAGGGTCGATGCCGGATTGCCCGGCAGGCCGATCACCGGCACACCGCGAAAATGGCCGAAGGTCAACGGCTTGCCGGGCTTGATCGCCAGTTTCCACAGGGCCAGCTCGCCCTCTTCGCGCAGGGCGATGCCCAGGAAGTCCGCCTCACCCACCGAGACACCACCGGTGGACAGGATCAGGTCGACCTCCCCCAGTTCCGCCAGGCGCTGGCGGGTCGCGGCCAGATCGTCAGGGAGGATTCCCGCATCCAGCACCTCACAGCCCAGGCGCTGCAACCAACTGCACAGCACCACCCGGTTACTGTTGTAGATCTGGCCCGGCCCCAGGGGCTGGCCAGGTTCCACCAGTTCGTCGCCGGTGGACAGCACCGCCACCCGGACCCGGCGCACCACTTCAAGTTCGGCGCAGCCCAGGGAAGCAGCCAGGCCTTGCTCGATCGGCCCCAGGCGAGTGCCTGCCGCGAGCACCTGCTCGCCCACCGTGGTTTCCTGGCCCTTGGGGCGAATGTTCTGACCCAGTCGCAGAGGCTCGCTAAACAGCACGCGCTGATCGTCCTGGACCTGGGCGTTTTCCTGCATCTCGACGCAGTCCGCCCCGGCCGGCACCGGCGCACCGGTGAAAATCCGCGCGCAGGTCCCGGGCTGCAGTGGCTCAGGCGACTGACCGGCAAAGATCCGCTGACTGACCGGCAGGGGTTCACCCCGCCAGTCCTCCAGGCGCAGGGCGTAACCGTCCATGGCGCTGTTGGGCCAGGGCGGCAGGTCCAGGCTGGAGATCAGCGCCTCGGCCAGCACCCGACCCTGAGTCGCCGCCAACGGCAAGCGCTCACGCTCGAGGATGGGGGCCGAACCGGCCATCGCCAGCAGGCGCTCCAATGCCTCTTCCACCGGCATCAGGGCCCCCTGCTTGCCCGGCTTACCCACGGGATTCACAGGGTGCCGCCTGTTTCAGGTGAGGAACGAAATTGCACGGCCGGTGCCGCGAATCCAGCTGTTCGGCGAGGATCCCGTCCCAGCCGGTGCGTACCGCATTGGTGGAACCGGGCAGGCAGCACACCAGGGTGCCATTGGCCAGCCCCGCCAGTGCCCGGGATTGCACAGTGGAGGTGCCGATATCGGCGACCGATATCTGCCGGAACAGTTCGCCAAAGCCGTCGACCTGCTTGTCCAGCAGGCAGGCCACGGCTTCCGGGGTGCTGTCACGGCCAGTGAAACCGGTCCCGCCGGTGATCAGCACCACCTGCACCACGTCGTCGGCAATCCAGGTCGCGACCTGGGCGCGGATCTTGTACAGATCGTCCTTGAGCAGCACCCGTGCCGCCAGACGATGGCCAGCAGCGCCCAGGCGCTCGACAAAGACCTGCCCGGAGGTGTCGGTTTCCAGGGTGCGGGTGTCACTGACAGTCAGTACCGCAATATTCAGCGGCGCAAAAGGTACATCAGCCTTGGCTTTCATAGGCTCGATCCAAAGGTAGGAGAAACAGCCCGTTGTTATATCACAGCGCTCCGGCCTGCCGCCGCTGTGGCCTCGGCAATAGACGCCGATGGGTGGACGCTGCTGCGAACTCGGCTAATCTGCCGCGGCGAACGCCTGCGATCTGCCCGGCAACGTGGCAGAATGTCCCTGGCCAAGGAACTTGCAGACGTTGTATACGTCTGAAGACCAGCACTCAAAAGTACTCATTTCGGAGACACACAATGACTCAACGGACCCTCGCCACTCTCATGCTCGCACTGGGCCTGGCCACTCTCGCCGGTTGCGCCTCGCCGACAGTGATCACCTTGAATGACGGTCGCGAAATCCAGGCCGTCGATACCCCTAAATTCGACAAGGATTCCGGTTTCTACGAGTTTGAACAGCTGGACGGCAAGCAGACTCGCATCAACAAGGATCAGGTCCGTACCGTCAAAGAGCTGTAAGCCTGACGCTAGTCGACCTGAATACAATAAAACCCGCCTGGTGCGGGTTTTATTGTTTCTGCGCCTGGGGTATTCACCACTGCAGGCTGATGCGGCTCTCGAACTCGCGTTCCTGCCCGGTCAGCGGGTCGATGAAACGCAACCCCTGGGCCAGCAGCTTCAGCGGCCGGGCATAGTCGTCCTCGATGTCCTTGAGCACCTCGGGATAAAAGGGATCGTTGCAGATCGCCGCTCCGAGGGCATTCATATGCACCCGCAGTTGGTGCTTCTTGCCCGTTACCGGGTACAGGGCGTAACGCCACAGCTCGCCGTGTTTCTCCCTGACCTCGATGGCTGTTTCGGTATTGCTTGGCCCCGGTGCTTCCTGCATGCGGAAGAAGGGCTCACCGTCCACCAGCCGGCTCTTGTGCAGCAGCGGAAAGTTCAACTGCGGCAAGGCAGCGGCAATCGCCTCGTAGCGTTTTTCTATCTTGCGGGTGGGAAACAGCGCCTGATAGGCCGAGCGACTGTCTGGGTTCGCGGAGAACAGCACCAGCCCAGCCGTATGCCGATCAATACGATGCAGGGGCACCAGGTGCGGGTTGCCCAGGCGCCGGATCAAGCGCCGCAGCAACGTCTGCTCGACGTACTCTCCTGCCGGGGTCACCGGCAGAAAGTGCGGCTTGTCCGCCACCACCAGATGCTCATCGGCGTAGAGGATGGTTTCCTCGACCGGAATCACCTTTTCATCCGGCACTTCGCGAAAGTAGTGAATCCTCAAGCCTTCGCGGTAGGCCAGCTCCAGACTGATGGGCTGGCCCTGCCCGTCCAGCACCCGGCCACGGGCGATACGGTCCAGCCATTGTTCGCGGCTGATGGCCTTGAAGTGATCACACAGGCAATCCAGCACCGTCGCCCAGGAGCCCGGGGGCAGGTACAGGGTACTGGCCTGATGCTGTGCAGCGGAAAAAGGTGCGGATGACATACAAAAAGCTCGAAGGATCAATGCAGGGCGGCATTATCCAACAGCCGCCACAAGGAACCTAGGAACAGTTTCCGAGGTTTCAGGCGCAGGACTGCTTGGCCTGGGCCGCGGCCTCGGTGAACTCCTTGAGCCAGCGCAGGACATCCACCGCCTCCCAGCGACCCGGATCGTAGAGGGCGTACAACAGCCCCTGGTAGCCCACCACGTCCAGTTGCCGGTGGTAGCCCGCACGCTGGAACAAGGCTTCGATCTCGGCAAAGCAGGTATTGAAGTGCAGCTTGTTGAAGGGCGTCTTGCCTTCGGTGACCAGCCCGTCCAGGCGCAGCTCAAGCACTGCTTCACGCACCACATCGGTGGGCATGCTGTTCACGCTGTTTTTCAGTTGTTCGACATTGACCATCATTTATTCCTTTAACGGTTTGAAGCGTCCACCACACTCATCAGGGCTGCTTGCGCCCCACATAACTGACCACCCACAACACCACGCCCCAGATCTCGATCGAGCCCAGGTCATCCAGAACGATGGAAGGGATTGAAGGGCGCGCCGCCTTGAGCAGCAAGCCGCCACGAGGATCGGGCGCCAGCAGGCGCAGCGAGTATTCACTGGCGCCCTGGGCCCGAACCACCAGGTACTGGTCGACCGCCGGAGTGGCCGAGCGGTCGACGATCAACCGGTCACCAGGGTAGATGCCGAACCCCAGCAGGTTGTCATCGTCCACCAGCAGGCCATGGATCTGCGGCGCGCCCAGGCCCAGGGTCCGGTCGAGGGAAAAACCGCTGCCGCTGGGACCATCGGCCAACGCGGCAGGCTCGCTGTCACCCAGCGGCGCAAAGCGGGCTGGCAACGGTTGCGAGCGTTCGGTACCGGTCAGGAAAGTGAGAGACATGGCGAGGCTCCTCGATAGCTGTATATGCATACAGTAAACCAATCGAAGGCTCTCGCCAATGAATTCGCGCGATGAGCGACGGGCGGAAACCCTGCCCGCCCCCCTGGTGCATCAGCGCAGGAAGGCCACCACTTGCTCGGCGTCGAAGGGCCAGCCCAGCTCGGCGCCCGTATCCACCCGGCGCAGTACCGGGATGCGCAGGCCGTAGCTGTCGAACAGTTGCTGGCTGTCGGCGATATCCACCAGTTCGACCATCAGGCCGTGTTCCACCAGGGGCATCAGCTCGGCCTCGGCCAGTTCGCACAGGTGGCATCCAAGGGTGCCGAACAATTGGCATTCAGGGGGCATGACGGGCAACCAAAAAAGAACAGGTGCCTATTCTAGGCCCGAGAGAAAAAGCCGTCGACCAAGCGCCCTCAGAGAATGAAACGGACCCGGCGACTGGCCATGATCAACAGCGGCGCAACACCAAAGGCCAGCAGCAGGACCAGCCCGGCCATGGCGTTGCCATAGGCCATGCCCAGGGACAAGGCGCCGAAGATGAACCAGGGATGCACGTAATACACCGCCGAAGACAGCTTGGCCGCGAAGTTGCTGTGGGAGGCCCGGAAGTACACCTGGGGCAACAGGAACAGGGGCGGGGCAATAACCAGCAACGAGGCGAGGAAGTCGAAGTTCTGCTCTACATCGGCGCGCAGGGCGAAGTTCAGCGCCGCCTCGGCCAGGATCAGCCCCAACCCCAGCACTAGCCAGCAGCACACCCCGCGCCGGCTGAGCCGCTCTGCCAAGCGATGCCGGGCACAAAGAAAGCCGATGGCCATGAACGGGAAGCCCATGAACAGGAAATTGCGCGCGGTGTAGTCGTTCTGATTGAAGTGCTGGAGAAAGCCGTTGGGCAGTTCGTAGTAGACCCGTGCGTACTGCAGGCCCAGACCGATGAGGAACGCCGTCAGGGCCAGGCCGATCAGCGCGCTTGAACGCCAGCGACGCAGCACCAGCAGCATCGCTGCGCCGCCGAGCATGCCCACCAGGTACCAGAGGTGGAAATAGCCGATCAGCAGCTTCTTCACGACCCCCAGCACCCCGCCCAGGCTGGCGATCGTGATCGGGTCGACGTACTGCGGGCTGTAGACCAGCATCCAGAACAGGTAGAGCAGAAGGCCGCGCTTGAACCACTGGGCGAAGGAGTGGCCGCTCTCCAGGGTCTGAAAGAGGTAGTAGCCGTTGATGATGAAGAACGTCGGCACCGCCACCCGGAACAGGCCGTTGCACAGCAGGTAGCCGACCCAGGTGTAATTGCCCCCCAGCAGCTTGCAGTGCAGCGCCACCACCATCACCGCCAGCAGGACTTTCAGCGCGTCGAGGTTTGCGTTGAGCACTTTCGGCATCGATGGCTACCCGAGTAAGCAGGAAGGACCGGACGACTACACCGGATCGTAGTGTTTGCCACTGGGGGCGGTACTGAACCGGCGCTTGCAGTAGGCCGTGGCGCGATCGAGGATCGGCTTTTCATAAAAGTGATAGCCCACCCAGCCATAGCAGACCACCGCCGTCATCATCAGCACGATGAAGGCCAGGTTATCCACATAGCTCTCGGGCCAGGCGCCGATCACCTGCCAGGCCCGGCCGACAACCCCCAGCACCAGCAAGTGGGACAGATAGATGGTGTAGGACATATCACCGGTGGCTGTAAGAAACCCTGGCATACGGATCAGTTGCCGTCGTTCCAGCAAGGCCAGGGACAGGGTCAGGGTACCGAAGGTCAGGCCCACCGCGAGCATCCTCGGCAGGCCCTCGGTGAAGAACAGCTGGTAGGCATAGATCAGCGGAAACCCTACCAGCAGAGCCGCCGCCAACGCGGCCCAGACCAGCGCTGTCGGCACCCTGGCGCTATGGGGTCCGTAGAAGAACAGCGCCAGGGCACTGCCGGCAATGAACTCCAGGGCGTAGGGGTGGAGGACGATCTTCAGCGCCGGGGAATAGTCCTGCCAGTTCTGCAGCAGGTTGAACACCACCAACGCCACCGCCCACAGCAGCAGGATCAGCGGCAGGCGCTTTTCCTTGAAGAACAGGAACAGGGTGAACATCAGGTAGAACCACAGCTCGAACAGCAGCGACCAGGCCACCATCACCAGCAGCACCCGGTCGTTGGGCAGCAGCAGGAAGGACATCCACAGGTTGGAGCCGCCGTGGGAGCTGTTCACCAGCGTCGGCTGCCACAGATACACCCCCAGGGTGATGAAGAAATACAGCCAGTAGGTGGGGTAAATGCGGGACAGGCGGTTGAACAGGAAGCGCTGGGTCTCGACGGTTTTCTGAAAGCGCCCACGGCTGACGATGACCATCACGAAACCGCTGATGACAAAGAACAGGTCGACCCCGAGCTGGAAGAAGTTCAGCATGACCGGCAGCAGGATGTCACCGCCCGAATACTTGATTTCCACCGACATCATGTGGAACAGGACCACGCCCAACACCGCGGCGCCCCGCAACCCTTGCAGTGAATACAGACGCTCCATACACCTCTCCGACACCTCACTGGCAGGGTCCTGTGGATAACCCCATCACCCGGGCACCGCCTTTATCGACAGTTTCTGAGCATAGCGAAGGCTCATGAATATGAGACATTCTCGACAAACAATGACCTGAATCAGCGTCACTCTCTGCGGCCCGGGTAATCCTCGCGCCTTTTTTGCCTCTAGGCTTGCCTTGCCCGCCCCCTGTCCGGAGATGCCCGTTGTTTGCCAATCTGCTGATCATTCTTGCCTCCTCGCTGGTGGTGATTGCACTGTTCCGGCGCCTGAGCCTGCCCCCGGTGCTGGGCTACCTGTCGGTGGGCCTGATGGTCGGCCCCACTGCGCTGGACTGGGTCAACGACAGTGAGGACCTGCCCGACCTGGCGGAACTGGGGGTGGTATTCCTGCTGTTCTCCCTGGGCCTGGAGTTCTCCCTGTCGAAAATGCTTGCCCTGCGCCACGTGGTGTTTGGCCTGGGCAGCCTGCAAGTGCTGTGCACCGGGTTGATCCTCGGGGTACTCCTGGCCCTGTTCGGCATGCCCCTGACCGCAGCGCTGATGCTCGGCGCCGGGCTGGCCCTGTCCTCTACCGCCATCGTCAGCAAGGAACTGACGAGCCTGGGCGAGATCTTCAGCAGCCACGGGCAGAACGCCATTGGCGTGCTGCTGTTCCAGGACGTGGTGGCGGTGCTGTTGCTGACCCTGGTGCCGGTCTTCGCCGGCAGTAGCGAGCACGCCTGGTACTGGGCCCTGCCGGCGACCCTGGGCAAGACCGTGGTGCTGTTCGTCGGCCTGCTGCTGGCCAGTCGCTGGCTGCTGCCGCGGCTGTTCCATGAAGTGGCCGCCTCGCACTCCGCCGAACTCTTTGTGCTACTGGCCCTGGTGATCGTCCTGCTCACCGCCTGGCTCACCCACCTGCTGGGCCTGTCACCGGCCCTGGGGGCCTTCCTCGCCGGCATGTTGCTGGGGGAAAGCCATTACCGGCATCAGATCGAGGCCGACATCCGCCCGTTCCGCGACATTCTCCTGGGGCTGTTCTTCGTCAGCATCGGCATGCTCATCGACCTGCAACTGTTCATCGACCATGCCCTGCTGATCACCGGCCTGACCCTGGCCCTGCTGCTGATCAAGGGTTCGGTGGTGGCAACCCTGCTCAAGCTGCGCGGCAGCGATGGCGAAACCGCCTGGCGCAGCGGCCTGGCCCTGGCCCAGGGCGGTGAATTCTGTTTTGCCCTGATGGCGCAGATGCAACTGAGCCAGATGATCCCGCCCCACATCAGCAGCCTGCTGCTGGCCGCGACCTTCTGCTCGATGCTGGTGACCCCGCTGTTGCTGCGAGCGGCGCCGGCCATCACCGCCCGCCTGCACCGCAAGCCCAACCAGGCCGCGCAACTGGAGGAAATCAGCGCGCAGAACGCCGAACTGCAAGGCCATGTACTGATTTGCGGGTATGGTCGGGTCGGCCAGTCCATCGGCCGCTTCCTGCGCCACGAGCAACTGCGCTACATCGCCCTGGACGATGATCCGGTGCGGGTCCAGGAAGCGTCTGCGGGAGAAAGCTGCGTGCACTACGGTGACTGCCGGCGCGGCGATCTCCTGGCCGCAGTCGGCCTGGAACGGGCGCGGCTGCTGGTGATCGCAGTGGACAAGAGCGACATCGCGCTGACGGTGCTCAAGACGGCGCGCCGCCTGGACCGCACAGTGCCGATCCTGGTGCGCACCCGCGATGACAGCCAGTTGGCGGAACTCAAGGCCGCCGGCGCCAACGAAGTGGTGCCCGAACTGCTGGAGTCGAGCCTGATGCTCGCCTCCCATGCCCTGATCATGCTCGGCCTGCCGGAACAGCGGGTGCAGCGCACCGTGGATGAAGTGCGCCACAGCCGCTACCAACTGTTGCACGGCTTCTATCACGGCACCCAGAACAGCGCCCAGGACAACCGCGAACCGCCGGCGGTACAGATGCACGCGATCAACCTCGACGCCGATGCCCACGCCTGCAACCGGCCACTGCAGGAGTTGGGCCTGGAGGCACTGGGCGTGGATATACGCGGGGTGCAACGCGATGGCAACGACCTGCCGCTGAACCCCAGCCCGCGCCTGCAAGCCGGCGACCGGGTGCTGGTGTCCGGCCCGCAGGCGGCCATCGAGGCTTGCGAAGCACGCCTGCAAGCCGGTTGAAGCCACCCAGCCCAAACCCCGGGCGGCGGGCGCCCAGGGTCATCAATACCAGGGGCGTCGTCTCAGTCCTGGCTCACCGCGCCGATCTTGTGCAGCGACAGGTCGGCGCCGTAGTACTCCTGCTCCTGGGTCAGGCGCAGACCGCAGACCGCCTTGATCACCCCATACACGGCCAGGCCGCCCAGCAGCGCCACCGCCACCCCGAGGCTGGTGCCGATCAACTGGCTGATCAGGCTGACCCCACCCAGGCCGCCCAGGGCACTCTGGCCAAAGATCCCGCAGGCAATGCCGCCCCATACACCGCACAGGCCATGCAACGGCCAGACCCCGAGCACGTCGTCGATCTTCCATTGGCTCTGCGCGGCGATGAAGCACCACACGAACAGCGCTCCGGCAATGGCGCCGGTGATCAAGGCGCCCACCGGGTGCATCAGGTCCGAGCCGGCGCAGATCGCCACCAGCCCGGCCAGCGGACCGTTATGCAGGAAACCCGGGTCGTTGCGGCCGACGATCAGCGCCGCCACCGTGCCGCCCACCATGGCCATCAGCGAGTTCACCGCCACCAGCCCGCTGACGCCCTGCAAGGTCTGGGCGCTCATGACGTTGAAGCCGAACCAGCCGACAATCAGGATCCACGAGCCCAGGGCCAGGAACGGAATGCTCGACGGCGCGAACGCCACCAGCTTGCCGTCGCGGTAGCGGCCATTGCGCGGCCCCAGCAACAGCACCGCGGCCAGGGCCAGCCAGCCGCCCATGGCGTGCACCACCACCGAGCCGGCAAAGTCATGGAATCCGGCACCAAAGCGCTGCTGCAACCAGGCCTGCACCCCGAAGTTGCCGTTCCACACCAGCCCTTCGAAAAACGGGTAGACAAAGGCCACGATCAGCACCGTGGCGCACAATTGCGGCACAAAACGCGCGCGCTCGGCGATGCCACCGGAGATAATCGCCGGGATCGCCGCGGCGAAGGTCAGCAGGAAGAAGAACTTCACCAGGCCGTAGCCGTGATCGGCACTGATTACCGCTGCCGGTTGCAGGAAGCTCACGCCGTAGGAGATCCAATAGCCTATAAAGAAATAGGCCAGGGTCGAGACGGCGAAGTCGCTGAGGATCTTCGACAGCGCATTGACCTGGTTCTTTTGCCGGACGGTGCCGACTTCGAGGAAGGCAAAACCGGCGTGCATGGCCAGGACCATGACCGCCCCGATCAGGATGAACAGGGTGTTGGAACCGTGGACCAGGGTGTCCACAGCGCTTTGCAGATTTTCCATGGAGTAGGCAGATCCGAAATCGGCCAGCCGTTCCCTGGCAGGGCGCCCCGCTCCTTGCACCAAGTTGGCTCCCGAGCGCGCCATTGCACGCATTCGGTGAACCGTTTTGGCGCGCCGGCGGCGGCACGACAAACCACGGGATGGGAACTGACCTGAGGTTATGGTTTTCTTGGCCAGGGTTGACGCGGGCTACAGCGCGACCCTCGCTCGTTTTCGGCGCAGGCCCGGGGCCTGGCGCACCAGGACAAAGCAAAAGCTGTACCAGACAATTGCAGTGAACCTTCGCCCAGGGCTCACACTCATAGCTCACACAAGCCACTAACGGAGATGGAACCATGGCCAGCAAAACGGCAAAGACGGCTCAAGAAGTACTGATGGCGGATTTTCAGGCACTGGTCAGTGACACGGAGCGTCTGCTGGAACACACCGCAACCCTGGCCGGCGACCAGGCCGACGAGTTGCGCGAGCAGATCCACGACAGCCTGCTCAAGGCCCGGGAGACCCTGCAACTGACCGAAGACTCCCTGCGCCAGCGCGGCCAGGCAGCGGTCACCGCCGCCGAGGACTATGTGCAGAGCAACCCTTGGCAGTCGGTGGGCATCGCCGCCGGCGTGGGCTTCCTGATCGGCCTCCTGGCGACGCGGCGCTGATATGGCTATCGGCGAATCCACTTCGTCCGGCAGCGGCCCGAGCGCATCTTCACGGCGCCTGGGGGCGGCAGTCCTGGGGCTGCTGCACAGCCATGTCGAGCTGTTCGGCATCGAGTTGCAGGAGCAGAAAGCACGCACCGTAAGCCTGCTGCTGTTCGCCGGGCTGGCCCTGGTGTTCGCCCTGCTGTTGCTGGTGGGGCTGTCGGCGCTGGTGCTGATCCTGTTGTGGGACAGCTATCGCCTGGCTGGAATCATCGGCCTGTGCGTGTTCTACACCCTGGCGGCGATCTTCTGCGGATTGCGCCTCAAGGCAGCGATCTTCGATGAATCCTCACCTTTCCACGCCACCCTCGAAGAGCTGGCCAATGATCGGGAGCGCCTGCTGCCATGAAACTGCCTGAAGTCCCGCAAAACACTTCACGCCGGGAAATGCGCAAGGTACTGATCCGCCTGCGCATGGAAATGCACCGCCAGGAAATCCGCCACGAGTCCCAGCAACTGCTGCAACCCCTGCGACGGGTTCGCGGCCTAGGGCAGAGCTGGCAGGAAGGCTTGGGCATCAAGCACGCCCCGCTCTGGGGCATGGCGGTGGTGACACTCCTGGGCTTCATCACCGGCAAGGGCGCCAAGAGCGGTGGCGCCAGCGGCCTCACGCGCCTGGTTCGCCTGGGCACCACGCTGGTGCCGCTGATCAAGCTGGTGATGCAAGGCTCCTCGCGCAAATCCTGAGCGGCCCTATCTGGCTGCATTCTTGCTAAGCAACCCGGATCGGCCCCTTTACCCAGGGGCCGGTTCGTGGCCGCCTACCCGTCAGCCACGGCCCTACTCCACCCAGACTCTTTTAAGGAGGCCCTGTGATCGACGGGCAACCGCTCGCCTGCTTCCAGCCCTTCATCGACACCGCCACCGGGCGCATCGCCGGGGTCGAAGCCCTGGGCCGCCTGCGCCAGGACAATGGCCAACTGGCGTCCGTGGGGCCGCTGTTCGCCGATCCTCGAACCCCCTCCAGCGCCCTGCGCCGCCTTGACCGGCTGATCCGCGACGACGCCCTGCAGCGCCTGCACGAGGCACCCGCGGACTGGTTCCTGAGCCTGAACATTTCCCCGCGCTGGATCAGCCGCCTGCGCCCCGGGCAGCCCTTGCCCAGCCTCAAGCAATTGCAGCAGAACCGCGTAGACCCGCGGCGCATCGTGTTCGAGATCACTGAACTGGGGGGCAACAGCCAACGCCTCAGCGAAGTGGTGGCCCGCTATCGCCAGGCCGGGGCACGGATCGCCATCGACGACTTCGGCGCCGGCTACTCGCAACTGGACCGGGTACTGGCCCTGCAACCGGACATCCTCAAGCTCGACATGCGCCTGTTCCAGGCCGCGGCCCGGGGCGGCCCCAGCAGCGACGTGGTCAAGGCCCTGGCGCAGATGGCGGAGAAGACCGGCTGCTGGATCATCGCCGAAGGTGTGGAAACCGAAGCCGAACTGGATTTCGCCCTGGAGTGCGGCTCGCGCTATGTACAGGGCTTCCTGTTTGCCCAGGCCGAGCAACAGTTTTACCCCAGCGATGCCTTCGTCCAGCCCTTCGCCCGCCTGCGCGAGCGCTACGTGCGGCACAAGCTGGCCGAACGCAACCGGCTGATGCGCATGCGCCTGCAACTGGCCGAACTGATGAACCTGCTGCAGGCCTGGGCCCAGGCCCAGGCGCCCATCAGCCAACTGCCCCGGGTCGAGGCCTTTCCCTGGCTGCTGCGTTTCTATCAGTGCGACCGCCATGGCACCCAACTGACCCCGAACCTGGAATGGCGCCACAACAGTTGGCAGGCCGACAGCAGCTACGTTGGCCACAACTGGTCCTGGCGCCCGTACTTCTATCACCTGCTGGCCGAAGGCTGGGAGGAGCGGCGCCTGACCCTGTCCAACACCTATCGCGACGCCACCAGCAACCAGTATTGCCTGACCGCCGGGCAGTTTTTCGACAACGGCCAGCGCCTGCTGCTGATCGACATCGACGCGGCCGGCCTGTAACCCCGCCCCGTTTGCCGGCGAACCCAGCGACACGATGGATGCACGAACTGCGGGCCCTTTCGCCGGCTAGCCGGCTCCTACAGGTGGGCCGCAGGCCAGGTCATTTCCGCCTAGGCGCTGGCTTGCCAGCGAAGGCGTCGACACAAGCGCAGGCCATGCGCCTCTTGCGGCCACGCTCTAGAAACCGGAAGCTCTGCCCTTCAGTTTTTTTCGGAGAGACCCGCCTTGGATTGGCAGACCCTGCTCAACCGCGAACGCCTCGGAAAGCCAGTGCACAGCCCGGAAGAACTTGGCCGTAGCCCTTTCCACAAAGACCACGACCGCATCATCTTCTCCGGCGCCTTCCGCCGCCTGGGGCGCAAGACCCAGGTGCACCCGGTGTCCAGCAACGACCATATCCACACCCGCCTGACCCACTCCCTGGAAGTCAGCTGCGTGGGTCGCTCCCTGGGCATGCGCGTCGGCGAGACCCTGCGCAGCGCCCTGCCCGACTGGTGTGAGCCCAGCGACCTGGGAATGGTGGTGCAATCGGCCTGCCTGGCCCACGACATCGGCAACCCGCCCTTCGGCCACTCCGGGGAAGACGCCATCCGCCACTGGTTCCAGCAAGCCGCCGGGCGGGGCTGGCTGGATGCGATGAGCGAGGCCGAACGCCAGGACTTCCTCAACTTCGAAGGCAACGCCCAGGGCTTCCGGGTGCTCACCCAGCTCGAATACCACCAGTTCGATGGCGGCACCCGGCTCACCTACGCCACCCTCGGCACCTACCTCAAGTACCCCTGGACCGCGCGCCATGCCGACTCCCTGGGCTACAAGAAGCACAAGTTCGGCTGCTACCAGAGCGAGCTGGCGCTGTTGGAACAGATCGCCCACAAGCTGGGCCTGCCCCAGCTGGAAGACCAGCGCTGGGCCCGGCACCCGCTGGTGTACCTGATGGAAGCGGCGGACGACATCTGCTACGCCCTGATCGACCTTGAGGACGGCCTGGAGATGGACCTGCTGGAGTACGCCGAAGTCGAGGCGCTGCTACTCGGCCTGGTGGGCGACGACCTGCCGGAAACCTATCGCCAGCTGGGCCCCAGCGATTCGCGCCGGCGACGCCTGGCGATCCTGCGAGGCAAGGCCATCGAGCACCTGACCAACGCCGCCGCCCGGGCCTTTGTCGAACAGCAGGACGCCCTGCTGGCCGGCACCCTGCACGGCGACCTGGTGGAGCACATGCATGGTCCGGCCAAGCGTTGCGTACTCAATGCCAAGGATGTGGCGCGGCGCAAGATCTTCCAGGACAAGCGCAAGACCCTGCACGAGATCGGCGCCTACACCACCCTGGAGATCCTGCTGAACTCCTTCTGCGGCGCGGCGCTGGAACAGCACGGCGGCAAGACCCCGTCGTTCAAGAACCGGCGGATCCTCGATCTGCTGGGCAATAACGCACCGGACCCGAACTGGCCGTTGCATACCTCGTTCCTGCGCATGATCGACTTCATCGCCGGCATGACCGACAGCTATGCCAGTGAAATGGCCCGGGAAATGACCGGGCGCTCCAGCCCGCAATAACCGTCATTCATCAAGTGCCCGGCCACTGTGCCAGGCACTTGATATGACCTGCGACATCCAATCTTTAACTAAGGGTATCCCCTACCCTGAATACCGCCGTATAGCTTTCTATACATTGGCAATTTCACCGGCGATACCACCAGAAACCGTGGGCGCGGCGTAGAATTTTCACCGCCAAGGTATCTAAGGATATCCCCTAGCAACAACATCACGATCAAAAAAGAACAACAATAGAGCAACTACTCAAACACAAAGAGCATGTAGCCGAAAACACTTGGCGCTCGCAAGTTGATATACGCACTGACGATTACAGAATTAAACATTCGGTTAGCCACTCAACCAAACATCCTACCTTTGAATAACTCACCCGGACGCCACACCCCTTGCCAATCAAGGCCGGCAAGGAAAATCCGTTAGCCTTCTATGCATTTACAATTTACGTACAAATAGCCTTTTGGGTTTCGGATAGTCTCGATTTCACAGGCTATTCCCACCGCTGACCGCCCCCGGAAAATTTAATTTTGCGCTGCGCTGTAACGTTTCCACTGCAACTCACTCAACCCTTTTGTCATACCTGAAATTGCACTAACCCATCCGGCACTTACTCAGGAACTGTCACTTCCGAGCACTTGAGCACTGATACCTCCGATATAACTATCGAAGGTATTTAGCGCTCACAGGGCAGAACTAAAAGCGACGCCACTAGTTGAGCCTCATACCCGGCTTCCCGAGTGTCTGTCACTTCGTCTTATTACAGTAAGGATGCCAAGTGCCCTATTCATTACGCACTGACCGCTCCCTTTTCCCCCACACCAGTACTTGGTGCCTGGGACTGCTGCTGGGCCTGACGTACCTGACGCCGGCCCTGGCCGATAACCTGCAACCGGGCCAGGAAGCCCTGCGCCTGCAGCAACAACAGCAACGGGACCTGCAACAACTGCAACTGGAACAGCGCCAGCGGCAGATGCAGCGCGGCAGTTTCAGCAGCACCCCGGCGGCCCCCAGCCAACCCGCGCAGGCTGCCAGCGACGAGCGCTGCTGGCCCCTGAGCGGCACCCGCATCGGCGGCGTCAGCCTGTTCGACAAGGCCCGGCTCAATGACTACATCAAACCGTATGTCGCGCCGTGCATGGGGGCCAACCAGATCAACCAGCTGCTGGCGGCCATCACGCGCCTCTATGTAGAGGCCGGCTACATCGCCAGCCGCCCTTACCTGGCCAGCACTCCGGCGGCCGGGCACAGCCTGGATATCCTGGTGGAGGAAGGCTACGTCGAAGCCATCGAACTGGCCGACCAGAGCCTGCCGGTGTCCCTGCGCGGCGCTTTCCCGGGCATGCTCGGCAAGCCCCTGTACCTGCGGGACCTGGAGCAGGGCCTGGATCAACTGAACCGCCTGCGCTCCCTGGACCTGACTGCCGACATCGCCCCCGGCAGCCAGCCTGGCGCCTCGCGGATCATCCTGCGTTCGCGCAGCAGCGCCGCGCGCTGGGGCCTGGGCCTGGGGGTGGATAACCTGGGCAGCGCCGGCACCGGGCGTGACCGGCAGTCGATCAACCTCAACCTCGACAGCCCGTTGCAGATCAACGACGCGCTGAACCTGAACTACAGCGACACCCTCAACCACGGCCCGCGCTACAGCCGCAGCAGCAGCCTGTTCTACTCGGTGCCCTACGGCTACTGGACCTACAGCCTGTTCGCCAGCCATGCCGAATACCGCGCGCCGCTCAAGCTGCCCCGCACCACCTTGTACAACAGCGGGCGCACCGACATGGTCAGCGGCCGCGCCGACCGGGTGCTGTGGCGCGACCAGAGCCACCAGCTCAGCGCCAACCTGCAATTGGCCTACAAGGACGTGGACAGCTACCTGCAGAAGGCCCACCTGCAGATCCAGAGCCCGACCCTGACCGTGGCCGAAGCCGGGCTCAACCTGTTCTGGCTCGACAGCGCGGTGTGGAACCTGGACGTCAATTACGCCCAGGGCCTGACCTGGTTCGGCGCCGACCGCGACTCGCAGCAGGTACAGCGCAACCTGCCCCAGGCGCAGTTCCGCAAGTACCGCGCCGGCCTCAGCCAGTGGCGCAACGGCCAACTGGGCACCCAGCGCTGGCAGTGGCAGAGCCAACTCTCGGCGCAGTACAGCCCGGACCCGCTGCCAGCCATCGAACAGCTGCTGGGCACCGACGATTCGGCAGTGCGCGGCTATCGCATCAACAGTGCTTCCGGCGCCATTGGCGCGGTATGGCGCAACACCCTGCGCCTGCCGCTCGACAACGACCTGCCGCTCAAGATCACCCCGCGCCTGGGCCTGGACAACGGCTGGATCAAGGCCGAGCAAGGGGCCCAGAGCAGGCACCTGAGTGGCGCCAGCCTGGGCCTCAACCTGGCCTGGAAAAACGTCCAGGTCGACCTGGACTACCAACGCAACCTCAACACCCCGGAAGGTTTCCGAACGGAGCCGGAAGTCTGGCTGGCCAGGTTCAGCCTGCAGATTTGACCCGACCGCCGATTAGCCTGAATCAACCGACGAACCTGAGCATCACGCGCCGTTGCCCCCTTAGAAAGCAACGCCCGGCTCACCCCACTCAGAACGAGGTTCTCATGCCTGACAACACTCACAGGTTCCACCTTTCGCCCCAGGGCACATTGCGCTGGACCATTGCCGGCCTGCTGCTGGTCTCCCATCTGCCCCTGGCCCTGGCCGGCGGGATCACCGTGGCCGAGGGGCCCGGCGGCATCCCCCAGCTGCAAAACCAGGGAGGCGTACCCATCGTCAACATCGTCGCGCCCAATGCCGGCGGCCTCTCCCACAACCAGTTCCTGGACTACAACGTCGGGCAACAGGGCGTGGTACTGAACAACGCCTTGCAGGCCGGGCAGTCGCAACTGGCCGGGCAACTGGCGGCCAACGCACAACTGCACGGCCAGGCGGCCAGCGTGATCCTCAACGAGGTGATCAGCCGCAACGCCTCGCAACTCAATGGCGCCCAGGAAATCTTCGGCCGCGCCGCCGACTTCGTGCTGGCCAACCCCAACGGCATCTCGGTCAATGGCGGCAGCTTCATCAACACCCCCAATGCCAGCCTGGTGGTGGGCCGCCCGGAACTCCAGGACGGCAAACTGCAAGGGCTCAACACCCAGGATGCCCGCGGCCAGTTGGCTATCCAGGGCGGTGGCCTGCGCAACGCCGAGGGTTCGATTAACCTGATCGCCCCGCGCATCGACAGCCAGGGCGCCCTCAAGGCCCGGGACCAGCTGAATGTCACCGTCGGCCGTAACCAGCTGAACTACCCCAGCGGCCAGGTGCGTAACGTCGACCCGGCGAGCCGCACCCAGGAGCAGCGCATCGACGCCAGCCTGTTCGGTGCCATGCAGGCCGGGCGGATCAATATCGTCAGCACCGCCGAAGGTGCCGGGGTGCGCATTGGCGCGGTCCAGGTGGATGGCCGCGACGGGGTCAAGCTGAGTTCCGCCGGTGACCTGGACATCCGTGGCCAGGCCGTGGACAACAGCCTCGACGCGATCCGCGCCGGGGTCAGCAGCCAGGGCGACATCGAGCTGCACGGGGCCAAGGACCTGACCCTGGCCGCCACCGATGTCAGTGGCCGCAACGTCAAGCTCGACGCCGGGCGCAACCTGACCCTGAGCAGCATCGAAAGCCGCAAGCTCCAGGAAAAACGCCAGCAATGGGAAAACAGCACCATCGGCATCACCTGGGAAACCTACGACAGTACCCACACCGACAGCGACAGCCGCCAGCACGGTAACAAGGTCGTCGCCCGGCAGGATGCCGAGCTGAATTCCGGCGCCAGCACCCAGATCCAGGGCAGCAGCGTCGAGGCCGGCAATCGCCTGAGCGCCCAAAGCGGCGGCGACCTGCGCCTGACCGCCGCCACCGAGACCCACACCCAGCGTGACCAGGGCCAGCATCGCAAGCACCTGTGGAAGGAAAACTGGGACAACGCCAGCAGCGAGCAGCGCACCGTCACCAGCCAGCTCAAGAGCGGCAAGCAACTGGCACTGACCAGCCAGCAAAAACTGCAACTGCAGGGCGCCGAACTGCACAGCCAGAGCGACATCCTGCTGAGCGCCAAGGACGTCGACATCACCAGCGCCAGCCGCCAGCAGAACCAGAGCAACCAGCGCTACTCCGGCGACCTGGTGGGCGGTGGCTTCTTCGGCAAGAACGCCGACGGCGACCAGGGCAAGACCCAGAACCAGGGCAGCAAGGTCAATGCCGACGGCAAGCTGATCGTGCGCGCCGACAGCGTACGCATCAGCGGCAGCCAGGCCCGGGGCGGCACCGAGGCCAGCGTCATCAGTGACAAGGGCGCGCTGACCATCGACGGCGTACAGGACACGTCCCACAGCAACAACCACAGCAAGGACAGCAAGTTCTTCGGCATTGCCAAGGACGAGAGCCGCCAGCAGAACAAGGGCAGCACCACGGTCGGCAGCCAGGTGCGCTCGGACAGCAACCTCAAGTTGCAGAGCGCCGAGGACCTGACCGTCAGCGGCTCCCAGGTCGCCGCAGCAGGGGCACTGGACGCCAGCGCCAAGGGCACGATCAAGGTCGCGGCCGCCGAAGACACCCGGCACGACAGCAGCAGCACCCAGAAGCGTGGCTTCGACGCCTACGCCAAGGAAAACGCACCGGGCACCGGCCAGTACCGGGCTGGCGTGCGCTACCAGGATCAGCAGCGCAACGACAGCAGCGACAGCACCCGGCAACAGGGCTCCAGCCTCACCGGCGCCACCCTGGCGGTCACTGCCGGCGAAGATCTCAAGGTGCAAGGCAGCGACCTTGCGGCCACGGCCGGCGATGCCAGCCTGAGCGGCAAGCATGTGCAGTTGCAGGCCGCGGACAACACAACCCAGAAGCACAGCGACAGCACCACCACCGGCGGCGGCTTCTATTACACCGGCGGCCTGGACCGGGCCGGCAACGGCGTGGAAGTGGCGCACAACAGCAGCCAGGACAGCAGCAGCAAGAGCACCGCACAAACCAGCAACATCGGCGCCAGCGGCAACCTGACCCTCAACGCCGGCAACCGCCTGACCACCGAAGGGGCCCAGGTCAAGGCTGGCGGTACCTTGCAGGTCAACGCCGGCGAGGTGGTGAACAAGGCCGCCCGCAACAGCGAAACCAGCCACCACCAGGACAACAACTGGGCAGTGGATGTCGGCGCCAACGTTGAATACAAGGGCGTCACCCGGCCGATCGAGAAGGCCATCCAGGGCGTGGCCCAGCGCAAGTTCCATCAACCGGGAGTGCTCGATGCCCTGGAACAGCCCAACGTCGGGCTGGACGTGGACGTCAGCCACCAGAACCGCCAGCTGGACAGCAGCAGCGGCACCGCGGTGGTCAGCCAGTTGAGCGGTGGCCAGGTCGAGGTCAAGGTCAAAGGCCAACTGCAGGACCAGGGCACCCAGTACCGTGCCACTGATGGCGCGGTGAAAATCAGCGCCGACAGCCTGCTGGCCAGCGCCGCCAGCAACAGCACCAGCAGCAGCGAACAGGCCCTGGATGCCAAGGCCGGCGTGCGGGTCTACACCAATACCGGCGAGGACCTGAACATCCGCGGCAGCGGTGCCGGCGGCAGCAGCACCGTCACCAGCAGCAAGGACCAGGCCCAGGTCGGCAGCTACAACGCCAGCCAGGGCGTGGACATCCAGCTGGCCGGCGACGGGCGCTTCGAAGGCAGCCAGTTCAATGGCGGCCAGGGTGGCGTGACGCTCAAGAGCGGCGGTGAACTGGCGCTGAACCAGGCCAATGACCGCCAGAGCAGCAGCCACTCCAGCCTGCGTGGCGACGCCTCGCTGACCCTGGGCACCACCCCGGGTAGCAACGGCAGCAACCTCAACCTGGGTGCCGGCGTCCAGTTGGACCACAAGAGCCTGGAGCAGCAGGACAACCAGGCGCGGGGCGCCAGCATCCAGGGCCAGGGCCCGGTGCAGCTCGACAGCGGCGCCAACCTGACGCTGCAAGGCACGCAGATCGGCAACGCGGCACGGCCTACCGGCGATATCCGCCTGGACGCTGGCGGCAAGTTGGACCTGCAAGCCGCCGTGGACACCCACGCCAGCCAGGGCAGCAACCTGGGTGGCGGGCTCACCGCCGGTGCCAGTAAAACCAGCAGCGAGCAAAGCAGCGGCAAGAGCGCCAACCTCAGCGCCAACTTCAACATTGGCCGGGTTTCTGAAAACGATCAGAGCCAGCGCGGCGCGCAACTCTACAGCCAGGGCCAGGTCCTGCTGGGCAGCGCCGCCACCGGCGACGACGCGATTCACTTGCAGGGCACCCGGATCGACGCCGGCAAGGTCGTCCTGGATGCGGCCCAGGGCGGCATCTTCCAGGAGTCGGCGCACTCTACCCAGGCCCATGACAACTGGGGCCTGACCCTGGGCGCCGGTGGCAGCATGGGCAAGACCACCCTGGCCGATGCCAGCGAGCACGACTCGCCAAAAATCGACCGCGGGATCAACGCCCGGGCCAAGATCGACGTCGACCAGCGCCAGAGCACCACCCAGCACAACAGCCTGATCAAGGCCGACCAGGTGGTCCTCAACAGCGCCGGCAACGTGCATCTGGCCGGGGCCAACATCGACGCGCAACGGGTCGATGGGGCCATCGGTGGCCGCCTCGACATCGAAAGCCGCCAGGACCGCCTGCGCAGCACCCAGGTCAATATCGACGCCAAGCTGGAGGTGGCGAAGAACCAGCCCGGGCTGGTGGACAAGCTGGCCAAGCCGGCCGGCCCGCTCAAGGACGACCTGAAGGCCAAGGCCGAGAAAGGCTTCGACAAGCACCGCGAGAAACTGGAGAACGCCGTGGACAAGGGAGTCGACAAACTCGGCTCGGCCAAGGACAGCGTGGTCGCCCAGGCCAGCAACGCCAAGGAGCGCCTGGGTGAGAAGCTCAGCCGCAGCGGCAGCTACGACGTCAACCCCGAGCCCCGTGGCGCCTTTGGCAACGGCGTGGACAAGGCCAAGAGCTACCTGGCCGACAAGGCCGACGCCGTGGGCAATGGCTTCTCCAGCCTCAAGGACCGCTTCTGGCCGAAAACCAGCGACAGCTACTCGGTCAGCGAGAAGAACACCACCGGCAGCAAGGTGGCCAACACCGCTGAGGGCGTGCTGTTCGGCGACAAGAGCGGCAACACCTCCTACACCCCGACCTTGAACCTGGGCTTCAGCCATGCCGGCAAGGACAGTGTGGAGCAGGCCTCGGGCATCCGTGGCCAGCAAGGGGTGAACCTGCGGGTCAGCGGCGAAACCACGCTCACCGGTGCACGCATCGGTGCCAGCGAGGGTCGGGTCGACCTGGGGGGCTCCAAGGTCACCAGCAACGCCCTGGCCGGCTCGGACTACCGCGTCGACGCCGGGCTCAACCTGTCCAAGTCACCGGTCAACCTGGCCCTGGGCGCCGGTAGCGAGCTGACCCGCAAACAGGACGAGGCCACCAGCAAGGACCAGGTGTTCAACCTCGGCCCGCTGCGCGTCGGCGGCCACAGCAACAACCAGCTGCTGCAAGCCGGCATCGATCAGAAAACGCCATGAGGCCATGGCCGCCCTCCTTCCTGGGAGGGCGGCCTGGGTGCCCCACCCTGTTGAACTTCCATTAGATGCCAACTGCCTGTAATCCCTCCCCTTATTCTGTGTAAGACGCTTCCTAGATTGCGTATTACCGCTTTTTCGCGACGCTTACCCTCCACCAGCTGGGCTACCGTTCGGGCTTTCCATTGGTCGGCTGGAGGCCTGTATGGGCTCGGTACTCATCATTGATGATCATCCCGTGGTGCGCATGGCCATTCGTATCCTGCTGGAGCACGAAGGGTTTTCGATCGTTGGTGAAACCGATAACGGCGTCGATGCACTGCAGATGGTCCGTGATTGCGAACCGGACCTGGTCATCCTCGATATCTGCATTCCCAAGCTGGACGGGCTGGAACTGCTGGAGCGCCTCGGCAACATGCCAAGGCGCTCGCGGATCCTGGTCCTGACCGCCCAGTCCGCCGCCCTGTTCGCCAACCGCTGCATGCGCGCCGGGGCTTGTGGCTACGTCTGCAAACAGGAGGACATGAGCGAGCTGCTCAGCGCCATCAAGGCGATCTGCAGTGGCTACAACTACTTCCCCAGCCAGGCCCTGCAGGTTGACCGCAACACTTTTGGCTCGCCGCTGGAGCTGGCGCAGTTCAACTCGCTCAATGACCGGGAATTGATGGTCCTGCAGCTGTTCGCCATGGGCCAGACCAACAAGGAAATTGCTGCCGGCATGTTTCTCAGCAACAAGACCGTCAGCACCTACAAGAAACGCATCATGCAGAAACTGGCGACCACTTCGATGAGTGAGCTGGTGGACATGGCCAAGCGTAACGCATTGATATGAACCGCCAGCCCGCAATTTCCCCGATGTGCCGGATACCCTGGCCATGACCCCGGACCTGCTGCCGATAGGCGTCGCTGCCCTGCTGTTGCTGTCGATTGCTGCCGGGCTGGGCCTGGCCTGCCTGTACCGGCAACTGCGCCAACACCGGCAACAGGTCCAGGCGCTGCAACAGACGGTGGCAACCCTGGGCACCAGCCTGCAGCAGGCCGAGCGGGCCAACCACCTCAAAAGCCAGTTCCTCGGCCACCTTGGCCATGAGATCCGCACACCACTGAACGCCTTCATCGGCCTCCTGGAACTGGTGCTGCAACGCACCGAGGCCGGCTCAGCCAACCGTGGCTCCCTTGAGCTGGCCCTGGGCGCCGCCAATGACCTGCGGGAGCTGCTCGGCGACCTGCTGGACATCAGCCGGATCGAGTCCGGGCAACTGCAACTGAACCCGACCTGGACCTGCCTGAGCCACAGCGCCGAGGCAGTGCTGGGGGTGTTCCAGGCCATGGCCCGGCAGAAGAACCTGGACCTGAGCCTGGAGTTCCAGGCCCCGCCCCCCGAACCCCAGGTGCTGGTGGATCGCCTGCGTTTCAAGCAGATCCTGACCAACCTGTTGAGCAATGCCCTCAAGTTCACCCGACAGGGCAAGGTGCAGGTCAAGCTGCAATTGCTACCAGCGGCGCGCCCCGGGCACTTGGACCTGCTGCTGCGGGTGCTGGACACCGGCATCGGCATTCCCCCACAGGATCGCCAGCGCCTGTTGCAGCCCTTCGCCCAGGTGGATCCGACCAGCCAGTCACCCCGGGACAGCAGTGGCCTTGGCCTGCCCATCAGTCATCAGCTGTGCCTGCAGATGGGGGGCAGCCTGAGCCTGCACGGCCGCACAGGCCCCGGATGCGAAGTGCAGGTCAGGCTGACCTTGCCCGGCCGCACGGCCTTGGCCCCCAGGCCCGTCACCGCCACGCCGGCTGCCGCCCAACTGCCGCTGGATGTGCTGCTGGCAGACGATCACATTGCCAGCCTGGTCTTGCTGCAAGGGCAACTGGAGCACCTCGGGCACCGGGTCACCTGCGCCAGGAGCGGGTTGCAGGCCTATCAGCTATGGCGCGAGGGCGACTTCGACCTGCTGATCGTCGACTGCAACATGCCCTTGATGAATGGCTACCAACTGGCCGAAGCCATACGCCGCAGCGAAGGTTCCGGGCCAGCGGTCAACCTGATCGGCTGCAGCGCCAGCAACGATCCGCAGACGCATCAGCGTGGCCTGGATGCCGGCATGCACGATTGCCTGTGCAAGCCCCTGGGGCTGGAGTTGCTGGGCTCGCGCCTGGCGACGCTGCGCCCCCTGCCAAGGCCCGACAGTTTCAGCATCGAGGCCTTGCTCACCCTGACCCATGGCAAGCCGCAGCTTGTCCGCAACTTGCTGGAAAAACTGTTGCAGTGCTGCCGTGAGGATCGCCAGCTGCTGGGGAGGATCCCGCCCGACGATTTCACCGCCCTGCTGGAGCTGGCCCACAAGATCAGGGGCTCGGCGCTGATGGTCCGGGCCACACCCCTGCAGCACTGCTGTGAAAACCTGGACCGGGCCTGCCTGGAACGGGCCAGGGTTACCGTCATCAGCACCGCCGTGCGCGCCCTGGACCTGGCCCTGGTACGCCTGGCCCAATCCCTGCACCGACACCTCGAAGGCCATACCCAACCGCAAGCTGCGCTGCCCCGCGAAGCAACCTCGCCTGCCTCTTGCCAGGAAAATAGCAAAAGGCCAGTATTGCCTCGCCGTCAGTCCCATCCATGAAACCCGTAGCAACGGTTTCCTGGACCCCCTCGGTCCCCGGTGAAGCCAAGGCAGGCAATGCCAGCCTTAACTATGCTTGGTTCCTGAGCCATGCCTCGTGTGCCTTTGGAGTGAATTGGAATGCTGAGCACCCCTGCCTTAGCACAACGCCGCTTTCCTCTGCATATCCATATCAGTGCAATGTTCACCTTCCTGTTGCTCCTGACGGGCGTGGTGCTGGGCCTCTACAACTACCAGCAGACCACGCGGCTGATCCTCGACAGCAGTGAAAAGCTTTTCCAGCGCATCGAGCTGGATGTACGCAGCGACGTCAAGGCGACCTACGATCCCATGCGCCATCTGCTCAGCCTGCTGGCGGGCTCGCCGGCGGCCCAGGCGGCGAACCTGGAAGACCGGCTGGCCCTGCTGCGGCCTTTCAGCCAGGCCCTGCTGGACAACCCGGACCTGGCGTCGCTGTACCTGGGCTACGCCAATGGCGATTTCTTCATGGTGCGGCCATTGCGCAATCCGCAGATCCGCGAGAGGCGCCAGGCCCCGCAGAACAGCGCCTACGAGGTGTGGAGTATCGAGCGCGACTCCCGCACCGGCAAAGTCCACTCCCAATCGCTGTTCTATGACCCCGGGCTGGTATTGATCGACCGCCTGGAGCACCCCGACGAGCGCTACGACCCACGTAACCGCGACTGGTTTTCCAGCGCCCGGGGCGACGCCGACCAGATCACCACCCGCCCCTATGTGTTCTATTCCACCCAGAACGTCGGCACCACCCTGGCCCGGCATAGCGGCAAGATGGCCGTGATCGCCGCCGACCTGACCCTGGAACAGCTGTCCTCGACCCTGGCCAAGCACCGCGTCACGCCCTCCACCGAGGTTGCCCTGCTGGATGACCAGGGCAACGTCGTGGCCTACCCGGACAGCCAGAAGCTGCTGCCGGAACAACGCAGTGCGCGGCTGGTCAAGGCCAACGACCTGAGCCCGGCGCTCGCTGCCCTGATGCGTGGCCAGACCGAAGGCGGCCATCTGCAGGCCCAGGGGCGCAGCTGGATTGTCGCCAGCGGCCATATCGCCGAGGGTGGCCCCGGCGGCTTGCAGCTGGCGCTGCTGGTGCCCGAGGACGAACTTCTGGCCGACGCCTATCGCCTGCGCTGGCAAGGGGCGCTGATCACCCTCACCACCCTGCTGCTGTGCCTGCCCCTTGGTTGGCTGATCTCCCGGGTCCTGGTACGGCCCCTGCACGCCCTGGTGCAGGAGGCCGACGCGATCCGCAGTTTCGATTTCGACTATCCGGTTTCCCGGCGTTCACCGGTGCTGGAGGTTGATCAACTGAGCATCTCGATGGCCCGGATGAAAGACACCCTGGCGAGCTTTTTCGAGATCAACGCCAGCCTGTCCGCCGAAACCCGCTTCGACCCGCTGCTGCAACGGGTGCTGTTCGAGACCGTGAAGATCGCCCAGGCCCAGGCCGGCCTGATCTACCTCTGTGAAAGCAAGGGCACGCGCCTGGAGCCCCATGGGCTGATCATCGATGGCCAGCCCCAGGACATGGCGCAGTTCCCCATCGGCTCCCAGGAACTGGCGGACAGCCGGACTCCCGAGTGGCTGAGCCAGCTGACCCACAACGACAGCGTGGTCACCACCCTGGGATTCGATCAGGCCGCGGACCTGCAGAGCGTGTTGCTGGCCCTCGACAGCCCCAGTGCGCACCTGGTGGGCATTCGCCTGCGCAACCGGCACAACGAAACCATAGGCATGCTCCTGCTGTTCCTGGTGGACAGCGGCGCCGAGGCCGACCTGGACAAACTCAGCCCGGACCGCATCGCCTTTATCCAGGCGGTGTCCGCCACCGCCGCCCTGTGCATCGAGAGCCAGCGCCTGCAGAACAAGCAGAAACAGTTGCTGGATGCCTTTATCCAGTTGCTGGCCGGGGCCATCGACGCCAAGAGCCCCTACACCGGCGGCCACTGCCAGCGGGTACCGGCCTTGACCCTGATGCTGGCCGAGGCGGCCGCCGCCAGCCAGGACCCTCGATTCGCTGCCTACCAGCCCGGCGAGGACGAGTGGGAAGCCTTGCACATCGCCGCCTGGCTGCACGACTGCGGCAAGGTCACCACCCCGGAATACGTGGTGGACAAAGCCACCAAGCTGGAAACCCTGAACAACCGCATCCACGAAATCCGCACCCGCTTCGAGGTGCTCAAGCGCGACGCCTGGATCGACTACTGGCGCGCCCTGGCCCTGGGCGGCGAAGAACAGCCTCTTGCCGCCGAGCGCGAGGCCCGGCTGCAGGCCCTGGACGATGACTTCGCCTTTGTCGCCCGCTGCAACATGGGCACCGAATTCATGGCCGAAGCCGACCAGCAGCGCCTGCAGCGCATCGCCCAGCGCACCTGGAGCCGGACCCTGGACGATCGCCTGGGGGTTTCCTGGGAAGAGAACCAGCGCCAGGAACGCACCCCGGCGCCGAGCCTGCCGGTGCTGGAACCGCTACTGGCGGACAAGCCCGAACACCTGCTGGAGCGCAGTGCCACGGAAGTCATGCCGGCGGACAACCCCTGGGGCTTCAAACTGCAGGTGCCCAGCCACAAGTACAACCGTGGCGAGCTATACAACTTGAGCATTGCCCGGGGCACGCTGACGGCCGAAGAGCGCTATGTGATCAACCACCACATCGTGCAGACCATCATCATGCTCGAGCACCTGCCCTTCCCCAGCCACTTGCAGAACGTGGCGGAGATCGCCGGCGGCCACCACGAGAAGATGGACGGCACCGGCTACCCCAAGCAGCTCAAGCGCGAACAGATGAGCCTGCCCGCGCGGATGATGGCCATCGCCGACATCTTCGAGGCCCTGACCGCGGCAGACCGCCCCTACAAAAAGGGCAAGACCCTGAGCGAGGCACTGAACATCATGGCCATGATGTGCCGCGATGCCCATATCGATCCCGAGCTGTTCGAGCTGTTCATCCAGCAACGGATCTACCAGCGCTACGCGGAGCGTTTCCTGATGCCACAACAGGTCGACCCGGTGGACCAGGATTCACTGCTCAAGAAGGCAGGCTTGAGCACCTGAGGGCTTCAGCAGTCGCTCAAGCGCAGAAAGATCGCCGCCAGTTGCTCGATTCCCGCCTGGTCGGCAACACCGAAGCGCGCCAGCTTCGGGCTGTCCAGGTCGAGCACACCGATCAACCGGCCGTCCTTGACCAGCGGCACCACCAACTCGCTGTTGGAAGCGCTGTCACAGGCGATGTGCCCGGCAAAGGCGTGCACATCTTCCACCCGCTGGGTCTGCAGAGTCGCCGCCGCGGTACCGCAGACGCCACGGCCAAACGGAATCCGCACGCAGGCGATTTGCCCCTGGAACGGCCCGAGCACCAGCTCCTGGTCGCGGTTGAGGTAGAACCCCGCCCAGTTCAGGTCTTCCAGCTGGCTATAAAGGAAGGCTGAGAACTGCGCCGCGTTGGCGATGAAATCGCGCTCATCGGCCAGCAGCGACTCCAACTGCGCGCACAGCAGCCCATAACCGTCCAGGCCTTGGCCGGCGCTTTGCAAATCGATCATGCTTTTTGCTCCAACAACTGCAGGCCCACCCAATAGCGGGCAAATTGATAGGCACAACGGCCATTGCGGTTGCCCCGGCCCGTGGCCCAGCGTACCGCGAGGATGTCCAGTTCTTCGTCACGCTGCCAGTCGAGGCCGGCCTTGCGCGCCAGTTCGCCGATCCAGTGTTCCACCACGTTGAGGAAGTGCTCCTGGGTGAAGGGATAGAACGACAGCCACAGGCCGAAACGGTCCGACAGGGCGATCTTGTCTTCCACGGCCTCACTGGGATGCAGCTCGCCGTCGACGCGCTTCCAGTTCTCGTTGTCGCTTTCCTTTTCCGGCACCAGGTGCCGACGGTTCGAGGTGGCGTACAGCAGCACGTTCTCCGGGGCCTGCTCCAGGGAGCCGTCGAGCACGCTCTTGAGCACCCGGTAATCGCCCTCGCCGGCCTCGAACGAGAGGTCGTCGCAGAACAGCACGAAACGCTGGGGCAGCTTGACCAGCTGTTCCACCACCCGCGGCAGGTCCGCCAGGTGGTCGCGCTCGATCTCGATCAGCCGCAGGCCGCCCTTGGCGTGCTCGGCCAGCAGGGCCCGTACCAGGGAAGACTTGCCAGTACCGCGCGAGCCCCAGAGCAGGGCATGGTTGGCTGGCAGGCCGTCAAGGAACTGCTGAGTGTTGCGCGCCAATTGCTCACGCTGCTTGTCGACCCCGATCAGGTCGCTCAGACGCATGTCCAGGCTGACTTCCAGCGGCAGCAGGAAACCGCTGCGCCCTTCACGCTGCCAACGGGCAGCCAGGCACTGATTCCAGTCGATGGGCTGGCGCAGGGTGGGCAACAAGGGTTCAATCCGCGCCAGAACCGCATCGGCACGTTCAAGAAATGCATTCAATCGAGCATCCACGACTTTTCCTCAGGCACGTTCAAGGTAATGATGCGGCACACAGAGCAAACGCAATCCCGATCAAGGGGTCTATCGCTTCATCAGCTGCTGCCCGGCCAGCCCGGCAACCAAAAATGATCAGCTATGCTTGCGCAGCGAAGGGAAACGAAAGTGGTTCAACCCCCCATGGATATCAAGTTCACCAACCGCCTGTCTTATAAACAGGCCCGGCTCACCGTGCTGGTGGGTTTCATTCTGGGGACCGCGCTCAGTCTGCTGCAAATCGGCATCGATTATGCCAGCGAAGACGCCTCCATCAATCGTGAAATCCAATCGCTGCTGGAAATCAGCCACAATCCAGCCTCGCGCATCGCCTACAACATCGACGCCGAGCTGGCCCAGGAATTGACCCTGGGCCTGCTGCGCTCCCCGGCGATCATTCGCGCGCAGTTGATCGACAACAACAATACCTTGCTGGCCAATGTCGAGCGGCCACCGCAACAGAGCCCCTATCGGGCCATCAGCGACTTCCTGTTCGGCGCCGATCGCCAGTTCGAGGATCGCCTGTATCTGAGCCACCTGCCGGAGGAGTCTCTGGGCACCCTGCACCTGGATGTGGACACCTACGCCTTCGGCAGCCGATTCCTGCGGCGTGCCGAAGTCACCCTGATCAACGGGTTCGCCCGCAGCCTGATCCTCACCGGGATTCTCCTGGCGCTGTTCTACGTGATGCTGACCAAGCCCCTGGTGCGGGTGATCCGCGAGCTCAGCAGCCGCGACCCGCGCAGCCCGCAACAGGCCAAGCTGGACTTTCCCCATGGCCACGAGAACGACGAGGTCGGGGTACTGATCAAGGTGGCCAACCAGCAGTTCGACATCATGGCCACCGAGATCCAGCAGCGGCGCAACGCCGAGAACCGCCTGACCGAATACCTCGGTCAACTGGAGAACATCGTCTCGGCCCGCACCACCGAGCTCAAGGCCAGCAATGCCCGGCTCAGCCAATCCAACGAGGAGTTGGAGATCGCCCGGCGCACGGCCCTGGACATGGCCCAGGCCCGGGCGGCGTTTCTGGCCAACATGAGCCACGAGATTCGCACCCCGCTCAATGGCCTGCTGGGGATGATCGCGCTGTCCCTGGACAGCCCGCTGAACCCCGAACAGCGCCAGCAGCTGTCGATTGCCCACGACTCCGGCAAGGTCCTGGTGGAGTTGCTCAACGATATTCTCGACATGTCCAAGTTCGACGCCGGGCAACTGGAGCTGGAACGCATTCCCTTCGATCTCGGGGTACTGGTGGAGGACACCGCCAACCTGCTGTCGCAAAACGCCGCGGCCAGCGTGGAGCTGGCCTGCCTGATCGCCCCGGACTTCCCCGCCCTGGTGCTGGGGGACCCGACTCGGGTGCGGCAGATCGTCAGCAACCTGCTGTCCAACGCCCTCAAGTTCACCCGTTTCGGCCGCGTCGATGTGCGCCTGAGCACCCTGGGCGACGGGGTGCGCATCGAGATCTGCGACACCGGCATCGGCATCGCCCAGGAAGCCCAGGCGCGCATCTTCCAGCCCTATACCCAGGCTGGCGCCGGCATCACTCGCCAATATGGCGGCACCGGCCTGGGCCTGGCCCTGACCTACAACCTGTGCGAAGCCATGGACGGCCGCCTGAGCATCAGTTCGGAAGTCGGCTTCGGCAGCCAGTTCTGCGCCGACCTGCCACTGCCCTGCCACACTCCGGCCGCCCCGCCACCATCGCTGGCCGGGAAGATCATCGCCATTACCGAGGCCGGCAGCGGCCTCGCCGAGCTGCTGGCCAGCCTGCTGCCCAGTTGGGGCCTGAGCTATCAGCGCTGTGATATCGAGGATTCCCTGGCCGGCCTCGACCCCGACCTGCTGATCACCGACTGCCCGGAATGCCTGTTCGGCCTGCGCCCGGCGATCCGCGCGCCCATCCTGCTGGTGACCGCCTATGGCAGCTTCCTGCCCAGCGAAGAGGCCAACGCCCTGGCACCGCTGCAACAACAGGCCCGCCCCCTGGCGCGCAATGCGCTGTATCAGACCCTGCGACGCTCGTTGCTGGGGGAAACCATCACCCTCAACGACGCCCAGTTGGAAATGCCTGTGCAACGGCGCCGGGCGGACATCCTGCTGGTGGAGGACAACCCGGTGAACCAACTGGTGGCCAAGGGCATGCTGAGCAAGCTCGGCTGCGCGGTGACCGTGGCCGCCCATGGCGCCGAAGCCCTCAACCAGTTGGAGCTGCATCGTTTCGATCTGGTGCTGATGGACTGCAACATGCCGGTCATGGATGGCTACGAAGCCAGCCGGCAGATCCGGCGCAGCGGGCGCTGGCCGGATCTGCCGATCATCGCCCTGACAGCCAACGCCATGCCCGAGGAACGCGAACGCTGCCGCGCCGCCGGCATGAGCGACTACCTGGCCAAACCCTTTCGTCGCGAAGAACTGATCGCCCTGCTCGACCTCTGGGTACCGACTACGACAAAGCTTTGATCTGCTGCAGCAGCTGATCCAGGCCGTCGCGCAGCTGATCGAGGTTATCCAGATCGATCCCGCTGTCGCACAACAACGCCGCTTTCAGCGGCGGCACCTGCTCACGCAGCGCCAAGCCGCGGTCGCTCAAGCTCAAGTGCACCTCGCGCTCGTCGCGCCCGGACCGCTGGCGCTGCACCAGTTGCAAGTGCTCCAGACGCTTGAGCAACGGGGTCAGGGTCCCGGAATCCAGGGACAGGCGCTCGCCCAGGGCCTTGACCGTCGGCAGGACAGGAGGCGTTGCCTGCCATTCCCACAGCACCAGCATCACCAGGTACTGCGGGTAGGTCAGGCCCAGGCGGTCGAGCATCGGCTTGTAGCCACGGACCACCGCCCGCGAAGCCGCGTATAGCTTGAAGCACAGCTGGGAATCGAGTTTCAGTGAATCCACGGACAGGTCGTTCATTTGAGCAGGGCTTCGATCTCGCGGCTCAGGTCCTGGGGTTTGGTTGCCGGAGCGAAACGCTTGACCAGCTTGCCGTCCTGGCCGATCAGGAACTTGGTGAAGTTCCACTTGATGCCTTGGGAGCCGAGCACGCCGGGGGCGCGCTTTTTCAACTGCGCGAACAGTGGATGGGCCCCGGCGCCATTGACCTCGATCTTCTTGAACAGCGGGAAACTCACGCCGTAGTTGAGCTCGCAGAACTCGGAGATCGCCCCTTCGTTGCCTGGTTCCTGCTTGCCGAACTGGTTGCAGGGAAAGCCCAATACCACCAGCCCCTGATCCTTGTAGGTCTGCCACAGCTCTTCGAGCCCCTTGTATTGCGGGGTGAAGCCGCACTTGCTGGCAGTGTTGACCACCAGCACGGCCTTGCCGCCGAAGTCCGCCAGGGTCTTTTGTTCACCCTTGATGGTGGTGCAGGGAATGGTCAGCAGTGAGTCGGTCATGACGGCAACTCCATGTGTGAAAGTAATAGGCAGCAAAATAGCGCTCAATTAAATTGCATGCAATTTAATTACAAAAGAGACGACTCCGAAGAGTCGCCAGCCGGGTCAGCGCGGCACCAGGTCCAGGCACACCGAGTTGATGCAGTAACGCAGGCCGGTGGGCGGCGGGCCGTCCGGGAACACATGGCCCAAGTGCGCATCGCACTTGGCGCAGACCACTTCGGTACGGATCATGCCGTGGCTCACGTCACGGATCTCCACCATGGCGCTGTCGGCAATGGGCTCGAAGAAACTGGGCCAGCCACACCCGGAATCGAACTTGGCCTTGGAATCGAACAGCGGCTCATTGCAGCAGATGCAGTGATAGACCCCATCGGTCTTGGTGGCGTTGTACTTGCCCGAGAAGGGCCGTTCGGTGCCCTTGAGCCGGCAGACGTTGTACTGCTCCGGGTCGAGCATCGACCGCCATTCTTCCAGGGTTTTTTCCAGCTTTTCCATGGTCCTTCCTCTGCAACGGAAAAAGCCCGATCTGTGTCTTTTCCACGGATCGGGCGGCACGTATGATTGCGCCTCGTCAGACGCCAGTCTGGCAGCCGCGTTACACCCATTCAAACGGATTTTGCCGCAGCCGGTGCGGGTTACAGGCCGGTGTGACACGGCAGGATTCCCAGTACGGTAGTTCATCCTCCGCCTGGATCGTTCATTTTCGGGAACACATCGCCATGCAGGTCAGCAAATCGAACAAGCTCGCCAACGTCTGTTATGACATTCGCGGCCCAGTGCTCAAGCACGCCAAACGTCTGGAAGAGGAAGGCCACCGCATCCTCAAGCTGAATATCGGCAACCCGGCGCCCTTTGGTTTCGAAGCGCCGGACGAAATCCTCCAGGACGTGATCCGCAACCTGCCCACTGCCCAGGGCTACAGTGACTCCAAGGGCCTGTTCAGTGCCCGCAAGGCGGTGATGCAGTACTACCAGCAGAAGCAGGTGGAAGGCATCGGCATCGAAGACATCTACCTGGGCAACGGTGTTTCCGAGCTGATCGTGATGGCCATGCAGGCCCTGCTCAACAACGGCGACGAAGTGCTGGTGCCGGCCCCGGACTACCCGCTGTGGACCGCCGCGGTGAGCCTGGCCGGCGGCAACCCGGTGCACTACCTGTGCGACGAGCAAGCCAACTGGTGGCCGGACCTGGCCGACATCAAGGCCAAGATCACCCCGAACACCAAGGCCCTGGTGATCATCAACCCGAACAACCCCACCGGCGCCGTCTACCCCAAGGAAGTGCTGCTGGGCATGCTGGAGCTGGCCCGCCAGCACAACCTGGTGGTGTTCTCGGACGAGATCTACGACAAGATCCTCTACGACGACGCCGTGCACATCTGCACCGCGTCGCTGGCCCCGGACCTGCTGTGCCTGACCTTCAACGGCCTGTCCAAGTCCTATCGGGTAGCCGGTTTCCGTTCCGGATGGGTGGCCATTTCCGGTCCCAAGCAGCACGCCCAGAGTTACATCGAAGGCATCGACATGCTGGCCAACATGCGCCTGTGCGCCAACGTGCCCAGCCAGCACGCCATCCAGACCGCACTGGGCGGTTACCAGAGCATCAACGACCTGGTGCTGCCCCCGGGCCGCCTGCTGGAACAGCGCAACCGCACCTGGGAGCTGCTCAACGACATTCCCGGGGTCAGTTGCGTCAAGCCCATGGGCGCGCTGTATGCCTTCCCGCGGATCGACCCGAAGATCTGCCCGATCCACAACGACGAGAAGTTCGTCCTCGACCTGCTGCTCTCGGAAAAGCTCCTGGTGGTGCAAGGCACGGCCTTCAACTGGCCCTGGCCGGATCACTTCCGCGTCGTGACCCTGCCGCGGGTGGATGACCTGGAGCAGGCCATTGGTCGGATCGGCAGCTTCCTCAAGTCCTACCGCCAGTAACGGAAAAATCGCAGTGCGATCCCTCTCAGGTCGCACTGCGATTAATTCAGCAACACATCTTCACTGCCCTGCTCAACTCCTCTTCTATAAGCTTGCACTTTCCATCCTGCCCACTGTCACACGTCTGCACCGCAGCCCGATGGCGGCCGCACTGGCGTTGCTTCATGGCGTTGAACTACAAGCGTCTGGACCCGGCCTGTGCGACACAGTTTGAAATAGAAGCCGTATTGAATAGGCGGTTGTCGCACCTTATATACCCCGCAGTACGCTACATCTTTAGCTTGAGGAGATTTCTACAACCATGATGCGAATCCTGCTGTTTTTGGCCACTAACCTTGCGGTCGTGCTGATTGCCAGCATCACCCTGAGCCTTTTCGGCTTCAACGGGTTCATGGCGGCCAATGGGGTTGATCTGAACCTCAATCAGCTGCTGATTTTCTGTGCGGTCTTCGGTTTTGCCGGTTCGCTGTTCTCGCTGTTCATCTCCAAGTGGATGGCGAAGATGAGCACCAGCACGCAGATCATCACCCAACCGCGCACCCGCCATGAGCAATGGTTGCTGCAGACCGTCGAGCAACTGTCCCGCGAAGCGGGCATCAAGATGCCCGAAGTGGGTATTTTCCCAGCCTATGAGGCCAACGCCTTTGCCACCGGCTGGAACAAGAATGATGCGCTGGTAGCCGTCAGCCAGGGCCTTCTGGAACGTTTTTCGCCCGATGAAGTGAGAGCCGTGCTTGCCCACGAGATCGGCCACGTCGCCAACGGTGACATGGTGACCCTGGCACTGATCCAGGGTGTGGTGAACACTTTCGTGATGTTCTTCGCACGGATCATCGGCAACTTCGTCGACAAGGTGATCTTCAAGAACGAAGAAGGCCAGGGCATTGCCTACTACGTGGCGACCATCTTCGCCGAACTGGTTCTGGGTATCCTGGCCAGCGCCATCGTCATGTGGTTCTCGCGCAAACGCGAATACCGCGCCGACGAAGCCGGCGCCCGCCTGGCCGGCACCAACGCGATGATCGGCGCGCTGCAGCGCCTGCGTTCGGAACAGGGCCTGCCGGTGCACATGCCCGACACCCTGAATGCCTTCGGCATCAACGGCGGCATCAAGCAGGGCCTGGCTCGCATGTTCATGAGCCACCCTCCGCTGGAAGAGCGTATCGAGGCCTTGCGCCGTCGCGGCTGATCCACGGCAAGGCAATACCCAAAAGGGCGACGCAAGTCGCCCTTTTGCTTGGCCGCCAAACACCTATCTCGCGGCACCCTGCTTGCTCAGGCGATAGACCCTCTCCACCAGCCGGGTCACGCCACCCTGGAGAAACTTCCAGCTCTCGCCAAGAATGTCGCGCTCCGTTTCTACCTGCAGCTGCCAGACGCCCCCAAGACGTTGCCGGACCTCATCGTCGAGCACCGCAAATGGCGGGCCGTCCAACTGCTCCTGGGCGTAATCCATGGTGATCAGCAGCCCCTTGCTGACATTCGGCAACAGGCCATTGAGGTGAGCGGCATAGCGCTGTCGCATGGGCGCGGGCAAGGCAATCATGGCTGCACGGTCATACAGGGCCGTGCAATCAGCGGTGTCCTCGGCGGTCAGGGCAAAGAAATCACCGCACCAGAGCTCAATGGGCCCATGGGCGTAGACCTTGAACACCCCGTGCTGGCTGATCTGCGGCTGCAACTGGTGCTCACGAAAGAAATCCTCCACCGCCTTTTCCGCCAGTTCGATGCCCAGCACCTCGAACCCTTGGTCGGCGAGCCAGATCAGATCCAGGCTCTTGCCGCACAAGGGCACCAGTACCCGACTGTTTTTCTCCAGGCCCAAGGCCGGCCAGTACTGCCGCAGGTAGGGATTGACCTCTGCCAGGTGAAAGCCGATCTGATCGCGCTCCCAGCGCTTTTGCCAAAAATCCGCTTGCATGAGAAGTCCTTAAAATTCGATCAAAAAGCGCTAAAACTTATATTAGATTTAGATCATTGATCTGATTGAAGATGGCGCATCTTAACCTTCAGGAGCCTCTTCATGCTTCCCAGCCTGTTCATCTCCCACGGCTCTCCCATGCTGGCGCTGGAGCCCGGCGCTAGCGGCCCGGCCCTGGCTCGCCTGGCAGCCGAGCTGCCCCGGCCCAGGGCGATCCTGGTGGTCTCGGCCCACTGGGAAAGCTCCGACCTGCGGGTCAGTTGCAACCCGCACCCGGAAACCTGGCACGACTTTGGCGGCTTCCCCGCCGCGCTGTTTGCCGTGCAATACCCGGCCCCGGGCGATCCGGAACTGGCAGCCCAGGTAGTGGAGCTGCTCCAGGCCGAAGGCCTGCCCGCCCAACTGGACAGCCAGCGCCCCTTCGACCACGGCACCTGGGTACCACTGTCGCTGATGTACCCGCAGGCGGACATCCCGGTGGTCCAGCTGTCGCTGCCCAGCCGCCTGGGCCCGGCCCTGCAGACCCGTATCGGCCATGCCCTCGCGGGCCTGCGGGAACAGGGCGTGTTGCTGATCGGCTCCGGCAGCATCACCCACAACCTGCGGGACCTGGACTGGCACGCTGGCCCGGAAAGCGTCGAACCCTGGGCCAAGGCCTTTCGCGACTGGATGATCGACAAGCTGGCGGCCAATGACCAGGCGGCCCTGCATGACTATCGCCAGCAGGCGCCAAATGCCGTGCGCAGCCACCCCAGTGATGAACACCTGCTGCCGCTGTATTTCGCCCGAGGCGCCGGTGGCGAATTCAGCGTGGCCCACCAGGGCTTCACCCTGGGCGCCCTGGGCATGGACATCTACCGATTTGGCTGATGGCCGCCAGCTCCAAGGCAAATGACAGGCAAAAAAAATCCCCGAACCAGTCGGGGATTTTTTATGCCTGATCAATCAGCCCAGGGGCCGATCAATCTTCGCGATAGCGACGCAGCTTCAGCTGCTTGCCGGCAACGCGAGTGTCCTTGAGCTTGGTCAGCAGGCGGTCCAGACCGTCTTCCGGCAGCTCGACCAGGCTGAAGCTGTCACGCACCTGGATGCGGCCGATCGCTTCACGGGCCAGGCCGCCTTCATTGAGGATCGCGCCCAGAAGGTTCTTGGCAGCGATGCCGTCACGGGCACCCAGGGCGGTACGGCAGCGAGCGCGGCCTTCAGCCAGAGGCATCGGCGCACGACGCTCACGGTCACCACGATCAGGACGGTCACCGGAACGCTCGGGACGATCGCCACGTGGAGCGCTGTTGGGCACCAGTGGACGCTCTTTCTCGATCGCGGCCAGGTTCAGCGCTTGACCGTTGGTAGCCTTGCGCAGCAGGGCTGCGGCCAGGGCACGCGGGCTGCAACCGATGTCGGCGGTCAGGCGATCGAGCAGATCACCGTGGGTCGCTTCAGCATCAGCCACCAGCGGCGACAGGCTGTTGGTCAGCTTCTTGATGCGGGCATCGAGAACGGCTTGGGCGTCCGGTAGGCGAACTTCGGCAACCTTCTGACCGGTTACACGCTCGATCACTTGCAGCATGCGGCGCTCACGTGGAGTCACCAGCAGCAGCGCGCGGCCTTCGCGACCGGCACGGCCGGTACGGCCGATACGGTGCACGTAGGATTCCGGGTCGTACGGCATGTCCACGTTGAATACGTGGGTGATGCGCGGTACGTCCAGACCACGGGCGGCTACGTCGGTCGCCACAACGATGTCCAGACGGCCATCCTTGAGGGAGTCGATCACACGCTCACGCTGGTTCTGGGCGATGTCGCCGTTCAGCGCAGCGGCTTTGTAGCCTTTGGCTTCCAGGGCACTGGCCAGGTCCAGGGTCGCTTGCTTGGTGCGCACGAACATGATCAGGGCGTCGAAATCTTCAACTTCCAGCAGGCTCAGAACGGCAGAGGTCTTCTGGTCGGCGTGAACCAGCAGGTGAGCCTGCTCGATCGCGGTGACGGTCTGGGTCTTGCTCTGGATCTTGACGTGTTTCGGGTCCTTCAGGTGACGCTCGGCGATGGCCCGGATCGACTGCGGCAGGGTAGCCGAGAACAGTACGGTCTGGCGGGTTTCCGGCATGGCCTTGAAGATCACTTCCAGGTCATCCATGAAGCCCAGCTTGAGCATCTCGTCGGCTTCGTCGAGAACCAGGTGGTTCACGGTGGCCAGGACTTTTTCGTCGCGACGCAGGTGGTCGCACAGACGGCCCGGAGTGGCGACAACGATCTGTGCGCCATTACGGATTGCTTTCAGTTGTGGGCCCATCGGCGCACCGCCGTAGACGGCCACAACAGTCACGCCCGGCATTTGCTTGGCGTAGGTTTCGAAAGCGGTTGCAACTTGCAGCGCCAACTCACGGGTTGGGGCCAGGATCAGAGCTTGCGGCTCGCGCTTGGACGGATCAATGCGGTGCAGGATAGGCAGGGCAAAGGCAGCGGTCTTACCGGTACCGGTTTGCGCCTGGCCAATCATATCGTGACCGGCAAGGATGATCGGGATCGACTGCTGCTGAATAGCCGAAGGCTCTTCATAGCCGGTAGCGACTACTGCAGCAACAATATTGGGATGAAGTTCAAGAGCGGCGAAGCCGCCGATTTCCTGGGTCATGGGTCTGCCTCTAAGTGCATCCGCAAAGACCCATGCTCCAAAGCTGCGCATGCCGTGTAAGACTCAAGAGTCACCCTGGCAGCTTTGTCGGCGGGGATTTGCGAAAACGATTGGATGAATGGATCGTCAAGGATAGTCCGCGCAGCGGACAAGCAGCCGAAGCTGACTTCGGGGAATTGCATTACCTAAACGTGGCCCGGCTAAAGGCCGGCGCGCACTATACCGGAATTACTCAAAAAAGGGAGTTTTTTTTATCGGAAAAATCCGCTGAACACCCGATTGTCATGGGCTTTGCGCAGACTTCGGCGGCGCGCTATTTTGCTCAGGCCCGGCGCTGTTGGTCATCGCGCTTAAACGGTTCACCTTTGTGCACGAAACCGCCCACGCCAACCTCCCCACTTTCTTCCCAGGACAGCGCTCATGAATCAGCCCAGTGCCAGCCGTGTCAGCCGTGAACTACGTGGTCACCTGTTCCTTATCGGCCTGGACCGGGTGGCCAAGCGCAATGCCTTCGACCTCGAGCTGCTCAACCAGTTGAGCCTGGCCTACGGCGAGTTCCAAGCCAGTAGCGAGGCGCGGGTGGCGGTGGTGTTCGGCCACGGCGAGCACTTCACCGCAGGCCTGGACCTGGCCAATGTCGGCGCCGCCCTGGCCCAGGGCTGGCAGGCACCACCCGGGGGCTGCGACCCTTGGGGCGTGTTTGCCGGACCGCGGGTGAGCAAGCCGGTGATCGTCGCCGTGCAGGGCTACTGCCTGACCATCGGCATCGAGCTGATGCTGGCCTCCGACATCAACCTCTGCGCCAGCAACACCCGCTTCGCGCAAATGGAGGTGCAACGCGGAATCTTCCCCTTCGGCGGCGCGACCCTGCGCCTGCATCAACTGGCCGGCTGGGGCAATGCCATGCGCTGGCTGCTGACCGGGGACGAATTCGATGCCCATGAAGCCCTGCGCCTGGGCCTGGTGCAGGAGGTCATGGCCAGCGAAGACCTGCTGCCCCGGGCCATCGAACTGGCCGAACGGATTGCCCGCCAGGCACCGCTGGGGGTGCAGGCGACCCTGATGTCGGCACGCCAGGCCAGGCTCGAAGGAGAAACGGTGGCCACCCAGGGGCTGGCGCCGCTGGTGCACAAACTGATGAACAGTGAGGACGCCAAAGAGGGCGTGCGGGCGATGATCGAAAAACGGCCCGGGGTGTTCAAGGGCTGTTGAACAGGGGCCGTCAGGTCGGCTTCGCCGGCCAGCCGGCGCCAGCAAGGGCTTATGTGGCCGGGCGGATCGCCTTGATCAAGGGTTGCAGGGAGTAGCCCAGGCGTGGGGCCAGGGCTTGGGCCCGGGCATTCAGGCCTGGCAGGTCCAGCTCCTGGTCCAGATCGGACGGCACGATCAGAATCACGTTGCCCTCCTTCACCGGCAACTCCCAGTAATGGCGGTGATAGAGCCCGCGCAACAGGGCGGCGCCCAGGGGCTTGCCATCATCGGTGGCCCACTGGTTGATCACCAGCCAGCCGCCGGGGTTGAGGCGCTTCTGGCAGTTCTCCAGAAACCCCCAGGCCAGATGCCCGACGCCGGGGCCGACGTCGGTGTACAGGTCGACGAAGATCAGGTCGGCGGGTTCAGCACTGTCCAGCAGCTCCAGGGCATCGCCGACTCTTATATATAGACGCGGATCGTCGTCCAGCCCCAGGTACTCGATGGCCAGGCGCGGCACGTCCGGTCGCAGTTCGATGGCTTCCACATCTTCCAGGGGCAGGAACTTCAGGCAGGCCTGGGTCAGGGTGCCGGCGCCCAGCCCGAGAAACAACGCGCTCTCCGGCGCCTCATGGCACAGGGCACCGATCAACATGGCCCGGGTGTAGTCGTACTCCAGCCAACTGGGGTCCGCCGTGAACACACAGCTTTGCTCGATGGCATCGCCAAATTCGAGAAAACGATAGTCCGCCACTTCCAGGACCCGGATCATGCCGAATTCGTCATGCACTTCGGCGAGCAGGCGCTCGACGCGCTCCTCAGTCATTTCATCTCCTAGCCGCGCGGGCACAGAACCTTGCCGGCGCGATAAACCAACCGCTCGGCAGCGAGCGGGAAAGGCGCGATTGTCGGCCAAGCGAGAGGAGCAGGTCACGCACTAATTTGCTGCTAACATGCCCCTCCCACCGTTAAAGCACTCGAGTCCGCGATGAGCCAACCCTGGAGCCCCGACAGCTGGCGCGCCCTGCCGATCCAGCAACAACCCCACTACCCCGACGCCGCGCATCTGCTGCAGGTCGAGCAGACCCTGGCCAGTTATCCACCGCTGGTGTTTGCCGGTGAAGCCCGGGAGTTGCGCCGCCAGTTCGCCGAAGTCACCCAGGGTCGGGCCTTCCTGCTGCAGGGTGGCGATTGCGCCGAAAGCTTCGCCGAGTTCTCCGCCGCGAAGATCCGCGACACCTTCAAGGTGCTGTTGCAGATGGCCATTGTCATGACCTTTGCCGCCGGCTGCCCGGTGGTCAAGGTCGGGCGCATGGCCGGCCAGTTCGCCAAGCCGCGCTCGGCCAACGACGAAACCATCAATGGCGTGACCTTGCCGGCCTATCGTGGCGACATCGTCAACGGCATCGGCTTCGATGAAAAAAGCCGGGTACCGGACCCCGACCGCCTGCTGCAGTCCTACCACCAGGCCACCGCCACCCTCAACCTGCTGCGAGCCTTCGCCCAGGGCGGTTTCGCCGACCTGCACCAGGTGCACAAGTGGAACCTGGACTTCATCGCCAACTCGGCCCTGGCCGAAAAATACAGCCAACTGGCAAACCGCATCGACGAAACCCTGGCCTTCATGCGCGCCTGCGGCCTGGACAGCGCGCCGCAACTGCGCGAAACCAGTTTCTTCACCGCCCATGAAGCGTTGCTGCTCAACTATGAAGAAGCCTTCGTGCGCCGCGACAGCCTGACCAACGACTACTACGACTGCTCGGCGCACATGCTGTGGATCGGCGATCGCACCCGGCAACTCGGCGGCGCCCACGTGGAGTTCCTGCGCGGGGTGAACAACCCGATCGGGGTCAAGGTCGGCCCGAGCATGAACACCGACGAACTGATCCGCCTGATCGATATCCTCAACCCGGACAACGATCCCGGCCGCCTCAACCTGATCGTGCGCATGGGCGCGAACAAGGTCGGCGATCACCTGCCGCAGCTGATTCGCGCGGTGGAAAGCGAAGGCAAGCAGGTGCTGTGGAGCTCGGACCCGATGCACGGCAACACCATCAAGGCCAGCAGCGGCTACAAGACCCGGGATTTCGCGCAGATCCTCACCGAGGTCAAGCAGTTCTTCCAGGTCCACCAGGCCGAAGGCAGCTATGCCGGTGGCATCCATATCGAGATGACCGGGCAGAACGTCACCGAATGCATCGGCGGTGCCCGGCCGATTACCGAGGATGGCTTGTCGGACCGCTATCACACCCATTGCGACCCGCGGATGAATGCCGACCAGTCACTGGAACTGGCCTTCCTGATTGCCGAGACCTTGAAACAGGTCAAGCGCTAAGAACGCTTTCGCCGTCTAGCCCGCTCCTGCAAGGGCTGTGTAGGAGCGGGCTGGCCCGCGAAGCTCTTCACCCCAGCACCTCACGCAGGCGTCGCGCGCCATCACGCTGGCAATTGAGCTGAATCTGTTCCAACCCCAGCCAGTCGGCCATCTTTCGCAATTGCACGGCCAATGCCCGGATGCCCTCTTCGTCCAGACCGAATGGCTCCTCATGCACCGCGTGCACCGCCAGACGCCCCCGGGCCCGCTCCGCCCGCAGGTCGACCCGGGCGGCAATTCGCTCGTTGTGCAGGAACGGCAGCACGTAATAGCCATAGACGCGCTTGTGCTCAGGCGTGTAGATCTCCAGGCGGTAGCGGAAATCGAACAGCCGCTCGGTGCGGCTGCGCTCCCAGATCAGGGAATCGAAAGGTGACAACAGCGCGCTGGCTTGGACCTTGCGCGGCACCCGCGCCTCGGGCAGGCAATAGGCACTTTGCTTCCAGCCCTGGACCTCACAGCTCAGCAGTTCACCGGACTCGCACAACTCGGCAAGCCGCGCGCGACTGTCGCCGGGGTCGAGGCGAAAGTAGTCCCGCAGGTCCTTTTCCGTGGCCACCCCCAATGCCCCGGCTGCCTGCAGCAGCAACCGGCGCTGGGCCTGGGCTTCCTCCAACGGCATCTGCTGGAGGATCGCCGCCGGAATCACCCGTTCCGGCAAGTCATACAGGCGCTCGAAACCGCGGCGGCCGGACACTGTCACCTCACCGGCAGCGAACAGCCATTCCAGGGCATGCTTTTCATCGCTCCAATCCCACCAGGGGCCGGCCCGCTCTTCTCGGGTGGAGAGGCTGCCGGCCCCCAGCGGGCCCTGCTGCTCCACGGCCGCCAGCACTCGGCGCAGAGTGGCCTGGCGTTCCTGGCCGAAACGCGCCAGTTGCGAGTAGATACCCTGCCCCTGGCGTGCGCGCTGCATGCGCCAGCGCATCAAGGGGTACATGGACATCGGCAGCAGCGAGGCCTCATGCCCCCAGTACTCGAACAAAGTGCGCTGGCGCCCCTGGCTCCAGGCGGCCTGATCGAGCAACTGCTGTGGATAACTGCCAAGACGGGAAAACAGCGGCAAGTAATGGGCGCGCACCAGGGCGTTGACCGAATCGATCTGCAACAGGCCCAGGCGCTCGATCTGCTGATTGAGTCGGGAGGCCTTGATCGATGCCGGCGGCTGGCGCCCGCCGAAGCCTTGGGCGGCCAGCGCCAGCCGGCGGGCCTGCTTGAGCGAGAAAGAAGGTAGTGCGGGCATGAGCGTCTCCTTGTCTGCCCGCACGCTAACGCACCCTGGACCGGCTTGTGTAGTGGCCTCCGGGTTATTTGTGCATCGGGTCGTCCCAGAACGGGCGGACCACTTCATGCTCCACATCCGCCCGGCTCAGCCCCAGGTCATGCAGGGCCGAATCGCTCAGGCCGGCAAGCATCCGGCGCTCCTGCGCCAACTCGTGCCAGCGGACGACCTGGCGCCATAGTGCACGTAACGACAACGCCTGAATGGGCAGTTTGTGAACCAGCAGATAACCCTTTTGCGCTTTCATGATCCTGTCCTCCAGTGGGGATGAGCACAGTCTCTTCCCCGAACAAGGATCAATCCAACGAATGTTTCTTATGCAATACATCTCATGGTTTGATGCTTTGATTCCCCGCTGGAGCTTCCAGGGTCCGCGTTCAGATCCGGTAATCCCCCGGCCAGCCGCCCAGTGGGTCGCGACCGAAACCATCGAGGCTGGCCGTCGCCGACTCTTCACAGGCCAGCAGGCTGTAGCCGCCGAGATCATCGGGCAGCGGCAGAGCCGAAGGGGGAGTCAGGACAATGGACGGGTGCAGTTGCCCTCCACCTCGGGCGAAGGGGTCGACCTGTCGACGTTGTCCGGCACAACGGTGCTCTATGTCTACCCGCGCATGGGACGACCGGATTTGCCGCTGCTGGAGGGCTGGGACATGACCCCCGGCGCCCGGGGCTGTACCCCGCAGTCCTGCGGCTTTCGCGACCTGGCCGAGGAACTCGCGGCCGCCGGAGCGGCGAACCTGTTCGGCCTCTCGACCCAGGACAGCGACTATCAACGTGAAGCCGTCGAGCGGCTGCACCTGCCCTTTGCCCTGCTTTCCGATGCACAAGGGCAATTGACCGAGGCCCTGGGGCTGCCGATGTTCGAATTGAACGCCACCCGCATCCTGAAACGCCTGACGCTGATACTCAAGGCCGGGCAGATCGAAAAGGTGTTCTACCCGGTATTTCCACCGGACCAGAACCCCCGGCAGGTGCTGGCCTAGCTGCAAGCGCAACGCCAGGGATGACGCCATGGCCTTTCGGGGAATAAGATCAGCTTCAGGAATGCTTCCTGGCCCATGCATCTCAGGATTTGATCAATGTCCCAGTTCCCCAGCATCGACACCGAAGTGCTGCGCACCTTCGTCGCCATCGCCGATGAGGGCGGTTTTACCCGGGCTGGAGAACGGGTCAACCGCACCCAATCGGCGGTGAGCATGCAGATGAAGCGCCTGGAAGAGGACGTGCTGCAACGCCAGCTGTTCCAGCGCGACGGACGCCAGGTCAAGCTGACCGCCGAGGGCCAGGTACTGCTGGGCTATGCCAGGCGCATCCTGAAACTGCATAGCGAAGTGTTCAATACCCTGCGCGAACCGCACATGGTGGGGCTGGTGCGCATCGGCACGCCGGATGACTATGTGATGCGTTTTCTCCCGGGGATTCTGTCGCGCTTCGCCCAGAGCTACCCGCTGATCCAGATCGAAGTGCATTGCGAATCGTCCAAGCAACTGCTGCAACGCCAGGACCTGGACCTGACCATCGTCACCCGAGAGCCGGGCAGCGAGATCGGTCAACTCTTGCGCAAGGAGCGCTTCGTCTGGGCCGCGGCCCAGTGCTTCACGCCCCATGAACAAACGCCACTGCCACTGGCGATGTTCAACAGCGACTGCTTCTGCCGACTGTGGGCCTGCAACGCCCTGGATGCCATCGGCCTCGACTATCGCATTGCCTACAACAGCTCCAGCCTGTCGGCAATCATGGCGGTGGTCAGCGCCGGGCTGGCGATCACCGCACAGCTGGAAAGCCTGATCACGCCGGACCTGCGCATCCTCGGCGAGAACGAAGGGCTGCCGGAACTGCCCGAGGCCAGCATCATGCTGCTACGCAACCTCAACCAGCCCTCGCCCATCACCGAATGCCTGGCCGAACACATCGTCGAAGGCTTCAAACTTTAAACGCCAGCATCACCGCACACACCACCAGGAAGCCGCAGAACAGGCCGCGCAACAGCCGCTCGGGCAGGGCGTGGGCGACCTTCACCCCCCAACTGATGCTCAGCAAGCCACCGGCTGCCAGCGGCAGACCGATCGCCCAGTCCACCTGATGGTGAAAGCCATAGGTCACCAGGGTGACCCCGGTGCTGGGTAGCGCCAGCGCCAGGGACAAACCCTGCGCTACCACCTGGGTGGTGCCGAAGACACTGGTCAGTACCGGCGTGGCAACCACTGCGCCCCCCACCCCAAACAGCCCGCCCATGGCCCCGGAAGCGGCGCCCAGCACCCCGAGCCAAGGCCAGGGGTAACGCATCTCGCGGCTGGCCGGGGCACTGGCCATGAACATGCGCAGCAGGTTGTAGGCCGACAGCACCAGAAGAAAGGCGACGAAGCCAATGCGCATCTTCTGTGCATCGATGCCCACCGCCCAGATCGAGCCCAGCCAGGCGAAACTGAACCCCATCAGGGCCAGGGGCAAGGCATGGCGCGCCTCGATGCGATTGCGCTGGTGATAGCGCCACAGCGCGAGCAGCACATTGGGTACAACCATGACCAGCGCCGTGCCCTGGGCAATCTGCTGGTCCAGGCCAAACAGCACGCCGAGCACCGGAATCGCGATCAAGCCCCCGCCAATACCGAACAGCCCGCCCACCGTACCCAGCGCCGCGCCCAACAACAGATACATCATCAACTCGATCACAACCGCTCTCCTCACCTGAGAGCTGCATGCTACGCAGTCGGCGCTGGCACGGAAACGCACAGCAACGCACAATGGCTTTGCCGTTTTCGCATAAGCGAGCTGACCATGAATCCCAATACATTGACCGAACAACTGGGGCTGTTTCTGGATGTGCTGGAGGCGGGCAGCTTTTCCGCCGCGGCGCGCCGCCACCCGCTGACGCCCTCCGCCGTGGCACGGCGCATCGACAGCCTGGAAAGCGCCGTGGGCACCACTCTGTTCATGCGTACCACCCACGCCGTGGTCGCCACCGCCGCCGGCCAGGCCTTTGCCGAACGGGCCAGGCGTATCGTCGCCGAGCTGCAACTGGCACGGGCCGAGGCAGTTTCCCTGAGCCATGCCCCGGAGGGCCTGATCCGCATCGATGCCCCCGCCGCCTTCGGGCGCCGCCACCTGGCGCCGGCCATTGCCGATTTCCTGGTGCTCTACCCCGGGCTGGATGTGCAGTTGCACCTGATCGACAGCTTTGTCGACATGCAGGGCTCCCACCTGGGCAAGGTCGACCTGGTGCTGCGCGCCGGCCAGCGCGTGGACACGCGGATGGTCGCCACCTCCCTGGCCAGCATCGTGCGTATCGCCTGTGCCAGCCCCTCCTACCTGAAAAGCCGCGGCACCCCCAGCCACCCCGCCGAACTCAGCCAGCACGACGGCCTCGACTGGGATGGCCTGGCGCCGCTGTTCGCCTGGCGCTTCGAGCTTGACGGCCAGGTGCAGAGCCATCGTCCGCAGCGTATACGCCTTGGTGCCAACAACGCTGAAGCCCTGCTTTCCGGGGCCCTGGCCGGGCTGGGCATTGCCCACCTGCCCACCTGGCTGGTGAGTGAATACCTGCTGCGCGGCGAACTGGTGCCGCTGTTCTGCGAAGGCGGCCTGCCCAAGCCGGAAACCGCCGGCATCTACGCCTTGCGCATGGAACAGCACCCCAATGCCCGTAGCCGCCTGCTGCTGGAGTACCTGAAAAGCCGCTTCAGCCCGGTTCCGCCCTGGGACCTGGCATTGCAAAGCGCGATGGGCTGAAACCTGAGGAAAATTATCTGGCGCATTAAAGATTCGCCCGCTAGATTCATGACCATCAATGATCAAGGCCGCCAACATGACCCCCAAACCCTCCCCACTGGACTCCTGCGATCAACTGCTGCTGGACAACCAGGTGTGCTTTGCCCTGCACTCCACCTCGCTGATGCTGACCAAGGTCTACAAGCCTCTGCTGCAGAAGCTGGGGCTGACCTACCCGCAGTACCTGGCGATGCTGGTGCTCTGGGAACGGGACGGGCTGACGGTCGGCGAGATCAGCCAGCGCCTGCTGACCGACCCCGGCTCCCTGACCCCGCTGCTCAAGCGCCTGGAGGCCGAAGGTCTGCTCAGCCGCACCCGCAGCCGGGAAGATGAACGGGTGGTAATTGTCCAACTGACGGAACAGGGCCGGGTGCTGCGCGAGCAAGCCCGGGACATTCCCCAGTGCATCCTCGGGGCCAGCGGCCGGAGCGTGGAGCAATTGCGTCAGTTGCAGGAAGATTTGCAGGTACTGCGCGGGCATCTGCAGGACAGTCTCTGACGCTTTGCTGAGAAGCCAGCCCCCTACGGCTGGGGCTGGCTTCTCGACCGAAAAAATATCTTTTTCAAAATCAATGAGTTGCCAATGATTCAAGGCTTATGGAGGGATTTTCAGCAAATTTATATTGCGCGCTAAATATTAGCGATATACATTTGTTTCGCACTTACTTAGCGCGCAAATAATTAGCGCAAAAATCACCTGACACGAGGCTTCCACCATGCAAACTCTCTACACCGCCGTTGCAACCGCCACCGGTGGCCGTGATGGCCGCGCTGTTTCCAATGACCAGATCCTCGACGTCAAACTGGCCACCCCCAAGGAACTCGGTGGTGCCGGTGGCCAGGCGACCAACCCTGAACAGCTGTTCGCAGCCGGTTACTCGGCCTGCTTTATCGGTGCCCTGAAGTTCGTCGCCAGCCAGAGCAAGCGCAAGATCCCGGACGACGCTGCGATTACCGCCCATGTCGGCATCGGCCAGATCCCCGGCGGCTTCGGCCTGGATATCGACCTGCATGTGAGCCTGCCCGGCCTGGCCCAGGACGAAGCGCAAAGCCTGGTGGATGCCGCGCATCAGGTCTGCCCCTACTCCAACGCCACCCGCGGCAATGTGGATGTGCGCCTGCACGTTACGGTCTGAAACGGCAAATTCCAGGCATAAAAAAGCCCGACTCAAGGTCGGGCTTTTTCGTCTACAGGGGCGAGCCAGGTTTAAACCTTGGCGCGGCCTTTGTAGGAACCGCCTTCGCGGGTATCGATCTCGATCATGTCGCCGATTTCGATGAAGTCCGCAACGCTCAGCTCGGTACCGTTTTTCAGTTTGGCAGGCTTCATCACCTTGCCCGAAGTGTCGCCGCGAGCGGAACCTTCGGTGTAGTCAACCTGGCGCACGATGGTGGTCGGCAGGTCAACGGAAACCAGACGGTCTTCGAAGAACACGGCTTCGCAAACGTCGGTCATGCCTTCTTCGATGAACGGCAGAACCGCTTCGATGTCTTCGGCGTTCAGCTCGTACATGGTGTAGTCAGTGGTGTCCATGAACGTGTAGGTGTCGCCGCTGATGAACGACAGAGTCGCTTCTTTGCGATCCAGGATCACGTCGTCCAGTTTGTCGTCCGCACCGTAAACGGTTTCGGTCTTGTAACCGGTCAGCAGGTTCTTCAGCTTGGTCTTCATGATCGCGCTGTTACGACCGGACTTGGTGAATTCAGCTTTCTGAACCAGCCAAGGATCGTTGTCGATACGGATCACGGTACCGGGTTTGAGTTCTTTACCAGTTTTCATTGCGAATATCCGAATTTGGATGGGATTTACAAAAATCTAGGCCGCGTATCATATCCAATTTAGGTAAAACTGCACCAGCGCCGCAGCAAGATCGGGCTGGGAGCCTTGTTCCAGACACCATTGCTCGGCGTGCGCGGCGACTTCCGGCCAGTATTGCAACAGGTTTTTCCAAGGTTCGGCCATCGACGCTTCGCTGTTCCAGGCCTGCCACAGGGCCAGTACTGCAGCCTTGGCCCCCGGGGAAAGGGTGCGGGTATAGAGGCCAAGAAAGGCTTCGAGCTTGTCCAGGTGGATGTCTTCATCCTGGCGATAAATGTGCCAGAGCATCGGCCGCCCGGCCCATTGTGCCCGGACGAAGGAGTCCTCCCCGCGCACCGCGTTGAAGTCGCAGCACCAGAGCAGCCGGTCGTAATCCTCCTGGCGCACGAAGGGCAACACCTGAACGGTCAGCGACTGGCGTACCTGGGGACAGCCCGGCGCTAGTGGTTCCTCTCCCAGCCAGCGCTGCACATCGGCCAGCACGCGGCCTTCGGGCACCAGCAGATGAGTCGGCTGCCCGTCGTCGGCCAGGGCCTGCAACCAACTGGCAACCCCGGCATTTTCGTAGGCGAACAGCGAGATCAAGCGACTGCCGGCAACAGGCGATACGCCCAGGGCTTTCAGGAAATCCAGCCGGGCCTGGGGCCTGCCCTGGAAATCCCGGCGCAGCTCAAGCAGCCCGGCCTCGCGCAGCAAGCCGCCGGTATCGGCCTGGAATCCGGGAAAGAAGAAGTACTTCTGCACCCCGCGAAACTTCACGGAAGGCAGGCCATGGCACCCGCCGACCCAGTCCTCGGCGCTCAGGTAGTCCAGGTTCAGCCACAGTGGCGCACGCGCGCGGTCGGCCATGGCGTCCATGTAGGCGTGAGGCAACTGGCAGGCGAAAGCCGCAATCACCACATCGGCCGCCGCCTCGTCCGGCCACTGGGCCGGCCAGTGCCGCACCTGGACACCCGCCTGAATCTGGCTGGCCTTTTGGCTATCGATCTGCGGGCAGATTTTTTCGAAAGCGCGCAAATCATCGACCCACAGGCGCACCGCACATTGATGCTCGGCCACCAGTTGCCGGGCCAGGCGCCAGGTCACGCCGATGTCGCCGTAGTTGTCGACCACGCTGCAGAAAATATCCCAGGAGGCTTTCATTCCAGTCCCCGATTGGCAAAGGCGCCGATTGTCCGCATAAATGCTCCTGCGCAGAAGAGCCAACCGCGATTATCTTCGTGCGACAATCGGCCCTTGCCCAACACCGCCCGCCAGGAGGCAGCCATGTCCCATCGTCCCCCCGCACGTCGCTCCTTGCGCATCAGTTTCAACTTCCTGGCGCTCACCGCCAGCATTGCCCTGGGCCTGTGGCTGGGTTTCCTGGCAATTGTCCTGACCTGCTGGCTGGCTTCGCACTACCTTTTCAGCCAGCAGTTGGCTCCGGTCGCACAAGCGGTGCAGCAATTGGCAAAACCACCGGTTGCCGCGCCACCCGAGCCACAGAACCGAATGTTCGAGCAGTACCAGGAAAACCTGCGCAAGAACGAGGAGCTGCAATCCCTGGACAACGCCCGCAACAACCTGCGCAATCTGTCCAACCCCAAATGCCAGTTCTGGTTGCAGCAGGACCAGACCGCGCCGAGCGAAAAAAGCCGGGCCAACGTCCTGCAATTCTGTAATTGACCATGAACAAACAGTCCGTCTACCAACTGATTCTGCAACAGCTCCGGGACGACCTGGAGGTCGCGGTGCGAGCGGCACAAACCGCTTACGAAACCGCCACCCACGAAGAAAATATCGCCGAAAACAAGTATGACACCCTGGGGCTGGAAGCTTCCTACCTGGCCGCCGGCCAGGCTCGGCGGGTCGAGGAAATCCGTCAGGCCCTGGGCCTTTGGCAGAACCTGAGCCTGCGCCCTTATGACCCGCAGAAGGGGATTCAGATCGGTGCGCTGTTGGGGCTGGAAGATGAGAACGGCCACGAACAGTGGCTGTTTCTCGGCCCGGATGGCGCAGGCTTGAAGGTCTACGTGGTGGGGCAACTGGTGACCGTCATCACCCCGCGCTCGCCCCTGGGCAGCAGCCTGCTGGGCAAGTTCGAGGACGATGAGGTGGAGATCGTGGTGGCGGGCGCCCGGCAACAGTTCACTGTCACCGAGGTCCGCTAGGCAGGCTGGGGATCAGTGGACCGGCAATTCGACGCCGTCGAACAGCTCTTCCAGTTCCTGCTTGTTATGGCAGGCAATGGCCTTGGCCATGACTTCGCGGGTCAGGTGCGGGGCGAACTTCTCGATGAAATCACACATGAAGCCACGCAGGAAAGTGCCGCGACGGAAACCGATCTTGGTGATGCTCGACTCGAACAGCTCACTGGCATCCAGCACCACCAGGTCGCTGTCGAGCTTGGTATCGACCGCCATCTTGGCCACGATGCCAACGCCCAGGCCCAGGCGCACATAGGTCTTGATCACGTCGGCGTCGGCAGCGGTGAATACCACCTTGGGCGTCAGGCCGCGATGGCTGAAGGCTTCGTCGAGCTTGGAGCGACCGGTGAAACCGAATACGTAGGTGACGATCGGGTACTCCGCCAGGGTTTCCAGAGTCAGCTTCGGCAACTTGGTCAGCGGGTGGCCCTGAGGCACTACCACGCAGCGGTTCCAGCGGTAGCACGGCATCATCACCAGATCACCGAACAATTCCAGTGCTTCGGTGGCAATGGCGAAATCCACAGTGCCGTCGGCGGCCATTTCCGCGATCTGCATCGGCGAGCCCTGATGCATGTGCAGAGCCACGTCCGGATACTGCTTGATAAAGCTGCTGATCACCGGCGGCAAGGCGTAGCGCGCCTGGGTGTGAGTGGTGGCGATGGACAGGGTGCCCTTCTTCTCGTTGGAGAACTCCTGGGCGATCTGCTTGATGCTTTCGACCTTGCGCAGGATCTCGCCGGCGGTGGTGATGATGCGCTCGCCGGCCGGGGTCACGCGGGTCAGATGCTTGCCACTGCGGGCAAAGACCTCGACCCCGAGTTCGTCCTCGAGCAGACGGATCTGCTTGCTGATACCCGGTTGCGATGTGTAAAGGCTTTGCGCGGTAGCGGAGACGTTGAGGTCGTGGTGCGCCACTTCCCAGATGTAGCGCAATTGTTGAAGCTTCATATCAATCCCTCAAAGCAGGTAGACGCCACGGGTATCAGCGACGGTATATAACTATATTAATGGTCAGGAGAATAAATCTAGAACTTTTATTCAGAATTTTCCATCCATCCTCAGGTATCGCCCTGACGTCGACGCTGCACCAGAGGCACCAGGTAAACCGGGACTTTGGCCAGTTGCAGAACTCGCGTTGCGGTACGCCCCAAAGGCGTTTGCGCCCCCACCCCATGACTGTGACTTCCTACGATCAGCAAATCCACCGAGAGTTTCCCGGCCTGCTCCAGAATCACCTGGGACGGGTCCCCCTGAAGCACCCGCACCGACTGGATCAAGGTCAGGTCCTGCATCCCCTCCCCCAGCTCCTCGCGAAAGCTGTCCAGCACCCGCTGCTCGATATTGGCCATTACTGTATTCAGGCCCTGACGGTGGAACTCATTCAGCGACTGCTCATCCAGGTAGCTCTGCAACACTGATTCGGCGAACAAACCCATGGGCTCCACGGCGTGCACTACATGTAAGTCGGCATTGAACGTTCGAGCCAGCTCCAGGGCATGTTGCATCACGAAGGGCGCATACAGACCGAGGTCAGTGGCATACAGCATCGAACGAATCATATGACCTCCTCAACTGCCAAGATGGCGGAGATTGATTCAGCTTAGCAGTGCCTGGAACTGTGGGAGGTCCGAGGAAAAACCTCGGATTTTAGGACTCAAGCCTTGGTTTCGTTGCTCACGCCGTGAGGCACGTGACCGGTGGCGACCACTTCGCGCGCCAGCTCGCAGTGACCGGCCTGGTCGTCGAAGAACACGTCGGCTGCAAAGGCTTCGAGGAAGGCGGCTTTTTCCAGCCCGCCAAGGAACAGCGATTCGTCCAGGCGAATGTTCCACTCGCGCAAGGTGCGGATTACCCGCTCATGGGCCGGCGCGGAACGGGCTGTCACCAAGGCGGTACGGATCGGACTGGCTTCGTCGGAAAACTCTCCCTGCAGCAGGTTGAGTGCCGCCAGGAAGCCCTTGAACGGCCCGCCCGGCAACGGCTCTCGTGCCGACTGCCGTTCACTGGCCTGGAATGCCTCCAGGCCGCCGGACTGGTAGATACGCTCCGAGTCATCGGAAAACAGCACCGCATCACCGTCGAACGCGATACGCAGTTCGCCACTTTCAGCGCGCCGGGTGCCGCCGGACAGAATGGTTGCCGCAGCAAAACCGGCCTCTAGGGCACTGCGCACATCGTCGGCATGGGTGGAGAGAAACAGGTCGCTGCCAAAGGCCGCCAGATAGGGATAAGGACTGCGACCGCCGACGAAGGCTGCGCGGGAAATGCCCAGGCCGTAGTGCTCGATCGAGTTGAACACACGCAACCCGGTGTCGGCACTGTTGCGCGAGACCAGCACCACCTCGACCCGGGCCCGGCCCAGGCTGGCATTGAGGCTGAGGAGTTTCTTGACCAGAGGGAAGGCATCACCGGGCTCGAGGACTTCCTCTTCATGTTCGATCTGGTATTGCCGATAGGCCTCGACTCCCTGGGCCAGATAGACCTTGTGGCTGTCGCCCAGGTCGAACAGCGCCCGCGACGAGATCGCCACCACCAGTTTGCCATCCAGGCCCTTTGCCATACTTCATCCCCTTAAAGGTAATAAGCCCAACTCAGGCGTGGTGCCGGTCGATGAAGCACAAGGCCTGGTACAAGGCCTGGATCTTCGGCAGCTCACAACCTGCGGCCCGCGCTGCCGCCAAGGGCGCAGCATAGATGGCTGCCAGTTCCAGAGGACGCTGGTGCAGAAAATCATGGTACATGCTGGGCCAGTAATCCGGCATGTGCTCGGTGGACTTGAACAGTTGCTGCGCATAGGCCGCAGGGATGACATGCCCGCAAGCCGCCGCCCCCTGCAGCACTTCCTGCATCAGGTCCTGGATCAGCTCGCGGCTGGCAGGGTCGGCCATCAGCGGTGTGGTACTGGCTCGGAGCAGAACCGACAGGCCGTTATACGGGACATTCCACACCAGCTTCTGCCAGCGCGCCTGCTGCAGGTTGCCCATGGCCTGGGAGTCGAGCCCCGCCTCGCGAAACAGCGCGGCGCCCTCCTCGACTATCGCCTGGCTCTGGGTCGCATCGGCACTGGCCGGGCCACTGTGGTAACCCAGGTTTACCGCGCCAAGCGCCTGGTGCTCGATCTGTCCGGGCCCGGCGCGGTGCACACAGATAAAGCACAAACCGCCCAGAAGATGCAGAGAGTCGGGAAGCACCGCGCGCAGGTCGTCTTCGACATCCAGCCCATTCTGCAGCACCAGAACCTTGGCATCGGTGGCCGCGGCCTGAATGATCGCCGGCGCCAGATCAAGGTTGCTGGTGGTCTTGGCGCCCACCAGCAGCCAGTCGCAAGCCGGCATCTGTTCGGCGTTGGCGTAGGCCTGCGCCGGCTTCAACGTCAGCTTCCCGTGCGGGGTGCTGTTGACTTGCAGCCCATGCTCGAGCACTGCCGGATATTCGCTGCGCAATAGAAAGTGCACGTCGAAACCGGCACGTGCCAGCATCACGCCGTAAAAACCTCCGATCGCTCCGGTCCCGATAATGCCTACCCGCGGTTTACGGCCTGCACCCATCAAGGCAACTCCTCTGGTATTCGATTAAGCGCCAGACGCAAGCTCTCGCTGAGATCCTGCTGCGTCAGGCGCGACTGTAGCGCTCCATGAAACTCACCGTCGCGGACCACGAACAAGGCCGGCAGGTGGAACACCTGATAGCGCTCAACCGCACCGCCATTATCGCCCGCATCGACCCAGCAAAGACGGTCGATGGGTAGCTCCAACTCCGGCAACCGCGCCCGGGCCCAACGGCAACTGGAACAGCCGACACTGGTGAAAACAACCAGGGAAACGCCGCCCAGGCCCAGTAACTGCTGGTCGATATCGAAGTCGGTCAGCTCCAATTCGAGCACTATACTGGGGGAAACAATGTCAAATGGACGACACTCGGAGTCTGCGGTCATGGGACGTTTTCTGCCTCATCCTGATGATGTTCCGGTTGAACTGACCTTGCGCAAGCATGCCTGTATTTCACGCCAGCGGTTGCACACTATCAGCCTCGGTGGCATGGCGTGCAATTACCACCGTGCCTGGCGCCGCGGTACCGCGCTGGAGGTGTACATGCCGACGCTGGGGGATAACGCCCGTTACAACGGCTATGTCGCCTGGTGCCTGAAACGCAAGCGTGGCTACCTGGTGGGCATCGCTTTCGTCGACGAACAAACGCTGTTCGGTGCGCGCATGGGTGAACAGGTGTGCCAGATCGCCCGCTACTGCCGCCTGCATGAACCTCAGAGCGAACAGCAATGCATTGAGGCGCTGGCGCTGAATTGGGTCGAGCAGCACGCAGAAGACTATTCCGAAGACCGTGTGCACCAGGCTTTTGTGCAGCCATAGCCCAATAAAACCGCCACCTGCCCATTGTAGAGTCACCGGCTAACGCGCTAAGGTTCGGCTCCCCGACGCGCTCAAATCCGCTGTGCTCCGCCGCGCGGGGATCGCTGGCGGCCGGCACCCGTGACCTGACGAGTAACACGATGGCTGATTTACCGATCAACGACCTTAACGTCGCCTCCAACGAGACCCTGATCACCCCTGATCAACTCAAACGAGACATCCCGCTGAGCGACACCGCCTTGCGCACCGTGACCAAGGGTCGCGAAGTGATCCGCAATATCCTCGACGGCACTGATCACCGCCTGTTCATCGTCATTGGGCCCTGCTCGATCCACGACATCAAGGCAGCCCACGAATACGCCGAGCGGCTCAAGGCACTGGCGGCTGAAGTCTCCGACACCCTGTACCTGGTGATGCGCGTTTATTTCGAGAAACCGCGAACCACCGTCGGCTGGAAAGGCCTGATCAACGACCCATACCTGGACGACTCGTTCAAGATCCAGGACGGCCTGCACATTGGTCGCCAGTTGCTGCTGGACCTGGCTGAAATGGGCTTGCCTACTGCCACTGAAGCCCTGGACCCGATCTCCCCGCAATACTTGCAGGACTTGATCAGCTGGTCGGCCATTGGTGCACGTACCACCGAATCCCAGACTCACCGCGAAATGGCTTCGGGCCTGTCCTCGGCCGTGGGCTTCAAGAACGGCACCGACGGTGGCCTGACTGTGGCAATCAACGCCTTGCAGTCGGTTTCCAGCCCTCACCGCTTCCTGGGGATCAACCCCCAGGGCGGCGTGTCGATCGTCACCACCAAAGGCAACGCCTACGGCCACGTGGTGCTGCGCGGCGGCAACGGCAAGCCCAACTATGACTCGGTCAGCGTCGCTGTCTGCGAGCAGGCCCTGAGCAAGGCCAAGATCAAGCCGAACATCATGATCGACTGCAGCCACGCCAACTCCAACAAGGACCCGGCACTGCAGCCGCTGGTCATGGAAAACGTGGCGAACCAGATCCTCGAGGGCAACCAGTCGATCATCGGCCTGATGGTGGAAAGTCACTTGAACTGGGGTTGCCAGGCGATTCCGAAGAACCTGTCGGAACTGCAGTACGGCGTATCGATCACCGATGCCTGCATCGACTGGGAAAGTACCGAGAAGACCCTGCGCGGCATGCACGCCAAGCTCAAGGACGTCTTGCCGAAACGCGATCGCAGCTGATCCTTTCCTGCGGACACAAAAACGCCGGGCCAAGCCCGGCGTTTTTCATGGTCGCCCCGGTCAGAGCTTTGCTGCGTGACGCTGATGACGCTCCATATAACGCTCTACGTACGAGCAGGACGGAATCACTGTGTAGCCCATGCGTTCGGCGTACTCCAGCGCCTGCTCGGTCAGCGCCGCGGCAATACCGCGCCCACGCAGTGCGTTGGGCACGAAAGTGCGATAGATATCCAGGGTCTGCTTACCCAGGTCCATATAGGTCAGGTAGGCACGATGACCGTCCACATTGGTCTCGAACTGATGACCAGCCTGGTCATGGTGGATGGACAACGCCTCGCTCATCACTACTCCTTGCGGGTCTGGAATGCTGACCCCTACCTTACCGATGTTTTTCCGGCGAAGGAACAACTTACGCCACCTCGTGCCTGTCGGCTGCCCCGTAGAAGCTCTCGCTCTTGCGCCATCAGCACGTTACAAAATATAGGCGCCATTGGCACAAATGCTCAAGCCACACTCGTCACAGATCGGCGCAAAACCTTGTTGAGGCTGTGTACGAACCTTAGTCGGGATCGATACCTAAACATCTTGAGACGGTACATCGCCGGATGCTGAAACATAAGACGAGCGCCGCCCCTTAAAGTCACCCGCAAGATGCTTAAACATAGGTTCAGGGCTGAACAAATTCTGAAGAAAAGTGCAATCGACACAATATAGAACGACTTTAGCCTAGGCTCTGAAACAGCGCCTGGGAACTCCGATAACGATGCTGGCAAACACGCAGCATTCGGCCCCGGAGCTTCGCCGCTGAATATTTTTTATACAACCCGCTAAAAAGTTGCTCGAAAAAGAAACAGCGCCTAGAATTTTTTTTGCTTCTTGCGCTACGTCAGTTTACTTACTACAAGTAATGGGTAGTATGTACGCCGGCTATTTCCTCACTCTGAGGTGATAGCTACTAATAGAAAGTCCTTGAAGGGGAACACGATGAACAACGTTCTGAAATTCTCTGCTCTGGCTCTGGCCGCAGTTCTGGCTACCGGTTGCAGCAGCGTATCCAAAGAAACCGAAGCTCGTCTGACTGCTACTGAAGACGCAGCAGCTCGCGCTCAGGCTCGTGCAGACGAAGCCTATCGTAAAGCTGATGAAGCTCTGGCTGCTGCTCAAAAAGCACAACAGACTGCTGACGAAGCTAACGAGCGCGCTCTGCGTATGCTGGAAAAAGCTAGCCGCAAGTAATAGTCCCTCGGGATTGTTATCGAGCCGATCCATTTTTGGATCGGCTTTTTTATTGCCCGGAGTTCTTCACCGGCAATAAAAAACCCGCCGCTACCAACAGGTATCGGCGGGTTGCACTCAAGCGCTTACTGCTGCAAATCGTAGGTCGCGTTGGACATTGTTGTCACAGGCGCTGTCGTCGGCACGGCGATCTCAACCGGCAAGCCATCTTCGGCTGCCACTACATCACGCACCACATCCCAGTTCATGCGCAGGTTGTTGGCCAGGTCCTCACGCTTGAGCAAGGCATTGATCACCGCAGTGTGCTTGTCGACCACCGAAGGATTGCCTTTGTCATCCAACGGCGTATGAGCTTCCAGGTACACTTTCCCGCCACTGATGCCGAACTTGTACGGATCGTTGATGATGCGCACCGAAGTTCCCACCGGCACCATGCCGGCCATTTCCAGCACGTTGTTGTTGAGCATGCGGAAACAGCCGTGGCTGGTGCGCATGCCGATACCGAACTTCTTGTTCGAACCGTGGATCAGGTAACCCGGTGTGCCAAGGGTGAACTTGAATGGCCCCAAGGGGTTGTCCGGCCCGGCCGGTACCACGTTCGGCAAGGGGTCACCGTCGGCGGCGTGCTCGGCCTTGATCGAGGCCGGGGGCGTCCAGGTCGGATTCGGGGTTTTCGCGGTGATGCTGGTGTGGGCAATTGGTGAACCCCAGCCCTCACGACCAATCCCCAGCGGGAAGGTGTAGACCACGTTCCGCCCCTTGGGGTAGTAGTACAGTCGATACTCAGCCAGGTTGATCACGATGCCTTCGCGGGGCCCGGGCGGCAGAATGAAACGCGTAGGCAGGATCACTTCGGTGCCCGCCCCCGGCAGCCAGGGATCGACGCCCGGGTTGGCCGCGACCATTTCCAGGTAACCCAGGTCGTAGGTCGTGCCCAGGTCGGCGAAGGTATCCTCGTACTTGGCCTTGATCACCTGTACCTGGCCGACGATGTCTTCACCCGGCGGCGGTAGAGGCAATTCCAATGCGGCAACAGGACCGGCCACACACAAGGCGGCAAGTGTCAGGCAGCGGGTGACGACAGGGAGGCGGGGCAACATCCGGATAATCCTTCGCATGAACAACGAATGAAAGAAACACGATTGTACACCCCGCCCTCCGGCTACGGGAGCCAGGCCGGGAGACAAGCGCAGACACATGAATTCCCTGTCGAAACGGCCTGCTGGCGACCGCCTACAGCTCGAAACGCAGCTCAGGCCAGATCGGCGGAGTGCCACGTTTTTGCGACTCCAGAATCGCCCGGCACAACGGGCAGAGTCGCTGGTCCTGGAAAATCGTCCGATCCACGCTCGACCAGCGCGGTTGCGCGGGCAACAAAGTGCCACACAAAGTGCGGTCGGCAGAGCCGCCCAACTCCAGTTGACGCGTCACCAGATGCACCCGAACTTCCTGGCAGGCGAACAGGTCAAGCTGCTCATCAGGCTCGATCAGTTGATAGGCAAACAGGGACCAGGCGGGACGCGGCATCGGGGGCTCCAAATCGGGGGCGCCACATTAGCCGAAACACTGTCACTAGAAAAGCGTCAAAGCAGCGGTTTTAGCGTCGGCCAGACATTTTCCAGCAACTTGCCCTGGGCCGCTGCCGCAGGGTGCAGACCGTCTGCCTGCATCAGTTCGGGATGCCCCCCGACCCCGTCAAGAAAAAACGGCACCAAGGCCACCTTTTTCTCGCTGGCCAACTGGCTGTAGACCTGGGAAAAGGCCTGGGTATAGCGCACGCCATAGTTGGGCGGCAATTGCATGCCCAAAAGCAGCACCTTGGCACCCTGGGCCTGGGAGCTGTCGATCATCGAAGCAAGATTTTGTTGCAATTGCCGGGGCGGCTGGCCGCGCAAGCCATCGTTCCCCCCCAACTCGAGAATCACCACCTCAGGTTTATGCTCTGCAAGCAGCGCCGGCAGCCGCGCCTGGCCTCCGGCACTGGTGTCCCCACTGACCGAGGCATTGACTACCCGGTCGGTGAAACCCTGGTCCTTGAGCCTCTTTTCCAGCAGGGCTACCCAACCCTGGCGGGTATCCAGGCCGAAAGCCGCACTGATACTATCGCCAACGATCAGGACCGTACCCGCCGCTGCGTTCTGGGCCATGCACATCAAGGCCAGGCCGGCACTCAAAAACCATACACGCATCGGATTCTCCATGGGCGCAAGCATTCTCACTGCGCGGAACCTTAGCAAAGTGGTTCCCAGCGCGGAAGGTGAACTGACCATCCTGCATGAACTCAGCCTCGAGCTGAACCAGGGCGACAGCCTGGCCATCGTCGGCGCCTCCGGCTCCGGCAAATCCACCCTGCTGGGCTTGCTGGCGGGGCTCGACTTGCCCAGCAGCGGCGAAGTCACCCTCGCCGGCCAGGCCCTGAGCCAACTGGACGAGGATCAGCGGGCCCGTATCCGGGCCGAGCATGTAGGGTTTGTCTTTCAGTCCTTCCAATTGCTCGACAGCCTCAATGCCCTGGAAAACGTCATGCTGCCCCTGGAGCTGGATGGCCGTCGCGATGCCCGCGAGCGGGCCACCGAACTGCTGCAGCGGGTTGGCCTTGGCCAGCGTCTTAGCCACTCGCCACGCCAGCTTTCCGGTGGCGAACAACAGCGGGTAGCCATTGCCCGTGCCTTCGCTGCCGAACCCGATGTGCTGTTTGCCGATGAACCCACCGGCAACCTCGACAGCCATACCGGTGAACGCATCAGTGACCTGTTGTTCGAACTCAACAAGGAAAGCGGCACCACCCTGGTGCTGGTGACCCATGATGAACGGCTGGCCCATCGTTGCCGGCGCCTGATCCGTCTTGAAGCGGGCCTGCTGGTCGCCCCTCTGGAGCCCTGATGGCACGTCTGCCGCTGCCGCGCCTGTTCAGCCTCGCTGTCCGCCAACTGCTGCGCGATGCCCGTGCCGGAGAGTTGCGGGTACTGTTCTTCGCCTTGCTGGTAGCGGTTGCGGCCAGCACGGCCATCGGCTACTTCGGTGCACGCCTGAACGGCGCCATGCTGTTGCGCGCCACCGAATTCCTCGGCGCCGATCTACTGCTGGAAGGCAGCTCCCCTGCACGCCCGGAACAGATCGACAGCGGCCTGAAACTGGGGCTGGATCATGCGCGGATAGTCGAATTCTCCAGCGTCATTGCCACCGACAATGCAATCCAGCTCTCCAGCATCAAGGCCGTCGACGAAGCCTACCCCCTGAGGGGGCAGCTCAAGAGTGCCGCAGCCCCCTATGGGGTCGAAGAGCCCGGCGGCGGTCCCGCGCCCGGAGACGCCTGGGTCGAACCGCGCTTGCTGACAGCGCTGGACCTCAAGATCGGCGACAGCATCGACGTCGGCATGAAGACCTTGCGCCTGGCCAGGGTGCTGACCTACGAGCCTGACCGGGCCGGCAACTTCTACAGCCTGACGCCTCGGGTCCTGATCAACCTGCAGGATCTGCAAGCCACCGGCGTGGTCCAGCCTGGCAGCCGGGTCAGCTTCAAGGAACTGTGGCGCGGACCGGCTCCGGCGCTTGAAGCCTATCGTCAACAGATCAAGCCGGTGCTGGCCGCCAACCAGCGGCTGCAGGATGCCCGCGATGGCAACCAGCAGATCGGTGGAGCCCTGGGCAAGGCCGAACGTTATCTGAACATGGCCAGCCTGGTAGCGGTGCTGCTGTCAGGGGTTGCAGTAGCCTTGTCGGCCAACCGCTTTGCCGCGCGACGCTTTGATGCCAGCGCCCTGCTTCGCTGCCTGGGCCTCTCACGCCGGGAAACCATGCTGCTGTTCAGCGTACAGCTGGGCGTTCTGGGTCTGCTGGCCAGCCTCAGTGGGGCGTTGTTGGGATGGCTGGCCCAGCTCGGCCTGTTTTACCTGCTACATGACCTACTGCCCAACGACGTACCACCCGGGGGCTTGCTACCCGCCATCGCCGGTATCGGTACCGGGCTGGTGGCCCTGGCCGGATTCGCCTTGCCGCCCCTGGCTGCACTGGGACGGGTGCCGCCGCTGCGCGTACTGCGCCGCGACCTGCTGCCAATCCCCTCCAGCACCTGGATGATCTACGGCGCCGCTCTGTTGGCCCTGGGCCTGATCATGTGGCGCTTGAGCCTGGACCTGGTGCTGACCTTTGCCTTGCTGGGCGGTGGCCTGCTAGCGGCACTGGTATTGGGTGGCTTGTTGTTGCTGCTGTTGCAAAGCCTGCGGCGCCTGCTGGCCCGCGCCGCCCTGCCGTGGCGCCTGGGCCTGGGCCAGTTGCTGCGTCACCCCCTGGCTGCGGCCGGGCAAGCCCTGGCTTTCGGCCTGATTCTGTTGTCCATGGCGCTGATTGCCCTGCTGCGGGGCGAACTGCTGGACACCTGGCAAAACCAATTGCCGAAAAATGCCCCCAACTACTTCGCACTGAACATTCTGCCAGCGGAAAAACAGGCCTTCAGCGAGCGCCTGGTGCAGCTCTCCGCCCCTTCGGCGCCCTTGTACCCGGTGGTGCCAGGGCGCCTGGTGAGCATCAATGGCGAGCCGGTAAGGGAGATCGTCAGCAAGGATTCCAGCGGCGATCGGGCCATACAACGCGATCTGAGCCTGACCTGGGCCGCCGATCTGCCCAGCGGCAACAGCATTACCGAGGGCAGTTGGTGGTCAGCCCAACCGGATGATGGATTGCCTGGCGTCTCGGTCGAGGCCAAGGTGGCACAGAGCCTGAAGCTGAAGCTGGGTGATCACCTGACCTTCACGGTCGCCGGCGCCAACCGGGAGGCCCGGGTCACCAGCCTGCGCAGCATCAACTGGGACAACTTCCAGCCGAACTTCTTCATGATCTTCCAACCGGGTACCTTGAAGGATCTGCCCGCAACCTACTTGACCAGCTTCTACCTGAGCCCTGGGCACGATCAGCAGATTGTCGAGCTGTCCAGGGCCTTCCCGGCAGTGACCATCCTTCAGGTCGAAGCCCTGCTGGAACAACTGCGCAGCATCCTGGCCCAGGTCACCCTCGCGGTGGAATATGTGTTGCTGTTTGTCCTGGCGGCAGGAATGGCAGTGCTGTTTTCCGGGCTCCAGGCCACCCTGGACGAACGCATTCGCCAGGGTGCGCTGCTGCGCGCCCTTGGGGCCGAGCGGCAACTGCTGGTGAAGGCCCGGCGGATCGAGTTCGGCCTGCTGGGTGCAGTCAGCGGCCTGCTGGCGGCACTGGGCTGCGAACTGGTCAGCCTGGTGCTCTACCGGTTCGCTTTCGATCTGCCCTGGCACCCGCATCCATGGCTGTTGCTGCTGCCTCTGGTGGGGGCGCTGCTGGTAGGCGGGGCGGGAGTATTCGGTACCCGTCGAGCATTGAACGCCAGCCCGCTGAATGTATTGCGCGAAGGTTGACAGCTCAAGGCTCGCCGCCCCAGGTCGGCGAGCCTACTTCACATAATCGATCTGGTTGATCCACCAGCAGGTTTCACCTGCCGGGGTGTGGACAATGGCCTCGTCACCCACTTCCTTCTTCAATAACGCCCTGGCCATGGGCGAGTCGATGGAGATGTAGTCCTTGCGCTGGTAGATCTCGTCGTAACCGACGATACGAAAGCGCTTGATCTCGGCCGCCTCGTTTTCGACTTCGACCCAGGCACCAAAGTACACCCGTCCCTCCTGTTCCGGCGCGTAGGAAACCACCTTCATGTCTTCCAGGCGCTTGCGTATGTAGCGCACCCGACGATCGATTTCCCGCAGAAGCTTCTTGTTGTACTGATAGTCCGCATTCTCGCTGCGATCGCCCAGCGAAGCCGCCCAGGTGACCTTCTGCGTGATATCCGGGCGCTTCTCCCGCCATAAATAGTCCAGCTCCTGTTTCAGAGCATCGTAACCATCCTGTGTGATGAGCTTGGTACTCAATTGGCTAATCACCCTCCAGCCTTATGCGTGCTGCGCGTTGGTTGTATGAGCCGACAAAGCCGGCACGTCATGAGCGGCATCTGCCACCGATCTATGGACATCACTATCAGATTTGTCCGATTTAGATTTCAGAGAGGTCAGCCAATCATAGGGCCAAAAAGCCGAGCCGTACGGCCCTGGGCAGAGGTTCGACAAGAGCGTCGGCAATCGGCACGCCACACTGCTTGATACCTATTCCCCACAGAGCTAGCCAATAACTACCAACACCTCAAAAACAAAGGGAAAGTACCACATGGGCAACATCATTATCGTCGATGACCATCCACTGATCAGACTGGCCATCAAGTCGTTGCTGGATCCTCATCATCACAATATCGTCGCCGAAGCCGACAACGGTGCCGATGCCGTGCAACTGGTACGCAAACACCTGCCGGACCTGCTGATCCTCGATCTGGGCATCCCCAACCTGGATGGTTTCTCGGTCATCGCGCACATCAAGTCCGCCGGGCTGCACGTCAAGACCCTGGTACTGACCTCAAGTGATTCGAAAAACTTCGCCCTGCGCTGCCTGCAAGCCGGAGCCGCGGGCTTTCTGTGCAAGACCGAGAACCTTCACGAATTGGCCAATGCGGTAAAGGCCATCCTTTCCGGGTACAGCTACTTTCCGGAAGACACCATTAATATCCTGCAGCAGAACAGCAACGCCGCCAACCAGGAGAGTGTGTTGATTTCCCGCCTGACCGACCGCGAGATAACAGTCCTGAAACTGCTGGCTACCGGTCTGAACAACCAGCAGATTGCCGATGCGCTGTTGATCAGTCACAAGACCGTCAGCACCTACAAAGTGCGGCTACTCAAGCGTTTCAATGTTTCCAACCTGGTGGCCTTGGCCGAACTGGCCAAACGCAATGCCGTAGTTTGATCATCAAGCCAGTAATTGCCACCCAATGACGGACAACCGCCACGACTGAAGACTTTCCAGTCGCTGTCTGTTCAATGGAGTTCCGATCTGTACAAGGCGCAGTTCAGCAGCCGTGGTGCACTACCGGCGGGTCAACTGCTGAACTGGCGGCGGATGATCAACCCCTGGCGAGCGACGCGGGTCAGTTGCTTGATGACTTCAGCAGCATCCGCAGCGCTAGGTGCCGGAATGACCGCCAGATCGAAGCTGTCACTGGCAAAACGTGCCAGGGATTCGCCTTCTTCGACAAACTGAATCAGAAACGCTGCTGGGCCCGGGGAACGTCGTGGCCAACCGTCGAGATAACGCAATAGTGTGGGCTGGTGCTTGCCACCCAGGAGGATTTTCGGATTGCGCTGGGAAAGGCTCGCCGTGATCGGCGCAAGACGTACAAGGGGGCGTGGTGCATTCATCGTATTGTGTCTCTGCCTCAGATTTCTGCCGGGCAGGTGAGAGGCAACACCGAACCAGCGCTTTAGCGGTATTTCGAAGCCTGACTATAGCTTCTATCAGTGATCTTTCGACTCACCTGGCGCCCCGCAAGTAGCTGTTTAAATCGGCGCATGAGCAGCATCCTAGAGAAGCCGGCAGGTCAGTGTCAAGATTTGTCAGCAACGAAAAAGGCCTGCATTCGCAGGCCTTGGAAAACTTTGCCAACGGTTGATCCAGAGCCTCTGGAACACCGTCCTAGCATCAACTTACCTGGCGATTGCCGCATCCAGAGAAAGCTTGCCAGCCCCCTCAATCAGAACTGCGACAGTGCCGCCAAACAGTGCCAGAGCAAATTCATATCCGTTGTTGGCCATGAACAGGCCATGGCTGATATGCACCGAAAAGATCGCCACCAGCAAGGTGAATGACAGGCCCAGTGCAGCGGGACGCGCCAACAGGCCAATGATCAGTGCCAGACCGGCAAAGAACTCGGTGCCCCCCGATAACAACGCCATCAAATAGCCGGGAGCCAGACCGATACTCTCCATCCACTGCGCCGTTCCCGCCAGACCGCCACCGCCAAACCAGCCAAAGAGTTTCTGCGAGCCGTGGGCTACGAAGATGATGCCGACGAAGATCCGCAGTACGGTCAAGCCGTAGCCCGCGCGAGTGCCCAGTAGCTTATGGGTCAGTGTGCTCATGCTGTGTTGTCCTGTGTGAAAGTAGGAAAGTTGGCCGCCATACTAATCAGTTTAAATCATGTTAAAAGCGGAAATTACTTAAGCCAATAATCGATTTTTTAGATTATTTGCGTGACGCAACTTTTCGCTCCTGAGGCTCCAGGGAGTCTCGTTCACGATCAAAGGCCAGATAGTATTTGTTGACGCTATTAACATAGCTGACGGCCCCCATGCCCACTTGCTCCATGGCGATGCGCTCCACCTGGAAGAACCACTGGTTGGGGTTGAGCCCCCGCCGCCGGGCTTCACTGCGCATACCCTGCACACGCTCCGGCCCCATGTTGTAGGCCGCCAGCACAAATGCCATGCGCTCGCGTTCATTGAGTTTGGGGCTGGCAAAAAACTTACGGCGAATCATCGCCAGGTACTTGGCCCCTGCCTGCACATTGCTATCTACGGACTGAATATTGTTGACCCCGACTCGCTGCGCTGCCGAAGGCGTTATCTGCATCAGCCCGGTAGGGCCGCTGCCGCTTCTGGCAGTGGGTTGCAACGCTGACTCCTTGAACGCCAGCGCCGCCAGGTTCAGCCAGTCCATGCCCTGCTCGCCGGCATGCTTCTGCAAAACCGGACGCAGTTTCTCCAGACGCTGACGGTCGGCCTGGGCCAGTGGATAGTGCACCTGGTACTGGCGTCGGTAGATACGCAGGAACGCCACATCCTGATCCGCCGGTGCCCTATAGGTCTTGAGGAAGCGGTCGATACTCGCCCGCAGCATCGACGCATCGCGCCGGACAAACCAGTGCTCTGCACCTGGTTCACTGATCTTCAACTGCCTGTCCACACGCAACTTGGGCAGGATCTTGCTCCAGCGTTCGGCAATCGGCTGCTCGACAATCGTCAGGTGGAAAATGCCGCCCTGGACCATTTCCAGTACATCCTCCACCGCCAGGCTGGGATCGACCCACTCCACCTTGATCGGCGCCAGTTTGTGCAGGGCCAGCTTCTGATTGATCTGGCTGACCGCGTCCCCCGCCGCACTCCCGGTAGTCAGGGTCAGGGTCTTGCCGGACAGCTGTTCGATCCGTGTATAACGGCGCTCCCCCTTGATCCCTACCAGCAGCAGGGGAACATTACTGACGATCGGGTCGCTGGAACTGACCGCATTTCCGGGCTGGGCTTCCAGCAGCTCACCAGGCGCCACCAGGTCGCCCTCGCCCCGCTGCAATGCACCCAGCAATTGGTCCTTGGCCTTGGGAATGATCTTCAGGCTGATTTCCTGACCGTCACGAGCATGGCCGTTGAGGTACTGCTCGAACGAGCGCAGGCGATGGTACTCGACACCTATGGCCTGGCCCTGGACTTCTCCGGAGCTATTGCGGCTCTGATTGACCAGCACCCGGAGTACCTGGCTGCTGCGGATTTCCGCCAGGTCGCGCACTTTTCCCGTGGCGTGTGCTTCCAGTGGCCCGGGCAAGCGCGCCAGCGCCGGCAAGGGCAGCAGCAATGACAGGCACAGCGCGAGCAATATCGAGGATCGGGTCATCCGTTCTCCGCAAAGAATACTGTTCAACCCTTCGTCGTTTTTTGAAGAATTGATTGCCAGAAACAGAGCGCATTGAGCGCTGGCAAGCTGCGAAAGACCCGTGCAATGGCGCTGAAGAACTTGCCCGTTGCTCTGGTCCGGCAGCAAAAGACAGCTATAACTCGTTGTAGTTCTTGGTTTTTCTTATAAATCTACAGCTCTGATATGCTTTCCGGCCGCAGGCGGAGATAGCACCATGCAACTCATCGATATCGGCGTCAACCTGACCAATCCCAGTTTTGCCGAAAAACACCAAGCCGTTCTCAATCGTGCTTATGAGGCTGGGGTGTGCCAGTTGGTCCTAACCGGTACCAGCGTCGAAGGCAGTGAACAGGCCCTGGAGTTGTGCCAGAAACTGGACGCCGACGGGCAGAGACTGTTTGCCACCGCAGGGCTGCATCCCCACAGCGCCAGCGACTGGAATGCCGATAGCTCGCGACGTTTGCGCGCGCTGCTTGGAGAGCCACGGGTACGCGCCGTGGGCGAATGCGGCCTGGACTTCAACCGGGACTTCTCTCCCCGCCCGCAACAGGAAAAAGTCCTGGAAGAACACCTGGCCCTGGCTGTCGAGTTGCAGTTGCCAGTGTTTCTCCACGAACGTGACGCCAACCAGCGTCTGCTGGACATCCTGCGGGATTTTCGTGATCGCTTGCCGGCTGCTGTAGTCCACTGCTTTACCGGTGAACAAAAGGCCCTGTTCAGCTACCTCGATTTGGACCTGCACATCGGCATCACAGGCTGGATCTGCGACGAACGCCGAGGCACCCACCTGCACCCGCTGGTACGCGACATTCCCCGCGGGCGCCTGATGCTGGAAAGCGATGCCCCCTACCTGCTACCCCGCAGCTTGCGACCAAAGCCGAAAAATGGTCGTAACGAACCGGCCTATCTGACCGAGGTTTTGCGAGAAGTTGCGTTGCACCGCGGTGAAACCCAGGAAGACCTGGCAAGCCACAGTACCGCTTGCTCCCGGGCGTTTTTTCGCTTGCCAGAGATTGCTTGACCCACATCAAGATTTTTCCGAGATCATGGCGGCACAATAATGGCACCTTGCCAATACTGTTTCGCTCAATCAGAGAAGACCTTCTATGGGTGCCTGGCTTAGCAATATCTCGCTGAAGTACAAATTCTGGGCGGTCAATGCAGTCGCCTTCGTCACCACCTTGTTATTGGTGCTGTACGCCGTGCAACTGGAGCAACAGGCTCGCAGCCAGACAGCCCAGGCGGCCGCCCAGGCCGAAGCGAGGCTGCTCGGCGCCTGGCCCGTCGGACAGGCGCTGCCCAGCGCTGAACACTTGCTGTATTTCTCCCGGGGACAGGCACCCAGCCTCAACGAGCAGACTCTCAGCGAACTCAACGGCGCCAACGGCTGGGTCGAGCTCAACCCGATGCCGCTGTTCGGTGAGAATCCGCTACTGGGCGCTGACGTGATCCAGCGCGCCGACGGCCAGCAGGTTGCCGTACTGGCCTACGCCCCGAGCCTGGCCCAGGTCTTCAGCGATCGTTTTACCAACTACGCCGTCGCAGTGTTCATCCTGATGTTCGCCATGCTCTGCGCCTCGCAGTTGCTGATCCGCTTTCTCCTCAGCCAGCTCAACACCCTCAAGGACGTCATGCTGCACGTGGAGAAAACCGGCGACCTGTCTGCTCGCGTGCCGCTGTCCTGCAAGGATGAAGTGGGGCAGATGGCCAGCGCCTTCAATGCCATGCAGGCCGGATACCAGCGGGTAGTCAATACCGTGGCCAGTACCGCCCGGCAGCTGGACCAGGGCGCCGCACGCCTGGCCTCGAGCATGAACGATGTACGCCATGGCATGCTCGGCCAGCAGAGCGAAACCGATCAGGCCGCCACGGCCATCAACGAAATGTCCGCCACCGTCTATCACATCGCCCAGCATGCCGGTGCCACCCGGGACCTGTCGCAGACCGCCGACACACTGGCCGGTACCGGCCATGAAGTGGTGGGCCGGGTGCAGAAATCCATCGCCGGGCTTTCCCATGGCGTGCAGCAGACTGCCGAGATGATTCAGAAGCTCGCCGAGGACAGCCAGAAGATCAATGGCGTGGTCAACGTTATCCACAGCATCGCCGAGCAGACCAACCTGCTGGCACTCAATGCCGCCATCGAAGCCGCTCGAGCAGGGGAAATGGGCCGCGGTTTTGCCGTGGTAGCAGATGAAGTGCGCAACCTGGCCAAGCGTGTGCAGACCTCCACCGACGAGATCACCAGCATGGTCTCGGCCCTGCAGGCCGGCACCCGGGATGCCGTGGATTTCATGCAGGAAAGCTCGTTCAAGGCCGATGACTGCGTGCAACAGGCCCAGGAAGCCGGCGCGGCACTGGCGGAAATCACCGGCGCCGTAGCCCAGATGCGCGAAAGCAACACGCAGATCGCTGTCGCGGCGGAACAGCAGAGCCAGGTAGCGGAAGAAATGAACCGGGCGGTAGTGAGCATTCGCGATGTCACCGAGAACACCGTGCAACAGACCGTTGCCTCGGCCACCACCAGCAGTGAACTGGCGACCCTGGCCGGTGAGTTGAGCAAAGCCATAGGCCAGCTGAAACTCTGACCCGAGCGCCTCTACCCCCCCTCTACTGGCTATCGGACCGATAGCCAGCCTTGATTCGCCGCCATCCCAACGGGCCCCTATCCTTGGTTCATGAGTCTTCAAGAACTAAGGATGATCATCATGGGCAAACGTCACCCCAACCTCCCCGCCTGGCAATGGCGCGTCTACCCGCAGAATCACCAGCACCCTGCCAATCTGGTATTGCACCTGATTGCGGTACCGCTGTTCATCATCGGTTTTCTGCTGATTGTTTCGGGCGTGTTTTCCTTGAGCTTCCTGAGCCTGGCCATCGGTGTGGTCGGCATCCTCGCAGCCCTGGGCCTGCAGCGCCACGGACACAGCCTGGAGGCCCAAGCCGCCGAACCCTTCAGTGATCGCAAGGATGCCGTGCAACGGCTGCTGGTGGAACAGTTCGTGACCTTTCCGCGCTTTGTCCTGAGCGGCGCCTGGTGGCGTGCCTGGTTGCAGCGCCACCGGCACTGATGGCTCAGGCGAAGATGGTCACCGTCTGGCGGCTCAGGGCGATCAACTGGCCTTCAGCATTCCACAAGGCCGCTGCCGCATGCCCGTAGCCGTCACGCGCGTGTTCGATTTCCACCCGGTACTTGCACCAGTCCAGAGTGCTCAGTTCCAGCAACGGCTGGACGAACTCGATGGTCCAGGTCAGGGTGCTGCCCGCGGCGGGCTTGGTCAGGTGCGGCAACAGCGCCGGCGGCCAGGCATCCACCAGCGCCAGGATATGCGCTTCGGTAACCGGTTCTTCCTTCACATCCCCACGCAGGCGCACCCAACCGCCCATATCCCGGGAACGATTGCCGGTGAATGGCAGGCCACCGATACTCCAGCGCATTGCCAGATGACGCATGAACTCCGGCGTCACGCCCTTGATATAAGGCAGCTCCTGGCAATCATCCCAGTGTTTCATTTCGGGCGCAGGCTCAGCGGCCACACTGACGGACGATTCACGGGAAGCGCCAAAACTGCCCTGCACCAGAGTCACCACTTGCCCTTCCTGCATGACCCGCCCCAGCACCTGGCTGACGGCCTTGCCTTCGCGCAGCACATCCACCTCGAAACTGACCGGCACATCTGGCGCCACCGGGCCGACAAAGGTGACCGCCAGCGACCGCACCGGGCGGTCCGCCGCAACCTTGGCCCGCATCGCTTCATACTGCAGAGCAACTACCAGGCCACCGAAACTGGCGCGCCCCTGGGCCCATTCCGCCGGGATGGTCAGCGCCTGGGGCTGGCCGCGAACGGCTTCGAGCAAATCGTAGAAACGCATGAAAACCTCGGGGGACAAAAAATAGACTGAGGGATCTTAACCAGCGTCGCAGAGCCACACAGCCATTATTCCGGCCAAAGCAGCGGACAGATAAGCCGCCCTTTGACCCTCAACGCTTGAAGCAATCGCGATGCAGTTGCTCCAGTACCTGATCGGAACGGGCCTCGGCCTTGAGCATGGTTCTGCGCCACACCGCTACACAGGGCAGCAAATCCAGTTGCCGCTCGGCCTGGGCCAGCCATTGCCAGCAATCATGCCAGTCGCCCAGGGCGCTCTGAGCTGCCTTGAGACGCTTCATGGCCCGGGAGGGCAAGCGATCCAGGTCGGGATAGGCATCGGCGGCGTAACGCACCCGCTTGATCAGCAGGCGCAGGCGATGTCGATCGTGGGCAGGGTCCAGCAGCGCCTGGCCCAGGGCCTTCCACTGCTTGGCCAGACGTTTTTCGATACTGCCGCGCAGGCCCCGCAGCAGACCTTGGCGCTCAGAGGCCCGAAGGAACCTGGGGAAGGCATCCAGCACCAGAAACAACTGCGCCAGCTCGGCCCCCGCGGCCACTGCCGAGTACTCATGCAACAGCTGTGAGGTACGACGGTCGGCGGCAGCATGCTGGCCATGCTGATGCAGATAGGCCGCCAATACTTCACGATCACGAATCGGCGTCGTCAGCCGCCCCACCTCGCTGGCCGCAGCTTCCAGGTGCTCTACTCCGGGCAGGCCACGCAACGGGCGCAACAGGCTGCGCAAGCGTCGCACGCTGATGCGCAGATCATGCAAGGCCTCGGCATCCGTAGCGGCCGCCAAGCGGGCCTGACAAGCCAGCAAATTCACTTCCAGGCCCAGAACCTGAGCCACCAAACGATCAACCAAGGCAGACATCAAGGCTTCCCCAACACGAGTCAAAAGCCTGACTTCGGCTTATCCAGCTCCAAGAATGGCACCGCGAACCGGCGACAGGCATTGCGCCAGGTCATTCAGGTTCGCGGCGATGATTGTCAGACCAGCTTAGCGGCTGTCGCGGCTCAGCGCCCGGCCCGGGACTCACGAATGTAGAAACGGGCCTTCTCGGCCTTGTTGGTACAGCCTTCAAAGGCTTCGAATTGCTGCTGGGTCTTGGCGCCGGTCAGCAGCGACAACGCCTTGGAATAGCTCACGGTGCCGGCGAAACCTTCGGCCTTGGCCAGGTCCAGCTCGTGCCAGGCAGCATCCAGCTGCGTGCCGCAACTGTCGCGGTAGGCAGTCTTGCCTGCACAACCGGTCAATACCAACGCAATCAGGGGCAGGCAGATCCAGGCTTTCATCGATGACACCTCAAGATAGGGAAAACAGTCGTACAGGCTAAGACGATGGCCGCGGGAAAAAGTGCCAGTCCCGCCCCTTGGAAAATATAGCTGCAGGAGCATAGCCTCGCGGCCCAGGCGGCCCTAGAAAAAAACTCACAGGCCCCGCAGCGCATCAGCAATTGAACCACAAGGCGCTATGGGTGCATTGTTGCAGCCTGTTTGTCGAAGGGACGAATCATGAGCAAACGTGTCGCATTGGTCCTTGGGTCGGGGGGCGCTCGCGGTTACGCCCATATCGGCGTCATCGAGGAAATCGAAAAACGCGGTTATGACATCGCCTGCATTGCCGGCTGCTCGATGGGCGCGGTGGTCGGCGGCATCTACGCCGCAGGTAAGCTCGCCGAGTACCGGGAATGGATCGAAAGCCTGGACTACCTCGACGTGCTGCGCCTGGTGGACGTGAGCTTTCGCCTGGGGGCGATTCGCGGCGAAAAGGTCTTCGGCCAGATCCGCAAGATCGTCGGCGAAGTGAATATCGAAGAGCTGCGCATTCCCTATACCGCCGTCGCCACCGACCTGACCAACCAACAGGAAATCTGGTTCCAGGAAGGCTGCCTGCACCAGGCCATGCGTGCTTCCGCCGCGATCCCCAGCCTGTTCACCCCGGTCATGCAGGGCAACCGCATGCTGGTGGACGGCGGCCTGCTCAACCCGCTGCCCATCGTTCCAGTGGTTTCCAGCCACTGCGACCTGATCATTGCGGTCAACCTCAACTCCACCAACCAGCGCCACTACCAGTTACCGGTGATCCAGCGCCCCCCCGCGTTCAAGAGCCGCTTTGACAGCCTGATCAATTCCCTGGGCTCGCACCTGCCGTTTCGCCGCAAGCAGGCCGAACAACTGCTACTGCTTGAGCAGGAAGCCTTCAAGAGCGAAGCCGCGGAGATCAATCCCTGGGTCGAGGGCGCGGAGCCTGAAGCCCAGCAACCAGCCGCCGCGCCGCAAACCGACGGTGCTCCGAAATCCGCCAGCGGCTCCTTCATCATCGACAACGTCGGCCCGGCGTCATTGCTGGACCTGGTCAACCAGAGCTTCGAGGTCATGCAGACCTCCCTGGCACAGTACAAGATCGCCGGCTACCCGCCGGATATCCTGATCAACGTGCCCAAGCGCGTCTGCCGCTTCTTCGAGTTCTACAAGGCGCCGGAGCTGATCGCCCTGGGCCGTGAGATTGCCAGCGATACCCTGGACCGTTACGAACAGGACCAGTAGCCAAAGACCACAAACTCAGGAGTCGGCGCCCAGCAGGCGGTAGCCGACCCCCGCCTCGGTGACGATGAAGCGTGGCCGGGTCGGATCGTCCGCCAGCTTCTGGCGCAAGTGCCCGACCACAATCCGCAGGTAATGACTGTCCTCGGTATGGGTCGGGCCCCAGATGTCCTTGAGCAGTTGCTGCTGGGTAATCACCCGCCCCGGGTGCCGCGCGAGCTGGGCCAGCACCGCATACTCCTTGCGGGTCAGGGCCACTTCGACACCGTCCAGCAACACCCGCCGATATGCCAGGTCAACCGTCAGCGCCCCCACTTGCAACGCCGCCTCCTGCACTTCCCCGCTCGGCGCCTGGCGCAGCAGGGCGCGAATCCGCGCCAGGAACTCCTGGATACCGAAAGGCTTGGTCACATAGTCGTTGGCGCCACCATCCAGCGCCTCGACCTTCTGCAGCTCGCTGGCACGCACCGAAAGCACCATGACCGGCACCACCGACCACTCGCGAAACTCGCGCAGCACCTGCTGCCCGTCCATGTCGGGCAGCCCCAAATCAAGTACCAGCAGGTCCGGCTTGTTCAAGGCAGCCTGGGCCAGGCCTTCGGTGCCGGTACCGGCTTCAATCACTTTGTATCCCTGGGACGCCAGGCTGATGCGCAGAAACTTGCGGATCTGCGGCTCGTCGTCGATGACCAGGATGGTCGCGGTCTGGCTCATGGTTTCAGTTCAAGACAAATTAAGAGGCAAAAGCGTAGCGCAAGGCATGCCGCATCCGTGTGGCGTTGACGCGGCAAGGCCGCAGCGCTTTCTACAGGTATTCACAGGTCGGACTCAAGCTCCGGCTGGGTCTGCAACGGCAGGTGCAAGGTAATGCATGTCCCCTTTCCGCCAATGCCCTGCGCGACGCTGATATGCCCGCCATGGGCGCCAACCATGCCCTGGCAGATCGCCAGGCCCAGGCCGGTACCCTGCCCGCCGCGGTCGCCACGGGCAGCGGTGTAGAACATGTCGAAAATCTTTGCCCGCTCATCCTCGGGAATCCCCGGGCCCTCATCACTGACGGCGAAACTCAATTCCTGCTCGCTGGCACTGACCGTCAACTGCAGATGGCCCTGGGGCGGCGAGAAGCGGGCAGCATTCTCCAGCACATTGACCAGCGCCTGCTCGATCAACGCCGCATGGACGTAAAGCAAGGGCAAGTCCGCAGGCAGTTCGGTGGCCACCTGCAACGGCGCCAGCACCGCCCGCAGGCGGTTCAGGGCACTGCCGACGATATCCCCCGGCGCGACCCAGTCCCGGGCCAGCTTCAAGGCCCCATGGCCGAGTCGGGTCATGTCCAGCAGGTTCTGTATATAGCGGTCCAGGCGTTCGGCCTCATCCCGCGTGCCCTCCAGCAGCTCTCGCCGATCTTCCAGGGGGATCGCTTCCCCCAGGGCCAGCAGGCTGTCGATACTGCCGCGCATTGAGGTCAGCGGTGTGCGCAGGTCATGGGATACCGAAGCCAGCAAGGCGCTGCGCAACTGCTCAGTCTCCCCGCGCAGCCTCGCCGCCTCCAGATCCTCGGCCAGCCGCGCCCGGGCCAGGGCCTGGGCCAATGGCTGGCTCAGCGCGGTGAGCAGGCGACGGCGCTGGCCGCTGAACTCCTCGCCTTCACGGGGGCAGACCCCGAGCAAGCCCAAAGGCCCGTCATCCACCGACAAGGGCCACCACCACCAACGGCCAAAGGGCAAGGTCCCAGTGCCCAACCCCGCCGGCTGGTCATGCTGCCAGGCCCAGTCGGCGGCGGCGCGCTCGGCCTCGGAGAACTGCGGCGAACCACCGGTCTCAACTTTCCATCCGCCCTGCCCATCGCGGTTGATCAGGCAGATACGCAACTCGTCGCGGCCATTCAAATGCTGGGCCGCGGCGCTGATCACCGCTTGCCGGTCAGTGGCGGCAGTCAACTTGCGCGACAGGTCCAAGAGTTCGCTGGTTTCTTCCTGGGTATCGCGCAAGGCCTGCAACTGCCGGCGTTGGCGGGCCGCCAGATTGCCGGTCAGCGCGGCCATGAGCAGGAAAAACAGCAGGGTCAGCACGTCCTCTTCACGCTGGATGGCCAAGGAGAAGTTCGGCGGAATGAACAGGAAGTCATAACTGAGAAAGGACAGCGCCGCGCAAGCCAGGGCCGGCCCTAGGCTGCTGCGCACCGCCACCAGCAGCACGGCGGCGAGGAACACCAGGGAGATGTTCGGCAACGGCAGGACACTGGCTACCCCCCAGGCCAGGGCACTGGCCAGGAGGGTGGCCAGCACCGCCAGGGCGTAGTCGAACCAGACCAGCGAATGCTTGACCCGCAGGCCCGGCTGATGGGGCTGGGGCTCGCTGTCCAGGACATTGATTTCCAAGCCATCGGCATTGCGCAGCAAGCGCGCCGCCAGGCCGCCACCGAACCAGCGTCGACGCCAGCGGCGCCTGGACTGGCCCACCAGCAACAAGCTGGCGCGACGCTCCGCAGCGTGCTGGATCAGGGTCTTGGCCACCTCGCCGGCGCGCAACAGGACCACTTCCCCGCCCAGGCGCTCGGCCAATTGTTGAGCGGCCTGCAAGCGCAAGCGTGCCTGCTCGTCGCGCAACCGGCCGTTATCCACATGCACCAGGCTCCAGGGCAGGTGGCGACGCTGGGCCACACGGCTGGCGTGACGCACCAGGCGCTCGGCCTGGGCATCGCCGTCGATACCCACCAGCAGCCGCCCGCGCACCGCCGGTGCCGCCTGCCCCAGCTGGCGATAGCCCTGGGCCAGGTCATTGTCCACCTGGGCGGCGGCGGTCTGCATCGCCAACTCGCGCAGGGCGGTGAGGTTGGTCTGGGTGAAAAACGCATCGATCGCCGCCCGAGCCTGCTCCGGCACGTAGACCTTGCCATCCCGCAGACGCTCCAGCAGCTCTCGGGGCGGCAAGTCCACCAGCAGCAACTCATAGGCCTCTTGCAGCACCCAGTCAGGCAGGGTTTCGCGGACCTGGACCCCGGTAATGCCGCGCACCTGGTCATTGAGGCTTTCCAGGTGCTGGACATTGACCGTGGTGAAGACGTCGATCCCGGCCGCCAGCAATTCCTGAATGTCCTGCCAGCGCTTGGCGTGCCGGCTGCCCGGGGCGTTGCTGTGGGCCAGTTCGTCCACCAGTACCAGCTTGGGCTTGGCCTTGAGCAGGCCGTCGAGGTCCATTTCCTCCAGCAGTACCCCACGATATTCCGAACGCACCAAGGGCTGCTGGGGCAGCCCGCTCAACAAGGCTTCGGTTTCGGCGCGGCCGTGGGTCTCTACCACCCCGGCCAGCACCTTGACCCCCTGGCGCAGTTGGGTATGGGCCGCCTGGAGCATGGCGTAGGTCTTGCCAACCCCAGGGGCGGCCCCCAGGAACACCTTGAGCCGGCCGCGGCCGTCCCGTGGCAGCTCGGCTAGCAGCGCGTCGGCGCGACCGGAATCACTCATGGGCTTTCTCTCTGCGACAAGACATTCGGTTCAATCTGCGCTCACTGTAGTTGCGTTTGCCAGCGCTCTCTGGGGCTGGAAGCTCCTGCGGGGCATTTTGCAGCCTTCCGGGTTCGGCAACGGCTACAACTGTTCCAGTGCCAGGTTCAGGGCCAGTACATTGACCACCGGCGGTCCCACCAACGGCCGTTCGATATGAGCGTCCACCAGGGCCTGCAATTTGGCTGGCGACAGGTTGCGCGCCGCCGCGACCCGCGCCAGTTGATAGTCAATTGCCTGCGGAGGCAAGTGTGGATCGAGGCCGCTGCCCGAAGTGGTCAGCAATGCCAGGGGCACCGGCCCCTGCCCCGGTACCAGGAGCTTGTTGGCATCCTCGATCACCCGCGTGGCCAGGGCCGGATTGCTCGGCGCCAGATTGCTGGCAGAACTCGATACCGTGGCAAAGGCCCCCGCCGAAGGGCGTGGATGGAACCAGGCGTCACCGACGAAATCCTGGGCGATCAGGGCCGAACCCCGCACCCTGCCGTCGGCATCGCGTACCAGGCTGCCATTGGCCTGTTCCGGAAAGGCCAGCTGGGCCACGCCGGTCACCACCAGGGGATAGGCCACACCGGTGATCAGGGTCATCAACACAATCAGGCTCAAGGCCGGACGCACTACGCTAGTCATTTCTCACTCCTCGATTCGTTCAGATCTGCAGGCCGGTTACACCAGATGCAGCGCGGTCAGCAGCATGTCGATCAGCTTGATCCCGACAAAGGGCACGACAATGCCACCCACGCCGTAGATCAGCAGGTTGCGCCGCAGCAGATGCGCGGCACTGGCCGCCTGCACCCGCACCCCACGCAATGCCAGGGGGATCAGCACCACGATGATCAGGGCGTTGAACACGATGGCCGAAAGGATGGCGCTCTGCGGGCTGGCCAGCCCCATGATGTTGAGCACACCCAGCTGTGGATAAATCGCCGCGAACAACGCCGGCAGGATGGCGAAGTACTTGGCCACGTCGTTGGCGATGGAGAAGGTGGTCAGGGCACCCCGGGTCACCAGCAGTTCCTTGCCGATCTGCACCACATCCAGCAGTTTGGTCGGGTCGCTGTCCAGGTCGACCATGTTGGCCGCCTCGCGCGCCGCCTGGGTGCCGTCGTTCATGGCCATGCCGACATCGGCCTGGGCCAATGCCGGTGCGTCGTTGGCGCCGTCACCGCACATGGCTACCAGACGCCCGTCGTTTTGCTCGTGGCGAATGCGCGCCAGCTTCTTCTCCGGCGTGGCCTCGGCCAGCACATCGTCGACTCCGGCTTCGGCGGCAATGGCCGCGGCGGTCAGCGGGTTGTCGCCGGTCACCATCACGGTACGGATGCCCAGCTTGCGCAACTCGGCGAAACGCTCGCGAATGCCGGGCTTGACCACGTCCTTGAGGTGAATGGCGCCGAGCATCCGGCCCTCGGCACAGACCAGCAGCGGGGTGCCGCCGCTCTGAGCGATCTTGTCGATCTCCCGGGACAGGGCTGGGGCCAGCTCGCTGCGTTTGAGGCCGACGAAGCTCAGCACCGAATCCACTGCGCCCTTGCGATAGACCCGGCCCTGGTAGTCGACCCCGGACAGTCGGGTTTCAGCGCTGAAAGGCACTGCCGTCAGCTGCTCGCTGCTCGGCTCGGGCTGTGGATAAAGCTCGCGCAGGTACTCGACGATGGACTTGCCTTCGGCGGTGTCGTCCGCCAGGGAGGCCATCAAAGCCGCTTCGGCCAGCACTTGGGCACTGACACCCGGCGCTGGGTAGATGGCGCTGCAACGGCGGTTACCGAAAGTGATGGTGCCGGTCTTGTCCAGCAGCAACACGTGCACGTCCCCCGCCGCCTCCACCGCGCGCCCGGACTTGGCGATCACGTTCAAGCGCACCAGGCGGTCCATCCCGGCAATCCCGATGGCCGACAGCAGGCCGCCGATGGTGGTGGGGATCAGGGTCACCAGCAACGCCACCAGGAACACCAGCGGCAGGCTGCCATTGGCAAAGTGGGCGAAGGGCTGCAAGGTCACCACCACCAGCAGGAAGATCAGGGTCAGGCCGATCAGCAGGATATCCAGGGCCACTTCGTTGGGCGTCTTCTGCCGCTTGGCGCCTTCGACCAGGGCGATCATGCGGTCCAGGGTCGACTCGCCGGGGTTGCTGGTAATGCGCACCAGCAGCCAGTCGGAGACCAGCCGGGTGTTGCCGGTCACCGCCGAACGATCGCCGCCGGATTCCCGGATCACCGGAGCCGATTCACCAGTGATTGCCGCTTCGTTGACCGCGGCGATGCCTTCGATCACCTCTCCATCACCGGGAATCATTTCGCCGGCTTCGACCCGCACCACGTCGCCTTTGCGCAGATTGACCGCCGGCACCAGCTGATAGCTGCCGTCGCTGGCCCGGCGGCGGGCACTCAAGCCCTCGCTGCCGGCCTTGAGGCTGTCGGCGCGAGCCTTGCCGCGGCCTTCCGCCAGCGCTTCGGCGAAGTTGGCAAAGAGCACTGTGAACCACAGCCAGAGCGCAATCTGGGCAGCAACGAAGGTCGGCACCGCGGTGTCCGGGATGAAACACAGCACGGTGGTCAGGATCGCTGTCAGTTCCACCACCAGCATCACTGGCGAGCGCTGCAACTGGCGCGGGTCAAGCTTGACGAAGGCCTGGACCAGCGCCGGGCGCCATAGGGCCGAAATTGCGGTACTCGCCACTTCGGCCTTGGCCGGCTGGCTCTTGGCGAGCGCATCGGCCGTTTTGTTCGAGGCAGGAACATGCATATTCATCATCAGGTCCTCAGAAGCCCATGCTCAGGTGTTCGGCGATTGGGCCCAGCGCCAGGGTCGGCAGGAAGGTCAGGCCGCCCACCAGCAAGATGGTCACGGTCAGCAAGGCCACGAACAGCGGGCCATGGGTGGGAAAGCTGTTCTGGCCGATGGGTGCGGTCTTCTTCATCGCCAGGCTGCCGGCCAGGGCCAGCACCGGCAGGATGTAGCCGAAGCGACCGATCAGCATGCCCAGGCCCAGCATCAGGTTGTGGAACGGGGTATTGGCGCTGAAACCGCCAAATGCCGAACCGTTGTTGGCGCTGGCCGAGGTGTAGGCGTACAGCAGTTGACTGAAACCATGGGGCCCCGGGTTGCTGATGGCTGCTGCCGGCCCCGGCAAGCTGGCGGCCAGTGCGCCCAGCACCAGCACGCCGACGGGCATCACCATCAGGGTCACCACCAGCAGTTGCACCTCCTTGGCCTGGAGCTTCTTGCCCAGGTATTCCGGGGTGCGACCGATCATCAGCCCGGCCAGGAACACTGCGATCAGTACGTTCAGCAACATGCCGTAGAGGCCCGCGCCGACGCCGCCGAAGATCACTTCGCCGACCATCATGTTGATCAGCGCCACCATGCCGCTCAGCGGGTTGAGGCTGTCGTGCATGCCATTCACCGAACCGTTGGAGGCCGCAGTAGTGGTCACCGACCAGAGCACCGTGGCAGTGGTGCCGAAGCGGGCCTCCTTGCCTTCCAGGGGCGCAGCCTGCTCTACCGCTGCATTCTGCAACGCCGGGTTGGGTTGATACTCCGCCCACAGCGAGGTAGCACCGCCGATCAGGAACAAGGCGAACATGCAGGCGATGATCGCCCGGCTCTGACGCAGGTCCTTGACGTAATGGCCGAAGGTGAACACCAGGGCCACCGGAATCAGGATGATCGATACCAGTTCGAACAGATTGCTCCAGGCCGTGGGGTTCTCGAACGGGTGCGCCGAGTTGACGCCGAAGAAACCGCCACCGTTCGTGCCCAACTGTTTGATGGCAATCTGACTGGCGGCCGGGCCCAGCGGAATGACCTGGTCATTGCCCTGCAGGGTCAGGGCATCCACGTAATGGGCGAAGGTCTGGGGCACGCCCTGCCAGACCAGGAACAGCGCCAGCAGCAGGCACAGCGGCAGCAGGCCGTAGAGGGTGGCGCGGGTCATATCGACCCAGAAGTTGCCCAGGGTGCGCACCGAACGCCGGCCAATGCCGCGGCACAAGGCAACCAGCACCGCCAGCCCGGTGGCAGCGCTGACGAAGTTCTGCACGGTAAGGCCGACCATCTGGCTGAGGTAGCTCAGGGAGGCTTCGCCGCTATAGGACTGCCAGTTGGTGTTGGTCATGAAGCTGACGGCAGTGTTGAACGCCAGCGTCCATTCCTGCCCCGGAAGATGCTGTGGATTGAGCGGCAGGTGATCCTGAAACAGCAAGATGGCAAACAACAGGACAAACCCGGCCAGGTTAAAGGCCAGCAGAGCCAGGGTGTATTTCTGCCAGCTCTGCTCAACCTGCGGATCGACCCCGGAGACCCGATAGCAGACACGCTCCACCGGGCCCAGGACCGGGGTCAGCCAGGTACGCTGGCCCTCCATGACCCGGTAGTAGAATCGCCCCAGCCAAGGTGCGGGCAACAGCACCAGAGCGAAGAAGGCGAGGATCAGCCAATAGTCATAACTGTGCATAACCGCAGCTCCTAATTCCGATCCGCGCGCAGCAGCGCAACCAGTAGATAAATGAACAGGCCCACTGCCAGCAGCAGCGACACCGCGTCCAGAATGTTCATGGAATGTCTCCGTGGTACGGCGATTGCCGCGAATGCAGACATTGTCCGCAGGGTGCCTGTAAAGGAACGAGATCGACGGGGCGGGCAGCGCATAAAGAAAGCGTAAAGACTGGCGTCATACAGCCTTTACGAGGGGCGATGAGGCGCCTCGCTCGCCTCTGGAGCGCGGCTGCCCCGATGCGAGGCATCACGCCCCCATGCACTTAAGGTCAATGGTGCTGAAAATCGGCGAAACATCCTCGATACGACAGCTTTGGATGCTTTACGACGGTACTTCAAGAACTGGCATGGGCGCTGCACAGAACAGCCGCGAGCACGTCCTATTCGTTCAGGGAGCAACCGATGAACACACAACTCAAGCCCACCTTGGGCACGCTGCATTTATGGGGCATCGCAGTCGGACTGGTGATTTCCGGGGAGTACTTTGGCTGGAGCTATGGCTGGGGCGTAGCAGGAACCCTGGGGTTTCTCGTGACCTCACTAATGGTGGCGGCCATGTATACCTGCTTTATATTCAGTTTCACCGAGCTGACTACGGCGATTCCCCACGCCGGCGGCCCGTTTGCCTACAGCCGCCGCGCCTTTGGTGAAAAAGGCGGCCTGATCGCAGGGCTGGCCACCCTGATCGAATTCGTCTTCGCCCCTCCCGCCATCGCCCTGGCCATCGGCGCTTACCTGAACGTGCAATTCCCGGCCCTGGATCCGAAACATGCCGCGGTCGGCGCCTACATCGTATTCATGGGCCTGAACATTCTCGGGGTAAAACTGGCAGCCACCTTTGAACTGGTGGTCTGCGTGCTGGCGGTAGCCGAGCTTTTGGTGTTCATGGGCGTGGTGGCGCCGGCCTTCAGCTTCAGCCACTTCGCCCTCAACGGCTGGGCAGGCGCAGACGCCTTCGGCGCCCCGGCAATTGCCGGGATGTTCGCCGCCATTCCCTTCGCCATCTGGTTCTTCCTGGCCATCGAAGGCGCGGCCATGGCTGCCGAAGAAGCCAAGGACCCCAAGCGCACCATTCCCAAAGCCTATATCAGCGGCATCCTGACCCTGGTGCTGCTGGCCATGGGGGTGATGTTCTTCGCCGGCGGCGTGGGGGACTGGCGTAGCTTGTCGAATATCAACGACCCGCTGCCCCAGGCGATGAAGACCGTTGTGGGTGATAGTTCCGGCTGGCTGCACATGCTGGTATGGATCGGCCTGTTCGGCCTGGTGGCAAGTTTCCACGGGATCATCCTCGGCTACTCGCGCCAGTTCTTCGCCCTGGCCCGGGCCGGTTACCTGCCTGCCTCCCTGGCCAGGCTGTCGCGCTTTCAGACGCCACATCGGGCGATCATCGCCGGCGGCCTGATCGGCATCGCCGCCATCTACAGCGATGGCCTGATCAACCTTGGCGGCATGACCCTCACTGCCGCCATGATCACCATGGCGGTGTTCGGTGCCATCGTGATGTACATCATGAGCATGCTCAGCCTGTTCAAACTGCGCAGGGCGGAACCGAATCTGCCACGCAGCTTCCGCGCCCCGGGCTACCCGCTGGTGCCGGCCATTGCCCTGGCGCTGGCCGCGGTCTGCCTGGTGGCCATGGCCTGGTTCAATGCCCTGATCGGCCTGATATTTCTGGTGTTCATGGCCCTGGGCTTCATCTATTTCCTGCTGACCGGGCAACTGCGGGCCGACGCACCGGTGGACGCCATGCTCACCGGCCATTGAACAGCGCCCTGCTCGTGCCAGGCGGATCAGGCATACAATGGAACCACTGCGAAGCGCTTTAACTCAAAGCGTTATAGGCAGGCCCGAAGGCGAACCTTCGCCTGCGGGCTACTGCCCATTAAGGAGAGCCCTATGCCCTGGTATGCCTGGTTGATTCTGGTGGTTGCTATCGGTTCTATCGTTGGCGGCTTGATGATGCTGCGCGACACCGCCAACAAGGTCGAGCTGACCGATGAGCAACGCAAGCGCGTGGCCGAGCGCAACGCACAAATGGATGCCAAGGAAGCGCAGGATCGTTAAGCCTACAGCCCCTTCACCCTAACGTGCAGGGGCTGCCTGGAGCCTCAACGCTCCCATTCGGCCTTGGCAATGTGCAACCCGTGCTGGCCCTTATAGGCTGCACGTTGCGGCTGGCTCCAGCCTTTGAGCAGCGATTCGTCCAGACGATAGATTTCCACTCCCAGTGGACGGCACACGCTTAACGGGTCCTGGGCTTCAGGCCCCCACATCGGCAAGGACAGATCTCCGCCCGGACACGTCGACAATGCACAGAGCAGGTCGATCTCGGCGAAGAACTCCAGATAATCCCCCTTCTGCGCCGGGCAGGCCTTCATGAAATACATGTCGTCATGGTTCAGGCCCGTGCACTGGAAGATGTTCAATACATCATGCACATCGAACTCGGTCAGGCCATGAGGCAGCACTGCCCGCGTCAGGTTGGAATGGCAGTGATGGTGAAAGTCCTCGCCGGTGAGCATGCGATTCACATAGGGGTCGCAACGGGTGCCCAGCAGATCGTGCAGGCGGCCACCATGCTCGTCGATTCCGTAATGGGCCAGGCTGTCATCGGTGATGGTCACCAGCGGCCGCAGAAAAGGCAGGTTCGACCAGAGCCGGTCGTGGGTACTGACATGCGCACCCTGCAACTGCCGAGTGCGCGCAGCCCAGAGGCGCTCACGCGGATCGTTGGCATTCCACACGTTGAAGTCGCCCACCTGCGGCCCTACCGGAGTGGTCACCCGAAATACGTGCCCGGCGGGCACCTTCCAGGCGCGCCCGGTACGGATCGGAACCTCGAACTGCTCGATCAGATGGCGTTGGCCTTGATTGTGCCGAATGCGTTCGTAAAACGCCTTGTCCACCTGTAGCGCCGAACCTTTGCTGACCTGATAAGCCGCTGGATAGTCTTTGTACATGGGTATCGCCCTCTTTCAGTGACACTGGGGTTGGTCGAGCATGTCCAACAGCAGGCGTTCCGAGTCGTCCAGATACAACTCCATGGCCTCGGTGGCCGCAGCCTTGTCCCCCTCCAGAAGCCATTCATGGATCTGTCGGTCGCGGACCAGCCAGGGCGCCTGAAACCGCGCCTCATCCGGCGCCGTACAAAACACCAGGCGCAACTGCGCCACCACGTTGGTGAAGAATTCATCGAACAGTGGCGAGCCCAGCAACCCCACCACATGCTGGTGAAAACGCAGGCCATGGGTTCCCACGGCGCGCCAATCCTCCCGCTCCCGGGCAAGTTCTGCCGCTTCGATGGCATCGAGCATGCGATCGGACTGGTACTCGCGTAGCGGGCGGGCATTGGCGATGGCCTGCAACTCCAGGGTACGGCGCACTCGGAACAGATCCCGCACGTCATCAGCACCAAGGCGACGGACCACTACGCCTTTGTGCCGCACGTAGCAGGTCAACCCTTCCTGCCCCAGGCGGTGCAGGGCTTCACGGATGGTATTGCGTGAGGCGTTATAGGCACTGACCAGATCGCTTTCCACCAGCGCCATCCCGGGCAATAAACGACCACCGATGATGTCAGCCCGAAGTTCCACGGTAATGTGGTCAGCCAGGGAGAGTCCGTCGCTCATGAGGGCACCTCGCAATTGTTCAACAATTTGTGAACAACAGGTAATCACTTATCGTGCCAACTTAATCAGTCCTTGCGCCCTCATGAGAAGCTGTCGTGACGCTGTCAACGCTGATAATCCCTGCCGAGAGTTTGGGCATGATCTGATAATCCTTGGTTAAAATGGCCTTCTAGTTGCGGAGGTTTCTCAAATGCGTTACTCGCCAGACCATAAAGCCCAGACTCATCAACGCATTATCAAGGAAGCTTCAGAACGTTTTCGGCGTGACGGGATAGGCGCAACAGGTCTACAGCCCCTGATGAAAGCCCTGGGATTGACCCATGGCGGCTTCTATTCCCACTTCAAGTCCAAGGATGAACTGGTAGAAGAAGCCCTGCGTGCCGCCGCCCAAGAGCTGGACGCCCATTGCGCTGCACTGTTCGCACAAGAGCATCCGCTGCCAGCCTTTATCGATAACTACCTCTGCGAGTGGCACCAGAAGTCCCCTCATCAAGGCTGCCCGCTACCGACCATGAGCTCGGAACTTGGCCAACGTGGGCAACCCAGTGCGACTACAGATGAGGTGCTCAACACCAGGCTCGAACAACTAGAAGCGGTGCTGGAAGGCGAACAGAAAGCCGAGCGAAGCCTGATGCTAATGTCCACCTTGGTCGGTGCACTCATGCTTTCTCGCAGCGTGGAAAACCCGGAGCTGGGAACTCGGATACTGGAGGTGGTTCGCGAGGGCCTGAAGCAACAGGAGCGGCGCTGAAGCGATCCGCTCCAACCTACTCTCCTTATTTATAGCGAGCGGCCGCACTGCTCCTGGACAGATTCGGGCCAAGAGCCAGGCGTGCCGCCACCAAAGCCTGCCAATCCGCAGGATCGGGTAGCGAAGGCAATGTAATCAACTCGCCCTGATCCAAGCCGCTCAACGCCGCATCGACCATTTCCTGTACCTCCATCACCATTTCCGCCGGAATGGCCCTGACATCCAGCCCTGAACGCTCCCAGATCTCGGTACGAGTGATACCCGGCAAGACCGCCTGGACACGAACCCCACTGTCCTTCAACTCGGCCTGCAGTGACTGAGTCAAACTGAGTACGTATGCCTTGGTTGCACTATAAGTCGCGTTGAAACGTTCAGGAATCAGGGCTACCACCGAGGCAATATTGATAATCGTCCCGCGCCCAGCCGCAGAGAAACTCGTTGCAGCCACCGCGGCCAGCCGGGTCAGTGCCACGACATTGAGCTGAATCATGCGCTCCATCTGATCCAGGTCGGCGCCAGCCAAAGCCCCGTTGGCAGCTACTCCCGCATTGTTCAGCAGCAGACTGATACGGGAGTCGTCGCGCAAACGTTGCTCGACATTCAGCAGGTCCTTTTTAAGCGTCAAATCCGCCTTCAACACCTCCACCTGAACGTTATATTTATCGCCCAACGCATTGGCGGCCGCCTTCAAACGTCCCTCATCCCGAGCAACCAGCAACAAATCAAAACCTCGCGCCGCCAGTCGCTCGGCATAAACCGCTCCAATACCGGATGAGGCCCCAGTGACCAATGCAGTACCTTTGGATTGAATCGAACTCATAGCTGGACTCCTGACAATGCATGAAAGTAATGAACGCCTTTGGCCAAAAACATCTGGCGCCCGAAAATATTATTATCATAATATTTCGCGTCATCATGAAATAATCAATCCAGGCGATACGAATTCACTGTCAGCTACCCCATTCATGCAACGCAAAAGGCCGGTCAGAGACCGGCCTTCAAACGTTATGGGGGGAGAACTCAATTGACTTCGAGCTTATCCAGATTTCGCTCCAGAATCGCCCTGCCAATCCCCTTGACCTCCAGCAACTCGTCCACCGAAGCAAAGGGCCCATTTTCTTCCCGATAAGCGACAATCGCCTTGGCCTTGGCAGCCCCCACCCCAAAAAGCTCGCGTTGCAGCACAGCTTCATCCGCCGTATTGAGGTTGACCTTGCTCGCTTGCATTGGCGCCTGCTCAGCCACTTGCACAGAACTGGGCTGGGCCTTGGGGCCCGGCGCTGCCTGAGTGACAAGTGCGAAGCTGGCGAGAAAAGCAAAGATCAATGAGGTGAAAAAAGAGTTACGCATAGTGACGCTCCATGACATCGAGTAAGGAAAGCAGCTTTCCAAAGCTGCATTTCAAACCTAGGTGATGCAGGGGACAAGTCAAAATGTAGATGGTTACTGTTTATGTAAACTTATGGTTGTAAACGGCGTTGTTGATAAATCCAATCGACAATTTCACCGTCTGGCGTATAGCCACTCACTGTTTCACGCAACAATTGGCGGAATGTGACGTAATCATCTTGATGAACAGACTCGAGCATCTTAGCTAGGTTAGTTTTCAACACACCCCAAGGTAAATAATCTTCATTAGCTGTCATAATCATCGGGTGTGGAGTGATAGAAACGTTATCACCTATTAATAGCTCCTCGTAAAGTTTCTCACCGGGCCTCAACCCGGTAAATTCGATAGCAATATCACCATGAGGCATTTTTTCCGAGCGAACACTCAGACCTGAGAGATGAATCATTTTCTCAGCCAGTTCTACAATTTTTACCGGTTCACCCATGTCCAATACAAATACATCCCCGCCCAAGCCCATCGACCCCGCTTGAATAACTAGCTGTGCAGCTTCAGGAATGGTCATGAAATATCGAGTAATTTTAGGGTGAGTAACAGTCAAGGGGCCACCAGACTGTATTTGTTTATGAAACAATGGAATTACAGAACCTGAAGAGCCCAGAACATTACCGAAACGAACCATTGTAAATCGAGTGTTGTTTCTTATCTGTTCACAACCAGCCACATCAAATAAAACTGGATTTTCTTCTCGACTAAGTGCTTGTAACGTCAGCTCAGCCAAGCGTTTAGTACTACCCATTATATTGGTGGGACGAACTGCCTTATCTGTAGATATCAAGACAAAATCTGTAACACCAGACATCAATGCTGCCTGGGCTGTATTAAGCGTGCCGATTACATTATTAAAAAAGCCTTCGGAAATATTGTGTTCTACCATTGGGACATGCTTATAAGCCGCAGCATGGTAAACTGTATTAACTTTCCAAGTAGTCATTATATCAACGAGCTTTTCATGACTTTTTATAGTGCCAAGGATCGGCAATATTTTTACGGAAAGTGACTCACGAGCAACACGCCCTTCTAACTCGGAAAAAATACTATAGAGATTAAACTCGCTATGCTCGAACAACAACAATACAGTAGGACGAAGAAGCAATATTTGCCGACATAGCTCGGAGCCAATGGATCCTCCGGCGCCAGTTACAAGAACTACCTTCTTCGTCACACAGCGTTCAAGCAAATCCTCTTGAGCCGGAACTGCGTCACGTCCTAACAAATCAGCAATATCAACAGCCTGAATATCATCAACTTTCACTCGGCCACTGGCGAGATCCATAAACCCGGGAACACTTCGAACATGAAGAGGATAGCTTTCAAGAAAGTTTAAGATTTCACGACGACGCCCACGGCTTGAAGAAGGAATGGCCAAAAGCACTTCCTGCGCTCCAGTTGCATCAATCATACGTTGAATATTTTTGGGCTGATAAACATGTAGTCCGGCGATTACCCTGTCTGCAATACTCTTATCATCGTCAATAAAAGCAACAGGACGCATTGCCCGCCCCATCCTCAACGCCGCAACCAGTTGATTACCAGCAGCGCCTGCTCCATAGATAGCAACTTTAGGAAGATTATTATCTGTATTGGAGAAAGGCATGTGTTGTGTTGTAGAAAACCAATCATCAAGGAAGTATTGACGCATTGCTAAGCGCAAGCCTCCAATCATGATGAGACTCAACCACCAGAAATTAAAAACAATAGAACGAGGAACTACAAACTTATGATTACTATAAACATAAACTATAACCCCCATTACCAATGCAGACAACGTCACAGCCTTAGTAATAGCGATGAGTGCATCGGTACCAAAATAACGTAAAACTGCTCGATATAGACCGAAATGGACGAATAGTGGAATAGAAACTAAAGGTGCAAACAGGAAAAGCCATGGGTGCGCCTCTAATGGATTGGCAATTTCATCAATGCCAAGACGTACAAGGAACGCTAACCACAACGCAAGCCAGACAAGCACAGTATCTACTGCGACTTGGATCAAGCGTTTTTGGCGCCTCGGAAGCTCAAGCAACCACTGACGAAACATACTAATACCCTTCTTAAATAAAAACGCCACAGACGTAAACCAGAACCCGTATCTCAGTTCTCTCTTGCGCCGGCTTTGTAGAACACTGCAAGAAGAATCAAAGGTACATAAGCTATTATAAGACCAATAACTCCTTCGAGCTTTTCTGTACCCACAAGAAAGCCTAGTGGTAATAGCCAAATTATATTTACAAATAGCACTGCCAACGTTACCGGAAAATGCCTACCGTAACGCCTCGCTGCAAATTGATAAGCGTGGCTGCGATGCGCCTCGTACAGCTTCTCCCCTCTTAATAGCCGACAGAAAAGAGTAAACGTTGCGTCAACAATGAAAACACCTAGAAAAATCAACCAACTCCAAAATAACGATGGATTAGTCCAAGCAGCCTGCAGGGCAAGCAAACCAAGAACTAATCCAAGAAATCCGCTACCTGCATCCCCCATAAAAATTCGAGCAGGGGGAAAGTTCCAGTACAAAAAGCCCAAGACCGCAAGAGCCAGGCACAAAGGAGCCCAAGCTAAGTCATAGCTACCAACTATCCAATACAAGCCTGCGCCAGCTAAACAAACAAATACAGCCTCAATGGCAGCCAGACCGTCAATACCATCCATAAAATTATATAAGTTAAGCATCCACACCAAGTAAAAAACTGCAAAGATATGTCCTGCCCATGCCAATTCAACATATACATTAAGTATAAGCATAGATGGCATCCCACCCAATAACGCCACCCCCAAAATCGCGGCTGTAAAGTGCCCCAATAATCTCCAGCGAGCGGGAATATGCCCATGGTCATCGAGAAACCCGATAACGGCAACCATCCCCGCCGTAACTGTAAGAGCTAACATAGTAAAAAATTGCAAATTACTAGTAATCTCTAAAACGATGGCACTGATTATAAAAACAACAACGATAGCCACCCCTCCGCCCCTAGGAGTGGGAACAGTATGAGAGCTTCGGGAGTTAGGTATATCAATAAGGCTATTAGATAAAGCGTATCTGCGTAAAACTGCAGTCCCTATCAAGGAACCAACAAACGAAAAGAACATCACCCAGTACACATTGCTCATACGCTTTTTTCCACAAAGACTGCCGCGGTTCTTTTTAACGCCTCGTTAACGTTTACTGCGGGACGCCAACCTAAGAGAAGGCAGGTCTTACTTATATCAACCTGCAAGCTTCCACATAGGCGTTGCGAAATTGCCTTACGTCCTAGGAGAGTTAAAAATAATCTAAGCATACTACTTGGAAATGGAAAAACTCGGCTTTTTACACCCAATGCGTTTGCTGCTTTCGCCAACAACTCACTTGTAGAGAGATCTTCATCATCACTAACAAGAAAAGTTTGATTTGCAGCACTCTCATGATGCATACACAGAATAACTAGATCAATTAAATTTTCAATAAAAACCAGACTACGCTTATTGTTAATCGACCCTAAAGGCAAGGGGATTCCTCGCTTAACCCACGCAAGCATAGCCTCAAAATTTGCTTTTACTCCTGGTCCATAAACCAGTGTAGGACGAATAACTACCACCTCCATACCAGTTTCCAAAGCGAGCTGGCGGAGAGCAACTTCAGCCTCATGTTTGGATACACCGTATGGGTCAACTGGGTTAACTGGATCATCTGCACAATAAGGTCGTGCAAGGCTGGTAGCCTCTCCATTAACTTTTATGGAGCTAATAAAAATAAAGCGACGCACACCGGCCTCAGCGGCTTGACGCGCCAACTTCAAAGTACCATGAAAGTTTACTCTTCTATATTCGGCTAGAGCAGTAGCGGAACTCTCGTTCATCACATGCACTCGTGCAGCAGCGTGAACAACTATAGATACGCCAGCCAAAGCTACAGCCCAGTCCGTTTCCGGGGATACATTGGCAGCATATACATTATTTGATATAAGCTGCAAATCACCTTCAGAGCGAAAAACTGATATGGGAATATAAGCCTCATGTAAAGTAAGTGCACGAACTAAGCAGCCTCCGACAAACCCTGCTGCCCCCGTTACCATGACGCGCGGTTTTTCCTCAAAGACTTCGTCCATCAACTTATAAACGCCTTATACTCTTTCAGCAGCAACTCCGAGCACCTGGAAGAACTAAAATTTTCCGAGGCTCGACGACGTGCCTCAGCACCCATAGAGTATCTCATCGATGGATTAGACAATAGCGTCCAGATTCCTTCTTCCAGAGATGCGGGATCTGCAACTTTAACTAGCAAACCTGTCAGCCCGTCTAAAATCGCATCAGACAAGCCATAGATATCGGTCCCTACTGAAGGGATCCCCATCGCCCCCGCTTCAATGATAACCGTGCCAAATCCTTCACGGTAACTAGGCAAACATAGCAAGTCTGCGACGGCCATATATCGTTCGGGCTCGCGGTCGTAACCGACAACTTTAACATGCGACTTTATATATTCAGGAATGCTATCAATAATTAATTGACCTTCCGGCTCAGAAGGCCCAACCAGCACAAGAAATACATCACTGTCTTTGGCAGATATCTTCTCAAAAGCCTGAACTAACTCACTAATTCCTTTATCCGGTGTTATTCGGCCAACATATAGAACTACTTTGCTACTTTCTGAAATACCAAGTTTTGACCTCAAATCCATGCATGCACTTTCTGGAAAGTATTTCTTATTGAATCTTTCTAAATCTATACCCGCGAGCGATCCGGCCCCCAGAACTGATATTCTCTCTGGTTTAATAATACCATTCGAAATTAGAAATTTCATTTGGCTGTGGCTATCTGCATAACAGTGCGTATTGAGTATACCGACAAGCTTATCGCACGCTTTTAGAAGTGAGCGTTTTAAACCAGACATAGTTACCCATGGCTGGCCAGTAAATGTGTGCAATCGAACGGACCGTCTAGCAAACAGCCCCGCAATAGAACATAACAATCCTGCTTTCGGTGTAGTTGAATGAATTATATCAAAATTATATTTTCGAAAAGTCTTTATCAAAAGAAATAAACTTAAAATATCTTTTTTAATATTAATTTTACGCTCAATATTAATTGGTAAAAAATTAAATCTCTTATTTGCGAGCAACCTCCCAACCGATTCATCAGCACTTGAAATGGCCGTCAAATCAACGCCAGACATTGCCAACTGCTCAAATTGAGTCTCTAGTTGCGTTACTATGAAAAACGAAACTGTGGAAACCCTAGCAACCCTGATTGCTTCTTTTGTCACCCACCAAGCCCTCGCCCGATTAAAACGCAAACCAAAAAATAACGCCGCCACTCATAAACCACAACCGTATCCAACGGCGGTAAAGTAGCATATTTATAAAAAAAAGTCACCGAACAGTGTGATACCTACGAACAAGGAAAAGTATTTAATTAGAATAATTTATTTTAAAGACTCAAAAAAAACCAACTTTCGAAAACTTGCGCAAATCATACAAAATTAAAATTGGATAAAACTTCAAAGAATAAAGACCAATCCGATCACTGTACATCAAACCGAAGATTACAATATAAAAAAGAAACCAAGGTGCACAAATGAAAAAGATAAAGCTCAGCCCCATTTGATAGATTGAATAACCTGAGGATCAGAATTAAAGCTACTAGCAGCGAGGAGTACATCCAAAAGCCCCATCGCCAGTCAGCAATAAGAAACAGCAAAAGAAAATGTTATTAGAAAAAATAGTGTTTGATGCTCCCTCCAAAAACAAAAAACCTCATCAGCAAAACGAATGAAGTTTCTATTTTTTGAAAAGAGTTATCCAACCTTGCATCCAGATAGCCATATAACCTTATATAAACCTAAGTATCGCCATCTGTATAAAATGAACGTACAGCAATACTCTGAGAAACAAATCCTATGGCCAGCAACACCACAAAAAACTCAGCTGAGCACAATATCTCTTTAAAACACCTTGATGTCGCCAAAAGCATTTAGAATACTAAAAAAAAGAAAGAGATAACTATATCAACATTCAAACCATAAAGATTCAGATAAGTCATCTCTTCTCCAAACTATCGATTCTTCAACTTAGGACCAACCAGCCTTCGCACACCAAGTGTGTTGAGTATTTTTTTAGGCCGAACACAATATATATTGCGCAGTAAGAACAATGAACGTTTCAGCGAAAATCTATTAGTAGACCTCAGCATAGCCAAAAACGTAACAAAGTAGTTCGCATATAGATCACATCGTAAAACTTTATAGCTACCAAAATAATGCTCAATATCATCAAAATAGATAGAGTACGCCTTTAACTTTCCTGATTGTGTGGATAGATACGAACCCGCAGATGGATTGCATCTATACTTAACCAGAGATTTGTTTATATAAACAGCCTTTCCTTCGGGAATTAAAGAGTCCATAGCAAAAAACCACTCCATAAACTCACGATTTATAACCGTTTTCCTTGAGCTTCTTCTATATGCATACGAACTATGGACAGCAACTGACCCCCAACGAGCAAGCTCCTCGCCCGAAATATCTATTGATCTTTCGGCAGAGTCTGGAAATTGTGTATCAGACAAGTATTTATCATCATCAGAAAAGTATACTGCTTTATGGAAGACGACATTGACTTGAGGATCTTCCTGAAACTCCTTATATTGAAGAGCTAACTTTCCAGGGAGCATTACATCATCACCATCAAAATGGAAAACGATGTCGCCCGAAGCCATTGAGTGTAAACCAAGATAGTTTAATGCAGGCCCTACATTTTCTGAGCGAAGGTTTAGTTTGAGTCTTCCCTCATGCAAGCGAGAGTACTCAAGAAGAACCTCTTGAGTTCTATCAGTAGAACAGTCATCGGAGACTATAACCTCACACTCGAAATTTATTTCTTGCGACAGGATACTATCAAGACACTCTACAATATAGCGCTCTTGATTGTAGCAAGATACGACGACAGTAGCTGATAACATTATACTTCCCTTCTCCTATAGAGAAAAAAACCTGATACGGCGACTACAAAATATACAATATTCATCAACAAAGTAGCTAGAAATACACCTTTTAGACCGAGCCCCAAATTAAGAAAAATAGAGCTAGCACTAAAAAAGAATATCCCCTGAAGCAGTTCGCTTACGATATAGATCTTCAGTGCAGCCTTGGCTATAACTACAAAACCGATAACATAAGTCGAAACACGAAAAAAATCCGCAATTAATTGATACTTAATCAATGACTCTAATGATTGAAATTCACTCGACAATATTATTGGTATAATTTGCACTCTCAATAAAAAGAAAATGCTCGCCCCAAAAAGAAAAACAAACATCACGACTGCCATGAACCTAAAAACTAAACTTGCGATTTCTTTTCTATTATTACTTCCTGAGATTGTAGGCATAAAATAGACTGCAAGGAATATGGTAAAAAAACCCATATATGCACTTGAAACTTTAATCGCCCCTTGCCATATTCCAGCTGGTGCATAGCCTATGTGATTGATAATTTGTTGCCGAACTAGTATTTCTATCAGAGGTACGCTCACCGCTCCCACCAAGGCCATGGAAGTAAAAACGGATAGCCTTCTCACAGTTAGCGCATTAATCTTTGTTTTAATTTTAGCCCTGAAGAAAAAAGACCTACGATAAAAAAAATATGCTGGAATTGAATAAATAAGAAACATCAAAACCATTGAAATTGCGGCGCCTAGCAGCTGATAAAACCCAATTAGAAACCAGCTGATCGGTACAACTAAAACGTTTCCAGATATCTGAATAAGTGCATATGTTTTAGTATCACGCAGCCCATTAACGATACCGCACACCAGATTTACAAATGCAAAACCAAACTGCGCCAAAAATAAAAATACTATTATTTTATAATACTCTTCGCTCTTAAAAATATAACCCGAGATATCTCGCGAAAAACAAACTCCAACTATACAAAAAAAGGTACAAAACAAAAGAGAGTATAATTTTGCTGAACCAATAAACTCAGCCAACCGTCGAGGTTGTTTTTTATACTCTGCTACATATTTGATAACCCCATTAGATATGCCGCCACCGGCCATCAGTGATAGCATAGCAACGAGGCTCATAAAGTTACCCAGTAACCCCATACCGCCAGCACCCAAATAAACCGCAATGAGCTTTATCAAAATAAAACCAACAGCGATTTTAGATGCTTGAGAGGCGACAGTTAAAGCAGCACTCTGTAATGCATGTTTTCGACTAACTAAAATTCGACTTGCATTACTAGCAACATGCATTGACAGCCTCGACGACAGTATCCACTACAGTAGCTCTCTCGATATCGGTCATTCCATACCAAATTGGAAGTCTGATTAAACGCTCGCTCTCAGATGTAGTAAATTTATCTTTACCAACAAAAACACCAAGTCGAATACCCGCTGGAGCAGAGTGTAATGGAATATAGTGGAATACTGCACCAATCCCATTATTTTTTAAATACTCTAGTACCTTTGTTCTAACACCAATATCAGGAAGCTTAACGTAAAACATATGAGCATTACTTATACACTCTGCAGGAACTATTGGAAGCTCTAGCTTTCCATTAGCTGAAAGCTCAATTAGATTTTCATAAAAAAATCTCCATGTTCTAATCCTAGACTCTTTTATTTCATCAACTTTTTCCAGCTGACCATACAAATAAGCTGCTTGAAGCTCGCCAGGAAGGTAACTACTGCCTAAATCCACCCAGGTATACTTATCAATCATTCCTCGAAAAAACAGATTTCTATTCGTCCCTTTCTCTCGAATGACCTCAGCTCTGAGCATAAAACTTTCATCATTTATAATTAATAAGCCACCTTCGCCACCGCTTGTATAGTTTTTTGTTTCATGAAAACTATAAGCTGCCATATGTCCTATTGTCCCCAGGGGTCTTCCTTTGTAGAAAGATGTCATTCCCTGTGCGGCATCTTCAATCACATACAATCCATAATGATTTGCTATGCTCATTATTGTATCCATTTCACAAGCAACACCGGCATAATGAACTGGAACTATGGCCTTGGTATTCTTTGAGATAGCCGCTTCAATAAGCGTCTCATCAATATTCATCGTATCTGGACGAATATCTACAAAAATAATTTTTGCCCCCCTAAGAGCAAACGCATTCGCTGTGCTCACGAAAGTATAGCTAGGCATAATTACTTCATCACCCGGCTGAATATCGATTAACAAAGCAGCCATTTCTAAAGCTTGAGTGCAGGAAGGGGTTAATAGAGCTTTTTTGCAGCCCAAACTTTCTTCAAACCACTTTTGGCAAAGGATAGTGAATTTTCCATCACCGGACATCTTATCACTTCGCATGGCTGATATCACATACTGATCTTCATTTCCAGTATATGGTGGCTTGTTGAATGGGATATTCATTTTTCGTTTACATCCTTTAGCCAGAATACTTTTACATTTATTTAAATACAACGAACCAATTTATAGCTCATTACACGCATACACCTAATAAAGCGCCATCCAACAATAAAGATGTTTCACATAACGTATAAAAATCATCTTGATTCCGTGGCATATACGGATAGGTTTTCAGCATCCGGCAACTGTTAGCTAGCTTACGCCAGTTTCACAACATGGACTTTTACTAAAAAAGTTTAAATTATACACAACTGTCGGAAAATATTTACCTTTACAGGCTATTTTTAACCTTGGAAGGCTAAAATTCCACGCTCCCTCCCCTCTGCAAAAGCTCATCGCGGGAGAGATGTCCCTGCATCATGCACACGAAAATGAATTTTTATAATGATAACGAGTAACAGATAGAGTCCCCCCACCCTTCGCCCCTGCGATGACATCAATCAGAATGATGAAAGTTTTTTCGGCGTACAGGATTGCCTATGCTAGCCATAGGTTCGTCTTTCAAACAAACTGATAATTTATCAGACTCAACAACCATTGAACTATAAAATTTTTTGAATCAGTAGATATCGAAGCTCGTCAGCAAATAAACTCTCGTTCTGTTTTCTTTATTTCCTGCTTCATTAGTTTTTTCTTAAGCGAAACCGACAAATAAACATCACAACCAATACACTGAATAAAAATAGCAACTGTTCAAACTATAAAATTCTTAGCAAGGTGAAAGAACCTTATTCGAACAGGGGAAGAGATCTCAACACAATCTGTTTCTATAACTATTTAAAGACCCTGAGCAGCACATTGATAACAACTAGCTATTCCTGGGCCAAAATTTACTTATATATATTTCCTTCCCCAACACCATTAAAATAGAAATAAATTTAATATTTACCTATGACTTTCAAAGAACATATTTACAAACTTAAAAAATAACTCAAATGAGCGAAATATAATTTTAAATATGACTTCCTTTATTTAGTCTTCTTCATTTACACGATCTCTCAACTCTTTACCCGGTTTGAAATGAGGCACAAACTTCCCATCCAGACTGACTGATTGACCAGTTTTTGGATTTCTCCCTACGCGAGGAGCACGATAGTGAAGAGAGAAACTACCAAAGCCTCGGATCTCAATTCGATCACCAGTAGCCAGGCATTGAGACATCTGTTCAAGCATCGTCTTGATGGCCAACTCGACATCCTTGGATGAGAGCAGCCCTTGATGGGTGACAATTCGTTCGATCAACTCCGACTTCGTCATATTTTTCCCTTCTTTTTCAAGCAGCTAGGTCAGTGCTTCAAAGGTTTTAGCATGCCCTGAGGGTTTTGAACAGCCCATCTGCCACGCCGATACAAACTCCTTTCTTGCAGAAGATGCGTTGACAAAAACGCAAAGCCGCCTTATCGACACATGACCAGCATCGTTCGGGTCAGATAACCCGCCGGATTCCAACCGAAGGGATAATCTCCCTCCTCATCCTTGGCAGCACTGGATTTGGTGATGACCTTGTAGCCATTGGGCTTACACTCACGCGCAGCACGTTTGTAGCATTTGTCCCAATCCGATCCCAGCCCCGAACAGTCGATCTCTATGCCACTGACCCCGCGCACCACATGGGTCTTTACATTGGTCGTACACCCAGCCAAAAGAAGCATCAAAACCACGACACCCAACCTGCTCATGCTCTTCCTTAAGGCAGCTTATGCTGCTTGAATAATGCACCCATTGGGTAAGCCTAGACCCTGACACGGCAGCCAACCCACCTAAGAAAGAGACAACTCATTGCACAGATTGGTTTCTCCGGTACTTCGCTCTGACCTTCTCGAATTTCAGGCATAAAAAAGGGCGACCGAAGTCGCCCTTTTTATGATCTGACAGAACTTAGTTCTGCTTTTCCATTTGTGCACGCAGCAGGTCACCCAGAGTGGTAGGACCAGCAGCGATATCCGAAGCAGCTGGCTTGTCGCGCAGGCTTTGGATAGCTTCTTTCTCGTCTTCAACGTCTTTCGACTTGATCGAGAGCTGGATTACACGGCTCTTACGGTCAACGCTGATGATCTTGGCTTCAACTTCTTCGCCTTCTTTCAGAACGTTACGTGCATCTTCGATGCGGTCACGGCTGATTTCGGAGGCTTTCAGAGTAGCTTCGATATCGTTAGCCAGGGTGATGATGGCGCCTTTGGCGTCAACTTCTTTTACAACACCCTTAACGATTGCGCCTTTGTCGTTCTCTTGAACGTACTCGGAGAACGGATCGCTTTCCAGTTGCTTGATACCCAGGGAGATGCGCTCGCGCTCTGGGTCAACCGACAGGATAACGGTGTCCAGCTCGTCGCCCTTCTTGAAACGGCGTACGGCTTCTTCGCCCACTTCGTTCCAGGAGATGTCGGACAGGTGAACCAGACCGTCGATGCCACCGTCCAGACCAATGAAGATACCGAAATCGGTGATCGACTTGATGGTGCCGGAGATCTTATCGCCCTTGTTGAATTGGCCAGAGAAGTCTTCCCATGGGTTGGACTTGCACTGCTTGATGCCGAGGGAGATACGACGACGCTCTTCGTCGATGTCCAGAACCATAACTTCCACTTCGTCGCCGACTTGTACGACTTTCGAAGGGTGGATGTTCTTGTTGGTCCAGTCCATTTCCGAAACGTGTACCAGGCCTTCCACGCCTTCTTCCAGCTCAGCGAAGCAGCCGTAGTCGGTCAGGTTGGTTACACGAGCGGTAACGCGGGTGCTTTCTGGGTAACGAGCCTTGATAGCAACCCATGGATCTTCGCCCAGTTGCTTCAGGCCCAGGGAAACACGATTGCGCTCGCGATCATACTTCAGAACCTTGACATCGATCTCGTCGCCAACGTTGACGATTTCGGAAGGATGCTTGATACGCTTCCAAGCCATGTCGGTGATGTGCAGCAGGCCATCGACGCCACCCAGATCGACGAATGCGCCGTAATCGGTGAGGTTCTTGACGATACCTTTGACTTGCTGACCTTCCTGCAGGGATTCCAGCAGAGCCTCACGCTCAGCGGAGTTCTCGGCTTCGAGGACGCTGCGGCGGGAAACGACAACGTTGTTGCGCTTCTGGTCGAGTTTGATGACTTTAAACTCGAGCTCTTTGCCTTCCAGGTGCGTGGTGTCGCGCACTGGACGGACGTCAACCAGAGAACCTGGCAGGAACGCACGGATGCCGTTAACGTCGACAGTGAAGCCGCCTTTAACCTTACCGTTGATAACGCCCTTGACCACTTCTTCGGCTGCGAAGGCTGCTTCCAGAACGATCCAGCATTCAGCGCGCTTGGCTTTTTCACGGGAGAGCTTGGTTTCACCAAAGCCGTCTTCAACCGAATCCAGAGCAACGTGAACTTCATCACCAACATTGATGGACAGTTCGCCAGCATCGTTGTAGAACTGCTCAAGCGGGATCAGCGCTTCAGACTTCAGACCAGCGTGAACGGTTACCCAACGCGCTTGGTAGTCGATGTCGACGATAACACCGGTGATGATGGAGCCTGCCTGAAGGTTCAGGGTTTTTAGGCTTTCTTCAAAGAGTTCCGCAAAGCTTTCGCTCATTTTAATTCCTGTTGATAAGGGCGAAGAATCCGCCCATCTGCCACATCCCAGACGATGTGGGTTACGTTCATATAAAAGAACGATCGCAGGACTATGACTGGTCCCCTGCAATCCTTCTTGTTCACCCGGCGATATCGCGAATGGCGATTTCACTCAAGATGCGTTGCAACACCTGATCGATGGACAACTCCGTGGAATCCAGCTGTATGGCGTCAGCCGCCGGCTTGAGCGGGGCCACCGCTCGCTGGGTATCGCGCTCATCACGCGCACGTATCTCATCTAGCAGACTCGACAGACTAACACCATCGACCTTTCCCTTCAACTGCAAGTAACGGCGACGAGCACGCTCCTCGGCACTGGCCGTCAGGAAAATCTTCAACGGAGCGTCGGGAAACACCACGGTTCCCATGTCGCGGCCATCGGCAACCAACCCTGGCGGCTCCTGAAAGGCACGCTGACGCTGCAGAAGGGCGTCTCGCACAGCAGGCAACGCCGCAACCTGAGAAGCCCAGGCCCCGACCTGCTCGTTGCGCAGGTCATCCGTCACGTCATCACCCTCAAGAATGATCCGTTGCGGATGGTTCTCGGTAGCTCCCAGAAACTGCACATCCAAGTGAGCCGCCAACAATTTCAGCGACTCTTCGTTGGTCAGATCGACGCCATGATTGCGCGCGGCGAACGCCAGTAGCCGGTACAGCGCCCCGGAGTCCAGCAGGCACCAGCCCAGATGCTTGGCCAGCTTGCCAGCAATGGTGCCCTTACCCGAACCACTCGGCCCATCGATGGTGATCACCGGGGCCTTGATATTCACGACTGAGCCTCTTGCGCGACACGGATCCCCACCTGCGCGCACAGCGCAAGGAAGTTCGGGAACGAGGTCGCGACGTTGGCGCAGTCATGAATGCGGATCGGTGCGTTGGCGCGCAGCGAGGCAACACTGAAAGCCATGGCGATACGATGGTCACCATGCCCATGAACCTCCCCGCCGCCGATCTGGCCACCCTCAATGATGATCCCGTCCGGGGTCGGTTCGCACTTGACCCCCAGGGCCAGCAGGCCATCAGCCATCACCTGGATACGGTCAGACTCCTTGACCCGCAATTCCTCAGCGCCACGCAGCACCGTGCGCCCTTCGGCGCAAGCGGCCGCGACGAACAACACAGGGAATTCATCGATTGCCAGCGGTACCAAATCTTCGGGAATCTCGATCCCCTTGAGCTTGGCGGCGCGCACATGCAGGTCGGCAACCGGCTCGCCACCCACTTCGCGCTGGTTTTCCAGACGAATGTCAGCGCCCATCAACCGCAGGATATCGATCACACCTGTACGGGTCGGGTTGATCCCCACATGCTCCAGCACCAGTTCGGAACCTTCGGCAATGGATGCGGCCACCAGGAAGAACGCCGCGGAAGAAATATCGGCAGGCACCTCAATATGGGTTGCCTTGAGCTTGCCGCCGGACTCGACCGAGGCCGTGGCGCCGTCGACACTCACCGAGTAACCGAAGCCTCGCAGCATGCGCTCGGTATGGTCACGGGTCGGAGCCGGCTCGGTTACCGTGGTTTTCCCTTCGGCATATAAACCTGCCAACAGCAGGCAGGATTTAACCTGGGCACTGGCCATCGGCAAGGTGTAGGTCAGCCCCTTGAGCTTGTGACCGCCACGAATCACCATCGGCGGGCGGCCCTCGGCAGCCGTCTCAATGACCGCGCCCATTTCCCGCAGCGGGTTCGCCACACGATTCATCGGACGCTTGGACAGGGACGGATCGCCAGTCAACGTGCTATCGAAGCTTTGTGCAGCCAGCAAGCCCGACAGCAGGCGCATCGAGGTACCGGAGTTCCCCAGGTAGATCGGCCCTGGAGCCGGCTTCAAGCCGTGCAAGCCAACACCATGAATGGTCACACGACCATGATGCGGCCCTTCGATGACCACGCCCATGTCGCGGAAAGCCTGCAAGGTCGCCAGAGCGTCTTCACCCTCGAGGAAACCTTCCACTTCAGTGGTGCCCTCAGCGAGCGAGCCGAGCATGATCGAGCGGTGAGAAATCGACTTGTCGCCCGGTACACGAATCCGCCCAGACAGGCGGCCACCAGGATTTGCCAGGAAAATCAGATCGTTGGAGTTCATAGCGTCCACATAGGCCCGGCGGGCCAGGATTTTACCGAAATGCTCGCGGGCAACCCGGGCGCGAGTGAATACGCCCAACAATTGATGCCCGTCCCCTGCATCGACCGCGTCACGCAGAGCGTCGAGGTCGTTGCGAAATGTATCGAGTGTGCGCAGTACCGCCTCGCGATTGGCAAGGAAGATGTCGTGCCACATGACCGGGTCGCTGCCGGCGATTCTCGTGAAATCGCGGAACCCGCCCGCAGCGTAACGGAAGATATCGAGATTTTCACTGCGCTTGGCCAGGGAATCGACCAGACCGAACGCCAGCAGGTGCGGCAAATGGCTGGTCGCCGCCAGGACTTCATCGTGACGCTCGACCTGCATGTGCTCGACATCCGCCCCCAGCTCACGCCAAAGCCTGTCGACCAGGTCCAGCGCCGCGGCATCAGTCTGCTCCAGAGGCGTAAGGATCACCTTGTGCCGACGAAACAGCTGCGCGTTGGAGGCTTCCACACCACTCTGCTCGGAGCCCGCAATGGGATGCCCCGGGACAAAACGTGCAGGCATGCCGCCAAAAGCTTCTTGCGCAGCGCGCACCACATTGCCTTTGGCGCTGCCGACATCGGTCAGCACCGCCTGGCCCAGATCCATGCTGGCAAGCAGAGCCAGCAGCTTTTCCATGGCCAGGATCGGCACCGCCAGTTGAATCACATCGGCGCCCTGGCAAGCCAGGACCAGATCCTCTTCACAGCGATCCACCACCCCCAGCTCGACCGCCAACCGGCGGGACTGGGGATCCAGATCGACACCGACGACCTCACGACACAGGCCACTTTCACGCAAACCCTTGGCAAAGGAACCGCCAATCAACCCCAGGCCGATCACCACCAGGCGACCGATCATAGGCACAGCAGATTGCATTGGAATGACATCAACCACGGGCCAGAACCTTGGCCAAAGCCTCAAGGAAACGAGTATTTTCCGCCGGCAGGCCGATGGTGATACGCAAATGATTCGGCATGCCGTAGTTGGCCACCGGACGCACGATCACCCCCTCGCGCAACAACCCCTGGAAGATCGGCGCAGCCTCACGCCCCAGGTCCACGGCAATGAAATTGCCCTTGGAAGGAATCCAGCTCAGGCCCAGATCACGGAACCCCGCCTCCAACTGCTGCATGCCGGCCTCGTTCAGACGACGACTCTCGGCTAGGTAGCCCACATCCTCAAGTGCGGCGCAAGCCGCGGCCAAGGCCAGGCTGTTGACGTTGAAAGGCTGGCGCACACGGTTCAGCACATCCGCCACCACCGGGGTCGACAGCCCATAACCGACCCGCAGGGCAGCCAGGCCATAGGCCTTGGAGAAGGTTCGCGAAACCAGCAGGTTCGGGTAGGCCGCCAGGAAGTCCAGGCCATCCGGCAGGTCGCTGCCTTCGGCGTACTCGATATAGGCCTCGTCCAGCACCACCAGCACGTGGGCCGGTACATCCTGCAAAAACTCGTCCAGCTCCTCGGCACCGAACCAGGTGCCGGTCGGGTTGTTCGGGTTGGCGATGAACACCACGCGGGTCCGATCATCGATCGCCTTGAGCATGGCTGGCAGGTCATGCCCCCAGCTCTTGGCCGGAACCACGCGAGCCTGGGCGCCGACAGCCTGGGTAACGATGGGGTAGACGGCAAATGCGTGCTCGCTGAACACCGCATTCAAGCCAGGCGCCAGGTAGGCACGAGCCACCAGCTCCAGAATGTCGTTGGAACCGTTGCCCAGGGTCACCTGGTCGATTTCCACGCCGCAGCGCTTGGCCAGCAGGGACTTGAGGGCAAAACCGTTGCCATCCGGATACCGGGTCAGCTCGGCCAGCTCGTCGCGAATCGCCGCCAGGGCCTTGGGGCTGGCGCCCAGCGGATTTTCATTGCTCGCCAGCTTGACGATGGTGGCCGGATCGATGTCCAGCTCACGGGCCAGTTCGTCCACGGGCTTGCCCGGAACGTAAGGCGAAAGTTGTTGCACGCCTGGTTGTGCCAGTGCGAGGAAGTCGCCACTCATTGTTAAAGCCTCAGAGAACCGCTTTCGGGTAGGAACCCAGCACCTTGAGTGCTACTGCTTCCTGACTGATCTTTTCCAGCACACCCTTGACCAACGGATCACGGTGGTGGCCGACGAAGTCGATGAAGAACACATAGGTCCATTTGCCACTGCGCGAAGGTCGGGTCTCGATTCGCGTCAGGTCGATGCCATTGTCGTGGAATGGCACCAACAGCTCGTGCAAGGCACCGGGCTTGTTGCTCATGGACACGATGATCGAGGTCTTGTCGTCGCCGGTCGGCGGCACTTCCTGATTACCGATCATCAAAAAGCGCGTGGAGTTGTCCGGACGATCCTCGATTTTCTCTGCCAGGCGCGTCAGGCCATACAGGCCTGCCGCCATGTCGCCGGCGATCGCCGCCGAGTTCCACTCGCCCTTGACCCGCTTGGCCGCCTCGGCATTGCTGGACACCGCCACGCGCTCGACATTCGGGTAATGGGCGTCCAGCCACTTGCGGCACTGGGCCAGGGACTGGGCATGGGAATAGATGCGACTGATGCTGTCAGTCTTGGTGTTCTCGCCCACCAGCAGATGATGGTGAATGCGCAGTTCGACTTCACCGCAGATCACCATGTCGTGTTCGAGGAAGCTGTCGAGGGTGTGGTTGACCGCACCCTCGGTGGAGTTTTCCACCGGCACCACGCCGAAGTTCACGGCGCCGGCCGCCACTTCACGAAACACCTCGTCGATCGCCGCCATCGGCTTGCTGATCACCGCATGACCGAAGTGCTTCATGGCCGCAGCCTGGGTGAAGGTGCCTTCAGGGCCGAGATAAGCCACTTTCAATGGCTGCTCCAGGGCCAGGCACGAAGACATGATTTCGCGGAACAAGCGCGCCATCTCTTCATTGCCCAGCGGCCCTTGGTTGCGCTCCATCACCCGCTTGAGCACCTGGGCTTCACGCTCGGGACGGTAGAACACCGGCACTTCGCCTTCTGCCAGGGAAGCCATCTTCACCCGGGCAACTTCCTGGGCGCACCGCGCACGCTCACTGATCAGCTCCAGAACCTTCTCGTCCAGGGCGTCAATGCGCAGGCGCAGGGCCTTGAGTTCTTGCTCAGACATCAGCCGTGTTCCTTCTCGAACTCCGCCATGTAGGCCACCAGCGCATTGACTGCGTTGATGTCCACGGCGTTGTAGATGGAAGCGCGCATGCCACCCACCGAGCGGTGGCCTTTGAGGTTCAACAGGCCGCGAGCTTCGGCGCCCACCAGGAACGGTTTGTCCAGGCGATCGTCGGCCAGACGGAACGGTACGTTCATCCAGGAGCGGTCGGTCTTGTTGATCGGGTTGCTGTACAGGCCGCTGGCGTCGATGAAATCGTACAGGGTGCGCTGCTTGGCCTCATTGAGCTTGGCCATGACTTCAACCCCGCCCTGCTCCTTGAGCCATTCGAACACCAGGCCGGACAGGTACCAGGCCAAGGTCGGCGGCGTGTTGTACATCGAGCCGTTGTCCGCCGCGACCTTGTAGTCGAGCATGGTCGGGCACAGCGAACGGGCACGCCCCAGCAAGTCTTCGCGAACGATGTTCACCAGGATGCCGCTGGGGCCGATGTTCTTCTGCGCCCCGGCGTAGATCATGCCGAAACGGGAGATATCCACAGGGCGCGAGAGGATGTCGGACGACATGTCGGCCACCAGGGGAACGTCGCCGGTTTCCGGGATCCAGTTGAACTCCAGGCCACCGATGGTTTCGTTCGGCGCGTAGTGCACGTAGGCGGCATCTTTCGACAGCTGCCATTCGTTCTGGCCGGGAATCGCAAAGTAGTCGTAAGGCTTGGCGGTCGCCGCGACATTGACCTGACCGTAGCGGGAAGCCTCTTCGATGGCTTTCTGCGACCAGATACCGGTGTCGATGTAGTCGGCCTTGCCGCCTTCAGGCAGCAGGTTCAGTGGAATCTGGGCAAATTGCTGGCTGGCGCCGCCTTGCAGAAACAGCACTTTATAGTTCGAGGGGATATTCAGCAGATCACGCAGATCCTGCTCGGCCTTGGTGGCAATGGAGACGAACTCATCACTGCGATGGCTCATTTCCATGACCGACAGGCCCTTGCCATGCCAATCCAGCAGTTCGGCCTGGGCACGCAACAGGACAGCTTCAGGTAGCGCAGCGGGACCTGCGCAGAAGTTATAGGCTCGTTTGCTCACATCCACTCTCGCTATGCATTCACGGTAGCGGACAGAGCAAACACTCTGCCCTGCTACGATTTATTTAGTCTTGCGACTCTTCTTCGCCTGCGGCGTCTGCCCGTTGGCCTTCGGCTGCCTCATCGGTATCGGCAACCGCATCCAGCACGGCTCCCTCGGATTCAGCACCCTCTTCACCTTCGAACTCTTCGCCCTCGATTTCCGATGGCTCCTGCACCCGCTCCAGGCCCACCAGGGTTTCATCGCTGGCCAGCTTGATCAGGGTCACGCCTTGGGTGTTACGACCCAGGCTCGACACTTCGTCGACACGGGTACGCACCAGGGTGCCCTGATCGGAAATCAGCATGATCTCTTCACCATCCAGCACCTGAACCGCGCCAACCAGGCGTCCGTTACGCTCGTTGCTGACCATGGCGATAACGCCCTGGCCGCCACGCTTGTACTCAGGGAACTCGCTGATGGCCGTGCGCTTGCCAAAACCACGCTCGGAGGCGGTGAGAATCTGGCTGCCTTCTTCCGGGATCAGCATGGAGATCAGCTTCTGGCCTTCGGCCAGACGCATGCCGCGCACGCCGCGAGCGGTACGGCCCATGGCCCGCACGTCGGACTCCTTGAAGCGAGTGACCTTGCCGCCATCGGAGAACAGCATGACTTCACGCTCGCCATCGGTGATGGCGGCACTGATCAGCACGTCGCCTTCGTCCAGCTCCAGGGCGATCAGGCCCACGCTGCGCTGACGGCTGAAGGATTCCAGCGGGGTCTTCTTCACGGTGCCGTTGGCGGTCGCCATGAAGATGTAGTGACCTTCGGTGTACTCCTCGACCGGCAGCATGGTGGTGATGTATTCACCCTCATCCAGCGGTAGCAGGTTGACCAGCGGACGACCGCGGGCGGCACGGGATGCTTCAGGAATTTCATAAGTCTTCAGCCAGTACACCTTGCCCTTGCTGGAGAACAGCAGCAGCGTGGTGTGGCTGTTGGCAACCAGCAGGTGAGCGATGTAGTCCTCATCCTTGACGCCTGTGGCCGACTTGCCTTTACCGCCACGACGCTGGGCCTGGTAGGCAGCCAGCGGCTGGGTCTTGGCGTAGCCGCCGTGGGAAATGGTCACCACACGCTCTTCTTCCGGGATCATGTCCCCCAGGGTCAGGTCGAGGCGGGCATCGAGAATCTCGGTGCGGCGCACGTCGCCGTATTCGGCGCGGATTACTTCCAGCTCTTCGCGGATCACTTCCATCAGGCGCGTGGCGCTATTGAGGATGCGGATCAGCTCGCCGATCTGGTTGAGGATCTCCTGGTACTCGGCCAGCAGTTTTTCGTGTTCGAGGCCGGTCAGGCGGTGCAGACGCAGTTCCAGAATGGCTTGCGCCTGCTCCGGGGACAGGAAGTACTTGCCGTCGCGCAGACCGTATTGCGGATCGAGGTTTTCCGGACGGCAGGAATCCGCACCGGCACGCTCGACCATGGTCATCACCGCGCTGGATTCCCAAGGGGTGCTGATCAGCGCTTCCTTGGCTTCCGACGGTGTCGGCGAAGCCTTGATCAGAGCGATCACCGGATCGATATTGGACAGGGCAACGGCCTGGCCTTCAAGGATATGGCCACGCTCACGGGCCTTGCGCAGCTCGAACACGGTGCGGCGGGTCACGACTTCACGACGGTGACGAACGAAGGCTTCCAGCAGATCCTTGAGATTGAGGATGCGCGGACGGCCGTCGATCAGCGCCACGATGTTGATGCCGAACACCGCTTGCAGCTGGGTCTGGGCGTAGAGGTTATTGAGGATCACCTCAGGCACTTCGCCGCGACGCAGCTCGATCACGACGCGCATACCGTCCTTGTCGGACTCGTCACGCAGCTCGGTGATGCCTTCCAGCTTCTTCTCTTTCACCAGCTCGGCGATTTTCTCGATCAGCCGCGCCTTGTTCAGCTGGTAAGGCAGCTCGGTGATGACGATCTGCTGGCGGCCGCCAACCTTGTCGATGTCTTCGATGATCGAGCGGGCACGCATATAGATGCGGCCACGGCCGGTGCGATAAGCCTCGATGATGCCTTCACGACCGTTGATGATCGCCGCGGTCGGAAAGTCCGGACCGGGGATGTATTGCATCAGGTCGTCGACAGTCAGCTCGGGGTTGTCGATCAGCGCCAGGCAACCATCGATGACTTCACCGAGGTTGTGCGGCGGAATGTTGGTCGCCATGCCCACGGCGATACCGCTGGAACCGTTGACCAGCAGGTTGGGGATCTTGGTCGGCATGACCGCCGGGATCATCTCGGTGCCGTCGTAGTTCGGCACCCAGTCCACGGTTTCCTTGTGCAGGTCGGCCAGCAGCTCGTGCGCCAGCTTGGTCATGCGAACTTCGGTGTATCGCATGGCCGCCGCGTTGTCGCCGTCGACCGAACCGAAGTTACCCTGGCCGTCTACCAGCAGGTAGCGCAGGGAGAATGGCTGGGCCATACGAACGATGGTGTCGTACACCGCGGTATCACCGTGCGGGTGATACTTACCGATCACGTCACCGACAACACGGGCAGATTTCTTGTACGGCTTGTTCCAGTCGTTACCGAGCTCGCTCATCGCGTACAGCACACGCCGGTGCACGGGCTTCAAGCCATCGCGCGCATCAGGCAGTGCCCGCCCGACGATTACGCTCATCGCGTAGTCGAGGTAGGACTGTTTCAGCTCGTCTTCGATATTGACCGGGAGGATTTCTTTGGCCAGTTCGCCCATGAGAAGCCTGATTCCTTTTTCTGGTGAAACTTCGTCACATCCATATGGGACGAACGAAGCTCGCCGCTGCAGGCCTAGTGCCATGCACCGACTTACGACAAATCAACAAGTTATGCCATGGATTTGCGCAGTGAAGGCAGCCGCATCGGACCACCTTGGAAACCGCCGGATGTTATCACAATCGCCGCCACGCACCTATCCCCCTGACGCGCATGGAGCATAGTTAGTTGACCGGTGACAGCCTGATAAGAGACGAGAGGGGCTCAGAGGCCAAACTCGCACCCAATTAAGGGCTTTTTACTGAGCTGGCAGCTTTCCCGGGAAGCCGGCAGCGACAAATTGCCCGGGCACTCTTCAGTGCAAGCGCTTGCGGCACATCAATTGAGTCATCTTGGCCGTATCCGGCCGCTCGACAATACCCTTCTCGGTGACGATGGCATCGATCAGGTCCGCTGGCGTGACATCGAACAGCGGATTGAAGCCTTCTATCCCCCCCCCCATGCGCTTGCCCGCGATCTCCAGCAACTCCTCGCCCGCCCGCTCTGCCGAGGGAATGTCATCACCGCTGGCAAGGCTCATGTCGATGCTCGAACTGGGCGCCACCACCATGAAGCGCACGCCGTGGTGCATGGCATTGACCGCCAGCTGGTAAGTGCCGATCTGGCTCGCTACATCGCCATTGGCAGTGATGCGGTCCGCCCCTACCACGACCCAGGTCACGCCCTTGGTCTTCATGATGTGCGCGGCGGCGGCATCGACATTTACCGTTACCGGAATGCCTTCACTGGCCAGCTCCCAGGCGGTCAGGCGCGCGCCCTGCAACCAGGGCCGGGTTTCATCGGCGTAGACCCGCTCCACCATGCCTTCCAGCCAGGCTGCGCGAACCACACCCAGGGCCGTGCCGAAGCCACCGGTGGCCAGGGCGCCGGTATTGCTGTGAGTCAACAGGGCCTGGGGGTTGCCCTGATGCCGCCGGATCAGGTCCACCCCCAGCTGAGCCATGGTCAGGTTGGCTTCGCGATCGCTCTCATGAATGGCCAGGGCTTCAGCTTCCAGCGCTGCCAACGGGTCGGCATGTTCCCTGACCCGCTCCAGGCGCTCGCGCATGCGATTGAGCGCCCAGGACAGATTCACTGCCGCAGGAGCGGCATCCGCCAGCAAGGTGAAATCCTCTTCCAGCGACGCAAACCAGTCGCCCCCTGCGACAAATCGTCCTCGCGCCGCCAGAACCAGGCCGTAGGCAGCACAGATGCCAATGGCCGGCGCCCCACAGACCACCATCGAGCGAATCGCCTCGGCCACTCCTGCGGCGCTGTCATAGGCAACCCAGGATTCCTCGAAAGGCAAGGCCCGCTGATCGAGCAGGTACAGAGTGCTATCCCGCCATTCAATGGCCCTGACTTTCTCCGCAGCCAACAGACGATCGCGCATCCCTCACCCCGCACTCATGAACAAAAGCCGCCGATTATAGCGATCCCCCTGCCAGGACGCTCGGGTATACTTCGCCATCCTTTTATATAAAGCCCTGGACCGATATTCGATGCCGAACCGCGACATTGCGCTCGACCTGCTGCTGCTCCCGACCTGGCTGGTGCCGGTGGAGCCGGCCGGCGTCGTCCTCAGGGAACACGGCTTGGGCATTCGCGACGGGCACATCGTGTTCATCGGCCCACGCGCCGAGGCCTTGAAGTATCGCGCCACGCAAACCCGCGAACTGCCAGACACCCTGCTCACCCCGGGCCTGATCAACGCCCACGGGCATGCCGCCATGACCCTGTTTCGTGGCCTGGCCGATGACCTACCGCTGATGACCTGGCTGGAAAAGCACATCTGGCCCGCCGAAGCCAAGTGGGTGGATGAAGCCTTCGTCCGCGACGGCACCGACCTGGCCATCGCCGAGCAAATCAAAGGTGGCATCACCTGTTTCTCGGACATGTACTTCTTCCCGAAAGTTGCCAGTGAGCGGGTGCACAACAGCGGTATGCGAGCACAGGTCGCCATCCCCATTCTCGACTTCCCGATTCCCGGTGCCCACGATGCCGACGAAGCCATCCGCCAAGGCGTAGAGCTGTTCGGCGATCTCAAGCATCATCCGCGGATCAACATCACCTTCGGCCCTCATGCACCCTACACCGTTGGCGACGAGAACCTGGAAAAAATCCGGATCATTGCCGAAGAACTCGACGCAGCGATCCACATGCACGTGCATGAGACCGCCCACGAGGTGCAGCAATCCGTAGAACAGCACGGTGAGCGACCGCTGGCGCGCCTGGCTCGCCTGGGCCTGCTGGGACCGCGCTTCCAGGCCGTTCACATGACCCAAATCAGCGATGACGACCTGGCTTTACTGGTAGAAACCAACACCAGCGTCATTCACTGCCCGGAATCCAACCTGAAACTGGCCAGCGGCTTCTGCCCTGTAGAACGCCTGTGGCAGGCCGGAGTCAACGTGGCGGTAGGCACCGATGGCGCCGCCAGCAACAACGACCTGGACCTGCTGGGGGAAACCCGTACCGCCGCGCTGCTGGCCAAGGCCGTGGCCGGGTCGGCTACCGCCCTGGATGCCCATCGCGCACTGCGTATGGCTACCCTCAACGGCGCCAGGGCCATGGGCCTGGAAAGCCAAGTGGGCTCCCTGGAAATCGGCAAGGCCGCAGACCTGACAGCCTTCGACCTGTCCGGCCTGGCCCAGCAGCCGATCTACGACCCGGTGTCGCAACTGATCTACGCCACCGGCCGAGACTGCGTGAAACATGTATGGGTCGCCGGCAAGCAACTGCTGGATGACCGACGCCTGACCCGCCTGGACGAGCATCAGCTGGGCGCTACCGCCCGCGACTGGGCCCGGCGCATCAGCGGCCACCACCCATAACCCGGGCCTTGAGCGCAGGCTCGAGGCCCGACAGAGAATTTTCTAGCTTTGGAGCACTACCCATGAGCAACGTCGACCACGCTGAAATCGCCAAATTCGAAGCCCTGGCCCATCGCTGGTGGGACCGTGAAAGCGAGTTCAAGCCCCTGCACGACATCAACCCCCTGCGGGTCAACTGGATCGACGAACGGGTCGGCCTGGCAGGCAAGAAAGTCCTCGACGTGGGTTGCGGCGGCGGCATCCTCAGCGAAGCCATGGCCCAGCGCGGCGCCAGCGTGACCGGCATCGACATGGGCGAGGCCCCGCTGGCGGTGGCGCAACTGCACCAGCTGGAATCCGGCGTCAACGTCGAATACCGGCAGATCACCGCCGAGGCCCTGGCCGAGGAAATGCCCGAGCAGTTCGACGTGGTCACCTGCCTGGAAATGCTCGAGCACGTGCCGGACCCTTCGTCGGTGATCCGCGCCTGCTTCCGCATGGTCAAGCCCGGCGGCCAGGTGTTCTTCTCCACCATCAACCGCAACCCCAAGGCCTACCTGTTCGCCATCATCGGCGCTGAATACATCATGAAGCTGCTGCCACGCGGCACCCACGACTTCAAGAAATTCATCCGCCCATCCGAGCTTGGTGCCTGGAGCCGCTCTGCCGGCCTGACCGTCAAGGACATCATCGGCCTGACCTACAACCCGCTGACCAAGCACTACAAGCTGGCCCCGGACGTGGACGTCAACTACATGATCCAGACCCTGCGAGAGGAGTAAGACATGGCTATCAGAGCCGTTCTCTTCGACATGGATGGCACCCTGCTCGATACCGCTCCGGACTTCATCGCGGTGTGCCAGGGCATGCGCCGTGATCGCGGCCTGCCGCCCATCGCCGACCAGCACATTCGCGACGAAATCTCCGGCGGCGCCCGCGCCATGGTGGCGGTGACCTTCTCGATGGACCCCGAATCCCCGGGCTTCGAGGAACTGCGCCTGGAGTTTCTCGAGCGCTACCTCAAGCATTGCGCCGTGCACAGCAAGCTCTTCGACGGCATGGCCGAGCTGCTGGCAGATATCGAAAAGGCCCACCTGGTCTGGGGCGTGGTCACCAACAAGCCGCTGCGCTTCGCCGAGCCGATCATGCAGCAACTGGGGCTTGCCGAGCGCTCGGCACTACTGATCTGCCCCGACCACGTAAAGAACAGCAAGCCCGACCCCGAACCGCTGATCCTGGCCTGCAAGATGCTCGACCTGGCCCCGTCCAGCGTGCTGTTTGTCGGCGATGACCTGCGGGATATCGAATCCGGCCGCGATGCGGGCACCCGGACCGCTGCGGTGACCTATGGCTATATCCACCCAGACGACAACCCACGGCACTGGGGCGCCGACGTGGTGGTCAGTCACCCGCTGGAACTGCGCCAGGTTCTGGACAACGCGCTGTGCAGCTGCTGAGCAGCGGCATGCCCGGCTAAGCGCCGGGGACGATCCAATTTCTGTTGAGGCCTTTTATGTTTGATTATTCCGCTCGCCCAGAACTGCTCAAGGACCGGGTCATTCTGGTCACCGGCGCCGGTCGTGGCATCGGCGCCGCCGCCGCCAAGACCTTTGCCGCTCATGGCGCCACCGTGCTGCTGCTGGGCAAGACCGAAGCCAACCTGACCGAGGTCTACGACGCCATCGAGGCGGCCGGCCATCCGCAGCCGGCGGTCATCCCGTTCAACCTGGAAACCGCCCTGCCGCACCAGTACGACGAACTGGCGGCCATGATCGAAACCGAATTCGGCCACCTCGACGGCCTGTTGCACAACGCCTCGATCATCGGCCCACGCACGCCTCTGGAGCAGCTATCCGGCGAGAACTTCATGCGCGTGATGCAAGTCAACGTCAATGCCATGTTCATGCTTACCAGCACACTGCTGCCCCTGCTCAAGCTGTCCCAGGATGCCTCGGTGGTCTTCACCTCCAGCAGCGTTGGCCGAAAGGGCCGGGCTTACTGGGGCGCCTACGGCGTGTCGAAATTCGCCACCGAAGGCTTGATGCAGACCCTGGCCGACGAGTTGGACACCGTGGCTCCGGTGCGTGCCAACAGCATCAACCCAGGCGCCACTCGCACCAGCATGCGGGCCCAGGCCTACCCGGGAGAAAACCCCAGCAACAATCCGACCCCGGAAGAAATCATGCCGGTCTATCTATACCTGATGGGACCGGACAGCACCGGGATCAACGGTCAAGCCTTCGACGCGCAGTAACTCCCCCTCCCGTTCGTCGCGACGGAATACCGTCGCGACACCTCGGCAAAGCCTACCCCGCGTAGGTTTCAAGCCAAACAAATGTCATTGTTGATGACAGCCTTTGTACGCCGAAATCCAACCTGCTGAATCCAAACAAGTTTTCTCAAGATGAACCGAATGGCACGAGTTTCGCTCTAACGACACTCAATACACAGTGCATTGACACTGTGGGAAACGGCTTGCGCTGAGGGCTTTATAGCCACAGGCGAGACGGCCTAAAATATGCGCGTTGTCCTACGGGACTGATGGAACAGTATGACGCGCAGCTCTGAGCCGCTCTCACCCAGGCAGTTAGACCGTACACAGTGCTCAGGGGGCTCAAGCTCAGATGAAAACACCGACCCAGACCAACGCAATTGACTTCGATAGCGCCAAATTGCAACGCCTGGGCTTTGGCCAGCAGTCGCCACTGATCAAACAGCCCATCAGCCTCGCCCAGTTGCGCCAGCAACTGGGCCTGCAACTGCAGACCAGCCTTGAACCGCAACGCATCCTGGGCCTGTTCTTTCGTGAGGTTCAGCGCCTGGTCCCCCTGGATGCCCTGCAGTACCAGCACACTCCGAGCGACCTGCGCCTGGAGTTTGGCCAGCGCGGCCATCACTCCATCAGCTACAGCCTGAGCCACGAAGGAGAACCGATGGGCGAGCTGGTCTTTCGCCGCAACCAGCGCTTCAGCGAATCAGAACAAGGCTCCCTGGAATCGCTGCTCTCGACCCTGCTGTACCCGATGCGCAATGCCCTGCTGTATCGCGCCGCTACTCGCAGCGCCCTGCGAGATCCGCTGACCGATACCGGTAATCGCATCGCCATGGACCAGACCCTGCAACGGGAAATCGAAATGGCCCGCCGCCACCTGCTGCCACTGTCGCTGCTGATGCTGGACATCGATCACTTCAAGCGCATCAACGACAACCACGGCCACAGCGCCGGCGATCTAGTGCTCAAGGCCGTTGCCGCAGCCATCAAGGGGCAATTGCGCAATGTCGACATGGTGTTTCGCTTTGGCGGGGAAGAGTTCTTGATCCTGCTGTCCAACACTGGGCGCGAAGCCGCAGCGATGGTTGGCGAGCGTCTGCGCCATGCCGCCCAGGCCCAGGACTACCGGGCCGATGGTCAGCCGATCGAACTTACCGTAAGCCTGGGGTGTTCGACTCTGCTACCGGGAGAGTCCGCAGAAAGCCTGTTGCGACGCGCCGACAGCGCGCTGTACGTGGCCAAGCGCGAAGGGCGCAACCGCCTGGCAATGGCGGGCTGAGCACAAGGTTGCGCCCTGCCCCGTTGATGCACGGGCAACTTCATCACCCCATACGCCCAGCGTGCGCGGCAATCGAAGCGCCCGACATTCCCTGACTCAGCCTTCAGCCAGTGCCAGGCGCTCGCGGGTCACCGCAGTCTTTTCCTGCTGCATGCAGCGCTCCAGGAACAGGTACATATAGTCATAGCTCTTGCAGATGGCCTGACGCAGCTCGACCTGCAAGGCCTTGCTCGGGTTCAGCCCCGCCAGGGTGACGATGATTTCCAGCGCTTCCCAGGGGTGGGCGTCGTCGTACTGGGCATGCATCTTCAGCCACTTCATGGCACGTTTGCGTTCCTCTTCCGGGAACGCCGCGGCATAGATGCCGTTGGAACACACCAGCGCCGACCACTCGCCCGTAGCTCCTTCGATGGCATAGTTGGTGGCGGCAATGGCCACGATCAGGGAATCTGCAGAACTGGTATGCCAGCACCAATGGCTCAGGGCATGCAGCTCTGGCGGTACTTGCTGGGCCTGCAGGTCCTCCAGGGTCACGCCATGGGCCCGACTCCAGTGCACCCAGTAATCGGCATGATTGAGCTCGACCCGAATATTGCGCATCAGCCAGCGACGCGCCATGTCTTCGCCGGGATGGCGGGCAAAACGGGTCTTGGTCAGGTTCTGCGCCATGTACAGGGCGAACTGTTCCACCACCGGCCAGCCGCCAATCAGATACTGACGCATGACTTTGGCACTGAGCTTGTTATCGCGCATCCGCTGGTAAAGCTCATGCTCCACGACGCGGCGCTTGCTCTCGCTGCAGTCCTGGATCAATTGCTGGGTCCAGGCGGGGTAACTGGCAGCTTCCATGAGCGGGCCGGTTCGGCTGAATGTGTCGATCACTGTCGGGCTCCTTTTGATTGTGATGTACGGATCCAAAAGAGGTTTCAACGGAACGTACCGGGCGCCTTGAATAACAGTGGCTGTGGCCTCACGGGGCGACACTGCAGGCTGTCACAGGTGAACAATTGCGGGCGTTCAATAATGTAGCCTTGAGCATAATCCACGCCGATCTCAAGCAATGCCTGCTCGATCTGCGGTGTTTCAACAAACTCGGCAATCGTGCGCTTACCCATGACATGCCCGATGTGGTTGATCACCTCGACCATGGCGCGGTTAATCGGGTCGTCCAGCATGTCCTTTACGAAACTTCCATCGATCTTGAGGAAGTCTACAGGCAAATGTTTGAGATAAGCGAACGACGACATTCCCGCACAAAAGTCATCCAGGGAAAAATGGCAGCCTAAGCCCTTGAGTTCATTTATGAAACGAATGGCACTGCCTAAATTGGCAATCGCACTGGTTTCAGTAATTTCAAAGCAGATCAACTTTGGTGGTACGCCATAGGCGACAAACTGCTCGCGCAGGAAGTCGAGAAACGCATCATCACCGATGGTGATACCCGACAGGTTGATGGCGCACATTGCCATGGGCCCTTCACGGCCTTCGGCAATGCATTGGGCAATGATCTTGAACACGTTCTGTACCACCCAGCGGTCCAGCGAGGTCATCAGGCCGTAGCGTTCCGCCGCCGGAATGAAGCTGTCCGGCAGAATCATGCGGCCCGCCTCGTCATGCAGGCGCAACAGAATCTCCACATGCCCGCCGCCACGCTCGACATGCCCCAGGGCGGTGATCTCCTGCGAATAGAGGCAGAAGCGGTTTTCCTCCAGCGCCATGTGCAGACGCTGGACCCAGGCCATCTCACCAAAGCGTAGCGAGAGCTCGGAATCGTCGGCATGGTAGACCTGCACCCGGTTGCGCCCCTTTTCCTTGGCCATGTAGCAGGCCATGTCCGCCGCTCTCAACGAGGCTTCGAGGGTGGTTGGGGTCTGGGCGATGTGCACCAGGCCGATACTCACGGTGGTCACGAAGGGCCGGCCTTTCCAGACGAAATGCAAATTCTGTACGGTCTGGCGCAACCCCTCGGCAATCTTTTCCGCGGCCTCTGGCGAGCAATTCTCCAGGAGAATGCCGAATTCGTCCCCACCCAGCCGGGCCAGGGTGTCGCCTTCGCGCAGACCCGATTGCAGCAGCGCGCAGATATGCCGCAGCAACTCGTCCCCGGCGGCATGGCCGCAGGTGTCATTGACCAGCTTGAACTGATCCAGATCGAGGAACATCAGGGCATGCCGTGCCGGCTGACGGATCAGGCTGTGCAAGGCCTGCTCCAGGCGGAACTCGAACTCCCGGCGATTGGCCAGGCCAGTCAAGGCGTCATGGGTCGCCTGCCAGGAGAGATTGGCGATGTATTGCCGCTCCTGGGTCATGTCGTGCAGCACCAGCACCGTACCGCTGACCTTGCCGGCATTGCGGATCGGCGCTCCTACCAGGGTTACCGAGACCGTGCTGCCGTCCAGACGCTGGATCAGTTTGGAATGCTCGCTGCCGCCGCTGAGCTGACCGCTGAGGATGTGTTCGATGAGGGTGAAGCCGTCGGCCTGGGCGTTTTCATCCAGCAGGTTGAACAGGGCCGCCAGGGGCAGCCCCACCGCCTGCTCGGCCTTCCAGCGAGTCAGGTCCTCTGCCGCCGGGTTCATGTAGGCGATGGCACCTTCGACGTCGGTGGTGATCACCCCGTCGCCGATGGATTGCAGGGTGATCTGCGCCCGCTCCTTTTCCAGTTGCAGCGCGTCGGCAAAGGCATGGCGCTGGGCCAGCAGTTTGTGCGTGCGCAGCAAGGCCAGGGCAATCAGCACCAGCGCGGTTGCCAGGTTGGTCACCAGCAACAGCCGCAAGATCACCCGCGACCCCTCGCCCAAGGCATCGCTGAAGGCCTTGGCAGCGGGAGTGACACCGTCATTGATGGCAAAAATCTGACTCTTCCAGCGCTGCACGTCGCCGTCGCTGGCGCTGTTGCTGCTGATCCTCTGGTGCATCTCCCGGGCCACGGTATCCAGTTGCAACAGGTATCCGTCCCCCACGGTCCACAGATCGATGGCCTTTTCCAGGTAGCTGAAATGACGGAAATTGAGGTACAGCCAGATCAGGCTGGAGACATCGTCCGGGTGGTTGCCACCCTTGAGAATGCCCAGGCGTGCGGCTTCCAGATCCGGTGGCTGGCGATCCAGGGCAACCCGCAACTCATGCCCGCCCTGGGGCACGGCAATTGCGTTCTGGTACTTGAGGAAAGTGCCTTCGTCGCGGCTGTCGGCATACAGATTGAGGTAGTAAATGGCGTCTTTCTGGCCCTTGGACCACAAGCTTTCACCTGCCACGTAGCCCCGTACCGCCGACAGTACGTACAGGCTGAGGCCGCCCAACAGCGCTTGAAATAACACCACGGCGATGAAGGGCCAGACGATGCCCAACAAGCGCGGCGTTGTGAAAGTCCGCTTTTGCTTCATGAGGGTCCTTGCTTGCGCACAGCCAAATGAACACCCAGTAGTTGCGCCTCAGACAGCACAGGTTAGGCCAATTTCCACAGAACCGGCGCAGGGCAGACCGCCGTTGACGCAGGCTGGCTGGAGAAACGGGCCGCCGCACTAAAGTCGAAACGGTTGTTCCACCAGGAAATTCAAGCACTAAGCACAGAAAGACGGATAAAACTCAAGGCTATCGAACCTGCTGCAAATGCCCGTACAGCTTGGCGTAAAGGCCGCCATCGGCAATCAGCTGCTGATGGTCGCCATCTTCGGCAATCTGCCCGCCATCGAACACCAAAACCCGGTCCGCCTGTTTTACCGCTGACAAACGATGGGCAATGATCAGCGTAGTCCGCCCACGCAGAAAACGCGTCAAGGCCTGGTGCAGGTTGTACTCGGTGGCGGCATCGAGGGCGGAAGTGGCCTCATCGAGGATCACCACCTTGGGCTCGGCCAGAACCATCCGCGCAATTGCCAGGCGCTGGCGCTGCCCCCCGGACAAACGCACGCCGGAACGCCCCACCACACTGTCCAGCCCCTGCGGCAAGGCCCTGACGGTAGCGTCCAACTGGGCAATTTCCAGGGCCTGCCAGCAGGCTTCGTCACTGCGCTCGCGCCCCATGGCCAGGTTGGCGCGGATGGTGTCGTTGAACAACGCGGGGTGCTGCAACACCACCGCCACGTTTTCCCTTACCGTCTCCAGGCCGATTTCCTGCTGGGTCGCCCCCCCAAAGCGGATCACCCCGGTCTGCGGGGTGTACAACCCCAGCAGTAATTGCACCAGGGTGCTCTTGCCGCCACCGCTGGCACCGACAATGGCCACCTTTTCACCGGGAGCGATGGACAGGTCCATATTGTCCAGCACACGCTCGTCGCCGTAGCCGAAGCTCAAGCCCCGGACCTCGATGCCAACGGTCTCGCGCCCCACGAACGGGTCCGCACCCGGGCCGTACTGGGGCTCGTCAGCCCGCGCCAGCAGCTCGTTGATCCGGGTCAGCGCGCCGCCCGCGGCGTAGTAGGCGTATTGCAGGTTCAGCAACTGCTCCACCGGCCCGATCATGAACCACAGGTAACTGAATACCGCCAGCATCTGGCCGATGGACAGGTCAGAGAACAACACGGTCAGCATCGCCGCCGCACGGAAGATATCGATGCCGAACTGGAACAGCAGCCCGCTGGCGCGGCCCGAGGCATCGCTTTTCCACTGCGAGGCCACAGCGTAGTCCCGCACCTCCTCGGCACGCCGCGCCAGGCGCCCGAGAAAGTAGCCCTGGCGATTGCTCGCGCGGATTTCCTGGATAGCCTCCAGGGTCTCGGTCAAGGCCTGGGTAAAGCGCGAGGTGCTGTCGTTTTCCAGCTTCTTCAGGTGCTTGACCCGCTTGCCCAACTGCACCGTGGCGAAGATCACCAGCGGGTTGAACAGCAGGATCAGCAAGGCCAGCTTCCAGTGCATCCACATCAGGATGCCCGCCGTGCCCACCAGGGTCAGCATGGCCACCAGGAAGCGGCTGAGGGTCTCGCCGACGAACTTGTCCACCGTGTCCAGGTCGGTGACCAGGTGGGTGGTGACCGTACCACCACCCAGGCTTTCGTATTCCCCCAGGGAAATGCGCTTGAGCCGCTCGATCAGCCGCACGCGGATGCGGTAGACGATATCCTTGGCCAGCCCGGCAAACAGCCGCGCCTGGACCACGTTGAACACCAGCGCCGAGCAGCGCAGGATCAGCGTCACCATGAGCATCAGGCCGATATAGCCAGCGGCACTCTGCCATCCCTGGGGCAGGAAGCGGTTCATCACCTGCAGAGCGGCATCGCCGTGCCCCAGCAGCACCTCATCCACCAGCAAGGGCAACAGCAGCGGAATCGGCACGCTGCACAGGGTCGCCAGCACGGCGACGCCGTTGGCGATCCACAGAGATTTCTTGTGCTCAAGAGCCAGGCGACGGATATGCGCCCAGCTCAGGCGATCGATCGGCTTAGCGCTGACGCTTGAATCCACCGGCTCAGGCACAGGCGGCGCGCTCCAGCCAGCGCCCCAACAGAGGGGACAGCTCGCTCAGCGGCTGATAGCCGTTGGTCAGCAATGCCAACTGGCCATTACGCTCGGCCAGCAAGGTGGGAAAGCCGGCGATTCCCAGGTCCTGGACCCAGGTGAAGTCCGCCGCGGTAGCTGCATGCTGCTCGGCCCGGTCGAAGGCCTCGGCGAATTCGATGCGCGGCACCCCGGCCCGCTCTGCCAGCTCCACCAGCACACTGGCCAGGGTGACATCCCGGCCTTCGACATAGAACGCCTGCTGGATCAGCCCCAGCAGGGTCCAGGCGCAGTCCGCCGCCAGGCCACGGGCAGTGACGATGGCCCGACAGGCCGGTTCGGTGTCATAGACGAAGCCATCGGGCAAGGCGCCCTCGAAGCCGAACGGTTGGCCGGTGGCCTGGTGCACCGCCTGCCAATGCTCAAGGATGTAGCGCCGGGTATTGGGCTCCAGGGCCGCACCGCTACCGGTACGCAAGCCCCCCACCACCAGGTGCACCTCGACCCCGGCGGCCCGGGCCTGCTCCGCCAGGGCCTGGGCCACGGGCGCAAAGCCCCAGCACCATGAACACATCGGGTCCATCACATAGAGCAGGCGGGCAGACATGGCTCAAGCCTCGGAAGAAGATTGCTTGTAGTTGTAACCAATCGGGTGCGGCATGTTGCGAGCCTTGGCCAATTCGATCTGCTTCTGCCGGTCGATGGCACTGCGGCGGGTCTTCTCGCTCAGCTTGTCCCAGCAGTGCGGGCAACTGATACCGGGCACATAGTGCTCGGATGCACGATCCTCGACGCTCACCGGAGTACGACAGGCATGACATTGATCGTAGTCGCCTTCGCTCAGGTCGTGGCGCACGGTGACCCGGTTATCGAACACGAAGCAGTCGCCCTGCCATTTGCTCTCTTGCTGCGGCACCTCTTCGAGGTACTTGAGAATCCCGCCCTTGAGGTGGAACACCTCCTCGAAGCCTTCGCTGAGCATATAGCTCGACGCCTTCTCGCAACGGATGCCGCCGGTGCAGAACATCGCCACCTTCTTGTGCTTGCTCGGGTCGAAGTGGGCTTTGATGTAGTCCGGGAACTCGCGGAAGCTGGTGGTCTTGGGGTCGATGGCGCCTTCGAAGGTGCCAATGGACACTTCATAGTCGTTGCGGGTATCGATCAGCAGCACTTCCGGATCGCTGATCAGGGCGTTCCAGTCCTGTGGCTCGACGTAGGTCCCGACCTTCTTGTTGGGATCGACGCCGGGCACGCCCAGGGTAACGATCTCTTTCTTGAGCTTGACCTTGGTGCGGTAGAACGGCTGCTCGTCGCAGTAGGATTCCTTGTGATCGATATCCACCATGCGCGGGTCGTTCTTCAGCCAGGCCAGCAGCCCGTCGATGCCTTCGCGGCTGCCGGAAACCGTGCCGTTGATGCCTTCTTCGGCGATCAGCAAGGTGCCCTTGATGCCGTTGTCGAGCATTGCCTGCAACAGCGGCTCACGCAGGTTGACGTAATCTTCGAGGGTGACGAACTTGTACAGTGCCGCCACGACAATAGGTTGTGCCATGGGTAATCTCCAGGTGGCTACCCTCGTAAAGGGTGAACCGGATGCAAAAAAAAACGCGCCGGCATAAGCGGCGCGTTGCGGATTCTAACAAAAAAACCGCGGTTAATGCTGACTGCCACCGGCACAGGTCGGCGACGCCGGAGCCACACCGATCTTCGACCATTCCTCAGGCGTATAAGTGTGCAGCGCCAACGCATGGAACTGGCCCATCAGCTCACCCAGGGTGGCGTAGACCTTCTGATGGCGCTTGACGCTGTTGAGGCCAGCGAACTGTTCGCTGACCAGTACCGCCTTGAAGTGGGTTTCCAGGCCACGGCTGTGCATGTGGCTTTCATCCAGCACTTGCAGGTGCTCGGGCTGCAATGCCCCGAGCGCCGCTTCGATACGTTGTTGCATGGTCATTGCGGGCTCCGCTTACTTCTTCTTCGCCGGGGCAGCCTTGGGCTCGAGCTCGGCGGTCATGTCGGCCAGCAGCTTGTTCACCACCGGTACCGCGCTTTCCAGCTTGGCCTGGGTCATCTGCGCCGATTGCTGGGTCAGCTGGGGCATTTTTTCCAGGACTTTCTTGCCCAGTGGCGACTGATAGAAAGCCACCAGTTCCTTGAGCTCCGATTCGCTGAAATTGCTGGTGTAGAGCTTGACCATGTCCGGCTTCAGCTTGTTCCAGCCAATGGCCTGGTCCAGGGCGGCATTGGCCTTGGCCTGGTAGGTTTCCAGCAGGGCACGCTTGGATTCCGGGGCTTTGGTCTGCTCGAAGCGCTGGGCGAACATTTGCTGAACTTGCATGTACACCGGGGTACCGAGCTTGTCCGCATGGGCCAGGGTCAGGAAGGCCTCGGCACTGGCGTTGTGGCTGGCGGTATCGGCAAGAACCTGGCCGCTGGCACACACCAGAACAACCGCGGTACAGATGGCACGAAAACGGGTCATCGAGTTTCCTTTATCTAGCAGGCGAGGTAGAACCCCAAGGGCGCCCATTCTGCGCCTATTAATCCGCGTCCCTCAACCCCACGCCGACCGGCCCCCGGTTTTGCCCGGCCATGGCGCGGAAAAACCCCGGCATGGAACCCGAGCGGCGGATCACGGCCTAAACTGGCCTGTCAGACTAGGAGGATTGCCACGATGAACCGAATCGAAACCGACAGCCTGGGCCAGGTTGAAGTCCCGCAAGAAGCCTACTGGGGCGCGCAGACCCAACGTTCGCTGGTCAACTTCGCCATCGGCAACGAACGCATGCCCCTGGCGGTGCTGCATGCCCTGGCTCTGATCAAGAAAGCCGCGGCGCGGGTCAACGACCGCAACGGCGACATCCCTGCCGACATCGCCCGTCTGATCGAACAGGCCGCCGACGAAGTGCTCGCCGGCGAGCATGACGACCAGTTCCCTCTGGTGGTCTGGCAGACCGGCAGCGGTACCCAAAGCAATATGAACGTCAACGAAGTGCTGGCTGGACGGGCCAACGAGCTGGCGGGAAACCCTCGGGGCGGCAAGACGCCGGTGCACCCCAATGACCACGTCAATCGCTCGCAGAGCTCCAACGACTGCTTCCCCACTGCCATGCACATTGCGGCGGCCCAGGCGGTGCAGTTCCAGCTGCTGCCAGCGATCACCGAGCTCTCCGGCGGCCTGGCCGAGCTGTCGGCGCGGCACATGAAGCTGGTGAAGACCGGTCGCACCCACATGATGGACGCCACCCCCATCACCTTCGGCCAGGAAATCTCGGCCTTCATCGCCCAACTGGGGTACGCCGAGCGCGCCATCCGCAGCGCTTTACCGGCCGTCTGTGAACTGGCCCAGGGCGGCACCGCGGTAGGCACCGGGCTCAACTCGCCCCACGGTTTCGGCGAGGCCATCGCCGCCGAGTTGGCGGCGCTCTCGGGCCTGCCCTTCGTCACGGCGTCGAACAAGTTCGCCGCCCTGGCCGGCCACGAACCGCTGACCAGCCTTTCCGGCGCCCTGAAAACCCTCGCCGTGTGCCTGATGAAAATCGCCAACGACCTGCGCCTGCTGGGCTCCGGGCCACGGGCGGGCCTGGCCGAGGTCAAGCTCCCCGCCAACGAGCCCGGCAGCTCGATCATGCCCGGCAAGGTCAACCCGACCCAGTGCGAAGCCCTGTCGATGCTGGCCTGCCAGGTCATGGGCAACGATGTGACCATCGGCTTTGCCGCCAGCCAGGGCCACCTGCAACTGAACGTGTTCAAGCCAGTGATCATCCACAACCTGCTGCAATCGATCCGTCTGCTGGCCGATGGCTGCAGCAACTTCCAGCACCATTGCATCGCCGGGCTGGAGCCCGACCCGCAACAGATGGCCGCGCACCTGGAGCGCGGGCTGATGCTGGTGACCGCGCTCAATACCCATATCGGCTACGACAAGGCCGCCGAGATCGCCAAGAAGGCCTATGCCGAGAACCTGACCCTGCGCGAGGCGGCGCTGGAACTCGGGTACCTGACCGATGAACAGTTCGATGCCTGGGTCCGCCCGGAAAACATGCTGGAGGCCGGGAAACAGGGGTAAGACCGCAGCCGCCTTCGCTGGCAAGCCAGCTCCTGCCGAAACCCGACTGCAGGAGTCGGCGCGCCAGCGAAGCTCAGCTCGCCGCGATCCGCTGCCGCCGCGCTCGCAACCCCGCCATCAACGACGGCCCCAGTGCCGTCAGCGCCGACCCCAGCACCACCAGCAGCGCCCCGCCATAGCCCAGGCCATTGATCTGCTCGGCCTGCACATACTCGGGCCAGAGCCAGGCTGCCCAAGCCACCGCGACAAAGGTCACCAGCGGCGTGATGGCCAGGGTCGCGCTGACCCGCGACGCTTCCCAATGGGCCAAAGCTTCGGCAAAGGCGCCATAGGCAATCAGGGTATTGAGGCAGCACGCCACCAGCAGCCAACCCTGCAGCGGGTTCAACTCCAGCGCCTCCAGCGGGTGAGCCCAAGGGGTGAGCAACATGGCGCAGAACAGGTAGATCACCATCATTACCTGCAGGGAATTCCACACGCTCAGCAGTTGCTTCTGGCCCAGGGCGTAGAAGGTCCAGACCGCGGAAGCGGCCAGAATGGTCAGCACCCCCGCGGTGTAGTCGCTCAGGGAAGTCAGCAGTTCGCTCAGGCGCTGATTGAAGAACAGCCCAAAGCCGATCAGCAGCACCAGAAGCCCCAGGCCCTGGCCGAGGCTGAACCGCTCCTTGAACACGAACACACTAGCGATCAACAGCAGGATCGGCCCCATCTGCACCACCAGTTGCGCGGTGCCCGGGCTCAACAGATTGAGGCCCATGAGGTACAGCACGTAATTGCCTACCAGGCCACAGACCGAGATCGGCACCAGCCAGATACCCTTGGGCCCCAGCACTCGCCAGCGCGGCAGGCGCCCCACCGCCGCCAGGTAGGCCAGCAGGCAGCCACCGGACACCGTCAGGCGAAACCAGGTCACGGTGACCGGGTCCATCACTTGCAGTACCTGCTTGAGCTTGATGGGCAGGATGCCCCACAACAGCGCGGTCAATAAGGCCAGGAACAGACCATAGACCCAGCGACCGGACGAGACGTGCATGCGAACCCCACAAGGCCTTACGAGCAAGGCTCACATACTAGGCCCGCGCCGGCAGCCGACACAGAGACAGTTGGCGACAAAGCGCAAACAGGATCGTGCAGGTCGCAAACCGGCCCCACGGGAGCCGGCTTGCCGACGAAGCGAAACCTAGCGTACCGCCTCGAACAACCCCGTGGCCCCCATGCCGCCACCCACGCACATGGTGACGATGCCATAGCGCAGGTTGCGTCGCTGCAGCTCGCGTACCAGATGCCCGACCTGACGCGAGCCGGTCATGCCGAACGGGTGGCCGATAGAGATCGAGCCGCCATTGACGTTGTACCGGGCGTTGTCGATTTCCAGGCGGTCGCGGGCATACAGGCACTGGGAAGCAAACGCTTCATTGAGCTCCCAAAGATCGATGTCAGCCACGCTCAGGCCCTTGGCCTTGAGCAGCTTGGGCACCGAAAACACCGGGCCGATCCCCATCTCGTCCGGCTCGCAACCGGCCACGGTAAAGCCGCGGAAGAACGCCTTGGGCTTGAGCCCCAGCGCCAGGGCCCGCTCCAGGCTCATCACCAGGGTCATCGAGGCGCCATCGGACAATTGCGAAGAGTTGCCCGCCGTCACCGAACCATCGTCGGCAAACACCGGCTTCAACGCCGCGAGATTTTCCAGGGTGGTGTCGGGGCGGTTGCAATCGTCGCGGTCCACCACGCCATCAAGGATCTGCACCTCACCGGTGTTCTTGTCCTCGACCTTGTACTTGACCGTCATCGGCACGATCTCGTCGCTGAAAAGGCCAGCGGCCTGGGCCTGGGCGGTACGCTGCTGGCTTTGCAGGGAGTAGCGGTCCTGGGCTTCGCGGCTGACACTGTAGCGCCGAGCCACCACTTCGGCGGTCTGGCCCATGGGGAAGTAGATGCCCGGTACCTGCTCCTTGAGCAGCGGGTTGATCAGGTTTTCGGTGTTGACGCTCTTCATGGTCAGGCTGATGGATTCGACGCCACCGGCCACGATGATGTCGCTGCAGCCGGAGGCGATCTGATTGGCGGCAATGGCGATCGCCTGCAGGCCCGAGGAACAGAAGCGGTTGAGGGTCATCCCCGCGGTGCCGGTGCCCAGGGCCGAGAGCACCGCGACGTTGCGCCCGATGTTGAAACCCTGGGCCCCTTCATTGGAGCCGGCGCCGACGATGCAGTCCTCGACACTGGCCGGGTCGATGCCGTTGCGGGCGAGCAGCGCATTGACGCAGTGGGCGGCCATGTCATCCGGACGGGTCTGGTTGAACTTGCCCCTAAAGGACTTGGCCAGGCCAGTCCGTACGCTGTCGACGATCACCACTTCACGCATGACGCACCTCATTATTGTTGGCGGCAGGAAGAGCATCGAGCATAGATCCCCCTCCTGTCCCGCCGCGACAATCATTCACTGGGCGTATGCGCGACCATCGACCTACTTCTTGTCTTTCTTGTCGTGCTTGTCCGAGCGCTCGAAAGCGGCCTCCAGGGCGCGGTTGATGGTGCGCAGAACCTTGACCCGGGCCCAGCGCTTGTCGTTGGCCTCCACCAGAGTCCAGGGCGACACCTCGGTGCTGGTGCGGTCGACCATGTCGCCGACGGCGGCGCGGTAATCGTCCCACTTGTCGCGGTTGCGCCAGTCGTCCTCGGTGATCTTGAAACGCTTGAAGGGAATCTCCTCCCGAGCCTGGAAGCGCTCCAGCTGGGTATCCTTGTCGATGGCCAGCCAGAACTTGACCACGATCACCCGGGCATCGGCCAACTGCTCCTCGAAGTCGTTGATCTCGCTGTAGGCCCGCAACCAGTCGGCGGGGCTGCAGAAGCCCTCGATGCGCTCCACCAGCACCCGGCCGTACCAGGAACGATCGAAGATGGTGAACTTGCCCCGGGCCGGGATATGCCGCCAGAACCGCCAGAGATAGGGCTGGGCGCGCTCCTCTTCCGTGGGCGCGGCAATCGGCACGATGCTGTACTGGCGCGGGTCCAGGGCCGCCGCGACCCGGCGGATGGCCCCGCCCTTGCCCGCCGCATCGTTGCCTTCGAACACCGCCACCAGGGCGTGCTTGCGCATGCGCTTGTCCCGCAGCAGGCCGGCCAGGCGCGCCTGTTCGGTAATCAGTTGTTCTTCGTAGTCGTCCTTGTCCAGGTGCTGGGTCATATCCAGGCTGTCCAGCAGGCTGAGCTGATCCACCGCCGGAGGCAGCGGCGCCGCGTTGACCTGGGTGGCTCGCAGCGGCTGGCGGTTCAGCGCGCTTTGCAGCCCTTCCAGGAGAATCCGCCCCACGGTAAGGCTGCGGTAATACGGATCGACGCCCTCGATCACGTGCCAGGGCGCATAGTCGCGGCTGGTGCGGCGCAGCACGCGCTCGCCGTACTTGACGAACTTGTCGTAGGTTTGCGACTGCTGCCAGTCCAGCGGGCTGATACGCCAGCTGTGCAGCGGGTCGTCCTGCAACGCCTTGAGGCGGGCCTTCATCTGTTTCTTGGACAGGTGGAACCAGAACTTGAAGATCAGTGCGCCTTCATCGCAGAGCATCTTCTCCAGGCGCTCGGCGCCGTTGATCGCCTGGTCCAGGCGCGGGTCCTTGATCTCGCCATGGACCCGGCTCTGCAGCATCTGGCTGTACCAGTTGCCGAAGAACACCCCCATGCGCCCCTTGGCCGGAAGCATCCGCCAGTAGCGCCAGGCCGGTGGCCGCGACAGTTCCTCGTCGGTCTGCTGGTCGAAGGTGCGCACCTCGATCAGCCGCGGGTCCATCCATTCGTTGAGCAGCTTGACCGTCTCGCCCTTGCCCGCGCCCTCGATCCCGTTGATCAGCACGATCACCGGAAAGTTCGCCTTCTGGCGCAGTTCGAACTGGGCTTCGAGCAAGGCCTCGCGCAATGCCGGCACCTCGGCATCGTAGGTTTCTTTGTCGATGGCGTGACCGATTTCAGCGGATTCGAACATGGGTGGCTCCCTTCCAAGAATTTTCCAAGACTAGCGGATCGACCTCGGCCAGGGAAAACAAATCCCCGAACCTGCGGCGCCTTGCCATGGATCAAGCGCTGCCGGCGCGATGGGCTAGAATGGCCGCCTTGCGCAACATGAGCCGAACATGATCCCTGAACTGCCCCACGCCCAGCTCGACTGGGACGACCAAGGACGCCCGCGTTCGCGGGTCTTCGACGATGTGTACTTCTCCAGCGAATCGGGCCTGGATGAAACCCGCCACGTGTTCATCGAACAGAACCGCCTGGGCCCGCGCTTTGCCGCCCTGGCCGATGGCGAACGCTTCGTTATCGGTGAAACCGGCTTCGGCACCGGGCTGAACTTTCTCTGCGCCTGGCAGTTGTTCCAGCAGCAGGCGCCCAGCGGTGCCCGGCTGCATTTCGTCAGTGTGGAAAAGTACCCCTTGAGCCCTGCCGACCTGCAACGGGCCCTGGCCCTGTGGCCGGAACTGGCAAGCCTCTGTGCACCGCTGCTTGAGCAGTACGTGGCAGTGCATGGCGGCTTCCAGCGCATCGTGCTGGAGGGCGGGCGAGTGACCCTGACCCTGTTGATCGGCGATGCCCTGGAGCAACTGCCGCAACTGGACGCCCAGGTCGATGCCTGGTTTCTCGACGGTTTCGCGCCGGCCAAGAACCCCGACATGTGGACCGCCGAACTCTTCGCCGAACTGGCGCGCCTGGCCGCCCCGGGTTCCACTATCAGTACCTTCACCAGCACCGGCTGGGTGCGCCGGCTGCTGAACAGTGCCGGCTTCAAGATGAAACGCACCCCGGGCATCGGCCACAAATGGGAGGTACTGCGGGGCGAGTTCCTCGGCTGGCCGGAGGATGCGCCGGCGCCGGCCAGGGCCAAGCCCTGGTTCGCCCGCCCCCCGCGGCAAGAGAAGACCGCCCTGGTGATCGGCGGCGGGCTGGCCGGTTGTGCCAGCGCCGCCAGCCTGGCCGCCCGCGGCTGGCAGGTGCAATTGCTGGAGCGTCATGCAGAGCTGGCCCGGGAGGCCTCGGGCAATCCCCAGGGCGTGCTCTACCTCAAGCTCTCGGCCCACGGCACCGCCCTGTCACAGATGATCCTCAGTGGCTTTGGCTATACCCGGCGCCAACTGGAGCACCTGCAGCGCGGCCAGGACTGGGATGGCTGCGGTGTGCTGCAACTGGCCTTCAACGCCAAGGAAGCCGAGCGCCAGGCCCAACTGGCCGCGGCTTTTCCCGCCGACCTGCTGCACCTGCTGGACCAACCCCAAGCCCAGGCCCGGGCCGGTATCGGCCTTGAGCATGGAGGCCTGTTCTACCCCGAAGGTGGCTGGGTGCACCCGCCGGCCCTGTGCCAATGGCAGGCCAGCCACCCGCGGATCCAGGTCCTGGCACACCGGGAAGTCCTGGAACTGCGCCGGGTCGGTGAGCAATGGCAAGCCTGGGACGGTGACCGGATGCTGGCCAGCGCCGCGGTGGTGATCCTCGCCGGTGCGGCCGAGATCAGGCGTTTCCCGGCCAGCGCCGATCTGCCCCTCAAGCGCATTCGCGGGCAGATCACCCGCCTGCCCCAGACCGCACAAAGCCAGAGCCTGGCCACGGTGGTCTGCGCCGAAGGCTACGTCGCCCCCGCGCGCCTGGGGGAACACACCTTGGGCGCCAGTTTCGACTTCAAGAGCCAGGACCTGACCCCCACCAGCGCCGAGCATGCCGGCAACCTGGCGATGTTGCGGGAAATCTCCAGCGACCTGCTGCACCGCCTGGGTGCCGAGCAACTGCCCTTGGACAGCCTGCAAGGCCGCGCGGCCTTTCGCTGCACCAGCCCGGACTACCTGCCCATCGTCGGCCCCCTGGCGGAACCGGTGGCCTTTGCCGAAACCTACGCCGCCCTGGGCAAGGATGCGCGCCAGGTGCCGGACCTGCCCTGCCCCTGGCTCGACGGCCTGTACATCAACAGTGGCCACGGTTCCCGTGGGCTGATCACCGCGCCGCTGTCCGGCGAGCTGCTGGCCGCCTGGCTGGAAAACGAGCCCCTGCCCCTGCCCAGAAGCGTGGCCGAAGCCTGCCATCCGAACCGTTTTGCCCTGCGTCGCCTGATTCGCGGCAAGGCCTGAAGCAGAGCGGCGGCGCTGACTTTCCAGCGCCGCCAATGGCCGCTGGCCAGCACCAAGCGCTACATCAAACCGTCCGCCCCCACTCAACTGCTTATAACCGATCGATCTAAAACTCCCGAGTTACGCACAGGTCAGTTTCCAGGTAGCCGCCCTTTTGACGGCGGCAGATTGACTCTCCCCAACGGAAAAACCGGTAAGGACTTATGTGCGGACTAGCTGGCGAATTACGCTTTGATCATCAACCTGCCGACCTGGCAGCGGTTGAACGAATCACCCACCACCTGGCCCCTCGCGGCCCGGACGCCTGGGGCTTTCACAGCCAGGGCCCGATTGCCCTCGGCCATCGACGGTTGAAAATCATGGACCTGTCGGACGGCTCGGCGCAGCCCATGGTCGACAACCAACTGGGCCTGTCCCTGGCCTTCAATGGCGCGATCTACAACTTCCCCGAACTGCGCGCCGAACTGGAAGCCAAGGGTTATGCCTTCTATTCCGGCGGCGACACTGAGGTGTTGCTCAAGGGCTACCACGCCTGGGGCGCGGACCTGCTGCCCAAGCTCAACGGCATGTTCGCCTTCGCCATCTGGGAGCGCGATGCCCAGCGCCTGTTCATCGCCCGCGATCGCCTCGGGGTCAAGCCGCTGTACCTGTCGCGCACCGGCCAGCGCCTGCGCTTCGCCTCGGCCCTGCCGGCGTTGCTCAAAGGTGGCGACATCAACCCGTTGCTCGACCCCGTGGCGCTCAACCACTACCTGAACTTCCATGCCGTGGTGCCAGCACCGCGAACCCTGCTGGCAGGCATCGAAAAACTGCCGCCGGCCACCTGGATGCGTATGGAGGCCGACGGCCGCACCGAGCAGCAGACCTGGTGGACCCTGCCCTATGGCCCCCGTGCCGACGAAACCGATCTGACTCTGGAAGACTGGCGTGACCGGGTGCTGGACAGCACTCGCGAAGCGGTGGCCATCCGCCAACGGGCAGCGGTGGACGTGGGCGTGCTGCTGTCCGGCGGTGTCGACTCCAGCTTGCTGGTGGGCCTGCTGCGAGAGGTCGGGGTGGACAACCTGTCGACCTTCTCCATCGGCTTCGAGGACGCCGGTGGCGAGCGGGGCGACGAGTTCCAGTACTCCGACCTGATTGCCCGGCACTACGGCACCCGGCATCACCAGTTGCGCATCGACGAACGTGAAATCATCGAACAGTTGCCCGCGGCCTTTCGGGCCATGAGCGAGCCGATGGTCAGCCACGACTGCATCGCCTTCTACCTGCTATCACGGGAAGTGGCCAAGCACTGCAAGGTCGTGCAAAGCGGCCAAGGCGCCGACGAACTCTTTGCCGGCTACCACTGGTACCCGCAGGTGGACGGCGCCAGCGATCCGTACGCGGCCTACCGTGCGGCCTTCTTCGACCGCAGCTACGACGACTACGCGGCCACCGTACAACCGCAGTGGCTGACCGCCAACGACGCCGCCGGGGATTTTGTCCGCGAGCATTTCGCCCAGCCCGGTGCCGACGCGGCTGTGGACAAGGCCCTGCGCCTGGACAGCACGGTGATGCTGGTGGATGACCCGGTCAAGCGTGTGGATAACATGACCATGGCCTGGGGCCTGGAGGCGCGCACGCCGTTCCTCGACTACCGCCTGGTGGAGCTTTCGGCCCGGGTGCCGGCACGCTTCAAGTTGCCGGACGGCGGCAAGCAGGTGCTCAAGGAAGCTGCGCGGCTGGTGATCCCCAGCGAGGTGATCGACCGCAAGAAAGGCTACTTCCCGGTGCCGGGCCTCAAGCACTTGCAGGGCGCGACCCTGGATTGGGTGCGCGAACTGCTGCTGGACCCGAGCCAGGATCGCGGTCTGTTCAAGCCGGCCATGCTCGACCGCCTGCTGACTGATCCCCAGGGCCAGTTGACGCCCTTGCGCGGCTCCAAGCTGTGGCAACTGGCGGCATTGAACCTGTGGCTCAGCGAACAAGGAATCTGACCGATGAAAGCTAACGCCACGGCTTACAGCCAACGCCTGCTGCGCGGCCAGGCGCCGTCCTATGAACGCCTGCAGGCGCGCTTCGCCGAAGACGGCAGCGAACCCGGCAACGCCCCCATTGCGGTGCACTGCGGCTGGGGCCGACTGCTGATCGGCCATACCTTTCCCGATCCCGCCAGCCTCGCGCAGGAACTGCTCAACGAGCAGCCCGGTGAACGCGACATCGCCCTGTACGTCGCTGCACCGCAGCAGGTGCTGGGCTTGGAACCGGCACAGTTGTTCCTCGACCCTTCCGACACCCTGCGCCTGTGGTTCAGCGATTACCGCCAGGCCACTCGGGTGTTTCGCGGGTTCCGCATACGCCGTGCCCAGAGCGAAGCCGACTGGCAAGCCATCAACCAGCTGTACCAGGCCCGCGGCATGCTGCCCATCGACCCGCAACTGCTCACTCCGCGCCATCAGGGCGGGCCGGTGTACTGGCTGGCCGAGGACGAAGACAGCGGCGCGGTGATCGGTAGCGTCATGGGCCTCAATCACCACAAGGCCTACCAGGACCCGGAACACGGCAGCAGCCTCTGGTGCCTGGCAGTGGACCCCGATTGCAGTCGCCCGGGCGTCGGCGAAGTGCTGGTACGCCACCTGATCGAACACTTCATGAGCCGCGGCCTGAGCTACCTCGACCTGTCGGTGCTGCACGACAATCGCCAGGCCAAGAACCTCTACGCCAAGCTGGGCTTTCGCACCCTGTCGACCTTCGCCATCAAGCGCAAGAACGGCATCAACCAGCCGCTGTTCCTCGGCCCCGGGCCCCAGGCGGAGTTCAACCCTTACGCGCGGATCATCGTCGAGGAGGCCCATCGCCGGGGCATCGATGTGCAGGTGGATGACGCCGACGCCGGGCTGTTCACCCTCAGCCACGGCGGGCGCCGGGTACGCTGCCGGGAATCGCTGAGCGATCTCACCAGCGCCATCAGCATGAGCCTGTGCCAGGACAAGAGCCTGACCCACAAGGTGCTCAAGGGTGCTGGCTTGAACCTGCCGGCGCAGCAATTGGCGGGCAACGCCGATGACAACCTGGGCTTTCTCGACGAGCACCAGCGGGTGGTGGTCAAGCCCCTGGATGGCGAACAGGGACAAGGCGTGGCGGTGGACCTGCGGACCATCGAAGAGGTGCAAAAGGCCATCGACCACGCCCGCCGCTTTGACAGCCGGGTACTGCTGGAAAGCTTCCACGAAGGCCTGGACCTGCGCATCCTGGTGATCGGCTTTGAAGTAGTGGCAGCGGCTATCCGCCGTCCCGCGGAAATCATCGGTGATGGTCAGCACTCCATCGGCGCGCTGATCGAAGCCCGCAGCCGTCGCCGCCAGGCGGCCACCGGCGGCGAAAGCAAAATCCCCCTGGACCAGGAGACCCAGCGCACCCTGCACGCCGCTGGCTACGACTACAACAGCGTACTGGCCGCCGGGGAGCGGCTGTTTGTACGGCGCACCGCCAACCTGCACACCGGCGGCACTCTGGAAGACGTCACCGGCATCCTTCATCCGACCCTGGCCGACGCCGCCATCCGCGCAGCCCGTGCCCTGGACATTCCCGTGGTGGGCCTGGACCTGATGGTGCCGGCGGCGGATCAGCCCGAGTACGTGTTCATCGAAGCCAACGAACGCGCCGGGTTGGCCAATCACGAACCGCAACCCACCGCCGAACGTTTTGTCGACCTGCTGTTTCCCCACAGCCAACCGGCGCCGTGACCCTTCGCCGGCAAGCCGGCGCCTCCCCTCATGGGTAGGAGCTGGCTTGCCAGCGATGTCGCCCCCCGGCCCTCCATCCGTGCCCTCATCGAAACCATCGATGGCCGTTTCTCATCAGGAGTTTCCATGACCCGCAAGATTCCCGAACCCGACCTCGCCTACCTGCAGAAAGTCCTCCTGGAAATGCTCGCCATTCCCAGCCCTACCGGGTTTACCGACACCATCGTGCGCTATGTCGCCGAACGCCTGGAAGAACTGGGCATCCCCTTCGAGCTGACCCGTCGCGGCACCATTCGCGCCACCCTCAAGGGCCAGAAGAACAGCCCGGACCGGGCCGTCTCGGCGCACCTGGACACCATTGGCGCCAGCGTGCGCGCGGTGAAGGACAACGGCCGCCTGACCCTGGCCCCGGTGGGCTGCTGGTCCAGCCGCTTTGCCGAGGGCAGCCGGGTCAGCCTGTTCACCGACAACGGCGTGTTGCGCGGCAGCGTCCTGCCACTGATGGCCTCCGGGCACGCCTTCAACACCGCAGTGGACGAACTGCCCATCAGTTGGGACCACATCGAACTGCGCCTGGATGCCTACTGCACCACCCGCGCCGACTGCGAATCCCTGGGGATAGGCGTGGGTGATTTTGTTGCCTTCGACCCCTTGCCCGAGTTCACCGAAAGCGGCCATATCAGCGCCCGGCACCTGGACGACAAGGCCGGTGTCGCCGCGCTGCTGGCCGCGCTCAAGGCCATAGTCGACAGCGGCGAGCCGCTGATGATCGACTGCCATCCGCTATTCACCATCACCGAAGAAACCGGCAGTGGTGCGGCAGCGGCCCTGCCCTGGGACGTCAGCGAGTTCGTCGGCATCGACATTGCCCCGGTCGCCCCGGGCCAGCACTCCAGCGAACATGCGGTGAGCGTGGCCATGCAGGACTCCGGTGGCCCCTACGACTATCACTTGTCCCGCCACCTGCTGCGCCTGGCCGGTGAACACGAGTTGCCGGTGCGTCGCGACCTGTTCCGCTACTACTTCAGCGACGCCCATTCGGCGGTCACCGCTGGCCATGACATCCGCACCGCGCTGCTGGCCTTCGGTTGCGACGCCACCCACGGCTATGAGCGCACCCATATTGACAGCCTGGCGGCACTCAGCCGCCTGCTGGGGGCCTACATCCTCAGCCCGCCGGTATTTGCCAGCGACGCGCAACCGGCCCAGGGCTCACTGGACCGCTTCAGCCATCAACTGGAGCACGATGCACAGATGGAAAGCGATACCCGGGTGCCCTCGGTGGACAGCCTGGTAGGGCAGAAATCCTGAACCCGCCCCGGAGTTTGTGCACGCCCTGGCTGGCGGCACGGCCCCGGGCGCAGTAGGATCCCGGATTGTTTACCGGAGGCCCTCATGCTGATTCCCCACGACCAACTTGAAGTCGACACCTTGACCCGCCTGATCGAGGACTTCGTGACCCGCGAGGGCACCGACAACGGTGATGAAACGCCCCTGGAGACCCGTGTGCTGCGGGTGCGCCAGGCCTTGACCAAAGGCCAGGCGGTAATCGTCTTCGATCCGGACAGCGAACAGTGCCAACTGATGCTCAAGCACGATGTGCCCAAGGAGCTGTTCGACTGACCCTGCCCCCGGCCCAGCCCCCCGGGCCGGGTTATTCAGCCATTGGAAAAGCGCGGGCCGAACAGAATCACACTGGCCCCGATCACGCAGAGCGCCAGCCCCAGCCAATCCGAACCCAGGGGCCGTACCCGCTCCACCACCGCCAGCCAGCCAATCGAAGCGACGATGTAGATGCCCCCGTAGGCGGCATAGGCGCGCCCGGCGTAGGTGGCCTCGACCTTGGTCAGCAACAGGGCGAACAGGGTCAGGCTGATGAGCGCGGGAATCACCCACAAGGCACTCTTGCCCTGACGCAGCCACATCCAGAACGCATAGCAGCCGGCGATTTCAAACAGCGCGGCGAGGAAGAACCACAGGTAATTGAGCATGCAGGAACTCGTCAGGATTGTCGGATGCCGGCAACCCTAACGACGCCCTGGGGGGTTGGGCAAGCTCAACTGGCGCTTTGCTTGGCCTTGGCGCGCATCTTGTCGGCCATCAGGGTCATTTCGTCGTACAGCGCCTGGGGATTTTTCTGCTTCAGGGCCCAGGCCATGCGGCCCTGCTCGTGGGGCAGGATCATGAACTGGCCGGCATCGACCTGGGCATGGATGTAGTCGGCGATCTCGGCGGCGGTGATCGGCGAGCTTTCCAGCAACTTGCCCACCTGGGCCTTCATGGCCGGGGTCGGCCCTCGGAAGGAGTCCAGCAGGTTGGTCTGGAAGAACGACGGGCAGACCACATGCACACCGATTTCCTGCTGCGCGAGCTCGACCAACAGGCTCTCGGAAAGCGCCACCACCCCGGCCTTGGCCACGTTGTAGTTGCTCATGGCCGGGCCCTGCATCAAGGCCGCCATGGAAGCGATATTGATGATCTTGCCCTTGCTCTGCTCCAGCAGCGGCAGGAAGGCCTTGCAGCCCTTGACCACCCCCATCAGGTTGATCGCGATCTGCCAGTCCCAATCCTCCAGCGACAGTTCGCTGAAGAACCCGCCAGAGGCCACGCCGGCGTTGTTGACGATGATGTCGATGCCGCCGAACTTCACCTCGCAGGCCTGAGCAAAGGCGGTCAACTGGCTGTAGTCACGCACATCGCAGCGCTGCACAAAACCGTCACCACCGGCTGCACGCACCAGTTTCAGGGTTTCCTGCAGGCCCGCCTCGCTGACATCGGACAAGGCCAGCCGCCAGCCCTCGCGGGCCCAGCGCAAAGCGATTTCGCGACCCAGGCCGGAGCCGGCGCCAGTGATCATCATGCGATTTTGCATAAGAGTTGCCTTGTTGTTCCGGGGAAGATGAGCCGCAGTGTAGCGAAGGCCCCTGCGCCACCCACGCACCATCAGGGTGCTGAATGCCCCGGGCAAACCACCAGCCCGGTGCCTCCGCCCCGTCATCCGCTCCCCCTGCTCCGGGCAGGCGCAAAGGAAATAAGACCGAAAGCGGAAAGCTTTAAAAATACTTGGAATTTTCTGGAAGGGCGCAGAGTCGGATTTATTAAGCGGTTCGCTTTATCCCTAAAACGAACTTGTCCTTGAATAACTGCGTTGTTCAACTCTATTCCAATAAGGAAACAGCCATGGGCACCATTCTGATCGTTATTCTGATTCTGCTGCTGATTGGCGGCCTGCCAGTATTCCCGCACTCCAGAAGCTGGGGTTATGGGCCTTCAGGAATCATTGGCGTCGTGCTGGTGGTGCTGTTGGTGCTCTTGCTGCTGGGCAGGATATAACGCCCTTATTGCTCGCCCCAGAGCATGTTTGAACGTAAAAAGGCGCCGGTCTTCACCGGCGCCTTTTTATTAGCCCGAATAAAAAACACCCCACTTGTGGGGTGTTTTATTTACCCGGGCAACTTGCGCCAACCCCGCATGACAGGGCCGGCGCTACAGCGTTTAGTCCGGCTTCCCGTTGACCACGCCGGCGGTGTTGTCGAGCAAGCTCTTGGTCGCCGTCTGCAGGAAGGATTCCAGCTTCTGCTTGAGCTGCGCCTCATCGGCTGAATCCGGGATCAGTTCGCCCCCCGGTGCCGACCCCAGTTCGTACTTGTACAGCCGAGGCGGCATTTCCTTGGGCAGTACCAGCACCCGATCCGCCGTCAGCAGCGCTACGGTCTGGTCACTGCCCGAAGGCTTGATCACGCCGAAGCCCTTGTCGCCTTCCGGCAGGTTGAGCAGGTCGCGCCCCCAGCACTGGTGCAGTACGTCGCCACCCAGGCGGCCCATGATGGTGGGCACGATGTCGATCTGAGTGCCCACGGTATGGTCACGCTGGCCGAACTTTTCCTGGATGCCCGGCGCGATCATCAGCATGGGCACGTTGAAGCGCCCCAGATCCATTTCGGTGATCTGCTGCTCGTTGCCGAAGCCATGGTCGCCCACTACCACGAACAGGGTTTCCTTGAAGTAAGGCTCCTTGCGCGCTTTCTCGAAGAACTGGCCCAGGGCCCAGTCGGAGTAGCGCATGGCCGTCAGGTGTTCGTTGAGGCTGCCGCGGTCGGTCACCTTGTCCACCGGCAAAGGCGTGGGCAGGGCATACGGCGTGTGGTTGGACAGGGTCTGCAGCAGGGCATAGAACGGCCCCTTGCCTTCCCGGGCCTTCAACTCTTCCAGGCCGCGGTTGAACATGTCCTGGTCGGACACGCCCCAGGTCGGGTCGGAGAACACCGGATTGACGAAGTCGTTACGGCCGATGAAGTTGGTCATGCCCTGGTTGCTGAAGAACCCCGACTGGTTGTCCCAGGCGAAATCGCCGTTGTAGACATACACGTCATCGTAGTTGCGAGCACTGAGCAGTTGCGGCAGGCCGGACAGCTTGTGGCTGCCTTCCGGGGTCTGCATCAGGTATTCGAAGCCAGGCAGGTTGGGGAAGCACGCCATGGTGGCGAACATGCCCTGGTGGGTGTGGGTGCCGTTGGAGAAGAAGCGGTCGAACAGCAGGCCTTCCTTGGACAGTTTGTCGAAGTACGGAGTGATCTCCCCCGGACGTCCCAGGGCGCCCACCGAATGCCCGGCGAAGCTTTCCATCAGGATCACCACGACGTTCTTGATCGGCAGGGTCTTTTCCCCATCCGGCGTGTAGGTGCGGCGTACGGCGGCGATATCGGCATCCACCAGCTTGTCACTCGGCACCAGCAGCATGTCGCGCACGGTCTGCTGCGCCAGAGGCTGAGGCAAGGTGGCCTTCCAGATATTGGTGCGGTCCTCGGACAGGCGATCCTTGGCCGCCGCCATCAGTTGCAGCGTGCCGTTGAGGCCCAACTGGTTGGCGAAGTTGGAGTCGGTGGTATAGACGTCGCCCCAACGCATCGGCGGGCCCTGGCGTAGGGTGCCACGGGCCGCAACCACGCAGATCAGCAGACACACCACGAACACCGCAATGCGTGCATACCAGGGGGCAATCTGCCGGGTACCGACATTGCCGCCGCTGAACGGGCCACGGGGCCGGGTGGCACGGTCGGCCCCCTTGAATGCCAGGCTCAGGATCCAGGTGCCCACGGCCCAGGCCAGCAGGTAGCGGACCACCGGGAAGCCGTACCAGAGCATGCTCATCACGGTTTTCGGGTCTTCCTTCACATACTGGAAGACCAGGCCGTTGAGGCGCTGGTGGAACTCGCGGTAGAAGTCCATCTCCATCAGGCCGAGGAACAGCGCGATGCTGGAGGTGACTGTCAGCCAGAAGCGCAACACCCCGCGAGCCGCCATGGCCCGGGCGCTGAACAGCGCCAGCAGCAGCGGTACGCTGAGGTAGACCACCAGCCGCAGGTCAAAACGCAGCCCGTTGGCAAACGCTTCGAGGAAGGTCGAGGCCGGAGTGTCGAGAATCATCTCGCGGTTGTAGATCAGCAGCGCGACGCGCAACAGGGAAAGCATCACCATCATGACCAGGGCGCACAACAGCGTGTAGGCCAGATGGGATTTAACGGTCGGTTGCAGCAGGCGATTCGAGGATCGCTGCTGACTCAGGGCATCCGAGTTTGCCATGTGGTTTTAGGACCCATTGGAAGTTTAAGTTGCAAAGATAAAGCTGCGTTCTGCCCTCTTGTTGCCGCCAGGGCGACGGGGGAATTCGCGGTGCGCAAATGTTGCACGATCACTCAAGGCATTGCCATTGATTAGTGGGCAGCACCGAAAAACCCACGGCCAACGGCTCTGGGACAAGAGATTGCAATGAGTTATACCGGGGAAAAAGCGCCGGCGAATTGTCTTAGAGCGTTTGTGAAAATTTCGTTCAACGCATGTTTAGTCACACAAAAAAGGGCCTGGCGGCCCTTTTCCCTGTGCAATCGGCGTCTCCCGCTTCAGAGCCGCACATTGCCTCGCGGCCCGGCGATCGCCCAGATGATCAGCCCCAGCACCGGCAGGAGAATGATCAAGAGCACCCAGAGGACCTTCATCCCGGTTTCAGCGCCGCTTTTGAGTACGTTGATGATGGCCCAGATATCCAGGGCCAGAATGATCAGGCCAACCAGGCCATTGAAGGTGGAACCCATGGTGTCGCTCCCTAAATGATGGCGTGCCTCTTTAGGATAGCCGTGCTGGATCAGGGTTCCGTTTTATTCCACAGCCGCTCGGGCTTCAGACATGAACGGCGATCTTCAAGGCCTCCAGGGCTGGCGCCGCGGCGATCCCGACCTCGGCGCACAACTCCAGCACCCGCGGCACGTCGTTGCCATAGACCAGTACCATCTGCAACTCGTCATCCAGCAACTGGCTGAAGTTCATCAACACATAGCCGCCGTTTTCCGGGTTCATGCTGCCCATCTGGATCTGGATGCGATTCAAGGCCGTCAGGGCTTCGATCTTGGCCAACTGCTTGGGCTTGATGTTGAACGCCACGTCCTTGCCGAACGAGGCGACGATCTGGGCGAACAGGTCGACATAGGTATCGGCCTGAAACAACACGGTTTCCGGCAGGCTGCCGACCACCACCCATTCCCCCAGGGGAATGGGGAAGCTGTCGTCGTAGTTGATATCCGGGTTGGCTGCCAGGAATCCCTGAGGGTCGGCGTAGGCCTGGCTCGCCTCCTCGGCGATCTGCTGGATCTCGGCATCGCCCATGCACCCGGAGCTGATCTTGCTAATGAGTTCGATAAGGGCGGTTTTCATGGGCACATCCTGGAAGCGAGGAAATCAAGGGGCGCGAAGGATAGCCTAAAGTGCCCGAGCTATCACGCCAGGCAGCACCTGACGCCCGCGCGCCCCGATCATCGCCGGCTCAGGCCAAGAGTTTTTCCAGCTGCGCCGTGGTATCCATGGCGCCCATGGTCTTGGCCGCTTCCAGGGCACTCACGCCATTGCTGTCGCGAGCCTTGGGGTCGGCGCCCTGGCTGATCAGGTAGGTGACGATTTCCGTGCGGTTGAACATCGCCGCCATCATCAGCGCGGTACGTCCGTCGAAGGACGAGCCTTCCACCTGAGCGCCCCCCTCCACCAGCGCCTTGACCACCGCCAGGTCGCCCTTGAAGGCAGCCCCGGCAATCGGGCTCTGGCCGTTGTCGTTGCGGATCTCGGGGTCGGCCTGGTGCTTGAGCAGCACCTGCACCGCGTCCACATGGCCGTGATAGGCGGCGAGCATCAGCAGCGTGTCGCCCTTGTGATTGCGCAGGTTGACCGGCAGGCCACTGGCAGCCAGTTTGTCGAGCATCTGTGCGTCGCCCTGGCGGGCCACGTTGAACACCTGTTCGACAAACTGGGCGGCCTCTTCTTCAGTCATCTGGCGGCTTTTGTCGGTCATCGGAAACTCCAGGTTCGGCAATTCGGAAAGGCGCTAGTTTCCCCAAGCCGGCGCCAGCCTGTCATCCCTTTTTTCCCGAGAGCCACCATAGGCAGAATCAATAACGCAGGCGCCCGCCCTGAATGTCCGCGAGAATCTGCGGGGTCAGCCGCACGTAGGTATCCGAGCCCGGCAACCAGGCATACACCGGCTCGTCACCGATTTGCTGCAGATCGAATGCCTGCTCCTTGAGGCGACTCTTCTGGTACTTGAAGGTGCCGGTGGTGTCCATCTTCACTTTGATCCGCAGGAACAACGGCACTGCGTAGGCCGGCAACTGCTGCCGGGCGAACTGCAGCAACTCGCTGAAATCCAGGGTCGCCAGGGATTCTGCCGGAGTGATCGCCACCATCCCGGCCCGACCGTTGGTGTTGTGGATCTCGACCCCATAGGCCACCACCTCGGCAACCTGCGGGTGGCCCAGGAGAACGTTCTCCACCTCGGTGGTGGAAACGTTCTCGCCCTTCCAGCGATAGGTATCTCCCAGCCGATCGACGAACTGCACATGGCCAAAGCCGATATCGCGCAACAGATCGCCGGTGTTGAAGTAGCAGTCGCCCTTCTCGAACACGTCCTTGAGAATCACCTTGAGGTTCTTTTCCGGGTCGGTGTAGCCATCCAGGGGCGCCTTGTCGTCGATCTTCGCCAGCAGCAGCCCCTGGCCGCCCTTGGCCACCTTCTGCATGAAGCCCTGGCTGTTGCGCAGTGGCGCACCGGTATCGTGGGCGTATTCCACCAGCGCCCAGGGGATCAGGGAAAAGCCCACCGTGTTGTCAAAGTTGAGGATGTTGCTGAAACCGATATTGCCGTCGCTGGCGGCATACAGCTCACAGATATGACCGACGCCGAAACGTTGCTTGAACTCGCTCCAGACGCCCGGGCGCAGCCCGTTGCCAATCATCTTCGAGACCCCGTGCTCGGTATCCCGTGCGCAAGCCGGCTGGTCGATCAGGTAGCGGCACAACTCCCCGACATAACCCACGGTCGTGGCCTTGTAGCGGCGCACGTCATCCCAGAACTGGCTGGCGCTGAATTTGCGGCGGATGGCAAAGCCCGAGGCGCCGGTAATCGCCGAGCCCCAGCACACGCACAGACCGGTAGCGTGGTACAGCGGCAAGGTGCAATACACCACGTCCCCGGGCTGCATATCCAGGGCGATGGTGCCGAAGCCGGCAGAGGTGCGCATCCAGCGCCCGTGCTTGAAGATCCCGGCCTTGGGCAACCCCGTGGTGCCGGAGGTATAGATGTAGAAGCAAGGGTCGTTGAGGAAGATGCGCTGGGTCTGCGCCAGGTTGTCCGATGGGTAACCGACGCTCTCGGCCATCAGGTTGCGCATTCCCGCGGGAGTCGGCCCGGGGTCGGCAAAGGTGTCCTGATCGGCCACGAACCAGGTGCGCTGCGGATCGATGCCCACTTGCTCGCGCACCGCCGAGTAAGCGGCCAGCAGCTCGCCGCCGAGGATGATCGCCGCCGGTTTCACCAGCGCCAGGCTGTGCGCCAGCACGCCCTGGGTCTGCGCGGTGTTGAGCATCGCGCAAATGCCTCCGAGCTTGGCCACCGCCAGCACCGTGACCAGCAACTCCGGGCGGTTCTCGATGAAGATCGCCAGTACATCACCCTTGCCGATGCCCTGCTCCTGCAGGTAGGCAGCAATGCGGTTGGCCCACTGATTGACCTGGGCATAACTGAGCACCCGGTCACCGTACAGCAAGGCCGGCCCCTCGGGGTTGCGCAGGGTCGCCTGCTCAAAGCTCCAGCCCAGGCCGCAGGGCTGGTCCGGGTTGTCGATATTGCCCGCCTTCATGCCCCGCACCACCCGCGGCAGTGCCCTGGCAATGGAGGGCACCTTACGCAGCATCATGCCCCAGGTGATCATGTCGCTCTTGTGCTTGTTCATGGTTGCTCCGGTTGCACAGCAAGGATCTGGGCCCGGGCCTGGCCGGCCGGGCGTTGGCAACAGCGGCGCAAGACTCAACCGGGGGTAGCGATCCAGAGTGCGGCGAGCGGCACGCGGGAGCTGTGGATATCTCTCGCAAAGGGATGAAGGCAGGACAGGCGCAGGGCTGCAAGGAGCACCGGCGATGAGGCGCAGGAAAGGTTCATGGAGAGCGTCCTATGTTCTTATTATTGGTCGGGCGGGATCGCAAGATCGCGCCACAACACATTCCATGTCGCAGAAACGCCGTTCAAGCTGCCTTCGCGGGGCCGCCGAGGCCAGGTTGAACCAACGTGACTGGCTGGAAAATACGTCAGCTCTCGCGACGCTGTACACGGGGTTTTTGCAAACTTTTGTATCTACCCTCGGCCTCCCCACGCAGCGTGCTTGTCCCCCGCTTAAACGATTGAATTTTTCACCCTGGCCCGCGGTCACAACACTGCCACGGCACCGGCCAACAACCCCCGCGGACCTGCAAAATGCAGGATGCACGATGGCCATTCATGCAATTTGCACGAACAGGCGCTTTTTTGTTTTTTATAAGCTATTGTTTTTAAAGGATATTTTAAAAAAGCGATACTGGCACAATCGCTGCACCTATCACTCCACGCTTGCCCTTCAAGAGCTAACGGAGCTGATAGACATGAGCCTGATCCAAGAAAAATTTTCTTCCCTGTTCTCCAACTTCGAAGTGACCACCCAGCCACGCCCTGACGGTGGCATCCTGTTGACCCTGCGCAACAGCGAAGGCAAACAGTTCAAGCGTTCGATCTCCTACGCACAGTTGCACGCCGCCGACCAACTGTCGTGGGTCATCAGCGCAATTCGTCGGGACTTGGCCGAACAGGCCAGTGAGTTGCCACAGATCTCCATGCTGCAAAGCCAGAACCGCTTTGCCCTACCGACTTACCACTGCGCGTAAGCCGCTCGCGCGGCACCTGTCCGGGCCGGCCCCACCTTGCGTGGGTCCGGCCCGTTGACGTTGTGCTCCCCGCTCAATCGTCCAGGCGCGGGAACTGGCTGGCGATCGCGTCTCCGGTCAGGCTGGCGTTCCAGCCCTGGGGGTTGTTGAACATGCGGATGGCCACCAGGTTCGGCCGCTCGCCCATGTCGAACCACTGGGCAGTGCCCGCCGGCACCGAGATCAGGTCATTCCTTTCGCACAGTACGGCGTACACATAGTCATCGATGTGCAGGTTGAACAGGCCCCGGCCCGCAACGAAGAAACGTACTTCATCCTCGCTGTGGCGGTGCTCATCGAGAAAGCTGGCACGCAGCTCGGCCTTCTGCGGATGGTCTTCATCGAGGCTGATGACATCCACGCTGGCGTAGCCACCCTCGGTCATCAGGCGATCGACCTGCTCCTGATAGGCGCTTATCACTTCTTCCTGGCCGGTGCCCGGTGCAACGCGCGTGGTGGCGGGCCAGCGGTCGAAACGAATCCCCTGCTCGGCCAGGGTTGCAGCGATATCGTCGAAGTGGGTCAGGACCTTGTTCGGCAGGTCCGGACTGGATACGTGGTAGACGGACAGGCTACTCATTACGGCAACTCCTCTTGCATGCGGGTGGCAATGATAACGGCTGCGGCCAAGGCTGCGACGCTGGCAATACTAAAGGTCAATGTGGGGCCCAGGGCATTCCAGCTATAACCCGAATACAGGGCCCCCAGGGCGCCCCCGGTTCCCGCCAGGGCCGCGTACAACGCCTGGCCCTGGCCTTGCTGGCGGGCACCGAAACTGCGCTGTACAAAATGAATGGCGGCGGCGTGGAAACTGCCGAAGGTCGCCGCGTGCAGCACCTGGGCCAACAACAGCACCCCGAGGTGTTCCGCCAGGCTGCCCAGCAGCAACCAGCGCAGAGCTGCCAGCAGGAAGCTCGCCAGCAGCACCCGCCGCACGGAAAAGCGCGCCAGGAGCCAGCTCATCGCCAGAAACATCAACACTTCGGCCACCACACCCAGGGCCCAGAGCATGCCGATCACCCCGCGGGTATAGCCCAGGCGCTCCAGGTGCAGTGTCAGGAAGGTGTAATAGGGGCCGTGGCTCATCTGCATCAGGGCCACGCACAGGTAGAAGGCCAGCACACCGGGGCTGCGCAGTTGCCTGACAAAGCCCTCCCCGGCTTGCCGCGGCCCCTGCATCCGAGGCTGGGCGTTAGGCACCCACAGGCTGCTCAGGACGATGCCCGCCATGATCACCACCAGCGCTACCGGGTAGATGTCCAGGCTCAACCACTCGAACAAACGCCCCAGGGCCACCACGGTAAGAATGAAACCGATGGAGCCCCAGAGGCGGATCTGGCTGTAGCGCGAGGCCTGGCCTTGCAGGTGCGCCAGGGTGATCACTTCGAACTGCGGCAGCACCGCGTGCCAGAAAAAAGCATGCAGGGCCATGACCATGGCCAGCCAGGCATAGCTCTTGTCGACGAAAATCAGGGAGAAACAGACCAGGGTGCAGAACGCACCAAAACGCACGATCGCCAGGCGCCGCCCGGTGTAGTCCCCCAGCCAGCCCCAAAGGTTGGGCGCCACGCAGCGCATGAGCATGGGAATGGCCACCAGTTCGCCGATGCGCGCACTGGAGAACCCCAGGTGATCGAAATACAGCGCCAGGAATGGCGCGGTCGAGCCCAGCAGCGCGAAATAGAACAGGTAGAAACTGGAAAGCCGCCAGTAGGGAAGTGCCGCCACGGCCTTCAGACCGTGGCGACTGGCAGGACCGGCATTACAGCTGGCCCAGCACCGGCGTGCTGACGCGCACGTCGGCATTCTGGCCGCGGTGGCGCAGCAGGTGGTCCATCAGCACGATGGCCATCATCGCCTCGGCGATCGGCGTGGCGCGAATGCCCACGCACGGGTCGTGGCGCCCCTTGGTGATCACGTCCACAGGGTTGCCGTCGATATCGATGGAGCGCCCAGGGGTGGTAATGCTGGAGGTCGGCTTGAGCGCCAGGTGAGCGACGATCGGCTGCCCCGAGGAGATGCCGCCCAGAATGCCGCCGGCGTTATTGCTGAGGAAACCTTGCGGGGTCAGTTCGTCACGGTGCTGGGTGCCACGCTGGGCAACGCAGGCGAAACCGGCGCCGATCTCCACGCCCTTGACCGCGTTGATGCTCATCAGCGCATGGGCCAGCTCGGCGTCCAGGCGATCGAAAATCGGCTCGCCCAGGCCCGGCATCACCCCTTCGGCCACCACGGTGATCTTCGCTCCGACCGAATCCTGGTCTCGACGCAACTGGTCCATATAGGCTTCCAGTTCCGCGACCTTGTCCGGATCGGGGCTGAAGAAGGCGTTGTTCTCTACCGAATCCCAGGTCTTGAAGGGAATCTCGATCGGGCCCAGCTGGCTCATGTAGCCGCGAATCACGATGCCCTGGCTGGCCAGGTACTTCTTGGCAATGGCCCCGGCCGCCACGCGCATGGCGGTTTCCCGGGCCGAGCTGCGGCCGCCACCACGGTAGTCGCGGATGCCGTACTTGTGGTGGTAGCTGTAGTCGGCGTGAGCCGGGCGGAACAGGTCCTTGATCGCCGAATAGTCCTTGGACTTCTGATCGGTGTTGCGGATCAACAAGCCGATGGAGCAGCCGGTGGTCTTGCCTTCGAACACCCCGGAGAGGATCTCGACCTCGTCGGGTTCCTGGCGCTGGGTGGTGTGGCGGCTGGTGCCAGGCTTGCGCCGGTCCAGGTCACGCTGCAGGTCCTCCAGCGTCAGTTCCAGGCCCGGCGGGCAGCCGTCGACAATGGCGACCAACGCCGGACCATGGCTTTCGCCCGCGGTGGTGACAGTGAACAGCTTGCCGTAGGTATTGCCGGACATGCAGGGAGCTCCGTGAAATCAGCCGAAATAACTCAATCTGGATTAGCGCGTGCGCCAGTATACGCAGGCTACCCAACTAGTTCATCCTCGAACCTTCTGCCTGTTACCGAGTCAAACCGGCACCTTATCCATGATGGCGCGATGATGCTGCGAGTTCTTCTCTTGAGCCTTTCCCTGTTCACCGGCCTGGTTCATGCGGCCGTCCTGCAACGCCCCGTGAGCCTGGACACCGGGCACGGTGAGCTGTACGGCTCGCTGCTGCTCCCCCAGTCCGAGCAGCCGGTGCCGGTGGTGCTGATCATTTCCGGCTCCGGCCCCACGGACCGCGACGGCAACAACCCCGATGGCGGGCGCAACGACAGCCTCAAGCGCCTGGCCTGGGTACTGGCCAAGCACAACATCGCCAGCGTGCGTTATGACAAGCGCGGCGTGGCCGCCAGCCTCGCCGCGACCCCGGACGAACGCAACCTGACCCTGGACGCCTATGTGGCAGATGCGGTGGCCTGGGGCAACAAGCTCAAGGCCGATCCACGCCTGGGCCAACTGATCGTCCTGGGGCATAGCGAAGGCGCACTGATCGCCACGTTGGCGGCACCGCAACTCAATGCCGCAGGCGTGATCTCGATCTCCGGCACCGCCCGCCCGGTGGACCAGATCCTGCGCCAGCAGCTGAGCTACCGCCTGCCTCCGGCGCTGATGCTGCGCAGCAATGAGCTGCTGGACAGCCTCAAGGCCGGCAAGGTCGACCCGGATGTGCCCCCTGCCCTGCAAGTCATCTTTCGCCCCAGCGTGCAGCCTTACCTGATCACCCTGTTTCGCGAAGACCCGGCGGCGGCCTTCGCCCGCCTGAAGATGCCGGCGCTGATCATCCAGGGCAGCAACGACATCCAGGTCAGCGTCGATGACGCCAGGGTCCTCAAGGCCGCCAAACCGGATGCGCAACTGGCACTGATCGAAGGCATGAACCATGTGATGCGCATCGTGCCCAATGACCTCAAGCGCCAGTTGGCCTCCTACAAGGACCCGCAATTGCCCCTGGCAGCGGAACTGGGCAGCGCGATCATCGGTTTTATTGACGGACTTCACACCCGTTAGGCTGTTTTTGCCCTCCAGTCCTGAAAAAAACGGCCGATAAGCCTTTGCCGGCCGTTCAATTGCTGTCGGCGCGCAGCGATTGGACAGGATCTCGCCGTTATGACTGATACCCCGAATTCACCCGCCACCGAGCAGGAAGCCGCAGCCCCGGAAGCGCCGCCGCTGCCGTGGGCCGATGTGCAGGCCGAGCATCACAAGATGCTGCGCCTGGCCCCCTTGCAGACCGATCGCGCCACGGGCGGGCGGCCTCTGCGCTTTGTCGAGTTCGGTTATGCCGAACGCAGCAACAAAGAGCACAGCCTGCTGCGCATGACCATCAGCCTCCCCGGCCAACGGGTGCGCAAGGAACAGAATCACCTGGATGTGTGGGTCGAGCACGACACTCGCCGGGTGCACTTCGAGCCCGAAGGCGGCCTGCAGGTCGAACCGCTGAACCGCGGAATCGGCCGTTTCCTGCTGGCCCAGGCAGCGCTGTGGGCCCAGAAGAAGTGGCCGCACTACCGGGTCGACGGCTTCGACCTGGCGAACAAGGATGCCCTCAACGAAGACACGCGCCTGCGTCGTGACCACGTGCTGCGCACCCAGGGTTTCGATGTGGTGTATGCCGATGCCCAGCACCTCAAGGGCAGCGTCAAGGATGTCCAGGTGGGTGAACTGCTGAGCCAGTGGAATAGCGAAAAGCTGCAGTTCGTGGAGATTCTGGAAGCGGCGCAGATGCTCCAGCAGGCCGAACAGAATCTTGAAGAACTGGAAGTGAAGCTGCGCAAGCAGGAAGAGAAAGTCACCAAGTACAAGCGCGAGGACACCGGTCTGCGCTTCACCATCACCTGCCTGGTGGCCTTTGCGGTGTTCCAGGCCGGGCTGCTGATCTGGATTGCGACTCATCGCTGAGCCGCAACGCCTGACCGCCAGAGGCCCGCGTTGCGCGGGCCGGCAATCGGCTCAGACCCGGGACGCGAACAACGCCTGATGTTCGCGGCACTGCTCCGCGGTCAGCATGAACACACCGTGGCCACCGCGCTCGAAGTCCAGCCAGGCGAAGTCGACCTCCGGGTACAGCGCCTCGACATGCACCTGGCTGTTGCCCACCTCGACAATCAGCAAGCCCTTCTCGGTCAGGTGGTCCGCCGCCTCGGTCAGCATCCGCCGCACCAGGTTCAGGCCATCTTCGCCACAGGCCAGGCCCAGCTCGGGCTCGTGCTGGTATTCATCCGGCATGTCGGCGAAGTCTTCGGCATCGACATAGGGCGGGTTGGACACGATCAGGTCGAAGCGCTGCCCGGGCAGGCCATCGAAACCGTCGCCCTGGACCGTGAACACTCGCTCATCAACGCCATGGCGCTCGATGTTCTGGTTGGCCACTTCGAGGGCTTCGAAAGACAGGTCCGCCAACACCACCTCGGCATCACGGAACTCATAGGCACAAGCGATACCGATGCAGCCGGAACCGGTACACAGGTCGAGAATCCGTGCCGGCTCGCTGCCCAGCCAGGGTTCGAAACGTTTTTCGATCAGCTCGCCAATCGGCGAACGGGGAATCAGCACGCGCTCATCGACAATAAACGACATGCCGCAGAACCAGGCCTCGCCCAGCAGGTAGGCGGTAGGCACGCGCTCCTGGATACGGCGCTTGAGCAGGTGCTGCACATGGACCAGCTCGTCGTCTTCCAACGCGCAATCGAGGTAGCTGTCGGCAATTTCCCAAGGCAGGTGCAAGGCGCCGAGCACCAGTTGACGGGCCTCGTCCCAGGCATTGTCGGTACCATGGCCGAAGAACAGATCCTCCCCATGAAAGCGGCTGACAGCCCAGCGGATATGGTCGCGCAAGGTGCGCAGGCGGGAAGTGATCACGGGACAGACTCCTGACAAAACGACCGGCGATTCTAACAGCCAAAACGCTTGCCGACGACGAATGAAAAACCTGCGACGGGCAATGGTGTTCAAGCGTTTTTTTGCTCGGGTAGGCTGCATACCTTGCCCCACTTGACAAGGCTGCAGGCCAGCAACGGCGCACCTTACGTTAGTAGCGATTCACAGAAGCGCTCCGCCAGAGGACAATGGCGCAAAAGCCCCACTCACAGGAGCCCCAGAATGTCCGTTCCAAAGACGATGTTTCAACTCAGCGGTCGTGGTTATGCAGCGGCCAATTTGAGCCACGCGACCCTTGTGATCATCGACGCCCAGAAAGAATACCTCAGCGGCCCGCTGGCCCTGTCCGGCATGGACGCGGCAGTGGCCAACATCCGCCAACTGCTGGCCGCGGCCCGGGCTGCCGGTCGCCCAGTGGTGCACGTACGCCACCTCGGTACCGTCGGCGGCCTGTTCGACCCACAAGGCGAGCGCGGCGAATTCATTCCCGGCCTTGAACCCCAAGGCGACGAAACCATCATCGGCAAACTGCTGCCCAGCGCGTTCCACGGCACCGAACTGGAAAAGCGCCTGCAGGACCTCGGCTCCCTGGACCTGATCGTCGCCGGTTTCATGAGCCACTCCAGCGTCAGCACCACCGTGCGCGCGGCCAAGAACCTGGGCTTTCGCTGCACCCTGGTAGAAGACGCCTGCGCCACCCGCGACCTGCCCTACAAGGGTGGCATCCTCAGTGCCGAGCACGTTCAGCAAACCGAAATGGCAATCATGGCCGACAACTTCGCCACCCTCGCCCAGACCGCAAGCCTGATCTGATCAGCCCTGGTGAGCGGCTGGCGGGCCGCTCATCCATAAACCCCTCGCCTTTGCAGCAATTGCCTTAGCCTCAGGAACCACCCGGTCAACTTCCGGTCGAAGGGCCGATACCCATTGAGGAAGGTCGGAATGAAGATATCCGATGGTTTTGACGCACGCCGATTGCGGCCCAAAAGCCCGCGAAACTGGCGGTTGCGCCTGGGTGCGGGATTCTCCGCGCTGCTGGCGACATTCGGCGTGCTGCTGGCGATGGCCGGTACTGCGAGCCTGCTGGGCCGTGCCCCGGCGCTGGGGGAAATGAATGCCAGCCCGGCGGGCTCGGCGGTGATCCTGGTGATCGGCCTGTTGCTGCTGTATGTCGGCGTACGCTTGTGGCGGCGCTGCCGGCGGCGCATGCGCCAGCCCCTGGCGCTGAACATGGCGCCGCACCTGATGAAAAAACACGACTGACATTCCTCTGGCGCGATTTGCGCGCCTTAAGGTGTTCCGAGTTGGGTAAACTAGCCGCCCTTCGCGGAGGCTGACATGCAAGACGACGATTTTTCCCTGTTCAAAAACGAGATCCGCGGCGTCAAGCCGATCAAGCACGATCGTGCCGATACAGGCAAACCCAAGAGCGACCGGGCACAGATCGCCAAGTTGCGCCAGGCGGCCACCGTACGCAGCGAGACCACCACGGTGGACGGGCTGTCCGACCAGTTCGTCATCGACGTGGGGCCGGAAGACGAGCTGATGTGGGCCCGTGACGGGGTTCAGGAAAGCCAGATGCGCAAGCTGAAGATCGGCCAGATCCCCTTTGAAGGCAGCCTCGACCTGCATGGCATGACCGTGGAAAAGGCCCGGGAAACCCTCTGGGCCTTTCTCGCCGAAGCCACCCAGTTCGAAATTCGCTGCGTGCGCGTCACCCACGGCAAGGCTGTGCGCCTGGACGGCAAGCGACCGATGATCAAGAGCCACGTCAACACCTGGCTGCGCCAGCATCCGCAGGTGCTGGGCTTCACTTCCTGCCAGGCCAGGCATGGCGGTACCGGGGCGCTGTACGTCATGCTCAAGCGCACCATGATGGAAGGCCGCGACGAATAAAGCCGCTGCATCACGCTTGCAGCGTCGTGTCCGCCACCGTACCCTTGCCCTTTGCGTAAAATCCCACAGGTAGTTTCATGTCCCTGGAACAGAATTACACCGCGATCCTCGGCCAACTGGGCGAGGACGTCTCCCGCGAGGGCCTGCTCGACACGCCCAAGCGTGCCGCCAAAGCCATGCAGTACCTCTGCCGCGGTTATGCCCAAACCCTGGAAGAGGTCACCAACGGTGCCTTGTTCAGCTCCGACAACAGCGAAATGGTCCTGGTCAAGGACATCGAGCTCTACTCGTTGTGCGAACACCACCTGCTGCCGTTCATCGGCAAGGCCCACGTCGCCTACATTCCCAGCGGCAAGGTCCTGGGGCTGTCGAAAGTCGCGCGCATCGTCGATATGTATGCCCGCCGCCTGCAGATCCAGGAAAACCTCAGCCGGCAGATCGCCGACGCCGTCCAACAAGTGACCGGCGCCCTCGGGGTGGCCGTGGTGATCGAGGCCAAGCACATGTGCATGATGATGCGCGGTGTGGAGAAACAGAATTCGTCGATGATCACCTCGGTGATGCTGGGCGAGTTCCGCGAGAATGCCGCGACCCGCAGCGAATTCCTCAGCCTGATCAAGTAACAGGCTGCTGGCGAAAAAACCGGCGTTGATCGCCGGTTTTTTTTGCCCGGGAAAAATCAGGTAAGCTGCCGCCCCTTCATTCATGGGCAAGAGGCAATAACCGTGATCGTCAAAGCACTGCGAGTCGGCCTGGGCCAACTCATCATTTTCATCGACTTCATCACCCGCCCACGCAAGCAGCAGCGGGACGCCGCCGCTCAGGCGCAAGTCGCGGAAGCCGCCAAGGGCCTGACCCTTTACCAGTTTCACGCCTGCCCGTTCTGCGTGAAGACCCGCCGTACCCTGCATCGCCTGAATGTGCCGGTGGCCCTGCGCGACGCCAAAAACAACGAACAGGACCGCCAGACCCTGTTAGAGCAGGGCGGCAAGATCAAGGTGCCGTGCCTGCGCATCGAAGAGAACGGCCAGACCACCTGGATGTATGAATCCAAGGTGATCATCGATTACCTGAACCAGCGCTTCGCGACCGTCTGAGCCCCTCCAGTCCCGACTCAATCGTCCCGCAGCAAGCCGGGGAAAAGAGCACCTCCACCTCATTGCCACCCCGCACCGCTTCGGCCTTGGCGGTGCAGCGGCCAGCCAATGAGCCCGGCGCCGCAGTGCAGCGATGAGCTACTGCGCCAAAGCCAGGCCGGCGGACGCCATGGAGTTGCTGCACAAAGCACTGAACCGGCACAAGGCCGGTTCAGTGGTCTACGCAACGCCCGCTCAGTCGAGCATCGGCACATGCCGCGGATGGCTTTGCACCCGCTGCATCCAGGCCTGGATGCTCGGGTAGCGGCTCAAGTCGAAACCACCTTCATCGGCCACGTGGGTGTAGGCATAGAGCGCGATATCGGCGATCGAATAATGCTCGCCCACCAGGTACGGGGTGCGGCTCAATTGTTTCTCCATCACGTCCAGCGCCTTGTAGCCACGCTTGTGCAACTTCAGGTATTCCTCGCGGCGCTCCTCGGGCAGCCCCTCGTAAAGCTGGATGAAACGCGCCACCGCGATGTAGGGCTCATGGCTGTACTGCTCGAAGAACTGCCATTGCAGAACCTGGGTGCGCAAGCGCGGTTCGCTGGGCAGGAACTGACTGCCGTCGGCAAGGAAGTTGAGAATCGCGTTGGACTCCCACAGGCAGGTGCCGTCTTCCAGTTCCAGAACCGGAATCTTGCCGTTGGGGTTCTTCGCCAGGAAGGCCTCGGTCTGGGTATCGCCCCCGAGAATATCCATCGCCTGCCATTCATAAGGCAGCCCCAGCAGATTGAGCATCAGCTTGATCTTGTAGCAGTTGCCCGAACGGTAATCGCCATAAACCTTGTACATGGCCCTCCCCTTAGGCTGCCTGTGCAGCCTGTGCTTGACGTATCACGGTGGCCAGCCGCTTGAGGCCTTCGTCCAGCCGCGCCGGATCGATATGGCTGAAATTCAACCGCAGATGCCCAGGGTTGCGCTCCGGATCGGCGAAGAACGGCTCACCAGGCATGAATGTGACGTCGTGCTCCAACGCCGAATTGAGCAAAGTGCGAGTATCCAGGGGCTGTTTCAAGCTCAGCCAGAAAAACAATCCGCCCTGGGGCACCTGCCAATCCGCCAGGTCGGCAAAATGGGTGAGCAAGGCGCCCTGGAATTCATCCCGGCGCTGGCGATAGAAACTGCGCAACTGATCCAGGTGCGTCTGATACTGCTCGCTGCCGATCCACTGCATGGCCTGCCACTGGCCGACCCGATTGGTGTGCAGGTCCGCCGACTGCTTCAGCCGCAGCAGGTGCGCAAACAGGTCCGGGCTGGCTATCAGATACCCCACCCGCAGGCCCGGCAACAGGGTTTTAGACACGGTGCCGGTGTAGATCCAACTGGCTTTTTCCAGGCGGCCGACAATAGGCCTGGCACTGCCACCATCGAACGTCAGCTCACGGTAGGGCTCGTCCTCGATCAGGGTCACGCCGAACTCGTCCAGCAAAGCCGCCACGGCATCACGCTTGGCTTCGCTATAGCGCACCGCCGAGGGGTTCTGGAACGTCGGGATCAGGTAGATGAACGCCGGTCGGTGCCGTTCCAGGCTCGTGCGCATTTGCGCCAGGTCCGGCCCATCGGCCTGCAGCGGTACGGTCAGGCAGTCGGCGCCGAAGAGCTGGAAAATCTGCAGGGCCGCCAGGTAGGTCGGCGCTTCCAGCATGATCTGAGTGCCCTTGTCGATGTACAGCTTGGCCGCCAGGTCGAGGGTCTGCTGGGAACCACTGACCACCAGCACCTGGCTCGCCTCGCAAGGCACCCCGAGCTGGCGCGCCTGGGCCGCCAGGGCTTCACGCAATTGCGGCTCGCCTTCGCTCATGCCGTATTGGCCCATGGCCAACGGCATGTCCTGCCATTGCACCTTGGGCAGCATCACTTCGGCCGGCAGGCCCCCGGCGAACGACATCACTTCCGGGCGCTGGGCCGCGGCAAGGATTTCACGGATCAGAGAGCTTTTGAGACGCGATACACGTTCGGAGAAGGCCATGGAGATCACCGCTAGCGAAGGCTGAGGAAAATACGTCAAACTGCTTGACCGAAATTACGCCGACCTTTGTAGATACGTCAATATGCTTGACCTTAAAAACCAGGCTTCGCAACAAGCGGCCATGGAAGCCTTCTTCTTCGGCTATCAGGCGTTTACCGCCAAGGCGGACGAAATGCTCGAACGCCGGGGCCTGAGCCGGGTGCACCAGCGCATCGTGTTTTTCATCGCCCGCTATCCCGGGCTCAGCGTCAAGGAACTGCTCAATCTGCTGGGGGTGAGCAAGCAGGCATTGAACACACCGTTGCGCCAATTGATGGAAATGCATCTGGTGGACAGCGTCGCCCCGGACAGCGACAAGCGTAAGCGCCTGTTGCAATTGACCGCCGATGGCACAGGCTTCGAGCAATCCCTGCGCCGCGAGCAAGTCAAACTCCTGCAACGGGCCTTCAGCGAAGCTGGCGAGAGTGCGGTCAATGGCTGGCTGGCGGTGAACCAGGCGCTGGCCGGCAAACCCGTCGAAGACTGAACCCCTGCTGGCGCCATTCATTGGTGCACCGGCCCCGAACTTGCCCCAAACCCTTGCACACCCCGACGCAACGTCGGGGCCGCGATATAGCCATGTTCACGGATTTTTCGCACACAACCTAAAAAACATTATTTGCTTTCTTTGTATACAAACGCATAATTCGCCCGACGAGTTCTTGACCCGAAGGTCAACAAAACCCGCACGCCTTACCTGCCTCAAAGAGCCGCTGCCCACCCTTGCGTGTCCGGCTCTGGAAAAAACAATAAAACTCTTGAGGAGTACTCGCTGTGGAAAGCCGCAAATCCGAAGCCTCTACGCTCGATCTCTCGCCGTCGCTGAACAGCGGCTGGCTGGAGCGCATCTTCAAACTCAGGTTGCATGGCACCACGGTGAAGACCGAGTTGATTGCCGGTCTGACAACCTTCATCACCATGGCTTACATCATCTTCGTCAACCCCAACATCATGGCCGACGCCGGCATCGATCACGGCGCAGCCTTCGTCGCCACCTGCATCGCCGCCGCCCTGGGTTGCCTGTTGATGGGCCTGTACGCCAACTGGCCGGTGGGCCTGGCCCCGGGCATGGGGCTCAACGCCTTCTTCACCTACACCGTGGTCGGCACCATGGGCTACCACTGGGAAACCGCCCTTGGCGCGGTGTTCATTTCCGGTGTGCTGTTCATGTTCCTGACCCTGTCGCGGGTACGTGAATGGCTGCTCAACAGCATTCCGGTGAGCCTGCGGTTCGCCATGGGTGCCGGGGTCGGGCTGTTTCTCGGCCTGATCGGCCTGAAGACGGCCAACATCATCGTCGACAGCCCGGCCACCCTGATCAAGCTCGGTAACCTGCGGGACCCCGGCCCCCTGCTGGCGGCCGTCTGCTTCTTGATGATCGCAGTGCTCAGCTATCACCGGGTCTTCGGCGCGATTCTCATCAGCATCATCGCCGTGACCCTGGCCGGCTGGGGCCTGGACCTGGTGCACTACAACGGGATCATGTCCACTCCGCCGAGCCTGGCGCCGACCTGGATGGCCATGGACATCGCCGGAGTGTTCAACGTCAGCATGATCAGCGTGGTCCTGGCGTTCCTCTTCGTGCACATGTTCGACACCGCCGGCACCCTGATGGGCGTGGCCCAGCGCGCCGGCCTGGTGAACGCCGATGGCAAGATCGAGAACCTCTCCCGCGCACTCAAGGCGGACAGTGCCTCCAGCGTGTTCGGCGCCGTGGTCGGCGTACCACCAGTCACCAGCTATGTGGAAAGTGCCGCCGGGGTCGCCGCTGGTGGCCGCACCGGGCTGACGGCGGTCACCGTGGGCGTGCTGTTCATTGCCGCGATGTTCTTCGCCCCCCTGGCAGGCATGATCCCCGCCTATGCCACCGCCGGCGCCCTGATCTATGTGGCGATGCTGATGATGGGCGGCATGGCCCACATCAACTGGGAGGAGGCCACCGACAGCATTCCGGCCATCGTCACCGCGATCATGATGCCCCTGACCTTTTCCGTCGCCGATGGCATTGCCCTGGGCTTCATCACCTATGTGGTGCTGAAGGCCGGCACCGGCAAGTACAAGGAAATCTCCATCAGCCTGTATGTGCTGTGCGCGATTTTCATCGCCAAGTTCATTTTCCTCTAGAGTGCCCTGCACCACACAGGCCCCATCCCGCTGGATGGGGCTTTTTCGTTGCCGCTGACAGGCTGTGGCCAGCAGGTCCGGCGCGGTCACAGGGCCCTTTGGGCGGCGAGCCGGCTCCTGCGGGAACGGGTGGAGCCGACGGCCGGTGAAGGCTTTATGCCAGACGAAAAAAAGCCCGCAGTGTGGGCGGGCAAGGACCAAAGAAGCTATTTGCGCAGGATTCTTGGGGGGAAAGTCCTAGCTTCCTCTGTAGGTCGAATAGCTGTAAGGCGAGATCAGTAGCGGTACGTGATAGTGGTCCTGCTCGGCGCTGATGCCGAACCGCAGTACCACCACATCCAGGAACGCCGGCTGCGGCAGTTGCACACCACGGGCACGGTAGTAGTCACCGGCATGAAAGTGCAGCTGGTACACCCCGGAACGGTAGTCATCACCCTGCAGCAGCGGGGCATCGCAACGGCCATCGCTGTTGGTCAGGGTGCTGGCGACCAATTCCAGCTGGGCCCCTTCCACTCGATACAGCTCGACCTTGATAGCGCTGCCAGGGCAGCCATGTGCGGCATCCAAAACGTGTGTAGTCAAACGTCCCATTGATTCTGCGTGCCTGGCGCCTTCAAGCGTTCAGGCCTCGCGCCTCCCGGAGTCAGTAAGTGAAGGAGACCGCAGCGTTTCGACCGGTGAAAAGCTACGGCGAGAGCAAGATTAAGACATTTTTCAAAAAAATTGTACACAATAATAATCGCAAATATTCCCGGCCCCGCGCCCCTTCGAATGCATCAGCAGATTTGCCTGAACGCCATAGCGACAGACGACTTGCCATCCATTAGCTGACCATCCAGGCAAGTTTCTTGCAGGTGACAGCACTAGCGATAAAAGCGGAAAAATGCAAAAAATCAGGCTTACAAAGTGAAGACAAACTTGTATACAATAATTCCATCGCAGTGACGCCCACCTGGCTTTCCGGCTTCAGGTTCCGCCACGCCACCGTTATCACGAATAAGAAGGAAGACTGCAGTGAGCGCTGACTACCCTCGCGACCTGATCGGTTACGGCTCCAACCCTCCTCACCCTCACTGGCCGGGCAATGCCCGCGTCGCCCTGTCCTTCGTGCTCAATTACGAAGAGGGCGGCGAGCGCAACATTCTTCATGGCGACAAGGAGTCGGAAGCCTTCCTATCAGAAATGGTCTCGGCGCAACCGCTGCAGGGCGAGCGCAACATGAGCATGGAATCGCTGTACGAGTATGGCAGCCGTGCCGGCGTCTGGCGGATCCTCAAGCTGTTCAAGGAATTCGACATTCCGCTGACGATCTTCGCCGTGGCCATGGCCGCCCAGCGTCACCCGGACGTGATCCGCGCCATGGTCGAAGCCGGCCACGAGATCTGCAGCCACGGCTACCGCTGGATCGACTACCAGTACATGGACGAGGCCCAGGAACGCGAGCACATGCTCGAAGCGATCCGCATCCTCACCGAAATCACCGGCGAACGCCCATTGGGCTGGTACACCGGCCGCACCGGCCCGAACACCCGGCGCCTGGTGATGGAGGAAGGCGGCTTCCTCTATGACTGCGACACCTACGACGACGACCTGCCCTACTGGGAACCCAACAACCCCACCGGCAAGCCGCACCTGGTGATCCCCTATACCCTGGACACCAACGATATGCGCTTTACCCAGGTGCAGGGCTTCAACAAGGGCGACGACTTCTTCCACTACCTGAAGGACGCCTTCGACGTGCTCTACGCCGAAGGTGCCGAAGCGCCGAAGATGCTTTCCATCGGCCTGCACTGCCGCCTGATCGGCCGCCCGGCGCGCCTGGCCTCGCTCAAGCGCTTCCTCGAATACGTCAAGGGCCACGAGCAAGTGTGGTTCAGCCGCCGGGTGGACATCGCCCGTCACTGGCAACAGACCCACCCTTACCAGGGAGCGGCGAAATGACTGCCTTCCAGAGCCTCAAGCCCTCGACCCTGAGCCGCGAAGAGTTCGTCAAGGCCTTCGCCGACATCTACGAACACTCGCCGTGGGTTGCCGAAAAGGCCTACGAACTGGGGCTCGACGCCTCCGTCGACCAGATCGAGACCCTGCACCAGCGCATGAGCGACATCCTGTTGAGCGCCGATCACGCCAGCCAGCTGGCCCTGATCAACGCTCACCCGGACCTGGCCGGCAAAGCCGCCGTCCAGGGCCAGTTGACCGAAGCCAGTACCCATGAGCAGGCCGGCGCTGGTATTCACCAATGCACCGCCGAAGAGTTCCAGCGCTTCACCGAGCTCAACGACGCCTACAAGGCCAAGTTCAAGTTTCCCTTCATCATGGCGGTGAAGGGCAGCAATCGGCACCAGATCCTCGCCGCATTCGAAACCCGCATCCACAACTCGGTGGACACCGAGTTCAAATGCGCACTGGCAGAAATCAACAAGATCGCCCTGTTCCGCTTGCTGACCCTGTAGCGATTGCCCGCCTGGCCCGAGAAAGCATCTGCACCGATGCATTTCCCAGGGCCTTGCGAGCACCCCGGCCACTGAATTCAAGGCAGACAAGAAGAATGAAAACCAACGCCGTAGCTTTCGAGAAGTTCGTCAACCTGGCCGACGCCCGGCTGGGGACCAAGATCATCTCGGTCACCGATGACTGGTTCGCCGACGCCAACCGCCTGTTCCAACCGACTCCAGCGGTGTGGAAGGAAGGCGTATTCGATGACAACGGCAAGTGGATGGATGGCTGGGAATCACGCCGCAAGCGTTTCGAAGGCTACGACAGTGCGGTCATCCGCCTCGGCGTGGCCGGCTCGATCAAGGGCGTGGACATCGACACTTCATTCTTCACCGGCAACTTCCCGCCCTCGGCCTCCCTGGAAGCCTGCTTCCTGGCCGCAGGCGAACCGGATGAAAACACCCAGTGGACCGAAGTGCTGTCGGCGGTGGAGTTGCAGGGCAACAGCCACCACTACCACGAGATCCACAACCACCAGCCGTTCAGCCACCTGCGCTTCAACATCTACCCCGATGGCGGCGTAGCACGGTTGCGGGTCTACGGCATTCCCTACCGCGACTGGTCGGCCATCGGCGACGACGAACAGGTCGACCTGGCTGCAGCCCTCAATGGCGGCCGCGCCCTGGCCTGCTCCGACGAGCACTTCGGGCGCATGGGCAACCTCCTCAACCCCGGCCGCGGCATCAACATGGGTGACGGCTGGGAAACCGCTCGGCGCCGTACTCCCGGCAACGACTGGGTGATCATCGCCCTGGGCCATGCCGGTGAAATCGAAAAGATCATCGTCGACACCCTGCACTTCAAGGGCAACTACCCGGACAGCTGCTCGATCCAGGGCGCCTTCGTCAAGGGTGGCACCGACAGCCAGATCGAAACCCAGAGCCTGTTCTGGCGTGAGCTGCTGCCCAGCCAGAAACTGGAAATGCACGCCGAACACAGCTTCGTCGAACAGATCAGGGCTCTGGGGGCTATTACCCACGTGCGCCTGAATGTATTCCCGGACGGTGGCGTCAGCCGCCTGCGGCTGCTGGGCAAGGTCAAAAAATAAAGGGTCGCGCAGCGCGCGGGCGACCGGTTTGCCCGCAGTAGCCACGGACCAGACAACAACGAACTCGAGATAAGAAGAACAGCATGCGCACATTAGTGATTGAGCCCCTGAGCAAAGAAGCCTTCGCCCCTTTCGGTGACGTAATCGAGACCGACGGCAGCGATCACTTCATGATCAACAACGGTTCGACCATGCGCTTCCACCGCCTGGCAACGGTCGAGACCGCTCAGCCGGAAGACCAGGCCATCATCAGCATCTTCCGCGCCGACGCGCTGGACATGCCGCTGACCATCCGCATGCTGGAACGCCATCCGCTGGGCAGCCAGGCTTTCATCCCGCTGCTCGGCAATCCCTTTCTGATCGTGGTCGCGCCACTTGGCGATGAACCTGTATCGGGCTTGGTCCGTGCCTTTGTCAGTAATGGCAGGCAGGGCATTAATTACCATCGCGGCGTCTGGCACCACCCGGTGCTGACGATCGAAAAGCGGGATGACTTCCTGGTGGTTGATCGCAGTGGCACTGGCAATAACTGCGATGAGCATTTCTTCAAAGAGGATGAGCGTTTGATCCTCGCCCCCCACCAATAAGAGAAGGTCTGATCACCCGACAACAAGGGTGGCAGGCAAGAGGTAAAGACTGTGGAAGCACATCTGTTGGAATGGCTCAACCTGAGCGTGCGTTGGGTACATATGATCACTGGTGTGGCCTGGATCGGCGCATCGTTCTATTTCGTCTGGCTGGAGAACAACCTCAATCGCGTCAACCCCAAGGACGGCCTGTCCGGCGACCTCTGGGCGATTCACGGCGGTGGTATCTATCACCTGGAAAAATACAAGCTGGCACCGCCCTCGATGCCGGAGAACCTGCACTGGTTCAAATGGGAAGCCTACTTCACCTGGATGTCCGGGATTGCCCTGCTGTGCCTGGTGTTCTACTACAACCCGATGCTCTACCTGGTTGCCCCCGGCAGTGGCCTGACCGGCCCTGAAGGCGTGGCCATCGGTATCGGTGCGTTGATCGCCGGCTGGTTCGTCTATGACTTCCTCTGCGATTCACCACTGGGCAAGAAACCTGCCCTGCTCGGCTTCATCCTGTTCCTCCTGCTGATCGGCGCTGCCTATGGCTTCAGCAAGGTGTTCAGTGGCCGTGGCGCGTACCTGCACGTGGGCGCCATCATCGGCACCATCATGGTGGGCAACGTGTTCCGCATCATCATGCCGGCCCAGCGCGCGCTGGTGGCAGCGATCGCGGAAAACCGCACCCCCGACCCGACCCTGCCGGCCAAGGGCCTGCTGCGCTCGCGTCACAACAACTACTTCACCCTGCCCGTGCTGTTCATCATGATCAGCAACCACTTCCCGAGCACCTACGGCAGCCAGTACAACTGGTTGATCCTGGCCGGGATCGCGGTCCTGGCGGTATTGGTGCGTCATTACTTCAACACCCGTCATGACAGCCACAAGTTCGCCTGGACCCTGCCCGTCGCGGCACTGGGCATGATCTGCCTGGCCTACGTGACCGGCCCGACCCCAGCGCCAAGCGCTCCGGAAGTCGCCAAGGCCCAGACCCAGTACCAGCCATTGCCGGAAACCGCCCTGGGCGGCAAGCCGGCAGCCGCGGCTGCGACAGAGGCACCGGCACCGGCCGCTCCAGCCGCTGCGGCAACGGCTCCGACCAGCGCCCCAGCACAGGCGGCCAATGCCGGCCCGTCCTTCGACAAGGTCCATAGCGTGATCCAGGAGCGTTGCGCGGTCTGCCATTCGGCCAAGCCCACCAGCCCCCTGTTCAGCGCAGCACCGGCCGGGGTGATGTTCGACACTCCTGAGCAGATCCGCCTGCAAGCCGCGCGGATCCAGGCCCAGGCTGTCGCCAGCCAGATCATGCCGCTGGGCAACATCACCCAGATGACCCAGCAGGAACGTGAACTGGTCGGTGCCTGGATTGCCCAGGGAGCCCAGACCAACTGATCAGCCCGGTACCCGGCTGATTCGCGAGCAAGCTCGCTTCTACAGGACCGCAATTGTCTGTAGGAGCGGGCTTTCTTGCCATCAGTCAGAAGATTCGCCTGTTGCAAACACGTTGCGCGTAAAGACGCAGCGGTTAAATCACAAGAATAAAAAGATCCGAGGTGTTGCATGTCCGATTCATCCGAACAGTGCGTCCCCGATGCGCCCGCCATTCAGCGCTTGCCCTTCCTGCAACTGATCCTGGTCGGTCTGCAGCACGTCCTGCTGATGTATGGCGGTGCAATCGCGGTACCGCTGATCATCGGACAGGCCGCTGGCCTGAGTCGTGAAGAAATCGCCTTCCTGATCAATGCCGACCTGCTGGTTGCCGGGATCGCCACCATCGTCCAGTCAATGGGCATCGGCCCCATGGGCATTCGCATGCCGGTGATGATGGGGGCCAGCTTCGCCGCGGTGGGCAGCATGGTGGCCATGGCCGGCATGCCCGGCATCGGCATGCAGGGAATTTTCGGCGCAACCATCGCCGCCGGTTTCTTCGGCATGCTGATCGCGCCGTTCATGTCCAAGGTGGTGCGCTTCTTCCCGCCGCTGGTCACTGGCACGGTCATCACCTCGATCGGTCTGTCGCTGTTTCCCGTGGCAGTGAACTGGGCAGGCGGTGGCAGCAGCGCAGCCCAGTTCGGCTCGCCCATCTACCTGACCATCGCCGCCCTGGTGCTGGGCACCATCCTGCTGATCCACCGCTTCATGCGCGGCTTCTGGGTGAACATCTCGGTACTGATCGGCATGGGCCTGGGCTACATCCTCTGCGGCCTGATCGGTATGGTCGACCTCAGCGGCATGGCCCAGGCGCCCTGGCTGCAGGTGGTCACACCGCTGCACTTCGGCATGCCGCAGTTCCACCTGGCGCCGATCCTCTCCATGTGCCTGGTGGTGGTGATCATCTTCGTCGAGTCCACCGGGATGTTCCTGGCCCTGGGCAAGATCACCGGCCAGGAGGTCACCCCACGCATGCTGCGTCGCGGCTTGCTGTGTGATGCCGGGGCATCGTTCTTCGCTGGCTTCCTCAACACCTTCACCCACTCCTCCTTCGCCCAGAACATCGGCCTGGTGCAGATGACCGGAGTGCGCTGCCGTTCCGTGACCATGGTCGCCGGCGGCCTGCTGATCGTCCTCAGCCTGCTGCCCAAGGCGGCGTTCCTGGTGGCGTCGATTCCACCAGCGGTACTGGGGGGCGCGGCCATCGCCATGTTCGGCATGGTGGCTGCGACCGGAATCAAGATCCTCCAGGAAGCCGACATCGCCGACCGGCGCAATCAGTTGCTGGTGGCCGTGAGCATCGGCATGGGCCTGATTCCCGTGGTGCGCCCGGAGTTCTTCGCCCACCTGCCGCTGTGGATGAGCCCCATCACCCACAGCGGCATCGCCATGGCGACCTTGAGTGCGCTGGTGCTGAACCTGCTGTTCAACATTCTCGGGGGCAGCGAGCGCGCGGCCAGCAATGCGCAACACGCCCATCAGCATTGAGCCACCAGCAGGGTGCCGGTTCGGCGCCCTGACCTTGCTTCACCGTTCACGCTTGACCGCAGCGCTCGCCCACTCAGGATCGAGCGCTGCCCATTAGACGCTGCGCCTTGAAAATAAGAACAAACAGGGAGCAACACCTATGCAGCCTGCCCAGGCCTTCCTGGCGGTGGCCGCTGGACGGCCATTAGCGCCATGCAATCCCCCTGACGGCCGCCAGTCATTGGCGCTCTATTGCCCTTCACTGCGGATGCTTGCCTGAGATGGCCGGCATACCCGCCCCAAAGTGGTTGCAAGTGCGCCGTTGCGGAGCACTTGAGCCCTGCCGTGAGAGCCAGTATTCTCCGCGGCCGCGCAAGTCTGGTCTAAAAAAAAGCCCGGATGAAAAACCTGACCCAAGAGCCAACTTATCCCGGCCTGGACAGGTAACAAGGCGCACGAAAACATCGCGAAAAACACTCTCGCCCGGCGGTATCGCTACAGCTGGACGGGAGTTTTTTGCTTTTTTTCGGCCTTGGCTCAGCTCTTGCTAACAGCAACAAAGCTGACCGATCGGATGGTTTTTGCAGCGACGAAAAAAGGCGCCAATCCAGAGCGCCAAGCCAAAAAAAACGTGGAACTACCTACTTGGGAGCAACCGAATGAAACCGATGTGCAAGAGCCTGATGCTGGCCGCCAGCTTGCTGGCCGGGGGGCAGGCCGTGGCTGGCGACCTGTTGCAATGGCAGAACAACAGCCTGACTTACTTGTATGGCAAGAACTTCGAAGTTAACCCGCAGATTCAGCAGACGGTCACTTTCGAACATGCCGATGCCTGGAAGTACGGGGATAACTTTTTCTTCCTCGACCGCATCTTCTATAACGGCAAGGAAGACGGCAACGTCGGCCCGGATACTTACTACGGCGAGTTCACGCCACGCCTGTCGTTCGGCAAGATCTTCGACCAGAAACTTGAATTCGGCCCGATCAAGGACGTGCTCCTGGCGTTCACCTACGAGTTTGGCGAAGGTGACAACGAGTCCTACCTGATCGGCCCGGGCTTCGACCTGGCAGTCCCTGGCTTCGACTATTTCCAGCTGAACTTCTACCAGCGCCACACCGAGGGCAGCCGTCCGGGCGACAACGTCTGGCAGATCACGCCAGTGTGGTCCTACACCATTCCCATGGGCCGTTCGGACATCCTGATCGACGGCTACATGGACTGGGTGGTGGACAACGACCAGAACGCCAAGGGTACCTACCACGCCAACCTGCACTTCAACCCGCAGATCAAGTACGACCTGGGCAAGGCGCTGAATTGGGGCGCCAAGCAGCTGTACGTCGGCTTCGAGTACGACTACTGGAAGAACAAGTACGGTATCGAGGATTCGCGCAACTTCGAGACCAACCAGGACACCGCCAGCCTGCTGGTCAAGTACCACTTCTGATGCTTGGCTGATGCCGCCTGCGCCCCTCCATAAAGGGGCGCAGGCGGTATTTGCCATCAGGCCATGCGTGAACCGGAATCCCGCCAGAATGCCGGATCGGCACTATTGAGCCGCTCCACCGCGTTATGGATGTGGCTCAGCGCCGCTTGCCTCGCCCCTTCGACATCCCGCGCCGCAATCGCCCGATAGACCGCCAGATGCTCGGCACGCACCGTGCGCGCCAAATCCTTGCGCCGTTCCTCATTGGAGCGGGTGATACGAATCGCTTCCTTGATGAATTGCGCAATGAATTCATGCAGGGAGGGGTACAGCGGGTTACCGGTGGCCTGGGAAATCGACAGGTGGAACGCCAGGTCCTGCTCCACCCCATCCTGACCCGCCTGCTCGGCGCTATCGATGGCCAGCAGCGCCTGATGAATCGCCTCCAACTGCGCAGGGGTATGGCGCTGGGCCGCCAGGGCCGCCGCCTCGCCTTCGATACCGCGACGCAGCTCGGTGACCCTGAGCACCGCCTCGATCGAGCCGCGCACGTCCAGGTCGATAGTGAACGCCTTGATATGGGCGCCCTCGCACACCACGGTGCCACTGCCTTGGCGCACCTCCACCAGGCCCGCCGACTTCAAGCGCGATATGGCCTCGCGGATGACGGTGCGGCTGACGCCGAAACGCTCGCACAGAACCGGTTCGGTGGGCAGGCGCGCTCCCGGCAGGACTTCGCCATTGGCGATGTGTGCCTTGAGCGCCGCAGTCACCTGGTCCGCCAGCGTGCCCTTGGCCGAATCCTTGAGCGTCGCCAGGGAATCGGCGGCGGGGAAAGCGTTATCAGGCTTGGACATGGGCATCTCGGTAGTCAAATTGGCTAACGGTACTGCATTTCAGGCACGCCGTCCTGCCCGAAGCCTGCCATTGAATTCGTATGATGTATTATGTTATCTAAGCCATGTCAGCAAGTCCGATAAAAACAAAATCACCCAAATACAAGAAACAAGGATGGGTAAAGACATGCCTGAATCACTGTCGCAAACCGTCTCGGTCCCGGTCACCGCCTCCTTCGAGGACCTGGCCTACCGTAAAGTCGCCTGGCGCATCCTGCCGCTACTGTTGCTGTGCTACCTGGTGGCCTACCTTGACCGGGTCAACGTCGGCTTCGCCAAGCTGCAGATGTCCGAAGACCTGCAGTTTTCCGAAGCGGTCTACGGCCTGGGCGCCGGGATATTCTTCATTGCCTACTTTCTGGTGGAGATCCCCAGCAACCTGATCCTGCATCGAGTCGGCGCGCGGCTGTGGATCGCACGCATCATGATCAGCTGGGGCCTCATTTCCTCGTGCATGGCCTTCGTCAGCACCCCCACCTCCTTCTATGTCATGCGCTTTCTGCTGGGCATCGCCGAGGCCGGGTTCTACCCGGGGGTGATCCTCTACCTGTCGTACTGGTTCCCCTCCAACCGCCGCGGCAAGATGTACGCACTGTTCGCCACCGCCGTGCCGCTTTCGGGGCTGATCGGCGCACCGCTGTCTGGCTGGATCATGAGCGCCCTCAATGGTCATCACGGATTCGCCGGCTGGCAGTGGATGTTCTTTCTCGAAGGCCTGCCCTCGATTCTGGTGGGCGGCCTGGTGATCTACTGCCTCAGCGACCGGATCGCCGACGCCGGCTGGCTGACCCGGGAACAGAAGGCTCTGCTGCAGAGCAGGATCGAGGCCGAAACCGACGGCCACCAGGTACACAGCGTGCGCCAAGTGTTCGGGCAGCCGCGGATCTGGCTGCTGACCGCCATCTACTTCTGCATGATCGCCGGCTTCTACACCGTCGGTTTCTGGCTGCCCTCCTTGATTCGCCAGGCCGGCGTCAGCGACGTCTTCCAGGTCGGCATGCTCACGGCGATTCCCTACGCCGCAGCGGCGCTGACCATGGTGCTGATATCCCGCAGTGCCGACCGCCTGCGCGAACGTCGTTGGCACCTGGCGCTGACCGCGGTGCTGGGTGGGGTGGGGTTGATGATCTCCGCCACCTGGAGCGACCACTTCACAGTGTCGATGATCGGCCTGACCCTGGGGGCCATGGGCGCCTTCAGCACCCTGCCGCTGTTCTGGAGCCTGCCCACTGCCTTTCTCGGCGGCACGGCAGCGGCAGCCGGGATTGCCCTGATCAACTCCTGGGGCAACCTCGCCGGTTTCGTTTCGCCCTACCTGATGGGCTTTCTCAAGGATCTGACCCAGAGCACCACCATCGGCATGTACGTGATGGCCAGTGCGCTGTTCGTCGGAGCCCTGCTGGTCTTCAAGATCCCCGGAAAACTGGTCAATCGCTGATAGTTGGAGTCACTCATGAATATTCTTGTCACCGGCGCCGCCGGGTTTCTCGGACGCCGCCTGATCCAGGCCCTGCTCGAGCGCGGCTCACTCACCGACCGTCACGGCCAGTTGCGCCCCATTCAGCGGATTACCGCGTTCGACCGCGAACCCGTGCAAGGCCTCGACGACCCTCGGGTCCAGGTCAAGGGTGGGGATATCACCGATCCCCAGGTCCTGGCGCACCTGATCGACGCCGACACCCAGAGCATCTTTCACCTGGCCGCAGTGGTCTCCAGCCAGGCAGAAAGCGATTTCGATCTGGGTATGCGCGTCAACTTCAGCGCCACCCAGGGTCTGCTGGAACGAGCGCGGCAGTTGGGTACGTGCCCGAAGTGGGTGATGACCAGCTCGGTGGCCGTCTTCGGTGGGCAACTGCCGCACACCGTCGGCGACGATCAAGTCTGGTCACCCCAGAGTTCCTACGGCACCCAGAAAGCCATGAACGACCTGCTGCTGGCCGACTATAGCCGCCGCGGCTTCATCGATGGCCGCAGCCTGCGCATGCCCACCATCGTCGTGCGCCCGGGCAAGCCGAATCTGGCGGCATCAAGCTTTGCCAGCGGCATCATCCGTGAGCCCCTCAACGGTCAGGCCAGTGTCTGCCCGGTGCCCTTGAACACCCGGCTATGGCTGATGTCACCGGCACAGGCCATTGCCAACCTGATTCACGGTCATGAGCTGGCCGCCGAGCGCTTGAGCCTGGGCCGGGTGATCAACATGCCCGGGTTGTCACAGACAGTGGAGCAGATGATCGATGCGCTGCGCGAGGTGGCGGGTGACGCAGTGGCCCGGCAGGTTCAATTGCGACCAGATGCAGCCATCGAGCGCATCGTCGGCTCTTGGCCGGGAGCGTTCAGCACACCTTATGCAAACCAACTGGGCTTCACCGCGGACCCGGACTTTGCCAGCGTGATCCGACAGTTCATCAAGAATTATCTGCATCGTTGAACAACGGTCCGTCCCCAGGATGGCCTCCTTGAGCTGGAGGCCGCCCTCGCTGGGTTTGCCATAAGACCTGCAAGCACTACCAGCTGTAGCTCAGGTTCAACTGCCCGCCGTAACCGTACTCGCTGGCGCTTCCCGAATGGCCGAATAGATGACTGGATAGCTCCACATCCCGAGCGACCCGCACCTGGGCTCCCACCTTCAACTCCAGAGCATTCCGCGAGGGCCTGGCATCGAAGCTGTTACTCCCCATCCGTACCGACGGCACCGCCTCGCTGTGCAGCCAGTTGGTTTCGACAAAGGGTCGCAGCACCGATGCATCGGTTGCCTGACCAGGCTGCTGGTAGAGCCGCACGCCAACGCTGGAGCGCCAGGCATCGGCCGTGCCATTGCGCAACCGCGTATCCTGCAAGTCCGCGTCCCTGGCGGTATACCGGCTATAGATCAACTGCCCGTGAGGCTCCACCACCCAGGCCCGGAAGGGAGAGTCCGGGGCAAATGGCGCCAATGCATAGCCGGACTCCAGGGAGGCCGACCATAGGTTCGAATCATAATCGGCGGACCCCAGCTCACTGCTCAACCGGTTGGTATAGCGACCGTACTGCAACCAGGTGTCGACATAGGCGCCCAGCCGGTTCACGTCATCGGCATAGTAAGTGCCATACACGCCCGCCGAATAACCCGAGACCTTGCCATGGGCCTTCGCGCGAACAGCGGTGTCGGTGTCGCGGCGCATCAATGTGGAAGTCGAGTCGATACGCGCGTCGCCGTAGCCCGCCATGAGCCCGGCATAGAGCGCACCTTGCGCGCCCACCGGCTGGCGCAGCAACGCCCCGCCCATCTGCACCACATCGCTGCTGGAGTCGATATCGACCTTGCCTTCAGCCATGCGCATGTCCTTGTCATGCCGCCCCTGGACCCGCATCCAGAGCCCCGAATCCTGGCGGTCGGCACCCAGGCTGCGCTTGCTTGCACGGTCCTGCAGGCCATGGTCGAACATTGTCCTGGTGGCTTGCTGTGTGCCGATGTACGCCCCGCTTTCCGGTGCCACCTGGCGGGCAGCGGAATTCGCTCCTGCGGGCGGATCCGGAGGTATCACCGGGCCGTTGTACTGGGAGGTCAGGTACCAGTCATGCGTGTTGCCCGAGTTGCCACCTTGCACCAGGCTGTACTCATAGCCATTGATCGAGAGGCTGCCGACACTGCGACGGTAACCGCTGGACCCCGTGTCCAGGTAGAAGGCATCGGCTGCGATGGTTCCGCCATTGATCGCCTGCACCAGGGGGATCCCTTCCTGCGTCAGCCCCCCCTCACCGCCAGCGTTGAGCACTCGCACCGCGGTTCGGCCACTGGCCGCTCCACCATCGATGACCAGCCGGTCGCTGGGGGACGTGTCGTCACCCAGTTGAGTGCTGAATACCATCGTGCCGTTACCGATGTAGTCGTTAACGGTCAGGGTCTGGAAACCAGCTGCGCCGAACGCCAGCGTACCGTTGTTGGTCAAGGTGCCCAGTGTCGAGTCACTGCGTATGTTCCAGCGGCTGCTGTCATCGAGCAGCAGACTGTTGATCCGCCCTCCGCTCTCGGCCCGCAGAGCCCCCGTCAATTCCGAGCCGGCGCCAAGGCTCAGGTCCACACTGCCGTTCTGGGCAAGGACATCGCCCACCAGCGTCGAGCCGCTGGCCTCGACACTGACCTGGCCGGTATCGACAGGAACATCATTCAACATTGCCTGCCGGGTCTGCAGAAAGATGCCCTGGGCCTCCTGCCCCTCGGCGCGCGCAACAATGCTCGAGTTCATCAGAGTGAACTGGTGGTCGCCACCACTGGCCAGCAAGCCTGCGCCATCCTGGGTACTGATCTGACTGCCGGTCAGCGAAAGGCTATTGCTCGCCGTCCCGCTGTTGACATAACTCCAGACGCCAGACGCCAGGTCCCCGTGAGTGGCCAGCCGGGAGTTCTCCAAAGTTGCCACCGCACCATTGCCCAGTGCCAGGGCGGACGCACCGTTGCCGTTGGTGATGACCTCGGTGCTACTGGCGGCCAGACGTGCATCGCCCGCCCGCACGAACAGACCATGGGCCGCTTGCCCATGGGTGACGACCTCAGACTGTGCCAGGCGCAGGTCGGCTCCCGTAATTTGTGCCAGGGCGCCAAAGGATCCGGCGCCGAAGGTTTCAATCCTGATATTGCTCGCCTCAATGCTGGCATCGCTGTCGAACTGGTTGTACAGGTACAAACCCAGCGAATTCGCGCCGTGAGTGGTGATGCTGCCGTTGCTCAGCGTCGCCTGGCCGGCCCGGTTATCCAGCCCGTGGGCAAACTGGGCGCCGTAGGTGTCGATGCTGAAGCGATCGGCCACCAGCTTCGTCTCGGGCATGAACATCCATATACCGCCTGCTTGAGCTCCAGAGGAGCTGATGCGGACGTTGTTCAACGTGGCGCTGGCGGCATCGCCATTGAGGTTGAGCCCATAGCCGGTGCTGGAGCTCAGCGTTGCATCGCGAATATCGGCTGACGAGCCAACGCCGTCGAAGTCGTACCCCAGATATACTGCGTCCTCGTGGGCGGTGAGGCTGCCGCCAAGCATCGAGAATTTGCCACCATAGAGCCGGGCGCCGGAGTAACTGGCAGAAGTGCCATGGCTGTCGATGAAGGCCAGGCTTGAACCCGCCCCCCTGACATACAGAACCGAAGCGTTCTCGCCCGCCGTATCGATGGTGACCGCCTCCAGCGTCATTGAGGCGCGCTGGGACACCTCGGCGCCATATCCGTTGGCATTACTGGTAGAAATGCTCAGGTTACGAGCGTCCAGGGCCGTTCCCGCATCCGAGGCGACCACGCCATGGCCATAGGTGCCCAGGGTGGTAATGCTGCCACCGTCAAGCGTGATACGGCCCCCACCGTGCGCGTAGGCACCAAATGATTGCCGGGAAGTGAGCGAGGTGCCACTGGCGACGATCTCACTGCCAGAGCCACGGGCTTCGAGCGCGTAAGTGCGGTGGCTCAGTACCTGGCTATCCACCAGAGTCACCTGGCCACCACCGCTGGCTCTGACCCCGACCGTGAAGTTGCCGACCGGGGAGCCGGCCTGGATATCAACCCCTTCGGCATTCAGGTCATTGCCCTTGGCCGAAATGTTGATCGCCGCCCCCGGGCCGTCATAGATCACCGAGTCGCCCGGATGCAGGCTCATCGAATCACCGCCAGCCGGATTGGAGAGATCGATCTGACCGTACTCAGCAGCTCGCACCTGGACCGACACAGCCACGAGGGACATCGTAAAAAGGCCCGACAGCGTCGAGCGAACCAATCGTTGCATGAGACCACCTACCACATTTGCGTCGCAGGCTCCTCAAGACAATGTCCACAATTGACAGCAAATGGCCGCAGGAAGCAGGAGGAACCGCGATGATGATCGACATTGATCAACGCCATCATCCAAGTGATCCCAAGCCGATGTAATCAGATTGCTCTCAAAAGGCAGCACCGGCCCTCGGCAGCGCCGGCAATAGATAGAAGGAAGGGCTGCGCACATGAGCGGCGCTGCGCGCATTGTTGCGCACGCAGGCATGTGCATGCTCCCAAGTGGATTCAGGCCCGTGGCGCGCTCGCCAGCCCTAGGAAGCACGCCAGCTCCTCGCGCTTGGCCAGGGCATCACTGCGGCCCAGCTCGATCAGCTCGCTGCAGTAGGGCGCTTCGAACAGCAGATAGCTCAAGACCCCTGCGCCGCTGGTGCGGGTCGCCCCGGGGCCGCGCAGAAACACTCGCAGGGCCGCTGGCAACTCGTGCCGGTGGCGTGCTGCTATTTCATCGATAGGCTGGCTCGGGGCAATCACCAGTACTTCCACTGGAGCAATGCCCAGGGCACGGTCGGCCGCACTGCCGGGCAGCAACCGGCTGAAGTGATTGAGCCGCTCCAGCAATTCGATATCGCTTTCCAGGCTGTCGATGAAGGTGCTGTTGAGCATGTGCCCGCCAATCTGCGCCAGGGTTGGTTCCTGACCGGTGTAGGTCCGCTGCCCGGCACTCTCCGGATCGTTGCCCCGCGGGTTGCCGCTGACGCCCACCACCAGCACACGGCTGGCCCCCAGGTGCAGGGCCGGGCTGATGGGCGCCGACTGGCGCACCGCCCCATCGCCGAAATACTCCTGGTCGAGCTTCACCGGCGCGAACAGCAAGGGGATCGCCGAACTGGCCAGCAAGTGGTCCACCGTCAGATGGGTGGGAATGCCGATCCGTCGATGCCGCAGCCAGGGATCGATCACCCCGCCCCCTTGATAGAAGGTCACCGCCTGGCCCGATTCGTAGCCGAACGCGGTTACCGCCACCGCGTGCAATTGGCCCTGGACAATCGCGTCGTTGATGCCCGACAGATGCATGTGTTCGTTGAGCAACTCGCGCAGCGGCGAGTTGTTGATCAGCGCCACCGGCACCTGGGCACCCAGCCCCAGCAGGCTGTGGCCGACAAAGCGGCTGGCCTGGCGAATGACCCCGGGCCAGTCACTGCGCATGACCTGGTCACTGCGAAAGTTGCGCCAGAACGCCGTGAGGCGCTGGATCGCCGCAGAAAAGTCCGCGGCGCCACTGGCCAGGCTGACGGCATTGATGGCTCCCGCGGAAGTGCCGACGATCACCGGGAACGGGTTGCGCGCCCCCGGGCCCAGCAACTCGGCAATCGCCGCCAGCACGCCGACTTGATAAGCGGCCCGGGCACCACCGCCGGAAAGAATCAAACCTGTTACCGGTCCAGCACTCATTGCTTCACTCCATCCATGGCGTACCAGGGCCGCTCATCAAGGCCAGAGGGTCAACCACGCTTCTTATAGAGCTTGGGCTCGCCTGGCGGCCGGCTCTTGAAGCGACGGTGAGCCCAAAGGTACTGCTCGGGGCAGGCGCGCAAGGCGGTTTCCACCCACTGATTGATCCGCAGGCAATCCTCCTCTTCGGTGGCGCCGGGAAAATCCGTCAGGGGGGCATGGATCACCAGACGGTACCCACTGCCATCGGCCAGGCGTTCCTGGGTGAAAGGCACCACCAGCGCCTTGCCCAGGCGAGCGAACTTGCTGGTCGCGGTGACCGTAGCGGCCTGGATACCGAACAGCGGCACGAAAACGCTCTGCTTGGCGCCATAGTCCTGGTCCGGCGCATACCAGATCGCGCGCCCGGACCGCAGCAGCTTGAGCATGCCGCGCACGTCGTCGCGCTCCACCGCCAGGGAATCGAGGTTGTGGCGCTCGCGCCCGCGGCGCTGGATGAAGTCGAACAGTGGGTTCTTGTGTTCGCGGTACATGCCATCGATGGTGTGTTGCTGGCCCAGCAGCGCCGCGCCGATCTCCAGGGTGGTGAAGTGCAGGGCCATGAGAATCACCCCATGACCGTCGCGCTGGGCCTGCTTGAGGTAGTCCAGCCCTTCGACATGGGCCAGCCGCGCCAGCCGCGGTTTGGACCACCACCAGCTCATGGCCATCTCGAAGAAGGCGATCCCGGTGGAGGCGAAGTTCTCCTTGAGCAGGCGTTTACGTTCCTCGGCGGATTTTTCCGGGAAACACAGTTCCAGGTTGCGCTTGGCGATCCGCCGGCGTTCACCGGCCACCCGGTACATCAGCGCCCCGAGGGCGCGACCGATGTGCAGCAGTGCGGCATAGGGCAACTGGACGATCAGCCATAACAGACCAAGCCCCAGCCACAGCGGCCAGAAACGTGGAGACAAGAATGCAGCTCGAAAACGCGGGCGATCCATTACAGATTCCGGGACAGACAACAAGGTCGCGCATTCTACATCGGTTCGACCTGGCTTGCGGGGCGCGGGCGATCTCGTTATAAGTCTCGGCACTTTTAGTGACAAGCCGCCTTCTGCAGACCATGAGCCAAACCGAATCGCTAGACCAAGATCCTGTGTTCCAGTTAAAGGGCAGCATGCTCGCCATCACGGTGCTGGAGCTGGCCCGCAACGACCTTGAGGGCCTTGATCGCCAGCTGGCCGCGAAAGTCGCCCAGGCGCCGAACTTCTTCAGCAACGCCCCGCTGGTACTGGCCCTGGACAAGCTGCCTGCTGGCGAAGGCTCGGTGGATCTGCCCGGGCTGATGCGCGTCTGCCGCCAGCACGGCCTGCGGACCCTGGCGATCCGCGCCAGCCGCATCGAAGACATTGCCGCGGCGATTGCCGTCGACCTGCCGGTGCTGCCGCCTTCCGGCGCCCGGGAGCGGCCGCTGGAGCCAGCGGAAAGTGAAATCAAGAAGCCGGAAAAACCGCCGGAACCGACCATCAAACCGACTCGCATCATCACCTCGCCCGTACGCGGCGGGCAGCAGATCTATGCCCAGGGTGGCGATCTGGTAGTGGTGTCCTCGGTCAGCCCCGGTGCGGAACTTCTCGCCGATGGCAATATCCATGTATACGGCCCGATGCGCGGCCGAGCCCTGGCGGGAGTCAAGGGTGACACCAAGGCGCGGATTTTCTGTCAGCAATTGAGCGCTGAACTGATCTCCATCGCAGGCCAGTACAAGGTTTCCGAGGACCTGCGACGCGACCCGCTGTGGGGCTCCGGAGTCCAGGTCAGCCTGTCGGGTGACGTGTTGAACATCACACGTCTTTAACGGATACTGCCGCATTTTCCAAGCATCTCTAAAACGTAGCGAAAACGGCTCAAACGAAGTAGGAAATTGGCAATCAGCAGTGTTTATCGACGATAAACCCTGCCGCTGACCGAACTCCAGCCAAGGCTGTCCGACTGCAGTAGTTTTCAAGAGATGTTTTTCAGGGGCTAAAAGTCCTTTTTCCTTAGGGGTGAAACACCTTGGCCAAGATTCTCGTGGTTACATCCGGCAAGGGTGGTGTGGGTAAAACCACCACCAGCGCCGCTATCGGTACCGGCCTCGCTCTGCGCGGCCACAAAACAGTGATCGTCGACTTCGACGTCGGCCTGCGTAACCTCGACCTGATCATGGGCTGCGAGCGTCGCGTGGTGTATGACTTCGTCAACGTGGTCAACGGCGAAGCCAACCTGCAGCAAGCCCTGATCAAAGACAAGCGCCTGGAAAACCTCTACGTACTGGCCGCCAGCCAGACCCGCGACAAAGACGCGCTGACCCTGGAAGGCGTGGAAAAGGTCCTGATGGAACTCAAGGAAACCTTCGAGTTCGTGGTCTGCGACTCCCCGGCCGGTATCGAGAAAGGCGCGCACCTGGCCATGTACTTCGCCGACGAAGCGATTGTCGTGACCAACCCTGAAGTGTCTTCGGTGCGTGACTCCGACCGCATGCTCGGCCTGCTGGCCAGCAAATCCCGTCGTGCCGAAAAGGGCGAGGACGCGATCAAGGAACATCTGCTGTTGACCCGCTACAACCCGGAGCGCGTCAGCAATGGCGAAATGCTCGGCGTTGAAGACGTCAAAGAAATTCTGGCAGTGACCCTGCTGGGCGTCATTCCGGAATCCCAGGCAGTGCTCAAGGCCTCCAACCAGGGCGTGCCGGTGATTCTCGACGACCAGAGCGATGCGGGCCAGGCCTACAGCGACGCGGTTGACCGCCTGCTGGGCAAAACCGTGGAACACCGGTTCCTTGATGTCGAGAAGAAGGGATTCTTCGAGCGCCTGTTTGGAGGTAGATAATGAATCTTTTTGACTTCTTTCGTGCCAGCAAAAAGGTCAGCACCGCGTCGGTAGCGAAAGAGCGTCTACAGATCATCGTGGCGCATGAACGCGGCCAGCGCAGCACCCCTGATTACTTGCCCGCCTTGCAGAAGGAACTGGTGGAAGTGATCCGCAAGTACGTCAATATCGGGTCCGACGACGTGCACGTCGCTCTGGAAAACCAGGGCAGTTGCTCGATCCTGGAACTCAATATCACCCTGCCTGATCGCTGATTGATCCGACGGGAGCCACGGCGGCTCGCGGGCCTCATGCATTGCATCGAGGTCGGCGAGCCGCCGTTGGCGTTTGTTACGAGGCTGTTTCAATGCCGTTGTCCAATATCCACATCCTGCATCAGGACGCCGCCGTCCTGGTGGTGAACAAACCCACCCTGCTGCTTTCCGTCCCCGGTCGCGCCGACGACAACAAGGATTGCCTGATTACCCGCCTGCAGGAAAACGGCTACCCGGAAGCCCGCATCGTCCACCGCCTGGACTGGGAAACCTCGGGGATCATTCTGCTGGCTCGGGACGCAGACACTCATCGCGAACTGTCCCGACAGTTTCATGACCGCGAAACGGAAAAAGCCTACACCGCACTCTGCTGGGGCCAGCCGGAGCTGGACAGCGGCAGCATTGACCTGCCCCTGCGCTACGACCCGCCCACCAAGCCCCGGCACGTGGTGGACCACGAATTCGGCAAGCATGCCCTGACCTTCTGGCGCGTCCTGGAACGCTGTGGCGATTGGTGCCGGGTCGAATTGACCCCCATCACCGGCCGCTCCCATCAGTTGCGGGTACACATGCTGTCCATCGGCCACCCGCTGCTGGGCGATGGCCTGTACGCCCATCCCCAGGCGCTGGCGGCCTGGCCACGCCTGTGCCTGCACGCCAGCATGCTCAGCTTTACCCACCCCCAGACCGGCGAACGCCTGCGCTTCGACTGCCCCGCGCCGTTCTGAGCGTACGCCGCCCAAGCCGGCTTGCGGGCAAAGGCCGCCCCAGCGGCCCTTGTTCGCCGGCAAGCCGGCTCCTACAAGGCACTCCTATACGTTAAACTCGCGCCACTGCTGTCTGGAGCTACTTATGCGCGAAGAGTTGAACCAAGGCCTGATCGACTTCCTCAAGGCCTCCCCTACCCCTTTCCATGCCACTGCCAGCCTCGTTCAACGCCTGGAAGCGGCGGGTTACCAGCGCCTCGACGAGCGCGAGCCATGGACCACCGAAGCCAACGGCCGCTACTACGTCACCCGTAACGACTCCTCCATCGTCGCCTTCAAACTGGGCCGGCATTCGCCCCTGCAAGGCGGCATCCGCCTGGTAGGCGCCCACACCGACAGCCCCTGCCTGCGGGTCAAGCCCCAGCCGGAACTGCAACGCCAGGGCTTCTGGCAACTGGGCGTCGAAGTCTACGGCGGCGCATTGCTGGCTCCGTGGTTCGACCGCGACCTGTCCCTGGCCGGCCGCGTGACCTTCCGCCGCGACGGCAAGGTGGAAAGCCAGCTGATCGACTTCAAGGCACCGATTGCAATCATTCCCAACCTGGCCATTCACCTCAACCGTGAAGCCAACCAGGGCTGGGCGATCAACGCACAGAACGAACTGCCGCCGATCCTGGCCCAGTTCGCCGGCGACGAGCGGGTGGATTTCCGCGCAGTGCTGACCGACCAACTGGCGCGCGAGCACGGTCTGAACGCCGATGTGGTGCTGGACTACGAACTGAGCTTCTACGACACCCAGAGCGCCGCGGTGATAGGCCTGCACGGTGACTTCATCGCCGGCGCACGCCTGGACAACCTGCTGTCCTGCTACGCCGGCCTGCAGGCCCTGCTCACCGCCGACAGCGATGAAACTTGCGTGCTGGTGTGCAACGACCACGAAGAAGTCGGCTCCTGCTCGGCCTGCGGTGCCGACGGCCCGATGCTCGAACAGACCCTGCGCCGCCTGTTGCCCGAAGGAGACGAATTCGTCCGTACCATTCAGAAGTCGCTGCTGATCTCCGCAGACAACGCCCACGGCGTGCACCCCAACTATGCCGACAAGCACGACGCCAACCACGGTCCGAAACTCAATGCCGGCCCGGTGATCAAGGTCAACAGCAACCAGCGCTACGCCACCAACAGCGAAACCGCCGGCTTCTTCCGCCACCTGTGCATGGCCGAAGAAGTGCCGGTACAGAGCTTCGTGGTGCGCAGCGACATGGGTTGCGGCTCGACCATCGGCCCGATCACCGCCAGCCATCTGGGGGTACGCACTGTGGACATCGGCCTGCCGACCTTCGCCATGCACTCGATCCGCGAGCTCTGTGGCAGCCATGACCTGGCTCATCTGGTGAAAGTGCTGAGCGCCTTCTACGCTAGCCACGAACTGCCATAAGGCAGAGGGCGGGCGCGTGAACACACGCCCGCCTGTTTCTGATGCACATCAACCCAGGCCGCGACAAAGCGACCTAGACTTACAGTTACTCCTCCTGACAAGGCTGTCGCCATGATCTCGATGTCTTCGTTCCACTCCATGCTCATCCCCATTCTCACGGGCATGATCCTGCTGGCCATCGGCTTCAACTTCCGGGACAAGAACCTCGGCGTGTTCAGCATGTGGATCGGCATGCTGCTGATTCTCGGCACCGTGGTCTACAAGATCCTGGCCAAGCTCGCGGAATAAATGCAGCACTCACCCTCGCATTGAATTTAGCGGCCTCGTACACTCGGTCGATCCATTTTCCCCGAGGTTGACCGCCCCGTGTTCGCTCGTCTTTTTGCCCTGCCCTGCTATGCGCTCGTCTGCCTGCTGACCCTGCTGCCCCTGGGGAGCGCCCAGGCGGTGGGCTTGCCTGGCTTACTGGGCAACCAGACCAAGGCGCAGCCACAGGCAGAGGAACCCCTGGGGCAATCCCTGGACGAGGTGATCAAGTCCCTGGAGAACGACCAGCAACGGGCCAAGCTGCTGGCGGACCTGAAGAAACTGCGGGACGCCACGAAAAAAGCCCAGCCCACTCCAGAAGAGGGCGTGCTGGGCCTGATCGGCGGCACCCTGTCGAACCTGGAAAAGCAATTCTCCGGGGCCGACAGCCCGGTTACCCGCTGGTCCGACGAGTTCGACCTGGCCAAGGAAGAACTCGCAGCACTGATGCTGCCAGCCAGCCAATGGCTGCCGATCATCTTTGCCTTTGCCCTGATCCTCATGGTCTGGAGCCTGCTGGCAGCAGCGCTGATCTGGCTCAGCCACCGGGTGCGCCTGCGCTTCGGCCTGACCGAAGACCTGCCCCAGCACCCCAAGACCTGGGACCTGCTGCGCTTTGCCCTGCGCAAGCTCGGCCCCTGGATGATCGCCCTGTTGATCACGGTCTACATGACCTACTCCCTGCCCTCTTCCCTGGGCAAGGACCTGGCCATGGTCCTGGCCTACGCCCTGGTGGTCGGTACCTGTTTCTCGGCGATCTGCGTGGTGGCGTTCTCCGTACTCGACGGTCCGCACCGCCATCGCGCCCTGTACATCCTGCGGCGCCAGGCCTTCCGCCCGCTGTGGTGGATCGGCAGCTTCGCCGCCTTTGGCGAGGCCCTGAGCGACCCACGCATGGTGGCCAGCCTGGGCCAGCACCTGGCCCATACCGCGGCGACCTTCGCCAATGTCATGGCGGCGCTGTCCACCGGGGTGTTCATCCTGCGTTTCCGCCGCCCCATCGCCCACCTGATCCGCAACCAGCCGCTGTCGCGGCGCCTGACTCGCCGGGCCCTGAGCGACACCATCGAGATCATCGGCACCTTCTGGTACCTGCCGGCCCTGGTGCTGGTGGGTATCTCGCTGTTCGCCACCTTCGTTTCCGCCGGTGACACCAGCACCGCCCTGCGCCAGTCGTTGCTGTGCACGGTACTGCTGGTGCTGTGCATGGTGATCAACGGTCTGGTACGCCGCCATGCCCTCAAGCCCCAGCGCGGGCACAAACGCCATGCGCTGTACTCCGAGCGGCTGAAAAGCTTCTTCTACACCCTGGCTCACCTGGCGGTCTGGCTGGCGTTCATCGAGCTCGGCCTGCGAGTCTGGGGCATGTCGCTGATCCGCTTCACCGAAGGCGATGGCCATGAAGTCAGCGTCAAGCTGTTCAGCCTCGGCGGCACCCTGATCTTTGCCTGGCTGATCTGGATTCTCAGCGACACCGCGGTACATCACGCCCTGACCCGCTCGCGCAAGGGCCTGGCCAACGCGCGCGCGCAAACCATGATGCCGCTGATCCGCAACGTGTTGTTCGTGGCGATCTTCATCATTGCCACCATCGTTGCCTTGGCGAACATGGGCATGAACGTCACGCCGCTGCTGGCCGGTGCCGGTGTCATCGGCCTGGCCATCGGTTTCGGCGCCCAGTCCCTGGTGGCGGACTTGATCACCGGCCTGTTCATCATCATCGAAGACTCCCTGGCCATCGACGACTACGTCGATGTCGGCGGCCACCTGGGCACCGTCGAGGGCCTGACTATCCGTACCGTGCGCCTGCGGGACATCGACGGCATCGTGCACACCATCCCGTTCAGCGAAATCAAGAGCATCAAGAACTACTCCCGGGAGTTCGGCTACGCGATCTTCCGCGTGGCGATCCCGTACAACATGGAAATCGACGACGCAATCAAGCTGATGCGCGATGTCGGCCAGAAGATGCGCACCGACCCCCTGCAGCGCCGCAATATCTGGTCGCCGCTGGAAATCCAGGGGGTGGAGAGTTTCGAGTCCGGCAGCGCCATCCTTCGGGCCCGCTTCAAGACCGCACCGATCAAACAGTGGGAAGTGTCCCGGGCGTTCAACCTGTCCCTCAAGCGTCACCTGGACGAAGCCGGACTGGACCTGGCCACCCCGCGCATGAGCATCCAGGTGATCACCCCCGGCAGCGCCCCGGAAAAACAATGACCCGGTAGGAGCCGGCTTGCCGGCGAACGGCACTGGCCTCTAAAGAACGTCGACACCGACATGAATCGCATCATGCCGCCAGAACTCCAGATCACAATCGATCAGCCGCTCGTGCTGGTCATAGTTGACCCGGGCGATGCGCAGCCCGGGGCTGCCCACCGAGACCTTCAAGGCCGCCGCCGCTTCCGGCTGCAATGAGGTGGGCACGATCTCGAAGCGCACCCGTCCGTAGTGCAGGTCGTAATGCCGGGCATAGAGTTCGGTGATCGACTGGTTCAGGTCCAGATCGAGAATCTTCGGAAAATACTTGGGGTTCAGGTAGTGCTCGACATACAGCACCAGCCGCTCATCGATGCGTCGTGCGCGGCAGATCTGGATCACGCTGGACAGTGCCGGCAATTGCAGCCAGGCGCAGACCGCCGCCGATGCCGGTTGCAGGCGCGCGGAAATCACCTCGGTGGAGGGTACCCGCCCCTGGGCGCTGACCATGGCGTGGAAGTGGCTGCGCTGCATCAGGTTGTAGGCCAGGCGCGGCGGCGAGACAAACCAGCCACGACGCTCTTCACGGTAGATCTGGCCCTGGGCCTCCAGTTGCAGCAGGGCCTCGCGCACAGTGATGCGGGTGGTGGCGAACAGCTCGCTGAGCTTGCGTTCGGCCGGCAGTTTGCTACCGGGCGTCAACAGCCCGTGGGCGATCTGCTCCTGCAGGACCTGGCCGATGGCTGTCACCGCTTTGGTTGCATCAATACGCATCAACGTTACCTATCTGGACTAGACCAGCACTGTTTCAGGGCAGCGCAGTGGCCGGGGCAGTGCTCTGCATCCGTGCCCAAAGCCTAGGCAATGCATATGACTGACAGATGACAAAGGCGCTCAGCGGGCCTGTCACCAACTTGCAAATTGCCCGCCAGATCCTTGTTCTGCGGGCGTTTGGCCATGGTCTACGCTTATTTCGCAGCCTAGGACCTGCGCCTTAATCCGTGCGTCGATCGTTGGCACCGACATCAAAGTGTCATCCAACCCGCCTAAATTGGCTCAGGTATTGCTGACCTAGACCAACCCACCGCAAGACTGTCGATAAAACGCAGCGTTGAACACGCCCAAAGGAGCTTCGGATGAAACAGCTTTTCCTGGCATCACTGTTAGGCTCGACCATTGCCCTGTGCACCGCCGCCATGGCTGCTGATAACGATTTGAAAACCCTGGAAGCCGCTGCGAAAGCAGAAGGCGCGGTCAACAGCGTCGGCATGCCCGATGACTGGGCCAACTGGAAAGGCACCTGGGAAGACCTGGCCAAGATCTACGGCCTCAAGCACATCGACACCGACATGAGCTCGGCCCAGGAGATCGCCAAGTTCGCCGCCGAGAAAGACAATGCCAGCGCCGATATCGGCGACGTTGGCGCAGCCTTCGGCCCGATCGCGGTCAAGCAGGGCGTGGCCCAGCCTTACAAGCCGAGCACTTGGGCCCAGGTCCCGGACTGGGCCAAGGACAAGGACGGCAACTGGGCGCTGGCCTACACCGGCACCATCGCCTTCATCATCAACAAGAAGCTGCTGCACGGTTCCGAAGCGCCGAAGAGCTGGGCCGACCTGGAAAAGGGCAAGTACAAGGTTTCCATCGGTGACGTGAGCACCGCCGCCCAGGCCGCCAACGGCGTACTGGCCGCCGCCATCGCCAAGGGCGGTGACGAGAAGAACATCCAGCCGGCGCTGCTGATGTTCGCCGAAATCGCCAAGCAGGGGCGCTTGTCCCTGGCCAACCCGACCATCGCCACCATGGAAAAGGGTGAAGTGGAAGTGGGCGTGGTCTGGGACTTCAACGGCCTGAGCTACCGCAACAAGATGGTCAACAAGGACGACTACATCGTGCTGATCCCATCGGACGGCTCGGTGATCTCCGGCTACACCACCATCATCAACAAGTACGCCAAGCATCCCAACGCCGCCAAGCTGACCCGCGAGTACATCTTCAGCGACGCCGGCCAGACCAACCTGGCCCGCGGTAATGCGCGGCCGATCCGTGCCGAGCACCTGACCCTGCCGGCGGACGTACAGGCCAACCTGCTGCCCAACGAGCAGTACAAGCACGTAACACCGATCAAGGACGCCGATGCCTGGGAGAAAACCTCCAAGGGCCTGCCGCAGAAGTGGCAGGAAGAAGTGATCATCAACATGCAGTAATGCTGCATCCCTGTAGGAGCCGGCTTGCCGGCGAATGGCTCAAAGGCGCTGCACAGACAAGCGCACACAGGCCACTCGCCGGCAAGCCGGCTCCTACACACCTGATCCCGGAGTCCTCCACCTCATGAAGCACAATGTCATCCTTGTGGTGCTCGACGGCCTCAACCACGAAGTTGCCCGACACGCCATGGGGCACTTGCAGGCCTACGTAGGCGCCGGTCGCGCCGCCCTGTACAAACTGCAATGCGAACTACCTGCCCTCTCTCGCCCGCTGTACGAATGCATTCTCACCGGCGTGCGGCCGATCGACAGCGGCATCGTGCACAACCAGGTCTCGCGCCTGTCCACCCAGCGCAGCCTGTTCCACTACGCCCGCGAGGCCGGCCTGAGCACTGCCGCCGCGGCCTATCACTGGGTCAGCGAGCTGTATAACCGTTCGCCCTTCAACGCCCCGCAAGACCGGCACACCGCCAACCCTGAACTGCCGATCCAGTACGGCCACTTCTACTGGAGCGATCATTACCCCGATTCCCATCTGTTCGCCGACGCCGAGGACCTGCGCCTGCGCCACCAGCCCAACCTGCTGCTGGTGCATCCGATGAACATCGACGACGCCGGACACAAGCACGGCCTGGACAGTTCGCAGTACCGCAACAGCGCGCGCTCGGCGGACATCATTCTCGCCGACTACCTGCAAGGCTGGCTCGACGCCGGTTACCAGGTGCTGGTGACGGCCGACCACGGCATGAACAACGACCGCTCGCACAACGGCTTGCTGGCCGAGGAGCGGGAGGTCCCGCTGTTCGTTCTCGGCGACGCTTTCAGCCTCGACCCCGCTGCCGCGCCGAAACAGACCGAACTGTGCGGCACTATCTGCCAATTGCTGGGCGCGCCCCATGACAAACCTTTCTGCCGGGAGCTGTTGAAGTGAATTCAGTCACCCGTGGCAAATGGCTGGCGGCCCTGTGCCTGGTGCCCTTCGCCCTGTTCTTCATCGTGTTCCAGATCGCCCCCCTGGTGTGGGTGCTGATCAACAGCCTGCAATCGGAAGAGTTGGGCTGGGGCCTGGCCAACTTCACCAGGATCTTCAGCTCGAAGTTCTACCTGCAGGCCATTCAGTACAGCCTGGAGATCAGTTTCTGGTCCAGCGTGTTCGGCATCATCATCGCCGTGCTGGGCAGCTACTCCTTGCGCCGGGTTGACTCCAAACTGCGCAACTTCGTCAATGCCTTCGCCAACATGACCAGCAACTTCGCCGGGGTGCCCCTGGCTTTCGCCTTCATCATCCTGCTGGGCTTCAACGGCACCATCACCATCATGCTCAAGCAGACGGGGATCATTCAGGACTTCAACCTGTACTCCAAGACCGGATTGATCATTCTCTACACCTACTTCCAGATCCCCCTGGGCGTGCTCTTGCTCTACCCGGCCTTCGACGCCCTGCGCGAGGACTGGCGTGAATCCGCCGCTCTGCTGGGGGCCAGCGGCTGGCAGTTCTGGCGGCATATCGGCCTGCCGGTGCTGACCCCCGCGCTGCTGGGCACCTTCGTCATCCTGCTGGCCAACGCCCTGGGCGCCTATGCAACGGTCTACGCCCTGACCACCGGCAACTTCAACGTCCTGCCGATCCGCATCGCGGCCATGGTCTCCGGGGACATCTCCCTGGATCCGAACATGGCCAGCGCCCTGGCTGTGGTGCTGGTGGCGCTGATGACCCTGGTGACCATCGTCCATCAACTGCTGTTGAAGAGGAGCTACCATGTCTCGCGCTGAACCCGGCTCCGCCGTGCTCTACCACCGAGTGGTGGTCTACCTGCTGTTTGCCATCCTTCTGCTGCCGCTGCTGGGGACCTTCGTCTACTCGATTGCCAGCAGCTGGTCGGCGACCATCCTGCCCAGCGGCTTCACCTTCAAGTGGTACCTGCAGCTGTGGAGCGACCCACGTTTTCTCAATGCCTTCGGCCAGTCATTGCTGGTCTGCGTGGGTGCGCTGGTGCTTTCAGTGGTGCTGATCCTGCCGCTGCTGTTCGTGGTGCACTATCACTTCCCCAAGCTCGATGCGCTGATGAACATCCTGATCCTGCTGCCCTTCGCGGTGCCGCCGGTGGTGTCCTCGGTGGGCCTGCTGCAACTCTATGGTTCGGGGCCCTTCGCCATGGTCGGCACGCCCTGGATCCTTATCGGCTGCTACTTCACCGTGGCATTGCCGTTCATGTACCGGGCCATCACCAACAACTTGCAGGCGATCAACCTGCGGGACCTGATGGACGCCGCCCAACTGCTGGGCGCCAGCACCTGGCAGGCGGCCTTCCTGGTAGTCCTGCCGAACCTGCGCAAGGGCCTGATGGTGGCGCTGTTGCTGTCCTTCTCGTTCCTGTTCGGCGAGTTCGTGTTCGCCAACATCCTGGTGGGCACCCGCTATGAAACCCTGCAGGTCTACCTGAACAACATGCGCAACAGCAGCGGCCACTTCACCAGCGCCCTGGTGATTTCCTACTTCTTCTTCGTGCTGGTTCTGACCTGGGCCGCCAACATCTTGAACAAGGACAAAAGCCAATGAGCTTCGTCAGCGTCCAACACCTGCAAAAGAACTATGCGGGCACCACGGTGTTCAGCGACATCAATTGCGAAATCCGCAAGGGCGAGTTCGTCACCCTGCTAGGCCCTTCCGGCTGCGGCAAGTCGACCCTGCTGCGCTGCATCGCCGGCCTGACCCCGGTGGACGGCGGCAAGATTCTCCTCGACGGCCAGGACATCGTGCCCCTGAGCCCGCAGAAACGCGGGATCGGCATGGTATTCCAGAGCTACGCGCTGTTTCCCAACATGACCGTGGAACAGAACGTCGCCTTTGGCCTGCGCATGCAGAAGGTCAACGCCGACGACAGCCACAAGCGCGTGCAGGAGGCCCTGCAATTGGTGGAGCTCAACGACTACGCCAGCCGCTACCCGCACCAGCTGTCCGGCGGCCAGTGCCAGCGCGTGGCCCTGGCCCGCTCCCTGGTGACCCGCCCACGCCTGCTGTTGCTGGACGAACCGCTGTCGGCCCTGGATGCGCGGATCCGCAAGCACCTGCGCGAACAGATCCGCAATATCCAGCGGGAACTGGGCCTGACGACCATCTTCGTCACCCACGACCAGGAAGAAGCCCTGACCATGTCCGACCGGATCTTCCTGATGAACCAGGGCAGGATCGTCCAGAGCGGCGATGCCGAAACCCTCTACACCGCACCGGTGGACGCCTTTGCCGCGGGCTTTATCGGCAACTACAACCTGCTGGATGCCGACAGCGCCAGCAAGCTGCTGCAGCGGCCGGTCAGCGGCCGCATCGCCATCCGCCCGGAAGCCATCGAACTGCGCAAGGAAGGGCAACTGGATGCGCTGGTACGCAGCCACAGCCTGCTGGGCAACGTGATTCGCTATCGGGTCGAAGCCCGTGGCGTGGAGCTGGTGGTGGATGTACTCAATCGTTCGGCCGATGACCTTCATGCAGACGGCCAGCGTCTGGCATTGACCATCGATCCGACAGCCCTGTGTGAGGTAGCCTGATGGCATTCACGCAATTGATCCTCAAGAGAGAGCGGCACTGATGGCCTTGGCAATTTTTGATCTGGACGAAACCCTGATTCACGGCGACTGCGCCACCCTCTGGAGCGAGCAGATGGGCCGCCTGGGCTGGGTCGATGGCGAGTCGTTCATGCGCCGTAACCATGAACTGATGGACGCCTACAGCCACGGCAAGCTGGCCATGGAGGAGTTCATGGACTTCAGCCTGGAGCCCATGACCGGACGCACCCCGGAAGAGGTCGCGCACCTGGTCGAGCCCTGGGTCGAAGAGGTGATCGAGCCGATCATCTTCAGTGATGCCTGCAAGGCCATTGCCGCCCATCGCCAGGCCGGCGACCGGATCCTGGTGATCTCAGCCTCGGGCACCCACCTGGTGAAACCGATTGCCGCGCGCCTGGGTATCGACGAAGTCCTGGGAATCGAGCTGGAGGTGCAGCATGGGGTCTACAGCGGCCGCACTGTTGGCACCCTGACCTACCGCGAGGGCAAGATCACCCGCCTGCTGCAATGGCTGGATGCCGAGGAAGAAAACCTGGAAGGCGCGACCTTCTACTCCGACTCGCGCAATGACCTGCCGCTGCTGCTGCGGGTGGACCACCCGCAGGTGGTGAACCCGGATCCGGTGCTGCGTGAACATGCGCAGAAAGCCGGCTGGCCGATCCACCACTGGAAGTGACCCGTCCCTGAGATCCGCGGAGCCAGCTTGTGTAGGAGCTGGCTTGCCAGCGAACAGACCGCCAGGCCTGGCGCCCCCCTTCGCCGGCAAGCCGGCTCCTGCAGGGTTCAGGTCAGGCTGGGGTCGATCACCAGCACCAGCTTGCCCGAGACCTGATTGGTCGCCAGTTCCGCAAAGGCGGCTTCTGCATCCTGGATCGCAAAGGTCCTGGCCAATTGCGGGCTCAGGCGCCCTTCGCTGAACAACGGCCAGACATTCTGCCCAAGGTCGCTCAACAGGTCGGCCTTGAACTGATCATTCCGGCTGCGCAGGGTCGACCCCAGAAACTGGATGCGCTTGGCCAGCACCTGGGCCAGGTCCAACTGCGCTTCGCGCCCGCCCATCAAGCCGATCAGCACCCAACGCCCATCCAGGGCCAGCAGCTTGAGGTTGTTGGCCACATAATTGGCGCCCACCGGGTCGAGAATCACATCAAAAGGCCCAAAGTCCCGCAGCGCATCAATACCATCGGTACGCACCACACCGCCCTGGGCACCGAGGCTCTCGCAGTAGGCCAGGCGATCGGCCGAACCAACGCTGACCCAGCACGGGTTGCCGAACGCCTTGCACAGCTGGATAGCTGCCGAACCGACGCCACTGGCGCCAGCGTGCAGCAGGACCTTCTCGCCCGGCTTGAGCGCTGCCAGCTGGAACAGATTCAGCCAGGCTGTGCTGTAGACCTCGGGCAGCGCCGCCGCCTCGGCCAGGGACAACCCTTCGGGTACTGGCAGTACATGGCGGGCATCTACCACCACTTCTTCAGCCATGCCTCCGCCCGCCAGCAGGGCACAGACCCGATCACCCACTTGCCAGGACGAACCCGGGCCCACTTCACTGACCACCCCGGAGCATTCCAGGCCAAGGGCCTTGCTGGCTCCGGGAGGTGGGGGATAGAGCCCCGCACGCTGCAACAGGTCGGCCCGATTGAGGCCAGCAGCCGCCACTCGAATGCGAACTTGCCCTACATCACAGGACGGACTTGGCTCTTCCACCCACTCCACATGACCTTCAACGCCTTGCAATGCTTTCACAGTGCCTCCATAGTGAGTCTGGACTGAGCCCGGAGCGGTAGCACCGGGCTTTTTGCATTATGCGACCGGTCCTTATGGAACCGGCGACTTCAAAGACGGCCTAATATGCGTTATCAATTGCCCCCGCGTCGAATCAGCATGAAGCATTTGTTCCCCAGCACCGCCCTCGCTCTTTTCATTGGTTTCGGCCTGCTGCCGATGTCGACCAATACGTTCGCAGCCAATAGCTGGGACAATCTTCAGCCCGATCGCGATGAGGTAATTGCCAGCCTCAATGTCGTTGAACTGCTCAAACGTCATCATTACAGCAAACCGCCGCTGGATGATGCGCGCTCGGTAATCATCTACGACAGCTACCTGAAGCTGCTGGATCCGTCGCGCAGCTACTTCATGGCCAGCGACATTGCGGAGTTCGACAAATGGAAAACCCAGTTTGACGACTTCCTCAAGAGCGGCGACCTGAACGCCGGGTTCACCATCTACAAGCGCTATCTGGATCGGGTCAAATCCCGCCTGGACTTCGCCCTGGCCGAGCTCAACAAGGGCGTCGACAAGATCGACTTCACCACCAAGGAAACCTTGCTGATCGATCGCAAGGATGCACCTTGGCTCAAGACCACCGCCGAACTCGACGACCTGTGGCGCAAGCGCGTCAAGGACGAGGTGCTGCGGATGAAGATCGCCGGCAAGGATCCCAAGCAGATCCAGGAAACCCTGACCAAGCGCTACAAGAACCAGCTGGCGCGCCTGGACCAGACCCGTGCCGAAGATATCTTCCAGGCCTACATCAACACCTTCGCCATGTCCTACGACCCGCACACCAACTATCTGTCGCCGGATAACGCGGAAAACTTCGACATCAACATGAGCCTGTCGCTGGAAGGCATCGGCGCCGTGTTGCAGAGCGACAACGACCAAGTCAAGGTCGTGCGCCTGGTGCCGGCAGGCCCTGCCGACAAGACCAAGCAAGTAGCCCCCGCGGACAAGATCATCGGTGTGGCCCAGGGCGACAAGGAAATGGTCGACGTGGTGGGCTGGCGCCTGGACGAAGTGGTCAAGCTGATCCGTGGTCCGAAAGGCACCCTGGTGCGCCTGGAAGTGATTCCGGCCAGCAATGCGCCAAACGACCAGACCAGCAAGATCGTGCCGATCACCCGCGAAGCGGTGAAGCTTGAAGACCAGGCGGTGAAGAAGTCGATCCTCAACCTCAAGCAGGACGGCAAGGACTACAAGCTCGGGGTGATCGAGATCCCGGCTTTCTACCTGGACTTCAAGGCCTTCCGCGCTGGCGACCCGGATTATAAGAGCACTACCCGCGACGTGAAGAAACTGCTGACCGAGTTGCAGAAAGACAAGGTCGACGGTGTGGTCATCGACCTGCGCAACAACGGCGGCGGCTCCCTCCAGGAAGCCACCGAGCTGACCAGCCTGTTCATCGACAAGGGCCCTACCGTGCTGGTGCGCAACGCCGACGGCCGGGTGGATGTACTGGAAGATGAAAACCCCGGCGCCTTCTACAAAGGCCCGATGGCACTGCTGGTCAACCGTCTCTCGGCCTCGGCTTCGGAGATCTTCGCCGGCGCCATGCAGGACTACCACCGCGCCTTGATCATCGGCGGCCAGACCTTCGGCAAAGGCACCGTGCAGACCATCCAGCCGCTGAACCACGGCGAGCTGAAACTGACCCTGGCCAAGTTCTACCGGGTTTCCGGGCAGAGCACCCAGCACCAGGGCGTGCTGCCGGATATCGGCTATCCGTCGATCATCGACACCAAGGAAATAGGCGAAAGCGCCCTGCCTGAAGCCATGCCATGGGACACCATCCGCCCGGCCATCAAGCCTGCGGTAGACCCGTTCAAACCGTTCCTGGCTCAGCTCAAGGCCGAACACGAAAGCCGTTCGGCGAAAGATCCGGAGTTCGTGTTCATCCGCGACAAGCTGGCCCTGGCACAGAAACTGATGGCGGAAAAAACCGTCAGCCTCAATGAAGCCGATCGTCGGGCGCAACATGCCGATATCGAGGCCAAGCAACTGGCCCTGGAAAACGCCCGTCGCAAGGCCAAGGGCGAGGAGCCACTCAAAGAGTTGAAGAAAGAAGACGAGGACGCAGTGGCTGCTGCCGAGCCGGACAAGACCAAGCCGGAAGACGACGCCTACCTGAGTGAAACCGGGCGCATCCTGCTGGACTATCTGAAGCTCAATACCTCGGTGGCCAAGCACTGAGGATGATGGCAATTTAATTCGATCGCTCCTCGGATCGTCATTAAACAGTCATCATTCTGTCGTGAAATAAAGGACTGGGTGCTGTTCTCTAATCAGAGCAGCACCCGGTCCTTTTTTTATCGACAGAGATCGCCATGACCACGACCGAACAGCTCAGTGCATTGAGTTCAATCCTGGCTCAAAGCGGTTTGCACAGCCTGTTCCAACCGATCATTTCCCTGTCCGAGCGGCGCATCCTGGGGTATGAGGCCTTAAGTCGCGGCCCCTCAAACAGCCCTCTGCACTCCCCTGTCGCACTGTTCGCCGTAGCGCGTCAGGCGGGGCGCCTGAGCGAGCTGGAAATTGCCTGCCGGCAAAGCGCCTGCAAGCGCTTCAGCGAACAGCAACTGCCCGGCAAGCTGTTCCTCAACGTCTCACCGGAATCGCTGCTGGAGGCCGCCCACCAACCAGGGCGCACTTTGCAACTGCTTGCGGACTTCGGCATCCCCCCCAGCCAGGTGGTGATCGAGCTTACCGAGCAGACCCCGATCGACGATTTCCAGTTGCTGCAGAATGCCCTGCACCATTACCGCGACATGGGTTTCTCCATCGCCCTGGACGACCTAGGGGCCGGTTATTCGAGCCTGCGCCTGTGGTCGGAGCTGCGCCCGGACTACGTGAAAATCGACCGGCACTTTATCGACGGTATTCACCAGGATGCCCTCAAGCGCGAGTTCGTTGGCTCGATTCTGCAAATCGCAAAAGCCTCCCGTGCCCAGGTGATCGCCGAAGGGATCGAGCTGACCGAAGAACTGGCAGTGCTGACCGAGATGGGCGTCGATCTGGTCCAGGGCTACCTGTTGTGTCGCCCCCAGGAACAGCCGCCGAGGGACGCTCGAGCAATGATGCCCAAGCATGATCACACCAGCGTGGCCCTCAATGATGAGGGCAGCGACCTCAGTGCACTGCTCAACGAGCAACCGGCCGTTGCGCGCGATACGCCCACCGCCAACGTCCTGGAAGCCTTTCGCCGACAAGCCAACCTCAACTCCCTGGCGGTACTGGACGAACAGGGGCAACCTTGCGGCATCGTCCATCGACACTCGCTCTCCGACGCCCTGCTCAAGCCCTTTGCCACTGACCTGTTCGCCCGCAAGCCCATCAGCCGCCTGATGAACGATGATTTTCTCGCGGTCGAACTCAGCCAGTCCCTGCAGCAGGTCAGCCGCTTGATCACCAGCCGCGCCCGCCAACGCATCGAGGAAGATTTCATCATCACCTTGAATGGCCATTATCTGGGGCTGGGGCGGGTGATCGATGTGCTAAAGCTCATCACCGAACTGAAGATCCAACAGGCCCGCTACGCCAACCCGCTGACGCTGCTGCCTGGCAATGTGCCGATCCAGCAGTGCCTGAGCCGCCTACTGCAGCAAGCACGAGAATCAGTGATCTGCTACGTCGACATCGACAGCTTCAAACCCTTCAACGATATCTATGGCTATGGCCGCGGCGACGAGGTGCTGCTGTGCCTGGCCCAATGCCTGAACGACCGGGTAGACCCGAGCCGCGACTTCGTCGGGCATATCGGTGGGGATGACTTTCTGCTGGTGCTGGGGCCGGAAGACTGGCGCCGACGGCTCAACCAGTTGCTGGATGACTTCCACAGCCAGTGCCGGCGCTTCTATCGCAGCGAACACCTGGAAGCCGGCTGTTTTGTCGCCCCCAATCGGCAAGGCATCCGTCAGGAATTTCCCTTGCTGTCACTGTCCATCGGCGTAGTGCACCTGTATCCACAGGCCTGTGGCCAACTGGACTCCAGCCAACTGGCGGAGCTGGCCTCCCAGGCCAAGCATCACGCCAAGAATATCCAGGGCTACAGCATCCATGTGATCGACAGCCTGGAAGCGGCAGCCAGCCTGGGAGCGCAAAACCTCAGTGAGCCGCTGCGGGATCAGTCGGCTGATCGAGCTGCGTCAGTTTGAGCGCAGCAAGAGGATGCCCGGCCTGGGCCGAAAGCGTCCACCAGCGCGCCGCTTCGACAGGGTCAGGGGCCTTGCTGGGCGAGCCGGCCAGGCTGATCACGCCCAACTGATAGGCGGCCTTGCCATCTCCCGCCAGTGCAGCCAGACGCAGCAGGCGTTGGCCTTCTTGGCGGGCGCCAAGCCCCTGCCCACGAAAAGTCAGGATGTGCCCATAAAAGCTCAGCGCACCGACATGGCCCAGATTGGCCATGCGCGCGAACTGACCTTCCATCCAACGCCAGACACGGGGTTGGCGGACAAACCACGGCCAATGAAACAAACGGCGCGCCAGCCAATAGCCCAGACGCGCCTTGAGTGCCAGGAACATTCAAGCCTCCGCTGATTCGGGATACTCGTACTCGAAGACCCGCACCACTTCCGAGGCATGCCAGGAAGCCGCGGCAACACCGTCGGAAGGGCCGGAAAAACGCCCCAGGCGCTCCACGCATTCGAAGAAGCCGGTGCGCGGCAAGCGGCTGGCCCCCTGGCTGATCACCAGGGAACTGCGCAAAGGCTGTTCGGCCCGTGCATCCAGCGCCGCCAGATGCTCCAGCGCGGCTGTCAGGGTCTGCATGGCCGGGCTGGGCAGTTGCAAGCGCTCCAACAAGGCTCGATAGGTTAAAAGATGCCGCTGACGGCGGGCCTGATCCAGCTCACCCAACAGCCCATCCCAGTGCTGACGACTGATCCTTACACTCACGATTGCTCCCTCCACCCCGGCACCGTCAACTCCCAGGCCAGGCTGCGGCGAATCGCAGCGTCGGGTTGACGCTCGCCACTTTCAATCAGGGCCAGGTAAGACGGACTGATACCAACTTTGCGGGCCAGCGCCTCGATGGCGATGCCCTTCCCTTCGCGCAGACTGCGTAATTGATCCAGGCCCGGAAGATTCTGGGCTGGTGGCGCTGCCTGAGAAGTTGCGGCAGCGTGCGGTGGTTGTTCGGTAAGACCTGCGGCTGACAATAAAGCTTGATACTGAGCCCACGGCAGAACCGCATATTCGGGCTCGCCATCGCGTTCAATAATCTGAATATCCATTACTACCCCGTAGGACAACGACACTTAGCGAGTCGGACTTTTCCCTTGAAGTGTAATCCTAACAGCGGCAATGGTCGCGGGGAGCATGATTGTTGTGGGAGGCGGTGAATACCCTTAGTTTTTCTGCGGTCCTTCCAGCAGCAATTGCTCCGCAGTGTCCGGCAAGCGCTCGACAACCGCGAGTTTTTCCGGCGCTTGCCGATTGCGCCAGGTTCGGAAGGCGTTGAGTTCGTCATCCAGGGTTTTCATCAGCCAAGCCAGAACGGCGATATCGTCAAGCATGCCGAACACTGGAATAAAGTCGGGAATGGCATCCACCGGGCTGAGGAAGTACATCAAGCCCGCCACCACCGACAGCAGCGCCTTGGGGCTGATGGCCCGGTACTCGCCACGCCAGTAGGCCAGGCACAGTGCCTGCAACAAGCGCAGGTCCTGTTTGACCTTGCCCAGGCGTCCGCCCTGGCTGGCGCCTTTGCTCGCCACGGCGAACAGCAGCGTGGGCAGACGACCGCGGCTCAGCAAGCGCCCTGCCAGCGGCAGGAAACGAGCAAAATTCCAGGGTGCTTTCATCATCCCTCCCACTGAAATGTTATCCACACAAATTGTGGATAACCTTGTGAACAGAGCTATTTTTCACGGCTGAAAGCCCCGTTTCATAAGGGCTGAGCTCAGATCGGGCGTTTTTTACTCACATAAAAAAACCCATAATTTCATTGACTTGGCAGCCTTCAGCGACTACCTACCGCTCATACCCTGTTCAGACCACCCACGCCGCCGTCGGTTCGGATAATTTGCCAACAGCGACCTGCAGAAACGACAACGCCCCGTAAGAACGGGGCGTTGCTTCAGGCGCTGACGCAGGTTACTTGGCGGCGTCCTGCTTGGCTGGATCCTTGATACCCAGCAGCTCCAGTTCGAAGACCAGCACCGAGTTGGCTGGAATCGCCGGGCTCGGGCTCTGGGCGCCGTAGGCCAGGTCGCTCGGGATGTACAGTTTGTACTTCTCGCCCACGTGCATCAGTTGCAGGCCTTCGACCCACCCCGGGATCACGCCGCTGACCGGCAGATCGATGGGGCTGCCACGCTCTACCGAGCTGTCGAACACAGTGCCGTTGGTCAGGGTGCCGGTGTAGTGAACAGTCACGACATCAGTCGGCTTTGGCTGAGGACCGTCAGCCTTTTTCAGTACTTCGTACTGCAGACCGGAAGCGGTGGTGGTCACACCGGTTTTCTTGCCGTTCTCTTCGAGGAATTTCTTGCCGGCAGCCGCCGACTCTTCGCTCATTTTGGCCATGCGCTCTTCGGCACGCTTTTGCAGCGCGGCGAAGGCTTCGACCAACTCTTCATCCTTCAGCTTCTGTTCTTTCTTGCCGACGGCATCTTCGATGCCCTGGGCGACCGCTTTGGAATCCAGGTCATCCATGCCTTCCTGAGCCAGACTCTTGCCCATGTTCAGGCCGATACCGTAGGAAGCTTTTTGCGCCGGGGTTTTCAGCTCTACGCTGGTCTGCGAATCACAACCCGCAAGTACCAGGCTAACCAGGGCTACCGCCGCCGCCAACCGATGCTGTTTCATGCTATTTCCTTGTTCATGCGCCTAAAGGGCAATCGAATAAAGCCGCGAGCTTATCAGGCGACCACGACCAATGGCTACCGGCGTAAGAGTAGTAAATGGCCGATAAGTTCACGTCTTTAAACGCGTTTTCATGCTCTGGGGTACACCCTGCCCAGGCCGCTTACCGAGGCGCTTGAACGGGCGCGAATAACCATAGCTCAAGTAATGGCTACTTGCCGCGCCAGATGAGCTCAGGCATAAGGAAACGAAATTCGACAAGGAAGTACATCTTGCGCCTCATCTATCGTGTGTTGCTGTTGATTGCCGTGCTGATCGGCATTGTCCTGGCTGTGGTCCTGTACTACGTGGCCAATCCGAAACTCCCCGACTATGTACCCGTTGAACAGGTGCACTACCTGGACCAATGGGATGCCAAGGATCGCCAGACCTACTATTTCACTCCCCAGGGCACCCAGGTCAAAGGCCTGCGCTATGAATGGTTCAGCGCTCTGGAACTGCCGTTCTCCGAGCAGCCCTTTGCCGCTCCCGAGCACCTGGCCCGCTTCGGCTTCCTGGTGGAGCCGGGGCAGAAAGCCACAGCGCAGAATCCTGGCAACCTGCCCGTAGGCTTCGCCCGCCATCAGAATCCGGGCAGCACGGAACAATACCTGGACATCACCTGTGCTGCCTGCCACACCGGCGAGCTGCGCTTCAACCATCAAGCCCTGCGCATTGATGGCGGCTCGGCGCAGCACGTACTGCCCTCCAGCGTGCCGACCCTGCGTGGTGGCAGCTTCGGCCAGGCCCTCGTGGCCAGCCTGGCCAGCACCTACTACAACCCCTGGAAATTCGAGCGCTTCGCCCGCAAGGTGCTGGGTGCCGACTACGAAGCCAAGCACGAACAACTGCGCAAGGACTTCAAGGTCTCGCTGGATAACTTCCTGCGGGTGGCCTGGAACGATACCCATCGCGGCCTCTATCCAACCGAAGAGGGCCCGGGCCGCACCGACGCCTTTGGCCGCATCGCCAATGCCAGCTTCGGCGACGCCATCTCCCCTGAGAACTATCGAATCGCCAATGCCCCGGTGGACTACCCGCAACTCTGGGATATCTGGACCTTCGACTGGGTGCAGTGGAACGGCTCGGCGCAGCAACCCATGGCGCGCAATATCGGCGAAGCCCTGGGGGTCGGCGCCACCCTGAACCTGTTCGACGCCAATGGCCAACCTCTCACCGGCGAGGCCCGCTACCCTTCCAGCGTCCGTGTCCGCGATCTCAACCTGATCGAGGAAACCTTGCAGCGCCTCAAGCCACCGGTCTGGCCGGAAGCCTTGCTGGGCACGATCGACAAGCCGCTGGCCGCCAAGGGCCGCGAGTTGTTCGCCAGCAACTGTGCCGGCTGTCATGTACCCTCGGTCAGCGACAACAACGGCCGCCCCGTGCAGCAGTTGAAAATGCTTCCGGTATCAGTGATTGGCACCGACCCGAATTCGGCGAGCAATATCGCCGACCTGCGCTATGACCTGAGCTCCTTGCAGTGGGATACCGCCGAACTGGCTAGGTCCAATGTCGAGCTGCACCCGGCACCCAGCGAACCCTTGGACCTGCGTCAACTCTCGGCTGCCAAGGGCCTGGCCTACATCACGGCCTTTGTCGAAGAGCGCGCCTATCGCGACGCCAAGGTCACCCCCGAGGAGCGCCCGCGGCTGGACGGCTACGGGCTGCCGATCGGCGTACGCGAGTTGCGCGCCTACAAGGCCCGCCCGCTGGCCGGGGTCTGGGCCACACCGCCGTACCTGCACAACGGCTCGGTCCCCAACCTCTATCAACTGCTGTCTCCGCAATCAGAGCGCTCGACAACCTTCTACCGCGGCACCTTCGAGTACGATCCCAAGCACCTGGGCTATCGCCCGGAAGCCTTCAAGAACGGCTTTGAATTCGACACCCGCATCAGCGGCAACCACAACAGCGGCCACGAATTCCGCGCCGGCCAGCGTGGCAATGGCGTTATCGGCCCACTGCTGCAGCCAGAAGAACGCTGGGCCTTGCTGGAATACCTGAAAGTGCTGGGCGGACCATTGGAGTCGCAATTGCCATGAAACTCGATCTCGCCAGAAAACAACCGTCCCTACTGGCCCGACTGTGGCTGCGCCTCGGCGCCTTGCTGGGCAGGACCCTGTTACTGCTACTGGTCATCGGCCTCCTGGGCTGGGCACTGTCCAGTGCCTGGTTCGCCTGGCACCACCGAGGCCCGGTAGCAGTGCAAGAGCAGATTCCCGCCGATGAGGCAGCCCGCACCCAGGACATCATCCAGACCGCAGTGCGCATCGTTGACCAGCACCGCGAAGGCACCCGCTACCTGCGCGATGCCCATGCCAAGGCCCACGGTTGCGTGAAGGCGCAGGTCCAGGTCCTCAACGATTTGAGCCCGCCACTGCGCCAGGGGGTGTTTGCCACCCCCGGCCAGACCTGGCAGGCCGTCGTGCGTCTGTCCAACGGCAACGCCTACCCGCAGTTCGACAGTATTCGCGATGCCCGCGGCATGGCGATCAAGCTACTGGATGTTCCCGGGCAACAACTGATGGCGTCGGAATCACAACGCCGTGAACAGGACTTCGTGATGTTCAATCATCCGAACTTCTTCGTCAGCGACGTAGCCGAATATCAGCAGAACATCGCCGCCCAGGCGGACGGCAAGAAAGTCGGCGCATTCTTCCCCGGGTGGGATCCGCGCACCTGGCAGGTACGGCATCTGTTCATCGCCCTGGCGACCCTGTCACCGGCCCCGGCCAGCCCGACTCAGACCACCTACTACTCGGTCTCGCCCTACAAGTTCGGCAATGCCAACGCCAAGTTCCGGGTCATGCCGGACCCCGACAGTTGCCCGGCCTACAGCCTGCCGGCACAGAACCAGGATCTGCCCAACTTCCTGCGCAGCGCCCTGACCCAGCAGCTCTCCACCGATCGGGTTGACGCCTGCTTCGTACTGCAGGTCCAGCGCCAGGACCCGAACCGGTTCATGCCGATCGAAGACACCAGCATTGAATGGAAAGAAAGCGACGCCCCCTTTGAAACCGTGGCGCGGGTGACCCTTCCCGCCCAGGACTTCGATACCCCGGCGCAGAACCTGGCTTGCGACAACCAGTCCTTCAACCCCTGGTTCGGCCTGGAAGCCCATCGCCCCATCGGCGGCATCAACCGTCTGCGCAAGGCAGTGTATGAAGCCGTCAGCGACTACCGGCACAGCCGTAACGCCGAGCAGTAGGCAAAAACGCAAAAAGCGGCCCGAGGGCCGCTTTTTTCATGCGCAGGATTCGAACCTATACAAATCCCAGACAGCAAAAAGCCCGCGTTAGCGGGCTTTGTGTGGCGACCTGGCGTTCAGTGTTCCAGGTTGCCGAATATGGCGCAGCGGACGGGACTCGAACCCGCGACCCCCGGCGTGACAGGCCGGTATTCTAACCGACTGAACTACCGCTGCGCGTAGCGTTGAAAGTAAGTGGTGGGTGATGACGGGATCGAACCGCCGACATTCTGCTTGTAAGGCAGACGCTCTCCCAGCTGAGCTAATCACCCTTTACCTTCGTTGCGGGGCGCATTGTGCCACAAAAATTCATAACGTGCTGATTTAATTAAGAAAAATATTAAAAAAGCTGAATTTCAATGAAACAGTGCACATCGCATGGAACTCTTACAGCAAAAAGCCCGCGTTAGCGGGCTTTCCGTGGTGACCTGGCGTTCAGTGTTCCAGGTTACCGAATATGGCGCAGCGGACGGGACTCGAACCCGCGACCCCCGGCGTGACAGGCCGGTATTCTAACCGACTGAACTACCGCTGCGCGTAACACTGAATGCGAATGGTGGGTGATGACGGGATCGAACCGCCGACATTCTGCTTGTAAGGCAGACGCTCTCCCAGCTGAGCTAATCACCCTTCACGTTCGGTGTGGCGCGCATTCTACGGAGCACTCCCCACTCTGGCAAGCACTTTTTATAATAATTTTTTCAGGCCTTCCAAAGGCTTAGCGAAGGGTTGGCCTGAGCAGCAGCGAAGAGAATAATGCCCTCCTTTGTATAAAGGAGAGATTCACCCCATGTGGTTCAAAAACCTGCTGATCTATCGCCTGACCCAAGATCTGCCTTTTGATGCTGAGGCGCTGGAAACTGCACTGGCGACCAAACTGGCGCGCCCCTGTGCAAGCCAGGAGTTGACCACTTACGGTTTCGTCGCCCCTTTCGGTAAAGGTGAAGACGCCCCGCTGGTTCACGTCAGCCAGGACTTCATGCTGGTAGCCGCGCGCAAGGAGGAACGCATCTTGCCTGGCAGCGTGGTGCGCGACGCGGTGAAGGAAAAGGTCGAAGAGATCGAAGCCGAACAGATGCGCAAGGTCTATAAGAAGGAGCGCGACCAGATCAAGGATGAAATCATCCAGGCCTTCCTGCCCCGCGCCTTTATCCGTCGTTCCTCGACCTTCGCCGCCATTGCCCCGAAACAGGGCCTGATCCTGGTCAACTCGGCCAGCCCGAAGCGCGCCGAAGACCTGCTCTCCACCCTGCGCGAAGTCCTCGGCACCCTGCCGGTTCGCCCGTTGACCGTGAAGGTCGCCCCCACCGCGATCATGACCGACTGGGTCAAGACCCAGAAAGCCGCCGACGACTTCTTCGTACTCGACGAGTGTGAACTACGCGACACCCACGAGGACGGCGGCATTGTGCGTTGCAAGCGCCAGGACCTGACCGGCGAGGAAATCCAGCTGCACCTGAGCACCGGCAAGGTGGTCACCCAACTGTCCCTGGCCTGGCAGGACAAGCTGTCCTTCGTGCTCGACGACAAGATGGTGGTCAAGCGCCTGAAGTTCGAAGACCTGCTGCAGGACCAGGCGGAACAGGATGGCGGTGATGAAGCCCTCGGCCAGCAGGACGCCAGCTTCACCTTGATGATGCTGACCTTCGGCGACTTCCTGCCGGCGCTGTTCGAAGCCCTGGGCGGCGAGGAAACTCCGCAGGGCATCTGACGCCTTGCCCGGATAACCGCTGCGCACTAGACGCCACCGCTTTCGGTGGCGTTTTCACATAATAAGGAACAAGTCATGCGCGCACTGGCTGCACTGAGCCGCTTTGTCGGCAACACCTTCGCTTACTGGGTACTGATCTTCGCCATCCTGGCATTCTTCCAGCCCGGCTGGTTCATCGGCCTCAAGGGCGCCATCGTGCCGCTGCTGGGCCTGGTGATGTTCGGTATGGGCCTGACCCTGAAACTCGAAGATTTCGCCGAAGTGGCCCGCCACCCATGGCGCGTGGCCCTGGGAGTGGTGGCCCATTTCGTGATCATGCCCGGGGTGGCCTGGGTGCTCTGCCAGGCATTTCACCTGCCACCGGAAATCGCCGTCGGGGTGATCCTGGTCGGCTGCTGCCCAAGCGGCACCTCTTCCAACGTGATGACCTGGCTGGCCCGCGGCGACCTGGCGCTGTCGGTAGCCATTGCAGCGGTTACCACTCTACTGGCCCCACTGCTGACCCCGGCACTGATCTGGTTGCTGGCCTCGGCCTGGCTACCGGTCTCGTTCATGGAACTGTTCTGGTCGATCCTGCAGGTGGTGCTGCTACCGATCGTACTGGGAGTGCTGGCCCAGCGCCTGCTGGGCAAGCGGGTGCAGCACGCGGTGGAAGTACTGCCGCTGGTTTCCGTGGTGAGCATCGTCATCATCGTCACCGCGGTGGTGGCGGCCAGCCAGGCGAAAATCGCCGAGTCGGGCCTGCTGATCATGGCCGTGGTGATGCTGCACAACAGCTTCGGCTACCTACTGGGCTACTTCACCGGGCGTCTGTTCAAGCTGCCACTGGCGCAGCGCAAGTCCCTGGCCCTGGAAGTCGGCATGCAGAACTCCGGCCTGGGCGCGGCCCTGGCCAGCGCTCATTTCTCGCCACTGGCGGCGGTACCCAGCGCCTTGTTCAGCGTCTGGCACAACATTTCCGGGGCCCTGCTCTCGACCTATTTCCGGCGAATGGAAGATCCAGCCGAACAAAAGCTGGAAATACAGCGAGGCCATGACTGAGGAAAAAAATACTCGCCCACGTAAGAGTGGGCAGTATACTGCGCATCGCGAGGACGACCTCGCGACTCATTCGAGCGATCAATTCTGGGGACGACCCCATCAACCGATGAGGTAGGCATGTCCTGGATCATTCTGTTTTTTGCCGGTTTGTTTGAAGTGGGCTGGGCCGTCGGCCTGAAATACACCGATGGCTTCAGCCGTCCGCTACCCACCGCCCTGACCATCCTTGCCATGGCCATCAGCCTCGGCCTGCTGGGCCTGGCGATGAAGGAGCTGCCCCTGGGCACGGCCTATGCCATCTGGACCGGCGTCGGCGCCGTCGGCACGGTGATCGCCGGTATCATCCTGTTTGGCGAAGCCATGGCTCTGGTGCGCCTGGTCAGTGTGGCACTGATCATCGCCGGCCTGGTGGGCCTGAAAGTCAGCGCCAGCTGAACAACCCAGGCAGAAATGAAAACGCCCGCAAATATGCGGGCGTTTTCGTATCCGGCAGCTAGCGCCGTGGGCCCCGTAACTGCGCCACCATGGCCTGCAACTGCGCCGGTTCGGCCGCGTCCACCGCCACCGATGGCCCGGCCACCAGGGTCACTCGCGACCAGAAGCGGTGGAAGAAACCCTTGCTCGGATCGCGACTGAAGAAGCTGCCCCACAAGCCTTGCAGAGCCATGGGAATTACCGGCACCGGGGTTTCCTCGAGAATCCGTGTCAGCCCGCCCTTGAACTCGTTGATCTGGCCATCGGCAGTCAGCTTGCCCTCGGGAAAAATGCACACCAATTCGCCATCGCGCAGGTACTGGGCAATGCGCTGGAAGGCTTTTTCATAGATCTGCAGGTCTTCATGCCGACCGGCGATGGGAATGGTTCCGGCGGTACGGAAGATGAAGTTCAACACCGGCAGGTTGTAGATCTTGTAGTACATGACGAAACGAATCGGCCGACGCACCGCACCGCCAATCAGCAAGGCATCGACGAAAGACACGTGGTTGCACACCAGCAGCGCGGCCCCTTCATCAGGGATCAGCTCCAGATTGCGATGCTCGACGCGGTACATGGAATGGCTGAGCAGCCAGATCATGAAACGCATGCTGAACTCGGGCACCACCTTGAAGATGTAGACGTTGACCGCGATGTTGAGCAGCGACACCACCAGGAACAGATGGGGAATGGTCAGCTGGACCATGCTCAGCATCACGATAGAGACAATCGCCGACACCACCATGAACAGCGCATTGAGAATGTTGTTGGCGGCTATCACCCGGGCCCGCTCGTTTTCCGGGGTACGGGACTGGATCAGGGCATACAGCGGCACTATATAGAAGCCGCCGAAGATCCCCAGGCCAAGGACATCGAACAGCACCCACCAGGCATGGGCAAAACCCAGCACTTCAATCCAGCCATGACCCGTGGCGCTTTCCGGGATACCACCGGAATGCCACCACAGCAGCAAGCCAAACACCGTCAGGCCAAAGGAGCCGAACGGTACCAGGCCGATCTCCACTTTGCGCCCCGACAGCTTCTCGCACAGCATCGAGCCCACGGCAATCCCCACCGAGAACACCGTCAGAATCAGGGTTACCACGGTCTCGTCGCCGTGCATCCACTCCTTGGCATAGGCCGGGATCTGGGTCAGGTAGATGGCGCCGACGAACCAGAACCAGGAGTTGCCGACAATCGAGCGCGACACCGCCGGGGTCTGCCCCAGCCCCAGGCGCAAGGTGGCCCAGGACTGGCTGAAGATATTCCAGTTCAGGCGCATCTCCGGGGTCGCCGCGCCAGCCCGGGGAATGGCGCGGCTGGCCAGGTAGCCCAATACCGCCACACCGATCATGGCGCTGGAAACGATCGGCGCGTAATGCTCCGAGGACATCATGACCCCTGCACCGATAGTGCCCGCCAGGATCGCCAGGAACGTGCCCATTTCCACCAGGCCGTTGCCTCCCACCAATTCCTCTTCACGCAAGGCCTGGGGCAGGATGGAATACTTCACCGGACCGAACAGCGCCGAGTGGGTGCCCATGGCGAACAGGGCCACCAGCATCAGCGACAGGTGATCGAAGGCGAAGCCCACCGCCCCCACCACCATGATCGCGATCTCCCCCAGTTTGATCAGGCGGATCAGCGAGTCCTTGGCGAACTTCTCGCCAAACTGCCCGGCCAGGGCGGAAAACAGGAAGAACGGCAAGATGAACAGCAGGGCACAGAGGTTGACCCAGATCGACCGGTCACCCTCGATGCTCAGCTTGTAGAGAATGGCCAGGATCAGCGACTGCTTGAAGATGTTGTCGTTGAAGGCACCGAGGGATTGCGTGATGAAAAACGGCAGGAACCGCCGCTTGCGAAGCAAGGTGAACTGCGAAGGGTGACTCATCTTCCATGTCCCTGAGTGGCGTGGATACTGTTATTGGAATGTCGAATATCGATCCAGGCCACAACCTTACCTATCTTTGCCGATTATTTCCGTAACCCCGCAATGCACGGCGAGACAAACAGCTCTCCTTTATAAGCCCCCTGCACTGTGCGCTTGGCCACGATCAGCCACATCACCGCCAGCGCCGCCACCAGTACCGCGCCAAACACACTGAAAAAACCCAGGTGCAAGGTGCTGCCCAATTTAAGGGTAGCCAGCGAATACACGCCCAGAGGAAAGGTAAAGCCCCACCAGCCAAGGTTGAAGGGAATGCCTTCGCGCAGGTAACGGCGGGTGATGAGCACCGCCATCAACATCCACCACAGGCCGAACCCCCACAGCGTAAGCCCCGCCACCAGGCCCAGGCCGGCGGCAATTTCACCGACGCCGGGCAGGCCATTGGCGGCAAAGATCGCCGGCGCATCGGCGCCCAGCACCAGCATGCCCAGGGCACCAGTGCCGATCGGCCCCAGGGCCAGCCAGCTCGACGCCGCCATGCTTTCATGGGGCAGTTTGTGCAGCGCCATGCGCAACAGCAGGATGGTCAGGATGCTGAACGCCACCGGCAGCGAAAAGGCCCACAGCACGTAGCTGGTGCTAAGCATTACCAACTGCCCGTGGGCATCCTGCAGATGAGGCGCCAGCAGGCCGCCACTGGCCGCCGCCACTTCGGCCGCCACCACCGGCAGTAGCCAGACCGCGGTCATCTGGTCGATGCTGTGTTCCTGGCGGGTGAACATCATGTAGGGAATCAGGATCCCGCAGGCCAGGGACATGGCCACATCCAGCCACCACAGCAGTTGCGCCACCTCCACCACAGCATCGCCCCAGCGAGGCATGCCGAACACCAGCAAGCCATTGATGATGGTTGCCAGGCCCATGGGGATGGTGCCGAAGAACATCGAGACCGTGGAGTGCCCGAAAATCCGCCGCGCCTCGTCGAAAAACAGCACCCAGCGCGCGGTATACATCGCGGTAAACAACAGGAACAGGGCGATGGTCAGCCACCAGAAACCCTCTGCCACCTGGTGCAAGCCGGCAACCTCGGCCGGCCACTGGGCCAGCGCCAGGGCCAGGACCCCGGTGCCCATGGTGGCGGCGAACCAGTTGGGGGTGAATTGGCGAATGGCTTCAAGGGGATGCGGCAGATGGCTCAATGGCCGGTGGCCGGTTTTAACGCTATTGGGGCATGTCATGGTCGTGTCTCCTGTCCTCCGATGAGGTAGGAAACATGGTAGAACCTAATCGAATATCTATATAACGGGTAATTTCTCTATCTGTTATCTATTTTACAGATAAGCCTCTATACCACCACCCCAGAGGCGATCAGCGCAATCGGACCGTGCCCGGCGACACCCCCATATCTGATGGGCGTACAGCACCTCTCCCCTAAGGCTTCCCGGGCACAATCGCGCAGCCCTTGAAGCCTCGGGCTCAAAGCCCCGCCGCCCCGCACGCCGCCACCGGGCGCTGGCGCATCAGGGCCAGGAGTGCCCCGAGGGACAAGAGGACCAGTACCGCACCATAGCCGTCAGTAGTAGCGATCAGGCCGAAGCTACGGGTCAGGTTGCCAGCCAACAACGCCGGCAGGCAGAAGGCCAGGTAGCTCAACACATAAAACGCCGACATCAGACCCGCACGCTCATGAGGCAGGGCCAGTGGCACCACACTGCGCAGCGCACCGAGGAAGCCGGCACCAAAACCGCTGCCCAGCACCAAGGTGCCAAAGAAGAACAACGGCAGACTGGCGCTATGCACCGCCGCGAGGATCAGCATCACCCCCGTCGCCAGCATCCCGGCGCCCAGACGCAGCACCTTGTCTGCAGGACGATGACGCAGGGAAAAGATCATCACCGCGCCGCTGAGTGTCAGCACCGCCACCAGGCCACCGCCGATCAGGTTCGAGGTGGAACCGGTCGCCGCACGGACCAGCGAAGGCGCCAGCGACAGATAGAAGCCGCCCACCGCCCACACCGCCACGTCCACCGGCAAGGCCAGCCATAACGCGCGCCGCGCTTGCACCGGCACATGCAGCGTGGGTTTCAGCGACGCCCAGGCCCCAGGTTGCGGGCTGACAGTTTCCGGCAAGCGCCAGACATACCCGGCCTGAAGCACGAACACCCCGAGCAGCAGCCAGTAGCTCAATTGCAGCGGCAAAGGCGCAAACTCCACCAGCAGGCTGGCCCCCATTGCCCCACAGGCCATACCCAATAGCGGCGCAACGCTGTTGACCAACGGCCCCTGCTGGCGATCGGTATCCAGCAGGGCCGCCCCCAGCACACTGGTGGCCATGCCGGTGGCAAAACCTTGCATCACCCGCGCGGCAATCAGCCACTGCACTCCGCTTTCATTGATGAACAGCAGCATCGCCAGGATATTGAGCAGCAAGGCGACAAAAATCACCGGTCGCCGCCCCAGGTGATCCGACAGCGACCCTACGGTCAGCAGAGCCGCCAGCAGGCTTATCGCGTAGACCCCGAATATCAGGGTCAGCACTGCCGGGGAAAAGTGCAGGGTTTCCTGATACAGGTGGTACAGCGGGGTCGGTACGCTGGAGGCAGCCAGAAAACTCAACAGGGTAATGGCCAGAAACACCAGACTGCGACGGTTGGACACGCAAGTGTCGATAGCACCGGACATAAGCACGCTCCACTAAAGCTAATATTTTGCTTTTGCGCAGTGTGCTACCCACCAATGCTTAAAGCAAATTCTTTGTGTTAAGGTGCCGCCCCATGGCTATCAAAGAAGGTCTGCGCCCCGGCGGCCGTAGCGCCCGGGTCCAGGAATCCATTCACACCGCGGTCCGCGAGCTCCTGGAAGAGCAGGATCGCTCGTCCCTGACCGTGCCGCAGATCGCCGCCCGAGCAGGCGTCACTCCATCGACCATCTACCGGCGCTGGGGTGACCTGTCGGCCCTGCTGGCCGATGTCGCCCTGGAACGAATGCGCCCGGACAGCGAACCGGCCAATACCGGCAGCCTGCGCGGCGACCTGCGGGCCTGGGCCGAACAGTATCTGGACGAAATGAGCTCGGAGCCCGGGCGCAACATGATGCGCGATGTGCAATGCAGCGCGACCCCGGGCTATTGCGTGACCATCCTCAGCGGGCAGCTGCAGTGCATCCTCGCGCGCTATCAGGGCCACACGGAAAACCTGCCGGACATCGACCGCCTGCTGAACCTGCTGGTAGCACCGACGGTGTTTCGCATCCTGTTCTCCGCCACGCCACTGCCGGTTCAGGAACTCCATGAATTGATCGAGATCGCTCTGCAGCCGTAGCCCTTCCCGCCTCGGCTCAGCCCTGCGACATCAGGCCGCGCTGATACCTTGGTCGACACTGACGCCAATCCAACATCGTGCCAGACTGTCTGGCCGGGCTGAGGTGCCCGGTGTCTTTGTTCCGGAGTTTCCATGTCGTTGTCCAGCGGGCTGATCGCCGCCGTTGCCCTGGCCTATATGGCCATCATGTTCGCCATCGCCTTCTACGGTGACCGCCGCGCCGCGCCACTTCCGCCGCGGGTGCGGGCCTGGGTATACAGCCTGTCGCTGGCGGTCTACTGCACCAGCTGGACCTTCTTTGGCGCGGTGGGCCAGGCGGCCGAGCAGCTCTGGGCCTTCCTGCCGATCTACCTCGGCCCCATCCTGCTGCTGGTGTTCGCCCCCTGGGTGCTGCAGAAGATGGTGATGATCAGCAAGCAGGAGAACATCACCTCGATCGCCGACTTCATTGCTGCGCGCTATGGCAAATCCCAGTCGCTGGCGGTGGTGGTGGCACTGATCTGCCTGGTGGGGGTACTGCCCTACATCGCCCTGCAGCTCAAGGGCATCGTGCTTGGGGTCAACCTGCTGATCGGTGCTGGTGCCGACGCCATGGGCACCCGCGCCCAGGACACGGCGCTGATCGTGTCGCTGATCCTGGCCCTGTTCACCATCGTCTTCGGTACCCGCAACCTCGACGCCACCGAACACCACCGGGGCATGGTGTTGGCGATTGCCTTCGAATCCCTGGTCAAGCTGTTTGCCTTTCTCGCCGTCGGCGCCTTCGTCACCTTCGGCCTCTATGACGGCTTCGACGACCTGTTCAACCAGGCCATGCTGGCTCCGCGCCTGGAGCAGTACTGGAAGGAAACCATCAACTGGCCGTCGATGGTGGTGCAGACCGGAGTGGCGATGATGGCGATCATCTGCCTGCCGCGGCAGTTCCACGTCACCGTGGTGGAAAACATCGAACCCCAGGACCTGCGCCTGGCCAAATGGGTATTCCCGGCGTACCTGGCCCTCGCCGCGCTGTTCGTGGTGCCCATCGCCCTCGCCGGGCAGATGCTCCTGCCCAGCAGCGTATTGCCGGACTCCTTCGTCATCAGCCTGCCCCTGGCCCAGGCCCACCCTGCCCTGGCGCTGCTGGCATTCATCGGCGGCGCCTCGGCGGCCACCGGCATGGTGATCGTCGCCAGCGTGGCGCTGTCCACCATGGTCTCCAACGACATGCTGCTGCCCTGGCTGTTGCGGCACAAGAATGCCGAGCGGCCGTTCGAAGTCTTCCGCCACTGGATGCTCTCGGTGCGCCGGGTGAGCATCGTGGTCATCCTGTTGCTGGCCTATGTCAGCTATCGCCTGCTGGGCTCCACCGCCAGCCTGGCCACCATCGGCCAGATCGCCTTCGCCGCCGTGACCCAACTGGCACCGGCCATGCTCGGCGCGCTGTACTGGAAACAGGCCAACCGCCGCGGTGTATTCGCCGGCCTGGCTGCCGGCACCTTCATCTGGTTCTACACCCTGATCCTGCCCATCGCCGCCCACAGCCTGGGCTGGTCCCTGAGCAGTTTCCCCGGCCTGGCCTGGCTGCACGGCAATCCGCTGAACCTGCCGATCACCCCGCTGACCCAAGGCGTCGTGCTGTCCCTGGCGGGCAACTTCACCCTGTTCGCCTGGGTCTCGGTGCTCTCACGCACCCGAGTCTCGGAACACTGGCAGGCCGGACGCTTCATCGGCCAGGAAATCAGCGGCCGCCTCAGCTCCCGCTCGATGCTGGCGGTACAGATCGACGACCTGCTGAAACTGGCCGCGCGCTTTGTCGGAGAGGAACGTGCGCGCCAGAGCTTCATCCGCTTCGCCTATCGTCAGGGCAAAGGCTTCAACCCGAACCAGAATGCCGACGGCGAGTGGATCGCCCATACCGAGCGCCTGCTGGCCGGTGTGCTTGGAGCCTCTTCCACCCGCGCGGTGGTCAAGGCCGCCATTGAAGGCCGGGAGATGCAGCTCGAAGACGTGGTGCGCATCGCCGACGAAGCCTCCGAGGTGCTGCAGTTCAACCGGGCCCTGCTGCAAGGGGCAATTGAAAACATTACCCAGGGAATCAGCGTGGTCGATCAGTCGCTGAAGCTGGTGGCCTGGAACCGTCGCTACCTGGAGCTGTTCAACTACCCCGACGGGCTGATCAGCGTGGGCCGGCCAATTGCCGACATCATTCGTCACAATGCCGAGCGCGGCCTGTGCGGCCCTGGCGAGGCGGAAGTCCATGTGGCCCGGCGCCTGCACTGGATGCGCCAGGGTCGGGCTCATACTTCCGAGCGGCTGTTCCCCAATGGCCGGGTCATCGAACTGATCGGCAACCCCATGCCCGGCGGCGGCTTTGTCATGAGCTTCACCGACATCACCCCGTTCCGCGAAGCCGAGCAGGCCCTCACCGAGGCCAATGAAGGGCTGGAACAACGAGTGGCGGAGCGTACCCACGAACTGTCGCAACTCAACGCAGCACTGACTGAGGCCAAGGGCACGGCGGAAGCGGCCAACCAGTCGAAGACGCGCTTTCTGGCCGCGGTCAGCCACGATCTGATGCAACCGCTGAACGCCGCACGCCTGTTCTCCGCGGCCCTGTCCCATCAGGACGACGGCCTGTCCGCCGAAGCCCAGCAACTGGTGCAGCATCTGGACAGTTCGTTGCGCTCCGCCGAGGACCTGATCAGCGACCTGCTGGACATATCGCGCCTGGAAAACGGCAAGATCACCCCTGATCGCAAGCCTTTTGCCCTCAACGAACTGTTCGACACCCTGGGAGCCGAATTCAAGGTCCTGGCCCAGGAACAGGGCTTGCAATTCCGGGTGCGCGGCAGCCATCTGCGCATCGACAGCGACAGCAAGCTGCTACGCCGGGTGCTGCAGAACTTTCTGACCAATGCCTTCCGTTACGCCAAGGGCCCCGTTTTGCTGGGGGTGCGCCGCCGCGGTGAAGCATTGAGCCTGGAAGTCTGGGACCGGGGGCCGGGTATTCCCCAGGACAAGCAGCAGGTGATCTTCGAGGAATTCAAGCGCCTGGACAGCCACCAGACCCGTGCCGAGAAAGGCCTGGGCCTGGGCCTGGCGATTGCCGATGGTCTGTGCCGGGTGCTCGGCCATCCGTTACAGGTACGTTCCTGGCCCGGCAAGGGCAGCGTATTCAGCGTCAGCGTGCCCCTGGCCCGCAGCAGCGTGGTGGCTCCAGGCAAGGCAGCCGAGCTCAACGGCCAGTCCCTCAATGGCGGGCAAGTGCTCTGCGTCGATAATGAAGACAGCATTCTGATCGGCATGAACAGCCTGCTCACCCGCTGGGGTTGCCAGGTCTGGACCGCCCGCAACCGCGAGGAATGCGCGGCGTTGCTCAAAGAAGGCATCCGCCCGCAACTGGCCCTGGTGGACTACCACCTGGATAACGGCGAGACCGGGACCGAGGTCATGGCCTGGCTGCGCACGCAACTGGGCGAGCCGGTACCGGGGGTCGTGATCAGTGCCGATGGGCGCCCTGAAATGGTCGCCCAGGTCCATGCAGCGGGCCTGGACTATCTGGCCAAGCCGGTGAAACCGGCGGCCTTGCGCGCCCTGCTGAGCCGGCACCTGCCCCTGGGCTGACGGGCCTTTAGCGGATTACTCCGGCAATTCCAGCTCGCGCCCTTCGGCGTCGCTCATGGCCCGCTCCAGCAAGTCCGCCGGCAAGCTCTTGCTGGCCCGGGCGCCAAGCAGCTTGAGCTGCTCGCTACGGCTGACCAGGTTGCCACGCCCTTCAGTCAGCTTGTTACGCGCAGCGGCGTAGGCCTTGTCCAGTTGTTGCAGACGATTGCCCACTTCATCCAAGTCCTGGATAAACAGCACGAACTTGTCATACAGCCAGCCGGCACGCTCAGCGATCTCCCGGGCATTCTGGCTCTGGCGTTCCTGTTTCCACAGGCTGTCGATCACCCGCAAGGTGGCCAGCAATGTGGTCGGGCTGACGATCACGATATGCCGGTCAAAGGCTTCCTGGAACAGGTTCGGCTCGGCCTGCAGAGCCGCGGAAAACGCTGCCTCGATGGGCACGAACAACAGCACGAAATCAAGGCTGTGCAAGCCTTCAAGGCGCTTGTAATCCTTGCCGGCCAGACCTTTGACGTGATTGCGCAAGGACAGCACGTGCTGTTTCAGAGCCGCCTGGGCGACCTGCGGATCGTCGCTACCGACGTATTGCTGGTAAGCCGTGAGGCTGACCTTGGAATCCACTACCACCTGCTTGTCACCCGGCAACATGATCAGCACGTCTGGCTGGAAGCGCTCGCCATCCGGGCCCTTGAGGCTGACCTGCGTCTGATACTCGCGGCCCTTCTCCAGGCCGGCGTGCTCCAGCACTCGCTCCAGAATCAGCTCGCCCCAGTTGCCCTGGGTCTTCTGGCCCTTGAGGGCACGGGTCAGGTTGGTGGCTTCATCGCTCAGGCGCAGGTTCAGCTGTTGCAGGCGCTCCAGCTCCTTGGCCAGGGAGAAGCGCTCCCGGGCTTCGGCCTGATAGCTTTCCTCGACCCGCTTCTCGAAGGACTGGATGCGCTCCTTGAGCGGGTCCAGCAACTGCCCAAGGCGCTGCTGGCTGGTCTCGGCGAAACGCTGTTCGCGCTCATCGAAGATCTTCCCCGCCAGCTCGGCGAACTGGGCGCGCAACTCATCCCGCGAGCCTTGCAGATCGGTCAGGCGCTGCTGGTGGCTGTCCTGCTGCTCACGAAGCTCGGCATTCAAGGACGCCGCCAGGGCATCCAGCCGGCGCAATTCGTTTTCTTTGGCAGCCCGTTCCAGGTTCCAGGCGTGGGCGGCATCACGGGCGTTATCGCGCTCGATCTGCAGCAATTCGACCTCGCGGCGCAGGGCTGCCAGGTCCGCCTGCTTCAGAGCATTGGCCTGGCTCAGGTCGCTGACTTCATCGCGGCTGGCGTCCAACTGTGCTGCCAACCCCTCCTGAGCCAACTGGGCCGTGGCCAGGCGCTCTTCCAGCAGGCTCAGCTCAGTCTGGCTGGAACTGGCCCGGCGTTGCAGTTGCCAGGCCAGAACCAGTAGCGGCAGCGCCGCTCCCGCCAGGCCAAGCAGCAAGCTGGTCAAGTCCATAGCCATAGCGATTCCTGCCGTAGAAAGAAGAAATGAAGGTTAACCAAGCGCCCGAGCGTTGGACAGCTCAGTCTTCGATCCGGCCCAGCTCCAGTTGCGCACGGCGGTCGCCGGCACGGGCAGCCTGACGCAACAGGTCATGACCGATGCGACGATCACGGGCGTTGCCGCATTCGCGGCACATCAACTGGCCCAGGCGACTCTGCGCCGCGACCACGCCTTCCCGGGCCGGCTGTTTGAGCAGGCGTCCAGCGAAATGCTTGACGTTGGGGTTGTGACCAAGGCGCGGGCTGTCCAACAGCCAGAGCGCAACGCGCAGGGAAAACCGCTTGGGTTCGGTAACACTGGTAGGGGTCGCGGTAACAGAAGGTGATACGGAGCGAAACTTCATAAAGCACTGTGGGGCAGATCGGAAGGCGCGCCACTCTACTCCTTTTTTCGCCCGGGTAAAGCCTAAAAGAGCCAGCACGCCCGTCCTAGAGCAAGCGCTTGGGACAATCCACAGAAGCTGTGGATAACTCAGTGGACAACCCCTCCACAACCCTCCCAAAGCCCCATGAGACGGGCCTTGCAGTCAAACTGACGATTTTTTCACCAGTAAAAAAAAGCGATGTTTATCATTGACTTAAATTCTCGAGACAGGCTAAGGGGCGGGCGTTGGGGAAGGTGACAACGGGGTGACACGCTGCGCAACAAGTGTGCACAACCTTGCGCAGATTAACGCCGGTAACGCACTGTTTTCGTACACGCCACAACGGCAACGGTTACACAGCTGATGCTTGAGCCTCTGGCCTCCTCTGAAAGTTTTTTCCTAGCACACTTGCATTATGTCGTTCAACTCAATAGAATCCTCGCCGTTAGTACCAAGCTGAAAGTCAATTCTGGTCGAACAAGTCCCATCGACAGCGTCTCCAACCGAGCACAACGTCGAACACCAAGGACCGACCACCTCGATGGTTTCCAGGTAAAGCTCACCCTATCGCCCTTGATACGAATTCAACGGCAGTGCTAGAGCCACTTACTCTGACCGAACCAACCTGCAAATTGATCAGGATCTGCACCCTGGGCCCCGAACCTTTGCCCTTGCTGTGTTGCCTGCCCTCCTAAGTACCTACCTGCCAGCCCTAGCGCAACCAATCAACGCGCTGCAACTGGCTGCTTTGTTCCAGTCAGGTTCTTCGTTTGACCAATGCTGGTCGACGTTTACTGGAACGTTTTAACGTTGCACGGTTCTTAACCGTGTCATTTGTAGGAACACCTAATAATTATGTCTACTCAAATCCAGACTCAGGATGCCATTCGCACCCTAACCCACGCCTTTGCACCATTGAACTGCCTGATCATGGCCGCTCGCAAAGGTTGCTTCAGCTTCACCCTGGTCAACGAGCATGGGATCGCCCGTCACAGCGAACGCCTGTATCCCGACCAGTATTCCAGCGCCGAACCGCTGCAGGCAGTGATCGAACGTGCGCGCCAGGCCCTGGTTGCCTGACACGCCGAACTGCTGAAAACCCTGAAAAGCCTCGCCTGATCGCGGGGCTTTTTATTGCCTGCAATTCGCCCATTTACCCCACAGAGCAAAGTACCAATCGATATAAGGCTTATAACAAGAGAACGGAAATATTTTAAAAACAGTCCTTTACAGCACAGATATGACACTACACTTCAACTCAAGCGGCCTGAACCGCTTCCGGCAAACCTGATCCTTTTTTGCTGCCAAGCGCCCTTCAGGTTTCGCCGGCCATTTCACGCTTCGAGGGCTTTATGGGTATCGCCGCCAGCGAGTTGTGCCGCTATGTGATCCGCCCGACGCTGATGTACCTGGGCAGCCATAGCAAAACCGCTGAAGCCTTGCTGCTGGGCATTGCCGCCAGCCAATCGGCGCTGGGCTCAGCGCTGCACGATCGTCGTGGCCACGGCCTCTACCGCATCACCGAATTGCGCCATCAAGCTCTCTGGGACCAGTACCTGGCACTGGATCCGGAACGGGCCAGCCTGGTTCGCGGACTGGCCAGCCAGCATGCGTTCCTCAGCGGGCCGCACCTGGAACTGACCGTCAACCTGCGTTACGCCACCGCCATTGCCTGGTTGCTGGTGGAAGAACAACACACGCCGCTCCCCGCTGCCGACGATCTGCTCGGCATGGCCCGCATCTGGAGGAAGACCTTTCAACCACAAGGACGTTTAAGAGATTTCGCCTGCGCCTGGCAGACCTGCATTGCACCGTTAAACCAGGTCGCCTGCTGACAACGACTTTTACAAAATCGGAGAAATAAGCCGATTTTGGTCGGATTGTCCTACAAAAATGCTCTAAATCAACTGTTGCAGCCTATAGCGCCGAGATCGAAATGTTGGTAATTTTCGCCTCGGTGATCACCAGGAGTTCTAATAATGAAAAAAGTAATGCTCAAATCCACCATAAGTCTCGCGGCTGCTCTTGCCTCTACTCAACTCTTCGCCAGCGGCTTTGCTCTTAACGAACAAAGCATCAGCGGCATGGGTACCGGCTTCGCGGGTCGTTCCTCTTCTGCCGAAGATGCCAGCACCGTTTACGGTAACCCTGCCGGCATGTCCCTGCTGCAACGCGATCAGGTAACTGTCGGCGTAGCGGCAATCGATGCCAAGACCAACCTGAAAAATGTCAAGGGCGGCCCACCCGGCGGCACCAGCGACGGCGACATGGTTCCGTTCACCAGCGTTCCTATGGGGTTCTTCGTCAAGCAACTGGGCAACGGCTGGGCATTGGGTCTGGGCGCCTATGCACCCTTCGGCCTGGTTACCAACTATGAGTCCACTTCTGCCAGCCGTTATTACGGCGACAAGAGCGTAGTCAAGGTCATAACCCTGCAACCGACCGTCAGCTATGCCTTCAATGACATGGTGTCGATCGGCTTCGGCCCGACCATCAACCGCCTGAGCGGTGAACTGACTTCCGCGACCCCGTTTCCAAACCCTGCGCTCTTCGGCCGCAATGACGGCAGCGTGAAGATCAAGGGTGACGATACCGCCATCGGCTACAACGTCGGCATCATCGTCCAGCCTACCGACACCACTCGCCTGGGCCTGACCTACCACTCGAAGGTCAAGTACAAGCTGGAAGGCCACACCAACATCGCCGGCCCGGGCTTCGGTCCGTTCAATGGCGGCCGTTACGACGCCTCGCTGGACATCACCACTCCGGAAGTCGTCGACTTCTCGGTTACTCAGAAACTGGATGACCAGTGGACCGTCTACGCAGGTAGCACCTGGACTCGCTGGAGCCGCCTGAAAGACATCACCGTGAACAACGAAGGTGTTCCTGCTCTGCTTGGCGGCTCTGCGGGCCCGATCGGCACCATCACCGAGCCACAGAACTGGCACGACACCTGGGCCTCGGCTGTTGGTGTTTCCTACAAGGTCAACAAAGAGTGGGTTCTGCGCAGCGGCCTCTCGGTTGACCAGGCGCCAACCAACAACACCGACCGTTCCGTACGTATCCCTACCGGTGACCGTAAGGCCATCAGCTTCGGTGCCGGCTACAGCCCGACTGAAGATCTGACTCTGGACCTGGCGGTTTCCTACCTGAAGGAAGAAGACGTCAACGTCAACAGGACCGGCAAAGGCAATGCCTACAGCGCTACTTACCAGAACAGCGCATGGGGCTACGGCCTGGGCGCCACCTACAAGTTCTAACGAACTCTAGGCCGCGCAGTTTCAAACCAATAAAAAACCCGCAGATGCGGGTTTTTTATTGGCTAATGAATAGACTTTCTCAGGGTTTGGACGCCAATGCCTTCTCCACCGCTTCGATGAACTCCGGATTGTCCGGCTTGGTCAGGCTGGAAAAGTTGGCAATCACATTGCCCTGGCGATCCACCACGTATTTGTAGAAATTCCACTTCGGCGCGCTGCTCTGCTGCGCCAACACCTTGAACAGATGCACCGCATCCGCCCCCCGGACCTTCTGCGGCTCGGTCATGGTGAAGGTCACGCCATAATTGACGTAGCAGACCTTGGCAGTCTCCGCGCCATCCTTGGACTCTTGCTTGAAGTCATTGGAGGGCACACCCACCACTTCCAGCCCTTGATCCTTGTAACGCTGGTACAGCGCCTCAAGGCCTTTGAATTGCGGAGCAAACCCACAGAAGCTCGCCGTATTGACCACCACCAGCGGCTTGCTGGCAAAGCGCTGGCACAGGTCAATGGACTCCTTGGCGTGCAATTTGGGCAAGGAACCCTGCAACAGGGGCGGGCAGTCCGCTGCCCATGCCGAGCCGGCCAAGGTCGCGAGTAAAGCTGGAACCGCAAACCAGCGCATAGCCATGTCCAGAATCCTTGTCAAAGTGTCGGGCTACGACGTTACTCGCCCCCTCGCTCCCCTAGCAAGCACCCATGCCCAACTGCATCAGCGCCAGCCCGCCCCGGTGCCAACCCCACCAGGCCAGCAGCAACAATAGAATGCCGAGGCCCAGACCGGCACCGCGCAGCAGCCAGCGGTTCATGCCGCGCTGGCCTGCAAGCGCGCCACCGGTCGCTCGCGCACCGGCCAGTTCAGAGCCGCAGCCAACAGACTAAGGAGAATCGCCACCTGCCAGATCAAGTCGTAGCTCCCGGTACGGTCATACACCACGCCCCCCAGCCAACCGCCAAGGAAAGACCCCAATTGGTGGAACAGGAACACAATGCCGCCGAGCATGGACAGGTTGCGCACGCCAAACAAGGTGGCCACGGTGCCGTTGGTCAAAGGCACGGTGGACAGCCAGAGAAAGCCCATGGCCATGCCGAACAGATAGGCGCTGGTCTGAGTCACCGGCAGCCAGAGGAACAGCCCGATCACCACCGCCCGCAGCAGATACAGGCCCGTCAGCAGGCGCGGCTTGGACATCCGCCCACCCAGCCAGCCGGCGGTATAGGTACCAAAGATATTGAACAGGCCAATCAGGGCCAGCACCGTGGTGCCCACGGTCGCCGGCAAGTGCTGGTCCACCAGGTACGCCGGCAGGTGCACACCGATGAAAACCACCTGGAAGCCACAGACGAAAAAGCCGAATGCCAACAGCCAGAACCCTGAATGGGAACAGGCTTCACGCAAGGCCTCCATGAGGCTCTGCTCATGCCCCAGCGCCGGCAGCGGTTTGTCCTTGAGCATGCTCACCAATGGCACGATCAAGGCCACCAGCAAGCCCAGCACCAGCAGCGCCGTAGACCAGCCCAGCCAGCCGATCAGCCCCAGGGTTCCGGGGAGCATGGCAAATTGGCCGAAGGAGCCTGCCGCACTGGCAATCCCCATGCCCATGCTGCGTTTTTCCGGCGGCAGGGCGCGGCCGACAACACCGAGAATTACCGAGAAGGATGTACCCGACAGGCCTATGCCGATCAGCAGCCCGGCACTCAGGGACAGGGTCAGGGCCGAATCCGACAGCCCCATGAGCACCAGCCCGACCGCGTACAGCACGCCACCCACCAGCACCACTTTCGCCGCACCAAAACGATCGGCCAAGGCTCCGGTAAAAGGCTGGGCCAGCCCCCAGATCAGGTTCTGCAGGGCAATGGCGAAGGCGAAGACTTCGCGCCCCCAGCCAAACTGCGCGCTCATGGGCGGCAGGAACAGGCCGAAGCCATGCCTGATCCCCAGCGACAAGGCCAGGATCAATGCGCTGCCGAGAAGCACCCAGCCGCTGGTACGCCACATCGATGACATTTTTATTCTCCAGTTACGGGTATATACCCGCTTATAGTCGAACGAAAGGCGCTCAAGACAGTTCGTTCAGCAAGGCCAACAAGGTTTCACGCTTTTCCACACCCAGGCGATCGATCAACCGCTGCTGAGCCGCTTCCCAGGCAGGCAAAGCCGCCACCAACCGCTCATGCCCAGCCTCGGTCAACAACACCAGGCGGTTTCGCTGATCGTCGCCTTCCTGCAGGCGCACCAGCCCTGCAGCTTCCAGGACCCGCACGTTGCGCCCGAGCGTGCTGCGATCCAGCCCCATGGCTTCCGCCAGGCTGGAAATGCTCGGCAGATCAAGGCGCAACAGATTGTTCAGCAGAGAATACTGGGCAACGTTGATCCCGAAGCCATCAAGGGCGCCGTCGTAGTACCTGCTGACGCCACGGGCGGCACGACGCAGGTTGGTGCACAAACACTGAGAGGGAAGCATGATGCGTGTATATACCCGTGATTATTCCAAGGCAAGATTTTTCATGAAAATCGTCAATCCCGTGCTCCACTCAAAACAGCGCCACCCCGAGCAATACGGCAGTTTCCAACAGTTCAAGCACAGCCCCGGCAGTGTCTCCAGTGGTACCACCCAGGCGCCGCATCATCACTTGCCGCAGCCAGAAGAACAGCACAGTGGCCAGCAGCACTGACCATAACCCGCTGTAGCCCCCCAGCAGCAAACAAGCCAGCACGCTCGAGCCCAGCACTTGCCGCCCGGCCACACGTGGCAGGTGGTCAGCCAGCGCCTGCCCCAGCCCACCGGCACGCATATAAGGCGTGCAGAGAAACAGGCCCAGCAATGCCCCACGGCCGATCAACGGCGCCAGCAACAAGGCAAAGCCCTGCTGCTGTTCGATCAGCGCCACCAGGGCGGTGAACTTGAGCAGCAGCACCAGCACCAGGGTCACCACGGCGATCGGACCACTACGGGGGTCCTTCATGATGCTCAGGGTCCGCTCTCGATCGCCAAAGCCCCCCAGCCAGGCATCGGCACTGTCCGCCAGGCCATCCAGGTGCAGACCACCGCTGAGCAGGACCCAGGCGGTCAGCAGCAAGGCCGCATGCAGCAACAGGGGAACACCGCCCAGCATGGCATTCAGCACCCACAACAGCACGCCGAACAGCAGCCCCACCAACGGATAGAACAACAACGAGCGGCCCAGCTCTTCAGGCCGGGGCATGCCCGGCAGGCGGACCGGCAGGCTGCTGAGAAACTGCAAGGCAATCCAGAACGGCAACATCTCAGCCCTCCTCGCTCATCCGGCCTTCACTGGCGACTTGCAGACGAAACAGCGCGCCATGACCCACTTCAACATTCAACAACTGCTGGCGCGGCAGCCCTCGAGCCCGGGCCAGCAGCAGGCGCATGACCCCGCCATGGCTGACCAGCAGCACACGCTGCCCGGCACAGGCCTGGTACAAGCGCTCTATCGCCCCCAGCACCCGCTGGGAGAACAGCTCTACCGGCTCGCCCCCAGGCGGGGTAAATGCATAGGGATCGGCCCAGAAACGCCCCAGATCATCGGCGTCGGTTTCCATCAGCGCCGCCGCGCTCTGCCCTTCCCAGGCGCCAAAGTGCAGTTCCTGAAGGTCAGGCTCAAGGCTCAGCGGCAACTGCAATTGCCCCGCCAACTCTTGGGCAAAACGCGCGCAGCGCTGCAATGGCGAACTCAGTACCCTATCCCAGGGGCCCCGCCCCTGGACGGCTTCGCGCATCTGCTGCCAGCCCGTTGCAGTCAACGCATCGTCCAGATTGCCGCGCAGGCCGCCACCCAGTTCGGTTTCACCGTGGCGCAACAGGTCCAGGTGCAAGGTCATGCCGGACGATCCGCCACTGCCGCTTCGGCGAAAGTCGCCATCTGCCCGTGCAGGTCACAGGCCAGCCGCAGCAACGGCACTGCCAGGGCGGCGCCGCTGCCTTCCCCCAGGCGCAGGCCGAGGTCCAGCAGCGGCTCGGCTTGCAGGGTCTGCAACACATGCCGGTGCCCGGGCTCGGCGCCCTGGTGGGCGAACAGCAGCCAGGCCGCGCAGGCCGGGTTCAGACGCACCGCCACCAACGCAGCGACGCTGCAGATGAAACCGTCCACCAGCACCGCAATGCCCTGCTGGGCACACGCCAGGTAAGCCCCCACCAGCGCCGCTACTTCAAAGCCACCCAGGTTGAACAGGGTCTGCAAGGCATCGCCGCGAGAGGCATCGTGCAGAGCCAGGGCACGCTCGATAACCCGCGCCTTGTGATTGACCCCCTCGGCATTGAGGCCGGTGCCCGGCCCGGCCAGTTGTGCCACTGGAATATCCAGCAAGGCACAGGCAATGGCACTGGCTGCGGTGGTATTGCCGATGCCCATTTCACCGCCGATAAACAACTGGGCGCCGTCGGCATGAGCCCGTAGCGCGCTGTCGCGGCCGGCTTGCAGGGCCTGCTCGCCCTGGGCACGGGTCATGGCCGGCCCCTGGGCAAAATTCTGCGTGCCGGCCCCCAGGTTCAGGTGGCGCACCCCAGGCAGGTTCAAGCCTGGCGTCACTGTGCCCAGATCCACCACCTCCAGCTGCGCCTGCAGTTGCCGGGCCAGCACGCTGATGGCCGCTCCGCCGCTGACGAAGTTCAACAACATCTGCCCGGTGACTTCCTGCGGGTAGGCGGAAACGCCCTCGGCCACCACCCCATGGTCACCGGCGAAGATGGCGATCCATAGCCGCTCGATGCCGGGCTTGAGCCGCCCTTGCAGGCCCGCCAGGCGTACCGCCAGTGGTTCCAGGCGCCCGAGAGAGCCGGCCGGCTTGGTCAGTTGCTGCTGACGTGCCAGGGCTTGCTCGACCATCTGGGTGTCGATTGCCTTGCAGGGTTCCAGCCACCAGGAGTTCCTCATAACGCAGTTCCTTTCAAAGTCAGGGGCAGGCCGGCGACCGTCAGTACCACTCGCTGACAACGCTCGGCCAGGGCTTGATGCAGCCAACCGGCTTCATCCACATAGCGGCGAGTCAATTCGCCCAGCGGCACGACACCCATTCCGGTTTCGTTGCTGACAAAAATGATCTCCCCCGGCAAGCTCGCCACGCACTGCAACAAGGCCTCGCGTTCGGCGGCCAGCCGCTCGGGGTCCTCGAGCATCAGCAGGTTGGTCAGCCACAGGGTCAGGCAGTCCACCAGCAGGCAGCGCCCTTCGCCGGCAGATTCCTGCAGCACCCGGGCCAGCTCCAGCGGCTCCTCGATCAAGCCCCAATGGGCCGGACGCCGCTCGCGATGATGGGCAATGCGTTGATTCATCTCGCCATCCAGGGGCTGGCTGGTGGCGATGTAAGTCACCGCCAGGGCGCTGTCGCCGGCGAGCTTTTCAGCGAGGCGGCTCTTGCCGGACCGGGCACCGCCGAGGATCAGTTGCAACATGCTTGGGCACCTCTGATAGGGAAGACGGCCTGGGTTGAGCGCTCAAAGGCCACAGAGCCGACGCAGTGCAGCGGTGTCCAGGTGATGCTCCACCAGGTCCGCCAGACGCTCGATATCGCGTTCACGCAAGGCGTGATAATCCACCTCCTGCACCGCTTCGAGCCCGGCCCAGCGCAACAGCGCACTGCAGGCCGCAGGGGTTTCGAACAGACCGTGCAGGTAGGTGCCGAGGATCTGCCCGTCGGCGCTGCAGGCGCCATCGCTGCGGCCGTCGTCCAGTTGCACGGCGGCCTGCTCCAGGGCCGGCCCGCGAGTGACCCCGGCATGAATTTCATAACCACTGACCGCGGCATTCTCCAGGCTCAGGCGACCGCTGACGTTACGCAGCTGCTTCTCTTCTTCGAGCACGGTTTCAAACGCCAGCAGGCCCAGGCCGGGGCTGGAGCCCGCGGCGCCTTCGAGCCCCAGCGGGTCATGCACCTGCTCGCCAAGCATCTGCAGGCCACCGCAGATGCCCAGCACTTTGCCGCCGTAGCGCAGGTGGCGGGCAATCGCCCGATCCCAGCCGTTGCTGCGCAGGTAGGCCAGATCGCCCCGCACGCTTTTCGAGCCGGGGAGGATGATCAGATCGGCAGCAGGAATCGCCTGGCCGGGGCCGATGAATTGCAAGTCGACCTGAGGATGCAGGCGCAACGGATCGAAATCCGTGTGATTGCTGATGCGCGGCAGCACCGGCACCACCACCTTGAGCAACTGTTCGACCTTGCCCACCTGGCGTTGGTCGATACCGTCCTCGGCTTCCAGGTGCAGGTCCAGGACATAGGGCAGCACGCCGATCACCGGCTTGCCGGTACGGGCCTCCAGCCAGTCCAGGCCCGGTTGCAGCAACGCCAGGTCGCCACGAAAGCGGTTGATGATGAAGCCCTTTACCCGGGCCTGCTCACTGGGAGACAGCAGCTCCAGGGTGCCCACCAGATGGGCGAAGACCCCACCGCGGTTGATGTCGGCGATCAGCAGCACCGGGCAGTCCACCGCCTCGGCAAAGCCCATGTTGGCAATATCGCCGGCTCGCAGGTTGATCTCCGCCGGCGAGCCGGCGCCTTCCACCATCACCACCTGATAAGCGCTTTTCAGGCGCTCATGGGAAGCCAGTACGGCCTGCATGGCGATGGCCTTGTAGTCGTGATAGGCCACGGCGTTCATGCTGGTCACGGCGCGGCCGTGAATGATTACCTGGGAACCGGTGTCGCTATTGGGCTTGAGCAGCACCGGGTTCATGTCGGTGTGGGGCGCCAGGTTGGCCGCCTGGGCCTGGACGGCCTGGGCCCTGCCGATCTCGCCGCCATCGGCAGTCACCGCACTGTTGAGGGCCATGTTCTGGGGTTTGAACGGCACCACGCTGACACCCTGGCGCCGCAGCCAACGACACAGGGCCGTCACCAGGGTGCTCTTGCCGGCATCCGAGGTGGTGCCTTGAACCATCAAAGTGCTCATGGATATTCCTTGCGATAGGCCTGTAGCGCCTGTTCCAGGCGATCCCAATCGGCCTCCTCGGCGGGCAGGCCGAAGCGCAGGCTGCTGTTATGGGTGAACAGCCGCAGGAGAATGCCGCGGCGCGCCATGAAGTGATAAAGCGATTCGGCCTCGGCACTGATCAGCCACTGAAACAGCGCGCAACCGCCCTGGGGCTTGAGACCGTGGCGCTCCAGGACTTCAACCAGACGCTCGCTCGCCGCTTCGCTGCGCAACCTTTGCCGGGCGTGCCCCTGGGTATCGCGCAGGCAGGCCTGCCCCACCACCCGGGTCGGCCCGCTGACTGCCCAGGGTCCGACCTGCTCCGCCAGCAGTTTGAGCAACCGGCGCTCGGCCAGGACAAAACCCAGGCGTACTCCGGCCAGGCCAAAGAACTTGCCGAACGAACGCAACACAATCAGCCCCACCTGATGGGCGTGGCGGGCCAGGCTCAGGTGCGGGGTGTTGTCCATGAAGGCTTCGTCCACCACCAGCCAGCCGCCGCGCTGAGCCAGGCGCGCGTGCCAATCCAGCAGGCGCTCCGGGGTCAGGCTCAGGCCGGTAGGGTTGTTCGGGTTGACCACCACCAGCACATCGAGGCTGTCGATGAAGAAATCCACTTCCTGCTCCAGCACTTCGCGTACGCGGTAGCCGCTGCGACGCCAGGCTTCGGCATGCTCGGCATAACAGGGCGACAGCACACCGACCTTGCCCGCCCGACGCAAGCGCGGCAGCAACTGGATTGCTGCCTGGGAGCCGGCCACCGACAGCACTTCACTGGCGCCATAGTATTCGCGAGCCGCCTGTTCCAGTCCGTCATCGGTTTCCGGCAGGCGCGCCCAGGCACGCTGCGCAATGGGCGGCAGGGGGAACGGCCAGGGCGCCAACCCGCTGGACAAGTCCAGCCACGCATCTTCGGCAATCCCGTATTGCTCGGCCGCCTTGCGCAGTCGTCCGCCGTGCTCAAGCATAGAATTCAGCCCCCAGGCAAAGAATCAGCAGCCACAGCCAGACACCCCGCTGCACCAGCTGCCAGCCACGATCAATGGAGCCGGCACTGGCCGGCTCGCCTTCGCCCAGTTGGGGGCGCTGATGCAGCTCACCGTGATAAATCGCTGCGCCGCCCAGCTCCACTCCCAGGGCGCCCGCCCCGGCCGCCATCACCGGGCCGGCATTCGGGCTGTCCCAGGTCGGGCCCTGGCGGTGCCAGCACTTGAGTGCCAGCCGGGTCTTGCCCAGCAAGGCGTAAGTCAGGGCCACCAGGCGCGCGGGAATGTAATTGAGCAGGTCGTCAATCTTCGCCGCGGCCCAGCCAAAGCGTTCGAAGCGCTCGTTGCGGTAGCCCCACATCGCATCCAGGGTATTGCTCAGACGGTAGAGCACCACCCCGGGCGCGCCGGCCACGGCAAACCAGAACAGCGCGGCGAACACCGCGTCGCTGCCGTTTTCCAGCACCGATTCGGTGGCCGCGCGGGCCACTTCGGTGGCGTCCAGCTCGCTGGTCTGGCGGCTCACCAGAAACCCCACCCGGCGCCGCGCGTCTTCCAGATCGTCACTGCGCAACGCCTGGGCCACCGGCTCCACATGCTCGCCGAGGCTGCGCAGGCCCAAGGCGCAGTACAACGCCAGGATTTCCACCAGCCAGCCGATGTAGGGCAACCAGGACAGCGCGGTGGCCACCAACGTCAGGGGCACCACCGCCAGCACCCAGGCGGTGACGCCATGGCTGCGCCAGCCACGGCCGGCGGAGTTGAAACGTTGCTCGATACGATCGGCCACACGGCCGAACGCCACCAGCGGATGCCAGCGCCTGGGTTCGCCCAGCAGCGCATCCAGCGCGACCCCGGCGACACTCAGCAAGGCCACACTCATTGACTCACTCCCCAGTAATTCTCATACAACAACTCACTCAGCGGCCGCGGTTGCGCCCAGCCTTCCAGTGCCAGCATCGGCGCCGGGTAGAATTCGGTGACCGGACCCAGACACAGCACGGCCACGGGCTTGGCACCTGCCGGCAGCCCCAGCAGATCGGCCAGGGCCTGGGGATCGAACAAAGACACCCACCCCATTCCCAGGCCTTCGCTGCGGGCCGCCAGCCACAGGTTCTGGATGGCGCAGGACAGGGACGCCAGGTCCATCTCCGGCAGGGTCCGACGGCCGAAGATGTGCCGTTCGCGCCCATCCATCAAGGCGGCCACCAGCACCTCGGCACAATCGTTGATGCCTTCGACCTTGAGCTTCATGAACTCGTCGGAACGCTCACCCAGGGCTTGGGCGGTGCGCACCCGCTCCGCCTCCACCAACTGCTGGATGTGCTTGCGCAACAGCCGGTCGCTGATGCGAATAAAACGCCAGGGCTGCATCAGCCCGACACTGGGCGCCTGATGCGCTGCTTCCAGCAAGCGCCGCAGCACTGCTGGCTCGACACTGCCACCCGCGAAATGACGCATGTCGCGGCGCTCAGCGATGGCCCGATAGACCCCCTCGCGCTGCGCCTCAGAGAACCCCTGCTCACTCACCCGCCACGCCCTCGGCTAAAACCGGCTCAACAGGCGCGCCCGGCGCAAACAACGCCGCCACCGCCGCCGGATTGGACGGGAAATAGAAGTGCACGTAAGAGGCCGTCATCCGCCCCTGGCGATACACCGCTTCCGCGCCGCGCCCGCCGTTGGGGCTGAGCCCACGAGCGATGGGCAGCAGCTCGGTGCTGGTCAGGGAATGGTGATAGGTGTGGCCGCGCAGACTGCCTTCGGGCAACTCCACCGCTTGCAAGGCCAGTGCCGCCAGGCGCTTCTGCATTACCGCATCTCCGGGCAGCAGGCCCAGGAGCTCGGCACGCTGGCCTTCGACATCGGTCAGGGAGTCCAGCAGGTAGAGCATGCCGCCGCACTCGGCGAGCAGCGGCTTGCCGGCCGCGTGATGGGCACGAATGGCCTGCAGCATGCTGCTGTTGCGGGCCAGGGCCTGATGGTGCAGTTCGGGATAGCCGCCGGGCAGGTACAGGCTGTCCGCGTCGGGCAGCTGGGTATCGTGGATCGGCGAGAAGAAGCTCAACTGCGCCCCCATGGCTCGCAACAGATCGAGGCTGGCGCCATAGGTGAAGGCAAACGCCTCGTCCCGCGCCACGGCAATCCGCACGCCCTTGAGCAGCGGGGCGCAAGCCACCGGCGTGGGTGCGGCAAAACTCACCGCTGGCGGCAGTTCCACCTGGCAACTGCTGGCCAGGGCCTCGGCGGCGGCATCCAGGCGCAGGTCCAGATCATTCAACTCGCTGGCCTGCACCAGCCCCAGATGGCGGCTGGGCAGCTCGATATCGGTTTCCCGGGACAAGGCGCCATACCAGCGCAAGCCCTCAGTCAGGCTGCCTTCCAGCAACTGCGCATGGCGCAGGGTACCAACCCGGTTGGCCAGCACCCCGGCAAAGGGCAGGTCCGGCTGGTAGCGCGCCAGGCCCAGAGCCAGGGCGCCGAAAGTCTGGGCCATGGCGGTGCCATCGATCACCCCCAGCACCGGCACGCCGAAATGCCGCGCCAGGTCGGCGCTGGAAGGGGTGCCATCGAACAGGCCCATGACCCCTTCGATCAGAATCAGGTCGGCCTCGCCCGCCGCCTCCCAGAGCAGCCGGCGGCTTTCCTGCTCACCCACCATCCACATGTCCAACTGGTACACCGCGGCGCCACTGGCGCGCTCAAGAATCATCGGGTCGAGAAAATCCGGGCCGCACTTGAAGACCCGGACCTTGCGCCCCTGGTTGCGGTGCAAGCGGGCCAGGGCCGCGGTCACCGTGGTCTTGCCCTGGCCGGAAGCCGGCGCGGCGATCAGCACCGCCGGGCAATGACGAACATCAGTCATGAATTCACGCTCACAGCTCGACACCTTTCTGCGCCTTGATCCCGGCCTGGAAGGCGTGCTTGACCATGCCCATCTCGGTCACGGTATCGGCCAGCTCGATCATCTCCGGCTTGGCGCCGCGACCGGTCACTACCACATGCTGCATGGGCGGACGGGCCTGCAGGTCGCTGAGCACCTGGTCCAGGTCCAGGTAGCCGTGCTTGAGGGCAATGTTCAGCTCGTCGAGCACCACCAGGCCAATATCCGGGTTGCTCAGCAACTCCCTGGAAACCGCCCAGGCAGCTTCGGCCGCAGCGATATCGCGCTGGCGATCCTGGGTTTCCCAGGTAAAGCCTTCGCCCATCACGTGAAAGCGCACCTGCTCGGGGAAACGCCGGAAGAACAGTTCTTCGCCGGTGCTGTTACGACCCTTGATGAACTGCACCACGCCACACTGCATGCCGTGGCCCATGGACCGCGCCAGCATGCCGAACGCCGAGCTGCTCTTGCCCTTGCCGTTGCCGGTCAATACCAGCAGCAAGCCGCATTCGTTGGGCGAGTTGGCAATGCGTTCATCGATCACGGCTTTTTTGCGCAACATGCGCGCCAGATGGCGCTCGTCACGATCGGGGGATTCACTCATGGGCAGCTCTCCGTTGGGGCTGGGGAACGGGGGGCAGGGAAAAGGAACAGACGGCGCTAGCCTGGCATCGCCCACCGTGATGCCGTTGGATGGATCAGGCCGGTCTCCGGGCTCATGAGCGGCATGGCTGCCGGACTGCGCGCCTTCCCGTGTCATTGACACAGTGGCATCAGGCGCAGTCTTGACTCATCTACCGTTGCGGGGGCAGCGCCGGAATCGTCGTCGGCTCCCTCACTGGAACAGACCCTGACCGGCTTCCCTGTTTCACTCTGTCGGCCACGGGCCACAGAGCACCTGAAACAAGTCGCGAAGGTTAGAGGGTTGGGGGTGGAGCGTCAATTAAAGCCGGCCGGCGCCCCCGGCACAAAACTGCACTGCATCAATAAACTGACGCCAATCTTGTGCCACACTCAGGGCAATGATATCAAATAGCCACTTTCCGGCGCCCCTAGCGCCAACCACACAACAATAAGGGGTCAGTTCGATGCAAGGCATGATCATCAGCAATCCGAAGCTGGAATTCCTGCGCCCGATGCTGGAACGCTGGTTCGATTGCATCGATCGCTACAACGCGGTTCGCGGCGATAACGAAACGCCCTACTGGTTCGACGAGCAGGCCAATCTCGGGCTGCTCAGCGCGGCGGCCTGGATGGCCGAGATGGTCAGCCTGGAACACAGCCCCAGCAGGAAGCAGCAGGAAGAAGGTGCGCGCAACGCCCGCACCGACCTGTACCTGGCCACCAAGGAAGAGCGCGCCTACATCCACGCCACCCAGCGCTGGCCAAGGGTCAACAGCCTGAACCTGACCCAGGCCCTGCTGGACGTTGCCCAGGATGCAAGAAAGATCAGCTACGCCAGCGACCTGAGACTGGGCTGCCTGTTCGTTGCCCCACAGAAATCCCAGCACAGCGCCACGCCGGAAGAGCTCCAGGACATGCTCGACGAACTGCAGAAGGAGCACTGCTGCGCCGTGGCCTGGTACTTCCCCTATGCCTATCGCAAGCTGCACAACGAGGCCGGACACTACCACCCAGGTGTCGCCGTGCTCTTCAAGGAGGCCCGCTGACTGGGCGGAACCATCGGCTGGCTATGCTTCTCTATGACTACGACGTCCGTGCACTCATAGGGAAATTCGCATGCTCAAGCTCCAGCACAGCCTACTGATCGCCATCGCCGCCGGCCTCGCCGCCTGCGGCGAAACCTCCAGCCTGCAGGTGTCCGACGGCACCGGCCCCAACCCCAAGCTGCCGGAACCCAACCCGACGCTGATCCCCACGGTCAACATCGCCCCCGCCATCGGCTGGCCGCAAGGTGCAAAACCCCAGGCCGCGGCCGGCACCCAGGTCAACGCCTTCGCCGAGAACCTCGACCATCCGCGCTGGCTCTACGTCCTGCCCAATGGCGACGTGCTGGTGGCGGAAACCAACGCCCCGCCCAAACCGGACGACAGCCAGGGCATTCGCGGCTGGATCGCCGGCAAGGTCATGGGCCGTGCCGGGGCGGCCGTGCCCAGCGCCAACCGCATCACCCTGCTAAGGGACCAGGATCACGATGGCGTGGCGGAGACCCGCACAGTGTTTCTGGAGAACCTCAATTCGCCCTTTGGCATGACCCTGGTGGGCAATGACCTGTATGTGGCCGATACCGACAAACTGCTGCGCTTTCCCTACCAGAGCGGCGACACCCAGATCAGCGCAGCCGCCACCAAGGTGGTCGACCTGCCTGGCGGCACTCTCAACCATCACTGGACCAAGAACGTCATCGCCAGCAAGGACGGCAGCAAGCTCTACGTCACCGTGGGCTCCAACAGCAACGTCGGCGAAAACGGCCTGGACAAGGAGCAAGGGCGGGCGGCGATCTGGGAGGTGGACCGTCAAAGCGGCCAGCACCGGCTGTTCGCCACCGGCCTGCGCAACCCCAATGGCCTGGCCTGGGAGCCGGCCAGCGGCGCGCTCTGGACCGCAGTCAACGAGCGAGACGAAATCGGCAGCGACCTGGTGCCGGACTACATCACCTCGGTCAAGGATGGTGCGTTCTATGGCTGGCCTTTCAGCTACTACGGGCAACATGTGGATGTACGGGTCAAGCCGCAGAACCTCGACCTGGTGGCCAAGGCCATCGCCCCGGACTACGCGGTAGGCCCGCACACCGCGTCGCTGGGGCTGACCTTCGCCGACGGCAGCAAGCTCCCCGCCCCCTTCACCGAAGGCGCGTTTATCGGCCAGCACGGCTCCTGGAACCGCAAGCCCCATAGCGGCTACAAGGTGATTTTCGTGCCGTTCAGCGCCGGCAAGCCCAATGGAGCGCCGATCGATGTGCTTAGCGGCTTTCTCAATGCCGACGAGAAAGCCATGGGACGCCCGGTCGGAGTGGTGATCGACCAGCAAGGCGGGTTATTGGTGGCCGACGATGTCGGCAACAAGATCTGGCGAGTGTCCGCCGCCAAAGCCCCCTAGGCTCAACGCTTGCGGCACAGCGTCAGACCATCTCCCAGCGGCAGCAGCGACAGATCGATACGCGAGTCATCCCTCAAGGCGCGATTGAGCGCCTGGATGGCTCGGGTATCCTCGCTCAGGGGATCGGTCTCCAGCACGCGCCCGCTCCACAGGGTGTTATCGAACACCAGCAGCCCGCCAACGCGCAGCAGGCCCAGCGCGGCCTCCAGGTAGGCCGGGTAGTTGGCCTTGTCGGCATCGATGAAGATCAGGTCGAAACAGCCAAGCTGCCCCGCTCGCTCCAGGCCGGCCAGGGTATCCAGGGCCGGGGCCAGGCGCAGCTCGATGCGCTGCCCCACCCCCGCCTCCTGCCAGTAGCGCAGGGCCGTAGCGTTGTAGTCGCCGGGAATGTCGCAGCAGATCAGAGAACCGTCTTCAGGCAACGCCTGGGCCATGCACAGGGCGCTGTAGCCGGTGAAGGTGCCGACCTCCAGCACGCGGCGGGCGCCGGTCAGCTTCACCAGCAACGCGAGGAACTGGCCCTGCTCGGGCGCCACCTGCCAACGAGCGGTGGGCAATGCCTGGGTTTCATCCCGCAGACGACGCAGCAGGGGCGTTTCACGCAGGGAAACGTCCAGCAGGTAATGGTAGAGGGCATCATCGAGGTTCAGCGTCCGAGCGGTCACAGGCACCTCGACCAAAGAGGATTAAGGATTGCGCGCCAGGTGTTCTGGCTGCAGGACGCGCTTGGCGCTCAGGTAGGCCTTCTGCCAATAAGCCTTGGACAGGCTGTCGAGCTTCACCGTGCCGCCAGTGGCCGGCGCATGCACGAAACGCCCTTCACCCACGTAGATGCCCGCATGGCTGACCTGGGAGCCGCCATTGGTGGCGAAGAAGATCAGGTCGCCGGTCTGCAGCGCGTTCTTGCCCACGTCCGGCGCTTGCATGCCGATCATTTCCCGGGTTGAACGCGGCAGGGAAATACCCGCCGCATCGCGGTAGACGTAACCGATCAGGCCACTGCAGTCGAAACCGGAATCCGGGGTGTTGCCGCCCCAGCGATAAGGCGTGCCCACCAACCCAAGGGCGCGGAACAGTACGTCTTCGGCAACCGGAGAGAAGGTTTGGGAGGAGTTGAACACCGGAGCACGCACCACAGGCGCAGGCGGCGGGGTACGGCTGGCACAGGCGCTGAGCAGCGCTGCGAGGGCAATGAGAGCGAAACGGGCTGAGGTCGACATAAGCTGAACAATCCTGATCGGGATGCGGCTTTCTCTGCCGTGGCACTGAAAACAAAACCGCGTAAGCAGGGCTTACGCGGTTAGTTTCAACAATAGATCAGGATTCTAGCGCCTACACGCCAAACTTCAAGTAAGACTTTAACTTCGCCCTACAAATAGTCCGCTTATTTACGTGCAGTGACCACAGTTGGAGCCATGGCGAGTGCGCGCTTGGCTTCGATGAAGGTCTTGCTCCAGTAGCTGTCACCCAGGCTGTCGACCCGCACGCCGCCACTGCGACGGCTGCTGGAGTGGATGAATTGGTCATCGCCCAGGTAGATACCTGCGTGGCTGACGCGCCCACGGCCGTTGGTGCTGAAGAACAGCAGATCACCCGGCTTGAGATTGTTGCGCGCTACCAGAGGCGCTTTTACGTTGATCATTTCGCGAGTGGAACGCGGCAGGTTCATGCCCGCCTCTTCACGAAACAGATAACCGATGAAACCGCTGCAATCGAAACCGGCTTCCGAGGTACCGCCGAAACGGTAACGGGTACCGATCAGGGACATGCCGCGCTCGAGGATGCTGTCAGCCAGAACTGGCAACTGGTAAGGCTTGCTGTCAGAGAACTCTGCCAGTTCCTTTTCAGTTGCCAGCTCTTCCTGATAAACAGCGGAAGACTGATTTTTGACGGAGACTTGAGCCTGCTGGGCAGGTTGCTGCTGGGACACCGGAGTGTGGGAGGCGCAACCAAACAACAGGGTGACGAGTGCGAGAGGCACGAGGGGTGCGAAGCGATTTAGCATGGGCACGACCGTGGCTTGAAATAATAGAAGACGCGACTATGCCTTCTATCGCCCTCATTTGCAAATTCAATCGATCAGAATGTGACTTATGAGTTTCTTCCGTACATCTAAGGCTTTAAGCCCATTTTAAGTCCACCCGCCTCTGGAAACCCTTCCAAAGGTGCGTTTTCTGGCGCCTGGAATATGCCGAAGGTCGCTCCAGAAAGCCCTGGAAGCCTTGTCTTTACCAGCCCAGGGTCTCTTTCAGAAAAGGGATGGTCAGCTTGCGCTGGGCCTGCAACGAAGCCTGGTCGAGGCGCTCGAGAAGCTCGAATAGGGCACTCATGCTGCGGGTACCGCGGGTCAGGATGAAATGCCCGACCTCGTCGGTCAGATGCAGCCCCCGGCGGGATGCCCTTAGCTGCAAGGCACGCAATTTGTCTTCGTCGGAGAGCGGGCGCATCTGAAAGATCAGCGCCAGGGTCAGACGGGACTTCAAATCCGCCAGCTTCACCGGCAACTCGCGAGGCGAGGTCGAGGCCGCAATCAACAGGCGCCGACCACTGTCGCGCAAGCGGTTGAACAGATGAAACAGCGCTTCTTCCCAATCCGCCTTGCCAGCCACTGCCTGCAGGTCATCCAGGCAAACCAGCTCGTACTGTTCCAAGTTGTCGAGAATCTCGATACCGCGATCCAGAAGCTCCGCCAGCGGCAGATACACCGCCGGCTCCCCCAACTGCTCGAAACGCAGGCACGCGGCCTGCAGCAAGTGCGTGCGGCCCACGCCATCCTTGCCCCAGAGGTAGATCAGGCTTTCAGTCCAACCGGCGTCGGCTTCGCAGAGGCGCTCGACGTAGCCGAGTGCTGCGGCATTGGCGCCTGGGTAGTAGTTGATGAAGGTGGCGTCATCACGCAGACGCACACCTAGGGGCAGCTGAATCGGTTTCATGCTGACTGAACAGTTCCAAACGAACCGTTAGTGGCCTCTGTGTAAAGTTTGCAAAGTTTATACCCGTGACGCCGAGCGCACAATGCAGCAGACCACAAGCAAAATCAAAGGTTTGCGACAGCCAAACGCAATCCAAGGGCGTTCCTTGACAGCTACCGTGACAGCCGGCAAAGCGCCGCCAACCGTCACGAAGGCCTGCGCGCCCCTTTACAACTCAGGGTCTTCAGCACCGCTGTAGAGATCCGAATCCTTGTACAGATCATGCACATGGCGCACCAGCACCATGATCACCGCCGCCACCGGCAGCGCCAGCAGCACTCCGGTAAAACCGAACAGTTCTCCGCCGGCAAGAATGGCAAAGATCACCGCCACCGGGTGCAGGCCGATGCGATCGCCCACCAGCAACGGCGTCAGCACCATGCCCTCAAGGGCTTGCCCCACCATGAATACCGCGACAATGCCGATCATCGGGTACAGGTCGCCACCGAACTGGAACAGCCCGGCAATCAGCGCAGCACCAATGCCGATGACAAATCCCATGTACGGCACGATTGCCGCCAGACCGGCAATCAGACCGATCAACAGCCCCAGCTCCAGCCCCACCAGCATCAGGCCCGCGGCGTAGATCACCCCGAGAGCCAGCATCACCAGCAATTGCCCACGGACAAAGGCCCCCAGCACTTCGTGGCACTCCCCGGCCAGGGACACCACCTGCTCTTCGCGACTGCGTGGCAACAGGCTGCGGATCTTGGCCATCATCAAGTCCCAGTCCCGCAGCAGATAGAAGCTGACCACCGGGATCAGCACCAGATTGGCCAGCCAGCCAATCAGCGCCAGGCCCGAAGCCGTTGCCTGGCTCAGCACCACGCCGACGATATCGGTGGTCTGGCCCATGTGCTCGCTGATGGCCGCCTTGACCTTGTCGAACTTCCAGAAGCCGTCCGCCAGGCCGAGCTTGGACTGCACCCAGGGCATGGCGCTGTGCTGGACCCAATCGAGCATCTGCGGCGCCAGCTCATAGAGCCGCACCAACTGCTTGGCCAGCATGGGCACCAGCACCAGCAGCAGGGTCATGACGATCAGGGTGAACAGGGCGAATACCGCCACCACGCCCCAGGTCCGCGACAACCCCCATTGCTCCAGCCGGTCCACCAGCGGATCGAACAGGTACGCCAGCAACAGCGCCACCAGGAACGGACTGAGGATCGGGTGCAGCAGGTAGACGAAGCCACAGGCCAGGAGCACGACACCCAACCAGACCCAACGACGCGTATCAGCCATATACCTCTCCAGCTTCTATATAGAAGGAAACAACCTGCTACCAACGAAAACGCAGTTGGGCATGCGGCGCCGGCGGGGCGGCCCCTTCAGCGCCTTGTACAGGCGCTTGCGGCGCAGGCGCTTCACCCGCCGGAATCTCTTGCAGCTTGGCCAGCGACAGTTGCGCCCGCAGTTGCTCCGCACTGCCGTTGACGCGGTAGACGATCCGATCACCGTCAACGCTCTGCAACTGCGCACCAAAAGGCTCCAGCAAGTGCCCGAGGGCCGCGTAATGCTCCAGGTTCATGCCCTGCACTTCCAGCAACTGCTCGCTGGAAGCACCAGGACGAGTGACAAAACGGGGCGCCAGACGCTGGCTCACCGCCAGCAACACTCCATCGGCCAAGGCCGCGGTATCGGCGCCCTGGACAGTGCCCTGCTCCTTCTGATCGCCCAGCCACAGCCGCCACTTGGCCTGCCATTGGCCGCCCTCTTCCCGGGCATGTACCGCCAGCAACGCATCAGCACCGTAACGCTCGGAGGCTTCACGCAGCGGCGCCGGATCGGAACCTTCAAGATTCGGCGCCGTGGCGACGATCTGCTCGTTCAGATCCCCCAGCGGCAGGCGCAGGGGCAAGCCACGATGTTGAGCCGCACGCCGCAAGGGCGCCGCGCTGGCCTGGCCATCACCCACCAGGCTCGAGCCTTCGGTGGAATCACTCAGCCACCAGCCGATGATCGACGGCCGGTTGCTGCCCCAGAGCGATAGCCCGGCCTGACGCAGGGCGCGATCGGTGGTGACCGGATCGAAATCCACCTGCAGGCTTTCCGGCGGGCCGGCGTCGTAGCCGTACTGACTGATGATCTGCTGCGGGTCCTTGCGGATCGCCGCCAGCCCTGGCCCCTGGGCGGCCTTGGCGTCGCCAGTGAGGCGCAGCACCAGGGTTTCCAGGGCACGTTGCGTGGCCTGGTCGCGCTCTTCGGGCGACTGGCTGCTCACAGGCTCACGCACTTGATAGAGGCCATTGAGGGTTTCGGCATGACTCGCCAGGCTGACCAATGACAAACAGCCCACAAACAGAAATTTACCCAGACGCATGGAAGATTCCCGACGACAGAAAACGATTGAAACAGCGCACTTGAACCGCGGCGAGCAAGGCTGTGACCACAAGCCTGGGCAAAACATTCACCCGGCGCCCGATAGTTTTCGCGCTGTCATAACGATAGCCACTTGAGCGCTATACCTTATACAGGCATGGGCAGGAGCACCAACACGACCAATCGCGGTTTTTTTAACCGGATATGCCTCTCCCCGTCGGCCCGAGGATGGCCGCTGCCCCTCAAGCCTGATAAAATCGCGCGCCTTCGCAGACCGGCATCAGCTGGGCACCCTGAAACACTTTTCCTGTGTTTCCGGCAGTCTCACTGGTTCGGTCGATACCCCTGAATCCCCCCTAAAGGCCTGGATCATGAGCAAGCAACCCTCCCTGAGCTACAAAGACGCCGGTGTAGACATCGACGCCGGTGAAGCATTGGTCGAACGCATCAAGAGCGTCGCCAAGCGCACTGCGCGCCCGGAAGTCATGGGCGGCCTGGGCGGTTTCGGCGCCCTCTGCGAAATCCCGGCCGGCTACAAGCAACCGGTGCTGGTCTCCGGCACTGACGGCGTCGGCACCAAGCTGCGCCTGGCCCTGAACCTGAACAAGCACGACAGCATCGGCATCGACCTGGTGGCCATGTGCGTCAACGACCTGGTGGTCTGCGGCGCCGAACCGCTGTTCTTCCTCGACTACTACGCCACCGGCAAGCTCAACGTCGATACCGCAGCCCAAGTGGTAACCGGCATCGGCGCTGGCTGCGAGCTGTCCGGCTGCTCCCTGGTGGGCGGCGAAACCGCTGAAATGCCCGGCATGTACGAAGGCGAAGACTACGACCTGGCCGGCTTCTGCGTAGGCGTGGTGGAAAAGGCCGAGATCATCGACGGCTCGAAAGTTGCCGCCGGCGATGCCCTGCTAGCCCTGCCCTCCTCCGGCCCGCACTCCAACGGCTACTCGCTGATCCGCAAGATCATCGAAGTCTCCGGCGCCGACATCGAAAGCATCCAGCTGGACGGCAAACCACTGACCGACCTGCTGATGGCGCCGACCCGCATCTACGTCAAGCCACTGCTGAAGCTGATCAAGGACACCGGCGCGGTCAAGGCCATGGCCCACATCACCGGTGGCGGCCTGCTGGACAACATCCCGCGCGTGCTGCCAAAAGGCGCCCAGGCCGTGGTCGACGTGGCGAGCTGGCAGCGCCCGGCGGTCTTCGACTGGCTGCAGGAAAAAGGCAACGTCGACGAGCACGAAATGCACCGCGTGCTGAACTGCGGCGTGGGCATGGTCATCTGCGTGGCCCAGGATCAGGTCGAGAACGCCCTGAAGGTCCTGCGCGAAGCGGGCGAGCAGCCATGGGTCATCGGCCAGATCGCCACCGCAGCCGAAGGCGCGGCCCAGGTCGAGCTGAAGAACCTCAAGGCTCACTGATGCAAGAGCGGATGTCGCCGACCTGTGATGTTGTGGTGCTGTTATCCGGCACCGGCAGTAACCTGCAAGCCTTGATCGACAGCGTGCACACCGGCGACAGCCCGGTGCGCATCGCCGCCGTGATCTCCAACCGCGCTGACGCCTATGGCCTGCAGCGCGCCAAGGAAGCGGGTATCGCTACCCGCTTCCTCGATCACACCACCTTCGAAGGCCGGGAGGCTTTCGATCAGGGGCTGATCGAACTGATCGATGCCTTCCAACCCAAACTGGTGGTCCTGGCCGGATTCATGCGCATTCTCAGCGCCGGATTCGTCCGCCACTACCAGGGCCGGCTGCTGAATATCCACCCCTCGCTGCTCCCGAAATACAAAGGGTTACACACTCATCAGCGGGCGCTGGAGGCCGGAGATACTGAGCATGGCTGCAGCGTGCACTTCGTCACCGAGGAACTCGATGGCGGCCCTCTGGTCGTACAGGCTGTGATCCCGGTAGAGTTGCACGACTCGCCGCAGAGCCTGGCGCAGCGAGTACACGTCCAGGAACACCGGATTTACCCCATGGCCGTACGCTGGTTTGCCGAAGGTCGGCTGACGCTCGGCGATCAGGGTGCTTTACTGGATGGTCAATTACTGGCCGCCAGCGGCTATTTGATTCGAACCTAGGAGATTTTATGCGTCGCGCCCTGCTCTTCGCTTGCGCTCTGTTCGCCCTGCCGGCTGTGCAGGCGGCAGACCTTCACCCGTTCTCCGCCAGCTACACCGCCGACTGGAAGCAACTGCCCATGAGCGGCACGGCTGAACGCAGCCTGGAAAAAACCGCCAATGGTGCGTGGAAACTCAGCTTCAAGGCATCGATGATGATCGCCAGCCTGAGCGAGGAAAGCACCCTGACCCTGGACAAGGACACCCTGGTGCCCCAGTCCTATCGCTTCGAGCGTGGTGGCCTGGGCAAAGCCAAGAAAGCCGACCTGGATTTCGACTGGAAAGCCAAGATGGTCACCGGCACCGACCGTGGTGATGCGGTCAAGCTGCCGCTGAACACCGGCATGGTGGACAAGTCCACCTACCAGCTGGCCCTGCAGCACGATGTGGCAGCCGGCAAGAAGACCATGAGCTATCAAGTGGTCGATGGCGGTGAAGTCGACACCTATGACTTCCGTGTCCTGGGCTCGGAGAAGGTTGACACCAAGGCTGGCCAGATCGATGCGATCAAGGTCGAGCGCGTTCGCGACCCGACACAGAGCAAACGCATCACCGTGATGTGGTTCGCCAAGGACTGGGATTACCTGCTGGTGCGCCTGCAACAGGTGGAAACCGACGGCAAGGAGTACAACATCATGCTCCTCAACGGCACCGTTGACGGCAAGACGGTCAAGGGCAGCTGAGCCGCAGCAGTCTCGAAGCCTCGCGAAAGCGGGGCTTTTTTTTGCCCGGGATTTGGCTCCTCGCCCGCGCAACACGCCCCCGACACAAGCCCTCGAAGATGAAACTTTTGTCATGAAGCGGTGCGCCCTGCGGCGAAATGTCACGGTTTACACGGGCCGCAGGATTGTCTTCGATTCTGCAAAGGTTTGTTGCAGCACCAGGCAATTTACTTAGCAAGCTAACAAAATATATAACGGAGTCCTGCACACGCCTTGCTGCAGATCAACAGAGATTGGAGCTAGCAGATGACTGTAAAAGTAACTGAACGCGACGATTCACATATGTCCCATGAAGGCGTAGCCGCGGGTGTACGGATCTGGGATGTACATCAACAAGACATGCTGGTGGGCATGTTCCACTCCGAGAGCGACGCCCACAGCTACAAGGCTGAATTGGAAAAACTCGAGCAGAACCGCGCGCCCCAGAGCTCCTGACTCGACCTCAGTGCCGGAGTGCCGGGATCTCCACGCGGATCAACGGCCTCCCCCACAAACGACAAACCCCGCCATGAGCGGGGTTTGTCGTTATCCAAGGCTTACCACATCAGATCGTCGGGGATCTGGTAGGCCGCGTACGGATCATCTTCATCCGGCGCCTCGGTAGGCGTATTGAGCTGCACGATACGGCGCGGGTCACGCTCCTGGATCTTCAGCGCGGCTTCCCGCGGAATCACCTCGTAGCCGCCGCCATGGTGGACGATGGCCAGGGAGCCGCTGCTCAGCTTGTTACGCATCAGGGTATTGACCGACAGGCGCTTGACCTTCTTGTCGTCGACGAAGTTGTAGTAGTCCTCGGTGTTCAGCTTGGGCAGCCGCGACACTTCGATCAGTTGCTTGACCTGCGCCGCGCGGGCTTTCTGCTCGGCCTTTTCTTGCTGCTGACGGTTGAGCTCCTGATCGCGCTTGACCTTCTCGGCCATGGCTTCCTGGGCCGCACGCTGCTGGGAGTCATCGAGTTCGATCTGGCCTTTGTGGGCCAGGCGCTGCTGCTTCTGCTTGTCTTTGCTGACCTGCTTGGCCTGCTTTTGGTTGACCAGCCCTGCTTTGAGCAACTGGTCGCGAAGGGAAAGGCTCATGGTGCTTACTCACTTAGGCAACGGCCTCAGCCGCAGCTGGGCAAATTCTTTTCCTGACGTTTGGCTTCGCCCCACAGGGCATCCAACTCTTCGAGGGTGCAATCTTCCATGGGACGGGCAGTATCGCGCAATGCCTGCTCGATAAATCGGAAGCGCCGGTCGAACTTGGCATTGGCACCGCGCAGGGCGGTTTCCGGGTCGACCTTGAGGTGCCGGGCCAGGTTGACCACGACAAACAGCAAGTCGCCGACTTCATCGGTGATCGCCGCCGCATCGTTGTCGGCCATGGCTTGCAGCACTTCATCCAGTTCTTCACGAACCTTGTCCACCACCGGCAGGGCTTCGGGCCAGTCGAAACCGACCTGGGCCGCACGCTTTTGCAACTTGGCGGCGCGGGACAAGGCCGGCAAGGCCACCGGCACATCATCGAGCAGGGACAACTGCTGGGGAGCCTCGGACTTCTCTGCGCGCTCCTCGGCCTTGATCTGCTCCCAACGCTCCTTGACCTGGTCTTCATCGAGCCGCGGGATGTCCAGCGGCGCGTACAGGTCCCCGGTGGGAAATACATGGGGATGCCGGCGGATCAGCTTGCGCGTGATGCCGTCCACCACCGCGTCGAACTCGAAACGCCCCTCCTCCCGGGCCAGCTGGCTGTAGTACACCACCTGGAACAGCAGGTCCCCCAGCTCGCCCTGCAAGTGGTCGAAGTCGCCGCGCTCGATGGCGTCGGCCACTTCATAGGCCTCTTCCAGGGTATGGGGGACGATGCTGGCGTAGTTCTGCTTGATGTCCCACGGGCAGCCGTACTGCGGGTCGCGCAGACGCGCCATGAGGTGAAGCAGGTCTTCAAGGCTGTACATCAGTTCATCCATTTCTTACAGGCATCAGGGGGTCCGGTTGCGCCGGGTCTCGATGATGTTAGGCAACTGGGAAATGCGCCCCAACAGGCGACCCAACGCGTCCAGCCCCGGGATCTCGATAGTCAGGGACATCAACGCGGTGTTGTCCTCCTTGTTCGAGCGGGTGTTGACCGCCAGCACGTTGATCCGCTCATTGAGCAGCACCTGGGACACATCACGCAGCAGGCCGGAACGGTCGTAGGCGCGGATGATGATATCCACCGGATAGGTCAGCACCGGCACCGGTCCCCAGCTGACCTGGATGATCCGCTCCGGCTCGCGCCCGGCCAGTTGCAGCACCGAGGCGCAGTCCTGGCGGTGAATGCTCACGCCGCGGCCCTGGGTGATGTAGCCGACGATCGCATCCCCTGGCAATGGCTGGCAGCAGCCGGCCATCTGGGTCATCAGGTTGCCCACGCCCTGGATCTGGATGTCGCCACGCTTGCCCGGCTTGTAGCCGGCAGCCTTGCGTGGAATCAACTCCAATTGCTCGTTGCCGCGCTCCGGCTCCACCAGTTGCTGGGCCAGGTTGACCAGTTGCGCCAGGCGCAGGTCGCCCGCGCCCAGGGCGGCGAACATGTCCTCGGCGATCTTCATGTTGGCTTTCTCGGCCAACTTGTCGAAATCCACCTGTGGCAGGCCGAGTCGGCTCAGTTCGCGCTCCAGCAGGGTCTTGCCAGCGGCGACGTTCTGATCGCGGGCCTGGAGCTTGAACCAGTGGACGATCTTCGCCCGTGCCCGGGAGGTGGTGACGTAGCCCAGGTTCGGGTTCAGCCAGTCGCGGCTCGGCGTACCGTGCTTGCTGGTGATGATCTCCACCTGCTCGCCGGTCTGCAGGCTGTAGTTGAGCGGCACGATACGCCCGTTGATCTTCGCGCCCCGGCAGTTGTGGCCGATCTCGGTGTGCACCCGGTAGGCGAAATCCAGCGGCGTGGCGCCTTTGGGCAGGTCGATGGCATGACCGTCGGGGGTGAAGATGTACACCCGGTCCGGTTCGATATCCACCCGCAGCTGTTCGGCCAGACCGCCGATATCCCCCAGTTCCTCGTGCCATTCGAGCACCTGGCGCAACCAGGAGATTTTCTCTTCGTAATGGTTGGAGCCGGACTTGACGTCGGTGCCCTTGTACTTCCAGTGCGCGCAAACCCCCAGCTCCGCCTCTTCGTGCATGGCGTGGGTACGGATCTGCACTTCCAGCACCTTGCCCTCAGGGCCGATCACCGCCGTGTGCAACGAGCGGTAGCCGTTCTCCTTGGGGTTGGCGATGTAGTCGTCGAACTCTTTGGGGATGTGCCGCCACAGGGTATGCACGATGCCCAGCGCGGTGTAGCAATCGCGCATTTCCGGCACCAGCACCCGCACCGCGCGCACGTCGTAGATCTGGCTGAATTCCAGGCCCTTGCGCTGCATTTTGCGCCAGATGGAATAGATGTGCTTGGCCCGCCCACTGATGTCGGCGTTGACCCCGGTGGCCTTCAGTTCGTTCTGCAGCTGGTTCATCACGTCGCTGATGAAACGCTCGCGATCCAGGCGCCGCTCATGCAGCAGCTTGGCGATCTGCTTGTACTGCTCGGGCTCCAGGTAACGGAAGGACAGGTCTTCCAGCTCCCACTTGATATGCCCGATACCCAGGCGGTGAGCCAGGGGTGCGTAGATGTCGAAGACTTCCCGGGCAACCCGGTTGCGCTTTTCTTCGTCGGCGCTTTTTACCGCTCGAATCGCACAGGTACGCTCGGCCAGCTTGATCAGTGCGACCCGCACGTCATCTACCATGGCCACCAGCATCTTGCGCAGGTTTTCCACCTGGGCCTGGGTGCCCAGCACCAGGGACTGGCGGGGGCTGAGGCTGGCGGTAATGGCCGCCATGCGCAGCACGCCATCGATCAGCTTGGTGACCACCGGACCAAACCGCTGGCTGACCGCCGGCAACTGGATCTGGCCCTCGCGAACACCCCGGTAGAGCACCGCGGCAACCAGGGAGTCCTGATCCAGCTTGAGATCGGCGAGGATCTCGGCGATCTCCAGGCCCGTGCTGAAACTCGACACGTCCTCGGGGCTGAGATTCTTCGTTGCTATGTGCTGCAGTTCCGCCTCGCGGGCGAACTCGCAGGCTTCTTTCAAGGCTTCACGGTCCAGTGCCATGTCGACGCTGACCGTATGATCGAGCCATGCCTCGAGATTGATACTGCCGTCGGTGTTGATCGGCTGGTGCGCTCTCACCTGTACCATCTTGCTTTACCTTCCCTACGACGCACATTCAATGCGTCAAATCGCTGACCTTCAACGCTCGGGGGCGGCTCGCAGGGCCAGCGCGCCACTCCCGAAAGACCAGTCGGATTAGACAAGCCATCCTAGCTCGCTTCGAATAACGCCATGGCCTCGACATGCGCCGTCTGAGGAAACATATCGAGAATCCCGGCACGTTTTAATCTATAGCCCTGCTTGATCAGTTCGACCGTGTCACGAGCCAAAGTTGCCGGATTGCATGACACGTACACCAACCGCTTGGCACCCAGGGTCGCCAACTGGCGGACCACCTCGAAAGCACCGTCGCGGGGTGGGTCCAAGAGTACCGCAGAAAAGCCTGCATCGGCCCACTCGGCAGCGCTCAGAGGTTGGGATAAATCGGCTTGAAAAAAGCGCGTGTTATGCAAATTGTTGCTGGCGGCATTCTCCGCAGCGCGCGCCACCATGGTCGCCACGCCTTCAACTGCCACCACTTCCCGCACCTGTCGGGCCAACGGCAAGGCAAAGTTGCCCAGGCCGCAAAACAGGTCCAGCACCCGCTCATCAGCTTGCGGCGCCAGCCACTCCAGGGCCTGGGCCACCATCGCTTCGTTGACCCCGGCATTGACCTGGACAAAATCCCCCGGCCGATAGGCCAGGTGCAGGTCCCAGGACTCCAGGCGATAGCCCAGGGCCAGGGAAGGATCGAACGGCTGCGGCTCACCTTCACCCTGCAACCACAGCTGCGCCTGATGGAAATCGCAGAAATCCTTGAGGATTCCCAGATCAGCCTCGGACAACGGTGCCATGTGCCGCAACAGCACCGCCAGGGACGAACCACTGAACAACTCGACATGGCCCAGCGCCTGGGGCTTGCTCAAGCGCCGCAGCATCGCCGGCAGGCGGCTCATGATCGGTTGCAAGGGCTGTACCAGCACCGGACAGTCATCGATGGCGACGATGTCCTGGCTGCCGGCGGCACGGAAGCCCACTTCAAGCTGCCGGGCCTTGGCATCCCAGCGCACCGCTACCCGGGCCCGGCGCCGGTAAGCGAATTCCGGACCGCTCAGGGGGGCTGCCCAGGCTTCGGGCTCGACGCCCGCGACCTTGGACAACTGCTCGGCGAGCATGCGCTGTTTCAGGGCAAGCTGTTCGCCATGGGGCAAGTGCTGGACGCTACAGCCGCCGCAACGCCCGGCATGGGCACAGGCAGCCGGACGGCGCAGGTCGCTGGCGCTGAAGATCCGCTCGGTACGGGCTTCCACCACTTTGCCGTGGCTGCCCAGTACCCGCGCCTCGATCTCTTCACCGGCCAGGGCGCCATTGACGAACCAGGTGCGCCCATCAAGGAAGGCAATGCCGCGCCCGTCATTGGCCAGGCGCTGGATGCTCAAGCGCTGTTTCTTGCCCACCGGAATCTGCGGCGCCCGCCTGCCGCCCGCTGGCTGGAAGCGCAGGCCTCTGTCGTGCTTAGCCATTAATTGGGCGCATCGAAAATGCCGGTCGACAGGTAACGATCGCCACGGTCGCAGATGATCGCGACCATGACCGCGTTTTCCACTTCCAGGGACAGGCGCAGCATCGCTGCCACCGCACCGCCGGAAGAGACGCCACAGAAGATGCCTTCTTCACGGGCCAGGCGCCGAGTCACGTCTTCGGCCTCGCTCTGGGCCATGTCGACGATCCGGTCGACCCGACTGGCCTGGTAGATCTTCGGCAGGTATTGCTCGGGCCAGCGGCGAATGCCGGGAATGGCCGAGCCTTCCATCGGCTGCAGACCGACGATCTGCACCGCCGGGTTCTGCTCCTTCAGGTAACGCGAGGTACCCATGATGGTGCCGGTGGTGCCCATCGAGCTGATGAAGTGGGTAATGCTGCCCTGGGTCTGGCGCCAGATTTCCGGGCCGGTGCCGCTGTAGTGGGCCTCGGGGTTGTCGCCGTTGGCGAACTGGTCGAGCACCTTGCCACGGCCTTCGGCCTGCATCCGCTCGGCCAGATCGCGGGCGCCTTCCATGCCCTGCTCCTGGCTGACCAGAATCAGCTCGGCGCCGTAGGCGGTCATGGCCGCCTTGCGCTCGGCGCTGGAGTTGTCGGGCATGATCAGGATCATCTTGTAGCCCTTGATCGCTGCAGCCATGGCCAGGGCGATGCCAGTATTGCCCGAGGTCGCTTCGATCAGGGTATCGCCGGCCTGGATCTGCCCGCGCAACTCGGCGCGGGTGATCATCGACAGTGCCGGACGGTCCTTGACCGAACCCGCCGGGTTGTTGCCCTCGAGCTTTAGCAGCAGGGTATTGCTGGTGGCGCCGGGCAGGCGCTGCAGGCGTACCAGGGGGGTGTTGCCGACGCAATCGGCGATGGTTGGGTACTGCAAGGTCATGGCGTATTCGCAATCCAGACTGCGGGGGCGCCTATCATACCGGCAAACGACCGAGCGCCATATCACGCAAAGTGCGAGCCTTATGGCTTATTGGAATAAGGCAACCCAAGGCAAGGCTCAGGCCGCCAGCAGGCGCACATGGATGCGCAGGCCATGGGCCAGGTTCTGCGCCCACAGCTGCCCCCCCTGGCGCTCTACGGCATTACGGGCGATGCTCAGGCCCAGGCCGAAACCGCCATCCCCCGGCCGTGAACCATCCAGACGAGTGAAGGGCGCGAAGATCCTTTCCAGATCCTCTTCAGCCACCCCCGGCCCTTCGTCATCCAGCCACAGGTGCCAGTACTTGCCGTCGCGCTCGCCTCCGAGGCTCACCCGTGCTCCGGCCGGTGAATGCCGAATAGCGTTGCGCAGGATGTTTTCCAGGGCCTGGGCCAGGGTGTTGAGGTGCCCGCGAACCCAGCAATCGGCCTCCAGCTCGCAACGCAGCCGCTGTGCGGACCAGCCACTCTCGAAGCAGGCATTCTCGCTGAGCATCTCCCACAACGCCTGGACCTGGATCTGCTCTTGCGGCAGTGGCGCCCGTTCGGTGTCCAGCCAGGCCAGTTGCAGGCTGTCCTCCACCAAGCGCTGCATGCCGTCGACCTCCCGCCCCAAGCGTTCGCGCAACGCGGCAAGATCACGCTCGCCATCGCAGGCCACGCGCAGGCGGCTCAGGGGGGTGCGCAACTCGTGGGACAGGTCCCGCAACAACTGCTGCTGCACCGCCACGGTACTCTGCAGTCGTTCGGACATCTGATCGAACGCCCGTCCCAGTTCGCCCAGCTCGTCCCGCCGCTGGGTGGTTTCGCTGGACAGCCGCACGTTCAACTGCTCCGCCCGCCAGGCGTTGGCCTGCTCGCGCAACTGGTTCAGCGGCACCACCAACAAGCGATACAGGCCGACACACAGCAACAAGGTGAACAGCCCCGGAATCACCCCATTGGTGATCACCTGCCAGAACACCCGGTAGCGCCCAGGCATGAAGCGTTGTGGCAACTCGATCACCAGGCTGCCCAGGGACGGGTCCTCGGGAAAGGGTACTTTCAACCACGGCAAACCCCGGGCATGCCGGCTCACCGGCCAGTCGGCGCCGCGCAGGAACGTCAGGCGCTGGGCCTCCGCCGGCGTCAACGGGTAGCTGCTCAGGGATTGCAGGTCACTGCCAATCACGCCGATCCAGGTTTTCTCGCGGCTGGCGATCTGCTGGATCCAGGCATCGACACCGGCACTCTGGCCGCCCTTCCAGGCCTGCTCGGCCTCGCGGGCGTAGCTGCCCAAGGTGGCTCTGGCCTCATCGGAGAGATAGAGGTTCTTCTGCTCCACATAACGCCCCCAGGACCAGCTCAGCCAGATCATCAACAGGCAGAAAGCTACCAAGAGGCACGCCAGCTTCCAGAACAGCGAATGCCGCCCCGGCAGATCAGGCCAGTTCATCTAAGGCGCTCAGCACATAACCCTTGCCCCACACGGTTCGCAGCTCACGCTCGCTGTAGCCCAGCGCCTTGAGCTTGCGGCGGATCTGGCTGACATGCATGTCCAGGCTGCGGTCGTGGGCCGCATAACCGCGTTGCAGTACATGCTGATAAAGGAAGGCCTTGCTCAACACCTCGTCGCCATTGCGGTAAAGGGTATCCAGCAGGCGATATTCACTGCGGGTCAGGCCGGCCCATTGCTCGGCAAAGAACACGTCGCTGCGCTCATCGTCGAAGCGCAGGCTCTGGGCCAGGTTGACGGGGACCGGCGGCGTCGGTCGCCGGTCCAGGGCGACCCGGCGCAGGATGGCCTCGATGCGCACACGCAGCTCGGCCATGCTGAATGGCTTGGGCAGGTAATCGTCGGCCCCCAGGCGGAAACCGCTGATTCGGTCGGCTTCCGCCCCCAGGGCGGACATCAGCAGCACCGGCGTGGAATGGCTCTGGCGAAAGTGCGTGAGCACTTCCAGGCCATCCATTCCGGGCAACAGGATATCCAGCAGCACCACATCGAAAGGTCGGCGCCGGGCAATGCCCAGCCCCTCCTGGCCGTTCTGGCACCAGGTCACGACAAAGCCACAGCGCTCCAGTTGCTCGCGCACATAGGCACCCAGCACCGGGTCATCTTCAATGGTCAGAATACGTGGCGGCTCAACAGATACGGGAGTCATTGACTTCTGCAAGTGATTCTCAGTTGAGCGATTATTCAAGATTGCCCGGATCGCGGCAACCAGTGCCTTGGTCGCAGCCCGGTTTCAGGCATTTCAGGCGACGGCCGCCCTGGCGCAATTTGCCAAGATCAGCCCCCGGCAAATCGTTACACTGCGCAGGTGGCGCATCACGGACGTGCCCGTAGACCTTTCAAAACAGCGTGGAAGCAGGAGAGTTGCGTGCTCAAGAAACTGGGAATCAAAGGCCGCGTACTGTTGCTGACCTTGTTGCCAACCAGCCTGATGGCGTTGGTGCTGGGCGGCTACTTCACCTGGATGCAGCTCTCGGACCTGCAGACCCAGCTCCTGCAGCGCGGCGAGATGATCGCGGAACAACTGGCCTCCCTGGTGGCCCCGGCCATGGGCAACCACAACACCCAGATGCTCGAGCGCATTGCCACCCAGGCCCTGGAACAGCAAGACGTGCGCGCCGTATCGCTCCTTGCCCCGGATCGCAGCCTGCTGGCCCACGCCGGCCCCAGCATGCTCAACCCGCCTCCCGCGGGTAACAGCAGCCACATGATGCAACGCTCCGGCAGCGACGCGACCCGCTATCAACTGCCGGTCTTCGGCCGGCACCGCAACCTGGCCGGCGACCTGATTCCCGATGAGTCCGACCGCCTGCTGGGCTGGGTGGAACTGGAGCTGTCCCACAGTGGCATGCTGCTGCGCGGCTACCGCAGCCTGTTCGCCAGCCTTCTGTTGATTGCCGCCGGACTGGCCGGCACCGCCCTACTGGCAGTGCGCATGGGCCGCACCATCAACAACCCGCTGACCCAGATCAAGCAGGCCGTGGCGCAGCTCAAGGACGGCAACCTGGAAACCCGCCTGCCACCCCTGGGCAGCCAGGAACTGGATGAGCTGGCCTCGGGCATCAACCGCATGGCCAGTACCCTGCAGAATGCCCAGGAAGAACTGCAGCACAGCATCGACCAGGCCACCGAAGACGTGCGCCAAAACCTGGAAACCATCGAGATCCAGAACATCGAGCTGGACCTGGCGCGCAAGGAAGCCCTGGAGGCCAGCCGGATCAAGTCGGAATTTCTCGCCAACATGAGCCATGAAATCCGTACACCGCTCAACGGCATTCTCGGCTTCACCCACCTGTTGCAGAAAAGCGAGCTGACACCACGCCAGCTGGACTACCTGGGCACCATCGAGAAATCCGCCGACAGCCTGTTGGGCATCATCAACGAGATCCTCGACTTCTCGAAAATCGAAGCCGGCAAACTGGTGCTCGATAGCATCCCATTCAACCTGCGGGACTTGCTGCAAGACACCCTGACCATTCTCGCCCCGGCCGCCCACGCCAAGCAGCTGGAACTGGTGAGCCTGGTCTATCGCGATACGCCGCTGTCGCTGGTGGGCGACCCGCTGCGGCTCAAGCAGATTCTTACCAACCTGGTGAGCAACGCCATCAAGTTCACCCGCGAAGGCACCATCGTCGCCCGGGCCATGCTGGAAGAAGAACACGAAGACAGCGTGCAACTGCGCATCAGCATCCAGGACACCGGTATCGGCCTGTCGAACCAGGATGTGCGCGCCCTGTTCCAGGCCTTCAGCCAGGCTGACAACTCACTGTCGCGACAACCCGGCGGCACGGGGCTTGGGCTGGTGATTTCCAAGCGCCTGATCGAACAGATGGGCGGCGAGATCGGTGTCGACAGCACCCCGGGCGAAGGTTCGGAATTCTGGATCAGCCTCAACCTGCCGAAAACCCGCGACGACGCCGAGGACCTGCCCGGCCCACCGCTGCTGGGGCGGCGCGTGGCGGTACTGGAAAACCACGAGCTGGCGCGCCAGGCGTTGCAGCACCAGTTGGAGGACTGCGGCCTGGAGGTGACCCCGTTCAATACCCTGGAAGCCCTGACCAACGGCATTACCGGCGTACACCAGAGCGAGCAGGCCATCGACCTGGCTGTGTTGGGCATCACCACCAACGACATGTCACCGGAACGCCTGAGCCAGCATATCTGGGACCTCGAACACCTGGGCTGCAAGGTCCTGGTACTGTGCCCGACCACCGAACAAACACTGTTCCATCTGTCGGTGCCCAACCCTCACAGCCAGTTGCAGGCCAAGCCCGCGTGCACCCGCAAGCTGCGCCGGGCCCTATCCGACCTGGTGACCCCGCGCCGAGCTCGCAGCGAACCGGAAGAGACCCTTTCCAGCCGCGCGCCGCGAGTGCTGTGTGTCGATGACAACCCGGCCAACCTGCTGCTGATCCAAACCTTACTGGAGGACATGGGCGCCAAGGTGCTGGCGGTGGACAACGGCTACGCCGCGCTGAACGCGATCCAGACCGAACCCTTCGACCTGGTAATGATGGACGTGCAGATGCCCGGCATGGATGGCAGGCAGAGTACCGAGGCGATCCGCCAGTGGGAAAGCGAGCGACACGGTACGCCGCTGCCCATCGTCGCCCTTACCGCCCATGCCATGGCCAACGAGAAACGCGCCCTGCTGCAAAGCGGCATGGACGACTACCTGACCAAACCCATCAGTGAACGCCAACTGGCCCAAGTGGTGCTGAAATGGACCGGCCTGGCCCTGCGCAACCAGGGCCCGGAACGGGCCAGCGAGCGCCCGGAACTGGGGCTGGAACTGCAGGTACTGGATCAGGATGAAGGCCTGCGCCTGGCCGCCGGCAAGGCCGATCTCGCGGCGGACATGCTGGCCATGTTGCTGGCTTCTCTGGAAGCCGACCGCGAAGCCATCAAGGCAGCGCGGGCCGCCAACGACCAGAACGCCCTGATCGAACGGGTCCACCGCCTGCACGGCGCCACACGCTACTGCGGCGTGCCGCAATTGCGCGCCGCCTGCCAGCGCAGCGAGACCCTGCTCAAGCAGGAAGATGCCAAAGCCTTTGCCGCCCTGGATGAACTGGACCACGCCATCGGCCGCCTGGCTGCCGAAGCGCGGACCAACGCCTGACCCAGGGCAAGACCTGTCCGGCGCCCAGCCCCCATGCTGGGCGCCCCGAACAAGGATGCAGCCATGCGTACGATTCTTTTCAGCAGCCAGAACTACGACCGCGAGAGTTTTCTCGACGCTCAACTGCCAGCAGGCATCGAACTGCAATTCCAGGCCGCACGCCTGAGCCTGGATACCGCCGCCCTGGCTGAACGCCATGAAGTGGTCTGTGCCTTTATCAACGACGACCTCAGTGCCCCGGTACTGGAACAGCTGGCTGCCGGTGGCACTCGCCTGATCGCTCTGCGCTCGGCCGGCTACAACCACGTCGACCTGCCCGCGGCCCAGCGCCTGGGGCTGGATGTGGTGCGGGTCCCGGCCTATTCCCCCCATGCGGTCGCCGAACATGCCGTGGCCCTGATCCTGGCGCTCAACCGCCGCCTGCACCGGGCCTACAACCGGACCCGCGAAGGCGACTTCACCCTGCACGGCCTGACCGGCTTCGACCTGGTGGGCAAGACCGTGGGCATTGTCGGCACCGGCCAGATCGGCGCCACCTTCGCCCGGATCATGGCCGGCTTCGGCTGCCAACTGCTGGCGTACGATCCCTTCCCCAATCCCGCCGTAGAAGCCCTCGGTGCCCGTTACCTGGACCTGCCCGAGCTGCTGGCCCAATCTCAGATCATCAGCCTGCACTGTCCGCTGACCGAGGCCAGCCGTTACCTGATCAACCAGCAGAGCCTGGCCCACATGCAACCGGGAGCAATGTTGATCAACACCGGGCGCGGCGGCCTGGTGGACACCCCGGCGCTGATCGAGGCGCTCAAGAGTGGCCAACTGGGCTACCTGGGGCTGGATGTCTATGAAGAAGAGGCGCAACTGTTCTTCGAGGACCGCTCCGATCTCCCCCTGCAGGATGACGTGCTGGCGCGGCTGCTGACCTTTCCCAACGTGATAGTCACTGCGCACCAGGCGTTCCTGACCCGCGAAGCCCTGGCGGCCATCGCCGAGACCACCCTGCACAACATCGCCAGCTGGGCAGCTGGCCAGCCGCAGAACCGTGTCCACGGCTGAAATCCGCGCCACGGGCTGATCGAAGGTCACCTGCCCGCAACCTGCGCCACAGGGGCCCGTGCTAGCATACGCGGCAGATTTGGAGGACCCATGGTCGAACACGATTTCCGCTACAACCTGATGAACCCGCAACACACCCTGATCGAATGCCGAGCCCTGGTGCCCGGCCGCTATCAAGTCACCGGCAACGGTGGCTCGATCCGTACCGACGACGTGCTTCTGGTCACCCTCAAGGGCAGCAAGGACCTCTCCATGCGCCTGACCGTGGACACCGTACGCCACTTGATCAATCCGGTCGGCCAGTGGGTCGCCGTGGCGCGTGGCCCGGTATTCGGCGAACTGGCGATCCACCAGTGGCAGGTCAATTGCGACAGCTGCGACGCCACCCTGGACTTCGAGTTCGCAGTGGATGCCAAGCTGGGCAGCAAGGCCCAGAAGCCTGCCGCCAGCGCGCGCATTGCCGAGCTCGGCTGGCGTAGCGAGGGTGAGCATCACCGCTGCCCGAAATGCCAGCAGGCCGGCCAATGAAACGCCTGATGTTGGCTGCGGCGCTGGGGGCCGGCCTGCTGGGCTGCGCCGCCGAACCGCTGAAACTGCAGCAGGACCGCAGTTACGTCCTGGAATGGATTGGCGAGCGTCCGCTGATCGATTACAGCCACCTGACCATCACCCTCGGCGAAGACGGTCGGGCCTATGGCAATGGCGGCTGCAACCACTGGTTCGCGCCCTACACCCTGGACGGCGAAAAACTCAGCTTCGGCAAGGTCGGCAGTACCCGCAAACTCTGTGCGCCGGCGTTGATGGAGCAGGAGCGGCGCTTCCTTCAGGCTCTGGAAACCGTGGAGCGCTGGGACATCTCGCCGATCGAACAGGTACGTTTCTGGCCTGCCGAGGGCAAGCCGTTGCGCTGGTGGCTGGAAGAAGGCTGATAGGGCTGTAGCCGCCGCCGAGCCCGCGAAGCTGCGATATGGGGCACCTGGAATCTCCAGCGAGTTTCAGGCCCCTGCGTCCCTTCGGGACGTTCGCAGCCTGCGGCAGCGGCGACAAATCCTCGATCCATCAATGCCCGCGCAAGGCCTGCAGTTTCGCCAGTACGCCCGCGGCGGTCTGCTCGCCCATCATCTGCTCACGAACCTTGCCCTTGTCGTCGATGATGTAGGTCACCGGCAGCGCCTCGCTGCGTGGCAGATCGAAGAGCTCCGCAGGGTTCTGCGCCAGCACGGTGAACTTGATCCCCAGCTTCTCGCTGGCACTCTTCAGCTCTTGCCCCTGCACATTGTCGAAGTTGACCCCCATCACCGATGCCGACTGCCCCTTGAGCTGCTCGTTCAGGGCATTGAGTTCCGGGATCTCGGTACGGCAAGGCCCGCACCACTCGGCCCAGTAGTTGAGCACCAGCCACTGCTTGTCGATACGCTCGGCGGCGACTTTCTGGCCATACTGGTCGACCCCGTAGTCATTGCCACAGCCGCCCAGCAGCAGGGTTGTGATGATCGCCAATGCCGCCGCCAATTGCCTTGCCATGCGCTGTTTCCTGTCTTGAAAGATGTCTTGAAAAATAACTGCGGCCCCAGGGTCGCTGCGACCTAACGACTCCCAAGGTTCAGGAGTGCCCGTCGCGCAGGTAGAATAGCCGCCACCTTACGCAAGATGCGACCCGCACATGACCGATCTGACGCTTTATCACAACCCGCGCTGCTCGAAATCCCGCGGTGCGCTGGAACTTCTGGAACAACGCGGCCTGGCCCCGACCGTGGTCCGCTACCTGGAAACCCCATTGGATGCCGCCCAGTTGCGCAGCCTTCTGGCCAAGCTCGGCCTCAGCGCGCGCCAGCTATTGCGCACCGGCGAGGACGAGTACAAGACCCTCAACCTGGCCGACCCGAGCCTCAGCGAAGAGCAACTGATCGCCGCCATTGCCCAGCACCCGAAACTCATGGAGCGGCCGATTCTCCAAGCTGGCGAAAAGGCCATCATTGGCCGGCCGCCGGAGAATGTGCTGGAGATCCTGCCTTGAGCGCGCCCTATATCCTGGTCCTGTACTACAGCCGCAACGGCTCGACCAACGAGATGGCCCGGCAGATCGCCCGCGGCATCGAGCAGGCCGGGCTGGAGGCTCGCCTGCGCACTGTCCCGGCGATCTCCGCGCAATGCGAGGCAGTCACCCCGGACATCCCCGACAGCGGTGCCCTGTACGCCAGCCTCGACGATCTGAAGCACTGCTCAGGCCTGGCCCTGGGCAGCCCTACCCGCTTCGGCAACATGGCAGCGCCGCTGAAGTATTTTCTCGACGGTACCAGCAACCTCTGGCTGACCGGTGCCCTGGTGGGCAAGCCTGCCGGCGTGTTCACCTCGACTGCCAGCCTGCATGGCGGCCAGGAAGCCACTCTGCTATCGATGATGCTGCCGTTGCTGCATCACGGCATGCTGATCACCGGCCTGCCCTACAGCGAGTCGGCTCTGCTGGAAACCCGCGGTGGCGGCACCCCGTATGGCGCCAGCCACCATGCCGGAGCAGATGGCAAGAGCCCACTGGATGAACACGAGATTGCACTGTGCCGGGCCCTGGGCCTGCGCCTGGCGAAAACCGCCCTGCGACTGGAGAACGGCCGTGGCTAAGAAGCCGAAGATCCTGCCCCCGGTGGAATGGCTGGAGCCCCGGGTCCGCCTGATGCGAATCCTCAGCCTGCTCTGCTTCTTCGGCCTGGTGGGTCTGCTTTGCGGGTATTACCTGTTGGTGGCCGATCTGCACGGTGCCCGCCCCTGGGTCATCCTGCTGATCGAGCTGGTGCCCCTGCTGCTGATGGCCCCCGGCATGCTCAGCGGCAGTGCCCGTGGCCATTCGTGGATGTGCTTCGTGGTCAACCTGTACTTCATCAAGGGCGCCCTGGCGGCCTACGACCCAAACCGCCAACTGTTCGGCCTGCTGGAGATGTTCGCCAGCCTGGCCGTGTTCACGTCGGCGCTGCTCTACGTGCGCTGGCGCTTCCAGCTCAATCGCCGGCTCGCGGGTGAAGGCGCCAGCGCGGCCTGAGTTCGCCCCAGGTTCCCCGGCCCCCGGGGAACTTGTAATGCCGCCAAAGGCCCCAACCTTGGTCAACAGACTTTCCGACCCTCCTGACCGTTCCGGAGCAGGCATGCACGATTACAAATGGCTGAATGAATACTGTCTCAACCGCTTCGGTTCCGCGGCGGCCCTGGAAGCCCAGTTGCCCACCCCGGCCAGCGACGACTACCTGCGCGCCTTGAGCGCCGACCGCTACCTCTCGACCCTGGCCCTGCGGGTTTTCCGTGCCGGGCTCAAACACAGCCTGGTGGACGCCAAATGGCCGGCGTTCGAGCAGGTGTTTTTCGGCTTCGATCCACACAAGGTGGTGCTGATGGGTGCCGAGCACCTGGAGCGGCTGATGCAGGACACGCGGATTATCCGCCACCTGGGCAAGCTCAAGAGCGTACCGCGCAACGCGCAGATGATCCTCGATGTGGAAAAGCAGCACGGCAGCTTTGGCGCCTTCATTGCCGACTGGCCGGTGCAGGACATCACCGGGCTCTGGCAGTACCTGGCCAAACATGGCAACCAGATGGGCGGGCTCTCTGCCCCGCGCTTCCTGCGCATGGTCGGCAAGGACACCTTTATCCCCACCTGGGACGTGGTCGCGGCCCTCAATGCCCAGAACATCATCGACAAGGTGCCCAGCAGCAAACGCGACCAGGCCCTGGTGCAAGAAGTGTTCAACCAATGGCAGTACGAGAGCGGCCGGCCGCTGTGCCAGCTGTCGGCAATGCTGGCCTACACCGTCAATCACTGAGCCGAGCCCCTCACCCGCATCACTTCCTGCCCGAAACAATGGGCAGGAAAACCTCCCTTCTCATGCCCGCCCTCCAGCCCAAGCTGACAATAAGCTGAACTAAACGCGAGGATTTTTCATCCGCTGTTTTTTATCGGCTAAAGTTCTCCTTGCACTTGCCTCAACGATAAAAACGAAACTCCGGGAAGATCCTCCCGAAGTCATCTGGCGTGCATAACTGGATAACAAAGCCGCGTTTGGGCCAACAACCTGAACAAAAGCTGTCCGGTTTTAAAAGAACTGCCGTCGTCCATTCGTTTTTTTCACATTGCTTTCACTCTTCGCCCACCTGGCCCGACCTAAATTGGTCCCAGTTGCAGTGCGGGCTCCCGTGACTGCAGGTCGTTCGTCTTCAGTGCACCAGCTCTACCCTGAATAACAAACACTCGGCAAAAACCTACTCAGGTACACCACGTGGTCAACACCGCTGAACCCGGCACTGGCAACAAGACACCCCGAACCTGGCGAATCGTCGGCGGCGTTTGCGCGGCAGTCCTGGCCATCCTGGTCAGCGGTTTTGTCCTGTGGCCCGTCACGCCTCGCGACCTGGGGGCCGGCAACCAGATGCAGCAGGCCAACGTCTACCACCACTGGCAAGGGGGCGATGTGATAGTCCTGGTCCGTCATGCCGAGCGTTGTGACCGTTCCGCCAATCCCTGCCTGGGGCCCGCCGATGGCATTACCCAGCTCGGAAGCCACAGCGCCAGCGACCTGGGACAAGCCTTTCGCACCCTGGGCATGGCCACCACCGATGTCATCAGCAGCCCCGCAACCCGCACCCGGCAAACATCGGAGTTCATGTTCACCGGTGCGGTGCAGACCCAGGACTGGCTGGCCACCTGCGACAAGCATTTCCAGCAGACGATCAAGGCGCACAAATCCCCCAAGCGCAATCTGATCCTGGTAACCCACAGCGATTGCATCAGCAACCTGGAGCGCCAGTTGGGCTACCCGCATGCCCTGGCCAGCGAATACACCAGTTCGCTGTTTGTCACCCTGGATCCGCAAGGCCGCATGCAAGTACTGGGAATCATGGGTGCGGGCGCCTGGCAGCGCGTACTTGGCCAGCCCCTTGAATAACTTGTAACTATTTTTAACAACAGGCCAACAGACTTTATTATGAAAAGAGACACACTTCCCGGCTAATTAATTGACTTAACTAGTTTCTGTACTAATAAGAAACGGACAGCCGCGTTTATGAAAAAACTTCTCAAAAAAATGAATGCTACCCGCTAAAAATCCACGAACTTGGGAAAGCAGGCAGCTCGACAGAATTGACGCTTTGTCAGCCTCCCCCAACAAATAACGAAATCGCTATCGGCCAATGACTTCGAGGACACAAATGCACCGCACTTCGCCGCCCCCCGCTTATGGAACAAGCGCCCCACCGTCCGGCTTTACCCTCGGCGCAAGTACAACCAGCACTCTCCAGCGCTGGGCACTTCCTCTGTTGCTCGTGGCCTTCGGCCTGTTCTACCTGCTACCTCTGACCAGCCACGGCTTGTGGATTCCCGACGAGACCCGCTACGCCCAGATCAGCCAGGAAATGCTGCTCAATGGCGACTGGGTGGCGCCACACTTCATGGGCATCCGCTACTTCGAGAAGCCCATCGCCGGCTATTGGTTGATCGCCATCGGCCAGGCGGTCTTTGGCGACAACCTGTTCGGCGTGCGCATTGCCTCGGCCCTGAGTACCGGCCTGAGCGTGCTGCTGGCCTACCTGATCACCCGCCGGATGTGGAACGACCCGCGCAAGAGCTTCGCCGCCGCCCTGCTTTATATGAGCTTCGGTCTGATTGCCGGCCAAGCCGGATACTCCAATCTTGATCCGCAGTTCACCTTGTGGGTCAACCTGAGCCTGGTAGCCCTGTGGTTCGCCCTGGACGGCCGGACCACCCGCGAACGCCTGCTGGCATGGGCCGGGCTGGGCGTCGCCTGTGGCATGGGCTTCATGACCAAAGGTTTCCTGGCCTGGCTGTTGCCGGTTCTCATTGCCCTGCCCTACATGCTCTGGCAACGCCGTCTGGGCGAACTGCTGCGTTATGGTCTGGTGGCCGTGCTGGTAGCGATCGGCATCAGCCTGCCCTGGGTATTGAGCATTCACGCCCATGAGCCCGACTTCTGGCGCTTCTTCTTCTGGCACGAGCACATTCGCCGCTTCGCCGCCGACAACGCACAACATACCCGCCCCTGGTGGTTCTACCTGCCGCTGCTGGTGGCCTCCAGCCTGCCCTGGGCAGCCCTGTTGCCGGGCACATTCATGCAAGCCTGGAAAGACAAGCGCCAGGCCTCGACCGGTTTCCTGCTGCTGTGGTTCCTGCTGCCCCTGGCGTTCTTCAGCCTGAGCCGCGGCAAGCTGCCAACCTACATCATGCCGTGCCTGCTGCCGCTGGCCGTGCTCATGGGTAACGCCCTGATCGACCGCATCAACGCCAGCCAGGGCCGGAGCATCCGCATCAACAGCCTGCTCAACCTGCTGATCGGCGTGGCGGCCATGGTGGCCCTGCTGTACATCCAGCTCACCCGGCCGGTCTACGGCCACAACGAGATGCTCGGCCTGTCCCTGGTGTTCATCATGCTGATGGGCTGGATCATCGCCAACCTGCTGCCGGCCACCCGACCGCTGCAATACTGGGCGGCCCCGGCCCTGGGCATCTGGTTGCTGGTGGCCCTGCTGCCGGCGGGCATGCCAGGGTTCATCGTGCATAACCAGATGCCGGACCAGTTCATCAAGGAACATATCGAGGAGCTCCGGCAGACCAAGAGCCTGCTGAGCAACGACCTGGGAGCCGCCTCGGCCCTGGCCTGGCGCCTGCAACGCCCGGAGGTGACGCTGTACAACACCGAGGGCGAATTGAAATATGGCCTGGCTTATGCTGATTCGGCGCAGCGCAAGGTAAGCATGGCCGAGGTCGGGAAGTGGGTCAGCGAGGCCCGCAAACAGGGTTCGGTGGGTGTGGTGATGCGGGTCAAGGACGTGGTGGAAAGCGAGGAAGTGGCGCTGCTGCCACCCGGAGGCAAGCGCTACGAGGAAGGCAACATGCTGGTCCTGATCCTGCCACAGAGCCAACCCTGACCCGTAACGACAGCGCCGACCATGGTTGGCGCTGCCTTTTCTTCACGCTTTGATGCCCTGGATGGCTGCGACTTTTCCCACAGCAGCTCTGGAAACCCGTCTATGAATCTGTTTCGCAGCGAACGCGGGGCCCTGGCCCTACTGCTCAGCGTGTCTGCCCTGATCCTGCTGCTGGGCCTGGGCTCCCGTGAACTGTGGGGGCCGGAAACCCGCTGGGCCAACATCGCCTTGCAGATGCTGCAGAGCGGCGACTATTTCGACCCCTACCTCAAGGGCGCTCCCTACTACGACAAGCCCCTGCCCTCCTACTGGCTGATTACCGCCAGCGCCTGGCTGACGGGCGGCCTGGGGCACTGGTCGCTGCGCCTGTCCTCGGTGATCGCGGCATGGCTGAGCATCTGGCTGGTTTACCTGATCGGCGAGCGGCTGTTCCACAAGGGCACCGGGCTGATCGCCGGCTGGATGCTGGCCACCACCTTCTATTTCGCCTTCTGGGGGCGGGTGGCCACGGCCGACATCCTGACCGTCTGCGGCGTGCTGGCCGCGGTGTGGTGGTACTGGCGTGGCCCGGAAGATACCCGCCTGGGCCGCTATACGGTGTTCTTCCTGATACTGGCGGCGACCTCGCTGCTCAAGGGGCTGATCGGCTTTGTCCTGCCGGGGCTGATCCTGTTGCCACACTTGCTGAGCCAGGGGCGCTGGAAACGCCACCTGAACCTGCGCCTGCTGCTGGCCTTGAGCATCGCCGCCCTGTTCTACATGGTGCCGTTCGTTCTGTCGCACCTGTACGGCGCTCCCAGCTACGGGGAAAGCGGCCTGAGCCTGGTGTTTCGCGAGAATGTGGTGCGTTTCTTCAACCCTTTCGACCATGTCGGGCCGATCTACACCTACCTGATCTACCTGCCGGCCTATACCTTGCCCTGGGCGCCCTGCTGGGTCCTCGGCCTGTGGCTGGCGGCCCGGCACTGGCGCCAACTGCAACCCAACGAGCGCTGGCTGGTGTGGGCCCTCGGGTTGTTGTTCCTGTTCTTCACCGCCAGTGGCAGCCGGCGCAGCTACTATGTTCTGCCCCTGGTGCCCTTCGCCCAGTTGCTCGGTGCCTGGTGGCTCAACCGTCGGCTGCAGCTACGCCAGGCCGCCGGCAAACCCGGCTCCCGTGGCTGGTCCCTCGGTTTCTCCTGCGCGGCCCTGGTCATGCTGCTGGTGCTGGGGGTTGCCTACCCATGGAGCAACAGCGGTGGGGGGGTGATGCAGTTCAGCGCCGATACCCGGGCCGCCGCGAGCCGGATCGCCCCCTGGAATCAATGGCGGATGGTCATGGTGGAAATCGATAACAAACTGCCAATGTATCTGCAGAACCAGGGCGCGCCCTTCTACTACGTGGCAGAAACCGCGGACTTCCCGCGTAACGGCACCAGCGCGGACTTCATGGCCTGGCTGGACAAGACCAGTGGCCAGCACTGGGACCCGCAGCGCACCCTGATCTTCGTCCAGCAGAAACACGATGAACCGCTGATGCTGGGGTATCTGGGCGAGGATCATCAACTGGTCCGCACCACCCCGACCAACGGTGAGCGCCTGGCCAAGAAACCGGCGCAAGGCAGCGTGGCCTTCATTCCCCACATGCCGGGGAGCTGAATGACCGGGCTGCGCAAGCGCAGCCCGGATTCACCAGGATCGGATCAGAGGTTCACCACATTGACGAAACGCGGTGTGGCGCTGTCGTCGATGCGCAGGCTGGTGAAGTCGAACAGATTGCGGTCCGCCAGTTGCGAGGGGATCACGTTCTGCAGGCCACGGAAGATGCTTTCGGTACGCCCAGGGGTCTTGCGCTCCCACTCCTGAAGCATCTCCTTGACCACCTGGCGTTGCAGGTTCTCCTGGGAGCCGCAGAGGTTGCACGGGATGATCGGGAACTGCTTGAGGTCGGAATAGGCCTGGATATCCTTCTCGCTGCAGTAGGCCAGCGGCCGGATCACCACGTTGCGCCCGTCATCGGCCAGCAGCTTGGGCGGCATGGCCTTGAGCGAACCGTTGTAGAACATGTTGAGAAAGAAGGTCTCGACGATGTCGTCGCGGTGGTGACCCAAGGCCATCTTGGTGGCGCCAATTTCGTCGGCGAAGGTGTACAGGGTTCCGCGACGCAGGCGCGAACACAGCGAACAGGTGGTCTTGCCTTCCGGGATCAGCTCCTTGACCACCGAATAGGTGTCCTTTTCGACAATGTGGTACTCGACACCCAGTTCCTTGAGGTAGGCCGGCAACACGTGCTCGGGAAAGCCGGGCTGTTTCTGGTCCATGTTCACCGCGACGATCTCGAACTTGATGGGCGCCACCTTCTGCAGGTGCAGCAGCACGTCGAGCATGGTGTAGCTGTCCTTGCCGCCGGACAGGCAGACCATGACCTTGTCGCCCTCTTCGATCATGTTGAAATCGGCGACCGCTTCGCCCGCCAGTCGGCGAAGGCGTTTCTGCAGTTTGTTCTGGTTGACCGTAAGAGTGCCCATGGCGCTTGAAATCCGCGAGGTGTGTGACGAAAAGCCGGACATTTTACGCAAAAAAACCAGCTCCGTGAAAGCGCCCCGGAGCAGCGGCGCCGGGGTCGCAATGACAGATGCAGCAGCGATTAGCCCGGGGGTTTACAGCGCAATTTGCTCTAAAGGTGCGCACATCTGCGGAAAACTCCTCCCTATACTGCGACATAAGGTCGCATGCACATATAGACCTATACTGACTGTGCCACTTGGCTGTAAGCGCTCCGTTGGGGGGCGATGGCAACAATAAAGGAGTGACTGACCATGATTCATCATGTCGTAGGACTCTTCACCCACCCCGATCAGGAATGGCGAGACATCCGTGGCGATGCCGAGGAAAGCATCAGCCACATGTACCTCACCCATACGCTGATCCTTGCGGCAATCCCCGCCATTTCGGCTTTTATCGGCACCACCCAGGTCGGCTGGGTCATCGGCAGTCGCGCGCCGGTGATGCTGACCATGGAAAGCGCCCTGTGGATGACCATCATGTCGTACCTGGCCATGCTCGGCGGCGTGGCGGTGATGGGCGCATTCATCCACTGGATGGCCAGGACCTATGACGCCAGCCCGAGCCTGGCACGCTGCGTGGCCTTTGCCACCTACACCGCCACACCACTGTTCGTCGGTGGCCTGGCGGCACTGTACCCGCACATGTGGCTGGGCATGATCGTCGGCACTGCGGCCATCTGCTACACGGTCTACCTGCTGTATGTCGGGCTGCCGACCTTCATGAATATCCCATCGGACGAGGGGTTCCTGTTTTCCAGCTCAGTGCTGGCAGTAGGCCTGGTGGTACTGGTCGCGATCATGGCCTTCACCGTGATTGTCTGGGGCCTGGGCGTCGGCCCCGTGTACACCAACTGACGCCGCACCAATAATAATCCTCTGTCTGCCAACACAGGCCGCCGCAAGGCGGCCTTCTTATGGGCGTAGCATGGATGACCATTCGGCGCCTGGGCGATTCGGAATCCCCCCTGTTTGCGGCATACTCACGCCCTCTGGAGAGCCGTTAAGCATGCCCGAGCAACTCAATACCCGCGTCGAAGATTGTTTCCAACTCGCTGAATCCTTTTTCAAACGTCCTTTCAAACGCCCGGTGGTCAGCCTCAAGTTGCGTGGCCAGAAAGCCGGTGTCGCCCATTTGCACGAGAACCTGCTGCGCTTCAACCCGCAGCTGTACCGGGAAAACACCGAGGACTTCCTCAAGCAGACCGTGGCCCACGAAGTGGCACACCTGATCGCCCACCAACTGTTTGGCGAACGTATCCAGCCCCACGGTGAAGAGTGGCAACTGATCATGCGCGGGGTGTACGAACTGCCGCCCAACCGCTGTCATACCTACGACGTCAAGCGTCGCAGCGTGACCCGCTACATCTACCGCTGCCCCTGCGCCGAGAGCGACTTCCCGTTCTCCGCCCAACGCCACAAGCTGGTGGCCCAGGGGCGTCGCTATCTGTGCCGGCGTTGTCGGCAAACCCTGGTCTACAGCGGGGAAACCAGGGTCGAGTGACGGTTTTAAACCGCTGCCTCGGCCAACCCGCAGCTACGCGATGACGCGATCGCGCCGCAGTGCCTCGATGCGTTGGGCGCTGTAGCCCAGTTCCTCCAGCACCTGATCGGAATGCGCCCCCAGCCTGGCACCAATATGCCGCGGCTCTGGCAGCCCCTCGGAAAACTTCAACGGGCAGGCCATCTGCGCCTGCCGGCTGCCGTCTTCACGGGGCACCTGGCTGACCAGTTGCCTGGCCTGCAACTGCGGATGTTCCAGAGCCTCGCCCAGGCTCAGCACCGGTTCGACGCAGGCATCGAAGCCAGCGAACAGCTGGCACAACTCGGCGAAATCGTGTTTCTCGAATTCAACCTGCAAGGCCTGCTTCAGGGCCTGTTGCTGTTCGGGTAAGGGGGACAGCCCCAGGGCCGCCAGTTCCGGGCGGCCCAGGGCCTGACACAACTGCTGCATGAACACCGGCTCCAGACTGCCCACCGACAACCAGCGCCCATCCCGGCTGCGGTAATAGTCGTAAAAGCTGCCACCATTGAGCACCTGCTGCTCCATTCCGGGCTCGACCCCACAGGCCAGGTAGCCGGCACCGGCCATGGCGTTCAGGCTGAACACGCAGTCGGTCATGCTCACGTCCAGGAACTGTCCCTGGCCGCTGTGCTGGCGCGCGATCACCGCCGCCAACAGGCCGATCACCCCATGCAGCGAGCCCCCGGCGATATCCGCGACCTGGATGCCCAGGGGTAATGGCCCCTGGTCGCGGCGGCCGGTCTGGCTGGCCAGCCCGGCCAGCGCCAGGTAGTTGATGTCATGTCCGGCGCGATCCCGGTAGGGGCCGGTCTGGCCATAGCCGGTAATGGAGACGTAGATCAACCGCGGGTTGATCGCCTTCAGGGCCTCGTAGCCCAGCCCCAGGCGCTCCATCACGCCCGGGCGGAACTGTTCGAGCACAATGTCGTAGTCCTGCACCAGTTGCCGCACCACCTCCAGCGCTTCGGGACGCTTGAGGTCCAGGGCCAGGCTGCGCTTGTTGCGGTTGAGGTAGGCATGACTGGCGGAAACCCCGGCATCGTGGGGCGGCAATACCCGCAACAGGTCCATGCGGGTCGGCGACTCGATGCGCAGGACCTCGGCGCCCATGTCCGCCAGCAGCAACGAGGCGAAGGGCCCCGGCAGCAGGGTGGAGAAATCCAGTACCTTGAGTGACGCCAATGGCCCTTGCATAGCCCTCTCCTCTTGATCGACAGCCCACAGAGTAGGCAGCGGCGACGCCCGCAACAATCACCGCAACAGTCAGCCGGGCTGACCGTTGCGCTCAATCGCCAGGCCATAAAAAACCCGCCGAAGCGGGTTCTTTATCTAACTCAAGGCTTACTTGATGCTCGGTGCCGGGCCTTCGGCCACACCCAGGTCATCGGTTTCACGGGTGTCGGTAATCGGCCGGCCACCGGAAGCCAGCTCGGATTGCAGCTTGTCTTCGTCCAGCTCCTTGACCCACTTGGCAACCACTACGGTAGCCACGGCGTTGCCCACCAGGTTGGTCAGGGCGCGAGCTTCGGACATGAAGCGGTCGATACCCAGGATCAGCGCCAGGCCGGCCACCGGCAGGTGACCCACGGCCGACAGGGTCGCGGCCAGTACGATGAAGCCACTGCCCGTCACACCGGCAGCGCCTTTGGAAGACAGCAGCAGCACCAGCAGCAGGGTGATCTGGTGAGTGATGTCCATATGGGTATCAGTGGCCTGGGCGATGAACACCGCGGCCATGGTCAGGTAGATCGAAGTACCGTCGAGGTTGAACGAATAACCGGTAGGGATCACCAGGCCGACCACCGACTTCTTGGCGCCCAGGCGTTCCATCTTGATCAGCATGCGCGGCAGGGCCGATTCCGAGGAGGAAGTCCCCAGCACGATCAGCAGTTCTTCACGGATGTAGCGGATCAGCTTGATCACGCTGAAGCCGTGGGCGCGGCAGATGGCACCCAGGACCACCAGCACGAACACCACGCAGGTGATGTAGAAGCAGATCATCAGTTGGCCCAGTTGCACCAGGGAACCCACACCGTAGGCACCAATGGTGAACGCCATGGCGCCCAGCGCACCCAGGGGCGCGAGCTTCATGATCATGTTGATGATGTTGAACATCACATGGGCGAAACGGTCGATGAAATCCAGCACCGGCTTGCCGTAGGCGCCCAGGCGATGCAGGGCGAAACCGAACACCACGGAGAACATCAGCACCTGCAGGATATCGCCATTGGCGAAGGCGCCGACGATGGTGGCCGGGATGATGTTGAGGATGAAGCCGACGATGCTCTGGTCATTACCGGCAGTCACGTAAGCTGCAACTTTCGAGGCGTCCAGGGTCGAAGCGTCGATGTGCATGCCGGCCCCCGGCTGCACCACGTTGACCACGATCAGGCCGATCAGCAGGGCGATGGTGGAAACGATTTCGAAGTACAGCAGCGCATAGCCGCCGGTCTTGCCCACTGACTTCATGTTCTGCATACCGGCGATACCACTCACCACGGTACAGAAAATGATCGGAGCGATGACCATCTTGATCAGTTTGATGAAGCCGTCACCCAGGGGCTTGAGAGCCACGCCGGTCTGAGGGTAGAAGTGGCCGAGCAGGATGCCGATGGCGATGGCAACGATCACCTGGAAATACAGGGATTTGTACAGTGGCTGACGAGTCGTCATTGCAAGTTTCCTCAAGAGCCCCGGCATGCACTTTCCGTCGATGCATGCGGTGCCTAAAGTGCGAACCCTCCTGCGCTGGAGGGATTTGTTGTGTCGAGCTGCGTGCTGGCAGATCTTCCGGCTCTATCGCAAAGCCCGTGCCACCTTGTGAAAAAGCCTTGCAGGCCTTTAGACATCAGGGGTGCGGGCTGATCCTTGCATCCGTTGCGCAGGCTGAAGCTGGCGGATTTCCGCCCACTCACCCTCTCTCGTCCTACAATTTGGCGGATATCCGCCTTGCCCCCCTCCTGGGGGCTGGCTAAGATCCGCCACTCAATGGACGGACCTGCCTGCATGCGCGAACGCACCATCGCCAGCCACTTTGCCCGTGCCGCCCTGGGCGGAGCACGCCGGCGCGGCTATGACTACGCGCCCCTGCTGCATCAGTTGGGCATCAGCCCCGAACTGCTGAACCAACCCAAGGCCCGTATCGCCCCCGAGCAATTCACCCGCCTGTTGCAGCAACTGTGGCTGGAGCTGGATGACGAGTACCTCGGGTTCGGCCATGGCCCCAGCAAGCGCGGGACCTTCGCCATGATGTGCCACGCGCTGATCCATTGCCGTACCTTGGAAAAAGCACTCCATCGCGGCTTATTATTTTATAGCCTGTTTCCGGAAGCCCCGCGTCTGAGTCTGACGCGCGAAGGAGAAATGGCCCGGCTGAGCCTGGATGATTCCGAGCTATGGGATCCCGAACACTTTCTCAGCGAAAGCCTGCTGGTGATCTGGCATCGCCTCGGCAGTTGGTTGATCGGCCAGCGCATCCGCCTGGAGCAGGCCTGCTTCAGCTACCCCAAGCCCGATCACGGCGCGGAATACGACCTGCTTTTCCCTTGCCCGCTGCAGTTCACCCAGGAGCGCAGCAGCCTGCTGTTCCACAGTCGCTACCTGGGCATGCCGCTGCTGCAGGACGAACGCACCCTCAAGCACTTCCTCGAACGCTCTCCCGCCGACCTGTTGTCGCGCCCGGATGAAGGCGACAGCCTCAGCAGCCAACTGCGCCGCCTGCTCAGTCGCGACCGCGAGCACTGGCCCGACCTGGAAAGCGTCGCCCAGCACCTGCACGTCAGCCCGCAGACCCTGCGCCGGCATCTGCGCGAAGAAGGTTCGAGCTTTCAGGAACTCAAGGATGAGCTGCGCCGCGACATTGCCATCTACCACCTCGGCCGGGCCGACCTGTCATTGCAACAGATCGCCGAACAACTGGGCTTTTCCGAGCCTTCGGCCTTTCACCGGGCGTTCAAGAAATGGACCGGCCTGACTCCGGGCGCCTACCGTGCCCGGGAACAGTAGCCCCCTAAAGGGCCGGAAAGTGAATCCGGAAAGCCGCCCCTCCCAAGGCCGAATCCCCCAGGGTCAGTTGCGCGCCATAGCTCTCGATGATGTCCTTGACCACCGCCAGGCCGATGCCCTGCCCCGGGTGCTGGCGATCCAGGCGCTCGCCGCGCTGCAGAATCCGCGCCCGCTGATCGGGTGGCACGCCGGGGCCGTCGTCTTCCACACACAGCTCCGAGCCTTCCAGGGTCTCGCGCACGCTGATGCGCACTGAGCTCAGGCACAGGCGATAAGCGTTCTCCAGCAGATTGCCGAGCAACTCCAGCAAGGCGCCGTGCTCGATCGGCAGGTAGCAGCGTTCCGGCAAGTCGAAGGACACCCGTACCTGCTTGTCGCGATAGACCTTGTCCAGGGTATCGCAGAGGCTTTGCAGCACAGGCCGCAGCCGCACCTGGTGGCGCACCAGGCCGCTCTTGCGCAGGCTGGCGCGCTGCAACTGGTAACTGATCTGCTGGCTCATGCGTTCGATCTGTGCCTGCAGCACCCAGGCCTGCTCACGATCCTGGGGCCGTTGCGCCATGTCCTCGCTCACGCCCTGCAGCACCGTCAACGGGGTTTTCAGGCTGTGGGCCAGGTCATCCAGGGAGTCGCGATAGCGGCTGCGCTGCTCACGCTCGCTTTGCAGCAGGCGGTTCAACGAACCCGTCAGGCGCAACAGCTCGCGCGGGTGCTCCTCACTGAGGCTCTGGCGGGTGCCACTTTCGATCTGGTCCAGCTCCTGGCTCAAGCGTCGCAAGGCTTGCAAACCCCAAGTCAGACCAAGCCAGAGCAGTGCCAGGAGCACCAGCAAGGCCGCACCGAACCCCAGGTAGAGGTTTTCCCGAACCCCTTCCAGGGTTTGCTGGTACTCACGCACCGGCTGCAACGCGACGATGCTGAAGGCCGCGCTCTTGCCTCCCAGCAGCTTGATCTCAACGTCGTAGACGAAGAACTCCTGGCCGTTGGCTTCGCGGATCCTGGCGAACTCATTGCCACGCCCGTCGTACCGAGGCCGGTAGTTGATGTTCTCTTCCTGGGTCGCCCGCGAGCGCCAGACCAGGTGCCCTTCGCGGTCGTAGATGTAGCCCAGCAGGCGGCTGTCGGCGAGGTTGAAGCGCTCGTCGGGCAATTGCGCCGGCATCTGCAGGCGGTTGTTCTCGATCCGCGCCGCGCTGATCAGGGTCGTGACATCGGAAGCCAGACGCTGCTCGATAGAGTCCTGCAACGCCAGGCTGAACGCCCCTTGCATGGCTGGCAGCAGGGCCAGCATGAACAGCACCGCCAGGGTCGTGGCGGCCAGCATCAGACGCAGGCGCAGCGATCGAATCATCGGCAACGCTCGTTGAACAGGTAGCCCAGGCCGCGCACCGTATCGATCGGTTTGAAGCCCGACGGCCCCTCAAGCTTGCGCCTCAAGCGGCCCACCAGCACTTCGATGACATTCGGATCGCGCTCGTCGTCGTCCGGGTACAACTGCTCCATGAGCCGGTCTTTGGCCACCACTTGCTGATGGTGACGCATCAGGTATTCGAGAATCCGGTACTCATAGGCTGTCAGGGCCAGGGGCTGCTCATCCAGAGAGGCCTGCTTGCGGTTCAGGTCCAGCAGCAGCGGGCCGGCGATGATGGTGGACTGGGTGAAGCCACTGGAGCGCCGCAGCAGCGCATTCAGGCGCGCATCCAGCTCTTCGAACTGGAATGGCTTGACCACATAGTCGTCCGCACCGGCCGCCAGGCCCTCGACCTTGTCCTGCCAGTTGCCGCGGGCCGTGAGGATGAGGATCGGGAATGTCTTGCCACGGCTGCGCAACTGACGGATCAGGTCCAGCCCGCCCATGCCGGGCAGGCCCAGGTCGATCACCGCCAGATCATGGTTGAACTGCTCGGTCTGATACAGCGCCTCCTCGGCATTGGCCACGGACTCGACGACATGACCGCTGTCGGTGAGGCGGGTTTGCAAATGATGACGCAACAGCGCCTCATCTTCGACGACCAGCAACTTCATAACGCTCTCCCAGGCAAAATTCGGCATCTCCAGGGGCGCCCTTGCGCCCTGATGATGAATGCGCGAGCGCCGGACCGTGCCCAAGGCACGATCCGGCGCGGTTCAGGCCAGGCCGCTTATCAGAAAGCGTAGTTGGCCGACAGGTAGGTCTGGGCGCTGCTGGTAAGGCTCAGCGAACCCTGCTTGCTGCCACCGCGCTCGCTCATCTCGGTCCCGGCATTGCTGCGCAGGTAACGGTAGCCGAGCTCCACCGAGGTGTTCTGTGAAACCTGTTGCAGGACACCGGCCTGTACGCCCACCGCGTAGCCAATGTCGCTGTCACGACTGAAGCCCGGCGACTCCTGAGTCAGCTTGGTCAGACCGGCCGTGCCGCCGCCAAAGAGTTTGGTGCTGCTGGTCACCGGCAGGAACATATCGTAGCTGCCCAGCAGGTTCTGCTGGCGCAGTTTAATGCCGTTGTGGGAGCCAGATACATAATCGTAGGTAGCGTAGTAACGACCCTGGTCATTCTGTTGACCGGCGCGTATGCCCCAGGTGTTGTCCTTGCCGATCACGCCATCGGCGTTCGGGTGGCCCAGGTTGCTGTTGAGCTGGCTGGACTTGTTGATCTTGTCGCTGGTCTGGCCAAAGGACAACCCAACGAAGTTGCTGTCAGCGGCTTGGGCAGCGGCGCTGGCGCCGAAGACGGTAAAGGCCAGGAACAGTTTTTTCAATGAAGTCATAGGAAGTTTCCTTTGCGCTATTGGCTTTTTGGGTACGGGGCTAGAGTAAACAGCCCGCCCTGAACTCCCCCTGAACACACCCTTAACCTCGCCTGAACCAGATCGACTAGGCTGTGCTGACACCTTTTCAACCGGAGTTCCCCTTATGCGCATGCTCGTCGCATTGGTCCTGTTAACCCTCGGCAGCCTCAGCCAGGCCGCCATCAAGACTCAGGAAATTCCCTATCGCAGCACCGACGGCACTCAGTTGATCGGCTACTACGCCTACGACGACGCCCTACAAGGCCCGCGCCCGGGCATCGTGGTGGTGCATGAGTGGTGGGGCCTCAACGACTACGCCAAGCGTCGGGCCCGGGACCTTGCCGCCCTTGGCTACAGCGCCCTGGCCATCGACATGTACGGCCAGGGCAAGCACACCGAACACCCGGCGGACGCCATGGCCTTCATGCAGGCCGCGCTGAAGGACAGTGCCGCTGCCAGTGCACGCTTCAACGCCGGCCTTGAGCTGTTGAAACAGCAACCGCAGACCGATCCGCAGAAACTCGCCGCCATCGGCTACTGCTTTGGCGGCAAGATCGTCCTCGACGCCGCGCGCCAGGGCCTGCCCCTGGCCGGCGTAGTGAGTTTCCACGGTGCCCTGGCCACCGCCACACCGGCAACCCCCGGCAGCGTCAAGGCCAAGATCCTGGTGGAACATGGGGCCCAGGACAGCATGGTAACGGCGGACAACGTCACCACCTTCAAGGCGGAAATGGACAAGGCCGGCGCCGACTACCGCTTCGTCAGCCTGGAGGGAGCCAAGCACGGCTTCAGCAATCCCGATGCCGACCGCCTGAGCCATGGCGAACATGGCGGGCCGGACATCGGCTACAACAAGGCCGCCGATGAGCGTTCCTGGGCCGACATGCAGGCATTCTTCAAAAAGCTGTTTGGCTAGCCGCCGTACCTGGGTTGCCGTCAGTGCGCTGCGGCAACCCTTTGCGCTTCACCCGACTACCCTCCAACGCAGCAACCCGGCACACTAGCGGCCATGAATGCTCTCCCCCCACTCCCCGCTTGCTGCACCCCGCTGGACGCCGCCTGGCCGCTGCCGAACGTCCTGCCCCAAGCCCTCTGGCTGAGTACCCGGTTCGATCCCGGGCAACTTGCCGCGGATGATTTTCAGCGCAGCGGCATCGAGGCTCCGCCGAGCATCCAGCGTTCGGTGGCCAAGCGCCAGGCCGAATTTCTCGCTGGACGCCTGTGTGCCCGGGCCGCCTTGCAGCAACTGCAACGACTGGACTGGGTACCGCCCATTGGCGATGACCGGGCGCCGATCTGGCCCGAACACATCTGCGGTTCGATCACCCACAGCAGCGGGCGCGCCGCAGCCATCGTCGCCGACAAACGACACTGGCGCGGCCTGGGAATGGACCTGGAACACCTGCTCAGTGAAGAGCGTGCGGCCAAACTGGCAGAGCAGATCCTGACCCCGGCCGAACTGCAGCGCCGCGACCAGTTGCCGTCCGAGCTGCAGGCACTGGCGGTAACCCTGACCTTCTCGATCAAGGAAAGCCTGTTCAAGGCCCTGTACCCGCTGGTGCACAAACGCTTCTATTTCGAACACGCCGAAGTCCTGGAATGGTCTGCCGAAGGGCCGGTGCGGATGCGCCTGCTGACCGATCTGTCCGGGGAATGGCAGCACGGCCGCGAACTGCAAGGGCAGTTCGCCGTGCAAGATGATCATCTGCTGAGCCTGGTGGCCATCAAGGCCTGAACCGGGGCCGCCCTCAGCGGGGTTCCTGATGCCGTGGCCAGCTCAGGCTGAAGCAGGCACCGCCCAGGTTCTTGCTCTTGCTGATCAGGGCGCGGCCCTCGTGCCAATGAATGATGCGCCGCACAATCGACAGCCCCAGCCCATGCCCGCCGGAGGCCCGGGTGCGGCTGTCATCCAGGCGCAGGAATGGGGTGAAGATCTTTTCCCAGGCATGTTCCGGCACGCCGGGGCCGTCATCTTCCACATCCACCCGGCAGCGCAACTGCCCTACCTGATAGCTGACCGTCACCTGGGATTCGGCATGACGCATGGCGTTGCCCACCAGGTTCTGCAAGGCCCGGTGCAGGTAGCGCGGCTCGGCCTCGACCCACGCACCGTCACACTCGGCGGCAGACAGGCACAGGCCACGCCGGACCTTGAGATTGGCCCGCAGTGGCGCCAGTTCGCTGATCACCTGGTTGATCAGCGCATCCAGGTCGATACGCTGGAAATTCAGGGCCGGCGAGCCCTGCTCCAGGCGGGCGTAGGTCAGCATTTCGTCCACCAGCCGGTCGAGGTCCTGAATGTCGTTGTCCATGCCGTCCAGGTACTTCTGCCGGGCCTGATCGGTGCTCGCCGAAGCAATCATCTCCAGGCCGAAACGCAGCCGCGCCACGGGTGTGCGCAACTCATGGGACACCGCACGTACCAGCTCACGCTGAATCGCCAACAGGCGCTGCAGGTGCTCGGCCATGCCATTGAAGGCCGCCGCCAGGCGCCCCACCGAGTCCGCGCCACGGGCCGGTACGCGGGTCTCCAGGCTGCCCTTGGCGATCCGCGTGGCCGCCGATTCCAGGCCGCTGAGGCGCCGCTCCAGCTGGCGCACCAGGAGATAGACGATCAGGCCGATCAGGCTCAGCCCCAGCACGGCAATCAGCACCAGCCACTGCGGTGGATAGGGATTCATCTGATACAGCGGGCCGATCTCCAGCACCCAGGGCGTGCCCACCAGGCCGGCGAAGACCCGGATCGAATCGCCCCCCTTGCCCAGGGCCATCACCGTGTCGCCCTCGGCCACCCGGCGCCGCTGATCCTCGTCCATGTCGGCAGCGTCCAGGGTCGACAACTGCATATCGAAGCCAAATCCCTTGGCTTCCTTGAGTGCTGCCAGGCGCTGCGGTTGCTCTGCCACCGGATAACGCACCAGCTCATCCGCCAGTAGATAGATAGTGGCCCGGGCCAACTGCTCGCTGATCTGCTGGACCTCGGCACTGAGCAGCAGCTGTTCCTTCTCGCTGACCAGGCGATAGACCCGGGCGGCGAAGGGGCCGGTCTGTTCCACCAACGCCTGGCCACGCAGCACCCGACCGCGCTGGCTACTGTCCAGCTCGGTCTGGCTGAAGGTCTTGAGACTCAGGGGAATGCCCAGCAGACGCTCCCACACCGCCAGCGCCCGGCGGCGCTCGATCTCGCTCATCGGCTGCAGGTTGTCCGCCATCAGCGAAAAAGTACCGTGGGCCAGCCGCTCGCGGTACTGCTCGCTGCGCACCTGGTTCAACAGATGCAGGGCCAGGACCCCAAGCAACGCCACGAGGATCAGCGCGGCGCACATACCGCCGTAGATCCGCAGGAAGATCGAGTTCACGAGCGCATGTCGGCGGCAGCTTCGGGGACGAACAGATAACCCTTGCTGCGAATGGTCTTGATCAGCCGCGGGTGCTCCGGATCGTCACCGATCTTCGGGCGGATGCGCGAGATCCGCACATCGATGGAACGGTCCTGGCCGTCATAGCCGATGCCACGCAGGGCGGTGAAGATTTCTTCCCGGGACAGGATCCGCCCGGCATTGGCCACCAGCAGCCACAGCAGGTCGAACTCGGCACTGGTCAATTCGATCCCGGCATCGCTCAGCCAGGCCTCGCGCAGGGCATTGTCCACCACCAGCGGGCCGAACTGCAGGCGGCGGGTTTTCTCCACCGCCGCCTCCGGCGCTTCGCTGCGGCGCAGCAGGGCCTGGATGCGCGCAAGCAGCAACCGCGGGCGCACCGGCTTGCAGACATAGTCGTCGGCGCCCAGGTCCAGGCCCATGATCTGGTCCATGTCATCGGTGCGGGCGGTGAGCATGAGGATCACTCCGTCATAACGATCCCGAACCTTGCGGCAGATGCTCAGGCCGTCTTCGCCGGGCAGCATCAGGTCGAGGATCACCAGATCCGGCTGCTCGGCAATGATCCTGGCCGCAGCCCGGGCGCCGTTGCCCTCGATCGCCACCTGCAAGCCATTGCTTTCGAGATATTCACGAGTCAACTCAGCCAGACGCTGGTCATCCTCGACAATCAGTACCTGCCAGGCTTCCTGTTCCACACACGACCTCTTCTTGTTCTATTGCCAGTCCACCTTGAGCAGTAAAGCCCCCGTTTTTCTGTCATGAAAAAGGCGGATAACACCCTCTGGGAAAGGTGGCTGGTTTGTCATGGGAAAGGCCGGGAACCCCCGGTCGATCGCTGCCGATTGTAGCAACCGGCACAGGCGCCGACACAAGCGGCTAAAACGACTCGGTCAGGGCGTTTTTTTGTGATAGGGTTCGCGCCCGCAAAAATCCGCCCAAGGCAATTTTCGACGGTAAAGAACAGTGACAAACGGTTCCATGCACTGGGGCTGCGGGCTGCGTGAGTTTTACCCAGTCCATGCACAATTTACGCACAACCTTATCCACAGGCAGTACGTTGCAATCAGCCCCCCAAACGCATTATCTTGTAGCCCAGCGGCTAAAAATCCCTATATCTAGGGTTTTGCGCAAAAAACCAAACACAATTCAGCCAAGAAACTCAAGCCCTTTTCTTGCCCCGTTTGGTGGAACCAATCGCTGTTTCAGAAGACCAAGACCGCGCGTGCGGATGGCATCGTTTTCCACCCTGTCCAGGAGAAAGCGGTACGGGTGTTGCAGCAACAAGACTGTCACCCACCAGGAATAAGGTGCCGAGCCCCGGCTCGGCACCCATGACTTCGGCATGGAAGCGGCGCCCATAGCCCCCTTCCTGAACTGTCCCGAAGTCGTTATGCCCGGCCTCTGCCGGCTGTAGTGCTTCAGGACGGAACGGTGGGCACCCAAACGGTGCCCAAACAAACATAGAGAACGTGGAGACACCCATGCAAACCGACACAACTCGCGAGAACTCGCAGGCCAATGCGCCGCAGGCCGCCGATTCCACTCAGGATCTGTCTGCTACCGCACCTGGCCAATTGCGCGTGATCAAGCGTAACGGCACTGTCGTTCCTTATACCGATGACAAGATCACCGTCGCGATCACCAAAGCGTTCCTCGCAGTTGAAGGCGGCACCGCCGCTGCCTCGTCGCGAATCCACGACACCGTGGCGCGCCTGACCGAACAGGTCACCGCAACCTTCAAGCGTCGCATGCCTTCGGGCGGCACCATCCACATCGAAGAGATCCAGGACCAGGTCGAACTGGCCCTGATGCGCGCCGGCGAGCAGAAAGTCGCCCGCGACTACGTGATCTACCGTGACTCCCGCGCCAAGGAACGGGCTACCCGCTCCACCAGCGAAGAGCCGGTACAAGCCCACCCTTCCATCCGCATCACCCGCGCCGATGGCAGCTTCGCCCCCCTGGACATGGGCCGCCTGAACACCATCGTCAGCGAAGCCTGCGAAGGCCTGGAAGAAGTCGACGGCGACCTGATCCAGCGCGAAACCCTGAAGAACCTCTACGACGGCGTGGCACTCAAGGACGTCAACACCGCCCTGGTGATGACCGCCCGTACCCTGGTCGAGCGCGAGCCGAACTACTCGTTCGTGACTGCCCGCCTGCTGATGGACACCCTGCGTGCCGAAGGCCTGGGCTTCCTCGAAGTCGCTGAAAGCGCCACCCACCACGAAATGGCCGACCTGTACGCCAAGGCGCTGCCGGCCTACGTCGCCAAGGGTATCGAGTTCGAATTGCTGAATCCGGTACTGGCTGAGTTCGATCTGGAAAAACTCGGCAAGGCGATCAACCACGAGCGCGACCAGCAGTTCACCTACCTGGGCCTGCAGACCCTGTACGACCGCTACTTCATCCACAAGGATGGCGTGCGTTTCGAACTGCCACAGATCTTCTTCATGCGCGTGGCCATGGGCCTGGCGATCGAAGAGAAACAGCGTGAAGACCGCGCCATCGAGTTCTACAACCTGTTGTCGTCCTTCGACTACATGGCGTCGACCCCGACCCTGTTCAACGCCGGTACCCTGCGTCCACAGCTGTCGAGCTGCTACCTGACCACCGTTCCGGACGACCTGTCGGGCATCTACGGCGCCATCCACGACAACGCCATGCTGTCGAAATTCGCCGGCGGCCTGGGCAACGACTGGACTCCGGTGCGTGCACTGGGCTCCTACATCAAGGGCACCAACGGCAAATCCCAGGGCGTCGTGCCTTTCCTGAAAGTGGTCAACGACACCGCGGTAGCCGTGAACCAGGGTGGCAAGCGCAAGGGCGCTGTGTGTGCCTACCTGGAAACCTGGCACATGGACATCGAAGAGTTCATCGAGCTGCGCAAGAACACCGGTGATGACCGCCGTCGTACCCACGACATGAACACCGCCAACTGGATCCCGGACCTGTTCATGAAGCGCGTCTTCGACGACGGCAAGTGGACCCTGTTCTCGCCATCGGAAGTGCCGGACCTGCACGACCTGACCGGCAAGGCCTTCGAAGAGCGCTACGAGTACTACGAAGCCCTGACCGAGTACAACAAGATCAAGCTGTTCAAGACCGTCCAGGCCAAAGACCTGTGGCGCAAGATGCTGTCCATGCTCTTCGAAACCGGCCACCCATGGCTGACCTTCAAGGACCCGTGCAACCTGCGCAGCCCGCAGCAGCACGTAGGCGTGGTCCACAGCTCGAACCTGTGCACTGAGATCACCCTGAACACCAACAAGGACGAGATCGCAGTCTGCAACCTGGGCTCGATCAACCTGCCGAACCACATCGTCGACGGCAAGCTGGATACCGCCAAGCTGCAACGCACCGTGAACACTGCCGTGCGCATGCTCGACAACGTGATCGACATCAACTACTACTCGGTGCCACAGGCGAAGAACTCCAACTTCAAGCACCGTCCGGTCGGCCTGGGCATCATGGGCTTCCAGGATGCGCTGTACCTGCAGCACATCGCCTACGGTTCCGACGCAGCCGTCGAGTTCGCCGACAAGTCCATGGAAGCGGTCAGCTACTACGCAATCCAGGCTTCCTGCGACCTGGCCGACGAGCGCGGCGCCTACGAGACCTTCCAGGGTTCGCTGTGGTCCAAGGGCATCCTGCCGCTGGACTCGCAACAGATCCTGATCGAAGCCCGTGGCCAGAAGTACATCGATGTGGACCTCAACGAATCCCTGGACTGGGCACCGGTTCGCGCCCGTGTACAGAAAGGCATTCGTAACTCCAACATCATGGCCATCGCACCGACCGCCACCATCGCCAACATCACCGGCGTGTCGCAGTCGATCGAACCGACCTATCAGAACCTCTATGTGAAATCCAACCTGTCGGGCGAATTCACCGTGATCAACCCGTACCTGGTTCGCGACCTGAAGGCTCGCGGCCTGTGGGACTCGGTGATGATCAACGACCTGAAGTACTACGACGGTTCGGTACAGCAGATCGAACGCATCCCGCAGGAGCTCAAGGAGCTCTACGCGACTGCCTTCGAAGTGGAAACCAAGTGGATCGTCGACGCCGCCAGCCGTCGCCAGAAGTGGATCGACCAGGCTCAGTCGCTGAACCTGTACATCGCCGGCGCTTCGGGCAAGAAGCTGGACGTGACCTACCGCATGGCTTGGTACCGTGGCCTGAAAACCACCTACTACCTCCGCGCCCTGGCCGCTACCAGCACCGAGAAGTCCACCATCAACACCGGCAAGCTGAACGCTGTTTCCAGCGGCGGCAACCACGGTGACGACTCGGTCCTCGCCGCTCCCGCCGGTCCAGCTCCAGTGCCGAAGGCTTGCGCCATCGACGAGCCGGATTGCGAAGCTTGCCAATAAGCTGAGCCGACAGGTGCCTGCAGGCACCTGCCCCAACCCCCGATAGACCTCCGGTTTATCGGGGGTTTTCTTTTGCCCGCAACACAGCTGCAGGAAGCGGCTTGCCGGCGAACAGCTCCGAAGCCTTGCACTGCTTCAGAGAGCGCCTTCGCTGGCAAGCCAGCTCCTACGGCAGAGGCTCCTGCAGGGTAAACAGCGCCATCGAACAGGCACAAAAAAGCCCCTCGAGGAGGGGCTTTTCGTACAGCGTTTCAGCCAACCCGCATCAGGTCATCTGGATGATGGTCTGCATGATGGTGCTCTGGGTGGAGATGGTCTTGGCGTTCGCCTGATAGTTGCTCTGGGCCTTGATCAGGTTTACCAGTTCGTTGGTCAGGTTGACGTTGGACTCTTCCAGGGAGTTGGACTGAATCGCCCCCAGGGTGCCGGTCTTCGGCGCGTCATAACCAGGAATACCGGACGCGTAAGTCTCCTTCCACTGAGTGCCGCCTACTGGCTGCAGGCCCTGCTCGTTGGTGAAGCTGGCCAGGGAAATCTGACCGATCGGCTTGGTCTGCTCGTTGCTGAAGTTGGCCAGCATCACGCCAGTGCCGTCGATGGTCAAGCTGGAGATCTGGCCAGTGGAGTAGCCGTTCTGCGCGATCACCGAGCGGGTGCTTTCGCCAAACACCGAACCGGTTTTGGTCATGTCGATGCTGACACCGTTAGGTGCAGCCTTGGCGCCATTGGGAGTGAACACGCCGTTAGTGACGGTACCCGGGGTCCAGGCTGCGGCCGACATGACAATGTTGTTACCTGTCACGGTGAACTGGCTGGAGCTTGCCGGAGTTGGAGCCACAACAGACTGCAACTTGCCCGACGAGTCGAAGGTGATGGTGATCGGCGACTGGTTGGCCATGCTGAACGCGGTGCCGTCAGGGTTGCGACCATCGATCAGGGTGTAGGTCTGCCATTCGTTAGCATTCGGCGTCTTGATCATGTACTGATCCATGACGTGCTTGTTGCCCTGGGTGTCATACACAGGCGTGCTGAACTGCTTGGTGTAGGTGGTGTTGTCGGTCGGATTGAACACGTAGGCCGGCGAGGTCGAGCCGACATTGATCGGATCAGAGTCGGAGTTCAGGTTGATCGTCGAGGAGATCGAGTCGGTTGGCTTGGGCGCCAGGTTCGAAGTATCGATCCGCAGGTCGGTCAGCACACCATTGATGATCTTGCCGTTGGCATCGACCGCATAACCTTGCAGGCGGGCAGTGCCGTCGCTGTTGGTGATGTAGCCTTCCTTGTCGGTCTTGAAGGTACCGGCACGGGTGTAGGTCAGGGAACCGTTGGTGCTCAGCACGAAGAAGCCCTGGCCCTGGATGCCCATGTCCAGCACATTACCGGTGTTGTTGATATCACCGTTGGTGAACTGCTGGGAAACGTTGGCCAGGCGCACACCGTTACCAATCACCTGGGTGCCGCTGCCCAGCTTGGTGGCCGAATAGACGTCGGCGAATTCCGCACGGGAGGATTTGAAGCCGGTGGTAGCGACGTTGGCGATGTTGTTGCCGGTAACGTCCAGCTGTTTGTTGGCAGCGTAGAGACCGCTAAGGCCGATATTGAAAGACATATTCCACTCCTTGTGCCGGTTAGTCGGCTCTAGATACCAATGGTTTGTACTTTGGACAGGGCAATCGGGCTGCTCATGCCAGCGAGGTTCAACATCAACTCGCCGCCGGTCTGGCTGATGGTCACGCTATTGACCGTGGCCGGCAGGTAGGTGATCAGATCAGTGCCCTTGCCATCGATGGTGGTGCTGGCCTTGAAGGTGTAGTTGCCCGGATCCGCCTTGGTGCCGTCGGTCTTGGTACCGTCCCAGACAAAGCTGGCGTTGCCGGCCTTCTGGCTGCCCATGTCAATGGTCTTGACGGTATTGCCGTCCTTGTCGGTGACGGTCACGGTGACCGAGTTCACGCTCGATGGCACGGTGACCGAACCGGTCATGCTCTTGCTGGTGTCGACCTGGGTGGTGCCGGTCTGCACGATGACCGAGCGCCCCACCAGGGACGAAGCCTGCAAGGCCTGGGAAGACTTGTAGTTACCCGTGATCGCATTCACCGAGGAGTTGAGGGTGGTGATGCCTTCCAGGGTGGAGAACTGAGCCAACTGGGCAACGAACGCACTGTTGTCCTGCGGATCCAGAGGGTTCTGGTTGTTCAGCTGGGTTACCAGCAGCTTGAGGAAGGCGTCCTTGCCCAGGCTCTGTTTGCCGGTGGCGCTGTTGGTCGCCGCGGCCAGGCCGTCGGCGCTGGTATTGCTCGTCGTTTTCGACGAATTCGCCAGGATATCCTTGAGGGATGGGGCGTTGGTGGTATCAGTAACGCTCATGGTCTTCGCCCCTTATCACTGACCCAGGGTCAGGACCTTCTGCATCATGGTTTTGGCGGTGTTCATCATTTCCGCGTTGGTCTGGAACGAACGACTGGCAGAAATCATGTCGGCCATTTCTTCCACCACGTTGACGTTGGGGTAGTAGACATAACCCTTGGCATCAGCGGCGGGATGGTTCGGCTCGTAACGAGCTTCGAGGTTGCTCTGGTCTTCGACCACACCCAGCACCTGCACGCCCTGGCCGGCAGCGTCCTGGTTCTGGAACAGCGAGTCGCTGCCGCCGCTTTGCGCACCCTGGAACATGGTGGCAAACACCGGGTGACGAGCGCGGTAGGTCTGGTCGATGCTCGACGAGACGCTCTCGGCGTTGGCGATGTTACTGGCAACGGTGTTCAGACGGGTGGTCTGGGCGCTCATGCCACTACCGGCAATATTGAAAACACTGGCGAGGGACATGGATTACTCTCCGCGCAGGGCTGCTACCAGCCCTTTGAATTTGCTGTTGAGCAGCGTGAAGCTGGCCTGGAAATCCACCGAGTTCTGCGCGTAGCTCGATTGCTCCAGCTGGGCGTCCACGGTGTTCTGGTCGATCGAAGGCTGCATCGGGGTGCGATACAGCAGCGATTCATCACCACTGCTCAAGCCCTGGGCTTCGATATGCCGGTTGTTGGTCATGTTCAACGCGAAGGTACCGTTCTGGGCCTTCTGATTCTGCTCGGCCAGCACGGCCGAGAAGTCCAGGTCCCGAGCCTTGTAGTTCGGGGTATCGGCGTTGGCGATGTTGTTGGCCAGAACTTCGGCACGCTTGGCGCGAAAGCCAAGGGCCTGTTCGTGAATACCGAGCGCTTTATCGAAGCTGATGCTCATGGCGGAAACCTTTGGGTGACCTGATTTTTCGTAACTCGGATATAGCAAGCTACGTGCCAAGTCATCAAACCCCGTATTTCAAGGGTTTGCCGTCGACGGCAAGACGGCAATGCCAGAAAAGCGGCAACGGATTTCCGCGAAACACCGGCAAAGCGGCAATCGCCCTGCCGCTTTCAGCCGTGCGCGCCAGATAATGGCACGCACAAAAAAGGAGGCCCAATGGCCTCCTTTTTAGGTGCGACGATCTGCTGGCTACTTGGCCTGGTAGATGATGCCCGGACTGCATTGCACCATCTGATAATGATCCGGCAGGCCATTGAGGGCTTCGGAAGCTCCCAGGAACAGGTAGCCACCAGGCTTCAGGGTGCTGTGAATCCGCATCAGGATGTCCTTCTTGACCTCCGCCGAGAAGTAGATCAACACATTGCGACAGAACACGATGTCGAACTTGCCAAGGCTGGCGTAGCTGTCCAGCAGGTTGAACGAGCGAAACTCCACGCGGCTCTTGATCGGCGCCTTGACGACCCAGCGCCCCGGGCCCTTGGGGTCGAAGTAACGCTGCAGGCGCTCCGCCGACAGGCCACGCCCAATGGCCAGGCTGTCATATTCACCGGTCTTGCAGTTGTTGAGCATGGTCCCGGACAGATCGGTGGCAACAATCTGCACCCCCATCTTCAACTGCCCCATATTGCTACGCTCGAACTCATCGATGGACATCGACAGCGAGTAGGGCTCCTGCCCCGACGAACAGGCCGCCGACCAGATGCGCAAGCGCTGGTTGGGGCTGGCCTTGATGGCTTCGGGAAGCACCTTGTTCTTCAACACCTCGAATGGATAGGTGTCGCGAAACCACAAGGTTTCGTTGGTCGTCATCGCATCCACGACCATCTCGCGCAAACCACTGCGGGGCTGAGTCTGAATCCGCTGGACCAGCTCACCCAGCGTTTTTATCCCTTGCTGCTCCATCAGTTTGTTGAGACGGCTCGAGACTAGATACTGCTTATTTTCCCCGAGCAAAATACCACAGGCTTTTTCCAGGAAGACCCGGAACTGTTCAAAATCCAAATTACCCGTAGACAATGCTGCCGCCTCTTAAATCTTATGTCCGCCAGGGCCAGTGCCCTTAGCTGTGATCTGCTGCTTTGATCCGGTCGACTACCCGGGATGCCAGGTCATCAGGGCGGAACTTGGCAAGGAAGTCATCGGCACCGACCTTCTTCACCATCGCCTGATTGAACACCCCTGACAACGAAGTATGCAGGATGATATGCAGCTTTTGCATGCGTGGATCATTACGTATCTCGGCCGTGAGGGTGTAACCGTCCATTTCGGGCATCTCGATGTCGGAAATCATCATGAGGAATTCCTCTTCCGGCTTCTTGCCCTCGTCCACCAGCTTGCGCAGGTAATCCAGCGCTTGCCGGCCATCATTCAATGCCACTACCTCGACACCCACGGTTTGCAGGCACCGGGTGACCTGCTTGCGCGCCACCGACGAGTCGTCGACGGTCAGCACCCGCAGGGAAACAGCCTTGTGCTGGGTTTCGACATCCACCACTCCTGCCGAAATCGCCTCCGAGGTGGGCGCGACTTCCGCCAGGATCTTCTCCACGTCGATGATTTCCACCAACTGGTTGTCCACCCGAGTAACCGCCGTCAGATAGTGATCGCGTCCGGTCCCCTTGGGTGGCGGATGGATCTCTTCCCAGTTCATGTTGACGATGCGTTCCACCGAGCGCACCAGGAAACCCTGGGTCTTGGTGTTGTACTCAGTGATGATGACGAACGGATTGCTCTGGTCCTGCAGGCCACCAGAACCCGTAGCCATTGCCAGATCCAGGATCGGAATGGTCGCCCCTCGTATATTCGCGACACCGCACACCACAGGACTGGATTTGGGCATCAGGGTCAGCTTAGGGCATTGCAGCACCTCGCGAACCTTGAATACGTTGATCCCGTAGAGCTGCCCACCGTCCAGACGGAACAGCAACAACTCTAGTCGATTCTGCCCAACCAACTGCGTGCGCTGGTTCACCGAATCCATTACACCAGCCATGCCCAGACTCCCCAAAGCTTTAAGATCCGACGCACGCTCATTGCTAAACGGCACGGCGCTTGCTTTTTAACTGTTATGAACGCCAAAACGACATTTTTCCGACGCCTGACATCCCGCTACCGCACTTTGCTGTGCGGGCTGTCGGCTCTGTGCATTTTAAACCCCGGCAACCCTGCCGTTGCTGATTCGGTCACCCTGCCTGATCTTCTTATCGGCGTCACTCAAGGGTTTCTTGAATTCACGGTAGAAGACTACCTGGCCACCAGTCAAACGGAAGGTCGCTATGAAATCCAGGTCAACCAGCTGGATCCGCGCATGCGCATGCCCAATTGCGACAAGGAATTGACAGCCAGCCTGGAAAGTCCGGCCCAACCGCTGGGGCGGGTCACCGTCAAAGTGCGCTGCGAAGGCGCCTCGCCGTGGACGGTATTCGTGCCGGCGCAGGTCAAACTGTTTCGCGAAGTGGTTACCACTGCACGCCCGCTCAAGCGCGCTGGCATCATCGAGCCGGAAGACGTGGTGCTTCGCGAACGTGACATCAGCCAGAACAATCAGGGTTACCTCACCTCGGTGGACCAAGCCATTGGCCAGAAGCTTGTCCGACCAATGGTCGCCGACCAGCTCGTCACCCTGGCTCATCTGGAGCAGGCGGAAGTCGTGCGCAAGGGCGATCAAGTGGTGATATCGGCACGCAGCGGTACTTTGAATGTGCGAATGCCGGGCGAGGCGCTGTCCAACGGAGGCATGAGCGAACAGATCCGGGTCAAGAACCTCAATTCGCAACGGGTGATCAAGGCTCGTATCACGGCGCCTGGGCAAGTGGAAGTGGCCATGTAGATTGCTGGCGCTCAACCCGTGCGTTCCCTAAACTGTGGCCGATAGAGGGTCACAGATACCTGACTTGGTTTGTCGACAATCGAGCCTAAAGTTTTTCAGGGTATGGCCGAAAACATGGCAAGCGTCCAAATACCCAGAGGTTTACTTCATCATGGTCATCGACTTCAGCCGTTTAAACAGCTCCCCTTCACTGACAGGCAGTACGCGCACCAGCACCAGCAAGGAAACCGGTGATGCCGGCAAATCCGCGCCGCTGACAACCGCCGCCGAAACCAGCAAAAGCGGGGAATCGGTACACCTGAGCAATGAGGCTCAACAGTTGCAGAAAGTCACTGACAAGCTGCGCGATCAGCCTGCCGTCGACAAAGCCCGGGTGGCCGAGTTGAAGCAAGCGATTGCCGATGGCAGCTATAAGGTCGACAGCAACCGCGTAGCCAGCAAACTGCTTAACTTCGAAGCCCAGCGCTAGCCCCCAGGCTTGCGCCAGGCTTTTGGACGCTTAATCCCCAAGGCCAGCCATGCACGACACCAACCTACTGCAATTGATCAACGATGACCTTGCTCCAGCGCAACAGTTGCTGGAGCTGCTGCGCGCCGAGTCTATCGCCCTCCACGGCCGCGACATGCCGCTATTGGAAGATATCCTGGCGCAGAAACAAGCCTTGGTCATTTTGCTGGAACAGCATGGTCGTAAGCGCACGCAAATTCTTGCCAGCCTGAACCTGCCGACCAACCGCGAGGGGCTCGAGCAACTGGCCAGCCACTCCAGCCTGGGCGCGCAATTGCTCGAACAGAGCAATGTCCTGACCCAATTGCTTGCCGAGTGCCAAGCTGCCAACGAGCTCAATGGTCGCTCGATCCAGATCCAACAGGCCACCACCGCCAACCAGCTGAAAATCCTCAATGGTGGCGAACCTCCTGCTCTTTACGACGCCCGCGGCTCTACCTCAATGCTTGCGAAGCCACGCCCACTCAGTCAGGCTTAAACCCAAAAAATGAGCGCGCGCTACCAAGCCGTGAAACATGCTGGCAAAATGCTGGCTCCTGCGTGTAGTTGTATTTTGTCTGGAGATTGATGAACCGTGTTCAACGCCTCAAATGCGGAAGATACTCCGCAGCCACCCAAGGTGCTCACCACTGCGTTGGAGATCTCCTCCAACCTGCGGTTGCTGCAAGAGAGCCATGACCCGCTGATCATCACTTTCCACGAACGTAGCCAGCGCTTCCAAAGCTATCTGGTGGAAGTGGACCGCGATAGCAACATGATCGCCCTCGACGAAATGATCCCCCGCGACGGTGAACGCTTCCTGCTCGCAGGCGAGCCGTTTCGCGTAGAAGGCTTTCATGAAGGCGTACGCATCGCCTGGGAAAGCAACGGCTTGCCCACCCTCGACGAATCCAACGGTGGCCGCTGCTACCGCACCACCCTGCCGGACGAAGTGGTCTACCACCAGCGCCGCAACGCCTTTCGTGCCGCCCTCAAGCTGGCACAACTGGTAGACATCGAACTGAGCGGCGAGAAACTCAAGTCGCCCCTCACCGGCAAGCTGCTGGACATTTCCGCCACCGGATGCAAATTGCGTTTCGACGGCGATATTTCCTCACGCCTGCAACTGGGCCAGGTTTACGAGCGCTTTATCGCCGCCCTGCCCTTCGGCAGCATGACGGCCCCGGTGGAACTGCGTTATCTGCACCACGAAGAGCGCATCGACACCACCTTTGCCGGCGTACGCTTCCACAACATGAGCGGCCTGGTACAGCGCCAGGTCGAACGCTTCGTCTATCAACTGCAGCGTGAAGCGCGGCGCTTCGATAAAGACGATCTCTGATTCAACGGCATCAATGAAAACGGGCAGTGCCTTGCGGCAACTGCCCGTTTTTTTGCGCCTAAGGCCTGGCCCCGCTGAGGTGCTCCCGGGCACATTCCTCTGCAGGCGGTTCGTCCGCAGCCTGCGGGGTATCGGGTGCAGGCTCATCAGGCGCAGCTTCCGGTGCAGGCGCGCTCTGCATCTGGTCCTGAACCACCTGTTCGTCAACCCTCGGGTCCAGAGCCGCCACCAACGGCGAACTGGACATGCTGTCCGGCATCGCCACGTGATGCAGTGGCGCATCGTCGACCTGATGCAGATTGGTCACGGCCTTCGGCCGAATTCGCCAGACCAGCACCAGGGCAAAGAAACTGAAGAAGGCGTAGAGCATCTGGCTACCGAACAACTTCATCAGCACCCCCGCCGCCAACGGACCAATACTCGCCCCCACGCCATAGGTCACCAGCAGCATCGCCGTCAGCGAGACCCGCCGATCCCCTTCCACATGGTCATTGGAGAAGGCCACCGCCAGCGGATAGAGACAGAACTGCACCAGGGAACACAGGAAGCCCAAAACGAACAGGACCTCCAGCGGGACCGAAGGCAGGATCGCCAGGGGCAAGGCCACCACCGCCAGGAACAAGGCAAAACAGCGGATCAGCAGCGCCCGGTCATAGCGATCGGACAGCCAGCCCAGCGGCCACTGCACCACCAGCCCGGCGAAAATGCAGCTACCCATGAACAGACCCACCTGCTCGGTACTCAAGCCCTGCTGCGAGGCATACAGCGGCGCCAAACCGTAGAACGAACCGACGATCAGCCCCGAACCCAATACCGTGCTCAGCGATTGCGGTACACGCTTGATGAAGAAGCGCGGCTCCATGGGTGCAGGGCGCAAAGGTGCCGGGTGAATGCGCCGGGTCATGGCCACCGGCACCAGGCACAGGGCAAAGCACAGCGCCACCAGCATCAGCAGCTCCAGGCCCAGGGCCGGGTGCATGACCAGTATCAACTGCCCCAGCACCAGGCCCAGGTAAGAGGCAATCATGTAGCCGCTGAACACCAGCCCGCGCTGCTTGGCGTCGGCCTGCTCATTGAGCCAGCTTTCGATGACCATGTACTGGCACATCATCCCCAGGCCCACGATCATCCGCAGCACCAGCCAGGCCGGCAGCCAGTCCACCAGGCCATGGCCCAGCACTGCTGCGCCGACAATCCCGGCACAAGTGGCGTAGGCGCGGATATGCCCGACCCGGGCAATCAGTCGGTGCCCCAGCTTGCCCCCCAAGACCAGGCCGAAATAGTTGGCCGCCATCAAGGCCCCCACCCACAGCCCGTCGACATGATCGGCGGCCAGGCGCAGGGCCAGATAAGTGCTGAGCAGGCCAGAGCCGATCAGCATCATCAGCGACGCGAAATAAAGCGCTCGAAAGGATTTCCAGATTTGGCGCATCGGCGTTCCGAGCGGCTCCTTGAATGAGGTATCGAGCCCCGGCAGACCAGGGCCCGACCAGCGACGGTTCGGTTATGCCTGGGCCGCTAACACACGCCGCTCCCAGGGAGTAATTTCATCAAAGAAACTGGTCAACTCCATGGTCTTCGAAGCGATGTAGCCTTCGATGAACTCGTTGCCGAACAGTTCCCTGGCCAACTGGCTACGTTTCAGACGCTCCAGGGCCGCATGCAAGGTACAGGGCAACGAAAGATTGTCCGGCACTTCGAACTCACCCTGGATGGCGGCGGTTGGCTCCAGCTCGTTCTCGATGCCATGCAAACCTGCTGCCAGGCTCGCGGCGATCGCCAGATAAGGATTGGCGTCCGCCCCCGGCAGACGATTTTCCACCCGTCGCGCCACCGGTGAGCTGGCCGGAATCCGCAGGCCGGCAGCCCGGTTGTCGTGGGACCAGCACGCATTGTTCGGCGAAGCGTAAGGATGGCACAAGCGCTGATAGGAGTTCACATTGGGGGCGAACAAGGCAGTAAAGTCGGCGAGACCAGCCTGCAGGCCGCCAATGAAATGCCGGAACATCGCCGTAGGTTGCCCGGCATCGTCACTGAAAACGTTACGGCCGCTACTTATCTCCACCAGGCTCTGGTGAATATGCATCGAGCTGCCCGGCGTGTGAGCCAAGGGTTTGGCCATGCAGACCACGATCAGGCCGTGCTTGAGCGCCACCTCCTTGAGCAGGTGCTTGAACAGGAAGGTCTGGTCCGCCAACAACAGCGGGTCACCGTGCAACAGGTTGATCTCGAACTGGCTGACGCCCATCTCGTGCATGAAGGTATCGCGGGGCAGGCCCAGGGCGGCCATGCCTTCGTAGACCTCCTTGAAGAATGGCCGCAGACCATTGTTGGAACTCACGCTGAACGCCGAATAGCCCTCCTCCCGTCGCCCATCCAGGCCGACCGGCGGCCGGAAGGGCTGCGCTGGATCGTCATTGGCCGCGAACACGAAGAACTCGAGCTCGGTGGCCACCACCGGCGCCAGGCCCAGAGCCGCATAACGCGCGATGACCTGCTTGAGCTGCCCACGAGTGGAGAGCCGCGAACTCTCGCCGCTGAGCTCATCGGCATCACAGATGGCCAGCGCCCTGGGCGTTTCGCTCCAGGGCAGGCGGTGGATCTGCCGGGGGTCGGCGTTGAGCGCCAGGTCGCCGTCGTCGCTGCCGTAGAAACGGGCTGGCGGATAACCGCCCATGATGCATTGCAGCAGCACCCCCCGGGCCATCTGCAAGCGCCGCCCTTCGAGGAACCCCTCGGCGGTCATTACCTTGCCCCGCGGCACGCCATTCAAATCCGCGGTGACACATTCGATTTCATCAATGCCCGTCAATCGCTCGGCGAGTGAACTGTGGCCATCGGTTGTCATGACTCAATCCTTGTTGTTATACGAGCCGCGAACGGCGACCCGTACAAAATACGCACCACCCGTTCAGGATTTCAAGCAGGCGCGAGTAAAATCCCCGGCGCGGCTCTTACTGGCGGGGCAAGCAGGGCGCCAGCCTTGTTACAGGTCCATGGTGCCCATCAATCAGGGCAAGGGAGTAGGCTCGACACGTCGCCTACGCCAACTGGAGGGAGCGCCCATGCTGGGAAGCCTTGCCGATATTGATTTGCGGATGCTGCGGGTGTTCTGCGCCATCGTTGACGCCGGCGGGTTCACCGCAGCCCAGGCACGGCTCAACACCAGCCTGTCACGACTGAGCGTGGTGGTCCGGGACCTTGAGGAGCGCCTGGGCTACTCCCTGTGCAGGCGTGGTAGCAGCGGATTTCAGCTGACCGATCAGGGCCAGGAGCTGTTCGAGGCAGCACAGTTGCTGTTCGCCGACATCGAGCGCTTTCGCCAGCACGCCAACCGCCTCGGCCCCATCACCCGCGAGCAGTTGCAGATCGGCAGTGTCGACAGCCTGATCAGCCTGCCCTATGCCCCCCTGTCCCTGGCCCTGGGCCATTTGCGCCGACGCCTGCCCCAGGTAAGGCCGAACCTGCACCTGATGCGCCCCGACGAACTGGAACAGGCCGTGCTCGACGAACGCCTGCACCTGGCTATCGGCGCTTTCCACCATCAACTGTCGGGGTTGCACTATCAGCACCTGTTCGAGGAGGAACAGAACCTCTACTGCGCCAACGGCCATCCACTGTTCCCGCGCGCCGACGAAACACTGACCCTTGAAGAGATCTGCGCCGCCGATTATGTGAGCCGAGGCTACATGGCGGAGCACCAGCGCCCCCATGACCTGCACTTCAACCAGAGCGTCAGCGCCTACGCCATGGAGGCCATCGCCACGCTGATTTTCTCCGGCACCTACCTGGGTTACCTGCCCAGCCACTACGCGGCGGCCTGGGTGGCCAAGGGCCAACTGCGCGCCTTGCTACCCGAGCGCCTGGCCTACCGCTCGCACTTTCACTGCATCACCCGCCAGGGCCAGGAACCCAAGGTCGCACTGGCAACCTTTCTGGAATGCCTGGCCCTGGCCGGGCGGCAACTGGGCGAGGCACATCATCAACCACTAACGGCTCAGGGCAAGTAGAGCCTGAACAACCCGCCGCCCAATGGGCCGCCGTTGCTGATCCGGGTGTGGCCGCACACGCCATTGCGCTGATGCAATTCGGCAATGCGCCCGGCAAAGTACAGGCCCAGCCCGGTGCTGCCGCTGCTTTGATTGATGCCCTGCACATAGTCGGCCTGACGCTCGATCATCCCTTGGGGATAGCCTTCGCCATCGTCGTTGATGGACAGCACCACCTGCCCTTCCTCATCACTGACGCTGATCAGCAGGGCATGACGCGCATGGCGAATGGAATTGTTGATGCAATTGGCCAATACCGAGGCGATCAGCTCACGATCGAAGAACCCCAGGGGGCTCAGCGGATCGACTTCATAGGTGGCGGAAATGCCACGGCTCTTGAACACGTCCTGGTGGCTCACCAGTTGCGCTTCGATGAAGTCATCCAGTTCATGGTAGGCCGGCTGCAACGGCAGCTGGTTGATCCCCAGCTTGTACAGCCCCAGCAGTTGCACCAGCATGCCGTTGAGGTGGGCGAACTGATAGTCGATCACCCCCTGCTCTGGCGCATTCTGCTGCTCGGGCAAGCGCGCCAGCCACTGGGCGTGAGCCTGCATCAGCATGGCCAGGGAGTTCTTCATGTCATGTACGGTGGAGGCGATCACCGTGGAAAAGTCGAGCGCCTGTTGCTTTTCGATCATTCGCCAAACGCCTTGCTTCGCAGCTTCTGATAGCGCGGATAACGCGCGTCGGTATCGGGCATCATGCCCACCAATTTAAGGCATGCCCGGCATTCTTCCAGGAGTGCCGCGTCCGGATTGGCGTCGGCGCCGTGCAGCAGCGACTGGGCCATGTTCAGGGCAATACTGATGTTCTTCGGCTGCATGGCCAGGGCCTTGCGGAACAACTCCCGCGCTTCCACGAGGTTGCCGCTCTTGTAGCTGCGCACGCCCTGACGGTTGATATCGGCGGCGGCATTGGAAGAACTGAGGATAGTCGGGTCGTCGGTCAGCTTGGCGATGTTCTGCATGACCTTTGGATCGTCACCATAGATCTCCGCACAGTTCTTGAGCATCGAAGCACCGGCACTGGCCTGCCCCAGCATCTGCAGTTGCTTGGCCACCAGCAGCGCCGCTTCGGGGCTCATGAACTGCTCCATGCCGTCCAGGCGCAGCAGCGCCTGCTCGGTGAGTTTTTCCGCGGTCTCGGCATCATTGAGCAACAGGCTCGTGGCCTTCATCAGCCGCGCGCGAATCTGCAGGCCCGGGTCAGTGGGATTCTCCTTGGCCACGGCACTCAGGGTCTGGTTGATTTCCAGCCGGGTGCGCGTGTCCAGGCCCCTCTCGCTGCCCTTGCTGATCAGGGCATGGGCCAGCCCGAGGTTGCTTTCCGGGTCTTTGAAACGCGACTGCGCGCCCTGGGACACCGCCTGGCGATAAGCCCGGGAGGCGCTGTCGAAGTCTTCGTTGGCCATGGCCAGCTTGCCCAGCAATGCCTGGCGTCGCACGGCCAGGGGGGACAGGCGCACCGCCTCTTCCAGCACGCTCTGGGCACGCTGGGTATCGCCTTCGGCTACCAGCACCTCCGCCAGCCCGTCGTAGAGGCCCGGCATCATCGGAAAGGCCTTCAAGGCCTTTTCATAGACCGCCTTGGCCTCGCCAACCTGTCCACGCTTGAATAGCAGGCGGCCCAGCCCGACGTAGGCCCAGGGCAGCGGCCGGTCTGCCAGGATGCTGTTGTACAGGCGCTCCAGGGCCTCGTTCTGATGCATGTCGCGCAGGGCATCGGCGCGGTAGCGCAGGCACAACGGCGCATAACGCGGGTCCTGCTTGCACAGGGCGATGCAGGCGTTGAGCACCTCCACCGGCTTGCCCCGGTCAAGGGCCTGGAGAATGGGCTTGAGCAACGTCTTGCGCTGCTGCAGGCGCTCCAGGCGCTGGGCCAGGCCGGAGCGGTTGAAAGGCTTGGTCAGGTAGGCATCGGGCTCATGCTCCAGGGCACTGAGCACCATGGCCTGGCTGCTCTCGGCGGTGACCATGAGGAACACGCTCTCATGGCTGATGAGCTTTTCCAGCATCAGGTCTTCAAGCACCTGCTGGCCGTTTTTCTTGCCGTCGCCCAGGTGATAGTCCTGGAGGATGAAGTCGTAGCGCTTCTGCGCGCACATGCGCAAGGCCTGCTCGCCCGTGTCGGCGGTGTCGACATCCTTGACGCCCAGCTCACGCAGCATCGAACGCACCGAACTGCGGAAGTCCGAGAAATCATCGACGATCAAAAAGCTCTTTTGGTGGTACGCCAGCATCGAAGATTCCAGGCAAGTAAGAAGATCAATCCAAAGACAGCAGGACCCACCCGGCTTCGCAGCCTGTTTTTGGCGCGCAGATAATAGCTGCTGGCCACGGGCTATCAAGCACTTTCCGGTCGGCCTGTGATCCAGGCCGCCACTTGGGAACACAATTGTCCACTGAGGTTATCGGCCGGATTACGCATTCCCTTATAGCCGACGGGCGGCATTTCACCGCGGACAGCACACGTCTCGACCCAACCGTGGACTCAGCCGGAAAAGAGGTCCGTTTGCACGCTCAAACCTTGGATTCTGAAACATCACCTGCTAGCGTGCTGCGCCTCACAGCCTTGATCGTTTCTTGCCGGAAATGCCCCAGCATTGCAGAGGGTCCGCCGCGCAACCAAGGGTCCATCAGCCGCAAGCGTCACAGGATTGCGGCCCGGGTGTCGAAGGATCGGCATGACACCCCACGGCGGTACCAACGACGAGGAAATGCCGGTCTGCCAGGCAGTGCATCACGTGATGCGCAGGTCATTATCAAATGGAGTTAACGATGGCGCATAACAGCAGTGCGATAACCGGCATTGAACTGGAACAGTTCATGGACCGCCTGGAGGCGCAACAGCAAGAGCAGGAAACCGATGCCCTGCTGGCCCAGTTGCAGGCACAACCGCTGCAGGCCGACTCCCTGGCGTCCATCGACCGCCTGCACACCCTGTGGATGCAGGCCGGCGATTCAGCGGCAGCCCGGGCCGTCATCGATCAGGATGGCAACGCTCTCGTGCAAGCCGCCCCAGAGCCAGCCCGCGCCGAGCTGATGATGAACCTGGCCATCCTGCGCCTGCGGGTCGCCAACTACCTCGATGACGAGCCAACCCTGATCGAAGTGCTCGAACAGCTCGAACAGATGGCCACGCAGACCCTGGACTTCAATGTCGAGCATTACCGCCGCTATCGGATCTTCGACGATCTGGAACGCGCCAGCTGTGAAATTGCGCTGAAAACCATCGAAGTGCGCTACGCCCTGACCTTGGGCAACCCTGCCCGCGCGGCCCTGCGTGCCTGGGATGCCGCCGATCAGTATCAACGTCGCGCCCGAGTCCTGGCCTACCACGACCGCAATGACGAAGCCCGCAGTGCAGCCCTGGAGGCGGTCAATGCCGTACGTACCGCCGGCCCGGACCAGGATATCGATGAAGGCGACTGGCTGTGGTTGGGCAACTCGCTGATCGAGATCATTCCGCTGCGCCTGGCACTGTTCGAGCAACCCATCGCACAACTGACCGCTGGCCGCTCCCTGCCCCAGCGCCGCGAATGGGAGGTGCGCACTGCACGCTTGGCAGCCCGCGCCCTGCACGCCCAGGGCGACCTGGCCGGCGCCCTGAAGATCTGCAGTGCCGCGGCCCTGAGCCTGGATTCCGACGGAGGCAACAACTTCATCGAATACGAATTGCCCTGGCTGATGGAAGCTGGCCGCATCGACGAAGCCGGATTTCGCGCATTCATCGATGTCTATGACCGGCAAACCGAGCTATGGCCTGCCACCGCCCGCCTGGTACTCGATCGCCTGCAAGACCCTGATGAGCACAGTGCCTGGTGGCCGATTTGCGTGATGCGTGCCTGTATCACCGAGGACGTGCTGCAGAGCTTCCTGCAAGCACTGCCCAGCCTCGAAACCAGCAAGCCTGCCACGCCACTGCTGGCCGCCCTCTCCCTGGCCATGGAGGACCTGCAAGCTGGCGACGCGCTGTATACCGAAGCTCGTGCAGAAGCGGTGCGTCGCGCGCCCGATCACCCCTGGATCACCCGCCTGGCAGCCGTGCACGACGCTGAGCACGGCCTGATCGATGCGGCCACTGAAGCCAGCCTGCTGCAAAACGCCATCCAAGCAGGCCGCATGCAAGACAACCGCAGTGCGTTTTCGCTGTTTGCCGCTCGGATCAACAGCCAAGGGATTATCGAGGCACTCAAAGCGCCCAAGCCCGTCCTGTCCTGCGGCAAGCACGCCTACAACTACGCACTGGGCATTGAAGACCTGGCCGAAGCAGAAGCCGACAAACTGCCCCCGGACGCCCGTGACCAGGCCTATGCGTTGCTGCGCGAAGCCCAGAGAGATGCCTACGAGCAGGGCCAGGCCCATATGGAGCGCTATTTCGCCAGCGGCAGCGGCCACCCCTACGATGCCTGTGCGCACCTGTATTCCATGCTCTGCAACAACCTGGCGATCAACTACCGCTACTACAACCCGATTCGCTACGAAGACGCCATCGAACTGCATACAAGGGGCATCGCCGCCAGCCCGTTCGCCGAACACTACAACGGGCTGCTCAGTGCGCGTATCAGCCTGGAGGATCTGCCCGGCATTATCGATGCCGCAGAACAGCTTTGGCATTACTCGGCCGAGTTCGGCTACAGCCGACACAACCCGGATGAATACGTAGCCTCGGTGGCGTACGCCCTGTACAAGCTCGATCGCGACAATGAGATCCTCATCTGGCTCGAACGCCTGCTCAAGTGGCAGGAAGAGCAAGGCGTCAGCGATCAGCAACTGGATAGCTCGGCGCTATTTGCCCGGATTCAGGTCGCGCGCTACCTGGCCCATGCCCATCCGGACAACGCCGACAGTCTCTGGCAGCGTTACCAGCCGGCGGTACTGTCCCTGAACGAGGTCTCGGTCATGTCCGCTTCGGTGGACTTCCTCAAGGCCCGCGGGCGGACCGCCGAAGCCATTGACTACTGCGCACGCACCCTGGCCCTGTGTGCCCCGGACGACGACTACGACATCCGGTGCCGCGCCCGGATCGAGCAAATCCTGAGCGAGCTGCAAGCCCCGGCTCAACCGGCCAGCAAGAAAAACTGGTGGCAGATATGGAAATAAGCGCCGACAAGCGCAGCCCCAGCTACGCCCCGCGCAACCTGCTCAATGCCGATGAACAGAAACGCGGTATCACCCAGCGCAGCCAGCAGCGCAGGGACGAGCAAGCAGTGCAGGGTTGGCTGTTGAACCACTTCTATCGCCATCTGGTAGGCAACTTCGAACCGGCACGGCGCATCCGGTCCCTGGATGACGCCTGTACGGCCCTGGGTAGCGACTCGGTGCCGGCCTGGGTGAACGGCTATTTCGAGCGCGCTGCCAAGGCGCAATCCGAAGACCCCGCCAAAGCCCTGGCGCCCCTGGTCTGGATCGACCCGCAGGACCCGCAGCTACTGCACCAGGAAGCCCAACTGGTGGAGTTCCTGACCTCACGCAAAGGCACGGCTCTTGAGGGCAAGCTGGATCGCATCACTTGCCCGCAAGCGCTGGCATTGTGGGAAAGGGAGCATGCACAAATGGCGGCCCGGGTCGATCAGGGATGGCGCCAGAGCTCTGCCCAAGCCCTGACCGTGACCCTTACCTGTGCCGAGCACACCTGGGTCGAACTGCGCCCGCAAAGCCCGCTGTTGCGGGCCGAGATGGCTTTTGAAAGCTACGTGATGCGCCATTGCCTCGGGCAGTTCGCCGACCGTCGGGCCCTGACCGGCGGCTACGGAGAGCGTTACGCCGAAGCGGTGGAACAGCAGAGCATGCGCGTGTTCAGCCTGCGCGATGCTCAAGGCCAACCCCACATCACCGTCAGCCTGATCATCCAGGACGACGGTGCACTGACGGTGGAGCAGGTCAAAGGCAAGCAGAACCGCCCGCCCGTCGAACGCTATTTCCACGACCTGCTGCGCTTTCTCAACACCCTGGGCACCGACCAACAGACCCCGGCCGACTGCATTGCCATCGGCATAGTGCGTACCGAGGCGGGTTGGCTGCGTATCGAAGAAGTCAGCGATCCTCAAACCCAGACCCGACTGGTAGCCCGTTACCCACAGTTGTTCCGACGGCTGGAAGCCCCTTCGGCCATGGTCGAGTGGCTGGTCGCGGCACGCCAGTCCGACCTGCTGCTGGAGGTCGTGCCCCAGGCACCGACCGTCAAGTACGCCACCCGTCACATCTTCAAGAAAAGCCCCTGGCTACCCCGTCAGGCCGAGGACCCGCAGTATCGGACCGAAGGCGTAGCCTGGTCGGATATGCCCCCATCCCTGGCCGAAGAAATCAGCACATGGCAAAACAGAAGCAGGTAATACGCAGATGATGACGGTAATTGTCGTGCTATTGGGCGCCTGGCTGGGCTGGCGTCACTTTCGCCGCCCACCGGGAACATCCCTGGTGGTTTTCACACCTCGCAAGCGCTGGGCACTGACACTGGCGCAACCCATGGTCGATGCCACCGGAATGACCGGTTTCTACGACCCCGATACCACCCACTTCATGGATCAGGCGAAAAGCACTCTGCGGGCTTCGTTGCTGCACCAGATCGGTTTTCGCAGCAACGCCACCGACGACGAAGTCTGCGCCCACCTCAATGGCACCCTGGAGCGCCAGTGGTTTCGTATTGACCTGCATGGCCTGAACCCCAGTGACGACCCGCGAGCAGCCATGGCCTTCGCCTGCGTGCGCAGTGCATTCTTTGTCCGCTGCGCCATGTTGATGAACTGGCTCGAACCTGAAACAGGGTGGCGCATCATGCTGCTCAACGCCCAGCGGGCCCAGGACTGCTTTAACGACTGGGAAGACTTCGGCAAGGCCTTCATGCTGGGCCGCCAGCAATGGATAGCCGCATTCAGGGCCGATTCCCTGGGAGCTTCATTCAATGAAACGAAGCTGAACCAGTTGCTGGCACCCGGCAGTGGAGTGTGGGCAAGGGTCGACTGGAAGGGATTGCCGGCGCTCTGCCCGGTAGCGGATTGATATTTCAGGCCCTAGCGACAAGCAGCCGAATCAGCAAAACAACGTGAGTCCTTGCACGCCGTCAAAAAAACTCACTGTGGCCCTATTTGCAAGCACATGACCCCACGCTGGTCAGGCTGTTACCCATATAAGAAACAGGGCCGGTTATTTAACGTGCCCCTCGAATAGAAGAAATCAAAAAAGCCCCGCCCGAACATAGCCCGGCGGGGCTTTTCTTTATTCTTTCGCACCTGGGTCCAAGAACAGATCAACCGTGCAGGGATCAGCCCAGAAAGATACGAATTAGATGGTGTCCCAGGGCAGGTTCGAACTGCCAACCTTCCCCTTAGGAGGGGGATGCTCTATCCAATTGAGCTACTGAGACAAAACAGCGAGCGCCATTGCGGCACGGCGCGAAGGACGGCGTGCATGTTAACGGCCAAGGCTGCATTTGTCATGTGATCCATAGGGCTTTTTGCAGGCTCGCCCCGCGGCTTCGATGCCGGGTCGTGCAAATTGCATCAATGCAAAAAGCCATCATTGCAAAATGCAATTCAAGAGACTTTAAAAATCAGCTCAACTTATTGTTTTTAAAGGCTTTATCGCCAGGTAAACTCTTGGCACGCAGGCTGCTTAATCAGTAGATAAACACTGAGGAGATGCCGCCCATGAATAGCACTCTGTTGCTCTTGAATGCGATTGCCATCGCCGTATTGGCGGCCTTTCACTTTCAACCTGCAGATCACGCTGCCCCTGGCGGGTCATCCTTCACCCATTTCCAGCAACGCCTGACACCCCAGCTGGCAGTCATGAACACCCAGATTGAACCAGGCTCAGTGACCCGGGTTACCCAGGGAAAAGCCTCGCAACAGCCAGCCGCCGCCCCCACTGAACGCTGGGTATTTTGAGACCGAGACTACAGGAGCCATTTATGTCCACCGCAGCCAAAAGCCTGCTTGTTCTGACGCTACTCAGCGCCATTGCCGCTGTGTTCCTGCCTGAAGAACTTGTGGGCAGCGCGCCACTGATCATCAGCGGCTCACTGTTCGGCCTGTTCCTGCTGGCGCTGCTGGCTGGCCGCAAGATCAAGTTCGACCCTGTACTGCGCTGATACCGCGCTCATGCAATATGCCTAACAGGCGTCTCAAGGTAACCTCCAATTCGGCAGAATTATCCAGGCGGATCACCCCCTCCTCATCCAGCCAGCCGGCATGGGCAAACTGTTCATTACGCTGCAGGCGCTCTTCTATCTCCGGCAGGCTTTCTCTGGCCCGCCGTAGCAAGCGACGGCGTAATACTTCGTTATCAACCGTCAGGACTATCGGAATCAGATCGGGATACCGAACTCGCGCCTTGGACAGATAGCCTCTGGACCCATTGACCAGGACATGGCGCCCCTGCGCCAACCAGCTATCGATCACCACGGGAATCCCATAACCCAGCCCATTGGCCTGCCAGAACAAAGCGAAATCCCCCCGGCCTACTCGTCTCGTGAACTCCTCGGCGGTGACCTCAATCGCCTCCTCTCCCACCGACTCGGCAGAGCGCGTGATCACCCTTCTTGCCACTTCACAGCCCAACCCACTTAAAGGCTGCCGGGCCGCGTCAATCAGGCTATCCTTGCCGGCCCCTGAAGGCCCCATCAAGTAGATCAACCTACCCGGCATGAGCGGCTGCTCCGCAGAGCACAACTAGTAAATCGGCCATTTGCCACTATCCTCTGATAGGTAGGGATTACACTTTCACCCGCATAGCATGCACCTTCGTCGGTGCACTGACACTCCCTCGGGATGGGAGAATGCGGCCAGCAATGCAGACCCGACGAACTTTTCAAACCAGTCCGCATTTCTGATAATTGGTGCTGGCATAACGCCTTTATCCAGTTCAATATTTGTCACAGAATTGACGCCAAGGATCTGGCAATTTTGAGGCATGATGCGGGCCTCTTAACAATTCAGGTTGAACATTTGGCATTCAGGCTTGTCCTAAAAGACAGCCCGCGGCCAATTCCGAGAACCGCTCCCCCTGAACTAACCGGTTAAATATATGCGCCCATTGAAACAGGCAATTTATTCCAGCCGTACGGCTGACAAGTTCGTCGTACGTCTACCCGACGGGATGCGTGAACGCATTGCCGAGGTGGCTCGCAATCATCACCGCAGCATGAACTCCGAAATCATCGCGCGCCTGGAACAGAGTCTTATTCAGGAAGGCGCCTTGGGTGAAGAGCTGAGCATGCGCCTGGACAGCCCCGAACTGTCCTTGCATGAGCGCGAACTGCTTCAACGTTTCCGCCAACTCTCACATCGCCAGCAAAACGCTTTGGTTTCGCTGATCGCCCATGACGCTGAAATGGCCGCAGACGCCACCTGATTGCATCTCGCAAGCTCAAGCCAGCCTAGTCGCTGGCTTTTTTTTGCCCCGCCAAAAGCAACGAAGCGCCATTTAGGCGCTTCGTCGGTCACCAACAGGGAACAACGGCTCAAAGCAGGAATATGGTCGCCAGGCCAAGAAAGATGAAAAAGCCACCGCTGTCGGTCATGGCGGTGATCATCACACTAGCGCCCATCGCCGGATCACGCCCCAGGCGCGCCAGGGTCATGGGGATCAGAACCCCCATCAGCGCCGCCAGCAGCAGGTTCAAGGTCATGGCAGCGGTCATGACCACCCCCAGCGACCAGCTCCCGTAGAGCATGTACGCCACAACACCGATCACCCCACCCCAGACCAGGCCATTGATCAGGGCTACTGCCAGCTCTTTACGCATCAAGCGCGAGGTGTTGCCAGTGCTCACCTGGTCCAGGGCCATTGCCCGGACAATCATGGTGATGGTCTGATTACCCGAGTTGCCACCAATACCCGCAACGATGGGCATCAGGGCCGCCAACGCCACCAGCTTTTCAATCGAGCCCTCGAACAGGCCAATCACCCGGGACGCGACAAAGGCGGTAATCAGATTGATCGCCAGCCAGGCCCAACGGTTGCGCAAGGATTTCCAGACCGAGGCGAAGATGTCTTCCTCTTCCCGCAGACCGGCCATGTTGAGGACTTCGGTCTCACTTTCCTCACGAATCAGGTCGACCATTTCGTCGATGGTCAAACGGCCGATCAGCTTGTCGTTCTTGTCGACCACAGGGGCCGAAATCAGGTCATAACGCTCAAACGCCTGAGCCGCGTCGTAGGCGTCTTCATCCGGGTGAAAACTCACCGGATCACTGGCCATGACCTCGGCGACCTGCTTGTCCGGATCATTGACCAGCAAGCGCTTGATCGGCAGCACCCCTTTGAGCACGCCGTCGTAATCCACCACGAACAGCTTGTCGGTGTGGCTTGGCAATTCTTTCAGGCGACGCAGATAACGCAGGACCACTTCCAGGCTGACATCCTCGCGGATGGTCACCATCTCGAAGTCCATCAGCGCACCGACCTGCTCCTCGTCATAGGACAGCGCGGAGCGAACGCGCTCACGCTGCTGACCGTCGAGAGCTTCCATCAGCTCATGGACGACGTCTCGCGGCAGCTCGGGGGCAAGGTCAGCAAGTTCGTCAGCGTCCATCTCCTTGGCGGCAGCCAGGAGCTCGTGATCGTCCATGTCGGCGATCAGGGTTTCACGTACGGAATCGGATACTTCGAGGAGAATGTCGCCGTCACGCTCGGCCTTGACCAACTGCCAGACGGTCAGACGCTCTTCCAGAGGCAAGGCTTCAAGGATGTAGGCGACGTCAGCAGAGTGCAGGTCATCGAGCTTGCGTTGCAACTCGACGAGGTTCTGCCGATGGACCAGGTTCTCGACCCGGTCATGATGATGGCCTTCCTGACGGTGCGTCAGGTCTTCAACCACCCGCTGGCGCTGCAGCAGCTCAACGACTTGAGCCAGGCGGTCTTGCAGGCTTTCCTGCGTTTTCTTTACTTCTACTTCGGTCATAGGCGAACTCCACTCCCAGCAGAGGAGCACGCCGGAAGGATCAATCAGTCAGTTCATGATTGTTAAAACGGGATACTGAGTAACTACTGGGTAAGTCCATGGAGGTATTCCACAAGCCCCGGCGGGGCTGACGGGCGCAATCATACACCGCTTGACGGTTTTAAACGTTAAAAAATCGCGGCAAGAACAAGCGCTTGCGGCATAAAGCTGAGCAACGTCCGAATCTATGAGACTGCGACGCCTCGACAGAAAAAGAAAACACACAGCACAGGAAAAAAGTCCGGGAGACAGGCTCACAGGCAGTGCATTCGACTTCCGCCGGGCAAAGCCGTTCCAGCCCTGGAGGGCAAAAGAAATAAAGGAGGATAATAAAAGGCAGAAAGCAAAAAGCCCGCATCTTTCGATGCGGGCTTCCTGATGTATGGTGCACTCGACAGGATTCGAACCTGTGACCGCTCGGTTCGTAGCCGAGTACTCTATCCAGCTGAGCTACGAGTGCATTTTGTGTTTTTAGACCAGACCACAACTGGTTGAAGCCAAGTTAACTACATTACTGCAACCAACTCTTAAATGGTGCACTCGACAGGATTCGAACCTGTGACCGCTCGGTTCGTAGCCGAGTACTCTATCCAGCTGAGCTACGAGTGCATTTGTTGCCGCGCATTATAGGCCGTTAAATCTTTTTGTAAAGCACTTTTTCTAGTAATTTCAACAACTTACAGAAGAAGCCAGATTACAACGTACTAAGCAAATAATGGCGGAGAACGGGGGATTCGAACCCCCGACACCCTTTTGAGGTGTACTCCCTTAGCAGGGGAGCGCCTTCGGCCACTCGGCCAGCTCTCCGCAACACGGGGCGTATATTAACCAGCTTTCTCCCCGTTTGCAAACAAAAAAAACGATAAAAATTAATGGCTTGGTTCTTCGTCCTTCTCTTTCTTAATCCGCAGGTAAATTTCCTCACGGTGAACCGCCACTTCTTTGGGGGCGTTGACACCAATACGCACTTGATTACCTTTGACGCCGAGCACGGTCACAGTGATCTCGCCATCACCAATGATCAGGCTTTCTGCGCACCGACGAGTCAGAATCAGCATACCTTTCTCCTCACGCATTACATTTTCAGGGACTACAGTCTGCAAAAAAAAGGGTGTTGGCCTACAACCGGGTCGGCTGCAGTCCTACACGCCTAAGTATTGACTAGCACGGGCAAAAGAACAGTTTTCTCCCGTGCCGATCAAAAACACAAAGGGCGCGGTCAGACCGCGCCCTTTCAAACACGCATCACTCGCCCTGTCGGGCCGGAGCGTCGAGCTCGAAAGCGGTGTGCAGCGCACGTACCGCCAATTCCAGGTACTTCTCCTCGATCACCACCGAAACCTTGATTTCAGAAGTGGAGATCATCTGGATGTTGATGCTCTCTTTAGCCAGGGCCTCGAACATGCGGCTGGCAACGCCCGCGTGGGAGCGCATGCCGACGCCAACGATCGATACCTTGGCAATGTCTGTGTCGCCTACCACTTCGCGGGCACCAATTTCACGTGCGGTGTTTTCCAGTACGGTCTGGGCCGCCACGTAGTCATTGCGGTGCACGGTGAAGGTGAAGTCGGTGGTGTTGTCGTGCGAAACGTTCTGCACGATCATGTCGACTTCAATATTCGCCGCGCTGATCGGGCCAAGGATCTTGAAGGCCACGCCAGGATTGTCTGGCACGCCACGGATAGTCAGCTTGGCTTCATCGCGGTTGAAAGCGATGCCGGAAATGATCGGCTGTTCCATGGATTCCTCTTCATCAATAGTAATGAGGGTGCCCGGACCCTCCTGAAAGCTGTGCAGAACGCGCAGCGGAACGTTGTACTTGCCAGCAAACTCGACCGCACGGATCTGCAACACCTTGGAACCGAGACTGGCCATTTCCAGCATCTCTTCGAAGGTGATCTTGTCCAGGCGCTGAGCCTTGGGCACAACCCGCGGATCGGTGGTGTAGACGCCGTCCACATCGGTATAGATCTGGCACTCATCGGCCTTCAGAGCCGCCGCCAGCGCCACACCGGTGGTGTCGGAACCACCACGACCCAGGGTGGTGATGTTGCCGTGCTCGTCAACGCCCTGGAACCCGGCAACCACAACCACACGACCGGCTTTCAGATCGCCACGAATCTTCTGATCATCAATCTGTAGGATTCGCGCTTTATTGTGAGCGCTGTCGGTGAGAATGCGCACCTGGTTACCGGTATAGGACACTGCCGGAACACCGCGCTTGATCAACGCCATGGCCAGCAACGCGATAGTCACTTGCTCGCCGGTGGAGACGATCACATCCAGCTCACGGGGAACCGGTTTGGCTTCGCCACTGATCTGCTTGGCCAGATCGATCAGGCGGTTGGTTTCGCCACTCATCGCCGACAGCACGATCACCAGGTCATCGCCGGCTTCGCGGAACTTCTTCACCTTGTCGGCGACCTGCTCGATCCGCTCGACAGAGCCGACCGAGGTGCCTCCAAATTTCTGTACGATCAAAGCCATTTTCTAAGCCGCCTCAGCCCGTAAAGGGGCGCCCGTTAAACAATCAAACTGCACAGCGCAAGGACCCGCCACTAGACGACGGGCCCGGCTCGGCGCCTTAAATACCCTGCTCGACAAATGGCACGGTCAGGGCCAGCGCGGCATCCAGTGCAGCGGCATCAACACCGCCGCCCTGCGCCATGTCTGGACGACCACCGCCCTTCCCGCCCACTGCCGCAGCGGCTTGCTTCATCAAATCACCGGCTTTGAGTTGGCCAGTCAGGTCCTTGGTTACACCGGCAACCAGTACGACCTTTTCCTCATGGACACTGCCGAGCAGGATCACTGCGCGGCCGAGTTTGTTTTTCAACTGATCCACCAGCGCCAGCAGCGCCTTGCCGTCCTGGCCGTCGAGACGCGCAGCCAGCACTTTCACGCCCTTGACGTCTGCCGCCTGAGCGGACAGATCATCACCTGCGGCGCTTGCAGCCTTGGCCTGCAACTGCTCGAGTTGCTTCTCCAGCAAGCGGTTGCGTTCCAGCACTGCCGACAACTTGTCGATCAGGTTGTCGCGACTGCCCTTGACCAGGGTCGCCGCTTCCTTGAGTTGTTCTTCCGCCGCATTCAGGTACGCCAAGGCCGCAGCGCCAGTCACTGCCTCGATACGACGCACGCCGGAAGCCACACCGCCTTCGCTGGTGATTTTCAGCAAGCCGATGTCGCCGGTACGGTTGGCGTGGATACCGCCGCACAGTTCTACCGAGAAGTCGCCGCCCATGCTCAGTACGCGCACGCTGTCGCCATACTTCTCGCCGAACAGCGCCATGGCGCCCTTCTTCTTGGCGGTATCGATATCGGTTTCTTCGGTTTCCACCGGGGTGTTCTTGCGAATCTCGGCGTTGACGATGTCTTCCAGCGCCTTGATCTGCTCAGGCTTGATCGCCTCGAAGTGGCTGAAGTCGAAACGCAGGCGCTGGCTGTCCACCAGCGAGCCCTTCTGCTGTACGTGCTCGCCCAGTACCTGGCGCAGCGCGGCGTGCAGCAAGTGGGTGGCCGAGTGGTTCAGCGAGGTCGCGTGGCGCACTTGCGCGTCGACCTGGGTTTCAACCGGCGCACCAACAGTCAGGCTACCCTTGGCCAGCACGCCATGGTGCAGGAAGGCACCGCCGGTCTTGGTGGTGTCGCGCACGTCGAAACGCGCGTTGCCAGCCTGAAGATAACCGCAGTCACCGATCTGGCCGCCGGACTCGGCATAGAATGGGGTCTGGTCAAGAACCACCACACCCTCTTCGCCTTCGCTCAGCACGTCGACCGATTGCCCTTCCTTATAAAGAGCAACCACTTTCGCCGAACCGCTGGTGGCGTGGTAACCGGTGAACTCGGTGGCCACGTCGACCTTGACCAGGCTGTTGTAGTCCATGCCGAAGGAGCTGGCGGAGCGGGCACGCACACGCTGGGCTTCCATTTCGCGCTCGAAGCCTTCCTCGTCGAGGGTCAGGTTGCGCTCGCGAGCGATATCGCCAGTCAGGTCCATCGGGAAACCGTAGGTGTCGTACAACTTGAACACCACGTCCCCCGGCACCACCGAGCCCTTGAGCTCGGCCAGGTCCTGCTCGAGGATCTTCAAGCCCTGCTCCAGGGTCTTGGCGAACTGCTCTTCTTCGGCTTTGAGCACACGCTCGATGTGCGCCTGCTGGGACTTCAGCTCCGGGAAGGCTTCACCCATCTCGGCAACCAGGGCGGCAACGATCTGATAGAAGAAGCTGCCCTTGGCGCCCAGTTTGTTGCCGTGACGGCAAGCGCGGCGAATGATCCGGCGCAGCACATAGCCACGGCCTTCATTGGACGGCAGTACGCCGTCGGCAATCAGGAAGCCGCAGGAGCGAATATGGTCCGCCACCACTTTCAGCGAAGCCTGGGCATCGTTGGTGCAGCCGATGGCCTTGGCTGCCGCATCCAGCAGGCTCTGGAACAGGTCGATCTCATAGTTCGAGTGCACGTGCTGCAGCACCGCGCTGATCCGCTCCAGGCCCATGCCGGTGTCCACCGACGGCGCGGGCAGCGGGTGCAACACGCCATCGGCGGTGCGGTTGAACTGCATGAACACGTTGTTCCAGATTTCGATGTAACGGTCACCGTCCTCTTCCGGCGAGCCGGGCGGGCCGCCCCAGATATCGGCGCCGTGATCGTAGAAAATCTCGGTGCAAGGGCCGCACGGGCCGGTATCGCCCATGGTCCAGAAGTTGTCGGACGCGTAAGGCGCACCCTTGTTGTCGCCGATACGCACCATGCGCTCGGCGGGTACGCCGACTTCCTTGGTCCAGATGTCGTAGGCCTCGTCGTCAGTGGCATACACCGTGACCCAGAGCTTTTCCTTGGGCAGGTTGAGCCACTTGTCGGAGGTCAGGAAGGTCCAGGCGAAGGTGATCGCATCACGCTTGAAGTAGTCACCGAAGCTGAAGTTGCCCAGCATTTCGAAGAAGGTGTGGTGACGAGCGGTGTAACCGACGTTTTCCAGGTCGTTGTGCTTGCCGCCGGCGCGGACGCACTTCTGGCTGCTGACAGCGCGGGTATAGGCGCGCTTTTCCTGCCCCAGGAAGCAATCCTTGAACTGGTTCATCCCCGCGTTGGTGAACAGCAGGGTGGGGTCGTTGCCTGGGATCAAGGAGCTTGAGGCTACACGGGTGTGACCTTGCTCTTCGAAGAAGCGGAGGAAGGCTTCACGGATTTCTGCGCTTTTCATTAGGTTCTTCCACGGAGACTGCGGCCAAAGGCCTGTGCGCAACGTCAACAGACGAAACGACGGCAAAGGGCCGCATTATATCGGCGTTAATCACTAGGTACAGCGTGTTTGTACGATACAAACAGTCAATTGGACGGAGAACACTGTCAGTTACGGGAAAACTCGGCAAAAGTGTTCAGCACGTACTCGATTTGCCCGGCGCTGACGTCCAGATGAGTGACCAGACGCAACCGTGATGCGGCGCTGAGCTTGATCCCGCGCTCGGCGGCGAATGCCTTGAGCGCCTCGGCCCGATCCCCCATCTCTACATACACCATGTTGGTCTGCACCGGCTCGACACTGTAGCCCACCCGCCGCAGGCCATCGGCCAGCAATTGTGCATGGGCGTGGTCGTCGGCCAGACGCTGTACCTGATGGTCCAGGGCATACAGCCCCGCCGCCGCCAGACCGCCCGCCTGGCGCATGCCACCACCGACCATCTTGCGCAGGCGCCGGGCCTTGGCGATCAGTTCCACCGAGCCACACAGTACCGAGCCCACCGGCGCACCAAGACCTTTGGACAGGCACACCGACACCGAGTCGAAATGCTCGGCAATCACCCGCGCATCCACCCCCAGCTTGACCGCTGCGTTGTACAGCCGCGCGCCATCCAGATGCAGGGCCAGCCCGTGCTCGCGGGTAAAGGCCCGAGCCTGGGCCAGGTAGGCCAAGGGCAGCACCTTGCCCTGCATGGTGTTTTCCAGGGCCAGCAGGCGGGTGCGGGCAAAATGAAAGTCATCGGGCTTGATGGCCGCAGCCACCTGGACAAGGTCCAGCGAACCGTCAGCCTGCAATTCCAGTGGCTGGGGCTGGATAGAGCCGAGTACCGCCGCGCCCCCGCCTTCATATTTATAGGTATGGGCCTGTTGCCCGACGATGTACTCGTCGCCCCGCTCACAGTGAGCCATCAAGGCCAGCAGGTTGCTCATGGTGCCCGAGGGCACGAACAGCGCCGCAGCAAAACCCAGGCGCCGCGCCAATTCTCCCTCCAACCGATTGACTGTCGGATCTTCGCCGTACACATCATCCCCGGTGGGCGCACTGGCCATGGCATCGAGCATGCCAGGGGTCGGCTGGGTCACGGTGTCACTACGAAGATCGATCACGCTCATCACATCTGGCCTCGGCTGTGGGACCTGCATGGTCCGCTTTTGAACAGGGGGAACTCCCTTTCGAAACGAAACTGCGGCCATGGCCGGCAATAATCAAGCAACAACTGTAGAAAAGCCTGAGTCTGGCGTTGAAAAATCCGATGAGAATTATCCAAAAGGCGCGATGCGTCTCGAGAGGATCTGTGTTAAAAACTCACCGCCCGCGAAAAATTGCGGGCAAACGTTCTCAGGGCGGGGTGCAATTCCCCACCGGCGGTAATTGCGTGCAATGCGCATAGCCCGCGAGCGCTTGGCGACAGCGGTGGTTTGGCCACAGGTGACGACAAGGTCAGCAGACCCGGTGTGATTCCGGGGCCGACGGTCATAGTCCGGATGAAGAGAGAACGGGATTGGCGCCAAAGGGCCGTTGCCGGGCAGTTCGTGGGAAATCCACGACCGTTCTGCGCGCACCCTTAAATCCCATTCGATTCATATATGCCCTGTTTTTCACATAAACAGGAGTCAGAACAGATGCAACCCACTGCAATCGATAGCAAAAGCAAACACCACCCCAACGAGCGCGTCGCCTTTATCCAGGCCTGCTGGCACAAGGAAATCGTCGATCAGAGCCGTCAGGGCTTCGTCGCTGAAATGCTCGCCCAGGGCTACCAGGAATCCGATATCGATTTCTTCGAAGTCGGCGGCGCCTTCGAAATCCCGCTGCACGCCAAACTGCTGGCCAAATCCGGTCGTTATACCGGGATCGTTGCTGCCGGCCTGGTGGTGGACGGTGGCATCTACCGTCACGAGTTCGTCGCCCAGTCGGTCATCAGCGGCCTGATGCAAGTGCAACTGGAAACCGAAGTGCCGGTCTTTTCGGTGGTGCTGACCCCACATCATTTCCATGCGGGTGAAGAGCATCAGAAGTTCTTCTTCGAGCACTTCGTGCACAAAGGCCAGGAAGCGGCGAGAACCTGCGCCGACACCCTGCAGAAGGTCCGCGCCCTGCGCCGTAACGAGCAGCGTGCGGTAGCGGTTTAAGCGTTAGCGGTATCGCCGGCAAGCCGGCTCCTGCGGGGGCCCGGCTTGCCGGCGAACCTCAGGCCAGGCCGTCGGCCGTGGCCGGCACAATCAGAATCCCTGCGCGCAAGCCGTTCTTCACCTTGGGATTGGGGAAAATGATCCGTGCCCCCTCCTCCTCGATCACCCAGCGGGTCTGGGCAATATCCTCGGCCAGCAAGTAACCCACTTCCAGTTCGGAAAAGTTCTCGATGTCTGCCGGCAGATGCAGGTGGAAGCTGTCGCTGTGCTTGATGACTTCCCGAGCCACGCTGAACAACTGCAGCCCGTCGAGGCTGTCCTGCTCCGCAGGTGGTTCGCTACCGTCGATGATCTGCTTGAGCCGGGTTTCCAGACGCTCGACATTGACCCCCTGGTTTTGCCCGAATGGCCGTGCCTTGCCCAACTCCAGGGTGAAGGACTCGGCCCCCAACTGATCGTAGGTGTAGGCGCTGAAGACGATGGAAGGCTTGTTCTGCAACAGCACCGCTTCCATACCGGCAGCCCGCAGGCGTGCCAGCTCACGGCGTGAATGCTGACGCCCCTCCTTCCATGGGTACAGGGCAAACTGCTCGATCTTCGAGCCGCGGATTGCCGTGTGCAGGTCATAGTGCAAGCGTTGGCGATCGGGCTGGCTGAAGAAACTCGCCGCCAGGCGCTCCAGCTCACAGGCGCGCAGGGCTTCAACACCACTGCTCGATTCATGCCGGCCATTGAACAGCCGGTTGACGTCCTGCTCGACAAAGCGCTCGCCGCGGCGCATGGCCTCGGGGTTGCCGAACAGGAACAGGATACGTGCGCGGGGCTTCAGGTCACCCCGGGCGATGTCATGCAACAAACGGTCGAGCAACTCGATGGGAGCCGTCTCGTTGCCATGAATCCCCGCTGACAGCAGCAGGTCCAGGCCGTTATCGCGAGCCTCGGGCGGCCGTACTTCCAAGGCCCCCTCGCTCAGCCAGCGCATGCGCACGCCGTCGACAGTCAGTTGAGTCTTCTCCGCCGGTTCACGGCCGGCGAGGGTCAGTTCAAGCAGTTTGCCGAGGGCGAGCATAGAGCGGACTTCCTTAGTGAGCGTGGCCGCAGTCAGGGCCGTGCACGTGATCATCGTCACCGGCGTCGGCCGGCTCCATTTCCAGTTGCAGGCTGACCAGGTTGGTCGCCAGCGGGCGCAGCAGCAGGCTGGCGTATTCCGCATCACCTTCTTCCACATCCACGCCGATCAGCAACTGGCCGCGGCCGTCCTGCTGGATCCACACTTCCTTGCCCTGCCACAGCACGGCGAAGCGGGTGCAGGACGTTTCCAGCTGAGTGCCGTCGGTGTCTTCAAGGATCAGCTGCAGGGTATCGCTCATGGGTCAGTTCTCATCTGGGGTGAAGCGGCGCGCCCGGGGTCGCCGGGCGCGGGCTTTCAATTGATCTGGAAAGGATAAACCGCGCCCAGTTTAAGGATTTGCGTCAGTTCATCCAGTGCCGTCCGGCACTCAAGCAGCAGTTGCGGGTCCGCCAGGTCGCTTTCGCTCAGGCGGTCTCGGTAGTGCTTGCCGACCCATTGGGTCAGGGTGTCGTACAACGGCGCGGTCATGATAACCCCAGGATTGACCGCCGCCAGCTCGGTTTCCTTGAGCGCCACGCGCAAGCGCAGGCACGCCGGGCCACCGCCATTCTGCATGCTCTGCTTGAGGTCGAAGACCTTCACTTCACGAATCAGCCCGCCAGAGCTAGTGAGGCTTTGCAGGTACTGCCAGACCCGCTCGTTGCCGCGGCATTCCTCGGGCACGATCAGCAGCATCGAGCCGTCGGCGCGTGACAGCAACTGGCTGTTGAACAGGTAGGAGCGCACGGCATCTTCCACCGTCACCTGCGAGCGCGGCACGCAGATGGACTGGAAGTTGCCGCCGCGCGCGCCCAGCTTGCCCTGCAACTCGGCGAGCATCTTATCGGTCTCGAGGAAGGCGTCTTCGTGATAGAACAGCACCTCGCCATTGCCCACCGCGATCACGTCGTTGTGGAACACGCCCTGGTCGATCACCGAAGGGTTCTGCTGGGCATAGACCACCCCCTCCTCGCTCAGGCCATGCAACCTGGCGACGGCCTGGGAAGCTTCCAGGGTCTGGCGTGCCGGGTACTTCTGCGGTGCCGGGTAGCGAGTATCGAAAGCACTGCGACCGAAGACGAAGAACTCCACGCCGGCCTCGCCATATTCACGGCAGAAGCGCGTGTGGTTGGCGGCGCCTTCGTCGCCGAACTGCGCTACCGCCGGTAGAGCCGCGTGATGGGCGAAGTGCTTCTGGTCAGCGAACATCGCCCTCAGCACGCGACTGGTGGTGGGGTGCTCGATGCTGCGGTGGTATTTGCAGTTGAGGTTGGCGGCAGTGAAGTGCACACGGCCATCGGCGGTGTCGGCACTGGGGCTGACCGTGGCGGCGTTGGCCACCCACATGCTCGATGCCGAGCAACTGGCGACCAGCAATGGCATCGCCTGCTTGGCGGCCTGCTGGATGACTTGGGCGTCTGTTCCGGCAAAACCCAGGTTGCGCAGGGCGGCCACGTCCGGGCGCTCTTGCGGGGCGAGCACGCCTTGCTCAAAGCCCATTTCCATCAGCGCTTTCATTTTCGCCAGGCCTTGCAGCGCCGCTTCCCTGGGATTGGAGCCCTGCTGGCTGTTGCTCTGGGAGGCAACGTTGCCGTAGGACAGGCCGCCGTAGTTATGGGTCGGCCCCACTAGCCCGTCAAAATTGACTTCATAGGATTTCATCAGCGAGGCTCCACGAATCTGTTTGTTATAGGCAATCGATATCTACACATGGCGAACGCGGTGCGCTCGTTCGCCGGCTCCTACACAGATCTGCAGGAGCCGGCTTGCCGGCAAAAAGGCCAAGCCAATCAGGGCAGGCGCACACCCGGCGTCAACGCGCTCGGCAGCACCAGGCTCGGCGTTTCCAGGGAAGCCACCGGGTACGCGCAGTAGTCCGCCGCGTAATAGGCACTGGCCCGATGGTTGCCCGAGGCCCCTACCCCACCGAATGGCGCGCTGCTGGCGGCGCCGGTCAACTGCTTGTTCCAGTTGACGATACCTGCTCGACTTTCCAGCCAGAACTGCTGGTAGCGCTCGGCAGAGTCCGACAACAGGCCGGCCGCCAGGCCGTACTGAGTGTTGTTGGCCTCGGCAATCGCGTCATCGAAATCAGCGTAGCGAATCACTTGCAGCAACGGCCCGAACAGCTCTTCATCAGGACGCTCAGCCACCGCCGTGACGTCCAGAATCCCTGGGGTCAGCAAGGCAGCCTGGGCCTGGGGCTGGGTCATTTCCAGCAGGGCTACGGCACCATTGGCCAACAACTGCTGCTGCGCATCCATCAGCGCGCGAGCGGCGCCCAGGGAAATCACCGAGCCCATGAACGGCGCGGGTTGCTGGTCAAACGCGCCGACTTCGATGCTCGCGCTAACCGCCACCAGGCGCGCCAGCAACGTGTCACCCCAGGCGCCTTGCGGCACCAGCAGGCGACGGGCGCAAGTACAACGCTGACCGGCAGAAATGAAGGCGGACTGGATGATGGTGTACACCGCGGCGTCCAGGTCGGCGACCTGCTCGACCACCAGGGGGTTGTTGCCGCCCATTTCCAGGGCCAGGATCTTGTCCGGGCGCCCGGCGAACTGCTGGTGCAGATGATTGCCGGTGCGGCTGGAACCGGTGAAGAACAACCCATCGATCCCCGGATTGGCCGCCAGGGCGATGCCGGTTTCCCGAGCGCCTTGCAGCAGGTTCAGCACACCTGCCGGCAGGCCGGATTCGATCCAGCACTGTACCGTCAGCTCGGCGACTTTCGGCGTCAGCTCGCTGGGTTTGAACAGCACGCTGTTACCGGCCAGCAAAGCGGGAACGATGTGCCCGTTAGGCAGGTGGCCAGGGAAGTTGTAGGGGCCGAACACCGCCACCACACCGTGGGGCTTGTGCCGCAGCACGGCGGTGGCGTCGCCCAGCGGGCCGCTCTTCTCACCGGTACGTTCGCGGTAGCTCTGCACCGAGATGGCGATTTTGTTGACCATGCTGGTGACTTCGGTGGCAGCTTCCCACAGCGGCTTGCCGGTTTCCTCGCCAATGCAGCGGGCCAGTTCGTCGGCTCGGTTCTTCAGGCCGGCGGCAAAGGCTTCGAGCACGCTGATGCGCTCTTCCAGCGATCGCTTGGCCCAGGCCGGAAACGCCCGGCGGGCGGCCTGCACGGCGCTCTCCACTTGCGCGGCCGTGGCACCGTTACCCGACCAGATGACCGCCTGGGTCACCGGATTGACCGAGGTGAAGGCCTCGCCCTGGCCGGCCAGCCATTGGCCGGCAATGTACAGCGTGCTCATTATTTCGACTCCCGAGAAGCAGACAGCGGAACCGCGCGGACCTGGTCGCCGGCGTTGAGTTGCAGGCGCTTGGCGGTCAGGGGATCGACCACCAGGGTGCCGGCGGCAAAGCGCGCCGGAGCCGCGGTGATGCGGCAGTCCTCGCGCTTGCGGTTGTGGATCAGGAACGGCGTGGCGTCGTCGCCCGGGGTGCCGATGGCCAGCACCAGCGCCTGGCTGTCACGCACTGCGCGGATCTTGCTGGTCTCGCACTCCACCGCCGGGCCGGCGTCGAAGATGTCGACATAGCCCTGGTAGCTGAAGCCTTCGCTCTTGAGCATGGCCAACGCCGGCTCGGTGTCGGTGTGAACCTTGCCGATGACGTTGCGCGCATCTTCGGACAGGAAGCAGGTATAGAGCGGGAACTTGGGCATCAGCTCGGCGATGAAGGCCTTGTTGCCGACGCCGGTCAGGTAGTCGGCCTGGCTGAACTCCATCTTGAAGAAGTGCCGGCCCAGGCTTTCCCAGAACGGCGAACGGCCATTCTCGTCGGACATGCCGCGCATCTCGGCAATGATCTTGTTACCGAACAGTTGGGGGAACTCGGCGATGAACAACATCCGCGCCTTGGCCAGCATGCGGCCGTTGAGGCCGGTGCGGTAATCGGCATGCAGGAACAGCGAGCACAGCTCGGAGTTGCCGGTCAGGTCATTGGCCAGGAACAGCGTAGGGATCTCGCGGTAGATGTTCAGCTCCTGGGAGGCGCTGACCGTCAGGCCCACCCGGAAGTTGTACCAAGGCTCGCGCAGGCCGACGGCGCCAGCGATGGCGGAAATGCCCACCACCCGGTCGTTGTCGTCTTCCAGCACGAACAGGTAGTCCGCATCGCCGCGCTCGGCTTCACCGCGAAAGGTCTTTTCCGCCCAGCCAACCCGATGGGTCAGGCGCTCTTCGTTGGCCGGCAAGGTGGTGAGGCCAGTGCCGGTGCTGCGGGCCAGGTCGATCAGCGCGGGTAAATCGCTGCTGCGTACGGGACGAACGATCATGCTATCTCCTCAGACGCAGGCCGCTGGCGGCCTGCGCGAAACTCGCTGCTTCTAGGCTTGCTTTCCAGGTAGTGAAAGCAGGCGTTAAACCGCCACCAGGCGCACGCTGGCGCCTTCGCCGACGCCCAGGGCTTCGGCGGCTTGCAGGTCCAGGGTCACCGGTTTGCCCGGGGCGTAATCCAGCTCCAGCAACACGGCGCGGTAATCCTGCAACTGGCCGTTGGAGACCAGGTACTGGCGGCCGCCGCCCTTGGTCGCTTCACCGATCTTCACCGGCACCACGCGGCTCTGGGCAATCGAGCGGATACCCGAGACCCGCGCATGCAAGGTCGGGCCACCGTCGAAGATGTCGATGTAGTGATCGGTTTCAAAACCTTCGCGCATCAGGATGTCGAAGGTGATCTGTGCCCGCGGGTGCACCTGGCCCATGGCTTCCTGGGCCGCATCCGGCAGCAGCGGCACGTAGATCGGGTAATGGGGCATCAGCTCGGCGAGGAAGGTCCGGCTTTTCAGGCCGCACAGGCGCTCGGCCTCGGCGTAGTTGAGGTCGAAGAAGTTGCGCCCGATGGCATCCCAGAACGGCGAGTCGCCATGTTCGTCGCTGTAGCCGACGATCTCGGTCACCACCGAATCGGCGAAGCGCTCCGGGTGGCTGGCGACGAACAACAGGCGGCCGCGGGAGTTGAGCTCCGACCAGGCCGAGCCCACCAGCTCCGGCACCACGTAGAAACTGGTCAGCAGGCTGTTGCCGGTGAGGTCGTGGCACTGGGACAGGACGTGGATCTTGTTGTGGATCTTCAGCTCGCGGGAAGCGTGGACGAAGGTTTCGTTGCGAAAGCTGTAGAACGGCTCGGAGTAGCCGGCCGAGGCGACAATCGCCGAGCAGCCCACCAGCTTGCCGCTGTCGGTGTCTTCCAGGACGAAGAAGTAGCTCTCCTCACCGTTGAAGCTCACTTCAGCGGCGAACGAAGCCTCGCTTGCGGCGATCTTGTCGCTCAGGCGATCCACATCATCCGGCAAGGAGGTGACACCAATCGGGCTGTCTGCAGCCAGACGCTGTACCTCGCCCAGATCAGCCATTTGCGCGGGGCGCATCACCAGCATGGTGTCACTCCTTACTCTAAAACAGGTCGGAAACCGTCCGACTCAGGGAAAAAAATGCCGGGATAGCCCGGCACAGGAATTAGGCTCGACGCCGGCCGCAAAGGCCGGCGCCGAGAAGCACCGCCGCCCAGGATCAGGCTTGAGTCAATTTCGCCACGGCGCGCTCGAAGCGGTCTAGGCCCTGATCGATATCGGCATCCTCGACCACCAGGCTCGGCGCGAAGCGCACCACGTCAGGGCCGGCTTGCAGAATCATCAGGCCTTCTTTCTCGGCCGCGTTGAACACGTCCTTGGCCTTGCCCTTCCAGGCCTCGCTGAGCACGCAACCGAGCAACAGGCCCAGGCCGCGGACTTGCGTGAACAGGCCGTACTTCTCGCCGATCTGCAACAGACGGGTCTTGAAGCGGTCGTGCTTGGCCTTGACGCCGTTCAGCACCTCAGGGGTGTTGATCACGTCGATCACTGCACCGGCCACCGCACAGGCCAGCGGATTGCCGCCGTAGGTGGTGCCGTGGGTGCCGACCACCAGGTGCTTGGCCAGTGCTTCGGTGGTGAGCATCGCCGCAATCGGGAAACCACCGCCCAGGCTCTTGGCACTGGTGAGGATGTCCGGGGTCACGCCGTAATGCTGATAGGCGAACAGTTCGCCGCTGCGGCCCATGCCGGTCTGCACTTCGTCGAACACCAGCAGCGCGTTGTGCTGGTCGCACAGCGCGCGGGCGCCTTGCAGGTAGGCCAGTTCGGCCGGCAGCACGCCGCCCTCGCCCTGGATCGGCTCCAGCACCACGGCGCAGGTCTTGTCGGAAACCGCGGCTTTCAGGGCGGCCAGATCGTTGTACGGCACATGAGTGATGCCGGTGATCTTCGGACCGAAGCCATCGGAATACTTGGACTGGCCACCCACGTTCACGGTGAACAGGGTACGGCCGTGGAAGCTGTTCAGGGCCGCGATGATTTCGTACTTCTCGGCGCCGAAACGATCGTGAGCCACGCGACGGGCCAGCTTGAAAGCGGCCTCGTTGGCTTCTGCGCCGGAGTTGCAGAAGAACACGCGCTCGGCGAAGGTGGCGTCGATCAGTTTATGGGCCAGGCGCAGGGCCGGCTCGTTGGTGAAGACGTTGGACACATGCCACAGCTTGCCCGCTTGCTCGGTCAGTGCGCCTACCAGGGCCGGATGGGCGTGGCCCAGTACGTTGACCGCGATGCCGCCGGCGAAGTCGATCAGTTCCCGACCCGACTGATCCCATACTCGGGACCCCGCGCCACGCACAGGAATGAAGGCCGCAGGTGCGTAGTTGGGAACCATCACCTGGTCGAAATCGGCGCGTTGCACCGGAGCTTGCTCAACGGACATCGGAGTCTCCTGAAGAGGAACACCCGCCTGAAACTGGCGAGCGATGGAGGGATTGTAAGGACAGTTTTGTGCCCGGCCTTGTCGCCAAGCGACAACTTCTTATAGCGCCAACCCAGGTTTTAAGCGGGTTTATGGCAATGCGACAAATAGCGTCGCAAAGGCGCAGTTTAAACTGCGCACAGCCTCAGCGGCAGATTTGCCGGGCAATTTGCCAAGGTAATTACCCAGGTAGTTACGTGGCGGGCGGCCCCAAATCTCGAAAAGGTTATCGACGTTACGACAAGAGGGCATCGAACGGGATTTGGCGGGCGAGCGGGTGGCCTGTGGGATTGGCCGGCAAGCCGGCTCCTACAATACGGGGTCAACCGCGCTCGGAGGGCACGGAGGAGAGTTCGAACGGGCTACTGCTGCGCCGCTGATTGCGATCTTCGCGCGGGGTGGCGCCAAAGAAGTTGCGGTAAGCGCTGGAGAAGTGCGGGCCGGAGGAGAAACCACAAGACAGGCCGATCTGGATGATCGACTTGCTGGTCTGCATCAGCATCTGCCGGGCCTTGTTCAAGCGCAGCTCCAGGTAATACTGGCTGGGCACGCGGTTCAGGTACTGCTTGAAGATCCGCTCCAACTGACGACGGGAAACACAGACGTGCTGGGCAATCTCGTCGGTGGTCAGCGGCTCCTCGATATTGGCTTCCATCAGCAGCACTGCCTGGGTGAGTTTCGGATGGCTGGAACCCAGGCGATTTTGCAGCGGGATACGCTGGCGCTCGCCACCTTCACGAATGCGCTCCACCACCAGTTCCTCGGACACCGCACCGGCCAGCTCGGCGCCATGATCCCGGGCCAGCACCGCCAGCAGCAGGTCCAGCACCGACATGCCACCGCACGCGGTCAGGCGATCACGGTCCCAGTCGAACAGATGGCTGGTGGCGATGACCTTGGGAAAACGCTCGGCGAAATCATCCTGCCAGCGCCAGTGCACCGCTGCCCGATAACCATCGAGCAAACCCAGTTGTGCCAAGGGATAAACCCCGGCTGACAGCCCACCAATCACACAGCCGGCACGCACCAGTTGCTTGAGGGCACTGCTCAAGCCGGAACTCATCGGCGCCGGCGGCTCGTCCGCCAGCAGGAACAGTTTCTGACAACCTTCCAGCTTGCCCGCCCACGGCTCGCCCGGCAGTTGCCAGGCGCCTTCGGCCGGGGCTTCGGCCTGCAGGAAAGCCAGCTCATAGACCACTTCCGGGTGCACCCGCTGGGCAACACGCAAGGCCTCCTCGGCCAGCGCCAGCGTCAAAGCTTTAGTGCTGGGCCAAATCAGGAAACCAATTCGATGGGCAGTCATGGCGGGCAATCCGAAACGAAAACAAGGTGAGAAGCCAAGGGTGGCAGCACCAAGTTAGACCATCTGGCGCGCGGTGCGCAGCATGACCTAATTTGGTGCATAACGGCAGCTATTACTTGAGGCTGCCCGAGAGGAATTGTTGCAAACGTTCTGATTGCGGGTTCACCAGCACTTCACGCGGGTTGCCGCTCTCTTCCACCACACCTTTGTGCAAGAACACCAGCTGGTTGGACACCTCACGGGCAAAGCCCATTTCGTGGGTCACCACCACCATGGTCCGGCCTTCCTGGGCCAGGGCCTGCATGACCTTCAGGACGTCACCCACCAGTTCCGGGTCCAGGGCCGAGGTCGGCTCGTCGAACAGCATGACTTCCGGCTCCATCGCCAGGGCGCGGGCAATCGCCACCCGTTGCTGCTCGCCACCGGACATGTGCCCCGGATAGGCATCCTTGCGGTGCGCCACACCGACCTTGGCCAGGTAGTGCTCGGCCTTTTCGCGAGCCTCGGCCTTGGACACACCCAATACATGCACCGGCGCTTCCATGATGTTTTCAATCGCGGTCATGTGCGACCACAGGTTGAAATGCTGGAACACCATCGACAGGCGCGAGCGCATGCGCTGCAGCTGCTTGGGATCGGCGGCCTTCAAGGCGCCGTCCTTGTTGGCTACCAGCTTCAGCTCTTCGTTATTCAGCAGGATCTTGCCCGCATGGGGCTGCTCCAGCAGGTTGATACAGCGCAGGAATGTACTCTTGCCCGAGCCACTGGAGCCGATGATGCTGATCACATCGCCAGCTGCGGCCTTCAGGGACACGCCCTTGAGCACTTCGTGACTGCCATAGCGCTTATGCAGGTCTTGGACTTCAAGTTTGTACATGCGGTCGGTTCTCACAAAAACAGTCAGTCGTTGAGCAAGCGCCCGTGACGCAGCGCTTCGCGCCCCGCCACCTTGGCCAGCCAGAAACCGGGTTGGGCATAACGCAGCCGCTCAACGGCGAACAGCACGCCGCTGGTGCCAGCACACACCGTGCTGACCCGATCGGATAAGGGATCAATCACTTCAAAAACCGGCTCGCCCGCCTCCACCCAGCTACCGGCCGGACGCAGAAAGCTCACCACGCCGGGGTGCGGCGCATACAGCAGTTGGGTGCCTTCGAAAGGCATGGCCTCGCAGGCTTCGCGCCCAGGGGCCGGCCAGTCACCGGCAATCAACCCCTGCTCGGCAAGAAACGCCAGGATGCCTTCGGCGTGCGCTTCGGCCTGAGGCCGCCCGGTGTCGGCCTGGCCGCCCAGTTCAAGGGTGGTTGCCAGGCAAGCCAAGGGGATCTGCGCTTCAGGGAATTGCCGCGACAGGCGCAACCAGGGCAACGAACAGGCTTCGTCGAACGAACTGCCACCGGAATCTTCCGCCAACAGGCCGACCTTCACATCCAGGTGCGCGGCCAGGGAGCGCCACTGCGGCCAATGCTGCGGCAATGCATACATGTGCAGCGCCGCCTCGGCATCGCAATGCAGGTCCAGCACCACATCAGCGCTGCAAGCATGGCTCAGGAGCACCCGCTGCATGCCCTGCAACTGGCTGGACGCCGGTGGTAGCTCAGCCAGCACCTCGGCCATGGCCTGGCGAATCAGGCGCACATTGGCGTGCGGATCATCCCCCAGGCGCCCTTGCAGGCGCTGGCCGACCGGCTCGCTCAACTCGACGAAATCACGGTTGAAGTTCTTCCCGCTGCCGGCCTCGAAACGCCCCTGGTGATTGCCTTGCAGCAACTGGCCCAGGCCCAGTGGGTTAGCCACCGGCACCAGCTCGATGACGCCATTGAGAGCACCCCGGGCTTCCAGTTCGCCAAGGCGCTTCTTGAGCTCCCAGGCAGTACGCATGCCCGGCAACTCGTCAGCATGCAGGCTGGCCTGGATATAGGCCTTGCGCTCGCCGCTGCCGAAACGGAACACCGAGATATGCCGCTCGCTGCCCAGGTGGCTCCAGGGCAATGGATGATCGATGCGTTCCATATCAGTGCTTCCGCGGCGCCAGGTAGCGCAGCCAGCGGCCTTCGGCCAGCTTGAACAGGCGCACCAGGATAAAGGTCAGGCACAGGTAGAACACGCCGGCGGTGATGTAGGCCTCGAACGGCAGGTAGTACTGCGCGTTGACCGTCCGCGCCGCGCCGGTGATGTCGATCAGGGTCACGATGGACGCCAGACTGGTGGTCTGCAGCATCATGATCACTTCGTTGCTGTACTGCGGCAGCGCCCGGCGCAGAGCCGATGGCAAGAGGATGCGGCGGTACATCTTGTAGCGCGACATGCCCATGGCCTTGGCCGCCTCGATCTCGCCATTGGGCGTGGCCTTGAGGCTGCCGGCAATGATTTCCGCGGTGTAGGCGCTGGTGTTGATGGCAAAGGCCAGGCAGGCGCAGAAAGTCGCGCTGGACAGCCAGGGCCAGAGGAAACTCTCGCGCACCGCTTCGAACTGGGCCAGGCCGTAGTAGATCAGGAACAGCTGCACCAGCATCGGCGTGCCGCGGATCACATAGGTGTAGAGCCAGGCTGTCATGTTCACCAGCGGCTGCTTGGATACCCGCATCAGCCCCAGGGGCAGCGCCACCAGCAAACCGAAGAACAGCGACAGCGCCAACAGTTTCAGGGTGGTCAGCAGGCCGCCGAAGTACAGTGGCAGGGCCTCATAGATGACGTTGTAGTCGAAGATCATAGATCAGCCGCCCTTACGCCTACCGAGTAGCGCTTCTCAAGGTAACGCAGTGCCAGCAACGAGACGCTGGTGATCACCAGGTACATCGCCGCCACTGCAAGGAAGAAGGTAAATGGCTCGCGAGTGGCATCCGCCGCCTGCTTGGCCTTGAACATCATGTCTTGCAGGCCCACCACGGAAATCAGCGCGGTCGCCTTGGTCAGTACCAGCCAGTTGTTGGTAAAGCCGGGAATCGCCAGGCGAATCATCTGCGGCACCATCACCCGGAAGAACACCTGGAAGCTGCTCATGCCGTAGGCCATGCCGGCTTCCGCCTGCCCCTTGGGTATCGCCATGAAGGCGCCACGGAAGGTTTCGGAGAGGTAGGCACCAAAGATGAAGCCCAGGGTGCCGATACCGGCCGCCAGCGGATTGAGGTCGATGTAATCGTCATAACCCAGCAGCGGCGCCACCCGGTTGAGCAGATCCTGGCCGCCGTAGAAGATCAGCAGGATCAGCACCAGGTCGGGAATACCGCGGATTACCGTGGAGTACAGATCGCCCAGCCAGGCCAGCCAGCGCACCGGCGAGAGGCGCAGCGCAACCCCGATCAGACCCAGAACAATGGCCAGGGCCATGGACGACAAGGCGAGCTGAAGCGTCAGCCAAGCGCCATCGAGGATGACAGCCCCGTAGCCTTTCAACATGATTCAGGTCCTCGAAAATTGGGATGAAAAAATGGCGCAAACTTCAGAGATTCTGCTGCTTGCGCCATCTCGGACTGACTGACTCGACGGTCTTACTTGCCGTAGATGTCGAAGTCGAAGTACTTGTCCTGGATTTGCTTGTACTTGCCGTTCTCACGAATGGCAGCGATGGCGGCGTTGATCTTGTCCAGATCGGCCTTGTCACCCTTGCGCACGGCGATCCCTACACCGTCGCCGAAGTATTTGACGTCGGTAAAGGCCGGACCGACGAAGGCGAAGCCCTTGCCAGCGTCGGTTTTCAGGAAGCCGTCATTCAACAGGGTAGCGTCCGCCACGGTGCCGTCGAGGCGACCGGCGGCCACATCCAGGTAGATTTCGTTCTGCGAGCCGTAAGGCTTGATCTGCGCACCCAGGGGAGCCAGCACTTCACGGGCGAAACGCTCGTGGATCGAACCGCGCTGCACGCCGATGTTCTTGCCCTTGAGCTCGGCCAGGCCGTCGCTGATCTGGGTACCGGCCTTCATCACCAGACGCGCAGGGGTGTTGTAGTACTTGTTGGTGAAGTCCACGGACTTCTTGCGATCGTCGGTGATCGACATGGAGGAGAGGATGGCGTCGATCTTGCGAACTTTCAGTGCAGGGATCAGGCCGTCGAACTCTTGCTCGACCCAGACGCACTTGACCTTCATTTCTTCGCACAGGGCGTTGCCGATGTCGTAGTCGAAACCGACGATGCTGCCGTCCGGCGCCTTGGAGGCAAACGGAGGGTAAGCCGCTTCGATACCAATTTTCAGGGGCTTTTCATCGGCAAAAGTCGGCAGGGAGAGCACGGACAGTGCCAGGGCGCCAAGAAGCACGAGTTTCTTCATCTTAGAACTCCATCGGTAAAGGGCGAAAACGGCAGAGTGAGCGACAGCCCAATATGCGAATGGGTGAAACAGCAAATAGCGGCGCTGCGGCCCGGGTAGCCCACAGGGGGCTCACACACAGGCAACGACGAGCGAGTGACCGGCATTCTAACGACAGGCTGGAAGCCGATATTTCCTCAATGCGACAACAAATTACAGAAGCATCGAGAATGCCTGGCCAGCGCATTGACAGCTCTTCAATTCTATGCAAGAGCAAAAGGCGGGGAACCGATCTATGCTGCAAATTGCGGGCCTATTATTGGCAAAGCCTTCTATTCCGGCAAGCGCAGCGTGATGACTTATTTTTTATAAGGGTATAAAAGGCCCTGGAATGAGGCCCGGCGTTTCCCATGGCCCCGAAAGTGGGCGCCAGGTTACATCTTCGGCTGTAGCGGTAACATTCGGGTACACCGGATGGATAAATCCGATATTTATTTGCCCCCTCTTCGCCGGCAAGCCGGCACCCGCAACAGCCACGCAGAGGGCTCTGCGGCCCATCACCGCCACACAAAAAAGCCCCGCCCGGCGCAAGGGCCGGGCGGGGCTGGGCGACTCGGAAACCGACTCAGGCGACGTTCATGGTCTTGTGGGTATCGATCAGATGCTGCACCACACTCGGGTCAGCCAGGGTCGAGATATCACCCAGACCGTCGTACTCCGCTGTGGCGATCTTGCGCAGAATCCGCCGCATGATCTTCCCGGAACGAGTTTTCGGCAGGCCCGGCGCCCATTGGATGACGTCCGGCGAGGCGATCGGCCCGATTTCCTTGCGCACCCAGTTCTTCAGTTCCAGGCGCAGGGCTTCGCTCGGCTCTTCGCCCCCATTGAGGGTCACATAGACGTAGATGCCCTGCCCCTTGATGTCGTGAGGAACACCCACCACTGCCGCTTCGGCGACCTTCGGGTGCGCAACCATGGCGCTTTCGATTTCGGCGGTGCCCATGCGGTGCCCGGAGACGTTGAGCACGTCGTCCACCCGACCGGTGATCCAGTAGTAGCCATCCTCGTCGCGACGGGCGCCGTCACCGGTGAAGTACATGCCACGGAAAGTCTTGAAGTAGGTGTCGACGAAACGATCGTGGTCGCGGTACAGCGTCCGTGCCTGGCCTGGCCACGAGTCGAGAATCACCAGGTTGCCCTCGGCCGCGCCCTCGATGATGTTGCCCAGGTTATCCACCAGGGCCGGCACCACGCCGAAGAACGGACGCGCTGCGGAACCCGGCTTCAAGGCATGCGCCCCCGGCAGCGGGCTCATGAGGGTGGCGCCGGTTTCGGTCTGCCACCAGGTGTCGACGATCGGGCAACGGGATTGGCCGACGTTCTTGTAGTACCAGTCCCAGGCTTCCGGGTTGATCGGCTCGCCCACCGAGCCCAGCAGGCGCAGGCTGCTGCCATCGGCGCCTTCGCAGGCAGCGGTGCCCGAAGCCATCATGGCGCGGATAGCGGTCGGTGCGGTGTAGAGGATGTTGACCTTGTGCTTGTCGACGATCTTCGCCACCCGAGTGACATCCGGGTAGTTCGGCACGCCCTCGAACAGCACGGTGGTGGCGCCGTTGGCCAGCGGGCCATAGACAATATAGGTGTGGCCGGTGACCCAGCCGACGTCGGCGGTGCACCAGTAGACTTCGCCCGGGCGGTAGTCGAACACCCGCTCATGGGTCAGCGACGCATACAGCAGGTAGCCGCCGGTGGTGTGCTGCACGCCCTTGGGCTTGCCGGTGGAACCGGAGGTATAGAGGATGAACAGCGCTTCTTCGGCGCCCATCTCTTTCGGCGCGCAGACGCTGCCGGCGACCTTCATCAAGTCTTCGTACCAGATGTCGCGGTGCTGGTTCCACTTGATGTTGCCACCGGTGCGCTTGCACACGATGACCTTCTGAATGCTGCTGGTTTCCGGGTTGGTCAGGGCATCGTCGACATTGGCCTTGAGCGGCACTTTCTTGCCGGCGCGGATGCCTTCATCGGCGGTGATCACCACCTTGGAACGGCAGTCGATGATGCGCCCAGCCAAGGCTTCAGGGGAGAAGCCGCCGAACACCACCGAGTGGATCGCGCCAATGCGGGTACAGGCCAGCATGGCCACCACCGCCTCCGGGATCATTGGCATATAGATAGTCACCACGTCGCCGCGGTGCACGTCCTGGCCACGCAGGGCGTTGGCGAACTTGCAGACTTCTTCATGCAGTTCGCGGTAGGTGATGTTGCGGCTTTCGGAAGGATCGTCGCCTTCCCAGATGATCGCGATCTGATCACCGCGCTCGGCGAGATGGCGATCCAGGCAGTTGTAGGAAACGTTCAGGGTGCCGTCGGCGAACCACTTGATATCGACATGGTGATCGTCGAAGGAGGTCTGCTTCACCGTGGTAAAAGGCTTGATCCAGTCGAGACGCTTGGCCTGTTCGCGCCAGAAACCGTCCGGGTTCACGACCGACTGCTGGTACATGGCCTTGTAGGTCGCCTCGTCAGTCAGCGTATTGGCCAAAACCTCGGGACGAACGGGATACAGAGAAGCCGCACTCATCTTTCTTACCTCGGTGACATAGTTGTTTTTGTATGACCCCGTTGTAGCCGGGGGGCGTCTATAGAACCATTCGACGATGGTAGTAACAACCCCCTGCGAAATACCCCTTCATTTGCCAGAGCCCTTCAAGAATGCGCCTTACAGCGATATTCACCCTATCCAAAAAAGTTCCAGCCCGCCGCGAAACAGCCCTTTTTCGGCGATTGTTACAAAAACTGTCAAAGGTGTTTATCAAAAGTACGCCTATATGACTGCGCCCCCCGCGCCTAGAATCTGCCTCGCCCAACAGGCAATCTGATTAACCAAGTTGCAGCCCCCACGAAGGCAGTTAATCAAACTTCTACTCAAGTTCCACACGCAGCCCCATAAAGGCTGCGTGACCTCACACGACCTTAGAAAGGTAAAACGCAAATGAAAGCTTTATTAGTTCTGGCCCTCAGCAGTCTGTGCGTAACCGCGATGGCTGATGAGATCCCGACTGATGTCGCCAACCAGCAAGTACCGGTAGAGGAATACACTTACTCGACTGATCTGGATATCGCCAAAGTTATCTCCATGAGCGAAGTTCCAGAAGTATGCGAAGTTGTACCAGCGCGCATGGAATATGAAGACTCCCACGGCCAGCGGCATATTCTTCAATATCGCGTAATGGGCAACGGTTGCTCTAACGGCTAATAGCAAAGTTCATTGCACATACCTTGATGACTGCCGGCCGCAAGAAATCCCTCTTGCGGCACAGATGCCTGATGACTACCCGCCCATGGGCAGTAAAAGGCCTCAGCCTGACGACGTGCGACCCCGGCAATCGCACGCACTTTTCTTCCTGAGCTTGATGGCCTCCTCATGGCACCGCCCACGATCTTGCGAGCAACTCCACCGATGGCGTCGACGGAGGTGATCCGGCCAACCCTGCAGACCTGCCCCAGGAGATTTCCCAAGGCAAAATCGAGCAATTCGAGTTGTGTTCAAAACCTGAAAAATGCTTGCAAAAACACAACATCTAGTAAAATTGGCTATTTTTTGGCCATTTGCGGCTGTTTTTTTCAAGCGTGAAAAAAAATCTTCAACCGCCAAAGCCTTGTAAACCCGCACTCTGCCCCAAGTCCCCCCCCTTCTCGGGCTCGCCTGCGCCCATCGGTCGCCCCACACCCCCGAAAATATCCTTATAATGCGTCCTCAAAACGGGCCTGCAACATTCCCTTACCGGATGAAAACGACCTGCTGAATCCTGCGCAGGAGCTGGCACACCAAGCTCCGCCCGACAGCGGTCACCAGGCACCCGGACACGTATTTCTGTTTATTGCCTGCGTTCACTGCTGCAACAAACGATTTCCAATGATTTAACGCGGCCAGCGTGCCGTGTGAAAAACCACCCCTTTTGTTTTCACACGGGCATCTGGCCCTCGAGCAGGAGACGACACGTCATGCTGAGCTGGGACGAATTCGACAAAGAAGAAGGTGAAGTTGCGGTCAAAGGCGCCAACGCCGGCCACGCCACTGAAGCCAACATGGACCGCCTCGACAGCGCCGGCGGCGCCGCCGCCCTCGAAGCCCGTGCCGTGACCGCCAGCGACTCCGCTGCCGTAGCCCGCGCCAAGGCGTCTCTGGATCAACTCGACATCGCCGAAGGCCTGGCCGAGCTGGAAGGCTCTTCTGCCCGTGTCGCGGTTGACGAAAAGCGCATGATCAACTGCCGCGCCGACCTCAACCAGCTGGTGCCATTCAAGTATGACTGGGCCTGGCAGAAGTACCTCGACGGCTGCGCCAACCACTGGATGCCGCAAGAGGTCAACATGACCGCCGACATCGCCCTGTGGAAAAACCCGGAAGGCCTGACCGACGACGAACGCCGCATCGTCATGCGCAACCTGGGCTTCTTCTCCACCGCCGACTCCCTGGTTGCCAACAACCTGGTACTGGCCGTGTACCGCCTGATCACCAACCCGGAATGCCGCCAGTACATCCTGCGCCAGGCGTTCGAAGAGGCGATCCACACCCACGCCTACCAGTACTGCATCGAATCGCTGGCCATGGATGAAGGCGAGATCTTCAACATGTACCACGAGATTCCATCGGTCGCGAAGAAGGCCGCCTGGGGCCTGAAGTACACCCGTTCGATCTCCGATCCGAAGTTCGAAACCGGCACCGTCGACACCGACAAGGAACTGCTGCGCAACCTGATCGCCTACTACTGCGTTCTGGAAGGCATCTTCTTCTACTGCGGCTTCACCCAGATCCTGTCCATGGGCCGTCGCAACAAAATGACCGGTGTCGCCGAGCAGTTCCAGTACATCCTGCGCGACGAATCCATGCACCTGAACTTCGGCATCGACGTGATCAACCAGATCAAGATCGAAAACCCGCACCTGTGGGATGCCGAGATGAAGGAAGAAGCCACCCAGATGATCCTCCAGGGCACCCAACTGGAAATCGAATACGCTCGCGACACCATGCCGCGCGGTGTACTGGGCATGAACGCCGCGATGATGGAGGACTACCTCAAGTTCATCGCCAACCGTCGCCTGTCGCAGATCGGCCTGAAGGAAGAGTACCCAGGTACCACCAACCCGTTCCCATGGATGAGCGAGATCATGGACTTGAAGAAAGAGAAGAACTTCTTCGAGACCCGCGTGATCGAGTATCAGACTGGCGGCGCCTTGAGCTGGGATTGATTCCCGGATCAATGACACAAACAAGAAGCCCTGACCTGGTCAGGGCTTTTTTATTGGCCGTACCAATGTACACAGGGACGGGCTCATCAAAGTACGTGCAGGCTGCATGACCTGCCGCTATAAAGAACCCTCTTTCGCTTAAGGATCAAAGCGCCCATGAAATTCGATACCGCGTACTGCATCAGCCTGGACGACAAGTTGTCGATCTATGACGTGCGGGATCTGAATTTCGATGAAACCCTGGTCTTCGATTCGGCCAGGGAAAGTTTCCAGTGCCCCAACGATGAATGCCGCGCAGCGTTCGATAGCACTAATCAACTGGGCACTTTCAACGCCAAGAACGTCAACTACATCCGCACGCCGCATTTCAAGAACCTGCCCGCCACGCTTCATATAGAGGGATGCCCTTATGGGGTCAGCAAAAGCGCCGGTAGCGTGGAAGGCACCGCGACCGAAGAGGTACGCGAGGAGCATTTCCCCTCGGAGCTGCTCTTAAGCCGCCGTGAATACGTGCGCAAGCCGGCCAGCCCGCAAGCGGCAGTGGATGCCCCACGGGACACTCCGCCAGCCGCTGCGGCCAGTTCGCACAAGCCCCATGCCGGGCGCGACACTACCCCGGACAAGACCAGCGTCTTCGCCCACCCGGTGGAATGCTTTGTGTCGAACATCGACGACAAGGAACTGCTCAAGCGCATGCCGCTGAAGGTCGGCGAACACACGGCCAGCTACGCCTCGTTCTTCAAGAAGATCGAGTACCTGCTGGACAACAAGGGGCTTATCTACTGGGGCAAGATCAAGGAGATCAAGGACTACACCCAAAGCTTTCGCATCGATTTCGAGCAGAAAGTCTGGTTCAAGGCCGACGGCGAAACCAGGAAGAAGCCCTACTCGGTCAATGTCTACCTGAGCAAGAAGCTGATCGACAGCTACCGCAAGCGCAAAGCCTTCCTCGAGGAGATCAAGGGCGCCGCCGACAGCCAGCGGGAGCTGTACTGTTTCTTCTATGGCGTGACGCCGGCACTCAAGCAAGTGCCGAGCAAGAAAGACCCCGAATCGACCTTCGGGGTCTTCAGCGCCAATATCGAGAACCTGGATCACTTCGTGATCCGCGAGGCGCCGGGGCTGGAGGCAAAATAACCTCCTTCGGTTTCAACGCTTGGGCAGCTCCAGAGCGACGGCCCCGGGGTGCTTCCTGACCAACGCATACGGCAGTACCGCCCACTCAGGTCCATCACAGGCCCGCGCTACCCGAGGAAAGTAGGCCTTGAGGAACAGCCCCTTGGGAGTGAAGTACCAACTGTTATCGCCCCAGACGCTCTCATCGCTGTAGTTGCAGCCCTCGTCGGGGTCGGTCGGCTCGCGCATCTTGTCGGGGTACAAGGCGCGAAACTGCTGGACCAGCCAGGGTGCCAGTTTTTCCTGATTGTATTCGTAGAGGCCTGTGCGCTCAGCTTCAGTGAGACGAGTGTCTCCTTTGCCATTGCGGTCGCTGTGCAACAGCGGTTTGCCCTGCCCCACCCAGAGCACATCGGACAGTGACAACGGGTGGCCGCTGTTCACGTCGATATTCATCGGGGAGTCGCCAAAGTCCGGGTGAGCACCGCCGCAGGAATAGCTGGTGGAGATATTCACGCTCAGTACCGCCGGTGATAAGAACTGTGGTTTTACCGTCTGCATGAATTCGCCCCCCTGGGAGCCGGCTCCCAGCAGGCACTCGTGGTAGGCACTCACCTCGCGCCATAGACGCTCCATCAACAACTGATTGAGACGCTGTTGCTGAGCTTCCGGGTAACCACCGACCACCTTGAACATCGACAGCTTCGACCCTGGCTCGCTCCACCATTGCAAGGTGTAACCCATGAAGCTCTGCTGTTTGCCCTGCTTGAGGGCCAGGCTCTGCAGGCGCAAGTATTCGTACAGGTCATTCGAATAAAGCTGCGCCAGATAGGGCAATGTATCCGGCTTGGGTGCCTCAGCCTTGGCCGCGGACAATTGCACATCCAGGGTCTTGCCCTTGGAGTCCTGCCACTGCCCCTGCCAGCCATCGGCAGTTTGCTGCAACTTGAAGATGGGCAGGGCCGCCTGCTCATCGTCAGGGCGGCCTCCTCCTTCGCGCAGCTCCAGCGCCTGCCCGACAAGCGTGCCGTTGAGCGCAAGATCATGGTGATACTTCTGATAGAAATATCGCCCTGTGACGTCCTTGGGATCGCCGGTATTGATTTCCAGCACAATCGGCATCTTGCCCAGAGTGCCGCTGAGGACCTGTCGAGAGGGCGAGGCCTGCAGGCCCTGAAGGTAGATACAAAGCAACAGGGCACCGAGGATCTGGCGCATCAGTCCGTTGAACATGGAAACTCCCTTGCATGAAAAGGCCGCCAGCGTCGTCAGCAGCGCCTGGGCCTGTGGTAAGCGACGAGCAATTATGGACCGGCGCCCCAGGACAATCGAGCAGTCAAGCGTGATGGTTCTATCACTTCAGGCACATGCTCAGCAGCACCAGAAACAACAGACCGATGTAAACCCTCGCATGTACCCGGTCAGGGATCCTGCCGATCCAGGGCGTGGCCAGACGAATACCGAGCAACGAACCGAGAGTGAGGAGAAAAAACGCCAGCAGGTCGACATAACCGACAAACCAGGGGCCCAGATCGAAGCGGCTGTAGCCTGCCAGCGCCATATAGGTCGCAGTACCCGCCAGCGCCACGGGGACACTCAGCGGATTGGCCATGGAGGTAGCCTGGGTCATGCTCAGGCCGCAGCGACGTAGCAGGGGAACGGTCATGACACTGCCACCCACTCCGAGGAAGGTAGCAATGACGCCTATTCCTACACCGCCAAAGAGCGTTTCGCCTGTCCCCAGGTCACGGGTTTTCTGCCCTACCGACTGTTCAAGAAACCCCCGGCGCAGCAGGCAGTCGGCAATGGTCAGGCTCAGGTAGGCAATAAAGGCATAGCGGATCACCTCGCCACTCACCCACATGGCCCCAGCCGCGCCCACTATCGCCCCCAACCCGATATAGCCCCCCAGGGGCCACAGATAGCGACGGACAAGATTGCCTGCGCGCTGGTGCCTGCCGGTGGCAACCAGGGCGTTGACGATCATCACACAGGTCGAAGTGGCTACCGCGACATGCATCGCCGCCTGCCCCACCGCCGAAGCGGCGCCCTGGCTGGCGAGCAACATCCAGTACAGCAGCGGCACCACCACAAACCCGCCACCAAAGCCGAACAGCACGGCGCTGATGCCCGTCATGCAACCAAAAAGTGCCAACAGTAGATAGAACATCAAGGCGTTTCCATTCAGATAGAAGCCCTGGAAGATAGAGCCCCCGCACTTGGCCGGCTTCAGTAAGTTGGCCAATAATATTTGCGTTTACGCCAAATACGGACGGTATCGGCATGCGCAATATCTCCATCGACCAACTGGATCAGACTCCGCGTCCCGTGCTCGCCATCGGTACGGACTACCCGGACGGGCAACGCCTGCCACGCCATCGGCATCGGCGGGCGCAACTGCTGTATGGCGCCACCGGAGTGATGCAGGTCAGTACCGATCAGGGCAACTGGGTGGTGCCACCACAGCGGGCGGTGTGGATTCCACCGGGGGTGGAACATGAGGTGCTGATGCTTGGGGTCAGCACTCGCAGCCTGTATATCGAGCCGGCCGCGGCGCCGCTGGACAGCAGCGGCTGCCGGGTCATCGGCATCTCGCCACTGCTGCGCCAGCTACTGCTTGAAGCAGTGGACATGCCCCTGGAATACGACCTGGACGGACGCGACGGGCTGCTGATCAACCTGCTGCTGCACGAAATCCAGCGTTGTCCCGGCCTGCCGCTGCACATTCCGTTGCCGGCCGGCGGCCCACTGCTGGAGCTGTGCCGCACTTTTCTCGCCCGGCCCGATGTCCATCAATCCCCCCTGCATTGGGCAGACCGACTGCATGTCAGCCTGCGTACCTTCAATCGCTGGTTTCGCCAGGAGACCGATATGAGCTTCGTGCAATGGCGGCAACGGGCCTGCGTGATCCAGGCCCTGGCCCGGCTGGCGGCCGCGGAGCCGGTAACCCGAATCGCCCTGGACCTGGGCTATGACAGCCCTGGCGCGTTCTCCACCATGTTCCGCCGGGTGCTGGGGCAATCCCCCAGCACCTACCTGAATCAAGAGCATCCAGCCCCTGGAAAAACCTTGTGACCAAAGGCTGGCGCAGTGGCAGAAATTGAGTTTGATCCGGACGCAAAACAACTGTACAAATATCCAGTACAAAGCCAACGCACTGCCTAACCTCCCGGAGAAAACCATGGCCTCTCTCGCGATGAAAATCACCCTGGAACGTATCGCTCTCTATCAATTCACCCCGCAACACTGTGCCCAGGCCCGGGACATGCTGGGCTGGGACATGGATCAACTATCCCGCGAGTCCGCGGTCTCGGTGCAAGCCATCCAGCGCTTCGAAGCAGGCTACGAGGTCCGTGACGTGACCCGCCTGGCCCTGGCGTTCTGCCTCGAGGCCCAGGGCCTGGTGTTCTTCCCGGGTTTCACCCCGGGCCGCGGCATGAACATCAAAGGAGCCACTCCCAACCCGATGGAGCGGCCCGACTATGCCCTAATCGAATGATCCAGCCCCCTGAGCAGGTGCTCGCACAAGGCCGGCACTGACAGAGGGGGCGAGCCCGGACGAACCGGCGGGCAGGCCAGGGTTTTGATCCGGGTCTCATGGCGCCGCAAACTGCGGATGCCATGGTCATCCTCCTCATGACCCGCCGCCCGGGCAAAGAAGGCCTGGGTCAGGCGGATTCGACGCCCGCCTGCTCCAGTGCATCTTCCACCTCCAGCCACCAGGCGGCTCCCCGCTGCGGTTGCGCCAGGTTGAAGGCTTCGCCCATCTGCGGCGTGGTGATGTTGGTGCTGCGCTCCCAGGCCAGGGCCAGGATGCGGTCGAAGGGTTCGTGCCAGGCGTGCATCGCCAGGTCGAAGGTGCCGTTGTGGATCGGTAGCAGCCAACGACCTTGCAGGTCGATGTGGGCCTGCAGAGTCTGCTCGGGCTGCATGTGTACATGGGGCCATTCGACGTTGTAGGCGCCGGTTTCCATCAGTGTCAGGTCGAATGGGCCGTACTGCTGGCCGATGCGCTTGAAACCGTCGAAATAGCCGGTATCGCCACTGAAGAAGATCCGCGTAGGGCCATCGATCATCACCCAGGAGGCCCACAAGGTCCGGTTGCCATCGAACAGACCACGCCCGGAAAAGTGCTGCGATGGGGTGGCAACGAAACGCACGCCAGCGACCTCACAGCCCTGCCACCAATCCAGTTGCCGGACCTTGGCCGCCGGCACGCCCCACTTGATCAAGGTATCGCCCACGCCCAGCGGGGTGAGGAAATGCCGGGTCTTGTCCGCCAGAACCAGCACGGTCTTGTGATCAAGGTGATCGTAATGATCATGAGACAGGATCACCGCCTCGATATCGGGCAATTGCTCCAGGCTGATGGGCGGCTGGTGAAAGCGCTTCGGCCCGGCCCATTGCACGGGTGACGCGCGCTCGGCAAACACCGGATCGGTGATCCAGAACTTGCCGCGCATCTTCAGCAGCACGGTGGAATGCCCCAGGCGGTAGACGCTGTGATCGGGCGCCGCCAGCAACTGCTCGCGAGTCAGCGGCTGCACCGGAATGGCTCCGGCCGGGCGGGTATTGCGCGGCTTGTGGAACAACATGTTCCAGAAGATCTGCAGGGTCTTGCCGAAGCCGGCACGGCGCACCGGCGCATGGTTGCGAAAAGCCCCCTGCTCCTGGCGCGAGGTTTCCTGGCGGGGAGCACGGGTGACGCTGGACGAGACAGTGGCCATGATTGAAATGACTCCATGGAACGCAGCAAGGTTGCGACGTGGTGTTGCGGGACGATCTACTGGCCAAGGCACGCAAGCATCAGCCGCCAATCATCGTTTCGAAGATGAACTACACTACACAGTGTAGTTTCTACATTGCAACAGGAAACAGACGAAGTAGACTGCCGAGTGTTTTTACCGACCACCCTGACCGAACCCGACTTATGACAGCCCCGAAGCGCCTCACCGACCTCAAACGCAGTGCCATCGTCCAGGCGGCGATCAGTGAATTCCGCACCAGCGGTTTCGAGATCACCAGCATGGACAAGATTGCCGCTACAGCTGGGGTGTCCAAGCGCACGGTGTACAACCACTTCCCCAGCAAAGAGGAACTGTTCGCCGAGATCCTGCACCAGCTCTGGGCCAGCATCAGCGCGCAATCGGAAATCACCTACCGCAGCGACCTGCCCCTGCGCGAGCAATTGGAAAAGCTCCTGCGGGCCAAGCTACAGCTGCTGGCGGACGACAACTTTCTCGATCTGGCCCGGGTGGCCATCGCCGCGGCCATTCACTCGCCGGAACGGGCGCAGAACATGGTGGCGCGGCTTGGCGAACGGGAAGAAGGCCTGACCCTGTGGATTCGCGGCGCCCTGGCCGACGGTCGCCTCAAGCCGGTAGACCCGGAATTCGCCGCGACCCAGATGCACGGCCTGCTCAAGAGCTTCGCCTTCTGGCCACAGATCACCATGGGCCAGGCGCCACTGGCAACAGGCATGCAAAACCAGGTCGTCGAGTCGGCGCTGGACATGTTCCTGGGCCAATACCAGGCCTGAATTCCCGAGGCATCTGTGCCCGCCGAACCGCAGCCGGCGGTCGCCACCACTGTGAAATGGCTTCGAAGGACACTGATTATTCTCACTGGAATAAATGACAATATTCACCAGACTGATCCGATAAACGGCTAAACCGAAAAAACACCACAAGGTGTTTCAGTACAGAACCTGGTGCAGGAATTTATGGAAAACCAACGCGGCAAGGGGTTGTCATTTGCCCGGCGCATCTATCGGCCAAGGATCATCGGCCTGGGTATCGGCGGTATCAGTGTATTCGCCACCCTCTACCCCCTTGCACTGCCCGGTTGGATCTGGGCCCTGCTTTTGTTCCACGGCCTGCTCTGGCCTCACCTGGCCTATCAACTCTCCACCCGTTCTGCCTTTCCCTACCAGGCAGAACGTCGCAACCTGCTGTACGACTCGATGCTGGGCGGTTTCTGGGCTGCCACCATGCAGTTCAATCCCCTGCCCGCCGTCACCATCCTGTCGATGATGGCCATGAACAATGTGGCCGCAGGCGGTTTGCGTCTGTTCATCCGTGGCGCTCTGGCCCAGGGCGCCGGGGTCCTGTTGTCCTGGTCGCTGTTCGGCGCCGGCTTCAATACCCGGATCAGCCCGCTGCAAATCTATGCCTGCCTGCCGATGCTCACGCTCTATCCGCTGGCCGTGGGCATGGTCTGTTACCGGCTGGCGATCAAGCTGTCCGAGCACAAACGCGCCCTGAGCGCCCTGAGCCGCACCGACAGCCTCACCGGTCTGCTCAACCACGGCTCCTGGAAAGACCTGCTGCATATCAAGTTCCACAAATGCCAGCAGCAACAGATCGATGCCAGCATCGCCCTGATCGACATCGACCACTTCAAGGCGATCAATGACACTTACGGACACATCATCGGCGATACGGTGCTGCGCCATCTGAGCAACGAACTGCGGCGCAACCTGCGTCACGACGATCTTGCCGGTCGCTACGGCGGTGACGAGTTCTGCGTGATCCTGCCGCGCATGGACCGCCAGCAGGCACTGGAGGTCATGGAACGCCTGCGCCAGGTCTTCAGCCAGTACCGGCATCCGCAAGTGGCCGAGCTGAAAGTCAGCCTGAGCATCGGCCTGGCCGCCTTCGACCGCGAATTCCCGGACCCTTCAAGTTGGCTCAACGCCGCCGACAAGGCCCTGTACCTGGCGAAAAACAGTGGCCGCAATCGGATTGCCAGCAATGATGACGAGGCTCATTCCCGGCAAACACAAATGGCATAAAAACCCAAAAAACTTATACAAAAAGGGAGTAAAAAACATTTTTGTACAAGTTTATTTGGATTTATCCCGGCAATTGCCATCATAATGCCGTCACTTCGCTACTGCACACGACCTCCATTCGGGGACAAATGCCGTAGTCCATCAATCCAACTAAATCGATTCGCAGCCACTACGTCTCCTCTTGATGCGGCCAACGACGCACGCCCGCAACGTCGCCCGCGCCATCGCTGCGAATTTATCTGTCAGTCATGGAACGCTGGCATTGAGCAGATAATGTCGAACGCTGGGGAGCATTCGGCATACCGGCGAACTCAATAGGGATCGACGCGACGTTTCTCCCACAGAGCACCAGCTACCATGCTATTCAACCGCCACAACAAGACCATCGATTCCCTGCAGCAAACCATTGCCGAACAATCCCGACTGCTGGAAGCCATCGACCGCTCCATGGCGGTGATCGAATTCGACCTGCAGGGCAACGTCCTGCGAGCCAACGCCAACTTTCTCCAGACCCTGGGCTATCGCGAAGACCAGGTGATAGGCCAGCCACACCGCCTGTTCTGCACCCCAGAGTACGTTCGCAGCAGCGACTACCAGCAATTGTGGACCCGCCTCAGAAGCGGCCAGTTCGAATCCGGCACCTTCGAACGGGTGGCCAGCAACGGCCAGAGCCTGTGGCTGGAGGCCAGCTACAACCCCATCCGCGACGCATCCGGCGCAGTGTACAAAGTGGTCAAGTACGCCCTGGATGTCACCGCCCGAGTGCAGGAACAGGTGGAGGCGCGAAACAAGCTGGACGCCATCGACCGGGCCATGGCGGTGATCGAGTTCAACCTCGACGGCAGCATCATCGGTGCCAACAGCAATTTCCTCAGCCGCATGGGCTACAGCCTGGCCGAGATCAAGGGCAAGCATCACCGCATGTTCTGCAAGCCCGAGCTGATCAACAGCAGCGCCTACCAGGACTTCTGGAATCGCCTGAACCGGGGTGAGTTCTTCAACGGTCAGTTCGAGCGGATCGACAGGCACGGACGTACGCTGTGGCTGGAAGCCAACTACAACCCGGTCTACGACGCCAGCGGGCGCCTGTGCAAAGTGGTCAAGTACGCCGCGGACGTCACCCAGCAGGTGGAAAAACACGAACAGGATGCCCAGAGCGCGAGCCAGGCTTATCACATCTCGGTGCAGACCCGTAAAGTCGCCGAACAAGGCACCGGAGTGATCCAGCAAGCGGCCAGCGAAATGCGCCAGATTGCCGAGAACATCGAGGGGTCTTCATCGCTGATCGCGCGCCTGGGCGAGCGCTCCGAGCAGATCACCGCCATCGTCAACACCATCCGCGCCATCGCCGACCAGACCAACCTGCTGGCTCTGAACGCCGCCATCGAAGCGGCCCGGGCCGGGGACCAGGGCCGTGGTTTTGCCGTGGTGGCCGATGAGGTCCGCCAGTTGGCGGCGCGCACCAGCGGCTCGACGGCGGAAATCTCCAGCATGATCGACATGATCCAGAACGAAACGCAGCAAGCCATCAAGAGCATGGACGGAACCCGGGAGCGAGCGGCCAAGGGCGTGCAACTGGCCAATCAGGCGGGCACGGTGATCCTGCAGATTCGCGACGGTGCCAGCGAGGCGGTAGAGGCCGTGAGCATGTTCGCCAACGAACGCGGTACGCCCTGAGGGCTGGCTTCCCGGCGTCCAGAGCGACGTCGGGCCTGGCCTGGGAGGTTATAGTGGCCTGACGTCCCAGTGCCTGGCGGAGGCCATCATGAGTTCCAGCGACACCCCGAAGAAAACCACCCCGGTCATCGACCATCTGCGCTTTCATCGCGCCCATGCCCACCTGGCGCCGACCTTCGGCACCGACAGTTTCGCCTTGAAGGCCGAAGCCTTCGCCCGGTTCTTCGGCACCCCGACCTTCCTCGGCGCACAAACCCTGGTGGTACTGGTCTGGGTGGCCCTGAACCTGACCGGCGTCACTCACTTCGACGTCTACCCCTTCATCCTGCTGAACCTGGCCTTCAGCCTGCAATCGGCCTATGCCGCCCCGCTGATTCTCCTCGCCCAGACTCGCCAGGCCGCGCGGGACAAGGCCCAGGCGGATGCCGATGCGCAGCACCGCGAAGCCCTGGCCGTTGCCAACAGCGAGCGCCAGGCCCAGGCCGCACAGACCACCACGCAATTGATGGAGCTGCTGGAGCAGAACACCCGCCTGACCGAAATGACCAAGCAACTGACCGAGCGCATCGAGAATCTCACCAGCGAGATGCATGAGCATTTCGTGCGCAAGGATCAACCCAAGGCCTGAAGGCCTCAGGGCCAGCGCAGGTGCCGCGCCAACTCGTCGAACAGCGTCACCACCGAACGCAAGGCCCGACAGTCCGGGCGGGTCAGCAGCCAGAGGGCGGTTTCCTGGCCCAGAGGCCCACTCAACGCTTCCAGCCCGGCGCTGCCCACCAGGAAATCCGGCAGCGCGGCCACGCCCAGGCCAGCGCGCACCAGCTCAGTAACCGAAAGCATGCTGTTGCAGCGGTAACTGGGCTGTACGCCGGGCCATTGCTGACGACGCCAGACCACGGTGGGGTGATCGGGCAGGAAGTCGTCCGGGGCGATCCAGGCCAGACGCGACAGATCAGTGCAGTCGACCCGTTGCCGATAGGCCGGGCTGGCGCATACCCGGTAGGACACCGCCCCCAGGCAGCGCCCCACCAGGTGCTCTGGAGGCCTCGCGGTCAGGCGCACGGCAATATCCGCATCACGCCGGTTGAGATTGGCGAAATCATTGGACGTGCACAGCTCGATGACCAGTGCCGGATAGTTCGCCATGAACTGCGCCAGGGCCGGCAGCAACAGGCCTTGCAACACCGAATCGGTACAAGTCAGGCGTACCGTGCCGCTGACCACTTCGCCGCCCCGGGCCACGCCGATACGTGCCGCTTCCAGAGCCTGTTCCGCTTGTTCGGCCTGCTGCGCCAGGGCCTGGGCCAGGCTGGTGGGCAAGTAGCCGGCGCGGCTCTTGTCGAACAACTGCTGGCCCAGCCCGGCCTCCAGCCGGCGCACGGCGCGAAATACCGTCGAGACATCGACCTTGAGCAGGGCTGCAGCACGCGCCAGGGATCCTCCGCGAACCAAAGCCAGGATCAACGAGAGATCGGGATAGTCCAACTGATAGTGCGTTGGTGCAATGAGCATTTGGGCAAACGCCAATATTGATTGCGTAGGCGCCAATTTATAGTGGGCCCAGGCCATCGACAAGTCAGGGTCACAACCGGAGAGTTCCATGCATCCACAAGTACCAGCACCGACCATCCGTATCGCCCTGGTGGGGGATTACGACCCACAGATCACCGCGCACCAGGCCATCCCCCTGGCCCTGGAGCGGGCAGCGCAGGAGGGTGCAGGCCCAGTGGAATACCAGTGGCTGGCGACCGCCGATCTGCACCAGGAGAAAGACCTGGAGGGCTTCCACGGTATCTGGTGCGTCCCCGGCAGCCCCTACCGCAACATCGTAGGTGCGCTGCTGGCGATCCGCGTGGCGCGTGAACAGCAGCGGCCATTTCTCGGTACCTGTGGCGGCTTTCAGCACGCGGTCCTGGAATACGCCCGCAATGTGCTGGGCTGGGCCGATGCTGAACACGGCGAAACCGCGCCCGACGCCGAGCGCGTGCTGCTCACGCCCTTGAGCTGCGCCCTGGTGGAAGCCCGGGAATCGATTCAGTTGCGCGCCGACAGCCGCATCGCCAGGGCCTACGGCACCACCTGCATCGAGGAAGGTTATCGCTGCCGCTATGGCGTCAATCCGGACTTCGCCGGCGCCCTGCTCAGCGGCACCTTGCGCCCCACCGGCCATGACAGCGCCGGCGACCTGCGCAGCGTTGAACTGGACGAGCATCCGTTCTTCGTCGCCACCCTGTTCCAGCCCGAGCGCACGGCACTCCAGGACCGCACACCGCCGCTGGTCAGCGCCTTGCTCGCGGCCTGCCGGGAGCGCCAAGCATGACTGAACGAACTCCCGCACCACCCTACTACGCCGTGATTTTCAGTTCCCAGCGCGGTGAAGCCGACCCCGCCTATGAACAGGCAGCCGAACGCATGCTCGAACTGGCGCGCCAGCAGCCGGGGTTTCTCGGGGTCGAATCGGCACGAGGTGAGGACGGTTTCGGCATTACCGTGTCGTACTGGAGCAGCGAAGCGGCGATCCTGGCCTGGAAGCAGCACCCCGAACACAGCGCGATCCGCGAGCGCGGTCGGGCACAGTGGTATCGCCAGTTCAGCACCCGGGTAAGCAAGGTCCAACGGGCCTACGGCTTTCCAGGCTGAGCCCGCTTCAGGCAAGGATTCCCGAGCCGTCCGGGCGACGGCTCGGGGACACGCATCAGCCCCGGGCGGTCGGCAGCAGGCTGCGCACCGCCTGTATTTCCGGCAAGTCGCTGCGACGCATGTATACCCGCAGCGGCTCACTGATATTGATCCGGTCGTCGATGTTCTGATCCAGCAGCAACTGGATCTGCTCGCGCTTGAGGCTCATGGCCTGGTCCGACACCGGCGCCCAGACAAACTCGTGGGCCGGCACTATGGCGTCGTCGGCCACGTCCATGCCAAAGGAGTCTTCGCTGAAGCGCACGATATAGCGACCGGTCTTGCGATTGAAGCCGACAAAGCCCTTGAGCTGGTCGGCAGCCTGACAGATGAGTTCGGAGGTGATGCTCATGGTAAACCTCACTAGAGTCCCGCAGGACAGGTGATCAATGGTCTACACGCGAGGCAAGGGACAGCGGAGTTTTCAGGGCTTCCCTCTGATGGGGAAACTGCAGCGCCCAAGAGTACTGCAAAGCAGCGGAAAAAAGCGTTGAAAAATGCAAATGAGAGGGATTTATGTCGCTCTGGAGATAGCACAAGCGTCATCGAGTTGCTAAAAGATATCCCCTTGCACACGCCCCCACGAAAGGATTTCGAGCATGCCCGCGACCTTTACCCCTTGTGCCCTGATGCTGGGCCTGATGCTCGCTTGCGGACTGGCCCAGGCCTCTGAACAGCCTGACCCGAACGCCCTGGCCGCTCGCCAGGGGATTCCACAACCAGCGGTGATCGCCCACCGCGGCGCCTCTTTCGATGCCCCCGAATCCACCGCCGCTTCCTACAAGCTGGCCCGGGACCTGGGTGCCGACTACCTGGAAATGGACCTGCAACGCAGCAAGGATGGCGTGCTGTTCGCCCTGCACGACAACAACCTGCAACGCACCACCGACGTGGCGCAGAAATTCCCCGAACGCAAGGACAGCCCGGCCAACGCCTTCACCATGGCGGAACTGAAAACCCTCGACGCCGGCAGCTGGTTCAACCAGGCCCACCCGGAGCGGGCACGGCCTGGCTTTGCCGGGCTGAAGATCCTCACCCTGGATGAAATCATCGACATCGCCCAGGGCAATGCTCAGCACAAGCCCGGCCTGTATATCGAGACCAAGGAACCCCAGCTGTTCCCCGGTATCGAGCACGACCTCAAGGAAAAACTCCAGGACCGTGGCTGGCTGAGCCCCGCCGGTTCCAAGCTGGCGAAAAGCGAACTGGCGGTAGGCCAGGGCAAGGGCAAGGTGGTGCTGCAGACCTTCGACAAGCACAGCCTGGAACTGCTGCACCAGGAAATGCCCAAGGTGCCGAAAGTGCTGTTGCTGTGGGTCGCTCCCGGCAGCATCGAGCCAGCCTCCGGCCAGAGCTTTGCCAAGAGCGGCGAAACCGACAAGGCCGCGTTCTATGCCCGGCAGCAACCCAAGGACCAGGCCGAGTTCAAGCGCTGGGTGGATTTCGCCAAGGCCCAGGGTGCCATCGGCACCGGCCCTTCCGCAGCCCTGACCGGCGGTGGCGAGCAGAGCTACTCGGACCTGGTGCAACCCTGGATGAACCAGTACACCCACGACCAGGGCCTGCTGGTGCACGTCTACACCATCGACGAGCCGGTGGACTTCAAGAAGGTCATGGATGCCGGGGTCGATGGCATCTTCACCAACCGCAGCGCCGAACTGCTCAAGTACTTCAAGCGGCCAGCCAGTGTCAGCGTGGCGCAATGGCTGGACGCCAACGGCTACTGAGTGGCGGTTTCGCACTGGCACGGCGAGCTCTGGCTGGGCCGGGATTTCGGCCTGATCCACGGGGCGATGGGGCCAACCGAGCCCCATGCCCACTATGCCCATCAACTGATCATCGCCCCCGGGCAACCGGTCACGGTGGCGCTCGCGGGCGTGCTGCAGAGCGCTCATTACCTGTTGATCCCGGCCTTGCAGCGCCACGCCATCGTTCAGGCTCCCGAGCAGGCCTTCACGGTGTACGCCGAGCCGCTGCTGATCGCCGTCGAAGACCTGCAAGCATGCATCAGTGGCGTCGAACCCTCACTGCCCGGCCTGGAAGCGGTGCTGCGCCGTTGCCCGCGCCAGCCCGTGGCCGACCTGCGTGTAGCGCGGGCACTGCACGCCGTGGATGCCGCCCTGGAGGGCAAGGTGGCGGCCGCGCAACTGGCGGCCCGGGCCCATGTATCCCTGAGCCAGCTGGAGCGTCTGTTCGCCCGAGACGTCGGCCTGCCGGTAAGGCGCCTGGTGCTCTGGCGCCGCCTGCGCCTGGCCATGGCCCTGGTGCTGGAGGGCCAGACCCACACTGGCGCGGCACACGGCGCCGGGTTCGCCGACAGCGCGCACTTCTCCCGCACCCTGAAGAGCCTGTTCGGCGTCACCGCCAGCCAGGCCCTCAAGCACCTCAAGCCTCGCTTGCTGGTCTGACGCGCCGGCGCAACTGCTCGGGCACCACGGGTTCTGCCCCATAGCGCTGGGCCTTGAACGGCTCCAGCAACTGCGGCCAGTAATCCACCGGGTAGTCGGCCCGGCTGCCAATCCCCAGGTCGCCCTGGCGCATGCAATAGTCATCGCGATAAAACGCGGTGCCCAGCAGCCAGTCCCAGAGATTGAAAAACAGCCCGAAGTTCACATCCCCGGCGCGTCCGTACTTCATGTGGTGAAAGCGATGCACGGGCGCCCAGGCGAAAATCCAGCGCAAAGGCCCCAGGCGCATGTCGACATTGGAATGCTGCAACAGCAGCTGGACGGCAATGGCCAGGGCCAGCAACTGCGCCACCGGCAGCGGGATGCCCAGCAACACCAGCGGCAACAGCCCGGCCGAAGCTTCGACCAACTGGTGCAGGGGATGCTTGAGCAAGCCATTGAAACCGTACATGCGCTGCACACTGTGATGCACCGCATGCAAGCGCCAGAGCCAGGCCAGGCGATGGCTGGCGTAGTGGGCCAGGGTAATGCCGCAATCGGCGATCACGATGGCCAGCAGCAACTGCCCCCAGAGCGGCCAGCCCTGGGGCCAGAGCCCATCATGGGCCAGCAGCGCCACCAGCCCGGGCAACGCCAGCAGCCCCAGCGCATTGAGGCTTTCATTGACCAGGGCATGCAGGCTGTCACGCAGCCGGTCGCCTTGGGAACGGTTCCAGTCAGGCTCATAGGGCAAGCACCCTTCCGCCAGGAAGGACACCCCCAGGGCAGCCCCGAACACCCCCAACAACCCGCTGGCAGACGCCGGCCCGGCACTCATCCACCACACCCCGGCGCCGATGAACCCGGCAAACACCAAGGGTGCGTACAACCATGCAAGCATTCGTTTCATGTGCTGCAGCTCCTGTAGGGAAAACCGCAGCTTGCGACCCGATGCCGGGGCGGGGCTTGAACAAACGACGCAAAGAGTGACCTGAATTAAGGGTGAATTAAGTTGCGTTGGCTAACCTGCGCCCATCGAAACCCATCACCCCGAGGAATCAACCCATGACCAAGTTCTCCGCCCTGTTCGCAGCCGCCGCCCTGACCCTGACCGCTGGCCTGGCCCAGGCCGATGTGCGCCCGGACCTGATCCCCGGCCTGCTCAAGTCCGGCGCCATCATGGACCTGGAAAAACTCAACCAGGCCGCCCTCGCTCAGCACCCGGGCACCACCGCCGCCAGCATCACCGACACCGAGCTGGAGCAGACCGCCACTGGCGCTTACGTCTACCAGGTGGAGCTGCGCGACAGCAAAGGCATCGAGTGGGACGTGGACCTGGATGCCAAGACCGGCAAGGTCCTGAGCAACAAGCAAGACAAGTAAACCGCCCGCCCCTACAAGGCCGCGCCCTGCTTCGGGAGCGCGGCCTTGTGCGTTGGGGCGTGCCGATCAGTCAGGCACTGGTGCTGACCAGGGAGCCTGAGGTACTGCTCTGGGATTGCTGCAGGGCCTGGAACAAGGCCGCGGTGGCGGTCTGCAACGAAGCGCTGGTGCTGGCCACCTGAGCCTGGGCCGCCGCCACTTGCGCGGCCTTGGCATCGTCGCTTTCCTGCTTGCTCTGCGCGGCCTGCAACTGCTGTTGTTGCTCCTGCAATTGCTTTTGCAGTTCAGCGATCTGCTTGCGCAACTGCTTGACCGAGTCGCTGCTGGAATCATCGTTGCTGGAACTGCCGTCGGTCGCGCCAGCACCCGTGGCCGGGGCCTTGGTCGTGTCGCTGGCAGCAGTGGTACTGGCGGTGGAGGTCGCTGAAGTGTCACTGTCCGAACTGCCGGCGATGCGGGTCTTGCTCGGGCTGACCTGGGCCTGGTTGATCGAGATGGAAGTGATGCTGACCATGGTGTGAGTCCTGTCGGGTGTGAAGATACCCGGACATCGACACCCGCCCCGGCCACTTGAGAGTGATCGTGTATCGGCCTGGTAAGCAGGCCGATACACCCCGGCCGGCCTCAGGCGCTCAAACGCGCCGTGACCTCGCTCAACTCCCCCGACAGGCCGTGCAGATTGCGGCTCGCCGCCTCGGTGCGCTGCACGTTGTCCAGATTGGTACTGGCGATGGACGTGATCTCGGTGAGGTTGCGGGAAATGTCCTCGGCCACCGACGTCTGCTCCTCGGCGGCGGTCGCGATCTGCCGGTTCATGTCGCGGATCGCTTCCACCGCTTCGGTGATGCGCTCGAGCATGGCCCCGGCTTCAGTCACCTGCTGCACGCTCTGCTCGCTGCGGGACTGGCCGCTCTCGATGGCCTGGGCCGCATCCACGGCCCCGGTCTGCACGCTCTGGATGATCTGGTTGATCTCGGTGATCGAGGCTGCGGTGCGCTGCGCCAGGCTGCGCACTTCATCGGCAACCACGGCAAAACCACGCCCGGCCTCACCGGCCCGGGCCGCTTCGATGGCCGCGTTCAGAGCCAGCAGGTTGGTCTGTTCGGCAATGCCCTGGATCACTTCCAGCACCTTGCCGATGCGCCCGCTGTCGGCCTCCAGCCGGCGGATCACGGTGGCGGTGTTGGCAATCTCGCCACGCATCTGGGTGATGCTGTGGATGGTCTGCTGCATCACCTGTTCGCCCTGCTGCGCCGACTGGTCGGCATCGTCTGCGGCACGGGCGGCGTCGGCGGCGTGGCGCGCCACTTCCTGGGCGGTGGCGGACATCTCGTTCATCGCCGTGGCCACCTGGTCCGTGCGGTTGAACTGCTCGTTGGTGCCCTGGGACATCAGGGTGGCGATGGAGTTGAGCTCGCCGCTGGAGCTGTCCAGGTCCGAGGCACTGCGCTGCAAGCTGGCGAAGGTCTGGGCCAGGAAATCCCGCAGGGTGTTGGCGGCCATCGCCAGCTTGCCCAGTTCATCCTGACGCTCGTTGGCCACCCGCTGCGCCAGTTGGCCGCGGCTGAGCTGGGCGACATAGTCGATCAACTGACGGATCGGCTGCACCAGGCTGCGATTGACCAGCCACAGGCTGAGCAGGCCGATCAGCAAACCGGAAGCCAGCATCACCAGAATGCCCAGCCACACCGTGCGGTCGGCCGCCGCACTGATCTCGGCGGACTGCCGGTCGCCGTGCTGGCGCAGCTCGGTCACCAGTTCGCTCATCTGCTCGCTGGTGGCCCGGTCCACGCCCTTGACCGCGGCATCGCCGGCACTCGGATCGGCACCGCCGGCCACATAGGCATCGCGGCCCTTCTGGTAGGCCGAACCCAACTGCCGGTGCTCATCCGCCAGGCGCTGCACCCGGCCCTTGAGGGAGGCGTCCAGCCCGGGGGTCTGTACCAGCTGGCCGAGGATGTTCTGCACATCGCGCTGGCGGTCTTCGAACTGCTGCCAGTACTTGTTCAACTCCTGGGGCTGCTTGCCCCGCAACAATACGTTCTTCCACTCCTGCACCTGGCTCTTGAACTGCAGGTTGGCCTCGTCGATCAACTGCGAACTGCGCAGCGGACCTTCAATCAGCTCGCGGTAGCTCTGCACGCCACCGGACAGCAAATGAAAACTCGCCAGGGCGATCAACAACATCGCCAGCAGGCTACCGCTCAGCAGGGCAAGAATTTGCGCTCTCAGGGATTTTTGCAAAAACATCGAAGAGATCTCATGGCAGGGATAGAGCAGGCCCGATGAAGGCATGCGTAGTGCCGAACATCCCTGTAAGGCGCATTCGAGAGGGGTCGAATGAGTGCAGCGTAGGAGTGTGATCGGCCTGCGCAAGACAATCTTGAGTGCCGCCGACCACCGGTATGACGGGCTCCATCATGCACTTCAAAACGTCACAAAAATGTCAAAAAGCCTTGCCATGATGGGGCTCAAGTGAACCTGAGAAACCCGCGCCAGGCACTGTCCCTCCTGCGAGACTCCATGAACCACAGCATCGACCAGAGTCACCGTGATTCCGATCTGTTCGGCCTGCTCTACGGCTTCAGCTTCCGCCCCGGCGAACGGGGCCGCGAACTGGACTCGGCCAAAGCCCTGCAAGCCCTGCAACACCCCGAGGACAGCGAGGAGTTCCTCTGGCTGCACCTGAACCTGGCTCACGCCGCGTGTGAGCGCTGGATGAAATCCCACCTGCAATTGCCCGACGAATTCTTCGAGGCCCTGCACGAAGGCTCGCGCTCGACCCGCATCGAACAGGTGGATTCGGCCCTGCTGGCGGTGGTCAACGACGTGGTGTTCAACTTCGGCAGCATGGTTTCCTCGGACATCTCCACCCTCTGGGTCTGCGCCCGCAGCCGCCTGATCGTCAGCGCCCGCCTGCAGCCGCTGCACTCGGTGGACAAGCTGCGCTCCTCGGTCAAGGCCGGCGAACGCTTTCGCTCGCCCCTGGAACTGCTGGTACACCTGCTACGGGACCAGGGCGAAGTGCTGACCCAGATCGTGCGCCGGACCAGCCTCAGCGTGGATCAGATCGAGGACCAGTTGCTGGCGGCCCGGGTCTCCACCAACCGTGCCGAACTGGGGGCCATGCGCCGGGTGCTGGTGCGCCTGCAACGGCTGCTGGCCCTGGAGCCGGGCTCGCTGCTGCGCCTGCTCAACCGCCCGCCGCAATGGTTGCAAAAGGAGGACGTCAAGGAGCTGCGCAAGTCCACCGAAGAGTTCGCCCTGATCATCAACGACCTCACCGCCCTGGGGGAGCGGATCAAGCTGTTGCAGGAAGAGATCGCCGCCAACCTCAACGAACAGACCAACCGCACCCTGTTCACCCTGACGGTGGTCACGGTGCTGGCGTTGCCGATCAACATCATCGCCGGCTTCTTTGGCATGAACGTCGGTGGCATTCCGTTCTCCGGCGACCCGGAGGGCTTCTGGATCCTGGTCGCCCTGGTGGCCACCTTCACCGTGATTGCCGGACGCTGGGCATTCCGCAAGCGCCAGGACTACTGACCTCACCTCGTAGGAGCCGGCTTGCCGGCGAAGGTGTCCGCCAAGGCAGGTGCTTGGCTTGAGGGCCTCTTCGCCGGCAAGCCGGCTCCTACGGGATGAGCGGGATGAGCGGGATGAAGGGATGGAGGGATGGAGGGATGGAGGGATGTTCGTGCGTGATCGATCGGATCAACGCAAGGGCTCAATTGCGCAAACCATGACCTGAGGCAGTCTCCCTGTAACATTCGGCAACGATCATAGGCAGCACTCCTTCTCGCCACAGGATTGTCCAGCAATGGCCACCCCGTCCCTAACTGCCGCTTCGTCCAACCTCGACAGCAAACCGCAACTGGATAAAAAGCCCGGCCCCTTCACCCTCGTCGCCTTCTTCGCGGTGCTGGCCATGGGCTTGCTGTTCACCGCCTACAGCCTGGTGCACGACATGCACGAGCTGGGCACCACGGTCACCACCTGGACCCCGTTCCTGCTCCTGGGCGTGGCGTTGCTGATTGCCCTGGGCTTCGAGTTCGTCAACGGCTTCCACGACACCGCCAATGCCGTGGCCACGGTGATCTACACCCACTCGCTGCCGCCGCAGTTCGCGGTGGTCTGGTCCGGCCTGTTCAACTTCCTCGGGGTGCTGCTGTCCAGCGGCGCGGTGGCCTTCGGCATCATCGCCCTGCTGCCGGTGGAGCTGATCCTGCAAGTGGGCTCCTCCGCCGGCTTCGCCATGATCTTCGCCCTGCTGATCGCCGCCATCCTGTGGAACCTCGGCACCTGGTGGCTGGGCCTGCCGGCTTCGTCTTCCCACACCCTGATCGGCTCGATCATCGGTGTCGGCGTAGCCAATGCCCTGATGCACGGTCGCGACGGCACCAGCGGCGTGGACTGGGGCCAGGCCACCAAGGTCGGTTACGCCCTGCTGTTTTCGCCCCTGATCGGCTTCGTGTTCGCCGCCCTGTTGCTGTTGGCCCTGCGCCTGTTCGTCAAGAACCGTGCCCTGTACAAGGCACCCAAGGGCGACGCACCGCCGCCCTGGTGGATTCGCGGGCTGCTGATCCTGACCTGCACCGGGGTGTCCTTCGCCCACGGTTCCAACGACGGCCAGAAAGGCATGGGCCTGATCATGCTGATCCTGGTGGGCACCCTGCCCATGGCCTACGCCTTGAACCGCACCATGCCCGCCGACCAGTCGCTGCAATTCGCCGCGGTGGCCGAAGTCACCCAGCAGGCCTTGGTGAAGAGTGCCCCGCAACCGGCGCCGGCCGATTCTCGCGCGGTGCTCTCGGAGTACATGCGCAGCAAGCAAGCGACACCGGAACTGATCCCCGCGCTGGCCGCCCTGACCGGCGCCATCGGCACTGAAGTGAAGGGCTACGGGTCCCTGGCCAAGGTGCCCGCCGAAGCCATGGGCAACGTGCGCAACGACATGTACCTGACCAGCGAAGCGATCCGCCTGATGGACAAGAATCAGGTAGGCCACTTCGACCAGGACACCCGGGACAAACTGCAACTGTTCAAGCAACAGATCGACAACGCCACGCGCTTCATTCCGCTGTGGGTGAAGATCGCCGTGGCCATCGCCCTTGGCCTGGGCACCATGGTGGGCTGGAAGCGCATCGTGGTCACCGTTGGCGAAAAGATCGGCAAGACCCACCTGACCTACGCCCAAGGCGCCTCGGCGGAAACCGTGGCAATGCTGACCATCGGTGCGGCGGACATGTTCGGCCTGCCGGTGTCCACCACCCATGTGCTGTCCTCGGGGGTGGCCGGGACTATGGTGGCCAATGGCGGCGGCTTGCAGATGCGCACCATCCGCAACCTGGCCATGGCCTGGGTGCTGACCCTGCCGGCAGCGATCCTGCTATCCGGCAGCCTGTACTGGTTGTTCACTCAGCTGTTCTGAGGGGCTCGCCTGCCCCCTGTGTAGCCGCTGCCGAGCCTGCGAGGCCGCGAAAAGGCCCGCAGGGCCTTGCCTGGCGATCCCCCGCCAGCCTCAAGCGCCAGCGGCTACACGAGCAAGCAGGTCAGGAAGGAAACAACTTGCTCAGGCAACTGAGCCTTTTCTTGTAGGAACGCCGGGCCTCCAGCGCTTCTTCCAGGGTCACCGCCACAAAACGGGCCTTCTGGTTGGGCTGCATCTGGCCGATCAGGTCCAGGTCAGCGCTGATCACCGTGCCGATCATCGCGTAGCCACCACCGGACACCGCGTCCCGGTGCAGGACGATGGGTTCGAGCCCCGCCGGCACCTGGATCGAACCGATGGGATAGCAGCTGTCGACGATGTTCGACGGATCGGAGCCGGCGCCGAACGGCTGCTCCCGGGGCTGGAAGCTCAAGGCGCTGCCGCCCTTGAAGCGATAGCCGATGCGGTCCGCCTCAGAGCCCACGGTCCAGGGTTCGGCGAAGAAGCTGACCTTGGCCGCCTCGCTCAAGCGCTCGTAGTACAGGCCCGGCACCACCCGCAAGCTGATCTCGCCGCCCAGGGACTGGCGCAGCGCCATGGGCAGACTGGCGCCCGGGCGGCCCTTGCCGCTGGCCACGCCCACCGGCAGCTCATCACCCGCCACCAGGCGCCGGCCCTGGAAACCACCCAGGGTACCCAAGGCGTAGGTCGAACGACTGCCCAGCACCAGCGGCACATCGATGCCACCGGCCACCGCCAGATAGGCACGGGCCCCAGCCTTGGGAAAGTCGAAGCGCAGCACTTGCCCGGCCTTGACCGCAAAGGCGGTGTCCAGATGCATGTCCACGCCATCGAGCTTGGGGGTCATGTGGGCACCGCAGACCGCCACCAGGGCATCGGTGCTGAACGCAAGCTCCGGGCCGAGCAAGGTGCACTCCAGCCCCGCAGCCCCCGCCGGGTTGCCCACCAGCTGGTTGGCGGCGCTCAGGGCGTATTGATCCAGGGCCCCGGACGGCGGAATCCCCAGGTGATAGAAACCTTCGCGACCCAGGTCCTGTACCGATGTGGCCAGGCCCGGTTTGATGACCTTGATCATGCCAGCACCTCCTGCAGCGATTTGGGATAGCCGACCGGATCGGCGAGAAAGGCATCCAGGGAGAACTCCACTTCGCGGATGCGCAAATCGAAACGCCCGGCCTCGACTTCGGCCACGGCAAGATCATAGGCCTCACGATCGATGGGCTTGAACTGCACGATGTCCCCCGGACGGAAGAACACCATGTGCTGCTTGAGGTAAGCCAGTTGCTGCTGCGGATCGTATATGGGGGCTGGGGTGACGCCGAACATCTGGTAGCCGCCGGCACCGCGCACCGAGTAGATGCAGCCGAAACAGCCGCCATGGCCCAGGGTCAGTTTTGGCGTGTCGGTGCGCGGCCGCAGGTACTTGGGCACCTGCAGTTGCCGTTCACGTTCGACCATCTGGAACATGAACGGCAGCCCGGCCACAAAGCCCACCATGGAGACGAACCAGGGCGCGCCGCTGTGGGCGGCGATAAAGGCTTCGACATCCGCCAGACCGTTGATCCGCGCCGCGTACTCAAGATCGGTGGCGCTGGGGTCCTGGTGCCGGTCGCGAAAACGCATCAGGGTTTCATGGGTCCAGGGGTCGTTGTAGAGCACCGGGATCTCGATGATCCGGGTATGCAGGCTGCGCTCGGCCACCGCGCAAGCCTCGGCCTTTTGCACCGCCTCCAGCAGATCCTGCGGGGCGATGCGGTCCGGGTCGAAACGAATCTGGAACGAGGCATTGGCCAGGCACACATCCAGCACGCCATCCAATTCCAGGCGCTGCACAGCGCGGGTCACCGCCATGCCCTTGAAGAAGGCTTCCAGGGACATGCTGTCGCTGACTTCGGCGAACAGGTGCTCGTCGGCACCAAAGCTGTAGCGGATAGGCAGGTTCATGCAACACCTCCGGCGCGGCGCTTGGCCAGCCAGGTTTCCAGGGTTCCGGTGTGAAAGTCGGCCTGCTCCAGCCAGGGTTCGGCCAATAGTTCACGGTGCAGCGACAAGGTGCTGGCCATGCCGGTCAGGGTGGTCTGCTCCACGGCAATCCGCGCCCGGGCCAGGGCTTCGCCACGGTCACGGCCATGGACGATCAGCTTGGCCAGCAGCGAGTCGTAGTAAGGCGGCACAGCATAGCCCGGGTACAGGTGGCTATCGACTCGCACCCCGGCGCCTTGCGGCCAGATCAACTGCTCGACCTTGCCCGGGCTGGGGAAGAAATCCCGCGCCGGATCTTCGGCGTTCAGGCGCATCTGCAAGGCCGCGCCATTGAGCTGGATGTCACTCTGGCGCAGGCCCAGGGGCTCGCCCCCGGCGATGCGCAACATGGCCTGGACCAGATCGATACCGGTGATCAGCTCGCTGATGGGGTGCTCCACCTGGATCCGCGTGTTCATCTCGATAAAGAAGAACTCGCCGGTGCTGTCGTCGTAGAGGTATTCCAGGGTACCGGCGCCCTGATAGCCCAGGGCCTGGGTCAGCCGCACGGCGCTGCTGCACAACTGCTCACGCTGCTCGGCACTGAGCACCGGCGAAGGCGCTTCCTCGAAGATCTTCTGCCGGCGCCGTTGCAGCGAGCACTCGCGCTCGAAGAGGTGCACGGCGTGCTGGCCATCGCCCAGTACCTGGACTTCGATATGCCGGGCACGGCCGATAAACCGCTCCAGGTACACCGCGCCATTGCCGAATGCGGTCTGTGCTTCGCGTTGCGCCCGAGGGAATTCCTCGGCCAATTGCACCGCGTCCTGGGCCAGGCGGATCCCGCGCCCGCCACCGCCGGCACTGGCCTTGATCAACAACGGAAAGCCCACGGTTTCAGCGGCCACCAGCGCACTGTCCAGGTCGAAAAGTTCGCCTGGGGAACCCGGTACGACCGGCACCCCGGCAGCCTGGGCGGTACGCCGGGCTTCGGCCTTGTCACCCATGCGGCGGATGGTCTCGGCGCTGGGGCCAACGAAAATTGCCCCGGCCCCGACCACCGCTTCGGCGAAGTCGGCGTTCTCCGACAGAAAGCCGTAACCGGGGTGCACCGCATTGGCACCGCTGGCCTGCAAGGCGCCCAGCAGGGCCTGGACATTCAAGTAGCTCTTGTCGGCCCGGGCCGGGCCAATGATCTGCACCTCGTCGGCCAGGCGCGCGGCCATGGAATCGGCATCCGCCTCGCTGCACGCAGCAACGGTGGGAATGCCCAGGGCCTTGGCCGCGCGAAGGATGCGCACGGCGATCTCGCCACGGTTGGCCACCAGCAACTTCTTGATTGCTTGAGTCATGCCTCGGCCCTCACTGTTCGAGCGTCGCGACGACCTGACCCGGTTCCACCGGATCACCGTCTTCCACCACAAAGGCGCTGACTTGACCCGCGCTCCCGGCGGTCAATTCGGAAAACTGCTTCATGACTTCGATCAGGCCGATCACGGTATCGGCGCTGACGTGGTCGCCGACCTCGACGAAAGGGGCCGACTCCGGCGTGGCCTTGCGATAGAAGGTGCCCGGCAAGGGGGTGATAACACTGTGTTCGGCCATGTCTGTTCCTTTTGGAATAGTTGTAGAAAGGCAGGCAAAAAAACAAAAAACGACTGCAGCTCGCGTCTGGGCGCGGTACTGGCAAGAGGCGCCTCAACGCGGTGCGCGGACCTCGATACCGGCCTGGTCCAGCGCCGCTCGGGTGGCCTGCACCAGGTCCAGGGCACCCGGGGTGTCGCTGTGCAGGCAGATGGAATCGAATTCGAGAAACAGCTCCTCGCCCTCGACGGTACGCACCAGGCCGGTCTGGCAGGCGCGCAGCACCTTGGCCGCCACGGCAGCCGGGTCCAGGGCGCGGACGTTGCGGGTAAACACGATGGAGCCGCTGAGGTCATAGTCGCGGTCGGCGTAGAACTCGCGGATCACCGGCTGCCCCAACTCCTGGGCCACGCGCCAGATCACCGAGTTGGGCATGCAATACAGCAGCAGTTCGGGCTCCAGCCGGCGCAGGTTTTGCACCAGCAGCCGCGCCGCTTCCTCGTCCCGGGCCAGGTGCATGTAAAGCGCACCATGAGGCTTGATGTGCTGCAGCTTCACGCCTTGTACCCGGGCCATTTCCCGCAGGGCGCCAAGCTGATAGAGCATGTCGTCCACCAGTTCCTGGGCCGGGGCATTGATGTGCCGGCGGCCGAAACCCACCAGGTCGCGAAACCCCGGATGGGCGCCGATGGCCACCCCCAGGCGCTTGGCCTGTTCGATGGTGCGGCGCATGGTGCCGGGGTCGCCGGCGTGAAAGCCGGTGGCGATATTGGCCGAGCTGATAAAGCCCATCAGCTCGTTGTCGACGCCATCGCCGATGGTCCACGGGCCGAAGCTCTCGCCCATGTCCGAATTGAAATCCACTGCCTGCATCACTGTTGCTCCAACTCTCGTGACTTCGTGCGACGAAAATTAGAGCGCCCTTGACCCCTTGGGAAGATCTATTATCAGATAGAGCTTGTTCTGAAAAACAGATAAAGCTAGCAGGCAGCGTGATGCGTAGCGGCACAGGCGCTTGCAAGATCGCGTTCGCCGGCAAGCCGGCTCCTACAGGATTAGAGGGGAATGGGCCGTGTCGTTGACCTTGCGCCAGGTGCGCTATTTCGTTGCTACCGCCGAGATCGGGCAGATTTCCCAGGCGGCGCTGCACTTGAATATTTCCCAGTCGGCGGTGACCACGGCGATCAAGGAGCTGGAGGCGATGCTCGCCGTGCAGCTGTTCGTGCGCTCGGCCCAGGGCATGAGCCTGACCGATGCCGGGCGGCACTTTCTCAACCGCGCCTACGTGATTCTGCGCAGTGTCGAAGATGCCCTGAACAGCCCGTTGCCGGACTATCGGGCCAGCGGCGTATTGCACCTGGCGGCCAGCTACACGGTGATCGGCTACTTCCTGCCGCACCACCTGCAGCGCCTGCAGCACTGGCACCCGGACGTCACCATCGAGCTCCATGAGCAGGAACGCCAGGCCATCGAGCAAGGCTTGCTGGAAGGCCGCTTCGACATGGCAGTGGTGCTCACCGCCAACCTGACACACCCGGACATCGTCTCGCAGACCCTGTTCAACTCCGAGCGCCGACTGTGGCTGCCGGCCCACCATCCGCTGTGCGAGCGTAGCAGCATCAGCCTGGCGGACGTGGCCCAGGAGCCGTTCATCCTGCTCACCGTCGACGAAGCCGAGCAAAGCGCCATGCGTTATTGGGAACAGGCCGGCCAACAGCCCCGGGTGCGCGTGCGCACCAGCTCGGTGGAAGCGGTGCGCAGCATGGTGGCCAACGGCAGCGGCGTGGCGATCCTCTCGGACCTGGTGCACCGGCCCTGGTCACTGGAAGGCAAGCGTATCGAGACCCTGAGCCTGAGCGATGCGGTCACGCCCATGAGCGTGGGGCTGGCCTGGCACCGCGAGCGTACCTTCACCCCGGCCATGCAGGCCCTGCGCGATTACTTCCACGACGCCTTCCTGGCGCCCCAGCAACTCAGCGCCCGGCGCTGAACGTGTGGCCCTGCCAGCTGCTGAGCCGTTCGCAGCCTGCGCCAGCGGCTACAGGGTGATTCAGGGGCAGGTCCAGCGTTGCGCGGCGGCGGCGATCTGCCCGGCCAACTGGGCGATGGCCTGTTGATGGGCCTGCACCAGGCTGTTCAGTTCCACCCCCGCCGGCTGGCGGATCTGGCTGCTGCAGGTCAGGCTGCGGGCCGGGCCGCCCTCGCCCCGCAGGCGCAGGCTCCAGACCACATCGATCAGTGCATAGCGCCCGGGCAGGGACTCGAAGCGCCGCACATCGGTCTGCAACGAGAGCACCGGGCGCCCGGGCTGCTTGGGCAGGCCTTCAAGGTTGCGGGTCCCCAGCTTGAGCTCCATCTGGCTGGCCAGGGCGTCGTGGAACTCATCCACCAGCGGCGCGCTCCAGCGCTGGGTTTCGAGGATCGCCAGAGTGCCGCTGTCCTGGCGCACCACCAGTTGCGGCTGGTCCACCTGGACCGGGATCCGCACCGTGGACATTTCGAACTGCGGGCCCCCGGTGCGGGCCGCGCTGCTGCCTTCGGCCACCGGTGGCAGCAGGGTGTAGTAATGGGTGGGCGCGGAGCTGCAGGCGGCAAGTCCCAGGGTCAGGCAGAGCAACAGGGCACGGGTTTTCATGGCTGGGCTTCCGGTACGGATTCGCGAACAGAGGAGGATGGCGACTGGTAGGCATCCGGTTGGTTGTCTTTGAGGCGCCCGCGGATCAGCGCTTCAGGATGACGCCCGAGGAAGTCGCTGAGCACCCGCACCGAACGCGCGGTGCGCTGCACTTCCTCCATGGCCTGGCCGAGTTTCTGCCGCTGCGGCGAGTCTTCGGAGAAACTCTCGTTGGCGCTGGCCAGGGTCTTCTTGGATTGCTCCAGGGTGTCGCGCATCTGTGGCAGCACTTCGCCGTTGACCTGTTTGAGGGTCTTCTGCATCTCCGCCAGGCTGCCATTGAGGTTGGCGGCAATGGAGTCGATCGGCAGCTTGCTGATCTTGTCCACCACGGCCTGCAACTGCTCCTGCAACTTGTCCATGCTGCCAGGCACAGTGGGAATCTCCAGGGGCCGTGCGGTAGCGTCATAGGCCACCGGCTTGGCGTTGGTGACAAAGTCCAGGGAGATGTACAGCTGGCCGGTCAGCAGGTTGCCGCTGCGGGGCTGGGCGCGCAGGCCGTTCTTGACGAAGGCTCCGATCAGTTTTGCCGAGCGGGCGTCGTCTTCGCCGCCGGTCTGCTTCACCAGCTTCTCGTGGGCCTTGCCCAGGCGCTCGGGGTAGATGACCGCCCCCACCAGGGTCGGGAAATACTTGCGCTGCTCGTCGTAGTCCAGGTCCATGGACACCACCTTGCCGATATTCACCCCAAGGAACTCCACCGGGGCATTGATCGACAGGCCGCGCAAGGCCTGGTCGAAGCGCATGCGAATGTAATAGGGCGCGCCGTCGGGCGGCGCCAGGGCGGTGTCCTGGTCGCCGAACAGGGTGTACTCGGCGTTCTCGTCGGCCGGCTTGGCGTTGGGGCTGTACTTGGGTTCGACGAAGGCAATGCCGCCGGCGAGGATCGACGACACCGACTCGGTGTTGACCTTCAAACCGTTGGCGCCGAGGGTCACGTCGACGCCGCTGGCGTTCCAGAAACGGGTGTCGGTGGTGACGTACTTATCGTTGGGCGAGTTGACGAAGATCTTTACGTCCACGCCCTTGCCGCTGTTGGACAGCTGGTAGGACACCACCTGCCCCACCTCGATGCGCCGGTAATAGACCGGCGAGCCGATGTCCAGCGAGCCCAGGTCGTCGGTGTGCAGGGTAAAGCGCTTGCCCTTCTGGCCATAGGTGATGGGCGGCGGGGTTTCCAGGCCCTTGAAGCTGTCCTTGCGCTTTTCCGACTTGCCGGCGTCGGCGCCGATAAAGGCCCCGGAAAGCAGGGTGTCGACCCCGGAAATGCCATTGGCGCCGATTCGCGGGCGCACCACCCAGAACAGCGAATCGTCGGCGGTGAAGGACTCGGCGGACTGGTCCAGCTCGACCTTGGCCACCACCTTCTTGCGGTCGTCGCTCAGGGCGATGGAGGTCACCTTGCCGATCACCACGTTCTTGTACTTGACCTGGGTCTTGTTGGCTTCCAGGCCTTCGGCGGTCTGGAAGCTGATGCTGATTTCCGGCCCCGCCGAGAGTGAGTTGTGCACCACCATCGACAGCCCCACCAGGGCCGCGACAATCGGCACCAGCCACACCAGCGAGACATTGAAACGCCGCGTGCGCAGCGCCGGAGCGCCAGGAACGGGCGGGGGATTTGCTGCGTTGGAACCTGGATGATCAGACATCTTCAACCTCTGCGTCCCAGATAAGCCGGGGATCGAAACTCATGGCCGCCAACATCGTCAGCACCACCACCAAACCAAAAAACAGAATACCCATGCGCGGGTCGATCGAACTCAGGGCACGAAACTGCACCAGGGCCGCCACCAGGGCCACCACCAGCACGTCGAGCATCGACCAGTAGCCGATCAGCTCGATGAAACGGTAGAGCTTGGCCCGCTCGCGCTGGGCCCAGAGGCTGCGGCGCTGGCAGGTCACCAGCAGGGTGCCGAGGACAAAGAACTTGCTGCAGGGCACCACCACGCTGGCGATGAAGATCAGCAAGGCGATGTCCCAGGAACCGTGTTTCCAGAACTCCACCACGCCACTCATGATGGTGTTTTCACTGGCGCTGCCAAAGATACTGGTGTGCATCACCGGCAGCAGGTTGGCCGGAATGTAGAAGATCAGGCTGGCCAGGAGAAAGGCCCAGGTGCGCGCCAGGCTGTTGGGCTTGCGCGCATGCACCGGCGAATCGCAGCGTGGGCATTGATGCTCGGATGCCTGGCAGACCTGGCCGCAGGTGTGGCACAGCATCAATTGGTGGTCCCGGGCGTAGGGCGGAGCGCTCATCAGTAGCGGCCCTCCAGGTCATCCCAGAGGTAGCGGATGTCCTTGCCGGAAATCAGGATGATCAGCACCGTGAGCATCGCCAGGGCCCACAGCCCCAGCCCCGGGTGCACATCGAGCATCCCCGCCAGCTTGACGATGGCCACCAGGATCCCCAGCAGGCACACCTCCAGCATGCTCCAGGGCCGCAGGTGCTCCAGAGCGCGCATGCTGGCCTTGAAACCGGGCGCGGCGCGGCCCACATTGGCAAACCCCAGCACCCAGCACAGCAGGATGATCTGCAGGCAGGGCGCAAGAATGATGGTCAGGCCGGTGATCGCGGCAATCAGGCTGATGCGGCCCTGGGCCAGGGCCTCCACCGATTGCCAGAGGGTCGCCTCGTTGCTCAGGCCTTCGAGGCTGATCTTGATCACCGGAAACAGATTGGCGAAGACGAACAACAACCCGGCGGTGATCGACAGGGCCAACAGCTGCTGCACGCTCAGCCAACGGGCACGGGCCAGCACCGCGCCACAGCGCGAGCACTGGGCCGTCTGGCCTTTGCCGAGCGGCACGGACTCGTACAACGAATCGCAGTGTTCGCAGATGATCCAGTTGCGGGAAATAGTCATGGCCTTCAGATAGTCAGGAGGGCAGCAGGTTCACTGAACGGAACCCGAAGCCGGGTATTTTCTGCAAAAGTAGAGGATGGTGTCTAGTTTTCTCTAGGACTGCACACCACGCTCTACGCCATAATAGGCGCCCCCGGACATTTCGCTGACCATGACCGAATCCATCCCCTCCCCCGCCGCCGCTCACCGAGCCCCCAAACAGTCCCGTGGCCACGAACGGGTGATGGCGATTCTCGACGCTTGTGCCCGGCTGTTGCCCAGCCAGGGGGCGGCGAACCTGACCATGCACGGCATCGCCCGGCTGGCCGGTACCTCCATCGGTTCGCTCTATCATTTTTTCAGTGACAAGCAGCAAGTGCTCGAAGCCCTGGGCCAGCGCCACATCGAAGCCCTGAGCACCATTACCCGCGACCTGCTGGCGGTTGCCCCGCAGGTCTGGACGGGGTCCAGTGGCCGACAAGTGATAGAGCGCATGGTGCTGCCGATCCTCGAATACCTGGAGCAGCACCCCGACCTGCTGCTGATGATCAACCCGGGGTTCGCCATGGGCCAGTTGCAGGCCCCGGACCTGCGCCTGCAGATCAAGAGCGTCTATCGCCAGGTCCTGGCGCTGCGCCTTCCCCGCGCCAGTGCCGCCGAGCGCGAGGCCTACGCCATGGCCATGCTCGGCCTGCCCATCGGCCTGTTCCACCTGGCCCTGGAACACCCCGAGTTCAAGAGCCAGCTGCTGCTCGAAGAAGTGCCGCGGGCGCTGGAAGCCTATCTGGCCGCCATCGAAGGGCGGCACCCGGCGCCCTGAAACCGGCTCAGTGAGCCAGGCGCTGTTGCAGCCACTTGTCCCGCAGCACGTCGTAGACCCAGTGATAGACATAGGTGTACGGCAGGAAGAACAGCAGCACGCCGATGTCCAGGATGAACGCCTGCAGCAGGCTGATATTCAGCCACCAGGCAATCATCGGTACGCCCACTGCCACCAGCCCGCCTTCGAACATCAACGCATGCAGGACCCGGGTCCAGCCGTTGTGGACCCACTGCAAGCGCTTGAGCAACCGGTCGAACAGGCCGTTGAACACCACGTTCCAGGCCAGGGCCAACAGGCCGATGCCGATGGTCACCAGGCCCATGTCGGCCATGGGCTTGTCCATGATCCAGGACAGCAGCGGGGTGCAGATCAGCACCGCCAGCAGCTCAAAACCTACCGCCTGGAAAATGCGTTCGTTAAGGGATTTCTGAAGGCTCATGGTCGGCTCCTTGAATGAAAGTGTTGCCGATCTTCCAGGACGGGGCCGATACTTCATAATCAATAACCATCGATCAGGACGATAGTTCATGGCCTCACATGAAGTGCTTCTGGCATTTGTCCAGGCAGCCACCCAGGGTTCCTTTTCCGCTGCCGCACGCAAGCTGGGCAAGAGCCAGTCCACCATCAGCGCGGCAGTGGCCAGCCTGGAGATCGACCTCGACGTGCAGCTTTTCGACCGTTCCAGCCGCAAGCCCGGCCTGACCCCGGCCGGGCATGTGCTGCTGCAGCGCGCCGAAGCAATCCTGGCCGCCACCAGCCGCCTGGAAATGGCCGCCAGCCAATTGTCCCAGGGCATTGAGGCGAAGCTCACGGTGGCGCTGTCGGACACCTACCAGTCGGATCGCTTCGAAAGCAGCCTGAGCGCCTTCGAGCAGCGTTACCCGGACCTTGAGCTGGAATGCCTGATTGCCGAGTGCGAAGACCTGATCGCCCTGGTGCAGAGCGGCCGGGCGCAGATCGCCTTTGCCGAGAGGCAGGCCGATTACCCGGCGGACCTGGAGCACAAGACCCTGGAAGAGCGCGGTGAGATTTCCCTCTATGTGGCCCGCAAGCATCCCTTGGCTCAGCAGGCCAGGGTCGATGAGGAAAGCCTGCGCCAGCACCGTGAATTGCGTCTGGCCACGGTGCTCAACCCCTACGACAGCCGCTGCCAGGGCCGGGTCTGGTCGGCCCCCAGCTACCTGATGCTGCTGGAGATGGCCCAGGGCGGCTTTGGCTGGGCGCCCCTGCCGCGCTGGCTGGTGGAAGGTTTTGGCGCGGGCAAGTTGCAGGAGCTGAACGTGCGTGGCTGGCCGCGCACCGTGGCGGTGGACGCGCTCTGGTCGCGCCTGCATCCACCAGGGCCGGCGGGCAGCTGGTTGCTGGAAAGAATGCTGCAGTAAGGTTGTTCGCCGGCCCCTAGCCGGGCTGCTGGGGCTGCCCAACAGTCTGCCCCCACCACCGATGAGGCCATCAAGGCCGGTTACCAGGCCTGGAAACAGGGCCTGGCGGCACAGTGCTGAGTGCAGACGACGTGGCCAGGGCCACCTACCAGCCGCCGCAGCCAGGGTGTATCCGCGAGATCGTCCTGGCGACGCCCCGGCGGGTTCGGTCGCAACCTTCGGCAGCGGCTACGGGGGGAGCTGGGCCAGGCGCCGTTCGAGAAAGCGCCGCTCGGGGGCTTGCCGGGCCAGGGCCAGGGCCCGCTGGTAGGCCTGGCGCGCCGCGGCGATATGCCCCAGTTGCCGGCAGAAGTCGGCACGAGCGGCATGGGCCAGGTGGTAATCCTGCAAGTCGCCGCGCAGCAGGATCGCTTCCACTTGCGCCAGCCCGGCACCGGGCCCGTCGCGCTGGGCCAGGGCCACGGCACGGTTGAGCTCGATCACCGGCGAAGGCTGCAGGCGCAGCAGCACGTCATACAAACCGACGATCTGCGGCCAGTCGGTCTGTGCTGCACTCGGCGCTTCGGCATGCACCGCGGCAATCGCCGCCTGCAGGCAATAGGGCCCGGCCTGGCCGCTGCGCAGGCCGCGCTCTACCAGGGCACAGCCCTGCTCGATCAAGTCCTGCTGCCACAACCCGCGGTCCTGCTCGTCCAGCAGGACCAGCTCGCCGTCGCTGGAAAGGCGCGCGCCACGCCGTGACTCGTGCAACAGCATCAGCGCCAGCAGGCCCATCACCTCCGCTTCCGGCAACAGTTCCAGCAGCAGGTAGCCCAGGCGAATGGCTTCGCGGGTCAGGTCCTCCCGGGTCAGCTCGGCGCCCATGGAGGCCGAATACCCTTCGTTGAACACCAGGTAGATCACCCGCAGCACGCTCTCCAGGCGCTCGGGCAGCTCGCTCAACGCCGGCACCTGGTAGGGAATCCGCGCATCGCGGATCTTCGCCTTGGCACGCACGATGCGCTGGGCGATGGTGGCCGGCGTGGCCAGAAAGGCCCGGGCGATTTCCTCGGTGCTCAGGTCGCAGATCTCCCGCAGGGTCAGGGGTACCTGGGCATCCGCTGCCAGCGCCGGGTGGCAGCAGGTGAAGATCAGGCGCAGGCGATCGTCTTGCACGTCCTCGGCGCACCAGTCGTCCTGTTCCAGGTGCTCCAGCTGGCTGAGCAGCGCCGCCTGTGACGCCGCGAAGCGCGCCCGGCGACGCAGGGCGTCGATGGCCTTGAAGCGGCCGACGGACACCAGCCAGGCCCGCGGGTTGTCCGGCACGCCATCGCTGTGCCAACGCTCAACCGCCACGAAGAAGGCTTCATGCAGCGCCTCCTCGGCCAGGTCGAAATCCCCCAGCAGGCGAATCAGGGTGGCGAGGATCCGCCGCGACTGCTCGCGGTAGACCTGCGCCACCGTTGCCGCGATGACGTCCCGAGGCTGGTCGGTCATCAGTCCGGCAGGTCCCGGGTGACCAGGGCCACCAGCCGCTCCAGGCTCTGCCCCCAGCCCTCGTGAAAGCCCATGGCCTCATGGGCCTTGCGATCGGCCTCGGTCCAGTGCATGGCGCGGGCGGTGTAGAGGGTCTGGTCGCCCTGCTCCTCGAAGGTCACTTCAGCGGTCATGAACGGCTTGCCCGAGGGGATCCAGCCCGGCTGGTAGGCGTCGGTAAACACCAGCCGCGACGGCGCGGCGATCTCCAGGAACACCCCCATGGTCGGGTACTCGCTGCCGTCCGGGGCGCGCATCAGGGTACGAAACTGGCCGCCGACCCACAGGTCCATTTCACACTCTGGGGTGGTCATGCCGTGGGGCCCCCACCATTGCGCCAGCAAGGCCGGCTCGGTCCAGGCGCGAAACACCTTGTTGCGCGGCGCGTCGATCAGGCGGCTGATGGACAGTTCATGCTCGGCGGGCTTGCGGCCCGCGGTCTGGAAAGTCATCGCGAAACTCCTGTTTATCGTTGTTTTCAGGGATTCAATTCACGTACCGGACGCACTTCGACACTGCCGACCCTGGCCGCCGGTATCTGCCCGGCCACCTGGATCGCTTCGTTCAAGTCCTTGGCCTGGATCAGGTAGAAACCGGCCAACTGTTCCTTGGTTTCGGCGAACGGGCCATCGGTGATCGACAGCTTGCCGCCGCGCATGCGCACCGTGGTGGCGGTGTGCACCGACTGCAGCGCCTCGGCGGCCAGCATCCGCCCGCTGCCCTGGACCGACTCGGCATAGGCCAGGCACTCGGCATCCTCGGGGCTGTCGGGCAGGCTGTGCAGCAACTGTTCGTCGCTGTAGACCAGGCATAGGTATTTCATGGGCACCTCCAGATTCGGGCTGAGCAACTATGGTCGCTGTTCGCCGCTTTGGCGAACCGCGGGTTGCTCAGGGTTGCAGGTCGAACTGGGTGGTCCCGGTGAGCATGTCGAACGGTGCCGACCAGTGCTCGTGCACCACCAGCCATTGGCCCGCACGGCGCTGGTAAGCGGCACTCACCCGCATCCAGCAGGCCTTGGTCACGCCCTCGGCATCGGTGCCACCGCAATGGGCCAGCCAGTGGGCGAAGGCCAGTTCCTCATCGGCCAGCACCTGCAACTGATGGAACTCGAAAATGCCCGGGCCGGGGCAGACCTGCATGCACGCTTCCCAGTGTTCGCGATAGGCGGCCTTGCCCTTGAATTGCAAGGCACCGACCGCGTCGAAAGAGGTGATGTCGTCGGCGTAGTAGCTGACAATGCGCTGGATATCCCGGGCCATCACAGCCTGTTGCCAGCTGTCGATCAGGCTGCGGATCTGCGCTTCGTTGGATGGATGGTGCATGGCAAAACTCCTCATGAATGGAATGAACGCTGCTGAACACCCACTGCACCCACGCCGTTGAATGTTCAGTTCACCCTTAGTCGTCTGGCCATTCGCGCAATCGACACTGCGCATAAAAAAATTTATCCACGAGGCAAAATCGCTAGAATCCGCCCCCTCCCCCCATCGGATCTGCATGCCCGTGACCACTCGCCTGGTGCCTTACGAACAGCTCGACAGCCACCAGCATGCCCGCTTGCTGGAGCTTGAGGTGCTGCCCGGACAGAAGGCGTTTAGCGGGGACATTCATGGCGCGCTATACACCCTTGGCAACGCGCCGCGGGGAGCGATCAGGGGCTTTGCCCTGCTCAGCGAGGAGTGGCCGGTGGCCTTCCTGCTGCTCAAGCGCCCGCCCTGCCTGCCGGCCTGGGCCGATGCCGACAGCGCCAGCCTGCACGCCCTGCAAGTGGACCGGCGGCACCAGGGCCGGGGCTTCGGCCAGGCCTGCCTGCAAGCGGTGCCTGAGGCCGCCCGCCAGGCCTGGCCCCAGCTCAGGGGCCTGACCCTGTCGGTGGACAGCGACAACCAGCCGGCCCTCAAGCTGTACCGCAAGCTGGGCTGGGTGGAAAACGGCGAAGCCTGCAAGGGCCGGATCGGCTATGAACGGCGGATGGCGCTGGCGTTCTGACCCCGGGCCCGCTGCCGTAAACCCGATATCCGCTCTACAGCGACTGCACCATCTCATGCCAGGCCATGCCGCCGTGGTCCGACTCCGACGCCTTGATGTAGACAAAACCAAAGCGCTGGTACAGCGGTACATGGCGTTCCTTGCACATCAGGTGGATGCGCGCCTTGCCCAGTTCGCGCATGCGCGCGATGAAGGCGTGCAGCAGTTGCCGGGACAGGCCCAGGCCCTGGAAGTCCGGGTGCACCACCACCGACATGATCACCACTTCAGGGCCCGCCGGGTCATGGCCGATCAGTTCCTTGAAGGCCTCGTCGGCCATCTGCACGTCGAAGGTGGCGCCGGAGTTGATGAAGCCGGCCACCACGCCCTCCACTTCGGCAACGATGAAGCCCTCGGGCCAGGTGGCGATGCGGGTGGCGATCTTGTCCCGGGTCGCGGCCTCGTCGCCTTCGTAGGCCAGGGTCTCGATGGCAAAGCAGCGGTCCAGGTCGGTGGGCAGGACGGTGCGGATCAGCGGAGTCGAAGCGGTCATGGGCGGCAACCTGGGGTCGGAGAAGGGCCGCCGATTCTACCAACAGTGCAGCCTGCGTATGCATTGCATAGGGATCGAAGGGGCCGCCGTAAAGCTTTCATATAAGCCCTGGCAACGCCTGCGCCAAGGGCTTATCTATCAGCTCCCCGACGTCAGGGTGGCCGGCCCGAGCGGGCCGGAACCGCCCCGTCCTGCCCACAGGAGCTTTCCCATGAGCAATATCCAGATCGGCTTTCTACTGCTGTTCGGCATTGCCGCCTTCGGCTGCATCACCCTGTACATCGACTTTGTCCACGAACGGCGCCGCGGCGAAAAATCCCCGGGCCGGGATCACAGCCCCACCAGGCGGTAACCCACCTGCAACTCGGTGATCAGATGCTGGGGCTGGGCCGGATCGGCCTCCAGCTTCTGCCGCAGATGGGCCATGTGCACCCGCAGGTAATGGGCGCGGTCGACGTAGTCCAGCCCCCAGACTTCCAGCAGCAACTGACGATGGGTCAGCACCCGGCTCTGGCCACGGATCAGCGCGCAGAGCAGGCGGTACTCGATCGGCGTGAGGTGCACAGGCAGCCCTTCGCGGCGCACCTCATGGGTGGCCAGGTCGACCTCGATGGCGCCAAAGGCCACCTTGCTGGTGGCGGCCGCCGTACCGCTCTGGCCATGGCGCCGCAGCTGCGCGCGAATCCGCGCCAGCAGTTCCGGCACGCCGAACGGCTTGACCAGGTAGTCGTCGGCGCCTGCATCCAGGGCGGCGACTTTCTCGTCCTCCCGATCTCGGGCCGACAGCACCAGGATCGGCACCGCCAGCCAGCCGCGCAGCTCGCTGATCAACTGCTTGCCGTCGCCGTCCGGCAGGCCCAGGTCGACGATCACCAGGTCCGGCTGGCGGCTGGCGGCATGGATCAGGGCGCGCTTGACGCTGTCGGCCTCGAACACCTGGAAACCTTCGTCCTCCAGGGCGATACCGACGAAACGGCGGATATTGGCTTCGTCCTCGACGATCAGGATGCGTGCGCTGCTCATAGGGTTTCCATGGAAGGCGGCTGACCCGCCGGCAAGGTGATGACAAAACTCAGCCCGGCATCGGCATGAGGCTGGGCCTCGATGCGCCCGCCGTGGGCCTCGACGATACGTTTGGCCAGGGCCAGGCCCAGGCCGATGCCGGCCACGGCGGATTCCTGCTGACCGCGACTGAAGGCTTCGAACAGGCTGGCCGGGGAACTGCCCCTCGGACAGCCCGGGCCGCTGTCGCTGACCTGCAGGATGATCTGCTGGTCGACCTGGCGAGCGCTGATCTGCACCAGGGTCCCGGCCGGGGTGTACTTGGCGGCGTTGTCCAAAAGGTTCACCAGCACCCGCTCCAGCAACAGCGCGTCCACTTCCACCAAGGGCAACTGCGGCGCCATGGCCACTCGCAATTGATGCCCGGCCAGGGGCTCGCGCAGCTGGCGCAAGGCACTGCCGACAATCTCCTCCAGGGAGTTCCACTGGCGATTCAGGCGTACCCCGCGCTCCTGCATACGCGCCATGTCCAGCAGATTCTCGATCAGCCGCTGCATGGACGAGGCCTGATCGTGAATCCCTGCCAGCAGGTGCTTGAGCGGGCCCTGCGCAGCGTGGGGCAAGGCGGCGTCGGCGGCGCCGATGATGGTGGTCAGCGGCGTGCGCAGGTCATGGGAAATCGCCGCCAGCAGGGTGTTGCGCATGCGCTCGCCCTCCATCTGCAGCACAGTGCTCTGGGCTACCTCGACGTAATGCACGCGCTCCAGGGCAATCGCCAGCTGGCTCATGCAGGCTTCCAGCAGGCGCTGTTCCTCCGGCTCATTGAGGCGCTCGGCATCCTCGGCTTCAAGCACCAGCACGCCCCGCACCCGCATCGGCGCCTTGAGCGGCAGGTAGCAGCCCTTGGCCGCCGCCAGGGTATCGGTGCCGCGCCCGGCCGGTTGGTCGTGGTCATAGGCCCACTGGGCGATGCTCTCGTCAATGGCCAGGCCATTGGCGCTCAGCGCCCGCACCCGATTCTCGGCGTCCGGCAACGCCAGCCCGACCCGGGCCTCGAACACCCCGCTGAAGGTACGCAGGGCCACGGCGCAGATCTGCTCCTCGGTCAACGCCGCCGACAGCTCACGGGCCAGCCCGGCCAGGGAGGTGGCACGGCGCTCGCCCGCGGCCGCAGTGCGCGCTTCATGGCGCAGGCGCGCGGTGAGCTGGCCGGTGATCAGGGCAATCCCCAGCATCAGGGCGAAGGTGAAGAAGTACTGGGTGTCGTTGACCGTGAACGACCACACCGGCTGGACGAAGAAGAAATCGAAGCACAGCACCGCCAGCATCGCCGCCCAGACGCCGGGGCCCCGCCCGTAGCGCAGCGCCACCAGGACCACGGTCAGCAGGAACAGCATGACCACGTTGGCCGGGTCGAACACCTTGAGCAGCAGCGCCGCCACCGCGGTGGCGGCAAAGCACGCCAGGCTTGCCCACAGGTAGGCCGGCGCGCGGCTGGGCGGCAGGCCGGCCTCGGGCTTGTCCACAGGCGCGGGGCGCCGGCTCAAGGGCCCGTTGGCGATCACGATCTGGTCGATTTCCGGGTGCTGGCGGCTGATGCGGTCGCTCACCGACTGGTGCCAGAACTGCCAGACCTTGCGCGGGTAATGGCCCAGCACCAGGCGATTGGCGTTGTGCTCGCGAGCGCAGGCCACCAGGGCTTCGGCGACATCCATGCCGGGCAAAGTGGCGGTCTCGGCACCAAACTCGGCCGCCAGGGCCAGGGTCTTCATGGCCGCCGCATAACGGGCGGCGCCGGCGCCACGGCGCTGGGCCGAAGCCACGTGCACCACCATCCAGTCGGCTTCGAGCTTTTGCGCCAGGCGCGCGGCTTCGCGCACCAGGCGCTCGTCCGCCGGGTCGCCGGCGACCCCCACCAGCAAGCGCTCGCGGGCCGGCCACAAGGCATTGATCGAACGCTCGCGGCGATAGTCGCGCATCTGTGCATCGACCCGGTCGGCGGTGCGGCGCAGGGTCAATTCACGCAGGGCCAGCAGGTTGCCCTTGCGAAAGAAATGCCGTGAAGCGCGTTCGGCCTGGGGCCCGAGGTAGACCTTGCCGTCCTTGAGGCGGCGCAGCAGGTCGTCCGGCGGCAGGTCGATCACCAGCACTTCGTGGGCTTCGTCGAACAGGTGGTCGGGCACCGTCTCGCGCACCCGGATGCCGATGATCCCGCTGACGATGTCGTTGAGGCTTTCCAGGTGCTGGACGTTGAGGGTGGTCCAGACGTCGATCCCAGCCCGCAGCAGTTCTTCCACGTCCTGCCAGCGCTTGGGGTGGCGCGAACCAGGGACGTTGCTGTGGGCCAGCTCGTCCACCAGCAGCACTGAGGGACGCCGCGCCAGGGCCGCGTCCAGGTCGAATTCGGGCAAGGCGTAGTCGCGGTGCATCAGGCGGTGACGCTCCAGCACCTCCAGACCTTGCAGCAGCTCCGCGGTTTCCCGCCGGCCATGGGTTTCCACCACCCCGGCCACCACGTCGCGGCCCTGGGCCACTTCGTGGCGCGCCGCGGTGAGCATGGCGCAGGTCTTGCCGACCCCGGCGTTGGAACCGAAATAGATCCGCAGCTTGCCGCGCTGGGCGGCCTGTTCATCCTGCTGCAGCTTTTCCAGCAGCGCATCGGGATCGGGGCGACCGTCGCGGGGCGGCATATCAGCATCGAGAACAGCCATGTGCATCCTTAAATGGACAAGGCGGCACTCGAAAGAGCGCCGCCTTGCAAGTCCCTGTCAGACCAGGCCAAGCCCGGCCAGCAGCATGTCGATCAGCTTGATCCCGGCAAAGGGTACCAGCACCCCGCCCAGGCCATAGATCAGCAGGTTGCGGTTAAGCAGCGCCGCTGCGCCGATGGAGCGGTACTTCACCCCCTTGAGCGCCAGGGGGATGAGGAACACGATGATCAGCGCATTGAAGATCACCGCGCTGAGAATCGCCGAATTCGGGCTGGTCAGCTGCATCACGTTCAACGCACCCAATTGCGGGTACGTGGCGACGAACGCGGCCGGTACGATAGCAAAATACTTGGCCACGTCGTTGGCCACGCTGAAGGTGGTCAGGGCGCCGCGGGTCATGAGCATCTGCTTGCCCACTTCCACCACCTCGATCAGCTTGGTCGGGTTGCTGTCCAGGTCCACCATGTTGCCGGCTTCCTTGGCCGCCTGGGTGCCGCTGTTCATGGCCACCGCCACGTCGGCCTGGGCCAGGGCCGGGGCGTCGTTGGTACCGTCGCCGGTCATGGCCACCAGCTTGCCCTTGGCCTGGTAGTCGCGGATCAGTTGCAGCTTGTCCTCGGGCCGCGCTTCGGCGAGGAAATCGTCGACCCCGGCTTCCACGGCGATGGCCGCCGCGGTCAGGCGGTTGTCGCCGGTGATCATCACGGTCTTGATGCCCATGCGTCGCAGTTCGGCGAAGCGCTCCTTGATGCCGCCCTTGACCACGTCCTTGAGCTCCACCACGCCCAGGGCCTGGGCGCCGTCGCTGACCACCAGCGGCGTGCTGCCACGGCGCGAGACTTCATCGACCTTGGCCTGCAAGGCCGGCGGGAAGCTGCCGCCCTGGGCCTCGATATGCCGGCGGATGGCATCGGCCGCGCCCTTGCGGATGCTCCGGCCCTCGGGCAGGTCGACCCCGCTCATGCGGGTCTGGGCGGTGAACTGCACGAAGCTGGCGCCCAGGGCGTGAAGGTCGCGCCCAGGGATGTCGAACAGTTGCTTGGCCAGCACCACGATGCTCCGGCCTTCCGGGGTCTCGTCCGCCAGGGAAGCCAGTTGCGCGGCTTGCGCCAGTTCGCTGTCCTTGATTCCCGGCGCCGGCAGGAAGGCGCTGGCCTGGCGGTTGCCCAGGGTGATGGTGCCGGTCTTGTCCAGCAGCAGCACGTCCACGTCCCCCGCCGCTTCCACGGCGCGGCCGGAGGTGGCAATGACATTGGCCGACATCATCCGGCTCATGCCCGCCACACCGATGGCCGAGAGCAGGCCACCGATGGTGGTGGGGATCAGGCACACCAGCAGCGCCACCATCACCGTGGCGCTGATCACACTGCCGGTGCCGCTCATGGCCACGGCGAAGATCGAGTACGGGCTCAGGGTCACGATCACCAGCAGGAACAGCAGGGTCAGGCCCACCAGGAGAATGGTCAGGGCCACCTCGTTGGGAGTCTTCTGGCGCTTGGCCGACTCCACCATGGAGATCATGCGGTCCAGGAACGACTCGCCGGGGTTGACGCTGATGCGCACCACCAGCCAGTCCGACAGCACCCGGGTGCCGCCGGTGACCGAGGAAAAGTCGCCCCCGGCCTCGCGGATCACCGGCGCCGATTCACCGGTGATGGCGCTTTCGTCCACCGTGGCCACGCCTTCGATGACCTCGCCGTCCAGGGGCACCAGGTCGCCGGCCTCGATCAGCACCACCATGTCCTTGCGCAGTTCGCTGGCGGCCATGGGCAACCAGGCGGCGCCATGCCGGGGCTGTTGCAGCAGCTTGGCCAGGGTCTGGCGCTTCATGCCCTTGAGGCTCGCCGCCTGGGCCCGGCTGCGGCCCTCGGCCAGGGCTTCGGCAAAGTTGGCAAACAGCACGGTGAACCACAGCCACAGGGTGATGCTGAGGATAAAGCCGCTGGGGGCCTCACCCTCGCCGCCCAGGGACTGGAACCACAGCAGGGTGGTGAGGAGGCTGCCCAGGTAGACCACGAACATCACCGGGTTCTTCCACTGCGCCTGGGGCAGCAGTTTCTTCACGGCATCCAGGCACGCGGTGAGCACTAGCCCACGGTCGAACAACGCTATACGAGGGTTGCTACTCATGATCGACGTCTCTTACTCACTGGCCGCAACGGGCGAGGAATGCAGGGGCGCTTGGGCATCCAGCGCCAGGTTGAGTTGCAGCACATTGACCCGGGGCTCGCCCAGCAGGCCGAAGGTGCGGCTTTCGCTGTGCGCCTGCAGCAGCATCAGCACGTCCACGGCGGCCATGTGCCGCTGGCGGGCCACCCGGTTCAGTTGCAACCGGGCGTTGGCCAGGGAGATGTGCGGGTCCAGGCCGGAAGCCGAGGCGGTTACCGCGTCCACTGGCACCGGTATGTCTGCCGCCAGGCCATTGAACTGGCGATAGGCGCTGACCCGCGCGGCCACGCTGTCCACCAGCTTCTGGCTGGTGGGGCCCAGGTTGCTGGCGCCACTGGCCCCGGCGTTGTAGGGCTGGGGCACACTCTTGCTCGGGTCCAGCGGATCGCTGCCCAGGGTCATGCTCGGGCGGCCCTGGAAATACTCCGGGCGGTCGAACGCCTGGCCGATCAGCGCCGAGCCCACGACCCGGCCATCACGCTGCACCAGGCTGCCCTGGGCCTGGAACGGAAACAGCAGGTTGGCCAGCCCCGTGGTGACCAGCGGATAGGCCAGCCCGGTGAGCAGCATGAAGAACACCGCCGACACCAGCGCCGGGCGCAACAGGCCCTTGAACAGCAGCGCGGTGGCGCCCTGGGTTTGCATTTGCGTAGTCATCACAACCCCTTACTTGTAGGTCTGGCCGGCGAGCAACTGCAGTTGCTCCACCAGCGGGCCGAGCGCGAGGGCCGGCAGGAAAGTCAGGCCACCGACCACCAGCACCACGAACACCACCAGCAACATGAACAGCGGCGTGGCGGTGGGAATGGTGCCGGCACCGGCCGGGATGTTCTTTTTCGCCGCCAGCGAACCGGCCACGGCCAGCATCGGCAGCATGGTGAAGAAGCGCCCCATGAGCATCGCCAGGCCAATGGTGGTGTTGAAGAACGGTGTATTGGCGTTCAGGCCGGCAAACGCCGAACCGTTGTTGGCGGTGCCCGAGGCGTAGGCGTAGAGCACCTCGCTGAAGCCATGGGGGCCCAGATTGTTGAGGCTGTTCAGGGTGTCCGGCCACAGCGCTGCCAGGGCGGTGAAACCGAGGATGCAGATCGGGTGCGCAAGCACCGAGAGCATCACCAGCTTGATCTCCCGGGCCTCGATCTTCTTGCCGAGGAACTCAGGGCTGCGGCCGATCATCATGCCCACCAGGAACACCGTCAGCAGGGCGTACTGGATCAGGTTGATAAAGCCCACGCCGTCACCGCCGAACACGCAGTTGAGCATCATCTGCGCCAGGGGCACGAAGCCGCCCATGGGGGTCAGCGAGTCGTGCATGGCATTCACCGAACCGGTGGTGGCGCCGGTGGTGGTGGTGACGAACAGCGCGGTGTCGGCAATGCCGAAGCGCAGCTCCTTGCCTTCCATGTTGCCGCCGCTCTGGGTCTCCGACATCTGCTGGTCGGCACCGGCCTGGGTCAGCAGCGGGTTACCGCCCTGTTCCGCGGTGAAGACAATCGCCAGAAAGCCGATGAACATCACCAGGAAGGTGCCGAAGAACACCCAACCTTGGCGCCGGCGCAGCAGCATGCTGCCGAAGGCGTAGGTCAGGGCCGAAGGGATCAGCAGCATGCTGAGGATGTGCAGGACGTTGGTCAGCGGCGTCGGGTTCTCGAACGGGTGGGCCGCGTTCATGCTGAAGAAGCCGCCACCGTTGGTGCCGATGTGCTTGATCGACTCGAAACTGGCCACGGCGCCGACGATCAATTGCTGCTGGGCGCCTTCCAGGGTGGTGGCCAGGGCCTGGGAGTTGAGGGTCTGGGGCATGCCCTGCCAGACATAGACCAGGGCCATGATCAGGCACAAAGGCAGCATCACCCGGTACAGGGTACGGGTGAAATCCACCCAGTAGTTGCCCAGGTCCGCCGAGCTGGAACGGCTCAGCCCACGAATGAAACCGGCTGCCGCCACCACGCCGGCGGTGGCGCCGACGAACATCAGGAAGGTGATGACCGCCATCTGGCTGAAGTTCGACAGGCTGCTTTCACCTGAGTACGCCTGCCAGTTGGTGTTGGTGATAAAGGACGCGGCGGTGTTGAACGCCAGGTCCGGGGTCTGCGCCGCCAGCCCCAGGGGGTTGAGCGGTGTGCTGCCTTGCAGGCGCAGCAGCAGGTAGCCCAGCAGCATCATCGCCGCGTTGGACAGCAGCAGGGCCGATCCATAGCGGGCCCAGCCCATGGTTTCAGCCGGGTCGATCCCCAGCAGGCGGTAGGTGGCACGCTCCGGCAAGGCGTGGCCACGGCCGCTGAAGACCCGGGCCAGCCATTGGCCCATCAGCGCGGCCAGCCCGGTCATCAGGCCGAGGATCACCGCGTATTCCAGCACAGTACTCAACATGTCGATGCTCCGTTCAAATCTTGCCCATGGCGACGATGACCAGGGCCGTCAACACAAAGAACCCCAGGGTCAGGCCCACGAAGATCAGGTCGAACATGGCTGGTTTCCTTTCTGGTAGATGCCCGGACGGGCGAATGAAAGTGGGTGGCAGTTGCTGCGTGCGGTCATCAGAATTTCTCGGCACGGATCAGCGCATAACCCAGGTAGGCAAACAGCAGCACGGCGCACAAACCGCTGGCGCCGTAGATGAATGGCAGTGTCAGCAAGGCAGCTCTCCCCTTAATGCTCAAAGGCGGTGCCGGGAGCGCAAAGCGCAACCCGGGCACGGCCGGTCAGGGCACCCGCGACGGGCGCCGGCAGGGAGTCGGGAACGCCTCGTCCACCGCTCTCCTCTGCGCCACGCAGGTTAGGTGAGGGCGCATCAAGGTCGGGCACTGATTGCCGGGGGCGGCATTAAGACGGCGTAAAGATTGCGGTGGTGCGGGGCGGGAGAATCGGGGACGGGCCAGCGCCCCCGAGGGGCTCAGTCACTTCTCAGGGGCAGCCAGATTTCCAGTACCCCGGTGCCGGCCTGGGGGTTGAAGTCGGCGCTGTAGCGCTCGAACTCCGGGGCATCGGCGGCCTCTCGACCTGACTGGGGCAGCCAGGTGTTCCAGATGTAGTCGAAGGTCCGGGGCAAGTCCTGCAAGGCGCCGCCATGCTCGAACACCGCATAGTGCTGCGGCTGCACCTCGATCCAGCGATAGCGCTCGGGCAGATCGTCGAGCTTGCTGATCTCGACCCCGGCAATGTACTCGAAGCCGCCCTGGCCGTCGGGGTTGCAACAGATGCCATAGGTCTTGCGGTCGACCTGCCCCGGCACCTTGCCGATGTGCGGCACAAAGCGCTGCCACAGCAGGCCGATGTCCTGGCGAGTGGCAGGAGTGAATCGTTCGCCGAGGCCGGCGATCAGCAAAAAACGCTCCCTTTCGAAGCGCGGTTCTGGGCCTCTGCCCTGTTCTTGCTCATCCATGAATGCCACTCCTGCCGCAGAAAAGATGGGTTCGGCACGAAGTATAGAAGCCAATAGCCAAGGCCAGGATCAGAGCGCCGGAAGGTCTGCCGCGCCCGTACCAAGGATGAACTCCTGGTAGCCGGATAGAATCACGTACACCGCGAAATAGCAGAAGATCGCCGCAGATGCCAGGTAGGAATAGCGCAACAGCTTGTCCCCCAGCAGCTTGCCGCCCTGGGTCGCGGCCAGGCACAGGCCCAGGGTCCAGACCAGCCCGGCACAGAAAAAGCCGGCCAGGAACAATCCCGAATCGGCAATCCCACCGCCCCCTGATCGGGCAATCAGGGTGCCGCCCACGGCAGCGAACCAGAGGATCGCACTGGGGGACGACATGGCCAGGAAGATCCCGCGGAAAAACTCCCGGCGCGCCGAGCCCTGGTCCGCCTCCCCGGCGGTGGCCAGCACCGCGCTGTGATGGAGGGCGGCGTAGATCATCTTCGCCGCGAAGTACACCAGCAGGGCCGAACCGCCGATCCACAGCACCCAGCGCACGCTTTGGTATTGCAGCAGCACGGTCATCCCGGCCAGGGCCAGCAGCGCATAGATCAGGTCGCCGACACAAGTCCCCAGGCCCAGGCAGAAACCCTGGAAATAACCCCGCTGCATGGCCAGGGTGATCATCGCGATATTGGCCACGCCGATGTCCAGGCACAGCGAAAGGCTCAACAAGAAGCCGCTGGTAAACTCCATCATTCATCCCGTTTGCTGCTGTTGTTCGAAGAGGGGCCGAGGTGCGCCGCCCCCGCAAAAGCCAGGCCGGCGGAGGCAGCTCGCAGCCCTTGCAGGCAAGAAGCGTGCACGTTATAGCGGCAAATCCTGCCCCCTCGCAAATCCGCCCGGCGCACCAAAAATAATTTTCCGCGCCTCTGGACAAGCCGCCGGCGGCGCCCTTATCGTCTGCCCCGCAGGCCACCGCAGTGGCCAACGTCGCTCGGACGGTTCCGGGCGCTTACGTCTATTCGAGGCAACAATGGCCGAACAAGGTTCGCCGCGCCGCTTTGCGCGCATCGATCGTCTTCCCCCCTATGTTTTCAATATCACTGCCGAGCTGAAGATGGCTGCGCGTCGGCGCGGCGAAGACATCATCGACTTGAGCATGGGTAACCCCGACGGCCCTACCCCGCCGCATATCGTCGAGAAACTGGTCACCGTCGCCCAGCGCGAAGACACCCACGGCTACTCCACCTCCAAGGGCATTCCGCGGCTGCGCCGGGCGATTTCCCGCTGGTACAAGGACCGCTACGAGGTCGACATCGACCCGGAAAGCGAAGCCATCGTCACCATCGGTTCCAAGGAAGGCCTGGCGCACCTGATGCTGGCCACCCTGGACCAGGGCGACACGGTGCTGGTGCCCAACCCCAGCTACCCGATCCACATCTACGGTGCGGTGATCGCCGGCGCCCAGGTGCGCTCGGTGCCGCTGGTGCCCGGGGTGGATTTCTTCGCCGAGCTGGAGCGGGCCATCCGCGGTTCGATCCCCAAGCCGAAGATGATGATCCTCGGCTTCCCGTCCAACCCCACCGCCCAGTGCGTGGAGCTGGACTTCTTCGAACGGGTGATCGCCCTGGCCAAGCAGTACGACGTGCTGGTGATCCATGACCTGGCCTACGCCGACATCGTCTACGACGGCTGGAAGGCCCCGTCGATCATGCAGGTGCCGGGCGCCAAGGACATCGCGGTGGAGTTCTTCACCCTGTCCAAGAGCTACAACATGGCCGGCTGGCGCATCGGCTTCATGGTGGGCAACCCGGAACTGGTCAGCGCCCTGGCGCGGATCAAGAGCTACCACGACTACGGCACCTTCACCCCGTTGCAGGTGGCGGCGATTGCCGCCCTGGAAGGCGACCAGCAATGCGTACGCGACATTGCCGAACAATACCGGCAGCGGCGCAACGTGCTGGTCAAGGGCCTGCACGAACTGGGCTGGATGGTGGAGAACCCCAAGGCTTCGATGTACGTCTGGGCCAAGATTCCCGAGGCCTATGCGCACCTGGGCTCCCTGGAGTTCGCCAAGAAGCTGCTGGCCGAGGCCAAGGTCTGTGTCTCGCCGGGGGTGGGTTTCGGTGAATACGGCGACGATCACGTGCGCTTTGCCCTGATCGAAAACCAGGACCGGATCCGCCAGGCCGTGCGCGGCATCCGCGGCATGTTCCGCGCCGACGGCCTGGCACCGAAAAGCTGAGATGGCTTGAGCCACAAAAAAACCGCAGCGATGCGGTTTTTTTGTGGCTGGCTTAACGGCTGTTTTCGCGGGCAAGCCCGCTCCTACGGGCGAAGCTCTTAAACCACCAACGACAGCAGCAGGATAAAGACCAGGCCCACCACCGAAAGGATGGTTTCCATCGCCGTCCAGGTCTTGAACGTCTCGGCCACGGTCATGTTGAAGTACTGCTTGACCAGCCAGAACCCGGCGTCGTTAACGTGGGACAGGATCAGCGAACCGGCACCGGTGGCCAGCACCAGCAGCTCGCGGTTGACCCCGGGAATCATCCCTACCACCGGCACCACGATGCCGGCACCGGTGATGGTGGCCACGGTGGCCGAACCGGTGGCGATACGGATCACCGCCGCCACCAGCCACGCCAGGAGGATCGGCGAGATCTGCGCATTGACCGCCATATGGCCGATCACGTCACCCACGCCGCTGGTCACCAGCATCTGCTTGAAGCCGCCACCGGCACCGATGATCAGGATGATCGCCGCGGTCGGTGCCAGGCTGGCATCCAACAGTTTGAGGATCTGCTTGGAACCGATGCCCTGCTTGTAGCCGAAGGTGTACAGCGACAGCAGCAGCGCCAGCAGCAAGGCGGTGATCGGGTGGCCGATCATGTCCATCCAGATGCGGAAGAAGTGTCCGTCCGGCAGCGCCACGTCGGCGAAGGTCTTGAGCAGCATCAGGAACACCGGCAGCAGCACGGTCACCAGGGTCACGCTGAAGCTGGGCAACTGGGCGGCCTGGGGCTCGCGGGCCAGTTGGTCCACCAGCTCCTGGGACGGATTGCCGGGAATGTACTTGGCAATGAAGGTGCCGTAGATCGGCCCGGCGATGATCGCCGTGGGCAGTGCCACGATCAGCCCATACAGGATGGTCTTGCCGATGTCGGCGCCGAACACGCCGATGGCCAGCAGCGGCCCCGGGTGCGGCGGCACCAGGCCGTGCACCGCCGACAGGCCGGCCAGCAGCGGAATGCCGATCTTGATCAGCGACACCCCGGTACGCCGGGCAACGATGAACACCAGCGGAATCAGCAGCACGAAGCCGATCTCGAAGAACAGCGGGATGCCCACCAGGAAGGCGGCGAACATCATCGCCCACTGCACCCGCTCCTTGCCGAACGAACGGATCAGGGTCTGGGCGATCTGATCGGCGCCACCGGACTCGGCCATCATCTTGCCGAGCATGGTACCCAGGGCCAGGATGATGCCGACAAAACCGAGCACGCCACCAAAGCCGTCCTGGAATGCCTTGATGATCTTGTCCACCGGCATGCCCGACGTCAGGCCGAGGAAACCCGCGGCGATGATCAGAGCGATGAAGGGGTGCAGCTTGAATCGGGTGATCAACACGATCAGCCCGATGATAGTGACCACTGCATCAACCAGCAGATAGGTCTCTTGGGACATGCCAAACATGGAATTGCCTCCGGTTTGTTGTTTTTATTAAAGCGTTAAAAACAAGGGCCGAGTGGGATAGCGCTACCTTTTTCGAGCCAGCACTTAATGTGAAGGTTCCAGGCCATGCTCCAGCCACCATTGGTTGGCCAGTTCGGCCAGGCGCTGGACGCTCAGGGTGCTGGCATCCAGGGCCAGGGTGAGCGGCTCCCCCACCGGGGATTCGAGAGTGGCGAACTGACTGTCGATCAGGGTCGAAGGCATGAAATGCCCTGGCCGGTGCGCCACACGGTCGGCGGCGACTGCCGGAGTCAGTTCGAGAAAGACAAAGCCCAGGCCGGGCGTGGCGGCGCGCAGGCGCTCGCGGTACTTGCGCTTGAGCGCCGAGCAGGTCAGTACCGGGTGCTGGCCGGCGGCCAGGGCACGACGCAGTTCATCGCACAGGCTGTCGAGCCAGCCGGCACGGTCTTCGTCGTCGAGGGGAATGCCGGCACTCATCTTGGCGATGTTCGCCGCCGGGTGGAAGGTATCGCCTTCAATGGCCATGGCGCCGCTGCGCTGGCACAGGGCCTGACTGACACTGGACTTGCCGCAGCCGGCAACCCCCATGATGACCAGGGCGGTGATGGGTTGACTCATGAAACACCTCAGCGCGCAGACAGCGCTACCTTCGCAAATAAAAAATCTAGTACAAAAACAGTGTCTGCCGACGCCTTCTTGTCATTTTTGTGGGTTGCCGCGTATATAGTCCGCCAAACCAAAGAGCGAGGGTCAGGCACACCTCGCTCACGCATTGCAGCTGTTTCAGGACAGCGCTACCTTAGAGACTTGAATTTTGTTTGGCAAGCCGTCTGATGACCACTCATAAAAACGATAAAAACACCCGTACCACGGGCCGTCCCACCCTCAATGAAGTCGCCCGCCTGGCCGGAGTCAGCCCGATTACCGCCTCCCGGGCGCTGCGCGGCGTCAGCAGCGTGGCCACCGAACTGGTGGAAAAGGTGCAGAAGGCCGCGCTGGAACTGAACTACGTGGTCAACTCCGCCGCCCGCGCCCTGGCTTCGGCCCAGAGCCAGTCGGTGGTGGTGCTGGTGCCGTCGCTGTCCAACCTGCTGTTCATCGAAACCCTGGAAGCCATCCACCAGGTACTGCGCCCCAAAGGCTTCGAAGTGCTGATCGGCAACTGCCACTATTCTCGGGACGAAGAAGAAAACCTGCTGCGCAACTACATGACCTACCAGCCCCGGGGGCTGCTGCTGACCGGTTTCGACCGCACCGAAAGCGCCCGACGGATGATCGAGGCGAACAACATTCCCTGCGTCTACATGATGGACCTGGACTCCGGCGCCGGGCTCAACTGCGTGGGCTTCTCGCAATTGAACGCCGGCGAGACGGCGGCCCAGCACCTGATTTCCCGCGGGCGCAAGCACCTGGCCTACGTCGGTGCGCAACTGGACCAGCGCACCCTGCTGCGCGGCGAAGGTTTCCGCCGTGCCCTGCAGCAGGCCGGGCTGTACAACCCCGACCTGGAACTATTGACCCCACGGCCCTCGTCCGTCGGCCTGGGGGCCGAGCTGTTCCTGCAACTGATGCAGAGCCAGCCCCAGGTGGATGCGATCTTCTTCGGCAACGACGACCTGGCCCAGGGCGCGCTGCTGGAAGCCATGCGCTGCGGGATCAAGGTGCCCCAACAAGTGGCGGTGCTGGGCTTCAACGACCTGCCCTCCTCCGAACACATGGTGCCGCGCCTGAGCAGCATCAGCACTCCGCGCGAAGCCATTGGCCGCCGCGCCGCCGAACAGATGCTGACCCTGCTGGCCGGCAACAGCGTGGCCGAGCCGGTGGTGGACATGGGGTTTGAACTGCGGGTTCGGGAAAGCACCTGAAACACCTCAGGGCCTGACGCTCAGGACACTGAGCAACAGGCCGAAGCCCACCAGCACCGCGCCGAACAACTGATCGATCCGGCGTTTGTAGGCCAGTAGCCGGCCGGCAATCGCCGGTGCCGAGAAAAACAGCGCCACCAGCACGAACCACAGCACGTGGGCCAGGACGATGATCGCGCCGTAGCCGATCTGCACCGGCAAGGCCGTGCCTGGCTGAATCACCTGCATGAACAGACTGAGAACGAAAATCATCGTCTTGGGGTTCAGGGCATTGGTCAGAAAGCCACTGCGCAAGGCGCCCCAGGTCGACATCCGTGCCCCCTCTGCCGGTTCTTCCCCCGGACGTTGCTCAGGGCTGCGCAACAGCTTGATGCCCAGGTAGATCAGGTACAGCGCCCCCGCGATCTTCAAGGCGGTAAACCACAGCAGCGACTGCTGCAACAACACCCCCACCCCCAGCAGGCTGTAGCCGATATGCACCATGACCCCGAGCCCGATGCCCAGGGCCGTGAACACGCCATGGCGGCGCGAAAGCAGCAGGCTGTTGCGGGTTACCAGGGCAAAGTCGGCCCCGGGGCTGAGTACAGCAAGAATGGTAATGGTGATTACGAGTAACAGTTCGGTCACGTTGAATACGCCTAGGCTATAGAATCAGGCGCTACTGTATTGGGACCATGACCCCGGCCGATAACGATGAAAACTGACATTCCTGGTGATAAAAACTCACAACTCTCGCGACGGCGCCTGCCCCCGCTGAGCGCCTTGCGCTGCTTCGAAGCCGCTGCACGCCTGGAAAGCTTCACCCAGGCCGGCGCCACCCTGCACCTGACCCACGGCGCCATCAGCCGTGCGGTGCGCGCCCTGGAAGAGGACCTTGGCACCCCTCTCTTTGAGCGCCGCAGCCAGCGGGTCTTTCTCACCGCCGCCGGAGCCGAACTGCTGCACAGCGTGACCCAGGCCCTGGACCTGATCGAGAGCACCGCCAGCCGCCTGCGAGCCCCGGCTCCCGCAGCACCGCTGGTGCTGTCCTGCGAGCCGACCCTGCTGATGCGCTGGCTGATTCCGCGCATGCCGGAGTTCTATGCCGAGCACCCGCAAGTGCCGATCCAACTGCTGGCCGGCGGCGGGCCCTTCTCGTTCGGTGCCGGTATCGACCTGGCGATCCGCCGCAACGACTTTGCCTGGAGCCGCGACACCCAGGCCCACTGGCTATTCGACGAAGCCATAGGCCCGGTATGCCGCCCTGAGCGCCAGGCCGACTGGACCCCGGCAACGGCCGGGCTGGCGCAACTGGCGGCGCAGGCCCCACGCCTGCACAGCGCCACCCGGCCGCACGCCTGGCAACAGTGGCTGCAATTGCAGCAACAACCGGTTGCCCCGACGCCACCGGAGCAGGTCTTCGAGCACTTCTACTTCAGCCTGCAAGCGGCCGTGGCCGGGCTGGGTCTGGCCATTGCCCCCTGGCAACTGGTGCGTGACGACCTGGAGGGCGGGCTGCTGTGTGCGCCCTTCGGTTTCGTCGCCGATGGCAGCGCTTATTACCTGCTTTCCCCCCAGGCCATAGACCCGGATTCGGCCAGCGGAAAACTGCTGCACTGGTTGCGCCGGCAAGCCCTGGCGTAGGCACTCAGGCAGGCGGGGCCACGGCCCCCAGCGCCGGGTCCTCGCCGCTGAGCAATTGCACCAGGGCCAGGGCCCCCTTCTGCAAGGGCTGGCTCTTCAACCACACCGCATGCACCGGCAACACCAGGCCGTTGTCGATGTTCTTGAAATGCAACCGTTGCAAGCGCCCCGCCGCCAGCAACGGCTGGATCACCGACAGCGGGAAATTGCCCCAGCCGATCCCCGCCTCCACCATGTGCAGGGCCATGGCCAGGCTGTCGGTGCGCCACAGCGACTCGCCCACCAGGGGCCGGGTATCACTCAGGGGCAGGTCGCGGCTGGCCACCACCACCTGACGGACCTTGATCAGCTCTTCCAGGTACAGCGAACCGTCACTGGCCTGGAACACAGGGTGCCCGGCGCAAATGCAGGCAATCATCCGCTCGCAGCCCAGGTACTGGAAATACTCCAGGGCATTCACGCTCAAGCCGGCAAAGGCCACGCCGACGCTGACCCGGCCACTGTGCAAAAGGTGCAGCACGTCATCCTGGGGAGCACTGAGCAGCTCCACTTCCAGCAGCGGATAACGCTCGGCAATCAGCTTGATGGCGGCCAGTACTCGTTGCTTGTCGATGTCATCCACCACCGCGATCGACAGCTTGCTCTCCAGGCCCAGGGACAGCTCGACGGCATGCACCTGCAATTGCTTGAGCTGGTCGGCAATCAACCGCGCATGGGGCGCCAGGGACAAGGCCAGCGGCGTGGGCAGCGGCTCGCGGTGGCTGCGATCGAACAGCGCATACCCCAACTCCGCCTCAAGGTTGGCAATGCCCATGCTCACGGCCGAAGGCACCTTGCCCAGCGCGCGCGCCGCCGCAGAAAAGGAGCCGCGATCGAGCACGGCGAGAAACAACTGGATGCTGTCGCTGGAGAAGTTCATGAGAAACAACCTATCAGGAAAACTGAAAGCTTCCGACTTTTTCTGTCACCTTGATTGAAGCTATCTTCCGCGCCCTGCGCCACCCTCAGGCTGGCCATTCCCATTCAAAATCGAGGAACCCGCATGCAAGGCGTGAAACGCAAACTGGTCTATGTCTCTTTATTCGAAGTGTTCGGCATGACCTTCTCGGCCCTGGGCCTGGCCCTGCTGTCCGGCACCTCGCCCAGCAGCACCGGGCCGCTGGCGGTGGTCATCACCAGCATCGCGGTGACCTGGAACTTCATCTACACCACCCTGTTCGAGCGCTGGGAAAGCCGCCAGCCATCGCGCACCCGTACGGTCAAGCGGCGCATTGCCCATGCCGTGGGTTTCCAGTTGACCCTGATCGTGTTCCTGATTCCGCTGATCGCCTGGTGGATGGCGATCAGCCTGGTGCAGGCCTTTCTCCTGGACCTGGCGCTGATCCTGTTCATCCCCTGCTACACCTTTGCCTTCAACTGGCTGTTCGACCGGGTTTTCGGCTTGCCGGCCTCGGCCCTCCCCGATCCGGCCTGAGATACCCGTAAAGGCAACTCGATCGTCGCCGAGACGACGCCACGCTGTTAGATTCCCATGGCCATCCAGTGCCACGAACAAGGAAGCGTCATGGGAACCCGCTGCAGAATTCTCGGTAAAGCCTCGTCCATCAATGTCAGGAAAGTCTTGTGGACCTGTGAGGAGCTTGGGCTTTCCTACCAGCAGGAAGACTGGGGTAGTGGCTTTCAGTCCACCCATACCCCCGAGTTTCTCGCCCTCAACCCCAATGCCCAGGTACCGGTGCTGATCGACGACGCCGGGGTCCTGTGGGAATCCAACAGCATCTGCCGCTACCTGGCCAACCTGCACCCCGGCAGCGGCCTGCTGCCCACGGCCCCGCGCGCCCGGGCCCTGGTTGAGCAGTGGATGGACTGGCAGGCCACCGAGCTGAACCCGTCCTGGAGCTATGCCTTCATGGGCCTGGTGCGCCAGCATGCGGGTTACCAGGACAGCCAGCGCATCGGCGCCAGCCTGCTGGCCTGGAATGCCAAGATGCAAATCCTCGAACGCCAGCTCGAGCGCTCGGGCGCCTATGTTCTGGGCGAGGATTTCAGCCTTGCGGATATCGTTCTTGGCCTCTCGGTGAATCGCTGGAAGATGACCCCCATGGAGCACCCGGCCTACCCCGCCGTGGCCGCCTACTACGAACGCCTCAGCCTGCACCCGGGCTTCATGCTGCACGGGCGCAATGGCATCGCCTGAGCTGGCCATCCCTCCTCTGGCCCATCGGAGATTCGAAATGAACGGACTTAACGTACTACTGACCGGCGCTTGCGGTAGGATCGGCAAGGTGTTTTTTCAGGGCTCCCAAGAGCGCCACCGCTTCACCCTCACCGACCGGGTGGAGCCGGACTTCGAAATCCCCGCGCCACACCGCTTCGTGCGCCTGGACCTCGACGACCCGCAAGCCATCGGCCGCCTGCTGCCGGGGATCGACGTCATCGTGCACCTGGCCGGCATTCCCCATGCCAGCGCCAGCTTCGACCAGTTGCTGGCGAACAATATCCTCGCCACCACCTACCTGTTCGAGGCCGCGGTACAGGCCGGTTGCCGGCGCCTGGTATTTGCCAGCAGCGCCCAGACCATCGAGGGCTACCCGGTGGACCGGCAGATCACCCCGGGCATGCCGGTGATGCCAGCCAACCTGTATGGCGTGAGCAAGTGCTACGGCGAGGCGCTGTGCGCCTTCTACGCCGCCAAGCGCGGGCTGTCCTGCATTGCCCTGCGCATTGGTGCGTTCGAAGACCCGAAACACCACGAACTGACCACCACCCGCGACCTGAGCGCCTGGCTCAGCCCACGGGATGCAGTGCAACTGCTGCAACGGGCAGTGGAAACCCCGGGGGTGCAACTGCTGATCGGCCACGGCATTTCCAACAATCGCTTCAAGCGCCTGGACCTCAGCGAAACCACCCGGGTGCTGGGCTACCAACCGGTGGACGATGCCTTCCAGGAAAATTTCGGCATTCCCATCACCTACTGAGCCACCACCGGGCACCCGCCGTCACGCGCGGGTGCCCGGCGTTGCGCTATAAATCCGGCAGATGTAACGAAATACGACAATAAATCAGCGCATCCTCCGGTTTACGCACGTGGATTCACAATCCTTGGTTTCCGTTAGCAGGCTAAGATTTCCGCTCTGTGTCCTGTGGAATTCCCTGCATGCCCGCCTCTGCCCCGCTCACCAGCGACCTCGACCCTCAACGCGCCGCCGGCATCAGCGCGCGCATCGACCGCCTGCCTGCCGTGGCCACGATCTGGCGCCTGGTGGCGCTGCTGTCCATTGGCGGTTTTTTCGAGCTGTACGACCTGTTTCAGACCGCCTACATCAGCCCGGGGCTGATCCGCGACGGGATCTTCGCCAGCGGCAACCAGGGGGTGTTCGGTGTTTCCGACCAAGCGGCCTTCGCCTCGGCGACCTTTCTCGGCCTGTTCCTCGGCGCCAGCCTGCTGAGCCCGATAGCCGACCGCTTCGGGCGCCGGGCGATCTTCACCTTCGCCCTGATCTGGTACACCCTGGCCACGGTGCTGATGGGGCTGCAGAGCACCGCGCTGGGGATCATCTGCATGCGATTCCTGGTGGGCATCGGCCTGGGCATCGAACTGGTGACCATCGACGCCTACCTCAGCGAACTGGTGCCCAAGCGCATGCGCAGCTCGGCCTTCGCCTTTGCCTTTTTCGTGCAGTTCCTGTCGGTGCCGGCAGTGGCGCTGATGTCCTGGTGGCTGGTGCCCCAGGCGCCCTGGGGGATCTCCGGCTGGCGCTGGGTAGTGTTGGCCAGCGCGGTGTTCGCCCTGTTCATCTGGTGGTTGCGCTCACGCTTGCCGGAGTCGCCACGCTGGCTCGCCCAGCACGGGCGCTTCGACGAAGCCGAGCGGATCCTGCAAGGCCTCGAGACCCGTTGCACCCGGGACTACGCCAGGCCGCTGGATGAGCCCGAACCCCAGGCCGTGGATATCCAGGGCCGTGGGCGCTTTGCCGATATCTGGCAACCGCCCTACCGCCGCCGGGCCCTGATGCTGATCGTGTTTCACGTGTTCCAGGCCATCGGCTTCTTCGGTTTCGGCAACTGGCTGCCGGCGCTGCTGTCGGGCCAGGGCGTGAGCGTCACCCACAGCCTGCTGTACGCCTTCATCATCACCCTGGCCTATCCCCTGGGGCCGCTGCTGTTCGTGCGTTTCGCCAACCGCTTCGAGAACAAGTGGCAGATCGTCGGCTCGGCCCTGGGCGCCATGACCTTCGGCACCTTGTTCGCCCTGCAGAGCAGCGCCCTGGGGCTGATTGTGTGCGGGGTGATGATCACCTTCTGCAATGCCTGGCTGAGCTTCAGCTACCACTCCTACCAGAGCGAACTGTTCCCCACCAACATTCGCGCCCGGGCGGTGGGCTTCTGTTACTCGTTCAGCCGCTTGTCGACGGTGTTCAGCAGTTTGCTGGTGGGCTTTTTCCTCGAGCATTTCGGCACGCCCGGCGTCCTGGCCTTTATCGTCAGCAGCATGCTGATCGTGATCCTGACCATCGGCCGCTTCGGGCCGCGCACCCGCAACCTGGCCCTGGAAGACATCGCCCACGCATGAAGACGGCGCCGGCAGCGGTTGCCTGAAAGCGGCAAGACTTGTCCGCTTGCTGGCAGCCACGACCGGCGTCCTGAGCCAAGCCCTTGATATACAAGGGCATATCAATCGGCATGGAACTTGCTAAAACCTCAGCCTAGTTCTCTTACACAGGTTCCCGATCATGTTGGTCAACGCCCAGAAATCCGTTTCGGTGCAGCCCACCTCGCGCACCGATATGGACCCGACTACCGCAGCCGCCAGCGCGCTGTACAGCGGCATGCTGCAACAGGCCCAGAACTCCGTGACCTATCCGGCGTCCCAGTCCTCCAGCCAGCAGGCCAACAGCGTGGACGACAACGTCAACGCCGCCTTCGCCAAGACCCGCGTGCTGCTCCAGGCCACGCCACCGACCGCCAGCGCCGCGCAAGCCACCAGCGCGACGGAAACCGGCGCGCTGAGCGAGTTCAAGGACTACATGAGCAAGACCCCGGAACAGCGCCTGCGCGACAGCATCCTCAAGGACATGGGGCTGACCGAGGAAGATCTGAAGAACCTGCCGCCAGAGCGCCAGTTGGCGATCAACCAGGAAATTGCCCAGCGCCTGCAGGACAAGATGCAACTGGCCAAGGAAGAGAAAGAGGCCAAGAACAGCGCCAAACCGGTGGACGAGAAGTTCCTCGCCGCGCTGTAACGCCGCTGGACGCAAAAGGGTTCCCCATGGGAACCCTTTTTTGTGCCCGGCGAAAACCGGCTACTGCAACTGCAGGGTCGAATTGAACTGGCTGATGGCATCCACCACGTGCCGCGAGCCCTGCTGGATCTCCAGGATCACCTCCCCCGCCTCATTCGCCAGTTCGACCCCGAGCCCGGTGCGGCTCAGGCTCGACTGCATGCTGGTCACCGCGCTCGTCGACAGGTCGTGGTTCTTGCGCACCACCTCGACGATTTCCACCGTCGCCTGGCTGGTGCGCGCCGCCAGGCTGCGCACCTCGTCCGCGACCACGGCGAAACCGCGCCCGTGCTCACCGGCACGGGCGGCCTCGATGGCCGCGTTGAGCGCCAACAGGTTGGTCTGGTCGGCGATGCCGCGGATGGTCTGGACGATGCTGCCGATGATGTCCGACTGCTTGCTCACCGCATCGATGCTGTGGGCCGCTTCATTGAGGTCATGGGAAATCTGCTGAATGATTTCCACCGTCTGCTGCACCACCTCCGAGCCCTTCTGCGCACAGGCGTCATTCTGCACCGAGGTGCTGTGGGCGGATTCGGCGGCGGAGCGCAAGGTGGTCATCTGATCGGTGATGTCGCTGGCGATCTTCACCACCTTGTACAGGCGGCCCTTGGTATCGAACAGCGGGTTGTAGGAGGCTTCGAGAAACACCGTCTGCCCATACTTGTTTTCCCGCTCGAAACGATGGGAGTGAAACTCGCCACGGTTCAGCGAAGCCCAGAATTGCTTGTATTCCGGGGATTCAGCCTCGGAACGGTGGCAGAACATGCTGTGATGCTGACCGACGATTTCATTCAGGGTGTACTGCATGGTCTTCAGGAAGTTGTCGTTGGCGGTGATGATCCTGCCGTCCGGGCTGAACTCGATGATGGCCATGGAACGGCCGATAGCATTCAGCAGGCTCTGGTTTTCATGTTCGACATGGATGCGTTCGGAGATGTCCGAAGCCACCTTGATCACACTGCGCACCTGACGATTGGCATCGAACACCGGCATGTAGCTGGCTTCGAGCCAGATCTCCCGGCCACGCTTGTCCAGGCGCAGAAAAGTCCCGCTGACCGGTTCGCCACGCCCCAGGTCGCGCCACAGCTTGCTGTACTCCTCGCTGCGATAGAACTCTTCCTCGCAGAAAATCCGGTGGTGCTTGCCCCGTATGTCTTCTGCGGAGTAGCCCATGACCTGGCAGAAGTTTTCATTGGCATCCAGCACGATGCCATCGGGCGAGAACTCGATCATCGCCATGGAACGACTGATCGCCGCCAACTTGGCGTTGGCCTCGCTCAGCGCACAGTTGAATCGTTCGATTTCCAGCAGGTCAGCCTTGTGATGTAGGTTAAACATGGTTGTATCACCTTCAACGCTGTCTTTTGATTGACGAAAGCTTCTAGTCTTTCAACTGATCCACCACAACGATCTATAAAACAGGGTAAGCGCCTCCCTACATAAGAGAGAGGAAGTGTCAGGTGATAAATGATGTTTAATCGGAGAGTCCATGTTGCAACGCTCTTATCAAGCCATCCTTTACTTGATGCCCTATTCCCGGGCCTGACCTAACAACGTTAAGAAACTCCATCTAAATCGACACTCCTGATCCTGCAGTGCCTTTAACTGCGCACTCTCGTTTTTATTCATGGATTCAATACTGCGCCCTGGATGAAGGTCGCACGCATACCGATTACAACTGCGCAGGCCGCGCGGGACGGATACTCATAGGCCAACAGATACGAATTTTCACAATTGAGCATAGACAGCCGCAGACCCTATGCAAGGCCACTAGTCAGTCTGTTTTCACAACTTTCGAGGTATTGAAGTGCATGGGCGACAAGTAACAAACAAGACATAAACAGAGTCTGTGGCAATGCCCGGGAGCTCCCGCACTAAAACTCTTCGAGGCTCGACAGAAACGCCTGGACCAGCGCACTCGACTCCCGCCCCGGCGCCGCTACCAGGGCGAACTCCCGCTCCACTCCTGTGCTCAGTTCCAGCACCCGCAACCCTTCGCGCTGCACCGGTAACGTACTCTGTGGCACCAGAGTCACTCCCAGCCGCTCACGCACCAGGCTGAAGGCACTGTTCCATTCCCGTACCTCCACCCGGACGTCGGCCAGGGGGATCCCGGCCTCGGCGGCCAGGCTGCGGGCATTCACCGAACAGCCCCCGGTGGCCAGGACAAAGGGCTGCACCAGCAAGGTTTCAAGGTCGATGGTCGAGGCCGGCCAGGGGTGATCTTCAGGTAGCACCGCGACCCACGAATCACGCCCCAGCAACCAAGAGCGGCGCTCGGGGGCCGGGTTGAGTACCACCCCAAGGTCCACCAGTTGCGCCTCCAGCAGCGTTTCGACCTCATCATCACTGACCTCAAGCTGCACCACTTCGATGCTCGGATACAGCTGCTTGAAACGCCGCAGCAACGGCGGCAGGAAAGTCGCCAGGACCATGGGAAAGCCCGCCAGTCGCACACTGCCTTGAGGAATGCCCCGCGCCGCGTCCACCTGCCGGCGGACCTCGGCCAGGGCCTCGAGCATCACCCGCGCCTGGGCCAGCACCTGCAGACCGATCGCTGTGGGCAACGCCTGGCGGCTCTCGCGGACAAACAGCTGCACCCCGAGCATGTCCTCCATCTGGGCCAGGGCCTGGCTGGCCCCGGACTGGGTCATGCCCACCTGCTCGGCGGCCCGGGTGATGGTGGAGCACTCGGCAATTGCCACCAGCAGGCGCCAGTGCATCAGGTTCATCATGGCAGTAGCTGTCCTTATGGTAGTGTTCTGAAAGATTAATTTTACCCATGTTGCCGCCTTGCACGACACTGGCTCGCACTTTCACCAGAGACCTGCCGATGAAACTCTATTACGCCCCACAAGCCTGCTCCCTGGCCTCCCATATCGTGCTGCGCGAGCTGAAATTGCCGTTCGAGGCCATCCGCGTCGACAACCGCAGCAAGCGTACCGCCGACGGCCGGGACTTCCTCGCCATCAACCCCAAGGGCTATGTAGCCGCCCTGCAACTGGACGATGGCCAGGTCCTCACTGAAGGCCCGGCCATCCTGCAATACCTCGCCGACCTCAAGCCCGAGTCCGGCCTGGCCGCGGCCAATGGCAGCTGGGAGCGGGTGCGCCTGCAGGAAACCCTGAACTTCATCACCAGCGAAGTGCACGGGATCATGGGTTGGCTGTTCAATCCGGGGTTCGATGATGGGGTGAAAGAGGTGTTCAAGCAGAAGTTGTTCAAGCGCCTGGCCTTGCTCGAGCAGACGCTGGAACACCAGGACTACCTGCAAGGCGCGCAGTTCGGCATCGCCGATGCCTACCTGTTCACCGTCCTGCGCTGGACGGCTTCGTTCGCCATCGACCTAGCGAACTGGCCGGCGCTGTCGCGGTTCCAGGCCCGGGTCGAGCAGCGACCGGCGGTACGCGATGCCCTGGCGCTGGAACTGGCCTGAGGGGAGAGAGCACGAAGCCCGCAGGGCGGGCTTCGTCAAAGTGATCAGTGGCCGAAGATATTCACTTCGGTCTTCTTGGCCTTTTTCTCGGCGCGTTTCTCGTCTGCGCTCTTTGCCGGCTTTTTCTTGGCATTTTTCTTGGCGTTCATACCTTTGGACATGACGTTCACTCCACTGATGCGGGAAAGGCTTCAGGTATAGCACCTATAGTCGGCCAGGGTTCTTTTATAATCCGCCGGCCCCTGTTGCCCAATCCGGAAACCTCATGCCCGACCTCCAGATCAACCTGCTTGCCGAGGTTGAACGGCCCTTGCTTAACAAATTCTATCGCCAGCACCGGTCATCCATGCGCGCCGCTTGCGAGGGGCAGCTTTGGGTTGCCCGAAGCAGTGAAATCATCGCTGGCATGAGCCTGAGCCCGGCAGCTGAGGGCTATTGGCTGACGGGCCTGTTCGTCGCCCCGAGCAGTCGCGGCCAGGGGCTGGCCGCCCAGCTGGTGGCGCAGGCCGTGCAAAGCGTCGAAGGCCCGGTCTGGCTGTTCTGCCATCCGGACCTGCAGGCCCTGTACCGATCGATGGGCTTTTGCAGCACGACCTGCCTGCCACACGCCTTGAACGAACGGCTGGCCCGCTACCAGCGCAGCAAGCCGTTGCTGGCCATGGCCATCGACCGACCTGGGTCGAGGCCCTGACACCGGGCAGGCCGGGGCTTATTCGTCGGCGTTGGGGTCAAGGTCGGGAAACAGCACTTCGGTGAAGCCGAACTTGCTGAAATCGCTGATCCGCGAGGGGTACAGCCGGCCGATCAGGTGATCGCACTCATGCTGCACCACCCGGGCGTGGAAACCCGAGGCCACGCGCACAATGGGCTCGCCCCTGGGGTCGAAGCCTTCGTAGCGGATGTGCTGGTAGCGCTGCACCGCCCCGCGCAGGCCGGGAACCGAGAGACAACCTTCCCAGCCCTCTTCCAGCACCGGGCTCAAGGGTGTGATCAGCGGATTGATGAGGATGGTTTGCGGCACCGCCTCGGCGTCCGGATAACGTTCGCTGTGCTCGAAGCCGAAGATCACCAGTTGCAGGTCGACACCGATCTGCGGCGCCGCCAGGCCAACGCCACCCACGCTTTCCATGGTCTGGAACATATCGTCGATCAGTTCCCAGAGCTCGGGGCTGTCGAACATTTCCGGCGGTACCGGCGGGGCGATGCGCAGCAGGCGCTCATCGCCCATCTTGAGGATTTCACGGATCATGATCAGGCTTCGTCAGTGGTCGGCTTGAGCGAGTGGTCCCGGCCCAGTCCCGAAACGTGTTGTTTTTCGTCGTGCTGGTCAAAGTCCTTTTCGCCAGGGTCCTTGCCTTCGGCCGACATGTGTTCGATCACCGCGTTCATCTCCGCTCCCAGCAACAGCACCGCAGCGGAGATATAGAAGTACAGCAACAGCACGATGATCGCACCGATACTGCCATACATGGCGTTGTAGTTAGCGAACGTCTTCACGTAGTAGGCAAAACCCAGGGAAGCGACGATCCACACCACCACCGCCAGCACCGAGCCCGGGGTGATGAAGCGAAATTTCTGCTGCACATCGGGCATCACGTAGTACATCAGGGCCACGGCCACCATCATCAGCAGCACGATCACCGGCCAGCGCAGGATGGTCCACAGGGTGACGATGAAGTCCTCCAGGCCCACCTGCCCCGCCAGCCAGGCCATCACTTGCGGCCCCAGCACCATCAGCGCCGCGGCGGCCAGAAGCATGCCGGCAATGCCTACGGTGTAGAACACCGACAGGGGGAAGCGCTTCCAGATCGGCCGCCCCTCGACCACGTCGTAGGCGGCGTTCATCGCGCTCATCATCAGGCGCACACCCGCCGAAGCGGTCCACAGGGCGATGACGATACCGATGGACAGCAAGCCACCCTTGGACTGCTGCAATTGATCGATGACCGGGTTGACCTGCTCCAGGGCTTCGTGGGGCAGCACCAGCTCCGACTGCAGGCGCAGCCAGGTGAAGAAATCCGGCAGATGGAGAAACCCGATCAAGGCGATCAGGAACAGAATGAAGGGGAACAGCGAGAACAGCATCTGGTAGGCCAGTGCCGAGGCGTAGGTGGACATCTCGTCCGCGATGAACTCATTCACCGTGCGGATCAGTACCCGGTGCAGGGGCAAACCTTTGAGGTCCGGAAAAATCATAGCGTCTCCTTTCGCCGCAAAAAGGTTGAAGTCGATAGCGACTCAGGGGGCGTTTTCTACAACAAATTAGCCTAGTTGGCGAACCGCAACCATTTCCAGGGGCCGATTCCCCTCTCTCACCCACCCCTCACATGAAAACGGCCATCCGTGGATGGCCGCTGCAGTGGGTCATCGAACAGGCCGTTTTCAGGCCTTGTCGATGGTCTTTTTCACTGCATCCTTGGCTTTGCCCACCGCTTGCTGGGCTTCGCCTTTCTTCTCCTGCAGCTTGCCTTCAGCCTGCAGCTTGGTGTTGTCGGTGGCTTTGCCGACACCTTGCTTGACGTTACCGATGGCTTCGTTAGCCAGACCTTTTGCCTTATCCGCTGTGCTGCCCATGGTATTTCTCCGTAGAACATTCATTGATCGAACAAAGGGGATTGCGTCGTTACCCAAGGTTGACCTGCGGCTTTCGTGCAGAGTTTCAATTATTTTTGCCGAGCATTTCATCGCGCCGCCCAGGTAGCGCTTTATGTTTGCCGGGCAACCCGGGAGAATGCTCCCCCTGTTCAGGCCAAGCACTGAAGATCCAATCCCCGTAGGAACGTTATGAAACTCGATAAAAAGCAGGCTATCGCCCGCAGGAACCAGGAACTGGGCGGTGCGGTGCTGGGCGTCAACAACTGCCACTTCGCGGAGCTGAACCGCAACCGCAATATCTGGTGGTTCGATATCCTGGTCACCCGCCTGGCCATCGGTCAGTACGAATGGGTGCACCTGCTGCTGCACACCCCGGACACCGATCAACTGCTGCACCTGAAGGTGCCTACGGTGTTCCTGCGGGAAAAACTCGAAGGCCTGGTGATCCGCAACGAAGGCAAGCGCAAGGCCGCCCTGAGCCTGGAGTTGAGCGCCGACAAGGACTCCTTCCTCAAGGACGTGCGCCCGGCCGGCACCGGCGTGAGCTTCGCCCAGTTCCAGCAGTAAGGCGGGCGCCGCCCAATAAAAAGCCCCGCACTGGCGGGGCTTTTTTGTGGGCGCTGCGGCTTACTTCTTCACGCCGAGCTTCTTCAGCTCTTCGTCACGCAGCTCGCGGCGCAGGATCTTGCCGACGTTGGTGGTGGGCAACGCATCGCGGAACTCAACAGCCTTGGGCACCTTGTAGCCGGTGACATTGGCACGCATGTGCGCCATCACCTGCTCCTTGGTCAGGGTCACGCCCGGCTTGACCACGATGAAGATCTTGATGGTCTCGCCGGATTTCTCGTCCGGTACGCCGATCGCCGCGCACTGCAGCACGCCCGGCAGCGAGGCCAGTACGTCTTCCAGCTCATTGGGATAGACGTTGAAACCGGAGACCAGAATCATGTCCTTCTTGCGGTCGACGATGCGGATGTAGCCATTGGGCTGGATCAGGGCGATATCACCGGTCTTGAGCCAGCCTTCGCTGTTGAGGACTTCATCGGTGGCATCCTGGCGCTGCCAGTAGCCCTTCATCACCTGCGGGCCCTTCACGCACAGTTCGCCGACTTCGCCCAGGGGCAGCTCTTCCCCGGCGTCGTCCACCACCCGGCACAGGGTCGAAGGCACCGGAATGCCGATGGTGCCGATCTGGATGTTCTGGATCGGGTTGACCGTGGCCACCGGGCTGGTCTCGGTCATGCCGTAGCCTTCGCAGATCGGGCAGTTGGTCACTTCCTTCCAACGCTCGGCCGCCGCCAGTTGCAGGGCCATGCCACCGGACAAGGTGACTTTCAGCGCCGAGAAATCCAGCTTGCGGAACGCTTCACTGTTGCACAGGGCGACAAACAGGGTGTTGAGGCCGACGAAGCCGCTGAACTTCCACTTCGACAGCTCCTTGACCATCGCCGGCAAGTCCCGCGGGTTGCTGATCAGGATGTTGTGGTTGCCCATGAGCATGATGGCCATGCAATGGAAGGTGAACGCATAGATGTGGTACAGCGGCAGCGGGGTGATGAGGATCTCGCAGCCTTCATTGAGGTTGGAGCCCATCAGCGCCTTGCACTGCAGCATGTTGGCCACCAGGTTGCGGTGGGTCAGCATCGCCCCCTTGGCGACCCCGGTGGTGCCACCGGTGTATTGCAGCACTGCCACGTCGCCGCTGGCAGGGTTGGCTTCCTGCACTGGCTGGCCATGGCCCTTGCGCAGAACGTCATTGAACTTGACGGCCTGGGGCAGGTGATAGGCCGGCACCATCTTCTTCACGTACTTGACCACGCTGTTGATCAGCAGGCGCTTGAGCGGTGGCAGCAGGTCCGCCACTTCGGTGACGATCACGTGCTTGACCCCGGTCTTGGGCACCACGGCCTCTGCCAGGTGGGCCATGTTGGCCAGGCAGACAAGGGCCTTGGCGCCGGAGTCGTTGAATTGGTGTTCCATTTCCCGCGCGGTGTACAGCGGGTTGGTATTGACCACGATCAGGCCGGCGCGGATCGCACCGAATACCGCGATCGGGTATTGCAGCAGGTTGGGCAGTTGCAAGGCGATTCGATCGCCGGGCTGCAAATCGGTATGCTGCTGCAGGTACGCGGCAAAGGCCCCGGACAGTTCGTACAGTTCACCGTAGGTGATTGTCTTGCCGAGGTTGCTAAAGGCCGGTTTGTTAGCGAAACGTTGGCAGGACTGCTTCAACACCGCCTGAATATTCGGATACTCGTCTGGATTGATATCGGCAGCAATCCCAGCTGGGTACTTATCCTTCCAAAAGTCTTCGATCATGGAAGCCCACTCCTCAGCAACGCGAATTCATCACCGCATTTGATGCGATTATTATTTGTCTGTGTTTTTTATTGGTGTCTATTGTTGGTGAGTCTGGCTTTTACTTAGGCCGAGAAGTCACAAAGCGCGCCGAGAGTAGCAGCTTTGGAAAAGGCCGACTAGAGCCAAAGAAGGCCTGAATAGTCACAAAAATGACTCAAGACACTTAAATAGTCATTTTTAGAGTAAAAATTCTATCACTCTGAATTCCGCTCTGGCCCGGGGCTTTGCGCCCCCGGAATGCAGAGCGGGCAAGCCGGTTGCGCCAACCGGCTTGCCCGCCAGGTAAAAGCCCTGGGCTCAAGCGATATCGCGCAACTCGCGGCGCAGGATCTTGCCCACCGGGGTCATCGGCAAAGAGTCACGCAGCACAATGTGCTTGGGCACCTTGTAGCCGGTGAAATTCTCTTTGCAGTAGGCCTTGAGCTCTTCAAGGCTGACCCCCGCCTCACGCGGCACCACAAACAGCTTCACCGCCTCGCCGGAACGCTCGTCCGGTATGCCGATGACGGCACAGTTGGCGACCTTCGGGTGAGCCATGACCACATCCTCGATCTCGTTCGGGTACACGTTGAAACCCGAGACGATGATCATGTCCTTCTTGCGATCGACGATGCGCACGAAACCGTCCGGATCGATCACCGCGATATCACCGGACTTGAACCAGCCCTCGGCATCCAGCACTTCGGCGGTGGCCTCGGGTTTGTTCCAGTAGCCCTTCATGATCTGCGGGCCCTTGATGCACAGCTCGCCCCGCTCGCCCAACGGCAGTTCGACGCCCTGGTCATCGATGATCTTCAAGGTGGTGCCCGGTACCGGCAGGCCGACGGTGCCCAGCCGCGAACGCTCGCCATAGGGGTTGGTACAGGCCACCGGCGAGGTTTCGGTCAGCCCGTAGCCTTCGGTGATCCGGCAGCCGGTCAGCTTCTGCCAGCGCTCGGCGGTGGCCTTGACCAGGGCCGTGCCGCCAGAGTTGGTGAGCTTCAGATTGGAAAAATCCAGGTTCTTGAAATCCGGGTGATCCATCAGCGCCACAAACAGCGTGTTGAGCCCCAGTAGCGCAGAAAAACGCCACTTCTTCAGTTCCTTGATGAAGCCGCCGATGTCCCGCGGGTTGGTGATCAGCACGTTGTGGTTGCCGGTGACCATCATGCACATGCAGTTCGCGGTAAAGGCATAGATGTGGTACAGCGGCAGCGGCGCGATCATCACCTCCTGGCCTTCGCGCCACTGGGTGTGGCCGTCAGGCCCATGCTGGCCGAGACAGGCCCGCGCCTGTTGCATGTTGGCCACCAGGTTGCCGTGGGTCAGCATCGCGCCCTTGGCCAGGCCGGTGGTGCCCCCGGTGTACTGCAGCACCGCAACATCGTCGTGGCCCACCTGCAGCGGCTTGATGCTCTGGCCACGCCCCAGGCGCAGGGCACTCTTGAAGGAAATGGCCTGGGGCAGGTGGTAGGCCGGCACCATCTTCTTGACCTTGTCCACCACGGTGTTGATCAGCCAACCCTTGGCGCTGGGCATCATGTCGCCCATCCGGGCCTCGATCAGGAACTGGATGTCGGTATCCCCCAGCACTTCCTGGACCTTCTGGCCGAAGATGTTCAGGTAGACCAGGGCCCGGGCCCCGCAATCCTTGAACTGGTGACGCATCTCCCGCGCGGTGTACAGCGGGTTGGTATTGACCACCACCAGCCCTGCGCGCAAGGCTCCGAATACCGCGATCGGGTACTGCAACACGTTGGGCATCTGCACCGCGATACGGTCTCCCGGAACCAGATCGGTATGGCTTTGCAGATAACCGGCGAAGGCCGCGCTGTAGCGTTCCAGCTCGGCGTAGGTGAGGGTCACGCCCATGTTGCTGAAGGCCGGGCGATCAGCGAATTTCTTGCAGGAACGCTCAAACACCTCGATCACCGACTTGAAGGCCCCCAGGTCGATCTCGTTGGGGACGCCAGCGGGGCGCTTATCATTCCAGAAATCAGGTTGCATTATTCTTGTCCTCTCTTGTACCTGAGCTGTCCGGGCCGCCACTGTAACGCTCTCAGGGGCGGGGCTCCTCGGACGTTAGCAGCTATGGCGATTCAGGCAAATATGCGCAAGTGTGTCATTAATTTTGTGAATCTTGCTTCCAACGGGCGCGCGAATCAGACGCCCAGGCACCGATGCGCTATAAAGTGCAGCGTCTTCGAGCAAAGGAATCGCCATGACCCATGACACGTTCTGGTTGACCACGAGCGACCACCACCGCCTCTTCGTCAACCAGTGGCTGCCCGAGCCGCCACTCAAGGCGGTAGTCCTGCTGTCCCACGGCATGGCCGAGCACAGCGGGCGCTACGCGCGCCTGGCCCAGGCCTTGTGCGCCGAAGGCTACGCCGTCTACGCCCCCGACCAGCGTGGCCACGGCAAGACGGCGCAACAGGGGGTGCTGGGCCACTACGCGGACCAGAACGGCTGGAACAAGGTGGTCGGCGACCTGGCCAGCCTCAACCAGCACATCGGCCAGCAGCACCCCGGCACGCCCATCGTGCTGCTGGGTCACAGCATGGGCAGCTACATCGCCCAGGCCTACCTGCAACATCACAGCGCCAGCCTGCATGGGGCGATTCTCAGTGGCTCGAATTTCCAGCCGGTGGCGCTGTACCGCGCCGCCAGCCTGATCGCCCGCATCGAACGCTGGCGCCAGGGCGGCCAGGGGCGCAGCGCGCTGATCGAATGGCTGTCCTTCGGCTCGTTCAACAAGGCGTTCAAACCCAATCGCACCGCCTTCGACTGGCTCAGCCGCGATCCGGCGGAAGTCGACAAGTACGTGGCCGATCCATTGTGCGGCTTTCGCTGCACCAACCAGTTGTGGATCGATCTGCTGGGCGGGCTGCAGCAAATCAGCAAGATTGCCAACCTCAAGCAGATCGATCCGGGCCTGCCGCTGCTGGTAATAGGTGGTGAATGTGATCCGGTGAGCGCTGGCAAGCGTCTCAAGGATCTGGCCAACGCGCTGCGCGAGGCCGGCAGCCAGTGCCTGCAACTCAATATCTACCCCCAGGCACGTCATGAGCTGTTCAACGAAAGCAACCGTGACCAAGTGACCCATGACGTGCTGGCCTGGCTCGACCAGGCCCTGCAGCACCGCCGGCCACCGCGGTCGGAATAACCGGTGCGCAGCCAGTGCGCTTATTTATCTGTCAGAGGATTTCAGCAACATGACCCAGGTAACCAACACGCCTTACGAAGCCCTGGAAGTCGGCCAGACCGCCCAGTACAGCAAGACCGTCGAGGAGCGTGACATCCAGCTGTTCGCCGCCATGTCCGGCGACCACAACCCGGTGCACCTGGACCCCGAGTTCGCCGCCGCCACCATGTTCAAGGAGCGCATCGCCCACGGCATGTTCAGCGGTGCGCTGATCAGCGCCGCCGTGGCCTGCGAGCTGCCAGGCCCGGGCACCATCTACATCGGCCAGCAGATGAGCTTCCAGAAGCCGGTGAAGATTGGCGACACCCTGACCGTGCGCCTGGAGATCCTCGAAAAACTGCCCAAGTTCCGCGTGCGCATCGCCACCCGCGTGTTCAACCAGCGCGATGAGCTGGTGGTGGACGGCGAAGCCGAGATTCTCGCGCCACGCAAGCAACAGACCGTGACCCTGCCGACCCTGCCCGCCATCACCATCGGCTGAGTCTCGCTCCCCAGGGGCCGGCTTGCCGGCGAAGGCTATGCCGGCGCTTTCGCCGGCAAGCCGGCTCCTACTGTTTGCCGCCCTCCTCCACCTGCACACTGGCTGTCATGCCGGCGCTCAGGTTGATGCCTTCGGGCACCTTGTCGAGCTTGATCCGCACCGGAATCCGTTGGGCCAGGCGTACCCAGTTGAAGGTCGGCTCCACTTCCGCCAGCAGTTGCCCGTCAGGTGTGGCATTACGGTCGGTGATCCCCCGGCTGATGCTTTCCACATGGCCTTGCAGGGCATCACCGGCGCTCATCAGCCAGACCTTCACCGGGTCGCCGACCTGGATCCGCGGCAACTTGGTTTCCTCGAAATAGGCCTGGACATAAAAGGTCGAGTCATCGATCAGCGCCATCACCGGCTGCCCGGCATTGACGTAGTTGCCCTCGGCCAGGCGCAAGTTGGTGATATGCCCGTCACGGGGCGCATGCACCTGACTGCGGGCCAGGTTCAACTCGGCAACCTTGGCTTCAGCCTGGGCCTGGCGCAGCTCGCCACGGGCGATGCCGGCGTTGATCTGGGCGTTCTCGCGCAGCTCGGCGCTGATGGCCTGGGGGCCCAGAGCGGCGCGGCGGCTGGCTTCATGTTCGCGCAGGCTCAACTGCTGCTGGCGGGTCTGCACCACCGCCTGGGCTTTTTCCAGGGCGGCCTCGAAACGATCGCGGTCGATGCTCAGCAACAGCTCACCGGCCTTGACTGGCTGGTTGTCCGCCACCTTGAGCTCGCGCACCCAGCCGGACACATCCGGGGCGACTATCACCACGTCGGCGCGGATCCGCGCATCGCGGGTCCAGGGTGTAAGCATGTAGTACTGCCACAGGTGATAACCGGCAAAGATCGCCACCGCCACCAGGCAGAGGGTAAACACGACACGTACGGGTGTACGCATGATCAACTCCTTATAAGGGCCCCAGGACCAGCGTAATGACCGTCAATACACAGACGTAAAGGGCACAATCGAACAGTGCTTCGTGCCAGATCCAGCGGCCCAGCCCGGTTACCCGCACCAGCATCCGCAGGGCACCGGTCAGCACCAGCGCCAGCACCACATAAATCAGGAACGGGCTGAGCAGCACCCCGCCCAGCGACCACTCACGCAGCCCCATGACTTTCCTCCTGCTGCCGGCACCAACTGCGCCAGCTGCTTTGCAATTGCACGACGGCGCCCTGCGCCAGTTTCAACGCATCACTGGGCGGCTGCTGCCCCAATGCCTCCAGCAAGGCCAGGCTTGGCTGCTCCAGGGCATCCTGACGACTGCCCGCCGGGCCTTGTTCCAGGGTGCGCTGCAGGTGCTCGAAATAAGCTCGCTGCGCGGCGCTGACCGGTACCTGGGCCACCGCCAGGCTCAGGCGCAGGTGCATCAGTTCGTCGCCGATATCCAGGCCCAGCAGGCCATCGTCCCAGCGGCTGCGGGCCGGCTCCGGCAATTCCGGATAATGCCGCGCCAGTTGCAACAGGCGGTCGGCCATGCGCCCGCCAAACCAGCTTTCCGCACCCCGCAGGTTGCGCCGGGTCAGGCGCACCAGGTCGTGCAGGGTCGCAGCCAGCAGGCGCCGGCCGTGCCACGCCGGGTTGCGCAGGATCAGCAGATGGAAGGCCAGCACCGCGGCGCCCACCCCCAGCACCATGGCCTGGGCGTTATTGAAGAAACTGGCCACATCGAAACTCATGCGGTTCATCGGCGAGATCAGCACGATGAAGTGCAGGCAGAACGAAGTGGCCGTGGCGCCGATCTGCGGCTTGGCCATGCCCAGGGCGCCGAAGAACAGCGGCACGCCCATGGCCATCGCCAGCATCGGGAAACCGCTCCACTGGGGCAGCAGGATCTGCCCCACCACGAAGGCTGCCGGAACCGCCAGAAAGATCCCGCGCATGAAGCTCATGCCGATCTGCGCCCCGTTCTCGCGGCTGGCGAACAGGCTGCAGACCACACAGGTCAGGAGCATCGCCCCGGAGGCCGCGGGCCAGGCGGTGGCCAGCCAGAAGCTGGCCACCGTCAGAAAAGCCAGGGCGCTGCGGGCGCCGAATACCAGGGCCAGCGACAAGTCGCGGTGAGGCGTCAGCGTCGCCGGCTGCACCATGGCCCCGCGCCCCTGCTGCACCGCTTCAAGGGCCTGGGTGGCAGCCAGGGCGGTGTCCAGCAACAAGCTGAAACGCGCCAGGCAGTAACTCTGCGCCGGGCTGATCGCCCCATCGCGGGAGGCCTCCAGCACCCGTGGCGACAAGGCTTGCAGGCTGGCCCCATCAGCGCTGTCCAGGGCCGCCAGGACCTGATCCATCCATGGCTGCAACCGCGCGGCTTCGACGCTATCCAACTGCTTCCACTGGCGCCGCACCGAACGGGAGATGCGCAGCAGCATCAACAGTTTCTGGCTCAGGCCACCGATCGCCCGGGCCCGCTGGCGGCCCAGCGGGCCTTCGAACCAGGCATGTTCGCGCTGGGCATCGACGGCGACGATGCGCCCGAGGATCTCCAGCAGGCCCTTGCGGGCCTGGGCATCCCCGGCCAGGGTGGCACGGGCCGCCTGCATCCCGCTGTGCCAGGCGCTGCGGGCCTGATCGGCCAACTGTCGCTCGACGCGCAGCGGCCAGAGCAAAGCGCTGCTAGCAGTGGCGCAGATGATACCCAGGGAAATCTCCGTACAGCGGGCCACCGCCTGGTCGAAGATCCCCAGGGGATGGCTGATGGCCGGCAAGGCAATGATGGCCACGGTGTAGCCGGCCAGCACGAAAGAGTAGGACCAGGCACTGCGCAACAGGGTCGAACTGGCCGTGCACAACCCCAGCCACAGCGCCAAGGCCAGGAGGAACAGCCAGGGGGTCTGGGCGAACAGCCCCATGAACAGCACCGACATCAGCGTGCCCACCAGGGTCCCCAACAGCCGCGCCAGACCTTTTTGCAGGACCATGCCAGACAGCGGCTGAGCCACGATAAATGCGGTCATCAGGGCCCAGGCCGGTTGCTCCAGCCCCCAGCGCAACGCCAGCCACAGCGCCACCCCACCACCGAGCAGGGTCTTGATCGCGAACTGCAATGCAGGAAGGTTGGGAGCAAGCAGGGCTTGCAGGGTAATGGGCACGGCTGGCAACTCTTGGCAGGACAAACACAACGATAGTCGCGATAGGCATCAGCGAAGCTGGGCTAATTATTAGCTAGCTAACTAAATACCGTCCAGCATTAAATCACCGGCATAAAAAAACGCCAGGCTGGCTGGCGTTTTTGACAGGTTTCGACCCTTACGAACGGGCGCGCGCCTGATTGCGCAGGGCCTTGACCTGGTCGTGATTGCGTTGCACGCCGTGGTACTGGCGCTCTACCACGTCACGAATGCCCACCAGGTTGTGCTTGTTGATCTTCTCCAGAGCCTCCTTGTAGGCCTTCAACGCATGGTCTTCACCACGCTCGGCTTCGTTGAGCACCGCTTCCTCGTCCTTGCCGGTCACCAAGGACTTGAGGTCGACCCAACGACGGTGCAGGTCGCCGCTGACGCTGGTGGAGGTTTCCGGATCACCGCCCATGGAGCGCACGACCGACTGCAGTTCTGCCGCGGCCGTGGCGCAATCGGTGGAGCGCTTGATGAACAGCGCCTTGAGCTCGGGGTGCTTGATGTCTTCGGCACAGGTCTTGAACCCTTCCTGACCATCCTTGCTGGTCTCGATCAGGCTGTTGAGTACCGAAATAGCTTCTTTATTCAAGTCAGTCATTTTCTGGTTCCTTGTGGGTTGCGAAAATTGGGTTAACTCGATAGTTGAGTTAGTTGAGTTAACCGTTGCACCCGCCATGCCAGACTTGGATTATATTTTTATTCCTTATTATTCAATGACTTATAAAATATACAAAAATCTGTATCCGAGTTATTTGCATGATCTGTCATTTGGCCTCCGTGCAGAATGCCTGTATTTTCCAAGGCTCTTGAATGACACGACAGCCCCCGCCATGACCCCTGAAACACTTGAACTGCTGGTCACCCGGGAAATGCCCTTCGGCAAATACAAGGGCCGCATCCTGGCCGACCTGCCCGGCCCCTACCTGAACTGGTTCGCCCGGGAAGGTTTTCCCAAGGGTGAACTCGGCGGCCTGCTGGCCCTGATGCAGGAAATCGACCACAACGGCCTTAGCGACCTGCTCGATCCCCTGCGGGCCAAACACGGCAAACCCAAACCCCGTCACTGAAAAAGAGCCCTTCATGCCAAGGACTGCAGCCACGCTTGCCCACGATGAAGATCATTGGCAGGGCATCGCTCGCCAGTTCGACATCGAGCCGGGGCCGATCAACCTGGAAAACGGCTACTTCGGGCGCATGACCCGCAGTGTGGCCCAGGAGTACCAGCACAACATCCAGTGGGTGAACCGCAGCAACTCGCTGCTGGTGCGCCAGCGTTTCGAGCAGATCGATGCGCTGCACATCCGCCGCCAACTGGCGGCGCTGCTGCAGGCGCCAGAAAACGCCGTGGCCCTGACCCGCTGCGCCTCCGACGCCCTGCAATCGCTGATCCGCAACTACAACCGCCTGCAACCGGGCGATCAGGTGCTGCTCAGCGACCTGGAGTACGACACGGTCAAGAGCGCCATGCGCTGGCTGGCCCGCCAGCGCGGCGTCGAAGTGATAGAGATCGTCCACCGGCATCCTGCCAGTTTTGACAGCCTTGTCGGCACCTACAAAGACGCTTTCGAGCGCTACCCACGGCTCAAGCTGATGCCCCTGACCTACGTCACCCATCGCAGTGGGCTGGTGATGCCGGTCCGGGTGATTGCCGCCGCCGCTCGGGAACACGGGGTCGACATCATCCTCGACGGCGCCCACGCCCTGGGCCAGATCGACTTCGACCTTTGCGACCTGGGCATCGCCTTCGCCGGTTTCAACCTGCACAAGTGGATCGGCGCACCGCTGAGCCTGGGCTTTGTGTATATCCACCCCGAACGCCTGCAAGACATCGACCCGGACATGGGCGAGTTCCATTTTCCCCGTGACGACGTGCGCGCCCGTACGCCCTACAGCACGCCAAACATTCCGGCGCTGATGACCCTGCCCCGGGTGTTCGAGGAACACCGGGCGATGGGCGGCGCGGCGGCCAAGGGCGCGCGCCTGAACTACCTGCGCCATAGCTGGAGCGAAGCGGTGCGCGAACTGCCCGGGCTGGAAGTCATGACCCCGCAGGATCCGCGCCTGTGCTGCGCCATCAGCGCCGTGCGCTTCACCCGCCACCAGGACCAGCAAGCCCTGGCGGATCGCCTGCTTTGGGACTACAACCTGTTCACCGTGGCCCGCAATGGCGCAGGGTTCGGCACCTGCATCCGCATCACCCCGGGGCTGACCACTCCCCTTGCGCATATGCAGCAGTTGATCGAAGCCCTCACCGACCTGGCCGGCCAGTAAGCCCTACCCGCCTGTCGTGCCCCGGGCAGCACTATTTTCCAGGCAAAAAAAAACGGTGCGCCGACCAAGCGCACCGTAAAGCCGTAGAACACACCAACGAATCGGGTAGAACCTTCAGTCCAACAGGGCCAGGGCCTCGGCCGTGCACTCCTGGATCCGTGCCCAGTCGCCGTTCTTGATCCACTCGGGATCGAGCATCCAGCTACCGCCGACACACATCACATTCTTGAGCGCCATGTAACTCTTGATATTGGCCGGGCCGACGCCGCCGGTTGGGCAGAACTTGACCTCGCCGAACGGCCCGCCCAGGGCCTTGATCGCCGCCACGCCGCCACTGACTTCAGCCGGGAACAGCTTGAAGCGGCGGTAGCCCAGGGCATACCCCTCCATGATCCCGGAGGCATTGCTGATCCCCGGCAGCAGGGGAATTGGGCTGGCCACGCTGGCTTGCAGCAGGTCGCGGGTGATCCCCGGGGTGACGATGAACTGCGAGCCTGCCGCCTCCGCCGCCACCAGCATCTGCGGGTCGAGCACAGTACCGGCGCCGGTCACCAGCTCCGGGCGCTGCTCGCGCAGGATCTGGATCGCCTTGAGGCCGAACTGCGAACGCAGGGTCACTTCCAGGGCGGTCAGGCCGCCGGCCGCCAGGGCATCGGCCAGCGGCAGGACATCCTGCTCGCGGGCAATGGTGATCACCGGCAGGATCCGCGCCTTGGCGCAGAGGCTGTCGATCAGGGCAACTTTGTCCGCCATGGAAACGGTCGGGGCGAGGTTTGTCATAGCGGCTGATCCTTGGCTCATGGGCACCAGTAAATCTCTAACGGGGTTTGCAGGAAGGCGCGAATCGGCATTTCGGCGACAGCGTCACCAGCCAGTGCGGCGCTCAGGGTGGTCAGCTTGGACTGACCGGAAATCGACAACAGGCTGTTGCGGGCCGAGGCCAGCAGTGCCCGGCTCATGCTCAGGCGCTGATGGGGCACGCTGGGCGCCAGCATCGGCCAGCAGCGACGAGTGCCATCGGCCTTGAGCGCTTCAGCCAGGTTCGGGCTGTTGGGGAACAGCGATGCGGTGTGGCCGTCATCCCCCATGCCCAGCACCAGCACATCGATGCCCGGCAGTTCCGCCAGCAGACTGTCGGCTTGCTGGGCAGCCTCTTCAAGATTGGCCGCCGCACTGTAGAGGCCGAGGAAGCGAGCCTTGGCCACCGGCCCCTGGAGCAGGTAGCGCTTGAGCAGGCCCGCATTGCTGTCGGCATGCTCCACAGGCACCCAGCGCTCGTCCGCCAGGGTGATCAGCACCTTGGACCAATCCAGCTCCTGCTTCACCAGAGCCTGGAAAAACGCCACCGGGCTACGGCCACCGGACACCACCAGGGTGGCGTTGCCGCGCGCGGCAATGGCCTCGCGCAGCAGCTCGGCGACCTTCAGCGCCTGGCCTTCAGCCAGCAGCGTGGGGCTGCGGAATTCGTGGGCGCGCACGCCCGCCGGCAGTTGCAAATCAGATATCGCCATACCAAGACCTCCCATCCCGCGTGATCAGTGCAATGGAGCTCATCGGCCCCCAGGACCCGGCCGCGTACGGCTTGGGCGCATCGCCGGATTTCTTCCACCCGGCAATCAACTGGTCACACCACTTCCACGCGGCTTCGATTTCATCTTTGCGCACAAACAGGTTCTGATTGCCGCGCATCACTTCCAGCAACAACCGCTCGTAGGCATCGGGGATCCGTGCACTGCGATAGGTATCGGAAAAATTCAGCTGCAACGGACCGCTGCGCAGTTGCATGCCCTTGTCCAGGCCCTGCTCCTTGGTCATCACCCGCAACGAGATACCTTCGTCCGGCTGCAGGCGGATGATCAGCTTGTTGCTGATCTGCAGGCGCTGCTCGGGGGCGAAGATGTAGTGCGAGGGTTCCTTGAAGTGGATGACGATCTGCGACAGCTTCTGTGGCATGCGCTTGCCGGTGCGCAGGTAGAACGGCACACCGGCCCAGCGCCAGTTGCGGATATCGGCGCGCAGCGCGACGAAGGTCTCGGTGTCGCTCTGGGTGTTGGAGTTTTCTTCCTCCAGGTAGCCCGGCACCGACTGGCCTTCGCTGTGGCCGGCGATGTACTGGCCGCGCACCACCTGGGTGGTCAGGCCTTCCGGGCTGATGGGCGCCAGGGCCTTGAGCACCTTGACCTTCTCGTCGCGGATGCTGTCGGCCGAAAGGTCGGCCGGCGGGTCCATGGCGATCAGGCAGAGCAGTTGCAGCAAGTGGTTCTGGATCATGTCCCGCAGTTGGCCGGCCTTGTCGAAATAGCCCCAGCGACCTTCGATGCCGACCTTCTCGGCCACGGTGATTTCCACATGGGAGATGTAGTTCTGGTTCCACTGGGTTTCGAACAGGCTGTTGGCGAAACGCAGGGCAATCAGGTTCTGCACCGTTTCCTTGCCCAGGTAGTGGTCGATCCGGTAGATGCGGGTTTCCGGGAAGAACTGCGCCACCGCGTCGTTGACCTTGCGTGATGAATCCAGGTCCGAGCCGATGGGTTTTTCCAGGACCACACGGGTGTGCTGGTTGAGCCCGACCCGGGAGAGGTTTTCGCAGATCGCGCCATACACCGCCGCCGGCGTGGCGAAGTAGGCAATCAGGCGCTGCTCGCTGCCTACACGTTCGGCCAGGGCGACGTAGTCCTCGGCCTTGAGGAAGTCCACATGCAGGTAGCTCAGGCGGGCGAGAAAACGCTGCAGGACCTGGCTATCGATATCCTTGTCGCCGACATACTTGTGCAGCTCGGTTTCGATATTCGCCAGGTGTTCCTGCTCGCTGCCAGGCTCGCGGGCCAGGGCCAGGATGCGCGTGTCGTCATGCAGCAAACCGGCGGCATCGAGTTGGTACAGGGCAGGAAACAGCTTACGCAGCGCCAGATCGCCCAGCGCGCCAAACAAGGCAAAGGTGCAGGGTTCAACCGTTATCGAAGGCATGATGTTTGTTCTTTTATCAAGTTAAGCTACAAATACCTTTTTTCAAGACATCACTCAAGGAAAAATGTAGTAATAAACACAACATTTTTACAAAATACAGATTCCAGGTGGTGGTCGATCCGGGCCATCAGTAGGATAGGCCACCTCTCAACTTCGCATTGCAGGCGCGCCAGCGACCCGCTGCGCAGCGCAATCGCAGCAAGCTCAAAAGGCCTGCACCGACAATTCGTCGGCGCGCCTTGCTCGATTGACCGCTTCCCGGCCCTGCCCGCAGCGCCTGTCTAGCCGATCTAGGAAACCTTAATGGACCGAGTGCGAAACCTTCTGGAGCAGATCCAGAACCGTCTTGAAGAACTGAACAAGGCGGAACGTAAAGTCGCCGAAGTCATCCTGCTCAACCCGCAGCAGGCGACTCGCTTCAGCATCGCCGCCCTGGCCCAGGCTGCCTCGGTCAGCGAACCGACGGTCAATCGCTTCTGCCGCTCCTTTGGCGTCAGCGGCTACCCGGAACTCAAGCTGCAACTGGCCCAGAGCCTGGCCAGCGGTGCGGCCTATGTCAGCCGTGCCGTGGAGGCCGACGACAACCCAGAGGCCTACACGCAAAAGATTTTCGGCAGCGCCATCGCCTCCCTGGACAGCGCCTGCCAGGCCCTGGACCCGAACCTGATCAGCAAGGCCGTGGACTTGTTGATCCAGGCCCGGCAGATCCACTTCTTCGGTCTCGGCGCCTCGGCCCCGGTGGCCCTGGACGCCCAGCACAAGTTCTTCCGCTTCAACCTCGCCGTCACCGCCCACGCCGATGTGCTGATGCAACGGATGATCGCGTCGGTGGCTCATACCGGCGAATTGTTCGTGATCATTTCCTACACCGGCCGCACCCGCGAACTGGTGGAAGTGGCGCGTATCGCACGGGAAAACGGCGCCTCGGTGCTGGGGCTGACCGCAGAAAACTCGCCACTGGCCAAGGCCAGTACCTTGAGCCTGAACATCCCGCTACCGGAAGACACCGACATCTACATGCCGATGACCTCGCGGATCATCCAGCTCACCGTGCTCGACGTGCTGGCCACCGGCATGACCCTGCGCCGCGGCGTGGATTTCCAGCCACACCTGCGCAAGATCAAGGAAAGCCTCAACGCCAGCCGCTACCCGGTGGGCGACGAGTTCAACTGAAGCCGGGCCGGTTCGCCGGCCAGCCGGCTCCCTACCCCGCAGCGCGCGCCTGCAAGCTCAGGTGCGCTTGCTCCCCGGGCGCCAGGCGCAGGCTGTCGGTGCCGCCCACAGCCGCTTCGACACAGACGAACCGCGACACCTCGTTCCAGCTCACCCCCAGCAGCGGCCGGGTGCCGGGGTGCCAGACCACGGTGTCGGCATGGTCACCGGTATCGATGCACAACTCGCGCTGCCAGGCGTGATCCTTGAGCTGCAACTCACCCTCGTGCTGGAACACCCGCTGGCAACCGCCCTCGACCCGCAACTCGCCCTGCTGCTGGCAGACCTGACGGTTCAACTGGTCATAACCCTGGGCGCCATCGAGCCCAGACAGCGCTATCTCGCCGACATCACCAATACGCCAGTAGGCGTGCAGAGCCTGGCTCAACTGGCAGGGTTCGGTGTCCTGGTGCTCGGTGCTCAGGCGCAGGTCCATGCTCTGGCCCAGGTGCGCATGCAGGTCGACCTTCCAGTCGCACAACTGCAATTGCCAGTGCAGGCGCACGCCCTCTTCATCACTGCTGCTGTCCAGCAGCTTCCAGTCCAGCAGCCGCGCCCAGCCATGGGAAGGCCAGGCATTTTCGCTGGGATGGCGCCCATACCAGGGCCAGCACACCGGCACTCCGCCACGGATCGCCCCCACCTGCGGCCACTTCGCCGCACACCACAGCCAGGGTTTTTGTCCGGCCGGCTGGAAGTGCAGCAACTGGGCCCCCTGACGACTGAACACGGCCTGGCACAGCGGGTGATCGATCACCAGCACGTCACGCAGTTGATAGCGCTCCCAGGCAAACACCGGGCGCTCGCGCAAGGATCTGAAAAAGCGTTGTAGCGGATGCTCATGCATGGGCCGCAGTCCTGAAAATCAATGCTGTCTCGCTACTCATGAGGGGCGGCGCCGGCCCGACAAAAAAAAGCGGACGGCCCAGGCCATCCGCAAAATGCGCACAGAGAGAAGGAGCTTATCGCAACGGCCTTAGAACACCGACTGAATTTTCAGACCGGCCACCAGCGCGTTGTCGACTTCATCCACACCACCCGGGTGGGTGATGTATTGCAGGTTGGGGCGCACGGTCAGCCAGTTGGTGACGTGGAAGCCGTAGTTGATCTCGTAGTTGTATTCGGTGTCGCGCAGCGGCATGTACAGCGGGTTGTCGTAGTTGCTGATGCCGTTGTCCTCGTTGATCAGCTGAGCGTTCTTGCGCACATCGTCGTTGACGTGGATCCGAGCAAAACCGATGCCGACGTCATCTTTGGGACGCGCATCGAACGGCCCCTTGTACACGAACATCAGCGACTGGTAGTTGTCGACGACGTTGGTGTCCTTGTCGTGGAAGGTGGCGTTGGCAGCGATGTTCAGGCCCCGGGATGCATCACCGTTGTGCGTGGTGAGTTGCTGCTGCCCGACGAACCAGTAGCCGTGCTTGCTGTTGTGCACGCGATAGGCATCGCCGGTGTCCGCGGCATCCTGGCCATTGACGTCCTTGCGCACATCATTGGCATCGGCCGTGCTCTTGTAGTAACCGACGCGGTACTCGCCCGGCAGGCTATTGAGCTTGGGCGACCAGACCAGTTCCACCGGCAATACGGTGCCCTTGGTGCCGCTGCCGCTGAGCTTGAAGCCGTTGCCGTGCTCCAGTTGCGACGGGTTCTGGTTGTAGGCGCCGATTTGCGCATACAGCTCGGGGGTGATGTTGTACTTGATGCGCAGCGCCGCCTGGCTGACCGGCCAGTTGTACCAGATGCCGGTGGCCCAGTTGCCCACCTGGGAGCCGCAGAACGCCAGGTTCTGGAAGTCACAGGGGAAGGTGTTGAAGTCTTCGCCTTCGCCGAAGTAGCCGGCCTTGACGTCCAGCTTGCCGTCGAGGAACTGGTGCTGGACCCACAGCTGGGTCAGGCGGACCATGTGCCCCCGGCCATAGACCTCCTGGGAGGAGCTCAAGGTGCCGGCACGCGGGTCGCCAATGCGGTCGTTGGAGATGTTCTGGCCATTACGGTTGGTCAGCTGGATCTTGGCCTGGGTGTTGTCCCAGCCCAGAAGCTTCTGCAGGTCGAACGCCACGCCCAGGCCGAACTGGTCGCTGTAGCGCCCGGTCTTGTCGTCGTTGTAACCGCCATGCAGGTTGGCGCCCATTTCACCGACGTAGTCGGCCTTGATGTCGATCCCCTGCTCGATCAGCTTGGTGCGCTCGCCACCCCAGTCACCGGTCATCCATTTCGAATCGGCGCTGAACGCCTCATCGGCCATGGCATTGCCGGACAGGACCAGGGCCGCTACCGCCGACAACTGGCAGAGCAATCGGGTGTTGCTGTGTTGCTTTTTCATCCCTACATCCTCGTCTTTATTGTTATTAACGATTTATCCAACGCGGTTTACAGCAGTGGCGACGGATGACAGGCCATCCGTCACGGATTCAGCGCCCCTTGAACTGCGCCACATTGCCGCCCCGGGCCTCCGTCACCGGAGCCCCGGCGGCGCCCAGGCGTTCGCCGCTCTGGGCGTCGAACAACAGCACCCGGGCCGGATCGAACTGCAGTGTCAGGGTTTCCCCGGCCTCGGGGGCCTGGTCCGGTGCCAGGCGGCAGCAGACCTTGGTGCCATTGAGCGTGACGAACACCAGGGTGTCGGGGCCGGTGGGCTCGATCACCTGGACCTCGGCACGAATGGTCGGCAGGCCGTTGGCCTCCCCCGCCGCCAGGGCGATCTGTTCCGGGCGGATGCCGAGGATCACCTCACGGTCTTCCAGCCCGGCATCCTGGGGCCCCAGGGGCAGCTCGCAGCGAGCCTGGCCACTGTCCAGCAGGGCCAGCAGGCGGCCGTCCTTGCGCTGCAGGCGCAGGGGGATGAAGTTCATCGGTGGCGAACCGATGAAGCTGGCCACGAACAGGTTGGCCGGGTCGTTGTAGATCTGCTTCGGGGTGCCGAACTGCTGGATGATCCCGTCCTTCATCACCGCCACCTTGTCACCCAGGGTCATGGCTTCGATCTGGTCGTGGGTGACATAGACCGTGGTGGTTTTCAGACGCTGGTGCATCAGCTTCATTTCTGTGCGCATCTCCACCCGCAGCTTGGCGTCGAGGTTGGACAGCGGCTCGTCAAACAGATAGATCTTCGGCCGTCGCGCCAGGGCCCGGCCCATGGCCACCCGTTGCTGCTGGCCACCGGAGAGCTGGCCCGGCTTGCGGGTGAGCAGGTGCTCGATCTGCAGCAGCTTGGCCACCCGTGCCACTTCCGCGTCGATCTCGGCGGCGGGCATCTTGCGGATCTTCAGGCCGAAGGCGATGTTGTCGCGCACGCTCATGGTCGGGTACAGCGCGTAGGACTGGAACACCATGGCGATGTCACGATCCTTGGGGCTCATGCCGCTGATGTCGGCGTCGTCCACCAGGATCGCCCCGCCACTGATGTTCTCAAGGCCCGCGATGCAGTTCATCAGGGTGGATTTGCCGCAGCCGGATGGGCCGACGAGGATCAGGAATTCACCGTCATCGATCTTCAGCTCGATGTTCTTCAGGGTGTCCGGCAGGCCGGCACCGTAGGTCTTGTTGACGTTGCGTAATTCGAGAGTTGCCATGCCTTACCCCTTGACCGCGCCGGACGTCAGCCCGCGCAGGAAATACTTGCCGGCGAAGATGTAGACCAGCAGTGTCGGCAGCCCGGCGATCATCGCCGCTGCCATATCAACGTTGTATTCCTTGGCCCCGGTGCTGGTGTTGACCAGGTTGTTCAGGGCCACGGTGATCGGTTGCGCGTCGCCACTGGCGAACACCACGCCGAAGAGGAAATCGTTCCAGATCTGGGTGAACTGCCAGATCAGGCAGACCATGATGATCGGCACCGACATCGGCAGCAGGATCTTGCCGAAGATGGTGAAGAACCCGGCACCGTCCAGGCGCGCAGCCTTGACCAGCGCATCCGGCACGCTCACGTAGTAGTTGCGGAAGAACAACGTGGTGAAGGCCAGCCCGTAGACCACGTGCACCAGCACCAGGCCGGTGGTGGTGTTGGCCAGGCCGAACTTGCCCAGGGTGAACGAAGCCGGCAGCAGCACCGTCTGGAACGGCAGGAAGCAGCCGAACAACAGCAGGCCGAAGAACAGCTGGGAGCCGCGAAAGCGCCACATCGACAGCACGTAGCCGTTCATTGCACCGATGAAGGTGGAGATCAGCACCGCCGGCACGGTGATCTTCACCGAGTTCCAGAAGTAGCCACCGACAGTGTCCCAGGCCTTGATCCAGCCGATGCCGTCCACCACCTGTGGCCAGCTCAAAAGGTTGCCGGTGCGGATATCTTCCGGGGTCTTGAAGCTGGTGAGCAGCATCACCACCAGCGGTATCAGGTACACCGCCGCCGCCAGCAGCAGGGTGGCGTAGATGGCGATCCGGCTGAAGTTCAGGGTCGGTTTGCCAAGGGAGTCAGTCATGGCGCTTGCCCCGCAGTTCGGAATACAGGTACGGCACCAGGATGGTCAGCACGGCGCCCAGCATCAGCATGGCGCTGGCCGAACCTATGCCCATCTGGCCGCGGCTGAAGGTGAAGGAATACATGAACATCGCCGGCAGGTCGGAGGAATAGCCCGGCCCGCCCGCGGTCATCGCCGCCACCAGGTCGAAGCTCTTGATGGCGATGTGGGCGAGGATCATGAAGGCACTGAAGAACACCGGCCGCAGGCTCGGCAGGACAATCTTCAGGTAGATGGTCGGCAGGCTCGCGCCGTCCACCTGGGCGGCGCGGATGATCGACTGGTCGACACCCCGCAGGCCGGCGAGGAACATCGCCATGACAAAGCCCGAGGCCTGCCACACCGCGGCGATCACCAGGCAGTACACCACCCGGTCCTGATCCACCAGCCAGTCCAGGCGAAAGCCTTCCCAGCCCCAGTCGCGAAGCATCTTGTCCAGGCCCAGGCCGGGGTTGAGCAACCACTTCCAGGCGGTACCGGTGACGATCATCGACAGCGCCATGGGGTACAGGTACACGGTGCGGATAAAGCCTTCCTTGCGGATGCGCTGGTCCAGCAGCACCGCCAGGAACACCCCCAGCACCAGGCTGATGGCGATGAACATGCCGCCGAAGACCGCGAGGTTCTTGCTCGCCACCCACCAGCGGTCGTTGTCCATCAAGCGCAGGTATTGCTGCAGGCCGACCCACTTGTAGCTCGGCATGAAGCTGGAATTGGTAAAGGACAGAATGAACGTCCAGATGATGTAGCCGTAGAAACCCACCAGCACGATCACCATGCTCGGTGCCAGCACCAGCTTGGGTAGCCAGCGCTGCAATGCATCTAACGGTGAGGCTTTGCTGAAAACCGCCACAGAGCTCATCGGAATAACCCAGTCAGGAGTGAATCCGGGCTGCACACCGTCGCTGCATGGGCCGGGGCACAGGCAGGGCGGCGACAGTCACGGGTGAGCCGCCGGCGTACCGGCGGCGGGGTTCAAGGATTACTGCGCGGCCTTGACCGCCGAAGCCAGCTGCGCACTGGCCTTGGCCGGGTCCGCATCCTTGTCGTTCATGAAGTTGGTCACCACGTCGAAGATCGCGCCCTGCACCGCCAGGGAAGTGGCCATGTTGTGCGCCATGCTCGGCTGCAGGCCGCCGGTCTTCTCGTCTGCCAGGAAGTCCTTGGCCGACGCCTGGGCGCAGGAGTCGAAGCCCTCGGCGCTCATGTCGTTGAGCATGTCGGTACGCACCGGGATCGAACCCTTGTTGATGCTGAAGACTTTCTGGAAGTCCTTGCCCAGGGCGACCTTGGCCAGGTCCTGCTGGGCAGCGATATCGCCCTTGCGGTCGGCCTTGAGCTTGAACACCGCCAAAGAGTCGATGTTGTAGGTGAAGGCCTTGTCGGTACCCGGGAACGGTACGCACTGGTAGTCCTTGCCGGCGACCTTCTTGGCCGCGGTCCACTCGCTCTTGGCCCAGTCGCCCATCATCTGCATGCCGGCCTTGCCGCCGATCACGTCGGCTGCGGCAATGTTCCAGTCACGCCCGGCACGGTTGGGGTCCATGTAGCCGGTGATTTTCTTCAGCTCGGTGAAGGCCTTGGCCATTTCCGGGCCGGAGAGGGTTTTCTGGTCCAGGTCCACCAGGGCTTTCTTGTAGCCCTCCGGGCCCATGACCGAGAGCACCACGTCTTCGAACACGGTGCTGTCCTGCCACGGCTGGCCACCGTGGGCCAGGGCGATGAAGCCGGCGGCCTTGAGCTTGTCGCCGGCGGCATAGAATTCTTCGAGGGTGGTCGGGGCCTTGTCGATCCCGGCTTTCTTGAACACGGCGGGGTTGATCCACAGCCAGTTGACCCGGTGGATGTTCACCGGCACCGCCACGTAGTCACCTTCGTACTTGACGGTATTGGCCACCTTGGGCGACAGCAGGCCGTCCCAGTTCTCGGCCTTGGCCACGTCCTTGAGGGTATCGGTGCTGAGCAAGCCGGTGCTGCCCCATTCCTGGATGTCCGGGCCCTTGATCTGCGCCACACCCGGCGGGTTGCCGGCCACGGCGCGGCTTTTGAGCACGGTCATGGCAGTGGAACCGCCACCGCCGGCCACGGCGCCGTCCTTCCAGGTGAAACCGTCTTTTTCCACTTGGGCCTTGAGCACATCGACCGCGGCTTTTTCACCACCCGAAGTCCACCAGTGGACGACTTCCACGGAACCTTTGGAGTCGGCGGCGAGGGCACTCAGGGGAAACAGAGAGGCAAGGGAAATGACAGTGGCGAGGCGAGAAATCGCATTCATTTGAAGTACCTTTCTTGTTGTTATGCATGCAAGTCTGGTGCTTGCGCTGCAAACGAGTCTAAACAGCCTAGTCGATCATTCGAGTAACGAAGCGATGGGGAAATGTCACCACATGGTTACACAAGGCCCGGAACAGACACCTGGGCCAATGCCGAAGCCATGCTCGGGGCCAACGGCAGGCGCGGGATCAGCACCGCCTGCCAGGCGTGATAGAGGTCCGGCTTGCCGCCCCAGATCCGGGCTGACGGCCGGTTGTCCGGGCCCAGTTCGTGGTGCCAGCTACCGTGCCTGCGGTCGATGAAATGGGCCTCGCAGAACTCCCAGAAACAGCGGTACCAGGCCTCGTACTGGGCCTGGCCGGTGCGTTTGAGCAAGGCGCTGGCGGCGGCGCTGGCCTCGGCGTGGGTCCAGTGCAGGCGCTCGCGCACCACTGGCCGGTGGTCCCAGTCCAGGGTGTAGACCATACCCGGGGCGCCATCGACGCTCCAGCCATGGCGGCAGTTGCTTTCGAACAGCCTCTGCGCGTCCTGCACCAGCCAGCCGGGGGTCAGCATGCCGGCCTTCACCCGCGAAGCCTCCAGGTGCAACAGCAGCCGCGCCCATTCGAAGCCGTGTCCCGGGGTGGTGCCAAAGGGCCGGAAACCGTCGGCGGGAAAGGCCCGGTTGTAGTCATGCAGTGGTTGCCAGGCGAGGTCGAAATGTTCGATCACCATGAAGTCGTTGGCCGCCGCCTGGGTGTGGATCACCCGTTCGACGATCCGCAGGGCGCGGGTCAGCCAGCGTGAGTCCTGGGTGACATCGGCCAGGGCCAGGAAGGCCTCGGTGGCGTGCATGTTGCTGTTGGCACCGCGATAGGCTTCCTGCTGACTCCAGTCGCAGTTGAAAGACTCGCGCAGCGCGCCCTCCTCCTCGCTCCAGAAATGCCGGTCAATGATGGCGATGGCCTCCTCCAGCAAACGCTCGGCGCCGGGACGTTGGGCCACCACCGCGGAGCTGGCCGCTAGAGCGACAAAGGCATGCAGGTAGGCGGCCTTGGTGCTGTTGCCGTCGGCCTGCCCGGCCACGGCGAACCAGCCGCCGTGCTCGGCATCACGCAAGGGCCCGCCGAGGGCGGCGATGCCGTGGTCCACCAGGGCGGCATAACCCGGCAGGCCCTGGATATGGGCCATGGCGAAGCTGTGGGTCATGCGCGCGGTGTTCATGGTTTCGGCCTGGGCACCGCTGGGCAGGCGGCCCTGTTCATCGAGGTTGCCAAAACCTGCGGGGAGCCGTGAGGCCTTGGCAAAATCCAGCAGGCGCAGGCCTTCGGCGGCGAGCCAGGCTTGATGTGCAGGGGCATTGAGCCAACTGCTGAAGGGCAAGGAGAGAGGGTCCATGGGTGACCTGTTGTTGTTTTTATCGAAGGCTTGAGTCTAATCAAGTCGCCTGCGACCGCAGGTAACGAAGGACCAGCGCAATGTCACCAAACCGTGACATTGCACTCCCCAGCAGGGGCTGGCTTGCCGGCGAAGAGGCCCTTGAGTCCTGCGGTGCCCTTGAGGACGCCTTGGCTGGCAAGCCAGCTCCTACGCAAGCCCGCGCTTACAACGGTCGGCAGGTCAGTCCAAGGTCCGGGGCAGGTACAGGGTCACCCGCAGCCCACCTTCGCGCAGGTTCTGCAGGCTGACTTCGCCGCCGTGGCTGTGGGCAATGTTGCGCGCAATACCCAGGCCCAGGCCGTAACCCTGCTGCTGGCCAGCGAGACGGAAGTGCGGCTCGAAGACCTGCTCCAGGCGCTGCTCCGGTACGCCGGGGCCTTCGTCGTCGACATGCAGGACAAAGCCGCTGTCATCGTCTTCGATGTGCAGGTGAGCGTTCTGTCCGTACTTCAGGGCATTGTCGATCAGGTTGCCCATGCAGCGCTTGAGCGCCAGGGGCTTGCCCGGGTAGCTGGCCAGGGCCCGGCCCTGTTGGGTCACGCGGCCATTGCCGTTGGGTGCCAGATAAGGCTCAACCAGGCAATCGAGCACCTGGTTGAGGTCCACCGGCTCGATGTTCTCGTGGATGTCGGTGTCCTTGACGCACTGCAGCGCGCCTTTGACCAGCAACTCCAGTTCATCCAGGTCGCGCCCGAACTTGGCCTGCAGTTGCTCGTCCTCCAGCAATTCCACCCGCAGGCGCAAGCGGGTGATGGGGGTGCGCAGGTCATGGGAAATCGCACTGAACAGCTGGCTGCGCTCGGTCAGGTAGCGGCTGATGCGCTCGCGCATGCTGTTGAAGGCCCGGCCCACTTCCACCACCTCGCTGCCACCGCCCTGCGCCACCGGCTCGACGTCGGCCCCCAGGGACATGTCCCGTGCAGCCCGGGCCAGGCGCTTGAGCGGCCGGCTCTGCCAATGCACCAACAGGCCGATGAACAACAGCAGAAAACCGCTGGTGAGCAGGATGAACCACACCTGCTGCGCCGGCAGGCCCTGTTCTTCCAGGCTGGTGTAGGGCTCGGGCAACAGCGAGGCGATGTACAGCCACTCTCCCGGCGCCATCTGGATCTGGGTCACCAGCACCGGCGGGTTCACCGGTTCCAGGGTCAGGGCGTAGTGGGCCCAGGAGCGCGGCAATTCGTCGAGCTTGAGGCCGCCATTGAAGATCCGCAGGTCATCGGGGCTGACGAAGGTCACGGAAATATCCGCGTCGTTGCCCAGGGACTGGCGCAACACCTGCTCCACGGCTTGCAACACCGCTTCTTTGCGCGGGGTGGCGGGCAGCACCTGCATGCCCAGGGGCTTGTCATTGAGGGTCACGACAAACCGCGTACCGCCCATGCTGCGCAACTGGTCCAGCACCAGGGGCCGGTACGCCACCGGCAACGAACGCAGGTAACTGACGCTGGCGGTCATCGAGTGGGCCAGGCTGCGGGCGCTGGTCACCAGCCCTTCGAGCTGGGTGGCACGCAGTTGGGAAACCCAGATCACGCTGGACAGCGCCTGGGCGAACAGCACCGCCAGCAAGGTCAAAAGCAGCATCCGCCCCAGCAGGGAACGGGGCACCGGCAGGCGCCGCAGCATTCTGCGCAATGCCTCAGTGGCCATTGCCGGCAACCACATTGGCTGCCAATTGATAGCCGCTGCCGCGCACGGTGCGGATCAGCCGCGGCGGCTTTTCGGTGTCACGCAGACGCTGGCGCAGGCGGCTCACCGCCATGTCGACGATGCGGTCCAGGGGCATCAGGTCACGCCCGCGGGTGGCATTGCCGATGGTGTCGCGATCGAGGATTTCCTGGGGATGGTCGAGAAACAGCTTGAGCAGAGCGAAGTCGGCGCCGGAAAGAATCACCTCCTCGCCATCGTTGTGGAACAGCCGGTGGCTGATCACATCCAGGCGCCATTCGTCGAAGCACAGCACCTCGCCGACAACCCGCTCCTGGGTGAACTGCACGCGCCGCAGCAGGGCCTTGATCCGCGCCTGCAGCTCCCGGGGGCTGAAGGGCTTGCCCAGGTAGTCGTCGGCGCCCAGCTCCAGGCCAATGACCCGGTCGGCCTCGTCGGAGCTGGCGGTCAGCATGATGATCGGCACCTGGCTGCGCTTGGGATGCTGGCGGATCCAGCGGCACAGGCTGAAGCCGTCTTCGTCCGGCAGCATCACATCGAGGATCACCAGGTCGCTGGGCGCCTCGTTGAGGGCCAGACGAAAGCCGGCCCCGTCGGCGGTGCTGCGCACCTGGAAGCCGCAGCGGCTGAGATAGGTTTCCAGCAGCTCGCGAATTTCCTGATCGTCGTCAACCAACAAAATCGACTTACTGACTGAACTCACCGGGGCCGTCCTTATTGTTAGGCAGGGTGCGCGATTATGCCTGATGCCGGGTCGCCTGCCAGGGCGGCGTCAGCCCTGGGCCTGCTCCAAGGCCACGCCGGCACCGGTGAGCCCGGAATAGGGCGCGGTCACCAGCCACACCGGGATGCCCTTGAAGTAATCGCTCATGCAACCCTTGTCGGCAAAGCTCTTGGCAAAGCCGCTGTGGATGAAGAAATCGGCAAAGCGCGGAATCACCCCACCGACGATGTATACCCCGCCACGCCCCCCGGTGGTCAGCACGTTGTTGCCCGCCACCCGGCCCAGCCAGCAGCTGAACTGCTCCAGCACTTCCCGGGCGACCGGGTCGCCGGCCAGGCCGGCCGCGGTGATGGCCTCCGGAGTCTCGAGCCGCGGCTCATGGCCGTCCACCGCGCAGATCGCCCGGTACACCCGGGGCAGGCCGCCACCGCTGAGGGCGGTCTCGGCGCTGACATGGCCGATCTCGTCGTGAATGTGCTGCCAGAGCTGGGTTTCCCGCGCACTGCTCAAGGGCAGGTCGACATGCCCACCCTCCCCCGGCAAGGCCATGTAACGACCGTCGCCGAAGTTCAGCAGGGTGCCCACCCCGAGGCCCGTGCCCGGGCCGATCACCACGGCCGGGCGCAAAGGCTCGGCAACGCCTTCGCAGACCACGCGAAATTCATCCGGCTGCAGGCGGGTCATGCCCAGGGCCATGGCCGAGAAGTCGTTGACCAACAGCAGTTGGTCCACCTGCAACGCCTGGCAGAAAGCCTGGCGACTCAGGCGCCAGTGGTTGTTGGTGAAGCGAAACTCATCGCCGCTGACCGGGCCGGCCACCGACAGGCACACCGAACCTATGGCCCCCAGGGCCAGCCCCTGGTCCCGCAGGTAGGCCTTGATGGCGTCTTCCGGGCAACTGTAGTCCGCGGTGGCGTGGACTTCGATCGCCTCCAGTTGTTGGTCTTTCCACAACGCGAAGCGCGCGTTGGTGCCACCGATATCACCGACCAGGGCCAGTTTCACTTGAGCGTCTCCAGGGCAGAGGTAAAGGCGCTGGCGCCCTGCTCTGCCGAGCTGAAGGCCATGCGCATGAAGGCGAAGAGTTCGCGGCCGGTGCCAACGTTGTTGCCCAGCAGGCCCTTGGCCGGTTCCCGGGCGGCGAATTCTGCGGCGTCTACCTTAAGCTCCAGGGTGCCCTTGACGCCATCCACGCGGATGATATCGCCGTCAAGCACCCGGGCCAGCGCGCCACCCACCTGGGCTTCCGGGCTGACATGGATCGCCGCCGGAATCTTGCCCGAAGCGCCGGACATGCGCCCGTCGGTGACCAGCGCCACCTTGAAGCCGCGGTCCTGCAGCACCCCAAGGAACGGGGTCATCTTGTGCAGTTCGGGCATGCCGTTGGAGCGTGGGCCCTGGAAGCGCATCACCGCGACGAAGTCCTTCTCCAGCAGCCCGGCCTTGAAGGCATCGGCCAGGTCCTGCTGGTCCTGGAACACCACGGCCGGGGCCTCGACGATCTGGTGCTCCGGGGCCACGGCGGAAACCTTCATCACGCCGCGACCGAGGTTGCCTTCCATGACCCGCAAGCCGCCTTCCGCAGAGAACGCCCGGGCCACCGGGCGCAGGATGTTTTCGTCCAGGCTTTCGATCGGGCCGTCACGCCACACCAGCTTGCCGTTATCCAGGAAGGGCTCCTGGGTGTAGCGGCTCAGGCCGCGGCCGGCCACGGTATTGACGTCTTCGTGGAGCAGGCCGGCTTCCAGCAGTTCACGGATCAGGAACGACATGCCGCCCGCCGCCTGGAAGTGGTTGATGTCGGCCTTGCCGTTGGGATAGACGTGGGACAGGGTCGGCACCACCTCGGAGAGGTCGGCCATGTCCTGCCAGGTCAGCTGGATGCCCGCCGCCTGGGCGATGGCCGGCATGTGCAGGGTGTGGTTGGTGGAACCGCCCGTGGCGTGCAGGGCAACGATGGAGTTGACCAGCACGCGCTCGTCGACGATCTCGCCGATCGGCATGAAGTTGCCGCTCTGTTTGGTCAGGCGGGTGACCTGCTGCGCCGCCTCATGGGTCAGGGCGTCGCGCAGCGGCGTATTGGGGTTGACGAAAGAGGCGCCCGGCAGGTGCAGGCCCATGACTTCCATCAGCAACTGGTTGGTGTTGGCGGTGCCGTAGAAGGTACAGGTGCCGGGGCTGTGGTAGGACTTCATTTCCGACTCCAGCAGTTCCTCGCGGCTGGCCTTGCCTTCGGCGTAACGCTGGCGCACGTCGGCTTTCTGCTTGTTGGAAATGCCCGAGACCATGGGCCCGCCCGGAACGAAGATGGTCGGCAGGTGACCGAAGCGCAGGGCGCCCATCATCAACCCCGGGACAATCTTGTCGCAGATGCCCAGCATCAGCGCGGCATCGAACATGTTGTGAGAGAGGGCCACCGCCGTAGACAGGGCGATCACTTCACGGCTCGGCAGGCTCAGTTCCATGCCGGCCTCGCCCTGGGTCACGCCATCGCACATGGCCGGGGTGCCGCCGGCGAACTGGCCCACCGAGCCGATCTCGCGCAGGGCACGCTTGATCTGTTCGGGGAAGACCTCGTAAGGCTGGTGCGCCGACAACATGTCGTTATATGACGAAACAATTGCCACGTTGGCCGCGTTCATCATCCGCAGGCTGTGCTTGTCGTCGGCGCCACAACCGGCCACGCCGTGGGCGAAGTTCGCACATTGCAGCTTGCCCCGCTGCGGGCCATCGCTGGCGGCATCGCGGATCAGCGCGAGATAGGCCTGGCGAGTGGCGCGACTGCGGGCGATAAGCCGTTCGGTGACCTCAAGAACGCGGGGATGCATGTGTAGAACTCCAGGCTAACGGATGTGGCGACCTGTTTGTCTATGCTGATCAGACGCGCCACCGCTCAAGGACAGCGGAGGATGTTTCTGACCATTTGGACCAGTTGATTCAGGTCACTCGTTGTAGATAAGACAAAATATTGCCATTAAAAAGGCTTGTTTTCTATTTCTATGCGAATAATCTTGTAATTCCAACAACAAATTCAACGACAGGCGTTTGCACATGACTCTTCGAATCGCAATCAATGGTTTTGGCCGTATCGGCCGTAACGTCCTGCGCGCACTTTATACCCAAGGCTATCGCCAGGATCTGCAGATCGTCGCTATCAACGATCTCGGAGACAGCGCTATCAATGCCCACCTGCTCAAATACGACACCGTACACGGCACTTTCGACGCCCAAGTCGAACACGATCAGGAAAGCCTCACCGTGAATGGCGACCGCATCGCCGTCAGCGCCATCCGCAACCCGGCCGAACTGCCCTGGGCCGCGGAGAAGATCGACGTGGTGTTCGAATGCACCGGCCTGTTCACCGACCGCGCCAAGGCTGCCGCCCATCTGACCGCCGGTGCCCGCAAGGTCATCATCTCGGCCCCGGCCAAGGGCGCCGACGCCACCGTGGTCTACGGGGTCAACCACGACATCCTGCGCCAGTCGCACCAGATCATCTCCAACGCCTCGTGCACCACCAACTGCCTGGCGCCAGTGGCCCAGGTGCTGCACCGCGAGCTGGGCATCGACAACGGCCTGATGACCACCATCCACGCCTACACCAACGACCAGAACCTCACCGACGTCTATCACAGCGACCCCTATCGCGCCCGTTCGGCCACCCAGAACATGATCCCGAGCAAGACCGGCGCTGCCGAAGCGGTGGGCCTGGTGCTGCCGGAGCTGGCTGGCAAGCTGACCGGCATGGCCGTGCGAGTACCGGTGATCAACGTGTCCCTGGTGGACCTGACGGTGACCCTCAAGCGCGACACCACCGCCGAAGAGGTCAATGCGTTGCTCAAGAGCGCCAGCCAGCACTCGACGATCCTCGGCTACAACACCCTGCCGCTGGTCTCCAGCGACTTCAACCACAATCCGCTGTCGTCGATCTTCGACGCCAACCACACCAAGGTCAGCGGCGGCCGGTTGCTCAAGGTGCTGGCCTGGTACGACAACGAGTGGGGTTTCTCCAACCGCATGCTGGATAACTGCCTGGCCCTGTGCAACGCGGAATAAAACGGATATTCGTCGATGATCGGTATCAGTTTCACCCACAAGACCATGGCCGCGCGCAAGCGCATCGCCCTGGTCGCCCATGACCACTGCAAGGCGTTCCTCCTGGAGTGGGCCGGGCGGCAAAAGGCGCGCCTGGCCGAGCACGAGCTGGTTGCCACCGGTACCACCGGCCTGTTGCTGAGCAGGCACCTGGGGCTGCCGGTGGAAAGCATGATCAGCGGCCCCCTGGGCGGCGATCAGCAACTGGGGGCACAGATTGCCGAGCAACGGGTCGACCTGCTGGTGTTCTTCTGGGACCCCTTCGAACCCCAGCCCCATGACCCGGACATCAAGGCTCTGTTGCGGGTCGCGGCGGTGTGGAACATTCCGGTGGCCTGCAACGAGTGCAGCGCCGACTACCTGCTCAGCAGCCCGTTGATGAACCAGGCCCATGAGCACCGGATTCCCGACTACCAGGCCTACCTGGCCGGCCGAGGATAATTCACGCAAGGCTTGACCATTGACGTAGATGACAATCATTATCATCTGCTGAAAAAATGGATCAGGCCTTGCTGTGAGTCAATCGCACTTCAACCACGTCTTCCTCACCCAACGCATTTCTCTGCTGCGAACGCTGGAGCGGATGGTCAACAACCACAGCACCGCCGAAGACCTGCTGCAGGAGACCTACCTGCGCGTAACCCGGGCCCTGAGCGAGCGGCCGATCACGCACCTTGAACCCTTTGTCTTCCAGACCGCGCGCAACCTCGCCCTGGATCACCTGCGGGCCCGGCGCATCCAGGGCCGCACCCTGCTCGAAGACGTACCGCCGGAGGTGGTGGAGAATGTCGCCGCGCCCGTCAGCAGTGCCGAAGACGCGGCCCACGCCGAGCAGATGCTGGAACGCCTGAACCTCAGCCTCGGCCAGCTCAGCCCGCGCCAGCAGCAGATCTTCATCCTCAGCCGCCTGCACGGCCACAGTTACCAGGAGATCGCCGACGAGCTCGGGGTTTCACTGAGCACGGTGCAAAAGGAATTGAAACTGATCATGGCCATCTGCATTGGCGTCGCCGAACGTCTCGACGGCCAGTGAGTCTCAACCGCTGAGCAGAATGACTGCGGCAGCCCCGAGCCTTTGTTAACCTTGGCCGGCTTTCGCTCTCTCTTGAAAAAACAGCCGCGCACAGACGCAGCCGAGGAACACCCGTGACGGATTTTCACAGCGCCGAGCCACCCACCCCTGCCGGCGCGCACTCAAGCACCCTGGCCATGGATCAGGCACTGGATTGGCTGATCGAGCTGGAACATCCGAACGAGGAACAAGTGCGCCAGTTTCATCAGTGGCTGGCGGCTTCACCGCTCAACGCCCAGGCCTTCGAAAAGGCCCAGGCGATCTGGAATGGCCCGCAAGTGGCGCAATGCGCCCTGACCCTGGCAGCGCCACCGAAAGTCTCGCGCCTGGCGCGCCTGCGCCCCCACTGGAAACCCCTGGCCACCGCCGCGGTGCTGCTACTCGGATTATTCAGCTTCAGCAACCTGCCGCTGCGCCTGCAGGCCGACCACCTGACCCAGGTCGGCGAGCGCCAGCGCCTGCAGCTCGAAGACGGCTCCAAGGTGCTGCTCAACACCAACTCGGCCTTTTCCAGCGACATCAACGATCACCAGCGCGTGGCCCGGCTGTACCAGGGCGAAGCCTTCTTCGAGATCCCCGGCAATCGCGGCCTGCCCCTGGAGCTGGACGCCGGCCCGGTCAAGGCCAGCGTGCGCGACACCACCTTTGCCGTGCGCTACCTGGACGGCGTGGCCCAAGTCCAGGTGCAGCGCGGTGACATCGACCTGCGCGCCACCCACGCCGACCAGCGCCTGCGCCTGCGCGCCGGGGAAAGCGTGCGGGTCGGGCCCCAGGGCTTCGACCAGCCGGCCAGGCTCGACGCCGAAAAGGAGCTGGCCTGGGTCCAGGGCCGCCTGGTGTTCGAGAACTGCCCCCTGAGCCAGGTCCTGGCCGAACTGCGGCGCTATTACCCGGGCTGGATCGTCAACAACAACGAACACCTGGCAAAGGTCGCGGTAACCGGCAACTACCGCCTGGATCAGCCTCTGGACGTGGTGCGTTCCCTGGCCCACATCACGTCGGCACGGCTTTCCGAGTTCCCGGCACTAGTGATTCTCAACTGAGAACAATTATTTTTACGCGATCTCTACGGGTCGTACGTCTCGTTATAGCCAATGCAACTGATTCGCATTTTGAATGCGTATCTGCACCTATAAAAGTTTCGTGCGACCCGGAGCGCTCTCGATGTCCCCTCGCCTCAACAGCCGATCCCCTGTTCCCTGTGCCCGCCTGCAAAACTGCACCTTGTCGCTGCTGACCGCAGCCATCCTGCTGGCCGGCGCCCACGCTGCCCCCGTGATGGCCGCCGATGCCCCGGCCTCCTCCAGCCAGCGCATGGGCAACTACAACTTCGCTATCGCCCAGCAGCCGCTGGTATCGGCGCTCAACGCCTTTACCGCGGTCACCGGCTGGCAAGTGGGCCTGCCGGCGGAGCTGGGCAGCGGGGTGTCGTCCCCGGGCGTGCGCGGCTCGCTGCCACCGGAAAAGGCCCTGGATCGGCTGCTCAGCGGCACCAACCTGAGCTACCGCAAGCTGGGCAACAACAACATCGTTCTGGAAAAGCGCAGCGCAGCCAATGTGGTGAACCTGCAGCAGGTGACCATCAGCGCCACCCGTCAGGAGCAGGACATCAACTCGGTGCCCAGCACCGTGAGCGTGCACACCCGGGAAGAACTCGACCGCCAGAACGTCAACACAATCAAGGAACTGGTGCGCTATGAGCCCGGAGTTTCGGTAGGCGGTGCAGGCCAGCGTGCCGGTATCAGCGGCTACAACATCCGTGGTATCGACAGCGACCGGATCCTCACCCAGGTGGACGGCGTGGAAGTGCCGGATCACTTCTTCAGCGGCCCTTATGCCAAGACCAACCGTAACTACGTCGACCCGGAAATCGTCAAGCGCGTGGAAATCCTGCGTGGCCCGGCCTCGGTGCTCTACGGCAGCAGCGCCATCGGTGGCGCGGTCAGCTACTACACGCTGGACGCCGACGACATCATCAAGCCCGGCCAGGATTTTGGCGCGCGCCTGAAGACCGGCTACAGCTCGGCGGACGAAAGCTGGCTGAAATCCGGCACCTTTGCCGGGCGGGTCGGCGAATTCGACGGCCTGTTGCACTTGAGCCAGCGTGACGGCCACGAGACCGAGTCCTATGGCAGCAACAACGGCACCGGCCTGAACCGCACTGCCGCCAACCCGGAAGACGCCCGGACCACCAACGTACTGGCCAAGCTCGGCTGGAACTATGCGGACGACGCACGCCTGGGCCTGACCTACGAAAAGTACAAGGACGACCGCGACACCAATCAGAAAAGTGCGGTGGGTGGCCTGTTCCTCAATGGCGTTGGCCAGAACTGGTATCGCTCGCGCGTCGGTAACGACACCATCACCCGCGAACGCTTCGGCCTGGAAAACAGCTTTGCCCTGAACTCGCCGATCGCCGACCAGATCAAGTGGAGCCTGAACTACCAGATCGCCAAGACCGACCAGACCACCTCCGAGCGCTACAACCCGGTGTCGATCTTCAGCCCGGTGGCGCGTGACGTGCAGCGTGAGCGGAAAACCCTGTACCAGGAAAAACAATGGGTGTTCGACGCTCAGCTGGACAAGGCCTTCGCCCTGGGTGAAACCGATCACCAGTTGACCTACGGCACCACTCTCAAGCAGCAGAAGGTCACGGGCTCGCGCTATGGCACCGCCCGCTGCCTGGCCGTCGGTGCCGGCTGTACCGCGGTTGGTGCGCCGAGCCCTTCTGCCGGTGACAGCGTGAAGAAGTCCAGCGACTTCCCGGACCCGACCATCAACACCTACAGCCTGTTCGTCCAGGACCAGATCAGCTGGAACGCCTGGACCTTCACACCGGGCCTGCGCTACGACTACACCCGGCTCAAGCCCAAACTGACTCAGGAGTTTCTCAACGTTGCCAACTCAACCGGTGCCTTCCCGGTCAGCGACGATGAAAAGACCTGGCACCGCGTATCACCCAAGTTCGGCCTGACCTACGCCTTTGACGAGCATTACACCGGTTACGGCCAATACTCCGAAGGCTTCCGTACCCCCTCGGCCAAGGCACTCTACGGTCGCTTCGAAAACCTTGCGGGCGGCTATGTAGTGGAACCCAACTCCAACCTCAAGCCGGAGACCAGCAAGAGCTACGAAACCGGCCTGCGCGGCAACTTCGACGCGGGCTCCTTCGACGTCTCGGTGTTCTACAACCAGTACCGCGACTTCATCAATGAAGACGCCATTACCGCCGGTGCACTGTTGTCGGTCATCCAGAGCAACAACATCAAGCACGCCACCATCAAGGGCGCGGAAGCCAAGGGCCGCCTCAACCTCGACGCCTTCGGTGCTCCACAAGGGCTGTACAGCATCGGCTCGGTGGCCTACGCATACGGTCGCAACAACGACAACGGCGAACCGATCAACAGCGTCAACCCGCTCAAAGGCGTGTTCGGCCTGGGCTATGACCAGGACAACTACGGCGCCCTGCTGAGCTGGACCCTGGTCAAGCGCAAGGACCGGGTCGACGACAGTACCTTCAAGGCTCCGGACGGGCGCGTTACCAGCAGCCAGTTCAAATCCCCGGGCTTCGGCATTCTCGACCTCAGCGGTTTCTACAAGGTCACCGATGACCTGACCGTGAACGCCGGCCTGTACAACCTGACCGACAAGAAATACTGGAACTGGGACGACGTGCGCGGCTACGACAGCGTCGGTGAAGCCGGCCAGACCGCACCGGCCAACCTCGACCGCCTGACCCAGCCCGGCCGCAACTTCTCGGTCAACCTGGTGTGGGATATCTGACGCCTGGACACCTCACTGCCCTTTTTCATCCAGGGCAGTGAGGATTTTTTACTGTGTCACGTCTTCTTGTTCGTCTAGTCACTAAGTGCCTCTCATTCTCAAGGACATCTGCATGACCTCCCAGGATTCCTCCCAGCGTCACCACCTGCGCTCCCAACGCCTGAACCAGATCACCCACGAGCCGCATTCCAAGCTCGACGCCCTGGTCAAGGCCCATGCGCCCTTCGAAACCCAGGGTGCATTCGCCCGTTTCGTGGTGGCCCAGTACCTGTTCCAGTCGGAACTGGTGGACCTGTACAACGATGCCGAACTGAACAAGATCGTCCCGGACCTGGCCGAGCGCTGCCGCGCCGAAGCCGCCAAGGCTGACCTGGCCGACCTGGAAACCGAGGTTCCGGCGCCAGTGGCCGGTGCCGTCAGCAACCCCAGCCAGGCCGAAGCCCTGGGCTGGATCTTCGTCTCCGAGGGCTCCAAGCTGGGTGCCGCGTTCCTGATCAAGCGCGCCGTGGGCCTGGGCCTGAGCGAAACCTTCGGTGCCCGTCACCTGGGCGAACCGGCCGGTGGCCGCGCCGAAGGCTGGAAAACCTTCACCCGCATCCTCGACAGCCTGGAGTTCACCGCCGAAGAAGAAGCCGCGGCGGAAAAAGGTGCCCTGGATGCCTTCAACCGCTTTACCGTGCTGCTGGAACAGGCTTACTCCGACGCCGCACAACCGGCCTGACCCGCGTAGTTGCGGGCAGGTGGCGCGCCAAGGCGTGCCCCTGCCCGCAGCGGTATTTTGTCGGCCGGCGCCATTCCCGGATTGAGCCGTACGACGCGTTACCTCATCATCGAAACCATGACCCCCACTCGCCCCTCCTCGTCGAAGATTTCCCGCCTGCTGTTTGGCGCGCTGGCCTATGTCAGCCTGGCCATCGGCCTGATCGCCATCGTCGTACCCGGCCTGCCAACCACCGAGTTCATCCTGCTGGCTGCCTGGGCCGCTACCAAGAGCTCGCCGCGGCTAAGCGCCTGGATGGAGAACCATCGCCTGTTCGGGCCGATCCTCCACAACTGGCGCAACGGCCGGATCGTCAGCCGCAAGGCCAAGGTCAGCGCCACGGTCAGCATGCTGCTGTGCGCCGGGCTGATGCTGACCCTGCTCAACCATCACTGGACGATGTATGCCGCCATTGCCGGCATGACCCTGGGCAACCTGTGGATCTGGTCACGCCCCGAAGCCCTGCCGCAAACCTCTTGACCTGCGCCCGCTGGCAGCTATGCCATCGCCCCTGAGGCCATATATGTCAAGGGCATGACCGTTCGTCGGCAGCCCCTCACGCAAAGGCCGCCCGAGCCGATGTTCCGGGCATAGCGCTGAATGGACTTGGCGACCGGAGTCATCCGATTCCGTGCTTTCCATCCGTCCTTTCGCGAGATCGCCCCCATGTTCGACTCTCTCTCCATTCGCCTGAAAATAGTGCTGTTATCCGGATTGTGCCTGTTGGGCGTAGTGGCGTTGATCGTCGGCATGAACCTGTACCAGAGCCAGCAGAACAACCAGCTGGTCAACACCTCCAGCACGCGGATGCTCACCGCCGGGGTCCAAGAGTTGCTGCAGGCCAAGGCCGCCGACCAGGCAGTCCGGGTGCAGAAGACCTTCGGTGAAAGCAACCTGGTGATCACCGCCCTGGCGGACCAGGTACGCGACCTGCGTGACATGGCGAGCAAGCGCGGCCTGGGAGCTGCGGCACTGCGCGAAGAGCTCAACCACAGCCTCAAGACCGCCTTCGAGCGCAATCCCAAAGTGCTCGGCATCTGGCTGGCCTACGAACCCGACGCCCTGGATGGCAAGGACAGCGAATTTCTCAATGACGCAGCCCGTGCCTCCAACGAACGCGGGCGCTTCGCCACCTACTGGAGCCGATCCGGGGGCCAGCAGTTGAACACCGTGATGGTGGAGGACGACCTGACCAAGACCACCCTCAACCTCAGCGGCACCCCCTACAACGTCTGGTACACCTGCCCCCGCGACAGCCGCCGTACCTGCCTGCTGGACCCCTACGCCGACACCATCGGCGAGGACAAGAAACAGGTGCTGATGACCACCATCTCCCAGCCCTTGCTGGTGGACGGTAAGGTCATCGGGGTGATTGGCGTCGACATCGCCCTGGACTCCCTGCAGGCCGCGGCCGGCGAATCCCAGCGTTTTCTGTTCAACGGTGCCGGGCACATGATGATCGTCGCCGGCAGCGGCTTGCTGGCAGCGGTGGGCGCCGATGCCAGCCAGGTTGGCAAGAACATCAGCGAAACCCTCGGCGCCCAGGGCCAGGATATCCTCGCGGTGCTCGCCGGCAGCCAGAACAAGGTCCTGCAACAGGGTGAACTGATCCGCGCGGTCTACCCCTTCAGCCCGATTGCCGATGCCAAGCCCTGGGGCGTCACCATCGACCTGCCGCAACAGGTGCTGCTGGCAGACTCGGTAAAACTGCAAGGCCTGCTGGATGAAGCCCAGACCAGCGGCACCGTGAAAACCGTACTGGTGGCCGTCGGCGCCGGCCTGCTGGGCCTGCTGCTGATCTGGCTCAGCGCTTCGGGCGTGACCCGGCCGATCAACAGCGTGGCGCAGATGCTCAAGGCCATCGCCAGCGGCGACGGCGACCTGACCCAGCGCCTGGACTACAGCAAGAAAGACGAACTCGGCGAACTGGTGGGCTGGTTCAACCGCTTCCTCGACAAGCTGCAACCGACCATCGCCCAGATCAAGCAAAGCATCACCGAAGCCCGGGGCACCGCCGACCAGTCTTCGGAAATCGCCCGCCAGACCAGTGAAGGCATGCAGGTGCAGTTCCGCGAAATCGATCAAGTGGCCACCGCCTCCAACGAAATGAGCGCTACCGCCCACGATGTCGCCAACAGTGCCTCCAATGCCGCCCAGGCCGCCCGCGGCGCGGACCAGTCGGCCAAGGACGGCATGAGCATCATCGAACGCAGCACCCGGGACATCAGCCTGCTGGCCGACGAGGTGAGCAAGGCGGTGGGGGAAGTCGAAGCCCTGGCGGTGAGCAGCGAACAGATAGGGTCGGTGCTGGAAGTGATCCGCAGCATTGCCGAGCAAACCAACCTGCTGGCCCTCAACGCCGCCATCGAAGCGGCCCGCGCCGGGGAAAGCGGTCGCGGCTTCGCGGTGGTGGCCGATGAAGTGCGCAACCTGGCCAAACGCACCCAGGACTCGGTGGAGGAAATCCGCGTGGTCATCGAGCGCATCCAGAACGGCACCCGGGATGTGGTCAACACCATGCACGCCAGCCAGAGCCAGGCGCAGAACAATGCCGGGCAGATCCAGCAGGCAGTCCAGGCCCTGGGCAAGATCAGCGACGCGGTCACCGTGATCAGCGACATGAACCTGCAGATCGCCAGCGCTGCCGAGCAGCAGAGCGCGGTGGCCGAAGAGGTCAACCGCAACGTCTCGGCAATTCGCAGCGTGACCGAAACCCTCACCGAACAGGCCAGTGAGTCGGCTCAGGTCAGCAGCCAGCTCAATGCCCTGGCCACCCAGCAAATGAAACTCATGGATCAGTTCCGCGTGTAAGCGCTGCTCCGGCGCCAGCCGCGGCCGATGACCAGGGGTGATCGACAGCCGCGGCAGTTTCAGGGTGCAATGCCCTCCTCTGATTCGCGGAGTGGGCCATGACCGAGTTACTCGCATCCATCCAGGCCGCGCTGGGCCTGGCGCCCTCAAGCATCCGGCAAACCGGCCAGGGCGCCCTCCCCTCGGCCTTCGCCGTGACCGACCTGGCCAGCGCCAGCATTGCCGCTGCCGGGCAGGCAGTCGCTGAACTCCTGTACAGCCGGACCGGGCGCCTCCCTGCGGTCAGCGTCGACCGGCGCCTGGCCTCGTTCTGGTTCGCCGGCTCGATCCGCCCCCACGGCTGGAGCCTGCCATCACCCTGGGACCCGATTGCCGGCGACTACCCCAGCCGTGATGGCTGGATTCGCCTGCACACCAATGCCCCCCAGCACCGGGCCGCCGCCGAACGGGTACTGGGAGCTGTGACCGAACGCTCGGCCATGGCCGCCCAGGTGGCCAGCTGGAACGCCCTGGAACTGGAGCAGGCGATAGTCGACCAGGGCGGTTGTGCCGCGCAGATGCGCAGCTGGGCACAGTGGCAGGCCCACCCCCAGGGCCAGGCGGTAAACAGCGAACCCCTGGTGCACTGGCTGCCCCAGGCCGATCAGCGGCACAAGACCTGGATGGGGCGCGTCGACCGGCCACTGGCTGGGCTCAAGGTACTGGACCTGACCCGGGTCCTGGCCGGCCCGGTGGCCAGTCGCCTGCTGGCGGGGCTGGGCGCCGAGGTGTTGCGCATCGATCCGCCACACTGGAACGAGCCGGCCCTGGAGCCGGAGGTGACCCTGGGCAAACGCTGCGCGCGCCTCGACCTGCACGACCTTGAGCAGCGTGCCCTGTTCGAAGGCCTGTTGGCGCAGGCCGACCTGCTTCTGCATGGCTACCGCGCCGATGCCCTGGAACGCCTGGGTTATGACGCCCAGGCACGCCAGAAAATCGCTCCGGGGCTGATCGAAGTCAGCCTCAATGCCTACGGCTGGAGCGGCCCCTGGCGCAACCGCCGGGGCTTCGACAGCCTGGTGCAGATGAGCTGCGGCATCGCCGAAGCCGGCATGGCCTGGAAAGCCGCGGACAGGCCTGTACCACTGCCGGTCCAGGCCCTGGATCACGCCACCGGTTACCTGATGGCAGCCAGCGCCCTGCGGGCACTGACCCGGTCCCTGAGCGGCGACCAGGGCTCATCGGCGCGCCTGTCCCTGGCCCGCACCGCCCGGTTGCTGATTGATCATTCCCCATCAGCGACCGCCAAAACTCCACTGCGCGCCGAAGACGACCAGGACCAGGGGCTGGTGCTGGAACAGACCCCTTGGGGGCCGGCGCGGCGCCTGCGGGTGCCGCTGCACATCAATGGAACGCCGGTGCAGTGGAGTTGCCCGGCCACCGCCCTGGGCGCCCATCGCCCCAGATGGTGGTGAAGGCCCTGGCTGCCAGTTGATCCCGCAGAGACCAGCGAACAGTTTCAGCCCATGGCCGCCCACAAATGCTGCGCCGCATAACCGCGCCACGGCCGCCAGGCCTCGGCTCGGGCCAGCAGTTGGCGGGCATTGGGCCGCAGCCCCTGCAGACGTGCCACAGCGTTGAACAGGCCTACGTCCGCCGCCGGAAAGGCATCGCTCTCACGCAACTGGCGCAGGGCGATGTAGTGCGCGGTCCAATCGCCGATTCCCGGCAATTGCAACAGGCGCTCCACCCCCTGTTGCAGGCTGGCCCTGGGTTCGAACAGAAGCGGATCGTCGAGCAAGGCCTGGGCCACGGCAGACAAGGTGCGTGCCCGGCTGCGGGGCATTCCCAGGTCGGCCAGGCTGGCAGTGGCCAGCACCTGGGGCGTGGGAAACAGGTGGGTCAGACCGGGCCACTGCGGGTCGGGACTGGCCAGGGGCCGGCCATGCACCGCCACCAGCTTGCCCGCCAGGCGGATCGCACCCTGCACGGTGATCTGCTGGCCCAACACTGCGCGAATGGCCAGTTCAAAACCATCCCAGGCCCCGGGTACTCGCAGGCCCGGGCGTGCCGCCAGCAACGGCGCGAGCAGCGGATCACGGGCCAGATGGCGGTTGATCAGGGGCAGGTCCGCGTCCAGATCGAATTGCCGGCGCAAGCGCGCCTGCACCTGGGGCAGCAGGGCCTGCTCGGCCCTCTGCAACTGCACCTGCAAATGGCCTGCAGGCCCCGGGCAGACACTCAAGATGCCTTGCCGCCCCTCCAGCGCGAAGGTGCGGGAATAAGTATCGCCTTGCACCACCTCCAGGCCTTCGATGGCGCGGGCCCTGAGAAAGCCCAGCATCGCCGGCCAGTCGTAGGCGCCCTGGTAGGGCAGGTGCTGAATCACAGCGCCAGCAGGCCGCTGTACAAGCCATAGGCCGCCAACGAGGCGCCGATGACCACGGCCGTGAAGATCAGCTTTTCCAGCGGGGTGAACAACGGCTCGCCCTGCTCATGCTTGGCCTTGGCGAACAGGATCACCCCAGGCGCATACAGCAAGGCCGACAGCAGCAGGTACTTCAAGCCGCCGGCATACAGCAGCCAGATGGCGTAGCTCAGGGCCACGGTGGCGATGAACAGGTCCTTCTTGCGTTCCCGGGAGGCCTGCTCGTAGGTTTCCCCGCGGCCGCTGAGCAACACCGCATAGGCTGCCGACCACAGGTAGGGCACCAGGATCATCGACGATGCCAGGTAGATCAGGCTGGTGTAGGTGCCGGCCGAGAACAGGGTGATCAGCAGAAAGATCTGGATCATCACGTTGGTCAGCCACAAGGCATTGACCGGCACATGGTTGGCGTTTTCCTTCTTCAGGAAAGCCGGCATGGTCCGGTCCCGGGCAGTGGCGTAAAGGATCTCGGCGCACAGCAAGGCCCAGGACAGCAAGGCCCCCAGCAGGGAAACCGCCAGGCCGATGCTGATCAGCAAGGCGCCCCAGGGGCCGACGATGTGCTCCAGCACCGCGGCCAGGGAAGGGTTCTGCAATTGCGCCAGCTCCGGCTGGCTCATGATCCCCAACGACAGCACGTTGACCAGTACCAGCAGCGCCAGCACCCCGAGAAAACCGATCACCGTGGCCCGCCCGACATCGGCGCGCTTCTGCGCCCGGGCCGAATACACGCTGGCGCCCTCGATGCCGATGAACACGAACACCGTGACCAGCATCATGTTGCGCACCTGGTCCATCACACCGCCGAAATTCGGATTGCTGCGGCCCCAGATATCCCGGGTAAAGATATCCGCCTTGAATGCCACGGCAGCGATGACGATGAACATCACCAGCGGCACGATCTTCGCCACCGTGGTCAGCTGGTTGATGAAGGCCGCCTCCTTGATCCCCCGCAACACGAGGAAATGCACGGCCCACAGCAGGACCGAGGCACAGCCGATGGCCACCGGGGTATTGCCCTGGCCGAACACTGGAAAGAAGTAGCCCAGGGTGCTGAACAGCAGGACGAAGTAGCCGACGTTGCCCAGCCAGGCGCTGATCCAGTACCCCCAGGCGGAAGAGAAGCCCATGTAGTCGCCGAACCCGGCCTTGGCATAGGCATAGACCCCGGAATCGAGCTCCGGCTTGCGGTTGGCCAGGGTCTGGAAGACGAAGGCCAGGGTCAGCATCCCCACCGCGGTGATGGCCCAGCCGATCAGCACCGCTCCGGCATCGGCCCGGGCCGCCATATTCTGCGGCAGCGAGAAGATCCCGCCGCCAATCATGGAACCCACCACCAGGGCGATCAATGCACCGAGTTGCAGCTTCTGCGCCGGTTGTGACATCCCTACCTCTTCTTCAGTGAGTCGATCTGGCGACTAAAGCTACACGCTATTAAATAACTTCTACAAATTTGCGTCTAACAGTAACAGTCAATTATCTATCCTTTATGCAACGGGACTCTGGACACCTCGCAGAAGGCCCTGAATAACCGACTGTTTTGTTATGTATATGCACTAAATGCCATCACTACCAAGTGATTAATCAATGCCGCTGAAAGATTTGCACATTCCTCAAAAGGGTCTAGTTTCAAACGTCGTCGGCAATGAGAACCGCTACTGACAAGGAGATCGAAACACGTCTGGAATGCCCCTCTCCGGGCAGCATCCTACCTCCCGTAACAAATCTTAAGTCATTCATTCACAACGGAATGCAGTAATGAACTGATCTGAGTCAGCTGTTCGGATTGCAAGCAGATTTACTCTGACGTCTCTCTTCTCCTGCATTGGAGTCATGCAATGTCTGAATCCCCCGGTAAACTAAGACTGGGCGCCTTAGTCGCCCTGGTAGTGGGTTCCATGATTGGCGGCGGGATCTTCTCCTTACCGCAAAACATGGCCGCCAGCGCCGATGTTGGTGCTGTTCTTATTGGTTGGGCAATTACCGCTGTCGGCATGTTGACCCTGGCCTTCGTCTTCCAAACTCTAGCCAATCGCAAACCGGACCTGGATGGTGGCGTCTACGCCTACGCCAAGGCCGGGTTCGGCGACTACATGGGCTTCTCTTCCGCCTGGGGGTACTGGATCAGTGCCTGGCTGGGCAACGTCGGCTACTTCGTCCTGCTGTTCAGCACCCTGGGCTATTTCTTCCCGATCTTCGGCGAGGGCAACACCCCCGCGGCCGTGATCGGCGCCTCTGTTTTGCTCTGGGCCGTGCACTTCCTGGTGCTGCGCGGCATCAAGGAAGCGGCCTTCATCAACCTGGTGACCACGGTTGCCAAAGTGGTGCCGCTGCTGCTGTTCGTGCTGATCGCCCTGTTCGCCTTCAAGCTGGACATCTTCACCGCCGACATCTGGGGCGTGAAGAATCCGGACCTGGGCAGCGTGATGAACCAGGTGCGCAACATGATGCTGGTCACCGTGTGGGTGTTCATCGGCATCGAGGGCGCGAGCATCTTCTCGTCCCGGGCGGAGAAACGCTCGGATGTGGGCAAGGCCACCGTCATCGGCTTCATCACCGTGCTGCTGTTCCTGGTGCTGGTGAACGTACTGTCCCTGGGGATCATGACCCAGCCGGAACTGGCCAAGCTGCAGAACCCGTCCATGGCGGCAGTGCTGGAACATGTGGTGGGCCACTGGGGCGCGGTACTGATCAGCGTCGGCCTGATCATCTCGCTGCTGGGGGCGCTGCTGTCCTGGGTGCTGCTGTGCGCGGAGATCATGTTCGCCGCGGCCAAGGACCACACCATGCCGGAGTTCCTGCGCCGCGAGAACGCCAACCACGTACCGGCCAACGCCCTGTGGCTGACCAATGCCATGGTGCAGATCTTCCTGGTCATCACCCTGTTCTCGGCCAGTACCTACCTGTCGCTGATCTACCTCGCCACCTCGATGATCCTGGTGCCCTACCTGTGGTCGGCGGCCTACGCAGTACTGCTGGCCGTGCGCGGCGAAAGCTATGAACAGGCCCTGGCCGAACGCAAGAAGGACCTGATCATCGGCAGCATCGCCCTGCTCTATGCGATCTGGCTGCTGTATGCCGGCGGGGTCAAGTACCTGCTGCTCTCGGCCCTGCTCTACGCCCCCGGCGTGGTGCTGTTCGCCAAGGCCAAGATGGAACTGCACAAACCGATTTTCACCAACGTCGAGAAGCTGATTTTTGCCGCAGTAGTCATAGGCGCCCTGGTGGCGGCCTACGGACTCTACGACGGCTTCCTGACCCTATAGCTCTAGCAACACCCCGATTGTTTTGTCTCTGGAGGATCACAGTAATGACCACGGAAAAAGTTAAGTACGGCGTACATTCCGAAGCCGGCAAACTGCGCAAAGTCATGGTTTGTTCCCCAGGCCTGGCCCATCAGCGGCTGACCCCGAACAACTGCGATGAACTGCTGTTTGATGATGTGCTGTGGGTGGCCCAGGCCAAACGCGACCACTTCGACTTCGTGACCAAGATGCGTGAGCGGGATATCGATGTGCTGGAAATGCACAACCTGCTGACCGACATTGTCGCCATCCCCGAAGCCCTGGACTGGATTCTGGAGCGCAAGATCACCGCCAACCAGGTCGGCCTGGGCCTGGTCAACGAAGTCGGTTCCTGGCTGCGCAGCCTGGAGCCGCGCAAGGTCGCCGAGTACCTGATCGGCGGTGTATCGGCCGATGACCTGCCCACCAGCTTCGGTGGCAAGACCATCGAGATGTTCCGCGACTTCCTCGGCCACTCCAGCTTCATCCTGCCGCCGCTGCCCAACACCCAGTTCACCCGCGATACCACCTGCTGGATCTACGGTGGCGTGACCCTGAACCCGATGTACTGGCCGGCGCGACGTCAGGAAACCCTGCTGACCACCGCCATCTACAAGTTCCACCCCGAGTTCACCAACGCCGACTTCCAGATCTGGTACGGCGACCCGGACCAGGAACACGGCAACGCCACCCTCGAAGGCGGCGACGTGATGCCCATCGGCAACGGCGTGGTCCTGATCGGCATGGGCGAGCGCTCGTCGCGCCAGGCCATCGGCCAACTGGCGCTGAACCTGTTCAAGCACAAGGCCGTGGAACGGGTGATCGTCGCCGGCCTGCCAAAATCCCGCGCGGCGATGCACCTGGACACCGTATTCAGCTTCTGCGACCGCGACCTGGTCACGGTCTTCCCGGAAGTGGTGAGCCAGATCGTCGCCTTCAGCCTGCGCCCTGACGAAAGCAAGCCCGGCGGCATCGATGTGCGCCGCGAGGAGGGCAGCTTCCTCGATACCGTGGCCAAGGCCCTCAACCTCAAGGCCCTGCGCGTGGTGGAAACCGGTGGCAACGCCTTCGCCGCCGAGCGCGAGCAATGGGACGACGGCAACAACGTGGTGGCCGTGGAGCCCGGCGTGGTCATCGGCTACGACCGCAACACCTACACCAACACCCTGCTGCGCAAGGCCGGGGTCGAGGTCATCACCATCAGCGCCGGCGAGCTGGGCCGGGGCCGTGGCGGCGGCCACTGCATGACCTGCCCGATCATCCGCGACCCGATCGACTACTAAGCCTTTAGACGACCAGCAGTCCGACCGCGCCTATCCGGCGCCGGTCGGGCCGATTACCGAATCCAAGGAGAATCATCATGGCGTTCAACATCCACAACCGTAACCTGCTGAGCCTGGAACACCACACCCCACGTGAGCTGCGCTACCTGCTGGACCTGTCCCGCGACCTCAAGCGCGCCAAGTACACCGGCACCGAGCAGCAGCACCTCAAGGGCAACAACATCGCCCTGATCTTCGAAAAGACTTCGACTCGTACCCGTTGCGCCTTCGAAGTGGCGGCCTATGACCAGGGCGCCAACGTCACCTACATCGACCCCAACTCCTCGCAGATCGGCCACAAGGAAAGCATGAAGGACACTGCCCGAGTGCTGGGGCGCATGTACGACGCCATCGAGTACCGCGGCTTCAAGCAGGAAATCGTCGAAGAACTGGCGAAATTCGCCGGGGTTCCGGTATTCAATGGCCTGACCGATGAATACCACCCGACCCAGATGATCGCCGACGTGCTGACCATGCGTGAGCACGCCGACAAGCCGATCCACGAGATCAGCTACGCCTACCTGGGCGACGCGCGCAACAACATGGGCAACTCTTTGCTGCTGGTGGGCGCCAAGCTCGGCATGGACGTGCGCATCTGCGCGCCCAAGGCCCTGTGGCCCCATGACGACCTGGTACAGCGCTGCAAGAAATACGCAGAAGAAAGCGGTGCCCGTCTGACCCTCACCGAAGATCCGAAAGCCGCGGTCAAGGGCGTGGACTTCATTCACACCGACGTCTGGGTCTCCATGGGCGAACCGGTGGAAGCCTGGGCCGAGCGTATCGAGCAACTGCTGCCCTACCAGGTCAACGCCCAGCTGATGAAAGCCACCGGCAACCCGCGGACCAAGTTCATGCACTGCCTGCCGGCTTTCCACAACAGCGATACCAAGGTCGGCAAGCAGATCGCCGAGCAGTATCCGCACCTGGCCAACGGCATTGAAGTGACCGACGACGTGTTCGAGTCGCCCGCCTGCATCGCCTTCGAGCAGGCGGAAAACCGCATGCACACCATCAAGGCGATCCTGGTTTCGACCCTGGCCGACCTGTAATCCCCCTCCAGTACCGGCGCCGCCCAGGCGGCGCCGGCACCGGACTCTAGAAGGACTGCATTATGCGTATCGTCGTTGCACTGGGCGGTAACGCCCTGCTCCGCCGTGGTGAACCCATGACCGCGGACAACCAGCGCGCCAACATCCGCATCGCCACCGAGCAGATCGCCAAGATCCACCCCGGCAACCAACTGGTAATTGCCCACGGCAATGGCCCACAGGTCGGCCTGCTGTCGTTGCAGGCAGCGGCCTACACCCAGGTTTCGCCCTACCCGCTGGACGTGCTCGGTGCCGAGACCGAAGGCATGATCGGCTACATCATCGAGCAGGAACTGGGCAACCTGCTGGACTTCGAGGTGCCGTTCGCCACCTTGCTGACCCAGGTGGAAGTGGACGCCAAGGACCCGGCATTCAAGAACCCGACCAAGCCCATCGGCCCGGTCTACAGCAAGGAAGAAGCCGAGAAGCTGGCCAAGGAAAAAGGCTGGGCCATTGCCCCGGATGGCGACAAGTACCGCCGGGTGGTGGCCAGCCCGAAACCCAAGCGCATCTTCGAGATCCGTCCGATCAAGTGGCTGCTGGAAAAGAGCAGCATCGTGATCTGCGCCGGCGGTGGCGGCATCCCGACCATGTACGGCGAGGACGGCAAGCTCAAGGGCATCGAGGCGGTGATCGACAAGGACCTGTGTTCGGCGCTGCTGGCCGAGCAGCTGGAGGCGGACCTGCTGGTGATCGCCACCGACGTCAACGCGGCGTTCATCGACTTCGGCAAGCCAACCCAGAAGGCCATCGGCCAGGCCCACCCGGACGAAATGGAGAAGCTGGGCTTTGCCGCCGGCTCCATGGGGCCGAAGGTCCAGGCCGCCTGCGAATTTGCCCGGCACACTGGCAAAACCGCCGTGATCGGTTCACTCTCGGACATCGAAGCGATCGTCCAGGGCAAGGCCGGCACCCGCATCAGCACCGCGCAACCTGGCATCCGTTACCTGTAAGACGCTTGCAGTGAAAACTCGGGGCAGGCCCGGCGCCTGCCCTCATTTCAAAGCCCTGGAGGAGAGAAGCCTATGGCCATGTTTGAGCCCGGTCACCTGCACATCGAGCGCCATGCGCTGAACAAGGACGACTTCAGCTACAACCTGTGCATTGACTACGAAGTGGCCCACGACCCCAAGGAGGGCAAGGGCATGCTGTTCACCCTGCACGGCACCATCGAAGACAAGTCCCTGAAGGAGCAGTTCTTCCTGGCCAAGGACCTGGCCTTCGACTTCGCCCGCCACGCCACCCGTATCGCCCAGCAGCACGGCCTGCCCAAGAGCGCCAGCATTGCCTCGATGCACAAGTACTACGACGAAATGTTCGAGGACGTACGCAAGCAACTGGACGTCAAGCCCGGCGACCCGGTGAAACCCGAGCACCTTGCATAACCCCCGATCCTCTGCAGGAGCCGGCGTGCCGGCGAACTGACCACGGCCCTGCATCGCTGCCCGGCCCGCCTTCGCCGGCTAGCCGGCTCCTGCGGCATGCGTGACGATTTCGACTAAGCCCCCGCCCCAAGGCATACTGGCCACCCTCCGCTTTGCAGAACCGTCAGTCACCCCATGCGTATCCACGTCAGCTTCATCGACCGCGTCGGCATCACCCAGGAAGTCCTGGCCCTGTTGGGCGGGCGCAACCTCAACCTGGATGCGGTGGAAATGGTGCCGCCCAACGTCTATATCGATGCCCCGACCTTGAGCCCCCAGGTGCTGGAAGAACTGCGCGATGCGCTGTTCAACGTACGTGGCGTGCAGGCGGTGACGGTGGTGGACATCCTTCCCGGGCAACGTCGGCACCTGCAACTGGACGCCCTGCTGGCGGCCATGACCGATCCGGTGCTGGCCCTGGACAGTGCCGGCAAAGTGCTGCTGGCCAACCCGGCGCTGATCGCCCTGTATGGCCGCGAACCGGCCGGGGAAAGCGTTGCCGAGCTGTTTGCCGACCCCGCACTGCTGGAGGCCCTGCTGGAAAACGGCTTTCGCCTGCCGCTGCGGGAGATCACCGTCAATGGCCAGACCCTGCTGCTGGACGCCACCCCCATTACCGACGCCGGCGCCCTGCTGACCCTGTACCCGCCCAACCGCATCGGTGAACGGCTCTCGGCCCTGCATCACGACCACGCCGAAGGCTTCGATGCCCTGCTCGGCGAATCACCGGCGATCCGCACCCTCAAGGCCCGGGCGCAGCGGGTCGCAGCGCTGGACGCACCGCTGCTGATCCAGGGCGAAACCGGCACCGGCAAGGAACTGGTGGCCCGCGCCTGCCATGCCATCAGCGCCCGCCACAGCGCACCGTTCCTGGCCCTGAACTGCGCGGCACTGCCGGAAAACCTGGCCGAGAGCGAACTGTTCGGCTATGCCCCCGGCGCCTTTACCGGCGCCCAGCGCGGCGGCAAGCCGGGGCTGATGGAGCTGGCCAACCAGGGCACGGTGTTCCTCGATGAGATCGGCGAGATGTCGCCCTACCTGCAGGCCAAGCTCCTGCGCTTTCTCAATGACGGCAGCTTTCGCCGGGTCGGTGGTGATCGCGAGATCAAGGTCAATGTGCGCATCCTCAGCGCCACCCACCGCGACCTGGAGAAAATGGTCAACGAAGGCACCTTCCGTGAAGACCTGTTCTATCGCCTCAACGTGCTGAACGTGGAAGTGCCACCGCTGCGCGAACGCGGCCAGGACATCCTGCTGCTGGCCCGCTACTTCATGCAGCAGGCCTGCGCGCAGATCCAGCGCCCCGTGTGCCGGCTGACGCCGGGGACCTACCCGGCGCTGCTGGGCAACCGCTGGCCGGGCAACGTGCGGCAATTGCAGAACGTGATCTTCCGTGCGGCGGCGATCTGCGAGAGCAACCTGGTGGACATCGGTGACCTGGACATTGCCGGCACCTCGGTAGCCCGCCAGAACGATGCCGAAGTCGCCAGCCTGGAACAGGCCGTGGAAGCCTTCGAAAAGGAACTGCTGGAAAACCTCTACGTCAGCTACCCCTCGACCCGGCAACTGGCCAACCGCTTGCAGACCTCCCATACCGCGATAGCCCATCGCCTGCGCAAATACGGCATTCCCAACAAGGCCTGAACTTGCGCCTGCCGCCCTGAAAGCGACCTCCATCTGTACTGAAAGCGCTACAGTGGAACGATTTCGCTACAACGCCTTGCAATCGCTGCCGTGCAAGGCTTTGATCCTCAAAGCCTTTTTTCCGCACCCCGCGCTGTAGCGTTTTCGCTACGGTCGTGACATGCCATCCTCTACAAAAAAACCTCAACCCCTTGATTTACAACGGCCAAATAAATATTGGCCGTGTTCTTGCTATGGACATTGCCATTCGGCTCGGCGCTGTCCGAGCCTTCAATCGCGTCCACCAGACGAGTCTGGCCCCTGAGGAGTTTCCATGAGCGAGTTGCGTTTTACTGAAGATCACGAATGGCTGCGTACCGAAGCGGATGGCAGTGTCACCGTCGGCATTACGGCTTTCGCCCAGAACGCCCTGGGCGATGTGGTGTTTGTGCAACTGCCGGAGCTGCAGGGCTACGACAAGGGCGCCGAAGCCGCCACCGTGGAATCGGTGAAAGCCGCCAGCGGCGTGTACATGCCCCTGGACGGTGAAGTGATCGCCACCAACCCGGCCCTGGAAGACAGCCCGGAACTGGTCAACGAAGACCCGCTGGGCGAAGGCTGGTTCTTCCGCTTCATCCCTGCCGATGCCGCTGCCGTTGGCCAATTGCTGGACCAGGACGCCTACGACCGCCTGATCAAAGCCAGCGCCGAAGCCTGAGGAGCCGCCATGACCGTCAACCTGAGCACCGCCAACGAATTCATCGCGCGCCACATCGGCCCGCGCCAGGGCGATGAGCAAGCCATGCTCAATAGCCTGGGCTTCGATTCCCTGGAAGCCTTGAGCGCCAGCGTGATTCCCGAGAGCATCAAGGGCACCAGCGTGCTGGAGCTGGGCCAGGGCCTGAGCGAAGCCCAGGCCCTGGCCTCGATCAAGGCCATCGCCGCCAGGAACCAGCTGTTCAAGACCTATATCGGCCAGGGCTACTACAACTGCCATACGCCATCGCCAATCCTGCGCAACCTCTTGGAAAACCCGGCCTGGTACACCGCCTACACCCCGTACCAGCCGGAAATCTCCCAGGGTCGCCTGGAAGCCCTGCTGAATTTCCAGACCCTGATCAGCGACCTGAGCGGCCTGCCGATCGCCAACGCCTCGCTGCTGGACGAAGGCACCGCCGCCGCCGAAGCCATGACCTTCTGCAAGCGCCTGAGCAAGAACAAGGGCAGCCACGCCTTCTTCGCCTCGCAGCATTGCCACCCACAGACCCTCGATGTGCTGCGCACCCGTGCCGAGCCCCTGGGGATCAACGTGGTGGTGGGCGATGAGCGCAAGCTGACCGACGTCAGCCCGTTCTTCGGCGCCCTGCTGCAATACCCGGCAAGCAACGGTGACCTGTTCGACTACCGCGAGCTGACCGAGCGTTTCCACGCTGCCAACGCCCTGGTGGCCGTGGCCGCCGACCTGCTGGCCCTGACCCTGCTGAGCCCGCCGGGCGAGTTCGGCGCCGACGTGGCCATCGGCAGTGCCCAGCGCTTCGGCGTGCCCCTGGGCTTTGGTGGCCCGCATGCGGCCTACTTCGCCACCCGCGATGCCTTCAAGCGCGACATGCCCGGCCGCCTGGTGGGCGTCTCGGTGGACCGTTTCGGCAAGCCGGCCCTGCGCCTGGCCATGCAGACCCGCGAGCAGCATATCCGCCGCGAGAAGGCCACCAGCAACATCTGCACCGCCCAGGTCCTGTTGGCCAACATCGCCAGCATGTATGCCGTGTACCACGGTCCCAAGGGCCTGACCCAGATCGCCCAGCGCATCCACCACCTGACCGCGATCCTGGCCAAGGGCCTGGTCCAGCTGGGCCTGACCGTGGAGCAGGAAAGCTTCTTCGACACCCTGAGCCTGCACACCGCTGGCCGCACCGCTGCGCTGCACGACAAGGCTCGCGCCCAGGGCATCAACCTGCGGGTGATAGACGCCGAGCGCCTGGGCCTGTCCCTGGACGAAACCACCACTCAAGCCGACGTTGAAACCCTGTGGAGCCTGCTGGCCGACGGCAAGCCCGCGCCGGACTTCGCGGCACTCGCGGCGACGGTCACCAGCGCCATCCCCGCTGCCCTGGCACGCCAGTCGGCGATCCTCAGCCACCCGGTATTCAACCGCTATCACTCGGAAACCGAGCTGATGCGCTACCTGCGCAAGCTGGCGGACAAGGACCTGGCCCTGGATCGCACCATGATCCCGCTGGGCTCCTGCACCATGAAGCTCAACGCCGCCAGCGAAATGATCCCCATCACCTGGGCCGAGTTCGGCGCGCTGCACCCCTTCGCCCCCGCCGAGCAAAGCGCCGGCTACCAGCAACTGACCACCGAACTTGAAGCCATGCTGTGCGCTGCCACCGGCTACGACGCGGTGTCGCTGCAGCCCAACGCCGGCTCCCAGGGCGAGTACGCCGGCCTGCTGGCCATTCGTGCCTATCACCAGAGCCGTGGCGACGAGCGCCGTGACATCTGCCTGATTCCCTCCTCGGCCCACGGCACCAACCCAGCCACCGCCAACATGGCCGGCATGCGCGTGGTGGTCACCGCCTGCGACGCCCGCGGCAACGTCGACATCGAGGACCTGCGGGCCAAGGCCATCGAGCACCGCGAGCACCTCGCCGCGCTGATGATCACCTACCCGTCCACCCACGGCGTGTTCGAAGAAGGCATCCGCGAAATCTGCGGCATCATTCACGACAACGGCGGCCAGGTGTACATCGACGGCGCCAACATGAACGCCATGGTCGGCCTCTGCGCGCCGGGCAAGTTCGGTGGCGACGTATCCCACCTGAACCTGCACAAGACCTTCTGCATTCCCCACGGCGGTGGCGGCCCGGGTGTTGGCCCGATCGGCGTCAAGTCGCACCTGGCGCCCTTCCTGCCCGGCCACGCCGCGCTGGAAAACAAGAAAGGCGCGGTCTGTGCCGCTCCGTTCGGCAGCGCCAGCATCCTGCCGATCACCTGGATGTACATCAGCATGATGGGCGGCGCCGGCCTCAAGCGCGCCTCGCAGTTGGCGATCCTCAATGCCAACTACATCTCGCGCCGCCTGGAAGAGCACTACCCGGTGCTCTACACCGGCAGCAACGGCCTGGTGGCCCACGAATGCATCCTCGACCTGCGTCCGCTGAAAGACAGCAGCGGCATCAGCGTGGACGACGTGGCCAAGCGCCTGATCGATTTTGGCTTCCATGCGCCAACCATGTCCTTCCCGGTGGCCGGCACCCTGATGATCGAGCCCACCGAAAGCGAATCCAAGGAAGAGCTGGACCGCTTCTGCGACGCCATGATCCGCATCCGCGAAGAAATCCGCGCGGTGGAAAACGGCAGCCTGGACAAGGACGACAACCCGCTTAAGAACGCCCCGCACACCGCGGCCGAACTGGTGGGCGAGTGGTCCCATCCGTACAGCCGTGAACAGGCGGTATACCCAGTGGCGTCCCTGGTGGAAGGCAAGTACTGGCCACCAGTGGGCCGGGTCGACAACGTGTTCGGCGACCGCAACCTGGTGTGCGCCTGCCCGTCGATCGAAAGCTACGCCTAAGGTAGCCGCAAGCTAGTAGCCTCAAGCTGCAAGAAAGAGCCGATCGGCTTCCGACTTGCAGCTTGTGGCTTGCCGCTGCCTCCATAACAAGAAACCGGAGAACCAACATGTCCCTGAGCGTGTTCGACCTGTTCAAGATTGGCATCGGCCCCTCCAGCTCCCACACCGTCGGCCCGATGCGCGCCGCCGCGCGCTTTGTCGAAGGCCTGCGCCGTGAAGACCTGCTGAAGGCCACCACCTGCGTCAAGGTCGAGCTGTACGGCTCGCTGGGCGCCACCGGTAAAGGTCACGGCAGCGACAAGGCGGTGCTGCTGGGCCTGGAAGGCGAGCACCCGGACACCGTGAATACCGAAAACATCGCCGCACGCCTGCAGGAAATACGCAGCAGCGCGCGCCTCAACCTGCTCGGCGAACACAGCATTGCGTTCAACGAGAAAGAACACCTGGCCATGATCCGAAAGCCCCTGGCCTATCACCCCAATGGCATGATCTTTCGTGCCTTCGACAGCGCCGGTTTGCAGATCCGCAGCCGCGAGTACTACTCCGTTGGCGGTGGTTTCGTGGTTGACGAAGATGCCGCCGGAGCCGATCGCATCGTTGAAGATACCACTCGCCTGACCTTCCCCTTCAAGACCGCCAAGGAGCTGCTGCAACATTGCGCTACCTATGGCCTGTCCATCAGCCAGGTGATGCTGACCAATGAAAGTGCCTGGCGCCCGGAAGCGGAGACCCGCGCCGGCCTGCTGAAGATCTGGCAGGTGATGCAGGACTGCGTGGATGCCGGCTGCCGCAACGAAGGCATCCTGCCCGGCGGGCTCAAGGTCAAGCGCCGTGCCGCGGCCCTGCACCGCCAGTTGTGCAAGCACCCGGAAGCGGCACTGCGCGATGCCCTGTCGGTGCTGGACTGGGTCAACCTCTATGCCCTGGCGGTGAATGAAGAAAACGCCAACGGCGGACGGGTGGTCACCGCCCCCACCAATGGTGCGGCCGGCATCATTCCGGCGGTGCTGCACTACTACATGCGCTTCATTCCCGGGGCCAGCGAAGACGGGGTGGTGCGTTTTCTCCTCACCGCCGCAGCCATCGGCATCCTCTACAAGGAAAACGCCTCGATCTCCGGCGCCGAAGTCGGCTGCCAGGGCGAAGTGGGCGTGGCCTGCTCGATGGCGGCCGGGGCCTTGTGCGAGGTCCTCGGCGGCAGCGTGCAGCAAGTGGAGAACGCCGCGGAAATCGGCATGGAACACAACCTAGGGCTGACCTGTGACCCCATTGGCGGGTTGGTGCAGGTGCCCTGCATCGAACGCAACGCCATGGGCTCGGTCAAGGCCATCAATGCGGTGCGCATGGCCCTGCGTGGCGACGGGCAGCACTTCGTCTCCCTCGACAAGGTCATCCGCACCATGCGCCAGACCGGCGCCGACATGAAAAGCAAATACAAGGAAACCGCCCGTGGCGGTCTGGCCGTGAACATTATCGAGTGCTGATACGCAGTCTGTATCCGCACGTTTTTTTCAGGAGTTGCCCATGTCCACCGAAACACTGTTGAAAACCCCGTTGCACAGCCTGCACTTGGAACTCGGCGCCCGCATGGTGCCGTTCGCCGGCTACGACATGCCGGTGCAATACCCGCTGGGAGTGATGAAGGAGCACCAGCACACCCGTGAACAGGCCGGGCTGTTCGATGTGTCCCACATGGGGCAGATCCTGCTGCGCGGCGCCAACGCTGCCCAGGCCCTGGAGACCCTGGTGCCGGTGGATATCATCGACTTGCCGGTGGGCATGCAGCGCTACGCCATGTTCACCAACGAACAGGGCGGCATCCTCGATGACCTGATGGTGGCCAACCTGGGGGACGAACAGCTGTTCCTGGTGGTCAACGCCGCCTGCAAGGACCAGGACCTGGCCCACCTGCGCCGTCACCTGGGCGAGCAATGCGACATTCAACCGCTGTTCGAGGAACGGGCCCTGCTGGCCCTGCAAGGCCCGGCTGCGGTCACAGTGCTGGCGCGCCTGGCGCCGGAGGTGGCGCAGATGACCTTCATGCAGTTCAAGCCGGTGACCCTGCTGGGCGTGGGCTGCTTTGTCAGCCGTTCGGGCTACACCGGCGAAGACGGTTTCGAAATCTCGGTGCCGGCGGCCCAGGCGGAAAAACTCGCCCGTGCCCTGCTGGCCGAGCCGGAAGTAGCGGCCATCGGCCTCGGCGCCCGCGACTCCCTGCGCCTGGAAGCCGGCCTGTGCCTCTATGGCCATGACATGAACAGCGACACCACGCCGATCCAGGCCAGCCTGCTGTGGGCCATCTCCAAGGCACGTCGTGCCGATGGCGCCCGCGCCGGCGGCTTCCCCGGTGCCGAGGTGATCTTTGCCCAGCAGCAAGGCGGTGTCAGCCGCAAACGCGTCGGCCTGCTGCCCCAGGAACGCACACCGGTACGTGAAGGTGCAGAGATCGTCGACGCCGAAGGCAAGGTTATCGGCAGCGTGTGCAGCGGCGGTTTTGGACCGACCCTGGGCGGCCCTCTGGCCATGGGCTACCTCGACATCGAGCACTGCGCACTCGATACGCCAGTTGCAGCAATAGTTCGTGGGAAAAAGGTACCAATGCTTGTAAGCAAAATGCCATTCGTGCCACAACGCTACTACCGCGGCTGAGGGACTGTTTCTATAAGTAACGCGGTTGCGTTAAAAGTGCACTAATCTGTAACGCAACCGCCATAAAACAGTGCACATTTTCGATACTGAACTTCACTTATAACGCCCGAAAACAATTGAACAACTCTATCGAATAAGCCCCGCACGCTAGTTCCGCCAAACCTCGGCAAGCTGAGTAAAACCGGGGCTTCGCGGGGCTTGTTTTTTCTCCCATAGTTGGCGTAGAGTTTCCCCACTGTGTTTGCATGGGTCGCTTGGAATCGTGACCTGGGCAGTAGCTAACAAGTTTGCTACAACCCGTTCGACGTCTCTTACTTTCCTGCAACCCAGCCCAGTACTCTTTCATGGGAAAGAGACTGTCATTAATTTTTTAGCGTCAAAGGAAATAAGAAATGTCCCAACGTCAGAGCGGTACCGTCAAGTGGTTTAACGACGAGAAAGGTTTTGGTTTTATCACTCCAGAAAGCGGTCCGGATCTGTTCGTACACTTCCGCGCTATTCAGGGCAACGGCTTCAAGAGCCTGAAAGAAGGCCAAAAAGTGACCTTCATCGCTGTGCAAGGCCAGAAAGGCATGCAGGCTGACGAAGTACAAGCAGAAGCTTAATCGTCTGTAACGAAAAAGCCCCTGATGCTGACATCAGGGGCTTTTTTGTGCGCGCAATTCCGTAAAATGGCTTCTTTTTTCAGTCGAGAGCCTGTCATGTCGAAACATCTGCTAAGCCCCCAAGGCGAGTTCCCCGCCGCCGGCCTGGGTCGTCGCCTGGCAGCGATGTTCTATGATTTCCTGCTGTGCGTTGCCCTGCTGATTGTCACGGGCGGCGTCTACAAGCTGATCCAGATGCAGATCATCGGCGAGGCGCGGATGCGTACCCTGACCGAATCCGGCGCCCTGGATGGGGACCCGTTGTACTCCACGGTGCTGCTGTTCGTGCTGTTCGGTTTCTTCGCCAAGTTCTGGACCCATTCCGGCCAGACCCTGGGCATGCAGGTCTGGGGTATCCGGGTGCAGAACGCCGACGGCAGCCGTATCAGCCTGTGGCAGGCGCTGTTGCGCTTCATGGTGTCGATCGCGTCCTGGCTGTGCGCCGGCCTGGGCTTCTTCTGGGTGCTGGTGGACAAGCAGAAACGCAGTTGGCACGACATCTACTCCAACAGCCAGCTGGTGCGCATTCCCAAGCAGAAGAAGTAAGCCCGCCGCCTGCAAAAACGCCCCGACAGATCGGGGCGTTTTTTTTAAGCGAGCAGAAGAGCCGATCAGGCGTTGCCCGCCAGTTTCATCCGCGCCGCCTGGGTGAAATCCAGCATGCGCTTCAGCGGGCGGAGCGCATTGGGGATCAGCGCCGGGTCGACGCTGATCTCGTTGCTGCCATCCTTCAGGCACTGCAGGGTACGCTCCAGGGTGTTCATGGCCATCCACGGGCAATGGGCACAACTGCGGCACGCCGCACCATTGCCGGCCGTCGGCGCCTCGATGAACACTTTGTCCGGGCACAGCTGCTGCATCTTGTAGAAGATGCCGCGGTCGGTGGCGACGATGAAGGTCTTGTTCGGCAGGCGCTGCGCGGCAGCAATCAGCTGACTGGTGGAGCCCACCGCGTCGGCCAGTTCGATCACCGAGCTGGGGGACTCCGGGTGCACCAGAATGGCCGCATCCGGATACAGCGCCTTCATGTCTTCCAACTGCTTGGACTTGAACTCCTCGTGAACGATGCAGGCACCGTCCCAGAGCAGCATGTCGGCACCGGTCTGGCGCTGGATGTAGGTGCCCAGGTGCTTGTCGGGGCCCCAGATGATCTTCTCGCCGTTATCCATCAGGCTTTCGACGATTTCCAGGGCGCAACTGGACGTCACCACCCAGTCGGCACGGGCTTTGACCGCCGCCGACGTGTTGGCATAGACCACCACGGTGCGCTCGGGATGCTGGTCGCAGAAGGCCGAGAACTCCTCCACCGGGCAGCCAAGGTCAAGGGAGCAGGTGGCTTCCAGGGTCGGCATCAACACCCGTTTTTCAGGGTTGAGAATCTTCGCCGTCTCACCCATGAAGCGGACCCCGGCAACCAGCACGGTCTTGGCCGGATGGGCATTGCCGAAGCGGGCCATTTCCAGGGAGTCGGATACGCAGCCGCCGGTTTCTTCGGCCAGGGCCTGAATCACCGGATCACAGTAGAAGTGGGCAACCAGCACCGCATCCTGAGCCTTGAGCTCGGCAGCGATGGCGGTACGCAGATGGGCCTCTTGCGCAGCGCTCAAGGGTTTGGGCTGCTTGGCATCGAGGTGGGCTTGAACCAGAAGGCGTTCAGAAATTTGCGTCATGTTCGCAAGACCTGCAGGCGCTTGAGGCGCGAAAGTCGAGTATACCACCGGCTCCGGACCGCTTAAGGCCCCGCCGGGAGAGTGAGTTCATCAGGTACGGACAACATTGGAGCCGCGCAAGGCTACAGAATATCCAGGGTATTCAAAAGCCTATTCTGCCCAACAGCTGCGCCCTACCCTGCCGGCGGCGCCTGCACCCGGGCAAAAGCCACCGTCACACACAACCCGCGTTTGGCCCGTTGGTCGGAGTAATCCAGCCAGACCCGGCCGGCATGCCGATCGGCAATGGCCTTGACGATGGCGAGCCCCAGCCCGGAGCCCACTTCATCGCTGCCCAGCCCGCGATGGAAAGGATCGAACACACGCTCGCGCTCAGCCATGGCAATACCCGGCCCCGAGTCGCTGACCTGCAGCAGGATCTCGTCCTGCACCTGGGCCACCGACAGGTCCACCCGCCCACCTGGCGGGGTATAGCGGATGGCGTTGTCCACCAGGTTTTTCACCAGGGTCAGCAGGTCCTCCTGGCTGATCAGCACCTGCCTGTCCGGCCCACCTTCCAGGCCGATGTCGATCCCCTTGTCCTCCGCCAGGGGCAGCAGGTCCTCCAGCACCCGGCGATACACCCCGTGCACCGAAACCGGCTCCACCCGGCCATTGATGGCCGATTGTGCAGACGCCAGCCCGAGCAACTGGTCGATCAGCTTTCTGCCGCGCTCGATCCCCTGGCGCAACAGCTGCAGGCGCTCCCGAGCCAGGCCGGGCATCTCCACCGATGCCAGGCGCTCGGCCTGCAGGGACAAGGCCGTCAGCGGCGAGCGCAATTCATGGGCGGCATCCGCCACGAAACGCCGCTGCGCCGTCATGGACTGAGTCACCCGCAGCAACAGGCGATTGATGGCCCGCACGAAAGGCCGCACCTCGGTCGGCAGGTGGCGCTCGTCGATCGGGTGCAATTCCTGCTCGTCACGCAGGTCGATCTCGGCCGCCAACTGCTCGATGGGACGAAACAGTTTGCGCACCAGATCGGCAATCACCAGCAACAGCACGGGAAACAGGATCAGGAAAGGCAACAGGCCGCGCCAGGCGCTTTCCCGTGCATCCCTGTCACGAGCGCCGGTTTCCTGGGCCACGGCAATACGCAGGCCGGCGCTGGTGGTCTTGACCAGCACCCGAAACGGCTCGCCGCCCACCGTCAGGGTCGACAGGCCGTCTGCCAGGGTGGTGGGCAACGGCAGGGGGATATCGGCATCACTGTCCGCCGCCGCCCTGGCGCCATCGGCCAGGTATTGAACGACCACCCTGGATTCCTCGTTATCGTCGGCGATGACCTGCCCCGGCTGCGGGTAGGCCAGGGTCATGTGCTGGCGCTCGAACAGCGCGGCCACCTGGCGCAGGGTGTTGTCCTGCATCTCCAGGGCCTCATCGAAGGCCGAGACATAAGCAAAGACTCCGGCCAGCAGCGCAACGATCAGCACCGCCACTGACAAGGCAATGGACAGCCTGAGCTGGACCGACTCGCTCAGACGTCTTTTGAAACCATCCATCCCATCCCCCTGACGTTCTTGATCACCTGGCTTCCCAGCTTGCGGCGCAAGGCATGGATCAGGAACTCCACCGCATTGCTTTCCACCTCCTCGCCCCAGCCGTAGATGCGGTCTTCCAGTTCGCTACGGGAAAGAATCGCCCCCGGGCGGATCAACAGCGCCTGCAACAGGGCGAATTCGCGGTTCGACAGCTGCACCGCAGGCTGCTCGAACGAGCTTGCCTGTTTCGATACCGGGTCCAGCGAGACCACGCCATTGCCCAGCAGCGGCGCCGCGCTACCACCTTTGCGACGCATGACCGCACGCATTCGCGCCAGCAGCTCGGCCATGGCGAAGGGCTTGAGCAGATAGTCGTCCGCGCCACCGTCCAGGCCTCGCAGCCGGTCATCGAGGCTGTCACGGGCGGTAATGATCAACAGCGGCACCGGGTTGTTACGGCGGCGAATGCTGTCGAGCACCTGCAACCCGTCCTTGCCGGGCAGGCCGAGGTCGAGCAGCACCTGGTCGTAATGCTGGCTGTCCAGAGCAGCCAGGGCGGTCACCCCATCGCTGACCCAGTCGGCGGCGTAGCCTGCATCCTTGAGGGCACCCTGTATCGCCTCGGCGATCATACCGTCGTCCTCCACCAGCAAGATCCGCATAGTGCCTCCGTAGTGAAACAGGCCCGGCCTGCGCTTGAGCAAGGCCGGGCCCGGGTCGAGTCCCCCCAAGGGTAATCACTCGCCTGCCGATCTGCTGGAAAAGATGAGGGTCAGGCCTTGCCTTGCAAGCGACTGAACGTTGCCAGCAGATCGTCCATCGCCGACTTGCACTCGGCCTGTTGCGGGGTACTGGCGCGCAGGGCGTCCAGTGCGCGGTCGATGCCCTTGTCCAACACATGCCAGTCACCGGCGGCACGGGGCTTCAAGCCGGCTTCGGCAGAGTCCCAGGCAACTTCCAGATCCTTGATCCGGCGCTTCGCCCCCGCCAGGTCCTGCTTGTCCACCAAGCCGGCAACATCACGGGCAATGGCCTGGAACTCGGCCAGGTCGCCCAGCTTGGAGGCCGTGGCCCCAGCAGCCTGGGCTGAGGCGACAGTACCGGGCTTGGGCGCATCGGCAGGCTTGGAACACCCCGCGGCCAGCCCCAGCAGGGCAATCATGGAAAGGGTTGTGGTGTAGCGAATGGCAGAGCGGATAAAGGCCATGATGAGTCCTTGAGTGAGGGTCGGATAATCAGTGGGAAAGGCGCTGACGGTTGTTGACGTTGAGCTGCGCGACGCTCACCAGCAAAAGAATCACGCAGAGGAAGATCGCGCTGGTCCAGGTGGCGCCCAGGCCCAGGCCACCGTAGGTCTTGGCTTGTGTCAGCAGGTCGCCGAGGGCGGCGCCAAACGGTCGGGTGAGGATGTAGGCGACCCAGAAGGTCAGCACCGCATTGCCCCCCAGGCGCCAGGCCACCAGGGTCACGGCAATCAGTGCGGCAAAGATCAGCGCTCCCAGGGTAAAGCCGAGCCCCAGCGCCTCGGTGGCCAGGTCCCCGGCGGCGGTTCCCAGGGCGAAGGTGCAGAGCACGGTGGCCCAGTAGAACAGCTCGCGTCGCGGGGTAACGATCTGGCGGATCGACAGGTTGTGTTCAACGGCGTACCAGACAGCGAAATTGACCGCCAGCAAACCTGCAAACACTGCGGTGCTCAGGTACAGGCTGATGCCCAGCTGATCGGTGAGCACATCGGTGATCTGGGTCCCGACGATGCTCACCAGGACCACGCTCAGCCAGTAGATCCATGGCGTGTAGGCCCGGCTACGGAACTGCGCGAACAGCGCCACCCCCAGCAACAGCGCCATGCCGATGCTGGTCACACCCTGCCCCAGGCCGGCGTCGACGGCCAGGTAGTCGGCACAGGTTTCGCCCACGGTGGTGGACATGATCTTGATGATCCAGAAGGACAGCGTCACCTCCGGAACCTTGTTCAGCCAATCGGTCTTGCTCAGCGGCTTCATCGGGTGCCTCTCCATAACGGCGCGTGTATTGGCGCGAAGCAGAGGCTACGAGGGAAAACTTAGCTGGAACTGAGGGCCCCCCGAACGGGCCGGCTTCGATCACCAAGCAATGCGCTGCAAGGCCCCAGGGTCCAGCAGCCAGGTGAGTACGTCGGGGCTGTTGATCACCGAGCCATGGTGGCGCTGCTCGTCCCGCCAGTAGCGATTGTCCTGGGCCGGATCGAGCCCCAGGCCCGGGGCCAGCCCCTCGATACTGCGCCCGGCGGACAACAGCACATCCACCGCGCGCCCCTTCAGCGGCACCGCCTGCCATTGGGACAGCAGCAGGATATTGCCGTGCACGCACTCGCGATTGACCAACTGCGCGTCCACCAGGTCATCGACGTAGGCATACTGCGGATCAGCCGCCAAACGCCGGGCAATGGCGTCGGGGGCCAACCCTCGAAGCTCGGCCAGCAGCGGCGGGTCCACCAGCAGCAGCGGCCTGGCGGGCGCCGTGCTGCGGGCGACGCAACAGGCCGCCACGTAAGCGCCGAAGGAGTAACCGAGCACCGCATCCAGGGGCGTCAGCTCATGCTCTTGGGCAATCTGCCGGGCCAGGTCTTCGACACTGGAATAGGGCCAGTAGTCGCTGTAGTTGACCTGCACCAGCGACGCTCGCCCCTTGAGTGCCCGGCCCAGGGCAGAAAAACAGATCGGATGGCCGACGAAGTCGGGAAAGCAGATCAGTTTCATTGACGTTGCCCCGCCGCGACAAAGGATTCGAGAAATGCCCGAGCCTGCGGCTCGGGCAGATAGCTGTTGAGCAGCACTTCGCAGCCCAGCGCCGACTTGACCACCGTCAGGTCGAGCAGGGTCTTGGGCCACTCGCTAACCGAGTTGGCAATCCGCGTTTGCAACCACCGGGCATCACTGGCCGGCAGCTCGATGAAATTGCACAGGAACGCCGGAGCAAAGCCGTACAAGCCCAGGGCCGCGAGTATTTCCTCGTAACCCAAGGCCGCCCGGGCCAGCTTGGCATTCAGGTAATCCATGCAGGCCTGTGGCTCGCAGCCTTCGGCGAAGCGCCCGGGAGCCAGGGGCACGGGCACCGTGTAACTGGAGAATCCGCTGATCACCGAACGCTCAGCCCAGGCGAACAGCAGATTGACGATCGGCGCCTCGATCCCCAAGCCCTCGGCACAGCCCTGGCGAAACGCCTGCAACAGGTGAAACAGACGCTGCGGCGAGGCCAGCTTCATCGGATCCATGGCCAGTGCCGCGCGCAACTGCAGTGCCTGGGCATTGGCCGTCGGTGCCGGGACATCGGCCAACGGCGCGTACTCCTCGGCCTCTTGCTCCCAGGCCTCGGTGCCGGCCTCTACCAGACGCTCATATTCCTCGGCCTGCATCAGGTTGTTACCGACAAAGGAAAAATCCGCCACCGGCGGCGACTGCACGCCCAGCGCCAACTGTTCCACGCTGCGCAGCAGGCTCAACTGGCCGACATGGTTGCCAAGGATGTGGTGCAGCCACAGCCCCAGGTGCAAGGTGCCGTCGATGCGCACCTTGAACAGGCTGCACAGGTCCTGCTCGAACAGTGACAGCGGCCGCTCAAGGAAATGCTCCACGCAGGCCTGCTGGCTGGGAAACTCCGCCACAGGCTCCAGCCACAGGCGCGCCGGCGGCTCGGGGGCCAGATCAAAACAGTACTCGCCCTCGACCCGCGCCACCCGACAGCCCGCCAGTGGATAGCGCTGCTTCAAGCCCTCGGCCAGCGCCTGCAGGTCCAGCCCGGCGGCCGGCAACTGCTCGGGCCGGAACAGGTAGAGCACGTTGTTGGCCCGTAGATCCTTGTTGAACAGTTCGGCATACACCATCGACAACTGGCTCTTGTTCAAGCCGATCCAGCGGCTGTCGCCGGCAGCCGGCAACCGCCCGGGACCGTTGCGCAGCGCCTCCCTGGCGTGGCGGGCGGAGGTGGCGCGGACCACGGCAAAACGCCCCAGGTGGGTATTGATCGAAAACCCTGCATGGGCGGCGGGCAAGGACTCCTGCTCCGACTCGATCACGTGGTACTCCTGCGCACCGTTTTCCAGCAGGGACGCCAGGCCGGGTTGGGCCTGTAGCCAGTCCAGCAACTGGCCCAGGGTGGCCATGCGGTAGAACTGCTCCAGGCCCAGGCCTTCCCAGCCCAAGTGACGGTTCACCGTGCCCACCAGCTTGATCGCCGCCAGCGAGTTGCCGCCGCTGTCGAAGAAGCTGCGCTGCAGGTCATGAGCCGACACGCCGAAACGCGCGAGAAAACGCCCTGCCGGCGAGTCGTCCGTTTCAGTGGCCGGCTGCCCGAGACACAGACGCTGCTTGAGCTCAGCAATATCCAGCTTGCCGGAAGAGCGCAGGGCAAAGCGCTCAATCTCGACAAATCGCGACGGCACCATGAACGGCGGCAGGCTTTGCCGGCCATATTCGGCCAGCGCCCGGGGCTCGACCCCAGGCGCCTTGAGGTACACCAGCAGCAACTGCGCTTCGGTTCCCTGGTCATCCAGCAACACCACACAATCGAGCATTCCCGGGTAACGCTTGAAGGCCGCGGCGACCTCGGTCAGCGACAGGCGCTGGCCACGCAGCTTGATCTGGTCATCGCTGCGGCCATGGAAGTGATAAAGCCCCTGGCCATCCCGGGAAACCAGGTCGCCACTGCGGTAGCAACGCAGCGTCCGGCCCTGCCATGGCAGATCGATGAAACGCTCCCGGGTCAGCTCGGCATCCCCCAGATATCCCGGGGACAAGCCGCCCCCGGCGATCAGCAGCTCGCCGGGTTCATCCACCTCGCACGGCTGTCCGTCAGGGCGCAGCAGCAACAGGGTGGCATCGTCCACGGCCTGGCCGATGGGAATGTCCCGGGTGCTGTCGAAGCGGCGGGGAATGGCATAGACACAGGTACCCATGGTGTTTTCCGTGGGGCCATAACCGTTGTAGAGAACCAGCCCATCGGCGGCCGCATAGGCCTGGCGCACATGCCCTGCGGACAGGACCTCACCGCCGACCATCAGCCGCTTGACGCCCCGCAGCCAGCCGCGGTCGATGTCGACGAAGGTGTTGAACAGGGTCGAGGTCAACCACAGGCTGTCGACCCCGACCTCGTGGATGTAACGACGTAGGTGTTCCAGGGTCAGGGCACCGGGAACATGGATATGCAATTCGCCGCCATTGAGCAACGCGGTCCAGATCTCGAACTGCGAGGCGTCGAAGGTCAGGTTCGAGGCGTACAGCATGCGAAAGCCCGGCTGCAGCGGAAAATGTCGCGGCCGGTCGCAGAACCCCAACACCCCCCGATGGGTACAGGGAATGATCTTCGGCGCGCCGGTGGTACCGCTGGAAAAGTTCACGTACACCGGCTCGGCGCCGTCTAGCGGTGGCCAGCACGGAGCCTCGTCCGTGGGCGCGAGCAATTCATCCAGCGCCAGATACCCCGGGCCACCGGCAACCTCTGGCGTGACCCGCCAGCGCACGCCACTGCGTTCACACACCGACTGGTTCCACTGGGGCGGGTTGTTGCGGTCCAGATAGCAGTACGACAGGCCGGCCCGCACCATGCCCACCAGCAGCACCAGTTGCTCAATCGAGCGCTCCACCTCCAGGCCCAGGGTGCTGCCAGGCGTCAGGCCCAAGCCCAGCAAGCGGGCCGCCACCTGTGCCGAGCGCTGCTCCAGCTCCCGGTAGCTGAGCCGTGCGCCATTGCAGCTCAGCGCGGTATCCGTGGCATGCCGGGCGAAGACGTCGTCCAGGCACGAAGCAATAGATAGATGAGCCATACCGTCACACTTCCCTGTGCTTGATCAGGTTGATTCCAGGGGCGAAGAACGCCGCGCCGTTGTAGTGCGCCAACGCCTGCCCCAGGTCCATCTCGACTCGCTGCAGATGCTCCAGCCAATCCCTGCCGGCCACCAGGTAGTCGAGGCAACGAGCGATGTTGCGCTCCACCGTGGCCTCCCCTGCCGGGCACTGCACGCTCTTGCGCCCGTGATGGTAGGCATCGTCGCGGTAACCGTTACCGCAGCGGGACACGTTGACGATGTCGATGTTGCCCATTTGCGGCGAGAGCTCCAGGGTCAGGCTGACCCGTCCGACGTTCACCAGCCGCGAGCGGCCAGCCCGGTTGCCCTGCGGATTGAGCAGGGCCAGCAACCGCGGGAACAAGGCGCTGATATCAGCATCGATGCACAGGAAGATGCGGGTGAACTGCCCGGCCATCGCCCCCGGCTCGGCCAGCAGGTCGAGCACCTGCACCGGCAGGCCCGGGTCGATGGCGGCGGGGTTGAGGTCCGCAACCCAGATCCGCGCGCCATGACAGGCCGCCACCAGGCTCAGCATCTTGCCCACCAGGCCCATGCCCACCACCAGGATCTGCTCCCCCGCCTGCAATTGCGCACGGTCCACCGCATGCACCGCAGTGGCACCCAGGGTGGCGAGAATCGCCTGGTCCTGGGTCAGTGACGGCGGCACCTTGCACACCAGCCGCTGGGGCACCTGGATCCAGTTGGAATGGGTAGCAATCTTCCAGCCCATGGCCACCACCCGGTCTCCCGGCTGCACGCCTTCCACCTCGGACCCCACGGCGCTAACCACCCCGGCCGCGCAATAGCCCAGCGGCAGTTGCTCGCCAGTCTCGCGTACCTGCTGCAGGTAATGACGCTCGGTGCCCGGGCTGACCATGGAGTAGTCCACCGCCACCTGCACTTCAGTGGCCGCTAGAGCGGCCAGAGGTTCATGCACGGCGATCACGCCATCGGCGCCACAGGCGGTGAGTGTGTATCGGCTGCTGCTCATCAGGCCTCCCGTCCGGTCAGGCGATCCAGGCACTGGGCAAACCCTGGAAATGAAGTCTGGTAGCAATGCCCTTCGAGGATGGTGGCCTGCAGCCCGTGAGCCAGCAGCAGGACGTGGGCGGTCATCGACAGGCGATGGTCGCCAAAAGTCGGGATCGCCCCTTGCACACTGGGTACCTGCCCGCCTTCCACCCGCACGTCGTAGCCGTCGACCTGGTAGTCCAGGCCCAGGGCATTGAGCATGCTGCGGGTGGCGGCGATCCGGTCCGATTCCTTGAAGGTCAGTTCGTAGAGGTCACTGAAGGTCGCGCTGCCGGGCAGCACGCAGCTGATGGCCAGGGCCAGCGGCACTTCGTCGATCATTGCGTGGAACTGGTGCTTGTCGCGCAAGTCGTGAGCCCTGGGCCGGCCACCCCCGCGCAGCAGCAGGCGGCCCACCGGCTCGCCATGACGAATGCTGTCCACCTCCAGGGTCAGGTTGAAACCACAGGCCAGCAGCCAGTTGAAAAAGCCCAGGCGCGTAGGGTTCAGGCACACATTGTCGAAGCTCAGGCGCTGCTGCTCCTGGTGGCGGTTGCACAGCAGGAACAACGCCGCCGGATAGGCGATGGCCGAGGGGTCGCGAGGGATGCTGATCTCCTCGGGAATCGCGCAGTCCCGTGGCTGGTAGTGGATCTGCAACTGCTCGTCCTGCAGCCGGTCGCCAAAACTGTTGATGATGCGCTGGGTGTGATCCCGGGCCACCACCGGGTACCGGATCGACATCGGCTTGCGTGCCGCCACCCCGGCAAACAGCAAGGTACTGATGGCCTGGGCGCTGCCGATGTGGATCTGCGCCGCGCCGCCGCGGAATGCAGCCTGGTGGATACGGATCGGCAGCGCGCCCGGGCGCCCCAGGTACTCCAGGTGGGCGCCCATCTGGTTCAGGGGCTCGACGATCCAGTCGAAGGGACGGTTGCGCAGGGTTTCGTCGCCATCGACGATGCACGGCACATTGAGCCCCACCAGCATCCCGATCAGTAACCGCGCGGCCGCGCTGGAGGGCCCCAGGTCGACCCGCCGCTCGTGGGTCGCCTGGGCGAAATCACCGCTGATCTCCAGGGTCTGGGGCATCTGCCCTGGCGTCACCTCAAGGCCCAGTTGCTGCAGGGCATCGAGCAACAGGGTCACCGCCTTGCCGCGGTTCAGGTCCCGCAGGCGCACCGGATGCCGGGCCAGGGCGGCAAACAGGATCATCCGATGGCTGATGGACTTGTCCGATGGCAGGTAGCCGTCGATGTTGGCCCAGACCTGCTGGTGGCGGCCAAGGGTGAAATCGATGGGCCGGTCCGGGTAATCGATCATGGGCGACTCCTGTATTTGGCGGGGTTGATCAGTTCGGCGTCGTCCACCAGCGCTTCGTCCTCGAAGTGGTCGCCCACCCCGGGGCCCGCGGGCAACACCAGCGGCTGGGTTTCATAGAAGCGCCGACGGTTCTTCTTGCGTTCAAGGCCGAGGTTGAAGCCCCCAAGGTCCACTCCCCAGCTTTCCAGCCGGCCATGGGTGATGGCGCTGTCCACCAGGGCCTGGCCCATCGCGGTGCGGATCAGCGAGCGGCCGTGTTTCTGTTCTTGGGAACCGTTGAGGCTGGCTTCGAAGATGTTGGGGTCGCCGTCACATACGCTGACGTCGGCCAGCCCGCTCATCCAGTCACCGCAACTGAGGCAGCGAAAGGTCTTGTTGTCCTTGAGCTTGCCGAGGATCTCCCAGAAATCGATGCCAAAGGTCTGGCTGTCCAGCAAGGTGACTTGCAGCCGGCCGGGGTAATCGCCTTCGCGGTACTTGATATCGCGCACCTGCTGCGGGTCTTGCCCCAGCACCTCGCTGATGATGCTGTGGGTGCCGGCCGGCAGGGTGTTGGAGGAGCAGGCGGTCTCGATCACGCAGATGATCCGGCTGCGGGCCCAGTGGCCGATGGCCGTGTCCCGGCGCTGCAGCTTGCGGATCGCCTGGACGTGGCAGGCCAGCCCCACCACGGCGATGCGCGCGTCCGGCTGCTGTTCGTAGCATTCGCGCAGGGCATTGAGGTAAGGCGCCAGCTGGTAGGTGGACTGGGCGTTGTTGATGATCGCCGCCGCATCGCTGCCCAGCTGCGGCGCGCTGCGCCAGCCCTGCCCCGGATGACGGCCCATGGTCAGGGTCAGGTCCACGTCAAAGTGCTCCCGGGCGGTCAGCAGCAAAGTGGTGGCGGTGCCGCCACTGGCCGAGCGCCGGACTATCTGCGGATCGGTGGAACGCGCACCGATGGCCTGGCGGCTGATCCCCAGCCAGCGCTCTTCGGCGCGACGGGTACGGCCGAACAGTTCCAGCTCGGAGCGATCGGTATCCGGCTGCAGCCCCGGGCACACCGCCAGGCACTCGGTGCAGCTTTCACAACTGTCGCCGATGCCCTCCAGCAGCGGCACCACCCGGTCCGGGTCGAAAACGATCACCTGCTGTGGGCACACCAGGGCGCAGGCGCCGCACCCGGCGCACAGATTCTGATCGAGCACCGTCAATTTCAATAACATCCCTGTCATCTTGGATAAGCCTCGTGTGCCGTTTTCCGGGTACAGCCGGCCGCGCCCCCGCGAACCGGGGACGGGCAAGACCTGCTGTGCTGAAGTGGCCGCTGACGGTCAGCTCAAAGCGGGCGTTCCATCTTGATGATCTCGATGGACACCGGGCTGTTGCCGCGGCTGAAAGTGCCCTCGCCGATCTTCTGGAAACCGTGGTAGGCATAGAAGCCTTCGGCCGTCAGGGTCGCCTCCAGGTAGGCCGAGCTGGCACCGCTGGCCCGCAGCCGAGCCAGCGCCACCTCCAGCAGACGGCTGCCCAGGCCACGCCTGGCCACATCGCCACGGATGAACAGCTTGCTGACCTCATTGCCGTCGAGTTCGACGAACCCTTCGATCTGCTCGCCCTCGGCCAGCCACAGCGAGCCCTTTTCCACGGCTTCGCGGTAGGTTTCCGGGGAGCGCCCATCGAGCCACATGCGGATCTGCTGATCGCTGTATTCAGAGGTGCACAGGCGCTCTACCGAGTTGCGGTGGGCCTCGAAAATACCGATCAGATCGTCCGTGGTGGCCTGGCGTATCCGTACATTGCTCATTCAGCTGAACTCCACTTTCTTGGGGGCGGGTTGGTAGCGAAACTTGAAATTGATCAGGCTGCCCAGCATTACCAGGGCACTGCCGAGCATCAGGTGCAGGCTCAAGGGCGTTTCCCCCAGCCACACCGACAGATAGCTGGCGCCGATGGGGTACAGCACGCCGACGTAGCCGGCGTTCTCGGCGCCCATACGCTTGATCAGGTCGATGAACAGCACGAACACCAACGCCGAGCACACCACCCCCAGATACAGCAGGATGCCGAGGTCGGCCAGGGTGCCCGGCAGTTGCAAGCCATGGCCGCCCAGCAACAGGCTGACGGCGTATAGAGCGCAGGCCCAGCCTGCCGCCACCTTGTTGATGTGCAAGGTGCCAAGCTGGCAGGTCTTCTGGATGTGCTCCGAAAGCACCGATCCGATGGCCACCGCCAGAAAGGAAGTCAGCCCCAGGGCCACCCCCGCCAGCGACAGCGGCCGCCCCGGATCGCCGAGCATGAACAGCCCCAGACCGGCGATGCTCACCAGTGCGCCGAGCACGTTGTGCAAGGCGACCGGCACATGCAGGAACAGGCGCTTGATGCCGATGATGTAGAAAATCACAAAGGCGCTGAGGCAGGCCATCTGCGCACTGCCCAGGTAAGCGGTGGCCAGGTAGGCCAGGCCGATGCCGGCATAGAAGTACACCGCCCCCACCCCGGCCATCAGCAAGTAGGCCTTGCGGGTTACCGGCTGCTGCGGGCCGGCGAACAGCCGTTGCCACAGCCACAGCACCCCGTAGGCAATGAGGAAACGCAGCATCAGCGAAGAGCCGACATCGCTGTGTTCCACCTGCAGCGAAATGGCGATCCAGTTGGTGGACCAGATCAGCAGGCAGCCGAGGAAAATCAGCACGGCGACCAGTGAACGGGATTTCTTGTTGTTATCGGGTAAGGCGTTCATGGAGGTTTCTCTAGCTCAAGGCAGCGGTGATCCCGGTCAGCAGCGACTCCAGGCGTTCTTCGCCGAAGACCTGCGGGTCATAGTCGATTTTCAGCAGCAACTGGCCCGCGGCCAGGTAGCCGGTGAACTCCAGGTGATGGCTGGGGCTGCCCTGCATCAGTTGCAGGCTCAAGGGATGCACGCCGACCCGGGCCCCGGGCGGGTTCTCCACGGCGCCCAGGAAGTTGTAGCTGTAGCCGCAATCGAACAGGCCCTTGAGGCGCTCGGCCTCGGGCGTGGCGAAATAACGGTTGCCGAAGCTGTGGGCAATGCCCTGGCTGGCTTGCTGGCCGGCCTTGATTTCCCTTGCGATCTGCTCCAGGTCCAGGCTGGCAACTTGCAGCACCAGGGGATAGATCACCGTCAGCCAGCCGAACACGCTGTTGAGCTCGGCGCCGCTCTTGTCCAAGGCCCGCCCATGGTCGAGCAAATGGACTTTCTGGAACGGGTTGTCCTCGCTCTGGCTCATGGCGCGCAGGATGGCCGCCAGCAGCAACTGGCTGGTCTCGGCCACACCCCGGGCCCACTGCGGCAGGTCGCGGACCGGCCCCAGGCACAGTTCGGCTCGCCGAAAGGCCTCGCGCCGGGGAAACTCGGGGCGCTGCCCGGTCAACTGCGCGCAGCGGCCCCAGGGCAGTGCTTCCCAGAACGCTTCATGGGTCGCCGCGGCATGCTCGCGCTGGTAGGCCTGCTGCCACTCCTCGAAGGCCGTCGGCCGCGGCCAGCCTTGCATGCACTCCAGGCCCTGCCCCAGGCATTCGTCCAGCTCGGAAACCAGCAGCATCCAGGAGTAGCGGTCGACCTGGAACTGGTGCCCGGCAATGATCAGGTGATGGCCCGCGGCGTCCTGTTGCTGGCTGAAGCAGAAGAGTTGTCCCTGGCTCAGGGAGATGGCTGCGCAGGTCCGCTGCACCGCTTGCTGCAGATCCGTCCCGGCGGGCTGCAGCCCCTGATCCTGAACGCCCGCCTCGATAAAGTGATGGTGGAAAATTGCCCGCAGCGCCTGGCCGACTCGCCGTGGCTCCTGGCCGGGGGCTATGTCCAGCACCAGGGCCTGGTTCCAGTGATCCAGGTCGCTGATGCCGCGGCTCAGCAGGAAGCGACGATTGGGCAGGCCCTCAACCTGCGGCCGGGAAACCCCGGGCCGGGCCTTGGCCGCCGCCGCGTGCACCGGCAATTGCCCCAGGGCCTGATCCGACAGCAACTCTTCCAGATCCAGCACCAGGCCTTTTCTCTTCAGCGTGGCCACCACCTGCAAGGCCCGCAGCGAATCGCCGCCATTGTCGATAAAGCTCTTGGCCCGGTCCGGGCTCTGCCCGCCAAGTACCTGGCCGATGGCTTGCCAGAAAGGCTCCGGTGCGGCCTGTGCCGGCTCCGGCGCCGCCATGGCACGGGCAGCCAGTTGCGCCAACGCCTGCCGGTCGATCTTGTTGTTGCGGTTCAAGGCAAAACGCTCCACCAGCAGGAAGCGCGCCGGCACCCGGTGCGCCGGCAGTGCGGCCCTGGCGGCCTGACGCAGGAGGTCTTCGCCAAGGCTGGCGTCACGGGCAATGACAAAGGCCACCAGGGCCAGGTTGTCCCCGGCCTGATGGGCGATCACACAGGCTTCCCGTACCTGGGCCAGAGCCTTGAGCTCCGATTCCACCTGAACCAGGCTGACCTTCTGCCCGTTGATCTTGACGATGGAATCCTTGCGCCCCAGCAGGCGTATGGCGCCATCGGGCTGGCGGCACGCCAGATCACCGGTGGCGTAGCACTGGCGCTGCGAGTCCAGGGGGCTGGGCTGGGTCAGCTCGACGATCAGCCCGCTGGCCGGGTCCAGGCGCCGGGCCACCAGGGAAGAATAGAGCAGCAGTTCACCCACCCCATCGCCGTAGGGCTGCCCCGGTTCCTTGGCAATGTCCAGGGTGACGCCTTCCACCGGCCGGTCCAGGGCCCAGGTCGGGTCCTGCAGCGCCTGCCCCTGGTCGATGCGGGCGTAAAGCGCGGTGGTGCATTCGGTCGGCCCGTAGGCGTTGAACAGCTGCGAGCCTGGGGCAAAGGCGTGGTTGAAGCGCTGGATGTCCGAGGGGTGGATGATCTCGCCGCCGATCACCAGTTGCTTGGGCCGGGCATAGATGGCGCTCGCATCGCTGTAGAAGGCCCGTAGATAGGGCACCGTCATATGCAACACATCGATGTCATGTTCGGCGATCAGCGCCTCGACTGCGGCGAAGTCATGCTCCCGGGGGTTGAGGCTGCACAGGGTGGCGCCAGTCTTCAGGCTGGCGAAGATGTCCATCAGGCCGGCGTCCCACCCCGCGGAAGCCAGTTGCAGCACACGCTGCCCGGGGCCGATTCCGACATAGCCGATGTAGTTGTCGATGTGCCGGCCCAGGGCCTCGATGCGTTGCACTATGGCCTTGGGCTCACCCGTGGAGCCGCTGGTGAAGATCACGTAGTCCTGGCAACGCAACGGATATTCCCGTCCGAGGGGCACGGGCCGGGGTTGCAGGTGCTGCAGGTCGAGCACCGGCAAGGAACGGGTCAGTTGCGAGCCAGGCCGGGCAGTGCCATTGAGGACCAGGTTCACGCCCAGGTGCTGGAGCACCGGCATCAACTCGTCGAGGTTGCTCGCCGGGTCGATGAACACCACCCGCCGGGCAGCGGACAAGGCCGCGATCAATCCCGCATACATGGCCCGGCCATGGCTGGCATACAGCGCCAGCACCGGCTCCGGCAGCCCTTGAAGCCCGGCGCTGACCCCCTCGCGTAACTGATCGAGCGCGGCAAAGCCAAGACTGCCCTGGACATCGATGACACCCGCAACATCGGTACCCGCCATGCGGGTAAAAGCCTGCAACATGATATCCCTGCCTGGTTGTTATTAGAGGGAGCGGCAAACGCCCTGCAGTGTCTGCATGAATGCCTGGATTTCCTGCTGGGAGAGGCTCAGTGGCGGGGTCAGCTTGACCGTCGCCGGATTGCGCCCGCCAGTGCGGACAATCACCCCGTGCTCCAGCAGCCGGTTGCGCAGCGCCAGTACATCAGCGCCCTGGCCCTGGCCCTCGAAATCGAAGGCGAGCATCATGCCGTGACCGCGCACATTGACCACTCGCGAGTCCTGGGCCCCCAGGCCTTCCAGGGCCTGGCGCAGGTACGCGCCGTTGCTCGCCGCCCACTGCCAGGGCTGTTCCTGGTGGTAGATATCCAGCACCTTGGAAGCCACGGCACAGGCCAGCGGCATCAGGGTGAAGGTGGAGGAATGCTCGGCATAGCCCAGGCAGTCCACCAGTTCCGGGCGGCCTACCACCGCGGAAATCGGCAAGCCATTGCCCAGGGCCTTGCCCAGCACCAACAGGTCCGGCAGCAGTTGCGGGTTGCTGAAAAACGGCGTCCCGGTGCGGCCAAAACCGGTGTAGATCTCATCGAAGATGGTGATCACACCGAAGGTCCTGCCCAGCTCGACAATCGCTTCGAGCAGCGCCAAAGGCACCGGATACATGCCCTCCGCTGCCTGGATCGGCTCGATGATCAGCGCCGCAGGCAAGCAATTGGCCTGCTGCGCCTGTTGCAGGTGTTCGGCCAGTTGCTCGCGCCATAGGGCGGCCAGGGCCGGGTCCTGGTCGGCAGCGTAATCCAGGGCCAGGGCGGTCAGTTGCAGGCTGTCGCCACCGGCCAGGTGCTTGCGAAAGCCGCTGTTGGAGGTCACCGATAGGGCGCCCTGGGTCTTGCCATGGAAGGAGTTGCGGAAATACACCACGCCCTGGCGTCCGGTTGCGGCACGGGCGATTTTCAGTGCCACCTCGATCGCCTCGGCACCGGTGACCGCACCAAACACCGAAGCCTGCGCATAGGGCACCAGCCCCTCCAGCTTGGCGACCACTTCATGGCGCTGCGGGTTGTCGATGTTCCAACCGGTATGGATCAGCAGTTCGGATTGACGCTTGAGGACTTCGACCAGGTCATCGCGCTGATAACCCAGGTTGGCGGCACCGCTGCCACCGGACATGTCGAGGAAGGATTTACCCTGCTCATCGTAGAGAAAGCATCCCTTGCCACGAATGACGGAAGGGCTGGAGGGGGCACTGCGCCTAACGGATATTGCAACTGCTTCTGTGAACATCCTGTCACCTTGAGTAAGCCGGGCTTTTGACTCACGCACAGACTCAGGGACAGATTCGTACAGGCAGGGCAAAGCCCTGCTGACTGCGAAGTTACCGACCCTGGTATCTGTTCTCCTTGCCAGGGACGCAACCCCTGTTGGCAATGGCGGCAAGATTTACGCGGGAGGCATTTGCGCTGTCAACGAGCCCCGCACTTATTCTGAATTTAAAGCGATAACCCCTGAAAAAAAGAGGGAATCCAGATAAAGCCCCTGAATTTATCAAGGTTTTTAGAGATGAGTCCTCACTACCCAGAACCCGGAGAAGAATGACAAGCCACCCTCAACGGCCTTGACCACCCCATCAGCAAAGGGCGCAGGGTCGCGGACTGCGTAGGGCCGTGCTTCGGTTGCACCAGGACAGGTTCGTTTAGCCGAGCGTAAACCTCCAACCACAGATTCAGTATGAAGATAGGGCTCCGTGCTGCAGCCCGCAGCTTATAACGCAGTACTAAGCAACACTCGCAGAGCCACCGCGACTGTGCGCTTCAGCGGAGCCCCCTACTCAGGGTCTCAATGAGCTGCAACCCAGGTGCAACCTGTATATCGTGGGAATACCAATGCCTACGGTGGCGATATGGTGACTACTGTGAAACCAAGGAATGGGCCTGGCATGAGCTCCCCACGCTTGACCAGGGTCGAGGTAATAGTCAGCGGTGTGGCCACGCCGTCTTTAATCGGTACATTGATACCTGCCGTGGCATCCTTGCCATTGACTGTTATCTTGCTGTACAGGCTGTCATCCTCCTTGAGCTTTACGCCGTAGGCATTGGTAGTGGAGGTCGAGACGATCATGCTGGCCGGGCCCTTGCATTGCGCATTGAGCTTTGTCGATGCGGTCGCCCCGTCCACGGCATTATCTGCCAAGGTCTGATAGTTAATAATGGGATTTCCTGTGATGTCGCACTCCAGTGGTAGTACAGCTACGGGCTGGCAGGGACCAAAGGACCTTATGGCTCCAGGTATCGAATAGATAAAACTGATACAAAGGTCGTGGGTTATCTTCCCGGACTCTACAAAAATTGACCCGCTGAGTGGTATTCCAAACCCCTTGCTTTCCAAATCCCTCAAAAGGTCTCCCATGTTAGAGTCGGGACGAAGGGGCACTGACCACGAGGCGTAAGATCCTACAGCTTCAAAACCTTGGTTTGTGTCGTGTAATGCGATCAACGAAATAGTACAAGTAGTCGCATTCGACCCCGAGAATCCGCAGGGACTACTCTCCCACAGATAACCCCAATTGGTGACCACGAAGTAGTAACGTGCCCCTCCTGGGACATATTCACTTTTTGTTGTTTCAATTGTTATGGCATGACTCTGGGTCGCCACTCCAAACAGCAGCATCGCTGCCAGGGCGCAACGCACTGCTGTCACATACATGTTCTTCATGATGATCACTCATAACTCAGGGCAAAGGTCAGGGAGGCTTCGAAGTCGCCTTGTCCTAGGGTGCGATTGGCCAGCACCTTGGGCTCGCCTTGCAGGAAGGCATTGAAGCTCAGCAGGTTTTCAGCATGGGTCAGCTCGCCCATGCGGTGGGTCTTATTCAGCGGTAGCGGCACGCCCGCCATTGTTTCTAGCCCTACCAGCAAGCCTTGCACGGTTGCGCTTCGCACCACCAGAAAACCAGGTAGCTTGCTGCTCTCGTTGCCGCTGAAGGTGATACTGACCGTGCGCTTGCCGACGTCCAGGTCGCAGTTCTGCAGATGCAGCTCGATGGGACGACCCTTGGTCCTGCCATTGAGGTAAAGGTCCTGGTCGATCACGCTCTGGAAGTCCATTTCGATCAACTTATCCCCTTCGGCGAGCACGCAAGGCTCGTTCACCAAGGTGCCAGAAAAGTACAGGTTGTCCTCTGCCGCCTGGATCGCCGGCAACCACAGGCTTACGATCCAGGCGCCCAGGTTCATGGCCCACTTGCTCATGGAGCCTCCTAGTAGAGCTCGGCCATCAAGAGTGCCGAGGCGGTAAATTTGGTGCTGGGCAACTTCGCGCCGGCAAGCTTTACCGGTACGGCCTCCAGCACGGGCGATGGCGATGCGTTGACATCGATTTCTCGTGGCTTGTTGGGAATCAATGCGGTGCCGCCAAGCAGCACCTTGATGCCCAGATCTTTCTCCGAAGTTTTCAGCGCAGCGCTATCGAAATGTGCAGCAGTAGCCTTGAGGGTCAGGCGCATGTGCCACTTGACCTTGATCTCAGAGGCACCCGGACAGTCGATCTGGTAGGGGATTGCCTGGCGATAGCGCTCGCCGTCGATGCGGTTGACGGCGATGTTTTGCGTGAAACGCACGTCAATACGTCCACCCTTGTCGCTAACGGTGCAACCGGGCGGCGCCAACAGGGTGCCGCTGAACACCAGGTTGTCCGCGTCGACGCACGACAGGGGAAGTGCAGTGATTGACAGGATTGCCAAGGTGCGATGCAAGAGGATCATCGATAGTCCACCACCAGAGTTGCGCTGGCCCTGAATGTGCCGGCATTGATTTCGCTGTTGCCGCGCTTGGCCAGCACGGCTTGCAGCATGGGCTGTTTGCGCGGGTCGAAGTCGGACCAGGTATTGAGCGCAAATCGGGCACCGTCTTTTTTCAAGGCGATAGCGATGTTGTCGTAACCGGGGATCTTCAGCATCGTGCGGTCGAACGCCGGGTTGCCACGCACCTGCATCCTCAGTTCATTGTTGGCCGAGCGGCTGCAGTCAAGCGTGTACTTGAGAGTGATGGTCTTGTACTCGCCATCGATCGCTGCGGTCTGCACCTCGCCAAAGGGGGCATTGATGGGCGCGTTTCTATTGATGACGCAGGGAATCGCCGCATAGATGACGCCCGTGATCGTCACCAGCTTCTCGGCGGCCTGGGCCGTGGATCCAAAGCCAAGCAACAGGGCCAGCAGTGCGGAACGTGCGACAGTCATGATGGGGGCCTCAGTCATACGCCAGGTTCACATTGAGGCTGGCGCGGAAGGGGCCCGGGCGCAGCGCGGCCGCAGTGCGCTCGGGGCGGATGTAGTAGGTCAGCCGACTATCGCCAGGCGATACGAACCAGGCCGGGGCAGCACTGCCCAAGCGCACGTCATTGCCCTGGATATCGAGCAGGCGAAGGCCGAAGCCTTCGGCGCCGACCACCTTGATCAGCCCTGGCGTGTCTGCATCCGCTACCGCCTTGAAGGCCACGGCGGCCACGGGTTCGATAGCGCTCCAGACCAAGGAGCCTTGTTGCTCATCATGTCGACCGCCGGCGCTGCGTATGCACCCCTGCAGTTTCAGATGCAGGGCCATCGGCGTGCCCTGATCGCCTATGTTCGACAGGCGAGCGGTGTTCAGATCGCCCAGTGACAAGCTCTGGTAGGCGGAGCTTGGGTCCAGGTAGCAGGCGCTTTCAAGCAAGGCGCCAGTGATCTGGAACTCGGCCGACCTTGCCGGGCTGGCGGCATGACTGACGACGCTGGCACAGCACAGGAGTGCTGCCAGGGATACACGGAATCTGGGCTTCATGATTGGCCCTCACAGGAACAAGTCATTGAACATCAAAGTTTGCTGGCCACGGGGCTGGCGGTGCAGGTACTTGTTGGGCAGCTGAACTGCAACTGTGGGCGGCCGCCGTAGTCATTGACATAGGTCAGCACCGGCTTGTCGCCCAGCACCTTGCTGCTCACGCCCAGGTCGAGCTGGCCCCTGGGGGAGATCATCAGCGGCTTGAAGCCGGCTGCTCCGTCGGCCGTGACGCTGGGCGCTGCATCGATCAGCGTGACGTAATAGGGGGTCGGGTTGTTCACCATGTAGCGGTCGTGCTGGCGGATGAGGGTGAGTTTTTCCTGCCAGGGGGTTTCGTTGATGCCGGCCCGTGGAACAATTGCCGCAGGCCGGTAGAACAGCTTGACCCGAGTTTGCAGGGCGATTTGCAGCGTATTGGGCTTGTCGCTGCGTGGAGGGATCTCGCGCAGGTTGAAGTAGAACAGCGATTCACGGTCCTGGGGTAACCGGGCCAGCTCCGGCAGCCCCTGGATTTTCACTTGGCTGTTGGCTCCGGCCTCCAGGCGCTGGATTGGGGGTACCACCGCCAGTGGGCTGGTGATCTTTTCGTCCTGTTCGTTTTCGATCCAGGCCTGGGCCAGGTAGGGTAACTGGGTGTTCTGGTTGCTGATGTTGAGGCTGACCGATTTCTCGCCACCAGTGAAAATTACCCGAGTGCGATCCAGCGATACAGCGGCCAGGCTGGCTTGCGCCGCGCAGGTGCTCAGTAGAGCGAGCAGGGTCAAGGTCGTGGTTTTGTAGCAAGTTTTCATGAAGTTACCTGGTGTAGTGAATCAAGCAGTGGCGTTATCCGGGTCGCTGGTCGGCAGGCACAGCAGCTCCAGTTGTCGGTCTGGCGAAATCACCTCCTCGGGTAGAGTGAAGTGGCAGCGCGCGTCGCCATCCCAATGCAGAGACATGATCTCGCCTGGTTTCATGCCGCTCAGGTAGGTCGAACCTTCCTCACCGACGATGCCGGTTTCCTGGCCACGGCGGTTCTGTACTGAGGCGCCGAAGGGCGGCGCGCGGCGGTTGGCCATGCGAATCACGACCATGGCCTTGTGGCCGGCGATCACATCAAAGCGGCGGTAACCGATCGCCCCTTCAGTCAGGGTCGCCTGGGTGACGGACTGAGTGGCTTCGACATCCTCGGCCAGGCTGTCGAGCACGATGCTGGCCTGGTTGCGGTAGTAGCTGTTGACGTCGGTCACCACGGCCTTGCCGAAACGGTTGGTGCGAGTAACACCGCTGTTTCCACGCACCGGCACGTCAGCTACGCCCTGGGTATCAATCAGCAGCCGGGTACCACCCATGACGTTGCTGCGGTGCAGCGCCGCGCCGTGGCCGGTGATCGTCGCTCCCCCCTGCAGGGACAGCCCGGCCGAGGTGTACTCTCCGGCCTGGTAGCTGGCGCTGGCCACAATCTGTGCCTGGTCGCCGTCATGGGACAGATAGCCGCTGGCGGTTTGACCCCGTGAAGCCTGCCCGGCGCTGACCATGTAGTGGTTGCGCTCATCAATCCGGTCGTAGTAGCTCAGGCTATGGCTGGTGTTGCCGCGGTTGATCGACGAGTTGTAGCCGATCGATCCAGTGTTGCCCCAGGGGATGCTCACCGACAGATAGGCGCCGTCATCGGAGGTGCCGTTGGCCTTGTTCTGGTACGCGGTCAGCGACAGGCTGAGGTTTTTCAGGCCACCGACATTGAAGTAGCGTGACAACGACAGGCTGTAGCGGTCACTCGCCTGGCTGTTCCAGTACGTCTGGTGGTTGTAGTTGAAGTACAGGCTGAGCGCGGAATCTCGAAACTGCTTGCTAAAGGTCGCGGTGTACAGTTCTTTACTCTGGCTCAACAACTGGCTGCCCCGCCGGGCTTCGATGAATTCGCCCATGCTCAGGTAGTTCTGCTCGGAGAACCGGTAGCCTGCGAAGGTGATCTGGCTGTCGTACTCATCGAAGCGCTTGGAGTAGCTGGCACGGTAGGACTTGCCGCTGAGCGTGTCGTCCTGCAGCATCGCGCGCGACTGGGTGACGTCCAACGACAGCGCACCAAAGGCCATCAGGTCGCGGCCCACGCCAACGGCCAGCGAACCGTAATCCTTGGCGCCGAGGCCCCCGCCATACAGCGACCAGCCGTTGCTAACCCCCCAGGAAAACTCTCCGGTGGCGAACGCCGGTCCATCCACCTGGTGCTCCCAGTCGGAGGGCTTGCCGGCGGCCAGCCTGTAGCGCACGGTGCCGGGACGGGTCAGGTAGGGGATGCTGGCGGTATCCAGCTGGAATTGCTGGACACTGCCGTCCTGTTCCTCGATGCGTACATCCAACTGGCCGGAGACCGCGTCGTTGAGGTCCTGGATACGAAAAGCCCCTGGTGGCACCTGGGTGTCGTAGAGCACCCGGCCTTGTTGACGAATCACTACGCGCGCGTTGGTGCGCGCCACGCCAGTGACTTCCGGGGCATACCCTCTGAGGTTGGGTGGCAACATATTGTCGTTGCTGCGCAGGTTGGCGCCGGTGTAACGAAAGCTGCCAAACAGGCTGGAGTCCAGATAGTCTTCACCGACGATCAGGTTCGAGCGCAGTGACGGCACTGCACGCAATGCATAAAACCGGCTCCAGGCGAACTGATTGAGTGATGGCTGATCGTCACCGCTTCGCATCTGGGCCTGCCAGTCGCCACGCAAACGCCAGGCACCAAGGTTGAGACCGGCGGTGCCGTTGCCACTCAAGGTGTTGCTACGACCTTTGCCTTGCTTGCGTTCGGTGGTCTGGGCATTGAAGCTGTAGTCCAGCAGCCCCCCGGCAACACCCTCGTCCCAGCGTGAGGGCGGATCCCAGTTCAGTGCGGTGTATTCCAGTTGGTCCTGGGGGATGCTCAGGTACAACGCCGAAGCGCCCAGATCGCCGCGGGCCTGCATGCCCGGGACACTGCTGAGGTCCAGGCAAGTACCATCGTGCCACCAGCTCAGCGACTTGATGACATGCGCCTTGAGGCCAAGTTCATTGACCAACGTCGGTGAAAGACAGGCAACGCTGCTTTTCGGATCGTCGTCGGCCGGAAGATAGTCGACGGCGTACTCCGTCAACGTGTCGCGGTTCACGTGTACCAACAGGCTGTATTGGCCGGGCATGATGAAGTTGGCCGAAGCGAACACTCCAAGATCAAGGTTCTCGCGATCCTTGATGTCCAGGACATCAATATTGAATTGGAATTCTTCGGCTGCACTTGCCCACGCCGTAACACAGCACAATGCCGTGGCGGCCAGTAACTTATAGTGTTCCACGTGACTAAACCCTTGAGCAAAACTGCGCACTAAGTGCTTGCAGTTCAGAAGTGCTGGATACTCAGTTTGATCGTGGCGTGGTAATCGCCCGTTTCCAGTGCCTGTCCGCTGCCGACGAGCGTCAGCGAATAGTTGAGTAACAAACTGTCGGCAGTGCCGGTGTGGTGCTCAATTGACACGCCGGGTGAAATCAACTTTCCGTGTTCATCTTCAATCCGCAGTGCAATGCCTTTTGCGGCGCCCTGAATGGCAAAGTTCTTGCCATCTGGCTGACCGTCGAAGCTCAGCCTGAAGCGTTGCGAAGGCGCTATGTCTTGCGGTGTGGTCGATGTCAGGCAGTCGCTGATATGGATATTCAGCGATTGTTGAGCTGCGGTATTGCCACTAACCAGGCTATTGAGTGCCAATGGGTTGAAGGCAATGCTCTGACTGTCGTTACCCATCCGGATAGTGCAGGCGCTGTCGACGATACTTCCGGTCAGTTGCACACGCCCCTTGAACACATCGGCAGCACATATGGGTACACCCAACATGCAGAGGGCCAGTACCTGCGCGCTTGAGCGAATCATCCAAATCTCCAAGAGCCCCCCCCGCAGCACGCAGCCATGCGTGCTGCGGGTCACTTCAGTGATGGCGTCCGTTACTGATAGGCGAGAGTAAAGTTCGCCAAGGTTTCGAAGTCGCCCGGTACGATTTCGGCAGGCGTTGCTTGACCACCACCACCTGGAGTCACCATATCGCCCTGGAGGTAGGCACTGAACTGCAGGAAGTTATTGCCATTGCTCAGCGTCTGGGCAGGCGACGCCTCGCCGAGCTTGATCAGCGTGCCGGCATGGTCGGCAATGGCTAGGCTTGCACCCTGTGCGGTGCCTTTGATCGCCAGCAGGTCAGGGTTGGACGAAGGCGAGCCGGTGAACGTGGCAGTGGCCGACTTCAGGGCGCCCAGTTCACAGCCGCGTAGTTCGATCTTGAAGATCTTCGGATTTGATTTGCCACCGTTCTTCAGCGTGACGTTGGAAACTTGATCCAAATCCACGATCTGGTATTGCGATTCCTGAGCGATGGAGCATGGCGCATCGATAATGGCGCCCCTGAAGGTAATTACACCGTGCCCCTGATCTTTGGCAAAACTGGCGGCCGAAGTTGCTGCCAAAGTGACAGCCATGATTGCACCAACCAATGAACGAACTTGCATTTGATACTCCTAGGTTGTATTGGAACCCTCAAAAAGACTCAATGGAACACACCACCTATTAGGTCTTTGTGCACTACCGAGCTGGAATTAGCTTAAAAGCAGGAAGGGGACGATGTAACTAAGACGATCCTGAATCAGATCCTAGAAAATCCACTGTGAGTGTTTCTTCATGGCGCCAATGAATTGCGCCTATCAGATTTGGCGAGATTTATTAACGAGGAGAGCCCGACTGCATGTAGCAAGCGGGCCTTGTAGCTGCTTACCGTTTTTTACTGAGCAGTAGCAACTCACCAACCTGCTAATTCCAATAAACCTGGACCAAGTACTGTAGAGCCATCATTTCGCGCTCGTTCAATAGGCGGATCTGCACTAATTCATTCAATTGGTCAGATTGGTTTACGCTGCCAAGCACAAGGGCTGGAACGAATGTATAGCCTGCTTCTCCCCCCTTGCCCACGGAGAGCAGGCTGGCCGGGGCTTCCTTGCTGACGAAGCCACGTACACCTAGCGGGTTACAACGCCAGGATTAGTATCTCGCCACCCACACCAATCGCTTTAATCCTGAGCATGACAATAAATTCGTCCAGCTTAGATATCCCACTATTGAGAATTACCCGTTGAAGGCTTCACTCTCGCGCAAGGTAAAGCACATTTTTCTCACTATTCACTTCCCCGACTATACGCATGCCGTGCTTTTCTAGTAGGTCCCGTACAGTCATTCGAATAACGGGTGTTCGTCAACCACGAATACTATGCATATGACTTCTCCTTGAAACCAAGAAAACTACTGTAGGAATATTAAATATTAACGGTACTATTTATGTAGAGCAGCTTTGGATTCCTGATCAACAAACATCAGAAAAATACTCGGCGAATGTAGGAAACTTATGACAGAAAGGGCGAGGACGTATTTTGCACACCGTCTCTCCTTTAATTGCACTCTAATGACCGAATGATTCCATACCCGTTTAGGGAGAATACTCGCCAGATAGAGCTGCCTGATGCCCAAGCAACACCATTCCTTTTTTCACCAGATTCACACGCAAGGCCACAGGCCTAGCGCTCGATGAAAGCGCTATATCGGGGCCTGTCGCTCGCTCGGGGTAGTCGAGCCCGCGTTGCGTCACTGGATTAATCAGCTCCAGCAGGAACGTACCGGCGTTACGTCGCAAAGCAAGGCGTTGACGCCTAAGCAGCAAGAAACCCAGGAACTGGAAGCTCGAATCGCTCGCCTTGAGCGGGAGAGATCCATTTTAAAAAGCCTGCCGCACTCTTGATGTCGGAAAAGCACGAGCGCACAGACTGATTGACCACCTGCGTACCCGAGATCCGGCAGATGGCCGTGTACGATCTTTGACATTACTCGCCCGTGTTACTACGCCCACCTTGTCAAACGACTCACTCCGGACGTTGAGCGGCTTCGAACGACTAATACCCGAGTCCCCTGTGATTGCATCCTACCGGTACTCACTCTTAATTCTTACGGCATGATGAGGATCTGCCCCCCTCTATTGGGAAAGGCGCCGCCCTGGGCACCCCGGCCGGGCAGTCTCCAGGCGCTACCTTCGAACCTGCACACTCCAGGGGCTCTTGCCGGATCAAGGCCGGATGAACGTCTTCAGTGGCGCTGACGTAGCTCAAGAAGCCGTCGCTCACTCGTAAGACTTTGGTAGTTCGATCTTTTTAAGCACTCCATGAACAGAAGGGTCTCTCCTGCCCGTCGTGCGGGATTTTAAATCCAAGAAACGAAAAAGCCCGCCTTCTTAACAAGAAGGCGGGCTATCTCATGTTTGCATCATGGTGAACCGTATCTATCGTTCACCAAAGGCGTCTGCATGACCAGAAAGCTGGCACCTGCGCCCCTTTCCAAACCGTGCATCACCTACAGAATATGGTGGGTCGTGTGGGATTCGAACCTACGACCAATTGGTTAAAAGCCAACTGCTCTACCAACTGAGCTAACGACCCGCTGTGTGGTGGCGCGTATAATACTGATTTCTAACGGGAATTCAACACCCTATATGAAAAAAATCAAAAATAAGGTGTTGGATCACTGATTCCGGCTGCATTGAAGCCCTCCGCACGCAGGCGGCAGCTGTCACATTTGCCGCACGCGTGGCCGCTATCGTCTGCCTGATAGCAGGAAACCGTCAGCCCGTAATCAACCCCCAGGCGCACCCCGGCCTGGATAATCTCGGCCTTGCTGAGGTTCTGCAGCGGTGCCCGGATACGAAAGCCCTGCCCTTCGACACCGGCCTTGGTTGCCAGGTTGGCCATGCGCTCGAAGGCTTCGACGAACTCGGGACGGCAATCCGGGTAACCGGAATAATCCACCGCATTGACACCGATGAAGATATCCCGCGCTTGCAGGACTTCCGCCCAGCCCAGGGCCAGAGACAGGAAGACGGTGTTGCGTGCCGGCACATAGGTGACAGGAATGCCCTCCCCCGGCGCCTCTGGCACCTCAATGGAGCTATCAGTCAGCGCCGAGCCGCCAATACCGTTGAGGTTCAGGCCGATCACCTTGTGCTCCACCACACCGAGGTTCCGGGCCACGCGCTCGGCGGCGTGCAACTCGGCTCGATGGCGCTGGCCGTAATCGAAGCTCATGGTGTAGCAGCGGTAGCCTTCGGCGCGAGCCATGGCCACCACGGTGGCAGAGTCCAGGCCGCCGGACAGCAGGATCACGGCACGCTTTTCGCTCAAAGATGGGTTCTGTGCTTGTTCAGTCATGTCAGCGCCCCGGCTCATCATTCCAAAGGTATTTATGCAACTGCAGTTGCAGACGTACTGGCAGGTTGTCGGCGACGATCCAGTCCGCCAGGTCTCGTGCATTCAAGTCATGGTGGCTGGGCGAAAACAGCACTTCGCCGGCGCGACGCTCAAGACCGTACTGGATCAGCTTGGACACCGCCCAGTCATAGTCCTCGCGAGAGCAGATGACAAACTTGACCTGATCGTTGGCGGTCAGCAGCTCGATATTCTCGTAGCGGTTGCGGTGCGCTTCCTTGGAGCCGGGAGTCTTGAGATCAAGGATCCGGCTGACGCGCGGGTCCACCGCAGAGATGTCCAGCGCACCGCTGGTTTCCAGCGAGACCTCGTAGCCGGCATCGCACAAGTGCTGGAGCAAGGGAATGGCATTGGGCTGGGCCAGAGGCTCGCCACCAGTGACGCAGACGTAGCGAGGGCGGAAACCGGCAACCTGCTCCAGCAGGCTGTCGAGGGTCCGCTGGCTACCGCCGCTGAACGCGTAGGCACTGTCGCAGTATTGGCAACGCAACGGGCAACCGGTCAGGCGCACAAAAACCGTGGGCAGCCCGGCAGTCCGAGTTTCCCCCTGCAACGAGTAGAAAACTTCGGTGATTCTCAATGTGTCTTGCATAGTCGCCACGGGCGTAACAGCTAAACAGGCTGTCCGCCTCCGTCAGGCACTTCAAGGAACCCCGCCATCGCGCAGATCCCAGGAAGCGTGTTTCAGAAAAAGGGCATGGATTCTAACGAAAAAACCCGCGAAAAGCGCGGGTTTCTTGTAACGGGGGGCCAACGCACTTACATGCGCTGCAGGTCCCGTTGGGCCAACTGAGCGGCGGAAGTGCCCGGATACTGGGCCACCACCTGCTGCAGGATGCCCTTGACCCGGTCGGTGTGACCGAGGCGACGCTCTACGTCAGCCAGCTTGTACAGCGAATCCGGCACCTTGGCGTGCTTGGGATACAGCTGGGAAACCTTGGCAAATGCCTGGCCCGCGCCTTGCAGGTCGCCTTTGGCCAGGTTCACTTCACCCAACCAGTACTGGGCATTGCCGGCGTACTGGCTGTTGGGGTACTTGCGCAGGAATGCCGAGAAGGCCTGGCTGGCCTTGTCGAAATCCTTGGCCTTGATCAGGTCGAAGGCAGCATCGTAGTAGAGCTTTTCCTTGGCCGGATCACCCGGTTCGCTACTGGCGGCTGGCGCCTGAGCAGCGGCACCGGCAGCACTGTTATCGCCACCGGCAGAAGAATTCTCAGGAGTTACGGCAGGTGCGACACCGCTTCCTATGCGTCGATCAAGATCCTGGTAACGCTCCAGGCTTTCTTGCTTCATCCGCGCTACATCATTTTGCAGAACTTCGATCACACCCTGTTGGCGTGCAATCTGCTCCTGCATTTGCTGCAGTTGCTGGAACAGCTCGCCCTGTGCCGAGACAGGGGTCGAAACCCCTCCCCCGGCATAGGCGCCGTTCGTGCCATAACCCGCTGGCGGATAACTGCTGCCGCTATTGTTATAGCCGGAGTTGTTATCGACCACAGGAACCGCAGACCACGCCGCAAGCGGCGTGAGACTGAGAGCCAAAATAGTTACAGCACGACGGCACGTTCGCATGACGAATTACTTACGCAGTTCGACGCGACGGTTTTGAGCCCAGGACTGCTCGTCGTGGCCAGTAGCAACTGGACGCTCTTTACCGTAGGAAACCAGCTCCAGCTGTGCAGGGGAAACGCCCTGCAGAACCAGGTAGCGCTGAACGGCTTTCGCACGACGCTCGCCCAGAGCCATGTTGTACTCACGAGTACCACGTTCGTCGGTGTTGCCTTCCAGAACAACGCGAGCGCCGTTTGCTTTCAGGTCTTTGGCGTGAACGTCCAGAGCGCGCATGGCTTCTGGCTTCAGGTCCGAGCTGTCGTATTCGAAGTAGAAGGTGGTGATTGCGCGCAGAGCAGCTTCTTCGCTCAGGGAGCCATCAACAGCACCGGTGTTAGCGCCGTAACCAGCGTTTGGATCAACAGCGCCTTCACCGGCATTGTCGCCGCCTTTGGAGGAGCAACCTACAGCCACAGCCATGGCCAGAGCCAGCGCAGCAAACTTACCAAACTTCAACATTTCCATCGTGAAACTCCTAATGAACCCCAGTGTGTTAAGTGAAACATTGTAGCGCCGCGTCAGTTCAGGTAAGGGGACCAGGACGGTTCTCTGACTTCGCCTTGAGCGGTAGGAAGCGGGAGCCTCACACGTCCATTAATGGACACGAGCATCAAGACTCCCCGGCCCTGCTGGCGGGTGGCGTAGATTACCATGGTGCCGTTGGGCGCAACAGTAGCTGACTCATCAAGGTTAGTGTCTGTAAGGATTTTTACGCTACCGCGCTGCAAATCCTGAGCCGCTACCCGGAAGTTGGTGAAACCATCCTGGCGGTGAATCATTACCAGGGTCTTTTCGTCAGCAGAAAGTTTCGGGTTGGCGTTGTAGTTACCAATAAAGGTCACACGCTCAGCGCCACCGCCATTGATATTGCTTTTATAGACTTGCGGCTTGCCGCCACGGTCGGAGGTGAAATAGATGGTGGAACCATCCTTGCCCCAGAACGGCTCGGTGTTGATGCCTGGACCACTGGTGACGCGGCTGATCTGCCGGGACGCCATGTTCATCACATAGATATCCGGGTTGCCATCCTTGGACAGCACGAACGCGAGGCGGGTGCCATCTGGCGACCAGGCAGGAGCGCCGTTCAGGCCTTCGAAGTTGGTGATCTGCTCACGACGACCCGTGTCGATGTGCTGCACGAAGATGCGCGGGCGCTTCTGCTCGAACGACACGTAAGCAATGCGCTTGCCATCCGGAGCAAAGCGCGGCGACAGGATCGGCTCGCGAGACTGCAACAGGGTTACCGCCCGAGCACCGTCGTAGTCCGAACGCTGCAGGGTGTAACGGGTGTTGTTCACCGAGAAACGCTCAGCCGTCACATACAGCAGGCGCGTAGAGAACGCGCCCTTGATGCCGGTGAGTTTTTCAAAGGACTGGTCGGAAATGTAGTGCGACATGTCCCGCAGCTGATCAACGCTGCCCGACACGCTGCCGGTCAGCACTTGCTGCTCGGTAGCGACGTTGAACAGCGCGTACTGCACCTGCAGGCGACCGCCGGCTGGAACAATGCTGCCGACCATCACGTACTGGGCGCCCAGGGCTTTCCAGTCGCGGAAAATGACTTCGCTGGCCTGAGTCGGCAAGCTGATCATGTTCTGCTTTGGAATCGGTGCGTAGTAACCCGAGTTGCGCAGGTCGTCACCGATGATCTGCGCCATGTCGTCCGGCAGCACGCTGCCGCCTTGCCAACCGAACGGCACTACCGCGATGGGAGTTGCCCGGTCACTGCCACTGGTGACCAGAATGTTTTTTTCATCCGCTGCCGCTATCCCTGCCATACAGCAAATAACGACAAGCATTCCTCGAAGAAGGTTTCTCACAAGGCTAGATCCTCAGGTGTGAATGTCATCTTGAATGAACGATAGGGAGCAAAATCCTTCGGACTCAACCCCTGCATTTCTGTCAAACGCCCAATGTTCTTGACTGCCGCTACCGCCGAGGCATCGAACGGACCATCACCACTGGACTTGATCACGCTGACCGTGGTCACCGTGCCATCAGGCAACATGCCGATCCGCAGTTCCACTGTCATGCCCTTGCGTGCCGAAGGAGGACGAGCCCAACCTTCCGCTGCACGGATACGAATCAGGTCATCGAAACTGCCCGAGACACTGTCACCGACCTCATCCGACTTAGTGGCTTCACGCTCCGGCTTGTCGGACAGCAAGTCCGCCAGGGCCTGAGCCTTCTTCTCTTCGGCAGATTTACGCGCCGCTTCCTGGGCCTTTTTCTTCGCGGCATCGGCAGCAGCTTTCTTCTTCGCGTCTTCGGCGATCTTTTTCTTCGCCTCTTCAGCTTCAGCTTTCTTCTTCGCGTCTTCCGCGGCTTTCTTCTTCGCGTCTTCGACGATTTTCTTCTTGGCCTCTTCAGCGGCCTTTTTCTTGGCCTCTTCTTCAGCGGCTTTCTTGGCTTCTTCTTCGGCTTTCTTCTTGGCTACATCAGCCAATTGCTTCTCTTCGGCCTTCTTGGCTTCCGCAGCTTTCTTGGCTTCATCAGCCTTCTTCGCCTCGTCAGCTTTCTTGGCCTCATCGGCCTTTTTCGCTTCCGCGGCCTTTTGAGCAGCCTCTTCTTTCTTTTGTTCCGCAGCCTTGATCTCTTCCTGCTCGACCTTCTTCTGCTCCAACTGCTCGGCTTCGGTCTGACGCGCGGCGGATTTCTTCGCCTCACCCGCAATCTTGTGATTGGTCTGGGTGGTTGCCGGACTCTTGGATTTGAGCTGGTACAGGGTCGCCTGAACGATCGGCTTGGCCGGGGGCAGTTCCGGGGTCATGGCAAAGCTGACGAACAGCATGCCAAACACCAGCACGTGCAGGGCAATTGCCCAGACACTAGGCCAGAAGTAGCTTTCCGAGGCGGACGGCTCTCGCTGTTGGTGCATCAGGGCGCCTCGGTAATCAGGCCAACGTTACCGACTCCGGCTTTCTGCAGGCCGCCCATGGCACCCATCACGGCGCCGTAGTCGACGGATTTATCACCGCGAATGAACACCTGGGTGTGCTTGCCGCCTTCATTGCCGGCACGGATGATCTTGGTCACCGCGTCAGTCATCTGTGGCAAGGTCATCGCCTTGTCCTGTTGCTTTTCGGTGTCGACTTCGCTGCCAAGGTTCCAGTAGTAGGTCTTGTCAGCCTTGATCGAGATGGTCAGTACCTGGGTGTTGTTGTCCTGGGGCAAGGCTTCGCTGGAAACCTTGGGCAGGTCAACTTTCACGCCCTGGTTGAGCATTGGCGCGGTCACCATGAAGATAACCAGCAGTACCAACATCACGTCGATGTAAGGCACCACGTTCATCTCGGCAACCGGCTTGCGTTTGTGGCGAACTCGGGCCATGGGTTTTACCTGCTCACTCTTCGCTGGTGTGCACTTTACGGTGCAGGATCGCCTGGAACTCGTCGGCGAAGGTGTAGTAACGGCTGATCAGCGTCTCGCCACGAGCGGCGAAGCGGTTGTAGGCGATCACCGCCGGGATGGCCGCGAACAGGCCGATGGCCGTGGCGATCAGTGCTTCAGCGATGCCCGGAGCTACGGTAGCCAGGGTCGCTTGCTGGGCCTGAGCCAGGCCGCGGAAGGAGTTCATGATCCCCCAGACGGTACCGAACAGACCGATGTACGGGCTGACGGAGCCGACGGTGGCGAGGAACGGCAGGCTCTGCTCGAGCTTTTCTTCTTCGCGGGAAATCGCTACGCGCATGGCGCGGGCCACGCCTTCCATGACGGCTTCAGGATCGACACCCGGTTGCTGACGCAGGCGGGAGAACTCCTTGAAACCGGCGCGGAAGATCTGCTCGACGCCAGAATCCGGGTCGGGGTTGCTGCCCGCCTGGCGGTACAGCTTGGACAGGTCGATGCCGGACCAGAAGCGCTCTTCGAAGCTCTCCAGGGCACGTCGACCGGCACGCAGCAGGTTGCTGCGCTGAAAGATCATGATCCATGAAGTCACCGATGCGGCAACCAGGGTCAGCATTACCAACTGCACTACAACGCTGGCATTGCTGACCAGGCTCCACATGGAGGAATGGTCGACGACGTTAGCTTCCACGCTTTATCTCCTGCTCTGAGTGTGTACCCGCGCTGCTCTCGTCGGCAAAGGCCGTACGCAGAGCGTCTGGAATGGCGCGGGGTTTGAAATTGTCGGCGCGCACACAGGCCACCAGGAACTGCCCTTCACAGAGCAGCGCATTGTCTTTGGCTCGCCTGACCTGCTGAGTGAAGCGCAGGCTGACCCGGTTCAATTCGGTAACTTGGGCACTGACCAGAAGTTCATCGTCCAGTCGCGCCGGCGCGTGATAACGCGCTTCGCTGGAATGCACGACAAATAACAGGTTCTCCCCCACCAGCTGCGACTGGGCGAAGCCCAGGTGTCGTAGCCGCTCGGTTCGAGCCCGCTCCATAAACTTAAGGTAATTAACGTAATACACGATGCCGCCGGCATCGGTGTCCTCGTAATAAACGCGACAACGATGTGCGAACGGCTCAAGCCCGTTTTGCGCGCGCATACTCTAGTGCTTACTCCTCAGGTTGCCAATCCGGCCAGGCAACTGTTTTTTCATTCTTGAACGACTTTTCGTGATGTTTTAACCATGCCAGTCCCTAGGACAGCACAAACCCCGAATAAATCGACAAAGAGCGGGTTATTAATCGTCCACGGCATCGAGGAATTCGTCTACCACGGGCATGTCCCCCATTCGTGACGGAATGTTAAGACCGAAGTGCAGGTAGGCATGCCGGGTCACCACGCGGCCACGGGGTGTGCGCATGATGTAGCCCTGCTGGATCAGGTACGGCTCCAGCACATCCTCGATGGTATGGCGTTCTTCACTGATGGCCGCGGCCAGGCTGTCGACCCCCACCGGCCCGCCATCGAACTTCTCGATCATGGTCAGCAATAGACGTCGGTCCTGGTGGTCGAAGCCACGTTCATCGACGTCCAGCAGGTTCAGCGCCAGGTCGGCGATCGGTTTGGTGATATGCCCCTTGGCCCGTACCTCTGCGAAATCCCGCACCCGACGCAGCAGGCGGTTGGCGATCCGCGGAGTGCCCCGGGCACGGCGCGCGACCTCGAAGGCCCCATCCGGGTCCAGCGGCAGACCTAGAATGCCGGCGGAACGGCTGACAATGGTTGCCAGGTCCGCCGTGCTGTAGAACTCCAGGCGCTGGACGATGCCGAAGCGGTCCCGCAGCGGGTTGGTCAGCATCCCCGCACGGGTGGTTGCCCCCACCAGGGTGAACGGCGGCAGATCGAGCTTGATCGAGCGCGCCGCAGGGCCTTCGCCGATCATGATGTCGAGCTGGAAATCTTCCATGGCCGGGTACAGCACTTCTTCGACAATCGGCGAAAGCCGGTGAATCTCGTCGATGAACAGTACGTCGTGAGGCTCAAGATTGGTCAGCAAGGCCGCCAGATCACCCGGGCGCTCCAGCACCGGACCAGACGTACTCTTGATCGACACCCCCATTTCCTCGGCGATGATGTTGGCCAGGGTGGTCTTGCCCAGGCCCGGGGGACCGAAGATCAGGGTGTGGTCCAGGGATTCGTTGCGCCCACGGGCGGCCTGGATGAACAGTTCCATCTGCTCGCGCACGCTAGGCTGGCCGATGTAGTCGGCCAGGCTGACCGGACGAATCGCCCGGTCCTGGATTTCCTCGCGCTCACGGGGGCCCGTGGCGGCGATCAGACGGTCGGCTTCAATCACTTAAATCATTCCCTTCAGGGCTCGGCGGATCATGTCTTCACTGCTCAAGCCTTTGTCTTTGATCGCGGAGACGGCCTTGCTGGCTTCCTGCGGCTTGTAGCCCAGGGAGATCAGCGCGCTGACCGCATCCGACTCGGCGCTGGCCACTGGCGCCGGCGCATCCGGCTGGTTCGGCACCAGGGCGAACATGCTCGGCACGGCTTCCCAGGCCTTGAAACGGTCCTTGAGCTCGACCAGCAGGCGCTCGGCAGTCTTCTTGCCGACTCCGGGCACCTTGGTCAGGGCCGAGGTGTCCTGGGCCTGCACACAACGCACCAGTTCATCCACCTCAAGGCTGGACATCAACGCCAGGGCCAGTTTCGGGCCCACACCATTGAGACGGATCAACTCGCGGAAAAAGTCTCGCTCGCGCTTGCTGGCAAAACCGTAGAGTAACTGTGCATCCTCGCGGACGACCAAATGGGTGTGCAGGGTCAGGGGCTCGCCGACCGACGGCAGGCGATACAGGGTGGTCATCGGCACTTCGACTTCATAACCCAGCCCGTTTACATCAAGAATCAGGTGCGGCGGCTGTTTCTCAGCCAGGGTGCCGCGCAAGCGTCCAATCACGTTTCAGATCCTTAGGCGATGGCCAGCCCGCAGCTGGCGACTCGTTGGGCGAGCGTCTGCGCCGGCTACCCAGGCGCAAAACGCTCAACCCCTAAAATGACTGCGCTGATGCTATCAGAGACGCAGGCGGCCGCCACGACTGCGTGCTGTCCCCAGGCCATGGGGCAGCAGGCTGGAACGGGTATGGGCGTGACAGATGGCAATGGCCAAGGCGTCCGAGGCATCGATCTGTGGCTTGGTGGTCAGCTTGAGCAGGTGCATGACCATCATCTGCACCTGTTCCTTGTTGGCCCCGCCAGTGCCGGCCACGGCCTGCTTGACCTGGGTGGCAGTGTACTCGGCAATCTCCAGCCCCTCTTCGGCACCGGCAACGATCGCTGCCCCCCGCGCCTGGCCGAGCTTGAGCGCCGAGTCGGCGTTACGCGCCATGAACACCTTCTCGATCCCCATGGTCACCGGGCCGTAGGTCTGGATCACTTCACGCACCCCGCGATAGACGATCTGCAGCCGGTCGGGCAGCTCGCCAGCCCCGGTACGGATACAGCCAGAGGCCACGTACACACAGCCGCGCCCCGTGTCTCGAACCACGCCATAACCGGTAATGCGCGAACCGGGGTCGATGCCAAGAATAAGAGTCATAACGCCTGCTGCTTGAATAAAGAGGCTTGCCGGCCAGGACCGGAACAGCGAAAAGGCAGAAGCCGGAAGCGCCCTGCCGCGCAATGATCACGGCTTCGCACCTCCGGCCTCAAGGTTAGTGCAGTTGAATCAGCCGAGTTGCTCGGCGACCGACTCGGGAATATCCGCGTTGGAATAGACGTTCTGCACATCATCCAGGTCTTCCAGCATGTCGATCAGCTTGAGGACCTTCTCGGCGCCTTCCAGGTCCAGTTCGGCACTGGTGGTCGGCAACATGACGATTTCTGCGTCCGCAGCTGTAAAGCCCGCCGCTTCCAAGGCATTGCGCACGCCATAGAAACCGGCGAACGAGGTGAACACGTCGATCGAACCGTCTTCGTTGCTGACCACGTCGTCGGCATCGGCTTCCATCGCCGCTTCCATCAAGGCGTCTTCATCGACACCTTCGGCGAAGGTGATCTGCCCCTTGCGCTCGAACAGGTAGGCCACCGAACCGTCGGTACCCAGGTTGCCGCCGCACTTGCTGAAGGCATGACGAACAGCTGCCGCGGTGCGGTTGCGGTTGTCGGTCATGCACTCGACCATCACCGCCACGCCGTTGGGGCCGTAGCCTTCATAGGTCAGCTCGACCACATCGTCGCTGCCGGCAGCGCCGGTGCCACGGGCGATGGCCCGATCGATGATGTCGCGGCTCATGTTGGCACCCAGGGCCTTGTCCAGGGCCAGGCGCAGGCGTGGGTTGGAGTTGGGATCGCCGCCGCCCTGACGGGCCGCGACGGTCAGCTCACGAATCCACTTGGTGAAGATCTTGCCTCTCTTGGCATCCTGACGCTCTTTGCGGTGCTTGATGTTCGCCCACTTGGAATGACCTGCCATAACTTGCTCCAAATTCTCTTTGAAACATTGCCCACGCCGCATGGCGGGTGCGGGCAACAAAAACTCGACCCATAGAAAAAGCGCACCCGAAGGTGCGCCTTATCGGGCCGGCTTATTCAGCCTTGGGCTGTTCGCGCAGGCGGATGTGCAGCTCGCGCAGAGCCTTGGCATCCACCAGACCCGGTGCCTGAGTCATGACGCAGGCCGCGCTCTGGGTTTTCGGGAAGGCGATCACTTCGCGGATCGACTGGGCGCCGGTCATCAGCATCACCAGGCGGTCCAGGCCAAAGGCCAGGCCACCGTGCGGCGGCGCGCCGTACTTGAGGGCGTCCAGCAGGAAGCCGAACTTCTCTTCCTGTTCCGCTTCGCTGATGCCCAGCAGGCGGAACACCGCTTGCTGCATTTCCTTGCGGTGGATACGGATCGAACCGCCACCCAATTCGGTGCCGTTCAAAACCATGTCGTAGGCGCGCGACAGGGCGGTAGCCGGGTTGGCTTCCAGTTCTTCCGGCGAGCACTTCGGCGCGGTGAACGGGTGATGCAGGGCGGTGAAGCTGCCGTCGTCGTTCTCTTCGAACATCGGGAAGTCGACCACCCACATCGGCGCCCATTCGCAGGTCAGCAGGTTCAGGTCGTGACCGAGCTTGATACGCAGCGCGCCCAGGGCCTCACTGACGATCTTGGCCTTGTCGGCCCCGAAGAACACGATGTCGCCGTCGACCGCGCCCACGCGATCGAGGATCACGTTCAGGTTGGCTTCCGGGATGTTCTTGACGATCGGCGATTGCAGGCCTTCAACGCCTTTGGCGCGCTCGTTGACCTTGATATAGGCCAGGCCCTTGGCGCCATAGATGCCGACAAACTTGGTGTAGTCGTCGATCTGCTTGCGCGGCATGCTCGCCCCGCCTGGAACGCGCAAGGCGGCGATGCGGCATTTCGGATCGTTGGCCGGGCCGCTGAACACCTTGAACTCCACTTCCTTGAGCTGGTCGGCAACGTCCACCAGTTCCAGCGGGTTGCGCAGGTCCGGCTTGTCGGAACCGTAGCGACGCATGGCCTCTTCAAAGGTCATGTGCGGGAATTCACCGAATTCCAGACCCAGCACTTCCTTGAACAGGTTGCGGATCATGCCTTCGGTCAGGCCCATAATGTCTTTTTCGTCGAGGAAGCTGGTCTCGATGTCGATCTGAGTGAACTCAGGCTGACGGTCGGCACGCAGGTCTTCGTCGCGGAAGCACTTGGCGATCTGGTAGTAGCGGTCGAAGCCGGCCACCATCAGCAGTTGCTTGAACAGCTGTGGCGATTGCGGCAGAGCGAAGAAGCTGCCGGCGTGGGTGCGGCTCGGCACCAGGTAGTCGCGGGCGCCTTCTGGGGTGGCGCGGGTCAGGATCGGGGTTTCGACGTCGAGGAAACCGTTCTCGTCCAGGTAGCGACGGATGCTGGTGGTCATGCGCGAACGCAGGCGCAGCTTCTCGGCCATTTCCGGACGGCGCAGGTCGATGAAGCGATAGCGCAGACGGGTTTCTTCACCCACGTCCGAGTATTCGTTGAGCGGGAACGGCGGGGTTTCCGCTTCGTTCAGCACTTCCAGCTCGTAGCCCAGGACTTCGATCATGCCCGAAGCCATGTTGGCGTTGCCGGCACCGGCCGGACGCAGGCGTACCTTGCCGGTGATCTTGACCACGTATTCGCTGCGCACGCGGTCGGCGGCGGCGAAGGTTTCAGCGCGGTCCGGGTCGAACACCACCTGGGCCAGACCTTCACGATCACGGATATCGAGGAAGATCACCCCGCCGTGGTCACGGCGACGGTGGACCCATCCGCAAAGGGTTACTTCCTGACCTTCCAGGCTTTCGTTCAGTTGGCCGCAATAATGGCTGCGCATCATGGTAGTGGTTTCACTTCTCGTAATTCGAAATTCGATGGAGGCCTTGCGCACCTCAAGGTGCCGGATAGTGCAAGAACTCGCGCGTGTCGTTCAACTTAGTCAGCTTTGTCGCCACCGGCCAGGTTCTTCTTGGAGCCGGTCTTGAAGTCGGTTTCGTACCAGCCGGTGCCGCTCAGGCGGAAACCAGGCATGGAAAGCATCTTTTTCAGCTCGGGCGCCTGGCAGGCAGGGCAGTCGACCAGCGGCGCGGCGCTGATCTTTTGAATGGCTTCCAACTGATGACCACAGGAAGCGCATTGATAGTCGTACATGGGCATGGGGGGCGTCTCGGCAATCCAGATTACTGCTTGAACTACAGCCAGAGCCCACGCCAAAGCCCGGGCTACGTAGCAAAGAGCGGGATTATATCCATTAAATCGGCCCTGTGCAGCCGTATGACCCCATGGCGGGCGTCACCGACCGTCAGGCATCTATCCGGGCTGCAACCCCGGAAGGTCTGGAGAACGCGGGTGCTGTCTGCTTAGTCGAGGGTGCGAACGGCGTACAGGACGCCATTCGCAGGAGCGGGCTTAACGGTTTTCCAGCAGAGAGCGCAGCATCCACGCGGTTTTTTCATGCACCTGCATGCGCTGGGTCAGCAGATCCGCCGTGGGCTCGTCGCTGACCTTGTCCAGCAACGGAAAGATGCCACGGGCGGTACGGGTCACTGCTTCCTGGCCCGCGACCAGTTGCTTGATCATTTCCTCGGCGGCAGGCACCCCTTCCTCTTCCTTGATCGAGGACAGCCGGGCATAGATGGAATAGGCCCCCGGAGCCGGAAAGCCCAGGGCGCGAATGCGTTCGGCGATCAGGTCCACTGCCAGGGCCAGTTCGTTGTACTGCTCTTCGAACATCAAGTGCAGGGTACGGAATTGCGGGCCGGTGACGTTCCAATGGAAGTTATGGGTTTTCAGGTACAACACGTAGGTATCCGAAAGCAGACGGGAAAGACCGTCGACGATGGATTTACGATCTTCTTCGCTGATACCGATATCAATTGCCATGTTTCTCTCCGTTATCGGGATGGATTCACCCACTCATCTGCCGGACCACTCTAGCAAGAGTACCGCCCCCGCGCCGCCCGGGATCGTCAATCGGCCTGCGGTGGATTGTCCCGTGGCCCGGCCCCGGATAAACCTCACTGAGTTCGAGTCAGGTCAGACAGCAGCAGAAATCCGACGTTCCTTGGAAAAATCACCGCCATCTGTCTAGAACAGGCGTTTGCCCGATTGTCCGGGCTCGGTCTGCAGAAGCACTCATTTATACGCCCGGGCCGGGCCCCGCTGCTGATTTGAGAAGGCCTGGGCTTTGCTGTTAAATAGAGCCCGTGTCGCTGTTGCCTATTTCTTCGGCCAGCGCGCATAGGCTGACACCGCGTACGTAACCACCGCCTCACCTATTTGTTCAGAAGCGAACCGTGCGTGATCAGCTCCTCCTTGTGCTTCCTTCTTAACGTGAGTTAATCAAAATGTTGAAAATCGTCCACCTGCTGACAGGCATTGCAGCTTTGCTGCTGTCCTTGATTCCGAGTCTGAGATCTGACGCGGTTCCCTACCTGCAACAACCCGATGCTCTTTACCTGGCCCTTTTCGGCCTGCTCAACCTGATCCTGGCTCCAGTTATTCCCTACTGGAACAAAGGTTCTCGTCATCACCTGCAAAACCTGGTCAGCGCCCTGCTGGTGCTGGTCGTTGTACTGCAAACCCTCACCCTGCTGGCCCCCATGCCAGTCATTGGCGGCCAACCGGCGGTTCTGGTCAGCTTGTTGACTGCACTGATCGCCGTAGTCCTGCACCTGGCCATCAGCTTCTACAAGTCATCACCTTCCGCGTCAGCCACGCCAAGCTACGATATGAGCAATCGTGATACCGGCACCGTGAAGTGGTTCAACACTTCCAAGGGCTTCGGCTTTATCTCCCGGGATTCCGGCGATGATATTTTCGTGCACTTTCGCGCCATTCGCGGAGAAGGCCATCGCGTCCTGGTGGAAGGCCAGCGCGTGGAGTTCTCGGTAATGAACCGTGACAAGGGCCTGCAAGCCGAAGATGTGATTGCCGCGCTGCCGCGCCGCTGATCGGCCGCCCATAAAAAAACCGCGCCCAGGCGCGGTTTTTTTTGGCCAACGATCCCCCCTCAATAATGAGGCGGTGGCACTTGCTCTTCGAACGACTCGAACTGCCCGACCATTTCTTCCTGGCGCTTGAGCAATGCCGCCATCTGCAACTGCAGACGCTCCACTGCCCTCTGCTGCGCCACCAGCACATCGTTCAAGGCCTGGATGGTGTCATCCTGAAACGCCAGGCGGCTCTCCAGGTCGGTTACACGCTCTTGCAGACTCATGCCTTACCCCTCCAGAAACTGAAAGTCATCGGTCAACACCAACCGCAGGCGTTCACGGATCGCCGCCACTTGCTCGGCGCTGTAAGGCTTGGCCGGATGCTTGCCCCATACCGGTGCCGGCCACGCCGCATCATCACGCTTGCGCACGATCACGTGCATATGCAGTTGGCTCACCACATTGCCCAAAGTCGCCACATTCAACTTGTCGGCATCGAACGAATCCTTGAGCAACTCGGCCAGCGCGGTGGTTTCCTGCCATAGCTGTTGCTGGTCGGTGACATCCAGTTGAAACAACTCGCTGATATCCTCGCGACGCGGCACCAGGATGAACCAGGGATAGTTGGCGTCATTGGACAGCAGCAACCGGCAGAGGGGGAAATCCCCGAGGGTCAATGTGTCTTGTTGCAGCCGTGAATCTAAAGTGAACACCGCGTTTACTCCCGCTCAGCTTGTTTCAGCCCGGCGTCCAGTAGACGGACTCCTGCCAGGCGACAGACGCGCAGCATACCTGCGAATGCCCTGCGCTTCATGACCAATGAGCCAGAGACCGGACAGCACACACTCAGGCACGGCAAGGAGCCGACCGCAATGCAAAGGCCACGCCCCACAGCAGGACATTTCCTCGCGCCTCGCACCATTTGCGCCCACAACCCGCAACCCATCCGGAAAATGACCGGACCCACCCCTTGCGCCCCTCATTCTGCCTGGGCCTGACTGTATGAATCGTGCACAGCGTTGCAAAAGTTTTGCACCAGAATCGCACAGGCGGTCTACGCTGAATTCCTCAAGCATCCGCCGTTTACTCACTTTGCAGTGTGCAGCGGTAACGTTTCGCCGCACTGTGCAACTTAATGCACAGCCCTGCACCAGGAAAACCACAGAGTCAAGCCAAACAAAACGCCCCTTGAAACAGCGGTTTTATGCGGTTTTTACAGGGCCGAACGGCTCTTTGAAGAAAAATGGGTGGCTAAATTCAGTTTGTGCACGCTTGTTGCATTCAACCCCGCATCGTCTGCAACGGTCTAACGGAAGTCAGGCCTTACAGACTCATAATAATAGTGGCAGGGCTGCCCCGCGGTGCTTTTTAGAGTGTGTGCATGGGGACTTGTTTCCTTCATTCTCGGCTTCGAAAAACACTGCTGAAAGTTGTCGGCCTGGATACAGACTGACTGCAGAATTACGACACCTATCGAGCGAATTGCGACAGGGCCGTAAAGAAGCTGAAAGGATAGATAGGCAAGTATCGCCAACATTGTCAGCGTGATATAAGTTTGCGCCGACACAAAAAGAAAGAGCCGCCCAGATAAAAAAACAGGTGGGACGGCAGTACTCTTCTAAAAACCAAAGGAGCAAATCACGATGCGCGTGATGAAGTGGAGCATGATCGCCCTGGCTGTCTCAGCAGGCACCTCGCAGTTTGCAATTGCATCCTCCCAGGACGATGCAAAAGGCTTTATCGAAGATAGCACCCTGACAGCCAAAACCCGTCTCGAGTACATGAACCGTGATTTCAAGAACGGTGCAGGCAACCATGCGCGCGACGACGGTACTTTCAAGAGCGGCTATCGCCAAGATACCGGCCTGAGTGAACTGCTGCAGTACAACTCCGGCTTCACTCAGGGCACCGTAGGCGTCGGTGTCGATGCTTTCGCCATGGGCGTGGTCAAACTCGACGGCGGTGCCGGTCGCTCCGGTAACGGCTTGGCCGCCAACAACAGCCTCGGCCAACCCGAAAAAGACTCTTCGGCCGTAGGCGGCGCAGTCAAATTCCGCATCTCCGACACCGTACTCAAGTACGGCGACCAGATGGTTGCAAGCCCTGTGTTCTCCACCGACGACAGCCGTCTGCTGCCTGAAGTAGCCACCGGTACCTTGATCACCAGCAAAGAGATCAAAGGCCTGGAACTGAACGCCGGTCACTTCACTGCGCTGCGCTCGCAAACCGGCCAGTACAACGACAGCATCAACGGTCGCAACGGTGACACCGGCCTGAAAAACCCGGGCCTGACCGCTGCCGACTTCGCGGGTGCTACCTACCAGTTCACCGATAACTTCGTCGGTGGCGTGGCCGCGTCCAAGGTCGATGACTACTTCAAGAAGCAGTACATCAACCTGAACTACACCTTCCCGATCGCCGATAACCAGTCGCTGAACCTCGACTTCAACGGCTATCGCACCGAAGACGACGGCAAGAAGCTGTACGGCAAGCTGGACAACAAACTGTGGAGCCTGGCGGCCGCCTACAGCATCGGCCCGAACAAGTTCACCATCGCCCACCAGCGTTCCACCGGCGACACCAACTACCTGTACGGTGTTGACGGCAACGGCACCATCTTCGTCGCCAACTCCATCCAGATTTCCGACTTCATCGGTGAAGACGAGCGCTCCTGGCAGGCTCGCTACGACCTGAACATGGCGACCCTGGGTGTTCCAGGCCTGAGCTTCATGGCCCGTTACGTGAAGGGTGACAACATCACCACTTCGTCGAACACCGAAGGCAAGGAAAACGAGTTCAACTTCGAAACCAAGTACGTGATGCAAGAAGGTCCAGCCAAGGACCTGTCGTTCCGCCTGCGTAGCGCTGTGTACCGTGCAAACGGTGCTTACAACAAAGACTACACCGCAGACAACAACGACGTTCGCATCATCGTAGAGTACCCACTGAGCATCTTGTAATATCGATGCCCAGCTGATTGCGCTAACGCGCAGCACTAATAAGAACCGCCGCCCCTAATTAGGGCGGCGGTTTTTTTTGCCTCTGTAAAAGTACCAGGCCAAATAAATAATTAAATAGCAAGCTAACTAACTTGAGTGCTTGCGGTAGTCCATGTTCCGCCTCGAAAGCAGATTCACTAGTTGCTATTGGCTAGTATCGAAAACAAACAAGGGGCTGATAGCCCCTTGTCTTGAACAACATTAGCTGACCGAACGGCCAAGTCATGAAATTGACTTATTACACCGCAGCTTCCTGAACCACTCGAATCACTCGTTGTGGAAAAGGAATATCAATGCCCGCTGCCTTCAAGCGATCACGGGACAACTCATTGAACTGGAACAGCACGTCCCAATAATCCGACGTCTTGACCCATACCCGCAGCGACAGGGTAATGGCGCTATCGCCCAGGGTAGAAACCACAGCTACCGGGGCCGGATCGGCCAGTACCCGCTCATCCTTGGCCAGCTCCAGCAACACCTCGCGGGCCTTCTGCAGGTCCGCGTCATAGTCCACACCCACGTCGAACACCACCTTGCGGGTCGGTTGACGGTTGTAGTTGGTGATGATGCCGTTGGACAGGTTGCCGTTGGGCACGATCACTGTCTTGTTGTCACCGGTACGCAGCACGGTGTGAAAGATCTGGATGCTGTCGACGGTACCGCTGATGCCCTGGGCTTCGATCCAGTCACCGATACGGAAGGGGCGGAACAGCAGGATCAACACCCCACCGGCAAAGTTCGCCAGGCTGCCTTGCAGCGCCAGGCCGATGGCCAGGCCGGCAGCACCGATCGCGGCCACGAAGGAGGTGGTTTCGACACCGATCATCGAAGCCACGCTGACGATCAGCAGGATCTTGAGAATGATGTTGGCCAGGCTACTGATAAAACCTTGCAGCGCCAGGTCGGCATTGCGCAGGGCCAGCAACTTGCCCACTTTGTGAGTCAGTTTGTTGATCAACCACCAGCCGATGGCCAGGGTGATGACGGCCAGCAGCACCCGGCTGCCGTATTCCATGATCATTGGAATCCAGGCCTGGGAGGCCCGGACCAGGTTGTCTACTTCAGCGTTCAAATCCATCTATTTCTCCAGATTCCCGGGGTTGCGGCGCACATGACTGACAGGCAGAACGACCAGCCCCGCGGGAGCTCAATCGTTTCTGCCATTCCTCCGGCCTCGGACGCCAATAAGCTCTAGAGGTTCCCGGAGAAGCCGATCAATCGCGGAAGTTGTTGAATTGCAGCGGCATGCCGAACTCTTTGGCACGCAGGGCGGCGATGGCCTCTTGCAGGTCGTCACGCTTTTTGCCGGTCACCCGTACCTGCTCGCCCTGAATGGCGGCTTGGACTTTCAACTTGGCATCCTTGATATGGGCGACGATTTTCTTCGCCAGTTCTTTATCGATACCTTCCTTGAGGACCGCTTCCTGCTTCATCACCTTGCCCGAGGCATAGGCGTCCTTGACCTCCAGGCACTGCACGTCGATCTTGCGCTTGACCAGGGCCAGCTTGAGGATCTCGATCATCGCTTCAAGCTGGAACTCGGCCTCAGCGGTCAGGTTGACGGTCAGTTCCTTGTCCTTGAACTCGAAGCTGCCCTTGCCCTTGAGGTCATAGCGGCGATCCAGTTCCTTGACGGCGTTTTCCACCGCGTTGGTGACTTCGTGCTTGTCCAGTTCGGATACCACGTCAAACGACGGCATGTAATCTCTCCAAATAAAAAGGGGCGCTGTTCAAAACATCGAACACGCCCGGCTTGCGGTTAAAATCCGCGCTCATTATAACGGGTCTTTCCCCTCCTTCACCCCGCGCCCTCCCCCGGGCGGCCAAACAGAGCGAAAACCTGATGTCCACCACCTGGCATGTTCTCGGCGCCGGCAGCCTCGGCACCCTGTGGGCCACCCGCCTGGCCCGCGCCGGCTTGCCGGTACGCCTGATTCTGCGAGACACCGCCCGCTTGCGGGCCTATCAGGCGGCCGGCGGCCTGACCCTGATAGAACAGGGCCAGAGCAGCCTGCTGGCAATTCCCGGAGAAACCAGCACCAGCAGCGCCCCCATCCAGCGCCTGTTGCTGGCCTGCAAGGCCTACGACGCCGAGGCGGCAGTGGCCAGCATCGCCCAGCGCCTGGCGCCGGGAGCCGAACTGATCCTGCTGCAGAACGGCCTGGGCAGCCAGGATGCCGTGGCCGCCCGAGTGCCCCAGGCACGCTGCATCGCCGCCTCCAGCACCGAGGGCGCCTTCCGCGATGGCGACTGGCGCGTGGTCTTTGCCGGCCACGGCTACACCTGGCTCGGGGACTCGGGGCACCCCACGCCGCCGATCTGGCTCGACGAATTGGCGGCCAGCGGCATTCCCCATGAATGGAGCACCCAGATCCTCACCCGGCTCTGGCGCAAGCTGGCACTCAACTGCGCGATCAACCCACTGACGGTACTGCACGACTGCCGCAACGGTGGCTTGCAGCAGCATCAGTGCGAAGTGGCCACCCTGTGCGCCGAGCTGAGCGAGCTGCTGCAATGCTGCGGGCAGCCCGCCGCAGCGGAAAACCTGCAACAGGAAGTGGAACGGGTGATCCTGGCCACCGCCGCCAACTATTCCTCAATGCACCAGGATGTCAGCAACGGACGGCGCACCGAAATCAGCTACCTGCTGGGTTACGCCTGTGAAGCCGCTGCCCGGCATCGCCTGCAACTGCCCCATCTGCAGCAGTTGCAACAGCGCCTGGTGAACCAGCTGCAGCAACGCGGATTGCCCAGCGCCTGAGCAGCGGCTACGCTCCCCACTTGCTCATTTCCAGCGATATAGCCGATGCCATTGCGCCAGCGCCTCGAAAACCTGCCAGTGGGCCAAAAGCTCCTGGCCGCCCTGCTTGTCCTGCTGACCACCGTTCTGCTGGTCGCCAACCTGACCTTTATCAGCGCGGCCTACTGGATCTCCCAGGAAAGCATGGCGCCCCAGGCGCTGCAGACCATTGGCCGCCTGGTGTCCAATCCGACCCTGGCGATCCAGGCACTGAACTCCCCCGAAGATGCCGAGAAGCTGCTCAACGAACTCGACAGCTATAGCCCGCTGCGGGCTGCCGCACTCTATGACGGCAAGGGCCAGCGCCTGGCCCAGTTGCAGCACGGCGAACGCCTCAAGCTGCCCGAACGCTACCGGCATATCGAAGCCTGGCAAATGACCGAGTTTCGCAGCAACCAGGTCATCACCCTGCCTCGCCCGGGCCAGGCCCCCGGCCACCTGCTGTTGGTGGCCACCAGCGAACTGCCGATGGCCTTCTACACCGGCACCCTGACCGCCAGCCTGGGAATCCTGATCTTCAGTGTGCTGCTATGGCTGGTCATCGCCCGGCAGATCAAGCGCCTGATCACCCAGCCGATCCACCAGCTCGAGGAACTGTCGCGCCAGGTCACCCGCGAGGAGAACTATGCCCTGCGCGCAGCCCGGGGCAACCACGATGAAATCGGCAGCCTGGCAGAAGCCTTCAACACCATGCTGTCGCGTATCGAAGCTCGCGAGCAGCAGCTCAAGCGCGCCCGGGACGACTCCCAGGCCGCCTACGACCAGGCCCAGGGGCTGGCGGAGGAAACCCGCCATACCAACCGCAAGCTGGAACTGGAAGTCCAGGTGCGTAGCAAGATCGAGAAGAAGCTCACCGGCTTTCAGAACTACCTCAACAGCATCATCGACTCCATGCCCTCGGCGCTGATCGCGCTGGATGAACAGCTCTACGTCACCCAGTGGAACCAGGAAGCCAGCGCCCTGTCCGGCACCCGGCTCGACGAAGCCCTGAACCAGCCGATCTTCCTCGCCTTCGAACCGCTCAAGCCATTCCTGCCGCAACTCAAGGAAACCGTCGAACAGCACACGGTGACCAAGGTCGAGCGTGTCACCTGGTTCAAGGACGAAGAGCCCAAGCACTACGCCCTGACCTTCTACCCCCTGATGGGGGGCGCCGGACGCGGGGTGGTGATCCGTATCGACGACATCACCCAACGCCTGTCCCTGGAAGAGATGATGGTGCAATCGGAGAAAATGCTTTCGGTCGGTGGCCTCGCGGCCGGCATGGCCCATGAGATCAACAACCCGCTGGGAGCGATCCTGCACAACGTACAGAACATTCGCCGACGACTGTCTGCCGATCTGCCAAAGAACCTTGAGCACGCGCAGCAGATCGGTGTTGAACTGCAGACCGTCAATCGCTACCTGGAAAGCCGCGAAGTACCGCAACTGCTCGATGGCATTCAGCAGGCCGGAGCCCGGGCGGCGAAGATCGTCACCCACATGCTCAGCTTCAGCCGGCGCAGCAACCGGCAGATGGCCCCCTGCGACCTGCCGGCGCTGATCGACCAGGCGGTGGAGATCGCCAGCAACGACTTCGACCTGGCCATTGGCTTCGACTTCAAGGGCCAGGCGATCATTCGCCAGTTCGACCCGAACCTGGGCCCGGTTCCCGGCACTGCCAACGAACTGGAACAGGTGCTGCTCAACCTGCTGAAAAACGCTGCCCAGGCCATCCATCAGCGCGAAGATGACAGCGAACCCGGACGTATCATCCTGCGTACCCGTTTGAATCCGCCCTGGGCAGAGATCCAGGTGGAGGACAACGGAATCGGCATGAGCGAAAACGTACGCAAGCGTACCTTCGAGCCCTTCTTCACCACCAAGGAAATCGGCCAGGGCACCGGGCTCGGCCTGTCGGTGTCGTACTTCATCATCACCAATAACCACAAGGGGCAGATGGAGGTGCAGTCCACCCGCGGCCAGGGCACTTGCTTCACCTTGCGCCTGCCCCTGGCCAGCAGCCAGCCGCTGGTCCAAGAACCGTTACCACTGGAGAACTGAACATGGGCTTTCGCTTGTCGAAGATCTACACCCGCACTGGCGACAAAGGCGAAACCGGACTGGGGGATGGCCGTCGGGTGCCCAAGGATCACCCACGGGTCGAAGCCATTGGCGAGGTTGATACCCTGAACAGCCAATTGGGCCTGCTACTGGCAGGCCTCGGTGAGCAGAGCGGTGCCTGCCCCGGGCTCGAGGAAGTGATCACAGTGCTGGCGCCCTGTCAGCATCGGCTGTTCGATTTGGGTGGCGAGCTGGCGATGCCGGTCTATCAGGCCCTCAACGAGGCCGAAGTAGAGCGCCTGGAGGCGGCCATCGATCTGTGGAACGAGGAGTTGGGCCCGCTGGAGAACTTCATCCTGCCCGGCGGCTCGGCGCTGATCGCCCAGGCCCATGTCTGCCGCAGCCTGGCGCGCAGCGCCGAGCGTCGCTGTCAGCACCTGAATGCCGTGGAGCCTTTGCAAGGGGTTGGGCTGGCCTACATCAATCGCCTGTCGGACCTGCTGTTTGTCGCCGCCCGACTGATTGCCAAGCGCCAGGGCGTTGCCGAAATCCTCTGGCAGGCCGCCGCCAAGCCCTGACCACGCGGCTTGCGGGCGAAAGGGCCTGCAAGCCTTGCACATCACCCGACGATGACTCTCAGGCAACCCGGCTCCCGCAGACCTGGGCCCAGGCTGCCATTGAGGATGCCTTCAATCCTGCGGCCAGAAGGCGCGGATACCCGCTACACCTTGAGCACCCGCCGCCCAGGCCTGCTGGCATTCGGCAGGCCCCACGCCACCCAGCAGATACACCGGCTTGTTGAAACCGCTGATCAGTTGTTCGGCCTGTTGCCAGCCCAATGGCTGTGCATCCGGATGGGTCTGGGTGGGCTGTACCGGAGACAAGGTCACGAAGTCCACGTCCATCTGCTGGGCCAGGGACAGCTCCTCGGCGTTATGGCAGGAAGCCGCCAACCAGCGATCCTTGCCGAATGGCCGCCCGGCGCTGGCGTACTTGCGCAGTTGCGCCGCAGTGATGTGCCAGCCCGCCGAGGGGAAATCCCCCAGCCATTCGAAGGGCCCCTTGAGCATCAGTTGCGCCTTGCCGGCGCACAGGCCCACCGCATCCACCGCCAGATCGCGGTATTGCGGGTCGTAGCCGCCGGGCGCCCGCAGTTGAATCAGCTTGCAGCCCTGGGCCACGGCTTTTTGCATGCCTCGCAGCAGGGTCGGGGTTTCCAGGCCTTCCGGGGTGATCAGGTATTGGGCTGGCAGACGCGCGGCAGCGACAATCGGCTGATTGGCCGCGGGGAATTCATAGTCGGCCAGCTCACGAGCAGTGACCCAGGCCAGAGGTTGCCCTTCGGCGCCGTGAGGCTCACCGCTGAACGCCGAGACCTCCCAGACATCCAGCAGTACCTGCTTGTCCGGATAATCGTGCTGCACCTTGATCAGCGGGCGCGCTGCGGTGACGGCGATGCCCAACTCTTCCTGTAGCTCGCGGGCCAGCGCCGCTTCGACCGCCTCCCCGGGCTCGACCTTACCGCCGGGGAACTCCCACAGGCCACCTTGATGTTGAGTATCGGCACGCCGGGCAATCAGGATCTTACCGCTGGCATCCCGGATAACGGCCGCAGCCACATGTACTCGTTTCACCGCACTACTTCCTCTGCTCAGGCATGTTGGCCAGGCCCTTGCGGGCCGGGCGTTGGATCTGCGCTTCGCCGGCAAGCCGGCTCCTACAGCAGGAGCGGCACCGCCAGCGAGGTTCTTAGGTGCGGTATTCCGCGTTGATCTTCACGTATTCGTGAGACAGGTCGGTGGTCCAGATGGTTTCGCTGCAAGCGCCACGGCCCAGTTCGATGCGGATGGTGATTTCTTCCTGCTGCATCACCGCCGCGCCCTGGGCTTCGGTGTAGCTGGCGGCACGGGCGCCACGGCTGGCAATGCAGACTTCGCCGAGGAACACGTCGATCTTGCTGACATCCAGGTCCGGCACCCCGGCACGGCCTACTGCCGCCAGGATGCGGCCCCAGTTCGGGTCCGAAGCGAACAGCGCGGTCTTGATCAGTGGCGAGTGAGCCACGGTGTAGCCCACGTCCAGGCACTCCTGGCAAGTTGCACCGCCGTTGACTTCCACAGTGACGAACTTGGTCGCGCCCTCACCGTCACGGACGATGGCCTGGGCCACTTCCATGCACACCTCGAACACCGCCTGCTTCAGGGCAGCGAACAGCGGGCCCTCGGCCTTGGTGATTTCCGGCAGCTTGGCCTGCCCCGTGGCGATCAGCATGCAGCAGTCGTTGGTCGACGTGTCGCCGTCGATGGTGATGCGGTTAAAGGACTTGTTGGCACCGTCCAGCAACAGGTTCTGCAGCACTTCGCGGGAGACTTTGGCGTCGGTGGCGATGTAGCCGAGCATGGTTGCCATGTTCGGGCGGATCATTCCCGCCCCCTTGCTGATGCCAGTCACGGTGATGGTCACGCCATCATGCTGGAACTGGCGGCTGGCGCCCTTGGGCAGGGTGTCGGTGGTCATGATGCCAGTGGCGGCGGCAGCCCAGTTGTCCACGGACAGGTCGTCCAGGGCAGCTTGCAGAGCGCCTTCGATTTTCTCTACCGGCAATGGCTCGCCAATCACTCCGGTGGAGTAAGGCAGCACGGCGCTGGCATCGACGCCGGTCAGTTCCGCCAGCTTGGCGCAGGTGCGGGATGCCGCTGCCAGGCCCGGCTCACCAGTGCCGGCGTTGGCGTTACCGGTGTTGGTCAGCAGATACCGCACCGGGCCTTGCACACGCTGCTTGGCCAGAATCACCGGTGCGGCGCAGAACGCATTGAGGGTGAACACCCCCGCCACCGTGGAACCTTCGGCACAACGCATGACCACCACATCCTTGCGCCCCGGGCGCTTGATGCCGGCCGAAGCGATACCGAGCTCGAAGCCGGCAACCGGGTGCAACGTAGGCAAAGGACCAAGACCAACAGCCATGAATGCGCTCCTCTTATCAGGTGTCTGCACCGTCGTCTCAAAAGACGGTGCCGCAAATGGAAAAACGCCGCGACGGCTGATGCCGTCACGGCGCGGGTGTTTCAGTGTCTGGCGCGGATCTTAGTTGATCTGGCCGTGACAGTGTTTGTACTTCTTGCCCGAACCGCAGTAGCACAGTTCATTGCGGCCAAGCTTCTGCTCGTTGCGCACTGGCGCGGTGGCCAGGGCCACATCGACCTCGACGCCCTCTTCCAGGGCTTCCGGCTGATCCAGCCCCGGTGCCTCGGCGTGTTCGAACTGCATGCGCTGGGCCAGAGCCTCGGCTTCCTGACGCAGGCGAGCCTCTTCCTCGGCCGGGTCTTCGCGACGCACCTGGACGTGGGACAGCACGCGGATCGAATCGCGCTTGATGGAGTCGAGCAACTCGGAGAACAGGGTGAAGGATTCGCGCTTGTACTCCTGCTTCGGGTTCTTCTGCGCGTAACCACGCAGGTGAATACCGTGACGCAGGTGGTCCATGGTCGACAGGTGGTCCTTCCACAGATCGTCCAGTACCCGCAGAACAATCTGCTTCTCGAAAGTGCGCAGGGCTTCGGCACCGGCCTGGTCTTCTTTTTCGTTGTACGCGGCGATCAGCTCGTTGAGCAGCTTCTCGCGCAGGGTTTCCTCGTACAGGTGATCATCTTCGTCGAGCCATTGCTGGATCGGCAGGCTGACACCGAAGCCGCTCTGGATGGCTTCTTCCAGGCCTGCCACGTCCCACTGTTCAGGCAGCGATTGCGGCGGGATGTGGGCGCTGACGGTAGCGTTGAGCACGTCCTGGCGGAAGTCGGCGATGGTTTCGCCAATGTTGTCCGCAGCCAACAAAGTGTTGCGCATGTGATAGATCACTTTACGCTGCTCGTTGTTGACGTCGTCGAACTCCAGCAATTGCTTGCGGATGTCGAAGTTGCGGCCTTCTACCTTGCGCTGGGCCTTCTCGATGGCGTTGGTCACCATGCGGTGCTCGATCGCCTCGCCGGACTGCATGCCCAGGGCCTTCATGAAGTTCTTCACCCGGTCAGAGGCGAAGATACGCATCAGGCTGTCTTCCAGGGACAGGTAGAAGCGGCTGGAGCCGGCATCACCCTGACGGCCGGCACGGCCACGCAGCTGGTTGTCGATACGACGGGATTCGTGACGCTCGGACGCGATCACCTGCAGACCGCCAGACTCCAGCACTTGCTGGTGACGCTTCTGCCAGTCGGCCTTGATCTGGGCGATCTGCTCAGGGCTCGGGTTTTCCAGTGCCGCGACTTCCACTTCCCAATTGCCGCCCAGCAGGATGTCGGTACCACGACCGGCCATGTTGGTGGCGATGGTCAGGGCGCCCGGACGACCGGCTTGCGCGATGATCTCGGCTTCTTTTTCGTGGAACTTGGCGTTCAGGACCTTGTGCTCGATGCCTTCCTTGTTGAGCAGGTTGGACATGTGCTCGGACGTTTCGATGGTCGCGGTGCCTACCAGCACCGGACGGCCCTGGGCCATGCACTCCTTGATATCGTTGATGATCGCGGCGTATTTCTCGTCCGCGGTCAGGAACACAAGGTCGTTGTAGTCCTTACGGGCCAGCGGCTTGTTCGGCGGAATCACCATCACCTGCAGACCGTAGATCTGATGGAACTCGAAGGCTTCGGTGTCAGCGGTGCCGGTCATGCCGGACAGCTTGGTGTACAGACGGAAGTAGTTCTGGAAGGTGGTCGAGGCCAGGGTCTGGCTCTCGGCCTGGATATTGAGGTTTTCCTTGGCTTCGATGGCCTGGTGCAGGCCTTCGGACAAGCGGCGACCCGGCATGGTACGACCGGTGTGTTCGTCCACCAGGACCACCTGCCCATCCTGGACGATGTATTCAACGTTGCGGTTGAACAGCTTGTGGGCACGCAGGCCGGCGTAAACGTGGGTCAACAGGCCCAGGTTGTGCGCCGAGTACAGGCTTTCGCCTTCAGCCAGCAGGCCGACCTGGGTCAGCATTTCTTCGATGAACTGGTGACCGGCTTCGTTGAGCTCGACCTGGCGGGTCTTCTCGTCGACAGTGAAGTGACCGGCCTTGGTGACCTGGCCTTCCACTTCCTCGATGTGCTGCTCCAGGCGCGGGATCAGCTTGTTGATCTCGGTGTACAGGCGGGAGCTGTCCTCAGCCTGGCCGGAAATGATCAACGGAGTACGGGCTTCGTCGATGAGGATCGAGTCGACTTCGTCGATCACGGCAAAATTGAGCTCGCGCTGGAACTTGTCTTCCATGCTGAAAGCCATGTTGTCGCGCAGGTAGTCGAAACCGAATTCGTTGTTGGTGCCGTAGGTGATGTCGGCGGCGTAGGCGGCACGCTTCTCTTCAGGCGGCTGGAACGGCGTGACCACGCCGACGCTCAGGCCGAGGAACTCGTACAGCGGGCGCATCCAGTTGGCGTCGCGGCGAGCCAGGTAGTCGTTCACGGTCACCACGTGCACGCCCTTGCCGGACAGTGCGTTGAGGTACACACCCAGGGTCGCTACCAGGGTCTTGCCCTCACCGGTGCGCATCTCGGCGATCTTGCCTTCATGCAAGGTCATGCCGCCGATCAACTGCACATCGAAGTGACGCATTCCCATGATCCGCTTACCGGCTTCACGGGCGACCGCGAAGGCTTCGGGAAGCAGTTTGTCGAGGGTTTCACCCTTGGCGATACGGGCCTTGAACTCGGCAGTCTTGGCACGCAATTGATCGTCCGAAAGGGCCACCATTTGCTCTTCGAAGGCATTGACGATCTGTACCGTCTTGAGCATGCGTTTGACTTCACGCTCGTTCTTGCTTCCAAAAAGTTTCTTTAACAAAGGCGCAAACATATCGGCAGGATCTTCCACACATAGGGTTGGAGGGCGGCCCCGTGAGTCGCCCGAGCAGCCCTCATGGCCGCATGCGAACGAGCATTCTACCCGGAAACGATGGTGAGGAAAGTGGCGTTATTCCACGATGCTGGCACAGCGCTGTGACGGGGCTCACCTAAAATAAGGGCTTTTCGCTGAACTTCAAGCCCATTGACCCCAGAAGTTAATGATTACGATCAGCAAAGAACCAGAAATTGATCAAAGCACGACCACGCGATGGATCCGGCGTGGCGGGCGCTTTCTGCTACCATGGCGCCTCTGTAACTTCAGGTTTCTGATCATGGCATTTCGCCCCCTTACGGCACGCGCTCCCGCCGTTCTTCTTCGCGAAGCCAAGCCTCTGAAAGCCATACTCGGCCACGCCCAGCGCCTGGCGCATCTGCAGCGCCTGCTGGAAAGCCAGCTGCAGCCGGCCGCTCGCGAACATTGCCACGTTGCTTCCTGGCGTGAAGGCAGCCTGCTGCTGATCGTCACCGACGGCCACTGGGCAACGCGCCTGCGCTATCAGCAAAAGCGCCTGCAACGTCAACTGCTGGAGTTCAACGAGTTCAGCAACCTGACGCGCATCCTGTTCAAGGTCCAACCGCCGACCGTCCAGCAAGGGGCCACGGGACACACCATGGACCTGTCGAACAACGCCGCTGAAACCATCCAGGCCACCGCCGAGGGCATCACCGACCCCAACTTGCGCGCAGCCCTGGAGCGCCTGGCCAGCCACGCCAAACCGCGGGGCTGACCCAAGCCTGTGCTTCAGCGCCGCTTGCTGCCGCCGAGCAGGGACCCCATCAAGCCCCGCACCAGTTGCCGTCCCAATTGATTAGCCGCCTGGCGCATGGCCGACTTCAATGCCTGCCCGGCAGCCGTGCCAAGGAACTCACCCGCCCGGTCGGCCAGGCTGGGTTCTTCAGCCACTGTTTTGCCAGGGGGCTGCTGATCCTGCGGTGCCAGCTCCTTGCGCCCCAGCAACACTTCATAGGCTGATTCGCGGTCGATTGGTTTGTCATAGCGCCCCAGCAATGGCGAACTGGCGATCAGGGCCTGGCGCTCGGCCTCGGTCAGCGGCCCGATCCGCGATTGCGGCGGCGCCACCAGTACCCGCTGGACCATTTCTGGCGTGCCCTTGTCCTGCAAGGTGCCCACCAGCGCTTCGCCGATGCCCAGTTCGGTCAGGACCGCCAGCGCATCGAAGGCCGGGTTGGGTCGGAAACCATCCGCCACGGCGCGCAGGGACTTCTGTTCCTTGGCAGTAAAGGCCCGCAAGCCATGCTGGATACGCAATCCCAATTGAGCCAGGACACTGTCCGGCAGGTCCCCGGGCGATTGGGTAACGAAATACACCCCCACACCTTTGGAGCGAATCAGCCGCACCACCTGCTCCAGCCGGTCCTGCAAGGCCTTGGGAGTACCGGCGAAGAGCAGGTGCGCTTCGTCGAAGAACAGCGCCAGCAGCGGCTTGTCCGCATCGCCCCGCTCCGGCAGTTGCTCGAACAGCTCGGCCAGCAGCCATAAAAGGAAGGTCGCATAGACTTTCGGCGCCTCATGCACCAGGCGGCTGGCATCGAGCAGATGAATCCGCCCACGACCATCGGCGGCCGGCTGCAGAATGTCCTCCAGCTGCAACGCCGGCTCACCGAACAGTGCTTCGGCGCCCTGCTGCTCCAGGGTCGCCAGGCGCCGCAACAGCGCCTGGCTGGAACCGGTGGTCATCAACGCAGCATCGTCCCCGAGCAGTTGCGGGTTGTCCTTGAGGTGGTTGAGCAGCGCCTTGAGGTCCTTCAGGTCGAGCAGCAACAGGCCTTCGCGATCAGCCACCTTGAACGCCGCATACAACGCCGACTGCTGGCTATCGGTGAGTTCCAGCAAACTGCCCAACAGCAGCGGGCCCATTTCGCTCAGGGTGGTGCGCAGAGGATGACCGCTTTGCCCATGGATATCCCACAGGGTTACCGGATAGGCCTGTGGTTGATGCTTGAGCCAGGGCATGCCGGCGATCCGCTCGGCAACCTTGCCCTGGGGGTTGCCCGCAGCACCCAGCCCACAGAGGTCGCCTTTGATGTCCGCGGCGAATACCGCCACCCCGGCATCACTGAAGGCTTCTGCCAGGCGCTGCAGGGTGACGGTCTTGCCGGTGCCCGTGGCGCCCGCCACCAGACCGTGGCGGTTGGCCAGGCGCATGGCCTGGGCGATCGGCTGGCCATCGAGGCCGGCACCGATTACGAGTTGCGATGAGTCAGGCATTTTGTCACCCCTGGTTAATCTTTGGCCTTACACGGTCGATATGAATAAATGATGGATCAGAAGTATCTGAAATAAAGGTCAGGTAATTCCCGTGGGATAGATGGAGATATCAGCTTACTTATAACACCGCCCTTCTGTGCGTTTTTCCAACCCGATGCCCTGGACTCAAAGACCTTAGCGGACCCCCAAGCCATGAACAAAAATCTGCGCTTCAGCCACAAGATCCTGCTTGCCGCCTCGCTGATCGTCATAGCTGCATTTGCACTATTCACGCTCTACAACGATTACCTGCAACGCAACGCCATTCGTGAGGATCTGGACAACTATCTTCAGGAAATGGGCGACGTCACGGCAAAAAATATTCAGACCTGGCTCGCCGGTCGCGCCCTGCTGATCGAGAACATCTCCCAGTCGGTGGCCCTCAACACGGACCCTGCGAATGTCAGCAACCTGCTGGAACAGAAATCCGTCAGCTCGACCTTCATGGGAGCCTACCTGGGCAACAATGACGGCACCTTCATCATCCGTCCCAACAGCAAGATGCCGGACGGCTACGATCCTCGCGCCCGCCCCTGGTACAAGAGCGCCGAGAACAGCAACGGCTCGGCCCTGACCGAACCCTATATCGACCTGGCGTCCGGCCAACTGGTGATCTCCATCGTCGACAGCGTGATCAAGGCCGGCCAGAGGATCGGTGTGGTCGGCGGCGACCTGAGCCTGCAAGCAATCACCGACAGCATCAACGCTCTGGACTTCGGCGGCATGGGCTACGCCTTCCTGATCAGCGCCGACGGCAAGATCCTGGTGCACCCGGACAAGAATCTGGTGATGAAGACCCTCAAGGACGTCTACCCCCAGGACACACCGAAGATCAGCAGTGAGCTCAGCGAGATCACTGTCGACGGCAAGCCGCGCATCGTCACCTTCACCCAGATCAAGGGCCTGTCCTCGGTGAACTGGTACATCGGTCTGTCCGTGGACAAGAACAAGGCTTTCGCCATGCTCAGCGAGTTCCGCACCTCGGCGATCATCGCCACCCTGACGGCCGTGGCCCTGACCATTGCCCTGCTGGGCCTGCTGATCCGCCTGCTGATGCAGCCGCTGCACGTGATGACCCGGGCCATGCAGGACATCGCCGATGGCGAAGGCGACCTGACCCGACGCCTGAACATCCATAACCAGGACGAGTTCGGCATCCTCGGCACTGCCTTCAACCGTTTCGTCGAACGCATCCACGGCTCGATCCGCGAAGTGTCCTCGGCCACCGAGCACGTCAACGAAGTCGCCCTGCGCGTGGTCAGCGCCTCCAACTCGTCGATGCTCAACTCCGACGAACAGGCCAGCCGTACCAACAGCGTGGCCGCCGCCATCAATCAGCTCGGGGCCGCCGCCCAGGAAATCGCCCGCAATGCCGCCCAGGCGTCGCAACAGGCCAGCGATGCGCGCAACCTCGCCGAAGACGGCCAGCAAGTGGTGGATCGCAGCATCCAGGCGATGAACCAGCTGTCGGACATGATCAGTGCCTCCAGCAGCAACATCGAAACCCTCAACAGCAAGACCGTGAACATCGGGCAGATCCTCGAAGTGATCACCAGCATTTCCCAGCAGACCAACCTGCTGGCGCTCAACGCGGCCATCGAAGCGGCCCGGGCCGGCGAGGCGGGACGCGGCTTTGCCGTGGTTGCCGATGAAGTGCGCAACCTGGCGCACCGCACCCAGGAGTCGGCGCAGCAAGTGCAGGGCATGATCGAAGAGTTGCAAGTGGGCGCCCGCGAATCGGTGAGCACCATGAGCAACAGCCAGCGCCACAGCCAGGACAGTGTGGAAATCGCCAACCAGGCCGGGGAGCGACTCAACAGCGTGACCCAGCGCATAGGCGAGATTGATGGCATGAACCAGTCGGTGGCTACGGCGACCGAGGAGCAGACCTCGGTGGTGGAGTCCATCAACATGGACATTACCGAGATCAATACGCTGAATCAGGAAGGCGTGGAAAACCTCCAGGCCACCTTGCGGGCCTGCTCCGACCTGGAACAGCAGGCAGCACGCTTGAAGCAACTGGTGGGCAGTTTCAGGATCTGAAAGCGCCCAATGCCCTGTCGCCGGCTAGCCGGCGGCAGGCTCAAGCAGGCTTGGGCCGGGATGGCGTCTGCGGCTCCTGCTGCAATTGCTCCCACAACTGCGCGGCATCGGGAAAATCGGTGCCGTCGTCAGGGCTCAACTCATCGGGGTCATAACGGCTCAGGCAACCTTCGCCTAGGGTGGCGGGTGCCTGGGACGTGGCTTTATCCAGTGGATCGGTCATCGGGCTGACCTCGTGAGTGCAAACCAGGACCGGGGTATTGAACCCCCGCTCCTGGTTTATTTTCAATCAGAACACCACGGTCTTGTTGCCGTGCACCAGCACGCGGTCTTCCAGGTGGTAGCGCAGGCCGCGGGCCAGGACCATTTTCTCCACGTCACGACCGAAACGCACCATGTCCTCGATGCTGTCGCTGTGGCTGACCCGCACCACGTCCTGCTCGATGATCGGACCGGCGTCCAGTTCCTCGGTGACGTAATGGCAGGTTGCGCCGATCAGCTTCACACCGCGCAGCGAGGCCTGATGGTAAGGCTTGGCACCGACAAAGGATGGCAGGAAGCTGTGGTGGATGTTGATCACCTTGTGCGCGTACTCGCTGCACAGCTCCGGCGGCAGGATCTGCATGTAACGCGCCAGCACCACCACTTCGGCGTCGTACTGCTTGACCAGGCGCGACACCTCGGCGAAGGCCGGCTCCTTGTCCTGCGGGTTGACCGGCACGTGGTAATAAGGAATGCCGTGCCACTCGACCATGCTGCGCAGATCATCGTGGTTGGAAATCACGCAGGCGATCTGGCAATCCAGCTCATCGCTGTGCCAGCGGTGCAGCAAGTCTGCCAGGCAGTGGGATTCGCGGCTGGCCATCAGTACCACGCGCTTTTTCTCAGCGGTATCGGTAATGCGCCAGTCCATCGAGAACTCTTCGGCGATCGGCGCAAAGGCCTCGCGAAAAGCCTCCAGGCCAAAGGGCAGTGAGTCGGCACGAATCTCGTGGCGCATGAAAAACCAGCCACTGAGATTGTCCGAGTGGTGGCTCGCTTCGGTGATCCAACCGTTATGGGAGGCTAGAAAGTTACTGACTTTGGCAACGATGCCAACGCGGTCAGGGCAAGAAATCACCAACCGAAAGGTGCGCATGAGGGGGAAACTCCAGAACTTCGCAAAGGTCGCCATTCTAGCGATTGCGCGACGAAACTGCAGTATCCATTGCATCCAGCACTCCGGGCAGATCACCAAGGGCCCCTGCGGCCCGGCTTATCGGCCACTACTCCAGACGCCGTAACGTCACTTGTAAATAGTGCTCAACTAGTTTGTGAATAACCGGCCCGAATGCATCAACCTATTAAATAGTGAAATGACTTTTACGCCTAAACACACTAAGAGATACGAATAAAACAGCGTTATTATGTTTACTTGCTCAAACTCCCTGACTATTATTGCAACACTGTCACCCAGCCACTCAGCGCTCAATAAGGTAGTCCTCATGTCCCTGATCAACGAATACCGTGCCACTGAAGAAGCCATCAAAGAACTGCAAGCGCGTTTGAAGAACCTGTCCCAAGACGACAAACTGAAAGCCGAACTGGAGTTCGAAGGCAAACTGCGCAGCCTGATGGGCGAGTACTCCAAATCCCTGCGCGACATCATCGCCCTGCTGGATCCGGACTCGAAAGTTAAAGCACCTCGCGCCGCGGTTAAAACCACCGGCACCAAGCGCGCCCGTAAAGTTAAACAGTACAAGAACCCGCACAACGGCGAAGTCATCGAAACCAAAGGTGGCAACCACAAGACTCTGAAAGAGTGGAAAGCCAAGTGGGGCGGCGACGTGGTAGAAGGCTGGGCCACCCTGCTGGGCTAAGCCTCGCCGTTGAGCGCCCGGGCTTTGCAGCCCTACAGAGAAAACGCCAGCATGCTGGCGTTTTTTTATGCCCTGGCAACCCGTTCAAGGACCGGGGCCGCAGCTCAAAGAGCCAGGCGCCGAGTCAGGGCCTGCACATATTCCTGCCATTGATCCAGAACCTGGCGCTGCCCTGGGTCCGCACTTAACAGCGATTGCTCAAGCCCTTGCCGGAAACTTTCCAGGGTATTGGGAGCACCGAGTTGCGGATCAAGCAAACGCTGCTGACAAAAAACCAGCCAACGTTCTTGCTCGGCGTTGTTCAATGTTTCTGGAAAGTTGCGGGCACGGTAGCGAAAGAGTAATTCCGGCAGGCGCTCATCATCGAATGGCCATTGTTGCTGGGCCAAGTGCAGCGGATCAGCCTCACGTACTTGCTCACACAAACGCCGGTCACGGTCACCAATAAAACCGTCGTACAACTGTTGCTCCGGGTCATCGCTTGCAGCGAATTCATCCGGGCCATAAATCACCGAAAGTTTATCCCGCCAAACTTCTTGAGCTTCGCTCAAGGCCACAGCCCGACGCTGATATAGCTCCATGTCCAAGTGCAGCCGCTGTTGATCTTCACTGCGCAGAACACTCAATGGCGCCACGACCGGGCAGCGATTGATATGGATGAGTTTCAACGGCACCGGCAACTCGCCCTCGAGCAGATCTTCCCGGCGCGTGTACAAACGCTGGCGCAGGGTTTCGGCGTCCAACTCCAACAGCCCCTGAGGGTCCAGGTGCAGGTCGCAGGCAATCAAGGCATTGCGATTGCGTGGATGCCAGGCCAGGGGCAGGACCACGCCGATGTAGTGGCGCGCCGCAGAAAAGCGCCCGGAGATGTGCACCATGGGTTGCAACAGGCGGACCTGATCCATCACCCGCTGCTTGCTGCGCAACTGGAACAGCCAGTCATAGAGCCTGGGCTGTTTGTCGCGAACCAATCGCGCCAGAGCGATGGTCGCCCGGACATCGGACAGCGCGTCATGGGCCTGGCCGTGGTCGATGCCGTTGGCTGCTGTCAGGCGCTCCAGCTTGAGGCTTACCTGCCCCTGCTCCTCGGGCCAGACGATCCCCTGGGGGCGCAACGCATAAGCCGTGCGCACCACGTCGATCAGGTCCCAACGGCTGTTGCCGCCCTGCCACTCCCGGGCGTAGGGATCGAAGAAGTTGCGGTACAGGCTGTAGCGGGTCATCTCATCGTCGAAACGCAGGGTGTTGTAACCCACGCCGCAGGTCCCGGGGCGCGCCAGTTGCCCGTGTACCCGGGTCATGAAATCCGCCTCGCCCAGGCCTTGCTCGGCTAGACGGCCAGGGGTGATGCCAGTGATCATGCAAGCCATCGGATGGGGCAGGATATCGTCGCTGGGCTGGCAGTAGAGGTTGACCGGCTCGTCGATCTCGTTGAGTGCCAGGTCGGTGCGGATACCGGCCACTTGCAACGGGCGATCACAACGCGGATTGATGCCGGTGGTTTCGTAGTCGTACCAAAAGAGGGAAGTCACGGCCTGTTCCTGAACTGAAAGACCGCCGCAGTCTAGGCGTTCAGGCGCCGTCAGGGCCAGCCGCACGAACCGGGGCGAAGTCATTGGACTTGGCGAATTCTTAGTTAATGATGTCGTTTGCCCCTCAGACACTGCTAGCATCGGCGCTGGATTTTTTACCAGACCAAGCCGATAAGTTACCCATGCTTGAGACGACAGCAACGCCAAGGAACGCATCGCTGCACCCGCCACTGGATACGCGCTACCAGGTCGAAACCCCCGAGGGCATCGACCTGCCGCTGCGGCCTGCGGGGTTGCTGGTGCGCACCCTGGCCTTCAGTCTCGACCTGGGCATCCGCGGGCTGGTGCTGGGCCTGCTGTTCATCATCCTGGGCTTTTTCGACGAAGTCGGCGTCGGCCTCGGCTCGATCCTGCTGTTCCTCATCAGTTGGTGGTACATGGTGCTGTTCGAGGTGCTGAACCAGGGCCGCTCCCCCGGCAAGCAACTGATGGGATTGCGAGTGGTGCAGGATGACGGCACCCCGATTGGCTGGAGCGCCTCCCTGACCCGCAACCTGCTGCGCTTCGCCGACATGCTGCCTTTCGGCTATTTCCTCGGCGCCATCAGTTGCCTGCAGCATCCGACCTTCAAACGCCTCGGCGATCTGGCCGCCGGCACCCTGGTGATCTACCGCGAGCAGCCGGTCAAACGCCCCGAACTGCCGCCAGCCGTCCCCCGCACTGCGCCCTTCGCCCTGAGCCTGAATGAGCAACGGGCGATCCTCGGCTTTGCCGAGCGCCAGGGCCAGCTGTCGGCCGAGCGTACCCGGGAACTGGCCAGCATCCTCGCGCAACCGCTGCATGTACCCAGTGCCCAGGCCACGGCCGAACTCAATGGCATTGCCCGCGGCTTCCTGGGAACCCCATGAAACAAAGCCTTTTCGAACACCGCCACCAGGCGCAATGGCAGCAGTTCGAGCAGTTGCTCGAGCGTCTGGAACATGGCCGGGCCAAAGCCGAGGAATGCCAGAGCTTCGTCCAGGACTACCGGCGCCTGTGCCAGCATCTGGCCCTGGCCGAAGAACGCGGCTACAGCAGCTACCTGATCGATCCGCTGCAACAGCTGGCCCTGCGTGGCCACCAGCAGCTGTACCGACAGCGCAGCGCCTTCGGGGCCAATCTGTTGAGTTTCGTGCTGGCCGGTTTCCCCCGTCTGGTGCGTCAGGAATGGCGCCTGGTGCTGCTGGCCAGCCTGCTGTTCTTCGGCAGCCTGCTGGCCATCGGGGTGCTGGTGTACCTGTTTCCCGACCTGATCTACAGCCTGGTGAGCCCGCAGCAAGTCAGCGAGATGCAAGGCATGTACGACCCTACCGCCGGGCGCCTGGGGCGGGCCGCCGAACGGGCCTCGAGCGAAGACTGGGTGATGTTCGGCTACTACATCATGCACAACATCGGGATCGCCTTTCAGACCTTCGCCAGCGGCCTGCTGTTCGGCGTGGGCAGTGTGTTCTTCCTGTTTTTCAACGGCCTGATGATCGGCGCCATTGCCGGCCACCTGACCCAGATCGGCTTCGGCCAGACCTTCTGGCCGTTCGTGATCGGCCACGGCGCCTTTGAACTCAGCGCCATCGCCCTGTCTGGCGCCGCCGGGCTGAAACTTGGCTGGGCATTGATCGCGCCGGGCCGCCTGACCCGCGGCGAAGCCCTGCTGCAAGCCGCGCGCGTCAGCGTGCAACTGATCTACGGCGTCATCGGCTTCTTGCTGATCGCCGCCTTTGTCGAAGCCTACTGGTCCTCCATGACCTGGCCGGCCGCCTGGGTCAAATACAGCGTCGGCAGTGCCCTTTGGGGCCTGGTGGCGGCCTACCTGACCCTGGCCGGACGTGAATCCCATGCGCCTGAGTGATGCCAGCGTGGTGATCCGCCCCCGCAGCGCCTGGGAGGCCATGGACCTGGGCGTGCTACTGAGCCAGCGTCATCGGCGCTTGCTGATGACCAGTTGGGCCATCGTCAGCCTGCCAGTGTTCGCCCTGCTGAGCCTGCTGCTCTGGGAATCGCCGTCGCTGGCGATCCTGCTGTTCTGGTGGCTGAAGCCGGCCTTCGAACGCCTGCCGCTGTTTATTCTGTCTAAAGCCCTGTTCGGCGAAACACCCAGCCTGGGGCAAGCGCTGAAACAATGGCCACGCCTGCTCAAGCCGCAACTGCTGGCCAGCCTGACCTGGCGCCGCTTGAGCATGAGCCGCAGCTTCACCCTGCCGGTGGTACAACTTGAAGGCCTGAGCGCCGATGCCCGGCAACAACGCCTGGCGGTGCTGCTACAGAAAAATGCCGGTGCCGCGCGCTGGCTGACCCTGATTGGCATGCACCTGGAAGGCGCCCTGTGGATTGGCCTGATGGTGCTGTTCTACCTGCTGCTGCCACAACAGGTCGAAGTGGACTGGAGCTGGCAGAGCCTGATGATCGCCGCCCAACAGGACTGGCTATGGCTGGAACACCTGACCAACGTCTTCTACGCCCTGGTCCTGGTGATCTGGGAGCCGATCTACGTGGCCTGCGGTTTCAGCCTGTACCTGAACCGACGCACCGAGCTGGAGGCCTGGGACATCGAGCTGGTGTTCCGTCGCCTGCGCCAGCGCCTGACCGGCGTCAGCACGCTGCTCTTGCTCGCCGGCCTGCTGTTCCTGGCCCCGACCCAACCGCTCTGGGCCGCCGCTCCCAGCAGTTCCGCGGCGGGCCCCGAGACCCCGCGGCTGCTGCAGCAGCCGCTGACCAGCAAGGCCTCCAGAGACAGCATCCAGGCCATCCTGGACAAGCCCCCCTTCAAGAACCAGGAGTCCGTCACCCGCTACCGTTTCGGTGACGAACAAGCCCAGAAGAAGGACGCCAAGGGCAAGCCTCCAGGCTGGCTCAAGAACCTGCTGGAAAGCCTGGGCAAGGACCGTTTCGGCGGGGTCGCCCAGGGCCTGGAGATTCTGCTCTGGGGGTTGCTGCTGGCGGCTCTGGGCTGGCTGATCTGGCGCTACCGCGATTGGCTGCAAGCCTTCGTCAGCCGTCGTCCGCTGCCACGCAAGAAACGCCCCGCGGCCATGCCCCAGCAACTGTTCGGGCTGGAGGTCAGCAGCGAAACCCTGCCCGCCGATGTCGCCGCGCGCGCCGCTGAACTCTGGGCCAGCCAACCCCGGGAAGCCCTGGGCCTGCTGTACCGGGCGCTGCTCAGCCGCTTGCTGGAAGACTACCACCTGCCCCTCGGCGTGGCCGATACCGAAGGCCAGGTGCTGGAGCGCATCAAGGTGCTGCAGCAGCCACAATTGGAGGCCTTCAGCATCAGCCTGACCCGCCACTGGCAGAACATGGCGTACGGTCATCAGGTCCCCGGCGCCGACCTGCAACCACAACTGTGCGGCGCCTGGCGCAGCCTGTTCGGCCCCGGAGCACAGCCATGAAGCGCTACCTGTGGGGCGGCCTGGTCCTGCTCCTGGCTCTGGTGCTCGGGGCCGGCGGCTATTACCTGTATCGCCATGCCACGCCCTATCAGGAAATGGTCGATCACGGCCCCTCCCCCGAAGCCCGGGCCAACCCCTACCTGGCGGCCGAGATGTTCCTGCGCGAACGTGGCCTTAAGGTGCAACACGCCAATAGCCTGGACGTCTTGGCCAGTTTGCCCCCGGCCGGCAACAGCCTGTTGCTGCTGGGGGAGCGCTCGAACATGAGCCCGCCCCAGGTCGACCAGCTCCTGGAGTGGGCCCGCGCCGGCGGCCGCCTGCTCTTCGTCGCCGAAGCCCTGTGGGACGAAGACAGCCAGAAGAGCGGCGACCTGCTGCTGGACCGGGTGCAGATCCACCAGCAGCTCAGCCAGTACCTTGACGAGCCACCGGAGCCGGAAGCCGACGATGCCTATCCGAAGCTGACCAAGGTCTACCTGGAAGACGAACAGGCTCCGGCCTACATCAGTTTCGACACCGACTTTCACCTGGACGACCCGCAAAGCCTGGCGCAGTCCTGGGCCAACAGCGGCGTGGCAACCCACATGATCCAGCTTGAATACGGCAAGGGCACGGTCATCGTGCTCACCGATGCCGATATCTGGAAAGCCCCGGCCATCGGTCTGTACGACAACGCCTGGTTGCTGTGGTACCTCAATACCGATAGCGCCGTGACGCTGCTGTTCAACACCGATCACCCAGACCTCTGGCAGTTGCTCTGGCGCTATTTCCCCCAGGCGCTGGTTGCCCTGGCCCTGCTGCTCGGCCTGTGGCTCTGGCAGGCCGGCGTGCGCCACGGGCCGTTGCTGGCTCCTGCCCCCAAGGCCCGGCGCCAACTGCGCGAACACCTGCGGGCCAGCGCCGACTTCCTGCTGCGCCATGCCGGCCAGGGTGCGTTGCTCCAGGCCCTGCAACTGGATATCCGGCGCCGTGCACGGCGCCGCCACCCAGGCTTCGAGCAATTGCCGGCCGAGGCCCAGTGGGACGTGCTGGCCCTGCTCAGCCAACAACCTGTCGAGGCCATTCGACAGGCCCTGCAACCCTTGTCCGGACAGCGCCTTTCCAGCGTTGATTTCAGCCACCAGGTCGCCCGCCTGCAAACTCTCAGGAATGCCCTATGAGCGAACAACCGATCGAACCCCTCGAGCCTTCCGAGGCCCCACAGCCTCAGGTCCATGCTGCCCAGCAGCGCCAGCGGGCCAGCCAGCTGGCTCAGGCGGTGCGCCTGGAACTGCAGAAGGCGGTGATCGGCCAGGAAGCGGTCATCGATGACGTGCTGACCGCTCTGATCGCTGGCGGCCATGTGCTGCTCGAAGGCGTACCCGGGCTCGGCAAGACCTTGCTGGTACGAGCCCTGGCCCGCTGCTTTGGCGGCGAGTTCGCGCGCATCCAGTTCACCCCCGACCTGATGCCGAGCGACGTCACCGGGCATGCGGTATACGACCTGCAGACCGAGCAGTTCAAGCTGCGCAAGGGCCCGCTGTTCACCAACCTGCTGCTGGCGGACGAGATCAACCGCGCGCCGGCCAAGACCCAGGCCGCCCTGCTGGAAGCCATGCAGGAACGGCAGGTCACCCTCGAAGGCCGAGCGCTGCCCATCGCCCAGCCGTTCATGGTCCTGGCTACCCAGAACCCCATCGAACAGGAAGGCACCTACCCGCTGCCGGAGGCCGAGCTGGATCGCTTCATGCTCAAGCTGCGCATGGATTACCCGGATGCCGAACAAGAACTGACCATGGTCCGCCAGGTGACACGCTCGACCCGCGCCGACATGCTCGACGTACAGCCTCTGCGCACCGTCCTCCAGGCCAAGGACGTACTGGCCCTGCAGCGCATCGCCAGCGAACTGCCTCTGGACGAGCAGGTGCTCGATTATGCCGTGCGCCTGGCCCGGGCCACCCGCAATTGGCCAGGCCTGACCCTGGGCGCCGGCCCCCGCGCCTCCATTGCCCTGGTACGCGGCGCTCGTGCCCGAGCCCTGCTGCGTGGCGGCGAATTCGTGATTCCCGATGACATCAAGGGCTGCGCCATGGCCGTGCTGCGGCATCGGGTGCGGGTCGCCCCGGAGCTGGACATCGAAGGCCTGTCGGTGGAACAGGTGCTCAAGCAGATGCTCGAACAGATTCCGGCACCACGCCTGTGAGCCGCCTACGCCAATGAAGCCGACCCGTCTGCTGTTGATCTGGCTGGGGACTTTGACCGGCCTGTACACCTTGCTCGGCGCCGCCCGCGCCCTGGGCAGCGAGGCCCTGCCGCGCCTGGACTCGATTGCCTGGGGCCTGCTGCTGGCGTTGTTGCTGCTGGCATCGCTGGACGCCCTGCGCCTGCTGCGCGTGGCCTCGCCGCAGATCCAGCGCCAGCTACCCGGCAGCCTGCCCCTGGGCCGCTGGAGCGAAGTGCAACTGGAGATCCTGCACGACTACCGGCAACCACTGGATGTGCAGCTGTTCGACCACCCGCCCCAGGGCCTGGGCTTCGAGCACCTGCCGCAGTCCACCCGCCTGGAACCGGGGCAGGTCAGCCGGATCGGCTATAACGTGCGCCCACTGCAGCGCGGCCACTTCAATTTCGACCAGTGCGAAATCAGCCTGCCCAGCCCTCTCGGACTATGGAGCGCCAGGCGCCTGCTCAAGGTGCACGACAGGACCCGGGTCTACCCGGACTTCGCCCGGCTCTACGGCGCGCAATTGCTGGCGGTGGACAACTGGCTCAGCCAACTCGGTGTGCGCCAGCGGCAACGCCGCGGCCTGGGCCTGGAGTTCAACCAACTGCGGGAGTTTCGCGAAGGCGACAGCCTGCGACAGATCGACTGGAAGGCCACGGCCCGCCAACGCGCGCCCATCGTCCGGGAGTACCAGGACGAACGCGACCAACAGATCATCTTCATGCTCGACTGCGGGCGCCGCATGCGCAGCCAGGATGGCGAGCTGGCGCACTTCGACCACGCCCTCAACGCCTGTCTGCTGCTGAGCTATGTCGCCCTGCGCCAGGGCGATGCGGTGGGCCTGTACAGCTTTGCCGGGGAACGCTCGCGCTACCTTGCACCGGTCAAGGGCTCGGCCCAGTTGAGCGTGCTGCTCAATGGCGTCTGTGACCTGGACACCAGCCAGCGCCCCGCCGATTACCAGGCCGCCGCCAGCGAGCTGCTGGCCCGGCAGAAACGCCGGGCACTGGTGGTGCTGATTACCAACCTGCGGGACGAGGATGACCAGGAACTGCTGACGGCGGTCAAGCGCATCGGCCGTCAGCATCGGGTGCTGGTGGCCAGCCTGCGCGAAGAGGTGCTTGACCAGTTGCGCCAGAGCCCGGTGCAAACCCTGCCCGAAGCCCTGGCCTACAGCGCGACGGTGAACTACCTGAACAGCCGCGCCGAGCTGCACGAACGCCTGAGCGCCCACGGCGTCGCCCTGCTCGATGCCCGTCCGGGAGAGCTGGGGGCCGAACTGGTCAGCCGCTATCTGAACTGGAAGAAAGCCGGCAGCCTGTAGCCGCTGCCGAGCGCCTCAGGCCGAGGTCTGCAACGGGTGAAAGCTGAAGTAATGACGCAACGCCTGCTCCAGCTCGGCAAACTCCGCACCGGCCCGCAACAGGCTGAAACCGCTGTCGTAGTGGTGGGGTGTCAGGTCCTCATGGCACCAGAGGCAGCAGGCGCTGAAGTCGATGAACTGCACTTGGCCGTCACCGCCGGGGACTTTCACCCGCAAGTCGAATTCGGCACCGATCAGCATTGGCAACGGACTGATCAGCATCAGCCCGTCGGCCGACAGGTTGCCAAGGAAACCTACAGGCTTGTCGGTGAAACGATTGAATACTTTTAAAAAGGACGGCAGTTGGTGCCGCTCGATCCGAGGTTCCATGAACATGCTGGGTATCGCTATGAAAGGTCATTAAGCATGACCGCACTAGTGCTTCGGAACAGGCCCTGATATCGGCCCGCTCTCCCGGATTCGATGCGCGAGGAAGACTGCCAGAGGGATTCCAACGCCACTGCCACCAGCCGGGCCGGGGCGGTTTTCGAACAGCCTGTGCAGATGTTAGCTCAAGCGCGAGGGGCAATTACATCGCCCCCTGGTGAATCTCTTTTACAGCGCCGTGCGACGAACTTGTGCGGCGCCATTTGCCGGGTAGTGCCCCAACTGTTGCAGGGTATCCAGGCGAGCCCGGGCGCGAAACGCGTACTCGCTGGTGGGGTACTGGGTAATGATGAACTGGTAGGTCTGCGCGGCATCGACGAACAACTTCTGACGCTCCAGGCATTGCCCGCGCAGCATCGACACTTCCGGCTGGATGTAGCGACGGGCACGACTGTCACGGTCGACCTGGCTCAACTCGAGCATCACGCTCTCGCAGTTACCGCGGTCATAAGCGCGGTAGGCGTTATTCAAATGATGGTCCATGGACCAGCGGGTGCAGCCGACAACACTGACGGCCAGGGCAGCAATGAGTACGAATCGCATGGGGTATCTCCTGTCTTGTGCAGTGTATCGACTCATCGGCAAAAATCTTCAAGGTTGTTGCGGTAAACAAACAAAGCAATAAGTAGTGCAAACGAACAATGACTACAACTTCGGAGCATAGTAGCCTCTCGTTGCGCTTGAACTCAGGAGTCCGTGCATGTCCGTTCGTCGTACCAAAATCGTTGCCACCCTTGGCCCGGCCAGTAACTCGCCGGAAGTTCTCGAACAGCTGATTCTCGCGGGCCTGGATGTTGCCCGTCTGAACTTCTCCCACGGCACTCCGGACGAGCACAAGGCTCGCGCCAAACTGGTCCGCGACCTGGCAGCCAAGCACGGCCGCTTCGTGGCCATCCTCGGCGACCTGCAGGGCCCGAAGATCCGCATCGCCAAATTCGCCAACAAGCGCATCGAGCTGAAGATCGGTGACAAGTTCACCTTCTCCACCAGCCATCCGCTGACCGAAGGCACCCAGGATATCGTCGGCATCGACTACCCGGATCTGGTCAAGGACTGCGGCGTGGGCGACGAGCTGCTGCTGGACGACGGCCGCGTGGTGATGCGTGTGGAAACCGCCACCGCTACCGAACTGCATTGCGTGGTGACCATCGGCGGCCCGCTGTCCGACCACAAGGGCATCAACCGTCGTGGCGGTGGCCTGACCGCCCCGGCCCTGACCGAGAAAGACAAGGCCGACATCAAGCTCGCGGCCGAGATGGAAGTCGATTACCTGGCCGTGTCCTTCCCACGGGACGCCGCCGACATGGAATACGCGCGCAAGCTGCGTGACGAAGCCGGTGGTACTGCCTGGCTGGTAGCGAAGATCGAACGCGCCGAAGCGGTGGCCGACGACGAAACCCTCGACGGCCTGATCAAGGCCAGCGACGCGGTCATGGTTGCCCGTGGCGACCTGGGCGTGGAAATCGGCGACGCCGAGCTGGTGGGCATCCAGAAGAAAATCATTCTGCACGCCCGTCGCCACAACAAGGCGGTGATCGTTGCGACCCAGATGATGGAGTCGATGATCCAGAACCCGATGCCGACCCGCGCCGAAGTGTCCGACGTGGCCAACGCCGTGCTCGACTACACCGATGCGGTGATGCTCTCGGCGGAAAGCGCCGCCGGTGCCTACCCGCTGGAAGCGGTGCAGGCCATGGCGCGGATCTGCGTCGGTGCGGAAAAGCACCCCACCAGCAAGACTTCCAGCCACCGCATGGGCAAGGTGTTCGAAAGCTGCGACCAGAGCATTGCCCTGGCTGCCATGTACACCGCCAACCACTTCCCCGGCGTGAAGGCGATCATCGCCCTGACCGAAAGTGGCTACACCCCGCTGATCATGTCGCGCATCCGCTCCTCGGTGCCGATCTACGCCTACTCCCCGCACCGCGAAACCCAGGCTCGCGCAGCCATGTTCCGTGGCGTCTACACCGTCCCGTTCGACCCGGCCTCCCTGCCGCCCGAGCAGGTCAGCCAGGCAGCGATCGATGAGCTGCTCAAGCGCGGCGTCGTAGAGAAAGGCGACTGGGTGATTCTCACCAAGGGCGACAGCTACCACACCACCGGCGGCACCAACGGCATGAAGATCCTGCACGTGGGCGACCCGATGGTCTGAGTCTTCGCCTTGCTGAACAAAAAGCCCCGGTGTCGAAAACACCGGGGCTTTTTCATGCCCGCGTGAAACCGCTGTCCACGGCCTCAGCCCTTGCTGAGAAACCCGGACAACGCGGCGATGGCTTCAGGGGACTGCAGGCGCCGGGTGAATTCCACGCCCTCTTGCTCAATGACCTGGCGCAGTTGCTCGCGGTCCGGCGCCTTCATCAGGCGCTTGCTCACCTGCACCGCTTCGGGCGCCAACTGGCTGAAACGCAAGGCCGCCTCCCGGGCCTTGGCCAAGGTGGCCACACCATCCCCCAGGGCGGCGCTGGCAATCCCCCAGGCGGCGGCCTGTTCGCCACTGAAGCCTTCGCCCAGCAACAGCAACTCCGCCGCCTTGGCCTGCCCCAGCAAGCGCGGCAGGATCAGGCTCGAACCAAATTCCGGGCACAGCCCCAGGTTGACGAACGGCATGCGCAGCCGTGCATCGCGACTGACATAGACCAGGTCGCAATGCAGCAGCATCGTGGTGCCGATGCCTACTGCGGCGCCGGCCACTGCAGCCACCACCGGCTTGCGACATTGCACAAGGCTGCGCATGAAGCGAAACACCGGGCTGTCGAGGTCCCGGGGCGGTTGCTGGAGGAAGTCGGCGATGTCATTGCCGGCGGTAAAGCACTCGCTGCTGCCGCAGATCAGCACGGCGTTGATCTCGGGATCGCCATCGGCCTCGCTCAGGGCGTCGGCCAGGCGAGCGTACATGGCGCGGGTCAGGGCGTTTTTCTTGTCGGGACGGTTCAGGCGCAAGGTCAGCAGCCCGCCCTCACGTTGCAACTCGATGGCATCGGTCATGGGGATCTCGCTCTGGAAGAATCAGCGCTCAACCACGGGGCAGGAACACATCGGCCAGCAGTTGATTGCGCGGCAGCCCCGCCAGGTACAGGCGCCGGGCGAAGGCTTCGACACTGTCAGGGTGACCGCAGAGTAAGGCCTGGGTTTGCCGGGAAACAAGCCGCAGTTGCGCCAAAGCGGCTGTCAGCTCGGCCCCGGTCCACAGCTCGACGGACAGCTGGGCCCGGTTCGCCGCCAGGGCCGCCAGGGGTTTGGCCAGGTAATGCTCACTGCTGTCATGGGCCAGGTGAATGATGCGGATGGGGCCCTGGTGATCCTGGCGCAGGGCCTCGCGCAGTATGCCGAACAGCGGCGCCAGGCCGGTTCCCGCGGCCAGTAGCCAGAGTGGGCGCTGCTGCCAGTCCGGATCGTAGTGCAACGCGCCACCTCGCAACTCCCCCAGGCGCATCGGGTCGCCCAACTGCAACTGGCGCGCCGCATCGCTGAACTGGCCCGGATGCCGGCAGTCCAGGTGGAACTCCAGAAAGCGGTCTTCTTCCGGCAGGCTGGCCAAAGAATAAGGCCGGGCGATCTGGCCGGCGGCCCACAACACCAGATGCTGGCCGGCGCGGTAACGCAAGGGCCGCTGCGGTTGCAGGCGCAGGCGCAGGACCGAGCTCGACAACCAGTCCAGGCCGACCACCGTCGCCGGCAGGCCATCACGCACAGGGTCGAAGGTCTCGACGTGCAAATCCTCCACCACCTGGCACTGGCAAGCCAGGCGCCAGCCAAGCCGGCGCTGTTCATCGCTCAACGCATCCGGTCGACTGTCGCTGGGCAAGCCCTGGACACAATGCACCAGGCAGGCATGGCAACTACCGGCGCGGCAACTGTAGGGCACCGTCACGCCAGCCTGATTCAGGGCATCCAGCAGGTTGCTTCCAGGCGCCACCGGCCAGCACCGGCTACCAACGGTCAATTCAGGCATCGAGGTTTTCCCAGGCCGCAGCGCAACGATTGCGACCGTCGCGCTTGGCCCGATACAGCGCCTGATCGGCGCGTTGCAGGGCATGGTCCAGATCGTCGCCGGCCCGCAGCAGGGTCATCCCCGCCGACAGGCTCAGGTCTCGTACGTTAAGGCCCACCAGTTGCACTTCGGTGAACGCCAGGCGCAAACGCTCGCAGCAGGAGGTCAGGCGCTCGGCGTCACACTCGGGCAGCAGTACCACGAATTCCTCGCCACCGTAACGGGCCAATACGTCGCCATCGCGCAGGCAAGCCGTGGCCACCGCGGCGAAGGCCTGCAGTACCTGGTCACCGGCAGCATGGCCATGGAGATCGTTGATGCGCTTGAAATGGTCCAGGTCGATCAGCGCCAGCCCATGCACCTGGACCTGATCCATGGCGTGCAGCTCGCGGCTGGCAATGCGCAGGAAATGGCGGCGGTTGAACAGGCCGGTCAGTTCATCGGTGGCTACCAGGTCCTCCAGTTGCCGCATCATGCCCCGCAGAGTGTCTTGGTGAGCCTGCAGGGCAAAGCGCCGCTGGCGCATGCGCGCGCGCGACGCCTGAACATAGGCGGCATACAGGCACATCCACACCAGCATCACCAGCAGCACGCAGACCTGCAACGCAGCCAGTTGCGGATCACCGAGGAGCAGGCGATAGCCGTCCCACAGGTTGACCCCGGCAAAGCAGAAGAAGATCAGCGCCGCGCTGCGCAGATAGGCCCGGCGGGTGAGGTGAAACAGGCCGAACAGCAACGGCAGCAGGTAGAACACCAGGAACACCCCGCGGGCCTGATCCAGATGGGCCATCAGCCAGGTCTGCCAGGCGATGCCCAGCACCACCTGGACTTCGGTCAGGCTGGGGTCGGCGAACTGCAGGTTGCGTCCGCTGACGAACACCCAGCACAGCAGCCCCTGGCTGGCCAGTACCAGGCCAGTGCCCAGCAGCGCGCTGCCGGTCGAAGCACGGGAATGCCCCGTGACGACGGCCAGCCAGAACAGCAGCAGGATCAGTGCGTAAGTGCCCGCGGCAATGGCGAAGCGCTTGAATAACAGGCTCTGGATGGCTTTATGGGTCAATCGTTGACTCACCGTGAGAAAGGAGGCTTAAAGAGTTTCCTACCCTGCAGGCCACTTGCCACTTTAGTGCTGCGCCCGGCAAATGACTATTCAAATTTAAAGCCCCGTCGCCAGGTTTCAGCGCCGACTCAGGCAAGAACAGTGCCCATCCGATGGGCGACTTTGGTTGGCCCGGCTGGCGGGTGTGCCGAGCCCCCAGGCGCGGTATACTGCCGCGCCTTTTTAGCGTCGCGCCAGTTGTCTGTCCGGCGTGCCTTAGAAGGTGCCGGCATCCGACCGATCCACCCAAGTGCAGGCACCTTATTAAATGTTCCCGTCTTTTAGAGGAGCGCGACTCATGACCGTGATCAAGCAAGACGACCTGATTCAGAGCGTTGCCGACGCCCTGCAGTTCATTTCCTACTACCACCCCGTGGACTTCATCCAGGCGATGCACGAGGCCTACCTGCGGGAAGAATCGCCGGCTGCCCGTGATTCCATAGCGCAGATCCTGATCAACTCGCGCATGTGCGCCACCGGCCACCGGCCGATCTGCCAGGACACCGGCATCGTCACGGTATTCGTGCGCGTGGGCATGGACGTGCGCTGGGACGGCGCCACCATGAGCCTGGACGACATGATCAACGAGGGCGTGCGTCGCGCCTACAACCTGCCGGAAAACGTCCTGCGCGCTTCCATCCTGGCCGACCCGGCAGGCGCCCGGAAGAACACCAAGGACAACACCCCGGCGGTGATCCACTACTCCATCGTTCCCGGCAACACCGTGGAAGTGGACGTGGCGGCCAAGGGCGGCGGCTCCGAGAACAAATCGAAGATGGCCATGCTCAACCCGTCCGACTCGATCGTCGACTGGGTACTCAAGACCGTTCCGACCATGGGCGCCGGCTGGTGCCCACCGGGCATGCTGGGCATCGGCATCGGTGGCACCGCCGAGAAAGCTGCTGTGATGGCCAAGGAAGTGTTGATGGAATCCATCGACATCCACGAGCTCAAGGCCCGTGGCCCGCAGAACCGCATCGAAGAGATCCGCCTGGAGCTGTTCGAGAAGGTCAACCAGCTGGGCATCGGCGCCCAGGGCCTCGGTGGCCTGACCACCGTGCTCGACGTGAAGATCATGGACTACCCGACCCACGCCGCTTCCCTGCCGGTGTGCATGATCCCCAACTGCGCCGCCACCCGTCACGCGCACTTCGTACTGGATGGCTCCGGCCCGGCGAGCCTGGAAGCGCCACCGTTGGACGCCTACCCGGAAATCGTCTGGGAAGCCGGCCCGTCGGCCCGTCGGGTCAACCTCGACACCCTGACCCCGGAAGAAGTGCAGAGCTGGAAACCGGGCGAAACCGTACTGCTCAACGGCAAGATGCTCACCGGCCGCGACGCTGCGCACAAACGCATGGTCGAGATGCTGAACAAGGGCGAAACCCTGCCGGTGGACCTCAAGGGTCGCTTCATCTACTACGTCGGCCCGGTGGATCCGGTCGGTGACGAAGTGGTCGGCCCGGCTGGCCCGACCACCGCCACGCGGATGGACAAGTTCACCCGCCAGATCCTCGAGCAGACCGGCCTGCTGGGCATGATCGGCAAGTCCGAGCGCGGCCCGACCGCGATCGAAGCGATCAAGGACAACAAGGCCGTGTACCTGATGGCCGTCGGCGGCGCTGCCTACCTGGTAGCCCAGGCGATCAAGAAATCCAAGGTCCTGGCCTTTGCCGAACTGGGCATGGAGGCGATCTACGAGTTCGAGGTCAAGGACATGCCGGTGACCGTCGCCGTCGACAGCAAGGGCGAGTCGGTACACATTACAGGTCCTGCCATCTGGCAGAAGAAGATCAGTGACAGCCTGGCGGTAGAAGTGCAGTAAGCCCTTCCTCCGTTCGGCCCAGGCGGCGGTGCTGTTCATTGAATGGCCCGCCGCTTTTTTTATGCACCGCCCTTTCCCGACACTGTCCGCGATCAACGTTAGCCCCGGCGCTCATGCTATCGTTCCCGCCCCCATTGCAGCCTGCCCCGACTCATGGCCCAGATCTCCCGCCACCTCCGCTTGACGCTCTATATCCTGGTGATTCTTGCTGGCACCGTGCTCAGCGCCGGCCTGGCCATGCGCCATGCAGAACGGCAGACGCTGGTGGAGGAAGCCGCCCGTGCCAATGAGCAATTGGGGCTGTACGCCAACTCGCTGCATACCCTGATCGAACGCTATCGTGCCCTGCCCGCGGTCCTGGCCCTGGACCCGGAACTGCGCGCGGCGCTGCAGGGGCCGGTGGCCACCGAAACCCAGGACGCATTGAACCGCAAGCTGGAAAAGATCAATGGCGCGGCCCGCTCCTCGACCCTGGAGCTGCTGAACCATGAGGGCCTGGCCGTGGCCGCCAGCAACTGGCGCCTGCCCAGCAGCTACGTTGGCCACAACTACGGCTTTCGCCCCTACTTCAAGCAGACCCGCAGCCAGGGCAGCGGGCGCTTCTACGCGGTGGGCGTGACCAGCGGCATCCCGGGGTATTTCCTGGCCAGCGCAGTCAAGGCCGACAACCAGGACTTTCTCGGGGCCATGGTGGTCAAGCTGGAATTCCCCGAACTGGAACATGAATGGAGCCAGGGCAACGATACCCTGCTGGTCAGCGATGCACGGGGCATCGTGTTCATCGCCAACCAGCCCGGCTGGCGCTACCGGCACTTGCAGCCGCTGTCGAGCAACGACCTGGAAGAAATCAAGCTCACCCGCCAGTACGACAAACAGCCCCTGACCCCGCTGCAATACCAGACGCTGCAACGCTTTGACGACAACAGCAGCCTGGCCCGGGTCGAAGGCCCCGAGGGCCGCGCCAGCTACCTCTGGGAGTCCCTGCCGTTGGCCGCCGAAGGCTGGACCCTGCACCTGCTGCGCAAACCGCCGAATGCCTTCGAGGAAACCCGCAATGCCGGGCTCGCCGCCGCCGGTGCCTGGCTGACCCTGGTGTTCCTGCTGCTGTTCCTCAACCAGCGCTGGCGCCTGGGGAAAGTGCGCCAGCGCAATCGCCAGGAGCTGGAGCAACTGGTGGAAGAACGTACCCGCGATCTGCGCACCGCCCAGGAAGGCCTGGTGCAATCGGCCAAGCTCGCAGCCCTTGGGCAGATGTCCGCCGCCCTGGCCCACGAAATCAACCAGCCCCTGACCACTCAGCGCATGCAGCTGGCAACCCTCAGGCTGTTGCTGGATCACGGCCGGGTGGACGAAGCCTACAAAGCCCTGCGCCCACTTGACGACATGCTGACCCGCATGGCCGCCCTCACCAGCCACCTCAAGACTTTCGCCCGCAAGAGCCCCAGTGGCCTGCGCGAACGCCTGGACCTGACCGCTGTGGTGGACCAGTCGCTGCACTTGCTGGAAGCCCGGCTGCGTGCCGAAGACGTCGAAGTGCTGCTGCACCTGACCCGCCCGGCCTGGGTCCGGGGCGACGCCATCCGCCTGGAACAGGTGCTGATCAACCTGCTGCGCAATGCCCTGGACGCCATGCAGGACAAACCGCACAAACGCCTGGAGATTAGTCTTGAAGCCGAAGACCAGCTCTGGCAACTGCGGGTCGCCGACAACGGCGGCGGTATTGCCGAGGAACACTTGCTGAGCGTCTTCGATCCGTTCTTCACCACCAAACCGGTGGGTGATGGCCTGGGGCTGGGGCTGGCGGTGTCCTATGCCATAGTCCACGAACTGGGTGGCCGCCTGAGCGTGGCCAACCAGGAGCAAGGGGCGGTGTTCACCCTGAGCCTGCCCATCGATCTGGAGGCCCATATCCAATGCTGAACTCAGTGATCGTGGTGGACGATGAAGCCAGCATCCGTACCGCCGTCGAGCAGTGGCTGAGCCTGTCGGGCTTCGAGGTCCAGCTGTTCAGCCGGGCCGAGGATTGCCTGGCGCAACTGCCCAGGAACTTTCCCGGGGTGATCCTCAGCGATGTGCGCATGCCCGGCATCAGTGGCCTGGAGCTGCTGGCCCAGGTCCAGCGCCTGGACCCGGACCTGCCGATCATCCTGCTCACAGGCCACGGCGATGTGCCCATGGCGGTGGAAGCCATGCGCGACGGGGCCTACGACTTCCTGGAAAAACCCTTCAGCCCCGACACCCTGCTCAGCAGCCTGCGCCGGGCCCTGGACAAGCGCCGCCTGGTCCTGGAAAACCGCCGCCTGCACCAACAGGCCGACAGCCGGGCCAAGCTCGACGCCACCTTGCTGGGGGTCTCCAGGGCCTTGCAGACCCTGCGCCGCCAGGTACTGGAACTGGCAGCCCTGCCGGTCAACGTGCTGATCCGCGGCGAGACCGGCAGCGGCAAAGAACTGATTGCCCGCTGCCTGCACGACTTCGGCCCGCGGGCCGGCAAGCCCTTCGTGGCCCTGAACTGCGCGGCGATCCCCGAGCAGTTGTTCGAAGCCGAACTGTTCGGCCATGAAAGCGGCGCCTTCACCGGCGCCCAGGGCAAACGCATCGGCAAACTGGAGTACGCCGACGGCGGCACGCTGTTTCTCGACGAGATCGAAAGCATGCCCCTGGCCCAGCAGGTCAAGCTGCTGCGGGTGTTGCAGGAGCAGAAGCTGGAACGCCTGGGTTCCAACCAGAGCATCAAGGTCGACCTGCGGATCATCGCCGCCACCAAGCCCGACCTGCTGGACGAGGCCCGTGCCGGGCGTTTCCGTGAGGACCTGGCCTACCGCCTGACCGTGGCTGAACTGCGCCTGCCACCATTGCGCGAGCGCCGCGAGGACATCCCCCTGCTCTACGAGCACTTTGCCCAGAATGCCGGGGAGCGCCTGGGGCGCAGCGCCGCGCCCTTGAGCGGCGCGCAACTGAGCCGCCTGCTCAGCCACGACTGGCCGGGCAACGTGCGCGAGCTGGCCAACGCCGCCGAGCGCCAGGTGCTGGGCCTGGGCGAGCCGGAACCCGACGCCATCGAACCCGGCCAGTCCCTGGCGGCGCAGCAGGAAGCCTTCGAGGCCCAATGCCTGCGCGCGGCCCTGAGCCGGCACAAGGGTGATATCAAGGCGGTACTCAACGAGCTGCAACTGCCCCGCCGGACGCTTAACGAAAAGATGCAGCGCCATGGGCTGACCAGGGAACAGTTCCTCAAGGAGGAGTAGCCCCTACAGGACGCGGCTGCCGGAGAATCAACCCTCAAACCCGGCACCGCGCCCATCGACGCCTTCGCCCACATGCCCAGGGGCACGGCCGCTTTCGGCAATTTCCCGCTTACCCACAAGGCACCTATAGGCGGATTTCCGCTTATCAAACCCGCTTAACCCCCTCTATTCCGGGCTTCTCGCCCTTGGCACAGGTCCTGCTACAGCCCCTGCAGGCTGCGCTTGCGCGCACTCCACAAAAACAATGAATAGAAGGGTCCTTCATGGATATCTCTAATACCCTGCCTGCCGGGTCGGCGGCTGCGCCCGCCACAGAAAAGACCACCGCCAGCCGCCTGAAATCGATCTTCAGCGGTTCCGTGGGCAACATGGTCGAGTGGTACGACTGGTACGTCTACGCCGCCTTCTCGCTGTACTTCGCCAAGGTCTTCTTCCCCAAGGGCGACACCACCGCCCAACTGCTGAACACCGCCGCGATCTTCGCCGTGGGCTTCCTGATGCGCCCGATCGGCGGCTGGCTGATGGGGCTGTATGCCGACCGCAAAGGGCGTAAGGCCGCCTTGATGGCCTCGGTGCTGCTGATGTGCTTCGGCTCGCTGATCATCGCCCTGACCCCGGGTTACGAAACCATCGGCGTCGGCGCCCCCATCCTGCTGGTGCTGGCGCGCCTGATGCAGGGCCTGTCGGTAGGCGGTGAATACGGTACCTCGGCCACCTACCTCAGCGAGATGGCGACCAAGGAACGTCGTGGCTTCTTCTCCAGCTTCCAGTACGTGACCCTGATCTCCGGCCAGCTCATCGCCCTGGCGGTGCTGATCGTGCTGCAGAACATTCTGACCACCGAGGAACTGCAATCCTGGGGCTGGCGGATTCCGTTCGGCATCGGTGCCCTCTGCGCCGTGGTAGCCCTGTACCTGCGTCGCGGCATGGAAGAAACCGAGTCCTTCACCAAGAAGAAGGAAAAGCCCAAGGAAAGCCTGATGCGCACCCTGATGCGTCATCCCAAGGAGTTGATGACCGTGGTCGGCCTGACCATGGGCGGCACCCTGGCCTTCTATACCTACACCACCTACATGCAGAAATACCTGGTGAACACTGTCGGCATGAGCATCTCTGACTCCACCACCATTTCCGCCGCCACGCTGTTCCTGTTCATGTGCCTGCAACCGGTGATCGGCGCTCTCTCGGACAAGGTTGGCCGACGCCCGATCCTGATTGCCTTCGGCATACTCGGCACCCTGTTCACCGTGCCGATCCTCACCACCCTGCACACCATCCAGACCTGGTGGGGCGCGTTCTTCCTGATCATGGCGGCGCTGATCATCGTCAGCGGCTACACCTCGATCAACGCGGTGGTCAAGGCCGAGCTGTTCCCTACCGAAATCCGCGCCCTGGGCGTGGGCCTGCCCTACGCACTGACCGTGTCGATCTTCGGCGGTACCGCCGAATACATCGCCCTGTGGTTCAAGAGCATCGGCATGGAAACCGGCTACTACTGGTACGTCACCGCCTGCATCGCCTGTTCGCTGCTGGTCTACGCGACCATGAAGGACACTCGCAAGCATTCGCGGATCGAGACTGACTGAAAACAACAACGCCCGGGTGCAAGGCCCGGGCGTTTTTCGCGATCTGTGGGAAAGCTTTCGCCGGCAAGCCGGCTCCTACAGAGGCTGTACAGGTCAGGAGAGTTCGGCGGCACCTTGGCGCGCGTAGCGGTTCTGCGCCCAGGAAGCGCCAACGATCATCACCAGCAGGATTCCCGCCAATACCGCCGACGAGCCGATGGTGCCGAAATCCAGGCCACCCTTTTCGTGGGGTTTGGTGAGGAAGTCACCCAGGGTCGCGCCGAACGGCCGGGTCAACACGAAGGCCACCCAGAACAGCAGCACCGACGAGAGCCTGGTGAAGTACTTGAGCAGCACCACCACGGCGATGGTCGAGCCGATCAACAGCGCCCCGCCGGCAAAGCCAAGCCCCGAATCGTCCGCCAGGTAGTCGCCAAGGGCGGTGCCCAGGGTGTTGGAAAACAGGATCGCCATCCAATAGAACATCTCGCCGCGAAAGGTCTGGATCTTGTTGACGTTCAGCGAGTCGCCGCTCAGACGCCAGAGCGCGAAGATCGCCAGCAGAATACCGATCAGGATCAACGAGCCACTGGCATAGCCCAGGCCCAGGGTGCGGTCCATGAAGTCCGACATGGTGGTACCGGCGGTACTGGTGGAGAGGATCACGATCCAGTAGAGCACCGGGTTGTAGGTCTTGGACCACAGCTGGGTGACCAGGGTCAGCAGGAATACGCTGATCAGAATCATCGAGCTGATGGCATAACCCACGTTCAGGGTCATCGACAGCAGGTCACCCGCCGTTTCGCCGAGGGTGGTGGCGCAGATTTTCATGACCCAGAAGGCCAGGGTGATCTGGGGTAGCTTGTTCATTCGCAAAGGTGCTCCAAAGGTCGCATTCAAGGCGGCCTGTCTATGGACTGCAGGCCTGCGCGGAGGCTGAACGTCGAGGGGTGAAAAACAGGTAAGGCGCGGATGAAAAAATCGTTGAAATATTTTCTTACAAGCAATTTGCTCAATTAATGATCAGTTAATGCGGGATGAATAGCCTACTAATGAATCCAAGTGGGTACTTGGCTCGTATAGGCAGTGAGGCTTGAACGCGGTATTTGGCGATGAGGGTTGACCCCAAAAACATCGATAAAGTAGATATTTATAAGCACTAATTTGCGCTTTTATATCGACTTTACCGGAGTAGGATTAATCCCAAGCAACGCATTCACCTCAACGAACCCGGAGTCACCATCATGAAAAGCAAACTGATCCTCGCCCTGACCCTCTCGGTACTGGCTGCCAACACCTTCGCTGCCGATGGCTACGACCGCACCGGTTCCGCCACCTTCGCCGCCGATGGCTACGACCGCACCGGTTCCGCCACCTTCGCCGCCGATGGCTACGACCGCACCGGTTCCGCTACCTTCGCCGCCGATGGCTACGACCGCACCGGTTCCGCCACCTTCGCCGCTGATGGCTACGACCGCACCGGTTCCGCCACCTTCGCCGCCGATGGTTACGACCGCACCGGTTCCGCCACCTTCGCCGCCGATGGTTACGACCGCACCGGTTCCGCCACCTTCGCCGCCGATGGCTACGACCGCACCGGTTCCGCCAGCATCAGCTGATTGATGCACCTGACACCACAGCCCGGCCTTGGCCGGGCTTAGTCGTTTCTGGCCAGGGGAAAACACCCCTAGCGCGGAACGCTCAAGGGCCAGGACGCTGGAATTAGACGATTGCGCACTGCACTATGGCGCCCTTAACTCGCCCCAAGCAGGAACCTTGAGCCATGCCCGACGATATCCACTTTTACCAACCCGCCCTGGGCCACGGCCTGCCCCACGACCCGTTCAATGCCATCGTCGGCCCGCGCCCCATCGGCTGGATCTCTTCACAGGATCGCGAGGGTCGCCTGAACCTGGCGCCCTACAGCTTCTTCAACGCCTTCAACTACGTTCCACCGATCATCGGTTTCTCCAGCGTCGGGCGCAAAGACAGCCTGAACAATATCGAGCAGACCGGCGAGTTCGCCTGGAACCTGGCCACCCGACCTCTGGCCGAGCAGATGAACCAGAGCTGCGCCGCAGTCCCGGCCGAGGTGAACGAGTTCGAACTGGCCGGCCTGACCCCCGTGGCGTCGAAAGTCATCAGCGTGCCCCGGGTAGCCGAGAGCCCGGTGTCCTTCGAATGCAAGGTCACCCAGATCATTCAATTGCAGCGGGCGGACAAGGAACTGGTGCCGAGCTGGCTGATCCTCGGCGAAGTGGTCGCCGTGCATATCGCCAAGTGGCTGCTCAAGGACGGAATCTACGACACCGCCGCGGCAGAGCCGATTCTGCGCGGCGGCGGGCCGGCGGATTACTTCCAACTGGGGCCAGAGGCTCTGTTCAGGATGCACCGCCCGGGGGCAGTCAAATAGCGCCTGGACTCAGTAGCTCTTCCAGCTCAATTCGCCGTCCTGATCGACGTCGGCCAACTGTTCGAGTTGTTGTGCGGCAGCCTGGTCGGCGTCATGCGCCGTCTTGAATTTCTGCTCATCCAGGACTTTATGAAAGCGTGGTGCGCTTGATGCGCCAAGAGCCTTGACGGCGATGGCGGCGCTGTATCCCCCCTCCCCTGGAACCACAGCGGAAACTGCTTCGTAGTGTGCAAACTCTTTGCGTGCCATGTTGCGAGTCCTGGCCAATGAAAAGTCGGCCATTCTAAACCTTCAACTGGCCAGCTTGTGCACCGGCGCCTGCTGTAGTTGCGGATATTCGCCATGGGCTTGCAGCGCCGACACGGTACTGAAGGTATGAAAATCCAGGCTGTTGACCACCAGGTCCTGCACCAGCTCGGCAAAGATCGCCATGGCCGGGGAGTTGAAATAGGCCGTCATCGCCTGCTGGCTGCTCCAGAAACCGGACACCAGCCACAGGTCGGCATCGCACTGCGAATGCTGCAGGGCAAAATGCAGGCAACCGCAGGCCTGGCGAGACGGTTCGATCAGGCTGCTCAAGCGCGCACCCAGCTCCTTGGAACGCCCGGCCCGGGCTCGGACAAAGGCCATGTGACTGACGGGAATATGCGTGGACATGTGCGACCCTCCCAGGGTGTTGTCGAGGCAGCCATGGGACGGGCTGCGACAGGATCAACGATACGGGGCGGGTCCTCGCGCGCGTTAGTCAATTTCTGCCGTTGATTTGCCCAATCCTGCGACAAGCCCCTTGCTCCCTCCCCGACTCCACGCCATGGGGCAAAAGCGTGACAACGGTGTTTCAAGCAAGTGAAGCTCATGAGCATCGGCTGATCTTGCCTATCGCGCGCGCAAGCAGCAGGATCAGGCAAGTTTTACGCAGGATTCGCCTACCCGCGCTTCTTGCACAAACTTAAGCTGTGCCGACTGCAAACACTCGGAGGCTGCCCCATGCCATCACTGGAAACCCCGCCACCACCCCTGGCCCCGGAGATGGAACGGCAGCGCGTGGAACTGGCCGCGATCATTGCACGCAACACCGCCGAGGACGGCAGCTACGCCACGGCCATCGACTCGTTGTTCGTCTCGCGCCACAGCAGCTCTCATCAATTCGGTTCGGTGCTGGCACAGCCGGCGCTGTGCATCATGGCCCAGGGCCGCAAGGAAGTACGCCTGGCCGATGAAAGCTACAACTACGACCCCTTGAATTACCTGGTGGTCTCGGTTTCCGTCCCCCTGAGCGGCAAGGTGGCGATCGTTTCACCGGAGGAGCCGATCCTGGCCCTGCGCCTGGACATCGACCCTGGTGAAATCAATGCATTGATTGCCGATGCCGGCCCCATCGGCGTACCCGCCCGGCCTACCGGGCGCGGCCTGTACGTGGAGCGCCTGGACCCGGCGATGCTCGACGCGGTGTTGCGCCTGACCCGCCTGCTGGACACCCCGAAAGACATCGCCATGCTCGCGCCGCTGGTACGCCGGGAAATTCTCTATCGCCTGCTGCGCAGCCCCCAGGGCCACCGCCTGTATGAAATCGCCACCGCCAACAGCCAGGGCCACCGGGTCAATCAGGCCATCAAGTGGCTCAACGGCAATTTCGTGCACCCGTTGCGCATCGATGATCTGGCCCGGGAGGTGAACCTGAGCGTCTCGACCCTGCACCACCGCTTCAAGGCCATGACCGCCATGAGCCCGCTGCAGTACCAGAAACAGTTGCGCCTGCAAGAGGCCCGGCGGCTGATGCTGGCCGAGGGGCTGGAGGCTTCGGTGGCGGGCTATCGGGTGGGTTATGAAAGCCCGTCGCAGTTCAGCCGCGAGTACAGCCGCTTGTTCGGCGCGCCGCCGTTGCGGGATATGGCGCGCCTGCGGGTGAGCAGCTGAGACCGGCCTAACGAGCGCGGATCACATGCTTGATTTCCTGAAAGGCCTGTAGCCCCCAGGGCCCCAGTTCACGACCGATGCTGCTCTGCTTGTAGCCGCCCCACGCCGTCTGGGGAAAGATCACCTGGGGCGCATTGATCCACACCAGACCGGCCTGCAGGGCATTGGCCACTTGCTCGGCATGCGCTGCATCCGCTCCCACTACGCTGGCCACCAGGCCGAACTCGCTGTCATTGGCCATTTCGATGGCTTGCTGCTCGTTGCTGAAACTGCGCACGCAGAGCACCGGGCCAAAGATCTCCTCGCGCCATAGCGCACTGTCCAGCGGCACCTCGGTGAACACCGTGGGCTGGATGAAATACCCCTGCTGCAAGCCGGCCGGGCGACCACCGCCGCAGACCAGCTTGGCCCCCGCATTCAAGCCTTCCTCGATATGGGCCTGCACCCGCCGGTATTGCGCCTGATTGACCAGCGCGCCCATTTCCACCTCTGGGTCGAACGGGTCAGCAACGCGAATGGCTTCGGCCCGGGCCTTGAGGCGCAACAGAAACTCATCGGCCAACTCATCGGCCACCAGCACCCGGCTGGTGGCCGAGCACATCTGCCCGGCGTTGAAGAAGCCGCCACCACAGGCCAGCTCCACCGCCAGATCCAGATCGGCATCCGCCAGCACCAGCAACGCCGACTTGCCCCCCAGCTCCAGGCTCACGCCCTTGACGGTTTCCGCCGCGCGTTGCATCACCTGGACCCCCACGGCGTTGCTGCCGGTGAAGGAAATTTTCGCCACCCGCGGGTCGGCCGCCAGTGGCGCGCCCACCGCCAGGCCGGTGCCGCAGACCAGGTTGAACACGCCCCGGGGCAAGCCGCTGCCGGCGATGATTGCCGCCAGTTCCAGCTCCGGCAATGGGGTGACTTCGGAAGGCTTGAGCACCACGCTGCAACCGGCGGCCAGGGCCGGGGCGAGCTTCCAGGCGGTGGTGACCATGGGGAAGTTCCACGGCACGATCAGCCCGACGATGCCGCAGGGCTCGCGGCGCAGGCGGGCACTGAAGGCCTCGCTGGGCAGTGCCACGTTGGCGTCCTGAGCGGCATCCAGGCCTTCGGCCAGCCCGGCGTAGTACTCGAAGGTGGCAATCACATCGTCCACATCCATGGCGGCCTCGAACTGCGGCTTGCCGTTGTTGCTCGACTGCAAGTGCATCAGTTGCTCCCGGCGTTCGGCCACACCGGCCGCAATCCGTCGCAGGACCGCCGCACGTTCAGCCCCGCTGCTGTGCGACCAACGCGCAAGGCCGGCGCTGGCAGCGCTCAGCGCCTGCTCCACGGCCTCGGGACCGCCACCGGCAACCTGGGCCAGTACGCCCTCGGTGCTGGGGTTGATCACCTGCAGATGCTCGCTGCCCGCCAGCCATTGGCCGTCGATGTACAGCCCGTTCAACAGAGGTTGCGCGCTCATGCCTGTACTCCTTGGGTCCAGCGGTTCTGATCGACCTCTATCAGGGTCGGGCCCTGGCGATCCGCCGCCGAGCGCAGCGCCGCGCGCAGTTGCTCGACGCTGTCGATGCGCTCGGCGGCGCAGCCCAGGCCCTTGGCCACGGCAATGAAATCCGGGGTGTAGATGTCGACGCCCACCGGCTCGATGGCGCGGTTGACCATGTATTTCTTGATCTCTTCGTAGCCCTGGTTATTCCACAGCAGGACGATGATCGGGGTGCGAGCCTCCACCGCGCAGGCCAGTTCCGAAAGGGTGAACTGCAAGCCGCCATCGCCGATCAGGCAGGCCACCGGCCGTCGCTGGCTGGCGTGCGAACCACCGCCGAGCCAGGCGCCAATGGCCGCGGGCAAGGCATAACCCAGGGTGCCGTAGCCAGTGGAGGAGTTGAACCAGCGTCGTGGCTGCTCGGGGTTGAAGGTCAGATTGCCGCTATACACCGGCTGGGTGGAATCGCCCACCAGGACAATCTCCGGCAGTTCCTGGACCACGGTCTGCAGAAACAGGGTCTGGGCCTGGGTCGGGCCGTCCCAGAGCTGGCTCAGCTCACTGCGCAAGGCAGCGGCGCGGGCCTGGCCCCAGTCGCTGCGACGCGCTGCCAGTTCCAGCCCGGCAAGTTGCGCCAGCAGCGCTTCGGCGGCGATCCGGGCGTCGGCCACCAGCGCCACTTTCGGCGGATAGTTGCGCACGGTCTGGTCGGCATCGATATCGATACGCAGCAAGGTAGCGGGAATCTCGAAGCCACCGGCGAAGGTCACGTCGTAATCGGTTTCCGCCAGCTCGGTGCCAATGGCCAAGACCACATCGGCCTCTGCCACCAGGGCCCGGGTCGCCACCATGGACTGGGTGGAACCGATCAGCAGCGGATGCGCCGAAGGCAGCATGCCCTTGGCATTGATGGTCAGGGCCACCGGCGCTTGCAACAGCTCGGCCAGGCGGGTCAGGGCCGGGGCGGCATCGATGGCGCCCCCGCCCGCGAGAATCAGCGGCCGCTTGGCACTGGCCAGCAGTTGGCTCATCTGCGCGACAGCGGCCGGGGCGGCGCCGGCGCGGGCGATCTGCACCGGCTCGCTGCTCAGCAGGTGGTCGGCGTCCTGGACCAGCACATCGAGGGGAATCTCGATATGCACAGGGCGTGGGCGCCCGGCCTGGAACAGGGCAAAGGCCCGAGCCAGCACCGCTGGCAACTCGTCGGCACACATCAGGGTGTGGGAAAACGCCGCCACGCCGCTGACCAGCGCACTCTGGTTGGGCAGTTCGTGGAGCTTGCCGCGCCCGCCCCCCAACTGGCTGCGGGCCTGCACGCTGGAGATCACCAGCATGGGAATCGAATCGGCGTAGGCCTGGCCCATGGCGGTGGTGATGTTGGTCATGCCGGGGCCGGTGATGATGAAACACACACCGGGTTTGCCGCTGGTTCGGGCGTAGCCGTCGGCCATGAAGCCGGCGCCTTGCTCATGGCGCGGAGTCACATGATGGATGGGCGAACGAGCCAGGCCGCGATACAGCTCCACGGTGTGTACCCCGGGAATGCCGAACACCTGCTCGACGCCATAACCTTCCAGTAGCTTGACCAGTACTTCACCGCACGTCGCCATCTCATCGCCCTTCTTATTGGAGGAAAACCGCACGTCGGCCACAGGCTGGAAAACGCCTGCGGGCGCCGATAGAGGGGCTATTGGAACGGTGGGCCTGTAGCCGCAACAATGGATAAAAAGTCATACTAGCCATGTCCCCACGTCATGCCTCGGCCCGCCATGAAACGCCTTCCTCCCTTGCCCGCGCTGCACACATTTCTGATCACTGCCCAGTGCTGCAACTTCACTCGCGCCGCCGAGCAGTTGCACATCACCCAGGGCGCGGTGAGCCGGCAGATCGCCGGGCTGGAAAGTCACCTGGGCTATCCGTTGTTCCTGCGCCAGGCCCGGGGCCTGAGCCTCACGGCCGAGGGGCTGGAATGGCTGCCACGGGTGCAGCAGGTGTTCGAAATGATCAATGGCGCGGTGGACGAGATCGGCGGCCAGAAGCGCAACCTGCGGCTCAAGGCCCCGACCTGCGTGATGCGCTGGCTGCTGCCGCGGTTGTTGCAGTGGCAGAAGGAGCGCCCCGATGTGCCGGTGCAACTGACCACCACCATTGCCCATGGCGTGGATTTCGGCCGCGAGCCGTTCGACGCCGCGGTCGTGTACGGCGCGCCACCGGCACCGACCCTGGGCTCGCGACACCTGTTCAATGAACAGCTGACTCCGGTCTGTTCCCGGCCCCTGCTGGAAGGCCCGGTGCCGCTGACAAGCCCCAGAGACCTGCAACAGCACCTGCTGCTGCACCCCTCCCATGATCAGCGGGACTGGCAGACCTGGCTCAAGGCCGCTGGCACGCCCCTGGACACCCTGGGCAAGGGCCAGCACTTCGAAACCCTGGACCTGGCGATGTCCGTGGCCTCCCAGGGCACAGGCGTGGCGATTGGCGATTGGGCATTGATTGGCGATGACCTGAGTGCCGGGCGGCTGGTCATGCCCTTTGAATTGAAAGTGCCGACAGGGCAGGCGTATTACCTGGTGTACCCGGAGCGCCCGGGGCCTTCGCCGGCTCTGCAGGCACTGCTGGACTGGCTGGTGGAACAGGCCCGGCAGCGCTGAGTGAAATACCGGCAGGCAGCGAAAAGCCCCGCGAGGGGCCTTCAACGCTTGCCGGAACGACCCGTTAGCCGCCTGCAGCGCGCAGCTAACGGGCCAATCGGCCAGTGATCAGTAGCCGACGGTGAAACGCTGACGGCTATGGGCCGGCTTTTCCACCTCATCGAGCATGGCGATGGCGTAGTCGGCAAAAGTGATCCAACTGCGGCCCTCTGCGCTGACCAGCAGGTCGTCCTGACCCAGGCGGAAGTGCCCGGTACGCTCACCCTCGACGAACTCCGCCGATGGCGAAAGGAAGGTCCAGTCCAGGTCCCGCTCCTTGCGCAGGGTCTCCAGGTACACGCCACCGGCGCTGGCTTCGGCCTTGTATTCCTCCGGGAAGCCCGGGCTATCGATGACCTTGCCGCCACCCGGCAGCAACAGCGAACCGGCACCGCCTACCACCAGCAGGCGCTTGACCCCGGCCTTTTTCACCGGGTCGATGATGGCATTGGCAGCGATGCTGGAAAAATGCGCCGCGCTGATCACCACATCGTGACCGGCCACCGCCGCTTGCAGCGCGGCACTGTCGGCCACATCCACATCGCGGCTGACCACACCGGCACGCGCACCGATCTTCGACGTGTTGCGGGCAATGGCGGTCACGCTGTGGCCGCGACGCAGGGCTTCTTCCAGCAGTTGGCTACCGGCACGGCCGGTGGCACCAATGATTGCGATCTTGCTCATGACATGTCTCCAGTTGGCTAAGAGAGTACAGAGGCATCCGCCCCCACAAGGGAGCGGGTCAAACCGTTTTCACCACTTCATTTCGCCCTTGGCGACCTTGGCGCTCAGCTCCAGGGAGCTGTCCTCGCCCAGGTCCGGGTAACGCTTTTTCATGGCCGCGATCAGCTCGGCGGAATCCTTGGCCTTGGCGGTTTCCTCGTCGAAGGCCTTGATGTAGTCCGCGGTGAAGTGCACCGGGGCCAGGGAACGCGCGCTGTCACCGAGGAAGTGCCCGGGGATCACGGTCTTGGGTTGCAGGCCCTCGATGGTCTTGAGGGTAGCCAGCCAGTCCGCATGGGACTGCGGGGTCTGGGTGTCGGCCATCCACACGTGGATGTTTTCCGCGACCACCACGCCACCGACCACCGCCTTGATCGACGGGATCCACACAAAGCTGCGGTCCGGCTGCTTGCCGTCCAGGCCAATGACGTCGAGCTTCTGCCCTTCCAGGGTCAGGCTGTGGCCCTTGAGCACGCCCGGCACGATGGTCTTGGCCGGCACGTCGGCGCCCATTTTCGGCCCCCAGAACGCCAGCTTGCCGTCCACCGTGGCCTTGATGTGATCCACGGTCGGCTGCGAAGCCACCACCTTGGCATCCGGGAATGCCTTGGTCAGGGTGTCGAGGCCGAAGTAGTAGTCCGGATCACCATGGCTGATGTAGATCGTGGTCAGGTGCTTGCCACTGGCGCGAATCTTGTCCACCAGTTGCTGGGCCTGGGACTTGCCGAACTGGGCGTCCACCAGGATCGCGTCCTTCTTGCCGCTGACCAGCACCGAGGTCACCGGGAAGATTGCGTTGGCACCCGGGTTGTAGACGTCCAGGCTCAGGGTCGGCTCGGCGGCCGCGGCATGGGCGGCAAAGCCCAGGGTGGCAGTGGCCAGCAGCAAGCGTTTGAGTGAGGTGAATCCGATCATGAAGGCAGCTCCGGCATCTGTTGGCTGGGTTGGGATGGACAGAGCTTAGTTGCCAGGCTCGTTACAAAAAATGCGATGCTTGAACATAGTTTGTTTCTGAAAGCGGGCAAATCATGGATCGTCTCCAAGCAATGCGGGTCTTCGTCACCGTCGTCGACCTGGGCAGCCAGTCGGCCGCCGCCGATCACCTGGACCTGTCGCGTCCGGTGGTGTCACGTTATCTGGCGGAATTGGAGGACTGGGTCGGCGCCCGGCTGATGCACCGAACCACGCGCAAGCTCAGCCTGACGGCCGCCGGCGGTGAGATTCTGCCCCGCTGCCGGCAGATGCTGGAGTTGTCCAGCGACATGCAGGCCGCGGTCGGCGAGCCGGACGATGCCCCCCGCGGCCTGCTGCGCATCAGCGTCAGTACCTCGTTCGGCCAGTCGCAGCTGGCGGATGCCGTGGCCGACTACGTCAAGCGCTACCCGGGGGTCAGCATCGACCTGCAGATGCTCGATCGCACGGTGAACCTGGTGGATGAACGCATTGACCTGGCGATCCGTACCAGCAACGACCTGGACCCGAACCTCATCGCCCGGCGCCTGACGGTCTGCCGCTCGGTGATCTGCGCCTCGCCGGCCTATCTGCAAGAGCACCCCGCGCCCCAGCGGGTGGAAGAACTGAACCGGCACAACTGCCTGACCCACTCCTACTTCGGCAAGAGCCTGTGGCATTTCGAACAGGATGGCGAACAGGTATCGGTGCCGGTGCAGGGCAACATCAGCGCCAACGAGGCCAGCACGCTGTTGCGCGCCACCATGGCCGGCGCCGGGATCGCCATGCTGCCCAGTTACCAGGCCGGCGAGTACATCAAACGTGGAGAGCTGGTACGCCTGCTGCCCCACGCCGAACCGCGCACGATGAACATGTACGCGGTCTATGCCTCGCGCAAGCACATGCCGGCGACCTTGCGCAGCATGCTCGACTTCCTGGTCCTCAGGTTTCCCCAGCAACCGCTCTGGGACGAAGGTTTGTAGAGAGGTGCGCGGCGCTGGCCGGGCTGCTCGATCCAGTTGCTGAATACCCTGCCAAACAGGCCGGGCAAGCCCCCGCAACTGACCTATGCTGATAACAGTACCCCTTTAAACCAAAGGGGTATGGGTTCAGAGGTCGTTGCCATGAACGTCAAGACAAGAAGGTACCTGGCCATCTTCATGACCTGCACCGTGACTCTGGCGCTATACGGTACTGCCGCTTATCGCGTGGAGCAGGCGCGCATGCAACCGCGCAACTACGCCAGTTGCAACCTGGAGCGCTGCATACCCCACAACGCCACCTTGAACGCCCTCAGGTGAGCGTCTGCGAATCGGCGTCGCCGGCCTGATCGGCCTTCAGGCGGTCGCGAAATACCTTGGGCGAGATCCCCACCCGGCGCCGAAACAGCCGGGTGAAGTTGGTAGGGTCGGAAAACCCCAGGTCCGCGGAAATCTCGTAGATGGTCATCCCGGTGTAGGTCAGCAGCCGCTTGGCTTCCAGCAACTGGCGTTCGTGCATGATCTGCAGCGCCGGCTGTCCTGCCAGCTCACGGCAGGTGCCGTTGAGGTGCGACACGGAAATGCCCAGCCTGTGGGCCAGGTCCTCGACCTTCACATGCTCGCGGTAATGGGCTTCCACCAACTGGATGAAGCCATTGAAATACTCACGGGCCCGCTGGGGACGCCGGCTGGCACTGCTGCGCTGCAACGCCTGGCGCACGACCCAGACCACAATCATGCTGACCTGCGCATGCATGAGCATTTCCCGAGCCGGCTGCTGCCCCTGGTACTCCTGCTGCAAGGCGGCAAACAACCCGTTCAGGTACGCCTCGTCTGCCCCCGTCGGATACCCCTCGGGCCTGGACAGGGTATTTTGCCCCTGACCCAGTTGGGTTTGCAGATGGCTTACCAGCGGCGCTGCCAGTGTCACCACATAGCCTTCTATGTCTTCGGAAAACCGGAAGCCATGGACCGACAGCGGCGGCAGGACCTGGACCATCGATTTGTCCAGCAGGGTGCGCTGGCCTTCGATCTCCAGTTCCGCCTGCCCACGGTACACAAACAGCAACTGGCAGAGGTCGGCATGCCGATGGGGCTTGATTTCCCAGTGATGCTCGCGGCTGCGCTGGCTGATGGGCTCGCAATGAAGCAGGTCCGGGGTAGGCCAGTCCAGGCTCTCGCCATAGAGCTTGAACACCGGAATCGACGCAAGGGCAGGCTTGTTCATCACTACAGTCCAGGCCTCAGTGTGACGGGCGACGGGGGCGCCAGCGGGCGAACCATCAGACAACCGCCAGGGCTCTTCGATAAACGAATAGGCCCGGGCGAAATGCAAGCAACAGCAATATCAATGGGCATTGACCGGCTCGGCGTTCAGAACACCAGCCCGGTGCCGGGCACTATACAGAATGCGTCCCATTACCAGCTAATCCTTGCCGCATCATCTGCGCTTTCGTATGACCGCCCACGGCTTCACACAGCATCGTTCCCACCAGTTAAGCCCAGATGAAAAATCCCCGCAGACTTCCTTGTATGGCTATCTAGTAGGCTCCTATCTAGTACACTGAAGCGCACTTCCACCGGCCTTGCTCCGCCGGGTCAATCTCTGCCCGCAGGTTCTTTCGTGACCCACTTCCAACAGCCCGTCTCGCCCAAACCGGCCATTCGCAGCGTGCTGATCGCCCTGATGCTGGCGATCTTTCTCGGCGCCCTGGACCAGACCATCGTCGCCGTCTCCATGCCGGCCATTTCCGCCCAGTTCAAGGACGTTGGCCTGCTGGCCTGGGTGATCTCCGGCTACATGGTGGCGATGACCGTGGCAGTGCCCATCTACGGCAAGCTCGGCGACCTCTATGGCCGCCGCCGCCTGATGCTGTTCGGCATGGGGCTGTTCACCCTGGCTTCGTTGTTCTGCGGCCTGGCACAGAACATGGAGCAACTGGTGCTGGCGCGGATTTTTCAGGGTATTGGGGCCGGCGGCATGATCTCCGTGAGCCAGGCCATCATTGGCGACATAGTTCCGCCTCGGGAGCGCGGCCGCTACCAGGGCTACTTCAGCAGCATGTACGCCGTGGCCAGCGTTGCCGGCCCGGTGCTGGGCGGCTACATGACCGAATTCCTTTCCTGGCGCTGGGTGTTCCTGATCAACCTGCCCCTGGGCCTGGGCGCCTGGTGGGTGGCGCATCGCACTCTGATCGGGCTGCCGGTGCCCCAGCGCAAGCCGATCATCGACTACCTCGGTACCGTGCTGATGATCATCGGCCTGACCGCCCTGCTGCTGGGTATCACCCAGGTAGGCCAGGGCTATTCCTGGCGCAGCGCCGAAGTGCTCGATCTGCTGGCCATCGCGGTCATCGTCCTGGCACTGTTCGTCTGGCATGAGCGCCGGGCCCGGGAACCCCTGCTGCCGATGCACCTGTTCACCAACCGCAACGCGCTGCTGTGCTGGTGCACGATCTTCTTCACCAGCTTCCAGGCCATTTCCCTGATCGTGCTGATGCCGCTGCGCTTCCAGAGCATCACCGGCGCCGGGGCCGACAGTGCCGCCCTGCACCTGCTGCCGCTGGCCATGGGTCTGCCAATGGGCGCCTATTGTGCCGGTCGCCTGACCTCGGTCACCGGGCGCTACAAACCGATGATCCTCAGTGGCGCGCTGCTGATGCCGCTGTCGATCCTCGGCATGGCCCTGGTCCCGCCGCAGTCGGAGCTGCTCAGCGGCCTGTTCATGCTGCTCTGCGGGATCGCCGGCGGCATGCAGTTCCCCACCTCCCTGGTGGGCACGCAGAATTCGGTGGAGCAACGGGATATCGGCGTGGCCACCAGCACCACCAACCTGTTCCGCGCCCTAGGCGGGGCGGTGGGCGTGGCGCTGATGTCGGCGTTGCTGCTGGCCTTGCTCCAGGATTCCAGCCTGGCCCATCTCAGTGGCGCCGGGCTGATGGTTGAAGGGCACTCCGGCAATGCCCTGCTGGAAGGCCTGAACGCCGCCCCCGGCCCGGCGCGGGACGCCTTGCGGGCCGAGTTGCTGACAACCTTCAAGCATCTGTTGCTGGTCAGTGCCGGGGTATCCCTGCTGGGACTGGCAGCGGCGATCGCCATGCCCAACCGCCTGCTGCGCGGTCGCGACGACAAGGCGCGTTAACCCGCCGCGGGCTCCTGTAGCCGCTTTGCTCGAAGCGCTCCAGCCCTTGCTGAAGCCGCCTGCGGCAGCGGGGCAGCATGATCAAGGGCTGTAGTAGCCCACCGCAACCAGCAGATTCCCGACCTTGCGCAGGTAGGCGTGCTTGTCCTCCACCTTGCCGGTTACCGGGTTCTTCCAGCGGTATTGGTATTCGCCCTGATCCTCGCGAGCCATGAGCGCCAGCATCGGCTCGCCCACGGGCTTGCCTTCCGGATCCTTGACCTTGGCGAAGTCGGTGTTGAGCAAACGCAGGTTGGTGCCATGGGCCAGGTAGCGCCGGCTGTCCAGGTCCACCACGAATACGTACAGATCGTCTTCGAGAAAACCGCCCTGCAACTGGTTGATCGCCTTGAGCGTGCCATTGCGGTCCGCGCTCAGGGCCGTGGCTGCCCTCTCCAGCAATGCCCTGGCCTGCTCGGCAGACGCCCGAGGCTGGTAGTAACCCACCGCCAGGATGCGCTCGCCAACCCGCTGGAAATACACATGCTTGCGCTCGATCTTGCCGTCGGCCCAGTTCTGCCAGCGGTACTCGGCCTGCTGGATGCCATTGCCCTCGGGCGTCTTCAGCGCGTGCTTGAACGCCTTGCGCAGATCCGGCCCCAGGACTTGCGACACATCACGGCCAATCAAGGCCGACGAGGGACCGCCACTGGCCAGCATCACGCCTTGGGTATCCACCACGAACACATAGCGGTCGTGGTCGACGAACTCGCCCTGGCGGCTGAAGGCAGCGAATGCCTTGTCGCCCTGCTCGTGGTAGTAGCCCAGGGCCTTTTCCAGCAGCGCCCGGGCCGCCGCGCCATCCTCCACCGCCGGCGCCGCCTGCAGCGGGCTCAAGCACAACAGCAGCAGCCAGCCCAGCCAGGTATTTCCAAGCCACCGTCTCATCGCCCGCTCCTCGTTCGTGTTGGCGTTCGAAGAGCGTAGACGGCGACAGGGTATGCGGAAACATTCAGCACACGGGGGTGAACCGGCGTCTTCCCACGCCAGGCGCGGGAAGACCGCCCCCCCATCAAGGACGGGTGTTGATCTGCTGCTGCAGGTTCTGGATCTGGCTTTGCAGCGTGTTGATGTTGCGGGTCACCTGGCCGCGAAAGGCATCGAACTCGGCGGTGCTGGCACCGTTCTGCGCTGCGGCGGGACGGTTGTCCTGCTGGCTCTTGAGTACGATCAGGTCCTGCTCCAGGCGCTCGATGGCGGCGCTCGGATTGCCCTGTTTCTTCAGCGTGGCCAGGTCGGCGGCCAGGCTCTTGAGCTGGGCATCGACCTTGCCGTTGTCGCTCTGGGCGCTTTTCAGGCTCGCCAGTTCACCGCTCAAGGCTTTCACCTGAGCCTGCAACTGGCTGTTGGCTGCTTGCTGTTCGGCGGTCTGCGCGCTCATCTGCGCCAGGCGCTTGTCCAGATCGGTGGCCTGCCCCGCCACGCCCTGCTGCTGGCGGCTCTGGTCCTGCAGGCGGCTCTCCAGTTGCTTGATCTGCAGCTTCAGCGCTTCGCTGTCGGTGGTGACATTGGTCTGGCTGGCCACCACTTTGCCGGAGATGTCCTGCAGGCGGCCGGCCGCTTCCTCACTGATCCTGGCGAAGCTTTCCTGGGTCGCTACCAATTGCTGTTCCATCAGCGAAATCTGCTGGAAGCTCCACCAGGCAAGGCCGATGAAGGCAAAGAACAAGGCACCCACCAATGCCCAGAGCGGGCCGGTGCTGGGGCTCTTGACCTTGACTACCGGCGCACTGCGCGAATGCACGGAAGTGCGCTCGCGGGCAGCACTGGTGGTAGGGAAGACATCGTCGTCGAGAGGATCGGCGCGCAGACTGGGAACGTCGTCGAAGTCATCGTTTGCATCGTTACGCATGGGGCAACCTTTGTGAAACGCAGTGGTGGCTGAGTGCGGCGAGTATAAACCGCTAATCCGCCCGGCCAATGGACCGGGCCGGACAAACTCGGTTCAGTCTTTGGTTTCAGCTTATGTCCTGGGCTTTCCACCAGGCGCAGAACTCATCCAGGGCAGCCCACAGGCTGACCTTGGGCTCATAGCCGAGATAATGCCGGGCACGGCTGATGTCCAGGGTGAAATGCTTGTTCATGACCTGCATTCCCAGGCGCGACAGAGTCGGCTCTGGCCGCCCCGGCCAGAGCTTGCAGACACCTTCGTTGAGCGCCGCCACGCCATAAGCCAGGCCGAAGGAGCGATAACGGGTGACTTGCGGCACCTGCATCTGGCGCATCACGTAATTGACCACATCCCACAAAGGCACCGGTGTGCCGTTGCTGATGTTGTAGGCCTTGCCCAGGGCCGAGCCGTTGGCGTGCAGGCTGCTGAACAACGCATCGTTGAGGTTGTGCACACTGGTGAAGTCCACCTTGTTCAGGCCGTTGCCGACAATGGCCAGGCGGCCCTTGCGCTGCATCTTCAACAGCCGCGGGAAGATGCTCATGTCGCCGGCGCCGGTGACGAAGCGCGGGCGCAGGGCAAGCACTTCAAGGCCGAACTCCTGGGCGCCGAAGACCTTTTGCTCGGCCAGGTACTTGGTGGCCGCATAAGGATGCGCGAAGCGCTTGGGCACTTGTTCCTCGGTCAACCCCAGGTGATCCCGACCGTCGAAGTAGATCGAGGGCGAAGACAGGTGCACCAGCCGCTGCACCCGCTGCTTGAGGCAGGCTTCGACCACGTTCTCGGTGACCAGCACATTGCCCTGGTGGAAGTCCTGGTAGCGCCCCCACAAGCCCACGGCACCGGCGCAATGCACCACGCTGTCGACGTCGCGGCACAGCTCGCGCACCAGATCGGCATCGCTCAGGTCCCCCTGGACGAACTCTGCGCCACGGCGCACCAGATGCTCCACGGCTTCGGCGCGACGGCCATTGACCCGCACCTCCAGGCCCTGCTCAAGGGCAAAACGGGCGAAGCGCCCGCCGATGAAGCCGCTTGCGCCGGTAACCAGAATCTTCATGAAATATTCCTAAGAAAGCAGTGACGAGCTACGAGCTACAAGCTGCAAGTTAAAAATCAGTGCGCAAGCTGTCTACTTGCAGCTTGTCGCTTGACGCTTACGGCTGCTCCCAGGGCACCAGCCATTGTGCCGACAAACGTGCCAGGTGCTCGGTGAGCAGCCCCAGCAATTGGCCGCCGTTGCGCCAATGATGCCAGTACAGCGGCACATCGATGGGTTTATCCGGCAACAGCTCCAACAGCAGGCCCCGCTCGAGCTGCTCGCGGACCTGCAACTCGGGCACCAGCCCCCAGCCCAGGCCGGCCTCGGTCAGGCGAATGAAGCCCTCGGAAGAGGGGCACAGATGATGCTCGAAAGCACCGTCCACGCCCAGGGACGCCAGGTAGCGATGCTGCAGGAAATCGTCGGGGCCAAACACCAGCGCCGGTGTGCGCGGCAACTGCTCGGCACGCACGCCCTGGGGAAAATGCCGGGCGATGAATGCCGGGCTGGCCATGGCCCGGTAGCGCATGGCCCCCAACAGCAGGCTGCGGGCCCCGGCCACCGGGCGCTCGCTGGCACAGACACAGGCCGCCACTTCCCCGGCGCGCATGCGCTTGAGGCCGACAGTCTGGTCCTCCACCACCAGGTCCAGGAGCAAGTGGTGCTCGGCGCAAAAATCGCCCACTGCGCCAGCCCACCAGGTGGCCAGGCTGTCGGCGTTGAGGGCGATGCGCAAGCGCTCCGGCAGGCCTTCCTCGTCCAGGGCCGGCACCAGGCTTTGCAGGTCGCGCTCCAGCAGGCGCACCTGCTGCACATGGTTGAGCAGGCGCCGGCCGATTTCCGTCGGCGCCGGCGGCGTCACCCGCACCAGCACTGGCTGGCCGACCCGGGCCTCCAGCAGTTTGATCCGCTGGGAAATCGCCGACTGTGACAAACCCAGCACCTGGGCCGCCCGCTCGAACCCTGCCTGCTCGATCACTGCGGCCAAGGCCGAGAGCAACTTGTAGTCGAACATCAGTTTTCCTAATGAGAGATCAGCAATATTGGTTTTTCTTATACAACCTAGGCCAGGAAAATAGCCAGCGTAAAGCCTCAGCAATGCCTCTTCGTTCAAGGATTCCGTTCATGGCCGGTGAAACCTCCCTCGCAACCCTGCTGCGCAGCATGAGCCCGCAGCTCAATGACGGCGAGTACGTGTTCTGCTCCCTCCCCGACCGCAGCCTGCTGCAGGACTGCGAAGTGCTGGGCAGTTTTCGCGAGCGCGAAGGCCTGACCGTGATTCTCCCGCGCCAGCAGGCCGAGCGCCTGGGCCTGGGCTTCGACTATGTAGCCGCCTGGATCACCCTCAACGTGCATTCGGCGCTCGAAGCCGTGGGCCTGACCGCAGCCTTCGCCGGGGCCCTGGGCAAGGCCGGAATCAGTTGCAACGTGATCGCCGGCTACTACCACGATCACCTGTTTGTCGGCCAGGCGGATGCCGGGCGGGCCATGCAGGTATTGCAACAACTGGCCGCCGGCGAGGAGCAATAACCATGTGGCAAAGCTATATGAATGGCCTGTTGGTGGCCTTCGGCCTGATCATGGCCATCGGTACTCAGAACGCTTTCGTCCTGGCCCAGAGCCTGCGCCGCGAGCACCACCTGCCGGTGGCGGCACTGTGCGTCACCTGTGATGCGCTGCTGGTGGCGGCCGGGGTGTTCGGCCTGGCCACCGTGCTCACCCAGAGCCCGATGCTGCTGGCGGTGGCACGCTGGGGCGGCGCGGCGTTCCTGATCTGGTATGGCGCCCAGGCATTGCGCCGGGCCTGCTCGAAACAGAGCCTGCAGCAGGGCGAAGGACAGACCGTGCGTTCGCTGCGGGCGGTGATGCTCAGCGCCCTGGCGGTGACCCTGCTCAACCCCCACGTGTACCTGGACACGGTGCTGCTGATCGGCTCGCTGGGAGCCCAGCAGACCGAACCGGGCGCCTATGTGGTGGGGGCCGCGAGCGCTTCGCTGCTGTGGTTCTTCACCCTGGCGCTGGGCGCTGCCTGGCTGGCTCCGTGGCTGGCACGCCCGAGCACCTGGAGGATACTCGACCTGCTGGTGGCGGTGATGATGTTCAGCGTCGCCCTGCAGTTGATCAGCGCCGCGTGACTTATTCCAAAAGGCTCTGGAACCTCTATCCCACACAGTTGTTGCGTGGTTAAGCCGCACCCCCGGTGCTATGATCCGAACCCTGCGCCGCAAAGAGTACAAACTCCCCGGCGCTTGTCTGGCCGCCCGTGATCGGCCTTGCGCTCACCGCAACTGACCTGATTAGGAGAATCATCATGGCTTTCGAATTGCCGCCGCTGCCCTATGCACACGACGCTCTGCAGCCGCACATTTCCAAGGAAACCCTGGAATACCACCACGACAAGCACCACAACACCTACGTCGTGAACCTGAACAACCTGGTGCCAGGCACCGAGTTCGAAGGCAAGACTCTGGAAGAGATCGTCAAAACCTCTTCGGGCGGCATCTTCAACAACGCAGCCCAGGTCTGGAACCACACTTTCTACTGGAACTGCCTGGCGCCAAACGCCGGCGGCCAACCTACCGGCGCCCTGGCTGAAGCCATCAACGCTGCGTTCGGTTCGTTCGACAAGTTCAAAGAAGAATTCACCAAGACTTCGGTTGGCACCTTCGGTTCCGGCTGGGGCTGGCTGGTGAAAAAGGCTGACGGCTCCCTGGCCCTGGCCAGCACCATCGGCGCCGGCAACCCGCTGACCAGCGGCGACACCCCGCTGCTGACCTGCGACGTCTGGGAACACGCCTACTACATCGACTACCGCAACGTTCGTCCAAAATACGTCGAAGCGTTCTGGAACCTGGTCAACTGGAAATTCGTGGCTGAGCAGTTCGAAGGCAAGAACTTCGTCGCTTAAGTCCGTTTGCAGTGTAAAAAACCCGGCATGGCCGGGTTTTTTTTGCCTCTGGCAAAGCCGGGATCTTGTCCCGCCCACCTGAAGCGCTAAGATTCATGGCAGGTAAAAATAACGCCGCCCCTCAAGTTGCAAGGCGTCGCTACCGACACACTATCCACAGCACGAGCAATCCTGATTCTGATCACCCGGGCCTGGCCCGCAGACGTCCTGTTCTCGGCACTCATGTCACTTTGACGGCCATCACGGGATTGCCAATACTCATGGCAACTTGACGCTACACGCACGGAACAAGGAATAGCCCTTTGAAGCTGGAACTCAAAAACAGCTTGTCGGTGAAGTTGCTCCGGGTTGTGCTGCTGTCGGCACTCATAGTGGGCGTGGTCCTGAGCTGCGCCCAGATCGTCTTCGATGCCTACAAGACTCGGCAGGCGGTAGCTAGCGATGCCCAGCGCATTCTCGACATGTTTCGCGACCCATCGACACAGGCGGTCTACAGCCTGGACCGGGAAATGGGCATGCAAGTCATCGAAGGCCTGTTCCAGGATGACGCTGTGCGCATGGCCTCCATTGGCCACCCGAACGAGACCATGCTCGCGGAGAAATCCCGCGACCTGCAGAAATCCTCCAGCCGCTGGCTGACCGACCTGATCCTCGGTCAGGAACGCACCTTTACTACGCAATTGGTGGGCCGAGGCCCATACAGCGAGTATTACGGCGACCTGAGCATCACCCTCGACACCGCCACTTATGGCCAGGGTTTCATCGTCAGTTCGGTGATCATCTTCATTTCCGGAGTCCTGCGGGCACTGGCCATGGGCCTGGTGCTGTACCTGGTCTATCACTGGCTGCTGACCAAGCCGCTGTCGCGGATCATCGAGCACCTGACCACCATCAACCCCGACCGCCCCAGCGAACACCAGTTGCCCCTGCTCAAGGGCCACGAGAAGAACGAGCTGGGGATCTGGATCAATACCGCCAACCAGTTGCTGGCCTCCATCGAGCGCAATACCCACTTGCGTCACGAGGCGGAAAACAGCCTGTTGCGCATGGCCCAGTACGACTTCCTCACCGGCTTGCCAAACCGCCAGCAGCTGCAACAACAGCTGGACAAGATCCTGGTGGACGCCGGGCGCCTGCAACGCCGGGTAGCGGTGCTCTGTGTCGGCCTGGATGATTTCAAGGGCATCAACGAACAGTTCAGCTACCAGACCGGCGACCAGCTGTTGCTGGCCCTGGCCGACCGCCTGCGTGGCCACAGCGGCCGGCTTGGCGCCCTGGCACGCCTGGGAGGCGATCAGTTCGCCCTGGTCCAGGCCGATATCGAACAGCCTTATGAAGCTGCGGAACTGGCCCAGAGCATCCTCGATGACCTGGAGGCTACCTTCGCCCTGGATCACCAGGAAATCCGCCTGCGTGCCACCATCGGCATCACCCTGTTCCCGGAAGACGGCGACAGCACGGAAAAGCTCCTGCAAAAAGCCGAACAGACCATGACCCTGGCCAAGACCCGGTCGCGCAATCGGTATCAGTTCTATATCGCCAGCGTCGACAGCGAGATGCGTCGCCGCCGCGAGCTGGAAAAAGACCTGCGCGAGGCCTTGGCCCGGGATCAGTTCTTCCTCGTCTACCAACCGCAGATCAGCTATCGCGACCACCGTGTGGTGGGCGTCGAAGCGCTGATCCGCTGGCAGCACCCCGAGCATGGCCTGGTGCCGCCAGACCTGTTCATTCCCCTGGCGGAACAGAACGGGACCATCATCGCCATCGGCGAATGGGTGCTGGACCAGGCCTGCCGCCAGCTGCGGGAATGGCACGACATGGGCTTCAGCGACCTGCGCATGGCGGTCAACCTGTCCACCGTGCAACTGCACCACGCCGAATTGCCACGGGTGGTCAACAATCTGTTGCAGATCTACCGCCTGCCGCCCCGCAGCCTGGAGCTGGAAGTCACCGAAACCGGCCTGATGGAAGACATCAGCACCGCCGCCCAGCACCTGCTGAGCCTGCGCCGCTCCGGCGCCCTGATTGCCATCGACGACTTCGGCACTGGCTACTCGTCTTTGAGCTACCTCAAGAGCCTGCCCCTGGACAAGATCAAGATCGACAAGAGCTTCGTCCAGGACCTGCTGGATGACGACGACGATGCCACCATCGTGCGCGCGATCATCCAGTTGGGTAAGAGCCTGGGCATGCAGGTGATCGCCGAGGGCGTGGAAACTGCCGAGCAGGAGGCCTACATCATCTCCGAAGGCTGCCACGAAGGTCAGGGCTACCACTACAGCAAACCCCTGCCCGCCCGGGAGCTGGGGGCCTACCTGAAACAGGCCCAGCGCAGCAATGCGGCAATCCTCTGAGCCAGGCACGGCGCTGGCGAACCTGACCCAGCGCAATCCCCTGTTGAATAAGAAATATTTCCAGGCACAACCCTTTACACATAATGCAAATCTTTCGCATTATGTCGCAGCTTTTGCGCGCCCCCGCGCCGTCCACTACCCTCTCGAAGCAGGATGTTCGCCATGATTCGTATGCCTCTGGCTACCGCCAGTCTGTTGGCCATCGCCATTTCCCTCGCCGGCTGCGGCGAAGGCAAAGACGACAAGGCTGCCGCCCAAGCGCCGACCCCGGCCACCAGCACTGCCACCCCAGCGGCCGATGCGGCCGGCAAGGTCGACGAAGCGGCTGCCAAGGCCGTGGTCGCGCATTACGCCGACATGGTCTTCGCCGTATACAGCGACTCCGAATCCACCGCGAAAACCCTGCAAACCGCCATCGATGCCTTCCTCGCCAAGCCCAACGAGGACACCCTGAAAGCCGCCAAGGCTGCCTGGGTCGCCGCTCGCGTGCCTTACCTGCAGAGCGAAGTGTTCCGCTTCGGCAACACCATCATCGATGACTGGGAAGGTCAGGTGAACGCCTGGCCCCTGGACGAAGGCCTGATCGACTACGTCGACAAGAGCTACGAGCACGCACTGGGCAACCCGGGCGCCACCGCCAACATCATCGCCAACACCGAGATCCAGGTCGGCGAAGACAAGGTCGACGTGAAAGACATCACCCCGGAAAAACTCGCCAGCCTGAACGAGCTGGGCGGTGCCGAGGCCAACGTCGCCACCGGCTACCACGCCATCGAATTCCTGCTCTGGGGCCAGGACCTCAACGGCACCGGCCCTGGCGCCGGCGCCCGTCCTGCTTCGGACTACCTGGAAGGTGCCGGTGCCACAGGCGGCCACAACGACCGTCGTCGTGCCTACCTGAAGGCCGTGACCCAACTGCTGGTCAATGACCTGGAAGAAATGGTCGGCAACTGGAAGCCGGACGTGGCCGACAACTACCGCGCCACCCTGGAAGCCGAACCGGCCGAGACCGGCCTGCGCAAGATGCTGTTCGGCATGGGCAGCCTGTCCCTAGGTGAACTGGCCGGCGAGCGGATGAAGGTTTCCCTGGAAGCCAACTCCCCTGAGGACGAGCAGGACTGCTTCAGCGACAACACCCACAACTCGCACTTCTATGACGCCAAGGGCATCCGCAACGTCTACCTGGGCGAATACACCCGTGTCGACGGCACCAAGATGACCGGCGCCAGCCTGTCGTCCCTGGTGGCCAAGGCCGACCCGGCCGCCGACGCGGCCCTGAAAGCCGACCTGGCGGCCACCGAAGCCAAGATCCAGGTCATGGTCGACCACGCCAACAAGGGCGAGCACTACGACCAACTGATTGCTGCGGGCAACGAGTCGGGCAACCAGATCGTGCGCGACGCCATCGCCGCCCTGGTCAAGCAGACCGGCTCGATCGAGCAGGCCGCCGGCAAGCTGGGCATCAGCGACCTGAACCCGGACAACGCCGATCACGAATTCTGATCAGCATTGCACCCGGCAAAAAGGCGACCCTAGGGTCGCCTTTTTTGTGCCTGTCACAACCGTTTGCACAACCTGCAACATCGCGGCCTGAGCTCCGGCCAGCTTGTCCTGGGTCAAACTAAACGATAATTCCTCTTATTCAATCCAGGCCGCCCTGTTAGACTTTGCGCCCTTGTTTTGCTCGTCTTGCAGGATGTCCGATGCCCTCGTTGCTGCTTCGCTGGTCCGCTCTGTTCATGGCCCTGAGCCTGAGTGCCTGCGATGACGCGCCGCGCTTTACCCAGGCCGAACCTGGAGAAGCCCGGGCGGGCGGCGCGACCACGGTCAACAAGAGCGATCGCAATGCCTTCTCCCTGCCGTCGGCCAACCTGCCACCCACTCGGCGCCTGGACTTCAGCGTCGGCAACAGTTTCTTCCGCAACCCCTGGGTCATCGCCCCCTCCACCACCACCGCCCGCGACGGCCTCGGCCCGTTGTTCAACACCAACGCCTGCCAGAACTGCCACGTCAAGGACGGGCGCGGCCATCCCCCGGCGCCGGATGCGCTGAACGCGGTGTCGATGCTGGTGCGCCTGTCGATCCCCGACGATCCGGCCTTTGCCAAGCTCATCGAGCAGGCAGGCATCGTTCCAGAACCGGTGTACGGCGGCCAGTTGCAGGACATGGCCATTCCCGGGGTCGCTCCGGAAGGCCGGGTGCGGGTGGACTACGATCCCCTGCCGGTACGCTTCCAGGACGGCACCCAAGTGGAGCTGCGCAAACCCAAGCTGCAGATCACCGACCTGGGCTACGGGCCGATGCACCCGGACACGCGCTTTTCCGCCCGGGTGGCGCCACCGATGATCGGCCTGGGGCTGCTGGAAGCCATTCCCGAAGAGGCGATCCTGGCCAACGCCAGGCCGGCGAATAAAAATGCCATTGCCGGCCGGCCCAACTGGGTCTGGGATGACGCCCTGCAAAAGACCGTACTCGGGCGTTTTGGCTGGAAAGCCGGGCAACCCAACCTCAATCAACAAAATGTTCACGCATTTTCTGGTGATATGGGCCTGACCACCCGCCTGAGACCCTTCGATGACTGCACCGACGCGCAAACCGCCTGCAGGCAGGCACCCAATGGCAACGGCCCGGATGGCGAGCCGGAGGTCAGCGACAACATCTTGCGCCTGGTGCTGTTCTATACCCGCAACCTGGCGGTGCCGGCACGTCGCGATGTCGACTCGCCCCAGGTCCTGGCCGGCAAGAACCTGTTCTTCCAGGCCGGCTGCCAGTCCTGCCATACCCCAAGTTTCACCACCTCGGCCAACGCCGCCGAACCCGAGCTGGCCAACCAGGTGATACGCCCCTACAGCGACTTGCTGCTGCATGACATGGGCGAAGGCCTGGCGGACCACCGCACAGAGTTCAAGGCCAGTGGCCGCGACTGGCGCACCGCACCGCTGTGGGGCATCGGCCTTACCGAAACCGTCAGCGGCCACACCCAGTTCCTGCATGACGGCCGCGCCCGCAACCTGATGGAGGCGGTGCTCTGGCACGGCGGCGAAGCCGAAGGCGCGAAACAACAGGTCTTGACCTTCAATGCCCAGCAGCGCGCCGCGCTGCTGGCCTTCCTGAATTCTCTATAACGCTCGACTCAAACGTTTTCTCCACAATAAAGGGAGCCCGAACATGTTCCGCCCCAAACTGCTGTTCACCAGCCTTGCCGCACTCGCCCTGGGCGCCTGCTCGCCCCAGGACCCACAAGCCGTGACCTCGGCGGCCATCGCCAAGCAGGTCATCCTGCCGACCTACAGTCGCTGGGTCGACGCTGACCGCCAGCTGGCCATCAGCGCCCTGGCCTTCTGTGAAGGCAAGGAAAGCCTGGACACCGCCCGAGCCGACTTCCTCCATGCGCAAAAAGCCTGGGCCGAGCTCCAGCCTTTGCTGATCGGTCCGCTGGCCGAGGGCAACCGCTCCTGGCAGGTCCAGTTCTGGCCGGACAAGAAGAACCTGGTGGGCCGTCAGGTGGAGCAACTGGTCACTGCCAACCCGCAGATCGATGCCGCCGCCCTGGCCAAGTCCAGCGTCGTGGTACAGGGGCTGTCGGCCTACGAATACATCCTCTTCGACAGCAAGATCGACATGGCCGACAGCGCGCAGAAAGCCCGCTACTGCCCGCTGCTGACGGCCATTGGTGAGCGCCAGAAACAACTGGCCGAAGAAATCCTGTCGAGTTGGAACACCAACGACGGCATGCTCGCGCAGATGAGCAAGTTCCCCAACCAGCGGTACGCCGATTCCCACGAGGCTATCGCCGACCTGCTGCGGGTCCAGGTCACGGCTCTGGACACATTGAAGAAGAAGCTCGGCACGCCGATGGGCCGCCAGACCAAGGGCATCCCGCAGCCGTTCCAGGCCGATGCCTGGCGCAGCCAGTCGTCCCTGCAAGGCCTGGAAGCCAGCCTCAGCGCCGCCCAGACGGTCTGGGCCGGGGTCGACAACAAGGGCTTGCGCGGCCTGTTGCCTGCCGATCAGAAGCCTCTGGCCGACAAGATCGACGCCGCCTACGCCGCCTCGCTGAAACTCTTCGCCAGCACCCAGCGCTCGCTGACCGAAATGCTCAGTGACGACGCTGGCCGCCAGCAACTCAACGACCTGTATGACAGCCTCAACGTGGTCCACCGCCTGCATGAAGGCGAATTGGCCAAGGCGCTGGGGATCCAACTGGGCTTCAACGCCAACGACGGTGACTGATGATGCTGCGACGTCAGGCTTTGGCGCTGGGCAGCCTGCTGCTCAGTGCGGTGACCTTGGGCGGCTGGACGCTGTTCAAGCAAAAGGGCAAGCAGCCCCTGCTGCTTTCGGCCAGGGACGATGGTGACGGCAAGCATTACGCCGTCGGTTATCAACTGGACGGTAAACAGGTGTTTGCCACCCAGGTCGGGCAACGTTGCCATGACATCATCAACCACCCGCAACTGCCCATCGCCCTGTTCGTGGCGCGGCGCCCGGGCACCGAAAGCTACCTGATCGACCTGCGCAACGGCGCGCTCCTGCAGACCCTGGCCGCGCAACCGGACCGGCATTTCTACGGACATGCGGTGATCCACAAGAGCGGCGAATGGCTGTACGCCACCGAGAACGATACCCGGGACCCGGGCCGAGGCTTGCTGGGCGTCTACCGCTTCGAAGGTGAGCGCCTGGTGCACAGCGGCGAGCTGTCCACCCATGGCATCGGCCCTCACCAGGTGTCATGGATGCCCGACGGGGAGACCCTGGTGGTGGCCAACGGCGGTATCCGTACCGAAGCCGAAAGCCGGGTGGAAATGAACCTCGACGCCATGGAACCGAGCCTGGTCCTGATGCAGCGCGATGGCACCCTGCTGAGCAAGGAAACCCTGGCCCAGCAGATGAACAGCGTGCGCCACATGGGCATTGCCGGCGACGGCACCATAGTCACGGGCCAGCAGTTCATGGGCGCCGCCCATGAACCCTCGGAACTGTTGGCGATCAAGCGTCCCGGCCAGCCTTTCGCCCCCTTCCCGGTAGCCCAGGAACAATTGCAGGCCATGGGGCACTACACCGCCAGCGTGGCAGTGCACAGCGACCTGCGGCTGGTGGCCCTGACCGCTCCCCGGGGCAATCGCTTCTTTATCTGGGACCTGGACAGCGGTGCCGTGCGGGTCGACGCCCCGCTACCCGATTGCGCCGGTGTCGGAGCGGTGGCCGATGGCTTCGTGGTGACCTCGGGACAAGGTCGCTGCCGCTTCTATGACTGCCGTCAGACGCAGATCGTGGCCAAGCCCCTGGACCTTCCAGCAGGCCTGTGGGACAACCACCTGCATCTGATCTGATCATTCCCGGGCAAATAAAAGGCCTCGCATTGCGAGGCCTTTTTCTAGTGGCTGAACAAGCTTCAACTCTGGGGTTTCAAACCTTGAGCCATGCCAAACATGAACAGCAACAAGTCATGGTCGGGCTTGACCGCCACAGAGGCTTTGGCCACCCGCGGCAACGGGCAGTGGGCGTCTCCCTGGGCGCTCAGGACCTGCGTGCGCGGCTGCTCCCAGGCAGCTACGGCCAAAGAAGCGACTGCCAAGGCTCCTGCCAGGAACAAACCTCGTGCAATTTCTAGCTTCATCGCTATAAACCTTTGATGGGGCTGCCAAACACCGTCTTATAAAAGTAGTAGAGCTTTTGCCAGTCCGCGTCATTCCACGACGAATGGCGACGCAGTTGCTTGAGGTCATGGGCTGCGGCCCGCCGACTGCTCAAGCGCTGGCGGCATTTCTCGAAATCCAGCAGTGCGACTCGCACCTGAGCCTGCTCGCCCTCGCCGTCCACTCGTACGAAAACGTGCTTGGCGTACAGGCAACCATGTTGCCAGCGCCCCTTGTGCATGCGCGCCAGGGTCGCAGCCACTGCTTGCAACAAACGATCATGAAAGGCTTCACCATGGCGCTCGCGCCCACCGGCGGCATACCAGTTGTCGACCTCCATGAAGCCCTCCAGCGCTGCGGTGACCAGCAACGCCTGCCATTGGCGATCCGGGCCACGTCGGGCCCCGCAGAACACCAGCTCCGGGACCTCTACGTCCAGCAGGCGCAGGCCTTGCAGAGCTTCGCGCTCACGCAGGACCGTCGGTCGCCCGAAAGGGTGCAACCAACTGCGATGAATGTGCCCGATCTGCCGCTTGGCATAGAGCAGGCCGCCGCTACTGCTTTGAATGCGTTGGACGCCGCTCTCGCCGCCTCGACGCTGATTGGGTTCCTCGACCCATTCACCTTGTTTGTTCCAGAAGTATTCGAAGCAATCTGTGGGCGCGGCATCCAGTTCCGAAGCACATTCAACAGCCATCCTTTTACCTCTTGCGTAATACGTAGACCCGCCACATGGCGTAGAGCGGAAAGAAGTCCAGGTGTTCCTGGACACGAAAGCCGGCTTGCCTGAATTCTTCTTCGACCGTGGCCGCCGGTAACACGAAACGATTCTGGTAACCCTGCTGCCCGGCTTCAGCCTGGCGTTTGCGCTCCATGCGCTTGCGTTTCCAGGCCTTGAAGTTGCCATCGACCCACAACGAGATGATCACGCTATCACGGCTGACCCGCTGGAACTCCCGTAGCAGCGCCATGCGGTGCTCCGCCTGGCCTATGTGGTGCAATAAACGCATGGAAAAAATGCAGTCCACGGCGTTGTCCGGCAAATCAATGGCAAACGCAGAGGTCTGCAAGGGCCGTACCCGTTTTACCACATCGGCCGGCTGGGCCACCGTGGCGGTACTGAGCATAGCTGCCGAATTGTCGGCGCCAATGATCACTCGATTGGTTTTTTCTGCCAGCAGCGGCCAGAAACGTCCGGCGCCGCAGGGCAGGTCCAGCACCAGCCCGGGTTCTCCCGCCAGAGACAGCGCAGTACGGGCCAATTGTTCGTCACGTTTGTGAGACAACTGCCGCGCCAGGCCATCCTGATGCTTGAGCAGGTATTCCTGGGCATGTTGGGCATCGTATTTGTCGGAAAATTCCAGCTTGATCGGCGTAGCCATCATCAAAGTCTCCTGCAACTGATGGCGCCACCTTAAGCAGCGACGTGTCAGCGACAGGTCATCCCTTTGTGAAAACTTCGTACCGTCCAACGAGGAAATATTTCAGGGTTTTACAGGCTGAGGACAGTGGCCTGGGGCCACTTAAGAGGAAAAAACGACAAGTGACCGGCCCCGTAAAACAGGGCCGGGAAGAAGAGTCAGGCCTTGGCCGAATTCAGCTGAACGTAAAAACGACAGCCATTGGGCGTCATGGTAGTGAGGCTGACAGTCCAGCCCTGGTTCTCACAGATCCGCTGCACCAGGGACAGCCCCAGCCCCAGGCCTTCCCCACGCTTTTCATCGCCGCGGACGAAAGGCTGGAACATCGCCTCGCGCTTTTCCTCGGGAATGCCCACGCCGCTGTCCTCTACCACGAAGCCTTCCGGCAGCAGGGTCAGGCGAATGAACCCCTGCTCGGTGTAATGCAGGGCATTGCGCAGCAGGTTGCCCATCACCGCATGCAGGAAGGTCGCGTTGTAACGACTGTCACCCGGAGTGCCCGGCTCGAAGATCAGTTCGATTCCCTTGGCCTCGATGGCTTCGCTCCAGATCCCGATCAAGTCGCTGGCCGCCTGGCTCAGGGTCAACTGCGGCGACATGCTGGCGTCTTCACGCTGGGCCCGCGCCAACATCAGGAAGGTCTGAACCAGTTCGCGCATTTCTTCACAGGCGCGGGCAATGCGTTCGACCTGGGCCCGGCCACGGTGATCCAGGCCAGGATTTTCCAGCAGCAGTTCGCAGGAGGTGGCCAGCACCATCAATGGCGTGCGCAGCTCATGACTGACGTCACTGGTGAACAGCCGCTCGCGGCTCAAGGCCTGGCGCAAGCGCCCCAGGGTTGCGTCAAAGGCGATGGCCAGTTCGCCGACCTCGTCCGCGGCATAATCCGGCGCCAAGGGCGGGGCTAGCCCCAGCAACTGGTCCCGGTGACGTACCTGGCGGGCCAGGCGGACCACCGGCGCCATCACCCGGCGAGCCAGGACCCAGCCGAGAAACACCGCCAGCGCCAGGCTCAGGACAAAGCCCACCAGCACCACGGCGAACAATACCCGCTCACGCTCTTCAAAATCGCTCTGGTCCTGCAGCAGCACATAGCGTCGACCGTCCACCACTTCGACCATCGCGTGATACGACAGCTGTTCACGGAACACTTCATGGAAGCCCGGATCCAGATGGCGCAAATCCTTGGGCAGCTCGAAGTCGCCGCGCCCGCCACTGTAGTAGAACAACTGGTCGGGCTCGGGACGATGCCGCCAATCGCTGACATCATCCATCAACAACAGACGTTGCAGATCACCGCCCAGGCCAGCGGAGATGAGTTTCTCCTCCACCAGGTGCACCGTCGCCACGATGCCCATGGCGAACGCCCCCGCCACCAGTGCGCTCATCAACGCAAAGGCGATGATGATGCGCTGGGCAAGGCTCTGCTTAAACTCCATCACGGCCCTCGGCCAGGCGGTACCCAACACCGTGCACGGTGTGCAGCAGTGGCTTGGCGAACGGTTTGTCGATCACCTGGCGCAATTGGTGAACGTGGCTGCGCAGGCTGTCGCTGTCCGGGCAGTCGTCGCCCCACAGGGCTTCTTCGAGGATCTCCCGACGCAGCACATGGGGGCTTTTCTGCATCAGCACCGCCAGCAGCTTGAGCCCCACCGGGTTGAGCTTGAGCAAGCGGCCTTCGCGGGTGACCTCCAGGGTATCGAGGTCGTAGCTCAGATCGCCAACCTGCAGCGCCCGACGACCACCACCCTGGGAACGGCGCATCACCGCCTCGATACGCGCCGCCAGTTCCGAGAGCGCGAAAGGCTTGAGCAGGTAGTCATCAGCCCCGGACTTGAAGCCCTGAAGGCGGTCGTCGAGCTGATCGCGGGCGGTGAGCATGATCACTGGAGTATCACGCCGGGCGTCTTCGCGCAGGCGCTTGCACAGGGTATAGCCATCGATTCCCGGCAGCATGATATCGAGCACGATCAGGTCGTAATGCTCGGTGGCCGCCAGGTGCAACCCGGACAGGCCATCCTGGGCGCAATCCACGGTATAGCCCTTGAGCCCCAGGTAGTCAGCCAGGTTGGCGAGAATATCGCGGTTGTCTTCAACCAGTAGAATTCGCATCGGCACTCTCTCCGTACACAGTTACGGCCATCTTGGCTCGCGCAGCTTAAGGCCAAGTCCGGTTCGCCGCCAGCCTTGTCGCCAGCGCCCGGCAGAGTTCTGCCGAGCCTCGGGGCTTAACAATATTTTCACCAGCGGTTCACAAGCTGACTACAGGGACAACCTCAGACTGCGGACCATTTGCCCCCAAGGAACACCCTCTGATGGATCTTCTCAAGACAGCTCCAGCGCGTTTCGTGCTGCTGCTGACCAGCACCTGGCTGGCGATTTTCCTGCTGACCCGCGGCATTTTGCTGCTCACCCACCTCAACGAAGCCGGTAGCGGCTGGCTGCCGCTGTTTGGCGTCGGCCTGCTCTACGACCTGGGTTTCCTGGCCTATGCCGCCCTGCCCCTGGGCCTGTACCTGCTGCTCTGCCCACCCGCCCTGTGGCGTCGGCGCGGCCACCGCTGGCTGTTGCAGGGCCTGTTCAGCCTGAGCCTGTTCGCCATGCTGTTCACGGCCGTGGCGGAGTGGCTGTTCTGGGATGAGTTCGGCGTGCGCTTCAACTTCATCGCCGTCGATTACCTGGTGTACTCCGACGAGGTCCTCCACAACATTCTCGAATCCTACCCGATCGGCCTGTACATGAGCCTGCTGGCCCTGGCGGCAATCTGCCTGAGCCTGGCCCTGCGCAAGCCCCTGAAGGCTGCGCTGGATGCACCCTTGCCGCCCCTGCGCGGCCGCCTGCTCAGTGCCCTCGGCTTGCTGCTGGTGGCCGGCGCCAGCCTGCAATTGCTCAGCCAGGACAGCCCGCGCAGCCAGGGTGGCAATGCCTATCAGAACGAACTGGCAAGTAACGGCCCTTATCAGTTCTTTGCCGCCTTTCGTAACAACGAACTGGACTACCAGCAGTTCTATCGCAGCCTGCCCGCCGATGTGGTGGCCCGTCAGATGCGTGCCGAACTCAATGAGCCCAATGCCCGCTTCATCGGCAAGGACCCGCTGGATATCCGACGTGTCATCGACAACCCGGGAACTCCACGCACTCCCAACATCGTCCTGGTGACCATAGAAAGCTTCAGCGCCAAATACATGGGCAGCAACGGCGACGACCGCAACCTGACGCCCAACCTGGATGCGTTGCGCGCACAGAGCCTGTACTTCAACAACTTCTACGCCACCGGTACCCGCACCGACCGCGGCCTGGAAGCCATCACCCTGGCAATCCCCCCCACTCCAGGTCGCTCCATCGTCAAGCGCATCGGACGTGAAAGTGGTTTCGCCAGCCTTGGCCAGCAACTGCGTGCCGTGGGTTACGACAGTGTGTTTGTCTATGGCGGCCGGGGTTACTTCGACAACATGAATGCCTTCTTCAGTGGCAACGGCTACCGCGTGGTGGACCAGAGCAGCGTCGAGGAATCCGAGATCCACTTCAAGAACGCCTGGGGCATGGCCGACGAAGACCTTTACACCCAGACCCTGAAGCTGGCGGACGCCGACTACGCGCAGCAGCGGCCCTTCCTGTTGCAACTGATGACCACCTCCAACCATCGCCCTTACACCTATCCCGATGGCCGGATCGACATCAAGTCCGGCAAGGGCCGGGATGGCGCGGTGAAATACACCGACTACGCCATTGGCGAGTTCCTCAAGGCTGCCCGCCAGAAGCCCTGGTTCGACAACACCATTTTCGTGTTTGTCGCCGACCACACCGCAGGCAGCGCGGGCAAGGAAGACCTGCCCATCAGCAACTATCAGATTCCGTTGTTCATCTACGCTCCCAAGCTGGTTCCAGCGCGGGAAAGTGCACAACTGGCCAGCCAGATCGACCTGGCGCCAACCCTGCTGGGCCTGTTGAACCAGGACTACGAATCGACCTTCTTCGGACGCAACCTGCTGCAGGACAACCCCCTGCCACCCCGGGTGCTGGTGGGCAACTATCAACACCTGGGCCTGTTCGACGGCCAGGACCTGGCAATTCTCAGTCCGCGCCAGGGGTTGCGCCGGCATGACCAGGCCCTGGGCGCCAGCCAGGAATCCCGGGTACCGGACAGCGATCCTTTGATCCAGCGCGGCATCAGCTATTACCAAAGCGCCAGTTATGGCTTCAAGCAGCAGTTGCTGGACTGGAAGGAGCCCAAGGCAGCGGCGGATGAAATGAGCCAGCGCTGAAGTCGTTCGCGGGCAAGCCCGCTCCTACAGAAGTGGAGCGGGCTTGTCCGTGAAGGTCCAGGCCCCGCCTCCATATCCCAGCAATAAAAAAGCCCCGCCGGCTTTCACCGGCGGGGCTTTTTAGTACGGGGGTAAGGCTGGCTTACATCATGCCGCCCATGCCACCCATGCCGCCCATGTCTGGCATGCCGCCAGCTGCAGGCTTGTCTTCCACGATTTCAGCAACAGCGGCTTCGGTGGTCAGGATCAGACCGCCGATGGACGATGCGGCTTGCAGCGCGGAACGGGTTACCTTGGTTGGATCCAGGATGCCCATTTCGATCATGTCGCCGTATTCGCTGGTAGCAGCGTTGTAGCCGAAGTTGCCGGCACCCTGCTTGACCTTGTCCACGACAACGCTTGGCTCGTCACCGGAGTTGGCAACGATCTGACGCAGTGGAGCTTCGATCGCGCGACGCAGAACAGCGATACCCACGTCCTGGTCGGCGTTGTCGCCTTTGAGGTCCTTGATGCCTTGCAGAGCACGGATCAGGGCTACGCCACCGCCAGGTACCACGCCTTCTTCAACGGCTGCACGGGTAGCGTGCAGGGCGTCTTCAACGCGGGCCTTCTTCTCTTTCATTTCCACTTCGGAGCCAGCACCAACCTTGATCACTGCAACGCCGCCGGACAGCTTGGCCAGGCGCTCTTGCAGTTTTTCACGGTCGTAGTCGGACGAAGTGTCGGCCACTTGTTGACGGATCTGGGTCACACGAGCCTGGATGTCCGCTTCAACGCCAGCACCGTCGATGATGGTGGTGTTTTCTTTGGACAGGATCACGCGCTTGGCGTTACCCAGGTGCTCCAGGGTGGTGCTTTCCAGGCTCAGGCCGATCTCTTCGGAGATGACGGTACCGCCAGTCAGAACGGCGATGTCCTGCAGCATGGCCTTGCGACGGTCGCCGAAGCCTGGTGCCTTGACGGCAGCGACTTTGACGATGCCACGCATGTTGTTCACGACCAGAGTCGCCAGGGCTTCGCCTTCAACGTCTTCAGCCACGATCAGCAGTGGGCGGCCGGCTTTGGCAACGGCTTCCAGCACTGGCAGCATTTCGCGGATGTTGGAGATCTTCTTGTCCACCAGCAGGATCAGCGGGCCGTCGAGTTCGGCGACCATGGTGTCCGGCTTGTTGATGAAGTAAGGGGACAGGTAGCCGCGGTCGAATTGCATGCCTTCTACGACAGACAGTTCGTTTTCCAGGCCCGAGCCTTCTTCAACGGTGATCACGCCTTCTTTACCGACTTTTTCCATGGCTTCGGCAATGATGTCGCCGATGGAGTTGTCGGAGTTGGCGGAGATGGTGCCGACCTGAGCGATGGCTTTGGAGTCAGCGCATGGCTTGGAGAGACCCTTCAGTTCTTTGACGATGGCGATGGTCGCCTTGTCGATACCGCGTTTCAGGTCCATCGGGTTCATGCCGGCAGCGACGGCTTTCAGGCCTTCGTTGACGATCGACTGAGCCAGAACGGTAGCGGTGGTGGTGCCGTCGCCAGCGTCATCGTTGGCACGGGAGGCAACGTCTTTGACCAGCTGCGCGCCCATGTTTTCGAAGCGGTCTTTCAGCTCGATTTCTTTGGCAACGGAAACGCCGTCCTTGGTGATGGTCGGAGCGCCGAAGCTCTTCTCGATGATCACGTTACGGCCTTTCGGGCCCAGGGTCGCTTTTACTGCGTCAGCCAGAACGTTGACACCAGTGAGCATTTTCTTGCGGGCGGAATCGCCGAATTTAACTTCTTTAGCAGCCATGATCGATATTCCTTAAATACTGTGTAGTAGCGGGAAAATACGCGGGAAATCAGCCTTCGATAACAGCGAGAATCTCGTTCTCGGCCATTACCAGCAGATCTTCGCCATCGACTTTCACGGTGTTGCTGCCGGAGTACGGGCCAAACACCACTTTGTCACCCACTTTCACGGCCAGCGCACGTACTTCACCGTTGTCCAGCACACGGCCGGTACCTACAGCGACGATTTCGCCACGGTTAGGTTTTTCAGCGGCCGAACCAGGCAGAACGATACCGCCGGCAGTTTTCGATTCTTCTTCGCTGCGACGGATGACGACGCGGTCATGCAGAGGACGAAGCTTCATTGTCGATCTCTCCTAATTGTGGTTTTCAACGGCCGGTGTCGATACCGGCGGGTTAGCAAATCCGGCTTTGCCGGGTGCGACTCGACAAGCGAGCCGCGGAAGTCTGTCTGGTGTCAGCACCAGAAACCTTGCGGTGACCGTTACATAAGGGCGCATAAGGTTATTACAAGGGGTGGTCGATGAAATTTTTTACATCGCTGGCGCCAAAACGAACACGGCACCCGAAGGTGCCGTGTGCCTAGAGTTTCTGACTCAGGAGTCGCGATGCTCGAATTCGCCTTCGATCACGTTGGGCTCGCGGCCCAGCGGCTGCTGGGGTGCAGCGCCGCCTTGGGCGGCACGCATGTCGTCGGCAAAGGCGCGCTGGCGCAGGGCCTGCTCCTCGGCACGCTGGCGCATTTTATTGGCCAGCAGGCGACGGCTGATCGGCAACAGCATCAGCAGACCGAACACATCGCTGATGAAACCCGGCAGGATCAGCAGACCACCACCCAGGGCCAGCATCAGGCCCTCGAGCATTTGCTGGGCCGGCAGCTCACCGCGATTGAGGCTTTCACGGGCACGCAGAGCCGTGGCCAGACCGGCCACGCGCAACACCAGCACACCGAGCATCGAACCGAGGATGATCAGCAGCAGCGCCGGGAAAAACCCGATGGCCGCGCTGACCTTGACGAAGACGAACAGCTCAAGCACCGGGAACAGTAAAAAGAGCAACAGAAAAGGGCGCATCAAATGGTTTCCTCTGCGGAAGAATGCCTTCCAGTAGACCGTAAATGACGTCGCCAATTCGTGAATTCAAGCACCCAGGGGCGGATTTTTCGGCCATTGATCAGCTCGGGCCAGGAAAACCAGGGCCTCGCGTACTTGTGTCGGCGTATTGCAAGGCGCCTGGAAGGGCAGCCAATACAAGGCCTGGCCGATGCGCAGGTGCATGCCTTCGGTATCGATCCCCGCCATTTGCGCCGGCGCGTTGTCCGGCAACCCGGTCAACTGGACATAGTGGGCAATGGCCTTGGCATGGTCGCTGTTCATGTGTTCCACCATGCTCAGCTCGGCCTTTCCGGCGAAGGGGTTGGCCAGGGTCAGTTGGTCGACCCAGTGGATCGCCCCGAAGCCGCCGATGTAGCGGTGGCGTACCGGCTTGAGCACCCAGAAATCGAAATCGTGGGCCTTGTGGTAGTTCTGCGACTCGGGAAAGTAACGGTAGTAACGCTCGGCTGCGGCGTCGATGGCGGCCTCGTCCTCGAGCTTCTCAGCCTCGGCCAGGTAGGTCAGGCGACCGACTGCCTGCACGTCGTCGGCATCGCGCTCGCCCACCAGCAGCGAACACTTGGGATCCTTCTGCAGGTTGTGGGTGTGCTGGGCGATACGGCTGATCAGGATCAGCGGCCGGCCCTCGGCGTCCAGGCAATAGGGCACCACGGACCCGAAGGGAAATCCCGGCATGGCCTTGGAGTGAGTGGACAACACCCCGCGATATTCCTTGAGCAGCAGTTCTCGTGCATTCTTGGCAGCTTCAACGCTCACTTTATGACTCCTTATGTAGAATCCGTCGAAAACGGACGGGCGCCTGGAGCATTGTTCCAGCTACGCCAACAGGGCAATTCTCATCTGCAGCCAGGCCAGGTCCGGCCGCCGAGCGAGGGTTCCCGAAAAGGACTCCCCTCAAGACCAGCTAGCGGGACATGCGAATGCAACTCACTGACAAAGTAATCATTATCACCGGCGGTTGCCAAGGTCTGGGCCGCTCCATGGCCGAGTATTTCGCGGCCAAGGGCGCGCGGCTGGCATTGGTCGATCTGAACCAGGAAAAACTCGACCAGGCGGTTGCGGCATGCAAGGCGCTCGGCGTCGAAGCCCGTGCCTATCTGTGCAACGTCGCCAATGAAGAACAGGTGAACCACATGGTGGCCCAGGTGGCCGAGGACTTCGGCGCCATCCACGGCCTGATCAACAATGCCGGAATCCTGCGCGACGGCCTGCTGGTCAAGGTCAAGGACGGCCAGATGACCAAGATGAGCCTGGCCCAGTGGCAGGCGGTGATCGACGTCAACCTGACCGGGGTCTTCCTCTGTACCCGGGAAGTGGCGGCAAAAATGATCGAGCTGAACAACAACGGCACGATCATCAACATCTCGTCGATCTCCCGCGCCGGCAATATTGGCCAGACCAACTATTCCGCGGCCAAGGCCGGGGTCGCAGCGGCCACCGTGACCTGGGCCAAGGAACTGGCGCGCTATGGCATCCGCGTGGCCGGTATTGCCCCGGGTTTTATCGAAACCGAAATGACCCTGGGCATGAAGCCCGAGGCCCTGGAGAAGATGACTGCCGGTATTCCCCTCAAGCGCATGGGCAAACCGGAAGAGATCGCCCACTCGGCGGCCTATATCTTCGAGAACGACTACTACACCGGGCGCATCCTGGAATTGGATGGCGGCCTGCGGGTCTGATCCTGCCGTCGCAACGGTAGGAGCCGGCTTGCCGACGAAAGCGATCTTGAGGACGCCTTCGCCGGCAAGCCGGCTCCTGCATGACTCACCCGCCTGGGGCTTCAGTCGTCGCTGATGGTGATGTTGGGCATCGCCGGGGCGGCCGCTTCTTGCAAGACAATGCGCGCGCCCACATGCCGTGCCAACTCCTGGTAGACCATGGCGATCTGGCTTTCCGGCTCGGCGATCACCGTCGGCTTGCCGCCGTCGGCCTGCTCGCGGATCAGCATCGACAGCGGCAGCGAGGCCAGCAGCTCGACATCGTACTGGCTGGCCAGCTTCTCGCCGCCGCCTTCGCCAAACAGGTGCTCGGCATGGCCACAGTTGGAGCAGATGTGCACCGCCATGTTCTCCACCACGCCCAGCACCGGGATGTTGACCTTGCGGAACATCTCCACGCCCTTGCGCGCATCCAGCAGCGCCAGGTCCTGGGGCGTGGTGACGATCACCGCACCGGCCACCGGGACTTTCTGCGCCAGGGTCAGCTGGATGTCGCCGGTGCCTGGCGGCATGTCGATCACCAGGTAGTCCAGGGTGCCCCAATCGGTCTGGGTCACCAATTGCAGCAAGGCCCCGGAAACCATCGGCCCGCGCCAGACCATCGGCGTGTTGTCATCGGTGAGGAAGGCCATGGACATGACTTCCACGCCGTGGGACTCGATCGGCACGAACCACTTCTGGTCCTTGATCTTCGGCCGGGTGCCTTCGGCGATGCCGAACATGATGCCCTGGCTCGGGCCATAGATGTCGGCGTCGAGAATCCCCACCTTGGCGCCTTCGCGGGCCAGGGCCAGGGCCAGGTTGGCCGCAGTGGTGGACTTGCCCACACCGCCCTTGCCGGAAGCCACCGCCACCACGTTCTTGACGTTGGCCAGGCCCGGGATCTGCGCCTGGGCCTTGTGCGCGGCAATGACGCTGCTGATCTCGACCTTGGCCGAGCTCACGCCGTCCAGGCCTTCGATGGCCAGTTGCAGCATCTGCGCCCAGCCGCTCTTGAACAGGCCGGCGGCATAACCCAGTTCCATGCGGACCGTGACCCGGTCGCCCTGGACCTCGATGTCCCGCACGCAGCCGGCGCTGACCGGGTCCTGGTTCAGGTATGGGTCGGTGTATTGACGAAGGACGGCTTCCACCGCTGCGCGATTGACGGCGCTCATGGGCAACTCCGATAACAAGACAGGAAAATCAGCCGGCTATCCTACGCCGCCGACTCCTTCGTGGCGAGAAAGCTTGCTGCGCACAATGTGCCTGGAAGGGTGAAAATTCCGCGCCGGCGCTTTATAGTGGCCGACCTCCGTTTCATCAAGTAGCCGAGCCCCATGTCCGAGCCACGCAAGATCCTCGTCACCAGCGCCCTGCCCTATGCCAATGGTTCCATCCACCTTGGCCACATGCTTGAGTACATCCAGACCGACATGTGGGTGCGCTTCCAGAAGCTACGCGGCAACCAATGCATCTATGTCTGCGCGGACGACGCACACGGCTCGGCCATCATGTTGCGCGCGGAGAAGGAAGGCATCACCCCGGAGCAGTTGATCGCCAACGTGCAGGCTGAACACTGCGCCGATTTTGCCGAGTTCCTGGTGGATTTCGACAACTTCCACTCCACTCACGCCGAAGAAAACCGTGAGCTGTCGAGCCAGATCTACCTCAAGCTGCGGGACGCCGGGCACATCGCCACGCGCTCCATCACCCAGTATTTCGACCCGGAAAAGAAAATGTTCCTGGCCGACCGCTTCATCAAGGGCACCTGCCCGAAATGCGGCACCGAGGACCAGTACGGCGACAACTGCGAAAAATGCGGCGCCACCTATGCCCCCACCGATCTGAAGGATCCGAAGTCGGCAATCTCCGGCGCCACCCCGGTGCTCAAGGATTCCCAGCACTTCTTCTTCAAGCTGCCGGACTTCCAGCAGATGCTGCAGAGCTGGACCCGCAGCGGCACCCTGCAAGACGCCATGGCCAACAAGATCGCCGAGTGGCTGGACGCCGGCCTGCAGCAGTGGGACATCTCTCGCGATGCACCGTACTTCGGCTTCGAGATCCCGGATGAGCCGGGCAAGTACTTCTATGTGTGGCTGGACGCGCCGATCGGCTACATGGCCAGCTTCAAGAACCTCTGCAGCCGTCGTCCGGAACTGGATTTCGACGCCTTCTGGGGCAAGGACTCCACCGCCGAGCTGTATCACTTCATCGGCAAGGACATCGTCAACTTCCACGCCCTGTTCTGGCCTGCCATGCTCGAAGGCGCCGGCTACCGCAAGCCGACCGGCATCAACGTGCACGGCTACCTGACGGTCAACGGCCAGAAGATGTCCAAGTCCCGTGGCACCTTCATCAAGGCCCGCACCTACCTGGAGCACCTATCGCCGGAATACCTGCGCTACTACTACGCCTCCAAGCTGGGCCGGGGTGTCGACGACCTGGACCTGAACCTCGAAGACTTCGTGCAGAAGGTCAACTCCGACCTGGTGGGCAAGGTGGTGAACATCGCCAGCCGTTGCGCCGGCTTCATCCACAAGGGCAATGCCGGGGTGATGGTGGACAGCAATGCCGCCCCCGAGCTGACCGAGGCTTTCCTGGCCGCGGCGCCAAGCATCGCCGACGCCTATGAAGCCCGTGACTTCGCCCGTGCCATGCGCGAGATCATGGGCCTGGCCGACCGCGCCAACGCCTGGATCGCCGACAAGGCTCCATGGTCGCTGAACAAGCAGGAAGGCAAGCAGGATGAAGTCCAGGCCATCTGCGCCACCGGCATCAACCTGTTCCGCCAGTTGGTGATCTTCCTCAAGCCGGTACTGCCACTGCTGGCTGCCGATGCCGAGGCCTTCCTCAACGTGGCCCCGCTGACCTGGAACGACCACCAGCAACTGCTGGCCAACCATCAGCTCAACGAATTCAAGCCGCTGATGACGCGGATCGACCCGGTAAAAGTGCAAGCCATGACCGATGCCTCCAAGGAAGACCTGGCCGCCAGCCAGACCGACACCGGTGGCCCTAAAGGCAACGGTGAACTGGTGAAGGACCCGCTGTCCGCGGAAATCGACTTCGATACCTTTGCCGCCATCGACCTGCGTGTCGCCCTGATCGTCAAGGCCGAAGCCGTGGAGGGTGCCGACAAGCTGCTGCGCCTGACCCTGGATATCGGCGACGAACAGCGCAACGTGTTCTCCGGCATCAAGAGCGCCTACCCTGATCCGTCCAAGCTCGATGGTCGCCTGACCATGATGATCGCCAACCTCAAGCCACGGAAAATGAAGTTCGGCATCTCCGAAGGCATGGTGATGGCTGCCGGCCCTGGCGGTGAAGAAATCTACCTGCTGAGCCCGGACAGCGGCGCCAAGCCCGGCCAGCGGATCAAGTAAGGCTGCAGGCTGGACCCCATCCCCCCGTTGCGCCCGGCGCAGCGGGGGGATTTGCATATCTGGCGGGCCCTGCGCCGACGCTGGAGTTTGCCTACTCTTGAAGGACAGCCTGCCCGTACCGACCCCGACCATGACCGACTTCCTCCTCGTCCTTGTCAGCACTGCCCTGATCAACAACTTCGTGTTGCAGTGGCCGCTGGGCGTCGACCCGCTGCTGCAGGCCCCAGCCGATAGCGCTCGGCTTCGGATCCATGCGCTGGGCCTGGCAACGACGGTCTTGATGCTGGTCAGCTGCGTACTCGGCCATGCCCTCTATCGTGGCGTGCTGGTGCCCTGGGGGCTGCAGTCATTGCAGCTGTTTGCCTGGCTGTCCCTGAGCGTGCTGCTGATCAGACCGGCACTACACTGGCTGGCCCGGGCCCTGCCCGGTTTGCCATTCGATGGCCTCTGGCCCCTGTTGCTGGCCAATGCCGGGATGCTCGGCCTGTTATTGATCGCCAGCGGGGAAAACCTTGGGCTGGCGACCCTCGGCGCCATGAGCCTGGGTGCCGGGCTGGGCTTCTGGTTGGTACTGAGCCTGTTCAATGACCTGCGCCAGCGTATTTCCACCAACGACATTCCCCTGCCCTGGCAAGGCCTGCCGATCGACCTGATCAGCGCCGGCCTGCTGGCAGTGGCGTTTTTCGGCTTCAACGGACTGCTCAAGACATGAGTCTGATTCAACGCATCGACGCCCTTCTGCCCCAGACCCAATGCGGCAAGTGCGGCCACGCTGGATGCAAACCCTACGCCCAGGGCATCGCCCGTGGCGAGGCCATCAACAAGTGTCCGCCCGGCGGCCAGGAAACCATCGCCGGCCTGGCACAACTGCTCCAGTTGCCGGTGGTGGAACTGGACCACAGCCGTGGCGAGGCCCCAGCGCAGATCGCCCATATCCGCGAGGCCGAATGCATCGGCTGCACCAAGTGCATCCAGGCCTGCCCGGTGGACGCCATCGTCGGCGCGGCGAAGCTCATGCACAGCGTATTGATCGACGAATGCACCGGCTGCGACCTCTGTGTGGCGCCCTGCCCGGTGGATTGCATCGACATGCTGCCGTTGCCCATGGCCCGAGTGCTGCCGATTGTCGGCGGCCTGGCCAGCAGCGCCGAGCAGTTGCAGGCTCGCGCCGCCAAACGCGATCACGCCCGGCGCCGCTTCGAGCAGCGCAATGATCGCTTGCAGCGCGAAGAGGCCCGGCGCCTGGCCGAACGTCAGGCCAGGGCCCAGCGCGCCAGCCAGGCCAACGACGCCAACCAGGACCCGGTTCAGTCGGCTATCGAGCGGGTCCGCGCACAGAAAGCCGCGGCGGCCGATGCCGCCTTGAAAAAGGCCAAGATCGAGCTGGCCATGAGTCGCGCCCAGTTGCACAAATCCCTCAAGGCCTTCGGTCATCCGCCGACCCTCGAGCAGCAATCGCAGTTGATCATCCTGCAGCGTCAGTTCGAAGTGGCCGAGCAGGCACTGGCCCAACTGGAAGCCCAGGCGCCTCCACCGGCCATGCCGGTGGCCCGGGATGCCGACCTCAAGCGAGCCAAGATCCAGTTGGCGATGCGCCGCGCCGAACTGAAAAAAGCCCAGGCCGCAGCAGCCCCCGAAGCCGAACTGCAAACCCTGGCTGCCGCCCTGGCGGACGCCGAACAGGCTCTGCACGCCGCGGAAGACGCCAGTGGCAAACCGGCCCCAGTACTGGAGCGGATCGAGAAACGCCCGATCGCACCACAACTGCGACAACTGAAGACCGATCTGGCCTATGCCCGCGCCGAACTGAGCAAACTGCAACGCCAGACCGATACCAGCAGCGAACAACTGGCCCAGGCCCAAGCCCGCCTGAGCGAAGCCGAGCGCCAGGTAAACGCCCATGACGAGCCCTGAAACAGTCGACCCGCGCCTGCGCCAGGCCATGCAGCGCGTGCTGCTGGCTACGCTGCCGGGGCTGCTGGTACTGCTGTGGTTGTATGCCTGGGGGCCACTGCTGAATCTACTGCTGACAGCCAGTGGCGCCCTGGCCATGGAAGCCTGGGTGCTGTTCCTGCGGCGGCGTCCGCTGCAACCTGCCCTCAGCGATGGCAGTGCGTTGGTCAGTGCCACCTTGCTGGCCCTGGCCCTGCCACCCTATTGCCCTTGGTGGCTGCCGCTGAGCGCTGCCGCCAGCGCCGTGCTCTTGGGCAAGCAGGTATACGGCGGTGTCGGCCAGAACCCATTCAACCCGGCCATGCTGGGCTATGCGCTGGCCCTGCTGTGCTTCCCGCAATCCATGACTCACTGGCCCGCGCCCCATGCCCTGGATCTGCTCGGCGGGCTGCAACAGGTATTCGGCCTGGGAGGCAACCCGCCCCCGGACGCCTGGGCCCAGGCCACGGCGCTGGACAGCCTGCGGATCAACAAGAGCCTGACCGTCGATGAACTCTTTGCCGGCAACCCCGCCTTCGGTCACTTCGGCGGCCGTGGTGCCGAATGGGTCAACCTGGGATTTCTGGCTGGCGGCCTGTTTCTGCTGCAACAGCGCGTCATCAGCTGGCAAGCGCCCGTGGGCATGCTTGGCAGCCTGCTGCTGATCAGCCTGCTGTGCTGGAACGGCAGCGGCTCCGACTCCCACGGTTCCCCGCTGTTCCATCTGCTCAGCGGCGCCAGCATGCTCGGCGCGTTCTTTATCGTCACCGAGCCGGTGTCCGGCCCCAAGGCCGCCAAGGCCCGACTGCTGTTTGGCGTTGGCGTTGGCCTGCTCACCTACCTGATCCGCACCTGGGGTGGCTACCCCGACGGGCTCGCATTCGCCGTGCTGCTAATGAACCTGGCGGTACCGGCCCTGGAGCGCCTGAGCTCCGAAAAACGGCTGGAGCGCCCATCATGAAAGGGGCTCGCAGCCTGTTGCTGTTGATGTTGCTCGGTGCCGTGGGCATCGGTGCCACCCTGTGGCTGCAAGATGCCGCTACTCCACGCATCGAAGCCGAACAACGGGCCCTGCAGGCACGCAGGCTGCTGGATGTGCTGCCAGCCGGTAGCTATGACAACCAGCCCCTGGACCAGCCAGTGCCCCTGCCCGATGGGCAACTGAGCAACAGTCGCCTGCTCGATGGCTACCTGGCCACCCGCGATGGCCGGCCCAGCGCCGTGCTGCTGCGCAGCCAGGTCACAGGCTACGCCGGCCCCATCGAGTTGCTGATTGCTATCGACCCACAGGGGCGCCTGCTGGGCAGCAAGACCCTCCGGCAGGATGAGACTCCAGGGCTGGGAGCGCGTATCGCCGGCTGGCCCAATGCCTGGCTCCAGGGCTTTTCAGGAAAATCCCGCAATGATCCGGGCGACAGCGCCTGGGCCTTGAAAAAGGACAACGGGCAGTTCGATCAGATTGCCGGCGCCACCATCACTTCCCGTGCGGTGATCAATGCCTTGCATGATGCCTTGCGCTACTTCGACGAACACCGCGGACAACTGCTCCCTGGAGCGCCTCATGAATAAGCCGCTGTCATTGCCGGGGCTGCTAATGCTGCCACCCCTGATCGGGGCTACGGATTCCTGGGTCAAGGCCATCGGCCTGGCCCTGGCCTGGGTATTGCTGATCGGCCTCTACGGCGCAGGCATGCGCTTACTGCGTCCGCCCATCGAGGCCCGCCACCACTGGCTGGCCAGCCTGCTGCTCAGCGCCAGCCTGGGCAGTTGCCTGTGGCTGGCGCTGCAGGCCTGGAGTTATGAGCTGCACCAGCAATTGAGCCTGTACCTGGGCCTGCTGGCCCTGCAATGCGTGGTGCTGGAACAGGCGGGCTTCTTCCAGCACCGCAACCGACTGCGCCTGGCCGGCGCTTTCTGTGGCGCCCTGATCGGCCTGGGTGCCCTGCGCGAGCTGCTGGGCGCTGGTACGCTGGGCAGCCATCTGGGCTGGCTTGTCGGCCAGCCGGATGCCGGCAACGGCTGGGTCGTGCTGCCACATGGGGGGCTGCGCCTGCTGACTCTCGCCCCCGGCGGTTTTATCCTGCTGGGTGCGCTGCTGGCCGCAAAACGGGCCTGGCCCGGCCCCTGGACCTTAAACCGACCGCCTTCGAGGAAATGAATCACCCATGAATGCCGCCAAACGCCTGGAAATCTTTCGCCGGCTACACGAAGACAACCCCGAACCGAAAACCGAGCTGGCCTATTCCTCGCCGTTCGAGCTGCTGATCGCGGTGATTCTCTCGGCGCAATCGACCGACGTCGGAGTCAACAAGGCGACTGCCAAGCTCTTCCCCGTAGCCAACACCCCAGCGGCAATCTACGCCCTGGGTGTCGAAGGCCTGTCCGAATACATCAAGACCATCGGCCTGTACAACAGCAAGGCCAAGAACGTCATCGAGACCTGCCGCCTGCTGGTGGAACGCCATAACAGTGAAGTGCCGCAGACTCGGGAAGAGCTGGAGGCTCTGCCCGGGGTGGGCCGCAAGACCGCCAACGTGGTCCTCAACACCGCTTTCCGACAACTGACCATGGCGGTTGACACCCATATCTTCCGGGTCAGCAACCGAACCGGGTTGGCCCCGGGAAAGAACGTGGTGGAGGTCGAAAAGAAACTCATGAAGTTCGTGCCCAAGGAGTTTCTGCTGGACTCCCATCACTGGCTGATCCTCCACGGCCGCTACGTTTGCCTGGCACGCAAGCCACGCTGTGGCAGCTGTCGAATCGAAGACCTGTGCGAATACAAGCAAAAGACTTCCGACGATTGAGCAACCATTGATTTTGCCGATAGATCGATTGAAAAAATCTTTTTTACCCGCCAGGAGAATATCGATATAAGGAGCGCCAATGGCAGTCCTAGCCTGGAGTCGACCTTATGAGTACTGGCAAAGAACAACTGGACGTAGAAGACGATTTCGTCGCGGCTGAAACAGATGATGCAGAGCCGGTGGTCGAAGTGGCGAAAACCAATCTGAGTAAACGCCGGACCATCGACAATCTCCTTGAGGAACGGCGCCTGCAAAAACAGTTGGCCGATTACGACTTTGACCTCTAGTCACAAAAGAACCTCCCCACGGAGGTTTTTTTGTACCTGTGCCCAGCCGCAAACCTGGCCGGTCAGCCTCCCCGACTGACCGGCTGCATCAGCACTCAAACGAGCCTATCCAGCACACCGCCTCAATGCGCACGTGCCCTGAAGGCTCATATCAACCGATGCCGTTGAGCGAACTCGATCAGATCAACCAGTGAACGAGCATTGAGCTTGGCCAACAGCCGGCGCTTGTAGGTACTGACGGTCTTGTTGCTCAAGCACAACCCCTCGGCAATTTCCTTGTTACTCATGCCGTTGGTGAGTTGTTTCAATACGATCAATTCGCGCCCTGAAAGCAGCTCGATCATCTGCTGCTCACTGCTGATGCCCTGGCTTGAGCGAAAAGTGTGCAAGGCCTCGTTGGGGAAATAGCTGTATCCCGCAAGCACCGCACGCACGGCACTCAACAGCTCGGTGATGTCCTGCTGCTTGCACACATAACCGGCAGCACCGGCCTGCATGCAGCGCATGGAAAAAGGCCCCGGAACTTGCAGGGTCAATACCAGAATCTTGATCGGCATACCTCTGGACATCAGCCGGTTTATAACTTCAAGCCCATCAAGTTGCGGAATTCCAATATCCAGAATCAAGATATCTGGAACATATTCAAGAGCCAACTTCAATGCATCCGTGCCGTTATCTGCTTCCGCCACTACTTCAAGGCCATGACGCTCCATCAACATGCGCACAGCCAAACGGACAACAGGGTGATCATCCACGATCAATACTCTTTTCATAGGTCCATCTCAGTCCTGAGAGTTTTTTTAGAGCCCGCACGATACCCCAGAGAATTGACTCTGACACCGTGCTACAGAGGGCTACGACCTTACGAGGACGATCCTTACAAACAATACCGAATTGCCTTACAAAACGACCCAGATAAAAGCGGTTCAATATCCAAACCGCCTAGGATCAATCGTCAAATCAGCTACTTTTCGTACTAATAAAATTCCAAGCTACAAGCACTCTCAGTAGCGACACTGGGTACTTCGCCCATCAAGAAGCGGCTCACCTTGGCCAACAGACATTTGCTGATATGAACTAGACCCTGATGTTCATCGCGATTATCCAGGGCAAAAAAAACCCCGCTTATCGCGGGGCTTTCTTCAACCACTCAAAGCATCAGACCAGGGTCCGACCCTTGTTCGCGGCAATGCGCATGCGCAGGGCGTTGAGCTTGATGAAGCCAGCTGCGTCCGCCTGGTTATAGGCACCGCCGTCCTCTTCGAAGGTAGCGATGTTGGCGTCGAACAGCGACTCGTCAGACTTGCGACCGGTCACGATCACGTTGCCCTTGTACAGCTTCAGGCGTACCACGCCATTCACGTGGGCCTGGGAGGCGTCGATCATCTGTTGCAGCATCAGACGCTCAGGGCTCCACCAGTAGCCGGTGTAGATCAGGCTGGCGTACTTGGGCATCAGCTCGTCTTTGAGGTGAGCCACTTCGCGGTCCAGGGTGATGGACTCGATGGCGCGGTGAGCACGCAGCATGATGGTGCCGCCAGGCGTCTCGTAGCAGCCGCGGGACTTCATGCCCACGTAACGGTTCTCGACGATGTCCAGGCGGCCGATACCGTGTTCGCCACCGATGCGGTTCAGGGTCGCCAGCACGGTGGCCGGGGTCATCTCGACGCCGTCCAGTGCCACGATATCGCCGTTGCGGTAGGTCAGTTCCAGGTATTGCGGGGTGTCTGGGGCCTTCTCCGGGGAGACAGTCCAGCGCCACATGTCTTCTTCGTGCTCGGTCCAGGTGTCTTCCAGCACGCCACCTTCATAGGAGATGTGCAGCAGGTTGGCATCCATCGAGTACGGGGATTTCTTCTTGCCGTGACGCTCGATCGGGATCCCGTGCTTCTCGGCGTAGTCCATCAGCTTCTCGCGGGACAGCAGGTCCCACTCGCGCCAAGGGGCAATCACCTTCACACCCGGCTTGAGGGCATAGGCGCCCAGTTCGAAACGCACCTGATCGTTGCCCTTGCCGGTGGCGCCATGGGAAATGGCGTCGGCGCCGGTTTCGTTGGCGATTTCGATCAGGCGCTTGGCGATCAACGGACGAGCGATGGAAGTACCCAGCAGGTACTCGCCTTCGTAGACGGTGTTGGCGCGGAACATCGGGAAGACGAAATCACGCACGAACTCTTCGCGCAGATCGTCGATGTAGATCTCTTTGACGCCCATGGCTTGCGCCTTGGCGCGGGCCGGCTCGACCTCTTCGCCTTGGCCCAGGTCAGCAGTGAAAGTCACTACTTCACAGTTGTAAGTATCCTGCAGCCACTTGAGGATCACCGAAGTGTCCAGGCCGCCCGAATACGCCAGAACGACCTTGTTAACGTCCGCCATGCCATCACTCCACGGGGTTGTACGGAAAGCCGCCAAGTCTACCGATCCACGCGGATAATTTACAGAGGCGCGACAGCTTATGACGACCAAGCGACAGATTATGTCGAGCGAGCGACGACGACAGCCGTATCAGGAAGTCGCCGCGGCGCTGGATCCGGAAGCCGCCTGAGGCGCTGGGGCCGGCTTTTCGGCAGGAGCGACCCGCTCCAGATGCACATTGACCCGCCGGTTCTTCGCCCGGTTGGCCGCATTGGTATTGGGGGCCAGGGGATAGCGCTCGCCATGGAAGCGCACCACGATCTGGTTTTCCGCCAGGCCATTGGCCTTGAAGAACTCCATGACCGCCAGCGCACGACGGCGCGACAGGTCTCGGTTGGTCAGGCGGTTGCCACTGTTATCAGAGTGCCCGTCCAATTCGACATGATTGACCGTGGGGTCGGCCTTGATGAAGTCCACCATCACTTGCAGCTTGGCCTTGGCCCGGGCGTCCAGGTCGATACCCCCCCCGGGGAAACCGATCTCGGCCTGCTTGACCTGTTCATAGTTCATCGGCAACAGCTTGGCCATGCAGCTTTGATAGTCGCCGTAGGCCTTGCTGAACTTCACCGGCAACAGGCGTACCTCGGACACTCCGCCTTCACGGGAGAAGTGCCGGACCACCGGGCTGCGCCCCTCCAGCAAACCGACGATCAGACGGCCGGCCTGCATCTGGTTGCTGTTGAACAGCACCCCATCGGTACCGGCCTTGACCGCCCCGAGATTGATGTCGCCACGCCCCGGCTGCCAGGGGGCGGCGGCCGCGAGCAGGGTCGCGGAACCACCGGCCTGCATGGGATTGAAACTCTTGAGGCGGAAAATCGCCTGCTCGCCGGCGCGACGAACGAATTCGCCGGAACCGAAATCGGTAACCGGTTGGATCAGGCGGCACTCGAATTTGTCACCTTCGACCGTCCACTCAATGCTCTCCAGGCGAGTCTGGAAAGTGAGAGCCATCGCAGGCAGGCTGGCAAACACACTGAGCAAGGCTAGATAACGCTGGCGCACGGGAGGCTCCACTGACGTGTACAACAGAAAAATCGACAGGCGTTAATACGCCATACCTTCGGGATATCGGTTGCTCGTCGCAAAACTTGATAGCGAGTGCCTGGAAGAGTCTTTTCCGGTAGCATTCCCCCCGAGTTTTACCCGCCTGGAACCTCCCATGTCCGACCGCCTGACCCTGCTGCGTCCCGACGACTGGCATATTCATCTTCGCGATGGGGCCGTGTTGCCCAATACAGTCGCCGATGTCGCGCGCACCTTTGGCCGCGCCATCATCATGCCCAACCTGGTACCTCCGGTGCGCAACGCCGCGGAAGCCGACGCCTATCGCCAGCGCATTCTAGCTGCGCGCCCGGCCGGCAGCCGCTTCGAGCCACTGATGGTGCTCTACCTGACCGACCGTACCCAGCCGGAAGAAATCCGCGCGGCCAAGGCCTGCGGTTTCGTCCACGCCGCCAAGCTGTACCCGGCCGGCGCGACCACCAACTCGGATTCGGGCGTGACCAGCATCGACAAGATTTTCCCGGTGCTTGAAGCCATGGCCGAAGTCGGCCTGCCGCTGCTGATCCACGGCGAGGTAACCCGCGGCGACGTCGACGTCTTCGACCGCGAGAAAATCTTCATCGACGAGCACATGCGGCGTGTGGTTGAACGCTTCCCCAGCCTGAAAGTGGTGTTCGAACACATCACCACCGCTGAAGCCGTGCAGTTCGTCAAGGAGGCTTCGGCCAACGTCGGCGCCACCATTACCGCGCACCACCTGCTGTACAACCGCAACCACATGCTGGTGGGCGGTATTCGTCCGCACTTCTATTGCCTGCCGATCCTCAAGCGCAACACCCACCAGGAAGCCCTGCTGGATGCGGCCACCAGCGGCAACGCGAAGTTCTTCCTCGGTACCGACTCGGCACCTCACGCCCAGCACGCCAAGGAAGCCGCTTGCGGGTGCGCCGGCTGCTACAGCGCCTACGCCGCCATCGAGCTGTACGCCGAAGCCTTCGAACAACGCAATGCCCTGGATCAGCTGGAAGCTTTTGCCAGCCTCAACGGCCCGCGCTTCTACGGTCTGCCGGCCAACACCGACAGCATCACCCTGGTCCGTGAAGAATGGACCGCTCCCGCCAGCCTGCCATTTGGCGAGCTGACTGTCATTCCGCTGCGCGCCGGTGAAAAACTGCGCTGGCGCCTGCTGGAGGATCACTCGTGAGTGACGACCATTTCGACGACGAACAAGAAGGTAGCAGCGGCGGTCCTCGCCACCCGATGGCGGCGCGCTTTCGCGGTTACCTGCCGGTAGTCGTCGACGTTGAAACCGGTGGCTTCAACTCGGCCACCGACGCCCTGCTGGAAATTGCCGCTACCACCATCGGCATGGACGAAAAAGGCTTCGTGTTCCCCGAACACACCTACTTCTTCCGGGTCGAGCCTTTCGAAGGCGCGAACATCGAAGCTGCAGCCCTGGAATTCACCGGGATCAAGCTTGACCATCCCCTGCGCATGGCTGTGAGCGAAGAAACCGCCCTCACCGATATTTTCCGCGGGGTGCGCAAGGCGCTGAAGGCCAATGGCTGCAAGCGCGCCATTCTGGTAGGCCACAACAGCAGCTTCGACCTGGGCTTCCTGAATGCCGCCGTGGCGCGCCTGGACATGAAGCGCAATCCGTTCCACCCGTTCTCCAGCTTCGACACCGCCACCCTGGCTGGCCTGGCATACGGCCAGACCGTGCTGGCCAAGGCCTGTCAGAGCGCAGACATCGACTTCGACGGTCGCGAGGCCCACTCGGCTCGCTACGACACGGAGAAGACCGCCGAGCTGTTCTGCGGCATCGTCAACCGCTGGAAACAGATGGGCGGCTGGCAGGATTTCGACGACTGACTGAATAGTCGCTTTCCTTTGCCCCATAAAAAAACCGGCCCTAAGGCCGGTTTTTTTATGCGTGACGCCAAGCCTTACAGCTTGCCGGCGTTCTCGCTCAGGTAAGCAGCAACGCCTTCTGGCGAAGCGGTCATGCCCTTGTCGCCTTTCTTCCAGTTGGCAGGGCAGACTTCGCCGTGCTCTTCGTGGAACTGCAGAGCGTCGACCAGACGGATCAGCTCTTCCATGTTGCGGCCCAGTGGCAGGTCATTGACGATCTGCGAGCGGACAACACCTTTGTCGTCGATCAGGAACGCGCCACGGAAAGCCACGCCGCCTTCGGACTCAACGTCGTAGGCCTTGGCGATTTCGTGCTTCATGTCAGCAGCCATGATGTATTGAACCTGACCGATGCCGCCGGCATTGATCGGGGTGTTACGCCAGGCGTTGTGAGTGAAGTGCGAGTCGATGGACACAGCGATCACTTCAACGTTGCGTGCCTTGAAGTCAGCCATGCGGTGGTCCAGAGCGATCAGCTCGGACGGGCACACGAAGGTGAAGTCCAGTGGGTAGAAGAACACCAGGCCGTATTTGCCTTTGATGGCCGAGGACAGGGTGAAGCTGTCGACGATTTCGCCATTGCCGAGAACGGCCGGAACGGTGAAGTCAGGGGCTTGTTTGCCTACGAGTACGCTCATTGGATATCTCCTGGTGTGGACGTAGTAATGAAGAAGAAGGGTTGGCCCCGAGCCTGCCATGCTGATGCGACAGCCCCGTGACGCGCGCCCGCTTCGCAAGGACCGACCATCATACACGGCGTTTTTAAGCTGTCCTTAGTGGTTTTTCCTCTGGCCGGCCTCCAACGCGAAAAATGCGAATGATCTGTCCTTAACGCCAAGAAAAGCCGTTCGTCACTCAAGCAAGAATCAGCAACAAAGGGCGTCGAAACCACTTTGACAATCATTCTCGTTAACATTAAGATCCATCGCAATTGAGCCCTAACCAGCGACGGTTCTCATCTTATGTATGTCTGCCTCTGCACCGGTGTCACCGACGGACAAATTCGCGAAGCGATCTACGAAGGTTGCTGCAGCTACCGCGAAGTGCGCCAGGCCACCGGCGTTGCCAGCCAGTGCGGCAAATGTGCCTGCCTGGCCAAGCAAGTGGTTCGCGAAACCCTGACCGAACTGCAGAGCAGCCAAGCGGCCATTCCCTACCCTGTGGAATTTAATGTTGCTTGATTTAGCTAATAATTAGCACCAATTCAAACAACCGGACCTAGCGTCCGGTTTTTTTATGCCTGTAATTCAATCGCTTAGAGGCAAAACGCGGAACACAAACATTCTTATTCCGATTAAATTTCATATATTATTCAATAACTTAGGTTTGACAGTAATGTTCATGCAGCTCAGACTCCGCCCATGTTCCACTAAATACAGGGCAGGACCCCATCATGAAAGGCGACATTACAGTCATCCAGCATCTCAATAAAATCCTTGCCAATGAACTGGTCGCGATCAATCAGTACTTCCTGCATGCGCGCATGTATGAAGATTGGGGCCTGAACAAGCTGGGCAAGCACGAGTACCACGAGTCCATCGACGAGATGAAGCATGCGGACAAGCTGATCAAGCGCATCCTCTTCCTCGAAGGCCTGCCCAACGTCCAGGACCTGGGCAAGCTGCATATCGGTGAGCACACCAAGGAAATGCTCGAATGCGACCTGCGTATCGAGCGCACCGGGCATGCCGATCTCAAGGCCGCGATCGCCCACTGCGAATCGGTCGGCGATTTCGGCAGCCGTGAACTGCTGGAAGACATTCTGGAATCTGAAGAAGAGCATATCGACTGGCTGGAAACCCAATTGGGCCTGATCGATAAAGTGGGTATCGAAAACTATCTGCAATCGCAAATGGGTGACGAGTAACTTAACTCGTAATACCCGAAGTACAAAAAAGCCCCGCTTCTCTTATGAGAGCGGGGCTTTTTTTATTACGCGGATATGTTCGCGTAATAAACCGAAGCAGAGTGCTTGCCGCAAGTTTCCGAGCATCACATGAGCAACATGCCGATTCCCGGAAACCCTCGCCAGCAGGCTCGTCTTTACGCTTCGGTCTTGGCAGCGGCTTTTTCGGCAGCGGCCTTGATCAGGCTCTGCAATTCACCGTTGGCGAACATTTCAGCCATGATGTCGCTGCCGCCGACCAGCTCACCGGCCACCCACAGTTGTGGGAAGGTTGGCCAATTGGCGTACTTGGGCAGGTTGGCGCGAATTTCCGGGTTCTGCAGGATGTCCACGTAAGCGAACTTCTCACCACAGCCCATTACGGCTTGCGCGGCTTTGGCAGAGAAGCCGCACTGCGGGGCATTCGGCGAGCCTTTCATGTAAAGCAGAATGGTGTTGTTGGCAATCTGCTCTTTAATAGTTTCGATGATATCCATGGAACACCTCGGCTGAACTTTCCGACTCTGTTGTCGGCACGGTGGCGCATTGTAACGGAATCCTGAGCACCCTGCTCGGCCTCTCCGACAGACATCTCAGGCCGCCTGCACCCTGACCGGCACTCCGTTCAACGCCGCATTCCCCGACAGCACATCGAGCTGGCGCTCGTCGGTCAGGTCATTGGCACTGCAACCTGGCTGCTCCGTGGCAATGTTCATCTGCACGCCCGGACGCCCATGCCCCCAGCCATGGGGCAGGCTCACGACCCCCGGCATCATTTCGGCGCTGGCCAGCACTTCGACTTCCACCGCGCCGACCCGTGAACTGATGCGTACCCGTTGACCGTCCTGCAAACCCCGATGAGCCAGATCCTGCGGATGCATCAGCAGTTGGTGACGAGGCTTGCCCTTCACCAGACGGTGATAGTTGTGCATCCAGGAGTTGTTACTGCGTACGTGCCGGCGGCCGATCAACAACAATTCCCCTTCCTGCGGCGCCTTCAGGGCAGCAAAGCGCTCCAGGTCAGCCATGATCGCCGGCGGCGCAGCCTGGACCCGCCGGTTTTCGGTTTTCAGGCGCCCGGCCAGATTCGGCCGCAGCGGCCCCAGATCAATACCATGGGGATGCTCGGCCAGCGTCGCCAATGACAGCTTGAACGGCGAGGCGTCGCCATAAGGCCCGGCGCGCAGCCCCATATCAATCATTTGCGCCGGTGCGATAGTCGGCTTGAGCGAACTTTCGGTGCGCTCGGCAAAGGCCTTGGCCAGGCCGACGAAGATCTCCCAGTCGTGCAGTGCACCTTCGGGCTTGGGCAGGATCGCCCGGTTGAAACGGCTGACATTGCGCACCGCGAACAGATTGAACGTGGTGTCGTAGTGATCATTCTCCAGGGCCGAGGTGGACGGCAGGATCAGGTCGGCATAGCGGGTGGTTTCATTGATGTACAGGTCGATGCTGAGCATGAACTCCAAGCCATCCAGCGCCTGCTCCAGCTGCCGGCCATTGGGCGTGGACAGCACCGGGTTGCCCGCTACCGTGATCAGCGCCCGCACCTGCCCCTCCCCTTCAGTGAGCATCTCTTCGGCCAAGGCCGACACCGGCAACTCGCCGCCGTACTCCGGAAGCCCGGAAACCCGGCTCTGCCAGGCATTGAAGTGGCCGCCCGAAGTCGCCGCTACCAGATCCACCGCGGGGCTGGTACACAAGGCGCCACCCACCCGGTCGAGGTTACCGGTGACCAGATTGAGCAATTGCAGCAACCAATGGCACAAAGTGCCGAAGGCCTGGGTCGAGACGCCCATGCGCCCGTAACAGACGGCTCTGTCGGCCGAAGCGAAATCCCTGGCCAGTTGGCGGATCTGCGGCGCCGCAATGGCGCACAGGGGGCTCATGGCCTCCGCCGTGAACCGGGAAATGGCCTGGCGCACCTCGGCCAGCCCATCCACCTGCAAGTGGCTGTCGCGGGTCGGCCCCTCTTCGAAGATGCTGTTGAGCAGGCCGAACAGCAGCGCGACATCGCCCCCCGGGCGGATAAACAGATGCTGGTCGGCCATGGCCGCGGTTTCGCTGCGCCGCGGATCGACCACCACTACCTTGCCGCCACGGGCCTGGATCGCCTTCAGGCGTTTTTCCACATCCGGAACGGTCATGATGCTGCCGTTGGACGCCAGGGGGTTGCCGCCAAGAATCAACATGAAATCGGTGTGATCGATATCCGGAATCGGCAACAGCAAGCCGTGGCCATACATCAGGTAGCTGGTCAGGTGCTGAGGCAATTGGTCGACCGAGGTGGCCGAGAAGCGATTGCGCGTCTTGAGCTGGCCGAGAAAGTAGTTGCTGTGGGTCATCAGCCCATAGTTGTGCACGCTGGGATTGCCCTGGTAGGTCGCCACCGCGTTGTTGCCATGACGCTGCTGAATGCTCGCCAGCCGCTCGGCCACCAGGGCAAAGGCCTCGTCCCATTCGATCGGTTGCCACTCATTGCCAACCCGGCGCACCGGCTGGCGCAGGCGGTCCGGGTCATTCTGGATATCTTGCAAGGCCACGGCCTTGGGGCAGATATGACCGCGGCTGAAACTGTCCTGAGGGTCGCCCTTGATCGAGCTGATGCGCGGAGCACTGCCGTCTTCTTCGGTGATTTCCAGGGTCAGGCCGCAGATGGCCTCACACAGGTGGCAGGCACGGTGGTGGAGAGTCTTGGTCATGGCCAGTCTCTATTGTTTGAGAGCGCAGCGTATTCGCCCGCCGGAAGCAAAAACTATGGCCGTTACCCTGCCAGGACACCAGTGACGTTCGTCCCATGAATTCACGGCCATCAGCCCCGGCCATGATCGGCGCCTTCAGTTGGAGGGCAACCGTGGCGGCCCATCCGTTGAGACGTGGGTGGTTGCATCCACGGCCTCCCGCTCTCCATAGCCACCCGAGAGTTGTGCGAGCAATCGCCAATGCTCGTCCAGGCCTGCGCTGAGGGTCATCATCCGGTCGATCATCTTGCGCGCGGCCGCTCGGGTCACCGGATCTTCACTGCGCAGCAGCTCGAAGGAAAACGCCGTCACCGAAGCGGTCATGTCGGTGAGTGCCCGGGCCGTGAGCCCCAAGAGCGTCATCAGTTGTTGCTCCCTGGATTCCATGGTTCACCCGTCCCTGCCACTGATTCGCCTTTATAACCTCAGCACTTTGCATTAGGAAATGTTTCAGGCTGCCAGCCCGCGGATTATCCGGGACGCAGCTCCCGCCCTCCAGGTCAGAAAACGACTGCATGGGCATCACCCGCGCCGCGCTCGATTGCCAAGGCGCGCCGGGGCAGTGTACAAATGCCCGGCTGCTGTCTGGAAACTGGTCTCAAAAGTGCCAGCGCATTCGCGTCCTGGCCTCTCATGTCCATAATCGCCGTAGCACTACTATTGGTAAGACGCGACATTTAATTATAAGATCGCGCCTTCCCCTATTTCGTCGCCCCGTGCGGCTTTCGCCGCAGGTCCAGCCCGTTGTTCGACTAAACAAGGCTTTGAGAATCTGCGGTCCGTTGCAAAAAGGTAGTTAATGATGAGCGCAAGGCACTTTCTCTCCCTGATGGATTGCACGCCCGAAGAGCTGGTCAGTGTGATTCGTCGAGGCATCGAGCTGAAGGACCTGCGTAACCGCGGCGTACTCTTCGAGCCCTTGAAAAATCGTGTGCTTGGCATGATTTTCGAGAAGTCGTCGACCCGAACCCGACTGTCTTTCGAAGCCGGCATGATCCAGCTGGGCGGCCAGGCCATCTTCCTTTCGCCACGGGATACCCAACTGGGGCGCGGCGAACCCATCGGCGACTGCGCCATCGTCATGTCGCGCATGCTCGATGCGGTGATGATCCGCACCTTTGCCCACAGCACCCTGACCGAGTTTGCGGCCAACTCCCGCGTACCGGTGATCAACGGCCTGTCCGATGACCTGCACCCCTGCCAACTGCTGGCGGACATGCAGACCTTCCTCGAACATCGCGGCTCGATCCAGGGCAAGACCGTGGCCTGGATCGGCGACGGCAACAACATGTGCAACAGCTATATAGAAGCGGCCATCCAGTTCGACTTCCAACTGCGCATCGCTTGCCCCGAAGGGTACGAGCCCAACGCGGATTTCGTAGCCCAGGCCGGCGAGCGCGTGACCATCGTTCGTGATCCTCGCGAAGCCGTGCGTGGCGCCCACCTGGTGAGCACCGATGTCTGGACCTCCATGGGCCAGGAAGAGGAGACCGCCAAGCGCCTGCAACTGTTCGCTCCCTTCCAGGTCAACCGTGCACTGCTGGACCTGGCCGCCGAGGACGTTCTGTTCATGCATTGCCTGCCCGCCCACCGCGGTGAAGAAATCAGCCTCGACCTGCTGGACGACCCGCGTTCGGTAGCCTGGGACCAGGCGGAAAACCGCCTCCACGCACAAAAGGCCCTGCTCGAATTCCTCGTCGAGCCGGCGTACCACCACGCATGAGCCAGCCCTTGCTACTGAACCTGCGCAACCTCGCCTGCGGCTACCAGGACCAACGTGTGGTGCAGAACCTCAACCTGCACCTCAATGCCGGGGATATCGGTTGCCTGCTGGGTTCGTCCGGCTGCGGCAAGACCACCACCCTGCGCGCCATCGCCGGCTTCGAGCCGGTGCATGAAGGGGAAATCCAGCTGGCCGGCGAGACCATCTCCAGCGCCGGCTTCACCCTGGCGCCGGAGAAGCGCCGGATCGGCATGGTGTTCCAGGACTATGCGCTGTTCCCGCACCTGAGCGTGGCCGACAACATTGCCTTCGGCATCCGCAAGCACCCGCAGAAAGAGCGGGTGGTGGCCGAACTGCTGGAGCTGGTGAACCTGAAGAACCTCGGCCAGCGCTTCCCTCACGAACTGTCCGGCGGCCAGCAACAACGGGTGGCCCTGGCTCGAGCCCTGGCTCCCGAACCGCAACTGCTGCTGCTCGACGAGCCCTTCTCCAACCTCGACGGCGAACTGCGACGCAAGCTCAGCCACGAGGTGCGTGACATCCTCAAGGCCCGTGGCACCAGTGCGATCCTGGTCACTCACGACCAGGAAGAAGCCTTCGCCGTGAGCGATCAGGTAGGGGTGTTCAAGGAGGGTCGCCTGGAGCAGTGGGACACACCGTACAACCTCTACCACGAACCCCAGACGCCCTTCGTCGCCAGCTTCATCGGTCAGGGCTATTTCATTCGCGGCCAGTTGAGCAGCCCGGAATCGGTACAGACCGAACTCGGGTTGCTGCAGGGCAACCGTGCCTACACCTGGCCAACCGGCGGCGCGGTGGATGTGCTGTTGCGTCCGGACGATATCGTCCACGCCCCGGACAGCGCCTTGAAAGCCCGCGTCGTGGGCAAGACCTTCCTCGGCGCCTCGACCCTGTATCGCCTGCAACTGCCCACCGGCAGCCAGCTGGAGTCGATCTTCCCGAGCCACGCCGATCACCAGGTCGGCGCCGATGTGGGAATCCGGGTCGCGGCGGAACATCTTGTGCTGTTCCAGGCCCCGGGCAGCACCGCGGCGCAGATCCCGCAAAGCGATTCAGGGGTGCGCCGCTACAGCAGCGCCCATTGAGCCGTCTTCGCTGGCAAGCCCACTCCTACGACAGCCCACCGTAGGAGCCGGCTTGCCGGCGAAATACCCACCGCACTCATTGCAGATGCAACTGCCCACTGGCAATCAGCCGGGCATGCCCACCGATCTTCACCCGCTCACCTTCCAGACGACAAAACAACGCGCCACCTCGGGCAGAGCATTGGTAGGCGCTCAACTGCGGCTTATCCAACCGCTGCGCCCAGTAAGGCGCCAGGCAGCAATGGGTGGACCCGGTCACCGGGTCCTCATCGATACCGATGGCGGGGGCAAAATAGCGCGAGACAAAGTCGTGCTGCTCCCCGCGCGCCGTCACGATCACCCCGGGCCAGGGCAGTTTCGCCAGCGCCGTCATATCCGGCCGGCACTCACGCACCGCCTGCTCCGACTCCAGCACGGCCAATAGCTCGTTGGCCCCCAGCAATTCGACGACCTCAACACCCAGCGCTTGCGCCACCGCCTCCCGCCCTGCCTGGCTGCTCGGGCTGCGCAGCGGGAAATCCAGCCACAACAGGCCCTCTTCACGGGTGACACTCAGGGGCCCGGACTGGCTGAGAAAGTCGATACGCTGCGCGGTCTGGCCATAAACCTCGAACAACACATAGGCACTGGCCAAGGTTGCATGCCCGCACAACGGCACTTCCGTCACCGGGGTGAACCAGCGAATCCGCCAGCCCTGGGCCTCACGCACCACAAAAGCGGTCTCTGCCAGATTGTGCTCGGCAGCAATCTGCTGCATCAGCCTGTCATCGAGCCAGGACTCAAGCCGGTAAACCATGGCCGGATTACCCGCGAACGGGCGCTCGCTGAACGCATCGACCTGATGAAACTCAAGCTGCATATCCCTTCTCCGTGAATAACCGGCCACCAGCATGGGCCCTGGCCCCCAACGGGCGACAGACACAGAAGTCGGGATTTTCCTGCATACAGCAGCGGCCTTAGCGGCAGCCGCTGCGACTCAAGGACGACCGATATCGGCGAACCTGGCCTGGGTATGCTCGGCCAGCACCGCCGGCGCCAGCTCGACTTCCAGGCCACGGCGCCCGGCGCTGACAAAGATGCTGGCGAACGGCTGCGCACTGTTATCGATAAAGGTCCGCAGGCGCTTCTTCTGCCCCAGCGGGCTGATGCCTCCCAACAGGTACCCCGTGGCGCGCTGGGCGGCAGCCGGGTCGGCCATTTCAGCCTTCTTCACACCCGCTGCGTGGGCCAGGGCCTTCAGGTCAAGACTTCCGACGACCGGCACCACCGCCACCAGCAACTCACCCTTTTCACTGCTGGCAAGCAAGGTCTTGAACACCTGCGCAGGATCAAGATCAAGTTTCTCCGCGGCCTCCAGGCCATAGGAGGCGGCCTTGGGATCATGTTCGTAACTGTGGATGCGATGTTCGGCGCGAACTTTTTTCAGCAGGTCCAGTGCAGGGGTCATGGCAGCTCCAGGCGAGGAATGAAAAGGCAAAACCAAGCGCGCGAATTTTAGGTCATTCACCAGCAAAAGGCTCTATTCCGAGCCTTGATAACCGGCCCGTGTGCCTACGAAGGCAACCATGCCTGTCGTTCCCGCGACTAGGTCCCGGAATCATTCATTTGATTGATATCTATAAAATGACCATCCGTTCACTTTCGACCTTTGACAGCGGTGTTTCTTGTCTATATTTTTTCGTTTCTGAATATCATGCGGTAGATCCAAGGTTGTACCCAGTAGCAAGGCGAGGTCGGAATGGGGATTCCGCCTTCGTTTAAAGTCGCGCTCCATGCCTTTTGCAGCAGCGCCAGACAACAACAAAAATCGAGGTTCACATGACAACTGCTCTGCAACAACCGTCGCTATCGGGCCAATGCATCGCCGAGTTTCTGGGTACTGCGCTGTTGATCTTCTTCGGCACCGGTTGTGTCGCCGCGCTCAAGGTCGCGGGGGCCAGCTTCGGCCTATGGGAAATCAGCATCATCTGGGGGATCGGCGTGAGCATGGCGATCTACCTGACCGCCGGAGTTTCCGGCGCGCACCTGAACCCGGCCGTGAGCATCGCCCTGTGCCTGTTCGCCGATTTTGAAAAGCGCAAACTGCCGTTCTACATCCTCGCCCAGATCGCTGGCGCCTTCTGCGCGGCGCTGTTGGTTTACACGCTATACAGCAACCTGTTCTTCGATTTCGAACAAACCCATCAGATGGTCCGTGGCTCCCAGGCCAGCCTGGAACTGGCCTCGGTGTTCTCCACCTTCCCCAACCCGGCGCTGTCCACTGCCCAGGCGTTCCTTGTGGAGTTGGTGATCACCGCCATCCTGATGGGAGTGATCATGTCCCTGACCGATGACAACAATGGCCTGCCGCGCGGCCCGATGGCTCCGCTGCTGATCGGCCTGCTGATTGCCGTGATCGGCAGTGCCATGGGTCCGCTGACCGGATTTGCGATGAACCCGGCGCGGGACTTCGGGCCTAAACTGATGACGTTCGTGACCGGCTGGGGGGAGATTTCCTTTACCGGCGGCCGTGATATTCCGTATTTCCTGGTGCCGATCTTCGCTCCGATCCTCGGCGCCTGCCTGGGTGCTGCGGCCTATCGCGGCTTGATTGCCCGCCATTTGCCCAGCGCTGCTGCCGCCCCGGAGGCCGAACAGGTCACCGAAGGCAAAGTCAAAGCTTCCTGAATCCAGTGGCGCGTGATCCTGCCCAAATCGATCACGCGCCTGTTTCCACTCCCTTATTTCGTCCAAGGCAATCGACATGACCGACATTCAGAATAAGAACTACATCATTGCCCTCGATCAGGGTACGACCAGCTCCCGGGCGATCATTTTCGACCGCGACGCCAACGTGGTGTGCACCGCTCAGCGCGAGTTCGCCCAGCACTACCCACAAGCTGGCTGGGTCGAACATGACCCGATGGAAATCTTCGCCACCCAGAGCGCGGTAATGGTCGAGGCCCTGGCGCAAGCCGGCCTGCATCACGACCAGGTGGCCGCCATCGGCATCACCAACCAGCGGGAAACCACCGTGGTCTGGGACAAGACCACCGGCCGGCCGATCTACAACGCCATCGTCTGGCAGTGCCGCCGCAGCACCGAGATCTGCCAGCAGCTCAAGCGCGACGGCCTGGAAGACTACATCCGTGAAACCACCGGCCTGGTCACCGACCCCTACTTCTCCGGCACCAAGCTCAAGTGGATCCTCGACAACGTCGAAGGCAGCCGCGAACGCGCCCGTAGCGGCGAGTTGCTGTTCGGCACCATCGACAGCTGGCTGATCTGGAAATTCACCGGCGGCAAGACCCACGTCACCGACTACACCAACGCCTCGCGCACCATGCTCTTCAACATCCACACCCTGGAGTGGGACGCGAAGATGCTGGAGGTGCTGGATATCCCGCGGGAAATGCTCCCCGAGGTGAAGTCCTCGTCGCAAATCTACGGCCGCACCAAGAGCGGTATCGCCATCGGCGGCATCGCCGGCGACCAGCAGGCCGCGCTGTTCGGCCAGATGTGCGTCGAGCCGGGCCAGGCCAAGAACACCTATGGCACCGGCTGCTTCCTGCTGATGAACACCGGCGACAAGGCGGTCAAATCCCAGCACGGCATGCTCACCACTATCGCCTGCGGCCCCCGTGGCGAAGTGGCCTACGCCCTGGAAGGTGCAGTGTTCAATGGTGGTTCCACCGTGCAGTGGCTGCGTGATGAGCTGAAGATCATCAACGATGCCCACGACACCGAATACTTCGCCGGCAAGGTCAAGGACAGCAACGGCGTGTATCTGGTGCCGGCCTTCACCGGCCTGGGTGCTCCCTACTGGGACCCCTATGCCCGTGGCGCGCTGTTCGGCCTGACCCGCGGCGTGCGCGTGGACCACATCATCCGTGCCGCCCTGGAGTCCATCGCCTACCAGACCCGCGACGTGCTCGACGCCATGCAGCAGGACTCCGGCGAACGCCTAAAAGCCCTGCGGGTGGATGGCGGCGCCGTGGCCAACAACTTCCTCATGCAGTTCCAGGCCGACATCCTCGGCACCCAGGTGGAACGCCCGCAAATGCGCGAAACCACCGCCCTGGGCGCCGCCTACCTGGCAGGCCTGGCCTGCGGTTTCTGGGGCAGCCTGGAAGAGCTGCGGGGCAAGGCGGTGATCGAGCGCGAGTTCGAACCACAACTGGCGGAAGCGGAAAAAGAAGGCCTGTACGCAGGCTGGAAGAAGGCGGTCAGCCGCACCCGCGACTGGGAACCCCACGACGAGGCCAAATAAGCCAAGCCGTGGATAGGTAACCGCTTGTAACTGGTCGGGAGGGGATTCCTGCGGCATCATGGGCAAATTTTGCACGGCAGCCCAAAGGAAGCCCCATGAATCTGCCTCCCCGTCAGCAGCAAATCCTCGATCTGGTCCGCGAACGCGGCTACGTCAGCATCGAGGAATTGGCCCAGCTGTTCGTCGTAACCCCGCAAACCATCCGCCGCGATATCAACCAGCTGGCGGAAGCCAATCTGCTGCGCCGCTACCACGGTGGCGCAGCCTATGACTCCAGCGTAGAAAACACCGCTTACGCCATGCGCGCCGACCAGATGCGCGACGAAAAGCAGCGTATCGGCGAAGCCGTTGCCGCGCAGATCCCCGATCACGCCTCGCTGTTCATCAATATCGGTACCACCACCGAATCCATTGCCCGGGCCCTGCTCAATCACAGCCACCTGAAGATCATCACCAACAACCTGCACGTGGCCTCCATGCTCAGTGCCAAGGATGATTTCGACGTGCTGCTCACCGGCGGCAATGTGCGCCGTGACGGCGGCGTGGTAGGCCAGGCCAGCGTCGACTTCATCAACCAGTTCAAGGTCGACTTCGCCCTGGTGGGCATCAGTGGCATCGACGAGGACGGCAGCCTGCTGGACTTCGACTACCAGGAAGTGCGGGTATCCCAAGCGATCATCGCCAATGCCCGGCAGGTGATCCTGGCTGCCGACTCCAGCAAGTTCGGGCGCAACGCCATGATCCGCCTGGGGCCCATCAGCCTGATCGATTGCCTGGTCACCGACCAGCAACCCGTACCGGCCCTGACTCAATTGCTCAACCAGCACAAGATCCGCCTCGAAGTGGTCTGACTGCCCCCTCCTGCGGATCCGGCCGCGCTCGAACGACAAGCCTCGACGCTTCATCGTTTTCGAAATCGCCGCGGCCGATCCCGCCATCCAGCCCAAGGCAACAGCAGCGGCTACAGTTACCCGTCGACAATGTTCGAAAACTTTCTTTTAGCGCGGCTTCGATCAGTTTTTTCAATCGAAGCACGCTGGATGCGTGCCTATTTATGCGCTAGTATTTTCGAAAATGAACATTAATGTTCGAATTCAAATATCAAAGTAACACGAGGCCTGTCGATGCCCACTTCTACCTTGCCCGCGCGCCCTCTTTCCGAGGTTTACGATATCGCCGTCATTGGCGGTGGGATCAATGGTGTTGGAATTGCCGCCGATGCGGCAGGTCGAGGCCTGTCCGTGTTCCTTTGCGAAAAGGACGACCTGGCCAGCCATACCTCCTCGGCCAGCAGCAAGCTGATCCACGGCGGCCTGCGCTACCTCGAACATTACGAGTTCCGCCTGGTGCGCGAAGCCCTGGCCGAACGCGAAGTGCTGCTGGCCAAGGCCCCGCATATCGTCAAGCCCATGCGTTTCGTCCTGCCGCACCGGCCACACCTGCGCCCGGCCTGGATGATCCGCGCCGGCCTGTTCCTGTATGACCACCTGGGCAAGCGGGAAAAACTCGCCGGCTCGCGCAGCCTGAAGTTCGGTGCCGACAGCGCCCTGAAAGCCGAAATCACCCAGGGCTTCGAATACTCCGATTGCTGGGTCGACGATGCGCGGCTGGTGGTGCTCAATGCCATGGCCGCCCGCGAACACGGCGCCCATGTGCATACCCAGACCCGCTGCATCAGCGCCCGCCGCAGCAAGGGCCTGTGGCAACTGGAGCTGGAGCGCGCCGATGGCAGCCTGTTCTCCATCAGCGCCAAGGCCCTGGTGAACGCCGCGGGCCCCTGGGTCGCCAAGTTCATCAAGGACGACCTCAAGCTGGAGTCGCCGTACGGTATCCGCCTGATCCAGGGCAGCCACCTGATCGTGCCCAAGCTGTACGAAGGCGAGCACGCGCATATCCTGCAGAACGAGGACCAGCGCATCGTCTTCACCATTCCCTACCTCGACCAGTTCACCCTGATCGGTACCACCGACCGCGAATACATCGGTGACCCGGCCAAGGTAGCAATCACTGAAGGTGAAACCGATTACCTGCTGCAAGTGGTCAATGCGCACTTCAAGAAGCAGCTGAGCCGCAGCGATATCCTGCACAGCTATTCCGGCGTTCGCCCGCTGTGCAACGACGAGTCCGACAACCCTTCGGCCGTGACCCGCGACTACACCCTGGCCCTTTCCGGCCATGGCGAGGAAGCCCCCCTGCTGTCCGTGTTCGGCGGCAAGCTGACCACCTACCGCAAACTGGCGGAATCGGCGATGGCGCAGCTGGCGCCGTACTTCAAGCAGGCCAAGCCGAGCTGGACAGCCCAGGCCACCCTGCCCGGCGGCGAGAACATGAGCACGCCACAGGCTCTGGCAGAAGCCATCCGCAAGAAGTTCGACTGGGTACCCAGCCAGATCGCCCAGCGCTGGGCCACCAGCTACGGCAGCCGTACCTGGCGCCTGCTGGAAGGCGTGCACAGCCTCAGCGACCTGGGCGAACACCTGGGCGGCGGCCTCTATACCCGCGAAGTGGATTACCTGTGCAGCGAGGAATGGGCAGTAAAAGCCCAGGACATTCTCTGGCGCCGGAGCAAGCTCGGGCTGTTCACCACCGAGGCGCAGCAACAGCAACTGCAGGATTATCTGCAGAAAGTCGAGCACAATCGCAGCAAGATCAAGGCTGCCTGAGCCCCATAAGCAAGCAAAGCCCCTGCACCGGAAGGTCCAGGGGCTTTTTTGTGGGCTCGCAGCATTGAACGTTTCGCCGGCAAGCCGGCTCCTACAATGGCAGGGGCGCGTTCGGTTTTCCGAATGGCGAAGCCGCAGGGGTTCGGATAACCGGATAAAGCCGCTGAAATTCCCAGGTCATAAATATTCTATAGGCTTGAAAATCAAGGGTTTGACGATGATCAATGGGTCTGGCACGACTCATGCTCTACACTGTGCGACGAATGCCTGTCGTGCCAACACAACAGGAGCCGTCAAGGCATTCGCTGTATAAAAGAGCCGTCGAACTGGCTTCATAAAAAAAACAAATGTCGAGGAAATATTGATGCGCATCGTTCCCCATCTGTTGGGCGCAGCTATCGCTGCCGCTCTGATTAGCACTCCAGTTTTCGCTGCCGAGCTCACCGGCACACTGAAGAAAATCAAAGAGTCCGGCACCATCACCCTCGGACATCGCGACGCTTCCATTCCGTTTTCCTACATCGCTGACGCTTCCGGCGTGCCAGTGGGCTACTCCCACGACATCCAGCTGAAAATCGTCGAAGCGATCAAGAAAGACCTCGACATGCCTGACCTGAAGGTCAAGTACAACCTGGTCACCTCCCAGACCCGTATCCCGCTGGTGCAGAACGGCACCGTGGACGTCGAGTGCGGCTCCACCACCAACAACGTCGAGCGTCAGCAACAAGTCGACTTCTCCGTTGGCATCTTCGAGATCGGCACCCGTCTGCTGTCCAAGAAGGACTCTTCCTACAAGGACTTCGCGGACCTGAAAGGCAAGAACGTGGTAACCACCGCCGGTACCACTTCCGAGCGCATCCTCAAGGCCATGAACGCCGACAAGCAGATGGGCATGAACGTGATCTCCGCCAAGGACCACGGTGAGTCGTTCCAGATGCTGGAATCGGGCCGCGCCGTCGCGTTCATGATGGACGACGCGCTGCTGGCCGGTGAAATGGCCAAGGCCAAGAAACCGACCGACTGGGCCGTGACCGGTACCCCCCAGTCCTACGAAATCTACGGCTGCATGGTGCGCAAGGGCGATGCCCCGTTCAAGAAAGCCGTGGATGACGCCATCGTCGCCACCTACAAATCGGGCGAAATCAACAAGATCTACGACAAGTGGTTCCAGTCGCCGATCCCGCCAAAAGGCCTGAACCTGATGTTCCCGATGAGCGACGAGCTCAAGGCCCTGATCGCCAACCCGACCGACAAAGCGGCTGACGACAAAAAGTCCTGATTCCTGACTAACCTTATCTCCTGAAGGGGCCCTGCCCTTTCAGGAGTCTGTCACTACCTGCTGGCATTTTTTGGAAACACTCGAACCGGTGGTTGTCGAGCCGATCGCGTGTGCCTGATCGTCATGATCAGGCGGGAACGGACGTCCCCAGGCGGGTGCTTGTACATCGAACGATCTGAGGGGTAACCCTAATGAATTACAACTGGGACTGGGGCGTGTTCTTCAAGTCCACCGGCGTGGGCAGCGAGACCTATCTCGACTGGTTCATCTCCGGCCTGGGCTGGACCATCGCCATCGCCGTGGTGGCCTGGATCATCGCGCTGCTGCTGGGCTCGATCCTGGGCGTCATGCGCACCGTGCCGAACCGCCTGGTGTCGGGCATCGCCACCGTGTACGTGGAGATCTTCCGCAACGTGCCGCTGCTGGTGCAGCTGTTCATCTGGTACTTCCTGGTGCCGGACCTGCTGCCGGAGAACCTCCAGGAGTGGTACAAGCAGGACCTGAACCCCACCACCTCGGCCTACCTGAGCGTTGTCGTGTGCCTGGGCCTGTTCACCGCCGCACGGGTTTGCGAACAGGTACGTACCGGTATCCAGGCCCTGCCCCGCGGCCAGGAATCCGCCGCGCGCGCCATGGGCTTCTCGCTGCCGCAGATCTACTGGAACGTGCTGCTGCCCCAGGCCTACCGGATCATCATTCCGCCGCTCACCTCGGAATTCCTCAACGTATTCAAGAACTCCTCCGTGGCGTCGCTGATCGGCTTGATGGAATTGCTGGCCCAGACCAAGCAGACCGCCGAATTCTCGGCCAACCTGTTCGAAGCCTTCACCCTGGCTACCCTGATCTACTTCACCCTGAACATGAGCCTGATGCTGCTGATGCGCCTGGTGGAGAAGAAAGTTTCGGTCCCCGGCCTGATCTCCGTGGGAGGTAAATAATGGAATTCGACTTCTCGGGCATCATCCCGGCCATTCCGGGCCTGTGGAACGGCATGCTGATGACCCTCAAGCTGATGGTCATGGGTGTGGTCGGCGGGATCATCCTCGGCACCTTGCTGGCCTTGATGCGCTTGTCCCACAACAAGCTGCTGTCGAATCTGGCCGGCGCCTACGTCAACTACTTCCGCTCGATCCCACTGCTGCTGGTGATCACCTGGTTCTACCTGGCGGTGCCTTTCGTGCTGCGCTGGATCACCGGCGAAGACACCCCGATCGGCGCATTCACCTCGTGCATCGTGGCCTTCATGATGTTCGAAGCGGCGTACTTCTGCGAAATCGTCCGTGCCGGCGTGCAGTCGATCCCCAAGGGCCAGATGGGCGCCGCCCAGGCACTGGGCATGAGCTATGGCCAGACCATGCGCCTGATCATCCTGCCCCAGGCGTTTCGCAAGATGACCCCGCTGCTGCTGCAGCAGAGCATCATCCTGTTCCAGGACACCTCCCTGGTGTACACCGTGGGCCTGGTGGATTTCCTCAACGCCTCGCGGTCCAGCGGCGACATCATCGGCCGCTCCAATGAATTCCTGATCATCGCTGGTCTGGTCTATTTCACAATCAGCTTTGCCGCCTCGCTGCTGGTCAAGCGTCTGCAAAAAAGGTTCGCCGTATGATCTCTATCAAGAACATCAACAAGTGGTATGGGGACTTCCAGGTGCTGACCGATTGCAGCACCGAGGTCAAGAAAGGTGAAGTGGTGGTGGTCTGCGGGCCATCGGGCTCGGGCAAGTCGACCCTGATCAAGTGCGTCAACGCCCTGGAGCCCTTCCAGAAAGGCGACATCGTGGTCGACGGCACCTCGATTGCCGACCCCAAGACCAACCTGCCGAAACTGCGCTCTCGCGTAGGCATGGTGTTCCAGCATTTCGAACTGTTCCCGCACCTGACCATCACCGAAAACCTGACCATCGCGCAGATCAAGGTGCTGGGCCGCAGCAAGGAAGAGGCCACCAAGAAAGGCCTGCAACTGCTGGACCGGGTTGGCCTCGCCGCTCACGCCCACAAGCACCCGGGGCAACTCTCCGGTGGCCAGCAACAGCGCGTGGCCATCGCCCGCGCCCTGGCCATGGACCCGATCGTCATGCTGTTCGACGAACCGACCTCGGCCCTGGACCCGGAAATGGTCAATGAAGTGCTGGACGTCATGGTGCAACTGGCCCAGGAAGGCATGACCATGATGTGCGTGACCCACGAAATGGGCTTTGCCCGCAAAGTGGCGAACCGGGTGATCTTCATGGACAAGGGCCAGATCATCGAGGACTGCCAGAAAGAAGAGTTCTTCGGCGATATCAGCGCCCGTTCCGAACGTGCGCAGCACTTCCTCGAGAAGATCCTGCAGCACTAAAACCCGCGTTCCTGTAGGCGCCGGCTTGCCTGCGACGGGAGGGTAACTGACTCCCCTATCGTCAGCGCCGCCCTGATCGCCGGCAAGCCGGCTCCTACAGACACTGCGCAGTGGTTGACCCAAGGCATCTGTGATGAAATGCGACCCCACTCTCTATCGCGCCGCGCCGCCATCACTCGCCGTGAAACCCCGCCTGATCCGACATCTGTTCCTGCCGCCCCTGGTCATCCTGCTGATGATCGGCCTGGGCTACGTCGGGTTCTGGATCAGCGAGCACAACGGCATCCGCACCCTCAGCGAAAATGGCCAGCGCCAGCTGGAGCTGCATGCCCGCGCCGTAGAAAGTGAAATCAGCAAGTACACCTATCTGCCGAGCCTGCTGGAACTGGAATCCAGTGTGTCCCAGCTGCTGGGCGATCCTTCGCCGGAACACCGGCAAACCGTCAATCAATACCTCGAAGGCCTGAACCGCCGCAGCCGCAGCCGGGCCATCTATGTCATGGACACCACGGGCCGGGTGGTGGCCACCAGCAACTGGCGTGACGTCGACAGCTACCTGGGCGAAGACCTGTCGTTCCGGGCCTATTACCAGAACGCCGTGCGCGGCCAGCCCGGGCGCTTCTACGGCATCGGCAGCACCAACGGCGAACCTGGCTATTACCTGGCCCATGGCCTGGAAGAACAAGGCAAGATCATCGGCGTGGCGGTGGTCAAGGTACGCCTGGAGGCCCTGGAGGAACGCTGGCAGCGCGCCCGCCTGGAAGCCTTCGTCAGCGACGAGAACGGCATCATCATCCTGTCCAGCGACCCGGCGCGCCGCCTCAAGTCGGTCCGCCCCCTCAGCGACGACACCAAGGAACGCCTGGCCCGCAGCCTGCAATATTACTGGTTCCCCCTCAACGAACTGGAACCCCTGGCCCGCGAACGCCTGGCCGAAGGCGTGGAAAAGCTGACCTTTCCGGCCAACACCGAACTGGTGTCCGACGAGAAAGCCATCAGCTACCTGTCCCAGACCCGGCCCCTGAGCGACACCCCCTGGAACTTCACCCTGCTCACCCCGTTGCAGGACCTGCGCCGCGAAGCCATCAACCAGGGCATCCTGGTGGCGGTGGCCTTTGCCCTGGTGGCCTTTCTACTGATCGCCTGGAACGAACGGCGCAAGGTCATCGCCACTCGCCTGGCCGCCCGTGAAGCCCTGCAGGAAGCCAACAGCCAGCTGGAACGGCGGATCACCGAACGCACCGCCGACCTGCGGGCCAGCAACGAACGGCTCAAGGGCCAGATCCGCGAACGCCGCCAGGCCGAGGAAACCCTGCGCCGGGCCCAGGACGAACTGGTCCAGGCCGGCAAGCTGGCGGCCATCGGCCAGATGTCCACCAGCATCGCCCACGAACTGAACCAGCCCCTGGCGGCCCTGCGTACCTTGTCCGGTAACACCGTGCGCTTCCTCGAACGCGGCGCCCTGGACACCGCCAGCGCCAACCTCAAGACCATCAATGAACTGATCGACCGCATGGGTCGCATCACCGCCAGCCTGCGCTCCTTCGCCCGCCGCGGCGACGACCAGGGCCAGGCCAGCCTGGACAAGGCCGTTGACGCAGCCCTGCAAGTGCTCAATGCGCGCCTCGAACCCCTGCCCCTGCAACTGCACCGCGACTTCACCGAGCAGACCCTGCAGATCGACCAGACCCGCCTGGAGCAGATCCTGGTCAACCTGATCGGCAATGCCCTGGATGCCATGCAGGCCCAACCGGCGCCGCAACTGTGGCTGGAGGGCGAGCTCAGCGAGGGCAAGTACCGCCTGCGGGTGCGCGACAACGGCCACGGCATCGACCTTGAAGCGCGCAAGCACCTGTTCGAACCCTTCTTCACCACCAAACCCGGCGAGCAGGGCCTGGGCCTCGGCCTGACCCTGTCCGCCAGCCTCGCCGCCGCCACCGGCGGCAGCCTGGGGGTGGAACACCCCGCAAGCGGCGGTACCGCCTTTGTCCTCAGCTTGCCCCTGGCAAGCCCCACTCAAGCCGAGCCGATATGAACAACGAGCTGACCGTGCTGATCGTCGAAGACGACCCCCATGTCCTGCTGGGTTGCCAACAGGCCCTGGCCCTGGAAGACATTCCCTGCATCGGTGTGGGCAGCGCCGAAGAGGCCCTGGCCCAGGTCGGTGAAAACTTTCCCGGCATCGTGGTCAGCGACATTCGCCTGCCGGGCATCGATGGCCTGGAACTGCTGAACCGTCTCAAGGCCCGGGACCGCAGCCTGCCGGTGGTGCTGATCACTGGCCACGGCGATATTTCCATGGCCGTGGGCGCCATGCAGAAAGGCGCCTACGACTTCATGGAAAAACCCTTCTCCCCCGAACGCCTGGTGGACGTGGCCCGCCGCGCCCTGGAGCAACGGGGCCTGGCCCGGGAAGTGACCTCGCTGCGCCGCCAGTTGGCCGAACGCAGTTCCCTGGAAGGGCGGATCATCGGCCGCTCGCCGGCCATGCAGAACCTGCGGGAGCTGATCGCCAACGTTGCCGATACCTCGGCCAACGTGCTGATCGAAGGCGAGACCGGCACCGGCAAGGAACTGGTCGCCCGCTGCCTGCACGACTTCAGCCGGCGCCACCAGCAGCAGTTCGTCGCCCTGAATTGCGGCGGCCTGCCCGAGAACCTGTTCGAAAGCGAGATCTTCGGCCACGAGGCCAACGCCTTCACCGGCGCCGGCAAACGGCGCATCGGCAAGATCGAGCACGCCCACCAGGGCACGCTGTTCCTCGACGAAGTGGAAAGCATGCCGATCAACCTGCAGATCAAGCTCTTGCGCGTGTTGCAGGAGCGTACCCTGGAGCGCCTCGGTTCCAACCAGAGCGTGGCCGTGGATTGCCGGGTGATCGCCGCCACCAAGTCGGATCTGGACGAAATGAGCCGGGCCAAGGCCTTTCGCAGCGACCTGTACTACCGCCTCAACGTGGTGACCCTGGAACTGCCGCCCCTGCGCGAGCGCCGCGAAGACATCCTGCAGTTGTTCGAGCACTTCCTGCAGCAGTCGTCCTTGCGCTTTGACCGCGCGGTGCCGGAGCTGGACAACCAGACCCTCTCGACCCTCATGAGCCACGACTGGCCGGGCAACGTGCGCGAGTTGCGCAACGTCGCCGAACGCTTTGCCCTCGGCCTGCCGGCCTTCAAGAAGCCCGGCAGCAGCGCCACCCAGGGCCTGGGCTTTGCCGAGGCGGTGGAAGCCTTCGAGCGCAACCTGCTCAACGATGCCTTGCAGCGCAGCGGCGGCAACCTGACCCAGGCCAGCCAGGAGCTGGGCATGGCCAAGACCACCCTGTTCGACAAGGTCAAGAAGTACGGCCTGAGCCACTAACCCAAGGCGCGAGTAACCATGGATCTATTGTTGAAGGCCGCCCTGGGCGCGGCGGTGGTGGTGATTCTGGCGGCCCTGGCCAAGACCCGGAACTACTACATCGCCGGCCTGGTGCCGCTGTTCCCGACCTTTGCCCTGATCGCCCACTACATCGTCGGCAAGGGCCGCTCCCTCGATGACCTGAAGACCACCATCCTGTTCGGCATGTGGTCGATCATTCCCTACTTCGTCTACCTGGCGACCCTGTATGTGATGGTCGATCGCCTGCGCCTGGAAGCGTCCCTGGCGGTGGCCGCCGTGGCCTGGCTGATCGCCGCGACGATCCTGGTCAGCGTCTGGGTGCGCCTGCACGCCTGAGCTCCCGCCCTTCCCGTAGGAGCGAGCTCGCTCGCCAAGCCGGCGCCGCGGTCTGTCGCCGGCCACCCTGGCCCGACCCTTGCATTTACCCGGCAAAGCCCGTCCAGCCTGCGTTCGAGCGGTATCACGCAGTTTTCTGGAGGGCGCTGCCATGGGTAAAGAACACTTTGAATATCTTAGATCTCGACCACAGCCTGACCGCCCAGGAGCCGATCATGCGGCGCCTGAACAGCGGCCAGGCGCGGCGTCTCGACCTGCTGGACCTGGGCCCAAAGCTGCGCCTGTGGTCCACCGAGCGCACCTACCGCCACTTCACCGAACGCCTGCGCCAGCGGCCCCGCCACAGCGGCCCGCAGCCGGAAATCTTCTTTGTCGGCTCCGGTGACTATCACCACCTGACCCCGGCTTTTCTCGGCGACCTGCAAGAGCCGGTGAGCCTGATCCACTTCGACAACCACCCGGACTGGGTGCGCCTGGCTCCGCGCCGGCATTGCGGCTCCTGGGTCAACCGGGCGCTGAAACTGCCGCACATCCAGCGCATCGTCACCCTCGGCCCCTGCAGCGAAGACCTGCACAACCCGCAACTGCGCGGCGGCAATGTCGCCGCCCTCAGGCACGGCAAGCTGCAGTTGTTCCCCTGGCAGCACGCGCCGTCCAAGGTCTGGGGGCGGGTCGGCGACGGCGCCGGGCACCAGCAGCAGGAAAACCACCTGCACTGGCGCAACCTGGCGGAACTGGACTGGCAGGCCTTTCTCGAACAGATGATCGACAGCCTGCCCACCGAGGCGATCTGGATCACCATCGACAAGGATGTGCTGGCCAGCGAAGACGCCGCCACCAACTGGGACCAGGGCGGCATGCGCCTGACCCACCTGCTGCAGGCCCTGCGCACCCTGGCGGCGCGCAAGCGGATCCTGGGCATCGACGTCTGCGGCGAGTTCGCCCAGCCGGCCTTCAGCAACGCCTTCAAGCGCTGGGAAGCCAAGTCCGACCAGCCTCCGGCCGAGCGCTGGAGCCAGGACGACCTGCTGCGCAACTCGGTGACCAATGAAGCCCTGATTTCGCTGTTCGAGGAGCTGTTCCCGTGACCCTGACCGTTGTTCTGCTGGTGGCCTTTTCCATTGTCCTGGACGTGGTCGGCCAGCTCTGTTTCAAACTCGGCCTGGACCGCCTGCCGGAGCTGGAAGGCGGTTTTCGCCTGAACGCCTTCTGGGCCCAGGTGTTCAACGCACCCTTGCTGTGGTGCGGCATCGGCGCCTACGCCATCGAGTTCTTCGTCTGGCTCGAAGCCCTGTCCCGGGCGCCCCTGAGCCTGCTGTTCCCCGCGGCGGCCCTGGCCTATTGCGGCGTGGTGCTGGCGGGCAAGGTGGTGCTGGGCGAGACCGTCAGCCGCCGTCGCTGGCTCGGCACCCTGGTGATCACCGCCGGGGTGATGCTGGTGTGCGTGGCCAGTACCTGAGCCTTGTTCAACGAATAGAAGGAAGCGTTTGATGAGTTCCAATACCTCCCATGGCTGGCTGCACGAGCGCCTGGGCACCATCGTGCTCTGGGCCCTGCTGATCGGTTTCGAGAGCGCCGGGCAGATCGCCACCAAGGTTGGCGGCGACCAGTTGGGCCAGATGGATTTCAACCTGCAATGGCTGGCGGCGGTCGCGGTCAACCCCGGGGTGCTGATGGCGATCGCCTGCTATATCGGCGCGTTTTTCGTGTGGATGCTGATCCTGCGGCGCAGCAGCCTGTCCCTGGCCTTCCCCTTGAGCTCCCTGGTATTCGTGGTGGTGCTGCTGGGCTCGTGGCTGGGCCTGGGCGAGCAGATCAGCCTGCTGCACTGGATCGGGGTCTTCGTGATCATCGGCGGGATTGCCCTCTTGGCGGAGGGTGAAGAGGCCTGAGGGCCTCTTTGCTACAGCGAAGGGATGTTGTGTAGGAGCCGGCGTGCCGGCGAAGGCGATCTTGCCGCCCCCTTCGCTGGCAAGCCAGCTCCTACAGCCACGGGGTTTACGCCTTGCGGTGGGACACCAGGAAGCCCAGGCCGTGGGACACCGGAATCACTTTCACCCCGGCAGCCTGTTGCTGCTCGCGGATCTCGCGGTGGAAGGCCTTGACCTTGGTCCAGTGCATCTTCGGCCGGTAGTGATGCTCGGCGTGGTAGCCGTTGTTCATCCAGATCAGGTTGTACAGCGGGCTGTAGGAGCTCACGCCCCAGGCGATCGGCAGGTCCGGGTTGCCGCCCAGGTGCTCGTAGTACCCATTGAGCGACGACAGTGACTGCCCCAGGTACCAGAACGGCAGCAGCACCAGCACCGCGTGCCAGTCATACAGCGCCAGGGCCAGGTAGAAGGCAACCGTGACGCCGATTTCCACCTTTACCCAACGGGCATCATCAGGCCGCTTGCGCTGCATTTCCTGGTAGATCTCCTTGGGGTCGTCGCGGAAAAAGCTCAGGAAGGTGTAGGCCCAGGGGTTATCCGGCTGCCCATTCTTGCCATGCAGGTAGATGGAGAGCGGGTCGACGGTCTTGCCATTGGCGTCCGGCAGGTCGGAGTTGCCCCTGTGGTGGCGGTTGTGGATGTCGCGGTACAGGGTCTGGGAAAAACCTATGGTCACCGACAGCAGCAGGTCGAAGCCGCGGTTCATCCACCCGGGGGTGAAATAGGCGTTGTGGATCTGGTTATGGGAAATGCTGTTGATGCTCCACGACAGGCTGACCGCGTAGAGCAGCGCCGCCGGCAGGATCACCCACCAGGACAGGGCGTGAAAATCCAGCACCAACCACAGCACAAAGGCGAAATGCGCCAGGGCCATGGCAATCGGGATCAGGTCCCAAAGGGAATAGGCGAGTAGACGATAGGCAGGTCGAGCCATGAAGAACTTCCTGAGAAATTGAATTCATGACGACCGTTGCAAAGGCCAGACCAGTTTTTGCTGTAGCCGCCCCAGACCATGCTCAGGCCTGGGGCGGCGCCCCTCAGAACTTGTAGCTGATAGCGGTCTGCACCTGGCCCTGGTTGACCTCGCCCTTGTCCCGGACGATGGTGCTGTCCGCGGCGGAATTGACCAGACGGATCCAGCTGGCGCTGGCCACCAGCGACCAGTTGTCCCCCAGGGGGAACTGGAAGCTCTGGCTCAGGGTGAAGTTCTGCAGGCCAGCGCCGGCGTTGTAGCGATCGATACCGGAGGCCAGGGACTCTTTGGCGCTGACGCCATAGAAGGTATTGGCCTGACGGTCGTCGGCAAAGTGCAGGGTCAGTTCGTTGCTGCCAATGATGCCCATGCCCAGTGGATAGCCGATCTCACCGCCGAGCTTGCCCAACAGGCCGCCCTGGCCGCCGGCACCGCCGACCGCCTGGCCCAGGGTCGCGAACAGCCGCCAGAAGTCATCCGGGGCGTATTCAACGAATCCGCCGATATCGGCCATGTCGCGCACGTCCCGCAAGCCGCGCAACTTGCCGTCGGCGTTGCGCCCCTGCAGGTAATTGACATAGGGACCGATGCTCAAGCCGTTGCTCTTGAAGGCACTCCAGGTCAGGCCATCGTCGGAGCTGAGGCTGACATCGCCCCATTCCAGATCCATATAAGGCAGCGGCACCGTGTCGTAGCTGCTACCGGTCGGGTCGTGGGGCTGGTAGCCGAGGCCAAGTCCCAGTTCACCGGTGATGCCGGAGTCGGCGGCGGCGCCCATTGCCGCGCCCAGCGAGAGCAGGCCGGCCAGTATGGCGGGCAGAGAAAGCCTAGGCATGAGTGAGTTTCCTTGTCTGAACAGCCGCGCATCAATCACCAGAGCGCCCTTGCGACGCAAGCACTGATGTTGGTTGTAGCAAGCTACAAAAATTGTAGCCAGAAAGCTACAAATCACTTCCCCCTGCGGCCAGAGCCCCAGCCACGCTGGGTTTTCCCCAGTTGGCACAGTCCCTGCTCTACCCCTGCCACAAGCGCAAGCAGCGCTCTTATTCAACAGGTAACAGCAGATGATGCACTGGCATATCGTATGTGACTTCGACGGGACCATCTCCCGCGCCGACGTGATCGATAACGTTCTCCAACGCTTCGCCGACCCCAGCTGGGAAGGCATCGAGCAGGAATGGCTGGACGGTCACATCGGCTCCCGTGAATGCCTCAGCCGCCAACTGGCGCTGGTCAAGGCTTCGCCCGCCGAACTGCTGGGCTACTTCGACAGTGTCGAAATCGACCCCGACTTCCCCGACTTCGTCGATCACGTGATCGGCCTGGGCGCTTCCATCGAAGTGGTCAGCGACGGCATCGAACAAGGCATCGCCCGCATCCTGGCACGCAACTACGTGACCCTGCTGCCGATCCTCGCCAACCGCCTGCGCCAGGTCGACCACAACAGCTGGCGCATCGACTTCCCCTATGCCAGCGACGCCTGCCGCGCCGCTTCCGGCAACTGCAAGTGCAAATCCACCCCGCGGGGCAAGCGCGTGCTGGTGATCGGCGACGGTCAATCGGACATGTGCGTGGCTTCCACCGCCGACTTCGTGTTCGCCAAGGATCGCCTGGCCGACTACTGCGAACGCAACAAGATTCCCCATGCGCGGTTCGACTCCTTCGCCGAACTGCCCGCGCTACTGGCCAAGCTGCCGAACAGCGCCGCCAACGCCACCAATTTCTCTCTTGAAACCCAGGAACTCTTCCACCATGTCTGATATCCGCATCGCGACCGCCGAAGACCAGATCCTTCTGGAAAAAGAAGCCAAGTACTGCTCCTACGGCGATACCGTTCACTACATCGAACCGCCGCGCATTTTCAGCCGCTGCGAAGGCTCCTATGTCTGGGACACCAGCGACCAGGCCTACCTCGACCTGCAGATGTGGTACTCGGCGGTGAACTTCGGCTACGCCAACCCGCGCCTGAACAACGCCCTCAAGCAACAGATCGACACCCTGCCGCAGATCGCCAGCCAGTACCTGCACAAAGGCAAGATCGAGCTGTCGGAAATGATCGCCGTGGACGCCAAGAAGAAGTTCGGCCTGGACGGTCGCGTGCACTTCAACGTCGGCGGTTCGCAGTCGGTGGAGGACTCGCTGAAAGTGGTGCGTAACGCCACCAACGGCAAGAGCCTGATGTTCGCCTTTGAAGGCGGCTACCACGGTCGCACCCTGGGCGCTTCGTCGATCACCTCCAGCTACCGCTACCGTCGCCGCTACGGCCACTTCGGCGAGCGCGCTCAGTTCATTCCGTTCCCGTACCACTTCCGCGGCCCCAAAGGCATGACCAAGGAAGAGTACGGCAGCCACTGCGTGCAGCAGTTCGCCCGCCTGTTCGAAACCGAATACAACGGCGTCTGGGACCCGAAGGTCGGCCAGAGCGAATACGCGGCCTTCTACGTCGAGCCGATCCAGGGCACCGGTGGCTACGTGATCCCGCCGATGAACTTCTACAGCGAACTCAAGCACGTGCTGGACCAGCACGGCATCCTGCTGGTGGTCGACGAAATCCAGATGGGCTTCTATCGCACCGGCAAGCTGTGGTCGATCGAGCACTTCGACGTCAAGCCGGACGTGATCGTGTTCGGCAAGGCGCTGACCAACGGCCTCAACCCGCTGGGCGGCATCTGGGCCCGTGAAGAGCTGATCAACCCGGGCGTGTTCCCGCCAGGTTCGACCCACTCCACCTTCGCCTCCAACCCGCTGGGCACCGCCGTGGGCCTGGAAATGTTCAAGATGACCAGCGAGATCGACTACGGCGCGATGGTCATGGAAAAGGGCAAGTACTTCCTGGCCGGCCTGCAGGACCTGCAAAAGCGCTACCCGATCATCGGCGACGTCGACGGCCTGGGCCTGGCCCTGCGCTGCGAGATCTGCACCACCGACGGCTTCACCCCGGACAAGGCCACCCTGGACTTCATGGTCGAGGAAGGCATGAAGGGCGACATCGAAATCAACGGCCAGCGCCTGGGCCTGATCCTCGATGTGGGCGGCTACTACAAGAACGTCATCACCCTGGCCCCGTCGCTGGAAATCAGCTACGCGGAAATCGATCTGGGCATCGCACTGCTGGACCGCCTGCTGGACCGGGCCATGAAGCGATGAGCAAGGCTGAGATCGATCTGGGCGAAGGCAGCGCCGGCTTCGTTCTCGGCACGGGTCCGGTCGGGGTCTTGTTGATCCACGGCCTGACCGGCACCCCGACGGAACTCCGTCGGGTGGCCCAGGGCCTGGCCAAGGACGGTACGTGCACAGTGTACGTACCGACCCTGCCCGGGCACTGCGGGGACAACAGCGACCTGCAGGCCACCGGCTGGCAGGACTGGTACGAGGGCGTGCGCAAGACCTTCGCCGATGTACAGCAGCGCCACGAGCAGGTGTTCGTCGGCGGCCTGTCCATGGGTGCGGTGATGTCCATGTACCTGGCCTCCGAGCATCCGGGACGGATCAGCGGCCTGCTGATGTACTCCACCACCCTGAAGTACGACGGCTGGAGCATCAACAAGCTGGCCTTCCTCACTCCGTTGCTGATGAAGATCCCCTTTGGCGTGCACATCTGCCGCTTCGAGGAAAAGCCGCCCTACGGGATCAAGAACGAGCGTCTGCGGGCCATCGTCGAGAAGCAGATGAAAGCCGGTGAAAGCAGCAATGCCGGGCTCCTGACCATGGAGGGCGTGACGGTGCGCGAATTGCACCGGATGAACGCCGTGGTCAAGAAACGCATGCCGTCGATCCTGACCCCGGCCCTGGTGCTGCACTCCAGCGAAGACGACATCACCAGTACCTGGAATGCCGACTATGTGGAGCGCAAGCTCGGCGGTCCGGTGACCAAGATCCTCCTCGACAACTGCTATCACATGATCACCGTGGACCTGCAATACCAGCGGGTGATCGAGCTGAGCGCAGATTTCATCCAGCAGCGAGTGGTGGCACCTGCGGTGCGCGAAGACTACCGACAGCTGGCGTGACTTAAGGAAGAGACGTGATAACCGCCCAAGCCTTTTCAACCATCCAGGCCATCGATCGCAGCGCCTGGAATGACTGTTTCCCAGGGGCCCTGGAGGATTGGGACTATTACCTGGCCGTGGAAAAAGCCGCGATCGCCGATTTTCGCTGGCGCTACCTGGCGCTCTACGAGGGTTCGACCCTGGTGGCAGTGGCGCCGGCCTTCACCACCCAGTACCGGCTCGATACCACGGTCTCCGGGCTGGCCAAGCGCTTCACTGAACGCTTGGCACGCCAGTGGCCCGGGGCCCTGGAGCTGCGCCTGTACGCCATAGGCTCGCCTGTGGCCGAACAGTGCAATGCCGGCACCGCCAGCCATGTTCCTGCGCAGCGTCGCCAGGAGCTGCTGGAGCAGTTACTGCAGCTGGCCCGACGCGATGCCGACAGCTTTGGCATCGGCCTGATGGCGGTCAAGGATGCGCCGAGCAACGACCAGCAATGGGCTGCCAGTTGCCTGGCCGCGGGCCTGCAAGCCATGCCGAGCCTGCCCACGGCGCTGTTGCCGGTGCCCTTTGCCTCGATCGATGCCTACCTGGGCACCCTGGGCAAATCCACCCGCAAGGACCTGCGCCGCAAACTCCGGACACCGGCGCCACGCATAGAATGGCGACGCCAGATCGACGACGTGCTGCCGGACATCATGCGCCTCTACGAGGCCACCCTGAATCGGAGCGACCTGCAGTTCGAACGCCTGCCGGCAGACTACTTCACCGGCATCCTCCAGCAGTTGGGGGAGCGCGCGGCCTGTGTCCTGTACTGGGTCGACGAGCAATTGGTGGCCTTCAACCTGGTGCTCATCGACCAGCATCGGCTGATCGACAAGTTCTTCGCCCACGACCTCAGCATCACCCGTGAGCACAATCTGTATTTCCGCAGTTGGCTGACCAACGTCGACTACTGTATTCAACAGCGTATTCCCCTGTACGAGTGCGGTCAGGCCGGTTATGCCAGCAAGTTGCGCCTGGGTTGCCAGTTCACCGGTAACATGTTGTTTTTCCGGCATCGCAACCCCTTGCTCAATGCCCTGCTCAAGCTGATAAAACGCTTTGTCCGCCCGGATCGCTCCGACCCCGCCATGGCTGCTGCAATAAGCGAAAGTACATGACCAGAAAAGATCGTCGCCCTCCTCGCCCCTTCGCCATTTCCAGCTGGAGCCTGCAACGCAAGCTGGTGCTGGCGTTCTGGCTGGTCAGTGTGATTCCCACCATGATCGCCGCGGAACTGGCGGCCACTACCCTGTCGGAAATCTTCGACAGCAACGTGCGGATCTGGCTGCAGGAGTCCACCAAGATCGTCGAGGACGAGATCACCGAAATCCTCCATGACAACGCGCGGATCGCCCAGCTGTTCCTGCGCTATACGCGCCCGCCCACGGACCGCAATGCGGCCAAGCATGACAAGCTCACCGCCGACATCGCCGACTCCATGGGCATCGACGTGGTGGCGCTGATCCGCAAGAACGATCACAAGGTGGTGTTCACCACCGCCGCCGATGACGTGGTGGGGCAGATCAGCACCGCCTCCAATGCCGTGCTGCAGACCATCCAGGTCGGCGGCGTGGCCACCGGGGCGGTGGTCTCGACTTTCCAGACCCAGCTCGACGGGGTCGACTACCAATTGCTGATCGCCACCTACCTGGACGCCAGCTTCCTCACCAGCGTGGCCGACGTGCACTCCCTGGACCTGCGCCTGTACCTGGCCAAGGCCGACGACTTCTCGGAAATCTTCGCCACCCAGCGCTTCGAGGACCATCCGCCCCAGGTGCCGCACAAGATCGAAGACATCCTGCGCGCCACCCGCCAGCCCACCGAGCAGTTCACCAGCCGGTACAGCGGCCTGTACCGGCCGATCTTCAATGACAGCGGCGATCTGGTGGGGGTGATCTTCAGCGGTCTGCTACGCCATAGCAGCCTGGTGGGCCTGGTCAACCAGAGCAACCTGTTCATCCTGATCTTCCTGCTCAGCTCGGCGGCCTCGCTGTGCGTCGGCTGGCTGGTTTCCCAGCGCCTGACCCGACCACTGCGGGGCCTGTCCAAGGGCGTACAGGCAGTGATCGCCGGCGACTACCGCCAGCGGGTGCCGGTGATCGGCGGCGACGAACTGGCTGAGCTGAGCAGCACCTTCAACCACATGACCGAGCGCCTGGGGGAACTGCAACATCTGGAAGCCCAGTTGCGCCGCCGCGACCGCCTGCACGCCCTGGGCGAAGTGGCCATGGGCCTGGCCCACGAGATCCGCAACCCGCTGGGCATCATCAAGACGGCCACGCAGCTGCTGCACCGCAGGGCCAACCTGCCGGAAAACGACAAGCGCCATCTGGAATACGTGATCAGCGAGGTCAGCCGGATCAACGACCTGATCACCGAATTCCTGGATTTCGCCAAACCCAGCGCGCCGATACGCTCCACCCAGCTGGCACGCCCGCTGGTGGAGGATCTGCTGGGCTTCTGCACCCCGGAACTGGCCACCCACAACATCGACGCTCGAATCGACGACCAGGCCCCGGGCGCGACCATCCACGCCGATGCCCGGCAACTCAAGCAGGCCTGCCTCAACCTGATTCTCAACGCCATCGACGCCATGCCCGACGGCGGCCGCCTGACCCTGGGGATTTCTCAGCAGGAAGACGAAACTGTCATCAGCGTCAGCGACACTGGCCAAGGCATTGAACCGGACATGCTGGAACGCATCTTCACCCCGTTCGTCACCACCAAGGCGTCGGGCACAGGCCTGGGATTGGCTAAAGTCTTCTCGATCATGGAAAGCCATGACGGCCATATCGAGTGCACCAGCGAAAAAGATGCTGGCGCCACCTTCAGCCTGTACATTCCGGCCAACGGTGAAGAAGACGACGAGGACAGTGATGACGCATAACCTGCTGGTGGTCGATGACGAGCCGAAACTCTGCGACTTGCTGTCCTCGGCCCTGAGCCAGAACGGCATCCAGGTATTTACCGCAGGCAACGGCCTGCACGCGCTCAAGGTGCTGGAGCAGGAAGACATCGACCTGGTGATCAGCGATTGGCGCATGCCCGGCATGGACGGGCCGCAGTTGCTGGGAGAAATCAAGCAGCGCTACCCGCAGCTGCCGGTGATTGTGATGACCGCCTACAGCACGGTGAAGAATGCCGTGCAGTCCATGCGCAACGGCGCCTATGACTACATCGCCAAGCCCTTCGACATCGACGAGCTGGACATCACCGTCAGCAAGGCCCTGCAGTTTCGCGACATTCTCAAAGACAACCAGCGCATGCGCGCCGAGCTTGCAGAACACCAACAGATCGACAGCCTGGTGGGCGACAGCCCGGCCTTTCGACGGGTACTGCAAGCCGTGGATTCGGTGCGCGAAAGCAACGCCACCATCCTCCTGACCGGGGAAAGCGGCACCGGCAAGGAAATGGTTGCCCGGGCCATCCACAAGCACGGTAACCGGGCCGACAAGCCCTTTGTCGCGGTCAATTGCGCGGCCATTCCCGAGGGCCTGCTGGAAAGCGAGATGTTCGGCCACCGCAAGGGCGCCTTCACTGGTGCCGTGGCGGACCGGGTCGGGCGTTTCCAGCAAGCCGACAAGGGCACCCTGTTCCTCGACGAGGTCGGGGACATGCCCCTGGCGCTGCAAGCCAAGATCCTGCGTGCCCTGCAGGAGCGAGTGATCGAGCCGGTGGGCGATCCGCGGGAGCGCAAGGTGGATGTGCGGGTGATCGCCGCCACCAACAAGAACCTGCTGGAAGCGGTGGCCAACAAGGAATTTCGCGAAGACCTGTACTACCGCCTGAATGTGTTCCCGATCCCCTTGCCGGCACTGCGCGAACGGGTCGAGGACATCGCCCTGCTGGCCCGGCACTTCGCCCACAGCCTGGGCGCCACCGCCGGCAAGCGCATCAGCGGTTTCAGCCCCGAAGCCCTGCAGGCCATGGCCAGCTACGCCTGGCCGGGGAATATCCGCGAACTGCAGAACTGCGTGGAGCGGGCCACCATCGTTGCCAGCGGCCAGGTCATCGAAGAAAAGGACCTGCCGGGGTATCTGTTCGGCCCCCAGGCGCAGGGCGCAGAGAGCGGCGCAGCCATCAGCGTCGGCCCGCAAGTGCCCAGCGACCTGGAAGCGGCCCTGGCGGAAGTGGAAAAAGCCTACATTCTCGCCGCCCTGCAGCAGAGCAACGGTGTCCAGGCGGCAGCGGCGCAGTTGATCGGCATTTCCGAGCGCAGCTTCTGGTACCGGCTGAAGAAACTCGGCATCCACGTGGACAAGATCGTTCGCTGAAACCGCGGCGCTTCATTGGCCGGCAACCGGCTCCTGCGCCCAAGCGCAAAGGCCGGCCTGCCGCGCGGCCCTAGAGGATGTTGCTGCTATCGAGCGGCTCGATCTGCGCCCAGTGGGAAGTGTCTTCCCGATGGGTTTGCAGGTACGGCAGTACCGCCGCCAGCAGCGGCGCCTTGAAGGCTTCCTGGAAACGGTGGGCCAACCCCGGAATCAATTTCAGCTGGCTGCCCTGGATCTGCGCCGCCAGGTGCACGCCGTGCATCACCGGCAGCAACGGGTCGGCGGTGCCATGCACCACCAGGGTCGGCACCCGCAGTTGCTTGAGCATTGCCACCCGGCTCGGCTCGGCAAGAATCGCCATGATCTGGCGCTTGACCCCTTCCGGGTTGAAGGCCCGGTCATAGGCCACCGCCGCTTGTTGCAACAGGACCTGGCGGTCATCGCTGACCTTCGGGCTGCCCAGGGCCGCCAGCAGGTCGGCCTGCTGCTCCAGAGCCGCTTCCCGGCTTGGTGCATTGCGCCGCGAGAGCAGTTGCACCAGCGCCGCGTTCGGCGCCGGCAAACCTTCGGCCCCGGAACTGGTCATGATCAGCGTCAGGCTCTCGACCCGCCGCGGCTCCATGGCTGCCAGATGCTGGGCGATCATCCCGCCCATGCTCGCCCCCAGCACGTGGAATTGTTCGATATGCAGGGCGTCCATCAGGCCCAGGGCGTCATCGGCCATGTCGGTCAGGGTGTAGGGCGCCGCCACCGGCAGGCCGAGCTTGTAGCGCAGCACTTCGAAGGTCAGGTTGGCGCTGGCCGGGGCCTGGCGCCAGGTGGACAGGCCGACATCGCGATTGTCGTAGCGGATCACCCGAAACCCTTGCTGACACAGGGCCACCACCACCTCATCCGGCCAGTGGATCAGTTGCCCGCCCAGGCCCATGACCAACAGCAACGCTGGGTCGGAGGTGCGCCCAATGCTCTGGTAAGCCAGGCTCACCTGCGGCAGGTCGACCCGTTGGGTCGGGACATTGACATCGCAGCGCGCGGCCGCAAAACACAGCGGGCCGAGCAACAGCCCGGCCAAGAGTAGAACAGTCGAAAGAAATCGTACCCGCATGAAAAACACCGAAACGCAGAACCCCAGTGGAGCGCGAGTCTGATGAACCTGGATGATTCGCGCTGCCACAGTTGCGTGACAATTTGATGAAGATTGCCCCAGCGGTACTTTTTCCGCGGCAAGGGTCGGCGCTTGCCCCCAGCACCCGGTGCACCACACACAGGCGCTGTCGCCCCTATCGGCAAAGATGCCCGCGAATCGATGAACGCTGGATGGTCGACAGGCCCATCAACATGAGACAAACTCAACCTTTTCGTTTTAACCACAAAATTCATTCATGGAGATCCTGGTGCTCGAAATCCGTCACCTGAAGACCCTGCACGCCTTGCGCGAAGCCGACAGCCTGGTGGAAGCCGCTGAGCGCCTGCACCTGACCCAGTCCGCCTTGTCCCATCAGTTCAAGGAGCTGGAAGAGCGCCTGGGCATGCCGCTGTTCGTGCGCAAGACCAAGCCGGTGCGTTTTACCAGCGCCGGCCTGCGCCTGCTGCAACTGGCGGATGCGACCCTGCCCCTGCTGCGCGGCGCCGAACGCGACATTTCGCGGCTGGCCGGCGGTACCGCCGGGCGCCTGCACATGGCCATCGAATGCCACAGCTGCTTCCAGTGGCTGATGCCGACCATCGATCAGTTCCGCGACGCCTGGCCGGAAGTGGAGCTGGACCTGGCTTCCGGCTTCTCGTTCGCTCCATTGCCAGCTCTGGCCCGGGGCGACCTGGACCTGGTGGTGACCTCCGACCCGCTGGAGCTGGCGGGTATCACCTACGTGCCGTTGTTCACCTACGAAGCCATGCTCGCGGTCGCCAACCAGCACCCCCTGGCAAGCAAGCCATATGTAGTGCCGGAAGACCTGCTGAGCGAAACCCTGATCACCTACCCGGTGGAACGCGACCGCCTGGACATCTTCACCCGCTTCCTGGAACCGGCGGACATCGAACCGGCCCAGGTACGGACTTCGGAGCTGACCGTGATGATGATGCAACTGGTGGCCAGCGGCCGGGGCGTGTGCGGGATGCCCCACTGGGCCCTGCACGAGTACAGCTCACGGGGTTATGTGAAGGCCAAGCGGCTCGGGGAAAAGGGCCTGTTCGCCACCCTGTACGCGGCGATTCGCGCCGACATGCTGGATGCGCCCTACATGCGCGACTTTTTGCTCACGGCCAAGGACACCTCGTTCTCGACCCTGGACGGCGTCAGCGCCGTACGCTGACCCCCAGCCGGCTTGCCAGCGAACCTGGGGTCAACCTTCGACCGGCAATGGGCGCCACATGTGGATCTTGTCGAAATAGTCCTCGCCCACCCGCACTGCCTGGGGCTCCATGCCGAACTGGACGAAACCGCAGCGCTGGTACAGGGCCAGCGCCGCTTCATTGCCGGCCGTAACGGTCAACTGGATCAGGCGCAACCCTTCGTATTCAGCCGCTTCGGCCAGCAGCCCCTGGACCAGGCGATAGCCCAGTCCGCTGTTGCGCTGCGTGCCGGTGACATAGAGGCCGAACAGGGTCGCCTTGTGCCGGGCCTTCTCTCGCAGCTCGAAGGCCAGGCCGACGATCCCCAGCAACCGACCTTGGGAAAACGCCCCCAGCAACAGGTCGAGCTCGCCGTCCAGGCGTGCGGCCCACCAGGCCAGAGGCAGTTTTTCCCGCTCTTTGACGCTGGAGGTGAAAGCCTGGGGATGGCGCTCATAGGCTTCGAGCATCAAGGCCCGGTATTGCTCCACATCGTCAGGGGTCAGGCGCTGGATCTGCATGCTCAGTCGAGGGTCTTGAGGCCGGTAATGAATGAAGCGCATTTTATCTTGCCGTCCTGCACTTCATAAATGGCCACGGTTTCCAGGGTGCCGCTGCCATCGGCGAAGGTGCGGCTGATCAGTTCGTGATCGATCACCACGTTGCCCATGACCGTACGCTGGATCAGCCGGGCATGCAGGTTGGGTTCCTGGAAACGCACCACGGCCCGGGCACGTATTTCCTCGTGCCCCCTGGCCAGCAAAGTGGCCGGATGTTCGTATTGCCGGGCATCTATGGCATAAGTCGCCAGCCAGGCCTCCAGATCCTTGCAGTTGTAGGCCTGCAGTTGTGCTTCGACCACCGCTTCCGGGCTTGAAAAATCACTCATGCTGGCGCTCCTCGATCAGTTGACACGACGCTGTTCGAACATCAGGCGCACGGCCAGCCCCGCCAGTACAAAGCCCATGAAATAGCGCTGCACCGAGAGCCAGGTGGGGTTGCTGGCAAACCAGGAGGCGATACCGGCGGCAAACAGGGCGATCAGCAGGTTCACCGAGAAACTCACGCTGATCTGGGTCAGGCCCAGGATGATGCTCTGGGAGAACACCGAACCGTGCTCGGGGTGGATGAACTGCGGAAAGATCGACAGGTAGAACACCGCGATCTTGGGGTTCAGGGCGCTGGTCAGAAAGCCCATGGTCACCAGCTTGCGTGGCGAATCCGCCGGCAGTTGCTGGGCTTCGAAGGGCGAGCGTGCGCCGGGCTTGAGGGCCTGCCAGGCCAGCCACAGCAGGTACAGGGCGCCGGCCCACTTGAGCACCTCATAGGCCATGGGCACCGCCATGAACACCGCGGTCAGGCCCAGCGCGGCGGCAAACAAGTGGACGAAGAACCCCGCCACCACCCCCAATAACGACGTCACCCCAGCCTTGCGCCCCTGGCAGAGCGAACGGGAAATCAGGTAGATCATGTTCGGCCCCGGGGTCAGCACCATCAGCAGGGAAGCAGCGGCGAAGATCAGGTAGTCGTGGAGTGGAATCATGGCAATCCTTGGCAATGGGAGGGGGTCAGGCGAAGCCCGCTTGGGCCTTGCGATAAAACGGCAAGATCAGATCGCGTGTCAACGGCGCAAGGAACAAATCTCCATCGCCGGCCGGGTCGATCCAGCGTACTTCCTCGATCTCTGCCGCCGGGGTCACCGGACCATGGATATGGACCAGGAACACCTCGGCCTCCACCACATGCCCCGGCTCGTTGGCCGCTGGTGCCGAGAACTGTTGCAGGTAACGGGCCTGGGCCGGGTCGATGCGCAATCCCAGTTCTTCTTCCAGCTCACGGGCCAGGGCGTGCACCGGTTGTTCACCGGCTTCGATCTTGCCACCGGGCTGCATGAAGGCCTGGGTGCCACGCTTGCGCACCAGCAGGGTCCGGCCGTCGGCACCGATCAACAGGGCAGCGGCGATACGAATGATGGAGGGTGCAGCAACGGACGACAGCGACATGGGAACCCGGGAGCCTTGAGAATGAGGGCGCAAGGATCACATGCCAGGCGGCGGCTCGTCATCCACCGCCGGCATTTTTCCAGGTGACCGCAACCCGGTTTCAGGCCCTTGCCTGCTGTTCTTGGGGCAACTTGACGAACACGCTGTAGCGGGCGCCCTCCATGGTTTCAAAGGCGATCAGCTTGTCCACCAGCGGCAGGTTGAGCACCTTGCCGGCGTTGAGCAGCAGCATGCCGTTATCGGCATTCAGGTTGCGCGCCAGGATCATCCCCGCCGCCAGCTCCCGGGTGCTCAGAACCTTCACCGAAGGGTCGCCCAGGGTCACGTCGCTGAGGTAGACCGCACACACCTGGATGAAACCTTCTACCAGGTCCGGGTCGTACAGCCGGCCGGCGTACTTGCGGATGAACACCAGGGCTTCGTCGCTGTTCATGTGCCGTTCCAGGATCAGCCCGCACTGCAGCTCGATGAAGTCCACCGCCAGCTTGAGCAGCCGCGAGCCCAGGGGAATCGCGTCGCCCTTGAGGTGGTCGGGAAAACCGCTGCCGTCCCAGTGCTCCTGGTGATGGCGGATCAGCCGCGCGGCGTCCTGCACCGGCTCCAGGGTCATCAGCAAAGATTCGCTCTGCGCCGGATAGGCCCGATAACGCTCGCGCTGATGGTGATGCAGCAAATCCGCCGGGCTGGTCATCATGCTGTCGCTCCAGCTCAGCTTGCCGATGTTGTGCAGCGCCGCGGCCATGGCCAGGTCACGCTGGGCGACAGGGTCGATGCCCTGGATTTTGCAGTAGGCCCGCACCAGCTCGATGATCCGCCGGTTGGTCTGCTTGTCCGCGGGCAAGCGCTGGTTGACCAGCAGGGAAAACAGCTCGGCGCCAGTGGCGTAGCTGTGCTTGAGCTCCTCATAGGCCAGGTCGAGCATGTCGGCGGTCTGCTGCAGCTCCGAGGTGCGTGCCGCTACACGTTTTTCCAGCAGCGTGTTGAGCGACTTGAGCTCGGCATTCTGCTGCTGGGCCAGATCCTGCAGGCGCAAGCGCTCGCGCTCGGAGTGCTGATGTTCAAGGGCCTGGCGCAGGGCCAGCAGCAATTCCTGGTCATCCCAGGGCTTGCTCAGGTAACGGTAGATCTCCCCTTCGTTGATGGCCTTGGCAATCAATTTCAGGTCCGGGTCGCCGGTCAGCAGGATGCGGGTGGTGCTCGGGTACTGTTGGTGGATGCGCGCCAGCAGGGTCGGGCCATCCATCTGCGGCAGATGGGCGGCGCTGATCACCAGGTCCACCTCCCGGCTGGCCATCAGCTGTAGGGCCTGGGTGGCATCGCGGGCGAAATGCAGCGTGTAGGGAAGCGGGCTGAGCAACTGCTGCAGGCGTTGCAGTATCACTTCCTGGCTATCGACCAGCAGAATCTCGGGTCGGCGTGTGACAGTGGCAACGTTTAGCTCACCCATGAGACACCTCGGGTCAACGTCGATGCACGTGTCCTTCATTGTTCTGGCTGGCAACGATATTCCCTGTTGCCTGATTGAAGACTAGAAGAATTTCCAATCGAGATAGTGGCTTTTTAATGCCACCGGTCCGCTGCGGCTGCGCCGCCAATCGCCTTCAGCGAGTGTTGCGCACTGGCAACACTCGCCGTGCACGCCGTCACTGGGCGGCTTTGGCGCCGGAACCGAAGGAAGCGAAACGCTTGTTGAAGCCGGCGATGCGGCCTTCGGACTGGGTCTTGCGCTGCTGGCCGGTGTACACCGGGTGCGAGGCGCTGGAAACGTCCAGCGCCACATAGGGGTAAGTCTTGCCGTCGCTGTAGGTGTGGCTGCGATCGGTATCGACGGTGGAGCCGATGAGGAAGTACACGTCGGCAGCGGTATCGTGGAAAAGCACGGTGCGGTAGTCAGGATGGATACCGGGTTTCATGAGGCCTCCTGGGCATCTGGGTGAGCTGGACACGTTATACAGTAACATATAAAGACCACCCAAACGAGAACCGATTGCAATAAGAAACCTGCAGGCAGTTCTATGCCGCTTCCTGAAAATCCATTTCCGGAGGCTGGCGGGAGAAACCGCGAGTGAGGAAACCCAGGTACACCAGGCCAATAACCAGCCAGCTCGCCCCCAGGTAGATCGCCAGGTGATCGAGGCTGGACATCAGCCACAGATCGGCCGCCAGACCAATGAGGGGGAAGATCAGGAACAGGATCAACTCCCGCAGGCCGCGCTGCCGGGCCCCCACCCAGTAATGAAAGATCACCGACAGGTTGACCAGACTGAAGGCCAGGAAGGCACCGAAGTTGATGAAGGACGTCGAGGTGGTGACATCCAGCTTCAATGCCAGCAACGCCACCACGGCGCACAGCAGGATGCTGTTGACCGGGGTACCGAAGCGCCCGTGCAGGCTGCCGAAAAAGCGCTTGGGCAAGACCCCGTCGCGGCCCATGGCGAACAGCAGTCGCGAGCCGCTGGCCTGGGCCGAAAGCCCCGAGGCGAACTGACCGACAATCAACCCAATCAGGAAGATCGAGACGAACAGATCGCCGCCGATATTGCGCGCAATCTCGTAGGCCGCCGAATCCACATCGGCGAACTCGAAGGACGGATGGGCAACCTGGACGAAGTAGGACACCGCGACAAAGATCAGCCCGCCCACCAGGGTGATCAGCATGATCGCCCGGGGAATGGTCCGGCGTGGGTCGCGGGTTTCCTCGGTCAGGGTACTGACCGCGTCAAAGCCCAGGAACGAATAACAGGCGATTGCCGCCCCGCTCATGATCAGTGGCAGGTGCATCTGCCCGTTGAAGAACGGCGCCAGGGTGAACAGCGGCCGCCCGGCTTCGCCGCCAAGGTAGTGGATGCACAGGCCGACAAAGGCGATCAGCACCAGGAACTGCACCAGCATCAGCAGGCCGTTGATGCCGTTGGCCAGTTTCAGGCCAACGATATTGATCGCGCTGGTCACCCCGATGAACGCCAGCACCCAGACCCACTGCGGCACACCGGGAAACGCCGAATGCAGGTAAGCGGCGCCGATCAGCCAGATGGCCATGGGCAGGAACAGGTAATCCAGCAGCACCGCCCAGCCGGCGATGAACCCCAGCTTGGGGCTGATGGCCTTGCGCACATAGCTGTAGGCCGAGCCGGCCACGGGAAATGCCGCGGCCATGCGCCCGTAGCTCATGGCGGTGAAGAACATCGCCACCAGCGCCGCCAGATAGGCTGCCGGCACCATGCCAGCGGTGGATTGGGCGAGGATGCCAAAGGTGCCGAGGACAATGATCGGCGTCATGTAAGCGATGCCGAACAGCACCACCGCGCCCAATGAAAGGGTGCGTTGCAAGCGAGCCATGAGCGAGTACTCCGCAATTATTAGATTTATGGCAGGACTGAAATGAGTGCAGCAGGGGTCTTTCTTATGGGATTGGCCGTCCGCGGACGGCCCTTTCAGCGGATCGGAATCAGCAGTTCACGCACGCCATTGCCGTGTTCGAGCACTTCGCCCGCAAGCTTCAGGCGCTGGTCTTCGAGGTAGCGGTAGTCCTGACGCGCCACCTGCAGTTGCTTGAGATCCAGCTCGACCTTGAACTGACCTTCCTCGCGCCCGACTTCGAACAGCAGGCTGCCCAGGGGGTCCACCAGGGCGCTGCCGCCGGCGAACAGCAGGCCGCCATCGCCTTCTTCCACTCGGTTGACCATTAGCGCGAACGCCTGGTTTTCCTGGGCCCGGGCCATGATCGCGGTACGGTGGGTGGGCCCGTAGGGGTCCATGTTGCCGTTGGTCACGATCAGCAGTTCAGCGCCCAGTTGCGCCAGGGCCCGGGCGCTTTCGGGGAACTCGATGTCGTAGCAGATCAGCAGGCCGACCCGCACACCGTTCCACAGGCAGGTGGCGTAGCGGTCACCGGGGGTGAACACACCGCGGTCGGACGCCCACAGGTGGGTCTTGCGATAACGCAGGGCGATGCCCTCGGGGGTAATCAGCAAAGTGGTGTTATAGAATCGGCCGTCGTCGTTTTCGGCCATGCCGATCACCACCGCGATATTGCGCGCCCGGGCGGCCTGGATCACGGCCTGCACGGTGGGGCCATCCAGCGGCTCGGCCACGGCGGCCACGGTCTCGGCGCTGGGGAAACCCATCAGGTGGGTTTCTGGAAACACGATCAGCCGGGTATCGGCGGCGCAGGCGGCAATGGCCGCCAGGGCCCGTTCCAGGTTGTAAGCTGTGGCGTTATCACGGCCCGCCAACTGGGCCAGTTCAACCTTCATGGGTATTCCTTGTTCTTTGGCTGTGCCGCAGTATGCGCAGCAGCAACCGGCCCGCAAATCACGCAGCCGGGGTAACCCGATAGGGGTAGATGCATGACATTGTCGCTGGATGACATCGCCTGGCACCGCTCGGTGGGGCAGATGATCGAAGCCCTGGACCAGGCCAGTTTCTGGCCCCAGCTGGTGCGCCTGCTGGAGCAGTACGTGAGTTTCGACAGCTGGGTGGCGCTGCTGTTTTGCAGTGAGCGCAAACCCCTGGTGTTCGCCGAATGCCCGGGGGAGGACGGCAGCCCCGACCAGTTGTTCCAGGACTACCTCAACGGCCTGTACCTGCTCGACCCCTTCTACGTTGCCAGCCGCGAACAATCGCGCAGCGGCCTGCTGCGCCTGGCGGAAGTGGCCCCGGAACACTTCCAGCTGACCGAGTACTACCAACGCTACTTTCGTCTGAATGTGGTGGCCGATGAGATCCAGTTCAATTGCCAGCTGGCGGACGGCCGCACCCTGTGCCTGTCCCTGGGTTCGCGACAACGCTTCGCCCCACCCCAGATCGCCCTGCTGTCACTGATCGAGCCCTGGGTGGTGGCCTTGCTGCGCCAGCGCCTGCCCCACGAAAGCATTGAGCAAGACAACCCTGCGCAATTGCATCCACTGCCCGATTGGCGCAGCCAGCTGGACCACTCCATGCAACAACTGCGGGGCGCACAACTCACCGCCCGGGAGCTGGATGTGGGGCGCCTGATGCTCAGCGGTTGCTCCAACAAGGAGATCGCTCGTAAGCTGGAAATCTCCGCCGAAACCGTGAAAGTTCATAAAAAGCACATCTACAGCAAGCTGGGCATCAAGTCCCAATCCGAGCTGTTTTCGATTTTTCTCCAGGCGCAAAGCGCCTGATACCCCATCAGGGCCGCCCCGGCAGCCCCACACAACAATAAGATCTTGTGCCCCCATAAGAATGAGTACTGATAAACGACCTTAATGAGTCCGAACCAAGGAAACCGTATGAGCCTGTCCCTTCTGAGCCGCTACGCCTTCTTTGCCGCCTGTGTGATTTTCACCCTCGCCAGCCTGCCCTTTCTCGAACACGACTGGCTCTGGCCATTCACCCTGGTCACCGGCCTGCTGAGCCTGCTGGGGATCTTCGACCTGCTGCAAAGCCCGCACGCGGTGCGGCGCAATTACCCGATCCTGGGCAATATCCGCTACCTGGTGGAAGGCATCCGCCCGGAAATCCGCCAGTACCTGCTGGAATCCGACAGCGACGCCCTGCCCTTTTCCCGCGCCCAACGCTCCCTGGTGTACTCCCGGGCCAAGAACGAAAGCGCCGACAAACCCTTCGGCACCCTGATCGATGTGTACCAGTCGGGCTTCGAATTCATCGGCCACTCCATGCGCCCGGCGCCCCTGAGCGATCCCAACAGCTTTCGCGTGACCGTCGGCGGCCCGCAATGCACCCAGCCCTACTCGGCCTCGGTGTTCAACATCTCGGCCATGAGCTTCGGCTCCCTCAGCGCCAACGCCATCCGCGCCCTGAACCAGGGTGCCAAGCTCGGCAACTTCGCCCACGACACCGGTGAAGGCAGCATCAGCCCCTACCACCGCGAACACGGCGGCGACCTGACCTGGGAACTGGGCAGCGGCTACTTCGGCTGCCGCACCAGCGACGGCCGTTTCGACCCGGAACGCTTCGCCGTGCAGGCGCAGAACCCCCAGGTGCGGATGATCGAGATCAAAATGAGCCAGGGCGCCAAGCCGGGCCACGGCGGCATCCTGCCCAAGCACAAGGTGACCCAGGAAATCGCCGACACCCGGGGCATCCGCATGGGCGAGGACTGCATTTCACCGTCGAGCCACAGCGCCTTTTCCACCCCGATCGAAATGATGCATTTCATCCAGCAACTGCGTGAGCTGTCCGGCGGCAAGCCGGTGGGCTTCAAGTTCTGCCTGGGCCACCCCTGGGAGTTCATGGGCATCGCCAAGGCCATGCTGGAAACCGGCATCCTGCCGGACTTCATCGTGGTCGACGGCAAGGAAGGCGGCACCGGCGCGGCACCGGTGGAGTTCACCGACCACATCGGCGCACCGATGCGCGAGGGCCTGCTGTTCGTCCACAACACCCTGGTGGGCCTGAACCTGCGGGACAAGATCAAGCTCGGCGCCAGCGGCAAGATCGTCAGCGCCTTCGACATCGCCAGCGTGCTGGCCATCGGTGCCGACTGGGCCAACTCGGCCCGGGGCTTCATGTTCGCCATCGGTTGCATCCAGTCCCAGAGCTGCCATACCAACAAGTGCCCCACCGGCGTCGCCACCCAGGACAACCTGCGCCAGCGCGCCCTGGTGGTGCCGGACAAGGCCCAGCGGGTCTACAGCTTCCACCGCAACACCCTCAAGGCCCTGGCGGAAATGCTCGCTGCCGCCGGCCTGCAACACCCTTCGCAACTGGAAGCCAAGCACCTGGTGCGCCGCATGTCGGCCACCGAGATCAAGCTGTTCTCCCAGTTGCACGTGTTCCTCAAGCCCGGCGAGCTGCTCACCGGCGAGGTCAACGGCGAGTTCTACTCGCGCATGTGGCAACTGGCCCGGGCCGACAGCTTCGAACCCAACACCGAAGCCGCCGCTTAAGCCCCATTGCCCAGTGCTCCCCGGTGGCCGGGGGGCGCCGGGCGCTGCTCAAGGAAGATTGCAATGCTCAAGGTCATCGCTGAAGACTTCATCCAGCCCGAACACTTGGAAACGGTGCGCCCGTGGTACGCCGAACTGGTGGAAAAAACCCGCCAGGAACCGCTGTGCATCGCCTACGATCTGTTCGTCGATCAGAAAGACCCCGGACACTTCATCTTCGTCGAACAGTGGCCGGACCAAGCGTCCCTCGACACCCACTGCCAGACCGAGCACTTCACCCGCCTGGTGCCGCAGATCAATGCTTTTCAGCGCCGCGAATGCCGCGTGCTGTTGATGGACGAGTTCTAGAAAACCCGACCCAGACCTTGCTTGACCGGACCACCGAAAGCAGACCCAAACCCCACTGACCTTTCGGAGACCCGCCATGCCCTTGCTGTCATTCGAACAACTGTCCCGCCAACTGCCAGCGCCCTGGCAATCCACGCTGGTGGGCCAGGTCGGCCCGGCCCGCATCAAGGTGCTGCGCATGGACGGCCAGCCCTACCCGGAAGAAACCCACGACTTCAACGAAGGCCTGCTGGTGACCCAAGGCTGCCTGCGCCTGGGCATTGGCCAGGCCGTGGTGGAAGTGGCGACGGGCCAGATGTACCTGGTGGAGGCCGGCCAGGCCCATAGCGTGCTGCCCGGCAGCCACGGCACCCTGGTGATCATCGACGTCTAGCCGGCCCCTCAATCGACTCAATCGCGGTAACCACCTGCCCAAGGTCGGTCCGACCAGAGGGCCCATGCACGGAGAAGCCCATGTCTCGTCGTCTGTTTGCAGTGATCGCTCTACTGATGTCCTTCAACAGCGCCTTTGCCGGCGAACGCTGGCAGAGCCTGCCGCCCACACCGGCCCCGGTGGCCGGGGCGCAAGCCGGTTATGCCGAAGTCAACGGCATCCGCCTGTACTACAGCAAGGTCGGCCAAGGCTCGCCGGTGGTGCTATTGCATGGCGGCCTGGGCAATGCCGACTATTGGGGGCTGCAGGCCAAGGCCCTGGCGGCCAGGCACACGGTGATCAGCGTCGACAGCCGCGGCCACGGGCGCAGCACCCGGGACGCCCGGCCCTACGGCTACGACCTGATGGCCGACGACGTCATCGCCCTGCTGGACCAACTGAAGATCCCCCGCGCCGATTTCGTCGGCTGGAGCGACGGCGCGATCCTCGGCCTGGACCTGGCCATGCGTTACCCGCAGCGGGTCGGCAAGGTCTTCGCCTACGCCGCCAACACCCAGACCTCCGGGGTCAAGGAGGGCGTGGAGAACAACCCGACCTTCGCCACCTACATCGAGCGCGCCGGCCAGGAGTACACCCGCCTGTCACCCACGCCCAAGGAGTACCCGGCCTTTGTCGAGCAGATCGGCCACATGTGGGCCAGCCAGCCGAACTGGAGCGATGCCGACCTGGCGAAGATCAAGACGCCGGTGCTGATTGTCGATGGCGACCACGATGAAGCCATCAAGCGCGAGCACACCCAATACATGGCCCAGGCGATTCCCGGCGCCGGGCTGCTGATCCTGCCCAACGTCAGCCACTTCGCCTTCCTCCAGGACCCGGGCCTGTTCAATGCAGCCCTGGAACATTTCCTCGACGAAAAATAGCCCGGCCACCGCCATGGATGCCCCTCTTTCCAGGGACGTCCACGGCAGGCAATATGCATTAATGCATAATTTAATTGCATTGACGCATCAATCCTCTAAGGTTGTTTGCAGACCCGGTCAACGCAGGCCATCGAGGCTGGCCCAGCGCAGCGTCATGTCCCGGGTCCGGCTACGCGCAGTAGCCCGACACGCAACGACGACACCAGCCGGAGGCTGGTTTTCATTCATGGAGGATGAACATGTTAAGTAGCAACCTGACCCCAGGCGACGCTCCCCAGGCCCTGCCCCAGTGCCTGGCCGACAGCCTGCTCGACCCGCAACTGAGCGAAGTCGATCCACACACCGAAGCCGCACCCCAGGCCGCTGCCCGGCTCAACTTCAGCGTGCAGCAGCAAACCCAGAGCAACTGGTGCTGGGCGGCCTTGTCCGCCTCGGTGGGCAACTACTACGGCACCGGTTCCTGGACCCAGTGCGGGGTGGCCAACGCCGAACTGGGCCGCAACTCCTGCTGCAGCCAGCCCGGGCCGTGCAACGTATACGGCTACCTGGACTCGGCCCTGCGCACCACCCGCTGCTACGGCGGCATGCGTGAGAACAGGATGCAGATGCCGGCCATCGACAACCAGCTCGGCATGGGCCGCCCCGTGGGCCTGCGCTGTGCCTGGTACGGCGGCGGTGCGCATTTCCTGACGATCTACGGCAGCGATGGCGGCTACATCCTGGTGGCGGATTCGATCTACGGCTACTCGACCCGCGCCCTGAACAGTTTCCCCGGTTCCTACAACGGCGGCGGCAACTGGACCCACACCTACTTCACCCGAAAAAACTAGGAGACGACATGCAACTGACTTACCCCAAGGCGCCTGTCGATGGCGTCCAGCACCTGCGCTCGGCCCTTCAGGCGGCCCTGCAGACCCAGGGTTTCGGTATCAACCGCGGGTTTGCCAAGGCCAGTGCCCGTAACCTGAATCTGTCCCAGGCCTTTCGTGGCTACGCCCTGAGCCTGGAGGACCTGGCCCAGGGCAAGGGGCTGGCCCAGGCCAAGGCCGGTGACTGGCATTACCTGGTGTTCGATGCCGGAGTGTCGATTGCCGATGCGCAGTTGACCGAGGTGGCCGGCAAGGTCGGCTTCTCTGCGCTGAACCATGGCAGCCTGGCGGCGTCCGCCGTCAACGCCCTGGACCTGGCGGAACAGGCGCCGCAGCTGCAGGGAAAAAGCTATGAACTGCGCCTGCTGTTCATCTCGGCGCTGCAGGTCACGGCGATCTGGCTGCATGGGCCCGGCGAAGAGGTGCTGATTCCCATCGAGCCGACGCCCAAGACCCTGGCCGCCCATCAGCTCCACAGCGAAACGGCGTTGCTCGCCCTGCTGGCGCCGGCGGCGCTACAGGCCAAGGCCATCTTCGACGCCGATACCAGCGGCACCCTGGGCGGTTGACCCGGGCAAAAAAAATCCGGCGGCCTTTGCAGGTCGCCGGATTTCTGGTCTCAGCGTTTCAGTCCGGGATGCTCAAGCCAGCCGCATCACCCAAGCGCAGGTCAGGACGCCGACCGCGCCGAACCTTGCTGGACATTGGTCGGTTGCAGCTTGAACAGATAGAACAACACCGTCAGCAGCACCAGGAACGCCGGGCCGACATACAGCGCCACACGGGTATCCGGGAAGTAGGCCATCAGCCCCACCACCAGTACCAGGAAGGCCAGGGCCAGGTAGGAACTGATCGGGTACAGCCACATGCGGTACTTCAGGCCGGCACGTTCTGCCGGGCTCAGGCCCTTGCGGAACTTGAGCTGGGCCAGAAGGATCATCACCCAGGTCCAGATCGCACCGAAGGTGGCGATGGAGGTCACCCAGACGAACACTTTTTCCGGCACCAGATAGTTCAGCAGCACGCCCAGCAGCAGGGCGAAGATCGACAGCAGCAACGCGCGACGCGGCACGCCGTTGTTCGAGGTCTTGGCGAAGCCGGCCGGGGCCTGGCCGTTCTGCGCCAGGCTGTAGAGCATGCGCCCGGTGCTGAAGATGCCGCCGTTGCAGGACGACAGCGCGGCGGTGATCACCACGAAGTTGATGATGCCGGCGGCGGTCTTGATACCCAGGCGCTCGAAGGTCATCACGAAGGGGCTGCCCTGGGTGCCGATCTCGTTCCACGGGTAGATCGACAGGATCACGAACAGCGCGCCCACGTAGAACAGCAGGATGCGCCAGAACACCGAGCCGATGGCGTTGGGAATGGTCTTTTGCGGGTTGCGCGCTTCACCGGCGGTGAGGCCGATCATCTCTACGCCCAGGTAGGCGAACATCACCATCTGCAGGGACATCAGCACGCCGGTCACGCCATTGGGCATGAAGCCGCCGTGGGTCCACAGGTTGGAGATGCCCAGGGCCACGCCGTCATTGCCGAAACCGAAGGCGATGATGCCGATGCCGCCGACCACCATGGCGATGATGGTGACGATCTTGATCAGGGCGAACCAGAACTCGAACTCACCGAAGGCCTTGACCGCGATCAGGTTGATCGAGCCCATGCTCACCAGGGCCGCCAGGGCCCAGATCCAGCGCGGCACATCGGGGAACCAGATCCCCATGTACACCGCCACCGCGGTGATTTCCGCCACACAGGTCACCAGCCACAGGAACCAGTAGTTCCAACCGGTGAGAAAGCCCGCCAGCGGGCCCAGGTAGTCTTGTGCGTAACGGCTGAAGGAGCCTGCGACCGGGTTATGCACCGCCATCTCGCCGAGGGCGCGCATGATCACCAGGATCGCCAGACCGCCGATGATGTAGGACAGCATGATGGCCGGGCCGGCCATTTCGATGGCCTTGGCCGAGCCGAGGAACAGGCCGACACCGATACAGGCGCCGAGGGCCATCAAGCGAATATGCCGTTCGCCGAGTTCGCGTTTCAGCGGGCCGCCCTGAGCGGTCTCGCCGTGGGGCAGTTGGTTGCCAACTGGCATAGAGATACAACCTCATTTTGTTATTGGATATGAACCACCGAGCCTTCGAAGCGCCAGCGGATAGCCGAAGCTTGCTCGACCGCACCGGCCTTGTGGGACGGAGCGTCTGGTAGGACAAGACCTGCCAGATCAGCGGGGTGCGCAGTATAAAAAGCTCCCGACAGGGCTTTTCACTCTATAAGTTGCAATATTCAGAGAGAAATCTCGGCAAATACCGCTTTCACGGAGAAGCATTACCTGCTTTTTGCCCTGAAACCTCACTCGGAAAGGGCCGGGAGTATTGCACAGGCCTGGTGCATCGTCATGCCCCTACCTAGGGCGTATTTACCTGGGAAAAGGCTCTACCCTGTGGCGAGGGAGCGTGCTTCCTCGCCACGGAAGCGGGACCGGGTCGTTTTCACATTTTCTTCACCGGTGCCCACCACCGACTAAGCTTCAGGCAAGTCCGATCAATCTGCGTGAATGGATCAATCGACTATGGGCGCTTTGTGGCAGACCGATTCGCGTAAGAACGCAGTGCCAAGCCACAGCGAGGACGAAGCGCCTTTACCGAAACGCCGCACACCCCGCCGTTATGCCTGGCGCCTGTTCTGGCTGTTGCTGCTGATCGCCCTGATTGCCCTGGGCTTTGCCGCTGCCCGGGAGATGCGCACCTCGAAACTCCAGGCCCGGGAATTCAGCCGGCTGGCCGCTGACCTGAGCTACTCCCTGGCGCCCGGCCCCAGTGATGCCGTGCTCTATCCCGGTGCCGGGCCGTTCGACCGGCGCCTGGGCTACAGCGCCCTGGGGGAGTTCCTGCCACGCTTACTCAAGCGCGGTTACCTGATCGACGCTCAGACACGTTTTTCCCCGGCACTGATGGACTACAGCAAAAGCGGATTTTTCGTGCCTTACACCGAAAAGATCCAGGCTGGCCTGTCCATTACCGACTGCCGAGCCGCGCCCCTGTATCAGTTCAATTACCCACAACAGTTGTATGAGAGTTTTGCCAGCATTCCGCCGCTGGTGGTGCACAGCCTGCTGTTCATCGAGAACCGCGATCTGCTGGCCCCCAAGCCGGCCGAGGCCAACCCGGCGGTGGACTGGCCGCGCTTTGCCAAGGCCGCCTGGTCGCAGATCGCCCGGCTCTTGCACCTGCCGGGGCAGAGCGCCGGGGGTAGCACCCTGGCCACCCAGTTGGAAAAATACCGCCACTCGCCGGATGGCCTGACGGTATCCGGGGGCGAGAAGATCCGGCAGATGGTTTCCGCCAGCGTACGGGCCTATCAGGACGGCCCGCAGACCCTGGAGGCCCGCAAGCGTATCGTGCGCGACTACCTCAACAGCGTGCCGCTGTCCGCGGTGCCCGGCCACGGCGAAGTGCACGGCATGGCCGAGGGGCTGCGGGTCTGGTACGGCGCTGACTTCGACAAGGTCAACCAGGTGCTCGGCAGCACCGCCACGGACTCGAAAAGCCTCGCCGCACGAGGGCTGGCCCTGCGCCAGGTGCTGTCGCTGATGATTGCCCAGCGCCGCCCCTCCCACTACCTGGCCAAGGGCCGCGCAGAACTGGCGGAACTGACGGACAGCCATATCCGCCTGCTGGCGCAGAACCATGTCATCGACCCGGCGCTGAGCAGCGCCGCCCTGGCCAGCCAGGTGACCTACCGCGACTGGCAACAGCAGCCGACCATTCAGCCGATCGAGACCAACAAGGGCATCAGCGTCGCCCGCAGCCGCCTCGCCGCCCTGCTCAACCGGCCACTGTATGACCTGGACCGCCTCGACCTCTCGGCCACCAGCACCTTGCAGAGCGACCTGCAGCGCCAGGCCACCGAATACCTCAAGCACCTTGCGGACCCGGCCTTCGCCGCGCAGATTGGTGTGCTAGGCGAACGCCTGCTGACCCCCACCAGCACCACTCAGGTGCGCTACAGCTTCACCCTGTTCGAACTGACCCCCGACGGCTCGCGGGTGCGGGTGCAGACCGACAGCACCGACCAGCCTTTCGACATCAACGAAGGCAGCAAGCTGGAACTGGGCTCCACCGCCAAGCTGCGGGTGCTGACCACCTACCTGCAGATCATTTCCGAGCTGCACGACAAGTACGCCACGCAAACACCCGCGCAGTTGAAAAAGATCCCGGTGAACGAGCAGGACCGCCTGAGCCGCTGGGCCCTCGACTACCTGATGCAGAACAGCGACCGCAGCCTGCCGAAGATGCTCGACGCCGCCCTGGACCGCACCTACTCCGCCAGCCCCGGCGAGGCCTTCTTCACCGGTGGCGGGGTGCATCACTTCCACAACTTTCGCAACGAAGACAACGGCCGCAGCCCGACCCTGCGCGATGCCCTGCGCGAATCGATCAACCTGCCATTCATCCGCCTGATGCGCGACCTGGTGCGCTACAGCACTTATGGCGGCGACAGCAGCAGTGCCGAATTGCTCAGGGACGACGAGAACCCGCGGCGCCAGGAGTACCTGGCACGCTTTGCCGACCGTGAGGGCACCTCGTTCCTGCTGCGTTTCTGGAAGAAGTACCGCAACAAGGACACCCAGTCGCGCCTGGAAACCTTCCTCGACAGCATGCACCCCACGGCGATCCGCCTCGCCGCCGTGCACCGCTACCTGCTGCCGGACGCCAGCCAGGAGAGCTTCAACCGCTTCGTCCGGGCCCACATGAAGAACGCCAAGGTCAGCGAGAAGCTCACCGACGAACGCCTGGACAAGCTCTACGCCAGCTACGGCCCCGGTGCCTATGACCTGCCGGACCAGGGCTACATCGCCAAGGTCCACCCCCTGGATCTCTGGCTGCTGGGCTACCTGATGAACAACCCGGAGGCGAACTTCACCCAGATCGTCAAGGCCAGCGAGTTCGAGCGCCAGGAGGTCTACAGCTGGCTGTTTAAGAGCCGCCATCGCAGCGCCCGGGACAGCCGCATCCGCACCATGCTGGAGATCGAGGCCTTCCTCGATATCCACCAGCGCTGGCAGAGCGTCGGCTATCCGTTCGACCACCTGGTGCCGTCCCTGGCCACGGCTATCGGCAGCTCCGGCGACCGCCCGGCGGCGTTGGCGGAACTGGTGGGCACCATCCTCAACGACGGCGTGCGCCTGCCAACCTTGCGCATCGACAGCCTGCACTTCGCCGCCGGCACGCCCTATGAAACCCGCCTGCTCAACGACCCGGACAAGGGCAAGCGGGTGATGCCCTCGGAGGTGGCCACGGCGCTGCGCGGGGCCTTGTCGCAAGTGGTGGATGCCGGCACCGCGAAACGGGTGTCCGGCAGCTTCAAGCTGGCCGATGGCACGCCATTGGCCATGGGCGGCAAGACCGGTACCGGCGACAACCGCATCGAAGCCATTGGCGCCGGCGGGCGGGTGCTGAGCTCCAAATCCATCAACCGCACCGCAACCTTCGTGTTCTATATTGGTGACCACCATTTCGGCACCCTTACCGCGTACGTACCCGGAGCCTCGGCCCAGGCCTTCAAATTCACCTCGGCACTGCCGGTGCAGGTGCTCAAGGGCATGGCGCCGATCCTCATGCCCTACCTGCAACCGGGCAGTGGCACCCAATGCCTGGGCAGCGTGGCGCAACGCTGAATCACGACAGGCAGCCCCCTCTCTCTCCGACAAACGGCAGCTTTGCCGCCGGCAGAAATGCTTGCGTCATTCTTAAGATATATCTTAAGTTATGTCTAAATCGAAACGGAGAAAGAGAAAATGAGAGAGCACCACCACCCTCCCCATCGCGAACACGGGGACAGCCATGAGATCTTCGAACGCCGCCCGGGCCGCGAACGCGGCGGTCGCGGACCCCGGGTATTCGCCCCCGGCGACCTGAAACTGCTGCTGTTGGCGCTGATCGCCGAGCAGCCCTGCCACGGCTACGACCTGATCCGCCAGATCGAAAGCATGTTCGACGGCGCCTACAGCCCCAGCCCCGGCGTGATCTACCCGACCCTGACCTTTCTCGAAGAAAGCGAAATGATCCAGGGCGATGCCGAAGGCGGCAAAAAGCGCTACAGCGTGACCGACGCCGGACGTCTGTCCCTGCAGGAGCAAGCCATCGCCCTGGACGGCGTGCGCATGCGCATCGAAGTCAGCAAGCGCTCCCTGCGCGGACATGATCGCCCCGCTGAAATCCACGAGGCGGTGCACAACCTGCGCCACGCCCTGCAAATGCACCATGGCCGCTGGAGCCCGGAAGAGATCCTTCGGGTACGCGACCTGCTGAACAACACCGCCAAGGCCATTGTCGATGGTCCTGTGAGCCACCCCGCCCCGGAGAAAAGCCAATGACTGCCAGCCCAGAACTGTCCATCCATCGGGTCATGCACGAGATCAAGCGCCGACGCCTGGAGGTGCTGCGCGTTGTCGACCTGACTCCGCGCATGCGCCGCATCACCCTGGGCGGGCCCGAGCTGGCCGGGTTCATCAGCCTGGGCAGTGACGATCATGTGAAGCTGCTGTTCCCGCAGAACGCCGAACAGCAAGCCGCCCTGGAAACCCTGGTACTGGGCCCGGGCAAGGACAGCGGCCCGATGCCCGCCATGCGCGACTACACCCCGCGCCGCTATGACCTGGAGCTGGGCGAACTGGACATCGACTTCGTGCTTCACGGCGACGGCCCCGCCTCCACCTGGGCCGAACAGGCCGCGCCAGGCCAGTTCCTGCACATCGGCGGGCCACGGGGCTCGATGGTGGTGCCGGATATCTTCGACAGCTACCTGCTGATCGGCGATGAAACCGCGCTGCCGGCCATTGCCCGGCGCCTGGAAGAACTGCCGGCCGGGCGCCAGGTGCTGGCGGTGATCGAGGTGCAGAACGCCGCCGAACGCCAGCCCCTGGATAGCGCCGCCCAGGTGCAGGTGATCTGGGTTGAACGGGACGCAGGCGGGCAGGACCTGATCAGCACGGTGCGCCAGTTGCAGGTGCCGCAAGGCAAGCTGTATGCCTGGGTAGCCACCGAGAGCAAGGTGTCGCGCCAGGTGCGTCGAGTGCTGCTGGATGAGCACCAGCTCAACGACGAATTCGTCAAGGCCGCCGGTTACTGGCGCCTGGACAGCAGCGAAGAAGAATAAGCGCGCATCAGGGTAGAAACTGGCTTGCCAGCGAAGGCGGTCCCAAGGGCCCCCTCGCTGGCAAGCCGGCTCCTACGGGGCCCGGGACCGGAGTTTACCCAGCCAGCGGTCCAGCCCCAGCAACAGCAGGGATACCAGGACGAACCCCGCCAATATCCCGAGGGCATTGAGCAGTACCCGGGGGTAGCCCAGCCTGTCCACGGAGATGAAGGGATAGGGGTACAGCCCAAGCAAATGCCCGCGCAGCAACAGGTAGGCGAAATACACAATCGGGTAGAGCGTCCACCACCCGATGTGCCTCATCCGCAGCCCGCCCTTGGGCACGCAACACCACCAATAGACCAGAAACAGCAGCGGCATCACGTCATGCAGCAACTCGTCCGCCAGCCATTGCCAACCCTGGGGATGCCACAGGTGGCGCAACAGCAGGCTGTAGGCCAGCCCCACCAGCAGAATGCTCGCCGCCACGGCGCCGCTGACCCAGGGCTGGAGCATGAACGCCTGCCCCTTGGAAACCCGCAGGTTGAGAGCGCAGGTCAGCACGCTGGCCACCAGGGTATTGCTGAGCACGGTGAAGAAACTGAAGAAGTTCACCAGCCCGCCCAGCAGGCTGGCGCCACTGTCCCAGCGCAACAGCAGGATCAGGTACAGCTGCACGGTCAGCCCGAACCAGCCAAGGATCGCCGCCACGGCAATCAGGCCACGCCGAGTGCACAGCCCCGGCAGCGAAAAGCCAGCCATAGGGTTCCTTAAAGCGGGCGCTTGGTACGTTGCAACTTCACATAGAGCTTCTCGACCTTCTCCCTCGCCCAGGGTGTCTTGCGCAGGAAGGTCAGGCTGGACTTGATGCTCGGATCGCTCTTGAAGCAGCGGATATCAATGCGTTCAGCCAGCCCCGACCACTCGTAGTGTTCCACCAGCGCCTTGAGGATCTGTTCCAGGGTCACGCCATGCAGCGGGTCGGTGTGGGTGTCGGTCATGCCAGGCCTTTGCGGGAAGAAAATGGGGAAAGCCGCGCACCTTAGCCGAGGGCTTGGCCCCGCGCCAGCACGCTTGAGTAACTGTAGTCGCAGCCCGTCACCGAGGCGATCGGGCATGAACAGCGAAAAGTTCCTGGCTTTTCGAAATAAAAGAGATGTTATATTGTATCAATAAATAACAACTCACCCGCATTTTGGGCACCCCCGTGTCCCGCCTGCTCACTGACTCAAAGCGCCTAGCGCCCTGTTCGCCAAGGAATGACCGATGTCCCGCTCAACTCCCCACCCTTCTCGCTCCCTGCTCTGGCGCCTGTCGCCACTGTCCGCCGCGCTGCTGATCGCCTCCCAGGCCCATGCCGTGGAATTGCCCCAGCAGGTCATCACCGCCAACCCCCTGGGCAGCACCGAACTGGCCGCCCCAAGCACTGTGCTGGAAGGCGACCAACTGACCCTGGAACAAAAAGGCAGCCTCGGTGAAACCCTGAACAAACAGCCGGGCGTGTCTTCATCCTACTTCGGGCCGGGGGCCAGCCGGCCGATCATTCGCGGCCTGGATGGCGACCGGATTCGCATTCTGCAGAACGGCGTCGGGGCCCTCGACGCCTCGTCGCTGTCCTACGACCATGCGGTGCCCCTGGACCCGGTTAACGTCGAGCGCATCGAGATCGTCCGCGGCCCGGCGGCCCTGCTGTACGGCGGCAACGCCATTGGCGGGGTGGTCAACAGCTTCGACAATCGGATACCCACCGAGGCCATCGAGGGCATCCACGGGGCGGGCGAGTTGCGCTACGGCGGCGCCGACACCACCCGCAGCAGCGCCGGCAAGCTGGAAGCCGGCGATGGCACCTTTGCCCTGCACCTGGATGCCAACTCGCGGCAGTTCAATGACCTGAAGATTCCCGGCTACGCCCGCAGCCGTCACGCTGCGGCCAGTGAAGACGGGGATGGCAAGAAAGGCCGCCTGGGCAACAGTGACGGTCGTCAGGACGGCGGCGCCATCGGCGGCTCCTACACCTGGGACGACGGCTATGCCGGCCTGTCCTACAGCAACTACGACTCCAACTACGGCTCCCCCGCCGAAGAGGACGTGCGCATCCGCATGAAGCAGGACCACTACGCCTTCGCTTCGGAACTGCGCAACCTGCAGGGCCCGTTCAGCTCGCTCAAGTTCAACGCCGGCTACACCGACTACGAACACCGCGAGATCGAGGGCGGCGAAACCGGCACCACCTTCAAGAACAAGGGCTACGAGGCCCGTGTCGAGGCCCGGCACCAGCCGCTGGGCCCGCTCGAAGGGGTGATCGGCGCCCAGGTCAACCGCAACGAATTTTCCGCCCTGGGCGAAGAAGCCTTCGTGCCGCAGACCGATACCAACAGCGGCGCGCTGTTCATCCTCGAAGAACTGCAAGCCACCGAACGCCTGCGGCTCAGCCTCGGCGGGCGCCTGGAACACACCACCGTGGACCCGGACAGCAAAGGCAACGAACGCTTCGCCCAGGCCGACAAGTCCAGCAGCTTCACTGCCGGCAGCCTGTCCTCGGGGGCGGTCTACACCCTGACCCCGGTCTGGTCCCTGGCCGCGACCCTGGGTTACACCGAGCGCGCCCCGACCTTCTACGAGCTGTACGCCAACGGCGCCCACGTCGCCACCGGCACCTATGAAGTGGGCAGCGCCAAGCTATCGAAGGAAAAAGCCGTGTCCAGCGACCTGGCCCTGCGCTTCGACAACGGCATCCACAAAGGCAGCGTCGGCGTGTTCTACAGCCACTTCTCCAACTACATCGGGCTCTTGGGCACCGGGCGCACCCTCAACGATGAAGGCGAAGAAGATGCAACAGGCATCCCGGAATACGCCTACAGCGGAGTGCGGGCACGCTTCAGTGGGATCGAAGCCCAGGATCGCTGGACCCTGGGGGAAAACGCCTACGGCAAGTTCGCCCTGGAACTGTCCGGCGACTACACCCGGGCCAAGAACCTGGATAACGGCCAGGACCTGCCACGCATTGCTCCATTGCGCCTGAACAGTGGCCTGCTGTGGGAACTGGACCGCTGGCAGGCACGCCTGGATGTCCAACATGCCGCCAGCCAGGGCCGGGTGCCGGACAACGAAAGCGGCACCGACGGCTACACCACCCTTGGCGCCAGTGCCGGTTATCGCTTCGACATCGGCCATAGCCAGTGGCTGGCCTTCGTCAAGGGCGAGAACCTGACCAACCAGACCGTGCGCTATGCCAGCTCGATCCTGCGGGATATCGCCCCGGCCGCCGGGCGCAGTGTGGAAGTGGGCTTGCGTACTACCTTCTAAGGCCCTGTTCGCCGGCAAGCCTGCTCCTACACGGCCCCGTAGGAGCAGGCTTGCCCAAGGGCTTAGCGGTAACGCCGCGGGTCAGCCTCGATCAGGCTGGCCAGTTGGGTCAGGGCAAAGCGCAACTCGTCCTGGGTGGTGGGCGACATCAATACCACCCGCACACAACGGGAGCTGGCACCGCGTTCCACCTGGAACTGGCTGCCGCTCATCACCAGCACCCCATTGGCCCGGGCCAGGGTGGCGAACTCATCGCCCGTCCAGGGTTCCGGCAACGTCAGCCACAGGTGATAGCTGTGGGGCTGGGTCTGGATCTCCAGGCCGGCAAACACGTCCCGGGCAATCGCCTGGCGCGCTGCCGCTTCATTGCGCTGGGTCTGCACCAGCTTGCGGTCCAAGCCTTCGACAATCACGTTACTGGCCAATTGCGCGGTCAGAGGCGACGGCATCCACACGCTGCTACGCACCATCGAACTCAGCCGCGACAGCAGCTTCGGCGGGCTGTAGAGATAGCCCACGCGCAACGCCGGCATGATCGCCTTGGACAGGCTGGTGAGGTACACCGAACGCTGCGGCGCATAGCTCGACAGCGGCTTGATCGACGGATCGGTGGCGAGAAAGCCGTAGATATCGTCGTCGATGATCAAAAAATCGAACTCTTCGGCAATCGCCGCAATCTGCGCCCGACGCCTTGGCGACATGATCGCCGTGGTGGGGTTCTGGCAACTGGCGACACACACCAGCAGCGCCGGTTTTTCCCGCAGGCACTGCTCGCGCAGGGCCTCGGGGAGCATCCCCTCTTCATCCATGGCCACGCCCCGCAGGCGCCGCTCCAGGCCGTGGGCCACGGAGATGATGCCCGGGTAGCAGAGCGACTCGCAAAGCACCAGGTCGCCGGCGTTGCTCAGGGCGCTGATGGCCACCATCAGCCCGTGCTGGGCACCGGAGGTAATGACCACCTGCTGCCAGTTGGCCTCGGGCAAGGAATGGCGCAACCACTGCGCCCCGGCCTCGCGATGAGCCGGGTGGCCTCCATCGGGGGCGTAGTCCAGGGCCCGGCCGAAGTCACTGCTGCGGGCCATGCCCACCAGGGCGCCACGCAACCAGTACTCCAGGGTTTCGCTGTAGGGCTTGATGATCGACAGATCCAGGGCTTCGGCCTGCCCCAGGGACAGGGACGGAGCGCTGGAACCTTCGGGCAACACCAACGGCGGCTGCGCCAGCACGTAAGTGCCGCGGCCGACTTCGCCCTGCACCAATCCGCGCCGCTGAGCTTCGCTGTAGGCGCGGCTGATGGTGCCAGGGGTGACATTCAGGGTTACCGCCAGCTCGCGCAGGGTCGGCAAGCGGTCACCATCATTCAACAAACCGCTGCCGATATCCCGCGCCAGGGCGTCGGCGATGGACAGGTAGACCGGTTGATTGAACTCGCTTAACTGGGGAACCCACATGGAGGCTGATGACCATCGGCTGCGTTGAGGTGGACCGGAGCATATCACAGCCATGGGTCGCTCCTTAACATCGACTCATTTGGAAAATTGATTCGATCTTCACGCCAAACTGGCGACTCGAAGCCGTTAAAAAATTTTTTATATGATCTATAAACTCTTATAAATCATCACTTTATAGATAAAACTCAGCCAACTTCGGCACAGCCCTCTCGAGAAACAATTGAATCGACTCAATTTATTGAAATACACTCAATCAACACCAACCCAATCGACTCAATTCCTCCCACCCATGCCCAGTCGAGATGCCATGCACAGTCTCAGCAAGGACCTGTCCCTCTCCGCCGTGATCGCCGGCCTGATTGCCGTGATCATTTCCTACGCCGGCCCCTTGATCATCGTGTTCCAGGCCGCCCGCGAAGCCCATCTGCCCAGCGACCAGGTGTCATCGTGGATCTGGGCCATCTCCATCGGCAGCGGCCTCACCGGCCTGCTGCTGAGCTGGCGCCTGAAAGTGCCGGTGATCACCGCCTGGTCCACCCCCGGCGCGGCGCTGCTGGTGTCGATGCTACCCACGGTGTCGCTGCCCCAGGCCATCGGCGCCTACATCGTGGCCTCATTGCTCATCGCGCTGGTCGGGCTTTCCGGGGCCTTCGACAAACTCATGAGCCGCCTGCCCAAGGCGATTGCCGCCGCCATGCTGGCGGGCATCCTGTTCCGCTTCGGCGCCGGCCTGTTCACTTCGGTCAGCCTGCAACCGGCCCTGGTGCTGGCGATGATCGCCGCCTACCTGCTGGGCAAGCGCCTGTCACCCCGCTACGCGATCCTCGCGGTGCTGCTGGTGGGCTGCGCGATGGCCACAGGCCTGGGCGAACTCAATGGCGGGGCCATCACCCTGGCGGTGGCCCAGCCGATCTTCATCGCTCCCGAGTGGAGCTGGCACGCCATCATCAACATCGGCCTGCCCCTGGCCCTGGTCACCCTGACCGGGCAATACGTGCCGGGCATGGCGGTGATGCGCAGCGCCGGCTACAACACCCCGGCCCGCTCGATCATTTCCTGGACAGCCATCACCTCGGCACTGCTGGCGCCGTTCGGCTCCCACGGGATCAACCTGGCAGCCATCACCGCTGCCATCTGCACCGGCCGCGAAGCCCATGAAGACAAGGACAAGCGCTACATCGCCGGGATCGCCTGCGGCCTGTTCTACCTCCTCATGGGGATTTTCGGCGCGACCCTGGCCTCGGTGTTTGCCGCCCTGCCCAAGGAACTGATTGCGGCACTGGCCGGCCTGGCCCTGTTCGGCGCCATCAGCGCCGGGTTGAGCGGCGCCATGGCCGACGAAAAACAGCGTGAAGCGGCGCTGATCACCTTCCTGGTCACTGCATCGGGCATGAGCTTCCTGGGCCTGGCCGCCGCGTTCTGGGGGTTGATCTTCGGCCTGGTGGCGCACTTTGCCCTGAGCCATACCCGGCACAAACCCAGCCTCGCCCAGGCCAGTGCCCCACGCTGAGCAGAGACCGAGCCGGGAACTGTTACCGATTGCGAAACTGTTCATGTCAATAAAAGCGCTTTCTCTCCCGGAGACGGCGCTTTATCCTTAGCCCCCTAATAAAGCTGAACCGTTTCATCTTTCCCTTTGAAATCAGTGGCCTGCCGTTCTCGATCAACCTGCATCGATGCTACGCGCCATGCCCTTGCTTCTGCCTATTCCTAGAAAAAGACCTTATCCGAATGCCTATGCCCACTTTTCAGCGTTTAAAAGACAGCGCTGTCCTGACTTCCGTCGCCCTGCCCAAGAGCCTGAGCCTGCTCGGCGCCCTTGGTTTTGCCGCCTGCGCCCAGGCCGCACCGGCCTTCGACAGTGACTCACCGTGGATGCTCGGCGACTGGAATGGCGCCCGCACGGAACTGGCCAACAAAGGCTACGACTTCAAGATCGACTACGTCGGCGAGATGGGCTCGAACCTGCACGGTGGCTACGACCACGACCGCACCGCGCGCTACAGCGACCAGTTCGCCTTCGGCAGCCACCTGGACCTGCAGAAGATCCTCGGCTGGGACGACGCCGAATTCCAACTGACCGTGACCAAGCGCGACGGCGACAACATCAGCAACGACCGGATCAACGACCCGCGGGTCGGCGGCTTCACCTCGGCCCAGGAAGTCTGGGGCCGTGGCCAGACCTGGCGCCTGACCCAGATGTGGTACCAGCAGAAATTCTTCGACCAGAAGCTCGACATCAAGGCCGGACGCTTCGGCCAGGGCGAAGACTTCAACAGCTTCCCCTGCGACTTCCAGAACCTGGCGTTCTGCGGCTCCCAGGTGGGCAACTGGGCCGGCAGCGTCTGGTACAACTGGCCGGTCAGCCAGTGGGCCCTGCGGGTCAAGTACCACCTGAGCGCCGAGCTCTACGCGCAGATCGGCGCCTATGAGCAGAACCCCTCGAACCTGGACCGCGACAACGGTTTCAAGCTCAGTGGCAGCGGCACCCAGGGCACCCTGTTGCCGGTGGAACTGGTGTGGACACCGAAACTCAACGGCCTGGCCGGTGAGTACCGCGCCGGCTACTACTACAGCAGCGCCAAGGCCAACGACGTGTACAAGGATGGCAATGGCCAGCCCGCCGCCCTGACCGGCGAGGCCTACCGCAGCAGCTCCAGCAAGCACGGCCTGTGGCTGGGCGCGCAACAGCAAGTCACCAGTTTGGCCAGCGACCACTCCCGCGGCCTGAGCCTGTTCGCCAACGTCACCGCCCATGACAAGAAGACCAACGCCATCGACAACTACGTCCAGGCGGGCCTGGTCTACAAGGGGCTGTTCGACGCCCGGGCCAAGGATGACATCGGCTTTGCCCTGGCCCGGGTCCATGTCAACCCGGCGTACCGCAAGAACGCCCAGGCCAGCAACCAGGCCCGGGCGCTCTACGACTACGACAACCCGAGCTACCTGCCGCCCCAGGACACCGAATACAGCGCCGAGCTGTACTACGGCGTGCACCTGGCCAACTGGCTGACCGTGCGCCCCAACCTGCAATACATCCGCCACCCCGGCGGCGTGAGCCAGGTGGACGACGCCCTGATCGGCGGGATCAAGATCCAGAGTTCGTTCTGAGGCCAGCAGGCACACAACGACGCCATTCACAGTTTTCAGCTGAACCAAGCCCGCGCCTGATCGTCATCTACAGTGAACATGCGCGGGAACACTCTAAACGTCACGGAGAACCACACTATGAGCACTGAGGGTGCTTCAAGTCCGAGCCGCTTGCTGCCAAGCCTGCTCGGGATCTTGCTGCTGCTAATGGGCCTGGCCTTGCTGGCCGGGGGGATCAAGCTGAGCATGCTCGGCGGCTCGCTGTATTACGTCCTGGCCGGTATCGGCCTGACGTTGACCGGCCTCTTGCTGCTGGCCGGTAAACGCGCGGCGCTGGGCCTGTATGCCCTGGTACTGTTCGCCAGTACCGTCTGGTCGCTATGGGAAATCGGCCTGGACTGGTGGCAGTTGGTGCCACGCCTGTCGCTGTGGTTCGCCCTCGGCGTGGTCCTGCTGCTGCCCTGGTTCCGTCGCCCGCTGCTGCGCGATGGCCCGGCCCCGCTGGGCACCGCTGCCCTGAGCGTGGCCGTGGTCCTGGCCGGTGGCGCCGCCATTGGCAGCCAGTTCACCCACCCCGGGGAAATCTCCGGTGACCTGGGCCGCGACACCGCGGACATGACCAGCACCGCGCCGGCCATGCCCGACGGTGAATGGCAGGCCTATGGCCGCACCGAGTTCGGCGATCGCTACTCGCCGCTGAAGCAGATCACCCCGGCCAACATCGGCAAGCTGCAGGAAGCCTGGCGCATCCGCACCGGCGACATGCCGACCGCCAAGGACCCCGTGGAAATCACCAACCAGAACACCCCGCTGAAGGTCAACGGCATGCTCTATGCCTGCACCGCCCACAGCAAGGTGCTGGCTCTGGACCCGGATTCCGGCAAGGAAATCTGGCGCTTCGATCCACAGATCCAAGGCCCCAACGGCGACGATTTCCGTGGCTGGGCACACATGACCTGCCGTGGCGTGTCGTACTACGACGAAGCCAACTTCAAGAACACCGACGCCATCAGCCAGCCGGCCACCCTGTCCCCCGCGGGCCAGGCCATCGCCACCAGTTGCCCGCGTCGCCTGTTCCTGCCTACCGCCGATGCGCGCCTGATCGCCATCAACGCCGACACCGGCAAGGTCTGTGAAGACTTCGGCAACAAGGGCGTTGTGGACCTGAAGGCCGGTATCGGCCCGTTCACCCCGGGTGGCTACTACTCCACCTCGCCGGCGGCCATCACCCGTAACCTGGTGATCATTGGCGGCCACGTGACCGACAACGAGTCGACCAACGAGCCGTCCGGCGTGATCCGCGCCTTCGACGTGCACGACGGTCACCTGGTGTGGAACTGGGATTCGGGCAACCCCGACGAGACCACGCCGCTGCCGGAAGGCAAGACCTATACCCGCAACTCGCCGAACATGTGGTCCCTGGCCAGCGTCGACGAGAAACTGGGCATGGTCTACCTGCCACTGGGCAACCAGATGCCTGATCAGTGGGGCGGCAACCGCAGCGCGGGCGCGGAGAAATTCAGCGCCGGCACCGTGGCCCTGGACATCGACACCGGCAAGCTGCGCTGGAACTACCAGTTCACCCACCACGACCTGTGGGACATGGACGTGGGCAGCCAGCCGACCCTGCTCGACATGAAGACCGCCGACGGCGTCAAGCCGGCGCTGATCCAGCCGACCAAGCAAGGCAGCCTGTACGTGCTGGACCGTCGCGATGGCACCCCGATCGTGCCGATCCGTGAAGTACCAGCCCCCACCGGCGCTGTCGAGGGCGACCACACCGCGCCAACCCAGGCCCGTTCGGACCTGAACCTGTTGCCGCCGCCACTGGACGAGAAAGCCATGTGGGGCGCCACGCCGTTCGACCAGATGCTGTGCCGCATCCAGTTCAAGCAACTGCGCTATGAAGGCCAGTACACCCCGCCGTCGGTGCAGGGCAGCCTGATCTACCCGGGTAACGTGGGCGTGTTCAACTGGGGTAGCGTGTCCCTGGACCCGGTTCGCCAGCTGCTGTTCACCAGCCCGAACTACATGGCCTTCGTTTCCAAGCTGGTGCCGCGCGCCGAAGTCGCCGCCGACAGCAAGCGCGAAAGCGAGACCTCGGGCGTGCAACCCAACACCGGCGCGCCTTACGCGGTGATCATGCACCCCTTCATGTCGCCGCTCGGCGTCCCTTGCCAGGCTCCGGCCTGGGGCTACGTGGCCGGTATCGACCTGACCACCAACAAGGTGGTGTGGAAGCACAAGAACGGCACCAGCCGTGACAGCTCGCCGATCCCGATCGGCCTGCCGATGGGCGTGCCAAGCATGGGCGGTTCCATGGTCACCGGCGGTGGCGTGGGCTTCCTCAGTGGCACCCTGGACCAGTACATCCGCGCCTATGACGTGAAAAACGGCAAGGAACTGTGGAAATCCCGCCTGCCTGCGGGCGGCCAGGCCACGCCGATGAGCTACACCGGCAAGGACGGCAAGCAGTACGTGCTGGTGGTCGTGGGCGGCCACGGCTCCCTGGGCACCAAGATGGGCGACTACATCATTGCCTACAAACTGTCGGAATAAGCTGTACCGGCAGGCATGAAAAAGGCGGCTACCTTCGGGTAGCCGCCTTTTTTTGTACCGTTCGCCCCCCGTAGAAGCTGGCTTGCCAGCGAAAGCGTAGGCCGGGGCGCTGCAAGGCTTGCGAGCCTCTTCGCCGGCAAGCCGGCTCCTACATAAGGTGCCTGGTGTTTGATCCTGCTCGACCAGCAGCCCCTCAAAGGGCGATCACCGAAAATTCCTACCACTCGCGTCCGATTGCATCACCTTGTCCCTCCAAGGCGATGCCCTTAAGGTCTGGGGGTCATTGCAAATTCAGTGACAGGGGTGTGGAAGCCCCTATCTCGTTAGGCGTAAACGACGCCACCTAATGGCCATTCTGATTCCTGCGAGAGAGTCCCACAGCAATGAACAACAACGCAGCTGACCAACCCGAGAGACGCTACATGCCCCTCACCAGCAACGACTACAACATCCCCGCCCTGCTGGTGGACACCCAGGCCCCGCTGGACGCGCTCCACGAAGCCGCCGCGCACCGCATCCGCGCGGCCACCCAGTTGCTGGAGAACATCGCCAGCCACGACAACCTGCAGAGCAACCCGGCCCTGCTCCAGGACTTCGCCCAGCTGTGCGTCATCCCCCTGCGCGATGGCTGCGACCTGCTGGACGTACTGGGCCGACGCCTGCAGGAACAACTGCTGACCTGACCCCGGATCCAGGACCGGCAGCGCCTCGCCGGTCCTCTCAAGCGGCCCTGCTCGCCTGCCCAGCAGCCTCGTAATTGCAAAGCGACATTAGCCCATTTGTGCTAATCGACCCTCCCCCACCCCGGGGCTATAGTGCCGGGCAACCACCTGATCTCCCCATCGCCGCCAGCCTGCGGTGTCGGGAGCGGCTGCGCCGTTGAAAACACAACAACACCAAGGAAGAGTCATCATGAAACTCCAGTCCAGCCTCCGCCCCCTTGCCCTGCTCAGCGCCCTGGCCCTCGCCCTGGGCGGTTGCGCCATCGCTAAACCGAGCAACGACGATCTGAAGAACCGCGCCCAGATCACCCTCGGCAAGCCGGTTTCCACCGTCTCGAATGTGCGCAGCGACGCGTCCCAGACCTACTTCACCGCCAGCACCAGCGCCGGCGAATACAACTGCGTATTGCCCAGCGGCGGCATGGTCGCCTTCGCCACCATGGGCGGCGTGGTCGCGCTGCCGGCCGAGTGCAGCAAGCAATAAACCGCTAACCCCTGGCCAACCGGTTCGCCGCGACGAGTTGCCCCGGTGTAGCAGCGGGACAACGTCGGGCGAGCAACGCGCCCTCCTGAAAAGGTCCTGAGTTGATGAAACCCCGTCTCTTCATGGTGACAGGCCTGGCCCTGCTCGCCTGTACCCTGATTGCCTGCGCGCCGCGCCAAGGGCGAACCCTGGACGAATACCCGCCAGTCAAGATTTCCACCGTGCAGTACCCCGATGAACCCTTCGACACCCAGGCCGCGCGCGCCGCGCTGCAACCCGGCAACGCAACGCTCACCGGCAAGTTCTGTATCGTCGGCAATGACGGTATCGAAGACAGCCGCGACGTCGAGATCTACCTCTACCCGGTCACCCCGCACTTGCAGGCCTGGCACAAGTTGCGCGCGTCCCAACCTGAAGGCGCGCCGGTGAGCATGGTCCCCGAAGCCCTGGCCGTACACCGGATGACCCGCACCGACGGCAACGGCATCTTCCAGTTCACGGGGCTGAAACCGGGCCGCTACTTCGTCCAGGGCCGCGATATGGTGTACGGCACCAGCCGCTGGAACGAGTACGTGGGCACCGGCCAGAGCAACACCAACTACGGGCCAGTGACCACTCACTACTACACCGAGCGCAGTTCGATCTCTTCGTACTCGGGCATGCTGGATGACTTCGTCGAACTGGCCAGTGGCGAGAACAAGAAGCTGACCATGACCAACTACCCCCTGCTTATCCCGTGCCGGACCTGGTAACCGCCTCTGGCGCCGCAGCCCTGTGGGCAGGCACCAGCGGCGCCTCGCGCAGGGCCCGCAAGGTGCTGCGCAATTCCACCGGCCGCACCGGCTTGGACAGGATGGCGATGTTGCGGTCGTGCAGGGCGGCGTGGATTTTCTCGATGTCGTGCCCGGTGATAATCAGCGCCGGCACTTCCCAGCCCCGCTGCTGGCGGATGCTGTCGATGCATTCGATACCCGAGGCCCGAGTGCCCAGGTCGTAGTCGGCGACGATAATGTCGCAGTCGGTCAGCAGGTTCTCCCCGCTCGACTCGGCCTGGACCACGCAGCCCCAGCGTTCCAGCAACGCCGAGGTGGCCAGCAAGACGTTGCGGTCATCCTCCACAAGACACACCCGCAGCCCGGTCAGCAAGCCGCTCTGCAACGCCTCGTCACGACCGTGCAAACGCTGTGGCGCGGCCAGTGACAGGCCGTGCAGGCTGACCGCGGTGCCGTGATCGACCCGCGAACGAATCGTCACCTGCAGGTCGGTCATCTGCCCCAGGCGCTTGACGATGGATAAGCCCAGGCCAACGCCTTCGACATCCTTGTCCCGTACCTGGCGCACCCGGTAGAACTCCTCGAAGATCTTCGGCAGATGCTCCTCGGCAATCCCCCGGCCCTGGTCATAGATGACAATGGCCAGGCCTCGGCCACGCCGGCGTACGCCAATCAGCACTGGCCGTTCCGCGGCGTACTTGAAGCAATTGGACAGTACGTTCTGCACCATGGTCGCCAGCAACCCCGGATCGACCCGCACCCAATGGGCGCAAGGCCGCAGCCGCAGTTCGACACCCGCCCAGCGCGCCGCCTCGGAATTCTGGCGCACCAGGTCGCGCAGCAGCTCGCCCAGGTGGACGGTTTCGTACTTGGGCTGAACTCGCCCGTTATCCAGGGTGTAAAGGTCGAGGATCGAGCGGAACAGCTGCGAGACGTTGAGCAGTGAACGATCGATGTTGTCCACCAGGCGCCGCTCATCCACCCCCAGGCTGGCTTCGCGCAGGCAGGCGGTGAACAGGCCGATGGAGTGGATCGGCTGGCGCAGGTCATGGCTGGCCTGGGCCAGGAAACGGGACTTTTCCAGGTTGGCGGCAATCGCCTCTTCCGAAGCCAGGCGGGTACGCTTGAGCAGGATATGGGCATACACCGGAATCACCGTGCTGGTGATCATCAACATCAACACCATGTAGGGCTGGGCCTGCCAATAGGGGGTCAGCAGGTAGACCATGAACAGCGCGACCTGCGCCAGCACGGTGGCGATGGCCAGGTAACGCGAGCCGAAGCGCATGCCATTGCCCAGGTTGACCCAGACCATCACCGCATAGATCGGCAGTGCCCCCTCGCCGCCTACCACCAGGCCATAACAGGTGCCGGTGTAGTCGTAGACCATGCCCAGGATGCGCCGCGCCGGGTAGTGCCCGGGCCAGCGGGCAATGGCCATGCGCAGGGCGATCGAACCGAGCATGAACAGGGAAATGTAGATCATCACCGGCACGTAGGGATCCACCTCCTGCCCCGGCAGAAAGCCGATCACACCAAACCAGACCAGGGCGCATCCGGCCACGATAATCCGCAGGGTGGCCTGGTCGAGTTCACTGTCTTTCTCAACTTTCATGCAATCACCTCCTTGTGCAATATGCGCCACCGTGGTCTTTTGCCGTTCGCAAAGCTGGCCCACCAGACACGACCAGCGGGCAGTTACAACGCCGTGCGCCAAGTTAGCATGCCCACAGGACTGGATGTTTCAAGGAGTTTCAAACATGACATGCCGGATTATCGTCGCCGACGACCACCCGCTGTTTCGCGAAGGCATGCTGCGCACCATCCAGCGCTTGCTGCCCGATGCCGTGCTCGAAGAGGCCGGCGACCTGGCTGCGGTAATGGCCCTGGCCAAGAGCGGCGAGGAGCCGGACTCGCTGATTCTCGACCTGCGCTTTCCCGGCCTGACCTCGGTCAGCATGATTGCCGGCCTGCGCCAGCAATTGCCACGCACCTCGATCATCGTGGTGTCGATGATCGACAACCAGGACCTGATCGCCGAAGTCATGGCGGCCGGTGCCGACGGTTTCATCGGCAAGAGCATCAGCCCGGACGAGATCGGCCAGGCCATCGAGGCCATCCGCGAAGGCGAAGTGGTGGTCAAGTACGCGCCTTCCGGCCTGCTGCTGCCCCTGGACGCCTGCGCCGAAGTGAGCCAGCTGACCACCCGGCAACAGGAAGTCCTGCGCCTGATCGCCCAGGGCAAGACCAACAAGGAAATTGCCCGAGAGCTGGATATCTCGCCGTTCACCGTGCGCATCCACGTGTCTTCCCTGCTGCATACCCTCAAGGTGCCGTCGCGCGCCGCGGCGGCGGTGAAGTTCGCCGGCACCTGGTAAACCGGGACACTTGGGCCCGGGCTATCGGGCGGCCTGCACCAGAATGCCAAGACATTGTTGGTCAACGCCCGTTGTTAATGCTGGGAAGCCCTGCGCAAATGAGGCAGCATCGGTTCTGGCACGCCGGTATAAACGCCATGGCATCGGGCGGCACGCCAGGAACAGCGTGCTGGCGCGACCGCCCTCGCAGGAGAAAGACATCATGAGCACGGATAAGCGTGATGAGTTGTTTGAACGGTTACACCACTGGTTCGGTGACTCGGAAGCCGCCAACTGGAACGAATACACCACCGAGCAGGTGGCCAAGGGAGTCCTCCACGCCTTTACCCCGGCGCAATGGCAACGCCTCGGCGAAACCCTGCTGTCGCGCCCCGAGTACTGGCAGCACCGCTGCGCGGTGTCCCTGGGAGAGCTGCGCAGCCCGCCGGCCATCGAGCTGCTCAAACGCCTGCTGGTGGATTCGCCCTACCTGGACGTAAGGGTCATGGCCGTCTATGAACTGGACTGGTCGGAAGCGGCCATCGAACCCCGCTATGCGCCCTGCATCCTGGAAATCATGGACAACCTCAGTGAGGAAGGCATAGAGCCGGAGCTGCAAAGCCTGTTGACCAAGGCCGAGTCCGCCGCCCCCTGAGCCCCCTCCCCTGGATGGCCTGTCGGCCATCCAGCGCTTTCAGCTCGACACCCGGGAGTTCACCAGCCAGCGCTCAAAGGCCTCGGTCGGCAACGGGCGGCTGATCAGGTAACCCTGCACCGTGTCGCAGCCCCAGCTTTCCAGCAGTTTCAGGCAGTACTCATATTCCACGCCTTCGGCCACCACCTTGAGCCCCAGCTTGTGGCTCATTTCTATGGTGGAACGCACGATCACCGCATCGCCGCTGCTTTCATCCAGATTACGGATGAACGACTGGTCGATCTTCAGTTCCTGCACCGGCAGGCGCTGCAACTGAGCCAGGGATGAATAGCCGGTGCCGAAATCGTCCACCGACAGGCTGATGCCGCAGCCGCGCAAGCGTTGCAGCACGGCCAGGGCCTGCTCCGGGTCTCGCATGATGGCGCTCTCGGTGATTTCAAACACCAACTGTTCGGCCGCCACCTGATAACCCTCAAGGTAATCGCTGACCCGTACTTCCAGGCCATCGTCCTCCAGGTCGCTGGCCGAGATGTTCAGTGACAGGCGTACAGGCAGGGCCCGCCGGTTCCACTCCGCCAACTGGCGGATACAGGCTTCGATGACCCAGGCGGTGAGGCTGTGCATGCTGCCGGTGCGCTCGGCCAGGGGAATGAATTCCGCCGGCGAAACCACACCAAACACCGGATGCCGCCAGCGCAGCAGGGCTTCGGCCTGGTGCAGGTAGTCCCGGCGCAGATCGAGCTTGGGCTGGTACAACAGGAACAGCTCACCTTCGGCAGCCGCCCGGCGCAGATCGCGGATCAGGCTGATCTGCCGCTGGTGAGCCAGGTCTCGGTCCTGCTGATAGACCTGCACGTAACCGGGCTTGAGCGAAGCATCATGGCGGGCGATAGCGGCGCGACTGATCAATTCCTCGGCGGACTTGCCATCGGCGGGGTACACCGCCATCCCCATGCAGATCTGCCGGCGCACCTCATCACCCTGGATCAGTTGCGGTCGGCTGAGCAGGTCATGCAGCCGGTCAGCCATGGCCATGGCTCCGTCCAGTTCGGTGTTCTCCAGCAGCAGGAGGAATTCACTGGCGGTGATCCGGGCCGCCGTATCGCCCTGGGACAACACCTCCCGCAGCCGCCGGCTGAGCTCGCCCATCATCTGGTCCAGGCCTTCTGTGCCAAAGCCTTCGTTGATCGCCCGATAGTTGTCGATGCCCAGGTAGAGCAGCACCACATTGCGCCGGGCGGCAATGGCCTTGGTCAGGCGTTCGATGGCCAGTGCCCGGTTCGGCAGCCCGGTCAGCGGATCATGCAGAGCGTTGTGGGCCAGTTGCCGCTCGCGGGTCGCAATGGCGCTCTGCATGGCGTTGAAGGCATCCGCCAGCACCCCGAACTCGTCGCTGCGCTTGATGCTTACCGGGGCCTGATAGTTACCGGCACCGATGCGTCTTGCCGCCTGGGCCAGGTCTTCCAGGGGCCGCGATACCCGCCGCGCCATCAGCAGGGCGCAGACCAGGGAGACCACCAGCGCTACCATGGCGATCCACATGAACTCTCGGTCCAGCGGGGCAAAGGCCTGCAACGCCTGCTCCAGGGGGCTTTGCAGCAAGGCCATGACCCGCGGATCGCCGGCATCCCCGGTATTGGCCAGTTGCAAGGCCTGGTTGAGGAAACGCTGGCCATGGGTCTCGCTCAACTGCGGCAGGGATTGCCACAGGGGGTCGACCAGGACCTTGATGATGGGCGGCCAGAAGAACTCCGGCTGGGTGCTGAACAGCTCACCGGGATGCTGACCGTCGACCGTCAGAAACGACACTTCCAGGTTGCTCATGGAGCGCAGTTCCTGGGCAAACAGCTCATCCATGGGAAAGCCCATCACTACCCGGGCAATGGGTAGCGACTCCAGCACCTCCCCCTGGACCAGCAGATAGGGCCGGCCCTTGATTGCGACGAAGAGCATGTGGGTGTTGTGCCGCATGGCCCGGCGCAGGGCCTGGTCGTAGGGAAAGTGCTGGTCCCGGGCGATCACGGGCAGGGTACTGGCGATGACCCGGCCCTCGGGGCTGAGCACGAACATCTCGCTGGAACGGATGCCGCCGCTATGCTGGGCCAGCGCGGCAAGGATATCCACCGGTTTGCCGCTGAGCACCGCGCGGCGAAACTCGGAATCCACCACCAGCCAGTCGACGCCGTACTGCAGGTTGCGACCGCGCAAGTCCAGCAGCCGCTCGAACACCCGGGTGCCGATCTTCAGTTGCAATTGCGCCTGGCGCTCCACCGCTTGGGTGGTGGCGGTCTTGACCGCGAAATACACCGCGGCAATCAATACCAACAGCAATAGCGCCAGCACCCCGACAATCCTTGCCTGAAAGGTTCGGCGCCACTTCATAAGGCAGCTCTCAGTCGCTCCGAATCCCCGGCAGGCCTTGAAAAGGCCGACGCAGATGCCCCCTGCCGGAAGCTGAAAAATCCCTTCTTCATACCCATCCCTCTGAGAAGCTGAATGCGCGCGTCAAATAAATGCCAGTTTTATTCCAGCATGCCGGGCACTCAGATTAATCCTCAAACTACACAAGATCACGCAATAAAACAGGTGATATCGCAGTCATTTTATTGACAACCCGTGTCAAACAGCCTCTTCAAGTGGGCTTGAATACCCTCGCAAAAACCCGCAGGCATGCACCAAGAACCGCCTAGGCCGCGGCTGTACAACGCCTCTCTGCCAGGGCAACAGGCGATGCAGCGGCACTTCCAGCCGTCTCGGAAAAATGCTGAAACCTGTCCCCCATTGAAACCCGCGACGACCCGCCCCATCTAAGCTGCATAGTCCATCGCGCAGGAGCCTCCATGAGCGACCAGCAAGAATTTCCCGAAGATCCACGTGACTACGTCGATCCGGAAAACACCGAACACCAGGCTGCCCATGGCACTGGCCTGGCCCTGCCCGGACAGAATCTGCCGGACAAGGTCTACATCATTCCGATTCACAATCGGCCCTTCTTTCCTGCGCAAGTATTGCCGGTCATCGTCAATGAAGAGCCCTGGGCCGAAACCCTGGAACTGGTGAGCAAATCCGAGCATCACTCCCTCGCCCTGTTTTTCATGGATACCCCGCAAGAGGACCCGCGGCACTTCGACACCTCGGCGTTGCCGGAGTACGGCACCCTGGTCAAGGTCCATCACGCCAGCCGTGAAAACGGCAAGCTGCAGTTCGTTGCCCAGGGCCTGACCCGGGTACGCATCCGCACCTGGCTCAAGCACCATCGCCCGCCCTACCTGGTGGAGGTCGAGTACCCCCATCAGCCCAGCGAACCCACCGACGAGGTCAAGGCCTACGGCATGGCGCTGATCAATGCGATCAAGGAGCTGCTGCCGCTCAATCCGCTGTACAGCGAAGAGCTGAAGAACTACCTCAACCGTTTCAGCCCCAACGATCCGTCGCCCCTGACCGACTTCGCCGCCGCCCTGACCTCCGCCACCGGCAACGAACTGCAGGAAGTGCTGGACTGCGTGCCCATGCTCAAGCGCATGGAAAAAGTCCTGCCGATGCTGCGCAAGGAAGTCGAAGTGGCGCGCCTGCAGAAAGAGATTTCCGCCGAGGTCAACCGCAAGATCGGCGAGCACCAGCGCGAGTTCTTCCTCAAGGAGCAGCTCAAGGTGATCCAGCAGGAGCTGGGGCTGACCAAGGATGACCGCAGCGCGGACCTGGAGCAGTTCGAACAGCGCCTGACTGGCAAAGTGCTGCCGCCCCAGGCGCAGAAACGCATCGACGAGGAAATGAACAAGCTGTCGATCCTGGAGACCGGCTCGCCGGAATATGCGGTTACCCGCAACTACCTGGAATGGGCCACGGCCGTGCCCTGGGGCGTCTTCGGCGACGACAAGCTCGACCTCAAGCACGCGCGCAAGGTGCTGGACAAGCACCACGCCGGGCTCGACGACATCAAGAACCGTATCCTCGAATTCCTCGCGGTGGGCGCCTACAAGGGCGAGATCAGCGGTTCCATCGTGCTGCTGGTAGGCCCACCCGGTGTCGGCAAGACCAGCGTCGGCAAATCCATCGCCGAATCCCTGGGGCGGCCGTTCTACCGCTTCAGCGTCGGCGGCATGCGTGATGAAGCCGAGATCAAGGGCCACCGCCGCACCTACATCGGCGCCCAACCGGGCAAGCTGGTGCAGGCCCTCAAGGAAGTGGAGGTGATGAACCCGGTGATCATGCTCGACGAGATCGACAAGATGGGCCAGAGCTACCAGGGCGACCCGGCCTCGGCCCTCCTGGAGACCCTGGACCCGGAGCAGAACGTCGACTTCCTCGATCATTACCTGGACCTGCGCATGGACCTGTCCAAGGTCCTGTTCGTGTGCACCGCCAACACCCTGGATTCGATTCCCGGCCCGCTGCTGGACCGTATGGAAGTGATTCGCCTGTCCGGCTACATCACCGAAGAAAAACTGGCCATCGCCAAACGCCACCTGTGGCCCAAGCAGTTGGAAAAGGCCGGTGTCGCCAAGACCAGCCTGAGCATCAGCGACAGCGCCCTGCGCACAGTAATCGATGGCTACGCCCGGGAAGCCGGGGTGCGTCAGCTGGAGAAACAACTGGGCAAGCTGGTACGCAAGGCCGTGGTCAAGCTGCTGGACGAGCCGGACGCCACGATCAAGATCGCGCCCAAGGACCTGGAGGCTTCCCTGGGCATGCCGGTGTTCCGTAACGAGCAGGTCCTGAGCGGCACCGGGGTCATCACCGGCCTGGCCTGGACCAGCATGGGCGGCGCCACCCTGCCTATCGAGGCCACGCGCATTCACACCCATAACCGCGGCTTCAAGCTCACCGGGCAACTGGGGGATGTGATGAAGGAATCGGCGGAGATCGCCTACAGCTACGTCAGCTCGCACCTCAAGCAGTTCGGCGGCGACAGCAAGTTCTTCGACGAAGCCTTCGTCCACCTGCACGTTCCCGAAGGCGCCACGCCCAAGGACGGCCCCAGTGCCGGGGTAACCATGGCCAGCGCCCTGCTGTCCCTGGCGCGCAACCAGCCGCCGAAGAAAGGCGTGGCCATGACCGGCGAGCTGACCCTCACCGGCCACGTACTGCCGATTGGCGGGGTGCGCGAGAAAGTCATCGCCGCGCGGCGCCAGAAGATCCTTGAGCTGATCCTGCCGGAGCCCAACCGCGGGCATTTCGAAGAGCTGCCGGACTACCTCAAGGAAGGCATCACCGTGCATTTTGCCAAGCGTTTTGCCGACGTGGCCAAAGTGCTGTTCTAACCCCGTTCGCCGGCAAGCCGGCTCCTGCAAGGCCCCCCCTCGCAGGAGCCGGCTTGCCGGCGAAGAGGCCATAACCGCCAACCTTTATTCCCCTCCCCACACCGCCCATCATCTTCAGTTATGCTCGCCGTTCGTCATGAATGATCGGAGCTTCCTGACCCATGCGCGCCCCCCGCCTTCTTGCCCTGCTCAGCTTCGCCCTGCTGACCGCTTGCGCCAGCCAACCCAAGCAGAACGTCACCGTTGAAAACCAGAGTGAATGCCCGCTGCAACTGCACAATGGGCAGAACCTGATCCTCACCCTGCCAAGCAACCCCACCACCGGTTATCGCTGGGCGATCCAGGATTCGGCCGGCGGCATCCTGCGTAAGGTCAGCCCCGAGGTCTACAGCAACCCCGAAGACACTGGCCTGGTGGGCAGTGGCGGGCAGTCGACCTGGCGCTTCCAGGCCTTCGCCAGCGGCCGTGGCCGGCTGCTGCTGACCTACCAGCAACCCTGGGCCCCGGAAGAGGCGCCGGTGAAGGCCTTCGACTGCTCGATCACGGTGAACTGACATGGGCTGGCTGATACTGGCGCTGATGGGCGCCGCCACTTTCCTCTACGGCGTCAGCGTGCATGCCACCCTGCTCTGCCTGCTGGTCAAGCCGCTCCCGGTGCTGGCCCTGCTGGGCTGGATGCACGATGCACCGCCCGGGGACTACCGCCGCTGGATCATCATCGGCCTGCTGTTCTCGGTGCTGGGGGATGTCCTGCTGGCCTGGCCCACGGACCTGTTCGTGTTCGGTCTCGGAGCCTTCCTGGTGGCGCACCTGGCCTACCTCAAGGCTTATCTCAGCGACTGCCGGCGCCCTGCCCTGTTGCCGCTGGCGGTGGCCCTGGCCATCGGCGCGGTGTTGCTGACGATCCTGATCTCCCACGGCCTGGGGCCGCTGCTGGTGCCGGTGATCGTCTATGCCCTGACCATCAGCGCCATGCTCTGGCGTGTCCTGGCACGCCTCGGCTCAGCGGTGCCCACCCGGTCCGCGGTACTGGCAGCGCTGGGCGCCCTGAGCTTTGCCTTCTCCGACAGCCTGATCGGCATCAGCCGCTTCGTGCTGGCCTTCGACGCCGCGCCCTACCTGATCATCATTTTCTACTGGCTGGGCCAGTGGGGCATTGCCGCTTCGGCGTTCAGCCAGAAACCGCGCTGAGCCACCTGCGCCGGCAAGCCGGCCCCTACTCTCCGTAGGAGCCGGCTTGCCGGCGAACGGGCCACACCTTGCGTCGCCCTTGCGCCCCTGAAGGCCCTGCGGGCCTTATCGCAGCCTGCGCCAGCGGCTACAATGCCGCCCTCTTTTTATCTCCATCGCCGGAACCGCCGTGAGCAAAGAACCCGACCGCCTTTTCGCCCAGCCACTGGCCCAGGTGCCCGACTTCGCCTTCAACGAGGATGTGGTGCGGGTGTTCCCGGACATGATCAAGCGCTCGGTGCCGGGTTACCCGACCATTGTCGAGAACCTTGGGGTGCTGGCGGCGCAGTTCGCCCAGCCCAACAGCGTGCTCTACGACCTGGGCTCTTCCCTGGGGGCAGTGACCCAGGCCCTGCGCCGCCATGTGCGCACGGACGGTTGCCGAGTGATCGCGGTGGACAACTCCGCGGCCATGGTCGAACGTTGCCGGGAATACCTCAACGGCCAGGACTCGATGTTCCAGGAGCTGCTGCCGGTGCAGGTGATCGAGGGCGATATCCTGGCCCTGGAGTTCCAGCCGGCCTCGGTGGTGGCGCTGAACTTCACCCTGCAGTTCATCGCCCCCGAGCAGCGTCTGGCCCTGCTGGGGCGCATCCGCCAGTCGCTGCTGCCCGGCGGAGCGCTGATCCTCTCGGAGAAGCTGCGCTTCAACGATGACCAGGAACACGCCCTGCTCACCGACCTGCACATCGCCTTCAAGCGTGCCAACGGCTACAGCGAACTGGAAATAGCCCAGAAGCGCAGTGCCATCGAAAACGTCATGAAGCCCGACAGCCTCGAAGAACACCGCGAACGCCTGCTGGCTGCCGGGTTCTCGAAAGTCGTGCCGTGGTTCCAATGCCTTAACTTTGCCTCGTTGATTGCCCTGCCATGATTGATCTGTCCCCCCTCGCTCGCCGTCTGGCGGGTACGCCCCTGGCCACCTGGGCCAACGGGCTGCAAGCCCAGCTCGACGCCAAGATGGAAAAAGGCCATGGCGACCTGGAACGCTGGCAAAGCGCCCTGGATGCCTTGCCGAAGATCCAGCCCAGCGAAGTCGACCTGATCAATGGCCTGCGCCTGGACACCGACTGCGACGACGCCACCCGGGCGCAGATGCGTACCGCGCTGATGGGCCTGTCGCCGTGGCGCAAAGGGCCGTTCGATCTGTTCGGCGTGCACGTGGACACCGAATGGCGTTCGGACTGGAAGTGGTCGCGGGTCGCCCCGCACCTGAACCTTGAAGGCAAGCGCATCCTCGATGTCGGCTGCGGCAACGGCTACTACATGTGGCGCATGCTTGGCGCCGGCGCCCACAGCGTGATCGGCGTCGACCCCAACTGGCTGTTCTTCTGCCAGTTCCAGGCGGTGCAGCGCTACCTGTCGGAGCCTTCGGTGTGGCACCTGCCGTTCCCCTTCGAAGACCTGCCGGCCAACCTCGAAGGCTTCGACACGGTGTTTTCCATGGGGGTGTTCTACCACCGCCGTTCGCCCATCGAGCACCTGCTGGCGCTCAAGGACTGCCTGGTCAAGGGCGGTGAACTGGTGCTGGAAACCCTGGTGGTGGAAGGCGACCAGCATCAGGTGCTGGTACCGGAAGATCGCTACGCGCAGATGCGCAACGTATGGTTCCTGCCGTCCGTACCGGCCCTGGAACTGTGGCTGCGACGGGCCGGTTTCAGCGATGTGCGTTGCGTGGATGTGAGCGTGACCAGCATCGAGGAACAGCGCGGCACCGAGTGGATGAAGTATCAGTCCCTGAGCGACTTCCTGGACCCCAACGACCACAGCAAGACCATCGAAGGCCTGCCGGCGCCGATGCGTGCGGTGATAGTCGCCAAGAAATAACCCCGCCTTCCCCCGCAGGAGCTGGCCGGGCGGCGTTCCGCTTGCCAGCGAAGGCGCCCGCCAGAACGGCGCAAGGCTCAAGGGCCCCTTCGCCGGCAAGCCGGCTCCTACGGTTTTTTGTAGGAGCGAGCTTGCTCGCGAAAACCGCAGACACGTTCGAGATCAGCGCGCTCGACGCGCCTTGAAGAATTCGCTCAGCATCGTGCCGCACTCCTCGGCCAGCACCCCGCCTTCGTACAGCACCCGATGGTTGAGAAACCCTTGGGTGAAGAACTGCCCCTGGCTCTGCACAATGCCGGCCTTGGGTTCCAGTGCGCCGTATACCACCCGGGCAATGCGCGAATGGACGATCAGCCCGGCGCACATGCTGCAAGGTTCAAGGGTCACGTACAGGGTGCTGCCGGGCAGGCGGTAGTTGCTCACCGCCTGGGCCGCTTCGCGGATCGCCACCATCTCGGCGTGGGCGCTGGGATCGCTGCCGCTGATGGGGCAGTTGTAGCCACGGCCGATGATCTGCCCCTCCAGCACCAGCACCGCGCCAACCGGCACCTCCCCCAGGGCCGCGCCCTGCGCGGCCAGGGCCAGGGCTTCACGCATGAAGTCCTGGTCGCGGCTGCGGTCGATGATCGGCGCCGGGCGTATCTGGCGCATCACACCACCTCGATGGCGGCCATAAGGCCGGTTTCCATGTGGTCGATCACGTGGCAGTGGAACATCCAGACCCCCGGGTTATCCGCCACCAGGGCGACCCGGGCGCGCTCGTTCTTGCCCAGCAGGTAGGTGTCGGTGAAGTAGGGGGTGATCTTCTTGCGGTTCGAGGCAATGACCTTGAAGCTCATGCCATGCAAGTGGATCGGGTGCTGGTACTGGGTCATGTTCTTCAATTCGAAAATGTAGCTCTTGCCCTTTTTCAGGGTGGCAATCGGGCGGTCGGCGCAGGTCTTGTCGGTGATGTCCCAAGCCTGGCCGTTGATCTGCCACAGGCTAGGCGGCTTGCCATTGTCCACGTTCACCGAGACCGAGCCAACCCATTCGAAATTGAAGTTGAGCTTCTCGGCGTTGTCGAGATCCGGCTCGGCCACGGGGTTGGCCGGCAAGGCGGCGGGCCACTGGGTGGGCGCATCGTTGTTGGCCACCGAGCGCAAAGTGCCCAGGCGCACCGGTCCGTTGCGCAGGGAGAGTTCCACACCGGCCGCCGGCGCCTTGATCGCCAGGCAGATGCGCATGCCCGGGCCCAGCCAGTATTCCTTGCCCAAGGGGCGCGGCTCGATGGGGTTGCCGTCCAGGGCGTAGATCTGCGCTTCGACATCGGGAATGTTGATGCGGTAGGTCAGGGTGTTGTCCAGGTTCAGCAGGCGCACCCGGGTGATCTGCCCGGCCGGCAGGTCGATCACTGCCTGGGACACACCGTTGATGGTGGACAGGCGCCCGGCCGTACCGCCTCGCGCCGCTTCCCGAGGGATGCTGAAGGGCATGAACGCGCCCTCTTCATCCACGTGCCAGCTTTTCAGGCTCAGGGTGCGCTCGTACTTGAAGCCGGTGGGTTCGCGTTCTTCGATGATCAGCGGGCCCACCAGGCCGCGACCCAGTTCTTCGCTGCTGTTCACATGGGGGTGATACCAGTAGCTGCCGGCATCCGGCACGCGGAATTTGTAGTCGAAATATTCGCCGGGCAGCACCGGCAGTTGCGAGACGTAAGGCACGCCGTCCATTTCCAGGGGCAGGCGGATGCCGTGCCAGTGGATGGTGGTGGCCACCGGCAGGTGGTTGATGAAGCGTACCCGCAGCCACTCACCCTGGCGTACCCGCAGTTCGGTACCCGGCGCCGAAGGGCCGAAGGCCCAGGCCTGGGTCTTGTGCCCCGGTACCAGCTCCACGTCCAGTGGCGCGGCGATCAACTCGTAATCGTGCCCCGCCTCGGCGTCAGCCATCTTTCCCAGCCAATAACGCGATGCGCCGCCTGCCCCCACGCCCACCACTACCAGACCGGCCAGACCACCGAGTATTTGTCGACGGGTAAAGGACATGGACTCAACTACCTCACGTATCAGCCGCGGGCCCAGGCCCGCAAAAGGCGAATACGATACACCCGCAGTTGAGAAACAGTAAGGCCGGCGCGGCGACGGGACGCAGGCGGCAACGCTGGCAACGGGCCTGTTCGTTGGCAAGCCCGCGCCTACCGGCGCTTGCATCGCTCTGGTAGGGGCCGGCTTGCCAGCGAAAAAGCCCCCTCAGCCCTGCAAGCCCAACAGCAGATGCACCACGCCACCGGCCAGGGGCATCACCGCCGGTACCCCCGCCACGCGCAGGGCGCTGCTGTCCAGCAGTTGCGGATCATGCAGCTCAAGGCGCAGGCGGGTCAGGGCCAGGGGTTGCTGGCTCTTGATGTTGGCGCTGCCACCCAGCGCCGCCAGCATTGCGTCATTCAGAACATTGCCGTTGGCCCTGGGGGCCTTCGGCTGATCAGGGATCAGATCCGGAGTCAGGGCTTTCCAGAACGCGCGTTGCAATTTCTCGAACATTTTCAGTTCTCCAGAACCAGTGAATCGGCTGCGACTGGCTGCTTGTGCAGGTATTCACGTACCTGAACCGCGTCCTCCAGATCGATGATCCGAGCTGCCAGCGCCTGGCATTCGCTCAGATCCAGCTCCCGCACCCGGGCCTTGATGGCCGGAATCAACGGCACGCTCACCGACAGTTCGTCCACCCCCAGGCCCAGCAACAGCGGCACTGCCAGGGTTTCGGACGCCAGTGCACCACAGACTCCGACCCACTTGCCGTGGGCATGGGCGGCCTGCACCGTTCGCGCGATCAGGCGCAGCACCGACGGGTGGAAGCTGTCGGCCTGACTGGCCAGGCGCGGATGATCACGGTCCATGGCCAGGGTGTACTGGGTCAGATCGTTGGTGCCGATGGAGAAGAAATCCACCTCCGGAGCAAAGCGGTCTGCCATCAGGGCCGCCGAAGGCACCTCGATCATGATGCCCAACTTGGGCCGCTCCGCCAGGCCCAGGGCCCGAACCTCGTCATCCAGTAGCTGGCGCGCCTGACGCAGCTCCGCCAGTTGGCTGACCATGGGCAACATGATGTGCAGGCGTGCCTGCCCGGCGCTGGCGAGAATCGCCCGGAACTGCTCCCGCAGCAGTTCGGGACGCTCCAGGCACAGGCGGATGCCCCGCAGGCCGAGAAAGGGGTTGGCTTCACTGTCCATGGGCACATAGGCCAGGGGCTTGTCGCCGCCCACGTCCAGGGTGCGCACCACCAGATTGCGCTCGGGGCCCAGGGCCTGGGCGATGGCCCGATAGGTTTCGGCCTGCTCCTCCAGGCTGGGGGCGTGACTGCGGTCCTGGTAGAGGAACTCCGAACGCAACAGGCCGACGCCCTCGCCTCCCAGGCTCATGGCTTGCTCGGCCTCCGCCAGAGAGGCAATGTTGGCCGTGACCTCCAGATGATGACCATCGCGGGTCACCGCCGGCTGCGCCGCCTGGGCCAGGTCCTGACGCTGGCGCAGGCGTTGCTGCTGACGCAGGGACTCCAGTTGCTGCAAGCGTTGCGGGTCCGGGTCCGTATGCAGTTCGCCGCGATCAGCATCCAGCAGCACCCGGGTGCCGTTGGCCAGGGACAGGACCCGGGGCGACAGCCCACAGATCGCCGGCAGGCCCAGGGCTCGGGCGAGAATCGCCACGTGGCTGGTGGCGCCGCCGCCGACGGTGGCAAACCCCAGCACCTTGGCCGTGTCCAGGCTGGCGGTCTGCGAGGGGGTCAGTTGCTCGGCAATCAGAATGGCCTGGTCCGGCAAGCTCACGGCATGCTCTTGCACCCCGAGAATCAGCTTGAGCACCCGTTGGCCGACGTCCGCCAGATCCACTGCGCGCTCAGCCAGCAGCGTACTGCCCAGGCCCTTGAACAGCTCGGCGGTAACCTCGATGGCACTGTTCCAGGCAAAGGCGGCGCTCTTGCCGGCGACGATCAGGGCTTGGGCCTGCTGCAACAGGCTCGGGTCGTCGAGGAGTTCCTGGTGGGCACGGAAGATTTCCTGCTGGGCTTCACCCGGGGCATGGTCCCGCAGCTGTTGCAGGCCCCGCACCGCCTCTCGCAAGGCCCGCTCAAGGATTTCGCGCTCCTGCTGCGGGTTCGCCGCCCACTCGCTTATCTGCAAGCGCTGCTCAGCCACCTGGACCACCTGGCCGACCGCCGAACCCGGTGACGCACAGACGCCCCGCAGAACCGTCTCCAGCGACTCATCCCGCGCCGCTACTGGCTCAGGACTCGGCGCCGCAGCACTGACTTTCTCGCCACAACCCGAGGCCAGCAGCTCCACCAGAACCTGGATCGCCTGCTCGGCATCCGCACCCACAGCACTGACCTGCAAGACATCGCCCTGCACCGTCTGCAACGCCATGATCGACACCAGGGACTTGGCATTGGCCGAGTCCTGGCGCCGGTGCAGGCAGATGTTCGCGGCAAAGCCCTTGGCGGCCTGGGCCAGCAACGCCGCCGGACGTGCGTGCAGCCCCTGGGGGTTGCCCAGGATCAGCGGTTTGGAAAACAGCGTCTCGGCTTCAGCGCCTTCGGCCTTGGCCCCCTCCTCTGCGCAGGCGGGCTCGATCTGCAACACCGGCTGTCCCAGCTCCACCAGCGGGCTGCCGGACACCAGCCCCGTCACCGCCTCGCCACTGACCACCAGCATCAGGGTCAACAGGCTGCGCGCGTGCCGGGCCAGATAGTCAGCATCGAACTCGATCAGCGGCTGGCCTGCCGAGACCTGCTGACCTTCCTCGACCAGGCAGGTGAAGCCCTTGCCCGCGAGGTTCACCGTGTCCAGCCCGATGTGCATCAGCACCTGCTGGCCCTGCTCACCGGTGATGCTCACTGCGTGGCCACTGTGCTGCAGGTTGCTGACCACTCCGGTCAAGGGGGCGCAGAGGGTCTGGGAAGTCGGGTCGATGCACACGCCGTCGCCGATCACCCGGCTGGAAAACACCGGATCGGGCACCTGCTCCAGGGGCAGCAGCACCCCGGACAGGGGCGCGAGCAATTGCAAGGGTTGGGTTATGGCCATGACGTCACCTGCTAATGATTCCTTGAAGTGCCGATGGAGCGCGAGCCCCGACAGCATCGCTTATTTCCACCAGTACTCGACCTGCAAACCGACGTTCGCCCCGTGCCGGGCGGTGCCGAAGACACCACTGTCGGACAGCGCGGAGCCAGCCGCCAGTTCGTTGGCCGCGCGTTTGGCGGCCTCGTTCCAACTGGCATAGGTGTAATACAGGCGCACCTCGGGCCGCGCCCAGAACTCCGGCCCCTTGGGCGACCAGGTGGGTGCGAAGGTGAACTTGCTGAGTTTGCGGGTGCCTCCGGGCGCCTGCACCTGGTCATGACCAAACTCGGTCACCAGCTTGAACTGTTCGGTGATGGCATAGGCCGGGCGCACACCCAGGGAGATCCAGTTCTGGTCCTGGCCGTCGGGGCGAATGTCCTTCTGATAGACCGCCTCTACCTGGCCGCCGAAGCGCGGGGTGACCTGCCAATCGAAGAACTCCACCAGGCGATAACTCTTGTTGCCGTCATCCAGGTAGGGATTGCCGGTGTAGCCCAGGCCGGTACCGGGCCCCTCACCGTATTGCAGGGCCAGTTTGTTCTTGCCGCCGAAAAAATCTTTCTGCACATGCTGGGTGGTGATCGCCCAGCCATTGTGGGCACCACGGCGATCGGGCTTTTCCAGGTAACTCAGGCCCAGTTCCAGCTCGCCGCCGGAGTTGGTCTGGAAACCGGCAACGTTGAAGTCGTGACGGCTCACGGCCTGCTTCTGGTAGAGGTTGTCCTTGCGGGAAAAGGCGTAGCTGTATTTCAGATCGCCGATGCGCACATCCTCGACGCCGCCGCCGGTGGCGCTCTGGTTCCAGTAGTAGAAGTCGGAAATATGGATGTCGTTACGCTTGTAGTAACGGCGCCCGGCCCACAGCGAACCGCCATTGAGGCTGGGCAGGTTCGACCACTGGGCGTACATCTGGGGCATGCGCGCCGAGCCGTTCTCGCCCTGGAACGTCAGGTTGCGGTCGTAGCGGTTGTAGAGCGAGGCCATGCCGTCGACGCTGAGTACCGAACCGTCCTCCAGGGTGTACAGGTCCTGGCGCAGCTCAAGCTCGGCATACTGCTCGCACTCGTTGCCCAAGCGGTACTTGGAGGGCGCGCCGGGTAGCTGAAAGCAGGATTGTGGGCCGCTGTTGACCGAAGTGCCAAGGCCGCTGCGCAGGTAGCCGGCGAACTCCAGGGCCTGGGCCGGAAAGGGCAATGCCAGACACAGGCAGGACGCTGCCAGGCCGCGATTTATTGTTGTTTTCATAAGCCACCCCATTATTTTTATTGTGATATTTCGATCCACAGAAGCCGGCTTACCGACGAACGAAGCCCTGCGCTGTATCTGCAACAGCGCATTCAGGGCAGACGCAAACGGCCCGACCGCTTCTGCGAGGATTGTCAGCAGTCGGTCAGGTGCAGGACGAAGGACTCATAGGGCCGCAGCCGCAAATGCCGGCTGCGAGCGCCATCTCCCGGGTAGTTGCTGATCAGCAGACGCTGCTGCATGCCCGGGTCGATGACCTCCTGCGGCAGTTCAACCTCGCACGGCGAACCATAGAAGTTGTTCACCACCAGCAGTCGCTCGCCCTGCCCTTCCCGCACGTAGGCCCAGACCTGCGGATGCTCGGGCAGCAATTGGCGATAGACGCCGTGCTGGATCAAACCCTGCTCACGGCGCAACGCGATCAATTGGCGATAGTGGTGCAGCACTGATTGCGGGTCGTCGAGCTGTGCCTGGACATTGATCTGGCCGGCGTTGGCCGCAACCTCGATCCAGGGGGTAGCGCTGCTGAAACCGGCATTGGCCCCGGCATTCCACTGCATTGGCGTGCGCCCGTTGTCCCGGGACTTCTGCTGGATCGCCGCCATGATGGCCTGCGGCTCTTCACCGGCCTCGCGCTTGAGGCGGTAGATGTTCAGGGTCTCGACGTCGCGGTACTGCTCGATCCGCTCGAAGTGCGGATTGGTCATGCCCAACTCTTCGCCCTGATAGACAAAGGGCGTGCCCTGCAGCAGGTGCAATGCGGTGGCCAGCATTTTCGCCGACACCACACGGTGTTCGCCGTCGTCGCCAAAGCGCGATACCACCCGGGGCTGGTCGTGGTTACACCAGAACAGCGCATTCCAGCCGCCGCCGGCCTGCATGCCGCACTGCCAGTCGGACAGGATGCGCTTGAGTTCAAGGAAGTCGAAATCGGCCCGCAACCACTTCTGCTGATTGGGGTAATCCACCTTCAGGTGATGGAAGTTGAAGGTCATGGACAGCTCCTTCGACTCCGGGTTCGAGTAGCGGATGCAGTGTTCCAGGCGGGTGGACGACATCTCGCCGACATTCACCAGGTCATGGCCGGCGAACACTTCCCGATGCATTTCCTGCAAGTACTCATGAACGTTCGGGCCATCGGTATAGAAGCGCCGGCCATCACTCTGGTCCTCGGGGAAGTCCGCAGGCTTGGAGATGAGGTTGATCACGTCGAGGCGAAAGCCGCCGACGCCCTTGTCCCGCCAGAAGCGCATCATCTTGAAGACTTCGGCGCGCACCCGTGGGTTGTCCCAGTTGAGGTCGGCCTGGGTGTGGTCGAACAGGTGCAGGTAGTACTGGCCGGTCTGCGCTTCGTATTCCCAGGCCGAGCCGCCGAACTTGGACTCCCAGTTGTTGGGCTCATCGCGCCAGATGTAGAAGTCCCGGTAGGGGTTGTCCAGGCTGCTGCGGGCCTGCTGGAACCAGGCGTGCTCGATGGAGGTGTGGTTGACCACGATGTCCAGCATCAGCTTGATTCCGCGCTTGCCGGCCTCTTCGATCAGCAATTGGCAGTCGGCCATGCTGCCGTAGCTGGGGTCGATGGCGTAGTAGTCGCTGATGTCATAGCCGTTGTCGCGTTGCGGCGAACGCAGGAACGGGGTCAACCACAGGCAATCGACCCCCAGCCAGTGCAGGTAGTCGAGCTTGTCCACCACTCCCAGCAGGTCGCCGGTGGCCTGCCCTTGGTGGCTGTGAAAACTTTTCGGGTAGATCTGGTAGATCACCGAACGCTGCCAGTCTTGCATGGGGGAATCCTTTGGAAAGTGCGAAAGCATTGGCCGGCGAGCCGGCTCCTGCAGGGCCGGTCAGGCCACTCGGTAGCCGGGACGGATGATCTTCAGGCTCAGGCCGCAGGTCAGGACGAACGGCACCACCAGAGCGACGACCATGCCGATCACGAACATCGGGATGTATTGCGGAATGATCGAGATGAACCCCGGCAGCCCACCGACGCCGATGGCCGAGGCCTGGACCTTGTTCAGCGAGAGGAAGATGCTGCCCAGGGCCGAACCGACCAGCGCGGCATAGAACGGAAACTTGTAGCGCAGGTTGACGCCGAACATCGCCGGCTCGGTGATGCCGAAGTAGGCCGAGATCGCCGAGGTCGAAGCCATGCTGCGGTCCCGGGCGTTGCGGCTCATGGTGAACACCGCCAGGGCCGCGCTGCCCTGGGCCAGGTTGGACATGACGATCATGGGCCAGATAAAGGTGCCGCCCTGGGTGGAGATCAGTTGCAGATCGACCGCCAGGAACATGTGGTGCATGCCGGTGATCACCAGCGGCGCATAGAGCAGGCCAAAGATCGCCCCGCCCACCACCGGCGCCAGGTCGAACAGGGTGACCACGCCTTCGGTGATCAGGATCCCCAGATGGCGGGTCACCGGGCCGATGATCGCCAGGGCCAGCACCCCGGTGACCACGATGGTGGTGATGGGCACCACCAGCAGGGTAATGGCGTTGGGCACCCGGGCCCGCAGCCATTTTTCGATCACGCTCATCACATAGGCTGCCAGCAGGATCGGCAGGATCTGCCCCTGGTAGCCGACCTTCTCGATCTGGAACAGGCCGAGGATGTCGAAGTACGGCAGGCTCTGGCCATCCAGCCCGGCCACGGCCTTGCCGTAGTTCCAGGCGTTGAGCAGGTCCGGGTGCACCAGCATCAGGCCCAGGACGATGCCGAGGATCTCGCTGCCGCCGAAGCGCTTGGCCGCCGACCAGCCCACCAGGGCCGGCAGGAACACGAAGGACGTGTTGGCCATCAGGTTGATCAGGCTCCACAGCCCGTCCAGGCCCGGGTAGGCCTCGAGCAGGGTCTGGCCCTCGATGAACATGCCCTTGGCACCCAGCAGGTTGTTCACCCCCATCAGCAGGCCGGCGATGATCAGGGCCGGCAGGATAGGCATGAACACATCGGAGAACACCCGCACCAGGCGCTGCATGGCGTGGGTCTTCTGCGCGCCCTTGTCCTTCACATCGGCAATGGTCGAGGCCGCAAGGCCAGTCTGCTCACGCAGCGCCGCATAGACCTTTTCCACTTCGCCGGGGCCGATCACGACCTGGAACAGGCCGCCGGTGAAGAACGAACCCTTGACCAGGTCGATCTGGTTGAGCGTAGCGCTGTCGACCCGGCCCGGGTCCTTCAGGGCCAGGCGCAGACGGGTCACGCAATGGGCAGCCTGCTCGAGGTTGTCGGCGCCACCGAGGCTGTGCAGCAACTCGCTGGCGATCGTTGAATAGTCGTGGCTCATGCTCGTTCTTCCACCTGAGTTTTTTGTTATTGGCAGCACGCCGAGGAGGAAACTACTCGTCTGTACGAGTTAAATCAACAACTCGTACAGACGAGTTTGGATTTTTCTTTGAGCCAACGCCCGACATGTGCTTTTCCGGCCCCACAGCGGCCCGCCAGCTACATGGACAAACACCCCACGCAGCCCTTAAGGTGCCTGCCTTGAGCACAGCGCGGCACAGAGCCATCCCATGAGCAAATACAACCAGATCTACAGCGATCTGCTTGCCAGCATCACCACCGAACGTCTGGAGCGTGGCGCCCGCCTGCCTTCGGAAAGCGAACTGATGGACAGCTACCAGGCCAGCCGCGGCACCGTGCGCAAGGCCATCGAACTGCTGCAGGAGCGCGGCTTCGCGCAAAAGATCCACGGCAAGGGCACCTTCGTGCTCTCGCCCAATCCCATCGAGTTCCAACTGGGCGGCATCGTCAGCTTCCAGGAAACCTATCCACGCCTGGGGGATGACGTCAGCACCGAGGTGGTGGAGTTCAGCCAGTTTCCTCTCGAAGGCCCGCTGCGGGCCCATCTGCAGGCCGAAGAAGGCAGCCTGATCACCCGGATCAAGCGGGTCAGGCGTATTGACGGCAAGCGGGTGATTCTCGACATCAACCACTTTGTCGCCGATCTGATTCCAGGGCTGGACCGGCAGATCGCCGAGCAGTCGATCTATGCCTACATCGAACAAACCCTGCAATTGAGCATCAGCTACGCCCAACGCACCATCGAGGCCAGCCCGCGGAGCAAGGACGACCAGCAGTTGCTCGACCTGGACGGCCAGAGCCACGTAATAGTGGTGAGCAACCAGACCTTTCTGCAGGACGGGCGCCAGTTCGAGTACACCGAATCACGGCACACCCTGGACAAGTTCTACTTCTCCGACGTGGCGCGGCGCTAAGCCCTGCACCGTCAGCCCAGCAGGGCCACCAGTTCACCACTCAAGGGGCCGATGCGCTTGGATTCCTTGGCGGTGTTCACTTGCTGCGCCACCCGCGCCACCTCGATCACCGGGTGTTCGAGGGCATAACCGCCCTTGCTGTCCAGCCAGCTCAGGACCTCGGCCAAATGCCACAACGAAGTGCTGCCTTCATGGATCGCCAGGGGAAAGCTGTCGGCATGGCCGAGCATCAGCTTGCGCATGTTCTGCCGGGACACGCCGACTATTTCGGCGATCTCGCTGAGGCCGACAAAATCCGGGCTGGCCTCCACCAGCCGCGCTTCGGGAATGATCCGCTTGATATCCCCCAGGGCACTGAGCAGCGCCGCCTCGGCGCTCTCGGCCTCGCGACTGAACTCCAGGGCCAGGCGCCCGGCCAGGCCGGTGCCCACCAGGACGTCGGTGCAACCCGCCGCCCCGAGGCGCTCCACCAGTTGCAGCGGATCGCAGCCCTCCAGCGGCAGAAGGTAGTTGAGGGTGAACAGGTATTCCATGGTGCTTACTCCTTGCGGGCTGCCGGCGACTTGGCTCCACGCAGCTGGTTCAGGGTGCAGTTGTCGATCACCCGGCATAACGCCCGGGCGTGCTGGGTCGGATTCTTCGGCGTACGCCATACGCTGGTGATGCAGAACTCGCCACAGCGGCACACTTCGTTGTTGTACGGGCAATAGATCCGCCCCCAGGCATGACCACCGCCGACCTCGATGCGCCAGCCCTGCCATTCGGCGTAGCGCAGGGCCATTTCAATGTCCTTCTTGGGATGAGTTGCACGAGCCATCCATAGCCTCCAGTATCGCCAGTCACACTAGGTTGTCAACCGACAACCTTGTGTCATCCGATCAAACCCCGCCGCGAACAAGCCGCAGCAAAAACAGGCGGGGGAAGACCCAAGGGTAGAGAGAAGCCCGGGACAAGGGGCCGAGCATGTCTTACGTGATATTGCCGGAAGGCGAAAAAGCGCCGTTTCTAAAGGTCCTGCAACACAAATGCCGATGTGTACCGCAGGCAATCCCCCAGAAACGACAATGGCGATCGACACCCGAAGGTCCCGATCGCCATTGGCTAACGCGAATGGATCAAGCGCCGATCACTCGGCCCCGATCATTCCCACTCAATCGTGGCCGGCGGCTTGCTCGACACGTCGTAGGTGACGCGGGAGATGCCTTCGATCTCGTTGATGATCCGGCCGCTGACGGTTTCCAGCAACTCGTAAGGCAGGTGCGCCCAACGTGCGGTCATGAAGTCGATGGTTTCCACGGCGCGCAGGGCCACGACCCACGCGTAACGACGGCCATCACCTACCACGCCCACGGATTTCACCGGCTGGAACACCACGAAGGCCTGGCTGACCTTGTGGTACCAGTCGGCCTTGCGCAGCTCTTCGATGAAGATGTGGTCGGCGCGACGCAGCAGGTCGGCGTATTCCTTCTTCACTTCACCCAAGATGCGCACGCCCAGGCCCGGGCCCGGGAACGGGTGGCGGTAGACCATGTCGTACGGCAGGCCCAGTTCCAGGCCCAGACGGCGGACTTCGTCCTTGAACAGCTCGCGCAGTGGCTCGACCAGCTTGAGGTTCATTTCTTCCGGCAGGCCGCCCACGTTGTGGTGCGACTTGATCACGTGGGCCTTGCCGCTTTTCGCGCCAGCCGACTCGATCACGTCCGGGTAGATGGTGCCCTGGGCCAGGTACTTGATGTTTTCCAGCTTGCAGGATTCGGCATCGAACACGTCGATGAAGGTACGACCGATGATCTTGCGCTTCTTCTCCGGGTCCGACTCGCCGGCCAGGTTGTTGAGGAACTGCTCCTCGGCGTTGGCGCGGATCACCTTGACGCCCATGTTCTCGGCGAACATGGCCATCACTTGCTCGCCTTCGTGCAGGCGCAGCAGGCCGTTGTCGACGAAGACGCAGGTCAGCTGGTCGCCGATGGCCTTGTGCAACAGGGCCGCAACCACCGAGGAGTCGACGCCGCCGGACAGGCCCAGCAGGACGTTGTCGGTACCAACCTGGGCACGGATCTGGGCAATGGCGTCCTCGGCGATCTTCGACGGGGTCCACAGCGCTTCACAGCCGCAGATGTCGAGGATGAAGCGCGACAGGATGCGACCGCCCTGCTTGGTGTGGGTCACTTCCGGGTGGAACTGCACGCCGTAGTAGCGCAGGTCGTCGTTGAACATGCCGGCAATCGGGCAGCTCGGGGTGCTGGCCAGGATGTGGAAGTCTTCCGGCATCTTGGTGACCTTGTCACCGTGGCTCATCCACACGTCGAGGCCGAACAGGCCGTCGGCGTCGACGTGGTCTTCGATGCCGTCCAGCAGGCGGCTCTTGCCGACGACATCAACCCGGGCATAGCCGAATTCACGCAGCTCGGAACCTTCGACCTTGCCGCCCAACTGCTCGGCCATGGTCTGCATGCCGTAGCAGATGCCGAAGACCGGGACGCCCAGGTCAAACACCGCCTGTGGGCAGCGAGGGCTGTTGGCTTCGTGCACGGATTCGGGGCCGCCGGCGAGGATGACGCCTTTGGGAGCGAATTCGCGGATCGCTTCGTCGTCCATGTCGAACGGATGCAGTTCGCAGTAGACCCCGATCTCGCGCACACGGCGGGCGATCAGTTGGGTGTACTGGGAACCGAAGTCGAGGATCAGGATACGGTGAGCGTGAATGTCGAGGGCCATGGTCAGTCTCGTCTAATTTCAGAAACGACACGGGGCTGAAAAACACAGCCCCGGTTACTAAATTCGTCAATCGCCTCCGGGCCAAGGCCTGGAGGCGATCACTATCAACCTACGCGATAGTTTGGCGCTTCCTTGGTGATCTGCACGTCGTGGACGTGGGATTCAGCCATGCCGGCGCCGGTGATGCGGACAAACTCCGGCTTGGTGCGCATTTCTTCGATGTTGGCGCTACCGGTGTAGCCCATGGAAGAACGCAGGCCGCCCATCAGCTGATGGATGATCGCGGTCAGGGTGCCCTTGTACGGCACGCGACCTTCGATACCTTCCGGCACCAGCTTCTCGGCACCCGCGGAGGAGTCCTGGAAGTAGCGGTCGGAAGAGCCCTGGGCCTGGGACATGGCGCCCAGGGAACCCATGCCACGGTAAGCCTTGTAGGAGCGGCCCTGGAACAGCTCGATCTCGCCCGGAGCCTCTTCGGTACCGGCGAACATCGAACCCATCATCACGCAGGAAGCACCGGCGACGATGGCCTTGGACAGGTCACCGGAGAACCGGATACCGCCGTCGGCGATCAGCGGCACGCCTGTGCCGACCAGCGCCGCTGCAACATTGGCGATGGCGCTGATTTGCGGCACGCCAACACCCGCAACGATACGGGTGGTGCAGATCGAGCCCGGGCCGATACCGACCTTGACTGCGTCGGCGCCGGCTTCGGCCAAGGCCTTGGCGGCAGCGCCAGTGGCGATGTTGCCGCCGATCACCTGCACTTGCGGGAAGTTCTCTTTGACCCAGCGAACGCGGTCGATCACGCCTTTGGAGTGACCGTGGGCGGTGTCCACCACCACCACGTCGACACCGGCATTGACCAGCGCAGCAACGCGATCGCCAGTGTCCTTGCCAGTGCCGACCGCAGCGCCGACACGCAGGCGACCCTGGTCGTCCTTGCTGGCCAGCGGGTAAGCCTTGGCTTTCTCGATATCGTTGACGGTCATCATGCCCTTGAGAGCGAAAGCGTCGTCGACGATCAGTACACGCTCGATGCGGTGCTTGTGCAGCAGCTCGCGGACGGCGGTCTTGTCGGCGCCTTCCTTGACCGTGACCAGGCGCTCTTTAGGCGTCATCACTTCTCGGACGCTGACTTCCAGACGGCTTTCGAAACGCACGTCGCGGGAAGTCACGATACCCACCAGGTCGCCGTTGTGCAGTACCGGCACACCGGAGATGTTATGCATGCCGGTCAGTTCGAGCAGGTCACGCACGGTGGCGTCGGCCTCGATGGTGATCGGGTCCTTGACCACACCGGCTTCGAAACGCTTGACCTTGCGCACTTCGGCGGCCTGCTGCTCGATGGTCATGTTCTTGTGGATGATGCCGATGCCGCCTTCCTGAGCCATGGCGATTGCCAGACGGGCTTCAGTGACGGTGTCCATGGCAGCGGAAACCAGTGGAATATTCAGCTCGATGCCACGGGTCAAACGGGTCTTAAGACTGACTTCATTAGGCAGTACTTCGGAATAACCGGGCACTAGGAGAATGTCGTCGAAGGTGAGGGCTTCTTGGCTGATACGCAGCATCGCGGGGGCTCCCGGGCGGGAAAATGGAAGCGCGCCATTATACTCAGACAGCTACCCGGGCTCAATGTAAAACTCTGGCTAATATCGCTGGAGTGATAGATGGAGATATCAGCGCGCTACAACTCGACCTTGACCCAACTTATCGGTTGATCCAGCCAGTCGGCGAACTCGTCGATAAAGCTCTGTTTAAAACCCGCTTCGGCCCAGTTGTTGAATATAAAGCCCAAGTTGGAAAAGCCGCACTCCTGAAGAAACAGAAAGCCGTTGATGTCATCTTCATGACCGCATTCGGGGCAGGTGAAGTTATCGGTGCGCCCCGGCATCCAGTCTTCCAGACTCTCGAACAGCGCCTCGCCGATTTCCTGGCGGCATTCGGCACAGCCGGCTTCTTCGAGAAAGCCCTTGGACGGGGTATAGATGCAGCGTTTGGTGATGATCTCCAGACCATTGACCGGCTCGCCGAAGGGCAGCGCCTCCGGCCGCAGCACCACCTCCCGTGCCCCCGGCGCAATCGCGTGGCCCATGCGATTGCCGGTGCGCCCGCAGGTGCTGAGGCTTTCCTCGACGATGTTCTTGCGCACCAGCCAGCGCACGATCGCCCGAGCCCGGGGCTCGTGCACCGGCAGGGTGGAAATTTTCGGGACGAGGATGCTTTGCGAGTTCATGGATAAGCCTGAAACGTGCGGGACAATACGAACGCTTGCGCCGGCAAGCCGACTCCTACCATCAATTGTAGGAGGGCGTGCCAGCGAACGGATTGAAAGGCCCGCAGCTTAATCCCTGAACCTCGCAGGTCAAGTGCTCAGGTAGCGTCCGATCAGGGCAACGCCACTGGCCAGCACCAGCCAGGTCACCAGGCGCACAAAAGCCTCCCGTGACAGTTTCATCGTCAGCCGACGGCCAATCCACAACCCCAAGGCCATCGCCGGCAACAGGCATAGCGCCAACAGCAGCAGCGGCAACTCGGCATAGACCCCGGCCAGGGTGAACAGGCTCAGACGCACCACGGTGCTGCAACTGATCAGCGCACTCTGGGTCGCCCGCGCCGGGTCCTTGGGCAGGCGGCTGTTCAGGTAGATGGCATATAGAAAGCCGCCACTGCCGAAGAGTGCGCCAAACAGCCCACCGACAATCCCCATCGGCACCGCCCAGCCGGCCGCCAACTGGGTTGGACGCGCCTTCACCCACAGGCTGTAGATGGCGTAGGCACTGATAAACAGCCCCATCAATAGAAGCAGCAGATCGGACTTGAGGTTGAGCAGGAAAATCACCCCCAAGGTGCAGCCCAGCGCCATGCAGGGCAGCAACCGCAACAACTCGGTTTTTGCCACGTCCCTGCGCGAAGGCAGCAGATTGCCAAAGGCGGCGACGAAATCCAGCAGCACCAGCAACGGCACGATCTTCGACAATGGCATGAACAGGATCAGGATCGGTCCCGCCACCAGCGCCGTGCCGAAACCGGCGATGCCAAATACGATGTACGCCAGCGCGATGCCCAGGCCAATCGCCAACCAACCACCCGGGCCGAAAGACCACTGGTTCAAACCTTCGATTACCAAGCTCATCACTGCGACTTCTCCAACCGGATCAGCAATGACTTTAGCCAGCGGCGAGCCTTGCGACTAATATCGTCAAAGCCTTCAACCCATCGCAAAAAGGCATGCCTTGTGATTTCAACCCGTCAACTGCGCTATTTCGTGGAAATTGCCGAGAGCGGTAGCTTCAGCGCGGCGGCAGAACGCCTGTTTGTCGCCCAGTCGGCCCTTAGCCGACAGATCAAGGAACTGGAAAGCCAGCTGCAAACCCCACTTTTCCAACGCACTGCCCGCCAGCCTCGGCTGACCGCCGCCGGTGAAGCCTTCCTGCCCAAGGCACGCAACCTGCTGAGCGAACTGCACAAAGCCGCGGAGCTGGCCACCCAGGTCGGCCAGGGGCAACTGGGCACCCTGCGCCTCAGCCACTCAAGCACCGTGCCCATGAGCGGTCGTCTGCTTGGGGGTATCAGCGAGTATCTGCGGGCGTGCCCCGGAGCTTCGATGGATATCGTCAAGCTATCGTCCGAGGCGCAGTTGCAAGAACTCGCCGAAGGCCGGCTGGATGCTGGCCTGCTGCGCCTGCCGGTACTGCGCCAACGCGAGGGAGTGCAAATCGTGCCCTTGTTCAGCGAACCCCTGCTGCTGGCATTGCCGCCGCAGCATCCCCTGGCCCTTGATCCACCCGTTCACGGGGTGGAACTGGCACAACTGCGCAACGAAGCCTTTATTTCCATCCCCCATCCCCAGCGTGGGGGCTTGAGCTACCTGTCGGCCGAGCTGTGCATGCGCCAGGGCTTCTTTCCCAGGGCGGCGCGGGTGATGTCGCGCAAGACCACCCAATTGCAGCTGATCCAGGCCGGCTTCGGCATCGCCCTGCTGCCCGAGTCGATGCAGGACATCGCCCCGGCCAGCATCCGCTTCCTGCCGCTGGCGGATGCCGATTGCCAAAGCACCGTGGCCCTCGCCTACCGACAGGAGCCGACGCCTCTGGTGGCGCAATTCGTCGAACATTTTCGCAATCACTTGTAGTTGATTTGCGTTGTTCCATTCAGAGACAGGCCTTTACACTGCGCCCCATGATTAAAGATCCCTTCGCACGACTCGGCCTGGACCGCGAGGTCCTCACCGTCACCCAGCTCAACAGCCGCGCCCGGGTGCTGCTCGAGGACGTGTTCAGCAATATCTGGGTGGAGGGCGAGATCTCCAACCTCGCCCGCCCGGCCTCCGGCCATGTGTACTTCACCCTCAAGGACAGCGGCGCCCAGGTGCGCTGCGCACTGTTCCGGCAGAACGCCGCGCGGGTCCGCCAGGCGCTGAAGGACGGCCTGGCGGTCAAGGTGCGGGGCAAGGTCTCGCTGTTCGAAGGGCGCGGTGACTATCAGCTGATTCTCGACACCGTGGAACCGGCCGGTGATGGCGCCCTGCGCCTGGCTTTCGATGCCCTGAAAGACAAACTCAGCGCCGAAGGGCTGTTCAGCGCCGAACGCAAAGTGCCACTGCCGGCACATCCGCAACGCATCGGCATCATCAGTTCGCCCACCGGTGCGGTGATCCGCGACATCATCAGTGTGTTCCGGCGCCGCGCACCACAGGTCGTGCTGACCCTGATCCCTACCGCCGTGCAGGGCCGCGAGGCTACGGCGCAGATCGTCCGGGCCCTGCAGCTGGCCGACGCCCGGGGCTTCGACGCGCTGATCCTGGCCCGTGGCGGCGGCTCCCTGGAGGACCTCTGGTGCTTCAACGAAGAAGCCGTGGCCCGTGCGGTGGATGCCTGCGTGACACCGATCGTCAGCGCCGTCGGCCATGAAACCGATGTCTCCATCAGTGATTTCGTGGCCGACGTGCGCGCGCCCACGCCTTCCGCAGCAGCCGAACTGCTGGCCCCCGATTCCAGTGACCTGCAACGCCGGGTCGACAACCTGCAGCGACGCCTGGTGATGCGCATGCGCGACCGGCTGGTGCGTGATCGACTGCGCCTGGACGGCCTGGCCCGCCGCCTGCGCCATCCCGGTGAACGCCTGCGCCAGCAGGCACAGCGCCTGGACGACCTGGACATGCGCCTGCGCCGCGCCTTCGAGCGCAGCCTCAATACCCGTCGCGAACGCTTGATCCGCCTGGAAACCCGCCTGGGAGCCCAGCATCCAGGGCGGCAACTGACGCTGCTGCGCCAGCGCCTGGACAGCCTGGCCGAACGCCTGCCCCGGGCCATGCGCGAAGGCCTCAAGGGCCGCCGCCTGCAATTGCACAGCCAGATGCAGACCCTGCATGTGGTCAGCCCCCTGGCCACCCTGGGGCGCGGTTACAGCATCCTGCTGGACGATCGCGGGCAGGCCATTCGCAGTGCCAGCCAGACCCGCCCAGGCCAGCGCCTCAGTGCCCGCCTGGGCGAAGGCGAGCTGCAAGTACGCGTCGAAGACAACCACCTGACGCCCGTCACTCTTTCTCTACTGGATTGATCCATGCCGCGTTTTCTCTGCTCCCTGCTATTGCTGTGCCTGGCCTTCAATGCTCACGCCGACAGCTACATCACCCGCCTGCTGAACAAACCCGTGCCCGGTGGCGTAGCGGTGGTCGACCTGGGCAGCGCCGCCCAGGCGCCCAAGGCCAGTTACCAGGGCAAGCCGGTACTGGTGGTGAGGGAGCAGAACAACTGGCTGGCGATTGTCGGCATCCCGCTGACGGTCAAGCCCGGCACTCAACAAGTAAGCGCCGGTGGGCGCAGCCTGAACTTCGTGGTCGGCAACAAGAAATACCCCGAGCAGCACATCACCCTGAAGAACCAGCGCCAGGTCAATCCGAACCCGGCGGACCTCAAGCGCATCGATGGCGAGTTGGCGGAACAGATCCGCGCCTACCGCAGCTTCAGCCCCAATACCCCGAGCAACCTGCTGCTGGACAAGCCGGTGAACGGGCCGCTGTCGAGCAAGTTCGGCGTGCGCCGTTTCTTCAACGGTGAAGAGCGCAACCCTCACGCCGGCCTGGACTTCGCGGTGCCGGCAGGCACACCGATCAAGACCCCGGCGGCGGGCAAAGTGATCCTGATCGGCAACTACTTCTTCAACGGCAACACCGTGTTCGTCGACCACGGCCAGGGCTTCATCAGCATGTTCTGCCACATGTCGAAAATCGACGTGAAGAATGGCCAGTCCCTGGCCCGTGGCGCCGTGGTGGGCAAGGTGGGGTCGACCGGCCGCGCCACCGGGCCGCATATGCACTGGAACGTCAGCCTGAATGATGCGCGGGTCGATCCGGCCATCTTTATCGGGGCCTTCCAGCCCTGATCACGCGGCGCCGCTTACCTGCATCAGGCATTGATTCAGCGGCGAGCCGACGCCCACGGGGATTGCGCAGCCCAACTCGACTGCGCAATCGTTAGTATTCTTTCAAAGAATACCCAGCATAAAATCTCGATATGGCTTTGTTTTCGAGTATTCCTCTCAATTTTTTTCGACTGCTTGCCATCTCTCACCCCAGTGGTTAGGGTTGAGCACATGAAAACCTCTCACACCCTCATTCAGCGTCGTCAACACCGGAGCCTCTGCCTCGTCAGCGCACGACTGCCAGGCTGAATCGCGGTGCCTCATCCCCCTGCGTCAACCTCACTCTTGACTCACCGGCAGGCCGCCTCTTTTCGGCCCGGACAATAAGGATTTCTCCATGACCATGCTCAAAGACCCATCCTCCAAGTACCGCGCGTTTCCGACCATCAACTTGCCGGACCGTACCTGGCCGTCGAAAACCATCACCAGCGCGCCGATCTGGTGCAGTTCGGACCTGCGTGACGGCAACCAGTCGTTGATCGAACCGATGGATGCGGTCAAGAAGCTGCGCTTCTGGAAAACCCTGGTGGCTGTGGGTGTGAAGGAAATCGAAGCTTCCTTCCCCGCCGCTTCGCAAACCGACTTCGACTTCGTGCGCACCCTGATCGAAGGCGGGCACATTCCGGACGACACCACCATCCAGGTATTGACCCAGGCCCGCGAAGACTTGATCGCCCGCACCTTCGAATCCTTGCGTGGAGCGAAAAAGGCCATCGTCCACCTGTACAACGCCACCAGCCCTTCGTTCCGCCGCATTGTCTTCAACCAGGACAAGGCCGGTGTGAAAGAGATCGCGGTGAATGCGGCCAAGCTGTTCGTCAAATACGCCGCCCAGCAACCGGAAACCCAGTGGCAGTTCGAGTACTCGCCAGAGACCTTCAGCGCCACCGAGCTGGAGTTTGCCAAGGAAGTCTGCGACGCCGTGGTGGAAGTCTGGAACGCCACGCCAAGCAACAAGGTGATCCTCAACCTGCCGGCCACCGTAGAAGTCGCCACACCGAACATCTATGCCGACCAGATCGAGTGGTTCTGCCGCAACATCAACCGTCGTGACAGCGTGCTCATCAGCCTGCACACCCACAACGACCGAGGTACGGGCGTGGCCGCCACCGAGTTGGGCCTGATGGCTGGCGCCGACCGTGTCGAAGGCTGCCTGTTCGGCAACGGCGAGCGTACCGGTAACGTCGACCTGGTCACCGTGGCCTTGAACCTCTACACCCAGGGTGTAAACCCGGAACTGGACTTCTCCGACATCGACGGCGTGCGCAAAGTCGTGGAAGAGTGCAACCAGATTGCCGTGCACCCGCGTCACCCTTATGTCGGCGACCTGGTCCACACTGCGTTCTCCGGCTCGCACCAGGACGCGATCCGCAAGGGCTTCGCCCAGCAGAAAGCCGATGGCTTGTGGGAAGTGCCGTACTTGCCGATCGACCCGGCCGATATCGGTCGCAGCTACGAGGCGGTGATCCGCGTCAACAGCCAGTCGGGCAAGGGTGGTATCGCCTACCTGCTGGAGCAGGAATACGGCATCAGCTTGCCACGCCGCATGCAGATCGAATTCAGCCAGGTGGTGCAGCGGGAAACCGACCGCCTGGGCCTGGAAATGACCGCCCAGCAAATCCACGCGCTGTTGCACAGCGAGTACTTGCAGGCCAACACTCCCTACGCGCTGGTCAGCCATCGCCTGCAGGAAGAGAACGGCCACAGCGCCGTGGAAGTGGAAGTCTCGAGCAAGGGCCAGGGCGAAACCAATCTGCACTGGCGCGGCAAGGGCAACGGCGCCCTGGAAGCGCTGGTGGCCGGGCTGCCGGTTCCGGTGGAGATCATGGACTACAACGAACACGCCATCGGCGCCGGCACCAACGCCAAGGCGGCGGCCTACATCGAACTGCGGGTCAACGGTGAGCGTGCCGTGCACGGCGTCGGTATCGACGAGAACATCACCACCGCCAGCTTCAAGGCGCTGTTCAGTGCGCTGAACCGCTCCTTGAGCGAGCAGCAGGCCAAGGCAGCCTAAAGGCGCCAAAAGTGAAAGGCCCCGAGGAGCTCGACTCCCCGGGGCCTTTTTTATGCCGGAACAGATAACACCAGCTAAATGTCAGCAACGACGGTTTCAGGCATGCACATCAACACTGAACATGGCTTGCAGCAAAGCCGCCTGCAGCACCTGCAAGGTACTGTTGGTCACGGCGATCTGCGCCTGGACTTCCATCACCTGCTGGGCTTTCTGTTCGTCGCTGGCCTGGCCCTTCTGCACATTGGCCAATTGCGCCTGCTGTTCAGTCAGGGTTTTCTGGGTTTGCTCAATCTGTTTCTGCAGTGCCTTGACCGGATCACCATCGGCCTTTACTGCATCGATATTGGCATCGCCAGAGTTGACCCGCAGTTCCTTATCCTGGCCGTCCTTGCTTTCATCCACCGGCGCCAACGGGCTGGCGCCGTTGCCTTCGGCTTCAGTCGACGCAGTTTTGGGGGCCGACAGGGGGTAAGGATTGACGATGGTGGCAGTGATGGTAGTCATGGTTGATTCCTCCTGAACTGCTCCTGCTATCGGCCTTCACCCTCGAAGCTTGATATTCGCAACCTGTAAAAAAGTGTGCAGTGCCGAAGCGATCCTAAGTGAACATGAAGGTATCGGCGTCGAGGTTCGCCGGAAAACGCGCACGGTAAGCCGCCAGTTCACCCGCGTTCAGGCAGACCTGGAAGACGCCATCGGCCTCTCCGGCGCTGAGCAGGGTTTCGCCCTGGTAGTCCAGAACCTGGCTGTCTCCGGTATAGGCAAAGCCCTTGCCGTCGGTGCCCACCCGGTTCACCGCCGCAACGTAGCAGAGGTTTTCAATGGCCCGGGCTGGCAGCAGGCGGTTCCAGTGCAAACGGCGGGCACCCGGCCAATTGGCGGTGTAGAGCAGCAGGTCGGTGTCCTGGGCGTCCCGGCTCCACACCGGGAACCGCAGGTCGTAGCAGATCAGCGGGCGAATACGCCAACCCTTGAGCTCGAACTGTACCTGCCGTTCCCCCGGCGTGTAGTGATTGTGCTCGCCAGCCATGCGAAACAGGTGGCGCTTGTCGTAGTGCCAGACCTCACCGTCAGGGCGCGCCCACAGCAAGCGATTGCGATGGCTGCCATCCGCTGCCTGGATTATCACGCTGCCGGTGATCACCGCATTCAGCTTCTTCGCCTGCCCACGTAGCCATTTGCTGGTAGGGCCATTCTCCGCTTCCGCGAGAGTCGCGGATTCCATGGAGAATCCGGTGGTAAACATTTCCGGCAGGATGATCAGATCTGCACCACGGGCCTGCTCCAGCAACTGCTCGAAATGCTCGAAGTTGGCCTGGCGGTCGTGCCAGGCCAGGGTGGTCTGGATCAGGGCCAGATTCAGATCGGGTAATGCACTCAGATCACGCATAGTTTCTCCGCTGCTTGGCGCAGCGTCTCCTCGCGCTTGGCAAAACACAGACGCACCAGACGCTGCCCCTGGGGCGGCTGCTGATAGAACACCGACACCGGAATGGCTGCCACGCCGTGTTCGCGGGTCATCCATATCGCCATGTCGACATCATTCAAGTCTGGACGAATCTGCGAATAGTCCACCAATTGAAAATAGGTACCCGACACCCGGTTGAAGCTGAAACGCGAGGCGCTCAGCAGATCGCAGAACAGATCACGCTTGGCCTGGTAAAAGGCCGGCAACTCTTCGACATGTTCCGGGTGCTCGGCCATGAAGTCCGCCAGAGCGTACTGCAAAGGCGTGACTCCGCAGAAGCTGACATATTGATGCACCTTGCGCAGCTCGGCGCTCAGAGCCGGTGGTGCAACCACATAACCGGTCTTCCAGCCGGTCACGTGGTAGGTCTTGCCGAACGAGCTGACCACGAAGGCCCGCTGAGACAGCTCCTCATGGGCCAACACACTGACATGGGGTACGCCATCGAACACCAGGTGTTCGTAGACCTCATCACTGACCAGATAGATATCGCGATCACGGATCAGGGCAGCCAACTGGTCCAGCTCGGCGCGGCTGATCAAGGCACCACTGGGGTTGTGCGGCGAATTGAGGATGATCATCCGCGTGCGCGGACTCAGGGCTTCACCGAGTTTCTGCCAATCGAGGGCAAAGCCCTGCCCCGCCAACGGCACATGCACACAACGCCCACCGGCCAGCTCCACCGACGGCTCATAGCTGTCGTAACTGGGGTCGAACACAATGACTTCGTCACCGCGCTGGATCACCGCCTGGATGGCACAGAAGATTGCCTGGGTCGCACCGGGGGTGATGGTCACCTCAGCGTCCGCATCGACCTGGACGCCATAGCTGCGGGCGATTTTCGCGGCGACCTGCTGGCGCAGTGCCGGTAGGCCGGTCATAGGTGCGTACTGGTTATGGCCATTGGCGGCATGCCAGCCAAGTGCATCACGCAGGGCTTGCGGGCCATCGAAATCAGGAAAGCCCTGGGACAGGTTGAGCGCTCCGGTTTCCACCGCGAGCTGGGACATTTGCGTGAAGATGGTGGTGCCGACATTCGGCAACTTACTGATGATCATGAGGATTCCCTGCTGAGCAGTCCGCACTACGGCGGCGCGGAGGTCCCCGAGAATAGCCCAAACGCCAGGCATGAAAAAGGGCGCCCGGGGCGCCCTCTTATCCACACAGTTCCCCTAGGAACTGGCTTGCCAGCGAAGCTCTGAAGCAGCGCCAGAGCTTCACCGGCAAGCCGGCCCCTATAGCCGGTCAGCGCTTGTCGCGGCGCTTCTTGTCGGCCTTCTTGTGGTGCGACATCAAGCGACGCTTCTTGTTGACCTGGCGGTCGGTCAGCGTGTTCTTGTTGCCTTCGTACGGGTTCTCGCCGCCCTTGAACTCGATGCGGATCGGCGTACCTACCAGCTTCAAGACTCGGCGGTAGGTGTTTTCCAGATAGCGCACATAAGACTTGGGCACCTTCTCCACCTGGTTGCCGTGGATCACGATCAGCGGCGGGTTGGCACCACCCAAGTGGGCGTAGCGCAGTTTGATCCGGCGATTGTTGACCATGGGCGGCGCGTGCTCGCCAACGGCATCTTCGAGGATCTGCGTCAGGCGGCTGGTGGGCCAGCGGGTTACCGCCGACTTGAAGGAGTTCTGCACCGACTGGTAGAGGTTGCCCACACCGGTACCGTGCAGCGCCGAGATGAAGTGGATATCGGCGAAGTCGACGAAGAACAGCCGGCGTTGCAGCTCGGTCTTCACGTAGTCGCGCTCGCTCGGCTGCATGCCGTCCCACTTGTTCAGGGCGATCACCAGGGCCCGACCGGCTTCCAGGGCAAAGCCCAGCAGGTTCAGGTCGTGGTCCACCACACCTTCGCGGGCGTCCATGACAAAGATCACCACGTTGGCGTCCTTGATCGCCTGCAGCGTCTTGACCACCGAGAACTTTTCAACTTCCTCGTGGATCTTGCCGCGCTTGCGCACACCGGCGGTGTCGATCAGGGTGTACTTCTCGTCGTTGCGCTCGAACGGGATGTAGATACTGTCGCGGGTGGTGCCGGGCTGGTCATAGACGATCACCCGGTCTTCACCGAGCATGCGGTTGACCAGGGTCGACTTGCCGACGTTGGGACGACCGATGATGGCGATCTTGATCCCGTCCTTCTCGCTCGGGCCCGGAATGCGCTTGGCTTCCTCACCCTCGGCAACGATCTCTTCCTCGCCTTCTTCCGGCTCGTCAGCGTCATCCTTGGGGAATTCGCTCAGGGCGATTTCCAGCATCTGGGTGATACCGCGGCCATGCGCACCGGCGATCGGGATGGCATCGCCCATGCCCAGCGGCGCGAACTCGGCGCGGGCCATGTCCGGGTCGATATTATCGACCTTGTTGGCGATCACGTAGGAAGTCTTGTTACGTTTGCGCAGGTGCTCGCCGATCATCTGGTCGGCCGCGGTAAACCCGGCCTTGGCATCCACCAGGAACAACACCACATCAGCTTCTTCGATGGCCAGCAGCGACTGCTCGGCCATCTTTTCATCCATGCCATGCTCGTCACCGGAGATACCGCCGGTGTCGATCAGAATATAGGTACGCCCTTGCCACTTGGCCTCACCGTATTGGCGATCACGGGTCAGACCGGACAGGTCGCCGACAATGGCGTCGCGAGTCCGAGTCAGGCGGTTGAACAAGGTGGACTTGCCGACGTTAGGTCGGCCCACCAGGGCGATTACGGGAACCATGCGGCTCTCCACTGCGTTAATTCAGAAAATACAAAAGCCGCTGCGAGGCAGCGGCTGGTGCTCGGGGCAGCACTGCAGGAGCGAGCACGCTCGCTCCTGCAGTTCGCTTGGGGATCACCCCAAGCATAGTCAAACCATTACTTGATGGTCAGGGCTTCCAGTTTGCCGCTGTTGCCATACACATAAATCATGTCGCCCACCACCAGCGGACGGGCACGCAGGCCGTCGCTATCGATGCGCGTACGACCGACGAAGCGACCGTCAACCTGGCTCAGCAGGTGCAGGTAACCTTCCAGGTCGCCCACGGCTACGTAGCTGGAGAAGACTTCCGGTGCCGACAGTTGGCGGCGAGCCAGGGAGTCGTTGCTCCACAGCGCGGTAGTCGAACGCTCGTCCACGCCTTCCACGGTACCCGAGGACAGGCTGACATAAACGCTGCCGAACCCTTGGGCCACACCGGCGTAGCTGGAAGCATCACGCTGCCACAGTGGACGGCCGCTCTCCAGGTCCAGGGCAACCACGCGCCCCTGGTAGCTGGCAACGTACAGGGTGCCACCGGAAAGCAGCAGGCCACCGTCGATGTCCACGACCCGATCCAGTTCGGAACGGCCTTGTGGAATGGCGACACGCTGCTCCCACACCGGCACGCCGTTGCGAATATCCAGCGCGACCACCTTGCCGGTGGAAAGACCGGCCAGGGCCAGACGGTTGGTCGCCAACGGCGCACTGGTGCCCCGCAGGGTCAACACCGCTGGAGTGCTGTCGTAGAGCCAGATCTGATGACCGGTGCTGGCTTCAAGGCCAATCACTCGGTCGTCCTGAGTCTGCACCACCACCACGTCACCGTTGGTGGCTGGTGGAGCCAGCACTTCACTGGTCACACGGGCACGCCATTTCTCTTCACCGCTGGAGGCATCCAGGGCAACCACTTCGCCTTTCAGAGTGCCGATCATGACCAGCCCATAACCCACGCCCACGGCGCCGGAAACAGGCAGTTCGAGATCTTTCTTCCATTTGACGTCGCCGTTCATGCGATCCATGGAAACCACCACACCGGTGACGTCGGCGGCATAGATGGTGTCACCATCGATGGCCGGCACCAGCATGTTGTAGGTTTCACCCTGACCGTCACCGATCGAACGGCTCCACTGCTTCTGCAGGACCACTTCTTCTTTGAAGTCGACCAGTTCCGCCGGTGGCAGTTCTTTCTTGCTGTTGCTGCTGCAACCCGCGGCCAACAAGGCCAGAGCCAGCAATGCTGCATGTTTCCAACGGATCACGTCATGCATCCCCTTTGGCCAGGTCGTCCAGCTTGATTTGTAGGCCACCGACTGCTGCTTCGTCCGAGAGCGCCGCCTTGGCTTTTTGGTATGCCGCATGGGCTTCGTCCACACGGCCCAGCTGGACCAGCAGATCGCCCTTGAGTTCTTCACGAGTCGCCAGGAATGCCTTGTCGGCATCGCCGTCGAGCAGCTTCAGAGCCTCGTCGGCCTTGTTCTGCGCCGCCAGCACCTGTGCCAGGCGCTGACGCGCCACTTCACCCAGGGTCGGGTTGGCGGGCTTGTCGGCCACGGCCTTGAGCTGTGCCGCGGCATCGTCCAGCTTGCCGGTGTCTACTGCCACTTTGGCCACGAACAGGTTGCCGTACTGCGCGTAGGCAGTACCGCCGAACTCGCTGTTGAGCTTGCCCGCCAGGTCCGTAACACGAGCGGCATCCGGCTTGCCATCCGGCGTCAGGGTAGTTTCCAGCAGTTGCTGATAGAGCACCGAAGCGCCTTGCGACTGATTGTTCTGATACTTGTGCCAGGCTTGCCAGCCGAACACGATAACCAGGGCCAGCAGGCCGCCAGTTACCAGGGGTTTGCCGTTACGCTGCCACCAGTCTTTCAATTCCGCCAGCTGTTCATCTTCGGTACTCGACACCCCAATACTCCTTATTCGCTAAATCGGCTGTTTGACAGCTTCAACCCTGCACGACGCAGGTGGCCAGGTGCGCAGCGAGTGCATCCCAGGCAATGCTTTGTTGTTCGCCCTGGCCACGCAGGGGTTTGAAACCTACCACTTGCTGGGCCAGTTCGTCGTCACCGAGGATCAGCGCATACAGCGCGCCGCTCTTGTCGGCCTTCTTGAATTGGCTCTTGAAGCTGCCAGCACCGGCATTGATCTGCAGACGCAGGTTCGGCAATTGATCGCGAACACGCTCGCTCAGCGCCAGCGCAGCCAGTTCGGCGGCCTCACCGAAGGCGCAAAGGTAAACGTCGACCTGGCGCGAGATCTCTTCCGGGACCTGCTCCAGGGTTTCCAGCAGCAGCACCAGGCGTTCGATCCCCATGGCAAAGCCAACGCCCGACGTAGGCTTGCCGCCCATCTGCTCCACCAGGCCATCGTAACGGCCACCGGCACAGACGGTGCCCTGGGCACCGAGCTTGTCGGTGACCCATTCGAAAACGGTCTTGCTGTAGTAATCCAGCCCACGCACCAGCTTGGGGTTGATCACATAGGGGATACCCGCAGCATCCAGGCGGGCCTTGAGGCCTTCGAAGTGCACGCGGGACTCTTCGTCCAGGTAGTCGGCCAGCTTGGGCGCATCCACCAGCACGGCTTGAGTGTCCGGGTTCTTGGTGTCCAGCACCCGCAGCGGGTTGGTCTTCAGGCGGCGCTGGCTGTCTTCGTCCAGCTTGTCCATGCGCGCCGACAGGAACTCCACCAGCGCGTCGCGATAACGCGCACGCGCTTCGGCAGTACCCAGGCTGTTGAGTTCGAGCTTGACCGCATCACGAATGCCCAGCTCGCCCCACAGGCGCCAGGTCAGCACGATCAGTTCAGCGTCGATGTCCGGCCCGTCGAGGTTGAATACCTCGCAACCGATCTGGTGGAACTGGCGATAACGGCCTTTCTGCGGGCGCTCGTGACGAAACATCGGGCCGATGTACCACAGCTTCTGCACCTGGCCACCGCCGGTAATGCCGTGCTCCAGCACCGCACGGACACAGGCAGCGGTGCCTTCCGGACGCAGGGTGAGGGAGTCGCCGTTGCGATCTTCGAAGGTGTACATCTCTTTTTCGACGATGTCGGTCACTTCACCGATGGAGCGCTTGAACAGCTCGGTGAATTCGACGATCGGCATGCGGATCTGCTTGTAACCGTAGTTATCCAGCAGGCGCGCCACAGTACCCTCGAAATAACGCCACAGGGGCGTCTGCTCGGGCAGGATGTCATTCATGCCACGAATGGCTTGCAGAGACTTGCTCACAAAAAATCCTTAAATACGTTCGGTTAGCCGCGAGCGATCAGCGCTGCGTCGGCTTCGACCTTTTCGGCCGCCTTCTGCCGGATCAGCTTTTCAAGCTCGTCCACCAGATTGTCATTGGTCAGTTTCTGTGCCGGCTTGCCATCGATGTAGATCAGGTTCGGTGTGCCGCCGGTCAGGCCGATGTGCGCCTCTTTGGCTTCACCCGGGCCGTTGACCACGCAACCGATCACTGCAACATCCAACGGCACCAGCAGGTCTTCAAGGCGCCCTTCCAGCTCGTTCATGGTCTTCACCACATCGAAGTTCTGCCGCGAGCAGCTCGGGCAGGCGATGAAGTTGATGCCACGGGAACGCAGGTGCAGGGACTTGAGAATGTCGTAGCCGACCTTCACTTCCTCGACCGGGTCGGCCGCCAGCGAAATGCGAATGGTATCGCCAATTCCTTCGGCCAGCAGCATACCGAGGCCGACGGCGGATTTCACTGTGCCTGAACGCAAACCACCGGCTTCGGTGATCCCCAGGTGCAGGGGCTGGATGATTTCCTTGGCCAGCAGGCGGTAGGCCTCGACGGCCATGAACACATCCGAGGCTTTCACGCTGACCTTGAAGTCCTTGAAATTCAGGCGTTCCAGGTGCTCTACGTGACGCAGGGCCGACTCCACCAGTGCGGCCGGGGTCGGTTCGCCGTATTTTTTCTGCAGGTCTTTTTCCAGGGAGCCGGCGTTGACCCCGATACGGATCGGGATCCCGCGATCACGGGCAGCATCCACCACCGCGCGCACCCGGTCTTCACGACCGATATTGCCCGGGTTGATCCGCAGGCAATCGACGCCCAGTTCGGCCACGCGCAGCGCGATCCTGTAGTCGAAGTGGATGTCGGCCACCAGCGGTACCTTGACCTGCTGCTTGATCCGGCCGAACGCCTCGGCAGCGTCCATGTCCGGCACCGAAACCCGCACGATATCGACACCGGCGGCTTCCAGGCGGTTGATCTGGGCAACGGTTGCCGCTACGTCATTGGTGTCGCTGTTGGTCATGCTCTGCACCGCAATCGGGGCATCGCCTCCGACCGGTACCGAGCCGACCCAGATCTTGCGGGATTCGCGACGCTTGATTGGAGATTCGCCGTGCATGACTTATTGACCTAACTTCAGGCGAGCAGTCTCGCCACTGGTGAACGGGGCGATATCCACCGCCTGACCGTTGTAAGTGATTTGTGCGCCACGGGCATAGCCCAGACGTACGGCAAAAGGCGGCTTGCCGCTGACATCGACGGTTTCACCCTTGCGCTTGAGGGCACTGAGCAGAACCTTGCCGTTGGCATCGATGACCTGGGCCCAGCAGTCGGCGCTGAACTGGATCTGTACCTGGCCCGCGCCTGCAACCGCAGTTGCCGCTGCGCTACCCGGTACAACCGCAGCAGCAGGCGCGGTCGGCGTGACAGGCGCTTGTGCCACGGCAGCCGGTGCAACAGGCGCCGGAGCCGGCGCGTTGTGCACAGGAGCTGCAGGGACGGACGCAGTGGCAGCCGGTGCCGGAGCGGTCGAAGCGGCTGGGGCAGCAGGAGTTTCGCTCGCTGCCTGGCCTTCGCTTTGAGCGCCATTGTCCAGCGTTTCGCTCTGCCCCTCGGCAACCGCCTGGTCTTCGGGCTCATCGATAGGATGAATCTGGGTAGTGCCGTCGGCACCTTCGACCTCGACATGCTCGGGGCTCAGGGAGACCGGCTCCTTGCCACGCTGGGAGGACTGATCCTGCCACCAGATGAAACCGCCACCAACCACCGCCACCAGCAGCAGCAAACTGACAATGCGCAAGATGGTATGGGAAACCCGCACCGGCTCTTCGATGCGCCCCAGGGCATGGACGCTGCTGCCCTGGGAGTCGGTACCGGTGTATTGATCGAACTCCTGGACCAGTACCGCCTGATCCATGCCCAGCAATTTGGCGTAGGCACGAATATAGCCACGGGCGAAGGTGTGCCCCGGCAACTTGTCGAAGGCGCCCGCTTCCAGGTTGCTCAGGGAGCTCACGGTGAGGTTGAGCTTGTGGGCCACTTCGGCCAGCGACCAACCATTGCTTTCGCGGGCCTGACGCAGGGTCTCACCGGGGTTTACGCGAGTCACTGCTTGAACTTCGGGATGGGCCGCTTTCATCATTGCTCCGACAGGTATTGCTGATATTCCGGCGTACCGGGATAAAGTCGTTTTAGTTGCAGACCGTAACTGGCGGCCTTGTCGCGATCTTCGAACACCGTTGCCAGCCGAACGCCGAGCAATAGACTACGTGCATTTTGCTCGCCGAGCAGGCTAAAACGATCGTAATAGTCGCGCGCGGGCACATAATGCCTGTCTTCGTAAGACAACTCAGCCATTTCCAGCAACGCACGGGGCTGTTGATGATTGAGACGCAGGGCCTTTTCCAGCTGCAGCTGGGCCAGATCACGCTGGCCGAGCCTTGAAGCGGTCATGCCGAGGTTTTCAAACACTCGGGAACGTTCGGGGTACAGAGTATCAGCAGCGGCTTGCTCGAAGCGCTGATAAGCCTCTTTGTAACGTTTTTCCTGAAATAGAAAGCTGCCGTAGTTATTGAGGATGCGGGCACTGTCCGGACGCGCCGCCAGGGCCTGGCGAAAATGCTCGTCGGCCAGGGCCGGCTCCATCTCGGCCTGGAACACCAGCGCCAGGGCAGCATTGGCGTCGGCATCGGCGGGGGCCAGTTCCAGGGCTTTCTTCAGAGGCACCTTGGCGCGCTCGCTCATGCCCTGCTGCAAGTAGCCCAGGCCCAACTGCACATAGGCTTCGCGCGCCTCGTCGCGCCCCTTGCTGGTGTTCATCGGGTTGGAATCACCCGACAGAACACAGCCAGCACAGAGGCTGGCAACAAGCAGGAGCAGCGCAAAGCGCAGGGCCATGGAGATCCTCTCTCAGGTACGGGTTGCGGCGCTTTGCGGCATATCGGCGTCGGCGCTCAACTCACGCACGGCGATATAGCGTTCGCTGCGGCGGGTGCGATCCAGCACCTGCCCGACCAACTGACCGCAGGCGGCATCAATGTCTTCACCGCGCGTGGTGCGCACGGTGACGTTGAAACCGGCGTGATGCAGCTGGTCCTGGAAGCGACGAATGGCATTGTTGCTCGGACGCTCATACCCGGAATGCGGGAACGGGTTGAACGGGATCAGGTTGATCTTGCACGGTACATCCTTGAGCAGCTCGATCATCTCCACCGCGTGTTCAAGCTTGTCGTTGACGTCTTTGAGCAGGGTGTACTCGATGGTCAGCACACGCTTTTCGCCCAGGGCCGACATGTAGCGCTGGCAGGACTCGAGCAGCATCTTCAGCGGGTACTTCTTGTTGATCGGTACCAGCTGGTTGCGCAGTGCATCATTGGGTGCGTGCAGAGACAACGCCAGCGAGACGTCGATGTGCTTGGCCAGCTCATCGATCATCGGCACCACGCCGGAGGTCGACAGGGTTACCCGGCGCTTGGAAATGCCGTAGCCCAGGTCGTCCATCATCAGGTGCATGGCAGCGATGACGTTGTCGAAGTTCAGCAGCGGCTCACCCATGCCCATCATCACCACGTTGGTGATGGCACGGTCGACGGTCGCCGGGACGCTGCCAAAGGATTTGTTGGCAATCCACACCTGGCCGATGACTTCGGCGGCGGTGAGGTTGCTATTGAAGCCTTGCTTGCCGGTGGAGCAGAAACTGCAATCCAGGGCACAGCCCGCCTGGGACGAAACGCACAGAGTGCCGCGCTTGCCCTGGGGAATGTAGACGGTCTCGACGCAGCTGCCGGACGCCACGCGCACCACCCATTTACGGGTGCCGTCGCTGGAGATGTCCTCGCTGACCACTTCCGGACCGCGAATCTCGGCAACAGCCTTGAGCTTTTCGCGCAAGGCCTTGCCGACATTCGTCATGGCGTCGAAATCATCGACGCCAAAGTGGTGAATCCATTTCATTACCTGACCGGCACGGAAACGCTTCTCCCCGATTGAGTCGAAGAATTTCTCCATTTCCGGTTGAGTAAGACCCAACAGGTTAGTTTTGCCGATCGATGCAGTCATGGTTTCACCCCTCACGCGCAAGCCTTACTCAGCGAGCGGTTACTTCAGTAGCTGCGAAGAAGTAAGCGATTTCGCGAGCAGCGGCAGCTTCGGAGTCCGAACCGTGAACGGCGTTGGCGTCGATGGACTCGGCGAAGTCAGCACGGATGGTGCCGGCAGCAGCTTCTTTAGGGTTGGTAGCGCCCATCAGTTCGCGGTTGCGAACGATGGCGTTTTCGCCTTCCAGAACCTGAACAACAACCGGGCCGGAAGTCATGAAGGCAACCAGTTCGCCGAAGAAGCCACGCTCGCTGTGCTCAGCGTAGAAGCCTTCAGCTTCAGCCTTGGACAGTTGCTTCATTTTCGAAGCTACAACGCGCAGGCCGGCTTCTTCAAAACGGGAAACGATCTTGCCGATAACGTTTTTTGCAACAGCGTCAGGCTTGATGATGGAGAAAGTACGTTGAACAGCCATGGTGTAACTCCAGAAACGGTGATTAAAGCGAAAAATTAAACCCGCGAATTATACGCGGGTTTATAGGGATTGCCTAACTGCGTAGCCCGCGGATTCAGTCAGTTTCGTCGATCCAGGCGGCCTGAATTGCTTCAAGAACCTTCTCGCCTCCGCGAGCCGGATCGTCACTGAACTCCGGCAGTGCCAGAACCCATTGGTGCAGATCGACAAAGTTCACATAACGCGGATCCACATCCGGCTTGGACTCAGCCAGTTGGATCGCGATTTCCAGTACATCAACCCACTTGAGGCTCATGCCAGTTCCTTGAAATCAGTGCGGCGCTTCGGCTGCATGGTTGAGCGAGTATTTTGGAATTTCGACGGTCAGGTCTTCATCGCCGACGATGGCCTGGCAGGACAGGCGCGACTGCGCTTCCAGGCCCCAGGCCTTGTCCAGCAGGTCTTCTTCCAGTTCGTCAGCCTCGTTCAGCGAGTCGAAGCCCTCACGAATGATGCAATGGCAAGTGGTGCAGGCACAGACGCCGCCACAGGCACTTTCGATCTCGATGTGGTTGTCGTGGGCCACCTCGAGCACCGAGACGCCAGGCTCGACCTCTACAACCAGGCCGTCCGGACAGAACACGGCGTGTGGCAGAAAAATGATCTGCGGCATCAGTTATTCCTCGATTTCATTCAGGTTGCGCCCCGCCAGCGCGGCTTTCACCGTCGAATCCAGGCGTCGGGCAGCAAAGGCATCGGTCACTTGCGACAGACGCTTGGTCTGCTGCTCGATGGCGTAACCATCGGTGCTACGCATCAATTCACTCAGTTCCTGCATCTGCAGCTCGATGACCATGCGCTCTTCGGCATCCAGCAGACGCTCGCCATCGGCGTCCAGGGCACCTTGCACCGCCTCGATCAGGCGCTGAGCATCAACCTGCTGCTCGCGCAGTACACGGGCCACCTTGTCGTCGCCGGCGTACTGGAAGGAATCCTTGAGCATCTTGGCGATCTCGCCGTCGGTCAGACCGTAGGATGGCTTGACCTGGATGCTGGCTTCGACGCCCGAACCCAGCTCGCGCGCGGACACGCTGAGCAGGCCATCGGCGTCGACCTGGAAGGTCACGCGGATCTTCGCCGCGCCAGCCACCATCGGCGGGATGCCGCGCAATTCGAAACGCGCCAGGGAGCGGCAGTCGCTGATCAGCTCGCGCTCGCCCTGCAGCACATGAACCATCATGGCCGTCTGGCCATCCTTGTAGGTGGTGAAGTCCTGGGCACGGGCAACCGGAATGGTGGTGTTGCGCGGAATCACCTTCTCCATCAGCCCGCCCATGGTTTCCAACCCCAGGGACAGCGGAATCACGTCCAGCAGCAGCAATTCGCCGCCTTCGCGCTTGTTGCCGGCCAAGGTATCGGCCTGGATCGCAGCCCCAATGGCCACCACTTGATCCGGATCGATCTCGGTCAACGGCTGGCGACCGAACATTTCAGCCACCGCCTCACGCACACGCGGCACACGGGTCGAACCGCCGACCATGACCACGGCCTGCACTTCGTCCAGCTCGACATTGGAGTCGCGAACGGCGCGGCGGCAGGCCTTGAGGCTGCGAGCCACCATCGGCTCGATCAGGGCGTCGAAAGCGTCGCGAGTCAGGGTGGCACGCCAATCGCCATACACCACCTCCACGGACGCGGCGCCGGTCAAGGCTTCCTTGGCCGCACAAGCAGCTTGCAACAGACTCCGCTGGGCACCGGGGTCGAGGTCGGCGGACAGGCCCGCGCCCTCGATGATCCAGCCAGCAATGGCGTGATCGAAGTCATCGCCGCCCAGGGCAGTATCGCCACCGGTAGCCAAGACTTCGAAGACGCCGCCGGTCAGGCGCAGAATGGAAATATCGAAGGTGCCGCCACCCAAGTCATAGATCGCCACCACGCCTTCGGCGTGCTGATCCAGACCATAAGCCACCGCTGCCGCAGTCGGTTCGTTGAGCAGGCGCAGTACATTCAGGCCCGCCAGCTTGGCAGCATCCTTGGTGGCTTGACGCTGAGCGTCATCGAAGTAGGCCGGAACGGTGATGACCGCACCCACCAGCTCCCCGCCCAAGGTAGCTTCGGCGCGCTGACGCAGCACCTTGAGCACTTCCGCCGAGACTTCAACCGGGCTTTTCGGCCCCTGGATAGTCTCGATGAACGGCATGTGCGACTCGCCCTCGACGAAGCGATAGGGCAGTTGCTCACCCAACTGCTTGACGTCGGACAGGCCACGACCCATCAGGCGCTTGACAGAAAGCACGGTGTTCAACGGGTCGGTAGGTGCAGCCAGGCGGGCAGACTCGCCCACCTCGACGCGGTCGGCGTGATAACGCACAGCGGACGGCAGAATCACCTGTCCCTGCGCATCGGCCAGCGGCTCGGAAAGACCACTGCGCAAGGCAGCGACCAGCGAATTGGTAGTGCCCAAGTCGATCCCCACAGCCAGGCGACGCTGGTGCGGTTGAGGACTTTGGCCGGGTTCGGCGATCTGCAGTAGGGCCATGCTTATCTGGACTTATCTGTATATCAGGCGTGCGACCGGAGCGGCACTGGGTTAATCGTCGAGGCGCTCTTCTAACTGGCGCACTTCGTAGGTGAGCTTGTCGAGGAACTGCATGCGCCGCATCAGGCGCTCGGCCTGCTCGCGTTGCGCCGCATCATCCCAACAGGCTGCGAAGCTTTCATTCAGTTCATCCTGGGCGGTCTTGAGCCGACGCTTGAATGCCGCCACTCCGGCCAGGTCGGCGCTGTCTTGCAAATCCTCGAGCTCTTCGCGCCACTGCATCTGCTGCAGAAGAAACTCCGGATCATGCACCGTGACTTCCAGCGGCAACTCGCCGCCATTCAAAGCCAGCAGGTAACGGGCGCGCTTGGGCGGGCTCTTGAGGGTCTGGTAAGCCTCGTTGAGGCTCGCCGACTGCTCCAGGGCCAGGCGCTGCTCGCGCTCGGAAGCATCGGCAAAACGGTCTGGATGAACCCCACGCGCCAACTCGCGGTAGCGCGCGGCCAACTGCTCGAGATCCAGGCGGAAGCTCGGTTGCAGCTCAAATAAAGCGAAATGACAAGGAGTACCCACGACAAGCCTCAGATGTTGAAGCTTTCGCCGCAGCCACACTCACCGCGCACGTTGGGGTTGTTGAACTTGAAGCCTTCGTTCAACCCTTCCTTGACGAAATCAAGTTCGGTGCCGTCCAGATAGGTCAGGCTTTTCGGATCGATGATCACTTTCTCGCCGTGACTCTCGAATACCTGATCGTCCTCGCCAATCTCGTCGACGAACTCCAGCACATAGGCAAGGCCGGAACAGCCCGTGGTGCGAACACCCAGACGAATCCCATCACCCTTGCCGCGCCCATTGAGGGAGCGTCGCACGTGTTGAGCAGCCGCTTCTGTCATGCTGATAGCCATCGTGACTCCTTACTTGTCGCCAAAACTGTGAAAGCCGATCGGTCAGATCAGGCCTTTCTTCTGCTTGTAGTCGCGTACAGCGGCCTTGATGGCGTCTTCGGCGAGTACCGAGCAGTGAATCTTCACGGGAGGCAGGGCCAGCTCTTCAGCCAGCTGAGTATTCTTGATGGTTTCGGCCTCATCCAGAGTCTTGCCCTTCATCCACTCAGTGGCCAGGGAGCTGGAAGCAATGGCGGAACCGCAGCCATAGGTCTTGAACTTGGCGTCTTCGATGATGCCCTGCTCATTGACCTTGATCTGCAGGCGCATCACGTCGCCGCAGGCAGGAGCGCCGACCATGCCAGTGCCGACATCCGGATCTTCCGCGTTCATCTTGCCGACGTTGCGCGGGTTCTCGTAGTGGTCGATGACCTTTTCGCTGTAAGCCATGATTCTTAATCCTCACTCATCAGAGAGTCGCTCTTGGGTTCTGTAAATCGCCGTTATCGGTACGCTCTACAGAACCCTGTGCGGCGACTTATATTCAGTGCGCCGCCCACTCGATCTTCGAGATATCGACGCCATCTTTGTACATGTCCCACAGCGGCGACAGAGCACGCAGCTTGGTAACGGCTTCGCAGACTTTCTGCGCCGCGTAATCGATTTCTTCTTCAGTGGTGAAGCGGCCGAAGGTGAAGCGGATCGAGCTGTGAGCCAGCTCGTCGTTGCGACCCAGGGCACGCAGCACGTAGGAAGGCTCAAGCGAAGCCGACGTACAGGCCGAACCGGAAGACACTGCCAGGTCCTTGAGGGCCATGATCAGCGACTCGCCTTCAACGTAGTTGAAGCTCAGGTTCAGGTTGTGCGGTACACGGGCAGTCATGCTGCCGTTGATGTACAGCTCTTCCAGGTGCTCGACCTGCTTGTAGAAGCGGTCGCTCAATGCCTTGATGCGCAGGTTCTCGGCAGCCATGTCTTCCTTGGCCACGCGGAAGGCTTCGCCCATGCCGACGATCTGGTGAGTGGCCAGGGTGCCGGAACGCATGCCGCGTTCGTGACCACCGCCATGCATGGTGGCTTCCAGGCGCACCCGCGGCTTGCGGCTGACGTACAGCGCGCCGATCCCTTTAGGACCATAGGTCTTGTGGGCGGAAAAGGACATCAGGTCGACCTTCAGGGCCTGCAGGTCGATGTCGACCTTGCCGGTGGACTGAGCGCCGTCGACATGGAACAACACGCCTTTGGAGCGGGTCAGTTCGCCGATGGCAGCGATGTCGTTGATGGTGCCGATCTCGTTGTTCACATGCATGATCGAAACCAGGATGGTGTCATCACGCAGGGCTGCTTCGACCATGGCCGGAGTGATGAGGCCGTCTTCGCCCGGCTCGATGTAGGTCACTTCGAAGCCTTCACGCTCGAGTTGGCGCATGGTGTCCAGGACAGCCTTGTGCTCGATCTTCGAGGTGATCAGGTGCTTGCCCTTGGTGTGGTAGAAATGCGCGACACCCTTGATTGCCAGGTTATCGGATTCAGTAGCACCGGAAGTCCAGACGATTTCACGCGGGTCGGCATTCACCAGGTCGGCCACCTGGCGACGGGCATTTTCCACCGACTCTTCGGCTTTCCAGCCAAACACGTGGGAGCGGGACGCCGGGTTACCGAAGTTCCCGTCAACCAGCAGGCATTCACTCATTTTCTGCGCGACGCGCGGATCAACCGGGGTGGTCGCTGAGTAATCAAGGTAAATCGGCAATTTCATGGACTCTCTCCTAAATCAGGCTGGCTGGCGTGCCGCTAGCTCTTTGGCTGTCATTCGACGGCGGACGCTTCAATCTTGTCCAGGCGCGGCGCCTTGCCATTACAACGGCGCTGGTCCTGACGCTGGGCTACTTCTTGCACCTCACGGCGAGTGACAAGGTCAGCCAAGCTGATACCGCTTAGAAATTCGTGGATCTGCAGGCTCAGATCGCACCACAGGTGGTGCGTCAGGCAGGTGTCGCCGGCGTGGCAATCACCCAGCCCCTGGCATTTGGTTGCATCGACCGATTCGTTCACCGCATCGATCACCTGGGCCACCTGGATCCCCTGCATGTCGCGGGACAGCTGATAGCCGCCACCAGGCCCCCGGACGCTGGACACCAGATTGCTACGGCGCAACTTGGCGAAAAGCTGTTCGAGATAGGACAGGGAAATACCTTGGCGCTCGGAGATATCGGCCAGGGAGACCGGGCCATGTTGCGCGTGCAACGCCAGATCAAGCATGGCGGTCACGGCGTATCGGCCTTTAGTAGTCAGTCGCATGGACAAGTACCACGGAGTTTCGGAATGGAAGCGAGTATGCAATACCCGAGTAATCAGGTCAACTATAAGACCAACTACTTTAGTCGGATTTACCCGCAAAAGAGCGCGCGAATCATAGCAAAGTCTGCGACGTAATGGCACAGCGCGATGGCAACAACCGACCCACGGGGCGCTTATGGCCGCTCGAGGGCCTCTTGGCCGGCAAGCCGACTCCTGCAGGAGGAGCCGGCTTGCGGAGCATCAGCCGACCTGGCTGTCGCCCTTGCCCTTGACTTCAGCAAAGTCTTCTTCACGCAGGGCAGGCAAGTCCTTGGCGCAGTAGTCACTGCCCAGATCCTTCAGCGCGCCACACATCCCCTCTAGACGACCATCGACCGCTTGCAGGTGATCAAGCAACTGGCCAATGGCCCGCGCCACGGGGTCAGGCATATCTTCGCTGACGCCATAGGCATCGAAGCCGAGCTTTTCCGCCATGGCCTTGCGCTTGGCTTCCTGCTCGTCATTGGATTTCATGATGATCCGCCCCGGAATCCCCACCACGGTCGCACCGGCCGGCACCGCCTTGGTCACCACGGCATTGGAACCAACCTTCGCCCCGGCCCCGACCGTGAACGGCCCCAGCACCTTGGCGCCAGCCCCCACCACCACACCATCTTCCAGGGTCGGGTGGCGCTTGCCTTTATTCCAACTGGTGCCACCCAGGGTCACCCCTTGGTAAAGCGTGACGTCATCGCCGATCTCTGCGGTTTCGCCAATGACGATGCCCATTCCATGATCAATAAAGAAGCGACGACCGACCTTGGCCCCCGGATGGATCTCGATCCCGGTCAGCCAGCGCCCGAAGTTCGAGACCAGCCGCGCCAACCACTTCCACCCCATCCCCCACAAGGCGCCGGACAGGCGGTGGATCCAGATCGCATGCATCCCCGGGTAGCAGGTCAGCACCTCAAAGGCGTTGCGCGCTGCCGGGTCACGATGGAAAACACTTTGGATATCTTCACGCAGACGTTCGAACATCACTGATCCTTCCGCTTCTGTAGCTCCCCACGGGCCGCTTTCTGGGTTTCCGTGAGGATGCCTCGCAATATATTCATTTCCGCCCGGCTGACCGAGCTGCGACCGTACAACCGACGCAAGCGCGCCATCAAGTGCCGAGGTTTCTCCGGATCGAGGAAGTCGATGGCCACCAGGGTTTGCTGCAGGTGCTCGTAGAACCGCTCCAGCTCATCCATGGTTGCCAGCTCATCACTGCGCGGCGACGCCACCTCATCCTTCTCAACCTTGCTCGGCCGGCCCTGGGCTGCCAACCAGGACATGCGCACTTCATAGGTCAGCACTTGCACCGCCGTGGCCAGGTTCAACGAGCTGAACTCCGGATCCGACGGGATGTGCACATGGAAATGACATCGCTGCAGTTCGTCATTGGTCAGGCCGGAATCTTCACGACCGAACACCAGGGCGATCTGCGCCCCCTGCCCGGCCTCCTCCACGACCTTGAGGCCCGATTCGCGGGGATCCAGCAGCGGCCAGGGAATGCGCCGATCACGAGCGCTGGTGCCGAACACCAGGGTGCAACCCGCCAGAGCATCCTCCAGCGTCGCCACCACCTGGGCATTTTCGAGAATATCGGTGGCACCGGAAGCCCGCGCATCCGCCTCATGGGACGGAAATACTCGCGGCTCCACCAGCACCAGCCGCGACAAGCCCATGTTCTTCATGGCACGCGCAGCCCCGCCGATATTGCCCGGATGACTGGTATTGACCAGGACGACACGAATGTTCTGCAGCAAGGGAGGCGCTCTCGGACACGGGAAGGGGGAGCAAATATTACAGAACAGGCTGCACCACCGCCTCAAAAATAACCATCTGCCAATTCCGCTGCCTTATTGAGAGCCCGCGACAGGAGCGGCCAATACCCGCCGAGGAAATGCGCCACACAGCGGATCAATGCAATCAAAGCGAACACCGACCTTCATCTGCAAAAGTTTTCTGCTAGAATGCTCGGCTTTCTTTAACAACCTTAGGTGACCTATCCATGCAGCCAATGCTGAATATCGCGCTGCGCGCCGCCCGCAGCGCCAGTGAATTGATTTTCCGCTCCATCGAGCGCCTGGATACCATCAAGGTCGACGAAAAAGACGCCAAAGACTACGTATCCGAAGTTGATCGCGCTGCCGAGCAGAAGATCATCGACGCGCTGCGCAAAGCCTACCCGACCCACGCCATCCTCGGCGAAGAAACCGGCCTGCACGCCGGCAGCGGCGAAGGCGAAGACTACCTGTGGATCATCGACCCGCTGGACGGCACCACCAACTTCCTGCGCGGCATCCCGCACTTTGCCGTGAGCATCGCCTGCAAATACCGCGGCCGCCTGGAACACGCCGTGGTCCTGGACCCCGTTCGCCAGGAAGAATTCACCGCCAGCCGTGGCCGCGGTGCCCAGCTGAACGGTCGTCGCCTGCGGGTCAGCGGCCGCACCAGCCTGGACGGCGCCCTGCTGGGCACCGGCTTCCCCTTCCGCGATGATCAGATGGACAACCTGGACAACTACCTGGGCATGTTCCGCGCCCTGGTTGGCCAGACTGCCGGCATCCGTCGCGCTGGCGCAGCAAGCCTGGACCTGGCCTACGTCGCCGCCGGTCGCTTTGACGCCTTCTGGGAATCGGGCCTGTCCGAATGGGACATGGCGGCAGGCGCCCTGCTGATCCAGGAAGCCGGCGGCCTGGTGAGCGACTTCACCGGCGGTCACGACTTCCTGGAAAAGGGCCACGTCGTAGCCGGCAATACCAAATGCTTCAAGGCAGTGCTGACCGCCATCCAGCCGCACCTGCCGGCTTCGCTGAAGCGCTAAGCACCCGCGACAAAAAAAGCACCCCGAGGGGTGCTTTTTTTTATGCCCGCATCTTCCTCAGGAGCCGGCTTGCCGGCGAATGGGATCTTGAGATCGCCTTCGCCGGCAAGCCGGCTCCTACAGACGAGGGTTATTGGCCGGGCTGATTCTGGTTCTGGCCGAGAATCAGGCGCCCTTCTTTATCCACCGGAATCTGGTTGCCCGGATCCCGATCCATACGCACCTGGCCCTGCTTGCCACCCAGGTCGTACTTCACGTCATAACCAACGATCTTGTCACTGATGTCATTGACCGTGTTGCAGCGAGTCTGCGTGGTGGTGTAGGTGTCACGCTCCTGCATGCCTTCCTGCACCTTGTTCCCCGCATAACCCCCACCAACAGCACCGGCAACCGTGGCGAGTTTCTTGCCATTGCCATTACCGATCATGCTGCCCAACAAGCCACCGCCCACTGCGCCAGCCACGGTACCAAGGATCTGATGCTCATCCTTGACCGGACGCTGCCGGGTCACGGCGACATCCTTGCAAACCTCCCGCGGGGTCTTGATCTGTTGCTTGACCGGCTGAACGGCCAGCACTTGCGCATACTCAGGGCCGCTTTTAACCAGGCTGTAGGTGGCAACAGCACCCCCGGCGGTGACACCGACAGCACCCAATACCGCACCAACCAGCAACGACTTGTTCACGTGAACCTCCTGACCATACATGCGGGTCAAAAGCCCGCGCTTCTCCCAGCCTTGGAGCAAAAAAAAAGGCGCGAGTTCAACACTCGCGCCTTTTTAACTGACAGCCGGAACAGGTCAGGCCATCAAGGACGGTCGTCCACTTCCTTCTCGGTATTGGCCGGAGGAATCAGGTCTTCACTGTTCAGGTTCAGCCAGATCAGCACCACGTTGGCGATGTAGATCGACGAGTAGGTACCCGCCAGAACGCCGACAAACAACGCGATCGAGAAGCCGTGCAGGTTGTCGCCACCGAAGAACAGCAGAGCCACGATCGCCAGCAAGGTGGAGATCGAAGTGGCCATGGTGCGCAGCAGGGTCTGGGTGGTCGAGATATTGATGTTCTCGATCAGGCTGGCCTTGCGCAGCACACGGAAGTTCTCACGCACCCGGTCGAACACCACGATGGTGTCGTTGAGCGAGTAACCGATGATCGCCAGCACCGCTGCCAGCACCGTCAGGTCGAAGGTGACCTGGAAAAACGACAGGATACCCACGGTCACGATCACGTCGTGGATCAGCGAGACGATGGCACCAACCGCGAACTTCCACTGGAAGCGGAACGCCAGGTAGATAAGGATGCCACCCAGCGCCATGAGCATGCCGAGGCCACCCTGGTCGCGCAGCTCTTCACCCACTTGCGGACCAACGAACTCGACACGCTTGACCTGCGCCGGGTTGTCGCTACCGGCCTTCTGCAGCGCTTCGGCCACCTGGTGGCCCAACTGCGGGTCTTCACCCGGCATCCGCACCAGCAGGTCGGTAGTAGCACCGAAGCTCTGCACAATGGCTTCGTGATAACCGGCGTCATTCAGTTGCGAACGCACCTTCATCACATCCGCCGGACGCTCGTAGGTCAGCTCGATGAGCGTACCGCCGGTAAAGTCCAGACCGTAGTTCAACCCCTTATGGAACCAGCTGAACAACGCCAGGACGGTAAGGAGCACAGTGACGCCGAACGCAACGTTGCGCACGCCCATGAAGTTAATAGTACGTAACATGGCAGCCCCTTAAATCCACAACTTCTTGAAGTCACGACCGCCGAAGATCAGGTTGACCATCGCGCGGGTCAGCCAGATGGCCGTGAACATCGAGGTAAAGATCCCGAGGGACATGGTCACCGCAAAGCCCTTGACCGGGCCGGTGCCCATGGCAAAGAGGATGCCCCCCACCAGCAAGGTGGTCAGGTTGGCATCGAGAATCGCAGTGAATGCCCGGCCGAAGCCTTCGTTGATTGCCCGCTGCACAGTCATGCCGGCGGCGATCTCTTCACGTATCCGCGAGAAGATCAGCACGTTGGCGTCCACCGCCATGCCCATGGTCAGCACGATACCGGCGATACCCGGCAGGGTCAGCGTAGCCCCCAACAGGGACATCAGGGCCAGCAGCAACACCATGTTCAAGGCCAGCGCCACAGTGGCGATCACCCCGAAGAAGCGGTAGATGGCGATGATGAACAGCGACACGAACAGCATGCCCCACAGCGACGCATCGATACCCTTGGTGATGTTGTCAGCACCCAGGCTCGGACCGATTGTGCGCTCTTCAGCGAAATACATCGGCGCCGCCAGACCACCGGCACGCAACAGCAGCGCCAGCTCGGAAGATTCGCCCTGGCCGTTGAGGCCAGTGATACGGAACTGGCTGCCCAGCGGCGACTGGATAGTCGCCAGGCTGATGATCTTCTTCTCTTCCTTGAACGCCTGGACCGGTACGTCCTTCTCGACGCCGTCGACCATCTGCTTGGTGTAGGTGGTGATCGGCTTCTGCTCGATGAAGATCACTGCCATGCTGCGGCCGACGTTGCTGCGGGTCGAACGGTTCATCAGCTCACCACCGTGACCATCAAGCTTGATGTTCACCTGTGGACGGCCATGCTCGTCGTAACCGGCCTGGGCATCGGTCACCTGGTCACCGGTGATGATCAGGCCACGTTCGATCTGCGCAGGAGGACGATTGCCCTCACGGAATTCGAAGGTCTCGGAAGTCGCCTTGGAAGCCCCCGGCTCGGCGGCCAGACGGAACTCCAGGTTGGCGGTCTTGCCCAGGATCCGCTTGGCTTCAGCGGTGTCCTGCACGCCCGGCAGCTCAACCACGATACGGTTGGCGCCCTGGCGCTGAACCAGAGGCTCGGCCACACCCAGCTCGTTGACCCGGTTACGCACGGTGGTCAAGTTCTGCTTGATGGAGTATTCGCGGATTTCCGCCAGCTTGGCCGGGGTCATCGCCAGACGCAGCACCGGTTGGCCATTGAGGTCGGCCGGTACGATGTCGAAATCATTGAAGTTCTTGCGGATCAGCGAACGGGCCTGCTCACGGCTGTCTTCATCGCTGAAGCCCAGCTGGATGGCGCCATTGAGCTGCGGCAGGCTGCGATAGCGCAGGCGCTCTTTGCGCAGCAGGCTCTTGACGTCGCCTTCATAGACTTTCAGGCGGGCGTCGAGGGCTTTGTCCATGTCCACTTCCAGCAGGAAGTGCACACCACCGGACAAGTCCAGACCCAGTTTCATCGGGTGCGCACCGAGGTTGCGCAGCCATTGCGGAGTGGTTTGCGCCAGGTTCAACGCCACCACATAGTCATCGCCCAGCGCCTTGCGCACTACATCCTTGGCCGGAAGCTGGTCTTCCTTGTTGGTCAAGCGCAGCAAGCCACCCTTGCCATTGGCGGCAATGGAAGAAGCCTTGACGTTGATGCCGGCGTCGGTGAGCGCTTTGCTCGCACGATCCAGATCCGCCTGAGTGACCTGCAACGCGGTACTCGCGCCGCTGACCTGAATGGCCGGGTCATCAGGGTATAGATTGGGAGCGGAATAAATAAAACCGATCGCCAGCACCGCCAGGATCAGTAGGTACTTCCACAGAGGATATTTGTTCAGCATCACGCCGCCCGTTTATGACGCGGGGCGCCTTGCGCGCCCCGTCGATTGGTAAAAGATGAAACTTAGATCGCTTTCAGCGTGCCTTTTGGCAGCGTGGCAGCGATCGCGCCCTTCTGGAACTTCAGTTCAACGGAGTCCGACACTTCCAGAACCACGAAGTCGTCGGTCACTTTGTTGATCTTGCCGGCAATACCGCCGGTGGTCACAACTTCGTCGCCTTTCTGCAGGCTACCCAGCAGGTTCTTCTGCTCTTTGGCGCGTTTGGCCTGTGGACGCCAGATCATCAGATAGAAGATAACCAGGAAGCCGACCAGGAAAATCCACTCGAAACCAGTGCCGGCAGGACCGGCAGCGGCAGGTGCAGCGGCGTCCGCATACGCGGCAGGGATCAAAAAGCTCATTTAACACTCCGATAATTTCAGAATTAGTGTCTTAACGTCTTTAGAACTTATTCTAAAGGCGGCACGGGTAACCCGCGTTTGGCATAGAAGGAATCGACAAAGGCGGCCAATGTACCTTGTTGAATAGCCTCGCGCAAACCAGCCATAAGACGCTGGTAATGGCGCAAATTATGGATGGTATTGAGCATACTCCCGAGCATTTCCCCACACTTGTCCAAGTGGTGCAGATAAGCACGGGAGAAGTTCTGGCAGGTGTAGCAATCACAAGTTGGGTCCAGCGGCGAATCATCATGGCGATGGAACGCGTTACGGATCTTCAGCACGCCTGTATCGATGAACAGATGCCCATTGCGGGCATTGCGGGTTGGCATCACGCAATCGAACATGTCCACACCGCGGCGCACACCCTCAACCAGATCTTCCGGCTTGCCAACTCCCATAAGGTAACGAGGTTTGTCGGCTGGCATCTGGCCTGGCAGGTAGTCCAGGACCTTGATCATTTCATGCTTGGGCTCGCCCACCGACAGGCCGCCAATGGCCAGGCCGTCGAAGCCGATCTTGTCCAGGCCTTCCAGGGAGCGCATGCGCAGGTCCTGGTGCATGCCGCCCTGGACGATACCGAACAGCGCCGCGGTGTTGTCGCCGTGGGCATTCTTCGAGCGCTGGGCCCAGCGCAGGGACAGCTCCATGGAGATCCGTGCCACGTCTTCATCAGCCGGGTACGGCGTGCATTCATCGAAGATCATCACGATGTCCGAACCCAGGTCGCGCTGCACTTGCATCGACTCTTCCGGGCCCATGAACACCTTGGCGCCGTCCACCGGCGAGGCGAAGGTCACGCCCTCTTCCTTGATCTTGCGCATGGCACCCAGGCTGAACACCTGGAAGCCACCGGAGTCGGTCAGAATCGGGCCTTTCCACTGCATGAAATCATGCAGGTCACCGTGGGCCTTGATCACTTCCGTACCCGGGCGCAGCCACAGGTGGAAGGTGTTGCCGAGGATGATTTCGGCGCCGGTAGCGACGATATCCCGCGGCAGCATGCCCTTGACCGTGCCATAGGTGCCCACCGGCATGAAGGCCGGGGTTTCCACCGTGCCGCGGGGGAAGGTCAGGCGACCGCGACGAGCCTTGCCATCAGTGGCCAGGAGCTCGAAGGACATACGACAAGTGCGACTCATACAGTTTCCTCGGGGGCCAGATCCTTGGGAGCGGTCGGCGCGGGATTACGGGTGATGAACATCGCATCACCGTAGCTGAAAAAGCGGTATCCATTTTCCACCGCGGCGCGATAGGCGGCCATGGTTTCGGGATAGCCGGCGAATGCCGAAACCAGCATCAACAACGTGGATTCCGGCAGATGGAAGTTGGTCACCAGGGCATCGACCACATGGAACGGCCGGCCCGGGTAGATAAAGATGTCGGTGTCGCCACTGAACGGCTTGAGCACGCCATCGCGGGCAGCGCTTTCCAGGGAGCGCACGCTGGTGGTGCCCACTGCCACCACCCGGCCACCGCGAGCCCGGCACGCAGCGACTGCATCCACCACGTCCTGGCCGACTTCCAGCCACTCGTGGTGCATATGGTGATCTTCGATGCGCTCGACCCGCACCGGCTGGAAGGTGCCAGCCCCCACGTGCAGGGTGACGAACGTGGTCTCCACGCCCTTGGCGGCAATGGCCTCCAGCAGCGGCTGGTCGAAATGCAGCCCGGCGGTCGGCGCCGCCACCGCGCCCAGGCGCTGGGCGTACACGGTCTGGTAACGCTCGCGATCGGCGCCTTCATCCGGACGGTCTATATAAGGAGGCAACGGCATGTGCCCGACCCGGTCCAGCAGCGGCAGCACTTCTTCGGCAAAGCCCAGCTCGAAGAGCGTGTCATGGCGCGCCAGCATCTCGGCTTCGCCACCGCCGTCGATGAGGATCTTCGACCCAGGCTTGGGCGACTTGCTGGAGCGCACATGGGCCAGCACACGGTGGCTGTCCAGCACCCGCTCGACGAGGATTTCCAGCTTGCCGCCGGAAGCCTTCTGACCGAACAGACGGGCCGGAATCACCCGGGTATTGTTGAACACCATCAGATCGCCCGGGCGCAAATGCTCAAGCAAATCAGTGAATTGACGGTGGGCCAAGGCGCCGGTTGGCCCATCCAGGGTCAACAGACGGCTGCCGCGACGCTCGGCCAATGGATGGCGGGCGATCAGCGAATCAGGAAGCTCGAAGGTAAAGTCAGCAACGCGCATGATGGGGTTCGTCTAGCAGGGCCGGAAAGTTTAGCGGAATAACTAAAAATTGACCACGAAAGCCGATTGACCAACGGTAACCGCCTCTCTATACTTCGCCGCCATTGAGCCCTGATGGCGGAATTGGTAGACGCGGCGGATTCAAAATCCGTTTTCGCAAGAAGTGGGAGTTCGAGTCTCCCTCGGGGCACCAAACATGAAAAAGACCTTGAAATCCAAGGTCTTTTTTTTCGCCTGCAAAAAAGTGCCAGCACGGCGTACAGCTCCCGTTGCCGGCCCCTCTCCCCGTTCTGCTCAGTCGTACAAATCCTCCACGTAGTACTCGTAGTTGTCGGCATTCTCCACCGCGTCGCTCGGGCGATTGGCTCCCAGGTTCTGCGACCCCGCCACGCCATAGGCGCCGGGGATATCGGTGGTGTGGCCAATGGAATGGGTCAGTTCATGCACCACGGTACCGGCCTGGGTATCGAAACCCACGCGCGGCGGCAGGGCAAAGAATGCCGTGCAGAACCAGGCCTGCACGTCCCCGCGGGCGTTGACGTAGGTGGCGGCGATATCCCCGGGCGCGTCGCAAGGGTCATTCGGGTTGACCCGGCAATAGGCCGTCAGGGTGTTGCCACTGTTGAGCTTGAAACGCACCCCGTCGAGCACTGCACGCACCCGCTGGTAGCGATCCTGGCTGAAAGTGCCGAACCAGGTCCGGTAGGCCAGGTCCTGATTGCCGCGAAAGGTCGCTTCATTGTTGTTGACCTGGTTGTAGGCATTGGTCGACCAGGTAGTAGCGACGGCCACGGCATTGCTCACCGCAGTACGGTCAGCCTGGGTGGCACAGGAGCCGTCAAACGCCACGTTGATCGCGAGCGCCGATTGCGCCAGTGCCCCCAGGCCCAGTAGCAGCAACAGACTTTGCCAGCGACGCGCCAGACGACGGCTTGAATGAACAACGGCATCAGTATCCATATTCAGCATCCTTCCATGCAGGTTCCGAGGAATGTCGCTCCCCCTGCCAGGGGCGACACTCGCATTGGATTCCCGAGGCTCGCGGCGCAACAGCAGGAAGTGCTTCCGTAGCCGGCGCCAGGGCCCCGCGCGCCTGATACAAGCATCTCTCGGACACATCCTTGATAGAGGTCAAAGAGCCGACGTTTGAGGGCCATACACTTGTAAGTGAACATTTGAACGAGAAGCACAGGCCCTCCTTATATGAGTGAAGAATCCACCCTCCGTCCCCCACCCAAAGCCTTGCCGGAAGCCAGCTCCGCCAGCCCTGCCAAAAGCACCCCGCGCAAACCCGCAACGCCGCGCCCGCGTCGCCCACGCACAGCGAGCAAGGCCGCACCGGTGAAAGCCGCCGAGGCCGAGATCAGCGCCATCAGCCAGAAGCCCATGGCCCTGCAGGTAGCCAGCGCGCCGCGCGGCTCCAACGAAGACAGCGTGTCCGCTGCGCTGCCAGGCAATTATCCGTACCGCAACCGCATGCGCCGCGCCGAGTACGAAAAGGCCAAGAACGAACTGCAGATCGAACTGCTCAAGGTACAAAGCTGGGTCAAGGACACCGGGCAGCGCATCGTGGTGCTGTTCGAAGGCCGTGACGCCGCTGGCAAGGGCGGCACCATCAAGCGCTTCATGGAACACCTCAACCCCCGCGGCGCGCGGATCGTGGCCCTGGAAAAGCCCTCCGAGCAGGAAAAGGGCCAGTGGTATTTCCAGCGCTACATCCAGCACCTGCCCACCGCCGGGGAAATGGTCTTCTTCGACCGCTCCTGGTACAACCGCGCCGGGGTGGAACGGGTGATGGAGTTCTGCTCGCCCCTGCAATACCTGGAGTTCATGCGCCAGACCCCGGAGCTCGAGCGCATGCTGTGCAACAGCGGCATCCTGATGTTCAAGTTCTGGTTCTCGGTGAACCGTGAAGAACAGCTGCGCCGCTTCATCTCGCGTCGGGACGACCCGCTCAAGCACTGGAAGCTATCCCCCATCGACATCAAGTCCCTGGACAAGTGGGACGAATACACCGCCGCCAAACAGGCAATGTTCTTCCACACCGACACCGCCGATGCCCCTTGGACGGTGATCAAGTCCGATGACAAGAAGCGCGCGCGAATCAACTGTATCCGCCACTTCCTCCACGAGCTGGACTACCCGGGCAAGGACCTGAAAGTCGCCCACGCCCCGGACCCATTGCTGGTGGGCCGCGCCTCGCGGGTACTGGAAGAGGATGAAGGCACCCAGGCCCAGGCTGCGACAGATCCGCGAGCCACGCGCCTGGTCTTGTCGGCCTGAATCCCGGGCAAAAAAAACTGCGCGCAGACAGGCGGGTCTGTGCGCAGCAAAAGTCGAGCGGATCTATGAATCAGAGCACTGGATCAGCTTGAGGCCTCAGGCAGCCTCGGTCACCGGTGCGACCTTCTCCGGTGGCTTGATAGAGCCTATGTACACCGCAAAGATGGTCAGCAGCGCACCCGCAATCTGCAGCGCCGAGCTGGCCTTGCCGAGAAATGCCACATCGACGAAGTAGGTGATCACCGGCTCCAGCAGCAGGATCAACCCCGCCAGGCCCAGGCTGATGGCACCGATGGAACGGTTGACCAGCAACCAGCCCACGAATTGCACCATCACCCCGTAGATGATCAGCATCACCAGGGTCTGCCCATCGACGATGGCCAGGCTTTCCCCCATGGCCAGGGCATACACCAGCAGCACCAGCGCGGCCCACAGGCTCAGGTTGAGCATCTGTGCGATCTTGTCGCCCCCGCCGTCAGGCAACTGCGTGTTGACCTTGAGGAAATACACGCAGATGGCGTAGGCCAGGCCCGAGAGCACGCCATAGACCACACCCTTGATGCCCACTGCGCTGGTCATTTCCGGCAGCAGCAACAGGTACAGGCCGATAAACGCCAGGGTGATGGAGATCAGGAAGTAGATCGAAGGCTTCTCCTTGAGCAGGTACAGCCCCAGCAGGGTCATGAAGAACACCTGGCAGTTGGTCAGGATCGAGCCGATGCCCGGGCCGACGATGTAGATGCTCTGGTGCCAGAGCACCAGGTCGATGGCCAGGAACACTCCGGCCAGGGCCGTGTACAGCTGGGCCTTGGCGCTCTTGAGCAGCACCGGAATGCGCCGCACCTTGAGCAGCAGGAAGAACAGGATCGAGGCGAACAGCATGCGGTAGAACCCGGCCCCGCCGGCGCCGATGTGGGCAAAGGCCACCGCCAGCGCCGACAGGCTGAGCATCAAGCCACCAATGGTCAGCTCGATGATGGCGCGGTTGGTATTAGTCGACATGCGCGACTCCATTGATGAAGACCAGAGGATCGACGTCCTGGTCCGGGTCACTTAACTTGCCCTGCTCCAGCACCTGTTGCATGGCGTCGAAAATGCTCGCCAGGCCGGCCTGCAGCGTTTCGCTGCTGATGGTCAGCGCCGGCATCAGCTTGAGTACCTGGTCCACCGGACCGCAGCGCTCGATGATCAGGCGACGAGCAAAGCAGGCACGCATCACCGCGGCGGCCAGGGCCGGGTCGTGGAACTCGATGCCGTAGAACAGCCCGCGCCCGCGCACATCCTTGATATGCCCGGCGAAGCGTTCGGTCACCTCAGCCAACCACTCCTTGAGCTGTGCTTCGTTGGCCTGGATGTGCTTGACCAGGCGGTCATCGCTCCAGAACTCCTGCACGGTCTTGGTGGCGGCGACAAAGGCCAGGGTGTTGCCGCGGAAAGTGCCGTTGTCCTCGCCAGGGGACCATTGGTCCAGTTCCGGGCGATGCAGCAACAGAGCGAAAGGCAAGCCGTAGCCGCTGAGGGACTTGGACAGGCACACCATGTCCGGGGTGATGCCCGAGGGCTCGAAGCTGAAGAAGGTCCCGGTACGGCCGCAGCCGGCCTGGATGTCGTCGACGATCAGCAGGATGCCGTGCTCGGCGGTCAGCTGGCGCAGGCGCTGCAGGAACTCTGCCGACGCCACGTTGATCCCGCCTTCGCCCTGGATGGTTTCCAGGATCACCGCTGCCGGCAGGTCCATGCCGGAACTGTTGTCCTTGATCAGGCGCTCGAAGTAGGCGATGGAATCCAGGCCTTCCAGGTAACCGTCGAACGGCATGCGGAACACATAGGGATCCACCCCTGGCTGGCGGTTGTCACGGTTGCCGGTCAGCCCCAGGGAAGTGTTGGACATGCCGTGGAAGCCGTTGGTGAAGGCCACGATGTGCCGGCGCCCGGTGACCTTGCGCGCCAATTTGACCGCCGACTCCACCACGCTGGTGCCGGTGGGCGAGGTGAACTGCATTTTGTAGGGCAAGGCCCGGGGCGCCAGGATGATCTTGCGGAAGTTGTAGATAAACTCCTGCTTGGCCCGGCTGTGCATGTCCAGGGCAGCCTGGATGCCGTCCCGTTGCAGGTAGTCGATCACCGCGGCCTTCACCGCCTTGGGGTTGTGGCCATAGTTCACGGACCCGGCGCAGCTCAGGAAGTCGATATAGGCCTGGCCTTTCAGGTCATACAGATGACTGCCCTGGGCCTGGTCGAAGACCACCGGAAAGCTGCGGCAGTAACTGCGCGCCGAAGACTCCACATCCGCAAATACGCCCAATTCATCCATTTCTGAAATATCCATTGCTGCCTGCTCACATAAAGGGGTCGAGGTTCAGGATTCGATGCAGCGGCTCAAGCGATCTTTTCTGCAGCTTGGGCCAGGCCCAGTTGCTGGTTCAGCGAGTTGAAAATGTCCCGCGAGCGCAGCGACAGCAGGCTGAAGGAGCCTGCATCGCCATAGCCGTGGGTGGATTCGCACAGACCATTGAGGTACAACGCTGGCAGATGGCTGCCCTTGGCTGCGGCCAGGCTGTAGTCGCGCCCGATGCGGATCACGCCCTGAGCGTCGCTCTCCAGGTGTTCGGCCAGGTCCTTGAGGAGCGCCGGGTAGCGCTCTTCCTGGGGGCCGGTGCCGAGGTTGCGAAAACCCGTGGCCAGGACGATCGCGTCCAGCCCGCCCAGTTCCTCGGTGGCGTGGGTGCTGCTGTTGCGCAGCGACAGGCTGTAGCCCTCGCCGTCCGGCGTGCAGCCCTGGATCTCGCTGAGCCCCTTGATGATCACCCGCTCGCGGCCCTGCAGCTTGTCCTCATACATGCCCACGTAGAGTTCCTTGATTACGTCGGCATCGGCAGCGGAATAGTTGGTGTAGTGCAAGTGGCGGTTGATGTTCTTCTTCGCCTCGGCGGAGCTGTTGTAGTACTGGTCGACGAAGGACGGGAAGTACACGTGCTCGCTGAACTGGCTGGTGTCCTTGAGGCGGAAGCCGTAGCCGCGCTGCACGCTGACGATTTCCAGGTTCGGGTAGGTGTGACGCAGGTGCAGGATGATTTCGATGGCGCTCTGGCTGCCGCCGACCACCGCCACGCGCTTGAGCTCACCCTTCTGAGCCAGGTTGGCCAGGCGCCCCAGGTACTGGGTCAGGTGGAACACTCGGTCCGCCGCCGCGTTGGCAAACACCTGGGGAATCACCGGGGTGCGGCCCGGGGCCAGGACCACGGAACGCGCCTGGTACTGCACGCCGGCCTGGGTGGTAATGGTGTAGAGGTTGCTGGCCGGGTCGACCTGGATCTGGCTCACGCTCTGGTTGTAGGCCACGTCCCGGGCGAAAAAGCCGGCAACCCAGCGTACGTACTCGGCGAACTCGCTGCGCAGGGGAAACTCCAGCCCCAGGTTCAGGTGCTCGAACAGGCGGTCGTTCTCGAACAGGAAGTTGGTGAAGGTGTAGCGGCTGCGCGGGTTGCGCGGCGTTACCAGGTCACGGCTCGGGTGGTTCTGGATATCGCTGCCCGAGAGCATCATCTCCGGCTGCCATTGAGTGCTCGCGTGACGCTCGAGAAACAGCCGGGTGCCGGCAAATTCCATCTCTTCCATGGCGATGGCCAGGGCGATGTTCGCCGGGCCAAAACCGATGCCGATCACGTCGTAAACCTGCCCTTCACGGCCAACATCCTTGGCAGTCACTTTATGAACACTCATAAATTCCCCTTCCTGCAACAAAAGTCAGACTCGAAAAAGCAGAAAAAACACCAGGGTCTTTTCTGCCTTCCGTCAAATAGCCATTAATTTTTAGTTAGCGTTATTCGTTATAACTAGTTGGGCTTTTTTCAAACTTCTTCCGCAGCCAACTTCAGCCACTTTTGTACTGGCGGATAGGCCAGAACTTGTTCGACATAAGCCTGAAGTTGTGCCGGCACCGCCACACCATATCGACGGAAGCGGAACACCACCGGTACGAACATGGCATCGACGATGCCGAAGTCGCCGCACAGGAACTGCTTGGAGCCGCTGGCGTGGCGCAGGTTGGTCCAGATGTCGAAGATCCGCTGGATCTCTTGCTGGGTGTCGGCGGTCAGCGGCTCGGGGGTATCGCCGGTGTTCAGGCCGAAGGACATCTGGGTACGCAGGTTGACGAACCCGGAGTGCATTTCAGCCGCGGCAGCGCGGGCCTGGGCCTTGACCAGCGGGTCCTGGGGCCACAGGTTGGCCGCCGGATAGGCACCGGCAACGTACTCGCAGATGGCCAGGCTGTCGTTGATCACCACCTTGTCCAGCAGCAGTGCTGGCACCTTGCCCGAAGGCGAATAGCGCAGGATCTGCTGGCGGGTGTCATTCTGTTCCAGCTTGACCTGAAGGGTCTCGAAGGAAACGTCTGCCGTCACAAGAACCAGCCATGCACGAAATGACCATGAAGACTTTTTGTAATCCCCAATAACTAGTTTTGTAGGCATCACTTCCCCTAGCTCGCGTTGTGAAATGGGTGCTAAATTTAGCGGCCAACTTTTCCAACGTATTGCACAAAACTGGACAAACTCATGGATGAGCACCAACCCGGCAAAGTCTTTAGGCCAGACAAGGATTTCGTGCAGTTTTGGCGAATACCCGAAGGCGACTGTGAGTTGTTATCGGCGCGTTACAGCACTCAGTCTTTTGGCAGGCATTCACATGATCGGTACGCAGTAGGCGTTATAAGCAGCGGGGTGGAAAAACTCTTCTATAGAGGCAGCTACTACCTGGGCAGCGCCGGCAGCGTGGTCACCATCACCCCGGGGGAAATTCATGACGGCCTCCCCGGGCATGACCAGGGCTGGATGTACCGCATGCTTTACCTCGACCCGGGCTGGGTCAACCGGGTGATTTTCCAGGGCCGCTTCGGTGCCGAGCACATCCATCTGTTCCAGAATGCCCTGAACCTGGACCCCAGCTTTGCCCTGACCTTCCTCCAGCAACACCAGATCATCGAAAATTCCCCACCCAGCCTGGAGCGCGAATCCATCCTTCTGGACCTGGTGACCCAACTCTTCGAACGCAGCGGCGCCCCCATCGCCGCCATCGCCAGCGCCGAGCGCAGCGCCATCAAGTTCATCAAGAAAAAGCTCGAAGACGAATACGCCCGGCACATTCCCCTGGAGGAACTGGCGCAACTGGTGGACATGGACCCGCTGTACCTGATCCGCGTGTTCAAGAAGACCGTCGGCGTCTCACCCCACAGCTACCAGATCCAGAAGCGCGTGGCCCAGGTGCAGAACCTGCTGCGCACCGGCGCCAGCCTGGCGGAAGCCTCGTTCAGTTGCGGCTTCTTCGATCAGAGCCACATGACCCGCGCCTTCAAGAAGGTAGTGGGCATTACCCCCGGCAGTTTCCGTAATAGCCGCGCCTGAGGCGCGGCCTTCCTTCCCTGTTGTTCCCGTTTGAGCAAGGACCCGCTGCATGCCCACGATCCAAACCCCGGAATGCACCCAACTGCCGGCCGGCGCCGTCGCCTACCCCGATGCCCAGGAGGTGTTCGTCGCCGACCAGCAGGAACTGACCGAGCACCTGCTGCCCCTGCTGTCCATCGACGCCAACCTGATCAACCCCGACTGGTCAGGGCGCCTGCACCTGCTGAGCCCTATCGAACACGATGAGGGGCTGGTAGGCGAATTGACGGCAGACTGCGGCTTTGGCAGTGAACTGCTGAAGACCAACTGGATCGGCTTCAAGATCGAGAACGGCCGCTACCGCCTGTGCGGCGACCCGCGCTACTTCTTCCTGCACCCGGGCAATGCCGATCTACCCGAGCCCCGGCGCAACGTGCGGGCCAGCCTGCAAAGCCACTACGCCCAAGAGCACGCCACCTACCAGGCTTCGCGCCAGCGCTACCAGAAGCTCGGCCGCCTGACCTGGCCGGAGGACAGCGACTACCACATGACCTTCATCGACCAGATGGCCGGCATCGCCGAGGGCTATGGCAACTGGGTGGAAACCGTGGAATTTCCCATGGATATCGTCGAAGCCACGGATGACAGCGGCGACATCGACGTCTGGCCCTTGAGCCCCGCGGGCCGACGCTTCGAGCACGCGCTCAGCGTACCGGCCAGCCACTACGGAATCAGCGGCGCCGACCTGATCGTGATGTTCTACGAACCGGTGGAAGGGCTGGTGCTGTTCTGCTTCGACTGGTCCTGAGTCGGCGCCAGTCATTGAGCCCAGGCCCATTGGCCGGCCTGGGCGCTCGAACGGCCTAGAAAGGCCTAGAAAGGCCCTTCGGGCCTTGTCGCAGCCTGCGGTCGCGGCTACAGCGGCAACTCCACCCGCGCCTCCAGGCCACCGCCTTCACGATTGAACAGCCGCAACTCGCCGCCGTGCTCGCGGACAATGGCCCGCGCTGCCGACAGCCCCAGGCCCACGCCGCCGGTGCTCTTGTTGCGCGAGCTTTCCAGCCGGAAGAACGGTGCAAACACCTGTTCCAGAGCCTCGGGTGGAATCCCCGGGCCACGATCGAGCACGCGCACCCGCACCTGGTCCGCCCCCTGCTCCAGCACGATGGCTGGCTGCACACCGTACTTGAGCGCGTTGTCCAGCAGGTTGGCCATCACCCGCTTGAGCCCCAGGGGCCGGCCGCAATACACCAGACGCGGCGGCCCGGTGAAGAGGATCTCCATGGACTGGTCGCGGTAGTCGTCCACCAGGGTCTGCAACAGTTCGGCCAGGTCGAAATGGGTGGCCTGCTCCAGTCGCGCATCGTCGCGAAAGAACTCCAGGGCTGAATTGATCATCGCCTGCATCTCGTCCACATCGCGGAACAGGCGCTGCTGCTGGTCGGCATCCTCGATGAACTCACCGCGCAGGCGCATGCGGGTCAGCGGTGTGCGCAGGTCATGGGAAATGGCCGCGAGCATCTGGGTGCGGTCCTTGATGAAGTGCTGCAACTGCGCCTGCATGGCGTTGAAGGCAAGAATCGCCTGACGGATCTCGTGGGGGCCCACCGGATCGATGGGCGGCGCACGAAAGTCCACGGCAAAACGTCGGGCGCCCTGGGCGAACTGCTGCAGCGGCTTGGCCAGCCGGCGCGTGGCGATCAAGGCCACCAGGCCGGTGGACATCAGTACCAGGGCAATTACGATCAGGTTGCGCGTGCCCTCCTCCAGCCCCCAACTGCGCGACGCCGAAGAAAACATCAGCCAGCTTTGGTCGCTCAACTGCACCAGCAATGCGTAGCGGCCTTGATCGCTTCGCCAGTCGCTGGGCTGATAGGCCTCGATATGCCGCTGCGGTGGGCCGAGCAAGGCGCGAAACGCCTCGGAGCCGTCGCGGTATTCGGAGTCTTCCAGCAGCGGCAGATCCAGGCCCTGCCGTGTCGCCTGCCAGACAATGCTCAGGTGATCGGTGCTGACCGAAGCCGCCAACCGCGAGCGCTGGCCCGGCTCCGAGGCCTCGACCATGCGCACGATGGCCGCGGACTTTTCCAGCAGCCCGGTTTCCGCCAGGGGCGGATAAGCCCAGACCCCGGCCAACTGCACGAACAGCGCATTGAACGCCAGGGCCGTGAGCATGGCCATGATGATGGTCAGGGCGATCCAGCGCGCCACGGTGTCGCGCAGGCGATAACGCCACAAGGGCTTGATCAGCCTCACTGGCGGGTCACGCTGGGGGTGAACAAGTAGCCGCCGTTGCGCACCGTGCGAATCATCGCCGGGCGCTTGGTGTCGAACTCCAGCTTGCGCCGCAGGCGGCTGACCTGGACATCGATGCTGCGGTCGAAGGCGTCATGGGCCTGGCCCCGGGCAAGGTCCAGCAACTGCTCGCGGGTGAGGATGCGTTGCGGATGCTCGACAAACACCAGCAGCAGGTCGAACTCCCCCGCCGACAGCGGAATCATCACCTGCTCCGGCGAGCGCAGCTCACGGCGTGTCAGGTCCAGCTGCCAGTCGGCGAACTTGATCAGAGGCCGCGGCACCTCGCCACTCAGTGGCCGGCTCTCCCCGGCCCGGCGCAGTACCGCCCGCACCCGGGCCAGCAGCTCACGGGCGTCGAAGGGCTTGCTCAGGTAATCGTCGGCGCCCATCTCCAGGCCCACCACCCGGTCGCTCAACTCGCCCATGGCAGTGAGCATGATCACCGGTGTGGCATGCTGCTGGCGCAAGCGCTGGCACAGGGTCAGGCCGTTATCGCCGGGGAGCATCAGGTCGAGGATGATCAGGTCCGGAACCTCCCGCTCCAGAGCCGCCCACAGCGACGCGCCATCGGTGGCCACCGCCACCTGATAGCCCTGTTGGACAAAGAATTTCTTCAGCAGAGCGAGGACTTCAATGTCGTCGTCCACGATCAAAAGACGGCTCACCAGCAGGCATCACTCAAAGGTCGGAAAGAGCCGTTATCTAAAACCATTCGGCGCGGCCCGTCATATATTTCAACGCTGTAACAAACCTTCAGGCGCGCAATAAAGCAGACATCTTTGTGCAAGGTTCACCTGCCAGCATCGGCGTCCCCTTGCTGGAGAATCCTGACCATGCGCCTGCTCAACCCCGCTTCGGCCCCAGCCCCTCTTGCCGCAAAGGAGCTGCCCATGACCACCTGCGAACAACACGCCCTGATGCTGCTGCAACGCGTGACCAAGCTCGATAACGCCAGCCTGCATTGCCGCGAAGTCAGCCTGCGCATGTCCGAAGACCAGAATCATCTGGTGCTGACCCGCTACAGCGAGCACTACAGCCCCGAGGGCATGGAATGGGTGGAGCGCAAGCACCGGGTGTCGGTGACCGACCTGCTGCGCTGGGTGATCGAGCAGGGCCAGCCGCAGAGTATTGAACGCGGAGAAGAACACAAGGCCTCGGCCTGAGGCCTGTAGGGGCGAGCCTGTTCGTGACGACTGCGAGCAAGCTCGCCCACACAGAACTCCGTCAACTGATCTGACTGGCCGTGGCCACAAAGGCGCCCCTAAGCCTCTTCGGCAGATGCCTGTCTGCCCTCCCCTCCACGGATGCCAACCTCCCGGCACGCCAACGCACTCACCGCCAGACACCCCGCCGCCAGCGAATACACCCACACCGTGGGCGCCACCGGCAGCAGCAAGCCGGCGATCAAGGGCCCGACCCCGGCGCCGATATCCCGCCACACCGCATTGGCCGCCAAGGCCCGCACCCTGCCCGCCCCCGGATGCCGCTGTGCAACCACCGTGACCACCAGCGGCAATTGCAGAGCCCGTAACACCAGCACCAGGGCGCCGCCGACAATCAGCCAATGGCAACCAAAGCCCACCAGGGCCACAGAGGTCAGCAGGGAGAAGACGATCAGCATCCGCGTCGCGCCCCAGCGTTGTGCAGCGAGGCCTCCCAGGGGGCTCAGGAGCATTTCCGAAACGTAGCGCAGGGCCAGAAGCCCACCCGCCACCAGCACCGCATTGCCCGCCATCAGCTGTTCGGCCTGCAGCGACAGGCCAATGATGAACAGACCATCCAGCACCAGCCCTTCGATAAAGGACCACAGCGCCACGCTGTCGGGGCGCTGAAAACGGCGGCTGGAACTGGCCAGTGGATGGGGTTTGCTCGGCAGCCCGAAGGCCAGGAGCAGGGCGACCAGCGACGTCAGGGCCATAAGAAGGAAGATCACTCGCGGGCCATATTCGACGCTGACCAACGCGCCCAGGGGCAAGGCCAGCATCGGCCCGGTGGCGATCAGCGCCCGGGAGCGGCCGGTGCGGCGGGCGGCGCCCGTAGGCTCGGCGGTGGCCATGACCTGGGTTGAAAGGTTGAGGGCGGCGTAGGTCAGGCCCCAGCCCAGGCGCAACAGCAGCAGCCACCAGAAGCCGGACAAGGTAGCGTAGCCCAGGGCACAGAGTGCAGCGGTGGCGGCGGCCAGTACGCAAACCGGGCGATCACCGCGCCGGGCGTAGAAACGCATCACATGGCTGTAGCCGAAGATCCGCACCAGGCGGTTGGCTGCCAGCAACAGGCCGGCTTCGGCCAGGGTCACGCCGAAGGCTTCATGCCGCATGGGCAGCAGCAGGTAGAGCAAGGTGTCGCCGGGCAGGCACAGGCCAAGGATCGAGGCGGCGCGGGCGGAAGCCTTATCGGTGGTGCGGGCGTGGGTATCGGGCATGGCAGGCAAACCGGCAGGTCACGAACGGCGTTCAGCGTGACCTTCTGTGGCGACACTGACAAACGCTTTAATTGCGCCATACATGTGACTAAATTAGACACATGATCACTGACCTGCCGCCCCTGAACGCCGTCCGCGCCTTTGCCGCCGCTGCTCGCCATGAGAGTTTCAGCCGCGCCGCCGAAGAACTGCATGTGAGCCACAGCGCGGTGAGCCGCCATATCAAGTTGCTGGAAGAGCACCTGGGGGTGCTGCTGTTCGAGCGGCGCATCCGCCAGTCGGTGCTTACCCCTGCCGGGCAAGCCTTCCATGAGCAGGTCAGCGTGGCCCTGGCCCAGATCGCCAATGCCGCTGCCTCCCTGCGGCGCGGCGCGGCCCTGCGCAAGGTCACCATCAATGTGCGGCCGTCCTTCGCGGTGCGCTGGCTGATTCCCCGCTTGCCGCAGTTCATGGCGCTGTACCCGCAGATCCAGCCGGAGGTGGTGACCAGCACCCTGCTCCCGGACCCCGCCAAAGAAACCTTCGACCTGGTGATTCGCCGTGGCCGTTCGGGCTGGGCAACCACGCTGCAACCCCAACGCCTGCTGGAAGACGAAATCCTGGTAGTGGCAGCGCCGTCGCTGTTGCACCGCACAGCACTGAACAGCCCCGATGATCTGCCACGACATACCTTGCTGGTCAGCCGCACCCGCGCCAGCGACTGGCAGAAGTGGCTGGAGCACTGCGGCCTGAAACCGCTGCGCACCTCGCCGACCTTGCATTTCGACCATATGCACTTTGTGCTCCAGGCCTGCGTCGACGGGCTGGGCCTGGCGCTGTGCCCGGCCTCGTTGCTGGCCAAGGACCTGGCCAGCGGCCGCCTGATCTGCCCCTTGCCGGACCTGCGCCAGCCCCTGACCCGCTATTACTACGCACTGACCAGTGATGCGGCCCCCGAAGCCCAGGTGTTTATCGACTGGATGCTGGCGCAGATTCGCCAGGACGCCATGGATCATCAGGTACAACAGCTTGCGGGCAACGCAGGCCAACGCCCATAAATAATCGGATACAAAAGCCTTGCTCCAGCCCGCGCAACCGACGTTTCTTCGACATGGGCTGCGCTACCATTTCGCCCCCTTTGCAACCGCTAGAGATCCCACAGCAGATGCTCCCAACCTCGCCCCCCACAGCCCTGCCTCCTGTTCTCGCCGGCCCGTTGCTGCGCCGCCTGGAGCCGAGGCGGCTGGTGCTGTGGCTGGTGGGTTCCAGGGCGTTGGCGCTGACCCTGCGCCTGCAGCCCGCTGGCAGCACGACTCTGGATCTGGCCCTCGACCCGCAGCAATGCCAGGTCATTCCCGTCGGTCGCCATGCCTTCATCCATCTGATCGATGTGGCACTGGACGATGCCCTGCCCCTGGACGTGACGATCGCCTATGACCTGCTGGTCAACGATGCCGATGACGCTGCTCAGGCTATTGCCGATTGGGCGCCGCACTTGCTGTATGGCGATACCAAGGCCCCGGAATTCGTGCTCCACAGCCGCATCGACAACCTGCTCCACGGCTCTTGCCGCAAGCCCCATCACCCGTCCGCTGACGGCTTGCTCTGCGTCGACCGCCTGCTGGCGCAACAACCCGAGCCTGCACAACGCCCGGCCTTGTTGATGATGAGCGGCGACCAGGTGTACGCCGACGATGTGGCCGGGCCCATGTTGCGGGCCATTCACGCCCTGATCGAGCGCCTCGGGCTGTTCGATGAACAACTGGAGGGCGCCGTGGTGGCCGACAGTCAGGCGTTGTACCGCCATGGCGCCAGCTACTACCAGCGGGCCGAATTGCTCCCGGCGTTGAAGAGCAATGAAACCCTGCGCGAGCGGTTTTTCGGCGGGGTGAAAAAACCGATCTTCACCAGCAGCAATGCTGACAACCATCTGGTGACTTTCGCCGAGGTGATGGCCATGTACCTGCTGGTCTGGTCGCCGCTGCCCTGGACCCTGATCACGCCCCAGCCGCCGCGACTGGCACCGGAACAACAGACGCGCTACACCCGGGAACAGCAGCGCATCGACGAGTTTGTCCAGGGCTTGAAGGGTACCGCGCGGGTCTTTGCCCACCTGTCATGCCTGATGATCTTCGATGACCACGACATCACCGACGACTGGAACCTCAGCGCCCAATGGGAGGAAACCGCCTACGGTCACCCATTCTCCAAACGCATCATCGGCAACGCGCTGCTGGCCTACATGTTGTGCCAGGGCTGGGGCAACGACCCGGATGCCTTCGCCCAACTGCTGGAACACACCCGGGCCTTGAGCGCCACGGCACAAGCCTCGGACCACCTGCTGCAACGTCAGCCCCAGGACGATCTGATCGACCAATTGCTGCGCTTTGCGCAATGGCAATACGTCTTGCCCAGCACCCCGGCCCTGGTGGTGCTGGACACCCGCACCCGGCGCTGGCGCAGCGAGTCCAACCTGGGCCAGCCCTCGGGCCTGCTGGACTGGGAGGCCCTGAGCGAACTGCAACACGAGCTGCTGGATCACCCCTCGGCGATCATCGTTTCACCGGCGCCGATCTTCGGCGTCAAGCTGATCGAAACAGTGCAGAAGGTCTTCAGTTGGTGCGGTTACCCGCTGCTGGTGGATGCGGAAAACTGGATGGCCCATCGCGGCTCGGCCCAGGTGATACTGAATATCTTCCGTCACTCCCGCACCCCGGGCAGCTACGTGATTCTCTCGGGGGATGTGCATTATTCCTTCGTCTACGAAGTGCTGATCCGTCACCGCCAGGGCGGCCCACGGATCTGGCAGATCACCAGCAGCGGCATCAAGAACGAATTCCCCGCCGCCCTGCTGGAATGGTTCGACCGCCTCAACCGCTGGCTCTACTCGCCGCGCTCGCCGTTGAACTGGTTCACCAAACGCCGGCGGATGAAGGTCATTCCCCATGTGCCCGAGCATGCCCAAGCCGGAGAACGGCTGTGGAATTCCTCAGGGATAGGCCAGGTGTTTTTCAATCAGCAGGGCCAACCGGTGACCATCCTCCAGCACAATGCCAATGGCGCGGCGCCGACGCGGATGATCGCCCCAAGATAGAATCCGCCAGCGCGCCAGGCAGATCCCCGAAAGCCCAAGGAAGGAGCACCGCGTGTCATCAGACATCACCCCGAAGCAGCGGGACGATATTCGCTACGTGCTGTCGGACGCCTTTGTCGATAACGAGGTGGACTACGCCTACATCGCCCGCGAAACCCAGGCCTACGACCGGGCCGAGGTGGAACGCATTCTCTACGAGGAGGTAGCACCGGTGTGCTACATCAACCTGATGGCGGTGATCCCGGAGATCTGGATGGGCTTCGCCCGCGAGCCCTTGCTGGAGGAGATCAAGGCAAGCCTGGCGCTAAGGCGTAACAGCCGCTGGCAGGCGTTTCGCGGGCGCTTGTTCATCCGCTGGATCCGCTTTCGCGGCGCCTACATCTGGGAAGAGATCTGCAAGCACTACGCCCCCTAGATTCACGCCCTATTGCGTTTTGGCGCGGCACAGATCGGTGGGCTGCAGCGCCACCCGCTCCGGCAGCATCTCGCCCTTGTCGTCGATCTTGCGCAGCATGGCGGTACACATCTGGTCCTGGAGAAACACCATCTGATAGGTCGCGCCGGCCTCGGGCACGAAGGTCACGCTTTGCTCGCACACGGCGCGGTAGTCCTTATCCATCCCCGGTTCAGTGTTGTAGAACATAAAGGCGAACGGACGATTGGCCGGGATCTTCAGTTCGTTGGCGCCAAAGCCTTCCTGGCGACGCATGCGGTCGGTGGCGGCCGTCATGGGAATGCCCAGATTGCGGAAATTGGGGTGGGCGATGCCACGATGGGGCCGAACCATCAGCCCTGAGGCGGGTTTGCTCCAGTCGATGCAATCGCTGTAGGGCACGCCGCGCACCAGCCCCTGGGCGACGATGCGGATCAGCGCGGTTTCACCGGCATCGGCCGGCACCCGGTAACTCACGGTGGTGGCTTTGAGGGCAGAGACAAAAGCACAACCTCCCAGGCCCAGGGAAAGGCTGAGCAACAGGATCGAGCGAAGCCGCATAGTTCATCCTTGAGGGACCGACAGCGAAGGCTGGCGAAAAAGGATGGCAATCTTACCTCGGCGCCAGGGAGCATCGGCAGATTTTTCTACGGGGCCTGTAGCCGCAGCCCAATGCGGCTACAGGGCCAAGCCCTCAGTAGCGAGCGTCCGCCGGCCGGCCGCCGTTGGGCCAGTCCTTGACCTTGTCCGGGAAGTCCGGGCGCGGCTGGTGGGAGAAGTATTCGGCCACGTCCAGGGCCTCCTGGTCCGAGAGGCCGCCCTGGCCCAGGGGGAACTTCTCGTGGAAACCGATCGGCATGTTGCGTTTGACGAAGGCCGCCGCGGTGTAGGTGCGGGCCATGCCAGCGCCAATGTTGAAGGATTGATCCCCCCACAAAGGCGGGAAGATCAGGCTGCCGTCGGCGCGTTTCAGGCCCTCACCGTCAGTTCCGTGGCACACCGCGCATTGCTTGGCGTACACCTGCTTGCCATTGTCGGCATTGGGCTTGAGGGCCGGGTCGATCTTGCCCACGCCGCGCCCGGCCACCTTGTCTTCTGGGCGGGTGTTCATTTTCATCCACTCGAAGTAAGCCACCATGGCTTGCATGTCGGCGCCGTTCACTGGCAGCGGCTTGCCGTGCATGGAGCGGCGGAAGCAGCCGTTGATGCGCTCTTCCAGGGTGATGGTCTTGCCCGCCCGCGGCGCGTAGCCGGGGAAGAACGCCGAGACGCCGACAAAGGGTGAGCCGTCGGCCACGGTGCCAGCGTTGAGGTGGCAGCTGGTGCAATTCAGCGAGTTGCCGACGTTGTCCGGCAGCAGGGCCTTGGTTTCCAGGTGCAGGCGCATGCCGCGCACCACCTGTTCGGCATTCGGCGCCGCCAGCAGGTTGGCCAGGCGCGGGGTTTCGAACAGGGTGTTTTCCACTTGCGGGCTCAATTGCGCACGCATCTTTTTCACTTGCTCGGCGCTGATGGCCGAACCGTTGTTGCCCCAACTGCTGCGGACAAAACTGAGGATCTCGGCGATCTCCCCGTCAGCCAGCTGGGCAAACCCGGGCATGGTATAGACCCGTGGATGAGCCGCGGTCTGGGCGGTCTTCCAGCCGGTCAGGGTGATGTGCAGCAGGGAGGTCGGGTTAGCCGAAGCGACGCTGGGGTTGCCCGCCAGGGACGGGAACATCTGCGGCACGCCGGCGCCGTCCTGGCGATGGCAGTCGGAACAGAACTGCGCGTAGCCCAGGCCACCGCGAGAGGTGAACAGGTTGCTCGGCGGGGCCGCCGGTGTCAGGGCCACCGAGGGCATCGGCAGGTCATCTTTGCCGGCCGGCAAGGACTTGAGGTAGGCGGCGATGGCGGTCAGGTCGGCGTCGGTGAAATGCTGGGTGCTGTGGTGGATCACATCGGCCATGTTGCCGGACACCGTGGCGAAGCGGTTCTGCCCGGTCTTGAGCAATTGCACCGTATCTTCCACCGTCCACAGGTTGCGCAGGCTCAGGGCCCGCCACTCCTCCACCGTCTCGCCGGCCAGGTAATGCTCGCCGCCGGATTCGCTGTCGCTCATGGCTTTCTCCTGGAAGGCGATGCCCCGCGGGGTATGGCAGGAACCGCAGTGGCCCAGGCCCTGGACCAGGTAGGCGCCGCGATTGAGCTGGTCGTCCTTGGCCGGGTCAGGCTTGAAGGGCTGCTTGTCGACGAACGCCAGGTTCCAGAACCACAGGCCCCAGCGCTGGTTGAAGGGGAAACCCATGTCGGCTTCCAGGTTGCCCTGGGCTACGGGTTCCACCCCATGCATCAGATAGGCGTAGAGGGCGCGCATGTCCTCTTCGGTCATCTTGGCGTAGGACGGATAAGGCATGGCCGGGTACAAATGACTGCCGTCAGGGGTTACGCCTTCGCGCATGGCCCGGTCGAATGCTTCGAAGCTGTAGGTGCCAATGCCGGTGTCTTTATCCGGGGTGATGTTGCTGGAGTAGATGGTGCCCATGGGCGTCTTCAGCTCAAGGCCACCGGCCATGGTGGCTCCGCCCTTGGCGGTGTGGCAGGCAATGCAGTCGCCGAGCTGGGCCACGTACTGGCCACGCTGGATCAACTCGGAATCTGGGGTGGAGGCCGCCGCTGCCGGGGTCGGCTCGCTGGCATGCAGCAGGGGTACGCAGAGCAACGCAGCGCCCAGAAGGCACAGGCGTGACAGAGAAAAAGCCATCAGGTTATTCCTTTAAAATCCGCCTGGGGTGGTCCCCTCGGCCGATATCCACAAAGGTTTTTATTGGTTATCCCGGCCTTCACGGTACAGGCCCGGGGCTCGATACCTTGTGGGTCCGAGCCTGATGCCCTTGTAGCGGATTTTTCTGAAAACCCTGTTGATATGGATCATGGCGTCCTAGGCAATGTCCTGTATGCCCGCCTATGTGACGCTTTTACTCGCGGGTTTCCACCCTCAATCCCGCCGCTTGCCAATCGGTGAACCCCTGGTCCAGGCGCCGCACCTTGAAGCCCTTGGCCCGTAGCAGGGCCGCGGCATTCTGTGACAGCACGCAGTAGGGGCCGCGGCAATAAGCCACCAGCTCCTGATCAGCGGCCAATTCGGCCAGACGCTGTTCCAGCTCCTCCAGCGGGATGTTGATTGCCCCGGGCAAATGCCCTTGAGCGAACTCCTGCGGCGAACGCACGTCCAGCAGGGTCATGCCGCCTTCCTGCAAGCGTTGACGCAATTCCTCACGGGAGATGCCCTCCAGTCGCATGGGTTGCTGCTCACTGTCGGCCAGCAGTTGGCGAATCTGCCCATGGTTGTAATCGACGTACTGACGCAAGGCGCCCAGCAAACTGGCCAGTGGCCCCTGGCTGAGGCTGTAGAGCACCCGCTTGCCATCGCGCCGGGTCTGCACGAAGCCGCCTCGCCGCAACTGCTGCAGATGCTGGGAGGTATTGGCCACCGACAAGCCCGAGGCCTCCACCAGACGCTCCACCGGCAGCTCGCCGCGAGCCATGTGCTCCAGCAGGATCAGACGGTGGTGGTGGCCCAGGACACGCGCCAACTCAGCCATTTCGGCCAGAGGCTGCTGGGGGGAAATCGAATCGCTCATTGACAGTTCCTGCTGCTTTAATGATCATTCAATCAATTAATTGAATGAAAACTTATCACACCCGTGCACAAGGCTGAAGCACAGCCCGTCGCACTTCAAGGAGTCCTTGATGCATGAATTCGTCGCGTTGATGTTACAGGCGCTGCTGTTGGGCATCGGCGCCACCTTGATCCTCGATCTGTGGACGCTGTTTCTGGCGCGAGTGTTGAACATTCCTGGCGCGAATTGGGCCATGGTCGGCCGCTGGATCGGGCATTTTCCTCGTGGGAAGTTTGTGCACCAAAGCATCGCCCAGGCCAATGCAGTACCCGGGGAGCGGGCACTGGGCTGGCTAGCTCACTACCTGATCGGCGTCGTCTTTGCTGTCCTGTTGCTGCTGATCTGCGGCCTGGAGTGGGCGCGGCAACCGACCCTGGCACCAGCCCTGATCATCGGCATATTGACGGTGGCTGCGCCGTTCCTGCTGATGCAACCGGGCATGGGAGCCGGGATCGCGGCGAGCAAGATGCCCAAGCCGAATGCGGCCCGGCTGCGCAGCCTGATGGCGCATTCGGTGTTCGGGCTGGGCTTGTACATGGCGGGGATGTTCTGGGCGTGGGTGTTGGGGCAGACTGCGTGACCTCAGCCCAGAGGCCGAGCATGCCCAGAGAGATCGATCGATGAAGCCACCTGTATGCGACCTGTGCCACAACGATTTTTCCTCGGAGATGTGGCATGCCGGAAGTGGTGGCGGCATGGTGCAGTTCGCCGATTATCGCCCGCTGGGCCAAGGGTGCGCGGGGCACCCTCATGGCTACGAGTGGTTCTGCGATGAACATCTGGCCAGTGCCCGGGCCCTGGCTTGGCTGAGCCATAGCGATGCCAGGGCAGTGCTGACCCGGCAGTATGCTCCGCTTGCGGACTACCCGCCCCTCGCCCCCAGTGATCCAGCACTCTGGATCACCGAGGTGGGCCCCAATCCCGCGAAGATCTTCGCGCTGATCAGGCAAGCCATGGGCGTCAGCCCCAACGTGGCCAGAAACTTGCTGAGCGGCGTCCCCTTCAAGGTGATCCAGGCCTGGCCGCAACAGTTCAGGGTCTGGCAGGAAGCCCTGATTCAAGCCGGCGCCCAGGTTGAAGTACGCTATCCCTCGTCTAAGTCCGCCAGGACCGGGCAAGCCGACGCAGATAACGACTGATCCTGCTCGCGCATCCAGTCTGCACGCACAGGGGCTTTCACATACCCGCTGAACCCAGTTTGCTCCACACAAGCAATATCCGTAGGTCTAGCCGAGTCCGCCGCCGAGGCTGGCGTCTACGCTGGGTTCTGATGGACTGGCAGGCACCCTGGCGGTACCTGCGCTGGAAGATCCCGGGCACTTGTGCCGGTGAAAGGAATCAGAGCCATTTGTAACCTGATCATCGCCCGGCTTGTTTTCATGCCCCCTGCGGAAGCCCTTGCCCATGCTCGAACACCTCGACCTCAACGCGCTGATCGCCGCCTACGGCTACTGGGTGATCTTCATCGGCTGCCTGCTGGAAGGCGAAACCGTGTTGATTCTCGGCGGCATGGCGGCGCATCAGGGTAGCCTGCAATGGCCGCAAGTGATCGGCTGGGCCACCCTGGGGGGCATCCTCGGCGATCAGTTGCTGTTCTGGACCGGGCGCTATGGCGGGGCGCGCCTGCTGCCCAAGCTCAAGCGCCATCAGGCGGCCATCGAACGGGTCCAGGGGCTGATCCAGCGCTACCCTTCGACCTCGGTGTTCGCCGTGCGCTTTCTCTACGGCATGCGCCTGGTGGGCCCCATGGTGATCGGCGCCAGTGGCCTGGCGCCCTGGCGTTTCGCCCTGCTCAATGTGCTGGGGGCTGCGGTCTGGGCCATTCTGTTCGTCAGCGCCGGCTACTGGGCCGGCGAAGCCTTGCAGCATTTTCTTGGCGACCTGAAACCCTATCGCCTGCCAATCTTCCTCGGGGTGATAGCACTGGTGGTCCTTGCGGCACTGGTGCGGCATTTGCGTAATAGGCACAAGGCCCAACAGCACTGAGACAATGGCTTCGGCACATCGGGAATTTTCATACTGACCCGGCGACTTCATTTCGTTTGTCCAGGGCCCCCGGCCCCGGCTTAGATAACGGCTTGTTTCCGGCACCCAGAGCCCGCATCCATGAGCCACGAGAACATCAGCCGTTCGATCTCCACCGTCCACCCGATCCGCCTCAGCCACGGACGCAACGCCGAGGTCTGGGACATCGATGGCAAGCGCTACATCGACTTCGTCGGCGGTATCGGCGTGCTCAACCTCGGGCACTGCCACCCACGCATAGTCTCAGCCATCCAGCAGCAGGCCACCCGGCTCACCCACTACGCCTTCAATGCCGCGCCTCACGGGCCCTACATCGAGTTCATGCAGCGCCTGGCGGACTTCATCCCGGTGAGTTACCCGGTCAGCGGCATGCTCACCAACAGCGGCGCCGAGGCCGCGGAAAACGCCCTGAAGATCGTGCGCGGAGCTACCGGGCGCAGCGCGGTGATCGCCTTTGACGGAGGCTTCCATGGGCGCACCCTGGCCACCCTCAACCTCAACGGCAAGGTCGCGCCCTACAAGCAGAAGGTCGGCGTGCTGCCGGGGCCGGTGTATCACCTGCCCTACCCCAGCGCCGACAATGGCGTCAGCTGCGACGAAGCGCTGAGGGCCATGCAGCGCCTGTTCAGTGTGGAAATCGATGTCGAGGAAGTGGCCTGCTTCATCTTCGAACCGGTGCAGGGCGAAGGCGGCTTCCTGGCCCTGGACGCCACGTTCGCCAGGGCCTTGCGCAGCTTCTGCGATGAACATGGCATTTTGCTGATCGCCGACGAGATCCAGTCCGGCTTCGGCCGCACCGGGCAACGTTTTGCCTTCTCCCGCCTGGGCATCGAGCCGGACCTGATCCTGCTGGGCAAGAGCATTGGCGGCGGGGTGCCGCTGGGCGCCGTGGTGGGGCGCAAGGAATTGCTCGATGTGTTGCCCAAGGGCGGTCTGGGGGGGACCTACTCGGGCAACCCGATTGCCTGCGCGGCGGCGCTCGCCACCCTGGATGAAATGACCGACGAGCACCTGCAAGCCTGGGGCGAGCGCCAGGAGCGGGCGATCGTGCAGCGCTATGAGCATTGGAAAAGCAGTGGGCTCTGCCCCTTCCTGGGCCGCCTGACGGGGGTGGGAGCCATGCGCGGCATCGAGCTGGTCAATGCCCGGGGCGAACCGGCGCCAGAGCAACTGAGCACGCTGCTAAGCAGCGCCCGGGATGCGGGCCTGCTGCTGATGCCCAGCGGCAAGTCGCGGCACATCATTCGCCTGCTGGCGCCCTTGACCACCGAGCCTGAAATATTCGAGGACGGCCTGGATATTCTCCAGGAGTGCCTGGCGCGCCTGTGATTCCCGGCGCGCCTTAAGGCGAGGCTAGAACAGGTAGCCCATGTAGGTGGCAATGCCGCCACCGGCCTGTGGGCCAACGTTCATGCCAGCCATGACCACTGCGCCCTTGGCCGAACGCAGCAACTGCTCGTTGACCTTGATCGAAGCCATTATGGTCGCCGGGTTGCTTCCCAAAAAGACGGCCAGGGCCAGTAGCTTGGGGTCCAGGCCGAACAGCAGGGCCGTGGCCGAACCACCCACCACCAGTCCGCCACCGACTTCGGTATAGAAGCAAGGCCCGGTGATGTCGTCCTCGGTCAGGTCCCGGCTGCGAAGGGCATCGCTGACAAAGACCTTGCCGGTGCTGGGAAAAGCCTCCGCCGCACCGGCACCACTGACGCTCTTGCCCTTGACCTGGATATTGACTTTGCCGAAACGCGGCAGGCGCCCGCCAAAGCCGGCGCCCACCCCCAGGCCGCCATAGCGATAGCTGACGTCCTTGCCCTGAGGCGAACGCAGGGTGATCGAACCACCACCGCCGGCCACGAGGGCGATGGTCAGGCCGCCGCCGCTGGCGGTCTGGTACAGCCATTTACTTTCGTTGACCGGAATCGGAATGCTGAGGCTCATGGGGTCAAAGTCCTTTTGCTCGTTGTGTGGCTCGTCCGCGCTGGCTGATGACACCCACCAGGCCGGCCAGGGTAAATACCAGACCGATCAGGCCGAGCACACCCGGGGTGGCCCAGAGTGCTGCCGGGTCGTCGATGATGGCGCTATTGGCCGGCCGCTCGGGCTGGTAATACACCCGCACCGGCTGGTCCTTCTGGTAACCGAAGATAAAGCCGCCCTGGGGGTAGGAAATCTTTTCACCAGTGCTGCTGGTGAAGGCGATCTCGGGGTGCGAACCCCCGGCATTCAAATCGCTGACGATACCGTCGGCGGTCTGAGCGCTGGCGAGGAACTCGCGACGATCAAGGGTGAGATTGACGGCGATGACCAACAGGCCGATGCCGATCAGTGCGAACAGCAGACCCTGGAGGATCTTGCCAAAGCGTGACGGGGTGGAGTTAGCCATGGGCTGTCTCGATATTCGTCCGTGAAAGAGGGAGGCCACGATAACAAGAAACCTGCCTCCAGAAAAACCACTGCCGCAGCGCAAGCGCAATCCGGCAACGGCGTTCAGGCGCCCTGGAAAGCGGCCTGAGCGCCTGTCGCCAGCGCTTGCAAACCGAATTTCCGAGGGGCATCGCCCTGGAGGCATTTGTCCGCAAAGACCGGTGGAAGTTCCAGGCCCAGGGCCTGCTCTCGGCGTTTTTTTTCAACACAATAGGAGGAGTTGGGCGGCGAGCAGCACTTTGCCCAGGCCACAAGTCCGCGGCCAATGCCTGAGCGCCGCGAATAACCGTACGAGTTTCGAAGAACGCCCTTGGCCGGCAGCGTTCAGACACCAGGGGCTGCCAGTTTCCGAGGCAGACTTGTATCCTCCAGGTCACCCACGACCGAGCCGGCCCCCCGATGCGACAACGATGCCCATTGTGCCGAAGCATTCAACTCCGTGAGTCGGCCCCAGGCACGGTAGGGGCGCGATCTGCCCGTACTTGCCCATTGGAGAGTTCACCATGCTGATCCGCGACGCACACGCCGCTGAAAGCGAAGCGCTGCGACAGTTTCTCGGCGATAACGGCTGGGGCCATCGGGTGGGCAGCAGCGAATACTTCGCCCAGTTGCTGGCAAACTCCCAGCGCACGGCAGTCGCCCTTCTACAGGGGCAGATCGTCGGCTTTGCCCGAGGCATCAGCGATGGTCTGTCCAACGGTTACCTGTCCATGGTGGTCGTTGCCGAGCAGCACCAGCGGCGCGGTATCGGCCGCGCCCTGGTGCATTGGGTGATGGGCGACAACCCCGAGATCACCTGGGTCCTGCGGGCCGGGCGCCCAGGGGCAGCGGAGTTTTTCAGCTCGCTGGGCTTCGAACCCTCGATCATCACTCTGGAACGCACGCGCCATCGCGCATAATCACTCCCCCGCCTCCTGCTCATCCAAGGAAGACCCATGTCCGAACAGCACGACTCCAACGCCGACTGGCCCCCCGCCGGCTGCCCGCCCCTGGCCTGGCCGGAACTGCCTGACCAGGCTGCACGGCTGAGCTGGTACCTGGCGGTCATTGGTGCCTACGGCGCGCTATGGGAAGGGCACGTCAACGAACCGGAACTGACGCCTGTCAGCGAGGACGCCTTGCAGGCGCTGGAGCAACGCCTGGGCTGCCCGTTGCCTCGGTCGCTGCGCGACTACCATCGGCAATTGGGGGTGCTGTCCCTGGCGGAGGTGCTGTGCAGCGTCGGGCCTGGGCACACGCCGATCCAGCCGTTGCTGGAGGCCTATCCCGGTATCGTCGAGATCAGCGATGTCGATCTGGCACTGGCAGGCAAGCTGGTGGCCTTCGGCGACTATCTGGGCAACGGTAACCTGTTCTGCTTTCACCGCGAATCCGGCGCGGTCTACTACTTCGATCACGACACAGGCGCTGCGCTGACATGCTTCTTCGATTCCCCCGAGGAGTACCTGGATGCGCTGATGCTGCTCTGCCTGGCGGAGGTATACGACGACGATGATGCTGTCGAAGCACTGATCAGCCAGCGCTACGGCGAGGACCTGGTACGCAAGTGGCGCTATTGACCCCAGCGCCTCATCTGCCTGTGCCTGCGCGCTGCCGGGCACAGTAGCCGTCGCCATTGGGCTGCGACTGCAAATCGGTGCAACCGCCTCCCATGAACGCGGCCAGGGCGGCAAAGGGCAGCAGGAGCACCACCTGCGCGATGCCCCGGGCCTGGGCATGCGGATCCTCGACCTTGCGCTGAAAGTCATGTTCATGGGCCGCCGTCTCGGTTTGCAGGGTGGCCCAGAGGGTGTAGCGAAAGGCTTGTGCTCCAGGCCCCTGGCCACCGACACGCTGACAGGCGTCCAGCGCCTGGACGGCGTAAACATCCCCCACCTGAAGCGGCGCTCCCGCCGGGCGGGCTAGGCTAGCGTTGAAGTCATCGATCAGGGTGGTGAGCTGCAACTGGTCCGCCTGCTGGGCCGCCAGGCAATCGCTCTCGGCAGCAAACTCTCGGCTGGTGCGGGCCAGCGTATCCAGCCAGTCCCGGTAGTTGGTGTAGAAGTCGAACTGGCTGCCGTCCGGTAACTCCTGCCGATACAGCTTGATGGCCCCGACAAAGTGCTTGCCGGTGTCGGTCAGCCGCTGCACCTGCTCGCGGCTCAGCGGCTGATTGAGGGTGTAGCCATACACCTGCGGCCCCTCGATCGCCGGCCTGACCGGCGCCGTAGTACAAGCTCCCAGCGATGACAGGATGATCACCAGGCTTAAAACGCTGCACAGCATCCGTTGCATGACATGCCCCAGGGCGAGTGGACGGCTCGATGGCCGGACGCGAGATTACGCCATTTCCCAGCTGCTGTTTCGGCCGGACCTGCCAAACCCTTAACCCGACCCAGCGATAGGCCTATTGCCGCGAGGCTGGTGACAGACTGGTGCAGTTGCGCCGCTGTCGCGATGGCCCCCATACCCGGCTTGACATGCCCGAAGCGGCGCCCCAATGTCCCCGGCCCGCCCCTCGAACAAGGATGCTCCATGCTCCAGCGCGTCATGCTCTGCACCCTCCTGACCGTTATCGCCCTGCCCGCGTTCGCTGCGCCTGCCAAAGTCGAACGCCGGTGCGGCTGGTTCGAGAACCCGACGCCAGCCAACGCCACCCTGACCGACCGCGATGGCGTCTGGGAGATCGCCAGCCAGGGCGGCTATCAGGCCGAGGGCGAGTGGCCAACCTTCAACGACCAACAATGGGTGCGCACCAACAATCACTACGGCTACGGCTGCGCCTGTGTCAGCGCCAGTGCAGATCCACGAACTCATCGCCTCGACCAATTGCACAAGGCCCAGGCCCGTCCGCTGTCCGCCTGTCGCAACGATCCCAGCTTGCATGAACCCTTGCGCGAGGAGGCCGGGGTTCCGGTATTGCCCAAGGATTCACCACGCTTCAAGGGCCAGGGCTTCAGCCTGCAATACCCCAAAGGTTGGAAGCTTGGCCAGGCGCAGAGCTGCCTCACCCTGGACCACCCGAAAAAACGCCCCCAGGAGGAGTACACCCTGCATCTGTGCCTGCAGCAGGGCAGCCTGGAACAGGCCGCCGAAGGTTTGTTTTTCTATCAGGAAAACGGCGTGTGGATGCGCAGCGCCGGAAGGGATGAACCCAGCCCGGTGCAAGAGATTTCAGGCCCCGGCTGGAAAGGCCTGCTGGCCTATCAGACCTGCGGCATCAGCGATGGGGACACCGGCTTTCACGCCTATGGCGGCACCTGCCTGATGGCGCTGATCGACAGCGGCCAGCGTCAGGTGGTGGCTGACAGCGTAGGGTTCTTCCAGGACTTCGCCACCCTGAGGGCGATCCTGCACTCGATCCGCTTCGACCCGGCGCCAGCGGGGCAATAAAGCCCGTGCTAAGGCACGGCACGATACAGGGTTTACAGGTGGGACAGGTGCAAGCCGCAGTGTTCAAGGCTTGGCGGACACCCACGACAAGGACTCCTCACCCTGATCACCCTAGAGCTGCGCGTCCATGCCCCGGGGCCGCAGGTATGGGTGCCATGCCTACTCAAGCACCGGCGCACGGCGGCGATCCATATCAGCGGTTACCCACCGGGGTTTCACTGACCCAAGGCACGCGGACCTGTTCGGCGATGCTGGCGGCCTGCTGCTGCAGGACCTCCAGCTTGGCACGCCGCCCAAAGATCCCAGTGAAATGCAGCAGCAGGCGCCCGGCAAACCCCAGGCCATCGCCGCGTTTACGCGGGATCAGGTGCAGGTGCGCATGGGGAATGTGCTGGTTGGTGGCGCGGCCGTCATTGACTAGCAGGTGGGTACCTTCGACGCCGTAGCCGGCACGCCGTTGCGCCGCCAGCAGGCCATCGAAGACCTGGTACAGGTGCTGGCGGATGAAACCAGGCAATTGCTCGAGCTTCTCTACGTGCTGCTGGGGGATCAACAGCAGGTGCCCTTCTCCCAGCGGATGCACGTCCATGAAGGCCATGCAGTGCTCATCGCGGTACACCAGTGCGGCGGGCAAGGTGCCAGCGGCAATGTGACAGAAAATGCAATTCATCCCTGAATCCTCAAGTGGCACGGCGCCCCCAGGCGGGCGCCGCCAATGTAACCCACCTGCATCCTGCAAAGCGCGTTCCTTGCGCCAGGCTTGGGCTCAGTCCAGCGCCAGGTAAGCGCCGGCATCGACCTCGATCATCACCGGCTGCCGGGTGTCCTTGAGGGTGTGCAACAGGTCTTGCAGCTGCGCGGGGGAGTCGGCGCGGTGGTGGGCCACATGGAAGCTTCGGGCCATGGCCTGGAAGTCCGGGGTGAGAATGTCCACCCCCAGCGGCACGATATCCCGGGCCTGCATGTAGTCGCGGATCTCGCCGTAGCACTGATTGTTCCATACCAGCAGGATCACGCCGATCTGTGCTTCCTTGGCCGCGATCAGCTCGCCGCTGGCGAACTGCAGGCCACCATCCCCCACCAGGGCCACCACTGGCCGCTCGGGCCGCGCCAGCTTGGCGCCCATGGCCGCCGGCAAGCCGTAGCCCAGGGTGCCGTACCCACTGCCGGCGTTGAACCAGCTGGCCGGGGCCGGGGCCTGGTAGCCACAGGCGCCCTGGTACACCGGCTGGGTCGAGTCGCCCACCAGGATCGGTGCATCCAGATTGTCCCGCAGCAAGTCCAGCAGGCCCTGCAAGCCTTGCTGCTTGGGCGTCCAGCCGGCGCGCTCGGTCTGGTTCACCCGTTGCACGCTGTCCAGTGCCCAGCGCCCGCGGGAATTGGCAGGCGCCACCTTGCCCAGCAGTGCCTGCAAACCTTCCAGGGCATCCCCCACCAGGCCGACATGGGCCCGCTGCACGCCCATGACCTGCATCGGATCGATGTCCAGGCGAATCAGCGAACCCTTGAAGCGCAGCGGCCCGAGGCCGAAGAAGTCGTAGTCGGTTTCCCCCAGCTCGGTGCCCACGGCGAGCACCACATCCGCTTCGTCGATCAGCGCCCGGCCATGGGCCGAGGACTGCACGCCATCGAGCAACAGTGGGTGGCCGCAAGGCAGCAGGCCGCGGGCGTTGGTGGTCAGGGCCACCGGCGCCTGCAGGCGCTCGGCCAATTGCCGCAGGACCTGGGCGCAACCCCGGGCACCACCGCCGGCCAGGATCAACGGGCGGTGGGCACTGTTGAGCAAGGCCAGCGCCGCCTCGATCGAAGCCCCGGCCGGCGCCGGCGCGCCAGGCAGGCTGCGGGGCATCAGGTTGAGGTCATCGGCGGGCATCTCCAGCACGTCCAGGGGAATCTCGATATGCACCGGCCGTGGCCGTGCGCATTTGAATACGGCAAAGGCCCGCGCCAGCAGTTCCGGCAACTCCGAAGGCGCTTGCAGGGTGTGGCTGAAGGCGCAGACCCCGGCCACCATTGCTCGCTGGTCCGGCAGTTCGTGCAGGTGGCCGTGGCCCAGGCGCAGGTGCTCGCGACGGTTGACGGTAGAGATCACCAGCATCGGCACCGAATCGGCATAGGCCTGGCCCATCGCCGTGAGGATATTGGTCATGCCAGGGCCAGTGATGATGAAGCACACCCCGGGCTTGCCGCTGGCCCGGGCGTAGCCGTCGGCCATGAACCCGGCCCCCTGTTCATGCCGTGGGCTGACGTGGCGCAAGCGGCTGCCGTGCAGGCCGCGATAGAGCTCGACGGTGTGCACGCCGGGAATCCCGAATACCGTGTCCACGCCATAACCTTCCAGCAAACGAACCAGGGACTGCGCACAGGTGGTCATCGACTACTTCCTCTTGTTCTTATGTGCGGGCGACACCCTGCGCCCGGCTGATGTCGAGGGACATTAGTCGCTGCACCCAAGGGGCAACAATCGAAAAAAATCGCGGCGATTGCTCAATAAAATTCACGCTTTGCCGTTGCGCCGAGGCTCCGGGTGCAAGCGGGTGATGCCCTGCAGCTGGGACTTGACCCACTCGCTGAACGCCAGCACCACCGGCCGCTCGGACTTGAGCAGGTCGGCCACCAGGTAGTAACCGCGGTTGGACTCGATCTCGGTGCCGAAGGGCTGTACCAGTTGGCCCCGGGCCAGGGCTTCGCCGCTGATCAGGTTGTCGCCCATGGCAATGCCCTGGCCGGCGATGCAGGCCGACTGCACGAAGTGCGCGTCGGCAAACACGATGCCCCGGCGCACGTCGACATTCGGCGCCCCGGCGGCCGCCAGCCAGACCCGCCAGTCGGAGTAGTCGATCATGTGCAGGAGCAAGGCGTGATCCAGGCCATCCAGGGTTTTCAGGCCGCCCATGGCGTTCACCAGGCTCGGGCTGCACACCGGGAAATAGCGCAGGGAGACGATCTTCTGCACGTGCTGGTTGGGCCAGTCGCCCATGCCATAGGCCACGAACAGATCGACGCTGCTGTCGCTGGTGTCCCCCGGCGTGCGGGGCGACACCAACTGCAGTTCAACCTGGGGATACAGCGCCTGGAATTCGGCGATATGGGTGCACAGCCAATAGGTGGCGAACCCCGGCGGGCTGCTGATGCACAGCCGGCCGCTGACCTGCTGGCCATCGGAGCGCTGGCCGGCCTCCAGGATATTGGCCAGCAGCAGGTGGATGTCCCGGGCATAGCGCTCGCCCTGGTAGGTGATGCGAATGCTGCGGCCCTGGCGCTCGGTCAGGGCAAAACCCAGGGTCTGCTCCAGGCTCTTGATCTGGTGGCTGATGGCGCTGGGCGTCAGGTTCAGCTCATTGGCGGCTTCGGCGACACTGCCCAGGCGGGCCACCGCGTCCAGAGCGCGCAACGCGGTCATGGAGGGATAACGCATACCGATCATGCCTCGACTACAAAAAAACGAGTGGCAGCACCATAGCTGCAATCGGCGTGCGGCAATAGCCTTGCTCGTCGCCGAAAAAAGAGCCAATTACTGAAAAAAATTACCGTGTGCCACTAAAAATGCTCGATTGACCCGCCGCCGTCGATGGCTAATTCTCAAGCCCTACCCTGTGCCGGGTACTGCCCGGCCATCGCACAATAACAAGAGGGTCGACCCTTGCAATCGCAGCCCAACTCCGTCAATCCCGTGGTGGCGATCGATGATCTGCACAAGAGCTACGCCGATCACCACGTGCTCAAGGGCATCGCCCTGCGCGCCAATGAAGGCGAAGTGGTGTCGTTGATCGGCTCCAGCGGCTCGGGCAAAAGTACCCTGCTGCGCTGCATTAACCTGCTGGAGATTCCCTGCAGCGGCAGCCTGCGCATCAATGGCGAAGAAGTGCGCATCAGGACCGACCGTGCCGGCAACCCGCAGGTCGCCGACCCGGCCCAGGTGGCGCGCCTGCGCACCCAGTTGAGCATGGTGTTCCAGAGCTTCAACCTGTGGCCCCACCGCACCGTCCTGGAAAACGTCATCGAAGCGCCGGTGTATGTCCTCGGTGAAGACCGCAAGGACGCCATCGCCCATGCCGAGCACCTGCTGGAAAAGGTCGGCCTGGCCAACAAGCGCGACGCTTTTCCTTCCTTTCTCTCCGGCGGCCAGCAGCAGCGGGTGGCCATCGCCCGGGCCCTGGCCATGCGCCCCCAGGTGCTGCTGATGGACGAACCGACCTCGGCCCTGGACCCGGAACTGGTGGGCGAGGTGCTCAAGGTCATCCAGGGCATCGCCGAAGAAGGCCGCACCATGATCCTGGTGACCCACGAAATGGCCTTTGCCCGGGACGTGTCGAGCAAGGTGATGTTCCTTCACCAGGGGCTGGTGGAAGAAGAAGGGCCACCCCAGCAAGTGTTCCTCAACCCGGTCAGCGAGCGCTGCCGGCAATTCGTCATGGCTCAGGAAAACCGCGTCTGACGTTTCGCTTCAATCCTTGAAAACAACAACTTCGATAAAGGGTAAAGCCATGAAAAACCTGCTCAAGGTGCTCGCCACCGGTTGCCTGTTCAGTGCACTGGCCAGCCACGCCGTGGCCGCCGACAAGATCGTCTTCGGCATCGCCCTGGAACCCTACCCGCCGTTCTCGATGAAAAGCGGCAACGGCGACTGGAGCGGCTTCGAACCGGAGCTGATCAAGGCTCTGTGCGACCGCATGCAGGCCCAGTGCCCACTCAAGGAAGTGGCCTGGGACGGCCTGATCCCGGCCCTGCAATCGAGCCAGATCGACGCCATCCTCAACTCCCTGAGCATCACCGACGAACGGGAAAAGGTCATCGATTTCTCTGCGCCCTACTACCAGACTCCGGCCATGTGGGTCGCCGACCAGAGCCTGGAACTGGTCACCACCCCCGAGGGCCTCAAGGGCAAGCTGATCGGCGTGCAGGGTTCGACCTCCAACGCGACCTTCGCCAAGACCTACTACGGCAAGACCTCGACCCTGCGCTACTACACCACCCAGGACGACATGATCGCCGACCTGCAGAGCGGGCGCATCGACGTGATGCTGGCCGACGCCCTGACCATCGAGCCGATCCTCAAGACCGCGGCCGGCGCCGGCCTGGCGGACAAGGGCCTGGCGCCCAAGGACCCGCTGTTCGGTTCCGGCATCGGGGTCGGCCTGCGCAAGGGTGACAGCGCCCTGCAGCAGCGGATCAACACCGCCCTGGCCTCGCTCAAGGCCGATGGCACCTACGACAAGATCCGCAGCCGCTACTTCAGCGTCGACATTTCTGCCAACTAAGCCGTCCGGCGCGCCCGTTTGCGCGGGCCGCCGGCGTTGACTGGATACGTCATGATTTCTCTGTCCGACCTTTCCCAACTGTTCGTCGCCGACGGCTGGCTCGGCGCCCTGGCCCAGGGTGCGCTGGTGTCCCTGCAGATTTCCGCCGGGGCCTTTGTGCTTGGCCTGGGCATCGGCCTGCTGGTGGCGATGATCAAGCTCAAGGGCCCGCGCTGGCTGGTAAAGCTGGCCAACGCCTACACCACCCTGTACCGGGCCATGCCCGAGCTGCTGCTGATTCTGCTGCTCTATTACGCCGGCACCGACCTGTTGAACATGGCCATGGCCGCCATGGACCGGCCGAGCGTCACGGTCAACGGTTTCATCGCCGCAGTGCTGGTGCTGGGCATCGTCCAGGGCGCCTATTCGGCGGAGATCATCCGGGGCGCGATCCAGGCCATTCCCTACGGCCAGATCGAAGCGGCCCGGGCCTACGGCATTGAGCGCTGGCTGCTGGTGCGGCGCATCCTGCTGCCGAGCATGCTGCCCTATGCCATGGCCGGGCTATCGAACCTGTGGCTGGTACTGGTCAAGGACAGCGCGCTGATCAGCATCGTCGGCTACAGCGAGCTGCTCTCGGTGGGCAAGCAGGCAGCCGGTTCCACCAAGCATTACCTGGTGTTCTACCTGGCGGTCGCAGCCTTCTATTTTGTCATCACCCTGGTGTCCGGCAGCGTGTTCCGCGTGCTCGAACGACGCACCAACCGCTGGCTGCCCCAGCACTAGGAGACTCGGATGGACTTTTCCTGGATCAACGGTTTTTCCAGCGAGCTGCTGCGCGGCCTGGGCATCACCCTCAAGCTCCTGCTGCTGAGCGGAATCTGCGGCTTTGCCCTGGCAGTAGTGGTGGGCCTGGGCCGGGTGTCGCGCAACCCTCTGATTCGTGCGCCGATGCAGTTCTACATCAGTGTGTTTCGCGGCACGCCGCTGCTGGTGCAGATCTACATCCTCTATTACGGGGTCGGCAGCCTGTTCGCCGCCTACCCACCAATCCGCGGCAGCTTTCTCTGGCCCTACCTGCGCGAGGGTTTCTGGTATGTGGCTTTGGCCCTGACCCTGAGTGTCGGCGCCTACGTCGGCGAAGTGCTGCGAGGCGGCCTGCGAGCCGTGCCCCGAGGCGAGCTGGAAGCCGCCCGCGCCTACGGCATGGGCCACTGGCTGACCCTGCGCCGGGTGTGGCTGCCCCGGGCCCTGGAACTGGTGCGCCCGACCCTGGTGGGGGAATGCGTGCTGCTGCTCAAGGCCACTGCCCTGGCGTCCACCGTGGCGGTCACCGACCTGCTGGGCGCGGCCAACCTGGTACGGGCCCAGACCCTGAAAGTCTACGAGCCGCTGCTGGCCGTGGCACTGATCTACATCGTCCTGGCCTTTGTCATCGAACATCTGTGCGCACGCCTGGGCAAGGTCCCCCAGCGTCAGGCCTGAACCCATTCATTGCGCGGGCAGCGAGGCCCGTGAGGAGAACAACATGCGTTACTCACCTTTCGTACAGCGCATCAGCGGCGAATCCGTCAGCGCCTGGGACATCCACTACGCGGCCATCGAGGCCCGTGGTCGCGGCGAAGACGTGATCGTGCTCAGCGTCGGTGACCCGGACTTCGCCACCGACGAGCGCATCAGCGCCGCCGCCAGCGCCGCCCTGGAGCAAGGCGACACCCACTACACCCACGTCCTCGGCCGCCCGGCCCTGCGTGAAGCCATCGCCGCCAAGCAGCGCCGCCTGCTGGGCATCGAGGTCAGCGCCGACAACGTGGCGCTGGTGGCGGGTGCGCAGAACGGCCTGTTCGCCACATCGCTGTGCCTGTTCAGCAGCGGCGACGAAGTGCTGGTGCCAGAACCCATGTACCTGACCTACGAGGCCTGCATCCACGCCTCGGGGGCGCAGATCGCCTGCGTCCAGCAGCCGGCGGCCAATGGCTTTCGCCTGACCGCCGCGGCCCTGGAAGCGGCGCTCACCGACAAGACTCGGGGCATTGCCCTGGCCACCCCGTGCAACCCCACCGGCAACGTCTACAGCCGCGAAGAGCTGGAAGCGGTGGCCGAAGTGGCGCGCAAGCATGACCTGTGGGTGATCTCCGACGAGGTCTACGGGCAACTGACCTACGACCGCGAACACCTGAGCATCGCTTCGCTGCCGGGTATGGCCGAGCGCACGGTGATCCTCAACAGCCTGTCGAAAACCCATGCCATGACCGGTTGGCGCGTGGGCTGGGTGATCGCCCCGCCGGCCCTGGTCGGGCATCTGGACAACCTCTTGCTGTGCATGCTCTACGGCCTGCCGGGGTTTATCCAAGAAGCCGCGCTCAAGGCCCTGGAGCTCGATGAAGAAGTGATCGGCAGTGCCCGCGAGGTTTATCGCCGGCGCCGCGACCTGGTGGTGGCGGGCCTCAAGCAGGTGCAACTGCTGGACTGCCGCGAGCCGGAAGCAGGGATGTTCATGCTGGTGGATGTGCGCCGCACCGGGCTGTCGAGCATGGATTTCGCCTGGCAACTGTTCCGCGCCACCGGGGTCTCGGTGCTCGACGCCCAGGCCTTCGGCGCCAGTGCCGAGGGCTTCGTGCGGATCTCCTTCACCGTCGCCGACGAAGTGCTCAAGGACGCCTGCCAGCGCATTGCCGGCTTTGTCGAAACCCTGGGCGCACAACGCTGAATGCATGACCCGGGCCGCCCAGCGGCCCTGGTACCTCTGACAAGAACACTGCTGCGCCTTACTTTTTTGCCCACCTTTGAAGGGCCCCCTGCTTGAGAGGTTGACCCCGTGACCGCTTCCGACCAATTCAACTCCACCCATAGCGCCGTCGATCAATACGCTGAACTGGTGCTGCACAACGGCCGGATGTACACCCTCGATCCGGCCCAGCCCTGGGCCGACGCCGTGGCCATCCGCCAGGGCAAGCTGATCGCGGTGGGCAGCCTCGCTTCCCTGGCCTCGCTGATCGGGCCCAACACCCGCCAGCACGATCTGGACGGGGCCTTCTGCATGCCCGGCCTGCACGACATGCACACCCACCCGGACCTGGCCCTGGCCCCGCGCTACGCCGACGACCTGGACGTGGGCATCGAAGACCCGACCCCGGAACAACTGGCAGCAGCGATCCACGCCTATGCCGACAGCCATCCCGGCGACGGCTGGATCTACGGCCAGTACTGGGTGCGCTACACCTTCCGCGAAGCCGGGCTGACCCCAGGCCGCGAGTGGCTCGACAGCGTCATGCCGGACCGCCCGGTGGCGCTGCTGGACCGCATGTGGGGGACCATGATGGTCAACTCCAAGGCCCTGGAACTGGCCGGCATCGACCGCCACACCAGCGACCCGCGCAACGGTTACCTGGAACGTGACGAACTGACCGGCGAGCCCAATGGCCTGCTGATCGACGGGGCCTACGCCCTGATCCACGCCGCCATGCCGCCGACTCCTGTCTCGGTACTGCGCCGTGCCTACCGTGATGGCGTGCACTTCCAGACCTCTCGCGGGGTCACCGCCACCAAGTACGTGCACGTCTGCGAGAACCGCCTGCAGGCCCTCAAGGAACTGGACGATGCCGGCGAGCTGACCCTGCGGGTGGAAGCGGCCATCAGTTGGCAGGACGATATCTTCCCGGTGCGCCGGCGCTGGGAACTGCTCAGTGGCGAGCGGCATTTCTATCGCAGCGCGCGCCTGAGTGCCAACGCGGTGAAGTTCCACTTCGATGGCACCGTGGAGCCCAAGTCCTCCTACCTGCTGACCCCCTGGCCGGAAGAGTCGAGCTGGCGCGGCAAGCTCAATCTGACCCCGGAACACATCACCGACATGGTGGTGGACATGGACAAGCGCGGCCTGCGGGTGATCGCCCACTGCACCGGCGACGGCGCCTCCGACGTGTTCCTCGATGCCGTGGCCGAGGCCCGGCGGCGCAACGGCAACAGCGGCATCCGCCACCAGTGCGCCCACAGCACCCTGCTGCACCCGGGCAACCTCAAGCGCTTCCAGGCCCTGGACGTGATCGCCGAGTTCTCTCCGGCGGCCTGGTACCCGACGCCATTCGCCAGCGGTGCACGCTCCGGCTACGGCCAGGAACGCCTCAAGCGCATCTATGACTTCAAGGGCGTGCTGGCAGCCGGTGGCATCGCGGTGTTCGGCACCGACTGGCCGGTGGCATCCATCGACCCCTGGCTGGCCCTGGAAACCATGGTCACCCGGCAGAACCCGTGGAACCAGGAACCCGACACCTTCGGTGACCCCATCAGCCTGGAACAGGCCCTGCAAGTGGCGACCCTCAACGGCGCCCATGCCATGGGCCTGGAACACCTGACCGGCAGCCTGGAGGCCGGCAAGTCGGCGGACCTGATCGTCCTCGACCGCGACCTGTTTGCCCAGGGCGCGCGCAACTACATCCACCACACCCAGGTGCAACTGACCTTCGTCGAAGGGCAACTGGTCTACGATCGCCAGGGCACTTTCAGCGACACGCCACTGCAAGCGGTGTGGGAAAGCCTGCCGCCGGTGATCGAGGGCAAGGAACAATGAACAGCACCCCGAGCATTCCGGTCACCGTGGTTGCAGGCTTTCTCGGCGCCGGCAAGACCACCCTGCTCAACCGTATGGTGCAACGCGCCGACAGCGGCCGGCTGGCGGTGATCGTCAACGATTTCGGCGAGCTGAACATCGATGCGGCGATCATCGCCGAGGTCACCGACGCGGTGTACAGCCTGCAGAACGGCTGCATCTGCTGCACCGTGCAGGAGGACCTGCTGGCGCAACTGGTGAGCCTGTCCAAGCTGCGCCCGGCCCTGGAACGGATCGTCATCGAGTGCAGCGGCGTCTCCGACCCGCAGCGCATCGTGCAGACCATCGGCTACCCGCAACTGCGCAGCCGCCTGCACCTGGACGCGGTGATCACCCTGGTGGACGCCAGCGGCTACCAGGACCTGGAAGGGGAAATGGCCCGCCTGTCCCGAGCCCAGGTGGCCTGCGCCGACTGGGTGCTGCTGAACAAGGCCGATCTGGTGAGCGCCGAGCAATTGCAGAGCATTCGCGCCAGCCTCGGCAATCGCGCCCCGGTGTTCGACACGGTGCAGGCCGAGCTGCCCCCCGAGCTGCTGCTGGCGCCGCCGGTGCGCTCCACCGAAGTGCTGTTCAAGGCCCTGCCCCAGGCCCACGACCAGTTGTTCGAAAGCTGGGTGTGGAAAAGCTCGCGGCCACTGCAGCCCAAGGCGCTGCGGGACTGGCTGGCGCGCCTGCCCGCCGACCTGCTGCGCCTCAAGGGCCTGGTGCGCCTTGAAGGCAATGAACAACCTTATTGGTTGCAGCATGTGGGCAACCGCAGCCAGTTCACCCTGGCCGCCGACCAGCCCACCGAGCATGCCGCGCAATTGGTATTCATCACCCGCCGGGGCAGCGATCTGCGCCAGGAACTGGAGGCTGGGGTCAGCGATACACAAGTGCTTTGAACGACAGGGAATCTGTAGCGCGAAGGCCGGTCTGAAAGAGGCGCGGCTGCCGGGCCGTCGCTTGGTCCGTGACAATAGGGCCCGGGTCCAATAGATTAGGCGCCCCCGAAAATCCCCCTGGGCCTTTCGCGCCTCAAACCTGTTAAACCAAGTAGTGGATGTTCAATGCCTGATTCCAACACCGAAGAATCCGTAGTCGCCCTGTCCAACAAGGCCGAATACGAAAACGCCATTCATCTTTCACAACACGTGTCCCAGGCCAAGACCATCAGCGAGATGGTGCTCGACGCCTTCCACACCTCGAAAGAAAGTGACCAGATTCGCGAACTGCGCGCAGCGATTCGCCAGGCCCACGACCGCTTTGACGACGACACCGCCTATGAACTCATGGGCCAGCTCAAGCAGCTCAAAGACGCCGAGGCCGCCGACCTGGCCGCCCTGGAAGACCTGAGCAAGAAATTCCCCATCAGCCGGATTCTCTCCAGCTACAAGGACGATCCGGACTTCCAGGAGCTGGTCTACGGCCTGGCCCTGAAGGTGCTGAACCAGACCCACCAGGCCATCAGCAACCCCAGCGGCGGCAAGAGCAAGGCGCGTCCGAAAAAAGAAATGGAAGTGTTCGCCATCAGCAAGGACGGCGTCAGCGTCACCCTGCCGATGCGCCCGCGCTCCAAGGCCAACGTCGACCGTGAAGCCTTCGAATTCCTCGGCTTCAGCTTTGTCGGCGAAGGCGACGAGGCGGAACTGGAAAGCGAGATGTTCCTCGACAAGGATGGCAACGAACAGCAGGCCACCCGCAAGAACATCATCACCGCGATCCAGCAGCAGACCGCGTTCGAAGGCTACAGCGCGCAACAACAGCTGTAACCCGGCGGTAGAAGCGGGCTTGCTCGCGAAGCGCCAGCACAGCCCCAGCCGCCAGGAAAAAGCCCCGTACTTCACAGCGAAGTCGGGGCTTGGCCTGCTCCTCAGCTATCCCGGTAATCCGCAATGGGATACCTCAAGCACAAAGCCTCCACCTCCAGACGGAACTGCTCCTGCAGCACGGGATCCAGCTGATACCTCTGCGCGCCAAGGGGCGTCACTTTATCCAGTATCCGGCACATCAGATCGACGACCTGGCGACAACCTTGGGGATCGATACCGCGCTGGGCGACGGAGCCAGTGCCGATGCACAGCCCATTGCCGACAAAGCACGAGCGAGTTTCTCCCCGTGCGCGCAGTTTGTTGACGATGATGCCGCAGGTTTCCAGCGCCGACTCGGCGACGGCCCCGGTGATGCCCCCCCGCAACGGCAGCAGGATCGAATGGTTCTCCGTGCCTCCGCCCACGACCTCGTAGTCCCGATCCATGAACGCGCTGGCCATTTCATCCGCTGCGTCGCGAACCCGCCCCATGTAGGCATCGAACTGGGGAGACATGGCATGGCCCAGGGCGGCTGCCTTGGCGGCGATCATGTTCACCATGGGCGCTCCTTGCATGCCTGGGAAAACCGCCTGATCGAGGATGCGGCGCAAGGTCGAGCGCAGCCCGGGCACCTTGGTGTCGGCGTCCCGTCCGGAAAGAATCAGCCCTGAACGAGGCCCTCCGAGTTGCCTGTGGGTGCAGGTGATGGTCACGTGCGCCGCCTCGACCGGGCTCGGGTGGCGCCCGGTGGCCACCAGCCCGGCGATGTGTGAAATGTCCGCCAGCAGCAGCGCCCCGGCTTCATCGGCGATGGCCCGCAAGCGCTGGAAATCCAGAACTCGCGAGTAGGCCGTCGCACCACAGAGAATGATCCGCGGACGATGGGCCATCGCCAGTTGCCGCACCTCTTGATAATCGATGTTGCCCTGCGAAGTGGTGCCGTAGCGGATGGCCTTGTAATGGGCCTCAGTGAAAGCCAGCGCACTGCCGTGAGTCAGCTGCCCACCGTGGTCGAGGGCCATGCCGAGAATCGTATCCCCAGGCTCGGCCAGGGCCGTGAGCACCTGGTAAACGGCACTGGAGGCCGAATGCGGTTGCACACTGGCGTATTGCGCACCGAACAGCGCCTGGGCCCGCCGAATCGCCAGCGACTCGACCCGGTCGGCGTTGCCGCACCCGGGGTGATGACGTCGGCCAAGGGTACCTTCCAGGGTGACGTTGACCAGGGCCGAGGCCGAGGCGGCCAAGGTCCGGGGGCCGGCGGCACAGGAGGATGAAACCAACGACAGCGTGTGATGTTGACGCGCGACTTCCGCATCGAGGATGTTTGCCAGCTCGGCATCTTCGCTTCGCAGGTCGGCCAAACCGCGTCGCAGCAGGTCGGCCTGGGTCCTGAGTGGTTCAGTGTCAGCTGCCATTGTTCTGTGTCCCTTCCTTGAGTGTTGCGCGCCACGAACGACAGCACGCTTCCTGGATATCACGTTCGTTTGCCTGCATCGGGCTTATCCAAGCCTCGGCGTCAGACTCTATAAGGCGCAACAAAATTAATCAAAGAATTAAACATTTTCCCAATTAAATGATGCTTTTCTTATCAAGGATGGGCAGCCTCGGCTACACGTTACTAAGAACCTCCACTGTCGCATGCCATGACGCCAAGCCTACGGGACTGTATTGTCATGACCGGCGCATGCGACAATTTTTCCTCAGTGACGCGGATCCAGCACCTGTCGGGTGGCTTGATCACTCAATAAATGACAGCGAAATCTCCCAGAGTGGGGGCAGCGATCTGGCCGATCTCGCGTCGGCGTCGGGTAACTGGATGCCTGATGTGGTGCTGTCACTGCCAAAGATTCAATGGGTTACGACCAAAAGGAAGTGGTGAGTATCAGATGCACAAGAGAGAAAGAACCGAACATTTAAAGAGCAACATCAAGTACCTGATCAAAAGCCGTGGTGAGACACAACTGTCTTTGTGCAATGCCAGTGGCCTGACCAGAACGACCATATATAACATTCTGGAAGGCAAGGTCACCAACGTACAGCAGTCCACCATTCGAAAAATCTCTGACTTTTTCGGCGTCTCCTACGAAGAAATAGAGACTGTCGACTTTGAAGAAAAGGAGATCATCGAGAGCAGCATTTCCCCTCAAGGCAACATGAACCCAGCGGCCGTTCCGATCATCAAGGAAAGCCTGCTGATAGCCAATATGGACAAACGAATTGGAGAGTTGGCGATACTCTATCCGTTGACTTATTACTTCGGTGCTTCCCACAACTTGATAGCGGTGCTGCTGGAGAGCGAGATCAACGGCATGAATGAACCCGGCGATCTATTGATCGTACAAAAAGGCTCATCGAGTGACGACAAAGAGAAACTGGCTTACGACAAACTGACAGGAAAGCTGCTTATCTTGAATGATGTTTGTTCCGACTCAGATCGCATGATTCTAGTGGGCGATATCATTGAGGAGCGGTTCAATGACGGCCCATGAAAGCGAAATCGAAAATAGCAAATACAAACTCTTGGGCTTCGACAACAATAAAAAACTTGCCGTAATCATGCTCATCGCCACAGGCAAGGTCATCAGAATCAAGCTAAGGGAGGTATTGAACAGTGAAATAATGGACAACCTGAACAAAACGGAAATCAAGAATCTATATAGAAAGCTCTACTCACAGGGAGACACGCTGACCGCATACGACCTGAATGATCGCCATGAAAATTCATGGATGATCTATATCATCCTGAACTTACTGCTCGTAACATTCTATATATTCACCAGTATTGCAGCGACGAAACCCATTTACCTGGAGTCGCTGGACATCATCATTACTCCTGGCACCTTCCTTTACTCCATAACCTTTTTGATCGTCGACTTGTTAAACGAGAACTTTGGACTGCGGCTGGCCAGAAGAGCCATTTTCTTTGCTTTCGCTAGCACATCCACGGTTTTTATCCTGCTCTATGGTTCTACCTTCCTACCAGGAATGCCTGGCTGGAAGCTTGAAACGCCCTACAATGATGTGATCATTCAAGTGTCATCCGTGCTGGTAGCATCCTCTGTTTCGTTTCTCGTTTCTGAAAACATAAACTCATACTTGCTATGCAAGATTAAAGAGCTGACAAACTCCAGATTTCTGTTCTTGCGAATATTCTTGAGTACCTTCTTCGCGGTCATAATCGACAGCTTTCTGTTTTGCTATATCGCCTTCTATGGATTGATGAAGAACAGTGACATCCTGAACATGATCTTCTTTCAGATTGCGATTAAAGTTTTTTTTGCGCTCTTCAATATCTTGCCAGCTTATGGCGCAAGATCACTGTTCAAGAGATACATGAGCAGCAACCAGACAAAATGATCGGGCACCGAAGATAGTCCAGAACTCCACCAAGACGCTCTAAATCAAAAACCCCGCTCTTCTCTCGAAGACGGGGTTTTCTCTGCTCGGACGGTCAATCAAGCCGAGGTCGCGCGACCGGCCATGCGCCGCAGGATATGTCCCTGGCCCTTGATGCAATGCAGGATCAACGCCGCCACATGGCCGACGATCAGCACCAGCAGGGTCCAGCCCAGCAGGCTATGGAAGTTATTGCCCAGGTCGGTCATCCACTGGATCTTCGGCCCTTCGAAGCCGCTCATCACCGGCAGCCCGAAGGCGGAAAAGGCGCGGCCCGAGCCGTACTGACGCAACAGGCCGAGAAACGGAATGGCGAACATCCCGGCATACAGCAGCCCATGCCCCAGTGTTGCTGCAAGGTTGAGGCTCGGCGGCCGGCGATGACGGTTCAACAGGCTCCAGACTACCCGCACCAGCAGCAGGGCCATCAGCAGCAGGCCGACTTGCTTGTGGGTCGGCCAGAGGAATTTGTCCAGGGCCGAATCGGCCAGCAGGTAGTGCGCACTGGTGGTGCTGTAGAGCCAGGCAAAGGCCAGGGCCATGGCCCAGTGCAGTCCACGACTGATAACGCCATAGCGCGCCTTCGAGTCGTACAGTTCAATACGGTTTTCCATTGCATCCACTCAGGTTCTATCCACGAACGGCGCATTTTACCCGGCCAGGCCAGGCCTTCGGACCGAAAAACTTTAAATGATGTGACCATCAATCCAGCGCAATGAAAAAAGCCCCGCGCTTCTTGCGAAGGCAGGGCTTTCTCTGTGGCCTGGACAGCTTAGTGTGCGTAGGTCAGCAACAGCTCGGTCGGGGCCTTGAAATCCACCGACATCATCACGCTCAGCGCGGTGATGGTGAAGATCGAGAACACGAAGAGCTTGCGCGCCCACACGGTGTCATCCACTGCCTTGTAGCCGGTCCAGGCCATGTACAACCAGTACATGCCCATGGCCGCCGCTACCGCCAGGTAGCTCATGCCGGCGTAACCGCTGAAGGTCAGCATCAGGGTCGCCACCAGGAATGCCAGGATGTAGAACAGGATGTGCTTCTTGGCCACGCGGATGCCACGCTTCACTGGCAGCACCGGAATCGATGCGGCCAGGTAATCGTTGAAGCGGAAGATCGCGATGGCGTAGGAATGCGGCATCTGCCACAGGCTGAACATCACCAGCAGGGTCAGTGCAGCCATGTCGAAGCTGTTGCTGACCGCGACATAGCCGATCACTGGCGGCATGGCTCCGGACAGGCTGCCCACCAGCGTGCCGTGAACCGACTTGCGCTTGAGGTACAGGCTGTAGAAGCCGACGTAGATGACAAAGCCGATTACCGCGAACAACGCGGCCAACGGGTTGGCCACGTAGTACAGCAGGGCGACGCCGGCGACACCGAGGATAGAGGCGTAGACCAGTGCCACTTCCAGGGAGATCAGGCCCTGGACCAGCACGCGGTTCTTGGTGCGCTCCATCTTCAGGTCGATGTCACGGTCGATGCAGTTGTTGAACACGCAACCGGATGCTACCACCAGCGAGGTGCCGATCATGGCGGCCAGGAAAATGGCCAGATCGACATGCCCTTTCGAGGCCAGGAAGAACCCGCCTGCCACAGAAAGCACGTTACCGAAAATGATCCCCGGTTTGGTGATTTGGATAAAGTGCTTGAGCGACATCGGGTTTACCTCACTTCGCCATCATGACGGTGTGGATGCTGAACATGATCCACAACGACAGACCAACCAGCAGAACAATGACCAACGCGGCGAAGATGAACGCCACCACGTTGTTGCGCTGTGCTTCGGAACGGTCCAGGTGCAGGAAGTACACCAGGTGCACCAGCACTTGGATGACTGCGAACGCCAGGACGATCCACAGGGTCACGTCTTTGGGCAGCGATGGGTACATCACCAGGCCAAACGGGATCAGTGTCAGGATGACCGACAGGATGAAGCCGATGGCGTAGGACTTGACGCTGCCGTGACCGGCTTCGTCGTGGGAGTGTGTGTTGGCCATTTACATAGTCCCCATCAGGTAAACAACGGTGAATACGCAGATCCACACCACGTCCAGGAAGTGCCAGAACAGGCTCAGGCAGCTCAGACGGGTCTTGTTGGTCGCCGTCAGGCCGTTTTTCTGCACCTGGTACATCATGATCGCCATCCAGATCAGGCCGCTGGTCACGTGCAGACCGTGGGTACCGACCAGGGTGAAGAACCCGGACAGGAAGCCGGAACGGCTAGGGCCGTAGCCTTCGGAGATCAGCAGATGGAACTCGTTGATCTCCATGCCGATGAAGCCCAGGCCGAACAGGAAGGTCATGGCCAGCCAGCCCAGTACCTGCTTCTTGTTGCCCCGGAAGAACGCCAGCATGGCGAAGCCGTAGGTGATCGAACTGAACAGCAGCAGGGCGGTTTCACCCAGTACGTATGGCAGTTCGAAGATGTCGTGGCCCGACGGGCCACCCGCTACGTTGTTAACCAGTACCGCGTATACCGCAAAGATCGACGCAAACAGAATGCAGTCGGTCATCAGGTAGAGCCAGAAACCGAATACGGTCATCTCGCCCGAGTCGTGGTGATGGTCATCGTGCCCATGGTCATCGACATGGGCGTGTCCAGCATTGGTCACTAAGTTCGACATGGATTAAGCCTGTTCCAACGAGGTTTCAACACGGGTAGCCGGGATCTTGTTCTCCGATACCAGACGCTTGTGCTGTTCGGCTTCGATGCGTTCGATCGTTTCGACCGGCACCATGTAGCCTTGATCATCACGGGCAGCGTGGATCGCGAAATAGATCACGGTGCCGGCCAGGCTTGCGATGGCCAGCCACCAGATGTGCCAGATCATGGCGAAACCGAACACGGTCAGCAGAGCACCCATGACCAGCCCGGTAGCGGTGTTGTTGGGCATGTGGATCGGCTGGTAGCGACCAGGCTGCGCGTAGGCAGTGCCGTTTTCCTTGGCTTCGGTGAACGGATCGATGCCTTCGGCTTTCGGCAGTACCGCGAAGTTGTAGAACGGAGGTGGCGACGAGGTCGACCATTCCAGGGTGTGGGCGTTCCAAGGGTCGCCGGATACACACATGTTCTGCTTGCGGTCACGCACGCTGACGTACAGCTGGATCAGTTGGCAGGCGATACCCACGGCGATCATCACCGCACCTACCATGGCGACGTACAGGTACGGCACCCACTCAGGGTTGGTGGTGGCGTTCAGACGACGGGTCATGCCCATGAAGCCCAGTGCATAGAGCGGCATGAACGCGACGAAGAAGCCGGAGATCCAGAACCAGAACGCAGCCTTGCCCCAACCTTCATGCAGCTTGAAGCCGAAGGCTTTCGGGAAGTAGAAGCTGAAGCCGGCGATGTAGCCGAATACCGCGCCGCCGATGATCACGTTGTGGAAGTGAGCGATCACGAACAGGCTGTTGTGCAGAACGAAGTCGGCACCCGGAATGGCCAGCAGTACGCCGGTCATGCCGCCGATGGCGAAGGTCACCATGAAGCCCAGGGTCCACAGAACCTGGCTGGTGATGCGCAGACGGCCGTGGTAGATGGTGAACAGCCAGTTGAACAGCTTCACCCCCGTCGGAATCGAGATCAGCATCGTCGCCAGGCCGAAGAAGGCGTTGACGCTGGCCCCCGAACCCATGGTGAAGAAGTGGTGCAGCCAGACCATGAAGCCCAGTACCGAGATCGCGCCGGAAGCGTAGATCATCGAATGGTGGCCGAACAGGCGCTTGCCGGAGAAGGTCGAGATCACTTCGGAGAAGATGCCGAACGCCGGCAGGATCAGGATGTACACCTCGGGGTGACCCCAGGCCCAGAACAGGTTCACGTACATCATTGGATTGCCACCAAGTTCATTGGTGAAAATGTGGAAATCCATGTAACGGTCAAGCGTCAGCAGTGCCAGGGTAGCGGTGAGGATCGGGAACGAAGCCACGATCAGCACGTTGGCCCAGGTGCAGGTCCAGGTGAAGATCGGCATGTCCATCATCTTCATGCCCGGGGTACGCATTTTCAGCACGGTGGCCAGGAAGTTGACCCCCGTCAGCGTTGTCCCCAGCCCTGATAGCTGTAGCGCCCAGATGTAGTAGTCCACACCCACGCCCGGACTGTATTGCAGGCCCGACAGCGGCGGATAGGCAACCCAGCCGGTCTTGGCGAATTCGCCAACGCCCAGGGACAGGTTGATCAGCACCACGCCCGATACCAGCAGCCAGAAGCTCAGGGAGTTGAGGAACGGATAGGCCACGTCACGCGCGCCGATCTGCAGCGGCACGACAAGGTTCATCAGGCCGGTGAAGAATGGCATCGCCATGAAGATGATCATGATCACACCGTGAGCGGTGAAGATCTGGTCATAGTGTTCAGGTGGCAGGTAGCCAGGCGAACCCTCGGTGGCCATGGCCAGCTGGGTACGCATCATGATGGCGTCGGCGAAGCCACGCAGCAGCATGACCATGGCGACGATGATGTACATCACACCGATTTTCTTGTGGTCGACGGACGTCAGCCACTCGGTCCACAGGTAGGTCCACTTCTTGAAGTAGGTGATTGCCGCGAACAGCGCCACGCCACCGAGCAGAATCATGGCAACGGTGACCATGACAATCGGCTCGTGGAACGGAATCGCTTCCAGACTTAATTTACCAAACATCGTTTACTCCTCTGCCCCGGCAGCTGAATGCGAACTCACGTCCATCCCTTCCGTTGCGGCCACTTCCTTTTCTTTCTTCTCGTGCTTGAGCGGCTTGCCCGGTTTCATGCCTTCATACTTGTCGATGACGGTCTGGAACAGGTTTGGCGCGTAGGCGGAGTAGAGCTCTACAGGATTGTTCTGGCTTGGCTTGGAAAGGGCTTCGTATTCAGCGGTGTCCAGCTGTTTAGGTGCCTTCTTGACTTCGTTTACCCAGGCGTCGAAATCTTCCTGACTGGTAGCGATCGCTTTGAACTTCATGCCGGTGAAACCCGCGCCGCTGTAGTTGGCGGAGATACCTTCAAGTTCGGTGTTCTGGTTGGCAATCAGGTGCAGCTTGGTGGTCATGCCCGCCATCGCGTAGATCTGGCCGCCCAGGCCCGGGATGAAGAACGAGTTCATCACGGTGTCGGAGGTCACGCGGAAGTTAACCGGGGTATGGGCCGGGAAAACGATCTTGTTGACGGTGGCGATCCCTTGGTCGGGATAGATGAACAGCCACTTCCAGTCCATGGCGACCACTTCGATGGTCACTGGCTTGACGTCGGAATCCAGCGGACGGTACGGGTCCAGGGCGTGGGTCGACTTGTAGGTGACATAACCCAGGGCAATGATGATGAGCACCGGAACCAGCCACACCGCGATCTCGATCTTGGTGGAGTGGGACCACTTCGGCGCGTAGGTCGCGTCCTTGTTGGAGGCGCGGTATTTCCAGGCGAAGGCGAAGGTCATGATGATGACCGGCACAACCACCAGCAGCATCAGGATGGTTGCCGTGATGATCAGGTTTCGTTCATCCAGACCGACCTGACCCTTGGGATCGAGCAAGGTCCACTTGCAGCCTCCCAGCATTAACATGCCGAGCAGCGGCAATAAGCCTAGTAATCTGGGGTACCTGTTTTTACTCATCTCACGACCTCTAAAGCAGCTTGCGCAATGCAGTTGGGTTTTGATCGCCAACACTTCACCCTGCCAAGGGTTGGCATTTTTCTTCAATTGAATAAGGGCCTGCCCGTTGCGTTAAGCGCTCAACGACACATCCCGGGCTAGCAGTGGTTCTTATTCGATCTCGTGGTCAAAGGCCTTGTTACAGACCAATTCCATTTGGTGCGGAAGTTTGGAAGGCGCCGACACCCGCAGTCGCATGGAGCGCTCTATCCGCCCCTCAACCGTCCTCGTGTGCTCAGGGTTGAGCAGCGTCGGAAATTCAGTGCGGGCGATTGTAGATATGTCGCGTTTTATAAACCATGTCTTATCCCGAAATAATTTTTATCCCATGACGCAACAATCCGTCATGATTGTTGCGAAGGATATAAATCATAGCGATTTTCATTTGCAACAAAAAGCCCCAAAAAGGACCTGAAACACCCCCCTTGCAGGACTCCCGATCCCCCCTGAGGGCCGCCTTCCATCTGGCTTCACCCCTTGTAAAACGGGCGCTGTGAAGATTTTTATCGATAGCAGGCTATGGTTCTCGGCCGACAGGCTCGCGTACACAAACTGACAGGCTCTCATTGAACCAGCGCACCAGAATGCAGTCTGTTGCAGCGACTCAACCGCCCCTCTGCGACCGCGACACTGTGACAACATGTCGCACTTTTGCCGCACCTGCGCTTGCCGCAAATCACGGACTTTTCAGGTGCCGAATGAACGGCACAAAAAAGCCCCGGCCCTCCCATCGGGGACCGGGGCTTTTACGGGTGAATCAGTCGTTTTTCTTGCGATTGCGCACCACACCCAGAGGCACCAGGATCACCGTCAGCACGAACGCCACCAGCGCCCACTGGGCCAGGGACAGACCGAGGATCGGCGGGTACGGCGTGGAGCAGAAACCGTCGACCTGAAAGCCCAGGGGGAAGATCTTGGCCAAGGGCAGGCTGTCGACAATTGGCTGCAGCACATCGATGCCACAGCTCACCGAAGGGTAGAACTGGGTATACACATGGTGCCCGGCTACGCCCACGCCGGCGAGGGCGCAGATGACCACCAGGGTTTCCATGACCGTGACCCCGCGTCGCGAACTCATGGCCGCACCGATGAAGGCAAACAGTGCAATCAGCAGCAAGGCATAACGCTGCAGGATGCACAGTGGGCACGGTGCCTCGCCCAGCACCACCTGCATGTACAGGGCTCCGCCGATCAGTGCCAGGCAGATAATCCCCAGCAGCACCAGGAAACGCCGCTCACGTCCCAAACCCAGTCTGTCGTCACTCATCCCTATTCCTTTTTCTGTTGTGTTCAGCCTGCCCCCGAGACCCGAGGCGGCAGACCGAGATTGTCTTCAATGAACCCGTCGACCGCGCGCCGGCCAATGCTCGCAGAGGCCCACCCGGCTGCCGGGAAGTCTACACGTTGAACATGACCTTTGAATGCAGGGTCATAAAGCGCCACTGCAACGCGGCTTCGGGCTTTTTGCCCGTTGCGGACAATAGCGACAAGCAGGTTAAGAGTGGATTAACCGCCGTACCAAATACGCGGAGAACAAAGGCGGTTTCGGGAAAGCCAGCGAATGCTGGAGCGACATGAAACGAAGGGAGAGAAAAAGGCCGGCGCCCGTGGGTAGCCGGCCGGGGGTGGTTATTCCAGGGCCGCAGCCGGACCGAAGAACTCGTAGCGGCTCTGCTGTTCGGGAATGCCCAGGGCCTGCAGGTGGCGCTTGATCGCGGCCATGAAACCCTTGGGCCCGAGGAAGTAGGCGTCCAGGTCGCGTTGTTCCGGCAGCCACTGGTCCAGTTGCTCGCGGGTCAGCATGCCCAGCTTGTCCGCCGCCGGGCTGACACCGTCATCCTCGGCGTAGCAATAGAAGCGCTTGAGCTGTGGATACCGCTGGGCCAGTTCATCGACCCAGTTGCGAAAGGCATGCACCTGGCCGTTGCGGGCGCAGTGGATGAAATGCACCGGACGCTCGGTGGCCAGCGCTGCCTCCAGCATCGGCAGGGTTGGAGTGATGCCCACCCCGCCGCTGATCAATACCAGCGGTTTGTCGCTGGCCGCCAGGGTGAACTCCCCCGCTGGAGGGAAGAGCATGACGCAGGTGCCCACCGGGCATTGGTCATGCAGGTAATTGGAGGCCACGCCGCCGGTTTCGCGCTTGACGCTGATGCGGTACTGGCCCTGGTTGGAAAGTGCCGAGAGGGAGTAGTTACGACGGATTTCCTCGCCCCCTATAAAGAGCTGCAAACCGATGTACTGCCCCGGTTCAGCGGCGAGGATCGGCCCTTGGTCCTGCGGTTCGAAATAGAAGGAGGTAATTTCAGCGCTCTCTTCCACCTTCTGCACCAGCCGGAACTCACGAGCACCGCGCCAGCCGCCGGGCGCCTGGGCTTTCTCGTCGTAGATCGCCGCCTCGGCGCCGATCAGGATATCCGCCAGCTGGTTATAGGCGGCGGCCCAGGCATCGATCACTTCCTGGGTGGCGACCTCGCTGCCCAGCACTTCGGAAATGGCCCGCAGCAGGCAACTGCCAACGATGGGGTAATGTTCCGGAAGGATCTGCAAGGCAACGTGCTTGTTGATGATCTTGGCCACCAGATCCCCCAACTGGTCCAGTTGGTCGATGTGCCGGGCATACATCAGAACACCATTGGCCAAGGCCCGAGGCTGATCGCCGCTGGCCTGATGCGCCTGGTTGAACAGTGGCCGCACTTGCGGGTACTCGGAGAGCATCATCCGGTAGAAGTGGGTAATCAGGGCTTCGCCGCCGCTTTCGAGCAGGGGCACGGTGGCTTTGATGATGGCACGATCTTGAACGCTTAGCATAAGGACAACTCCTGGACTTTATGACTGCTTGCAGGTTTCCTATGACTAGTCAGTTTTCGTGCCAAAAATAAATTACTTAAATATCAATAAGTTAAAATAAATATAGTCATAAAGACACTCTGCCTTTTATAGTCATTAAGACATCACGGAGTCATTATGACTGCAAAATCCCTGCTCACCGCCCTGCTGCCCCTGGTCACCGACCTGTCCCGCGAACTGCCCGAAGGCGAGCGCTATCGCCGCCTGCTGGAAGCTCTGCGTGCCCTGCTGCCCTGCGATGCCACTGCACTGCTGCGCCTGGATGGCGAGTGGCTGGTGCCACTGGCGGTCAACGGCTTGAGCACCGACACCCTGGGCCGCCGCTTCAAGGTCAGCGAGCATCCGCGCTTCGCCGCCCTGCTCAGCAGCCCGGGACCAACCCGCTTTGCCAGCGACAGCGACTTGCCCGACCCCTACGACGGCCTGGTGGAAGGCCTCGACGATCACCTGGAAGTGCATGACTGCATGGGCTGCCCGCTGTTCGTCGACGAGCGCCCCTGGGGCCTGCTGACCCTCGATGCCCTGGACCCGCAGCGCTTCGAACCCATCGAGCTGGATGCCCTGCAAGCCTTCGCCAGCCTCGCCGCCGCAACGGTCAGCGCCGCCCAACGCATCGAACGCCTGGCCCAGCGCGCCGAAAACGAGCACCAGCGGGCCGAGGTCTATCGCCAGGCCAGTGGGCAGAACCGCGAGCTGATCGGCCAGAGCAAGGCCCACAAACGCTTGCTGGAGGAAATCAAGCTGGTGGGCGGCAGCGACCTGACGGTGCTGATCACCGGAGAAACCGGCGTCGGCAAGGAACTGGTCGCCCAGGCTATCCACGCGGCTTCGCCTCGGGCCGAGCAGCCGATCATCAGCCTCAACTGCGCGGCCCTGCCCGACACCCTGGTGGAGAGCGAGCTGTTCGGCCACGTGCGCGGCGCCTTCACCGGGGCCACCCAGGATCGCCGGGGAAAATTCGAACTGGCCAATGGCGGCACTCTGTTTCTCGATGAAGTGGGCGAGTTGTCGCTGACCGTGCAGGCCAAACTGTTGCGGGTGCTGCAAAGCGGCCAACTGCAACGCCTGGGGTCGGACCAGGAGCATCGGGTCGACGTGCGCCTGATTGCCGCCACCAACCGCGATCTGGCGGAAGAAGTGCGCAACGGCCGCTATCGTGCCGACTTCTACCACCGTCTCAGCGTCTACCCCCTGCGGGTGCCGGCACTGCGCGAGCGCGGCCGCGATGTGCTGCTGCTCAGTGGCTACTTCCTGGAACAGAACCGCTCGCGCATGGGCCTGGGCAGCCTGCGCCTGAGCGTTGAGGCGCAACAGGCGTTGCTGGCCTACCACTGGCCGGGCAACGTCCGTGAGCTGGAGCACTTGATCGGCCGCAGCGCTCTGAAAGCCCTGGGCAACCACCCCGAGCGACCGAAGATCCTCAGCCTGGATGCCAGCGATCTGGACCTGCCGCGGGCCAGCGAAAGAACCAGCGCACCCACCGAGCCAGCCGTTGCAACCCAGGCCATACCTGCCGTCGCCGGCGACCTGCGCCAGGCCACCGACCACTACCAGCGTCAACTGATCAGCAGCTGCCTGGAACGGCACCAGCACAACTGGGCCAGCGCCGCCCGTGAGCTAGGCTTGGACAGGGCCAACCTGAGCCGTCTGGCCAAGCGCTTGGGCCTGCGGTAAACGCCAGCGCCGACAAAGCGCCCTGCCCCTCTGCAGGCGCCGGCTTGCCGGCCTGGGTCGCGCCGCCGACGGAAAGCGGGAACACCGCTAAAGCCAGCCCTGAACACGTCGATAACCCGTTATCAATGGTTGTCCGTGGCCCGTGCCACGAGCCAATTTTCTCCAGAGAAGGTTTTTATGTCCTCCAACAAAGCCCGCGCAGATTCGCTATCGCTTCTGCTGTTTACCTTGCGCAGCGGCAAGCTGATGGCAATCAACCTGCTTAAAGTCAGTGAAATCATTCCTTGCCCGCCGCTGACCAAGCTGCCCGAATCCCACCCCCACGTGAAAGGCATCGCCACCCTGCGGGGCAACTCGCTGTCGGTGATCGACCTCAGCCGGGCCATCGGCGAGCGGCCCCTGGCCGACCCGGACAGCGGCTGCCTGATCGTCACTGACGTCAGCCGCTCCAAACAGGGCCTGCACGTGCAGGCTGTGAGCAAGATCGTGCATTGCCTGACCACCGATATCCGTCCACCGCCCTTCGGTTCCGGCGGCTTGCGGTCCTACATCACCGGGGTGACCCAAGTGGACGGCACGCTGGTGCAGGTACTGGATATCGAGAAAGTGATCCATGGCATCGCCCCGGCCCAGATCGAAATGGCGCCCACCGAGCTGAGCATGGAAGACGCCGAAGCCCTGGGCAACGCGCGGATCCTGGTGGTGGACGACAGCCAGGTGGCCCTGCAGCAATCGGTACACACCCTGCGCAACCTCGGCCTGCAATGCCACACTGCCCGCAGCGCCAAGGAAGCCATCGACTGCCTGCTGGAACTGCAAGGCACGGCCAACGAGATCAACCTGATTGTCTCGGACATCGAGATGTCGGAGATGGACGGCTACGCCCTGACCCGCACCCTGCGGGAAACCCCGGATTTCGCCCACCTCTACGTGCTGCTGCACACCTCACTGGACAGCGCCATGAACAGCGAGAAAGCCCGCGTGGCCGGTGCCAACGCCGTGCTCACCAAGTTTTCCTCGCCAGAACTGACCCGCTGCCTGATCGACGCAGCCAAGACCATCGCCACCCAGGGCGCCTGAGGCATGAGCCAGATCCACTGCTTGTTGATGCGCCGCGATCTCACTGCCCCTTTGGCAGCGCCACAGTGGCCTGCCGGCGTCACTGTGCACAACTACAGCCCCGAGCATGCGCAGGCTGTGCATCAGTTGATGCATCTGGGCTACCAGGACGGAGGCGGCGACGTCCCGGTGCTGGACAGCTGGCGCCAGGCCTTCGAGAGCGATGCCGAATACGACCCCGAACTGTGCCTGGTGGCCCGGGATGCCGAAGGCATGATCGGCGTCGCCCAGTGCTGGACCAGCGCCTACATCAAGGACCTGGTGGTACACCCCCGCGCGCGCGGCCAGGGCCTGGGGCGCGCCTTGCTGCAACAAGCCTTCATCCTGTTCGCCGAACGCCGGGAAGGCTGCGTCGATCTGCGGGTACTGGAAGGCAACCAGAGGGCCCGGCGCCTCTACGAAAGCGCCGGCATGTACATCGTGCGTCATGAAACCCTCGACTGATCCTCCGGTCACTATCCTGTAGCTGCCGAAGGCGGCCAACGGCCGGATCAGCCCCGACGATCCCTGCGCCCCCCAAGGAACCGCCCCATGAACGCCAAGCCTCTGTGCCTGCTCTGCCTGGCCATACTCGCCGGCCAGGCCCGCGCCTCCAGCGACGATGCCTGGGCCGCCCTGGAGCAGGCCATCCGAATCAGCTGTACCCAGGCCAGCGGCCTGCAAAACCCCGAACCCGTGGGAACCCTCGCGCAATTTCCCGACCAGGTCGGCGTCAGCGCCCTGTTGCTGCAAGGCCGCTACCGGCAGAAACACATGCGCGGCCAATCGGGCATCGAACTGTGCCTGTACAACAGGCAGACCGGCCAGGCTGCGGTCAGCGAGTGGAACTCGATCCGGCCGGCCCTCAAGGCCCGGTGAATGGCGCATAACTTGCTTCGGCATAGACCCGGGTAGCGTCCATGACGGTTTTCCCACCTGACCTCTGCTGATCCACAAGGCGCTTCGTGCAATGAACACTCAGTTTTCCTGCGTCGGCTGCGGCAAATGCTGCAACGATCACCATGTCCCCCTGACCCTGCTGGAAGCCCGCGACTGGGCGGCCGACGGCGGCCAGGTGATCATTCTGGTGGAAGCCTTCCTCGGCAATGGCCTGGGGCTGCCGATGCAGCAGCGCGAGCACGCCGAACGGCGTTCCTGCCGGGTCCGCAGTGGCGCCACCGATGCCTATGTGGCGATCACCTTCGCCGCCTACAACGTCGGCCCCTGCCGGAATCTTGACGAAGACCAGCTGTGCCGCATCTACCAGCGCCGGCCCCTGGTGTGCCGCATCTACCCCATGGAAATCAATCCGCACATTCCCCTCAACCCGCAGGCCAAGGATTGCCCGCCGGAATCCTGGGAACAGGGCCCGCAACTGATTCTGGGCAATGAACTGGTGGATCAGGAACTGGCCGAGCTGATCCGCCGCTCGCGCCAGGCTGACCGCGACGACATCCACACCAAGGAAGCCATTTGCGCCTTGCTGGGCATTCGCACCACAGCGCTCAAGGGCGACGGTTTCACCGCTTACCTGCCGGACATGGGCGCCCTGGCTAACGCCATCGACCAGGTCCAGGCCGCACCGCCCGGAGCACCGGGCCAGCCCTGGCGCTTTCACCTGTCCGGAGACGATATCGCCGGGCAGGTCCAGGCCGCCGGCGCCCAGGTGGTCAGTGAAACACCTCTGGACTACGCCTTCATTCCCCTGCGCGCCGCTTGAGCCGCGGGCAACAGCAAGCTGGCGAACAGCCCTAGCCGCGCTTGTGCCAGAACTCCAGGGCCAGTTGCCGCAAATCCCCCGCCAGCCCGGCCACGTCGCCTGAATTGACGTGGCTGAGCTGGCCGGCATTGACGGTCGCTTCACAGGCATTGCGAATGCCGATGATGTTGCGGTTGATGTCCTCGCTGACCGCGCTCTGCTCTTCCACTGCTGCGGCGATCTGCAAACTCATCTCGGTAATCTGGTTGACCCGCTGGCTGATGCCGTCCAGGGCCACCGCCGCGCGCTTGGCCTGATCGACACTGCTCTCCACGTGCTGGCTGCTGTGCTGCATGGCTTCCACTGCATTGCGCGCGCCCATTTGCAGGGTGCTGATCATGCGCTGGATCTCGTTGGTGGAATCCTGGGTGCGCTGGGCCAGCCCGCGCACCTCATCGGCGACCACGGCAAAACCCCGGCCCTGCTCCCCGGCCCGCGCCGCCTCGATTGCCGCATTCAGGGCCAGCAGGTTGGTCTGCTCGGCGATGCTGCGGATCACCTCCAGCACCCCGGAAATGTCGGTGCTATGGCTTTCCAGTTGATGGATGACCTCGGTGGCCCGCTCCAGCTCGCTGGCCAGGCGCAGCACCGCACTGCGGCTTTCGCCCACCAGCAGGTGGCCCTCACGGGTTTCGCTTTCCGCCTGGTCCGCCGCCACCGAAGCCTGCTGGGCATGGGTGGCGACTTCGGCGACGCTGGCCGCCATCTGGTGAATGGCCGCCGCCACTTGATCGGTTTCCGCCTGCTGTTCCAGGGTGCTGTTGTGGCTGCTGTGCAGATGCTCCACCAGTTCCGCGGCATGCCCCTCCAGACGCTGGGACGCATCGCCGATGCGCCCCACTACCGCGCCCACCTGGGCTTCGAGCATCTGCAGGGCGAACTCGATGCGCCCGAACTCGTCGGTACGGCCGGTATAGATGCCCTGGCTCAAGGGGTTGTCACCGATCTGCCGGGCGCGCTCGGCCAATCGATCCAGTGGTCGCGTTTGCACGCCGACCGCGGTCAGGCTCAGGCACCAACCCATGGCCATCACGGCCCCCTGGACCATCCAGGATTCGGGCAGCAACCACACTGAAACGCCGTAGCTACCCATGAAGCCGGCGCTGATGGAGGCCCACAGACGCAACCGCAGGCTGATCACCGGCAACAGGCTCCACCACGAGGGGCCGGCACCGTTGAGCTGGGCATAGGCCCGCTCCGCCGCCTCGATCTGGCGGACGCTGGGTTTGGTGCGCACCGACTGGTATTCCACCGCCTGGCCATCGCGGGTCACGGGCGTGACATAGGCACTGACCCAATAGTGATCGCCGTTCTTGCAACGGTTCTTCACCATGCCCATCCACGAACGGCCGCGCTTGAGGGTGCGCCACATGTGGGCGAAGGCCGCGGAGGGCATGTCCGGGTGGCGCAACAGGTTATGGGGCGAGCCCAGCAACTCCTCACGGCTGTAGCCACTGATCTTGATGAAATCAGGGTTGGCGTAGGTGATCGCGCTAGTCAGATCAGTGGTCGAAAGGATATTCGCATCAGGGGCAAAGTCCACGTTTCGCCCAGTAACCGGAAGGTTGATCTTCATGGATAGCGCGCTCGTATGTGTTGGGTGGAGTCGGCAGGGCTGCTGACTCTAAGCGCACTGATGCCACAAATACTGATCCAGCTCAGGTTTAAAGCAATTAGCCATCATTGCGATTAAAAAAGCGCAAATCGGGATTTTTTCTGCGAATGTCGGCGATATCAGCGTTTGCCCATGGAGCGACGGGTACCGGGAGGCGCTGCGCCGGGGGTCTTGGTGTGTCCGTTGCTGGCACCATTTTTGTACCAGGGCTGCTGGGCATTCTTGGCTGGAGCAAACTCGGAAGGCTTGAAAGGAAACTTGAACGCCGGGATCGCCGCTGTGCTCGGGGTGTCGGTAGCGGTTGCGTCGGCGGCCGGGTCGACGTTCAGGGCGTCATCCGCAGCGGGTTGTGCAGGGGAAGTCATGGAAACTCCAGGAGAGAAAGGAAATCCGCGCCGGGGTAGAGGCCGCAGTGGGCGCCAGTATACCTGTGCGCCAGCCATCTTTGATCGGGGCCCACCGGGAGTTTTCTGACAGCGCTGACAGCTGGCCGTCACGGTGCTGACCGGGTTGTCGGGCTATAACTGTGCCCAGATCATGGCCATCTTTCCGACATCATTGCCCGGCGCTCTCCTCCCATGCCCATTGCCAAGAAAACAGTCGTGACCGCAGCGGTACTCGTGGTGTTCATCGCCGGTGTCGCGTGGTTCCTGAACAAGCCCGCCACCGCCAGGCTGGCCGCGCCCACGGCCATTCCGGTACGGGTGGTCAGCGTGCAGCAGCAGGATGTGCCACGTTACGCCAGCGGCATCGGCACGGTGCTGTCGCTGCACAGCGTGGTGATTCGCCCGCAGGTGGATGGCATCCTGACCCGGCTGCTGGTCAAGGAGGGGCAACTGGTCAAGACCGGCGACCTGCTGGCGACCATCGATGATCGTTCGATACGCGCCAACCTCGATCAGGCCCGGGCCCAGCTGGCGCAGAACCAGGCCCAGTTGCAGGTGGCCCAGATCAACCTCAAGCGCTACAAGCTGCTGTCGGTGGATGACGGCATCTCGAAGCAGACCTATGACCAGCAAGTGGCCCTGGTCAATCAGCTCAACGCCACGGCCCAGGGTAACCAGGCTGCCATTGATGCCGCTCAGGTACAGCTTTCCTACACTCAGATCCGCTCTCCGGTCAGCGGCCGGGTGGGGATTCGTACCGTTGATGAAGGCAACTTCCTGCGCATGAGCGATACCCAGGGCCTGTTCTCGGTGACCCAGATCGACCCGATTGCCGTGGAGTTTTCCCTGCCCCAGCAAATGCTGCCAACCCTGCAGCAACTGATCCGCGCCCAGGACCCGGCAGCGGTCAAGGCCTTCCTCGGCGCTGACAGCAACAGCGCCGGGGCCCTGCTGGGCAACGGCCACCTGACCCTGATCGACAACCAGATCAACACCGGAACCGGCACCATCCGCGCCAAGGCGGAGTTCAGCAACGCCCAGCAGCAGCTATGGCCAGGGCAACTGGTGACGGTGAAGATCCAGACCGCCCTGGACCGGAGTGCCCTCACCGTACCGCCGACCGTGGTCCAGCGCGGCCTGGACCAGCATTTCGTGTACCGGGTCAAGGGCCAGCAGGTGGAAGTCGTTCCGGTGCAGGTGGTGTATCAGGACAGCGGGTTGAACATCATTTCCGGGGTCCAGGCTGGCGATGTGCTGGTCAGTGACGGCCAGTCGCGGCTCAAGCCCGGCTCCCAGGTCCAGGTACTGAGCGATCCCCCCCAGGTGGTACAGGCGACGGAGCCCCAGCCATGAAAGGCCATGGCTCGGTGTCCGCCTGGTGCGTCGACCATCCGGTCGCCACCGTCCTGCTGACCTTCGCCCTGGTGCTGTTGGGCGCCATTGCCTTCCCGCGCCTGCCGGTGGCCCCGCTGCCAGAGGCCGAGTTCCCGACCATCCAGGTGTCCGCGGCCCTGCCCGGTGCCAGCCCGGACACCATGGCCTCTTCCGTAGCCACGCCCCTGGAGGTGCAATTCAGCGCCATTCCCGGCATGACCCAGATGACCTCAAGCAGTGCCCTGGGCTCGTCCCTGCTGACCCTGCAGTTCACCTTGAACAAGAGCATCGACACCGCCGCCCAGGAAGTGCAGGCGGCGATCAACACCGCCGCCGGCAAGCTGCCCAAGGACATGCCCACCCTGCCCACCTGGAAGAAGGTCAACCCGGCGGACAGCCCGGTGCTGATCCTCAGCATCAGTTCGACGCAGATGCCCGGCACCGAGCTGAGTGACTACGCGGAAACCCTGCTGGCCCGACAGATCAGCCAGATCGACGGGGTCGGCCAGATCAACATCACCGGCCAGCAGCGACCGGCGATCCGGGTCCAGGCTTCGGCGGACAAACTGGCGGCCATCGGCCTGACCCTGGCCGACATTCGCCTGGCGATCCAGCAGACCAGCCTCAACCTGGCCAAGGGTGCACTGTACGGCGAGTCGAGCATCTCCACCCTGTCCACCAACGACCAGTTGTTCCACCCTGAGGAATACGGCCAGTTGATCGTTTCCTACAAGGACGGTGCCCCCGTGCACCTGCAAGATGTGGCGCGGGTGGTCAACGGTTCGGAAGATGCCTACGTCCAGGCCTGGTCCGGCGACCAACCGGGGGTCAACCTGGTGATCTCGCGCCAGCCCGGGGCCAATATCGTCGAGACCGTGGACCGCATCCAGGCTGCCCTGCCAGGCCTGGAGGCCATGCTCCCGGCCTCGGTGCAGGTCAAGGTGCTGGTGGACCGGACCCAGACCATCCGCGCGTCGCTGCATGAAGTGGAGATCACCCTGCTGATCGCCGTGCTGCTGGTGGTGGCGGTGATGGCGCTGTTCCTGCGCCAGTGGTCGGCGACCCTGATCGTCTCCGCGGTGCTGGGTGTGTCCCTGACCGCCAGTTTCGCCTTGATGTACGTGCTGGGCTTCAGCCTGAACAACCTGACCCTGGTGGCCATTGTCGTGGCCGTGGGCTTTGTGGTGGATGACGCCATCGTCGTGGTGGAGAACATCCACCGCCACCTGGAAGCCGGCGACGGCATGCGCGAGGCGGCAATCAAGGGCGCCGGAGAAATCGGCTTCACCGTGGTCTCCATCAGCTTCTCCCTGGTGGCGGCGTTCATTCCCCTGCTGTTCATGGGCGGCGTGGTGGGCCGGCTGTTCAAGGAATTCGCCCTGACCGCCACTTCAACCATCATGATTTCGGTGGTGGTCTCGCTGACCCTGGCCCCCACCCTGGCGGCCCTGTTCATGCGCGCGCCGGTGCACCCGGCCCATGCCAAGCCGGGCTTCGGCGAGCGCCTGCTGGCGGTCTACGAGCGGGGCCTGCGCAAGGCCCTGGCCCATCAGAAACTGATGCTGGGAATCTTCGGCCTGACCCTGAGCATGGCCATTGCCGGTTATATCCTGATCCCCAAGGGCTTCTTCCCCGTGCAGGACACCGGCTTCGTGCTTGGGACTACCGAGGCTGCGGCGGACATTTCCTACCCGGACATGGTGAAAAAGCACCAGGCGCTGGCCGAGATCGTCGCCGCCGACCCGGCGGTGCAGGCCTTCTCCCACTCCGTGGGGGTCTCCGGCAGCAACCAGACCATCGCCAACGGCCGTTTCTGGATTTCCCTCAAGAACCGTGGCGACCGGGACGTGTCTGCCAGTGCCTTTATCGACCGTATCCGCCCGCAACTGATGAAGGTGCCCGGCATTGTCCTGTACCTGCGGGCCGGCCAGGACATCAACCTCAGCTCTGGTCCCAGCCGCGCCCAGTACCAGTACGTACTCAAAAGCAATGACGGCCCGACCCTGAGCACCTGGACCCAGCGCCTGACGGAAAAGCTGCGCAGCAACCCGGCCTTCCGTGACATCTCCAACGACCTGCAACTGGGCGGCAGCATCACCCACATCCATATCGATCGCACGGCCGCCGCGCGTTTCGGCCTTACCGCCAGCGATGTCGACGAGGCGCTGTACGACGCCTTCGGCCAGCGCCAGATCAACGAGTTTCAGACCGAGATCAACCAGTACAACGTGATCCTTGAACTCGACACGCAGCAACGGGGCAAGGCCGAGAGCCTCAACTATTTCTACCTGCGCTCGCCGCTGACCGGAGAAATGGTCCCGCTCTCTGCCCTGGCGCGCTTCGATGCACCCACCATCGGCCCGCTGTCGATTGCCCACGACGGCATGTTCCCGGCGGCCAACCTGTCCTTCAACCTGGCCCCCGGGGTGGCTCTGGGCGATGCGGTGATCCTGCTCAACCAGGCCAAGAGCGAAATCGGCATGCCAGCGGCCATCAGCGGCAATTTCCAGGGCGCGGCCCAGGCCTTCCAGAGCTCCCTGGCCAGCCAGCCTTACCTGATCCTGGCGGCGCTGGTGGCGGTGTACATCATTCTCGGGGTGCTGTACGAAAGCTTCGTGCATCCCTTGACCATCATTTCCACCCTGCCCTCGGCCGGGCTGGGCGCCTTGCTGATGCTCTGGCTGTGCGGCCAGGACTTTTCCATCATGGCGCTGATCGGCCTGGTGCTGCTGATCGGCATCGTCAAAAAGAACGGCATCCTGATGATCGACTTCGCCCTGGAAGCCCAGCGCCACGGCGGCCTGCCTCCCGAGGAGGCGATCTACCAGGCCTGCATCACCCGCTTCCGGCCGATCATCATGACCACCCTGGCCGCCCTGCTCGGTGCCCTGCCGCTGATGCTCGGCTACGGCGCCGGCGCCGAACTGCGCCAGCCCCTGGGGATAGCCGTGGTGGGCGGCCTGCTGGTCAGCCAGGCCCTGACGCTGTTCACCACGCCGGTCATATACTTGTGGCTTGAGCGGCTGTTCCACCGGCCCCAGCCGGCCCTGTTGCCGGCCACCACTACCTGAGGCGGGTCATGCGCGTTCTGATTATCGAAGACGAAGAAAAAACGGCCGATTACCTGCACCGCGGGTTGACCGAGCAAGGCTACACCGTCGACCTGGCCCGGGACGGCGTCGAGGGCCTGCACATGGCCCTGGAGGGCGACTATGCCGTGATAGTGCTGGATGTGATGCTGCCCGGCCTGGATGGCTTTGGCGTATTGCGGGCACTGCGTGCGCGCAAGCAGACTCCGGTGATCATGCTCACCGCCCGCGAACGCGTGGAAGACCGCATCAAGGGCCTGCGCGATGGCGCCGACGACTACCTGGGCAAGCCCTTCTCCTTCCTTGAACTGGTGGCCCGCCTGCAAGCCCTGACCCGTCGCAGCGGTGGGCATGAGCCGGTGCAGATCAGCATCGCCGACTTGTGGATCGACCTGATCAGCCGCAAGGCCAGCCGTGCCGGCAGCCGCCTGGACCTGACCGCCAAGGAGTTTTCCCTGCTCAGCGTGCTGGCCCGGCGCCAGGGCGAGATCCTGTCCAAGACCGCCATCGCGGAAATGGTCTGGGACATCAATTTCGACAGCGACGCGAATGTCGTCGAAGTGGCGATCAAGCGCCTGCGGGCCAAGCTCGACGGCCCCTTCGAACAGAAACTGCTGCACACCATCCGTGGCATGGGCTATGTGCTGGAGAGCCGCAGTGCCGAGTAACTCCATCGCCCTGCGCCTGAGCGGGCTGTTCACTCTGGTGGCGCTGCTGATCTTCCTGCTGATTGGCGGAGCCCTCTACCAGCAGGTCGACAAGGGCCTGGGGCTGCTCCCGGAAGCCGAACTGGATGCGCGCTACAGCGTGCTGGAGTCGGCCCTGACCCGCTACGGCAATCCCGAACACTGGGCCAAGATCAACGCCAAGCTCAAGCTGCTGAGCGAGGAAGACAAACGCATCCGCTTCTGGGCCATCAGCGGCGACCCCGGCTATGAATACGGCAGCCCCGACGCGCAGATCCGCGAATTCGCCCACGGCCCCCTGGGCATGCGTGACCTGAACCTGAGCGATCACCCCTATCCGCTGAAAGTCCTGGTCAGCCAGTTGCCGGCCAAGGAACAACGCCCGGCCATGCGCTTTCTGATCGCCATCGACACCGACACCTTCCACCAGACCCAGCATCAGTTGCTGATGGCCCTGATCGGCCTGGCCATTGCCGGCGTGCTGCTGGCCTCGGCCCTGGGCTACTGGGTGGCGCGGATCGGCCTCAAGCCGCTGATCAAGCTCTCCCAGGAGGCCCAGCGCCTGGCACCGCCACGGCTGTCCGGGCGCCTGCAACTGTCGCCGCTGCCGCCGGAGCTGAAGCAGTTCGTCAATTCCTTCAACTCCACGTTGGAACGGGTCGAACACGCCTACTCTCGCCTGGAGTCGTTCAACGCCGATGTGGCCCACGAACTGCGCTCGCCCCTGACCAACCTGATCGGCCAGACCCAGGTCGCCCTGACCCGGGGGCGCTCGGCGGAGCATTACTTCGAGGTACTGCAATCGAACCTCGAAGAGCTGGAACGGCTGCGTTCGATCATCAACGACATGCTGTTCCTGGCCAGTGCCGACCAGGGCAGCAAAGCCACCCAGCTCACCACCAGTTCCCTGGCGGCGGAAGTGGCAACGACCCTAGACTACCTGGACTTCATCCTCGAAGACGCCCAGGTCAGGGTCGAGGTCCAGGGCGACGCCCAGGTGCGGATCGAGGTTGCCCACCTGCGCCGGGCCCTGATCAACCTGCTGAGCAATGCAGTGCAGCACACCGCAGCGGGGGAAGTGATCCAGGTGCGGATCGAGGTCCAGGAACACCAGGTGTCGATCGCCGTCAGCAACCCGGGGCAGGACATTGCCAGTGAACACCTGCCACGGCTGTTCGAGCGTTTCTACCGGGTGGATGCCTCGCGCAGCAACAGCGGTGCCAATCACGGCTTGGGGCTGGCCATCGTCAAGGCCATCGCCCTGATGCATGGCGGCGATGTGTTCGTGCGCAGCGACCGGGGCATCAATACCTTTGGCCTGTACCTGCCCCTGTAGCTCTCGGATTCTGTAGGAGCCGGCTTGCCGACGCAGGCGTCAACACATCCGGCGCAAGGCGATCTGGCGCGTTCGCTGGCAACCCAGCTCCTATAAGCCAGCGCCTACTATTGTTTTTTTTGTAACAGTCCTTATCCTGTTCGACTCTTTTTCCAGCAGCCACGTGGTTATATTTTTGTCGCACCGAATTGAACTTGCTCTGCAAGAAGGTCTTCAGAAATGTCCAACAGTATGGGTATCGCCAGCGCGTTTGTTTTGTCTTCCCTGTTCGTGGCCCCGATGGCCATGGCCGAAGAATCCCAGGGATTCGTGGCAAGAAATGCCGCACGCGCCGCCGCTTTCGAACAAGCCCAGATCGCCCAGGCAGCCCAGCAGCAAAACACTCAGCAAGCCCAGAAGATCACTGCCGAACAGAGCAAGAGCGACACGCAGAAAGACAGTTGATCCTAGCTTTCGACTTGTTTCCCTCGACAACTTCTCTGCTTTCAACCCGGGAGTAAGTTGTCTTAAAGCCGCTGAGTTCAGCGGCTTTTTTTTGCCGTATGGAAACCCTCGGCACACTCGTCATACCCAGAACAAGAAACACCCGAATTCACAATAAGAAGCCATTGTCGTTCACCAAAGGAGCTAAACGTTGTTCAAGACCTCACTGAAGATCAGCCCCCTGTTCATTGCAATCGCCGCAACGATCCCAACACTCGGGCAAGCCGCCGAAGACCCCAGGGCCGAGGGTTTTGTCGAGGGTTCGAGCCTCAAGCTCAACGCCCGCAACTACTACATGAACCGCAACCGCCTGCAGCAGAACAACGACAACATCGAATGGGGCCAGGGTTTGCTCGGCGTCTTCGAGTCGGGTTACACCCAGGGCACCGTGGGTTTCGGCCTTGATGCCAACGCCATGCTCGGCCTCAAGCTGGACGGCGGTGGCGGCACCACCAATTCGAGCATCCTGCCTATCAGCGACGATGGCCGGCACAAGGCACCCGGCTCGTTCTCCACCGCCGGCGCCACCTTGAAAATGCGCGCCTTCGATACCGAGCTCAAGGCAGGCGACCTGTTCCTCAACAACCCGGTGATCGCCGGCGGCATGAGCCGCATGCTGCCCCAGACCTTCCGCGGCGTGAGCCTGACCAACCACAGCTTCGACGGCTGGTTGATCGAGGGCGGCCAGGCCAGCTTCACCAAGCCGTACAACCAGAGCGGACACAAGCGCATCGGTACTTCCTACGGCAGCCTGCGCGAGGGCGACGAGAGCCTGCACCTGAACTGGGCCGGCGTGGCCTGGAGCGGCGTTCCAGGACTGACCAGCAGCCTCTATGCGTCCGAACTCAAGGACATCTGGAATCAGTACTACTACGACCTGGACTACACCTACGCGGTCAACGAACTGGTCAGCCTCAACCCGGGCCTGCACTTCTATCACACCCAGGACACCGGCCAGGCGCTGCTGGGCAACATCGACAACAACACCTACAGCCTGCACTTCACCGTCGGCGTGGGGAACCACAGCGTCACCGCGGCCTACCAGCGGGTCAATGGCAACACGCCATTCGACTACATCGCCCAGGGCGACAGCATCTACCTGGACAACTCCCAGCAGTATTCGGACTTCAACGGGCCCAACGAGCGTTCGTGGAAGCTCAAGTACGCCTATGACTTTGCCGGCCTCGGCCTGCCGGGCCTGACTTCGGCGCTGTCCTACTCGCGTGGCGAGCTGGACCTGACCAAGGTCGATCCGGCCAGCCGCGGCTATGCCAGCTGGTACAGCGCCGACGGCAAGAACGCCAAGCACTGGGAGCGCGACCTGGACCTCAAGTACGTGGTGCAGGGCGGCAGCGCCAAGGACCTCGCCGTACGCCTGCAGTGGGCCACCAACCGTGGCGGCAACGGCTACGGCGCGCTGGACAACGACACCGACGAATACCGGGTGATCGTCGACTACCCGATCAACGTCTTCTAAGCCACTCAAACAAAAAGACCAGCATGTTTTGCTGGTCTTTTTTTTATCGGAGATTTATACAGGCGCGCAGGCGTGACCGATTTCTGTAGCCCACGTCCACACTAGACTCAAAACTGTCGACGCAGCAGAAATCAAAATCATGAACGTGAGTAGTGCGACACCCCGCACAGGGAAAATCGCGTCAAATACCGAGCGCCTGCTGATCCTCTCCAGCTCGCTGATCGTTGTAGCCATTCTCGGCATCGTCACCTACCTGTTGATCCGCGAGCACGCCGCTGCCGAACAGGCTGCCACACGTGCCGCCAACAACATCGTGCAATTGATCGACGCCGATGTATTGCGCAACGTCGAGCTCTACGACCTGTCTCTCAAGGGACTGATCAGTGCCGCGCAACGTGACGATCTGAAGGATGCCTCGGCGTCCATACGTCACCTGGCGCTGTTCGACCGGGCCACCGCAGCGCCCTACAAGGGCGACATCCTCCTGCTGGACAGGCACGGCGACGTGCTGGCCGACTCGGCCTCGGTCGTGCCGCGCACGGGCAACTACGCCGATCGCGAGTACTTTCGATCGCACATCGACAATCCCGACCCGAGGATGATGATCAGCCCGCCGTTTCGCGCGCGCACCGGCGATCACGACTGGCGGATCAGCTTCAGTCGGCGGCTCAGCGACGAGCATGGCCAATTCATCGGGGTGGCCGAAGCGGCCATGCGCCTGAGCTACTTCAATGAGCTGTTCAGAAACCTGGATATCGGTCGCAACGGTACGATCAATCTGGTGAGCCGCGACGGCGTTCTGCTGGCCCAGCAACCCCCGCTGGCGGACGACCTGATAGGCAAGAACTTCAGCAGTCGCCCCAACTTCGTCCGCATTCTGCGCGAAGGCAACGGCAGCTTCAGCAGCGTCTCCAGCGTTGATCAGAAGCAGCGGCTGTACACCTTTTCCCAGGTCGGCGATCTGCCGCTGATCGTGATTGTCGCGCTGTCCATCGACGAGGTCTTCGGTGCCTGGCAACGCACCGCGTTGCTGATCAGCGGCGCCACTGGCGCCCTCTGCATCGCCCTGTTCTGGCTGACCTGGCAACTGTGTCGCGAACTGAGGCGCCGGCAGAACGCCGAGCAGGAACTGGCGCGCCTGGCAGCCGTCGATGCCCTCACCGGCCTGGCCAATCGCCGTACCCTGGACCAGGTGCTGAGCAACGAATGGTCGCGGGCCCGGCGCGCCAACCTGCCGTTGTCGCTATTGATGGTCGATGTCGATCACTTCAAATCCTTCAACGACCGCTTCGGCCACCCGCTGGGGGACCAGGCCTTGCGTGCGGTGGCACAGAGCATCGGCGCCTGCGTCGGGCGCCCATCGGACCTGGCGGCGCGCTATGGCGGCGAGGAGTTTGCGGTCATCCTGCCAGGAACAGACAGTGCCGGCGCCGCCGTACTCGCCGAGAAGATCCGCACCAGCATCGTCGCCTTGCCGGCCATCAGCGAACACGCCGCGCCGCTGACCGTGAGCATTGGCATCAACACCTGGTCGGGTAACCCCGATATCACTCTTGAACAATGGGTGAGCGACGCCGACAAGGCGCTGTATCAGGCCAAGTACAGCGGGCGCAACCGAGTGGTGTCCAATATGTCCCAGGGCGGCTTCAAGCGCGGCGCCTGAAACCGCAGGCATAAAAAAAGGCCATCCGGGGGGATGGCCTTCAAAAACAAAAGGAAAGAGAGAGTGACTTACACGGCCGCAACCGGACGCATGTAAGAGATCGGTGCAGTGCTGGCATCTTCGAAGGTCACGACTTCCCAGGCATCTTTCTGCTCAATCAACTTGCGCAGCAGCTGGTTGTTCAGTGCATGGCCCGACTTGAAGCCTTTGAACTCACCTATCAGGCTGTTGCCCAGCAGGTAGAGGTCGCCAATTGCATCCAGGATCTTGTGCTTGACGAATTCGTCTTCGTAGCGAAGACCGTCTTCATTCAGTACGCCATCCGAATCGACCACAATTGCGTTTTCCACGCTACCGCCGAGTGCGAGGTTGTGCTTGCGCAGGTACTCGATATCACTCATGAAACCAAAGGTACGGGCGCGGCTGACTTCTTTTACAAACGAAGTGCTGGAGAAGTCCACGCTTGCACTTTGGGTGCGGTCACGGAAAACCGGGTGATCGAAATCGATCTCGAAGCTCACTTTAAAACCATCGAAAGGCACGAAAGTGGCGCGCTTGTCGCCGTCTTCCACGGTCACTTCACGAAGGATGCGGATGAACTTTTTAGCTGCGTCCTGTTCTTCGAGGCCAGCAGATTGAATCAGGAATACGAAGGGTCCGGCACTGCCATCCATGATCGGGACTTCAGACGCGGAGAGCTCGACGTAGGCGTTATCGATGCCCAGGCCAGCCATGGCCGAGAGCAAGTGCTCCACCGTGTCCACTTTGACGTCACCGTTGACCAGAGTGGTCGACATCGTGGTTTCGCCAACATTTTCCGCGCGAGCAGGAATCTGCACCACAGGGTCCAGGTCGGCACGACAAAACACAATGCCGGTGTCGACAGGCGCAGGCTTGAGGGTCAGGTATACCTTCTCCCCGGAATGCAGGCCTACACCTGTGGCACGGATAATATTCTTCAGGGTGCGTTGTTTAATCATGGCTTGGGCCGCTTCAGCGCAAATTGCGAACTGGTATCAACAAAGGCTGGCGATAATAGCAGACCATGCCTTTGCTGAACACCAATCACCCTAATACCCCTGATGCATTCCATCAATCGGCCTGACGACGCAAGAATGCCGGGATGTCCAGGTAGTCCAGATCATCTTGCGGATTCAGCTTCGCCGCGGTGGCCGCGTTCGACTGCGCCTGATTGCGCATGACGGTCGGACGGTCCAGGTCACGGTAGTTCACCGACGGCAGTTCCTGGCGAGCAGGGGCTGGCGCTTGCGACTGGGCGGACATGGAAGTCTGGACGGTGTTGTCGATGACCTTCACAGGCTTCTCGATTTTCGCGCCCAGGCCGGTGGCCACGACGGTTACATGCAGCTCGTCACGCATGTCCGGATCGATAACGGTACCGACCTTGACCATGGCGTGCTCGGAAGCGAAGGCCTCGATGATGCTACCCACGTCGGAGTACTCGCCCAGGGACAAGTCGGGACCGGCGGTGATGTTCACCAGGATGCCGCGTGCGCCTTCCAGGTTCACGTCTTCCAGCAGCGGGTTGCGGATCGCCGCTTCAGTGGCTTCACGTGCACGGTTAGGACCGCTGGCGCAGCCAGTGCCCATCATCGCCATGCCCATTTCGCTCATCACGGTACGTACGTCGGCGAAGTCGACGTTGATCATGCCCGGACGCTTGATGATGTCGGAGATACCGCGAACGGCACCGGCCAACACGTCGTCCGCCTTGGCGAAAGCCGACAGCAGGCTGGCGTCCTTGCCGAGGATGGTCAGCAGCTTCTCGTTGGGGATGGTGATCAACGAGTCGACGCTTTCGCTCAGCGCGCGGATGCCCTCATCAGCGATCTGCATGCGCTTGCGGCCTTCGAACGGGAACGGACGGGTCACCACCGCAACGGTGAGGATGCCCATTTCCTTGGCCACTTCAGCAATGATCGGCGCCGCACCGGTACCGGTACCACCGCCCATGCCGGTGGTGATGAACACCATGTTGGTGCCCGCCAGTACTTCAGCGATACGCTCGCGGTCTTCCAGAGCGGCTTGACGGCCGACTTCCGGATTGGCACCCGCACCCAGGCCCTTGGTCACGCCGGTACCCAGTTGCAGGATGGTCCGCGCGCCAATGTTTTTCAGCGCTTGAGCATCAGTGTTGGCGCAGATGAATTCGACGCCTTCGATGTTGCTCTTGACCATGTGATTGACCGCGTTGCCGCCGCCACCGCCAACACCGATAACCTTGATTACCGGACTTTGCGGGATGTTGTCTACGAGTTCGAACATTTTCCCTCTCCTTTCATTTCTCTAGTTTTTCGCCTACTGCCTACTGCTTTGAAACGGTGTTGCGGTAAATCTTTAGAAGTTGCCCTGCACCCAGCTCTTGATACGATCGAGCAGTGGCGCTTTGGGCTCGTCGCTGCTGTAGCTGTCGCGGCTGCCAATGCCGGAGAACGAGATGCCGTCGGACTGTTTCTGCAGTCCATACAGCAGCAAGCCGACACCGGTGGAATAGATCGGGTTGCGCACCACGTCGGACAGGCCCTTGACACTGTGGGGCACGCCCAGGCGAACCGGCATGTGGAAAATTTCCTCGGCCAGTTCCACCGCGCCCTCCATCTTCGAAGTGCCGCCAGTGAGCACGATGCCCGCCGGGATCAGGTCTTCGTAGCCACTGCGGCGCAGTTCGGCCTGGATCAGGGTGAACAGTTCGTCGTAACGCGGTTCGACCACCTCGGCCAGGGCCTGGCGCGACAGTTCGCGCGGAGGGCGGTCGCCAACACTTGGCACCTTGATGGTTTCGCCGGCACCGGCCAGCTTTGCCAGCGCGCAGGCGTAACGGATCTTGATTTCCTCGGCGTACTGGGTCGGTGTACGCAGGGCCATGGCGATGTCGTTGGTCACCTGATCGCCGGCAATCGGAATCACCGCGGTGTGGCGGATCGCGCCTTCGGTGAAGATCGCCATGTCGGTGGTGCCGCCGCCGATGTCCACCAGGCACACGCCCAGCTCTTTTTCGTCGTCGGTGAGCACCGAGTAGGCCGAAGCCAGTTGCTCAAGGATGATGTCGTCGATTTCCAGACCGCAGCGGCGCACGCATTTTTCGATATTCTGCGCGGCATTCACTGCACAGGTGACCACGTGCACCTTGGCTTCCAGGCGTACACCGGACATGCCCAGGGGTTCACGCACGCCTTCCTGGTTGTCGATCACGTAATCCTGCGGCAGGGTGTGCAGAACCCGCTGGTCAGCCGGGATCGCCACGGCCTGGGCAGCGTCGAGGACCCGCTCCAGGTCCGCTGAGCTGACCTCACGGTCGCGAATCGCCACGATGCCGTGGGAGTTCAGGCTGCGGATGTGATTGCCCGCCACACCGACGAACGCCGAGTGGATACGGCAGCCAGCCATCAGTTGCGCCTCTTCCACCGCACGCTGGATCGACTGCACGGTGGATTCGATATTCACCACCACGCCCTTCTTCAGGCCGCGGGAAGGATGGGTGCCGATGCCGACGATTTCCAGCGAGCCATCGGCCGCGACTTCGCCCACCAGCGCCACCACCTTGGAGGTACCGATATCCAGGCCGACGATCATTTTGCCGCTTTGCACATTTGCCATGGTCCTGCCTCTTCTTAATTCTTCGCGACGGCAGGTTGCGCCGTCGTGGGTGCCGCCGGATCGCGCCAGCCGACGGCCAGGCCGTTGGCGTAGCGCAGATCAATGCGCGCGATGTTCGTGATCTGTTCTTTCAGCGTTTTTTCATAAATGGCAATGAAGCGGCGCATCTTCTCCACCAGGTGATCGCGGCCCAGAAGCAGTTCGATACCCGGACCGGCACTGCCGGCGCCGGTGGTCAGGAACCAGCTGCCGCGCTCGCGCAGCTCCAGACGGGCGATCGAAAAGCCCAGCGGCCGCAGCATCTGGCTCAACACCTGATACTGCTGCATCACTTGCTGCTGGGCCCGCTGCGGCCCGAACAACTGCGGCAAGTGCTCATAGTTCGCCAGTTCACGCGGGGTGAAGGCCTGGCCCTGGTTGTTCAACAGCGCCTCGTCGCCCCAGCGGGCCACCGGCAGTTGTTCTTCCAGGCGAATCACCACTTGGTCCGGCCACACCCGACGTACCTCGGCGTGAGCGATCCAGGGCATCTGCTCCAGCTCGGTGCGCATGCTCGCCAGGTCGATGGTGAAGAAGCTCGCCGCGACGTAAGGCGCGATCCGCTGCTGCACCGCCTGCTGGCTGATGTAGCTCAAGTCCCCCTGCACCGCGACCTTGGTGATCGGGCGGTCGGCGTACGGCAGCAGGCGCTGGGCCCCTTCATAGGTGCCGAACCCCAGAGCCACCAGCAGCACCGGCCAGAACAGGCTTTTCAGAAAGCCGAAGTTGGCTTTCGGCAGGCGCACCGACATCGGCTCTTTGGCCACCATTCGGCTGGCACCCCGCGGCACCGGCTTGCGGCCGGGTGCGGGTTGCTGATGACGAAGCGACGCGCCTTGCATGGACTTAACCTCTCGCCTCAAGACTGGCTGCCAGGATGGCCAATACCAGTTGCTGGAAATCCAGGCCGGCCGCGCGGGCCGCCATCGGAACCAGACTGTGATCGGTCATGCCCGGAGCGGTATTCACTTCCAGGAACCAGAACTGCCCCTGGGCGTCCTGCATCACGTCGGCACGCGCCCAACCGGCGATACCGAGCGCCTCACAGGCTTTCGCCGTGAGTTCCATGAGTTCCTGTTCCTTGGAGCTGTCGAGCCCGCACGGGATCCGGTACTGGGTATCGGAAGCCAGGTACTTGGCGTCGTAGTCGTAAAATGTGTGGGGAGTGCCCAGGGCAATGGGTGGCAGCACCTGGTCACGCAGGGTCGCGATGGTGAACTCCGGACCCTGGATCCATTGCTCGACCAACACTTGCGAATCGTAGGTACTGGCCGCCTTCCAGGCGTCGATCAATTCGGGCGCGGAAGTCACCTTGGCCATACCGATACTGGAGCCTTCATGAGCCGGTTTGACGATCAAAGGCAGGCCCAGTTCCGCCACCGCAGAAATACAGTCGGCCTCGGAACTCAATACGGCGTGGCGCGGCGTCGGAATGCCCAGGCTGTGCCAGACCTGCTTGGTACGCAGTTTGTCCATGGCCAGGGCCGAAGCGAGGATGCCGCTGCCGGTGTAAGGAATCCCCAGGCACTCCAGCAGGCCTTGCATGCTGCCGTCTTCACCGCCACGACCGTGGAGAATGATGAAGGCACGATCGATCTTCTCGCTCAAGAGACGCTGCAGCAGATCATCGCCCACGTCGATGCCGAAGGCGTCCACACCGCCGCTCTGCAGCGCTTCAAGCACGGCCTTGCCGGACTTGAGCGACACTTCGCGCTCGGCGCTCTTGCCACCGTAAAGAACGGCGACGCGCCCGAAATCGCTCGGTTTCACGGTAGAGAACAGGTTGGCATAGGCAGCGGTCATTTCGCCCCCTTGCCAGCGGCTACAGCACCGGCGAACAGCGGGCTGGCGAGCAGTTTTGGCGCCAGGCCACCGATGTCACCGGCACCCTGGCACAGCAGGATGTCACCGGCGCGCAGCAACGGCTTGACCAGCGGTGCCAGGTCGACCCCACGTTCGATGTAGATCGGATCCAGTTGGCCACGTTGACGGATGCTGTGGCACAGCTGACGGCTGTCGGCGCCCGGGATCGGCTCTTCACCGGCCGGGTAGACCTCCATCAGCAGCAATACGTTGGCATCGGCCAATACCTGCACGAAGTCGTCGTACAGGTCGCGGGTACGGCTGAAACGGTGCGGTTGGTAGACCATCACCAGGCGGCGTTCCGGCCAGCCACCGCGCACGGCCTTGATCACCGCAGCGACCTCGGTCGGGTGGTGACCGTAGTCGTCCACCAGCATCACCTTGCCCCCTTCCACCGGCAGTTCGCCGTAGACCTGGAAGCGTCGGCCCACGCCCTGGAAGCCCGACAGGCCCTGGACAATGGCTTCGTCACTGATGCCTTCGTCAGTGGCGATGCAGATGGTCGCCAGGGAGTTCAGCACGTTGTGGTTGCCCGGCATGTTCACCGACACGTCCAGCGGCTCGCGGTCGCGACGCAGTACGGTGAAGAAGGTCTGCATGCCTTGCTGGCGTACATTGATGGCGCGCACGTCGGCTTCTTCGCTGAAGCCGTAAGTCACGGTCGGACGCTTGACCTGCGGCAGGATCTCGCGCACCACCGGGTCGTCCAGGCACATCACCGCCAGCCCGTAGAACGGCAGGTTGTGCAGGAAGTCGACAAAGGTTTTCTTCAGTTTGTTGAAGTCACCGTCGTAGGTCGCCATATGGTCGGCGTCGATGTTGGTGACCACAGCCACCAGCGGTTGCAGGTGCAGGAAGCTGGCATCGCTTTCGTCGGCTTCGGCAATCAGGTAACGGCTGGTACCCAGTTGTGCATTGGTGCCCGCTGCATTCAGCCGGCCGCCGATGACGAACGTCGGGTCCAGGCCGCCCGCGGCGAATACCGAGGCCAGCAGGCTGGTGGTGGTGGTCTTGCCGTGGGTGCCGGCCACGGCCACACCGTGACGGTAGCGCATCAGTTCGGCGAGCATTTCCGCCCGCGGCACCACTGGAATGCGCCGTTCCAGAGCGGTGGCTACTTCCGGGTTGGAGGTGTTCACGGCGCTGGAAACCACCAGCACATCGGCATTGGCAGCGTTCTCGGCGCGGTGGCCGATGAAAATCTGTGCGCCAAAGGACTCCAGGCGCTCGGTAACCGGCGATGCCTTGAGGTCGGAACCGGATACCTGGTAGCCCAGGTTCAGCAGCACTTCAGCAATCCCGCACATGCCCACGCCGCCGATACCGACGAAGTGGATGCGGCGGATGCGGCGCATTTCCGGCTGCGGCATGGCTTTCTGATTCTCAACCATGGGCCACCTCCAGGCAGATATTCACTACGTCGTGGGTGGCGCCGGGCTTGGCCAGGCGGCGGGCGGCCTGGGCCATGTTGTCGAGTCGTTCTGGTTGCATCAAAACCTCTGTCAGGCGAGCGGCAAGGTCCGCAGCACCAGTCGTTCTTTGCGGCATCAGGAAGGCAGCACCTTCACGAGCCAAATATTCGGCATTGCGGGTCTGGTGGTCGTCGATCGCATGGGGCAAAGGCACCAGCATCGAGGGCAGACCGGCGGCAGCCAGTTCGCTGACGGTCAACGCGCCTGCGCGACAGACCACCAGGTCGGCCCAGCCATAGGCTTGGGCCATGTCTTTGATAAAGGGCTGCACCTGCGCCTCGACGCCGGCGGCGCGATAGCGCTCTGCAGTGACTTCATCGTGGTTTTTGCCGGCCTGATGGAACACCTCCGGGCGCAGCTCGGGGGCGACCTGTGCCAGGGCTTGCGGCAACAGCTTGTTCAACGGCTCGGCCCCCAGGCTTCCGCCCAGGATCAGCAAACGCGCCTTGCGTCCGGCCAGGGCCTCGCGCGGCGTTTCGAGGAACAGTTCGGTGCGTACCGGGTTACCCGTGGTGCGCCGGCTTTGCGAGGCACCGAAGGTGTCCGGGAAAGCTTCGCAGACTCGGGCCGCCAACGGCACCAGCAGCCGATTGGCGGTACCGGCCACGGCGTTCTGTTCGTGAACGATGACCGGCACCCCGGACAACTTCGCGGCAACTCCGCCAGGGCCGGTCACATAACCACCAAAACCCAGGACACAGACCGGCTTCAACCGGCGAATGACCCGCCGCGCCTGGAGCACGGCCTTGATCAACACGAACGGCGCCTTGAGCAGAGACAGCTTGCCCTTGCCCCGCAAACCGCTGACGTTGATCAGGTGCAACGGCAGCCCGGCCGCAGGCACCAGATCGTTTTCGATGCCGCGCGGGGTGCCCAGCCAGTGCACGGTGTAGCCACGGGCCTGGAACTCACGGGCGCAGGCCAGCGCCGGGAACACGTGGCCACCGGTGCCGCCTGCCATGATCAGGACGTTAGCGCCCATGGCTCGGCTCCTCGGCAAAGTCACTTTCACTGAACTCCATCTCTTCGCTGCCCAGGTGGGTCCTGCTCTCCCATTCGATACGCAGCAACAACCCCAGACAGGCGCAGCAGATCACCAGCGAGCTGCCGCCATAACTGAGGAAAGGCAGGGTCAGGCCCTTGGTCGGCAACAGGCCGACGTTCACCCCGATGTTGATCAGGAATTGGCCAATCCACAGGAACGACAGTCCGTAGGCGACATAAGCGGCAAAGAACTGCTTGGCCTTTTCCGCCCACAGGCCGATGTACATGCCGCGGATACAGACAAAGACGAACAGCGCCACCGTGCACAGCGAACCGACGGCGCCCAGCTCTTCAGCCAGTACCGAGAACACGAAGTCGGTGTGGGCCTCGGGCAGGTAGAACTGTTTCTGCACGCTGTTGCCCAGGCCGACGCCCAACCACTCGCCGCGACCAAAGGCAATCAACGCCTGGGACAGCTGGTAGCCGGCACCGAACTGGTCGGCCCAGGGGTCGGCAAAGTTGGTCAGACGAGCCATACGATAGGGCTGCATCTGGATCAGCAGCACCACTGCGGCAACCGCCAGCACCACCATCAGGGAAAACCGGAACAGCCCGACCCCACCCAGGAACAGCATGGCCGCAGCGGCGCCCATCATTACAACAGTGGCACCGAAGTCCGGCTCCATCAGCAGCAGGCCAGCCATGGGCAGCAGCACGATGAACGGCTTGAAGAAGCCCATCCAGCTCTCGCGCACTTCTTTCTGGCGCCGCACCAGGTAACCGGCGAGGTAGATCACCACGAACACCTTGGCGATCTCGGAAGGCTGGACGTTGAAAAAGCTGAAGCCGATCCAGCGCATCGAACCGTTCACTTCCCGGCCGATCCCCGGAATGATCACCATCACCAGCAGGCCGAAGGCACCGATCAGCATCAACCAGCCCAGGCGCTGCCAGGTGGCGATCGGGATCATCATGGTGACGATGCAGGCACCCAGGCCCAGCAGGATGTAGATCAGGTGGCGAATCATGTAGTACAGGGCACTGCCCGACTGCGCCGCCGCCACTTCAGTGGAGGCCGAGGCAATCATGACCAGGCCCAGGCCGAGCAGGGTCAGGCAACCGGCGAGCATCGGGAAGTCGAGATCGATGCCTCGACCGGTGATGATCGGCGATGGATAGGGCTTGATGATATTCCTGAGGTTCATGCCAGTTCCTCCACAATGCGGACGAACTGGTGGCCACGGTCTTCGTAGTTCTTGAACATGTCGAAACTGGCGCAGGCCGGAGACAGCAGCACTACATCACCGGCCTGGGCGGTAGCGCGGCATTGCTCCACGGCTTGCTGCAGCGAGCCGACACGAATCAGCGGCACGGCATCGCCGATGGCTTCGCCGATCTGATCGGAGTCGCGCCCCATCAGGATCACCGCGCGGCAGTTGGCCGCCACCGGGCCGCGCAGATCCTTGAAGTCGGCGCCCTTGCCGTCACCACCGGCGATCAGCACGATCTTGCCTTCAAGGTCGGCGCCAAGGCCTTCGATCGCCGCCAGGGCAGCGCCCACGTTGGTGGCCTTGGAGTCGTTGTAGTACGCCACGCCATCCAGGTCGCGAACCCACTGGCAGCGATGCTCGAGGCCAGCGAAGGTACGCAGCGCCGCGAGCATGGCGTCGAACGGCAAGCCCACTGCATGACCCAGGGCCAAGGCCGCCAGGGCGTTGGACTGGTTATGGGCGCCGCGGATCTTCAGCTCGCGCACTGGCATCAGGTTCTGGAACTCGAAGGCCAGGTACTTCTCGCCATCCTCTTCGCGCAGGCCGAAAGCCTTGAAATCGGGCTTGCTCAGGCCGAAGGTCCAGCATGGCAGGCCTTCACCGATCAATGGGCGGGTCAGAGCGTCCTGGCGGTTGAACACCACCTGCCGGGCACCACGGAAGATCCGGTGCTTGGCCAGGTGGTAGGCCGGCAGGCCGCTGTAACGGTCCATGTGGTCTTCGCTGATGTTGAGCACGGTGGCCACTTCGGCACACAGCTGGTCGGTGGTCTCCAGCTGGAAGCTGGACAACTCCATCACGTACAGCTCGACGTCATCGCTGAGCAGGTCCAGGGCCGGGGTCCCGAGGTTGCCACCGACCGCCACGCGCTTGCCCGCCGCCGCCGCCATCTCACCCACCAGGGTGGTCACGGTGCTCTTGGCGTTGGAACCGCTGATTGCCACGATCGGTGCCTTTGCGTTACGCGCGAACAGCTCGATATCACCGGACAATTTCACCCCACGGGCAGCGGCAGCCTGCAGGGCCGGGGTCGCCAGGGCCAGGCCTGGGCTCACGTAGAGTTCGTCGGCACGGCACAGGAAGTCCACGTCCAGCTCGCCACAACGCACCTCCACCTGCGGGTAATCACGACGCAGCGTGGCCAGCTCAGGCGGATTTTCCCGCGTATCGGCCACCGCAAAGGCAACGCCCCGGCTCGCCAGGAAGCGAACCAGGGACATGCCGCTCTTGCCGAGGCCGACAACGATGCGGAAGTGGTCAGAAGCGATCAGAGACACTCGTTCTACCTCAGCTTCAGGGTGGCAAGGCCGATCAACACCAGAATCACGGTGATGATCCAGAAACGGACGATCACGCGCGGCTCGGGCCAGCCCTTGAGTTCAAAATGGTGGTGAATCGGTGCCATGCGAAACACACGGCGGCCGGTCAACTTGAAGGAGGCAACCTGGATCACCACGGACAGGGTTTCCATCACGAACACGCCGCCCATGATGAACAGAACGATTTCCTGACGGACGATGACCGCGATAGTGCCCAGGGCCGCGCCCAGCGCCAGGGCACCGACATCACCCATGAACACCTGAGCCGGGTAAGTGTTGAACCACAAGAAGCCCAGGCCCGCGCCAATCAGCGCCCCACAGAAGACAATCAGTTCCCCCGCCCCGGGGACATAGGGAATCAGCAGGTATTCGGCGAACTTCACGTTACCCGACAGGTAGCAGAAGATCCCCAGCGCACCGCCGACCATCACCGTAGGCATGATCGCCAGGCCATCGAGGCCATCGGTCAGGTTGACCGCGTTGCTCGAACCGACGATGACGAAATAGGTCAGGACCACGAAGCCGATGCCAAGGGGAATGCTCACGTCCTTGAGCATCGGGATCAGCAGAGTGGTTTCCACCGGACTCTGGGCAGTCATATAAAGGAAGATCGCTGCGCCCAGGCCGAACACCGATTGCCAGAAATACTTCCAGCGGCTGGGCAGGCCACGGGAATTCTTCTCGATCACCTTACGATAGTCGTCGACCCAGCCGATGGCGCCAAAGGCCAGGGTCACCAGCAGCACGACCCACACATAGTGGTTGCGCAGGTCGGCCCACAGCAGGGTGCTGATACCGATGGCCGAGAGAATCAGCGCGCCGCCCATGGTCGGTGTGCCCGATTTGGACAGGTGAGATTGCGGACCATCGTTACGCACGGACTGGCCGATCTGGCGGTTCTGCAGAGTACGGATCATCCACGGACCCAGGCACAGCGCCAAAGACAGCGCAGTCAGTACCCCGAGGATCCCGCGCAGGGTCAGGTACTGGAAGACCGCGAAGCCTTTGTAGAACTGTTGCAGGTACTCCGCTAGCAGCAGCAGCATCAATGTTTCTCCGTACTGGAGCCGCACAAAGCCGCGACGATGTTTTCCATCACCGCGCTGCGCGATCCTTTGATCAAAATGGTGGTATTTGGGTCTTGCTCGACGCCCAGGGCGGCAATCAGGTCAGCCTGGCTGGCGAAGTGGCGTGCGTGCTCGCCGAAGGCGGCAACGGCATGAGCCATCATCGGGCCTACGGCGTAGAGGGCCGAAACCTTGCCAGCGGCATATGCACCTACTTCGCGGTGCCCCTGCTCCGCCCACTCGCCCAACTCGCCGATGTCTCCGAGCACCAGGACGGTGCGACCGGAAAAGCCGGCGAGTATATCAACGGCGGCGCACATTGAGGTGGGGTTTGCGTTGTAAGTGTCATCAATAACCCGCATGCCGTTCTTGGCCAGTTGGGCGACGGTGCGCCCCTTGACCGGCTGCACCGCATTCAGGCCGGTGACGATGCCGAACAGCGAGACGCCCATGGCGTGGGCCGCGGCTGCCGCGGCCAGGGCATTGGCAACGTTATGGGTGCCCAGCAGGTTCAATTGCACCGTCTGCACACCCTTGGGGCTGTGCAACTTGAAGGATGGGCAGCCACGGGCATCGCGACCGATATCGGAGGCAAAGAAATCGGCAGAGCTGTCAGTCAGGGCGAAGCTCAGCACCGGACGGCCGGCAGCACGGGCCTTCCAGATAGGGAACGCCTTGTCGTCCAGGTTGAGCACGGCGATCCCGGCGCTATCGAGGCCTTCCAGGATTTCCCCCTTGGCCTCGACAATCTTCTCCGGCCCGCCAAACTCACCGACGTGAGCGGTGCCGGCGTTGTTGATGATCGCTACGTGAGGGCGAGTCATGGCCACGGTGTAGGCAATCTCGCCGATGCGCGAAGCGCCCAGCTCTATCACTGCGGCTGTGTGTTCCGGGGCCAGTTCCAGCAGGGTCAGGGGCGCACCCAGGTCATTGTTCAGGTTGCCCCGAGTGGCGTGTACCGGACCACGGGTACGCAGGATGCTGGCGAGCATTTCCTTGACCGTGGTCTTGCCGCTGGAGCCGGTTACCGCAGCGACCGGGCGGCTGAACGCGGCGCGATTGAGCGCCCCCAACTGCCCCAGCGCCAGGCGAGTGTCCTTGACCAGCAGTTGCGGCAGCGTGCTGTCGGGAACTTCACGTTCAACCAACGCCGCCACGGCGCCCTTGGCCGCCACTTCATTCAAGTAATCGTGGCCGTCGAAGCGTGGGCCGGTCAGAGCAATAAACAGTTGGCCGGCCTGAATCGCCCGGCTATCGATACTGACGCCGCTAAAACGAGCATCGCCCGCGATCAGGCGGGCGTCCAATGGAGCCGAGACTTCACTGAGTTGCAGGGCTTTAAGCATGGCCCACCTCCCACGCGGTCAAGGCTTTGTCCGCCTCGGCGAGATCAGAAAAATCATGTCGCTGGCCGTTGATTTCCTGGTAATCCTCATGGCCTTTACCGGCCAGCACCACCACGTCATCGGCCGACGCGCAAGCGATCAGGCGAGCAATGGCCAACCCGCGACCGGCTACGAATTCCACCTTTTCTGCCGCGCTGAAACCGGCACGAATATCGTCGAAGATTTGGGCCGGGTCTTCGCTGCGCGGGTTGTCATCAGTCACCAGCACGCCGTCGGCCAGACGCTCGACCACCTCAGCCATCAACGGACGCTTGCCGCGGTCCCGGTCGCCGCCACAACCGAACAGGCACAGCAGGCGGCCCTTGGCGTGCGGACGCAGGGCCAGCAAGACTTTCTCCAGGGCATCCGGGGTGTGGGCGTAATCCACCACCACCAACGGCTGAGTACCACCACCCAAACGCTGCATGCGTCCGGCGGGGCCTTCCAGCTTGGGCAGGACCGCAAGAATTTCGTCCAGCGCGTATTCAAGCCCCAGCAACGCACCGACCGCCGCCAGCACGTTGCTCAGGTTGAAGCGCCCGAGCAGGCAACTGCGCAGGTGGTGTTCACCCTGCGGGGTCACCAGGGTCGCGCGAACGCCATCATCGTCAAAACGCGCTTCGCGGCAGTACAGATAAGCAGCGGTGTCTTCGAGGCTGTAGGTGATCAGTCGCGACTCGTGTTTGTCCGCCGCCAGTTGCCGGCCAAAATCGTCATCGAGGTTGATCACCCGGCAACGCAGGTCGTTCCAGGCAAAGAGCTTGGCCTTGGCTGCGCCATAGGCTTCCATGGTCCCGTGGTAGTCCAGGTGGTCACGGGACAGGTTGGTCAGCACCGCCACATCGAAAGCCAGTGCCGCCACGCGCCCCTGATCCAGGCCATGGGAAGAGACCTCCATGGCCACCGCCTTGGCTCCTGCATTCTTCAGGTCCGCCAGGGTGGCTTGCACGGCAATCGGGTTCGGCGTGGTGTGCATGCCGCTTTGCAGCGCGCCATGAAACCCGGTCCCCAGGGTACCCACCAGGCCACAACGCTGGCCCAGCAGATCCAGGGCCTGAGCCACCAGCTGGGTAACGCTGGTCTTACCGTTGGTGCCGGTCACGCCCACCAGGTTCAACTGGCGGCTCGGGTCACCATAGAAACGCCCGGCTATGTCCGACAGCTGCGCCGCCAGGCCCTTGACCGGAATCAGCGGGACATCGGTCAGCGGCAACACAGTTGCCCCTTCCACTTCATAAGCCACCGCGGCAGCACCGCGCTGCAGCGCATCGGCAATGTGCGCACGCCCATCGAACCTGGCGCCGGGCACCGCAAGAAACAGGTCCCCGGCCCGCACGTTACGGCTGTCCAGGGTCAACTCACGAATCAGCAGATCGTGACCGGCATGGGCGAAAATCTTGTTCAGGCTAAGAGACATCAGCCGCGCCCTCCATTGGCTCGTACAGGGGTGCCGGATGCTGCGTTGGCCTGCTGCGTGGTCGGCAGGTTGTCCGGGGTAATGTTCATCAGGCGCAGGGTGCCGGACATCACTTTGCTGAACACCGGCGCCGATACCAGGCCACCGAAGTAACCGGCTTTGCTCGGTTCGTCGATCACCACCACGATGGCGTAACGCGGATCACTCATCGGACCGAAGCCGGCGAACAGCGAACGGTAGGAGTTCTCGGCGTAACCCTTGGTGCCCACCGAAGTCTTGCGCGCAGTACCACTCTTGCCGGCCACGTGATAGGCCGGAACCTGCGCACGGAATACTCCGCGCGGGGCCTCGATCACTTGCTGCAGCATGCCTTGCATGGTCTTGGCGACATTTTCCGGAATCACCTGGGTAGTCTGCGGAGTCTTGTCGGACTTGATCAGTGTCAGCGGCGCAATGCGGCCGTTGTTGGCCAATGCGGAAAAGGCGTGCACCAGCTGGATCGCAGTCACCGACAGGCCGTAGCCATAGGACAGGGTCGCGGTTTCCGCCTTGCGCCATTCGCGGTAGTTCGGCAGGTTGCCGACCCGCTCACCAGGGAAACCGAGCCCCGTGTCCTGGCCCAGACCGATTTTCTGTGCCAGACGGAAAATGGTTTCGCCGCCAATATCGAAGGCCACCTTACTCATGCCGACGTTACTGGAGTTGATCAGGATTCCGGTCAGGTCGAGTACCGGGCCTTCGGTCTTGGAAACGTCACGGATGGTGTATTTGCCCAACTGCAGGGTGCCTGGGTAGACCTCGACGGTATCGCTGGGCTTCCAGCGCCCGGTTTCCAGTGCGGCACTCATGGAGATCGCTTTCATGGTCGAGCCAGGCTCGAACACGTCGATCATCGCGCGGTTGCGCATCATCGCCGGCTGCAGGTTGCGCCGGTTGTTCGGGTTGTAGGTCGGCTGGTTGACCATGGCCAGGATCTCGCCAGTCTTCACGTCCATGATCACCAGGCTGCCGGCCTTGGCACCGTTCTCGACGATGGCGTTACGCAGCTCGCGGTTGGCCAGGTATTGCAGGCGCAGGTCAATCGACAACGCCAAGGGCTTGCCGGCCTTGGCGTTCTTGGTGACCTGGACGTCCTTGATCAGCCTGCCGCGCCGGTCCTTGATCACCTGACGCTTGCCCGGAACCCCTGCGAGCCATTCGTCGTAGGCCAGTTCCACCCCTTCGCGACCGCGGTCATCGATATCGGTGAAACCCACCATATGCGCGGTTACTTCGCCGGCAGGATAGAAGCGTCGGAACTCCTCGATGCCATAGACACCGGGAACCTTCAGATCCAATACGGCCTGGCCCTGTTCAGGCGTCAGGCCCCGGACCAGATAGATGAATTCTTTATTGGCCTGTGCTTCAAGACGTTCGGCCAGGGCTTTCGGGTCTTGGCCAAGTGCCATGGCCAGCGCCGGCCAGCGATCCTTGGCCAGTTGCATTTCCTTGGCATTGGCCCACAGGGTGGTCACGGGCGTACTGACGGCCAGAGGCTCGCCATTGCGATCGGTGATCAGACCGCGGTGCGCGGGAATCGGAATGTGCCGGACACTGCGCGCATCGCCCTGCCCCTTGAGGAAGTCACGGTCGACCACTTGCAGGTCGATGATGCGCCAGGCAATCGCCGACACCATGACCGCCAGCAAACCCAGCACTACACGGAAACGCCACGGATAAAGCGCGCCTTCGAGCTTCATGGCGCCACCATGCGAACTTCGGCCGCGCCGGGAATGTGCATTTTCAACTGTTCGGTGGCCAGCACTTCAATGCGGCTGTGAGCAGTCCAGGTGCTTTGTTCGAGAATCAGCCGGCCCCATTCGGCCTGGGCTTTGTCACGCACGTTCAACTCGCCGTACAGCGTGTTGAGCAACTGACGGTTCCAGTGGGCGCTGTAGGACACCGCAATCGCGGAAACCAGTACGCCGACGAATAGCAGGAACATGAAAAAGCTTCCGCCCGGAAGTGGCTTGGCGAAAAGCTTGCTCACCGAAGCTTCTCCGCGACGCGCATGACGGCACTACGGGCACGCGGGTTGGCCTTGAGCTCTGCCTCGGAGGCGAACTGCGCTTTGCCGTGGATCTTGATTTTCGGCACAAAGGCTTCGAAACGTACCGGCAGATTGCGCGGCAGGTTATCCGTTTCACCCTTGACCAGACGGCGCATGAACAATTTGACGATGCGATCTTCCAGGGAATGGAAGCTGATCACCACCAGGCGACCACCCACTTCCAGGGACTCCAGTGCAGCTTCAAGGCCAGCCTCGAGATCACCCAGTTCATTGTTGACGTGAATGCGCAGCCCCTGGAAAGCACGGGTAGCCGGGTTCTTGCCCTTCTCCCAAGCCGGGTTGGCGACTTTCAACACTTCAGCCAGATCTGCGGTACGCTCGAACGGCTGGATCTCGCGGCGTTCGACCACGGCGCGCGCCATGCGACCGGAGAAACGCTCCTCGCCGTACTCCTTGAATACCCGGGCAATTTCCTCCACCGGTGCGGTGGCGATGAACTGCGCAGCACTGATGCCACGAGTCGGGTCCATGCGCATATCCAGCGGGCCGTCATTGAGAAAACTGAAGCCGCGCTCAGGGTCGTCCAACTGCGGCGAAGACACCCCCAGATCCAGCAGGACACCGCTGACCTTGCCCGCCAGGCCGCGCTCGGCAACTTCCGAACCGAGCTCGGCAAAACTGCGCTGTACAACGACAAAGCGGCCGTCTTCGGCCGCTAGCGCTTGCCCTGTGGCAATCGCCTGGGGATCCTTATCGAATCCGAGGAGGCGCCCCTGGGGCCCGAGCTTGCTGAGAATCAGCCGGCTATGCCCGCCACGCCCGAAGGTGCCATCCAGATAGCAGCCATCAGGACGTACGGCGAGAGCCTCGACGGCTTCGTCAAGCAGTACGGTGATGTGGTTAAAGCCGCTATCAATAGTCACAGGATCAAATCACGCAGTTCATCAGGCATGGCGCCCGGTTGTTGAATAGCTGCCAGGTCCGCTGCGGAAACAGCATTCCAGGCATCCTCGTCCCACAGTTGGAACTTGTTCAGTTGGCCCACCAGCATTGCGCGCTTATCCAACTTGGCATATTCACGCAGCCGCGGCGGCACCAGAAAACGACCACTGCCATCAAGTTCAAGATCGACGGCATTACCAATCAGCAAACGCTGCAAGCGACGGTTCTCTTCACGAAGAGAAGGCAGTGCGCGCAGTTTGGTTTCAATCAGCTCCCACTCATCGAGGGGGTAAACACACAAACAGGGATCAACGGCATCGATAGTGACGATTAACTGTCCGGAACTTCGCGAAACGAGCTCGTCACGATACCGGCTCGGCATGGCGAGACGGCCTTTTGCATCGAGACTGATAGCGTTAGCTCCGCGAAACACGTCAGCGTTTCTCCAAATTTTAGCGTTTTGCGCTCAAAAAACCCACTTCATGCCACTTTCCGCCACTTGCGCACACTATAGGAATGCGCCCACACCACCGTCAAGGCGCGCGGCGACGGAAAAGCCTTATAGAACGGAGATTTAGGAGACTTAAAGGAGAGGCAACGAGAATTCGAGGGGTATTCCAGAGCATCAACTTCCAACAGCTCAATAAGCTGCAGAGCGAAGTTAAAGTAATTTATTAAGAGTAAGATTTTTTCGGTATTACAAAAACGCTTCTGCTATTGATTCAAGCAGGGAGGGAAAAGGTGGAGAGTCGATCTGTAAGCCGGGTTCTGTCGAGGACAGTCATTCCTCTACGATGGCCATCACTGGACATCTTTAGCAACCTACCCGGTTCCAGCGCGGGCCACGCCTTGGAACCCTATTTGGTCTTGCTCCGAGTGGGGTTTACCTAGCCACGAACTGTTACCAGACGTGCGGTGCGCTCTTACCGCACCTTTTCACCCTTACCGGCACCGAAGTGCTTAGGCGGTTATTTTCTGTGGCACTTTCCGTAGGCTCACGCCCCCCAGGCATTACCTGGCACTCCGCCCTATGGAGCCCGGACTTTCCTCCCCCCTCTAATTTTCATAGAGGGCAGCGACTGTCCAATCGACTCTCCGCCGCGCAGGTTAACGGCAGAGCGAACGAAGAACAAGCGCTAAAAGCCTTTGGCCACCCTGCTACGCAATTTATTGTTCTTTCTGTTTATCCAGGGCCACCTGATACAGCACATTCTTGCGCTCGCCAGTGATTTCCGCCGCCAAAGCAACAGCCCGCTTCAGCGGCATTTCCTTGAGCAACAGGTCTAGGATACGCATCGACTCACTACTGATCGCCTCATCACTTTCCGGCGCTGTCCACCCCGCCACCAGCACCACGCACTCCCCACGCTGCTGATTGCTGTCGGACTCGACGAACTGGCGCAGCTCGGAAAGTGGAAGCCCCTTGAGGGTTTCAAAGGTCTTGGTCAATTCACGCGCCAGCAATGCCGGCCGCTCACCACCGAATACCAACTCCATATCCTGCAGGCATTCAATTATGCGATGCGGCGCCTCATAGAAAATCAGCGTACGCGGCTCTTCCTTGACCGCTTCCAGCCGCGCCCTGCGCCCGACCGCCTTGGCCGGCAGAAAGCCTTCGAAGATGAACCGGTCTGAAGGCAAGCCCGCCGCCGACAACGCCGCGATCAGAGCACAGGCCCCCGGCACCGGAACCACGTTAATACCCGCCGCCCGCGCCTGGCGCACCAGGTGATAGCCCGGATCGGAAATCAGCGGCGTGCCCGCATCGGAGATCAAGGCAACATTATCCCCAGCCAGCAGACGAGTAATGAAGCGACTACCCTCATCACGCTCGTTGTGCTCATGGCAGGCAGCCAGGGGCGTGGAAATCCCAAAGTGCTGCATCAAACGCTGGGAATGCCGGGTATCTTCGGCAGCGATCAACGACACCTCGCGCAACAGCTTCAAGGCCCGGGCACTGATATCGTCCAGGTTGCCGATGGGCGTCGCCACCACATAAAGCGAGCCAGCAGCGGAATTCAAAGGACCTGGAGCAGTCAAAGCGCACACCTCTTGATCGGCAAAAGCGCCATTGTAGCGCGTTGAAGCATTCTCAATACGCCTTGCGATCAGCCGGTATGGCGCTGCACTGCGACCTTTCAGGCAACCAAGCAACATTTGCTTGAGCTAAATCGACGGTTTATCGCCAGTAACATCGCACCCCAGCCAGCGCTTGGGTACAATTCCACGCTCATTTGATCGAGTATCAGGAACACTTACATGATCGCTTGCCTGCGGCTGTTTCTTGCCCTCTGCCTGGCTACCCTTCTGGTGGCTTGCGCCAGCTCGCCCTCTTCCAGCCTTGGCGAACTTCCACGGACACCGGATGCCAGCATCGAGCAACTGCTCGAACAGGCCGCCACCAGCAAAACTCCGGAAAAAGCAGCCCTGCTGCGCCTGAGCGCCGCCGACCTGGCGTATCGTCAAGGCAATGCCGGACGCGCCGGACAAATCCTGCAGCAAGTGCCGCTGGATCAACTCAAGCCCGCCCAGCAAATCTTCGCCAGCACGCTGTCGGCAGAGCTGGCCCTGGTGCGCAACCAGCCAAAGGCTGCCCTCACCGCACTGAGCCATCCAAGCCTGCAACACCTGAGCGAGCTGCCGGCAGCCCAACAGATTCGCACTGGCAGCGTTCATGCTCGCGCACTGGAAGCCGACGGCCAGACATTGGCCGCCGCCAAAGAGCGCATCACTATCGCGCCCTTGCTCAAGGATGACGCAGCAGCCAAAAACCACGAAGCCATCTGGGCACTGATTGCCGCCCTGCCGACCGATCAGTTGCAGCCTGCCGGCAATGACGACCTGGCCGGCTGGATGAGCCTGGCCCTGGCAGTCAAGAGCGCCGGCACCCTGGAACAGCAGCAGGCAGCCATCGATACCTGGCGCGCCCAGAATCCAAAGCACCCGGCTGCCATTCAACTGCCCCAACCCCTGATCAAGCTCAAGGAGCTGGCCAGCCAGCCGGTATCGAAAATTGCCTTGCTGCTGCCACAGGACGGCCCCCTCGCATCGGTTTCCAAAGCGCTGCGCGAAGGTTTCATGGCTGCTCACTACCAGGCCCAACAAGCCGGACAGAATCCACCCAGCATCGAGTTCTATGACAGCTCGCGCCTAAGCTCGCTGGATGATTTCTACCGCAAGGCTCAGGCCGCTGGCGTGCAACTGGTCGTCGGCCCACTGGAAAAGCCCCTGGTCAAGCAACTTGCCGCTCGCCCGCAACTGCCGATCACCACCCTGGCCCTGAACTACAGCGAAGGCGAACAAGGCCCTGCGCAACTGTTCCAGTTCGGCCTGGCAGCCGAAGACGAAGCCCGCGAGGTTTCCCGTCGCGCCCGCGCCGACGGCCTGCACCGCGCCGCAGCCCTGGTTCCGAAGGGCGAATGGGGCGATCGCGTGCTCAAGGCATTCCGTCAGGATTGGGAAGCCAACGGTGGCAGCGTAATCGGTATCGAACGCGTCGATCAGCCCGTCGCCCTGGCACAGCAGATTGCCGACCTGTTCCAACTGCGCCAGAGCGAAGGCCGCGCCAAGAGCCTGCAGAGCACCGTAGGCACCCAGGTAGCCGCACAGCCATCACGTCGCCAGGATATCGAGTTCATTTTCCTCGCCTCTACCCCGCAACAGGCTCAGCAGATCAAGCCGACCTTGAACTTCCAATACGCTGGTGATGTACCGGTCTACGCCACCTCCAACGTGTTCAGCGCCAGCGGCGACCAGAACCAGTACAACGACATGAACGGCGTGATGTTCTGCGAAACCCCTTGGCTGCTGGATGCCAACGGCCCGCTGCGCCGCCAGGTCACCGCACAATGGCCACAAGCCGGCGGCAGCCTCGGACGCTTGTATGCCATGGGCGCCGACGCCTACCGCTTGGCGCCACGCCTGGGCCAACTCAAGGCCCTGCCAGACAGCCGGATAGAAGGTGAATCAGGCAGCCTGGGCATGGCTGCCGGGCAACGCATCGAGCGTCAACTGCCCTGGGCCAAGTTCGTCGGGGGCCAGGTGACCCGCCTGCCCGACACGCCGCGCTAATGCTCCAAGGATCAGGCCAGCACAGCGGACGAGATGCCGAAAGCCAAGCGCTTCGGCATCTCCAACAGCACGGACTGCGCCTGCTGGCGCAGAACTGGTTGTGCAAACGCGGCGAGCTTGATCTGGTCATGCTTGACGGCGATACAGTAGTATTCGTCGAAGTCCGCTACAGAAAACACACGCAATGGGGTGGCGCGCTGGGCAGTATCGATGGGCGCAAGCGTCAAAAACTGATCCTTGCCGCGCAGCTTTTCCTGCAAAGCGAATCACGCTGGTCCAGCCATCCCTGCCGTTTCGACGTGGTCGCCATTGACGGCGCCTCGGGTGCAGAAGCCCGCTTGAACTGGCTACGCAATGCCTTCGACAGCTGAAAGAAGCCCTCAGGCCGCACCCATTTTCACTCAACTTTTTTGCTCTTTGCTTTGCGGGCTGCACATTTACGTGCCACCAAGCCGCGCCACTTAAGGTCACACAGATGGACATGCAATCCCGAATTCGCCAGCTTTTTCAGGCCAGTATCGACACCAAGCAACAGGCGATGGACGTACTTGCACCGCACATCGAGCAAGCCAGCCAGGTCATGGTCAACGCCCTGCTCAACGAGGGCAAGATGCTCTCTTGCGGCAACGGCGGCTCCGCCGGCGATGCCCAGCATTTCTCCTCCGAACTGCTCAACCGCTTCGAGCGCGAACGCCCGAGCCTGCCGGCCATTGCCCTGACTACCGACAGCTCTACCATCACCTCGATCGCCAACGACTACAGCTACAACGAAGTCTTCTCCAAGCAGATCCGCGCACTGGGCCAGCCCGGCGACGTATTGCTGGCGATTTCCACCAGCGGCAACTCCGCAAACATTATTCAAGCGATCCAGGCCGCACATGATCGCGAAATGATTGTCGTAGCATTGACCGGTCGCGACGGCGGCGGCATGGCTTCCCTGCTGCTGCCTGAAGATGTCGAGATCCGCGTACCGGCCACCGTCACTGCACGCATTCAAGAAGTCCACCTGCTGGCGATCCATTGCCTCTGCGATCTGATCGACAGCCAATTGTTCGGGAGTGAAGAATGACCCCTAATCGCCTTGGCCTCCTGGCCTTGACCTTGTGCCTGAGCATCACTGGTTGCAGCTCGGTGATTACCGCCACCCGCGACAAACCCATCGATGATGACCGCGGCACCCGTACCTTTGGCAGCAAGATCGACGACTCGCTGATCGAGACCAAAGTCGCCGTCAACGTTGCCAAAGCCAGCCCAGACCTGGAAAACAACTCGCACATCGTTGTCACCAGCTTCAACGGCATCGTCCTGCTGGCCGGGCAAACACCCCGCCCGGACCTCAAGGCCATGGCCGAACAAGCCGCCAGCGAAGTACAGCGCGTCAAGAAGGTGCATAACGAACTGCAGGTACTGCCACCTTCCGGTTTCCTGGCCCGCCAGAACGATAGCTGGCTGACCACCAAGATAAAGACCCAGATGCTCACCGACGCCAGCGTGCCTGCCTCGCGAATCAAGGTGGTGACCGAGAACGGCATCGTCTACCTGCTGGGCTTGCTGACCCAACAGGAGGCCACCCAGGCCACCAACCTGGTTCAGGGCGTATCGGGCGTGCAGAAGATCGTCAAATTGTTCGAATACATCGACTGACACACAACGGCGAGATACAAAAAAGGCGATCCGGATGGATCGCCTTTTTTATTACTTGACCACTTTCAAGCTCGGTCGGCCACTGGGGCGCGGCGGCTCACTGTCCGGTGGCGGCAAATCGTCATCCGGCTCGAGATCATCCTCTTCATCCAGAGGCGACTCCAGATCGAAGACCATGCCCTGGCCATTTTCACGGGCATAGATCCCCAGGATCGCCGCAACCGGTACATGCAGGCTGTGCGGCACACCACCGAAGCGCCCTTCGAAGGTCACTACGTCGTTATCCATATGCAGATGACGCACGGCACTGGGAGAAATGTTCAGGACGATCTGCCCATCACTGGCAAAGCCCTGGGGCACCTGCACTGCCGGATAGTCGGAGTTGACCAGCATGTGCGGGGTGCAATCGTTGTCCACAATCCACTCATAGAGCGCGCGGACCAGATAAGGTCGACTGGAGTTCATAGCGGCTCCTTAAGCCTCAGCGCATATCGCGTTCGACACCAGACAGACTCGCCTGGAAAGCCTCACGCGCAAATTGGCGTTCCATATAATCAAGCAACGGCTTGGCCTGCCGCGGCAGTTCGATACCCAGGACTGGCAATCTCCAGAGTATGGGCAGTAGGCAGCAGTCCACCAGACTTTGTTCCTCACTGAGGAAAAATGGCTTGTCGGCAAACAAAGGAGAAACGCCCGTCAGGCTTTCACGCAATTCCTTGCGCGCCTGCACTCGAGCAGCCTCCTTGGTCCGCGGATCAAGAATCAGATCCACTTGCCCACACCAGTCACGCTGGATCCGGTGTATCAGCAGACGACTGTTGGCTCGCGCCACAGGATAAACCGGCAGCAGTGGCGGATGCGGATAACGCTCATCCAAATACTCCATTACCACTGTCGACTCCCACAACGCCAGGTCGCGGTCGACCAGCGTTGGCAAGCTCCCATAAGGGTTCACTTCGATCAGCTTCGGCGGCTGACGCCCCGCCTCCACACTGATGATCTCGGCGCTGACACCCTTCTCTGCGAGCACAATGCGCACCCGGTGGGAATAGTGGTCGGCGGGGTCGGAGTAACAGGCCAACCGATTGGTCACGCCCACGGCGATCCTCCTCGCTTGTTGAAATTATCGGAAGCAGAAAAAACGAGCGCGCCCTCAGGGCGCCTCTGGTAACCCCCGAATGATACAGGGTTGTTACAGCTCCAGAGACGCCCTTGGGCGCGCACGTTCAACAACTGATGCTTAAAACGCTATCAATGCACATCCTTCCAGTATTCGCGCTTGAGCAGATAGGCGAACACGAAGAAGAAGGCCAGGTACAGCAGTACGTAGGTACCGATGCGCTGGTGCTGCAGCTTGACCGGGTTGGCCGAGTAAGCCAGGAAGGTCACCAGATTCTTGACCTTCTCGTCGAACTGAGCCTCGTTGAGGGTCCCGGTGTTTTCCTTGATGGTCAACTGATCACAGGCTTCATGGGTCAGCGGCGTGCCGGTCAGCGGATCGTATTGCTTCTTGCCATCTTCGACGATCTGCACCTGCTTGCAACCAATCACCTGGCGACCCTGCAGGCCAACCAGAACGTTAGGCATGCCGACGTTCGGGAAAACCTTGTTATTCACACCCCAAGGGCGCGCCGGATCCTCGTAGAAGGACTTGAGGTAGCCATAGAGCCAGTCGGTACCCCGTACACGGGCCACCAGAGTCAGATCCGGTGGCGCAGCGCCAAACCAGGTCTTGGCATCTGACGGCTGCATGCCGATGTTCATGTGGTCACCGATCTTGGCACCGGTGAAGACCAGCTTGCTCAACATCAGATCGTGAGGAATGCCCAGATCGTCGGCAACCCGCTCATAACGCTGGAACTTGGCGCTGTGGCAACCCATGCAGTAGTTGGCAAAGGTACGCGCGCCGTCTTGCAGGGCAGCTTTGTCGGTCAGGTCGATGTCAACCTTCTCCAACTCAGGGCCGCCGTGCTCGGCCGCGAAAGACAATACAGGCATAGCAGCAAGAATCAGTACAGCAAATAGCTTTTTCATCAGCCAGTCACCCTTTCCGGAACCGGTTTGGTCTTCTCGAGCCTGGTGTAGAACGGCATCAGAATGAAGTAGGCGAAGTACAGGAAGGTACATACCTGCGACAGCAGCGTACGGCCCGGAGTCGGTGCCAATACGCCCAGTACACCCAGGATCACGAACGAGATGCAGAACACCAGCAGCCAGATCTTGCTCAGCCAGCCTTTGTAGCGCATGGACTTGACCGGGCTACGGTCGAGCCAAGGCAGTACGAACAGCACGGCAATGGCAGCCCCCATGGCGATGACGCCCATGAGCTTGTCCGGCACCGCACGCAGGATCGCGTAGAACGGAGTGAAGTACCAAACCGGAGCAATATGCTCGGGCGTCTTGAACGGGTTGGCCTGTTCGAAGTTCGGCTTCTCGAGGAAGTAGCCACCCATTTCCGGGAAGAAGAACACGATCGAGCAGAAGATGAAGAGGAACACCACCACACCGACAATGTCTTTCACGGTGTAGTAAGGGTGGAAGGGAATGCCATCCAGCGGGATGCCGTTCTCGTCCTTTTTCTTCTTGATATCGACGCCATCCGGGTTGTTCGAACCCACTTCGTGCAACGCCAGGATGTGCAGCACCACCAGACCGAGAATCACGATCGGCAGAGCCACTACGTGCAGGGCGAAGAAGCGGTTCAGGGTAATCCCGGAAATCAGGTAGTCACCTCGGATCCACTGAGTCAGGTCGTTGCCGATGACCGGGATCGCACCGAACAGCGAGATGATCACCTGGGCGCCCCAGTAGGACATCTGGCCCCACGGCAGCAGGTAGCCCATGAAGGCCTCGGCCATCAGTGCCAGGTAGATCAGCATGCCGAACAGCCACACCAGCTCACGGGGCTTCTGGTAGGAACCGTAGAGCAGGCCACGGAACATGTGCAGATAGACCACGATGAAGAACGCAGAAGCGCCGGTGGAGTGGAGCAGACGCAGGATCGCGCCGTACTCGACGTCGCGCATGATGTATTCAACGGAAGCGAAGGCCTCTTCCGCCGAAGGGGTGTAGCTCATGGTCAGCCAGACACCGGTTACGATCTGGTTGACCAGAACCAGCAGCGCCAGGGAGCCAAAGAAATAGAAGAAGTTGAAGTTCTTCGGAGCGTAATACTTGCTGAGATGGTCTTCCCACATCTTGGTCGCGGGGAAGCGCGCATCAACCCAATCCATGAACTTGCTCATCACGCTTTCTCCGTGTCGACGCCAATGACGATGATGTCATCCGACTCATAGGAATGCGGGGGTACTGGCAGGTTCAAAGGCGCAGGTTGCGACTTGTAGACGCGACCAGCCAGATCGTAGTGGGAACCGTGGCAAGGGCAGAAATAGCCACCTACCCAGTCCTTGCCCAGATCCGCGGGCGCCACTTCAGGACGGAAGGTCGGAGAACAGCCCAGATGGGTGCAGATACCGATCAGCAGCAGAATCTCTGGCTTGATCGAGCGCACTTCCGGGTCGACGTAGGTTGGTTGTACTGAGTTCTTGGAGTCAGGGTCAGACAACTGGCCCTCGATCTTTTTAAGATTCCCCAGGATTTCCTCGGTACGGCGGACGATGAATACCGGCTGACCACGCCATTCAGCAATCATCTGCTGACCTGGGTCGATCTTGCTGATATTCACCTTCACCGGTGCACCTGCGGCTTTCGCCTTGGCACTGGGAAACCATGACCCCACGAACGGGACCGCAGCCCCCACCGCTCCAGCAGCACCCACCACGGATGTGGCTGCTACTAGGAAGCGACGCCGGCCTGCATTCACGCCGTCATTGCTCATTCAGTCCTCTCCCATCAGCTTTGTGGCCTGTTAAATCAGGCATCTACTAAGTAAAAATCTGAACTTATAAAAATTTTGCCGAATGGTAATGAAAAGCCCCTATTCTGACAAGGTAATTACCAAGCCGAGCTGGCCCGAAGCCTTGTAGTATAGGGCCTGCGCGGATGTGGCAAGTTGTCACAGAGCAAATTCTAGACAATAAAAAACGCCCAGCTCCGCGAGGAGACTGGGCGTTTTTGAACGCAGTAGCGAATTAACGCTTGGAGTATTGCGGACGCTTACGCGCTTTACGCAGACCCACTTTCTTACGTTCAACTTCACGTGCGTCACGGGTTACGAAACCAGCTTTACGCAGCGCGCTGCGCAGAGTTTCGTCGTAATCCATCAGAGCGCGAGTGATACCGTGGCGGATTGCGCCAGCTTGACCACTTACACCGCCGCCGATAACGGTGACGTAGATATCGAACTTCTCAACGGTCTCGGTCAGCTCCAGCGGTTGACGAACTACCATGCGAGCAGTTTCGCGACCGAAGAAGTTATCCAGGGAGCGGTTGTTGATCGAGATGTTGCCAGTGCCCGGACGCAGGAAAACGCGTGCGGTTGCAGTCTTGCGACGGCCAGTGCCGTAATTTTGAGTCGCCGACATAATGAACTATTCCGTTAAATCTTCAGTTCTTGGGGCTGCTGAGCAGTATGAGGGTGTGCAGCGCCCGCATAGACTTTCAGCTTACGGTACATGTCGCGACCCAGCGGGTTCTTAGGCAGCATGCCTTTTACCGCGGTCTCGATCACGCGCTCAGGGGCTTTGGCGATCAGCTTTTCGAAGTTGATCGACTTGATGCCGCCCGGGAAACCGGAGTGGGAGTAGTACATTTTGTCAGTGGTTTTAGCGCCAGTAACACGTACCTGCTCGGCATTGATCACGACGATGTAGTCGCCGGTGTCAACGTGAGGAGTGTACTCAGGCTTGTGCTTGCCACGCAGACGGCTCGCGATTTCGGTGGCCAGACGACCCAGGGTCTGACCAGCAGCGTCGACGACGAACCAGTCGCGCTTTACTGTTTCCGGTTTAGCAGTAAAAGTTTTCATTCTTTATAGCCTCAGGGGCCGCCCAGCAAAATAGACGGCGGATCTTACTGAATAGTGCTTACTTTGACAAGGTCAAAGGCAGCCGGACACAGACGCTATCGGGGGCTCGGGTCAGCGCGTCTGATATACGGCAAGATTCTTCGGCAGGCGGCGCATCACTTCCACTGCAGAAAGAGCAGCCGAATTATGCAGATTGCGAAAAAAATTTCAACCTGCTTTTATGATTGTTTTGCCAAGGGAGCACCCGATGGACTACCGCCAGCTGGGCCGAACCGATCTGAATGTGAGTGCCATTTGCCTGGGCACCATGACCTGGGGCGAGCAGAACACCGAGGCTGAAGCCTTCGCTCAGATCGAGCGGGCCAAGAACGCCGGAATCAACTTCATCGACACCGCCGAGATGTACCCGGTGCCGCCAAAGGCCGAAACCTACGCCACCACCGAGCGCTATATCGGCAACTGGTTCAAGCAGCGTGGCGACCGCGCCGACTGGATCCTGGCCAGCAAGATCGCAGGTCCGGGCAACACCATCGACTACATTCGCGACAAACAGCTCAAGCACAACCGCAAGCATATAGTCGAAGCCGTGGATGCCAGCCTCAAGCGCCTGCAGACCGACTGGATCGACCTGTACCAACTGCACTGGCCCGAGCGCAGCACCAACTTCTTCGGCCAACTGGGCTACAAGCACCAGGCCGATGAAGACTTCACTCCGCTGGAAGAAACCCTCGAAGCCCTGGACGAGCAGGTCAAGGCCGGCAAGATCCGCCATATCGGCCTGTCCAACGAAACGCCATGGGGCACCATGAAGTTCCTTGCCCTGGCCGAGAGCCGTGGCTGGCCGCGGGCGGTTTCGATCCAGAACCCCTACAACCTGCTCAACCGCAGCTTCGAAGTGGGCCTGGCGGAAATCGCCATTCGCGAACAATGTGGCCTGCTGGCCTACTCTCCCCTGGCCTTTGGCTACCTGTCCGGCAAGTACGAAGGCGGCGCGCGGCCAGCCAAGGCACGGCTGAGCCTCTACAGCCGCTTCAGCCGCTACTTCAACCCTCAGTCGGAAGCGGCCTGCAGCCGTTATGTGGCGCTGGCCCGCGAGCACGGCCTGGATCCGGCACAGATGGCCCTGGCCTTCGTCACTCAACAGCCGTTCGTGACCAGCAACATCATCGGCGCCACCACTCTGGAACAGCTGGACAGCAACATCGCCAGCGCCACCTTGAAGCTGTCGGAAGAGGTCCTCGCCGGGATCGAGGCAATCCACAAGGATCACCCCAACCCCGCGCCTTAATAGGCCCACAGTTGCCGGCTTGCCAGCGAATGGATACGTCGCTCACCCGCTTCGCAGCCTTCGCCGGCGGCCCGCTTCCTATAGTGAGCGGGCAATGATCTCCTTCATGATCTCGTTGGTCCCGGCATAAATGCGCTGCACCCGGGCATCGGCCCAGGCCCGGGCCACCGGGTACTCCCACATGAAGCCGTAGCCGCCGTGTAGCTGCACGCATTCATCAAGCACCTTGCACTGCAGGTCAGTCCCCCAGCACTTGGCCATGGCCGCCGTCGGCACATCGAGCTTGTCCTGCAAGTGCAGCTCCAGGCAGCGATCGACAAATACGCGGCCGATCTGAATTTCCGTGGCCATTTCCGCCAGCTTGAAACGGCTGTTCTGGAAATCGGCAATTGCCTTGCCAAAGGCTTTGCGTTCGCGGGTGTACTCCAGGGTCCACTGCAACGCCGCCTCGGCACTGGCCAGGCCGCCAATTGCTACGGTCAGGCGCTCCTGGGGCAACTCCTGCATCAAATAGGCAAAACCAGCCCCAGCCTGCCCCAGCAGATTTTCCTTGGGCACTCGCACATCCTGGAAGAACAGCTCGGAGGTGTCCTGAGCCTTCATTCCCACCTTTTCCAGACGCTTGCCCTTGGAGAACCCGGGAGTATCGGCTTCAACCAGAAACAGGCTGGTGCCCTTGGCTCCGGCCTTGGGGTCGGTCTTCGCCACGACTATCACCAGATCCGCCAGGTAGCCGTTGGTAATAAAGGTCTTGGAACCATTGATCACGTACTCGTCGCCGTCGAGCACTGCCGTGGTCTTCACCCCTTGCAGGTCGGAGCCCGCTCCCGGCTCGGTCATGGCAATGGCCGTGACCATTTCCCCCGACACCAGCCGGGGCAGGTACTTGTGTTTCAGCGACTCACTGCCGTAATGCAGGATGTAGGGCGCGACAATATCCGAATGCAGGGAAAAACCAATGCCTGTCAGCCCCAGCCGGCCAATCTCCTCGATCACCACTGCGCTGTAGAGAAAGTCCGCCCCCAGGCCGCCGTATTCCTCGGGAATGTGCGAACACAACATTCCGGCCTCCCCCGCCTTGCTCCACAGCTGACGGTCGATATAGCCCTGTTTTTCCCATTCGCCATGGAAGGGCACGGCCTCTTTCTCAAGGAATGTACGCACGCTGTCACGGAAGAGTTCGTGCTCGGAGCTGAACAAGGTTCTAGGGATCATGCAGGCACCTGTGATGGTTATTGATCATGGGTTGGCTGCCAGAGCCTAAGGCTAGCCACCTGCACGGGACACTGGACACATCCGACAAAAAATAAGACGATCCAGCCGTCTGGTGACCACTTTCCCCTATAAGAACAATTGAATTATGTCTAACCAAACCTCCACGCCCTTGCGGCGCGTCAGCATCCTGGCTATCGACCGGGTTTTCGCTTCCACCCTCATGCAAGCCAAGGATTTCTTCCATCTGGCCAGCCTGCGCTACGGCAAACAACTGGGCCAAGGCCTGACCCCGGCGTTCGAAACCCGCCTGGTCAGCCCCGACGGCCAGCCCGTATGCAGTTTCAGCGATGTGATCATGCCAGTGGACGGCCCGCTGGAAGACACCGATATCATCATCCTCCCGGCGTTCTGGGACGACTTCGACACCCTGTGCCAGCGTTACCCGCAGATCTTGCCCTGGCTGCGCGCCCAGCACGCTCGCGGCGCGGTCCTCTGCGGCGAAGCCACTGGGGTGTTCTGGCTGGCTGAAGCCGGCCTGCTCGATGGCAAGGAGGCCACTACCTACTGGCGCTTCTTCAGTGCCTTCAGCGAGCGCTTCCCCCAGATCCAGCTCAATCAGGACAAACACCTGACCGACGCTGACAACCTCTACTGCGCGGGTGGCACCACCTCGGCCTGCGACCTGTACATCTACCTGATCGAACGCTTCTGCGGTGCCAACGTGGCCCAGGCCGTGGCCCGGGACATCCTCTATGAAGTGCAGCGCAGCTACGCCCCAGGGCGCATCGGCTTCGGCGGCCAGAAGCTGCATCAGGATGTGATCATCCTGCAGATCCAGCACTGGCTCGAAGAGCACTTCGCCGACAAGTTCCGCTTCGAGGACGTGGCCCGCGAGCACGGCATGAGCATTCGCAACTTCATGCGCCGCTTCCAGACCGCCACCGGCGACAAGCCCCTGCATTACCTGCAGCGCCTGCGCATCGAAACCGCCAAGGGCCTGCTCTCGGGAACGCGCAAGAGCATCAAGACCATCAGCTACGAAGTCGGCTACGACGATGCCAGTTTCTTCGCCCGCCTGTTCCGCCAGCACACCGAGCTTTCACCCAACCAGTACCGCCAACAGTTCCAGCAACAGGCGGCATAAAAAAAGGGCCTGCAATGCAGGCCCTTTTTCATCTGGCAACGCTTATGGCTTGTGCGCCCGCGACAGGAACTCGTGCGACTGCATCTCCAGCAGGCGGCTGAGGGTGCGCTGGAACTCGAACGTCAGGCGGCCACCGGTGTAGAGGTCCTTGAGTTCGACTTCGGCGGAAATGATCAGCTTGACGTTGCGGTCATAGAATTCGTCGACCATGTTGATAAAGCGCCGGGCGATGTCGTCGGTGGTGACGCTCATCTGCTCCACGCCACTGAGCAACACGGCGTGGAAGATCTTGCCCAGCTCGATGTAGTCGTTCTGGCTGCGCGGGCCGTCGCACAGTTCCCGGAAGTCAAACCAGGCCACATCATCGCAGGTACGCAATGCGCGGATCTCGCGGTTCTCGATGATCAACACATCGTTTTCCACCGCCTGGGTGCACTCCGGCGTCAACGCCCGGAAGCTCTTGCGCAAGCTTTCTTGTGCTTCTTCGTTCAATGGATAGTGGAACAGCTCCGCCTGCTCCAGGTGACGCAAGCGGTAGTCGACACCGCTGTCGACGTTGACGATCTCGGTGTTCTGCTTGATCAGGGCAATCGCCGGCAGGAAGCGCGCGCGCTGCAAGCCATCCTTGTACAGACCATCCGGGACGATGTTCGAGGTGGCGACCAGGGTCACGCCATTCTTGAACAGCTCCTCCATGAGGGTGCCAAGAATCATCGCGTCGGTAATATCAGACACGAAGAATTCGTCGAAGCAGATCACCCGCGCCTCTTGCGAGAAACGCTTGGCGATGATGGTCAGCGGGTTCTTCTCACCGCCCAGGGTCTTCATTTCTTCATGTACGCGCTTCATGAAACGGTGAAAGTGCGTGCGTACCTTTTCCTTGAACGGCAAGGCTTCGAAGAAGGTGTCCACCAGATAGGTCTTGCCGCGCCCCACTCCACCCCAGAAATACAGGCCCTTGACCGGCGTCTGATCCTTCTTGCCAAAGAGCTTGCCGAGCAGGCCCGGCTTGTTTTGCTCGGCCGCGATCAGATCGTCATACAGGCGCTGCAGATGACGCACAGCCGTTTCCTGTGCCGCATCATGAAAGAAATCCGGGCGTTTCAGATCTGCTTGGTATCGTTCTAGGGGCGTCATAATTCGTTAGCAAGGCAACAAAAACGGGCCGTCACTTTAGCGACGGCCCTGGGGAATGGCAATCAGCCCTTGGTCGGGAAGATGCCGATTAGTCCTGCGCTGGGGTCAGAGCGATGCGCAGCGCATCTACAGCAGCGTCGCGGGCGCCGGCATCGCTAAAGTCCGGGCTGTCAGCCACGCAGGTGCCGTCCAGCCAGATACTGAATGCATTGCCCTCGGTCCGCAGATCCAGCTCCTGGCCCGATTGCAGTTGCTTGGTGACAGCACCTGCAGCCTTGCCATCAGCGAAATTGCGCGACAGCAGCAACTGCTCGCCATCGGCCGACAGCAAACGGAAACGGAAGCTGCCGTCATCCTCGCGAAAGCTGATGAAACGCGCGGCCTTGGCGGCTTTTTTCTTGGTGGTGGCTGCCACCTGTACCTGGGCGGCGAAAGAGCGCAGGCCCACGGCTTCGCGCAGTTCGTTGAGGAACGGCGTGGCCACGGCACGGGCCTTGACGGCGCCAGCACGCAAGATGTCTTCCAGGTCCGAAGGGCGTGCGATCAGTTGGTGATAACGCTCGCGGGCTTCGCCCAGTTCGGCATCCAGCAACTGGAACAGACGGTTCTTGGCTTCGCCCCAACCCAGGCCCTGAAGCAGCTCGCTGCGGAACTCGTCGGCTTGCGCAGGGGTGGAGAACGCCTGGTACAGGGTGAACAAATGAGAGTTGTCCGGATCCTTGGCCTCGCCTGGCGCCTTGGAGTCGGTGACGATACGCGAGATCGCGTCCTTCATGTCCTTGGCGCTGGTGAACAGCGGGATGGTGTTGTCGTAACTCTTGGACATCTTGCGGCCATCGAGGCCTGGCAAGGTGGCAACGCTTTCCTCGATCAGCGCCTCGGGCATGGTGAAGAACTCCTTGCCCTGGCCGAACAGGTGGTTGAAACGCTGGCCAATGTCCCGGGCCATTTCCACGTGCTGGATCTGGTCGCGGCCCACCGGCACCTTGTGCGCGTTGAACATCAGGATGTCCGCCGCCATCAGTACCGGGTAGCTGTACAAGCCCATGGTGATGCCGGCGTCCGGGTCTTCACCGGCCTCGACATTCTTGTCCACCGAAGCCTTGTAGGCATGGGCACGGTTGAGCAGCCCCTTGGCCGCCACGCAGGTCAACAGCCAGGTCAGCTCGGGGATCTCCGGGATGTCCGACTGGCGATAGAAAGTCACGCGCTCCACATCCAGGCCACCGGCCAACCAGGTGGCGGCGATTTCCTGGCGCGAACGCTGGATACGCAGCGGGTCATCGCACTTGATCAGTGCGTGGTAGTCGGCCAGAAAGTAGAAGGAGTCGGCATTGCTGTCGCGGCTGGCGATGATCGCCGGGCGGATCGCACCGGCATAGTTGCCCAGGTGCGGAGTGCCGGTGGTAGTAATGCCGGTGAGGATACGCGTACGAGTAGTCATGGGTAATCGCTTATCAGACTGCTATCAATTCGAAAGTCGCGGCAGCACCAGATCTTTCAGATCGGTGAGCTTGCCATGAAAAAAGTGCCCGCATTCTGCCACTTTCAGCAGCTCATGGGGGCGAACAAGCGCGTCGGACCAGTCGTAGACCGCCTGAGGGTCGATGACTTCATCAGTTTGCGGCTGGATCAGAGTCAACGGGCAGTTCTGCGGCAGCAGGTCGCTATCACGCAGGCGGGTGACCGCCGGCGCCACCATGAACAAGTGCTTGAGCTGCGCACCTTGGGCTTCCAGGCGCCCGCCAAGGCTGGCCGCGACAAAACCGCCAAAGGAGAACCCGAACAGGGTCAAGGGCAGTTGCGGATGCTGGGCCTGCAACCACTGGGCTGCCGCCTGGGCATCGTCGACTTCACCGCTGCCCATGTCGTGGCTGCCTTCACTGGCGCCCACGCCACGGTAGTTGAAACGCAGGGTGGTCAGGCCGGCATCCCGCGCAGTGCGCTGCAGGGTGGACACCACCTTATTGAGCATGGTGCCGCCCTGCACCGGATTGGGGTGGCAGATCAGCGCCACACCACGTGCATCGGGCACCTGCAGATACAGGGCTTCCAGTTGGCCCACCGGGCCGGCAATCACTACAGGGGTTTCACGCATAAGCAAGGAAGGAACTCCGTGACCTCGAAGGGGGTCGACTCGTCTAGCAAATGGTCTGTGCCAATCTATTGCGAGTGAATCGCGGTATACAGCGCAGGTTCGAGCCGTTAACGTAAAGCAAAGCCGTTTATAGAGGAAGGACTCGTGGAACACTCGCTCTTAGTTTGGTTGTTGCCGACTCTTGCCCTGGTCGCGGGTGTCGCCATTGGATTCCTGGTCGCTCGCCTGCTGCCCAATGCCGCGCCTAACCGCACGCAGCGTCAGTTGGATGATATTCAGGAACGTTTCGACAATTATCAGAATGAAGTGGTCACTCACTTCAACAGCACCGCAACCCTGGTCAAGAAACTGACCCAGAGTTACCAGGAAGTGCAGGATCACCTTGCCGAGGGCGCCAATCGACTGGCCCTGGACGAACTGACCCGCCAGCGCCTGCTGGCCGCCCTGCACTCGGAGTCGGTGCAGGCTCCACGTGAGCGCCTGACCCCTCCACGGGACCAGGAACCACCACGGGACTACGCGCCCAAGACGCCGAATGCCCCAGGCATGCTCGACGAACAATATGGCCTGAAGAAGTAATACGCTTCAGCCATTAAAAAAGCCCGCCCGATCTGCATCGGGCGGGCTTTTTTGTGCCTGGGGTTCAGCCAGTCCGGTCAGGGATACTGCTGGTATTGCTGACCTTGCTGCTGATAGGGCTGCTGGTACTGCTGGTTGGGTTGCTGATATTGCTGGCCCGGAATCGCCTTGAGGTTGACCTCGACCCGACGGTTCTGCGCACGACCGTTGACATCGGCGTTGCTGGCGATCGGGTTGTCCGGACCGGCGCCACGAGCGGACAGGTTGGCACTGCTGACCCCCTGGGACGTCAAGTAGGTCGCCACGCTCTGGGCGCGACGCTGGGACAGGTCCATGTTGTGCTGGCGGCTGCCGGTGCTGTCGGTGTAGCCAACGATCTCGATCTGGTTCTGGTTGAACTCACGCAGGGAGTTGGCCAGGTTGTTCAGGGGCTGGTAGAAGCTGGGTGCGATATTCGCCGAGTCGGTGGCGAAGGTGATATTGCCCGGCATGATCAGCTTGATCTGATCACCCTGGCGCTGTACCTCGACCCCGGTGTTAGCCATGCTGGCTCGCAGTTTTTTCTCCTGCTGGTCAGCGTAGTAGCCATAACCTGCAGCGGAAGCACCGACCACTGCCGCACCGATCAGGGCCCCCTTGCCACGGTTGTTGTGGTCGATGGCAGCACCAGCCAACGCACCGGCCAAGGCTCCCAGCCCACCGTACTTGGCGGTTTTACTCATGCCAGACGAGCCGCCGTCGGCCTGCCCCTGGTTGTCATAGGGGTTAGGCGAAGCGCAGCCGGACAACAAGGCCACAGCAGTAGCGACAACAATCAAACGACGTGAGGTGAACATGGAAAGCTCCTACATTTTGCATTTTGTGGTGCAGCGGACGTTGGCAATAGACCTTTGCTGGCGTTGGAACACGCAGAACGGCAAAAATTCCGTGAACCAACGGGCAATATAGTCAGGCTCGCACGAACGGATTCTGACGCATCTCATCGCCCAGCCGAGTGTCTGGGCCGTGCCCGGCAACCACAGTGGCGTCTTCGTCGAGGGTATAGAGACGCTGCTTGATCGAACGCACCAGCGTGGCCTGATCGCCACCCCACAAATCCGTACGCCCGACCCCGCGCTTGAACAGCGTGTCGCCGGCAATCAGAAGCTTAGCCTCGGAAAACCAAAAGCTCATGGAACCTGGGGTATGCCCTGGAGTGTGCAAGGCCACGCCACAACCACAGGCCAGCTCTTCGTCATCACCCAGCCAGCGATCCGGGGACGGCACAGGGGTGTAGGGCACGCCGAACATGCTGCACTGCATCTCGAGGTTGTCCCAGAGAAACTGGTCGTCCTTGTGCAAGTGCAAGGTAGCGCCGGTCTTTTCCTTCATCTGCCCGGAGGCCAGGAAGTGATCCAGATGGGCATGGGTATGGATGATGCTCACCACCTTCAGACCCAGTGCGTCCAGGCGCGCCATGATCAGGTCGGGGTTGCCGCCCGGATCGACGACGATGGCTTTCTTGGTCAGCGGGTCGCCAATGATGGTGCAGTTGCACTGCAGCGGGCCGACGGGGAAGGTTTCACGGATGAGGCTGGGCTTGGCGGCGTCCATGGGAAGGCTCCAGAAAAATCGATGGGCCATTCTGTCACAGCTCGCCGCCACTGCTTACTCAGAACGCCAATTGCAACGTCTCCTCGCCTTCCAGTGCCAACAGGAACTGCTTGGCCTCAAGGCCGCCGGCGAAACCGGTGAGGCTGCCCGAGGCGCCGATCACCCGGTGGCAGGGGGCGACGATCGAGATCGGATTACGCCCATTGGCCGCCCCTACCGCACGCACTGCAGCGGGATTGCCGATCTGTCGGGCGATCTGGCTATAACTGCGGGTCTCGCCGAAAGGAATGGTCAGCAGGGCTTGCCAGACCTGGCGCTGGAACTCGGTGCCGACAAAGTCCAGCTCAAGCTCGAAACGCTCGCGGGTACCGGCAAAATATTCGCGCAACTGGCGCTCGGTCTCCAGCAACAGCGGATGCTCCGCGGCTTCCTGCAGTGGACCCAGGCGCACCCGGTTCTGCCGCTCGTGCTCCCAGAGAATCGCCGCCAGCTTCGCTCCCCGGGCAACCAGGGTCAGTTGGCCAACCGGGGACGCCATTTTCTTGAATACGCAGGACATCGCAGTTCTCCTTCAATCCGCCAGGGAAATCAGGCCGGCAACCCTGGGGTTCGCCGCCTTCATCTCAGTACGCCTGCACTGTAGAACGAGATTTCAGCGCAAGAACCTCGTTTCTTGCGCTGGAACTCGAAGGCGGATCATTCTGGGCGCTGCCAGGCGGCGAGGCTAGTCGTCCTCGTCCACCAGGTAACAATTGTCGCTGCTGCTAAGCCGGCCATGGGGGTCGACGATAAAGGCCCCCCGCCCCTGGCCACACTCCAGCAAGTGCACCGGCGCCAACTCGCGCTGGCGGTCGATCTGGGCGTTGAAGCGCACGATATAGGCCCCCAGAGAAATCGATACACACAGGATCAGCACCAGGCACAACACCAGTTGGTCGGTGTAGCCGGCGCCGCCATCGTCAGACGATACCCGCGACATGATCGGCCTCCGCCTGTTGCAGGTCCTGCCCCAGCAGGAACAGGTTCAAGGGGCCACCGTCCCCAAGGCGCACCATGGGTGCCACGGACGGCAGGACGCACGCCATCAGGCCGAGAAGAATCAACACCAGCAGGATGCCTTTGAGCACTGAAGACAGGTTCATGGCTGTGCCGCGCTCTGCAGTTAAGAAGAGCCTGAGCTTAGAGAGCGCTGGGTTAACAGCGGGTAAACATCGATGGAAAAGCCTTGGCTTCCGCTATCCTTCGGCCCATCGAGTGCCAAGGGTCCAAGGGGACGTTTCCGTGCATATTCACCTGCTGCTGGTCGAGGACAACCTCGACCTGGCCAATACCGTCATCGAGTACCTGGAAATCGGTGGCATCGTCTGCGACCACGCCAGCAACGGCCAGACCGGCCTTAACCTGGCCCTGAGCCAGCATTACGACGTGATCCTCCTGGACATCATGCTGCCGCGGCTGGACGGCCAGCAGCTGTGCGAACAACTGCGCCAGCACGGCAGCCAGACCCCCATCCTCATGCTCACCTCGCTGGATGCCCTGTCGGACAAGCTCGCCAGCTTTGCCGCCGGTGCCGACGATTATCTGGTCAAGCCCTTCGAACTGGCCGAGCTGGTGGCCCGGATCCGTGCCCTGAGCCTGCGCCGCAGCGGCCAGGCCAGCCGCCTGCAGGTGGCCGACCTGGTGATGGAGCTGACCACCCGCAAGGTCAGCCGCGCCGGCCAGGAACTGCACCTGTCGCCCATTTGCTGGACCCTGCTGGAGTGCCTGATGCGCGCCAGCCCCGAGCCCGTCACCCGGGAACGCCTGGAGGCGAGCATCTGGGGCGACGAGCCGCCCGACAGCAACACCCTCAAGGTGCATATGCACCGGCTGCGCAAGACTGTGGACAAGTCTTTCGACCAGCCCCTGATCCACACCCTTCCCGGTATTGGCATACAGCTGAGGTCACATGCGTAACGGCCTGAGCTTGAAATGGGTGATCAGCGGCAGCTTCCTGCTGCTGATCGCCGTGGTACTGCTGATCTACAGCCTGCTGCTGCCGGAATACAGCGTCCGCGGCCTGCTCTACACCGCCAGCGCGATGATGGAGGAAGAAGCCCAGTACTTCGCCAGGCACTACAACAAGGACCCCACGACCCCGCCGCCGCACAACTATTTCTATACCAGCGTCATCGGCAAGGAAGCGCTGCCCGAGAAGGTCCGCCAATTGCTGGACACGCCCCCGAGCCTGTCCTTCGGGGCTGTCCAGGTCTTTGGCGACCTGGATTCCGATGACGACGATGAAGGCCGGGCGATCCTTGCCCAACCCCTGGCGGACGGCAAGACCCTGTACATGTACGACGTCGACCATGACCAGGAAGAAGGCGGCGAAGTCGAGACGCCACTGTCCGACGCCTACCTGGACCGTGAACTGCGCGGGGTGATTTTCATCAGCCTGGCGGTGTTCATACCGGCGCTGATCATCATTGCCCTGCTGGTCTGGTGGCTGGTGCGGCCCCTGGGGCGCCTTTCCCAGTGGTCCAGTACCCTCAAGGACCCCGACACGGTTGCCGGCGAACGGCCCAATTTCAGCTTCAAGGAATTCAACATGCTGGCCGACGCCCTGGCCCAGAGCATGCAACAGGTCCAGGCTGCCAGCCAGCGAGAAGGCCGGCTGCTGCGCTACACCAGCCATGAACTGCGTACCCCGCTGGCAGTGCTCAAGGCCAATATCGAGCTGCTGACCCTGCAAGCCGGCGGTGCCCTGCCGCCGCCCCTGCAACGTATCGAACGCTCGGTACTGAACATGCAGCGCATCGCCGAGACCTTGCTGTGGATGAGCCGCGAGCTGCCCGAAGCCCTGCCCGAGGAGCCCATCGACATGAGCGGGCTGGTCAACGAACTGATTCAGGAGCAGCGCTACCTGATCGGGACACGGGATATCGAACTGATCCTGGACATCAGCACCACCCCTTGCCGACTGCCCCTGACCGCTTGCCGGATCGTGGTTGGCAATTTCCTGCGCAACGCCCTGCAATACGCCGATGACGGCAGCATCGAGATCCACTTCGACTACCCGCGCCTGCGCATTCTCAACCGCATCCGCGAAACCAAGCAGATCGAGCCTTCCAACGACTACGGCTATGGCCTGGGCCTGGAACTGATGCGCCAGTTGTGTGCCCGCCTGGGTTGGCGCATCGACGTGCTGGTGGAGGAGCAACGCTTCAGCGTCACCTTGGACTTCGACGCCGCCCCAACCGAGGAAGCCCCGAGCGCCAGCCCCGGCGAGGAGACTGCCTGAGGCCAAGCGAGGAAAAATGTGCTCGCAAGCGATGAAAAAACTGCCTCGGCCACGCCCTCCCTTCCAGCAGTTGTGAGTATTGTTGCGGAACAAAAAAACACGCCGGGGGAGCCTTGCCGGTGCGTAACTTGCTTGCATCGAGCGCGCGGCATGCGCCGTGATGCATGCAAGTCCCGGGTCACCCTGACCCGGCCGCCCTTCCCCCGTGCCCGGGCAAAGAACGAGGTTCGCTGTGGCTGCCTACAATCTGCGTCAACTGAAGTACTTCATCACCACCGTCGAGTGCGGCAGCGTCGCCGAGGCATCACGCAAGCTGTACATCGCCCAGCCGTCGATCTCCACCGCCATCAAGGGCCTGGAGGACAGCTTCGGCGTGCAATTGCTGATTCGTCACCATGCCCTCGGCGTGTCCCTGACCCCCAGCGGGGCACGTTTCTACCGCAAGGCCCAGGAGCTGCTGCGCATGGCCAAGGAGTTCGAGCAGAACGCCCTGGCAGACAACGACGTGGTCGCCGGGCAGATCGACATCGGCTGCTTCGAAACCGTGGCACCGCTGTACCTGCCACAGCTGATCGCCGGCTTCAGCGCGCTCTATCCCGGGGTGGAAATCCGCATCCGTGATGGCGAGCAGCAGGAACTGGTACAGGGCCTGACCGGTGGCGCATTCGATCTGGCGATCCTCTATGAGCATGACCTGGACGGCACCATCGAAACCGAGCCACTGATGCCGCCACAACGGCCTTACGCCTTGCTGCCGGCCGGCCATCGCTACGCCAAGCAGCCCCAGGTATCGCTGCGCGACCTGTGCCTGGAGCCGATGATCCTGCTGGACGTGCAACCGAGCCGCACCTATTTCGTCAGCCTGTTCGAAGAACTGGGGCTGACGCCACAGATTGCCTTCAGCTCACCGTCCATCGAGATGGTGCGCGGGATGGTCGGCCAGGGCTTCGGTTTCTCGATCCTGGTCACCCGCCCCCACTCGCCGTTTTCCTACGATGGCAAGCCGGTGGTGTGTGTCGATATTGTCGAGGATGTCACAGGTTCAGGCCTGGTGGCCGCCTGGCTCAAACGTGGCCAATTGACCAAGCCGGCGCGGTTGTTCGCCGACTACTGCAAGGAGCACCTGGCCCGCTAGCCAGTGGCGCACCGCCTACCCCAGCAACCCCAGCTCCTGGGCCCGGGCCACGGCCTGGGTCCGGCGCTCTACCCCCAGCTTGCTGTTGATATGGCTGGCATGGGTTTTCACCGTATGCAGCGAGATGAACAGGCGCTCGCTGATTTCCTGGTTGGAGCAGCCCTGGGCGATCAACTGCAACACTGAAAGCTCCCGGGAGCTCAAGGACTCGTTATGGGTCACGATCTCCTGAGGTTCACGCGAGGCTGCCGGCAACCGCTCCAGCAGCGCCTGGGTCAGGGCCGTCGATACGCCCTGCTGCAACTGCTCGCGCATCCAGCCGGGATGGCCATGGAGCAATGCCATGAACGGCTGTACCGCGCCTCCGACCCCGGCCTCCAGAGCCTGGGCCAGGTCCTGGCGGGCCTGCGGACCGCGACCGGCCGCCAGCAACAGTGCGGTTTTCTGGGTCAGGGCCATCACGCTCAACAGCTGCCGGCCGCTCTGCTGGCCATGCTCGACCAACCGATTCAAGCGCTGCTCCGCCTGGCTCAGGTCGCCCTTGATGCTTTCAAGCTGGGCTTGCTGCAATTCGATGTGCAATGGCAGTTGCGGATGGAACTCCGGTGGCGCCGCCGCCTGTTCGCCGGTGTAGGTCTGGCCCAGGCGGGCCAGCCAGGCCTCGGCCAGATCGGTACGCCCCTGGGCCAGCCACAGCTCGCATTTCACCAGGGTGATCATTGCCAGGTAATAGATCGGTGGTACGTCCCAGATGTGCATCAAGCGCTCGGCTTCCGCCAGCTCGGCGAAGGCTCGGGAGAACTCGCCAACTAGGCCTTCCTGCTTGGCGATCACGCAGTGACCGATCAGCACGCTGATATCGCGACAGGCCCGGGCCTCCACCAGCCCGGCCTGCAAACGCACCAGGCCGGCCTCGGGCTGGGCACGCAGGGTCAGCAGATAACCGTCATACAGGGTCAGCCGGGCCCGCACCGCATACAACCGCTGGGCCGACAAGCCCTGCAGGCGTCGCAGCCCCTGGTGTACCTCCTCCTGCGCCCGCAGCACTTCGCCGCGGGCCTGCAGGACCCGGGCACGGTCGTAGTGGGCCAGGGCTTCGAACAGCGGATTGCCAACCCGTTGCGCCAGCTCCAGGGATTCGCGATTGAGGCTGCGGGCCCGCCACAGATCGGCATCGGTAATGGCCAGGTTGGACAAGGTCGACAAGCACATCAGGCGCTGCCCATACCGTTTGGGCGGCAGGCTTTCCAGGGCCTCGCTGCAATAGGCCAGGGTGTTTTCCCGCTGGCCGCGGCCACGGGCGATGATGCCGCTCAGGGCCAGCCATTGCGCCAACATCGACTTCTGCGCCGTGGCCGAAGGGGCCGGCAGGAAACGACTCAGGTGATTGGCCAGTTCCTCCGCCGCATCCAGCTGGCAGGCCAGGCCCAGGGCCCAGCTGTAAAGCACGATCAGCCGCGGCGTGCTGATCAGCAGGCTATCGGGCAGGTCCATCTTCCAGCGCAGCAGCATGCCGACGTTCTGTTCCGCCAGCAGTTGCTCTTCGGACAGGTTCTGCACCAGGTTGGCCGCCACATCCAGGTGCCCGGCGCGCAGCGCCTGCTCCACCGCTTCGTCCAGCAGCCCCTGGGCGTTGAACCAGCGGCAGGCGCGCAGGTGCAGGCTGGCCGCTGGCACCAGGGCATTGGCCGTGGGCCGGGTGCGCAGCAGGTCGGAAAACAGGTGGTGATAACGATACCAATGGCCGTGTTCATCCAGGGGTACCAGGAATACCTGGTGGGCCTGGAGAAAACCCAGGATCTCGGCGCTGTCGTGGGCTTCACGCAGGGCATCGCACAGCTCGGCGCAAAACCGCTCCTGAGGCGCCGTGTCATACAGGAATGACTGCACTTCGGCAGGCAGGCAGTCGATGACCTCTTCCAGCAGGTAGTCGCGGATCAGCCCTTCCCCGCCATGCAGGCCCTGGGGTAGCGCGCCCCCGGCCCCCGCCTCGGACGCCGCCAGCAGCCAGAAACGCAGCCCGGCCACCCAGCCTTCGGCGCGCTGAATCAGGTTTTCCAGGGCTTCGCCACGCAGCGAACTGCTGTGCCGGTCGAGCAGGCTCAGGGATTCGTCGTGGGTCAGGCGCAAATCCTGCTCGTGCAGCTCCAGCAGTTGCCGGGACAACCGCAGCCGCGCCAGGTGCCAGTCCGGGCGTTGGCGGCTGGTGACCAGCACCAGCAAGCCATCGGGCAGGTGGTTGAGAAAAAACTGCAGGCAACGATCGAGGACCGGCCCCTGGGCCAGGTGATAGTCGTCCAGCACCAGCAATAAAGGACTGGCACCGGACAATTGCACCGCCAGCTCATCCAGCAGGCCATCCAGCCACTCTTCAAAGGCGAAGGGCTGGTGACGCTGGCGCATCTTCAACAGGCCCAGGGACTGCCGTCCCAATTGGGGAAAGTACTGCTGCAGACCGGCCAACAGACGCTCAAGGAAGCGCCCCGGATCGCTGTCCCGACGGCTCAACCCCAGCCACAGGCTCTGCCAGTTATCCGGCAGGCCCTGGCAAAACTCCACGGCCAGCGAGCTCTTGCCAAACCCGGCAGGCGCACAGACCAGCAGCAATCGCCCCTTCAACCCGGCGCTCAGACGCTCGCAAAGACGCGGCCGCTGCACGTATCCATCGGGCAGGGGGGGTCGATAAAAACGCCCCTCCAGAGCGGGAATCACCGCGCTGGCAGGCCGTTGCAGGGGGGACAGGTCAGTCATGGCCAACTCTTATTGATGTACGGTTGTCGGCGTAGCAGATGTCCGCAGACTAGCGGTAAAAGGCCACCTGTTGAAGATTTTTGCGACCATTCGGGCGAAAAAGACTATGAGCAAATTGGTCAGATAACTCTGAATGATTAAAAGATATTTCGTTTATTTATTGGTTAAGTGGCTAATTAGCTTCGAGAAAACCGTCTGTACCCGGATGGATTCCAAGACCGGGCCTCAGGCAAAAAAAAGCCCCGAACCAGGTCGGGGCTTTTTCCGAGGATGCGGCCTCTATTTGCAGCGGCTCAGCGAACCCCGTCCTGACGCAGGGCGGCTGGGGTGAAATCGCTGGTGGTGGCGGTGAAGCCGAAGTCGTACGCCTGCTTCTCTTCGTTCTTCATGCCCAGGGCCAGGTAACGGCCGGACTGCAGGTCGTAGAGGGTTTCCAGGGCGTACCACGGCACTTGCTTGTCGTAGTAGTTCTCGGCATGAGCCTCGGCCACGCGCCACAGCTGGCCACGACCGTCGTAGTGGTCGATCACCGCTGCCTGCCAGGTGTCTTCGTCGATGTAGAAGTCACGCTTGGCATAGATATGGCGCTGGCCTTCCTTCAAGGTTGCCACCACATGCCAGACCCGGCGCAGCTCGTAGCGAGCCAGGTCCTGGTTGATATGGCCGGCCTTGATGATGTCGGCGTACTTCAGGGTCGGCGAGTCGAGCTTGTAGCTGTCGGAAGCGATGTACATCTCCTTCTTGCCTTCCAGCTTCCAGTCGTAGCGATCCGGCGCACCGTTGTACATGTCCAGGTTGTCGGAAGTACGCAGGCCGTCGGCAGCAGTACCCGGGCCGTCATAGGACACTTGCGGGGCGCGGCGTACGCGGCGCTGGCCAGCGTTGTAGACCCAGGCCGAACGCGGCTCCTTCACTTGGTCGAGGGTTTCGTGCACCAGCAGCACGCCACCGGCCAGGCGCGCCGGCGCGGTCACTTTCTGCTTGAAGTAGAACAGGATGTTGCCCGGGTTTTTCGGGTCGTAGTCCTTCATCTTGTCGCGGAACACGAACTGGTCCTGGAAGTACACCAGGCTGTAGGAGCCGTTGGCCTGTGGCGTGGCCTGGGTCACCAGGCGGGTCACACTGCCACCGCGATAGCGGGTGATGTGGTTCCAGATGACTTCCACGCCGCTTTTCGGAATCGGGAACGGAATCGCGGTTTCGAAGTTCTCCAGGCCGTTGCCGCCGGACACCAGGTTGGTTTTGGTGGCGTTGCGCTTGATGGCGGCGAACACGTCAGCCGGCACGGTGGCCCCGCGATGGGACGGGTAGACCGGCATCTTGAAGGTTTCCGGGTAGCGCTTGAACATCGCGTACTGCCCCGGCGCCAGCTTGTCCTTGTACTGCTCGACGTTCTGCGCGGTGATGGTGAACAGCGGCTGCTCGCTGCCGTAGGGGTTGGACAGGAAACCCTTGCTATCCACGGTGCCGGCATTGGTTGCCAGTGGCTTCCAGGCCGGAATGGTACCGGCGGCATTGCCGGCCATTTCCGCACCCATCGGCGTCAGGCTGGTACCCAGCTTGGCGGCTTCATCGGCCGAGACCGCGGCCATGACCCCGGTGGCCAGCAGTGACAGTCCCAGCACACCGACGTGCAACAGACTCTTGGTGATTTTCATAGTGTTGTTCTTCCTGAAAATGCAGTGTGCTTAGAAGTTCACGCCAACGCTCAAGGCGAGGAAGTCCCGATCATCCACGGTGCTGTAGTCGCCACCGAAGAAGTTGGTGTAGGCCAGGCTCGCGGTGTAGGTGTTCTGGTACTCGGCATCCAGCCCCAGGCTGATGGCCTTGCGGCCTTCTTCGAAGTTGCCGCCAGGACCTGGCGAGTAACCCTTGACGTCATGGGACCAGGCCACGTTCGGCTTGAGGTTCACACCAGCGAACACATCCGGGTATTCCCAGATGGCACGGCCGCGGTAGCCCCAGGAGGTGGCGGTGGTGAAGCCATCGTTGTTGCAGTTGGTGCTCAGATTGCTGGCATCTGCCCCAGGACCTGCACCAGCGATGGTGGTGGAGTTAAGCCCACGACAGGTGTTTTGCCCGCCGGTGGCTGGCAAGGCGCCAGGACCAAACACCGGATCACGTCCATAGCGGACATCCGACTTGCTCTCAAGACCACCGACGTGGGTAACCCCCAACTCACCCACCAGCGTCAGACGGCTGGCGCCCATGACCTGATCGAAGAAGTGCGTGAAGGTGGTCTGGAATTGCGTGATTTCCTTGCGGCGATAGCCGTGCAGGTCCTGCCCCGGCACACCTTCAAGCAGAGAGGCGTTGGTGTATGCCCCCTTCAGAGGTCGAACGGCGGAATAGAGAATATCGGTCGAGTTGAGTTGCACAGGCGCATTCGGCCGGTAACTGATCTCACCGCTCCACGCCGTCCCCGTAGGCAGGGTGGTGGAGAAGCTCAAGCCATACAGGCGAATGTCTTCTGGATACTCGACGAAGTACTTCGAATTACCGGCGATCCATACCGGCGCCAAAGTGCCAAAGCCAGGAGCAATGGCGTAAGCCGACTGTGGCGCAGCCGTGGCACTGAAAATCGGCGCCCGGCTGTGATAGTTCATGAAGTAGGCGCCGAACTCGGTGTCCAGCGGCTCGAAGTTGTAGTGGAACGCCGCACCGAACTGGCCGCTGTCACGGGCATCACGGTCGCCACTGCGGCGCACCAGCGTGCCTTCTTCGTTGACGTCGACGCCACGAGCCTGCATCGCGGCCAGGGCCGCTCGCCCGGGCGCGGTGGCGGCGATGGTCGAACGCTTGGCCAGCAGTCTCAGGTTGTCGTCACAGCCGTCGGAAATGTTGTCCGGCTGCGAGAAGAAGGTGCCGCAGTTATCGGTAACGGTCTGGTCCCACTCCAGCTGGTAGAAGGCTTCGGCCGACAGGTTCTCGGTCAGGTTCTGGGAGATGTAGAACATGTTGACCGGGATCAGGCCTTCCTTGATCTCGGCGCCAGGACGGCGGAACGCCGACACATCGATGGGGTTGATCGAGTTGATGCCGCCACCGATGAAGGTACTTTCGCCCCAGCTCACCACCTGCTTACCGAAACGCACGGAACCCGGCTCATCGGCAATGGAATAGTTGTGATAGATGAAGGCATCGAGAATCTGCCCGCCGGAGGACTTGGCGCCCTCTTTACGGTTGTCGTTGCTGACGTTCTTGAAGTCCAGGTCTTCGTCCTGGAGCTTGAAGTCATACCAGTACTTGCCACGGACAAACACACCGGTGTCGCCGTACTTCAATTCCAGGTCATGGATACCCTTGAAGATCTTCGAGAAGGTCTGGCCCTTGTTGAAGTTCAAGTGGCCGTCATCGGTGGTCTGGGACAGGCCCTTGCCGCCGTTGTTGACCCCGATCAGATCCTTGTTGCGCCCGGCGGTCGACCAGCTGGCCCCCACCGACAGGGACGAATCGAAGCTGCCTTCGATTTCACCGATATTGAAGCTGACGCCGAATGCCGGCCCGGCGAGCGTGGAGGCGAGACCGACGGCCAGGGGCAGTTTCGCCCGGCGCCAGAACTGGTTTGCTGATGTCATCGACGCTACTCCATGTGCATTATTGTTATGGCAGTACGCTCTTCTGAAAACGCTTCGAATACCGGCCGCATGAACACTCGCTCCGGTTCCGAAGTTGCGTGGCGCGAGCACCCCACAATGCTCCGTCGTTCAGAAAAATCCGTGAACGGACTATATCCAGCAGGGATTACTGCTTGATCCCTCTAAAGTGTGATTTGCAGCCACCCACCGCACTGGAACAGCCCTTTGCCATAACCTTTGAAAAACGGCGCGGCAAGAATGACGGAAAAATCCGTGAGCACAAGGCAAAGGCTTGCCGGGTGGGCGTGCCGTGCCCGAGCGGGCACGGCCGGGGACGCTCAGAGCGTGGAGAGGAAGGTGCTGTTGCTGGCTTGCCACTCGCTGATGTCGACGCGGATGCGCTTCTTGTCGAGCTTGCCAACGCTGGTCTTGGGAATTTCAGTAACAAGGGCGATCTGACTGGGAATCGCCCACTTGCTCAGGTGGCCCAGCTCGACGAAGGGCTTGAGGTGCTCCTTGAGCTCGCGGGCGCCAATCTCATGGCCCTCGCGTATCACCAGCAGGGCGAATGGGCGTTCGCCCCACTGCGGATCGGCGATGCCCACTACTGCTACTTCACGTACCGCCACGTGGCGGCTGATGAGGTCCTCCAGGTCCAGGGAGGAAATCCACTCGCCACCGGTCTTGATCACGTCCTTGATCCGATCGCGGATGTCGATCACCCCCATGCTGTCCAGGGTTGCCACGTCACCGGTATGCAGCCAGCCGCCTTCCCAGAGCTCGGCGCCTTTTTGCGGCTCGTTGAAATAACCTTCGCTCAGCCAGGGCGCCCGCAGCACCAGCTCGCCCTGGGCCTCGCCGTCCGCCGGCAGGAAGTTGCCTTCGGCATCGATGATCGCCGCCTCCACCAACGGCCCCGGTACCCCGGCCTTGATGCGGTAGGTGGTGCGCTCGTCCTCGCTGCCCGCCATCAGTTCATCGTTCAGGTGTGCACAGGACACCAGCGGTCCGGTTTCCGACATGCCGTAGGCAGCCGTCAGCTGGATGCCCTTGGCCTTGGCGGCCTCGTACAGCGCGCGGTTCAGCGCACTGCCGCCGATGACGATCTTCCAGCCGCCGAAATCCGTACCCTGGGCCGCCTTGGCATTGAGCACCATCTGCAGGATGGTCGGCACGCAGTGAGAGAAGGTGACCTTCTCCCGGCGCCACAGCTCCACCAGGTACTCCGGGTCGTAGCGCCCGGGATAGACCTGCTTGAGCCCGAGCATGGTGGCCACGTAGGGCAGGCCCCAGGCGTGCACGTGGAACATCGGGGTGATGGGCATGTACACATCGTTGGTGCCCAGCAGGCGCACGCTGTCGATGGCCCCCATGATGGTGGACACCCCCAGGGTGTGCAGCACCAACTGGCGGTGGGTGAAGTACACGCCCTTGGGGTTGCCGGTGGTGCCGGTGGTGTAGAAGGTGGTGGCCACCGAGTTCTCGTCGAAATCCTCGAACCTGTACTGGGGGCTGGCGGCGGCGAGCAAGGTCTCGTACTCGCCCACCAGGTTCGGCAGCTCGGCGGTTTTCTCCGGGGCATCGGTGAGCAGCAGGGTTTTCTCCACCGTGGTCAGGTGCCCGGCAATCGCCTGGTACAGGCCGACGAACTCGCTGTTGACCAGCACGAAGCGGTCCTCGGCATGGTTCATGGTGTAGAGAATCTGCTCCGGCGACAGACGCACGTTGATGGTGTGGATCACCGCACCGATCATCGGGATGGCAAACATGCACTCCAGGTAGCGATGGCTGTCCCAGTCCATGACCGCCACGGTGTCCCCCGCCCTGACCCCGGCCGCGGTCAGCACATTGGCCAGGCGCGCCACCCGCTCGATCAGGGTCGGATAGGTATAACGCAACTGGTCACGGTAGATGATCTCGCGGGTTTTTTCGTAGCGGGTGCCGGACATCAGCAAGCGCTTGATCAGAAGTGGGTATTGGTAGGCGCCTTCGGCGGGAGGAATAACGCGAGTCTGCAACATAAGAATCCCTTTTCTGACGGCTCGGTCGTGACTGGAGGATAACCACTCTAGAGCTCCTGCGCGCCCGCTAAATCAGCCAAAGGAATGATTTGCAGAGCCGTACAAATACTAGCTTCAGGCCAGTATTGTTACGGCCCTGCACCACTTCAGGCGCTTTGCCCCACTGCGGCCTCCGCCGGGGTGCGGGGAAAGGCCAGTGCCGCGGCAAACGTCAGCGCCGCTACCCCTGCCAGCACGAGGTACAGGCCGCTCAGGCCCTGGCGCGGCTCCACCAGAGCAATCAACGGAATCGCCGTGGCACTGGCACCGAACGACAAGCAGTAACGCAAGGCGAAGACTCGCGACTGCCACTGGGGCGCCACGAAGTTGGCGACCATGGCATCGTTCACCGTGACCTGGCCGAACACCACGAACATGAAGGCCGCACCCAGGACGATCACGCCCCAGCCCTGGCTGTCGGCCATCGCCAGCAGCAACGGGGCCTGGAGCAGGGTCAGGATGATGAACGGCCATTTAAGGCTGAAGCGGTGCAATACCCGGCCGATCAACAACTGCGCCACTGCGCCGAAGGCATAGGCCAGGCTGACCACCACCCCCAGGGTCTGCGGCGAGGTGAACAATTCATGCAGGCGTTCCTGGAACAGCTTGGGGTAAGTCATGGTGGTAGCGTTGAACACCACCCCGCCGGTAGCGGTGGCCAGGGCCAGCACGCCGAACACCAGGAACATGGAGATCTGCTGCCCGCCCTTGCCCTTGAGCGGCACATGGGCGCGTGCGGGGGCAGGCTCGTCACGCACCTGCAAGGCAAAGCCGACACCCAGAAGGATGGCCACGCTCCCCGGCAGGATGAACGCCGAGCGCCAGCCGAACTGCGCCACCAGCAAGCCGGTAATCAAGGCCGAGAAGGCCACGCCGAGGTTGCCCCACATACCGTTGATGCCGATCTCGCGTCCGCGATTCTGCGCATAGGCCACCAGCATCGCGGTGCCGACCGGATGATAGATAGCGGCGAATACTCCCATCAGGGTCAGCCCGATCACCAGCATGCTCGGGCTATTACTGAGCCCGGTGAGGATCGAGGCGCCACCGATGCCGAAGAAGAACAGCAGCATCATCTGCCGCCGACTCCAGTGATCCCCCAGCCAGCCGGCCGGTAGCGAACAGGCGCCAAAGGCGATGAAACCGCCCAGGGACAGACCGATCAGCGCGGCATAGTCCAGGCCAAAGGCCTGGGTCATGCCCAGCACGGCAGCGGGAAAGATCAGCATGAACATGTGATCGATGACATGGGCGGCGTTGACGTAGCGGATGACGTTTCGGGCTTGATTCATGGCGACACACCGGGGGTTGGTTGTTGTGCCGCCTATGCTAATTTGGCAATCCACCGCATTTCTGACAACAAAGTCATTGGACCGGACATGTTAATCGACCACTTCCACCATGGGCCGGTCAGCGCCTATCCCCGGGACTACCCCGACGCCGCGCATCAACCATTGCACCGCCATCGCGAGGCGCAGTTTCTCTACGCCGCCAGCGGCACCATGCGCCTGGTCACCGCCCAGGGCGCCTGGGTGATCCCACCGAGCCGGGCGGTGTGGATCCCGCCGCTGGTGGAGCATGAAATCTTCATGGTCGGCGAGGTGCGCATGCGCTCTCTGTTCATCGACCCGGAGCTGTCTGCGCCCGTATTGCGCCAATGCTGCGTCCTGGCGGTCACACCGCTGCTGCGGGAGTTGATCCTGCGTGCCGTGCAAGGTCCGGAGCAAGCGAAAAACCCCTTGATCCAGCAATTGATGCTGGAAGAAATCGCCGCCCTGGAAAACCTTCCGCTGCACATTCCCATGCCCCAGGACCGGCGCTTGCAAGCCATCTGCCGGACCTTGATACAGACCCCGGACCACCCCCACACCCTGGAAGACTGGGCGCAGCAGGTCGGCGCCAGTTCGCGAACCCTGGCGCGGCTGTTCCAGCAGCAGGTGCAGATGAATTTCAATGCCTGGCGCCAGCAGGTGCGCCTGATGGAAGCCCTGCCACGCCTGCTCGCCGGGGAAAGCGTACACAGCGTGGCCGACTCGCTGGGATACGGCAGCGCGCGGGCCTTCAGCGCGATGTTCTGCCGTTTGCTCGGGGACACGCCACGGCATTACGTGGCGGCCCTGAATCAGCTCAGCGCAATCAATGCATCTCGGTGAAGGCCAGCTTCACGCCGATGGCGATCAGCACTGCGCCCATGGTGCGGTCGAACCAATGGCCCATGCGGGCAAAGCCGGCACGAACCCGCTGCTGGCTGAAGAGCATGGCCACCAGGCAGAACCACACAGCGGTGGCCACTGCCAGATACACGCCATACCCGGCCTGGATCGCCAGCGGCGTATGCGGGTTGATCACCACGGTGAACAGCGAGAGAAAGAACAGCGTTGCCTTGGGGTTCAGGCCATTGGTGACAAAGCCTGAAGTGAAGGCCCCACGCGCAGTGCGGACCCCGGCTTCCTTGTGCAAGTCGTCGGCCGCCGGCTTGGCCGGTTGGGCACGCAAGGCCTTGTAGCCGATGTACAGCAGGTAAGCGGCAGCCAGCCACTTCAGTGCGTTGAACAGGACGATGGACTGGGAAACGATCAGGCCGATCCCCAGCAGCGAGTAACCCACGTGCAGGAAGATTGCACAGCCCACGCCCAGGGCGGTCCAGGTGCCGGCGCGACGGCCGTGGGTCACGCTTTCACGCACCACCACGGCGAAGTCCGGGCCGGGGCTGGCCACTGCCAGAAGATGGATGAGGGCAACGGTCAAGAACTCGGTGAAGTACATGCAGGCTCCCTGTGTATGTCTAATTATTTCATCTGTTAGGCTCGGCAGATTACGCCTTAGATCCCTCGTGCAAAAGGTACAGTTCATGACTAACAATCGCCGCGCCGTCTTCCTCGATCACAGCTCACTGGACCTCGGTGACCTGGACCTCAGTGCGCTGCATGACAGTTTCAGCCCTCTGCAAGTACATGCCCACACAGCACCGGAACAGGTCGCCGAACGCCTGCAGGGTGCCCAGGTGGCCATCAGCAACAAGGTGGCGCTGACAGCCGAAACCCTGGCCGCCTGCCCCGACCTGCAACTGATCCTGGTGGCCGCCACCGGCACCAACAATGTCGACCTGGCCGCGGCCCGCAAGCAAGGGATCACCGTCAGCAACTGCCAGGGCTACGGCACTCCCTCGGTGGCCCAGCACACCCTGATGCTGCTGCTCAACCTGGCCACCCGGGTCGCCGATTACCAGCAGGCCGTGGCTGCCGGGCGCTGGCAACAGGCCAGTCAGTTCTGCCTGCTGGACTACCCGATCATCGAACTGGCGGGCAAGACCCTGGGCCTGCTGGGCAATGGCGAACTGGGCAGCGCGGTGGCCCGCCTGGCCGAAGCCTTTGGCATGCGTGTACTGCTGGGGCAGATTCCAGGCCGCCCGGCCCGCCCGGACCGCCTGCCGCTGGAGGCACTGCTGCCGCAAGTGGACGCCCTGACCCTGCACTGCCCCCTCAACGAGCACACCCGCCACTTTATCGGTGCCCGGGAGCTGGCCCTGCTCAAGCCTGGAGCCCTGGTGGTCAACACCGCCCGCGGCGGGCTGATCGATGAACAGGCCCTGGCCGATGCATTGCGCAATGGTCACCTGGGTGGTGCGGCCACCGATGTGCTCAGCGTCGAACCGCCTGTGGCTGGCAATCCCCTGCTGGCCGGCGACATTCCGCGCCTGATCGTCACTCCACACAACGCCTGGGGCAGCCGCGAGGCCCGCCAGCGAATCGTCGGTCAATTGACGCAAAACGCCCACGCCTTCTTCAGCGGCGCCCCGCTGCGGGTCGTGAGTTGATAAACTTCGCCACTTTTTTCGGGGGCGGATCATGGACACACGCAGTGAAGTACTGTTGCGTCAGGCTGAATTGTTTCAAGGCTCACTGCTGCTGGCCGGCCTGGCCGCCGACGACCTGCTGGGCCGCCTGCCCAATGCCCGGGGCTGGAGCTGGCACGCCGGCGATCAGGCAGCCCTGGAGGCGCGCTTTCCCGGCCGCAGCCACTTTGGCGTAGACGCACCGGCCCAATCCTTCGACAGCGCCGTGCTGTTCCTGCCCAAATCCAAGGACCTGACCGACTACCTGCTCAACGCCCTGGCCTCGCGCCTGGCCGGGCGCGAACTGTACCTGGTGGGCGAGAAGCGCAGCGGCGTGGAGAGTGCGGCCAAGCAACTCAACCCCTTCGGCAAACCGCGCAAGCTCGATAGCGCCCGGCACTGCCAGCTGTGGCAGGTCACGGTGGCCAATGCTCCCGAACCGCTCACCCTGCAGAGCCTGGCCCAGGAGTACGAACTGCCGCTGGCCGAAGGCCCGCTGAAAGTCATCAGCCTGCCGGGGGTGTTCAGCCATGGCCGGCTGGATCGCGGCACCGCGCTGCTGCTGGAACACCTGGACCACCTGCCTGCCGGCCACCTGCTGGACTTTGGCTGCGGTGCCGGAGTGCTCGGGGCCACCGTGAAACGCCGCTACCCGGACAGCCGCGTAACCCTGCTGGATGTGGACGCCTTCGCCGCCGCCAGCAGCCGCCTGACCCTGGCGGCCAACGGCCTGGAAGCCGAGGTGCTGACCGGTGACGGAATCGACGCCGCGCCCATGGGGCTGAACGGCATCCTGACCAATCCGCCCTTCCACACCGGAGTCCATACCGACTACCAGGCAACGGAAAACCTGCTGCGAAAAGCGGCCAAACATCTGCAAAAAGGCGGCGAACTGCGGGTAGTTGCCAACAGCTTCCTGCGCTACCAGCCGCTGATCGAAGAGCACCTGGGGCCATGCGCGATCAAAGCCGAAGGCCAGGGTTTCCGGATTTACCGGGCCAAGCGCGGCTGAGATGGCTTTTCGCAAACAAGGCTTGCCGAATGGATTTTGCCTAGGCAGAATCCGCTCCGTCCTAGGGGAGTAGTCTCCCACGAGAACCACGCTCGTCCGGCATGCGTCAACATACTTGGTCCTCAGACCATGGCGCATGCGACCCAAGAGTCCGCACAGACGGACCGCAGGGTTTGACAAGACCTATGACACGCACACCTTACCCGGGGCGGGAAGGCTGTACGTGTCATAGCCGTGTCGACCCGCCCCTTAGGAAAACCCTGATGCTGGATTCTCTCCTCGTTCCCACCGCAATCGTTGCCTTGGCCGAAATCGGCGACAAGACGCAACTGCTCGCCCTGATTCTTGCCGCGCGCTTTCGCAAACCCTGGCCGATCATCGCCGGCATCGTTGCCGCGACCCTGGCCAACCACGCGGCGGCCGGTGCGGTAGGCGCCTGGTTCGGCAGCTTCTTCTCGGACTCGACCCTGCACTGGATCCTCGCCGCCAGCTTCACCGCCACCGCGCTGTGGACCCTGGTTCCGGACAAGATGGACGACGACGAAGCCACTACCGCACGCAAGTTCGGCCCTTTCCTGACCACCCTGATCGCCTTCTTCCTGGCGGAAATCGGTGACAAGACCCAGGTCGCCACCGTCATGCTGGCGGCGCAGTACCCGGATCTGTGGCTGGTGATCATCGGTACCACCCTGGGCATGCTGATTGCCAACGTACCGGTGGTCCTGGCAGGCAACTTCGCCGCAGACAAGCTGCCCCTGACCTTGATCCGTCGCCTGGCGGCGTCGGCCTTCTTCATCCTCGCCGTGGTGGCGGTGTACAAGGCCATGCAGATCAGCGGCTGGGTATAAACAAAATCGCCGGCAAGCTGGCCCCTACGCAACCCGTAGGAGCCGGCTTGCCGGCGACAGCGTCATCGACAATGACGCGAAGGGATCAGGACTTCTTGGCAGCCTGATACAGCGGCATCACCTTGGGAATCGCCGCCTGCAAGGAAGCGATACGGCTGGTGGAAGCCGGGTGAGTGCTCATGAACTCGGGCGGCGCGGAGCCACCGGCAGCCTGGCCCATCTTGTTCCACAGGCTGATGGCCGCATTCGGGTTGTAGCCGGCACGGGCGGCCAGTTCCAGGCCGATCAGGTCCGCTTCGTTTTCATTCTCGCGGCTGTTGGGCAGGGTCATCAGCAGGTTCACCCCGTTGTCGCCCAGGGCTACGGTTTCCTGCGGAACGCCGAACAAGGTAGCGATCTGTTTGCCGGCACCGACCGCGTACTGCTTGGACATGGCTTCGCGACCGTGCTCGCGCAGGGCGTGGGCAATTTCATGGCCCATGACCGCGGCGATCTCATCGTCGGTGAGTTTGAGCTTCTCGATCAGCCCGGAGTAGAAAATGATCTTGCCGCCAGGGCCGCAGTTGGCGTTGAGCTCGTCACTCTTGATCAGGTTGACTTCCCACTTCCACTGCGCACAGTCGGGGCGGAAAGTCGGCGCCTGGGCAATCAGGCGATTGGCAATGACCTGCAGACGCTTGGCGTTGGCGCTGGTCTTGTCCAGTACGCCCTGGCTGCTGGCTTCACCCAGAGTCTGTTGATAGGACTGGGCATAGGACTGGTTGACTTCAGCACTGGAAACCATGCTGAACATGGATTGCTTGCGATCCACACCGACCACGCCACCGCTGGTGGTATTGACCGTTTCACAACCGCTGAGCAGTACTGCGGCACTCAATGCACATACGACCAATGACTTCTTCATCATGAAACCTCCCTGAAAACGTGGCGCGTATCCTAAGGGTGGAAATGTATCCGCGCCAGATGTAAAAGCAGCAATCGGTCGCATTTCAGATACATATCTGCCCTGCAGGAAACATTCATTCCTCCCGCAAATCTCGCCCGGGGTTCCCCCCACAGATTCGTCAAGAACGACATCAACCTCCCTGAAACAGTCATTTTTCCGTGTAAGGCTAATGGCCAGCGCTGCAGCGGCCGATACAGCTCGGCAGACCTAAATTCCTGCGCCCGGAGCCTCTATGAAGTTCAAGTCGATCCAGTTTTCCGTCGCCGCCCTGGCCGGAGCCATCGTTCTCAGCGTGGTTGCAGCCCTGGTGCTGTATGCCCTGTTCTCCGGGGCCAGGACCCAGCAGATGGTGCAAGACCGTACCCAGGCCCAGTTCGAGCAAGTCATCGAACAACGCCTGAGCGGCCTGGCGCAGACCCAGGTCAGCCAGATCCAGCGCGAACTGGAAGCGCCCCTGCTGATCGCCGGCGGCCTGGTGCGGGTCAATGCGCTGATGGGCACCCAGGACTCGCAAGGCCATGCCGGGCTGAGCCTGAGCCGTGAACAACTGATTGCCCTGATCAAGGAAAACGTCACCCAGAACCCGAAGATCCTCGGTGCCTACATTGGCTGGGAACCCGGCGCCATCGACCATAACGACGCTGCCTACGTAGGCACCTCGGTGGTGGGTATCGATGCGGCCAACGGGCGTTTCCTGCCCTGGTGGTTCCGCAACGAAGACGGCAGCCTGGGCCTGGACAAACTGGCCGACGTCAATGATCGGACCCTGCTTTCCACCGGCGTGCGCACCAGCGAGTACTACCTCTGTTCCCAGGACAGCCTCAAGCCTTGCGCCATCGACCCCGCTCCCTACAAGGTCGGCGACAAGGTGGTGATGCTGGCCTCCTTTATTCAACCGATCCTGCTCAACGGCAAGTTCCAGGGCATCGTGGGGGCCGACCTGTCAGTGAACTTCATCCAGGACATGCTGGTGGGCGCCAACCAGAAGCTCTACGGCGGCGCCGGGCACATGGCGCTGATCGGCGGTAACGGTCGCCTGGTCGCCTATACCAAGGACTCGAGCAAGTTCGGTGAAAAAGTCAGCGACGTGCTCAGCAGTGACGCAGTGACCAAGCTGTCCAGCCTCAAGCGCGGCGAAGTGACCTATGACGTCGACCAGGCCAACGGCACCATCAGCCTGTACCTGCCCTTCGGCATCGGCCAGACCGATGCGCACTGGACCCTGATGCTGCAACTGCCACTAAACGCGGTGATGGCCGACCTCGACAAACTACAAGGTGACCTGGCTGAACAACGCAAGGCCGACACCTTCGGCATGGCCATGGTCGGGCTAGTGATTGCCGGTCTCGGCTTGCTGGTGATCTGGCTGGTGGGCCACGGCATTGCCCGGCCGCTGCGACAGATGGTGGCAATGCTCGACGACATCGCTCAGGGCGAAGGCGACCTGACCCGACGCCTGACCAGTGATCGCGCTGACGAGCTGGGCTCCATCGCCAAAGGCTTCAACACCTTTTTGGCCAAGCTGCAGGCGATGATCAGCCAAGTGGTGACCTCGGTTCAGAGCGTCAGCGATTCTTCAGAACACACCGCAGACATCGCCATTCGCACCAACCAGGGCGTGCACAAGCAAATGGTTGAAATCGATCAGGTAGCCACCGCGGTGCACGAAATGACCGCCACCGCCCAGGACGTCGCGCGCAATGCCACCCAGGCCGCGCAAGCCGCCAGCCACGCCGACCAGGCCGCCAGCCAAGGCATGCAGATCGTGCGCGACACCTCCAGCGCCATCGGCGCCCTGGCCGAGGAAATCGGCCGTGCGGTGGGCGTGGTGCAGACCCTGGCCAAGGACAGCGAGAACATCAACGCCATCCTCATCGCCATTCGCGGGATTGCCGAGCAGACCAACCTGCTGGCGCTTAACGCGGCAATCGAGGCGGCCCGGGCCGGCGAGCAAGGCAGGGGCTTTGCGGTGGTTGCCGATGAAGTGCGCAACCTGGCGCAGAAAACCCAGCAGGCCACCGAAGAAATCCAGTCGATGATCCAGCAACTGCAACAGGGCACCCGGGAAGTGGTGCGGGTGATGGAGGACAGCCAGCACAAGACCGACCAGAGCGTGGAACACGCGGCCAAGGCCGCCCAGGCCCTGGAAACCATCACCCAGGCGGTGTCGGTGATCAACGACATGAACACCCAGATCGCCAGCGCCGCCGAGGAGCAGAGCGCGGTGGCCGAGGACATCAACCGCAATGTGATCAATATCGGCCAGGTGGCCAATGAAGTGGCCGGCGGCGCCGATGAATCCAGTGCGGCCAGCGCCGGGCTGACCAAGCTGGCGGAACAGCAACGACGCCTGATCAATCAGTTCAAGGTCTAATCACGGACCTGTAGGAGCCGGCTTGCCGGCGAAAGCGATCCTGGCTTGGGCAACAGGCCTCTTCGCTGGCAAGCGAGCTCCTACAGCCAGCTCCTGCAGTCGATGCTTCAGGCTGGGGTCAGGCACTCGGGGCCGTTGAGCTTGGGGTCATTGACCAGGTTGGCCAGGACCCGCTCGCGCAGGGCTGCCGGCGGGCTGGCCAGCAAGGCTTGCAGGGCATGCAAGGGGGTCTCGGGATCGAGCCAGGCTTGCTGGCCGGCGGCATCGAGGATCAACGGGCGACGCAGATTGGAAGCTGCCTGGGTTACCACGGCAGTGCTCAGCCAGACCTGTTCCTGCACCGGGTAAGCCTCCCAGATCGCAGCAAAAAAGATCGACGAACCTTCCCCCGGCGTCAGCCAGTAGGGGCGCTTGCGGGTGCCGCCGCGCCATTCGTAGAAACCATTGGCCGGCAGCAGGCAGCGCCGCTCGCGAAAGGCCTGGCGAAACATCGGCTGCTCCGCCAGGGTTTCCGCCCGGGCATGGGCGGGCGTCCGGGAAAGGTCCGTGAGCCACGGCGGTGTCAGCCCCCAGCGGGCCCGGGCCAGGGTGCACTGGCCGTTTTCCGCGCGTTGGATCAGCACCGAATCATTGGGCGAGATGTTCCACTGCGCCTTCTGGTCGGCGGGAAATCCCGGCAAGGCGGCAAACGCGGGGTTCCAGCGAAACAAGGCATAACGTCCACACATGGGGCAATACAACTCTCGGCAAATCGGCGCTCAGCCTAACAGACCAGCACCCCGGCAAAATTGTCCGGTTCATCAAAGGGCAACGGCAGGGCCGCATTGTACGCAGCGATCAGCTCTCGCGCCTGTTGCGCCTGGTGGTTTTCCACCGACAGCCCCAGCAGCCCGAACAGCGGCAACTCCCCTGCCCCGCCCAACAGATCGCGGCCCTGCAGATGGGCCTCGATCCCCTCGCTGGCCAGCATGCACTGGAGCAACTCGCCTTCCAGGAGGTTTTCCGGCTCGTAGATGCGCTGCATAAGGGCTACTCCCCATTCAGTCGTTTTCACTGTGAACGTCGAGCATCCATTCCCGACCGTCGGTTTGCAGGGTGAATACAATGGGCCGGCAGCACACCGGGCAGTCTTCGATATAGGTCTGGTCGCCGCCAGACAGGTCCAGCACCGCCTCCGCCTGTTCGCCACAGTAAGGGCACTGATAATGGTCGGTTTCCAGCATCGCCGTCTCCAGAGTGACTTATGCGTATAATCGCCGGTCTATTTGCAGGGCTTTTTTTGTTTGAGCTGAATTTTCAGACCGTGCCCGGCTTTTTTCGATCCGAACCTTTTCTTACCCTAGCCGTTTCTAACAAGAGAGCATGATGGGCGAATTCGATGCCATCCGACCTTACCACGACAGCGAAGTACCAGCGGTGCTGGCCCGGCTGCTCGGCGACAAGGCGTTTCTAGATATCCTCACCCACTTTCGCTTCCCGCGTTTTGCCAAGACTTTCGGCTGGCTGCTCAAACCCCTGATCGCTCACCGCCTGCGCCGTGAGTTTGCCGGGGTCACCTCGGTGGCCACCCTGCAGGACAAGGTCGAGTTCTACGTCGACCACACCATCGAGCGGGCCACCGACGGCGTGACCTACACCGGCGTCGAGCAGTTCAAGTCGGGCACCGCCTATGTGTTCCTGGCCAACCACCGCGACATCGTCATGGACCCGGCCTTCGTCAACTACGCGGTGTACCATGCCGGCCTGCCGACGCCCCGCATCGCCATTGGCGACAACCTGCTGCAGAAGCCGTTTGTCAGCGACCTGATGCGCCTGAACAAGAGTTTCATCGTGCACCGCTCCATCAGCGGTCGCCGGGAAAAGCTCGCGGCCTACCAGCTGCTGTCGGCCTATATCAACCATTCGATCCGCAACGACGGCCAGTCGATCTGGATCGCCCAGGCCGAAGGCCGGGCCAAGGATGGAGACGATCGCACCGAGTCGGCGATCCTCAAGATGTTCCACATGAGCCGCAAGGACGAGCCGTTCGGCGAGGTCATCCAGTCGTTGAACCTGACGCCGGTATCCATCAGCTACGAATACGACCCCTGCGACCAGGCCAAGGCTCGCGAGCTGTACATCCGCGCCACCACCGGCACCTATACCAAGGCACCAGGCGAGGATGACGTGAGCATCGCCAAGGGCATCACCGGCTATAAAGGCCGGGTCCACGTGAACTTCGCCGCGCCCATCAGCGAATCCTTCGAGGACACCAAGCAACTGGCCATGGAAATGGACCGGCAGATCCTCGGCGGCTACCGCCTGTTCCCGGTGCACTACCTGGCCTATGCCCAGTGGAGCGATGCCGATCCGCAACTGCAAGTGCCAACGGCCGCCGAGGTCTTCCCGGCCCAGGAGCTGGCCAAGGCCGAGCAGGAATGGCAGCGCCGGCTGGATGCCTGCCCGGCAGAACACCGGCCGTACCTGGTACTGCAATACGCCAATCCGGTGCGCAACCAGTATCGGGTCAAGGCCGGTCTGGCGCTGTAACGGCAGGACTGAAAAGCACAACGGCGCCTGCGGGCGCCGTTGTCGTTTCTGCAACCTGGGGGTTGATCAGAACCGGGTGCTGATCCAGGACACCAGCAACGCCAGGCCAAGGCAGGCAAAGCCGAAGCGGTAGAAAAACCTATTGATGCGCAAGGTTGCGGGATCCAGCATCAGCAGCGGCTGATCCACTGCCCGTCCCTCGCTTTGCACGGCCAGATTGGCCAGGGCCCGCAGCTCGCGACGACGGGTGGCGTGCAGCAGCCAGCTGCCTGGGCAGGCAAACAGCAGGGCAAGCAGGTTGATCAGTTTGGCGGGATGGGCGTTGAACATCGACCAGATCAGTTGCAGCGACATCATGAACCTCGGAGGAAAGCCGTATACGGGCCGTCGACTGCACCCGCGGCGCGGATTCTACTCAATCCCCGACAAAATGCGGGGGGCTTTCCGACCAGTAACGAGACGCCGGTCCATTAATTTAAAGCGTCATCTTTTCGTCATCTAAACAAGCCAGTCTGTCGCCCCTCGAAACCCACGGAGCTTGTCATGCTGCACGCCGAAAACCAGGACCGCCTTTACCTGATCGCCCCCAGTGAAGAACAGCAGGCGCTGGTGGGCGCCCTGGCCTTCAACGTGCAGGACCGGCACTGGCTGGTGTATTGCGCCCTGGGCGGGCACCAGCACGCGGACCTGCCGGAAACAGACCTGCTGACGGGCGTCAGCATGCTGGACTTCTACGTCGAGGCGGCCTGATCCGCGCCCATAAAAAAGCCCGGCGTGCCATCAGGCAGCCGGGCTTTTTCGTTGCTGGGCCAGGGCTCAAACCCCGGCCAGGCGCCAGTTACTCGCCGAGGATCTGGCCCACGGTCGGATCCTTGAACAGACGGGTCAAGGCATCGCTGAGCACATCACCCACCAGCTTGGTGTTGGTGTCCTGGTTCGGCGCCATGCCGAAACGCTGGTCCAGGGAAGCACCGTAACGGCCGCTGTAACGACGGTTGGCGTTCTGCACATCCGAGCGGAAGGTGGCACCGATGGTGGCTTCGGTCACGTACAGGCCTTCTTTAGGCGACTGGTACTTGAGCTCGGCCAGGGTCACGGTCAACTGAGGGGCGTTGGTACCACCGGCGGTCGGGGTAAAGCCCAGCAGGCGCACTGCCGCTTCGGCCTGGGCCTGCAGCTTGGGCAGGATCTGCGCGCTCTGCACGGTGATGGCACTGGTTTCCGGGTACAGGCCACCACGGGTGCCTAGGGTTGGCGAGGGACGTCCATCAACCACTTTCACCACCACCGGCTGGCCATGGCCGACAGGCGCCAGCTGGGCTGTGAGCTTGGGCTCCGGACTGAGTTGTTGCGGGCTGTGGGCGCAACCCACCAGCGACAGGCTGGTCACAGTGATCAAACCGAACAACAGGCGTTGCAACATGCTCATTTCTCCAGGAATCAGGCACAAACAGGCCCGCAGTATAGCGGTGCACAAGGACGCCAAACCAGCGCCAGGCATGACTTAGTCAAGACTCAGACAGGTCCCGTACAACCGGGTTCCTGTAACCTGCCGTTCACTGGCAATACATCATGATGTAACGGCTCAAGGGCATTCTTATCGTCAATGACACATTCAGGTACCTGGTCATGAACTTCCTCCGCTCCCTGTTCGCCCCGCGTCAACAGTTTCGCAGTTTCGCCCTGCTGGACAGCCAGGGACGTTGCCAGGCCTTCAAGCACTGCCTGCTGGCCCCGGTAGGCGATGGCTGGGTGGAAATCCAGGAAATTCGCCTGAACTGGTTGCACCAGCCGCTGCCCGCCAGCGCCCGGGTCAGCCCGCGCTGCGCTCGCTCCCGGGTGCAACCGATACTGGCCGCCTGACCAAAAGCCTAATAAAAGTCGCGAAACAGGATCATTTCTGCGCATTTCTTCGTTACAATCTCCCCCCGATTATAAGGACGTCTCCTGATCGGGCCTCGCAGTACCGCCAATGCCACTGCTTTGGCACCCCGCACCGCCCACAGAGAGCCGCCCACACAGTTCGAGTGAAGCTGGCGTGCTTGCTGTTCACCTTGCAAACCTCCACTTTTCGCGAAACTGCAGAGCTGCCGTTGCTCGGCCACTTAAAGCTGTTTGCCCGTCGTGCCCGCATCCTTTGCCGGCATCACCGCGCGGGCCAGGTGCCAGGCTGAGGCAGCCCTTTTTTGAGGTTCACGTCTTCAAAAGAGCGTGAAAAAACGGGTTTTCACAACTTCACAAGAGTGTGGCGAGCAAATGAATAGTTTTGCGTCTGAACTGGCACCATTGGCCTCTACAACAGCCCGATTACACAGGACCGAGCACTCCTCAAGAACTGGTGCTTGAAGCCTGTCCGCTGACGGATTTGGTTGCACGAGCGGATGTATCGACCATAAGTCGAATTGCCCGAGGCTCCCCGAGATGCGTTCATACGCACCTTGAGGCCCGGTTGGCAGCGTCCGTGGTAGTTGCAAAAAATTGCGAAGATTCGGACATGGCGATCCTGGCCATGGGTAACCTGGGGCATTACGTGAACCGCCCCGTCACTCCTGGCAGCCATGCCGTCAATTTGGTGCTGCAGATTTTGGAGACGCGTTAATGGCGCATAACGAAGCAGTAGACGTCGTATTGGTCGGGGCCGGCATCATGAGTGCCACCCTTGCTGTACTGCTCAAAGAGCTCGACCCCGCGATCAAGCTGGAAGTCGTCGAGCTGATGGATTCGGGTGCCGCGGAAAGTTCCAACCCGTGGAACAACGCCGGTACCGGCCACGCCGGCCTCTGTGAGCTGAACTACACGCCACAGGCCGCCGATGGCAGCATCGACATCAAGAAAGCCGTGCACATCAACACCCAGTTCGAGGTGTCGAAGCAGTTCTGGTCCTACCTGACCAAGAAAGGCACCTTCGGCTCGTCCAAGTCCTTCATCAGCCCCGTGCCGCACCTGAGCTTCGTACAGGGCGAAAAAGGCGTTTCCTTCCTCAAGAAGCGCTTTGAAGTACTGAGCCAGCACCATGCCTTCGCGGACATGGAATACACCGAAGACAAGGCCAAGATGGCCGAGTGGATGCCGCTGATGATGCCGGGCCGCCCAGCGGACGAAACCATCGCCGCCACTCGCGTGCTCAACGGTACCGACGTCAACTTCGGCGCCCTGACCAACCAGTTGCTCAAGCACCTGACCAGCGCTCCCGATGCCCAGGTCAAGTACTGCAAGCGTGTCACTGGCCTCAAGCGCAACAAGGCCAACGGCTGGACCGTGAGCATCAAGGACGTCAACAGCGGCACTACCCGCGAAGTCGACGCCAAGTTCGTGTTCCTCGGCGCCGGTGGCGCGGCCCTGCCCCTGCTGCAGGCCTCGGGCATCGAGGAAAGCAAGGGCTTCGGCGGTTTCCCGGTGAGCGGCCAGTGGCTGCGTTGCGACAACCCGGAAGTGGTCAAGCAGCACCAGGCCAAGGTCTACAGCCAGGCGGCCGTGGGCTCGCCACCGATGTCCGTGCCGCACCTGGACACCCGCGTGGTCGAAGGCAAGAAGTCCCTGCTGTTCGGGCCTTATGCCGGCTTCACCACCAAGTTCCTCAAGCACGGCTCGTTCCTGGACCTGCCGATGTCGGTACGCGCCAGCAACATCGGCCCGATGCTGGCCGTGGCCCGGGACAACATGGACCTGACCAAGTACCTGGTCAGCGAAGTCATGCAGTCCATGGAACAGCGCCTGGAATCCCTGCGCCGCTTCTACCCCGAGGCCAAGGCCGAGGACTGGCGCCTGGAAGTGGCCGGCCAGCGGGTGCAGATCATCAAGAAGGATCCGAAGAAAGGCGGCATCCTGCAGTTCGGTACCGAACTGGTGGCCGCCAAGGACGGCTCTCTGGCCGCCCTACTCGGCGCCTCGCCAGGTGCCTCGGTGACCGTTTCGATCATGCTGGAGCTGATCGAGCGCTGCTTCCCGGCCAAGGCCAGCGGCGAATGGGCTGCCAAGCTCAAGGAAATCTTCCCGGCACGGGAAAAGGTCCTGGAAACCGACGCAACGCTGTACCACCAGATCAACAGCGAAAACAACCTGAGCCTGGAGCTGGTCGAGCCAAGCAAGGAAACCGAAAGCTGCGCCTGATCCGCGCTGAATGAAAAACGCCCCGTCCTTCGCAGGACGGGGCGTTTTTTTATGCCTGGCGGGAAGATCAGCCGCGGGCGTTGTCCATCAGCTCGATGTAGTCGGCGGCGTTGCGCTGATCGCGGATCAGGTCGACGAACGTCTGGCCGTGCTCATCCTTGCCATCCAGATCGAAACCGGCATCGACGAAGAAGGTCAGGAAACGTTCGAAATCATCGATGCGCAGGCCACGATAGGCCTTGATCAGCTTGTGCAGGGACGGCGAAGTCGCATCGACCGGCTCGAAATCGAGGAACAACTTGATCTGCTCGTCGCTGATCTCGTCACCAATCACTTGTTTCTTATCTTTACGCATTGCCGACTCCAGCTCGCAGACATTTCACGGGGCGGGCAGTTTACCCCCAGCCCGCATATGGCCTCAACGCGAACGCACGCTGCCGGTGTGCAGGTCAGCCCAGATGTGCCCGTTGGCATAGCTGAGGAACTGGCAATACACCGTGTCGTTGCGCAACAGGTCCATCACCGCACGGTACTGGGCCAGAGGGTAATAGAGCGTCAGGGTCCGGGTCTTGGCATCGAACTGCGGCTTTTTCAGGCTTTTGCTCTCACCGTCGAAATTCACCAGCACCTGGCTGATGGTGGCGCCCTTGTTCAGCGGCTTGCCCTTGAGCCGCACCCACACCGGCGATGTCACCGGAATCGGCTGCTGATTGGATTGTCGCTGGCTGCCGATCACCACCGAGTACTCGGTGACCTGCAACAGCTGCTGCTGTTCAGGGACCGAGTCGCGCAGAGTCAGGTCATCAGGCGGCAGAAATTGCCCGTGCAAGGGCGCCGGGGCAGCTGCCAGGGGCAGGCTCAAGCTCAGAAGAAAGGCCGCGCTAGTGCGAATCAACAGGCTCATGACAGGCTCCAATCAAGGGCTGAGCACTCTAGCACGGGTTTTTGCTGCAAATCCTCACAGCCTGTGACAGTTGCCCCAGGCTAGGGGTACGGCGTCAGTCGAATTGAGCGCGCATCCAGGCCTGGTATTCGGCCACGCCGGGCTCGCCTTCCCGAGGCGCCCAACTGGCCTGTTCGCCCTCGCCCACCGGACGATAAGGACCGGCCTTGCATTCGAACATCAGGCTGTCGGGCTCCAGCACCACCAGGCCGTGGAAAACCCCGGCCGGCAAGTCCACACCGACGCAGTCGCCGCCGGCCTGCAGCACCCGCTTGCCCTGGACCTGGCCCGCGTCATCGAAAATCAGCACGCCCAGGCGCCCCTTGAGCACCAGCAGGGTCTCGGCCTTGTCAGCGCTCAGGTGGCGATGCGGCGGAACATAAGTGGAGGGTTGCAGCCCCACCGCCATGCGGTGGCAAGGCTCTTCCATGGCATGAAAGTTGTGGTGCTGACGACCGCGGGGGTTGGCCGCGGCTTTCTCAGCCAGGTCGCTGAACAACGCTTGATCGAGAAAGCTCGGCCCGGTCATCGCTTACATCCCTTTGACGGCATAGATGCCAGCAGCGTTACGCCAGTAGCCCTTGTAGTCCATGCCGTAGCCAAACACGTAGCGGTCCACGCAAGGCAGGCCCATGTAGTCGGCCTTGAGGTCCGGACGGGCCTTGCGATCGTGCTCCTTGTCGATCAGCACCGCGGTATGCACGGCGCGGGCACCGGCGTGTTTGCAGAAGTCGATGATCGCGCCCAGGGTGTGACCTTCATCGAGGATGTCGTCGATGATCAGCACGTCGCGGTCGATAAAGGAGACTTCCGGCTTGGACTTCCAGAACAGCTCGCCGCCGCTGGTTTCGTTGCGGTAGCGGGTAGCGTGCAGGTAAGAGGCTTCCAGGGGAAAGCGCAGGTGGGTCAGCAGCTTGCCCGCGAAGATCAGGCCACCGTTCATGACGCAGAACACCACCGGATTGCGCTCAGCCAGTTCTTCAGTGATTTGTGCACCGACCCGGGCGATGGCCGCCTCGACTTCAGCTTCGGTGTACAGGCAGTCAGCCTCGCGCATGATTTGACGGATATGCTCGAGATCAGCGGACATGGCGCTCTCCAAGGGGGTGACAGTTTCGGAAAAGCGGGCAAAGGTACGCATCCGGCCCGGTCAGATCAAGCGTTTCTGGACTAACGTACTTTATGTCTATAGGACAACAACCCCGGATAGATTAATCTAGGCCGTTTTTTTTGCCCGCCGCCGGAGCCTTTCCCTATGCCCATCCGTGAGATCCGCCATCCGCTGATCCGACACAAACTTGGCCTTATGCGCCGCGCAGACATTAGCACGAAGAACTTTCGCGAGCTCGCTCAGGAAGTCGGTGCCCTGCTGACGTACGAAGCCACCAAAGACCTGCCCCTGGAAAGCTACGAGATTCCAGGCTGGTGCGGCCCTGTCCAGGTCGAGAAGATCGCCGGCAAGAAGATTACCGTGGTACCGATCCTGCGTGCCGGCATCGGCATGCTCGAAGGCGTGCTGAGCCTGATCCCGGGCGCCAAGGTCAGCGCCGTGGGGGTGGCCCGCAACGAGGAAACCCTGCAAGCCCACACTTACCTGGAAAAACTGGTACCGGAAATCGACGAGCGCCTGGCGATGATCATCGACCCGATGCTGGCCACCGGCAGTTCCATGGTCGCCACCATCGACCTGTTGAAAAAGGCCGGCTGCCGGGACATCCGCGCCATGGTGCTGGTGGCCGCCCCCGAGGGCATCGCCGCCGTCGAGCAGGCGCACCCGGACGTGACCATCTACACCGCGTCCATCGATCAGAAGCTCAACGAGCATGGCTACATCATTCCTGGCCTGGGTGATGCCGGTGACAAGATCTTCGGCACCAAGCAGAAGGACTCCTGATCATGCAGGATGAGTTCAACGATCCGCTCTGGCGCCAGGTACTGTCTGGCGCGCAGATGCTCTTCGTGGCCTTCGGTGCCCTGGTGTTGATGCCGCTGATCACCGGTCTCGACCCGAACGTGGCGCTGTTCACGGCGGGTCTCGGGACTCTGTTGTTCCAGGTGGTGACCGGGCGCCAGGTGCCGGTCTTCCTGGCGTCGAGCTTTGCCTTCATCACCCCGATCATTCTCGCCAAGGGCCAGTTCGGCCTGGCGGCGACCATGGGCGGCGTCATGGCTGCCGGCTTCGTCTACACCTTTCTCGGCCTGGCCGTGAAGATCAAGGGCACCGGCTTCATCGACCGCCTGCTGCCACCGGTGGTCATCGGACCGGTGATCATCTCCATCGGCCTGGCCATGGCCCCCATCGCCGCCAACATGGCCATGGGCAAGGCCGGTGACGGCAGCGAGCTGATTCATTACCAGACGGCAATGATGATCTCGATGCCGGCGCTGCTCACCACCCTGATCGTCGCAGTGTTCGGCAAAGGCATCTTTCGCCTGGTGCCGATCATTTCCGGCGTGCTGGTGGGCTTTGCCCTGTCGTTCTACTTCGGCGTGGTGGACACCGCGAAGATCGCCGCCGCCCCTTGGCTGGCGCTGCCGCACTTCACCGCACCGGAGTTCAACTGGCAGGCGATCCTGTTCATCGTCCCGGTCGCCCTGGCTCCGGCCATCGAGCACATTGGTGGCGTGATTGCGGTCGGCAGCGTCACCGGCCGCGACTACCTGAAGAAGCCCGGCCTGCACCGCACCCTGTTCGGTGACGGCATCGCCACCACCGCTGCCGGCCTGTTCGGCGGGCCGCCCAACACCACCTACGCCGAAGTCACTGGCGCGGTGATGCTGACCAAGAACTACAACCCGAAAATCATGACCTGGGCGGCGGTCTTCGCCATCACCCTGGCCTTTATCGGCAAGTTCGGCGCGCTGCTGCAAAGCATCCCGGTGCCAGTGATGGGCGGGATTCTCTGCCTGTTGTTCGGTTCGATCGCCGCGGTGGGCATGAACACCCTGATCCGCCACAAGATCGACCTGGGCGAAGCCCGCAACCTGGTGATCGTCTCGGTGACCCTGGTGTTCGGGATTGGCGGCGTGCTGGTAGGAACCGGCACCGGCCCGGATGACTTCGGCCTCAAGGGCATCGCCCTGTGCGCCATTGTCGCCATCGTGCTGAACCTGGTGCTGCCGGGGAACGACGGCTGGAAGAACAAGAAGGCCGATGAGCCTTTGATCTAGCCCCCCTTCGCCGGCAAGCCGCCTCCCACACAGGAGCCGGCTTGCCGGCGAAGCTATTTACAACGCCAGCGGCGCCCGCTCGCACAAGGCGTTCAAGGCCTTGGCCCATTGTGGGTCGTCATTCAGGCAAGGGACCAACACCAGGTCTTCCCCTCCCGCCTCGCGAAACTGCTCGCGGCCGCGATCACCGATCTCTTCCAGGGTTTCGATGCAGTCGGCGACAAATGCCGGGCACATCACCATGACTTTCTTGACTCCCTGCTTGGCCAATTCATCAAGCCGCGCCTCGGTGTAGGGCTCGATCCACTTGGCCCGTCCCAGGCGAGACTGGAACGACACCGACCAGGAGCCATCCGCCAATCCCAAGTGCTCGGCCAAAGCCGATGCGGTGCGCATGCACTGGGCGCGGTAACAGGTGGCCAGCACCGCCGGCGAAGCATTGCGGCAACAGTCGGCGTCCTTGAAGCAATGCTGGCCGCTCGGGTCGAGCTTGGTCAGGTGGCGTTCCGGCAGGCCGTGAAAGCTGAGCAACAGATGATCATGCTCCTGGGCCAGGTACGGCTTGGCGCTGGCCGCCAGGGCCTGGATGTACTCCGGCTGATCGTAGAACGGCTGCAGCACGCTGAATTGCACATCCAGCTTGCGCTCGCGAACCACGCGCCTGGCCTCTTCTATCACGGTGGTCACCGTGCTGTCGGCGAACTGTGGGTAAAGTGGCGCCAGGGTAATTTTCTTCTGCCCCTGGGCCACCAGCTTGAGCAGCGTCGACTCGATCGAAGGTTCACCATAACGCATCGCCAGCTCGACCGGCCCCTGCTTCCACTGCTCGCTCATCACCTTCTGCAAACGCCGGCTGAGCACCACCAGCGGCGAACCCTCCTCCCACCAGATCGAAGCGTAGGCGTGGGCCGATTGCTCTGGCCGCTTGATCAGGATCAGCGACACCAGCAAGCGTCGGACCGGCCAGGGCAGGTCGATTACATAAGGGTCCATGAGGAATTGGTTGAGGTAGCTGCGCACGTCCGCCACCGAAGTGGAGGCCGGCGAACCCAGGTTGACCAGGAGCAACGCGTGATCGGTCATGCAACGTCCTATTTCAGAGGCGGCTGGACACAGGCGTCCAGGGCCGCAGGCAAATCAGTGAACTGGAAAGTGAAACCCGCTTCCAGCAACCGCGCGGGAACGGCACGCTGGCCTCCCAGCAGCAGCAACGACAACTCCCCCAAGGCCAGGCGCAGGAAAAACGCCGGCAGTGGTATCAGTGCCGGCCGGTGCAGCACCCGCCCCAAGGTCTTGGCGAACTCGCGGTTGCGCACCGGTTTTGGCGCGCAGGCATTATAAGGACCCTGCGCCCCAGGCTGATGCACAAGAAAATCAATCAGGGCGATTTGGTCGTCGATATGAATCCACGGCATCCATTGCCGGCCGTTGCCGATCGGCCCGCCCAGCCCCAGCTTGAAGGGCAGCAGCAGGCGCGACAAAAAGCCGCCCTCGGGTGACAGCACCAAACCGGTGCGCACCAGCACCACACGCACGCCCATGGCTTCGGCACGCTGGGCCGTTTCTTCCCAGGCAATGCACAACTGGCTGGCAAAGTCCTCGTTGACCGGGGGCGAATCCTCGTTCAATTCCCGCTCGCCACCATCGCCGTACCAGCCCACCGCCGAGCCCGACACCAGCACACCGGGTTTGTGTTCGCGGCTTTCGAGCCAGGCCAGCAGGGTTTCGGTCAGGGCGATGCGGCTGCTCCACAGCAGCGCCTTGCGCTTGTGGCTCCAGGGCCGATCGGCGATCGGCGCTCCGGCCAGATTGATCACCGCGTCCACTGGCGTCTGGTCCAGCTCTTGCAGCGTCTTGACAGCCCGCACCTGAGGACCGCACAGGGCGGCAACCTTATCGGGTTGGCGAGTCCATACACTCAACTGATGACCCTGGGCCTGCCAGTGACGACACAGGGCACGCCCGATCAAACCAGTACCGCCGGTCAGCAATATATGCATGACATCTTCCTCGCGTGGCGTTTTACCCGAATCACTAGTCTATTTTTATAAGCAGGGATCTTTTCAATCGGACAGGCTGTGTATTAACGATAGACAACCTGGACAACCGATGACGCCGAAAGCTATACCAAAAAACAATATTGTACAGGTTTTGGCAGCGGCGTAATCTGTACAAAAAGGTAAACGAGGCCCCTATGACAGTACCCATCGCAATCATTGGTACCGGCATCGCCGGACTCTCCGCCGCCCAGGCGCTACGAGACGCCGGGCATACCGTCCACCTTTTCGACAAAAGCCGCGGCAGCGGCGGGCGCATGTCGAGCAAACGCAGCGATGCCGGCAGCCTGGACCTGGGGGCCCAGTACTTTACCGCCCGCGACCGTCGTTTCGTCACCGAAGTCCAGCGCTGGCAAGCCAAGGGCTGGGTCGCCGAATGGATGCCGCAACTCTACAACTCCCACGGCGGCCAGCTCAGCCCCTCGCCGGATGAACAGACCCGTTGGGTGGGCACTCCGCGCATGAGCGCCATCACCCGCGCGCTGATCGGCGACCTCGAGACCCACTTCGCCTGCCGCATCACCGAAGTCTTCCGCGGCGAACAGCACTGGCACCTGCAGGACGCCGAAGGTTTCACCCACGGCCCTTTCAGCCATGTCGTGATCGCCACGCCGGCACCACAGGCCACTGCCCTGCTGGCCGCCGCGCCGAAGCTTGCGGGCGTAGCAGCCGGGGTGAAAATGGACCCGACCTGGGCCGTCGCCCTGGCCTTCGATACCCCTCTGCAAACCCCCATGGAAGGCTGCTTCGTGCAGGACAGCCCGCTGGACTGGCTGGCCCGCAACCGCAGCAAGCCCGGGCGCGACAGCCACCTCGACACCTGGATCCTGCATGCCACCAGCGCCTGGAGCCGGCAGCACATCGACCTGTCGAAAGAGGCCGTGACCGAGCAATTGCACGGCGCCTTTGCCGAGCTGCTGCACAGCGTCATGCCCGCCCCCACCTTCAGCCTGGCCCACCGCTGGCTCTATGCCCGCCCGGCCACCAGCCATGAATGGGGCGCCCTGGCCGACGCCGACCTGGGCCTGTACGTATGCGGCGACTGGTGCCTGTCCGGCCGCGTCGAAGGCGCCTGGTTGAGCGGGCAGGAGGCCGCGCGCCGGCTCCACGAGAGCCTGCAGTGAATCGCCTCAACCCGCGCAAGCTGCTGCTGTCGAAGTGGACGGCAGCCCACCCGCAAAAGCGTGAAAAGCACTTCCTGGTCACCGAGCTTTTCTGCGACGAGGAAGGCACTGTGCTGGAAATCGAACTTCAGGCTGTACTCACTCGACGCAGCCAGCGCATGGGCTGGCAAACCCTGCAAAACGACAGCGAGTGGCGCATGGGCTGGCAGTGACCCGCCCACCTGCGAGGCAATACCTGTACAAAAAAATTGACTTGTACAACTTTAATTCTATGATGAAGACAAGTTGTACAGCATAAGTTTTTTGTACAGGTAATTCCCGGAGGTTGCACCATGTCCGCCAAGCCGAAAATTGCCATCAGCGCCTGCCTGATGGGGGTAGAAGTCCGCTATAACGGCGGGCACAAAGAATCCCGCCTGTGCAGCCGAGTACTCAGTGAGCACTTCGATTTCGTCCCCCTGTGCCCTGAAGTTGCCATCGGCATGGGCACCCCCCGCGAACCTATTCGGCTGGTTGGCGACCCCGAACAACCTAGGGCCGTAGGCACGGTGGATGCCGCTCTGGATGTGACCCGGCCCCTGGCGGAATATGGCGAACTCATGGCGGCTCGAGTGGGTGATATCTGCGGCTACATCTTCATGCAGAACTCGCCCTCCTGCGGCCTGGAACGGGTCAAGGTGTACCAGGCCAATGGCATTCCCCACCGTAACGGTGGACGCGGCATCTACGCCCAGGCGTTTTGTGAGAAACACCCCGACCTGCCGGTGGAAGAAGCCGGGCGCCTGAACGATGCGGTGCTGCGGGAAAACTTCCTGACCCGGGTCTACGTCTACCGCGACTGGCAGGCGCTGCTCAAGCAGGGCCTGACCCGCCGCGCCCTCACCGACTTCCATTCGCGCTGCAAATACCTGCTGATGGCCCACCACCCGGTGCAATACAAGACCCTGGGCAATCTGCTGGGCAGCATGGGCAAGGGCGATCCAAACCTGATCGGCCCACGCTACTTCAGCGGGTTGATGGCGGCCCTCAGCCAATGCGCCACTCGCGGCACCCACAGCAACGTGCTGCAGCATCTGAGCGGCTACCTCAAGCAAGCCATCAGCCGCGAGGACAAACAGGAAGTGCTGCACGTGATCGGCCAGTATCGCCACGGCATCGTGCCCCTGGTCGTGCCCCTGACCCTGCTCAAGCACCACTTCCGCCAGCACCCCGATCCCTACATCGCTCAGCAGCTGTACCTGCAGCCGCACCCGGAAAACCTCAGCCTGCGCAACGCGATCTAAGCCATGAAATCGCTCGCCCAAGGGGCCGACGACAACAGCGCCCGCTACCGGAGCGCCCTGGACGAGGGCTGGCTGCCGATTCGCGAGGTGGCGCGCCAGACCGGGGTCAACGCCGTGACCCTACGAGCCTGGGAACGCCGCTACGGCCTGATCGTGCCGCTGCGAACCCCGAAGGGCCATCGCCTGTACTCCCAGGAACAGGTGCAAGAGATCCTGACCATCCTCACCTGGCTCAATCGCGGGGTCGCGATCAGCCAGGTCAAGCACCTGCTGGACAGCGTTCCGAGTGTCAGCCCACCGGCCGAGAATGACTGGCAGCGCCTGCGCCAGACCCTGAGCCTGGCTATCAGCCAGCTGGCCGAACGCAAAGTCGATGACACCTTCAATCAGGCCATGGCTCTGTACCCTCCCCGCACCTTATGCGAACACCTGCTGATGCCCTTGCTGGCGGAGCTGGAGCAGCGCTGGCAGGGGCAGTTCGGCAGCCAGATGGAGCAGGTGTTCTTCTACTCCTGGCTGCGCAGCAAGCTCGGCGCCCGGATCTATCACAACAACCGCCAACTGCAAGAAGCCCCGCTGCTGCTGGTCAACCAGTCAGACCTACCACTGGAGCCTCACCTGTGGCTCACCGCCTGGCTGGCCAGCAACGCCGACTGCCCGGTAGAAGTCTTCGACTGGCCACTGCCCGGCGGCGAACTGGCCCTGGCCACCGAACGCCTGCAGGCCCGAGGCCTGCTGCTGTATTCCAGCAAGGCACTCAACCCCGCCCAGTTGCCCAGGCTGCTCAGCGGCGTTGCCTGCGAAAAATTCATCGTCGGACCCGCGGTGTGCATCCACCCCGCCGAGTGGTCCGTATGTACCACTGAAATCGCCGATCTGTACCTGGCCCAGGACCCGATTGCGGCCTGCCAGCTACTGCTCGAGCGAGGACTTTTCTGATCCGGGAACCGACATGCAATTGATCTGGCTGCGCAGCGACCTGCGCCTACACGACAACACCGCCCTGAACGCCGCCGCCCAGCGGAGCCCGGTCGTAGCGGTGTATCTGCTGAGCAAGGAGCAGTGGCTGGCCCACGACGATGCACCGTGCAAGATCGATTTCTGGCTGCGCAACCTGCAATCGCTGAGCACCGCCCTGGGCCGCCTGAACATACCGCTGCTGATCCGCAGCGCCGCCACCTGGGAGCAGGCGCCTCAGGTTCTGCTGGAACTGTGCCGGCAATTGCAGGTGCAGACGCTGCACTTCAACCAGGAATACGGCATCCACGAAAGCCGCCGCGATGCGGCCGTGACCCAGGCGCTGCAACACGCTGGAGTCAGCGTCCAGGGTCATCTCGATCAATTGCTGTTCCAGCCCGGCAGCGTGCTGACCAAGAGCGGCGGCTACTTCCAGGTCTTCAGCCAGTTCCGCAAGGTCTGCTACAGCCGCCTGCATACCGCAATGCCGGCCCTGGTGAAGGCACCCGTGGCTCAGTTGCCGCTGTCGATCAATGCCGATCCGCTCCCGCAGCAGGTCGAAGGTTTTCCCAGCCCCACCCAAGCCTTGCGCGAGCTGTGGCCCGCCGGCGAGGAGGAGGCGCAAAGGCGCCTGGAGCAGTTCAGCGATGAACGGATCCACTACTACCAGAATGAACGCGATTTCCCGGCCAAACCCGGCACCAGCCAGCTTTCGCCCTACCTCGCCGCCGGCGTGATCTCACCCCGCCAGTGCCTGCACGCCGCCTTGCGCGGCAACCAGGGCGAGTTTGAAAGCGGCAGCCCCGGGGCCGTCACCTGGATCAACGAACTGCTCTGGCGCGAGTTCTACAAGCACATCCTGGTGGGCTACCCACGGGTGTCCCGGCACCGGGCCTTTCGCCCGGAAACCGAAGCGGTCAGATGGCGCCATGCCCCCGAGGAACTGGCGGCCTGGCAGGAGGCCCGCACTGGCCTGCCGATCATCGATGCCGCCATGCGCCAACTGCTGGAGACCGGCTGGATGCATAACCGCCTGCGCATGGTGGTGGCGATGTTCCTGACCAAGAACCTGCTGATCGACTGGCGCGAGGGCGAGCGTTTCTTCATGCGCCACCTGATTGACGGCGACCTGGCGGCCAACAACGGTGGCTGGCAGTGGAGCTCGTCCACCGGCACCGATTCGGCGCCCTACTTCCGCATCTTCAACCCCATCAGCCAGTCGCAGAAGTTCGACAGTGAGGGGCGCTTCATCAAGCACTGGCTGCCGCAACTGGCGGGGCTGAACAAAAAAGATATCCACAACCCGGCGGCCATGGGCGGCCTGTTCGGCGTGCCTGGCTACCCGGCGCCGATCGTCGATCTTTCACGCTCCCGGGAGCGGGCCCTGGCGGCGTTCAAGGCGCTGCCCGCGCGAATGGATGCGGGGGTGAGCCATGAGTGACTTTCTCGACAACTTCGCCCGACAGTTCGCCGCGCTCGACCGGCACAATCTCGATCGGCTGGGGCAGCTCTACAGCGATGACATCCAGTTCACCGACCCCCTGCACGAGGTCCAGGGGCTGGCCCAGTTGCGCGGCTACTTCGCCGAGCTCTACGCCAATGTCCGTGAGCTGCGCTTTGAATTCCACGGCAGCGACCTGTGCACCGATGACCAGGGCTACCTGCGCTGGACCATGAGCTACCGCCACCCGCGCCTCAACGGCGGAGCCCTGATCCAGGTGGCGGGCTGCACGTACCTGCAATGGCGCGACGCCAGGGTCTACCGCCACCGCGACTATTTCGACGCCGGTGCCCTGCTCTATGAACACCTGCCACTACTCGGGGCGATGATCGCCTGGTTGAAAAGGAGGCTCGGATGAACCCGGCAATGCCACGGCGAACCTGGCTCACCGGTGCCAGCAGCGGCATCGGCGCGGCCTTGGCCGAAGAACTGCTCAAGGCCGGCGCCCAAGTGGCCGTCAGTGCGCGCTCGCGCGAGCCTCTGGATGCCCTGGCCCAACGTTATCCGGGCCGGGTGCTGGTGGTGCCCGGCGATCTGACCGACGCCCTGCAGGTGCGCGAGATCGGCAAGCGCATTGCCCAGGCCTGGGGCGCCCTGGACACGGTGATACTGAATGCCGGCACCTGTGAATACATCGACGTGCAACAATTCGACGCGGCGCTGATCGAGCGTGTGCTGAGCAGCAACCTGCTGTCCGCCGGCTATTGCATCGAGGCCGCGCTGCCCTTGCTGCGCGCCGGTAATCGCCCCCATCTGGTGGGCGTGGCCAGCTCCGTGACCTATCTGCCGCTGCCCCGGGCCGGTGCCTACGGCGCCTCCAAGGCCGCCCTGCGTTACTTGCTGCAATCCTTGCGTATCGACCTGGCCGCCGAGGGCATCGACGTCACCGTGGTCAGCCCGGGGTTCGTCGATACCCCGCTGACCGCGCGCAACGACTTTGCCATGCCCATGAGCTGGCCCGCCGCCAAGGCCGCCCGGCATATCCACAAACATCTGTCACACCGGGATCTGGAGATCGCTTTCCCCGCCCCTTTCATCTTCGGCCTCAAGCTCCTGGCCTGGCTGCCCGGCCGACTGCAACTGGCCATCGCCAAACGCCTGGCCCGCACGGGGAGTGCATCGTGAAAATCGCCATTATCGGTAGCGGCATCGCAGGGCTGACCTGCGCCTACGTTCTCAACCGTCGCCATGACATCCGGGTCTTCGAGGCCGGCAGCTGGATTGGCGGGCACACCCACACCGTGGAGGTCAGCCACAACGGCGAGCGCCAGGCTGTGGATACCGGCTTCATCGTCTTCAACGACTGGACCTACCCCAACTTCATCCGCCTGCTGGGCCAGATCGGGGTCAAGTTCAAACCCACAGAGATGAGCTTCTCGGTGTGCGATCCGGCCTCGGGCCTGGAGTACAACGGCAACAACCTCAACAGCCTGTTCGCCCAGCGGCGCAACCTGCTGTCACCCGGATTCTGGGGCATGCTGCGAGACATCCTGCGCTTCAACAAAAGCTCGATGCTGGATCTGCAGCAACAGCGGATCGCCGCCGACACCACCCTGGGCGACTACCTGAAGAGCCAGGGCTACGGCGAGCGTTTCATCCAGCACTACATCGTGCCCATGGGCTCGGCGATCTGGTCCATGTCACGGGTACAGATGCTTGGTTTCCCCTTGCAGTTCTTCGTGCGCTTCTTCAAGAACCACGGCCTGCTGTCGGTGAACAACCGTCCGCAATGGTGCGTGATCGAAGGCGGCTCCAGCCGTTATATCGAGCCGCTGACCGCGAGCTTTCGCCAGCACATCCGTCTCGACTGCCCGGTGCGGCAAGTCGAACGCGATGAGCAAGGCGTACTTATCCACAGCGCTGCCGGCAGCGAACGCTTCGACAAGGTGGTGTTCGCCTGCCACAGCGACCAGGCCCTGCAACTGCTGGCCAGCCCCAGCCAGGCCGAGCGGGAGATTCTCCAGGCCCTGCCCTACGCCGACAACGACGTGGTGCTGCACACCGATACCCGCCTGCTGCCGCGCCGGCGCCTGGCCTGGGCCAGCTGGAACTACCGCCTGGACGCCAGCGGCGACAAAGCCGCCGCCGTGACCTACGACATGAACATCCTGCAAGGCCTGAAGAGCGACACCACCTTCTGCGTCAGCCTCAACCAGACCGCGGTCATCGACCCGACGCAAATCCTGGCCCGCTTCACTTACGCCCATCCGCAGTACAGCCTCGAAGCAGTGACGGCCCAGGCCCGCTGGGGCGAACTGCAAGGCGCCCGGCACAGTTTCTACTGCGGCGCCTACTGGGCCAACGGTTTCCATGAGGACGGCGTGGTCAGCGCCTTGCGCGTGGCCCAGGCCTTTGGAGAACAACTGTGAACAGCGCCCTGTACAGCGGCTGGATCAGCCACCGGCGATTCACTCCCAAGGACCATGCCTTCCGCTACCGGATCGGTCTTCTGTACCTGGACCTGGACGAACAGGAGACGGTGCTGGGGCTCTCGCCCCTGGCAGGCCGCAGCCGTTTCGCCCCCTTCGCCTTCCGCGAAAGCGACTACCTGAAAGACTTAACCGGCCAGGGCACGCGCCTGATCGACGCGGTACGCCAGCAAGTGGCCGCGGCCATCGGCCATGTGCCGGGAGGCGCGGTGCGCCTGCTGACTCAAGTGCGCAGCTGGGGCCTGGCATTCAATCCGGTGAGCTTCTTCTACTGCTTCGAGGCCAACGGACAACTGGCGGCGATTCTCTGCGAGGTCACCAACACCCCGTGGCACGAACGCTATCACTACGTGCTACCTGCCCGCCCGGGCACAGCCACAACGCCCGAGCACCAGCACTTCGCCGTGGCCAAGGCCTTTCACGTCTCGCCGTTTTTGCCCCGTGAACTTGAATACCGCATGAGTTTCAGCCCGCCGGCCGAGCGCCTGGGCGTGCACATGGCCGACTGGCAGGGCGAGCTCAAAGTGTTCGACGCCACCCTCAGCCTGCAGCGCCAGGCTCTGGATCGCCGCAGCCTGCACCAGTATTTGCGGCACTTCCCGTGGATGACCGCCAAGACTTGCCTGGCGATCTACTGGCAGGCCCTGCGCCTGGCCGCCAAGGGCATGCGTTTTTTCCCCCATCAGGCCGCCGCCGGCGCCTATCGCACAGCCGCTGTACAACCCAAGGATCGCCCACATGAAATCCTCTAGCGTCTCGGCCAAGAACCTTGCCTTCAGCACCCACAGCCTCACTGCCAGCCTGTTGCGTCGGGGCGTGCTGCGGCAACTGGCGCAACTGCAGCACGGCCAACTGGTGGTCTACGAAGACGGCGAGCGTCGGGTGTTCGGCAGCAGCGGCGCCACCCTGCTGGGCGAAATCCACATCCATGACAGCAGCACCTGGGGCCTGGTGGCCAGCAGCGGTTCGATCGGTGCCGGCGAGGCATTCATCCACGGCTACTGGAGCACCCCGGACCTGACCGCGGTGATCCGCGTGTTCGTCAGCAACCTGGACGTGCTGGATGCCATGGAAGGTGGCCTGGCGAAACTCGGCAGGCCGCTGATCCGCGGCCTGCACTGGCTCAACCGCAATACGCGCAAGGGCTCGCGGAAAAACATCGCCGCCCACTATGACCTGGGCAATGAGCTGTTCGAGCAGTTTCTCGACCCCACCATGATGTATTCCGCCGCGCAGTTTCGCAGTGACGAAGACAGCCTGGAACAGGCCCAGTTGAACAAGTTGCAACGCATCTGCCAGAAGCTGGCGCTAAAGCCCGAGGACCACCTGCTGGAGATCGGCACCGGCTGGGGCAGCATGGCCCTGTATGCCGCGCAGCATTATGGCTGCCGGGTGACCACCACGACGCTGTCCAGGGAGCAGTTCGCCTATACCCGGCAGCGGATAGAGGCCGCCGGCCTGCAGGACCGGGTGACCCTGCTGCTGGAGGATTACCGCGACCTGCGGGGCCAGTACGACAAGCTGGTGTCCATCGAGATGATCGAAGCCGTGGGCCATCGCTTCCTGCCCACTTACTTCAAGCAATGCGCGCACTTGCTCAAGAGCAACGGCCTGATGCTATTGCAAGCCATCACCATTCGCGACCAGCGCTATGAGCAGGCGAAAAATGGCGTGGACTTCATCCAGCGCTACATCTTTCCCGGCGGCGCCCTGCCCTGCGTGCAGAAGATGCTCGAAGTGGTCAGCCGCGACACTGACATGAACCTGCTGCATATGGAGGACTTCGGCCTGCATTACGCCCGCACCTTGCGCCTGTGGCACGAGAACTTCCGCCGCGCCCATGGCCGCCTCAGCGAACTGGGCTACGACGAATATTTCCTGCGACTCTGGGAGTTCTACCTGTGCTACTGCGAAGGCGGCTTCCTGGAACGCAGCATCGGCACCGCCCAATTGCTGCTGGCCAAACCTGCGGCGGCACCCCAACCGCTGTTGGGGCGCCTCGATGCCTAAGCAACTGATCAATGCCCTGCTGTTCCAGTTGGGCTGGTTCATCTGCGTGCTCAGCGGCGACAGCCTCTGGTTGCTGCTGGGGGTGGCGATCTTGCTGGCGCATCTGCGATGGATCGGCCGCTGGGCCGACGAAGGCCCGATGATCGTCGGCATTGCCCTGATCGGCATCGCCCTGGACAGTTTCCTCAACTGGCTTGGGGTGTTTGAGTTCCAGCAAGTCAGCCTGCTGGTGCCCCTCTGGCTGATGCTGCTCTGGGCCTTGCTGGCCACCACACTGCGCCATGGCCTGGCCTGGAGTGCCCGGCCCTGGTGGCTGGGGTGCCTGCTGGGTGCATTGGGCGGACCGCTGTCCTACTACGCCGGGGGGCGCCTGGCGGGAGTGACCTTCCCCTACGGCACCGGCCCCACCCTGCTCGGCCTGGGAGTGCTATGGGCCCTGCTCCTGCCACTGCTGCATGTGCTCGCGCGGCCGGCACCGCAAGAACCACCACTGGTCACCGGAGACTGAGCATCCGTCCGGGCTTTAACACAGCCCGAGCTCACTGCCTTACACTGCGGGCCTATGACCACCATCCCTGTTACCTCCATCGCCACCGAACCCGCCGTCAGTTGCTCCACCTGCGCCGCCTGCTGCTGCCAGTTGGAGGTCATGCTGATTACCGACACCGGGGTGCCCGAGCGCTTTATCGATACCGACGATTGGGGAGGGGAAGTCATGCTCCGCCTGGATGACGGCTGGTGCGCGGCACTGGATCGCGACAGCATGCGTTGCAGCATCTATGAGCTGCGGCCATTGATCTGTCGCGAGTTCGAGCTGGGCGAGGCGGATTGCCTGAGCGAACGCCGGGGAATTGCCACGGCGTATCGCTGACAGCGACCTCAGAGCGGCATCGTGTAATGCAGCGCGTAGCTTTCGATACCGTCGTTGGGGGTCTTGAGGCCGGCGTTGGAGTAGTGCGTGGCACGGATGCCGACTTCATGGCCGCCGGCGAAGCGCAGGCCGAAACCGATGCGGTCTTCGAACTGGAAGGATGACCCCAGCTTGTTGTCCTCGACCTGGGTATGGGCAAAGGCCGCTACCCCGATCCCGGCCTCGATGTAGGGCTTGACGCTGGCCCCGGCGAATTCGTAGACCAGCACCGGGGAGAACGACAGGCTGTGGTTACTGGAGGTCTTGTCGCCATCCCAATAGGTATAGGCACCGCTCCAGTACCCCGTTAGACGGCCGACGTCACTTTGCAGCCAGCTCTTGTCCCAGTCCCATTGCATACCCAGCCGATAGGCCTGGGTCGAATCGCCGGTTTGCCCTACGGAGAACTCGACTCCGGCCGCCTGCGCGGAAAAACTGTGCCCCAACAACCCGGCCGCAAGTGCAGCCAAACATAACAGTCGCTTCATCAGGAACATCCTTTTCGAACGGTTTTATATGGTGTTGTACAACCCTGTGGATAGGCTATAGAAGCCAGCGCGCATTCAGAAGTTCAGCGCCAGCGGAGGGATTTTTCACGTTTTTTTCACAACTGCAAAGGCAGGACTTCAGCAGACTCTTTCCACAACAGAGGCAGCACCCGGGCAAAGTGCGGGACATCGCCACTGGTCCAGAACCTGGTTTCCCGGGCTGGCCCATGGGCAAGCAGATCACCGTCATCGAGCAGCCGCTGCAGCTGCCGGGCAACCGCGGCGCCGGTATCGATCAGGCTGATATGGCCAGGCAGTATCTGCGTCAGCAGCGGCTTGAGAAACGGATAATGGGTGCAGCCCAGGATGATGGTGTCGCAGCCGGCGGCCAGCAGTGGCTCGACGTAGCCCTGCAACAGCTGGCGCAGAGCGGCACTGTGCAAATCGCCATTCTCGATCATCTCCACCAGCCCCGGGCAGGGCTGAGTGACGACTTTCACGTCGGTGGCGAAACGGTCGAGCAAGGCGGCGAACTTGGCACTCTGCAAGGTGCCGGTGGTGGCCAGCACCCCGACCACACCGCTGCGGGTCGCGGCCGCCGCCGGCTTGACCGCAGGCTCCATGCCAACGATGGGCCAGTCCGGATAATCGCGGCGCAGGTCGGCCACCCCGGCCACGGTAGCAGTGTTGCAGGCCAGCACCAGGGCCTTGGCGCCCTGTTCACGAAAGAACCGGGCCATCAGGCTGCAACGCTGGCGAATGAACTCGGGGGTCTTTTCGCCATAGGGAATATGCCCGCAGTCGCCGAAATACAGCAGCGACTCATGGGGCAGCAATTGTTGTATTTCCGCCAGCACCGAGAGGCCGCCGACGCCGGAGTCGAACACCCCGATCGGCGCTTCACTCACGATGGGCACCACAGACGCTGCAACCCGGATCGCGCTTGACCCGCAATTCGCGAAAGCGCGTGCCCAAGGCATCGATCAACAACAGCCGGCCTACCAGCGGTTCGCCAAAACCGGCCAGCAATTTCAGGGCTTCCAGGGCCTGCAGGCTGCCCACAGTGCCCACCAGCGGGCCAAGCACCCCGGCTTCGCTGCAGGTCAGTTCGGCTTCGCTGCCATGCCCGTATAGACAGTGGTAGCAAGGGCTTTGCGGGCGCCGCGGGTCGAAGACCGACAATTGCCCTTCCAGGCGGATCGCCGCACCGCTGACCAGGGGCTTGCCGGCCGCCACGCAAGCGGCGTTCACCGCCTCGCGGGTAGTGAAGTTGTCGGAGCAATCGAGCACCAGGTCCACCGCCGCCACGGCCGCGGCCAGGGTATCGACATCCAGCGCCTGGCGATGGGGCACCAGGCGGACCTCCGGGTTGAGGGCAGACAGGCGACTGATGGCCGAGTCCACCTTGCTGACCCCGACGCTGTGGCTGTCGTGGATGATCTGGCGTTGCAGGTTGGTCAGGTCCACGCTGTCGAAGTCGGCCAGGTGCAGCTCACCAACCCCCGCCGCCGCCAGGTACAAGGCTGCGGGTGCACCGAGACCGCCGAGGCCGACGATCAGCACGCGGCTTTCCTTGAGGCGCAGCTGGCCGTCGATATCGACATGCTGCAACAGAATCTGTCGGCTATAGCGCAACAGCTCCTGGTCGGTCAGCACGGCCGGCACCCGAGGCTGATGCGCTCATGCCCACCCAGGTCGACCCGGCTGTGGACTTCGATGAAACCCTGGGCAGCCAGCAACTCGCGGACCGCCGCGGCCTGATCGTAACCGTGCTCCAGCATCAGCCAGCCACCGGCCTCCAGGTGCTGCGGCGCCTGGGCGACGATCAGGCGCAGGTCGTCCAGACCATCCTTGCCCGCCACCAGGGCACTTTCCGGCTCGAAACGCACGTCGCCAGCCACCAGATGGGGGTCGGCTTCGGCAATGTAGGGCGGGTTGCTGATGATCAGATCAAAGCGCCGGGACTCGATGGAGCTGAACCAGTGGCTGCTGAGCACGCTGACGTTGTCCAGTTGCAGGCGCTGGCGGTTGCGTTCGGCCAGGGCCACGGCTTCCAGTACCCGGTCCACCGCCGTGACCTGCCAGGCCGGGCGCTCGCTGGCCAGGGCCAGGGCGATGGCACCACTGCCGGTGCCCAGGTCAAGGACCTTGGCCGGGGTCGCGGGCAACAGTTCCAGCGCCGCTTCCACCAGTAGCTCGGTGTCGGGGCGCGGGATCAGGGTATGGGGCGCTACCTCCAGGTCGAGCTTCCAGAAGCCCTGCTGGCCCAGGATATAGGCCACCGGCTCGCCGGAGCGGCGTCGCTGCAGGTAGTCGGTGAATAGCAGGGCCGCCTCGCTGGGCACAATGCGCTCCGGCCAGGTGTGGAGAAAGCTGCGGGGCTTGCCCAGGGCCGCGGCCAGGAGCAGCTCGGCATCCAGGCGCGGGGTCGGCGAGTCGGGCAGTTGGGCTGCGCGCAGCAGGCTGGCGATGATGGTCATTTACTCACCCAATGCCGCAAGTTGATCGGCCTGATATTCAGCCAGCAACGGCTCGATGACGGCTTCCACGCCCCCGGCGAGGATTTCGTCCAGGGAATACAGGGTCAGGTTGATGCGGTGATCGGTGACCCGGCCCTGGGGAAAGTTGTAAGTGCGGATACGCTCGGAGCGATCCCCCGAGCCCACCAGCAGCTTGCGCTCGCTGGCAATGGCATTGGCCGCGGCGCTGGTCTGCTGGTCATTGAGCTTGGCCGACAGCCAGGACATGGCCCGGGCCCGGTTCTTGTGCTGGGAACGCTCTTCCTGGCACTCCACCACGATCCCCGAAGGGATGTGGGTGATGCGGATCGCCGAGTCGGTCTTGTTCACGTGCTGGCCACCGGCGCCGGAGGAGCGATAGGTGTCGATGCGCAGGTCCGCCGGGTTGATCTCGATGGCTTCCTGCTCATCCGGCTCTGGAAGCACCGCCACGGTGCAGGCCGAGGTATGGATGCGGCCCTGGGATTCGGTGGCCGGCACTCGCTGCACACGGTGCGCGCCCGACTCGAACTTCAGCTTGCCGTAGACATTCTCGCCTTCGACCCGGGCAATGACTTCTTTATAGCCGCCGTGCTCACCCTCGTTTTCCGAGAGGATCTCCAGCCGCCAGCCGCGCCGTTCGGCGTAGCGCGAATACATGCGGAACAGGTCGCCGGAGAAGATCGCCGCCTCGTCGCCGCCGGTGCCGGCACGGATTTCCAGGAATACGTTGCGCCCATCGTTGGGGTCCTTGGGCAGTAGCATGCGCTGCAGGCTGCTTTCCAGTTCGGCCAGTTGTTCCTTGGCCTCGCGCACTTCCTCGGCGGCCATTTCCCGCAGGTCCGGGTCGTTGTCCTTGAGCAGCGCCTGGGCGCCCTCAAGGTCCGCCTGGACCTTGAGCACCTGTTTATAAGTAGCCACGATCGGCTCGACTTCCGCGTACTCCTTGGAATAGGCGCGGAACTTGGCCTGATCGGAAATGACCTCAGCATCGCCGAGCAAGGCGGTCAGTTCCTCGAAACGGTCCTGGAGAATGTCCAGCTTACTGAGCAGTGACGCTTTCATTACGGGGTTTTATCCGATGAGCCCTCACCGAGGGCAAAGAGTTCTTGGGCCATGGCCAGCGCATCGAGGCGGCCTTCGGCAGACAGCTTTTTCAGTTGCACGCTCGGCGCGTGCAGCAGTTTGTTGGTCAGGCCGCGGGCCAGTTGGGCCAGCACGTCCTCGGCGCTGGAGCCGTTGCTCAACAGGCGCAGGGCTTTTTGCAGCTCTTCGTCACGCAGGCGTTCGCTCTGCTGACGATAGGCCTTGAGTACATCCACCGCCGCCAGTTCGCGCAGGCGCACCATGAAATCCTCGGCGCCAATGTTCACCAGCTCCTCGGCGGCCTGGGCCGCGCCCTGACGGCTCTTGAGGTTTTCCGCGACCACTTCGTGCAGGTCATCGACGGTGTAGAGGTAAACGTCGTCCAACTCGCCGACTTCAGGTTCGATATCCCGGGGAACGGCGATATCCACCATGAAAATCGGCTTGTGCTTGCGCAGCTTCAGCGCGCTTTCTACCGCGCCCTTGCCAAGGATCGGCAACTGGCTGGCGGTGGAACTGATGACGATGTCGCTGTGCACCAGTTCCTGGGGAATATCCGAGAGCAGCACCGCGTGGGCGCCGAACTGCTCCGCCAGGAGGCTGGCACGTTCCAGGGTGCGGTTCGCCACGACGATGCGCTTGACCCCCAGGTCATGCAGGTGCCGGGCCACCAGGGTGATGGTCTCCCCGGCGCCGATCAGCAGTGCCTGGCTGCGTTGCAGGTCGCTGAAAATCTGTTTCGCCAGGCTGACCGCGGCGAAGGCCACGGACACCGGGTTCTCACCGATGGCGGTGTCGGTGCGCACCTGCTTGGCGGCGCTGAAGGTGGCCTGGAACAGCCGGCCCAGCAGCGGCCCGACGGTGCCGGCCTCACGGGCCACGGCGTAGGCGGATTTCATCTGCCCGAGAATCTGTGGCTCGCCCAGCACCAGCGAGTCCAGCCCCGATGCCACCCGCATCATGTGACGAACTGCCGCATCGTCCTCATGCACGTAGGCACTGGCGCGCAGCTCGTCTAGGCTCAAATGGTGATAGTCCGCCAGCCAGCGCAGCACCACATCCGCAGAAAGATGATCCTGTTCTATATAGAGCTCACTGCGATTGCAGGTGGAGAGGATCGCAGCTTCGCGGCTGTCGGTGAGTCGGCAGAGCTGCTGCAAGGCCTCAACCAACTGCTCAGGGGTAAAGGCCACGCGCTCGCGGACGTCTACAGAAGCAGTCTTGTGGTTAATACCGAGTGCAAGGAAGGCCATTCAAGGTCGCTGATGATGTCGAGAAGCCGGCAATTGTCCTACTTCGACCGACGCAGAACAACTACCGCCGACTATTGTCCTAATAGACTGCCTCTGTTCTGGCATCCCGTTGAGTCTCGGTTATGTTTGGCCGAAGGCTTGTGTCATGATGATCCGACCGCAGGTTAGTCGCCCTCTTCCTATATGAATAGATCTTCCGCGTTGCTCCTCGCCTTTGTCTTCCTCAGCGGTTGCCAATCTCTGGCACCCGTTTCATCGGACGCTACGTCGCCGGTGGAAGACAGCACCTCCGCCCCTGAAAAGCCCAAGGTCTATTCCTCGTTCAGCGAAGACACCGTCTTCAGCCTGCTGAGCGCTGAACTGGCGGGCCAGCGCAATCGTTTCGACATTGCCCTGGACAACTACGTGACCCAGGCCATCAACACCCAGGATCCGGGCATCTCCGAGCGGGCCTTTCGCATAGCCGAGTACCTGGGCGCCGACCAGGCTGCCCTGGACACGTCGCTGATCTGGGCGAAAAACGCCCCCGACGACCTGGAAGCGCAGCGAGCCGCCGCGATACAGCTGGCCAGGGCCGGGCGCTATGACGACTCCATGGTCTATATGGAGAAGGTCCTGCAAGGCAAGGGCGATACCCACTTCGACTTTCTAGCCCTGTCCGCGGCCGATACCGACCAGGACACGCGCAACGGGCTGATGAAAAGCTTCGACCGCCTGCTGCAGAAACATCCGCACAACAGCCAGTTGATTTTCGGCAAGGCCTTGCTCATGCAACAGGACGGCGAGGCCAGGGAGGCACTCGCCCTGTTGGAGCAGAACCCACCGGAAGACGGTGAAGTTGCGCCATTGCTACTGCGCGCCCGCCTGCTGCAAAGCCTGAACCGGGGTAAAGAAGCCCTGCCGCTGCTGGAAAAAAGCATCCGCAAGTACCCGGACGACAAGCGCCTGCGCCTGACCTATGCCCGCATGCTGGTGGAACAGGACCGCATGGAGGATGCCAAGACCCAGTTCTCCAGCCTGGTCCAGCAATACCCGGAAGATGACGAACTGCGCTATTCCCTGGCGCTCGTCTGCCTGGAGGCCAAGGCCTGGGAAGAAGCCAAAGGCTACCTGGAAGACCTGATAGCCCGTGAAAGCCACGAGGACTCCGCGCACCTGAACCTGGGCCGGATCGCCGAAGAACTCAACGACCCGCAAGGGGCCTTGATCGAATACGGCCAGGTCGGCCCGGGCAATGACTACCTGCCCGCGCAGTTGCGCCAGGCCGATATCCTGATGAATAACGGCCGCACCGACGAGGCGCAAAAACGCCTGGCGGCGGCCCGCGACGCCCAGCCCGACTACGCCATCCAGCTGTACCTGATCGAAGTCGAGACCCTGTCGGCGAACAACCAGGGCGAGCGCGCCTGGAAAGTCATCCAGCAGGCCCTGCAGCAATACCCCGACGACATGAACCTGCTGTACACCCGCGCCATGCAGGCGGAAAAACGCAATGACCTGGCGCAGATGGAAAAGGATCTGCGCCTGATCATCCAGCGCGAACCCGACAACGCCATGGCATTGAACGCCTTGGGCTACACCTTGTCTGATCGCACCACACGCTATGCCGAAGCCAAGACCCTGATCGAGCAAGCCCACCAGCTGACTCCGGAAGACCCGGCGGTCCTCGACAGCCTGGGCTGGGTGAATTTCCGCCTGGGCAACCTGGACGAGGCCGAACGCCTGCTGCGCCAGGCCCTGGAACGCTTCCCCGATCAGGAAGTGGCGGCGCACCTGGGTGAGGTGCTGTGGAACAACGGCAAGCAGCGCGAGGCCAAGCAGATCTGGAGCAAGTTCCTCAAGGATCAGCCCGACAGCCCCGTGCTACGCGGCACCATCAAACGCCTGACCGGATCAGAGACTCTTTAAGACCATGTTTTTGCGCCACTTCATTGTTTTCAGCTTTATCGCCCTGCTCGCCGGCTGCGCCGGCTTCGGCGCCCGCGAGTCTGTCCAGGGCCAGGGCAACCCTGCGCAATGGCGCGTGCACAAGGATCAACTGACCGGCCTCGACGGCTGGCAGATCAACGGCAAGATCGGCATTCGCGCCCCCAAGGATTCCGGCAGCGGCACTCTGTTCTGGCTGCAACGCCAGGACTACTACGACATCCGCCTGTCAGGCCCGCTGGGCCGTGGCGCCGCGCGCCTGACCGGTCGCCCCGGCCAAGTCAGCCTGGAAGTGGCCAACCAGGGTCGCTACGAAGCTGCAAGCCCGGAAACCCTGCTGGAAGAACAGCTGGGCTGGAAGCTGCCGGTCTCGCACCTGGCCTGGTGGGTTCGCGGCCTGCCTGCGCCCGACAGCAAAAGCCGCCTGACCCTGGACGGCGACAGCCATCTGGCGAGCCTGGAGCAAGATGGCTGGCAGGTGGAATACAGCAACTACTCGCAGCAGAACGGCTATTGGCTGCCCGAGCGAATCAAACTGCACGGCAGCGACCTTGACGTCACCCTGGTGATCAAGGAATGGCTGCCGCGCAAGCTGGGGCAGTGACCGAGCATGGAAAAACTGACCCTGCCCTCCCCGGCCAAGCTCAATCTGATGCTGCACATCCTCGGTCGCCGTGAAGACGGCTATCACGAGCTGCAGACCCTGTTCCAGTTTCTCGACTACGGCGATGAAATCACTTTCGCCCTGCGTGATGACGGCGTGATTCGTCTGCACACCGAGTTCGAAGGCGTGCCTCACGACAGCAACCTGATCGTCAAGGCGGCGAAGAAACTCCAGGAACAATCGGGCTGTACCCAGGGCATCGACATCTGGATCGACAAGGTCCTGCCCATGGGCGGCGGCATCGGCGGCGGCAGTTCGAATGCCGCCACCACCCTGCTGGGCCTCAATCACTTGTGGCAACTGGGCTGGGACGAAGACCGGCTCGCCGCACTGGGGCTGACCCTGGGCGCCGATGTCCCGGTTTTCGTCCGCGGGCACGCTGCCTTCGCTGAAGGCGTGGGGGAAAAACTGACCCCTGAATATCCCGAAGAACCCTGGTATCTGGTGCTGGTCCCGCAAGTGTCTGTTAGTACAGCAGAAATTTTTTCAGATCCTTTGTTGACACGGAACACCGCGCCCATTAAAGTGCGCCCCGTTCCCAAGGGAAACAGCAGAAATGACTGCCTTCCGGTAGTCGCAAGGCGTTATCCAGAAGTACGTAACGCATTGAATTTGCTAGGTAAATTTACCGAAGCAAAACTGACTGGAACTGGAAGTTGTGTGTTTGGGGGCTTCCCAAGCAAAGCTGAAGCTGATAAAGTCTCGGCCCTTCTTACAGAGACCCTTACAGGGTTTGTAGCCAAAGGAAGCAACGTTTCGATGTTGCATCGCAAGCTGCAAAGTCTGCTCTAAAGGAACCGAGTGCCAGGCATTCGAAGCAACAGATACAGGGGCGTCGCCAAGCGGTAAGGCAGCAGGTTTTGATCCTGCCATGCGTTGGTTCGAATCCAGCCGCCCCTGCCATTTTCCTATACTCATCCAGGTATACCCTCAGCCTTCAGGTACTGCGCGTGTCCAAGATGATGGTCTTTACGGGGAACGCTAACCCCGATCTGGCTCGGCGTGTCGTACGTCAGCTGCATATCCCTCTCGGTGACATCTCTGTTGGAAAGTTTTCCGACGGCGAAATTACTGCCGAGATCAATGAAAATGTCCGCGGTAAAGACGTCTTCATTATTCAGCCGACTTGCGCTCCGACCAACGATAACCTGATGGAACTCGTGGTGATGGCCGACGCCTTCCGCCGTTCCTCAGCGACTCGTATCACTGCTGTTATTCCTTATTTTGGTTATGCCCGTCAGGATCGCCGTCCGCGTTCCGCACGTGTGGCTATCAGCGCGAAAGTCGTCGCTGACATGCTCACCGTAGTCGGCATCGACCGTGTTCTCACGGTTGATCTGCATGCTGACCAGATTCAGGGCTTCTTCGATATTCCGGTAGATAACATCTACGGCTCCCCGGTTCTGGTGGATGACATCGAAGATCAGCGTTTCGAAAACCTGATGATCGTGTCCCCGGACATTGGCGGCGTCGTGCGTGCACGTGCCGTGGCCAAGTCCCTGGGCGTTGATCTCGGGATCATCGACAAGCGTCGTGAGAAAGCCAATCACTCCGAAGTGATGCATATCATCGGCGACGTCGAAGGACGCACCTGTATTCTGGTCGATGACATGGTCGATACCGCCGGCACCCTGTGCCACGCGGCCAAGGCCCTGAAAGAGCATGGCGCAGCCAAGGTCTTTGCCTACTGCACACACCCTGTGCTGTCGGGTCGAGCCATCGAGAACATTGAAAATTCCGTGCTGGACGAGCTGGTGGTGACCAACACCATCCCGCTGTCCGCTGCAGCACAAGCCTGTGCGCGTATCCGTCAACTGGATATCGCACCGGTAGTTGCCGAGGCGGTTCGCCGTATCAGCAACGAAGAATCGATCAGCGCGATGTTCCGCTAGGGCCCGTCCCTGGCAGAACATCCCGATGACGAAAAGCGCCCCGTCCCAACCTGTGTTGGGACGGGGCTTTTTTGCCCATATCGCCTTTAGCGCTGGTCGCAAACGCTGGGGCGAGTGTGGTTATTTTGGAGATACAACATGAACGATTTTACTCTGAATGCTGAACTGCGTTCCGACCTGGGGAAAGGTGCGAGCCGCCGCCTGCGTCGTCTCGCAAGCCTGGTTCCAGCTGTAGTTTACGGTGGCGACAAAGCCCCTGAATCCATCAGCATGCTGGCCAAAGAAGTGGCCAAGCTGCTGGAAAACGAAGCTGCCTACAGCCACATCATCGAACTGAACGTTGGTGGCACCAAGCAGAACGTCGTGATCAAGGCCCTGCAACGTCACCCGGCCAAAGGCCACGTGATGCACGCTGACTTTGTTCGCGTGGTTGCTGGTCAGAAACTGACCGCTATCGTTCCAGTGCACTTCATCAACGAAGCTGCTCCGGTCAAGAAAGGCGGCGAGATCTCGCACGTAATCGCGGAAATCGAAGTTTCCTGCCTGCCTAAAGACCTGCCTGAGTTCATCGAAGTCGACCTGGCTGACGCTGAAATCGGCACCATTGTTCACCTGTCCGACATCAAGGCCCCTAAAGGCGTTGAATTCGTGGCCCTGGCACACGGCAACGACCTGGCAGTAGCCAACGTTCACGCTCCACGTGTTGCTCCAGAAGCTGCAGAAGGCGCTGCAGAGTAATTCACTCTGACGCGGGAGTTAAGCGGAGTACATCGCGGACTGGAACGTAGCGAGAAAGCGGGCGAGAACGCGAAGTTTGCCGCAAGGCAACCCAGCTCTTGTCGTCCACTTTCGCCGTAGCACCGGTTGCGGCGATGTCATCCACCACTCCAAAGAAGGGCCCCTATCGTGACTGCCATCAAACTGATCGTTGGCCTGGGTAATCCAGGCACCGAATACGAACAGACCCGGCATAACGCAGGGGCCCTTTTTGTTGAGCGTATCGCCGAAAAACAAGGGATCAACCTTGTCGCCGATCGCAAATATTTCGGCCTGACCGGGCGCTTCAGTCACCAGGGTCAGGACATTCGTCTGTTGATTCCCACCACCTACATGAACCGCAGCGGCCAGGCCGTGGCGGCGCTTGCCGGCTTCTTCCGCATCAAGCCGGAAGAGATCCTGGTGGCCCACGACGAACTCGACTTGCCGCCAGGCGTCGCCAAGCTCAAGACCGGCGGCGGCCATGGCGGGCACAACGGACTGCGGGACATCATCGCGCAGCTCGGTAATCAGAATACCTTTCACCGCCTGCGGCTCGGCATCGGCCATCCGGGCGTTGCCAGTATGGTTTCAAACTTTGTCCTGGGTCGTGCGCCACGCGCCGAACAGGAAAAACTCGATGCCAGCATCGATTTTGCCCTCGGCGTGCTGCCGGATATCTTCGCCGGTGAATGGAACCGCGCGATGAAAAACCTGCACAGCCAGAAGGCCTGACTCTACTCCTCGGGGAATACACCATGGGATTCAATTGCGGCATCGTCGGCCTGCCTAACGTCGGCAAGTCCACCCTGTTCAACGCCCTGACCAAATCCGGGATCGCGGCCGAGAACTTCCCCTTCTGCACCATCGAGCCCAACAGCGGTATCGTGCCGATGCCCGACCCGCGCCTGGACGCCCTGGCCGCCATCGTCGTGCCCGAGCGCGTGCTGCCCACCACCATGGAGTTCGTCGACATCGCCGGCCTGGTGGCCGGTGCTTCGAAAGGTGAAGGCCTGGGCAACAAGTTCCTGGCCAACATCCGCGAAACCGACGCCATCGCCCATGTGGTCCGCTGCTTCGAAGACGACAACGTGATCCACGTGTCCAACAGCGTCGACCCCAAGCGCGATATCGAGATCATCGACCTAGAACTGATCTTCGCCGACCTCGACAGCTGCGAAAAACAGTTGCAGAAAGTCGCCCGTAACGCCAAGGGCGGTGACAAGGATGCCGTGGCCCAGAAAGCCCTGCTGGAACAGCTGATCGCCCACTTCACCGAAGGCAAGCCGGCCCGCAGCCTGATGAAGGACATGAGCGCCGACGAGAAGCTGATCATCCGCGGCTTCCACCTGCTGACCACCAAGCCGGTGATGTACATCGCCAACGTTGCCGAAGACGGCTTCGAGAACAACCCGCTGCTGGACGTGGTCAAGGCCATCGCCGAAGAAGAAGGCGCCATGGTGGTGCCGGTGTGCAACAAGATCGAAGCGGAAATCGCCGAGCTTGAAGACGGCGAAGAAAAGGACATGTTCCTCGAGGCCCTGGGCCTGGAAGAGCCCGGCCTGAACCGGGTGATCCGCGCCGGCTACGAAATGCTCAACCTGCAGACCTACTTCACCGCCGGGGTGAAGGAAGTTCGCGCCTGGACCGTGCGTGTCGGTGCTACCGCGCCCCAAGCGGCCGCCGTGATCCACACCGACTTCGAGAAAGGCTTCATCCGCGCCGAAGTCATCGCCTACAACGACTTCATCCAGTTCAAGGGTGAAGCCGGTGCCAAGGAAGCCGGTAAATGGCGCCTGGAAGGCAAGGAATACATCGTCAAGGACGGCGACGTGATGCACTTCCGCTTCAACGTGTAAGCCTCTTCAGCCCCATTGCCTGGCAATGGGGCCGATCCCCCCGCCTCATCCAGCGGCCTAGAAGTAAGTGGTCGCCCCCGCGAAGAACGCCCGTCCGGGCACGTAGAAGTTGGTCGATCCGTCTCGCAGGTCCTTGTCCATCAGGTTCTGTACCCCGCCGTTCAGCGTCAGCCACTGGGTCAGCGCCAGGTTCGCCGTCAGGTCGTAGGTGGTGTAGGACTGCACGAAATCATTGCCCAGCCCCCGCTGCTTGCCGACGTGCTGAGCCGAAAGCTCGGTGCTCAAACGGTCGGTGACCTGCCAGTCCAGCGCACTGAATGCCGACAGTTTGGGTGAGCTGATCAGGTCTTCACCGGTGGACAGGTTCTTGCTTTCCAGCATGTAGGTGGCGTTGGTGCGCCAGTTCACGGAGTCGCCTAGCGGCACCCGGGCGGTGCCTTCCCAGCCACGGGTACGGGCCTTGTCGACGTTTTCCAGCATGGTCCACCAGCGGCCCTGGTACTGGCCCAACGGGCCGTATTCGATCTTGTCGGTGAAATCGGTGTGGAAGTAGGTCAAGCCCGCTTCCCAGCCATCGTGGTCGAACGAAAGGCCGATTTCCTTATTGGTGCTGGTTTCCGGTGTCAGGTTCGGATTGCCCGCCATCCAGCAACTACCAGTGACATAGCCCAACGGCCGCAACGAACCACAGCCCCGGCCTGCGGATTCGGTAGCCGCCCCCGCACTGCCCTCCTTCAGGCTTGGCGCACGAAAACCCTTGGAAACACCGCCACGCACGGTCCAGCCCGGGTGCGGGTGATAGACCACATACGCCCGCGGACTGTTGTGGTTGCCGTACTTGTCGCTGTGGTCGAAGCGGTTGCCCAGGGTCAGGGACAGGTTGTCCAGCAGGAACAGTTCATCCTCGATAAAGGCCGCCGAGTAATCGCCCTTCAAGGTCGAGCCACTGACCGGCGCGCCCTGATAATCCACGGGTACCGTGCCCAGGGTATCGGTGTTGGTCAGCTCTTCACGCTTCCATTGCCCGCCCACCGTCAGACGCTGGTCCAACAGCAGTTGGAAGGGAATATTCAGGCTGCCCTCGACGATCTTCTCTTCCGAGCTGGCTTTGCCCAGGTCAAGGTCGTTGCGGTACTTGTTCAGGTAGGCATCGAGCTTCGAGGTGCCAAAGCTCCAGTCGCCGGTATGGGACAGAATGTAGCTGTCGCGGGTCAGGCGGCTGGGGCCGAAGGCGCCACCAACGGTCTCGTTCCAGTCACCAAAGGTCTTCTTGGACGCCCAGGAATGCTCAACGCCATGCACCGCCTCGAAGGACAGGCTCTGCTCCTGGTTGATCTGCCAGTCCAGCAGTGCATTCACGCTCTGATCCTTGGAGCCGCCCGCGCCATCGTCGTACATGAAATCGCCCTGGGCATCGCGCCGCGCCTCGACCTCATCCGCTGCCCGCCGCGTGACGTTGGCCCCCAGGCGCAGCCCCAGGGACTCCGTCAGCGGACCTGCCGCATTCACGCTGTATTGAGTGGTCTGACCGCGGTCGGAATCCTTGGGCACGGTGATATGGGTGCTGGCCGAACCGGTCCAGGTCCGCGAGACCTTGCGGGTGATGATATTGATCACCCCGCCCATGGCGTCCGAGCCATACAGCGACGACATGGGCCCGCGGACGATCTCGATGCGCTCGATCATGTTCGGCGAGATCCAGTTCAGGTCCTGGCGCGCCAGGTCGCGGCGATAACTCAGGTCCGCGGAACTGCCGACCCGTTTGCCATCCACCAGGATCAGCGTGTACTTGTCGTCCAGCCCCCGCAGCTTGATCTTCGACTGCTCGCCCACCGGGCCGAAACCACCGGTCACCCCCGGCACCCGGCGCAGCAGGGTATTGAGGTCATAGACCGGCTGGCGCTCGATTTCCTCGCGGGTGATGACGCTGACACTGGCCGGGGCATCCTTGAGATCCGTGGCGCCGCCAGTAGCCGTGACAAAGGCGGTATCCAGTTCCAACGATGCAGGCTTGACCTCTTCAACCGCATCGCCGGCCTGCGCCAGCGGGGCCAGCAGGCCGACACCGGCGCTGAGCAAAAGCGAATTGAACAGGCAGGGGCTGACTTTCATTACAAACGATCCTTGTCGATTCAATGCACCCGGATGGTGCATCAAGGGAGAGAGGCTCGGAGTTTAATGCTAATGAATATCATTTATAAACAGGAATGTTTCCCGACTGTTACAGTGCGGCTTGCCGCCCGTTGCAGGCAGCGCCCTGAAACGGCCCACTGCATGCGGGTCGCTTCAGGGTCGTGGGCTCAGCAGATTTCTTCGTAAGGCAGGCCCACATAGTTCTCGGCAATGTTCACCAGGCCAGCGTGGGAGTTGAGGAAATATTCGCGATCGGCCTGCTGCATCTTATGGTCCCAGGCATCCTGCCGGTCGCCGAAATCATGCAGCAGATTGGTCATGAACCAGCTGAAGCGTTCGCCCTTCCACACCCGGCGCAAGGCCAGTTCGGAATACTTCTCCAGCAGCTCGGTACGCCCTTCGCGGTAGACCTTGACCAGGATCCGGTACAGGTAGCACACATCGGAGGCCGCCAGGTTCAAGCCCTTGGCACCGGTCGGCGGAACGATATGGGCCGCGTCCCCCACCAGGAACAGCTTGCCGTACTGCATGGGCTCCACCACATAGCTGCGCAGCGGCGCGATGCTTTTCTCCAGCGCTGGCCCGGTCACCAGGTCAGCCGCCACCTCTTCTGGCAGACGGGCCTTGAGCTCGTTCCAGAAGCGCTCGTCGGACCAGTCCTCGACCTTGTCGCTCAGCGGCACTTGCAGGTAGTAGCGGCTGCGGGTCAGGGAGCGCTGGCTGCACAGCACGAAACCACGTTCATGCTGCCCATAGATCAGTTCGTGATTGACCGGTGGGGTATCGGACAGCAGCCCCAGCCAGCCGAAGGGGTATTCGCGCTCGTAGTGGGTCAGCACGTCTTCGGGGATGCTCTTGCGCGCCACACCATGAAAACCGTCGCAGCCGGCGATGTAATCGCAGTCGATGCGCTGCAGCTGGCCGTCTTTTTCATAGGTGATATAGGGCTGCGCGCCCTTCATGTCATGGGGCTGCACCTTGTCCGCCGAATAGATGATCGGCGCTGCGCAGGCAGCGCGGGCCTCCATCAGGTCGCGGGTGACTTCGGTCTGGCCATAGACCATCACCGTCTTGCCGCCGGTCAGGGCCTTGAGGTCGATGCGCACGCGCTTGCCGCCCATCAGCAGCTCCACCCCTTCATGGACCAGGCCTTCAGCGTCCATGCGCCGGGCCACACCGGCCTCGCGCAGCATGTCCACGGTGCCCTGCTCCAGCACACCGGCACGGATGCGGCCCAGCACGTAGTCCGGGGTCTGGCGCTCGACAATCACGGTGTCGATGCCGGCCTTGTGCAGCAGTTGGCCCAGCAGAAGGCCGGAAGGTCCGGCGCCGATAATCGCAACCTGAGTTTTCATTGTTGTCGTCTCATAAGGGCATTCCAGTCACCGTGCAGGCGAAATCCGGAATTTATGGTTATTGTTGTACCCCTGCATTTTTGCCGACAAAAATCGCAAAAAATGGTGATTAACCGCCGTAAAAATGCACTTTTGAAAACAGCGTTCGATTATCGAGCATTCCAATCCCTCACCCCCAGGGCCGCGCCCGATGAAAGCCAGTCGCTCCAGCATCCCCGTATTCAAGCTCTACGGCGAAAACCAGGCCTGGCCGACTCCGGACCTGTTGCACTGCGAATCCATCCCCAAGCGCAGCAGCCTGCACCACTGGGAGATCAAGCCGCACCGCCACGCCGACCTGTATCAACTGCTCTATGTGCAAAGCGGACAGGCCCTGGTGGAAGTCGAAGGGCGCCGCGAGGACGTGCGCGAAGCAACCATCCAGGTGGTGCCGCCGCTGATGGTCCATGGCTTTCAGTTTTCCGAGAACATCGAGGGCTACGTGCTGACCCTGGGGGCGCCGCTGGTGGCCCAGTTGGAAAGCCAGTTGGGGGCGCCGCTGGCGGTACTGGCCGCGGCCGGGTGCTATCCGGTGGGCCGTGACCGGCAGCGCCTCAACAGCCTGTTCAAGACCTTGCTGGAGGAATACGAAGGCAGCGCCTCGGCGCGGGACCTGCTGCTGCATTCGCTGGTCAACGTACTGCTGGTGTGGATCAGCCGCCGACGCCAGCAGAACGTGATCCCCAGCAACCGCAGCGAACGCAACCAGCAGTTGCTGGGGCACTTCATCAAGCTGGTGGAGCAGCATTACCAGGAACACCCGACGGTGGAAGCCCTGGCCCATCGCATCGGCCTGTCCAGCGTGCACCTCAATACCCTGTGCCGGGAACTGGCCGGGCAGACCGCGTTGCAGATCATCCACCAGCGCCTGATGCTGGAGGCCAAGCGCAACCTGATCTACACCAACATCAGCATCAGCCAGCTCTCGGACAACCTGGGCTTCAGCGACCCCACCTACTTTTCCCGCTTCTTCAAGCGCCTCAGCGGCCAGACACCCAACGCCTTCCGCCAAGGCACCGGGCACACCCGCCAGGGCGGCTGAAGCCCAGGCAAAAAAAAGCCCGGGGCCAGAACCCCGGGCGTTCTATCGCCAGCACGCCTCAAGCCATCAGGCTTTGCGGGTACGCGGCAGGAAGATCGCCAGCACCCCGAACAGCGGCAGGAACGAGCACAGGTAGTACACGTACTCGATGCCATGAATGTCCGCCAGGTGCCCCAGCAGCGCCGCACCGATCCCGCCAAAACCGAACATCAGGCCGAAGAACACCCCGGCGATCATGCCAACGTTGCCCGGCACCAGTTCCTGGGCGTACACCACGATGGCGGAGAATGCCGAGGCCAGGATAAAGCCGATCACCACGCTCAGGACGCTGGTCCAGAACAGGTCGACATGGGGCAGCAACAGAGTGAACGGCGCCACCCCGAGGATCGAGAACCAGATCACTGCCTTGCGGCCGATCTTGTCGCCGATCGGGCCGCCGAAGAAGGTTCCCGCCGCCACGGCTCCCAGGAACAGGAACAGATGCAGTTGCGAGCTGGCCACCGACAGGTCGAATTTCTCGATCAGGTAGAAGGTGAAGTAGCTGGTGAAGCTGGCCATGTAGAAATACTTGGAAAACACCAGCAGCCCAAGGACCACCAGGGCGCTGATCACCCGGTTCCTGGTCAGGCCGTGAGTCGCCGCTTGGCCCTGCTTGAGCTTGTACAGGCGCAGGTGGTTGGCATACCAGCGGCTGATGGCGTACAGCACCACCAGGGCGAACAGTGCGAACAGGCCGAACCAGGCCACATTGCCCTGGCCGTAGGGAATGATGATGGCCGCAGCCAGCAAGGGGCCGAAGGCGGTGCCGGCATTGCCGCCGACCTGAAAGCTCGACTGGGCCAGACCATAGCGCCCGCCCGAGGCCAGCCGCGCGACCCGCGAGGCTTCCGGGTGGAAGGTCGAGGAGCCAATGCCGATCAATGCAGCTGCCAGCAGGATCAAGGGAAAGCTGCCGACCTGGGACATCATCAGGATGCCGATCAGGGTGCAGACCATGCCCGCCGGCAGCAGGAAAGGTTGAGGCCGGCGGTCGGTGTAGTAGCCGACCCAGGGCTGCAACAGCGACGCGGTCAGCTGGAAGGTCAGGGTAATCAGGCCGACCTGGGTGAAGGTCAGGCCGTAGCTGTCCTTGAGCATCGGGTAGATCGCCGGCAGCACTGCCTGGATCAAGTCGTTGATCAGGTGCGCCAGGGCCACCGCACCAATGATGCGCAGGACCAGGGGACTGCTTTGCGAAGCCGGGGAAGCCGTCGCGGCGACGCTCGGGGAGTTGCTGCTAGCCATAGGATTTTCCGTACAACGGGTGGGTGCACAGGGGCAGGTGCGTCAATGTGCCATTTTTCGGTGCAGTCGCGCCATCCCATTAGCTTGCTAACGAACCCCGATTCGCGCCTCGGGGAAATCCGCTTCCAGCTCGGCCTTGAGCCACTGGATAAACCATTCCACGTCCTCCGACCACTCGCTGGCCGGGGTCAGCACCCGGTAGCTTTCCAACTGCACCTGGTCTTCCAGCACCCGCACCAGGGTGCCGGCCTTGAGCTCCTCGCGCACCAGCACTTCGTTGGCCAGGGCAATACCCCCGCCGCTTTCAGCCACCGACAGCGCATGGTCGTTGTTCACGTAGATCAGGTCGGACGTGAGCTGGATATCCAGGCCATTGGCGGCGAACCACATGTTCCACCACTCGCCGTCATCGAAGTGGATCAACTCATGGCGGGCCAGGTCCGCCGGCTCGCGAATCGCCTCGATACTGGCCAGGTAGGCCGGGGTGCAGATGGGAAACACCCGGGGGCAGATCAGGCTGACCCGGGACTCGGCGTATTGCCCGTCCAGGCCATAGGCGATCCCCAGGTCGCTGCTCTTGGCATCCACTTCGCTAAAGGTCGAGTTCGGCTCGATGGCGAACTTCAGGCCCGGGCGCACGTGGCGCAGCGCCTCCAGGCGCGGGGTCAGCCAGCGCTTGGCAAACCCCGGCACCACCATGATCCGCAGCCAGCGCTCGGCGGCCCTGGGCTGTACCTCGCGCCCGGCCTCGATGATCAGTTGCAGGGCGGCGGCAATCTTGCGGTGGTACTTCTCCCCCGCCGGGGTCAGGTTCACCCCGCGCGAGGTGCGCTCGAACAGCTGCACCCCGAGCCAGTCCTCCAGCAGCTTCACGTGGCGGCCGATGGCCGGCTGAGTTACATGCAAGGCCCTGGAGGCTTCGACATAGCTGCCAAGACGGGCGGCGGCATCAAAAGCACGCACTGCATTCAACGGTGGCAAACGCTGCTCGACCATGATTTCGCCCGCCTCTTGCTATTAAATTTTTTAACAGCCGGTATGTTAAAATTGATGTTTCGCCCCCGCAACCCCTCACTGATAATCAGCCCCAGCAGAACCCGGTAAAACCCGCGCAAAGCCTGCAAAGACAAGCTTTCCACGCACCCGACACATTTCGATCCTGCCCAAGAAAAACAAGATCCATGGCCTGCACGACAGCTCATGGGGGAATCGGAGGTAAGGCATGAATGCCCTGCATGCGCTGCAAACGCTGGCGGTGTCCATCCGTTCAGTGCGCAAGGTCTACGGCGATCCACACAGCGGCCCGGTGGCCCTGAAGAACATCGACCTGGATATCCGCGACAACGAATTCTTCACCCTTCTCGGCCCCTCGGGCTGTGGCAAGACCACCCTCTTGCGGATGATCGCCGGGTTCGAGTTCCCGACCCAGGGCGAGATCCTTCTCTATGGCGAGAACATCGCCGACCGGCCGCCCTTCGAGCGCCCGGTGAACACGGTGTTCCAGCATTACGCACTGTTCCCCCACATGACCCTGGCCGAGAACCTGGCCTTCGGCCTGGAATCGCGCCCTATGGGCCAGGTATTGAGCAAGGCGCAGATCGCCGAGCGGGTGCGCGAGATGCTGGCCCTGGTGCAGATGGAGCGCTTTGCGGCGCGCAAGCCCAACCAGCTGTCCGGCGGCCAGCAGCAACGCATCGCCCTGGCCCGGGCCCTGGCCCCCCACCCCAAGGTGCTGCTGCTTGACGAGCCGCTGTCGGCCCTGGACCTCAAGCTGCGCCAGGCCATGCGCGAAGAACTCAAGGCCATCCAGGCCAAGACCGGTATCACCTTCATCTTCGTCACCCACGACCAGGAAGAAGCCCTGACCCTGTCCGACCGCATCGCCGTGCTCTCCGAAGGCGAAGTACAACAAGTGGGTCGCCCGGAAGAAATCTACGAGCAGCCGCGCAATCGCTTCGTCGCCGACTTCATCGGTGAAACCAACTTCATCCCGGCCACGGTCAGCCGTGTCGAAGAGGGCCTGGCCTGGTTCAACGGGCCCGCCGGGCAGGCGCTGCCGGCGCAACCCTGCACCACCGCCAAGGTCGGCCAGCAGGTCACCCTGTCGGTGCGCCCCGAACGCTTGCACCTGCGCGGTGATGCCTCGCAAGGCGCCCTGGCGTGCCGCATCGAAGCGCTGATCTACCTGGGCACCGACCTGCAATACCAGGTCAGCCTCGGCGACGGCACGCGCCTCACCGTGCGCACGCCCAACAGCCTCGAACACCACCCGCGCCTGAGCGTAGGCAGCAGCGCCGGGCTGCTGTTCGAACGCGGCAGCGCCATCGTCCTGCTGGATTGACCACGAGGATTCGCCATGCACGCTTCTTCGATTTCCCAGCACCTGGAACGGCGCAAGGCCCTGCGCAGCTTTCTCGGGGTCAGCCCGGCCCTGGTGGCCATCGGCCTGTTCCTGATCGTGCCGATCCTTATCGTCATCGGCTATTCGTTGATGGAAGCCAACCCCTACGGCGGGGTGAACAAGGTCTTCAGCAGCGACGCCTACACCTCACTGCTGTTCGAACGGCAACTGGACGACAGCCTGGCCTTCGCCGACTCCTACCTGCTGATCGCCCTGCGCTCCATCGGCATCGCCGGGCTGACCACGGTGATCACCCTGCTGATCGGTTTTCCGGTAGCGGTGTGGCTGGCCATGCAGCCAGTGCAGCGCCGCGGTCTGCTGATCTTCCTGATCACCGTGCCGTTCTGGGCCAACCTGCTGATCCGCACCTACGCCTGGATCCTGCTGCTGCGCAACACCGGGGTGATCAACAACAGCCTGATGGGGCTGGGGGTCATCCACGAGCCGTTGCAGTTGCTCTACACCGACGGTGCGGTGCTGCTGGGGCTGGTCTACACCTACGCGCCCTTCGTGGTGCTGCCGATCTACGCCACCCTGGAGAAAATGGACATCCGTCTGCTGGAAGCGGCCCAGGACCTCTACGCCGGGCGCTGGCGCACCTTGCGCAAGGTGGTGCTGCCCATTGCCAAGCCGGGGATTTTCGCCGGGGCGATCCTGACTTTCGTGCCCTGCCTGGGCGCCATGATCGCCCCCGAACTGCTGGGCGGCGGCACCCGGATGATGCTTGGCAACCTGATCTTCCGGCAGTTCAGCGATGCCCGTAACTGGCCCTTCGGCGCCGCCCTGTCGCTGGTGCTGATGGCCGCGGTGATGCTGGTACTGACCGTCTACGCCCTGCGCGCCCAGCGCCAGAAAACCCTTCAGGAGGGTGCATGATGATCCGCCTGTTCAAGCACAACGGCCTTGGCGTGCAGGACTTTCCCGGCTTCGGCGGTTTCAGCTTCCTGTTCTACCTGTACCTCTACGCGCCGATCCTGGTGCTGGTGGTGTTCTCCTTCAACGCCAACCAGTCGGCCACGGTGTGGAGCGGCTTCAGCCTCGACTGGTACCGCGCGGCGTTCGCCAACCAGGCCCTGCGCCAGGCGGCGGGCAACAGCCTGCTGATCGCCGTGTGCGCCAGCATGGCGGCCACCGCCATCGCCACCCTGGCGGCCCTGGGCACCTCACGCGGGGCGAAGTTCAAGGGCCTGCAACTGTCCATGGGCGCCATCATGCTGCCCCTGGTGCTGCCGGAAATCGTCGTCGGCGTGGCCACCCTGGCGCTGTTCTCTACCCTGGGGCTGTCCCTGGGCTACGGCAACCTGATCATCGCCCACACGGTGTTCTGCATCCCCTTCGCCTATTTGCCGATCCGCGCCCGCCTCAACGACATGGACCTGTCCCTGGAACACGCCGCGGCGGACCTGTACGCCGGCCCCTGGCGCACCTTTCGCAAGGTGACCTTGCCGCTGTTGATGCCGGGGATCGTCTCCGGGCTGATGCTGGCCTTCATCGTCTCCCTGGATAACTTCGTGATCTCGATGATGGTGTCCCAGGCGGGCACCACCACCCTGCCGATCTTCATCTTCGGCCTGTTGCGCATGGGCGTGACACCCGACGTCAACGCCGTGTCGACGCTGATCCTCGGCGTCTCGGTGCTGTTCGTCAGCCTCTCTTACCTGTTGAGCAAGAAACACGCTTGAACCTTCCACTGACCTTGGGGAAATGACATGAGCAAGTTGATCGCAAGCCTGGGTACCTCGTTGTTGCTGAGCCTGCCACTGGCGGTGCAGGCCGCCGAAAAACTCAACGTCGTGAGTTGGAGCGGCTACTTTTCGCCGGAAATTCTCGCCAAGTTCCAGAAACAGACCGGTATCGAGGTCACGGTAGACTCCTACGACTCCAATGAAACCCTGCTGGCCAAGCTGAAACAGGGCGGCACCGGGTATGACGTGGCGATTCCCTCCCACCAGTTCATCCCGATCCTGATCAAGGAGCAGTTGCTGGAGCGCTTCGACCCGGCCAAGGAGCCCTACTACGCCAGCGTGGTGGATAACCTGAAGAAACCGACCTGGGACCCGGAAGGCGCCTACTCGGTGCCCTTCATCTGGGGCACCACCAGCGTGGTGCTCAACGGCGAACGCTACAAAGGCCCGAGCGACAGCTACAAGGTGCTCTACGAACCGCCAGCGGAGCTGCAGGGGCGGATCAACATGTTCGACTCGGTGAGCGAAGTGATCGACATGGCCAGCCTGTACCTGAACATTCCGCTGTGCAGCGAAGACCCCAAGCAGATGCAGCAGATCCTCGCCCTGCTCAAGGCGCAGAAACCCTTCGTCAAGACCTACAGCTCCAAGGCCGGGGCGATCCGCGAGAACCTGGCGGCCGGGGAAATCGACATGTCGATGTTCTGGGGCGGCTCGTCGATGCGCGCCCGGGAGATGAAGCCCAGCCTGAAATACCTCTACCCCAAAGAGGGCGTGCTGGCCTGGGTGGACAACATGGTCATCCCCAAGGGCAGCAAGAACCCGGCGAACGCCAAGGCCTTCATCGCCTTCCTCAGCCAGCCTGAGAATGCCGCCATGACCCAGAACTTCCTCAAGCACCAGAGCCCGATCAAGGGCGTCGAACCCTTCCTCGACGCCGGCCTGAAGGACGCCCCCGAGCTGCACATTCCCGAGGGCACCAAGGTGGTCTTCAGCCAGACCTGCGGCGAAGGCGCAATCCGCCTTGCCGACCGCCTGTGGACCAACCTGATGCGCTGAGCTGCGTTGACTTCTGCCGCCCCGGCCTGGATGCCGGGGCGTTTCTAAAGCCGTTTGAAAGGCCCTCCTGCCATGATCGCCAAGCCCCCCAGCGAACTGGTCCTGCTCCAGGCCCATGAACTCGCCGAGCGTATCCGCCTGCGCCAGGTTTCCTGCCGGGAAGTGATGCAGACCTACCTTGCCCACATCGAGCACTACAACCCCCTGGTCAATGCCCTGGTCAGCCTGCAACCGGGCGAAGCCCTGCTGGCCGAGGCCGACCAGCGCGACGCCGAACTGGCCCGTGGCGAATATCGCGGCTGGATGCACGGCCTGCCCCACGCCATCAAGGACCTGTCCCTGACCCGGGGCATCCGCACCACCCTGGGCTCGCCGCTGTACCGGGACTTCATCCCAGAGCGCGACGGCATCATGGTGGAACGGATCAAGGCCGCCGGGGCGATCCTGATCGGCAAGAGCAACACCCCGGAATTCGGCCTTGGCTCCCAGACCTACAACCCGCTGTTCGGCGCCACCGGCTGTGCCTATGACCCGAGCAAGACCGCCGGCGGCAGCAGTGGTGGCGCCGCCGCGGCACTGGCCCTGCACCTGGTGCCGGTGGCCGACGGCAGCGACATGATGGGCTCACTGCGCAACCCGGCGGCCTTCAACAACATCTTCGGTTTTCGCCCGTCCCAGGGCCGGGTGCCCTTCGATGACAGCAGCGACCTGTTCATCGACCAGCTCGGCTACGAAGGCCCCATGGCCCGCAGCGTGCGCGACGCGGCCCTGCTGCTGTCGGTGCAGGCCGGGGGCGATGCCCGGGCGCCGCTGTCCATCAGTGAGTCCGGCCAGGGCTTCGCCGCCCCGCTGGAACGCGACTTCAAGGGCACGCGCCTGGGTTGGCTGGGGGACTTCAACGGTTACCTGCCAATGGAAAAGGGCCTGCTGGAGCTCTGCGAAAAGGCCTTGGGCGATTTCCGCAGCCTGGGTTGCAGCGTAGAACCGGCCAGCCCCGACTTCGCCCCCGAGCGCCTGTGGAGCAGCTGGCGCACCCTGCGCCACTGGATGGTCGCCGGGTCCCTGGGCGGCGCCTATGCCGACCCGCACAAGCGCTCACAACTCAAGACCGAAGCCATCTGGGAAGTGGAGAACGGCCTCAAACTGTCCGCCAGCCAGGTGTTCGAAGCCTCGGTGATCCGCAGCGAATGGTACCGCGCCATTTCAAAACTGTTCGAACGCTTCGACTACCTGCTGCTGCCCAGCGCCCAGGTCTTCCCCTTCGACAAGAACATACCCTGGCCGCGCAACATCGAAGGCGTGGCCATGGACACCTATCACCGCTGGATGGAGGTGGTGATTCCCGGCACTTTGTCCGGCTGCCCGGTGGCCAGCGTGCAGGCCGGCTTCAACGCCAACGGCCTGCCCATGGGCGTGCAGATCATCGGCAAGCACCAGGCCGACTTCGCCGTCCTGCAACTGGCCCACGCCTACGAACAGGCCAGCCGCTGGTTCCAGCGCTGCCCGTCGCCGCTGATTTTCGGGGGGAAGGGATAAACGGTTGATAGCGTAGATAATTTTTTTATAAAAACGCTTGACGCATTGTCGTTCCGAGCGAATAATGCGCGCCACTTGGCTACATAGCTCAGTTGGTTAGAGCATAGCATTCATAATGCTGGGGTCCGGGGTTCAAGTCCCTGTGTAGCCACCAAGTACTAAAAACGGCTTACCGCAAGGTAAGCCGTTTTTTTATGCCCGCGAAAAAGTACCGGGGTTTACGCCGCATTGATCCACAAACGCGACACCCGCATTGAGCACCGCCACTGGCTGGGATAGAACACTCCGGCAGTGTTTGTGAGAGCTGCGCAATCCTCACTTCAAGGGCTCGAAAATGAAAACAAAAACCACCCGAACCGCGGTCGCTCCCTGGCTGTTCTCGCTCCTGGCAATCGCCTGTACCCCGACCTTCGCCGAGCAGGCTCCCACCCCGCCCTCCAACCTGCTGACCGCCGCCGTGGCCTGGAAGCAGACCGCCGCCGAATTCGAGGCACTGTACTACCAGGGCTTCAACATTGCCCGCCTGCAACTGGACCGCGCCCTGCAGGAACACAAGGCCGGTGAGCGGCCGCTGGCGATCATCAGCGACGTCGACGACACCGTGCTCAGCAGCAACAGCTACTGGGGCTACATGATCAATTCGGGCAAGGAGTTCTTCGACGACGAGGCCTGGGACAAATGGGTCGCGGACAATGGCCCGGTGGCCACCCCGGGCGCCGTGGAGTTCCTCAAGTACGCCCAGTCCAAGGGCGTCGAAGTCTTTTACGTCACCAGCCGCGACCAGGGCGAAAAGACCTACGAATACGCCCTGGCCAACCTGCGCAAGAACCAACTGCCCTATGCCGATGAGCAGCACCTGACGGTGTACCGCGACAGCTCCAACAAGGAGCCGCGGCAGCAGGAAATCGCCAAGGACCATAACGTGGTGCTGATGCTGGGCGACAACCTCAACGACTTCAAACGCAAGTACTACGTGGCCGACGTCAAGCAGCGCAGCAGCCTGATGACCGAGGACAAGGAGCAGTTCGGCCGCAAGTTCATCCTCTTCCCCAACCCCACCGACGGCCATTGGCTGAAGGCGATCTTCGGCGATTCCGAACCGCCGGCCACTCCGGAAAATCGGGCCAAGTTCAAGGCGGCCGCCGCCTCAACCGCCTGGCAGATGAAGCCCTGAGTCGGTAGCGTCATAGCCCAGGCGGCTCCTCGCCCTACTCCAGAAAGGAACGGCAGTGAGGTGGAAAAACCGCAGCAGGCTGCGGTTTTTTCGCTCAGTTGAACGGCTGCGGACGCGGTGTCTGCGCCGAGGACGGCGGCAGGATCGGCAGCTTGAAGTCCGGCTGGTCACCGGTCAGGGTTTCAAGGAAGGCCACGATCTGGCTGACCTCCTCGGTACCCAGCTTGCGTCCCAGTTGCAGGCGAGCCATCACGTCCACCGCCTCTTCCAGCTTCCAGTAGGCGCCGTCGTGGAAGTAGGGATAGGTCAGCGCCACATTGCGCAGGGTCGGCACCTTGAACAGCATGCGGTCGGCATCCTTGCCGGTCAGCCCGGCCACGCCCTGGGCCGGGTTCTGGGTGACATAGGGTTCGACCATGCCCATCTTCTGGAACGAGCCGCCGCCCACGGCCTCGCCGTTGTGGCAAGCCACGCAGCCAATGGACTTGAACAGTTGGTAGCCCTTGAGCGCGGTGGGGCTGATGGCCGCCTTGTCGCCCTTGAGCCAGCGGTCGAACGGCGCATTGGGGGTAACCAGGGTTTCTTCGAACGCAGCGATGGCGTTGGTCACATCGTCAAACTTGATGCCGTCGTCGCCGTAGACCTGCTTGAACGAGGCCCGGTACTGGGGAATGGAGCGCAGCACGTCCACCGCCAGGTCATGGGTGAAGCCCATCTCCCCCGGGTTGGCGATGGGGCCACCGGCCTGTTCCTGAAGCGTGGCCGCGCGGCCGTCCCAGAACTGCGCGACGCTCATGCCGGAGTTGAGCACCGTGGGCGAGTTGATCGGCCCCTGGTGCCAGTTATGGCCGATGGAAGTGGGCAGGTTGTCGCTGCCGCCCATGCTCAGGTTGTGGCAGGAGTTGCAGGATATGAAGCCGGACTTGGACAGGCGCGGGTCGAAGAACAACTGCTTGCCCAGTTCCACCTTGGCCACATCAGTGATTTTCACCGGCTGTACCGGCAAGATCGGTTCGCTTGGCGTTTCCCCGCGAACCTCACCCCCCAACAGCAATCCGAAAACAAGTAACCACTTACAACGGTGCATGACGTCCCCTCATCGGGCTTATAGTTTGTTTCACCCTGTACCCAACGCCCCCCTCCCACCCTGACTCAGATCAATCGACAGCCGGGTGAAAGGCTGCCTGCGACCCTGTGTACAGGAGAGATGGCCCGCTCCAGCCACCTGCCCAGGGCTACATCCGAACCCAACTGCCGGCGCCACTGCTGTACATTCCCCCGCACGGACGACCCCTCATTTCCCTGTGAACGGAGCTCAACGCGTGTTCTCGAACTTCCCTCCCCGTCACCTGCTCGGCCTCGGCCTGCTGGCTGCCGCCCTCAGCCTTGGCGCCTGCCACAACCCGCCTTCTTCCAACACCCTGCCCGCTGCCCCGGAAATCGCCTCGGGCTACCGCACCGACATGCAGACCCGCCATGCCGCCAAGCACATGGCCGCGGCCGCCAACCCGCTGGCCGCCGAGGCCGGGCGCGAAATGCTGCGCAAGGGCGGCTCGGCCATCGACGCGGCGATTGCCATGCAGGCCGTGCTGACCCTGGTGGAACCACAGTCCTCGGGGATTGGCGGCGGCGCGATGATCGTGCTCTGGGACGGCAAGGCCGTGCGCACCTATGACGGGCGGGAAACCGCGCCGGCAGGCGCGACCGAGAAGCTCTTCCTGCAAGCGGACGGCCAGCCGATGCCCTTCCCCCAGGCGCAGATCGGCGGACGCTCGGTGGGCACCCCGGGGGTGCTGCGGGCCCTGGAAATGGCCCACCAGAAACACGGGCGCCTGCCCTGGGCGCAATTGTTCGAACCGGCGATCCGCCTGGCCGAACAAGGCTTCGCCATTTCGCCCCGGCTGCACAGCATGATCAGCGCCGACCCGTTCCTGGCACGCTCGCCGGACATGGCCGCGTATTTCCTGAATGCCGACGGCACGCCGAAAGCCGTAGGCACCTTGCTGAAAAACCCGCCATTGGCCGCGGTACTCAAACGCATCGCCGAGGAAGGCCCGGACGCGCTGTACAAGGGCCCGGTGGCCGCACAAATCGTCGCCAAGGTCCAGGGCCACGCCAACCCCGGCAGCCTGTCGCTCAACGACCTGCAAGGCTACCGCGCCAAGGAACGCGCGCCGCTGTGCAGCGACTACAAGCGCTGGCAGGTATGCGGCATGCCGCCGCCTTCATCGGGCGGCGTGGCGGTGGCGCAGATCCTCGGCACCCTGCAGGCCCTGGAACGGCGCGACCCGCGCTACACCCTGGCCAACCTCAAGCCACAGAAAACCAACCTGCCCGCCGGCCTTGAGCCCGCGCCAAAAGCGGTGCACCTGATTGCCGAAGCCGAACGCCTGGCCTATGCCGACCGCGGCCTGTACGTGGCCGACAGCGACTTTGTGCCCGTGCCGGTGGCTGGCCTGATCGCCCCGGACTACCTGGCCAAGCGTGCCGCACTGATTGGCGAGCGCAGCATGGGCAAGGCCGAACCGGGCAAGCCCCAGGGCATCCAGGTGGCCTATGCACCGGACCGTTCGCCAATGCGCGTCTCCACCTCGCAAGTGGTGGCGGTGGATGACCAGGGCGGCGCCGTATCCATGACCACCACGGTGGAAGCGGCCTTCGGCTCGCACCTGATGGTCGAGGGCTTCATGCTCAACAACCAGCTGACCGACTTCTCGTTCATTCCCGAGGAAAACGGCCAGAAGGTGGCCAACCGCGTCCAACCGGGCAAGCGCCCGCGCTCGTCCATGGCGCCGACCCTGGTCTTCGACCGCGCCAGCGGCGAACTGCTGGCCAGCGTCGGCTCCCCCGGCGGCTCGCAGATCATCGAGTACGTGGCCAAGTCGGTGGTGGGCATGCTCGACTGGAACCTGGACCCGCAAGCCGCCGTCGGTTTGCCCAACTTCGGCAGCCGCAACGGGCCGACCGAACTGGAGACCGGCCAGTTCAGCCCGGCCCTGAAGCAGGCACTGCAAGCTCAGGGACATGAGGTAAACGAGATCGACATGACCAGCGGCACCCAGGCCATCGTTCGCGTGCGTGATGCACAGGGCAAAGCCTCCTGGGCTGGTGGCGCCGATCCACGGCGCGAAGGGGAAGCGCTGGGGGATTGAAGGCCCTGCGCTGAACCCGAGGGCTGGCCGTGAGGCCGGCCCTTTTTTATGGGCGGGGAGCACGGGCGCTGTATGCAAAATTTTGCGGCGGTCTGTGTCTGATCCAGTCTTTGGATCTGCCCTAGCATCGTCCCTGTCCACCGAGGAACCGACGATGAACAAGATTGCAGCCGACCTTGATATTCCGGGCCTGAGCCCACGCCACCTGACGCCCCAGGACCTTGAACTGATCTGCCGCCATCGCCAGGCGATGTTTCTCGATGCGGGTAAGGACCTCTCGACCTTGCAGGTGATGACCGAGCACTTTCGCCCCTGGTTGCGCGAACGCCTGGAGGACGGCCGCTATTACGGCTTCGCCCTGATGGACGCCGAGCAGAGCGTGGCCAGCATCGGCCTGATGAGCATCGACTGGCCGCCCCACCCTTCCCATCCGACCCAGGATCAGCGCGGCTACGTGCTCAACGTCTACGTCGAACCGGCCTACCGGAGGCGCGGCCTGGCGTCGGCACTGATGAAGTTGGCGGAGACCGAGTTCAGCCAGCGCGGGCTGGGCTTTGCCGTGCTGCATGCGACCGAGGCCGGCAAGCCGCTGTATCAGGGGCTGGGTTGGGCGGCGACCAGTGAGATGGCGAAACAGGGCTTGCTGTAGCCGCTGCCGCAGGCTGCGACAAGGACCGAAGGGCCTTCGGCGCCTGGGAGATCGCGGCCTGCGGCAGCGGCTACAGGGTTGGTTCACAAAATGTCGCAGTAATGCCGTTGCGACGCCCCCTACTCCAACCTATGGTTCGACCGTCGCTGCAAAATCAGCGAACAGGCTTGGCGGCCTGATAGAATCGAGGCGCAACAGCGCCCCACCCACATGCGGGCGCTTTTTTTGCGCCCGCATACCTGCGTTATGGCGGGTTGCGTGGGAGAACCTTCGGGTTCGCCGGTTCCTTGATTCCCGGTCCGCCAATCCTGCGCAATCCGCCACCCTGATCTGCTTGGCGGCAGACGGTGACGGTCCTTCGAATCAAGGAGTCGTGACCATGAACTGCTTATGCAATCTGTTTCCCCAACACCTCCCGCAACACAAAACCGGAGGTGCCCGATGACCACTCAATCGCCCCTGACCACCCTCGGTGAAATCCGCTTTTCCCAGTGCGGCGAGCACCCGCATCCGCTGTTTCGCGTGAATGCCGACGTGCCGATCAGCGAAGCCCTGGAACACGCCTCGGCGCTGTTGCATCTGGCAAAGCAATTCACCCTGGAGGCGGCCATGGAGCCGCGGTGCGACCGCTATGCTTGGGCGGCACACTACCTGGCAGAGATGGGCAAGGCACTGATGGACGACGTGCACGCCACGCTCTCTGCATGACCTGATCGTCCCTGAGCCGACGTTGCCTGCGCGGGCAGATCCAGCGATCTGCCCGTACATCGCTTGACGCACTCAGCGACTTGTTTAAGTCCCAGGACGGGACTAGGATCACGCCATGAGAATTATTGCAGTCAGTCAGTTGAAGGCCTTCTGGGAGCAGTACCCGGATGCAGAGCAGCCCTTGCTGGCCTGGGTCGATGAAGCAAGGAAAGCCGAGTGGTCCAACCCTGCGCAGATCAAGGACCAGTATCTCAACGCGAGCATTCTCAAAAGCCGCAGGGTGGTCTTCAACATCAAGGGCAACGAGTATCGACTGGTCGTTGCCGTGGCCTACCGCTTTGGTGCGCTGTACATCGAGTTCGTGGGCACTCACCAGCAGTACGACGCCATTGATGCCGACAGCGTAGACAGGGAGCAACCCGCATGAACATCCGCCCCATCCACACCGACCAGGACTACCGCGCCGCGCTCAAAAGCGTCTCGCCCCTGTTCGACAACGAGCCGCAGCCCGGGACGCCTGAAGGCGATTACTTCGACGTCATGATCACCCTGATCGAGGCATACGAAGCCAGGCAGTTTCCCCTGGACCTGCCCAACCCGATCGAGGCGATCAAGTTCCGCATGGAACAGTCCGGCTTGTCCGCCGCCGACCTGGCCCCCGCCATCGGCCGCACCAACCGCGTCTATGAAGTACTCAACGGCAAGCGCGCGCTGACCCTGCCCATGATCTGGAAACTGCACCAGCTGTTCGGCATTCCCGCCGAGAGCCTGATCAAGCCGATCAAATCGTCCTGAGCCGTGCTGCCGGGCTTGAGCTTGCCCCTGGGTAAAGGCTCAGCATGCCCCGCAGCCCAACAACACCAAGGACGCTCCATGCTCACCATCGGACAAATGGCCCGCTGCCACGGCCTCACTACCAAGACCCTGCGCCATTACGACAGCATCGGCCTGTTTACCCCGGCCCTCACCGGCCGGGACAACGGCTACCGCTACTACAGCCCGGAACAGATCGTGACCCTGGGTCGCATCGTCTGGCTGCGGCAACTGGGCATGTCCCTGGAGGACATCCGCACGCTGGCGGACCAGGGCGGCCTGGACAGCGTGCTGCACATGCAGCAGTCACTGCAGGCACATGCCCGGCAGTTGCAAAGCGAGATCGCCCGCAGCCAGAAAGTACTGGGCCATCTGCAGCGCTACCTGGCCCAGCCGCAGCGCCAACTCCCAGCCGCGCAGACACCTCAGAAGGTATTCCTGGCTCAGCAGCGGATCATCGGCATGGCCTGGCAGCAGGACGACCCGGGCACCATCGCCGAGCTCTGGCAACGCTTCGAACCCCGGGAACAGGAGATCCAGCGCCTGGCCGAGCCGGTGGGCACCTATGGCATCTGCCAGCCCCTGGAAGACGGCCAGTGGCGTTATGTGGCCGGCCTGCCGGTGGCCGCCGACGCGCCCCTGGTGCCCGGCATGGTGGAGCTGGACATCCCTGCCCGCCATTACGCGCGAGTCGAGCATCACGGCAGCGTGACCACCCTGCCGGAAACCTTTCGCGCCGCCTACAGCGAGTGGTTGCCCGCCGCCGGGCTGGTGCCCATCGAAGCGGTGGAGTTCGAGTACACCGGCGAGCGCTTTCTGGGGCCCATGCACCCGGACAGCGTGGTGGAACTGTATATCCCGCTGAGCGCCTGAAACGCTCGGTGAGGGGGCCGACCGGCAGGCTACCGCTGGTCTGCCCCGGCCTATCCAGCGTTGTCTGTCAGCAAAAGTACCTCGGATACCGCTATGCTCTGCAGCCATTCCCAGGTTACCGAGCGAAGGCCCGATGAGTTTCCAGGCAGGTGTGTTGAACCAGATATCCGGCATCCGTCATGCGTTTACGACCCTCGGCGCCGGCCTGCCGGCCAACCTGTTCTTCTGCTCGCAGGTTCACAGCGGCGAGGTGGTGGAAGCCAGTACCACGCTGCCCAGCGGAATCATCCGCGGCGACGCGGTACTCACCCATTCCAGCCGCCCCATCGCGGTGGTCACCGCCGACTGCCTGCCGTTGCTGATCAGCAGCGAGGACGGTTCCTGGGTCGCGGCAGTGCACGGCGGCTGGAAAGGCCTGCATGGCGGTATCATCGCCAATGTGCTGCAACACTTCGCCAGCAAGGGCATCACCCCACAGCAATTACGGGTGGCCATCGGCCCGTCGATCAAACCCTGCTGCTATGAAGTCAGCGCCGACTTCATCGACACCCTGTCCACCACTCAGGGCCCGCTGTGGCCGGCCGCACAGGCACCCTGGAGCCGTGAGCAACCGGCCCCGCTGCTGCCGCCGCAGATTCCACCACCGCAACCGACCCAGGCCGATTCCCTGTGGTTCGACCTGAGCCGCTATGCCGTGCACTGGCTGCACGCCGCTGGAATCCGTGATGAACAGATCGAAATCAGCGAGCTGTGCACCTACTGCTCGACCCCGGCCCTGGCCAGCTATCGTCGACGCGGGCACCGGGGTGAAGCCAAGGCCTTCCAGTACTCATGGATCGGCCGGACATGAGCCTCGAGAGTGCACTGCTCCCAACCTCCCTGAGCGACCTGGAAACCCTGGTCCAGATGCGCATCGCGGCCATGCGCGAAAGCCTTGAGCGCCTGGGGCGCTTCGATCCGCAGCGGGCCCGGGAGCGTTTTGCCGCAAGCTTCGCGGCCGAACGCTGCCACTTCATCCTCAGTGACGGACAGCCCGCAGGCTTTATCCAGAGCCAATCACACGGCGATCATCTGCGCCTGCAGCACCTGTACGTCCTACCGCAATTCCAAGGACGGGGCCTCGGCGCCAAGGCCCTGGAGCAGCTTTTGGAACGCTCCGCCAACGAGCAGCTACCCATCCACCTCGATGCGTTGCGCGGCAGTGACTCGAATCGTTTTTATCGACGCCTGGGTTTTGTTCAGGTGGGTGAAAGTGAATGGGATATTCACTACGTTCGGCCGGCGGATCCACCCCGGGCCTGAACCCGGTTCCGGTTGGCCACCGAGCCCCTGCTGGTTCTAGGCCAGCAACCTGAGCTAACGTTGCCTCCCCCCTCAGGCTCAACCCAAGGAGTGCCCGTGTCTGACAACCTCTATGCCCCGCCCCAGGCGGATCTGGTCGCCCCCTCGCCCGAAGCGGCGCAACAGCCGTTCTACGTGGTGTCCAAGGCCAAGTTCCTGACCCTGTACATCCTCACCTTCGGCATCTACCAGGTGTACTGGGCCTACAAGAACTGGCATCAATTCAGGCACGCCAGCGGCCAGGAGCTGTGGCCGGTGGCCCGGGCCTTCTTCGCGATCTTCTTCACCCATGCGCTGTACCGCGAAGCCGATGCAACGCTCAAGCGCGACGGCCGCAGCCATGACTGGCGGCCCGGTGAACTGGCAACCCTGTTTGTGGTGGGGGTGATCATCAACAACCTGGTGGACGCGCTGTCGCGCAAGAACATCGGCTACCCGGTGACCGACATTGCCAGCCTGGCGCTGCTGCCGGTACTGGCGTGGATCACCTGGCTCGGCCAGCGCGGCCTGAATGCCGCCGCGAAAGATCCCGAAGGCCGCAGCAACGCCCGTTTCACGCCGCTGAACTATGTGTTCATCGTGCTCGGGGCGGTGCTGCTGGCCCTGGCGTGCATCGGGGTGATGCTGCCGCCGGAGTGAGCCGAAGACTCAGGCGCTGACGTAGACCCAGGCCTGGATGCCCGAGGCCAGGGTCACGCTGACCCGCTTGTAGTCCGAGACTTCATAGCTGTCGGCCGCCGCCAGCTCCTCGGGGGTGATGCAGAACACGGTGCCGGGAATCGGCGCGCTGTCCGCCGCCCCCGGGCGCAGGATCGGGTGGTGGGTCTTGCCGCTGGCCGCCAGCACCTCGGGGTCGGTGATTTCTACCCAGCTCTGTTCGTAGCCAAGCATGGCATCCGTGCTGCCACTCAACTCCCGGCCAAAGTTGGCGATCTGCACCGCCTTGTCTTGCAGGGTGCCGTAGGAAAAAAGATAAACCGATGCATCTGTTGCCGAACTCATTCGTCACGTCCTTAACCACGATGATCCGCTTCAGCGGTTGATTTTCAGCCCTTGCCGTTGAGCGTGACGCTCCAGCGCCAGTTCGATCAGGCGGCTCACCAGCTCGCTGTAGCTCATGCCGGTGGCCTGCCAAAGTTTGGGGTACATGCTGATCCGGGTGAACCCCGGCAGCGAGTTGATTTCGTTGATCAGCACTTCCCCCTCATCGGTGAGAAACACATCGACCCGAGCCAGCCCGGAGCAGCCCAGCACCTGGAATGCCTCGACGGCCAGGGCCCGAATGCGCTCGCTGTGCTCGATGCTGATGTCCGCCGGCACCAGCACCTGCGCCGCCTCCCCGTCGATGTACTTGCTGTCGTAGGAATAGAAACCATTGCTGACCACGATCTCGCCGCAGCCACTGGCAATCGGCTGGTCGTTGCCCAGCACCGCGCATTCGATTTCCCGCCCACGTACCGCCGACTCCACCAGCACCTTGTGATCGAAGCCCAGGGCCAGCTCCACCGCAGCCTCGTATTCGGCCTCATTGTCGACCTTGCTCACCCCCACCGATGAACCCTGGTTGGCCGGCTTGACGAACAGCGGCAGGCCGAGTGTTTCCCGGGCCAGGGCAAAACCGTAACGGCCACGGGTGGCCCGGGTCAGGGTGATGAACGGGGTCACCGCCAACCCGGCGTCGCGCAGCAGACGCTTGCTGATGTCCTTGTCCATGCACACCGCCGAACCCAGCACGTCGGAGCCGACAAAGGGCAGGTCGGCCATGCGCAGCAGCCCCTGCAGGCAACCGTCTTCGCCCAGGGTGCCGTGGACGATGGGGAAGATCACATCGACATGCCCCAGCAGTTCCTGGCTGGAGGTTTCCACCAGTTGCTGGCTGGCCTTGCCCGGCACCACCGCCAGCTCGCGATTGGACTGGTTGAGGGCGATCAGCGCCGGGTTTTCCTGGTTGATCAGGAAGTTCGAGGTGTCGTTGAGGTGCCAGTGCCCCTGTTTGTCGATGCCGATCAGTACCGGCTCGAAACGCGTGCGATCCAGGGCATCGACGATGTTGCGCGCCGACTGCAGCGACACTTCGTGTTCGGCCGAACGGCCACCAAAAATAATCCCGACCCGCAACTTGCTCATGACTGCTTCCCGTTGAAAAAATGATTGCTGACGGTTCTTCAATTCAGCTGGGGCTGTAGCGCAAATGGATCAGCGCCACTCGCTCCTGCTCCTTGTTCTTGCGCTCTTCGATGGCGAACGGCACAAAGCCCAGCTTCGGATAAAGCAGCAACCCCGCCACGTTGCTGTTAAAGCACGACAGCGTCACCTCGCTGGCCTGGTGCTTGCTGTGGGCGATGTGGATCATCTGCCCGATCAATTGCGCCGCCAGGCCCGCGCCGCGCACCTGCGGGTCGACGATGACATTGCCGATGGTACAGGTGCCGCCCTTGGCCCAGCGGTAGAAGTTGGCAAAGCCCACTACCTGCCCGTCACGCTCGATCACCGTCGAGTCGCTGCGCTGGGCGATGGAGTCGCGCAACTGCTCGTGGGTCAGCGGCCAGGTAGCGGCGGGAAAGAAGAAATACAGCTCCTGGGGATTGCCCACGAAACTGCAGATCCGCGGAATGTCCGCCTCTGCCACCGGGCGAAAAACAACAGCCATGTTCAGTCTCCTGATACGGGGACGGGTCGTCCTTGTTGGGGGGGCGGGTACTGGCCGGCGCAAGGCACCGGCCGTTCAGCGATTGGCCAGCAGATGCCCGCCGAACAGCACATAGCAACCACCGGCCAGGCGGTCCAGCCAGCGCCGGGCCCGGGCATAGAACCCGGCCACCCGGCTGCTGGCGAAAAACAGCGCCACGCAGCAGTACCAGGACAACGACAGGCCGGCCATGGTCAGCACCGCCAGCCCCAGTAGCAGAGGTGGCGGGGAGGCCGGCATCGAAGTGGCAAAAATGGTGGCCACGAACAGCGCCGACTTGGGGTTGGTCATGTTGCCGAGAAAGCCCAGCCGGTAGGCCGAGAACAGGCTGCGCGCAGCATGGCTCGTACCGTCGGTGGTCAGAGTCTCCTGGGCCTGCTTGCGCTTGAACTGCTTGAGCCCCAGGTAGATCAGGTAACAGCCACCGGCAACCTTGAACAACACGAACAGCGCCGGCGCCGCGCTGAACAGCGATTTGATGCCCAAGCCTCCCGCCAGCCCCCAGAGCACGGTGCCGCTGGCCACCCCCAGGGCGGCGAACAGGCCATGGCGCCGCGAACAGCCCGCCGCCAGTTGCGCAGTGGTGAAAAAGTTCGGCCCGGGGGTGATCACCGCCACGCTCCAGAGCAGCGCCAGCGACAACAACGGGGCGAGATAAACCAGGTGTGAGGCGTGCATGGGGGCAGATGGCCGTGAAGAGGGTCCGGGGGAACGACGCTACTCCACTCGCGCCTGCCCAGGCAACCGCCGATTGGCCTCGCAACCCAGCGCGCCCCTGAGTTAACGTACGGCCCTTGGTTTCATCCATCAGGACCGTTCCATGGCCAAACCCGCAGCTGTCACCGACTGGGTTCACCGCGCGCCGCCCGCCCGGGGCCTGGAGCGCATCGAGGCGTATTTCGCCGGCCATGGCTATGACATGCACCGCCATGACACCTACGCCATCGGCCGCACCCTGCACGGGGTGCAGAGCTTCCAGTACCGCGGCGGCTGGCGCCACAGCCTGCCCGGCGCCACCATGGTCCTGCACCCCGACGAAGCCCACGACGGCGAGGCCGGCACCCACGACGGCTTTCACTACCGCATGCTGTATGTCGAGCCGGCGCTGATCCAGCAGATCCTCGGCGGCCAGCCACTGCCCTTCATTACCGGCGGCCTGTCCAACGACCCGCGGCTGTTTGCCGCCACCGAGGCCCTGCTGCGCGGGGTCGACAGCCCCCTGGACCCGCTGGAACAGGAAGACGCCCTGTTCGATCTGGCCCATGCCCTGAACAGCGTCTCCGGGGTCGCCCAATCACGGCAGCGTTTCGACTATGTGGCGGCCGAGCGGGCCCGGGAATACATCCACAGTGCCCTGGACCGCACCCTGACCCTGGAGGAGCTGGCGGCCCATAGCGGGCGTGACCGCTGGAGCCTGTCCCGGGATTTTCGCCTGCTGTTCGGCACCAGCCCCTACCGCTACCTGAGCATGCGCCGCCTGGATCTGGTTCGCGCGCTGCTGGTGCAGGGCCAGCCCCTGGCCAACGCCGCACTGATCGCCGGCTTCACCGACCAGAGCCACATGACCCGGCAGTTTCGCCAGACCTACGGCCTGCCACCGGCGCGCTGGCTGAAGATGCTCGGCCGCTGAGGCCACACACGATCGTTCAAGAAGCCCTAGCCCCTGGCTGTTTACCCTCAGCGCTCATTCATCACTGAGGTGGAACACACCATGCAAAACCCTGCCCCGCAAGACGCCTACCAGAGCATCAACTTCGCCAGCAAACTCGGCCTGTTCAGCGAACACTGGACCCCCAAGGTGATCGCCGAGATGAACGACTACCAGTTCAAGATCTCCAAGTTGCAGGGCGAATTCGTCTGGCACTCCCACGCCGACACCGATGAAACCTTCATCGTGCTCGACGGCCAGTTGTACATCGATTTCCGTGACGGCCGGGTGGCCATCGGCAGTGGCGAGATGTTCGTGGTGCCCAAGGGCGTCGAGCACAAACCCTGGGCCGAGCAGGAGGTCAAACTGCTGCTGATCGAACCCAAGGGCGTACTCAACACCGGCGATCAAGGGGGCGAACGCACCGCCCAAAACGACGTCTGGATCTGATCCTCACCGCTGAACCTGCGAGACGGAAAAGGGAATTTCTGCCTCTTGAACACAGTCAGACACAGCAACACGTCATCGATCGACTACCCTTGGCCGACCAATGGTGCGTCAAAAACTGTACGTCGGTGCAAAAAGCACAGGTAGAGTGACGCTCTTATTTTTCTGTGCGATGGCTCTAGTGCAGGGACTACAGCCTGGTCCCAGCTTTCGATGACGCCCATGGCGCGTCCATTACCTGTTGCGACCCCTGATCCCTGAATGCCCAAACCGCACCAAGACACCACCGCCCCCACCCTGCTTCAAGACCTGCGCGCCGGCACCGCGACCCTGCACGTGGCCCTGGAAAAGCGCCTGCCGTTCTTCTCCGAGCACCTCGATGCGGCCTGGTACCAGCGCCTGATCCAGGCCTATTTCGGCTTCTACCAGCCCTTGGAGGCGGCCCTGCATGACAGCGGCCTGATCCCTGCCGGTTACGACCCGGAACAGCGCCGCAAAACCCCGGCCCTGGCCGGTGACCTGCAGGCCCTGGGCCTGGCCCCGGAGCGCATCGACGCCCTGCCCCGCTGCCACCATCTGCCCGCGCTGGCCAGCCCCGGCGCGTGCCTGGGCGCCCTCTATGTACTGGAGGGCGCGACCCTGGGCGGGCAGATACTGCGCCGGGAAATGGCCCAGCGCCTGGACCTGCACGGGGATAACGGCGGGGCTTTCCTCGACGTGTATGGCGCCGCCACCGGGAGGCGCTGGAAAGATTTTCTCGACTACCTGGGGCGCATGCCCGAGGACGCGAGCGCACGACAACAAGTAGTCCGCGCCGCGCAATCCACATTTGCCTGTTTCGAGCACTGGCTCGATAGCCGCGAGGTGCTGCTATGACCCCACAAGACGCCCAAGCCTTTGAACAACTGTTGGCCAACTGCGCCGATGAGCCAATCCGCTCCCCCGGGGCGATCCAGCCCCATGGCGTGCTGCTGACGCTGTCGGAGCCGGACCTGCGCATCCAGCAGATCAGCGCCAACGTCGAGGCCCTGCTGGGCCAGCCTGCCGCGCAGGTCCTCGGCCAGCCCCTGGAGCAACTGCTGGGCGACACCGACGGCCAGCGCATCCGCGAGGTGCTGCAACTGCCGCGCTTGTCCGATGCGCCGCCGCTGCACCTGGCCGTCAATGGCGCACGCTTCGAAGGCTTGCTGCATCGCCACCAGGGCGTGCTGATGCTGGAGCTGGAAATCCAGCTCGAACACCTGCAGCCCCAGCACCTGAAAGAGCAGACCGAGAACCTGGGGCGCCTGCTGCGGCGCTTGCAGGCGGCCAAGACCCTGAATGAGCTGTACGCCATCAGCGTCAGCGAAATCCAGGCCATGACCGGCTACGACCGGGTGCTGATCTACCGCTTCGAAGAGGAAGGCCACGGCCAGGTCATCGCCGAAGCCACCCGCCCCACCATGGAAGTGTTCAATGGCCTGTTCTTCCCAGCCTCGGACATTCCCCAGCAAGCCCGCGAGCTGTACCGCAGTAACTGGCTGCGGATCATCCCCAACGCCGACTACGAGCCGGTGCCGTTGCTGCCGGTGCTGCGCCCGGACACTCAGCAGGCCCTGGACCTGAGCTTCGCCACCCTGCGCAGCGTGTCGCCGATCCACTGCCAGTACATGAAGAACATGGGCGTGCTGTCCTCCATGAGCATTTCCCTGCTCAAGGGCGACCAGCTCTGGGGCCTGATCAGTTGCGGCAACCGCCAGCCGCTGCTGGTGCCCCACGAGCTGCGCATTGCCTGTCAGACCATCGGCCAGGTGCTGTCGTTGCAGATCAGCGCCATGGAGGCCCTGGACATCAGCCGTCAGCGGGAAGAGAAAGTCACCGCCCTGGCCCGCCTCGACCAGGCCATGCGCGACACCCCCGACAGCGTCTTCGACGGCCTGACCCAGGTGCCGCAACTGCTGCTGGACCTGACCCAGGCCGGTGGCGTGGCAATCATCGAAGACAAGCAACTGCACTGCTTCGGCAACTGCCCGCCCCAGGACGAAATCCGCGCCCTGCACCGCTGGCTGCAAGGCACCGGGCAGGCGGTGTTCGCCAGCCATCACCTGGCCAGCGTCTACCCGCCGGCGGCGAGTTATCAACAGGTGGCCAGCGGGGTCCTGGCCATGACCCTGCCCAAGCCTGTGGATAACGGCGTGCTGTGGTTCCGCCCGGAAGTGAAGGAAAACATCAACTGGAGCGGCAACCCGCAAAAGCCCCTGGACCTGGAAAACTCCGACGCCGGCCTGCGCCTGCGGCCGCGCACCTCGTTCGAGATCTGGAAAGTGGAGATGGCCGGGATCGCCACCAAATGGAGCCACGGCGACCGCTTCGCCGCCAACGACCTGCGCCGCTCGGCCCTGGAGCACGACCTGGCGCGCCAGGTGCTGCGCGAGCAACAGGCCGTGCGCGCCCGGGACGAGCTGGTGGCGGTGGTGTCCCACGACCTGCGCAACCCGATGACCGTGATCTCCATGCTCTGCGGCATGATGCAGAAGGCCTTCAGCTCCGATGGCCCGCATACCTCACGGCGCATCTCCTCGGCGATCGATACCATGCAGCAGGCCGCCAGCCGCATGAACAACCTGCTGGAAGACTTGCTGGACACCTCGAAGATCGAGGCCGGGCGCTACAGCATCGCCCCGCAGCCGCTGGACGTTAGCCAGATGTTCGAAGAGGCCTATTCATTGCTGGCACCACTGGCTCTGGACAAGGCCATCGACATCAGCTTCCACGCCGAGCCGGACCTCAGGATCCACGCCGACCCCGAGCGCCTGTTCCAGGTGCTGTCGAACCTGGTGGGCAACGCCATCAAGTTCACCCCCACACAGGGCAAGGTCGGGGTGGTGGCGATGTCCGACGGCGAGCAGATCGTGTTCAGCGTGCGCGACTCCGGGGAGGGCATTCCCACCGACCAGTTGCCGTTCATCTTCGATCGCTACTGGACCATGAAGGAAGGCAACCCCAACGGCACCGGCCTGGGGCTGTACATCACCCAAGGCATCATCCAGGCACACGGCGGCAAGATCGAAGCCCACAGCGAAGTGGGCAAGGGCAGCGAGTTCCGCTTCAGCGTGCCGCGCGCCAGCCTCTGACCCATAGCCCGGGGCTGGCCATTGAGCCCCGGGCGCTCATTCAGCCCCCTGGGCCACCAGCCAGTCGCGAAACAACTGGCCGCTGGCGGACAGGCGCTTGTGCCGCGGGTGCACCAGAAAATCTGCCTGCCCGGTGCGAAATGCCCACTCGCCAACCCGCAGCAACTCGCCCTGGGCCACCAACTGGCTGGCCATGAAATCCCAGCCCAGCCCCACACCCATGCCCTGCTGCACCGCGCTGAACATCAGGGTCAGCTGGTTGAACCCCAGGGCCCCCGGTGGCGCGCTGTAGCCCAGGCCGAAATGATGGAACCAGTCCCGCCAGTCGATGCAGTTCCACTCCGAGGCGTCCAGCTGGATCAACGGCAGTTCGGCCAGTTGCGCCAGCTCCTGGACCACAGGCAGCTCCAGGCGCCGGCTGACGATGGGGTAGACCATCTCAGCGAACAGCGATACCGCCGCCAGGGAAGACCAGTGCCCCGCACCATAGAGAATGCCGAAGTCATGCTCGGCCACGCTGGACTCGTCCATGTCGTTGTTGGCATGGATGCTCACGGTGATGTCCGGGTGCTGCTTGTTGAATGCCAGCAGGCGCGGGAACAGCCAGAACTGCGCCACCGCGTGGGTGCATTGCACGGTGATGGTATTGGCGTCGCGCCCGGCCCGCAGGCGGCTGACGCTGCGCAGCAAGGCTTCGAGCTGGGTGCTGACCTCGACGAACAGCGAGGCGCCGCTGGCGGTGAGCTTCACCCCCCGGGCCTGGCGCTCGAACAGCTCGGTCTTGAGCGACAGCTCCAGGGCACGGATCTGCTTGCTGACCGCGCTCTGGGTCAGGCACAGCTCGGTGGCCGCACGGGTGAAGCTGGCGTTGCGGCCCACCGCCTCGAAGGTGACCAGGGTTTCCAGCGGCGGCAGATGACGGGCGAAGCGGCTCACAAGGCATTCCCCAGGAGAATAGGTAGGTGCCTATATATCCTTTGTCCATCCGGTCAGCAATGACTAGCCTGCGCAGCTTGATGACTAGGTACGAGTGTTTGCATGAAACGTGGAGTTGCTTATGCCGCCCTGGCCGGTGCGGTCTGGGGCCTGGCGATTGTGGTGCCCAGCCTGCTGCCTGAGTTCAGCCCGTTGCTGCTCAGCTGCGCGCGCTTCAGCCTCTACGGTGCATTCTCCCTGCTCCTGGCTGCGCCTCAGGCCCGGGAGCTGCTGCAACGCCTGACCTGGGGCGATGCCGTGCTGTTGGTGAAGCTGGCGCTGACCGGCAACCTGATCTATTTCATGCTCCTGGCCAGCGCCATCCAGTGGGCCGGCGTAGCCAGCACCGCACTGATCGTCGGCTTGCTACCGCTGACCATCACCCTGGCCGGCCGCGGCGATGCCGATGCCGTACCCTTGCGCCGGCTGCGCTGGCCTTTGCTGCTGGTGTTCGCCGGCATCTGCTGCATCAACCTCGACACCCTGCTCACCGCCCACAGCGATTCGGTGGAACTGGGCCAGCGCGCCCTGGGCCTGGTCTGCGCCTTCGGTGCCTTGCTGTGCTGGACCTGGTTTGCCACCGACAACGCCCGCTACCTCAAAGGCAGCCGCTTCAACAGCAGCCAGTGGTCGACCCTGTGGGGCATTACCACCGGGCTGATGAGCGCCTTGGTCTGGCTGCTGGCGGACGGGCTCTCATTGCCCGGCACCCGGGCCGAGGCCAGCGAGCAGCGCTGGATACTGTTCTGGGGCCTGAGCCTGTCCAGCGCGGTGCTCGGCTCCTGGTTCGGCAATCGCATGTGGAATGCCTCGACCCGGCGCCTGCCGCTGACCCTGAGCGGCCAATTGATCGTGTTCGAGACCCTGTTCGCCCTGCTCTATGGCTTCATCTGCCTGCAGCACCTGCCCAGCCTGCTGCAAAGCGGCGCTGCCCTGTTGCTCCTGGCCGGGGTCCTGTGGGCGGTGCGCCGCCACCTGCCACGGGCCCATGGCTGACGCCCTCAGCCCTGGGCCACGGAACAGGCCGGCAAGGCCACGCCAGCCCGGGGCAGGCGCAGCGCCAGCAAGGCCCCGAACAGTGCCAGCAGGGCGCTGGCGGCGGTAGCCATCTGGATGCCATAGGCCTGATTGCCACCGGCGCTCAAGGTATTGGCCAGGGACACCAGCAGCGCCAGCCCCAGGGCACCGCCGATCTGCTGGCTGGTGGAGGCCACGCCCGCAGCCACCCCTTGCTCGGACGCCGCGATACCCTGCCCGGCCGAGACCCACATTGAGGTCCAGGTCATGCCCTGGCCGATGCTCATGATCACGATCCCCGGCAGCAGGCCGACAAAGCCGCTACTGCCCGGCAGGGCCAGGTACATCAGGCCAATGCCCAGCGCCCCGAGCAGCAAGCCGCTGACCAGGGTCGCCCGCAAGCCTACGCGCAGCAGGGCCCGCTCCGCGACCCAGATCCCGGCCGTGCACAGCAGGGTCGAGGGCAGGAACGCCAGTCCGCTTTGCAACACACTGAACTGATAGACCTGCTGGAAATACAGGCTGAGGAAGTAGTACTGCACGCCGAAGCTGCTCATGAACAGCGCGGTAATCACCATGGCCATGCGCAGTTGTGGATAACCCAGCAGGCGCAGGGGCATCAGCGGGTCGGCACTGCGGTGTTCAAGGCGCAAGAACAGCCCGAGCAGGGCCAGGGACAACGCCAGGCAGCCCAGGGTCGCCGGAGCGCTCCAGCCCCACTCCGGGCCCTGGACGATGGAAAACACCAGCAGGGTGCCACCCAGGGTCACGGTCAGCGCGCCGCGCAAGTCGAACTGACGGCCGCGCTGGCGCGCAGGGTCGGCGGGTATCCAGCGCCGAGCCAGCAGCGCACAGGCCCCGGCCAGGGGCACGTTGACCAGGAATACCGCCTCCCAGCCCCAGTACTGGGTCAGCACCCCGCCCAGCAGCGCCCCCAGGGCCAGCCCCGCCGCCGAGGCCGCGCTCCACACCGCAAAGGCCCGGTTGCGCGCCGGCCCCTCGGCGTACCAGGTGTTGATCAGGGCCAGGGTCGCGGGGAACAGCATCGCCCCGCCCACGCCCTGCACCGCCCGGGCCAGCACCAGCAGCAGCGCGCTGCCGCCCAGGCCGCCGGCCAGCGAGGCCAGGGCATACAAGGACTGGCCGACGATGTAGAAACGCCGCTTGCCCAGGAGGTCCGCCGCCCGTCCGCCCAGCAGCAGGAAACCACCGAAAGCCACGCTGTAGGCACTGACCACCCATTGCAACTGCTGGGCGGAAAAGCCCAGGTGGCTGCCGATTTCCGGCAGGGCGACAAACACGATGGTGGCGTCCAGGGCGATGATCAACTGCGCGGTGGCCAGCAGTAACAGCATCCAGCCCGACGGCTTGGCTAACGAGGTCGCGGACATCGCGAAAATCCTTGTGTGGAAATAACCGGCGGCCAGTGTCATCGATGCCGTTTAAATGATAAACAAGCCATTATCTCTTTCAGTAATGACTTTAATCATGGATCTGAACGCCCTTCGCCTGCTGGTCCGGGTTGCCGAAACCCGCAGTTTCACCCGTGCCGCCGGTGACCTGGGGCTGACCCAGTCCGGCCTGTCCCGAGCCATTTCCCGCCTGGAGCAGCAGCTCGGTGTACGCCTGCTGCAACGCAACACCCGCAGTGTCAGCCTGACCCCGGACGGCCAGGTGCTGGTCGAGCGCGCCGCGCCCCTGCTGGCGGAACTGGCCCACGCCGAACACCTGCTGCTGGACCGGCGCGAATCCCCCAGTGGAATGTTGAAGATCAGTACCCCGTCACTGTTCGGGCGCAAGGTGGTAATGCCGGTGATCGGCGAACTGACGGCCCAGCACCCGGCGTTGAGCATCGAAGCGGTGATGACCGACCGGGTGGTGGACATCATCGATGAAGGTTTCGACGCGGTGGTGCGCACCGGGGTGATCCAGGACCAGCGCCTGATCGCCCGGCCCCTGGCGCCCCTGCGCTGGGTCACGGTGGCGGCGCCAGGCTACCTGGAGCGCCATGGCACGCCCCGGCACCTGGCTGACCTGCAGCAGCACAACTGCCTGGCCGTGCGTAACCTGCGCAGCGGCCGGCTGGTGGACTGGCAGTTCATGGACCAGGGCAAGCCCCTGGACCTGGCCGTCCAGGGCCGGCTGATCTTCGATATCGGCGATGCCCTGGTGGACGCGGTGCTCGGCGGCTTCGGCATTGCCCAACTGATGGAGTTCGCGGTGCGCGAAGCCCTGGACACCGGCCGGCTGGTACCGGTTCTGCAAGAGCATGCCGGGCGCAGCCGCGAGCTGTCGCTGGTGTATCCGCCCTCGCGCCAGTGCTCGCCGAAGCTCACCGCCTTTGCCGAGGCCCTGGCTCAGGCGAGCTGGTAGCCGCCTTCAACCGGGCTGGGCGCTGTCGCTTGCCAGGTCCTGGGTCACGCTCAGCAGCAGCGGCTGGGCGATCCTCAGGTAGTCCTGGGTATCGAGCACCATGGAGGCATCCAGGCGCCCGGCGTTGAAGGCGATCTCGCTGTAGCAAGAGGTCAATTGCGGGTCGACGATCAGCCGGATGCGCGGATCGAAACTCAGCGGAGCAATGGCGCCGATCACGCAACCCGTCAGCTCCCTGGCCAGCTCCGGCGATACCAGTTGCGCCTTCTTGCCCCCCAGGGCCGCGCCGACCTTTTTCATGTCCAGCCTCTGGTCGCCGCTGAGAACCACCAGCCCATACACCTCGTCTGTGCCCTTGAGGCTACAGAGCATGGCCTTGGCCCCCTGCCCAGGTTCAGTGCCGCGGATCTCGGCAACCCGCGCCGACTGCCCTTCGGCCGGGTGCAAAATCACCCGATAGCGGGCCTGGTGGCTATCCAGCAGGCTCACTAGACGCTGAAAGACTTCGTGCATGTTCACTCCTTGAAAAAAAGCGCATGGGGGGGCGGCTCAAGCGTCTGCGACCAGGGGCAGTTGCCGACCGTCAACGGCGTCACCGATGGTCAGGAAATGCCCGCCCGCCACATGGTGCAGGGTACGCAGCCGGTCGTGCCCGTCGAAGTGCCAGCGCCCTTCGCTGAACACCCGGGTATCGGCCTGGGCGGCAATCACTTCGCCAAGGAACAGGTCGTACTGCTGGTGGTTATGGGGCTCGGGCAGCAGCCGGCATTCCAGCCAGGCTACGCACCCCTCCAGCAGCGGCGCCGCCAATTGCTCGCCGGCAAAGGCCTGCAGACCGTAAGCGGCGAACTTGTCGCTACCGCCCTGGCTCAGTTCCAGCCCGGAGCTGTTGCCCAGGCTCTGCACGATATCCACCTGGGCCACACAAGGCACATTGAGCACGAAGGTGCCCGAGGCCTCCAGCAGTTGTCGGGTCCAGGTGGACTTGTCGAGCACCACGGCGACTTTCGGCGGCTCGAAATCCAGGGGCATGGCCCAGGCCGCGGCCATGATGTTGCGCTGCCCGCCATGGGCTGCGCTGACCAGCACCGTTGGGCCGTGGTTGAGCAAGCGGTACGCCTTGTCCAGCGGTACCGGGCGACGAAGATCGGACATGACTGGCTCCTGAAAAAAACTGCGATTGTAGCCCCATCGCGATCGCTTGCAGACAAGGTCATTGGCCGGATTTTCTGGATAATCCGTCCAGCCGCCGACGGCTTATCAACGGCGGTGCAGACACTAGACTCAGCCTTCACCCCAACTGTTGAAGGACCCGCGCCATGACCGATCACTCCCTGAACAACAAAGTCGTGCTGATCGCCGGTGGCGTGAAGAACCTGGGCGGCCTGATCGCCCGCGACCTGGCCAGCCACGGTGCGCGGGCGGTGGCCGTGCACTACAACAGCAACGCCAGCCAGGCCGACGCCGAGGCCACGGTGGCGGCACTCAAGGCCCTGGGTGTGGAGGCCCAGGCGTGGCAGGCCGACCTCACCCGCGCCAGTGCCGTGGAGCAGCTGTTCAACGAGGCCAAGGCGCGCTTCGGCAAGATCGACATCGCCATCAACACCGTGGGCAAGGTGCTGAAGAAACCCATCATTGAAATCAGCGAGGACGAGTACGACCAGATGTTCGCGGTCAATGCCAAGAGCGCCTTCTTCTTTATCAAGGAAGCCGGCAAGCACCTGGAGGACAACGGCAAGCTGGTGACCCTGGTGACGTCGCTGCTGGGGGCCTTCACTCCGTTCTATGCCGCCTATGGCGGCTCCAAGGCGCCGGTGGAACACTTCACCCGGGCCGCCGCCAAGGAGTTCGGTGCCCGCGGCATTTCAGTGACGGCCGTCGGCCCCGGGCCCATGGATACTCCATTCTTCTACCCGGCCGAAGGCGCCGACGCCGTGGCGTACCACAAGAGCGCCGCAGCCCTGTCGCCTTCGAGCAAGACCGGGCTCACCGATATCGAGGACGTGGTGCCCTTCATTCGCCACCTGGTCACCGAAGGCTGGTGGATCACTGGCCAGACCTTACTGATCAACGGCGGCTACACCACCAAGTAATCCTGGCGCCCAAGGGGTAAATTGGCCTGCCGAGCCGCAGCATCGATCGCCTCGGCCGATGCTGCGATCCACTGCCGTCAGGCGCCCCCGAACCAGGATCGTGCAAACGATGGATAAGCTTGAGCAATACCGCGTGTTCATCCAGGTGGCCGACATGGGTAGCTTCATCAAGGCGGCCCATGCCCTGGAACTGCCACGGGCCACCGTCTCTTCCGCCGTGCAGCAACTGGAAACCGGCCTCGGCACCCGCCTGCTGCACCGCACCACCCGCCACGTGCAGTTGACCGCCGACGGCGCCATTCTGCTGGAGCGGGCGCGGCGCCTGCTGGCAGACGCCGCCGAACTCAACCAGTTGTTCCACCACCGCCAGGTGGACGTCAGCGGGCGCTTGAACATCGATGTGCCCAGCCGCATCGCCCGGCGCCTGATCGTCCCCGCCCTGCCCCGATGGCTGGCGCAATACCCCGGCCTGCAACTGGCCCTGGGCGCCAGCGATCGCAGCATCGACCTGGTCCAGGAAGGCATCGACTGCGCGATCCGCGTCGGCAGCCTGGCCGACAGCAGCCTGGTCGCCCGCCCCCTGGGGCAACTGGCGCTGATCAACTGCGCCAGCCCCGCCTACCTGGCCGAACAGGGCGAGCCCCACACCCCTCAGGACCTGCAGAACGGCCAGTGGATGGTCGGTTATGCCTCCCCGGACACCGGCCGCGAGCAGCCCTGGGAATACCTGCTGGAAGGTCGCGAGCACTTGCTGGGGCTGCCCAGCCGGGTGATCGTCAACAACGTCGAGAACTACATCGCCTGCTGCCGGCAGGGGCTGGGCCTGATCCAGGTGCCACGCTTCGACGTGCAGCACCTGCTGGACCGTGGCGAGCTGGTGCAGGTGCTCCGTGAACTGCCGGTAGCGCCCATGGATATCTGCGCGCTATACCCCGACCGGCGCCATCGCTCGCGCCGCCTCAACGTGTTCATCGAATGGTTCGCCGAGCTGATCAAACCGCACCTGGAGGCTTGCTGAACACCTGCCGATCGTGAGATGAAAGCGCCCTCACGGATTGAGGCACTGGCACCATGACCCACCTGCACATCAGCGCTCCCCACCTCGACGACCTGGATGACCTGCTGGCCTTCGAAGGGGAAAACCGAGCGTTCTTCGAAGCCTCGATCAACGCCAGGCCTGCCACCTACTACTCCCGCGAAGGGGTCGCCGAAGCCATAAACCAGGCGTGCGAGGATGCCGAGGCAGATCGCGGTTATCAGTTCCTGATCCGCGACAACGCAGTGCTGGTGGGGCGCGTCAACCTGCACCGGGTGCAGCGCCCCTACTTCAATTGCGCGGAACTGGGCTACCGGGTCGGCGCCCGCTTCAACGGCCGCGGCATTGCCCGCACTGCGGTGCAGCAGGTGCTGCTGCGCGCCTTCGGCGAACTGCAACTGAGCCGCATCGAAGCCAATGCGCGGCCGCAGAACACCGGTTCGGTGCGGGTGCTGGAAGCCTGCGGCTTCTCTTGCTACGGCCATTCGCGGCGCAGCTTCCTGTTGCACGGCGAGTGGTTCGACCGCTTGCACTACGAGTGCCATGGGCCTGCGCCACGCTAGCAACCCGGGCGTGCGCCGCCAAGGCGCACGCCCACGCCCTCAGGCCGACAGCTGGTTGGCGAACTGGCCGACCGCACTGACCACTTTCTGCGCACCGTCCTGAATCTCGACGATGACCGCGCCGGCCTCCGCTGCCAGGGTCAGGCCCTGCTCCGCCTGCTGCCGGCCCTCGGCCATCAGCTCCACCGCCGAGCGGGCCATGTCCTGGTTCTGGCGCACCACGCCGACGATCTCGTCGGTGGCGTTGCTGGTGCGCGAGGCCAGTTGCCGGACCTCATCGGCGACCACCGCAAAACCCCGCCCCTGTTCACCGGCCCGGGCCGCTTCGATGGCCGCGTTGAGAGCCAGCAGGTTGGTCTGTTCAGCGATGCCGCTGATGGTCTTGACGATGCTCGCTATCACCAGGGACTGCTCGTTCAGGGCTTCGATGCCGTCCCCGGCCTGCTGCATGCAGGTAGCCAGGTCACGCATCACGTCCAGGGTCTCGGTGACCACCGCCGAGCCGCGCTGGGCGCTGGTGTCGGTCTGTCGGGAGATGCTGTAGGCGATGTCCGCCGCCTCGGCCACCCGTTGCTCCTGGTTCACCTGATCGGTGATCAGGATGGCGAACTTCACCACCTTGTAGAGCTGGCCACTGGCGTCCAGCACCGGGTTGTAGGAAGCGTCGAGCCACACCACCCGCCCCTGGCTGTCGATGCGCTTGAACCGCTGGGCGATGTATTCGCCGGCGTTCAACCGTGCCCAGAACTCCTGGTAGCCGGGCCCTTCGTATTCCTGCGGTTCACAGAACAGGCGGTGGTTCTGGCCCTGGACCTCATCCAGGCGGTAGCCCATGCAGGCGAGAAACCGCGAGTTGGCCGTCAGCACTCGGCCTTGCAGATCGAACTCGATCACCGCAGAGGAGCGCAGCAGTGCCGCCATCAGGTTTTCATGCTCGCAGGCACTTTCCACCGAAGCGCTCTGGTCGGTGCAGATCAGGTTGTAATGATCGAGCCGCCCGGCGCCGTCGCGGATCGGCTGTACACAGACCTGCAGCCAGGCCTCGCGGCCGCCTCCGCGTTGCAGGCGCAACTGGCCGGTGTAGCTTTCGTTGCGCCCCAGGGCCGCCTTGAATTCGCGATACAACGGCACAGCCTGCGGGTGGCGCGAGACGATGCTCTCCAGGGGCACGCCGGCCAGTGGCTGGCCATCGAGTTCCAGGGCCTGGATGAAGTTCTGGTTGGCCCGGCGGATGGCCCCCTCGCCATCGAGTTCGAGATTGAGCACCTGGCTTTCCAGGCAGGCCTTGAATTGCTGCAGAGCGTTCAGCTCGTCGCTCAGGGTGGCAAGTTGCTGCTTCAAACGTTTGTTGAACATGGATACACCGACAGACTAGGAGTGGATACAACAACCCCCTAGCCATCGGCGCAGTTTGGGCTTTCTCCAAGCCTCGCAGCGCTTTCCAGACGCTTCCTACAAGCCTCTAGGAAATTTCTTGGTTTTTCTTGAGCGCAGCCGTCGCCCGGGGCTCTATCGGTCATGCCCGAGTGTTTCAGCGTGGGAAATGAATGACGCCAGGGGCGCCGGGGCTGGCCGATGCCGCCTTGAAAACCACAGTGCCCCGTGGCAGGGGCACTGTGCTGGGGAGCTATCAGGAGGACAGTTGGTTGGCGAACTGACCGACCGCGCTGACCACCTTCTGCGCGCCGTCCTGGATCTCGACGATCACGGTGCCGGCTTCCGCCGCCAGGGCCAGCCCCTGCTCGGCCTGCAGCTTGCCTTCGGCCATCAGTTCCACGGCTTCGCGGGCCATGTCCTGGTTCTGGCGCACCACGCCGACGATTTCCTCGGTGGCCTTGCTGGTGCGCGAAGCCAGTTGCCGGACTTCATCGGCCACTACCGCGAAACCGCGCCCCTGCTCACCGGCCCGGGCCGCCTCGATGGCCGCGTTGAGCGCCAGCAGGTTGGTCTGTTCGGCAATCCCGCTGATGGTCTTGACGATGCTGCCGATCACCAGGGATTGCTCGTTGAGGGCGCCAATGCCTTCGCCGGCCTCCTGCATGTGCTTGGCCAGATCGCGCATCACGTTCACTGCCTCGGTAACCACCGTGGTGCCACGCTGGGCGCTGTTGTCGGTCTGCAACGAGGTGTTGTAGGCAATATTCGCCGCCTCGGCCACGGCCAGTTCCTGGTTCACCTGGTCGGTGATCACGGTGGCGAACTTCACCACTTTGTAGAGCTTGTTGTTGGCGTCCATGACCGGGTTGTAGGAAGCCTCCAGCCAGACCACCCGGCCATGGGCGTCGACGCGCTTGAAGCGCTCGGCGATGAACTCCCCGGCGTTCAGGCGTTTCCAGAAGGCCTGGTAGGCCTGGCTGTTGTACTCCTCCGGCTCGCAGAAGATGCGGTGATGCTTGCCCTGAATCTGCGCCAGGCTGTAGCCCATGCTGGAAAGGAAGCGGTCATTGGCCGTCAGCACGTTACCGTTGAGGTCGAACTCGATCAGCGCGGTGGAACGCATCAGGGCGCCAATCAGGTTCTCGTGCTCCCGAGAGGCCTCGATGGTGCGGGTCAGGTCGCTGGAGAAGATCGCGAAATACCTGATCCGCCCCTCGGAATCGCGAACCGGCTGGGAGATGGAACGCAGCCAGGCTTCCTGGCCATTGCCGCGCAGCAGCCGAACCGCCCCCGCAAAGTGTTCGCCCCGGGTCAGGGTCGCCTTGAACCGCAGGTGAAACTCATCGTGCTTGACGTGTTCCGGGACGATGTCCTCCAGGGCCCGGCCCACCAGATCGCCAGTCTTGTAGAGCATTTCCTGGGCGAAATTGTGATTGACCGACTGAATCCGTCCATCGGCGCTCAGGTTGATGACGAGCATCTCGCTTTCAAGGCTCTCTTTCACTTGCTGAAGGCTCGAAAGTTCTTCGCGGAGAGTCGACAACTCCTGCTTCAAGCGTTTATTGAACATGAGGATGCACCGGGGGGGCTGAAAAAGTGGACTGCTTTGGGCCTAACATCGGCCCTGAAAGATTTTTCTTAATAGCCATTAAGGCTTGTCTGACAAAAATAATTCAGCGGCCAGCAAGGCCGCGGAATTCGGGGCCGCAGCCGGGGATTTCGCGCAACCAAGGAGCGCGTATAGTCGGCGACGGGATATTCCAGGGCGATCGACGGAGTTGGACTATGGATGCATCACGCAAGGCACTTTTCCAGCAGGCCGCAGCACAGGTCGGGCACAGTTTCGAAGGCGAGATGCGCATTGGCGGCAATTACGTGCCGGCGGTGCGCAATGGCGATGAGGTGTATGTCAGCGGGCAGATCCCGCGTATCGACAATACCGTGATGGTGGTTGGCCGGGTGGGTGCCGAAACCTCCCTGGAGCAGGCCCGGCACGGGGCGCAGATCTGCACCCTGCGGGCCCTGGCGATCCTTGAGCAGATGCTCGGCGACCTGGAGCGGATCAAGCGCATCCTGCGGATCAACGTCTATGTCCAGAGTGCGGCGGACTTCACCCAGCAGAGCGAAGTGGCGGACGGCGCCTCCGCAATCCTCTATTCGATCTTTGCCGACGCCGGCGTACACACCCGGACCTCGGTGGGGGTCTATCAATTGCCCAAGAATGCCTCGGTGGAAGTGGACATGATCGTCGCCCTGCACCCCGGCTCCGGCAACGACTGAGTGCAGCCACGCTGACCGGGCCCACCCCTGCGGGCCCGGCACAGCAGCGCCGGCGGCCCATCAACTGCCGTTGTTGCGGCACTGGCCCATGACCTGGTACTCGATGGTCTTGAGCTGGCCGGCGGAATCCTCATACGTCATGCGCGAAGGCACCACCTCGCAGGACTTGATCGGCGGCGTCACGTTGACCACCTTGGCGACATCCAGCTTCATGCCGTAGCGGTACGCCTGCACCACCGGCGCCGGCTTGCCCTGGTTCGCCGCATAGCGCTCCATGGCCTTCTGGTTTTCCACCATGGCCCGGGCGAACGTACGGTCGCCGCCCCCTTCGGCTTGCGCCAGGGAAGCCAGGCTCAACAGCAGCGCGGCGAGACTCAGGTTGATTGCTTTCATCACAGTTTCCTCGTCCAGTTGACGCCAGCGAGGATAAGCAACCGACCCTGTCAGGATGATCGCGGGCAGATTACTTATCTGTAATGGGCGCTGCCCACAGCCCGCCCTACCCGGGATAACCCCCGGCCCGTCGGGGTCTTGGCCCGGGCCCTGGGCGGCTTTCTTGCACAATTGTAATGACCGGGTCACCCCGCCGTTATCTGCCGTTTGCAACTATCGACAGCGACTGGCCAGGCGTTGCGACGCCTGCCGGTCGAGCCCAATAAGAACGCCTCTGGCGATATAAAAGTTGATAGCTGCCAACACTCAGGAGCGACCCCCATGCGTATCAATCCCCCCTTGTCCCTGTCCGTGCTCGCCGCGGTACTGGGGCTCAGCCCTATGGCGGCAGTGGCCGCCGAGGAACGGCCCGAAGGCTTTGTCGAAGGCAGCCGCCTCGACCTGCTGCTGCGCAACTTCTACTTCAACCGCGACGACCGCAAGGGCCAGTCCAGCCCCACCGGCAACGGCTATTCCGAAGCCTGGGCCCAGGGCCTGATCGGCCAGTTCGAATCCGGCTTCACCCAGGGCACAGTGGGGTTTGGCCTCGATGCCTTTGCCATGTACGGCCTCAAGCTCGACTCTGGCACAGGCCGCAGCGGCGGCGGTGGCTCCTTCGGCATGCTGCCGGTGAACCACGACAACCGGCCCGCCGACAGCTACGGCAAGGCGGGGGGTGCGGTGAAAATGCGCGCCCTGGATACCGTGGTGAAAGTCGGCGATGTGTTTCCCAAGACCCCCGTGGTGCACTACGGCGACTCCCGCCTGCTGCCGGAAAGCTTTCGCGGGGTGACCCTGGAGAACACCAGCATCGACGGCCTCGACCTGCAGGGCGGACGCCTGCATGCCATGAGCCAGCCCGACAGCAGTGGCATGCGCGATGGCTTCGCCACCTTCTACGCCGGCAAGGTGGACTCGCCCTGGGTCGGCTACTTCGGTGGCGACTACCGGCTCAATTCCAATCTCAACTTCAGCCTCTACAGCAGCCGCCTGAAGGACGCCTGGGACCAGTACTACTTCGGCGTCGCGGGCAACTACCCGCTGTCCGACCAACTGAGCCTGTTCAGCGGCTTCAACTATTACAAGGCCGTCGATGAGGGCAAGAAGCTCCTGGGCGAGTTCGACAACAACATCTGGAGCGCCAAGGTCGGCGCCACCTACGGCGCCCATACCCTGGCCCTGTCGCATCAGCGCAACAACGGCAACGACGACTTCGACTACCTGCGCCAGTCGGACTCGATCTTCCTCGACAACTCGATCCAGTACAGCGACTTCAACTCGCCCAAGGAACGCTCGTGGATGGTCCGCTACGACCTCGACATGCAGCCCCTGGGCATTCCCGGCCTGTCGTTCATGACCCGTTACGCCCGCGGCAGCGGCGCCGACTACAGCCACGCCAACTCGGTGTACATGCGTCGCGATACGGCGGGTGACCCACTGACCGACCAGCGCCGCTGGGAACGGGACATCGAAGCCAAGTACGTGTTCCAGGGCGGCACGCTCAAGGATCTGTCCCTGCGCATCCGCCAGGCGACCATTCGTTCGAGCCAGTTCGAATCCGACCTGGAAGAGTTCCGTCTGATCGTCGAGTACCCCCTGGCCCTGCTCTAGAGAGCGGCTCCGGGCAGGCGCCAGGCCTGTCCGGTGTTAAAACTTCTTCACAGACTCATGCCTTTCAGAACTGTAATATCGGCCTCACCTTCTCGTTAGGTTGGCCTTCATATACTCCCGGACACACTGGCAGCCACCGTGCTTTTCACGGCCGCCCAACGTGTCAGGAGAAGCTCATGCGCCCAACCCAACTGTTATTGATCGGCCTACTGGCCACAACCAGCTCCGCCACCTGGGCCGCTGATGGCAGCGAACGCCCCCAGCAGGTCCGCGAAGCTTTCCTGGCCAGCCAGGAACAGATCCACGGCGAAGCCAACCAGGAAACAGCCGCCACCGGCGGCACCGGCAAAGCCCCTCGCGATGCTTCTGCGCCCACCGCGGCCGAAGAAGACATCTGACAGCGATTGCCTACCGAGCACATTCATCTCTTGAAGCGTTTTTTCTGATGCTCCTTTGGAAAGAGATGAATTTTTAGCGCCCCCTTGGGGCGCTTTTTTTTGCCTGGCACACCTGCGCGATCCCCCATGAAAACCATCCCCTCAGGAGTTGGCTTGCCGGCGATAGCGCCCATGAGATCGCCTTCGCCGGCAAGCCGGCTCCTACAGTGCGTCGGTTCGATTCTGTGCGGTGGGCCGGTGGCTCACCCGTAGGAGCTGGCTTGCCAGCGAAGGCGTCCGTAAGGTCACCTTCGCTGGCGCGCGATCAGTCTTCTTCCCTGCGATGCGCCCATTGGTACAGGGCAGGCAATACCAGCAAGGTGAGGACGGTGGAGGACAGGATGCCGCCAATCACTACCGTGGCCAGGGGCCGTTGCACTTCGGCGCCGGTGCCGGTGGCCAGGGCCATGGGGATGAAGCCCAGGGAAGCCACCAGGGCGGTCATCAGTACCGGGCGCAGTCGGGTCAGGGCGCCTTCATGAATCGCCAGGGACAACGAGCGCCCTTCCTCTCGCAGGTTGCGGATAAAGGCAATCATCACCAGGCCGTTGAGCACGGCGACCCCGGACAAGGCAATGAAGCCCACCCCCGCCGAGATCGACAGCGGTATGTCCCGCAGCCACAGGGCCATGATCCCGCCGGTCAGGGCGAAGGGAATCCCGGTGAACACCAGCAGGCCATCCTTGAGGTTGTTGAACATCATGAACAGCAGCCCGAACACCAGCAGCAAGGCCACCGGCACCACCACCTGCAGGCGCTGGGAGGCTTCCTGCAATTGTTCGAACTGGCCGCCCCACGTCGTCCAGTAGCCAGCCGGGACTTTGACCTTCTCGGCAATCAGGCCCGTGGCCTCTTCGACAAAGGAGCCGATATCCCGCCCGCGCACGTTGGCGCTGACGATTACCAGGCGCTTGCCGTTTTCCCGGCTGACCTGATTGGGGCCCAGCACCAGATCGAGGCTGGCCACTTCCGACAGGGCGATGAAGCCGATCTGCCCGTTGGCCGTGCCCGCCGTCGCCGGTATGGGAATCAGCAGCCGGGACAGACCGTCGATATCGGTGCGCAATTGATCGGACAGGCGCACCACCATGTCGAAGCGCCGGTCGCCTTCGTACAGGGTGCCGGCCTGGCGCCCGCCCACCGCAACGGCGATGGTGTCTTGCACGTCCCCCACGTTGAGGCCGAAACGCGCGGCCTTGTCGCGGTCGATATTGATGGTCAGCACCGGCAGCCCCGAGGTCTGCTCGACCTTGACCTCCGAGGCGCCAGGCAAGCTCTGCAAGGCCGTGGCAATTTGCGTGGCGGTCTTGTTCAGCACCGCCATGTCATCGCCAAACACCTTCACCGCAACATCGCTGCGCACCCCGGAAATCAGCTCGTTGAAGCGCAGCTGGATCGGCTGCGACAGCTCGTAGGCGCTGCCCGGTACCAGGGCACTGGCACGCTGGATATCAGCGATCAGCGCCTCCCGCGACTTGTTCGGGTCCGGCCACTGGGCCTTGGGCTTGAGCATCACGTAGCTGTCGGAAATATTCGGCGGCATCGGGTCCGAGGCGATCTCCGCGGTGCCGGTGCGGGCGAACACCCGCTCGATCTCCGGCACTTGCGCCAGCAGGGTTTTCTCCAGGCGCTGCTGCATGTCCACCGACTCAGTGAGGCTGGTGCCAGGCACCCGCAGGGCCTGCTGGGCAAAGTCACCTTCGCTGAGGCTGGGGATGAATTCACTGCCCATGCGGCTGGCCAGCAGCGCACTGCCGGCGAGGACCAAGCCGGCCAGGGCGAAGGTCAGGCCACGCCGGGCCATCACCCAGTCCAGCACCGGGGCATAGCCGCGCTTGGCGCTGCGCATCAGCAGGTTTTCCTCTTCCTTGACCTTGCCGGTGACGAACAGCGCGATGGCCGCCGGAACGAAGGTCACCGAGAGAATCATCGCCCCCAGCAACGCCATGACCACAGTGAAGGCCATGGGGTGGAACATTTTCCCAGCCACCCCGGTAAGGGCAAAGATCGGCAGGTACACCACCATGATGATCAACTGGCCGAAGATCAGCGCGCGCCGGGCTTCCTTGGCCGCGGCAAAGACTTCATGCAGGCGTTCGGAGCGGGTCAGCATGCGCCCGTGGTGCTGCTGGGCATGGGCCAGGCGGCGGATGGCGTTCTCGACGATGACCACCGCGCCGTCGACGATGATGCCGAAATCCAGGGCACCGAGGCTCATCAGGTTGGCGCTGACCTTGTTGCTGAACATGCCGGTGAAGGTGAACAGCATGGACAGCGGGATCACCAGGGCGGTGATCAGCGCCGCGCGGATATTGCCCAGGAACAGGAACAGAATCACGATCACCAGCAGCGCCCCCTCGAAGAGGTTCTTCTTCACCGTGGCGATGGCCTTTTCCACCAGGTTGGTGCGGTCGTACACCGTGACCGCCACCACGCCTTCGGGCAGCGAGCGGTTGATCTCCTCAAGTTTTTTCGCCACCGCCTGGGACACAGTACGGCTGTTCTCACCGATCAGCATGAACACGGTGCCCAGCACCACTTCCCGGCCATTCTCGGTGGCCGCGCCGGTGCGCAGCTCGCGGCCGATCTGCACGTCGGCCACGTTGCGCACACGGATCGGCGTGCCGTCGCTGCTGCTGATGACGATGTTGGCGATGTCCTCGATGGACGCCAGTTGCCCCGGCGCGCGGATCAGCAGCTGCTCGCCGCTGCGCTCGATGTAGCCGGCGCCGACGTTGGCGTTGTTGCGCTCCAGGGCCGTCACCAGGTCGCTCAGGGTCAGCTTGTAGGCCGCCAGGCGCTTGGGGTCCGGGGCAATCTGGTACTCCTTGGCGAAGCCGCCGATGGTGTTGATCTCGGCCACGCCCTGCACGTTGCGCAGTTGCGGCTTGATGATCCAGTCCTGGATCACCCGCAGGTCGGTGGGGGTGTAGGGCGTGCCGTCCTCCTTGCGGGCGCCCTCCTCGGCCTCCACGGTCCACAGGAAGATCTCCCCGAGCCCGGTGGAAATCGGCCCCATCACTGCCTCCACACCGTCGGGCAATTGCTCGCGAGCCACTTGCAGGCGCTCGTTGACCAGTTGGCGGGCGAAGAACAGGTCGGTGCCGTCCTTGAAGATCACGGTTACCTGGGACAGCCCCGAGCGCGACAGCGACCGGCTCTGCTGCAACCCCGGCAGGCCGGCCATGGCGGTTTCGATGGGAAAGGTGATGCGCTGTTCGGTTTCCAGGGGCGAGAACCCCGGCGCCGCGGAGTTGATCTGCACCTGGACGTTGGTGATGTCCGGCACCGCGTCGATCGGCAGCTTCTGGTAGCTGGCGATGCCGACGCCGGCCATCAGCAGCACCGCCAGCAGGACGATGATGCGCTGCTCGATGGCGAATTGAATGATGCGTTCAAACATGGGAAGTCACTCTCTGATGAGGCCGATCAATGGCCGTGGTCGGCTGCGCCCTTGCCCAGTTCGGACTTGAGGGTAAAGCTGCCGCGAGCGGCCACCTGGGCTCCGGCTTCGAGGCCCTCGCGGATCTCGACAAAACCGTCCTGGCTGGCCCCGGTGACCACAGGCGTGGCCTGGAACCCCTCGGCCACGCGGACGAACACCGAGGGCCGGTCTTCCACGGTCTGGATCGCCGTCTGCGGCACGCTGACCGGTGCGTCGTAGGCTTCGGTGGCCACCTGTACCGAGACGAACAGCCCCGGGCGCCAGGCATCATTGGGGTTGGCCAGGGTCACCCGCACCGTGGCGGTGCGGGTCTGTTCCCCCAGCAGGCTGCCGACGTAGGCCACCTGGCCCTGGACCTGGGTCCCCAGCTCACTGGAGCTGACCTGCACCGGTTGGCCGACCCGGACCTTGTCCAGGTCCTTGGGAAACACGCCGAAGGTGGCCCAGACCCGGGACAGGTCCGAGAGGGTGAACGCGGCGCTGGTTTCGCCCACCACTTCGCCCACGCTCAGGTGTTTTTCCACCACCACGCCGTCGAACGGCGCGCGCATTTCATAGCGGTTGCCGCCCACCAACTGGGTGCTGCCGCTCAGGGCATTCATCTTCTGCCGGGCATTGTTGAGGGCGATTTCCGCCTCTTGCAGGGCCTGGCGTGCCAGCAGGTAATCCTGCTCGGCGGAGATCTGGTCGACCCACAACTGGCGCTCGCGCTGGAAGGTGGTACGGGCCAGTTCCACCCGCCGCCCGGCGGCGGCCAGCTCGCTGCGCTGATCGGAGATCTGCTGGCTGGCGATCACCGCCAGCAGTTCGCCGCGCTTGACCGCTTGGCCGAGGTTGACCTGTACCGACTCCACCACACCGGCGGCCCGGGGCACGATGTGCGAGGTACGGTCCTCGTCGAAGCGGATCTCTCCCGGCAGGCTGAGTACCCGGTTGAGGCGCCGCGGACCGGCTGTGGCCAGCTCGATGCCGGCGGCCTGGATCTGTTCCGGGCTGAGTTCCAGATGGCCCTCGGGCTCCTGGGTGCCGTGCCCGGCCTCCTCGGCCTGGGGCACCGTTGCCGGGCTGGCGAACAGGCCCGGCAGCAGCAGGGCCGCCAGCCCGAGGCCGACCACTGCCGTGCTGGCCAGAACAAGGCTGCGTTTTTTATCCATGGGGACTCCTGAATCGATCGAGGGTCGGTAGCGCCAGGCGCTGCCTTACGGGGTAGAGGGAAACAGCCATTGACCAATGGCCCGATGCCGCTCATGCACGCACCAATGCGCGGGTGGGTCTTCGGGGGCTGTAGGGGGCGCGCCACTGCAGTCGCTCACCAGCAACGCGGCAAGGCACGCCAGGCCCATCAGCCAGGGTTTCACCAACGGCTGAGGTCGCCGTAGATGCGCTCGATCCGAACCCAGGCATCGGTGGTCTGCGCTAACGCGGCGAGGTACTGGGTGCGCGCGCCGATCAGGGTGCGTTGAGCATCGAGCACGTCGAGAAAGCTGAACTTGCCCATCTCGAAGCCCTGGGTGGCGCTGTCCACCGCACGCTGGGCGGCGGGCAGGATGGTCTGGTTGAAGGACTGCACCTCGCCCCGGGCGGTGTTCCACTGTTCCAGGGCCTGGCGGGTTTCAGTACGCAAGCGCAACTCGGTGGCATTGCGCAGGTCCCGGGCCTGGTCGGCGCGGCGGGCGGCGGACAGCACGTTGCCCTGGTTGCGATTGAACAGTGGCAAAGGCATCGACAGCCCTACCAGGTTGACCCGCTCCCGGGCGCTGGCGTCGTACTGGCTGCCCACGCTGACGTCCAGGTCGGGAATGCGCTGGGCCTTCTCCAGCCCCAGGGACGCCTCGCGCTGCACCACTTCCTGCTCCGCCAGGCGCAGTTCGGTGGTTTCCGGCAGGCGGCCAAGCAACTGCGCCGGAGCCGGCAGCGCCGCCAGTGCCTGGGGCTGCTCCTGCACCCCGGCAAAGTCGCTGGTGGCCGCGCCAGTGACCATGGCCAGGCGTCGGTAGGCATTGTCCTGCTCCATCTGCCCCCGGTTCAGTTCCAGGCGCACCTCGGCCAGTTGCACCTGGGCCCGGGTGGCTTCCACCGGCGAGGCCTTGCCGGCATTGACCCGGCCCTGGGCTACCGCCACGCCCCGTTCGGCCAGGGCCAGGGAGCGCCCGGCCAGCTGGGTGCGCTCCTGGGCCCGCAACGCCGTGTAATAGGCATCTAGAACATCCGCACGCAACTGGTTGCGGCGCCGCTCCAGCTCCAGGGCCGCCAGCTCCTGACCGCGACTGGCCACGTCGATCCGTGCCCCGCGCTTGCCCCCCAGCTCCAGGGCCTGGCTGAGCTTGACCGAAGTGGTACGCGAATCCCGGCGGGTGTCCTCGGCGTCCACCGACAGCACCGGGTTGGGGATAAGCCCGGCCTGCTGGCGGGCGCCCTGGGCGATGTCGATCTCCCAGCGTGCGGCGGCCAGTTCTGGGTTGTTGGCAAAGGCTCGGGCCAGGGCGCTGTCCAGGCTCAACAGCGGTTGCTCGACGGCGCTTGCAGATTGGCTCGCCAGGGCCAGCAACAGGGTCAGGACGCAGGCGCGTGCTGCCCGGGCAGATATTCTCGGGAAAGTCGGCATAACAAGTTCCAGCCCCTATGGAGGCAAAGTGTCTGCGAAGTTGCAGCGCACCATATCGACGCTTATCCACAGGAGTTCCGGCCGATATGAAACTGCAGCAGTTCGCCCATTGACAGGGAGAGTTTCAAGTTCGGCCAACTGTAACTTTCAGTGCTTATCAGCAGGGTGGCGCAAAGATTACAAATCCGTTAGCAAAGGCTCTGGCTCAAGGTTCTGTATTAACATCCGGCTATTCTAAGTGAACATCAAGAGCACTTTTCAAGTGCCAGCAAGCGAACTTTAAAGAACACGAATACGGCACGGGGCTGCACAACTTTCGAGCATTGGCCCGCTGATTATTCGCGTCTTTTCGTTACTGTCTCCCATCAGCCGAGAACCTCATTTCCATGCGTATTCTGGTCATCGAAGACGAACCCAAGACCGCTGACTACCTGCATCAGGGGCTGACTGAAAGTGGCTACGTGGTGGATTGCGCCAACAACGGCGCGGACGGCCTGCACCTGACTCGCCAGCATGCGTACGACCTGGTGATCCTCGACATCAACCTGCCGCACATCGACGGCTGGGGCGTGCTCGGGCAGATCCGCCAGGACAGCAGCACTCGGGTGATGATGCTCACCGCCCAGGGCCGGCTGGCGGACAAGATCCGTGGCCTGGACCTGGGCGCCGACGATTACCTGGTCAAGCCGTTCCAGTTTCCGGAATTGCTGGCCCGGGTCCGCACCTTGATGCGCCGCAGCGAACAGGCGCCGGTGCCGGATGTGCTGCGGGTCGCCGACCTGGAGCTGGACCAGGGGCGGCACCGGGCCTTTCGCGGCAAGCAGCGCATCGACCTGACCACCAAGGAGTTCGCCCTGCTGCACCTGCTGATGCGCCAGAGCGGCGTGGTGCTGTCGCGGACCCAGATCATTTCCTTTGTCTGGGACATGAATTTCGACTGTGACACCAATGTGGTGGAAGTCTCGATCCGCCGCCTGCGAGCCAAGATCGACGACCCTTTCGAACGCAAGCTGATCCACACCCTGCGCGGTGTGGGTTATGTCCTGGAAGAACGCGACTGAGGCACGGCCGTGTTCACCGGCAAGCCGGCTCCTGCACAAGACGCGAGCGCTGCTGCCTCAATGTTCATGTACCTGCTCATGAAACCCTGCCTGCTCCACCTGCAAGGTGACGTGGGCAATGTCGAAGCGCTCCTGCAGCAACTCGGTGACCTCGGCCAGGATCCCCTGTTCATCCCGCCCTTGCAGGTACGCCACCAGATGCGCGCTAAGCACGTTCTTGCCGCTGGTCAGGGCCCAGATATGCAGGTCGTGCACGTCGCTGATCCCCGGCACCTGGCGTATGGCCTGCTCCACCTGGTCGATGTCGACCCCGTCCGGCACCCCTTGCAGCAGCACGTTCATGCTCTCCTTGAGCAGGGTCCAGGTCCGTGGCAACACCCACAGGCCGATGGCCGCGGCCACCAGGGAATCGACCCAGCCCCAACCGGTGAACATGATCACCAGCGCGGCGATGATCACCCCCAGTGAACCGAGCATGTCGCTCCATACCTCCAGGTACGCGCCCTTGACGTTGAGGCTCTGGCTGCTGCCGGAGGCCAGCAGGCCCATGGAGATCAGGTTGACGATCAGCCCCAGCACCGCGATCACCAGCATTCCCGTGGACTGGATCTCGGCCGGTGCCTGCAGGCGTTGCCAGGCCTCGAACAGAATGTAGAACGCCACCACGAACAGCAGCAGGGCGTTGAACGCCGCGGCGAGGATCTCGAAGCGCGCATAACCGAAAGTACGCTTGCGGTCCGCCGGGCGCTTGGCGACCTGGATCGCCACCAGGGAGATGGCCAGCGCCAGGGTATCGGTGAGCATGTGCGCGGCATCCGACAGCAGCGCCAGGCTGCCGGTGACAAAGGCCCCGATGACCTCGGCGAGCATGAAGCTGCCGGTCAGCCCCAGGGCCATCCACAACTTGCGTTCATGCCCGGCCCGTACCTGGCCGTGACTGTGTCCTGCGCCCATGAAAGATCCTCGATTGGCTGGTAAAGCGTGGCGGTGATGATAGTTCGATTGGCCAGGTGCCCGGGGCTGGATAAGCGAATTGTCATCTGCCGGTTATCCGCCGGTTATCCAGGGCAGGCCTATAGTTAGCCGGCTAACGAACGCACCAAAAGTGCGCAAAAGCCCTCTGCGGCGGGCACCTCGGGTATGCTCCAGAAAAATAGAAACAAAACGTAACAAATAAAAATAGCCGATTGAGGAGTCCCGCCTTGGACGTATCGACTGCCGCCTGGATGGTCCACGACACCCGCCTGATCATCTGCTGCCTGGTGGCCATCGCCAGCATCATTGTGCTGATCAGCGCCACCAAACTGCCGCCGTTCCTGTCGATCCTGATCGGCACCTTCATGGCCGGGGTGGGCGCAGGCCTGCCGCCGGAGGAAGTGGCCAAGGCCTTCAGCAAGGGCGCCGGGGCGATTCTCGGCGAGGCCGGGATCATCATTGCCCTGGGCTCGATGCTCGGCGCCTTGATGGCCGAGTCCGGCGCCGCCGACCGCATCGCCTCGACCTTGCTGGGCCTGGGCAAGGGCAAGTCGCTGCCCTGGGTCATGGCCCTGGTGGCGATGGTCATCGGCCTGCCGCTGTTCTTCGAAGTGGGGCTGGTGATGATGGTGCCGATCATTTTCGTCATGGCCCGCCGCTCGGGCCTGCCGCTGCTGAAAATCGCCATTCCGGCCCTGGCCGGGATGACCACCCTGCACGCGCTGATGCCCCCGCACCCGGGCCCGCTGATCGCCGTCAGCGCCCTGCACGCCGACCTCGGCCTGACCATGCTGCTGGGCTTGTGCCTGGCCGTGCCGGCGGTGATCCTGGCCGGCCCGCTGTATGGCAACTGGTTGTCCAAGCGCCTGCAGGTCAGCGAACCGGCGGAGCTCGGCGCGCTGTTCAGTGCTGCGCCCAAGGCCCCGCGCCAGCCGGGCTTCGGCGTGTCGCTGCTGATCATTGTGCTGCCGGTGCTGCTGATGCTCGGCAGCACCCTGGCCAAGGTCGCCATGAGCCCGGAGAACACTCTGGCCCTGACCCTGAAGTTTCTCGGCGAACCCCTGATCGCCCTGGGCCTGGCGGTGATCGCCGCGGTGATCTGCCTGGGCTGGGCCAACGGCATGGCCCGGGACCAGGTGGGCAACACCCTGCGCAAAAGCCTGGCACCGATTGCCGTGCTGCTGCTGACCATTGGCGCCGGCGGCGGGCTCAAACAGACGCTGCTGGATGCCGGGGTCAGCCAGACCATCAGCAAGGTGGCCGAAGGCGCGCACCTGCCCTATATCCTCCTGGCCTGGCTGATCGCCGTGGCCCTGCGCCAGGCCACCGGCTCGGCTACCGTGGCCACCACCACGACCGCCGGCATCCTGGCGCCGATGATGGCCGGACTGGCCGCCACCCAAAGCTCCCTGGTGGCGCTGGCCATCGGCGCCGGCTCGGTGTTCTTCTGCCACGTGAACGACGCCGGGTTCTGGATGGTGCGCGAGTATTTCGGCCTGCAACTCAAGCAGACACTCTGGGTCTGGTCGGTGCTGCAGACCATTGTTTCCGTGGTCGGGCTGGTGGGGACGCTGCTGCTCTGGCACTGGTTGCAATAACCGCTGGCCGTGGTGGGCAGGCCAGCCCTTCTGCATTGGGAACAGCGCTGTAGAATGCCCCCTTCATTCTCAGTGCAAGGGACCGACATGCCTTATCAGCCCTGGATCTTTGGCCTCGTCATCGCCGTGCTTGCAGGCGCCGCGGGTTGGGCTCCTGCCCAGGCCGCAGCGCTGGATTGCGAGCACATCAGCGTCAGCGAACAGGTCGACCGCTGCGCCCAGCAAGACAAGGAGCGGGCCGACGCCGCACTCAACCAGAGCTATCAGGCGCTGCTGGTCCGGGTGCACAACCTGTACCCCCGCAGCCTGCTGCAAGAACAGGAATACCTCGGCAAATTGAAGAACGCTCAACGCGCCTGGATCAAATACCGCGACAGCACCTGTGTGCTGGAGGCCTTCGAAGTGGAACCGGGCAAGCCGGCCCATGTGACCCTGATCAACCTCTGCGTGACCCGCCTGAGCACCGAACGCACCCGCTATCTGGAACAACTGCTGCCTGAATGACAGCAGGCTCGGGGGCCTCCTCGCCGGCAAGCCGGAGCCCCTGCTGGAGCAGGCTTGCCCGCGAACGCGGCCTCAGGAGCCCGCTCGCTGCCGGAACGGTCGATGCCCCAGGCCATGCAGCAGCCCGCAGATCAGGCTGACGAACCAGGCAAAGCCCAGCATGCCAACACAGGAGTCGCCTTGGCGCAGGCGCTGCTGGCACTCTGCGGCGCTGGAACACAGGGCGCTGCACCCGGGTTGATCGTCGCGGCTGCAACTGAGCAGGTACCCCCGCAGGTGGCTGAGAACCAGGGTTTGCCCCGGCAGTTGAGCGAGTGGCAGCTGGAGCCGGGTCAGTTCGCGGTTCAGGCGCAAGTGTTGGCGCTCCCCGGTGTCGAGCGCCTCCACCAGCAGTACCCCGGCCTCCACGGCGATCACCCGGGCGCGCAAGCTGTCGGGGCTGGCGCCCTCCAGACCGTAGTCCAGTTGAGTGCAGGTCCAGGCCTGGATCAGGGCAAACACCAACCCCAGCACGAAGCTCATCAGCGCCACTTGTAACAGTGGCGCCAAGGCGGAGAAATTTCGCAAGGAACACAGCGTCGAACGAATCAAGACAGCTCCCGCAAACCCAAGCGCAGGCCGCGCGTTCCGGGAGATTAGCGGGAAAAAACCGGGGGCTGAAAGCCCTTTTTCAGCCCGGTTTCACGCGGGATCAAGAGGCGTTTTGGTGAAGGCTCTAGCTCGCCGCTTCGCTGAATCGCAGCAAGCCCAAGAAAACGCCTAGCGTTGATCAGCCATGCAGCTTTCTCTGGCTGCCGCAGGCCCTTCCTCACCCACGCGGCCGCCGAAGTAACCGGCGCTGACCATCCCCACCGCGCCCATCACTGCGCAGTAGATCACGCAGATCCAGGGGCTCCAGGGCATCAGGGCGATCAGCAGCAACGGCGTGGTACTGGCCCAGAGGGCATAGGCGATGTTGTAGGTGAAGGAGATCCCCGACACGCGAATCCGCGCCGGAAACAGGCCCACCATCACCGACGGCACCGCCCCCACCACGCCGCAGCCCAGGCCGGCGATGGCATAGGCCAGGCCGATCCAGGCGCCGCCGCTGATCAGGCAGCCATAGAGCACGGCGATGCCCAGGGGCAGCAGCAGGCTATAGAGCATCACCGTGCGCCAGGCGCCGAGGCGGTCGACGATCAGCCCCGCCAGCACGCAACCGATGTTGAGAAAGACAATCCCCAGGCTGCTCAGGGCAAAGGTGTGGCTGGCGCTCATGCCGAAGCTTTTTTGCATCATGGTCGGGGTGATGACCACGAACACCACCACCGCCGAGGTCAGCACGCAGGTGAGGATCAGCGCCGGCAGGATCGCCAGCCGGTGTTCGCGCAGCACGGTGCGCAGGGGCAGTTCGGCGGCGGCATCGCGCTGGTGCTGCAGCGCCACGAACACCGGGGTTTCGCTCAACCAGCGGCGCAGCCAGACGCCGATCACGCCGAACACGCCGCCCAGCAGGAAGGGATAGCGCCAGGCGTGGTCGAGTATTTCCTCGGGGCTGAAGACCCGCGCCAGCAGGGTCGCGGTCAGGGCGCCCAGCAAGTAGCCGAAGGTCAGCCCGGCCTGGAGAAAGCCCAAGGCATAACCGCGATGGGCCCGCGGCGCGTGCTCGGCGACGAACACCCAGGCGCTGGGCACTTCACCGCCCACGGCGGCACCTTGCAGCACCCGCAGCGCCAGCAGCAGCAAGGGCGCGAAATAACCGATCTGGGCATAGGTCGGCATGATGCCGATCAGCAGGCAGGGCAGCGCCATCATCAGGATGCTCAGGCTGAAGACCTTCTTGCGCCCCAGGCGGTCGGCGAAATGGGCCATGAGGATGCCGCCCAGAGGGCGGGCCAGGTAGCCGGTGACGAAGATCCCGAAGCTCTGCAGCAGGCGCAGCCATTCGGGCATTTCCGGGGGAAAGAACAGCTGGCTCAGGGTCAGGGCGAAAAATACGAAGATGATGAAGTCGTAGATTTCCAGGGCACCGCCCAGGGCGGCCAGGCCCAGGGTCTTGTAGTCGGAGCGGGTAAAGCGCGCCGGCGACGACTCAGTGGAAGGGGTCATAAAAGCAACTCGAAGGGGGACAATCAGCAAGGCTGCACATGGTCTATGCAATCGTCCCGAGGAACAACCATCAGTCGTTGGCGACCTGGGCAATGGGCGCGCCCTTGGCCATGGAGATAGCCGCCTGGATCGCGGCGCGGGCCTGGGGGCTGTTCTTCCAGCAACTGGAACCCACCAGGGCCGAGGCCTGGGTGACGATGTGCAGGGCATCGGCGGCGGCCAGCTGGGCCAGGGAAGTGATGCCCAGTTGTTCCAGGCGTGCGACCACCGTCGGGCCGACACCCTTGACCTTGAGCAGTGCGGCGCGTTCTTCGGGGGAAAATGGCATGGGCGTTGAGATCCTTTGCAGTCCGTGGCAATTGCCGCATTCTTGCACAGTTCTCGGCCGCCTCTGCCTGGGGCGGCCGACCTCCTTATAAACATAAGAAATTTGAGGTACTCACGTGGCCGCTGATATTCAAGATAGCCGCTCCGCCCGCTTCGCCCTGCGCTGCTCGAACTGGGCCGAACGCTGGTTTCCCGACTCCTGGGTGTTCGCCGCACTGGCGGTGATCATCGTTGCCCTGGCCACCCTGGCCATGGGCGCCAAGCCCACCGATGCCGCCATGGCGTTTGGCGACGGCTTCTGGAGCCTGATCCCCTTCACCATGCAAATGGCCTTCGTGGTCATTGGCGGCTATGTGGTCGCCAGCTCGCCGCCGGCGGTGAAGCTGATCGACAAGCTGGCGCGCATTCCCGGGAATGGCCGCTCGGCGGTGGCCTGGGTGGCGCTGATTTCCATGGTCGCCTCCCTGCTCAACTGGGGCCTGTCCCTGGTGTTCGGTGGCCTGCTGGTGCGGGCCCTGGCCCGGCGTACCGAACTTCGCATGGACTACCGCGCCGCCGGCGCTGCCGCCTACCTGGGCCTGGGCGCGGTCTGGGCCCTGGGCCTGTCATCCTCGGCCGCGCAGTTGCAGGCCAACCCCGGCAGCCTGCCGCCATCGATCCTGGCCATCACCGGGGTGATTCCCTTCACCCAGACCATCTTTCTCTGGCAGTCGGGGGTGATGCTGCTGGCCTTGATCGTCGTCTCGCTGATCGTCGCCTACGCCACGGCCCCCGGGCCAAACAGCGCCCGCGATGCCCAGGCCTGTGGCGTCGACCCGAGCTTCAGCATGCCCAAGCCGCAACCCCGGACCCGCCCTGGCGAATGGCTGGAATACAGCCCGCTGCTGACCCTGCTCCTGGCGCTGCTGGCGGCCGGCTGGCTGTATCACGAGTTCGCCACCAAACCGGCGATCACCGCGATCTCCGGGCTCAACACCTACAACTTCCTGTTCCTGATGGCCGGCGCCCTGCTGCACTGGCGCCCGCGCAGCTTCCTCGATGCCGTGGCCCGGGCAGTGCCCACCACCACCGGGGTGCTGATCCAGTTCCCGCTGTACGGTTCGATCGCCGCGCTGATGACCGTGGTCAAGGGCGTGGACGGCCAGACCCTGGCCCACCACATCTCGACCTTCTTCGTGCAGATCGCTTCCCACGACACCTACGCGCTGCTGATGGGGCTGTACTCGGCGGTGCTGGGCTTCTTCATTCCCTCGGGCGGCGGCAAGTGGATCATCGAGGCGCCCTACGTGATGCAGGTGGCCAATGACCTGCAGTACCACCTGGGCTGGGCGGTACAGATCTACAACGCCGCCGAGGCCCTGCCGAACCTGATCAACCCCTTCTACATGCTGCCGCTGCTGGGGGTGCTGGGCTTGAAGGCCCGGGACCTGATCGGCTTCTCCTTTGTCCAGTTGCTGGTGCATGCGCCCCTGGTGCTGGTGCTGCTCTGGGCCCTGGGAACCACCCTGTCCTACCTGCCGCCGGTCATTCCCTGACAGAGCCACAGGCCCGCTGCACAGCGGGCCTGTGGATAACGGCCCGCCGGCCCAATCGCAGATTTATCCAAGGCCCAGACAGCCAGGCCGTGCCGCATTCCTGTAGCCTTTGCGTCATATTCGGTTGTTACCGTGCGACCGAAATACTTTGTAACGAATCCTCAGAGAGCCGAGCAAGGAGCCGACATGAGCGACGATACCGACCTGCGCGACACCCCCGAATCCGCCACCGACCAGCCTGCCGATACCAGCCGCCGCCGCTTCCTCGGCGGCGTTGCGGTTCTGGGGGTTGGCGCCACCCTGAGCGCCTGCGGCCAGCCCGGCGAACCAGGGGGCAAACCGCCGGTGGAACGCCCCTTGTCCCCGGCCGAACTGGACAAGGCGCTACAGGAGCAGGTGAAGAACGTAGTGGTACTGTTCGCCGAGAACCGCAGCTTCAACAACCTGTTCGCCAACTTTCCCGGGGTGGAGAAACCGCTCTCGGCCCTCAAGCCCGAAGACTTCCAGCAGCGCGACCGCGACGGCAACCTGTTGCAGAAACTGCCGCCGATCTGGGGCGGCATTCTCCAGGTGGGCCCGCAGACCCTGGACGGCATCACCTACCCGGTGGAAACCCAGTTCCAGGAAAACCTGCCCAATGCCCCCTTCGCCCTCAAGGGCCCCAGTGGCGAGGACCTGCCCCTGGGCCTGGTAACCCGCGACCTGTGGCACGTGTTCTACCAGAACCAGATGCAGATCAACGGCGGCAAGAACGACAGCTTCGTGGCCTGGGCCGACTCCGGCGCCCTGACCATGGGCCACTACGCCCAGACCCGCTACTCCCTGCGCCTGTGGGACGTAGCTCGGGAGTTCGTGCTCTGCGACAACTTCTTCCAGGGGGCATTCGGTGGCTCGTTCCTCAACCACCAGTACCTGATCAGCGCCAAGGTGCCGTTCTACCCCGATGCCGCCAACTCGGTGGCCAAGTCGCAGATCGCCACCTTGCAGGGCGACGACCCCAAGGGCACCCGCCTCAAGCCCCTGGACAAGTCCCCGGCCAGTGCCATGGACGGCGCCCCGCAGTTCGGCCCCAGCGCCCTGACCCCGGACGGTTACGCGGTCAATACCATGGCCCCGCCCTACTGGCCGACCTGGATCCGCGACCCGGAGCGCCCGGACTACGCCAAGCCGGACCTACCCAGCGTACTGGTGCCTCAAACCCACGAACACATCGGCGACAAGCTGTCGAAGAAGAACGTCGACTGGGCCTGGTACGGCGGCGCCTGGCAGGCGACCCTGGAGCAGTTCAAGGATTCCGGCGGGATTCCCAAGATCCCCAACTTCCAGTACCACCACCAGCCCTTCAACTACTTCGTGCGCCAGGGCCCGGAAAACCCCGCCGAACGGGCCAAGCGCCTGCGCGACGGCGGCCTGGGCGATGAGTCGAGCACCAACAAGTTCTTCGCCGATGCCGAGGCCGGCAAGCTGCCGGCGGTGACCTTCTACAAGCCCCAGGGCAACCTCAACCTGCACGCCGGCTATGCCGATGTGGCCGCCGGCGACCGGCATATCGACCGGGCATTGAAAGTGCTGCGAGAAAGCCCGCAGTGGAAAAACATGGTGGTGATCGTCACCGTTGACGAAAACGGCGGCTGGTGGGACCACGTGGCACCGCCCCAGGGCGACCGTTGGGGCCCGGGCACGCGGATTCCGGCGCTGGTGGTATCGCCGTTCGCCCGCAAGGGCACGGTGGACCACACGGTCTACGATACCGCCTCGATCCTGCGGCTGATCACCCGGGTGTTCCAGCTGGAAACCCTGGACGGCATCAAGGAACGTGACCAGGCCATGATCGCCCGGGGCCAGAAACCCATGGGCGACCTGACCAACGCCCTGCACTTCACGGCCTGACCCCGGCCGGGCCCGCAACGGGCCCACCTGCCACCGCAGAACCGAAACCCGAGCCCGGCTTCGGTTCTGCGGCACCGGCACAAATGATAGCCATATAACATCACCCACTTTACCCATCCACCCGGCGGGTAATATCCTGCGCGCCACCTAATTGTTTCATCTGTTTTCCGATTGGAAAGGGAGTTCGTCGTCATGATCGTAGGTATCGACCTGGGGACCACCAACAGCCTGGTCGCGGTCTGGCGCGACACCGCCAGCGAGCTGGTGCCCAATGCCCTGGGCGACCTGCTCACCCCCAGCGTGGTGGGCCTGGACGACGAAGGCCGGATCCTGGTGGGGCAAGCCGCCAGGGAGCGCCTGCACACGCATCCGCAGCTCACCACGGCGCTGTTCAAGCGCTACATGGGCAGCGCCACCGAAGTGCGCCTGGGGGAACGGACCTACCGCCCCGAAGAACTCTCGGCCCTGGTGCTCAAGAGCCTCAAGGAAGACGTTGAGCGGGCCTATGGCGAACCGGTGGAAGAAGCGGTGATCAGCGTGCCGGCCTACTTCAGCGATGCCCAGCGCAAGGCCACGCGGATTGCCGGCGAACTGGCCGGGCTCAAGGTGGAAAAACTGATCAACGAACCTACCGCCGCAGCCCTGGCCTACGGCCTGCACCAGCGTGACCGGGAAACCTCGTTCCTGGTCTTCGACCTCGGTGGCGGCACCTTCGACGTGTCGATCCTGGAGCTGTTCGACGGGGTCATGGAAGTCCGCGCCAGCGCCGGCGACAACTTCCTCGGCGGCGAGGACTTCGACAACCTGCTGCTGGATCACTTCCTCGAACAACAGGCCCAGGCCGCGGGCTTTCCCGAACGCCAGAGCGTGCTCCAGGCCCTGCGCCGGGAAGCCGAGCGCGTGCGCCGCGCCCTCGGCCAGGAGCCCAGCGCCGAATTCAGCCTGCGGGTCGATGGCCGGCAATGGACCCAGACCATCACCCAGGCGCAACTGGCCAGCCTCTATGCGCCGCTGCTGGAACGCCTGCGGGCGCCCATCGAACGCGCCCTGCGCGATGCACGGATCCGCGTCAGCGACCTGGATGAAATCCTCCTGGTGGGCGGCGCCACCCGCATGCCCCTGGTGCGCAAGCTGGCGGCCGGGCTGTTCGGGCGCTTTCCCTCCATCAGCCTCGACCCCGACCAGGTGGTGGCCCAGGGCGCGGCGGTCCAGGCGGCCCTCAAGGCACGCTCGGCGGCCCTGGAAGAAGTGGTGTTGACCGATGTCTGCTCCTACACCCTGGGGATCGAGACCTCCCAGCAATACGGCAACCAGATCGAGAGCGGGCACTACCTGCCGATCATCGAGCGCAACAGCGTGGTGCCGGTAAGCCGGGTCAAGACCGTGCAAACCCTGCATGACAACCAGGAGCAGGTGCTGCTGAAGATCTTCCAGGGCGAAAGCCGCCTGGTACGCGACAACGTCGCCCTGGGCCAGCTGGAAATGCGCGTGCCCAAGCGCCCCGCCGGCGAAGTCTCGCTGGACGTGCGCTTCACCTACGACATCAACGGTTTGCTGGAAGCTCAGGTGAGCATCCCGCTGACCGGGGAAAGCCATTCCCTGGTGATCGAAAACAACCCCGGCGTGCTGACCCCGGAAGAAATCCAGGAGCGCCTCAAGGCCCTGGCGCAATTGAAGATTCACCCCCGCGACCAGCAGGTCAACACGCTGCTCAGCGCCCGACTGGAACGCCTGTATCAGGAAAGCCTGGGGGAGTTGCGCGAACAGATCGGCTATTGGGCCGGGCAATTCCAGCAAGTGCTGGAAACCCAGGACGAGCGCAAGATCCGCGAAGTGCGCAGCCAGCTCAGTGAACAACTGCAACACCTTGAAAACGGCCACTGGCACTGAGGAGCGGCAACATGGATTGCTGGGCCCTGCTGGAGTTGCCCGAGGACGCCGACGAACGCAGCATCAAGCGCAGCTATGCCCGGCAGTTGAAGATCACCCGTCCGGACGAGGATGCCGAAGGCTTCCAGCGCCTGCGTGAAGCCTATGAGCGGGCGCTGCAACTGGCCCGCTGGCGGGAAGAGATCGCGGATGAAGTCGCGGTGATCCAGGCCGCCTCCACGAAGGCACCGCCCCCGGACAACCTGCAGGCCTGGTCGGGCCTGATAGAGATGGGCGCGACCGCCCCGCTGCCAACGCCGAGGGGCGCTTCCCAGGCCCAGCAAGGGGACAGCCTGCGTGAAGACGTACCGCTATCCGTCGAACCGCTGGCGGACTGGGTCCCGCCCACCCCGCAGGATCCCGCCCCCCTACCCGCTCCAGCCACTAGCGCATTGCCGCTGCTCAAGGGGCTGAACGTCGAGAACCTGCCAGAGCGCTGGCAACAGGCTCGGCAACAGGGCTGCGAGGACGATTTCCTGCAGCGCCTGCTGGTGGCGTGCTGCGCCCACCCCGAGCAATACGCCGCGATCATCGGCTGGGCCGCCGAGCATCTGGACTGGCTGACACCCTGGCAACAACCGCCCATGGAGGCCTGGCAAGAGGCACTCCTGGTCAAGACGCTGTTGCAGGAATACCGCCGGACGCTGGAAGCGTTGCTGCAAGCCGGCCAGGAGCGGGCCTTCCTCGAACGCCTGACGAGCTACTGTGCACAACCCTGGCTGCGGATCTTCGATCATCGCCAGAACTGGCAGCATGAAATGCTGCAGTTACTGCAGCAGCAAGCCTGGCAGGTACCCTTGTTCGATCGGGTATGCCAGTTGTTCGGCTGGGACGAAAGCCGTGGCAACACCCCTGAACCGGCGTGGCTCTGGCAGTCGCTGATCGAGCGCTGCCAGCAGGAGGCCTTCTATCAGAGGCTGCTGGCCAACGCCGGGGAACCCGGCGAAGCGACGCCGGACGTTGCCGCGGCTCGCCTGCTGCTGAACCCCATGCCCCGACGTCGTCAGGTCGCCCTGACCCGGCACTTCGAAGACGAACATTGGCAGGCCTGCATGGAGCTGTCGCAGACCCTGGCCTCACGTTTCCCGGCGCTGCTGGAGCGGCTGCCTCGCAGCGATGTGTTTTTCTGGCAGAACCTGATGCCGCGTCCGCAGGGCGTGGACAGCTGGATCAGGTCAGGGGTCGCCATGGGGTTGGCCCTGAGCCTGTACTTCATGAACAAGCCCCAACACGGCAAAGAACTTGCTGTGATGATGGGGCTGTTCTGTGGGGGTGTGCTGGCGATTTTCGGGCTGACCCTGCTTAACACCTGGGCCCCTGCGATCGCCCGCCTGCTGGCCATCGACCTGTGGTTGAGCGAGCGCCTGGTGCCCAAGCGCCTGAATCCGCACCAGCACTGGCTGGTGCTGCGCCACGGGGTGCCGCAAGCGGTCATGCTGGGCCTGTTCGGCTATTGGCTGGGAGCCCTGGGGATACTGGCCTACCTGGGCTTTGTGCTGATCGGCCTGCTGCATTCGCGGCGCATCGGCCAGCCGGACCCGGATTTCTGTGCCCGCAGCCCCTGGCTGGGCGCCTTGCACTGGAATCACTTCAGCCCCTGGCAGCCGATCTATCTGGTCGTCATGATCGTAGTCATCCGGGTCTGTCAGCTCCATGCCCCGGGGTTTCCCTGGACGCGCCTCATGCCTAGTTGAACCCTGCGCAGCCGGGGCAATGGATATTTTTTCACTCCCGGCTGTTTCTCCGCTCGGTGCTGTTTCAGTATGTCCTGCCCCCCTTCGAAGGGGTTCACGCTGAAAAGGATCTGAGCATGTTCAAATTCGCAGGAATCACCCTGGCCCTGGCGGCGGCGCTAAGCAGCAACGTCATGGCCGATGTCGAAGTCGACCTGGGCAGCCCCCAGCGCGTCACCCAACTCTTCGCCTACCCCAACAACTGCAACGTGATCTGCTATCGCAACTGGACCCTGGAGGAGACGGTGGCTCACTACCTGACCCAGAGCGTGCAGCGTGACGGCTACAGCGCTGCAAAAGTCAGCGTCAAGACCAGCGGCGACAAGGTCCTGGCCTCCATCAGCGGTGTGCCGGACGGCTACGAAAAGCCCCTGAGTGCCCTGCTGGATGCCGGCGACCTGGCCTACAAGGGCGCCAGCCAGCTCAATGCCGATGGCAAATGGGCCTACAGCTGGTACCTGTTCCTGCCCCTGGGCATGGCCCTGGAAAACCGCAAGAGCGTCGAGTTGCTGCACTTCCCGCCGGACTATTCATTGACCCAGGCCCAGGACTATCTGGAGTCGGCCACCACCGACCGCTGGGCAACCCTGTTGACGGCCAACGGCATCGCCGCCGAGCAGACCCCGGCCTACCAGACCATCGTCGACATCGCGCCGATTGCTGCGCCATCGAGTGCCGGCAAGGACCTGGAGGGGGTCTACAGCTACTTCAACAGCTACCAGACCAACATGGTCAAGCAGGTCAGCCAGAACGCCAGCGGCGCGACCCTGCCGATGGTGGCCTTCGGCGCACCGGTGCGCAATTGGCTCAAGCAGCAGTACGGGGTCACGGTGAATGTGCTGGGCCTGGCGCAGATCAGCCCCAGCGAGGGGGTCAAGGTGCCAGTGCTGGGCTCCAACCACCCGAGCTACATCTGGTACGCGGCAGACCCGGCGAACTACGACAATGACCAGGCCAAGGCCGATGCCGCGGGGTTGAAAGTGATGGGCCAGGACCTGAGCGCGGCCTGCTGGCAGGCCGGCATGGGCAGCAAGCCGGGGACGGACCCGAGCACCCTGCTCAGCAGTTGCACCCAGACCTGGCAGGTGACGCAGAAAGTGCAGACCTGCGAGCTGTTCTACACCTCGGTGCGCAAGCTGAGCGAGCAGGAGGCCGTGGCCAAATGCACCAGTGCACCGGTCAAGACCCAGCTCAACCAGCTCAAGGCCCCGGCACCGGCGCCAAGCACCGAGGTACCGCACCTCTGAGCCGGCCCCTCAACCTGTAGCCGCTGCCGCAGGCTGCGATCGACCCGCAGGGTCGCGGTGCTCTGACAGAGCCCGCAGGCCCAGCGCCCTATCGCCGCCTGCGGCCAGCGACGATCAGACCGCGCCCACCGGACGCAGCCGATACTGCGGCGGCAACTGCTCGAAACCGCTGATGGTGGCGTTCAGGCTCTTCCAGCGACCGTCCTTGATGCCGTAGATGCAACCGTGGATCGACAGGCTCTGCCCGCGATGCCAGGCGTTCTGCACGATGCTGGTATGGCCGACGTTGGCCACCTGCTGGATCACGTTCAGTTCGCACAGGCGGTCCACCCGCTCTTCTTCCGTGGGCAACTGCCCCAGCGCTTCACGGTGCTCGTAGTACAGGTCGCGGATCGAACGCAGCCAACCGTCGATCAGGCCCAGCTGGCGATCCTGCATAGAGGCGCGCACGCCGCCACAGCCGTAGTGGCCGGTAACCAGGATGTGCTTGACCTTGAGCACATCCACCGCGTACTGGATCACCGACAGGCAATTGAGGTCGGTGTGCAGCACCACGTTGGCCACGTTGCGGTGCACGAACAGATCGCCCGGCAGCATGCCGACGATCTCGTTGGCTGGCACCCGCGCGTCCGAACAGCCGATCCACAGGTATTCCGGGGTCTGCTGGCGGGCCAGCTTGGAGAAGAAGTCCGGATCTTCCTGCTTGATCGCTTCGGCCCAACGCTCGTTGTTATCAATCAGATCTTGTAGTTCGTTCATGCTGTGAGGCCTCAAGAATGATGCGCAGGTTTGACAGACGGCCGTCCGTCGAGGTCACGCCTATTGCTACAGATACCGGCCATCCCTTGCGGGGGAATCTTCAGGGGCGTGCAAGGGTCCACCCTTTATCCAGTCCAGAAGTATGAGTAATCGCCATGAACGAATCACGACGCCCCTACAACGCCCCCCAGCCCGAACCCATCGACGACGATCAGGACCGCATGGGCTCCATGGAGGAACTGCATTTCGATGACGACGAACCCGCCGCCCGCGCCAGCAACCGTGTCACGGACGACGGCGCAAGCGATGATGACCTGAGCCCGCAAACCCTGATCCGCGAAGACGGCGCCCGCTCTGCCCATGAGGCCGGTGCCGACAAACCGGCCGACTGGGACCTGAGTATTGTCGAAGAAGAGAACATTGGCGGCGGCAGTGGCCTGGATGAAGCCGAACTGGCCCGCCGCGACCCGCTGGACGGCAAGCCCTGAGCCCTGCACCGCATTCGATGACGCGCGCTCCCGTAGGAGCCGGCTTGCCGGCGAAGAAGCCCTCAAGCCGTGCATCGCCCCAAGTGGCGCCTTCGCTGGCAAGCCAGCGCCAACATCGGCCAGCGCGCGGTCAAAGGCTCAGTCGACCAGCGTGCAGGCCATGACCAGGGCGTCTTCGCGACCGCCTACCGCCGGGTAGTAGTCGCGGCGGCGCCCCACTTCATTGAAGCCATAACGCTCGTATAGCCGATAGGCGGTCTGGTTGCTGGAGCGCACTTCCAGGAAACACTCCCGGGCGTCCTTCTGGTAGGCGCGCTTCATCAGCTCTTCCAGCAGCCGCAGGCCCAGGCCGCGGCCCTGGCTTTCCGGCTTGACGGTGATGTTCAGCAGATGCGCTTCGTCGATGATCACCTGGATCACCCCGTGGCCCACTTGCTGGCTGCCTTCGAACATCAGCCAGACCTCGTAGGACTTGAAGGCATCCATGAAAATGCCCCGGGTCCAGGGGTGGCTGAACGCCGCATATTCGATTTTCAGGATGGCATCCAGGTCCGCTTCGGTGGCCAGGCGGAAGGTCAGCGCGTCACTCATTGGTCATTGTGCTCATCAGTGCTTTTCCAGCGCGTCATCAAGCGACGCATGGCTTGCCAGACATCAGCCTTACGCTGTGGCTCTTCCATCAAGAGTTCCAGGCCAGGCAGGGCCCAGGCCGAACCCAGGCCTTCGACCTGGAGTTCGCGGTTGTAGGATTCGGCATTCGCCTCGCCAGCAAATCGCACCGCCGGCAGGCCGATCAGCCACAGGCAGACACAGGGTTCCTGCTCGATCCGCACGCCGACAAAGGCCTGGACGAAATCCCGCGCAGCCTCGGGGCCCTGGTCCAGGTTGCCCCGGGTCAGCATCGGCCAGCGCACCGGCTCGGCGAGGATCTGCGGGCTGTCCGGCAGGCCGGCGGCGCGCAGCATGTCCTTGAGCAGCAGGTAAGCCGGGTCGCGGCTCTGGAAGGCTTCGCCTGTGGGTAACTCCACCAGCAGCAGGCAACGGCCGGCCCGCAGCAACTGCAGCGCAAAACGCGGCGGCGGTACCACCGGGGCCTTGACCACCGGGGCCGGGGCCTCTTCGCCCTCGGTCGGCGCCTTGCTGGCTGGGCGCGCAGGGGCGGTGGAGGGGCGCGGCACCTCGATCTTCGGCCGTTCGACGTTCCTTGCCGCCGGCGCCGCGGGGGCCTTGGCCTCGACCACAGGGGCAGGCGGCGCCTCCACCTCCGGTTCCGGCAGGGCCAGCAACTCGGGGCGCGAAGGGGCGGCAAAGGGCAATTCGCTGCGCGGCAGCCAACTGACCACCTGCATGGCGGACAGATAAGCGCGACGACGGGACTCGATAAGCAAAGGTCGGCCACTTGTGGATAACTGAGGTGGGGGATTCTACCGTCCTTCGCCGAAGATCGCCCGCAGTTGATTGCGCACAAAAGCGACTGTCCGTCTCATACCTGAACCTGGGGGTGAATCGCCGGCCCCCTGATGCAGTACAATCGCCGCTTTTCATTGCCAACCAGCCGGCCATTCCGATGATCGAACCCAAGCGCGTCTTGCGCGCCCTCGCCGAACACTGGGCACTTCTGGAGCCGCTGTGCGAGCACTTCGACCAAGGCACCCTGAGTCTTGCCGAACTGCGTTCACAGCTGGCTGCCCAACAACTGGACAGCACGCCCCAGGACATCACCCACCTGCTGGACGTATGGATACGCCTGGACATCCTGGTCCCGGTGGCGAAAAGCCCGAACCGTTTCGAGCTCAATGCGCAGATCCACGACTTCCTCGCCTACCTGCGCCGTGAGCACCGCCTGGGCCTGTGCCTGGAAATCGAAGCCTACCTGCGTCACCTCGAGCGCCTGGCCGGTTACATCCAGGACGCCTTCGACGTGCGCGACGGCAACGACCTGGCGCGCCAACTGCGCCTGCTGGACATGCGCGTGCGCGATGTCCTGAAGAAGCTCGCCAACGACGAACAGGCCCTGGTGGCCGTGGCCGAGCGGGCCAAGACCAGCGACCGGCAGATCCCCCTGCGCCAGCGCTATGCCGAGGTGCTGGCCACCTGGGACGAATACGTTGAACCGATGATCCAGCTGGTGAACGCCGACGGGGCCTTCGAACAGGGCGTGCGCAAGGTGGAGAACGTCCTGCTGCGCATGCTCACCGAACAGCAGCGCCTGGGCCACCTGGTGGACGACGACATGCTGCTGCGCACCCACGCGCGGATCCTGGAAATGCAGACCAGCGCCCAGCTGACCCTGCGCCATGCCCGGGAACTGCTGCTGCCGCTGCGTGAGGAGGCGCGCCGTCATAACGCCGTGACCCGCGGCGCGGCCCTGGCCCTGTCGGCCATCCGCCGCAAGGGCATCGACGCCGTGCCCCAGGCCGCCATGCCGATGTTCACCCGTCCGCAAAGCACCTTCCTCGGCAGCTCCGGCCAGGTGGAAGCCTATGTCTACGCCCTGGCCCGCTTCGAACCCAAGCCCGCGCGCTTCCCCAAGGCCCACAAGACCCACAAGGGCGTGGCCCCCAAGGCACCGCGCACCGTCCGGGAAATGCTCGAGCGCTGCGAAGACGCCCTGCCGATGCCGGACCTGATGAGCTGGCTGCTGGACCAGGAGCCCGATGGCGCCACCGACGAACTGCTGTACTGGTTCTCGCGCCTGTCCCGGGAAAAACGCTTCAAGCGCGAGCGCCTCGAACGCCGCGACTACCACACCCAGGAGCACCAGGTCAGCCTGCGCTCCTTCGCCCTGCTCTCGGCCCGCGATGACGCCGCCGAGCATTCTGCGAGCAACGCCAATGCATCTTGATCTTTCCGAACTGTCCCAGCTGGCGCCGATCTTCCGCGAGCTGTTCAAGGGTTACCACGTCAGCCGCCGCGACCCGGAGCTGTACGCCCAACTGTCGAACTTCCAGGACCAGTACCGCACCCTGTTCAAGGCCCTGGGCTTCGAGCTGGTGTGCGATACCCGCGGCTTCTACTACTTCGTGCCGGACAACGCCGCCGCCCAGGTGAACAAGACCGCCCAGCGCCTGGCGCTGTTCACCTTCATCCTGGTGGAGCACCTGGCCGACCAGGGCCGCGACCCGATTGCCGTGCTCGACGGCGGCAGCCTGGGCCGCGACGAACTGCCGTCGCTGCTGGAAAAATACCGCGACCTGTTCATCCAGGCCGAAGTGCAGACCCAGGAAGAGCTGGAAGAGAAGATCATGCGCCGCATGACCCAGCTGGGTTTTGCCGCCGAGGAGCCGGGGATCTACCGCTTCCTGCCGCCGATGCACCGTTTCCTCGATGTCTGCCTGTCGGTCCAGCAGGACCGCGATCTGGCCGCCAGCCTGCACAGCGTGCTGCCGCTGCCGACCCCGGTGCTGGTGGACGACGACAGCGACGAGAAACTGCTGCAGACCGATGACCCGCTGGACCTGAGCGAATTCGACGAGTCCGAAGAAAGTGAAGAAGACGCGCTGGCCCGAGCCATCGCCGAAGAACAGGAGCTCGACGCATGAGCAAGGAACGCTACGGCATCCGCCGCTTTGCCCTACTGAACACCGCCGGCTACAGCCTCGGCCTGTTCCCCCTGGAAGAGCCGCTGTCGGTGTACGGGGCCAACAACCTGGGCAAGTCGGCGTCGATCAACGCCCTGCAATTCCCGATCCTGGCGCGCATGTCGGACATGAGCTTCGGCAAGTACAGCCTGGAACAGTCCCGGCGCTTCTACTTCGCCTCCGACACCAGCTACATCCTGGTGGAAGTCTCTCTGCCCCACGGCCCCCATGTGATCGGCGTGGTCGGGCGCGGCCCGGGCGGTGGTTTCGGCCACCAGTTCTTCGCCTACGCCGGCCAGCTGGACCTGGCGCACTACCAGAAGGACGACACCTGCCTGCGGCAGAAAGAGCTGTTCACCAACCTGGAGCGCCAGGGCCTGAAGGCCTATGAGCTCAAGCCCGATGAGCTGCGGCGTTTGCTGGTGGGCGGCCATACGTCGATTCCGCTGGACCTGACCCTGATCCCGCTGCGCTCGACCAGCGAGCAGAGCCTGAAGACCTTCCGCGCGTTGTTCATCAACCTGCTGCACATGCGCGAGATCACCGCAGCCAAACTCAAGCAGCTGTTCCTCGACGCTTTCGAGCACAGCCTGCGCTCCGGCAGCGTCGACTACATCGCCGCCTGCGACGAAGCCTTCCGCGATGTGCGGCGCATGGAGCAGGACTACAACTCCCTGGTGGCCGCCGGCCCTCTGGTAGAGGCCCTGGCCAATGGCGTGAAGCAGCGCGACATTCTGCGGGGCAAGCTGCATCGCCTGTCGCCGCTGCTGGATTCGCTGCTGGGCACCTGGTCGGACTACGCCGGCGCGCGCAAGGAAGAGCTGACCATCCAGGCCGAGCACTACCGCAACGAGCAGGACGCGCTGCAGAACGACCAACGCAGCAGCACCCAGGAAATGATGCGCCTGGAACGGGAAATCACCGGCACCCAGCGCTGGCTCGGCGAGCTGTCGGTGCTCAAGCACCGCTTCGCCCTGGTGGATGACGTCAAGGTCCTGGAACAGCAACTGCTGGCGGCCAAGGATGCCCACGACGAGCTGGCCGGCGCCCTGGCCCAGTCCCGGCAGTTCTCCGCCGAAGACCTGGAAGAGCGCCTGCGGGATCTGGAAAAACGCCTGAAGTCGGTCAAGCAGCAGCTCGATCACGCCGACAACAACAGCTACGCCCGCCTGCGCGAGGAGTTCTCCCAGCAGGACGTGGAGCGCCTGATGCGCCTGTTCAACAGCGCGCTGTTCAGCCTGCCCCTGGGCGAGCATGGCATTGCCTTGGACGACAACGGCGAGTGGGTGAAGTCGGTGGAGCTGATCCTCGACGGCTTCAAGGGCGAGCGTTTCGAAGTGCCGGGGCTGTCGATCGACATCTCCCACATCGAACCGCCAGCCTTGCAGGCCCTGGCCGACCGCGCCGCCCTGCGGGATCAGAAAGAACGCCTGGAAAAGGAGCTCAAGCAGCTCAAGACCCAAGCCGCCGTGGCCGCCGACCGCGCCGCCAGCAAGACCCAGACCGAAGCCCTGTACCAGCAGGTATTGGATGCCCAGAAGGCCCTGGAAGACTTCCGCCGCGCCCAGACCCTGAGCGCCGAGGAAGGCGAGAAGCTGGAGCAACTGGCACAGATGGAAGCCGCCCAGGACGAACTCAAGCGCTCCAGCGACGCCTTCACCGAGCGCGTCCAGCAGTTGTCCGCCAAGTTGCAACTGGTGGGCCGGCAGATCGCCGACATGGAAGCCAAGCAGCGCACCCTGGACGACGCTCTGCGTCGCCGTCAGTTGCTGCCGGCAGACCTGCCCTTCGGCACGCCGTTCATGGACCCGGTGGACGATTCCATGGACAACCTGCTGCCACTGCTCAACGATTACCAGGACAGCTGGCAGGGCTTGCAGCGGGTCGACGGGCAGATCGAGGCGCTGTATGCCCAGGTGCGCCTCAAGGGCGTGGCCAAGTTTGACAGCGAGGATGACGTCGAGCGTCGCCTGCAGTTGCTGATCAACGCCTATGCCCACCGCACCGACGAAGCCCTGACCCTGGGCAAGGCGCGCCGCGCCGCGGTCACCGATATCGCCCGGACATTGCGCAATATCCGTAGTGACTACGACAGCCTGGAACACCAGCTGGCGCTGTTCAACCGCGAGATCAACAAGCGCCAGGTGTCCAACCTGCAGAGCTTCCGTATCGTCCTGGCGCCGAACAAGGAAGCCCTCAAGCACATTGACCAGATCATCCATAGCGCCGGGCAATACGAAGAAGGCGAGACCCTGTCGGTGTTCGACCTGAGCCAGAGCGCCGAGCAGGACAACAAGAACGAAGAAGCCAAGGAATACCTGGCGCGGCTGGTGGCGGCCAACCACAACCAGCTGGGCCTCAAGGACCTGTTCGAGCTGGCGTTCGAGATCACCAAGGTCAACGGCCAGCCGGTGATCCACACCGACATCGATGGCGCGGCGTCCAACGGCACCACCATGACCATCAAGGCGCTGACCAACATGTACCTGTTGCTGCACTTGATGGACCGCGACCAGGCCGGGCGCATCCGCCTGCCCTACTACCTCGACGAGGCGGCGGACATCGACGAACGCAACCAGGCGGCGCTGCTGGAAACCAGCCTGCAACTGGGCTTCGTACCGATCCTGGCCAGTGTGAAACCCCAGGTGTCGGCCCAGGTGGCCATCGACCTGGAAGGCGGCAGCGGACCGAACGGCATCTACATCGACGAGGCCGACTGGAAGTTCATCCGTCGTCACGATCAGGTCAAGGCCGTGCTGAACGCAGAACCGCAGGCGGAACTGGACGAAGTCTGATTTCGTAAGGCTGCAACGAAAAAGGCCGCGCTCTTCCGAGCGCGGCCTTTTTTATTGGATAGCTTTTGTAGGAGCTGGCATGCCCGCGAAGGCGCCCCTGGCGCGACGCAGGGCTGAGGGCCTCTTCGCCGGTAAGCCCCGCTCCTACAAGAAGGTTATTTGCCCAAGGGGATCTTCGGTGCCCAGGTCAGCCATTCCTCTTCGAACTTGTCGAACAACGGGAAGGTCTGCTGAGGCCGCGCCGGGTTGCCCATACGCTCGCCATCCGGCGTCGCGAAGGCAATCCCCCCCTGGATCAGGGTCTCCAGGGATTCGGTACGCACCGTCGCCCCTTTGAACAGGCCGAAGTCGACACCAAATCCACTGCTGTTCCAGAAGCGCGTACCACTGCGAACCAGCGGTGCGTACTTGGGTTCGATGAGGATGTGGATCAGTACCCGATCGGCCGTCTGGCCCAGCTCGTAACCGGTCACCTTGCCCACCGCCACTTCGCGGTAGGTTACTGGCACTCCGACTTTCAGCGAGCCACGCCGAGCAGCGCTCAACACCAGGCTCAGACCGGCTTCCTGAACGCTGGCTTCCGGCGGTTGCGGCAAGGCGACAAAACTGGTCTGCACGCCCTGACTCTTCGTCGCAGGCTGGACCTCTATGTATTGGCCAGTGACCAGGGTTTCCAGATTCGAGGTCTTCATCAGGCCCAACTCCGGCTTGACCACCCAGAACTGGCTGCCGACCCGGGCGATGCGCTCGGGCACTTCGGTGATCCGCGCCTTGAGCATGACCGATTGCAGGTCGGCGCTGAGGGTCACTTCTTCCAGCTTGCCCACATCCAGGCCCTTGAAACGTACCGGCGTGCCGGCCCGCAAGCCGTCGGCGCGATCTACCTTGATGTTCACCAGGGTGCCACGCTGCGCTGCCTCCTCCTGATTGGCGAACAGGCGGAAACGTGGAATGCGCTTTTTCAGCGGCACGTTGGGCTGCGGGGTCTCGAAGGCGATGCCTCCCGCCATCAGGCTTTGCAGCGACTCGCTCTTGATCTGAATACCACCGGCCAGGCCCCCGGTCAGGGTGATGCCACTGACGTTCCAGAAGCGCGTCGAACCGTTGACCAGGCCTTCATATTCCTTCTCGATGTGGACGCCGATCACCAGTTGCTTGCGGGTGTGGGAGAACTGGTAGCTCTGCACCGATCCGACCTTGACCTGTTTATAGAGAATCGGGCTGCCGACATCCAGGGACCCCAGGTTGTCGGTGAACAGCACCATGTGCAGGCCGGGGGCACGCAGGTCCAGGGGCGGGGCCTTGGCCCGGGCCTCGAACTCGCGCTGGGGCGCGGCGCCCTTGTCACCGGGGCGGATAGCGATGTAGTTACCCTTGACCAGGGCCTCAAGACCGGTGATGCCGGCCAGGGAGATCGAAGGCTTGACGGTCCAGAACTGGGTGCCCTGGACCAGGTAATCCTCGGCCAGGGGATCGAGAGTCAGCTCGGCAGTGGCGCTGCTCAGGTCGGAGTCGACCTTCAGGGCCTTGAGGCTACCCACCTGGATGCCCTTGTACATCACGGGGGTGCGCCCGGCCTGCAGGCCTTCGAAATCGGTGAGCTTGACCTTGACCCGGATCCCGGCCTGGGCAGCGTCGAAGTCCTCATACAGACGGAACGGCAGGCTTGGGTCGGTGGGCGGGCTGTCCTTGCGATTCTCTGGCGTGGCGAATGCGATCCCCCCGGCGACGATGCTGGACAGGGACTCGCTGCGTACTTTTACCCCGGACAGGTTGGCGTCGATGCTGATGCCGCTGGCGTTCCAGAAACGTGTGTGTTTGCGCACCAGATTGGCATAGGTGGGCTCGATATAGACCTTGAGCTCTACCGTGTTCTGGTCTTCGGAGAGCAGGAAGCTCTTGATCTGACCAACCTGGATCTGCTTGTAGAACACCGGGCTGCCGCGGTTAAGCGACCCCAGGCGCTCGGCCTTGATCGTCAGGTGCAGGCCCGGTTTGGCATCGGATAAAGGAGGCTCCTCGGCCAGGGCCTTGAACTTGCGACTCGGCTCGCCATCCCCGGGGCTGACGGCGATGTAGTTGCCCGAGACCAGGGTTTCCAGGCCGGTGATCCCGGCCAGGCTGACGCTGGGCTTGACCAGCCAGAAGCGGGTGTTGGTCTTCAGGTACTGCTCGACCTCCTTGTTCATCTCGACCGTGGCAATCACTCCCTTGGAGTTGCCCTCATCGTCCAGAGCCAGGGTCTTGACCTTACCTACAGGCATGCCCTTGTAGACCACTTCAGTCTTGTTGGCCTGGATCCCCTCGCCGCTTTCAAAGCGCAATTGGATCTCGATACCGGTCTGGCTGTAGGCGCGCCAGCCCAGCCACCCGCCGATGATCAGGGCAATCAGGGGCAATACCCAGATAGCCGACCAATTGGAAGCCGGGCGGGTTTTGGCGGTAGGCAAATCACTCATGGTCGTCGTCCGACTCCGTGTTATCCCAGATCAGTCGGGGATCGAAAGTTACTGCAGCCAGCATGGTCAGAATCACCACGCTGGCAAAGGCGACCGCACCGAGATTGGCCTCGATGCTGGCCAGCCGGCCAAAGTTGACCACCGCCACCAGAATGGCGATGACAAAGATATCCAGCATCGACCAGCGGCCGATGAACTCGATAAAGCGGTACATGATGATCCGCTGTCGGGCCGAGAGCGGCTGGTGACGCTGCACCGAAAACAACAATAGGGCAATGCCCACCAGCTTGAAGGTGGGCACCAGGATACTGGCGACGAACACCACCGCAGCGATGGGAAACATGCCGTGCTGCACCAGCTGGATGACCCCGGACATGATGGTGCTGGGGTCACCCTGGCCCAGGGAACTGACGGTCATGATCGGCAGCACGTTGGCCGGGATGTAGAGGATCGCGGCGGTGAGCAGCAACGCCCAGGTGCGCAGTATGCTGTTGGGGCGACGAGGATGAACCATGGCCCCGCAGCGAGTGCAGGCCTGCTCTTCGCTGTCAGCCTCCTGCCGATTCAACTCGTGGCATTCAGTACAGATCAGAATGCCTGCCTCAATCGCCCGCATGTATGTCCTCTCCCGATAACGCTTGCCAGATCTGGTGAGGCGACATCACCACCTCCAGCCAGACCTGCACCAACAACAGACTGATAAAACACACCAGGCCCAGGCCCACGGTAATGGATGCCATGTCGGCCAACTTGACGATGGCCACCAGCACCCCCATCAGGTAGACCTCGAGCATGCCCCAGTCGCGCAGATGGTGATAAATGCGATAGAGCAGCAGGCCGTAGCTGCGGCCGATGTCCCAACGAATACTCAGCAGGACTAATAGCTGGCAAATCAACTTGAGCAGGGGAATGCCCATGCTGCACAGGAACACCACCACCGCCACGCCTTCCATCCCCGTGTCGAACAGCCCCTGCACACCACTCCAGACCGTGTCCTCGGAAGACTGTCCCAGTAGATTGAGCTGCATGATGGGTAGAAAGTTCGCCGGCACATAGAGCAACAAGGCCGCGATCACCAGGGCCAGGCTGCGTTCGACCACATTGTGCCGGTGCGCGTAGAGCTCATAGCCACAACGCGGGCACTGGGCTTTCTCACCGAGGGCGAGCTTGGGCTTGCGCATCAGCAAGTCGCATTCATGGCAAGCAACCAGGTCGTCCAGTGGTAATTCTGACAACCCGGGGGCGTCAACCGGATCTGGCATAGAGGGCTCAGGGAGTGAAAAATTAACGGTTATTCTAGTGTTCCAATCCGAAAATAACTGTGCAAATTTGTTTGCGAATAAGAGCAAATTTTTTGCGCGCAAAAACAAAACCCCAACTGCCTACGCAGTTGGGGTTTCGGAATTTAATCTTGACGATGACCTACTCTCACATGGGGAAACCCCACACTACCATCGGCGATGCATCGTTTCACTTCTGAGTTCGGGATGGGATCAGGTGGTTCCAACGCTC